>Ga0308166_1000002_pt1 | contig 941014 bp, 900 predicted proteins | sample PhyCR2_2_FD_202137 | JGI IMG/M metagenome (GOLD analysis project Ga0308166, IMG submission 202137) | Phyllosphere microbial communities from UC Gill Tract Community Farm, Albany, California, United States - DLSLCC.R2 | ecosystem: Host-associated > Plants > Phyllosphere > Unclassified | place...
TTCAAATTTAGCTTTGAGGTAGTCCAGTGATCGATGATGATGGCTACCGCCCGAATGTTGGTATCGTAATCTGTAACAGGCAAGGACAAGTGTTGTGGGCCAGGCGCTTTGGACAGCACTCCTGGCAGTTTCCTCAGGGAGGCATCAATCCCGGTGAAACCGCCGAACAGGCGATGTATCGTGAACTGTTCGAAGAAGTGGGTTTACACCGTAAAGATGTTCGAATACTTGCATCTACCCGAAACTGGTTGCGCTACAAATTGCCAAAACGTTTGGTGCGTTGGGACACAAAGCCGGTGTGTATCGGCCAGAAACAAAAGTGGTTTCTTCTGCAGTTGATGAGCAGTGACGCGGATATCAATGTGCAACACAGCAGCACGCCGGAGTTCGACGGCTGGCGCTGGGTGAGCTTCTGGTATCCGGTGCGTCAGGTTGTCTCCTTTAAACGCGATGTCTATCGCCGCGTCATGAAGGAATTCGCTGGCGTGGTAATGTCGATGCAGGAGAGTGCGGGGCAGCAGCGCAGCGCGCCAGCCCATCGACGAAAAAGAGGATAGGCCACGCCCTTATGCTCACTCAGTTGCGCGAAATAGTAGAAAAGGTGGCGGGCGCGCCACGTCTTACCGACGCGCTCGACATTCTGGTCAATGAGATCTGCCTGGCGATGGACACGGAAGTGTGCTCCGTTTATCTCGCAGATCACGAACACCATTGCTACTACCTGATGGCCACGCGAGGCCTGAAAAAACCGCGCGGGCGCACCGTTACGCTGGCGTTCGACGAAGGGATCGTCGGCCTGGTGGGACGTCTCGCCGAACCTATCAACCTTGCGGATGCGCAAAGTCACCCCAGCTTCAAATATATTCCTGCAGTGAAAGAAGAGCGCTATCGCTCTTTCCTCGGCGTGCCGATTATCAGTCGCCGTCAGCTGTTGGGCGTGCTGGTGGTACAGCAGCGCGAACACCGACAGTTCGACGAAAGCGAAGAGTCTTTCCTGGTTACGCTGGCGACGCAGATGGCGACCCTGCTGTCACAGTCGCAGCTCGGTCAGCTCTTCGGCCAGTTCCGCCAGACGCGGGTACGCGCTATCGCTGCCGCGCCCGGCGTCGCTGTCGCGCCAGGCTGGGTCGATGAAACTCAGCCGCTGCTGGATCAGGTCTCCGCCGCCTCAACGCTCGATATTCAGCGCGAACGCGAACGGCTGGTGGTGGCGATGAACGAAGCCGCCAGCGAGTTTCGCCGCTTCAGCAAACGTTTCGCCGCCGGCGTGCAGAAAGAGAGCGCGGCGATCTTCGATCTCTACTCCCACCTGTTAACCGACGCCCGCCTGAAAAAGGATCTGTTCGACGAGATTGAACAGGGATCGGTCGCCGAATGGGCAGTAAAAAAGGTGATCGAAAAATTCGCCGCCCAGTTCGCCAGCCTGAGCGATAACTACCTGCGCGAGCGCGCAGGCGATCTGCGCGTGTTAGGGCAGCGCCTGCTGTTTCATCTCGATGATTCTCTGGTCGGCACCAACGCCTGGCCAGAGCGTTTTGTGCTGGTCGCCGACGAACTCACCGCTACCACCCTGGCGGAGCTGCCGCACGAGCGGCTGGCGGGCATCGTGGTGCGCGATGGCGCCTCCAACTCGCACGCTGCTATCCTGACGCGCGCCATGGGCATTCCCACGGTAATGGGCGCGGATATCCTGCCTGCGCAGCTGAATAAACGTCTGCTGATTGTCGACGGCTATCGCGGCGAGCTGCTGATCGATCCTGAACCGGTACTGGTGCAGGAGTATCAGCGTCTGATCAGCGAAGAGAACGCGCTGAGCAAAATGGCGGAAGGGGTCGTCGATCAGCCGGGCGAACTAAAAAGCGGCGAGCGCATCCAGGTGATGCTTAACGCTGGCCTTAGCCCGGAGCATGAGCAGACGCTCGACAGCTGGGTGGACGGCATCGGCCTTTACCGCACTGAAATTCCCTTTATGCTGCAAAACGGCTTTCCCTCCGAAGAGGAGCAGGTTGCGCAGTATCAGGGCATGCTGCAGCTGTTTCACAATAAGCCGGTCACGCTGCGCACGCTGGACGTCGGCGCTGACAAACAGCTGCCCTATATGCCGATCAGCGAAGAGAATCCCTGCCTCGGCTGGCGCGGCATCCGTCTGACGCTGGATCAGCCGGAAATCTTTCTGGTGCAAGTGCGCGCCATGCTGCGCGCCAACGCCGCCTCCGGCAACCTCAGCATTTTGCTGCCAATGATCAGCCATATCGACGAGATTGATGACGCGGTGCGGCTGATCCAGCGCGCCGGACGCGAAGTGGAAGAGATGCTGGGCTATGTGATTCCGAAGCCGCGCGTCGGCGTGATGATCGAAGTGCCGTCGATGTTGTTTATGATCCCGCAGCTGCAGACGCGCGTCGATTTCGTCTCGGTCGGCACCAACGACCTGACCCAGTACCTGATGGCGGTCGATCGCAACAACACGCGCGTCGCCAATCTTTACGATCCGCTGCATCCCGCCATGCTGCGCGCGCTGCGGTCGATCGCCACCGAAGCCCGTCTGGCGAATCTTGAACTCTGTCTTTGTGGTGAAATGGCGGGCGATCCGATGTGCGTCGCGCTGCTGGTGGGGCTTGGCTATCACCATCTCAGCATGAACGGCAAGAATGTGCCGCGCGTAAAGTATCTGCTGCGCCATCTGGATAAAGAAGAGACGCAGAAGCTAAGCGAGCAAGGCCTCAGCGCGCATACCGCATCGGAGGTTCGCCACCTGGTCGCCGCCTTTATGGAGCGGCGCGGGCTGGGCGGTCTGATCCGCGGCGGGCGTTGAGCGTTATCCTCGTTTACATTTACGCTGCTCTGTAAAAAACCAGGCTGTGCTATGATGCGCAGCCTTTAACATATCCGCCTGGCGCCCCTTTTTCAGGGCTGAAAATTGAATGGTGAATGATGAATAACGGCTATATCGCATTTCCGCAGTTCGATCCGGTGATCTTCTCTATCGGACCGGTTTCGCTGCACTGGTACGGATTGATGTATCTCGTCGGCTTTATTTTTGCCATGTGGCTGGCGGTTCGCCGCGCTAACCAACCCGGCAGCGGCTGGAAAAAAGAGGAAGTGGAAAACCTGCTCTACGCGGGGTTCCTCGGCGTTTTCCTTGGTGGCCGCATCGGCTACGTGCTCTTCTATAACCTGCCGCTGTTTCTGGAAAATCCGCTCTACCTGTTCAAAGTATGGGATGGCGGCATGTCGTTCCACGGCGGCCTGATCGGCGTGATCGTGGTGATGATGATTTTCGCGCGCCGCACCAGACGCACCTTTTTCCAGGTCTCTGACTTTATCGCGCCGCTGATCCCGTTCGGCCTTGGCGCTGGTCGTCTCGGCAACTTTATCAACGGCGAGCTGTGGGGCCGCGTCGCGCCTGACTTCAAATTCGCCATGCTGTTCCCAGGCTCGCGCAGCGAGGATGTGGCGCTGGCGGCGAGTAATCCGCGCTATCAGGAACTGCTGAATACCTACGGCGTGCTGCCGCGTCATCCGTCACAGCTGTATGAGCTGATGCTGGAAGGCGTGGTGCTGTTTATTATTCTGAACCTGTTTATTCGCAAACCGCGTCCGATGGGCAGCGTCTCCGGCCTGTTCCTGATCGGCTACGGCGCGTTTCGCATTATCGTTGAATTCTTCCGCCAGCCAGATGCGCAGCTCGGCCTGTTTGAAGGCGGCGTCAGTATGGGGCAGATCCTCTCCATTCCGATGATCCTGGCAGGCGTTATTATGATGGTCTGGGCGTATCGTCGTCGCCCGCAGCAACACACTCGAGAGGTAAAATGAAACAGTATCTGGACCTGATGCAACATGTGCTGAACCATGGCACGCCGAAATCTGACCGTACCGGTACTGGCACGCTGTCGATTTTCGGTCACCAGATGCGTTTCAACCTGCAAGATGGCTTTCCGCTGGTGACCACCAAAAAAGTGCATTTGCGCTCGATTATTCACGAGCTGCTGTGGTTCCTGAAGGGCGAGACCAATATCGGCTACCTGAAAGAGAATAACGTCACTATCTGGGACGAGTGGGCTGATGAAAAGGGCGACCTCGGCCCGGTCTACGGTAAACAGTGGCGCAGCTGGGGCAGCGCGCGCGGCGAAGAGATCGACCAGATAGCGAAGGTTATCGAACAGCTGAAGCGCGACCCCGACTCGCGCCGCATTATCGTTTCGGCGTGGAACGTCGGCGAACTGGACGAGATGGCGCTGGCGCCGTGTCACGCTTTTTTCCAGTTTTACGTGGCGGACGGCAAGCTCTCCTGTCAGCTCTATCAGCGCTCCTGCGATATTTTCCTCGGCCTGCCGTTCAATATCGCCAGCTACGCGCTGCTGGTCCATATGGTGGCGCAGCAGTGCGATCTGCAGGTGGGTGATTTCGTCTGGACCGGCGGCGACACGCACCTCTACAGCAACCATCTGGAGCAGGCGCGCCTGCAGCTGACGCGCGAGCCGCGCCCGCTGCCGAAGCTGGTGATTAAGCGCAAGCCCGACTCGATCTTCGATTATCGCTTCGAAGATTTTGAGATCGAAGGCTACGATCCTCATCCGCCCATCAAGGCGCCGGTAGCGGTGTAACGCTTCTGCCTGCTGTTATAAAGCCCTGGCGCAGCCTTGCTCGCCGGGGCTTTTTTTCTACTTTTTAGCGCGCCCTCTCGTACCCTTTTGCTGCCTGATGCAACCCTGACATCTTTGCTGGAACGCGGCGCGCAGTCCGGCACAACGCCGCTCGCGACTATGCGGGCAAAGCGGCAGAGTTTCGCCATGAAAAAAGAACCCCACTATGGCTTTACGCTGCCGGAGCTGCTGTTCGTACTGGTTATCGTCGGCATCCTCAGCCTCGGCGCGCTTCAGGGCTGGCAGCGCTGGCAGCAGCGACAGCAGCTGCGCGAGACCGCGCAACAGCTGCAGGGCTTTTTACAGCGCCTGCGGGCGCAGGCCAACTGGCAGAGCCAGGATCGCACGCTCTGGCTGATACCGGGCGAACGCTGGTGTCTGGGTAGCGGGCCGAAACCCGATGCTGGCTGTGAGCGCGGCAGGCGGCTGCAGTTTATCGCGCCTTATCCCGGCGTTAGCCTGACCGGCGTACGCGGCGAGCCGGGCTTTTACGGCCGCCGCAATATGGCGAAGGCGGGCAGCCTGGAGTTTGGCAACGCAAGCGGCAGGCTGCGGTTGATTATTTCCGCCCGCGCCCGCATTCGCCTCTGCCAGCCGGAGGAGCAGGGATGCGACTGAAGATAGCCGGGTTCAGTTTGCTGGAGATGCTGGTGGCGATGGCCATCAGCGCCGTGCTGATGCTGAGCGCAGGCCGGTTTTTACCGCTGCTGATGGGGGAAAACCTGCGCCTGCAACAGCGCGTTCAGCTGCGCGAAGATCTGCAGCAGGTGATGCAGACGCTGGAAAAAGCGGTGCGCCGCGCGGGCTACTGTAACGGCGACTGCGGCGCGGCGGGGTTTAGCGCCTCCGGCGACTGCCTGCTGCTGCGCTGGGACGACAACAGCAATGGAAAATGGGAAGGGGTCGCGCACGGCGAAAGCGATTATTACGGCTTTCGGTTGCGGCAAAAGCAGCTGGAAACCCGACGCGGCGCGGACGGATGCGGCGGAACAGGCTGGGAACGCCTCACCGATCCCGCTTTTCTCGCGGTTGAGCAGTTCAGCGTAGAGCAAACGGGCGCGCTGATTAAGCTGCGTCTGACTGGGCGCGCCGGCAGCGAGCAGGAAACGCTGGAGAGCTGGGTCGAGGGAGAAAACCTGTGAATCAAAAAGGCAACAGCGCGCTGGGCATGGTGCTGATGATTTTGCTGATGGGCAGCCTGACGCTGCGCGCCAGCCGGGAAAGGCTGGAGCAGGGCATGTCGCTGGTCGCCGACGAGCGGCAGCACTATCACGATTTCTGGGCGGCGCAGTCGGCGCTGCAGTGGGGGCTGACGCTGAGCTGGCCGCAGGCGCAGGGCTGCCAGCAGGAGCGGCGGCAGGGCTGGGAAAGTTGTTTACAGAAGGTGAGCGATGAACGGGCGTTGCTTAAAGGCCGCGCGGCGGCAGGCGAACTGGCGCTATGGCGCTGGGTGGCAAAGGAGGGCTACAGGCTCAGACCGTTGCCGCACGGCTGGATCGATTACTGCCCGCTGGCGACGGCGAAACGCTGTCTGTAAGCAGCGTGGCTTTAGCCTGCCGGAAGCGCTGTTCGCGCTGCTGCTGCTGGCGACGAGCGTGAGCGCGCTGCTGCACTATCAGCTCGCTCTGGCGCAGGGCTTCAGCCAGCAGTGGCAGCAACGCGTCGCCGTACGCGTCGCCGCGCAGCGTCTGATGGGGCATGAGATGCCGGGCTGGCGCACGTCGCTTGAGCGCAGCAGCGCTTCGAACTGTACGCTGGAACGCGCTGAGGTCAGCGGAGCGTATCAGGGGCACGCCATATTGACGCGTTTACGTTGCTGAGAGGCAAAAGAGCCCGCACGCTATGGGCAACCCCGGCGATCCGCGGTAGAGTGACCAGTCTGCCGCTTTGCCGCGCCAGACAGTGTCACCACAGGAGTTTCCATGTTTCACGTTTATCACTCAAACCAGCTCGATGTTCTGAAGATTCTCGCGGCAGCGGTGATAGAACATGACCCCCTCAGCGATCCTTTTTCCGCCGAAACCGTGCTGGTGCAGAGTCCCGGCATGGCGCAGTGGCTGCAGATGGAACTGGCGCAAACCTTCGGTATCGCCGCCAATATTGAATTTCCTCTGCCCGCTTCTTTTATCTGGGATATGTTCGTGCGCGTGCTGCCGGACATTCCTGCCGAGAGCGCTTTTACCAAAGCCAGCATGAGCTGGAAACTGATGCATCGCTTGCCTGAACTGCTGACGCAGGAGGCGTTTGTCTCGCTGCGCCACTATCTGCACGACGACAGCGATAAGCGCAAACTCTTCCAGCTCTGTTCCCGCGTTGCCGATCTCTTTGACCAGTATCTGGTCTACCGCGCTGACTGGCTGAACCGCTGGGAACAGGGCGAGCTGGTTGACGGTTTAGGCGACGCGCAGCTGTGGCAGTCGGCGCTCTGGCGCGACCTGGTGGCCTACACCGAGGCGCTGGGACAGCCGAAATGGCATCGCGCCAACCTCTACGCGCGCTTTATCCAGACGCTGGAGCGGGCGGAGCGGCCCCCTTCTGGCCTGCCAAAGCGCGTGTTTATCTGTGGCATTTCCGCCTTGCCGCCGGTCTATTTACAGGCGCTGCAGGCGCTGGGCCGCCATATCGATATTCATCTGTTGTTCACCAATCCCTGCCGCGACTACTGGGGCGATATTCAGGATTACGCCTTCCTCGCGAAGCTGCAGAGCCGCCAGCGCCGTCGCCTCGACAGCGAAGAGTCGCGCGATCTCTTCAGCGATCCGCTTGAGGCGCCGGCGCGTTTCAACGCCGAAGGCGAACAGCAGCTCAGCAATCCGCTGCTCGCCTCCTGGGGCAAGCTGGGCCGCGACAACCTGTTCCTGCTCAGCCAGATGGACGAGGCGGATGACGTCGACGCCTTTGTCGAGGTGGAAGAGGACAATCTGCTGCATGCCATGCAGCACGATCTGCTGAATCTGCAGGACAACGCGGTGCTGGGGCTGAACGCGGAGGAGCTGGCCTGGAGCGGCAATAAGCGTCCGCTCGATCCCGACGATCGCTCGATTAGCGTGCAGATCTGCCACAGCGCGCAGCGTGAAGTGGAGGTGCTGCAGGATCACCTGCTGGCGATGATGGAAGCGGATCCCGCGCTTAAGCCGCGCGATATCATTGTGATGGTCGCCGATATCGACAGCTACGCGCCCTTTATCCAGGCGGTCTTCGCCAACGCGCCCGCCGATCGCTATCTGCCGTTCTCTATCTCCGATCGCCGCGCCAGCCAGGCGCATCCAGCTATCTTTGCCTTTCTGAGGCTGCTGGCGCTGCCGGACAGCCGCTTTGCGGCGGAAGATGTGCTGGCGCTGCTGGAGGTCCCGGCGCTGGCGAACCGGTTCTCCGTGGATGAGAGCGGCCTGCGCCTGCTGCGCCGCTGGGTCGATGAATCTGGCGTGCGCTGGGGGCTGGACGATGACAGTGCCGAAGCGCTGGCGCTGCCGGTCACGGGCCAGCACACCTGGCGCTTTGGCCTGGAGCGTATGCTGCTGGGCTATGCGATGGAGAGTCATCACGGCGACTGGCAGGGCATTTTGCCCTATGACGAATCGAGCGGCTTAGTCGGCGAGCTGGCCGGTCATCTGGCGGAGCTGCTGATGCGCCTGAACCACTGGCGTGCGCGCCTCAGCGAATCCCGACCGCTGGAAGGGTGGTTGCCGCTCTGTCGGGAGATGATCAATGACTTCTTTCACGGCGACGCCGAAGCGGACGCGGCGCTGCTGCTGGTGGAGGAGCAGTGGAAGCAGCTGATCGAATATGGGCAGGCCGCGCGCTATCAGGCCGCTATTCCCGTGACGCTGCTGCGCGACGATCTGCGCGCGCGCCTCGATCAGCAGCGCATCAGCCAGCGCTTCCTCGCCGGACAGATTAACTTCTGCACGCTGATGCCGATGCGCTCGATCCCCTTCCGCGTAGTCTGTCTGCTTGGCATGAACGACGGCGTCTATCCCCGCACGCTGCCGGCGCCGGGCTTTGACCTGATGCAGCAACAGACGCGCAAAGGCGATCGCAGCCGACGCGACGACGATCGCTATCTGTTCCTTGAAGCGCTGCTTTCGGCGCAGGATCGGCTCTATATCAGCTATATCGGTCGCGCCATTCAGGATAATACGGAACGCTATCCCTCTGTGCTGGTCACAGAGCTGCTGGATTACATTGGCCAGAGCTTCTGTCTGCCCGGCGATGAGGCAAAAGAGCTGGATGAGAGCGCGCAGCGCGTCCAGCAGCATATCCAGCATCTGCACAGCCGTATGCCGTTCGCCGCGGAAAATTTTCAGCCGCAGTCACGATGCCACAGTTTTGCGCGCGAATGGCTGCCCGCCGCGCAGGGAAAAGGCGAGGCGCAGCCCGACTTTGTCCAGCCGCTGCCGCTGTCGGAGATGGAGTCCGTCTCCTGCGAGCAGTTCCTGCGCTTCTGGCGTCATCCGGTGCGCGCCTGGTTTCATCAGCGGCTCGGCGTCACTTTCTGGCTGGAGGAGACGGAGCTGTCAGACAATGAGCCTTTTGCGCTCGACAGTCTGGAGCGGTACCAGATCAACGCCGAGCTGCTGAACGCGCTGGTGGAGGGCGAAGATACGCAGCGGCTGTACGCCCTGCATCGCGCGGCGGGCAATCTGCCTTACGGCGCGTTCGGCGAGCTCTTCTGGCAGGCGCAGCAGGAGGAGATGCAGGAAGTGGCGGCGGCGGTCATTGAGCAGCGCAGCGAGGGCAAGAGCTGGGAGGTGAATCTGCCGTTTGACGGCGTAACGCTGACCGGCTGGCTGACGCAGGTACAGCACGACGGCCTGCTGCGCTGGCGTCCCGGCGTGCTTAATATGAACGACGGCCTGCTGCTCTGGCTGGAGCACCTGATCTACTGTGCGCTGGGCGGCAGCGGCGAGAGCCGCATGATGGGCAGAGAGAACAGCCGCTGGCGCTTTGCGGCGGTGCCACAGCCAGAGGCCGAGGCGATGCTGACGCGCTATATGCAGGGCTATAAGCAAGGCATGTCACAACCGCTGCTGCTGCTGAACAAGAGCGGTGGTGCCTGGCTGACGGCAAGCTACGACAAAAAAACGCAGCAGCTGCTGCTGGATGAAGCCACCCAGGTCAAGGCGCGCAATCGGCTGCTGCAGGCCTGGACAGGCGGTTATCAGCAGGAAGGCGAGGGCGGCGATCCCTACCTGCAACGACTGTGCCGCGTCCTGAACGACGCGCAGATAGCGCAGATCACCGAGGCCGCGCAACGCTGGTATCTGCCGGTATTGCAGGCCCACCTGGATGATGAATAGCAAGTGGCGCGACGAGCTCTGACGCGTCGACGCCCGATAAAAAGGTCACGTCAGTTTGAACCATTTTCGGCTGCGCCTGCCCGGCAGCGCAGTTTCAAGGGTAACAGAAGGGGTTTACATGCGTAGATACGCTCGCTGGATAGCGGCGCTAATGTTGAGCCTGGCGACCTGCGCCTCGCTGGCACAGGCCGCGACGGGCTGGACGCCGGTTAATGAAGCCATTCGCAAAAGCGAAAAAGATCCGCGCCAGTATCAGGCTATCCGGCTCGACAACGGCCTGACCGTACTGCTGGTCTCCGACGCGCAGGCGCCAAAATCGCTGGCGGCGCTGACGCTGCCGATCGGCTCGCTGGACGACCCGGATCAACAGCTCGGCCTGGCGCACTTTCTGGAGCATATGGTGCTGATGGGATCGCAGCGCTATCCGCAGCCGGATAACCTGGCGGAGTTCCTGAAAAAGCATGGCGGCAGTCACAACGCCAGCACCGCCTCCTACCGCACCGCGTTCTACCTGGAGGTGGAAAACGACGCGCTGGAACCGGCGGTCGACCGCATGGCGGACGCGCTGGCTGCGCCGTTGCTCGATCCGGTTAACGCCGATCGCGAACGCAACGCCGTCAACGCCGAGCTGACGATGGCGCGCTCGCGTGACGGCTTGCGTATGGCGCAGGTCGGCGCGGAGACGCTGAATCCGGCGCATCCCGGCTCGCGCTTTTCTGGCGGCAATCTCGATACGCTGAAAGATAAGCCGGACAGCAAGCTGCTGGATGCGCTGTCGGCGTTCTACCATACTCATTACTCCGCCAACCTGATGAAAGCGGTGCTCTACAGCAACAAACCCTTGCCGGAGATGGCGCAGATCGCCGCCAACACCTTTGGCCGCATCGCGAATCACGATGCGGCGGTTCCGGCTATCGACGCGCCTGTGGTTACCGAGGCGCAGCAGGGCATCGTGATCCACTATGTCCCGGCGCAGCCGCGCAAGCAGCTCAAAATTGAGTTCCGCATTGCGAATAACAGCGATCGCTTCCGCAGCAAAACCGATACGCTGATCGGCTATCTCATCGGCAACCGCAGCAAAAATACCCTGGTCGACTGGCTGCAAAAGCAGGGGCTGGCTGACGGCGTCAATGCCGGCGCCGACCCGATGAGCGAACGCAGCAGTGGCGTCTTCGCCATTACCGCCTCGCTCACCGATAAAGGCCTGGCGCAGCGCGATGAAGTGGTGGCGGCGATCTTCAGCTATATCGCCATGCTGCGTGAGCAGGGCATCGACAAGCGCTACTTTGACGAAGTCTCCCACGTGCTGGCGCTCGATTTTCGCTATCCCTCGCTGACGCGCGATATGGATTACATCGAGTGGCTGGCGGACACCATGCTGCGCGTGCCGGTTGAGCATACGCTGGATGCGCCTTATCTGGCCGATGACTACGACGCCGCCGCCATTAAAGCGCGCCTTGACGAGATGACGCCGCAGCATGCGCGCATCTGGTATATCAGCCCGCAGGAGCCGCACAACAAAGTGGCCTACTTTGTTAATGCACCCTATCAGGTCGATCGTATCAGCGATCAGACCTTCGCCGACTGGCGACAGCGCGCCAGCCATATCCAGCTCTCAATGCCGACGCTGAACCCCTATATTCCTGACGATTTCACCCTGATCACGCAGGACGGCAAAAGCTATACCCATCCAGTTTCGCTGCCCAATGACGTCGGCATGCCTATCTACTGGATGCCCAGCCAGTTCTACGCCAGCGAGCCGAAAGCCTCTGTGATGCTGGCGCTGCGCAATCAGCACGCCATCAGCGACGCGCGCCAGCAGGTGCTGTTCGGCCTGAACGATTATCTCTCCAGCCTGGCGCTGGATGAGCTGAACTCGCAGGCCTCGGTCGGCGGCATCAGCTTCTCTACCAGCGAAAATGATGGGCTGGTGTTCACCGCCAGCGGCTTTACCCAGCGGTTGCCGACGCTGCTGAAAAAACTGGTTGAAGGCTATGCCACGTTCCAGCCGACGCAGCAGCAGCTGGAGCAGGCGAAATCCTGGTATCTGGATCAGCTGGACGCGGCGGACAAAGGCAAAGCGTTTGAAATGGCTATCCAGCCGATGCAGATGCTGTCGCAGCTTCCCTATACGCAGCGCGAGACGCGCCGCGCGCTGGTCAAAGCGATCGGGCTCGACGAGGTAGTGGCGTATCGCGACAATCTGATCCATCATGCGACGCCTGAACTGCTGGCGGTCGGCAATCTCAGCGCCGACAGCGTGACGCAGCTTGGTCGCGAGCTGAAGCAGCAGATGCAGACCCAGGGTACGCAGCTCTGGCGCAACAACTATGTTTCCTTCGCTAAGCCCGTGAAAGCCAACCTGCAAAAAACCGGCAGCAGCACCGATTCGGCGCTGGCGGCGCTCTATGTGCCACTCGGCTACGGCGAATATCAGAGCATGGCGAACAGCTCTATGCTGAGTCAGATCGTGCAGCCCTGGTTCTACAATCAGCTGCGCACCGAGGAGCAGCTGGGCTATGCGGTATTCGCTTTCCAGATGCCGGTCGGCCGTCAGTGGGGCATCGGCTTCCTGCTGCAAAGCAACAGCAAGCAGCCCGCTTATCTGCTGCAGCGCTATCAGGCTTTTTACCCGCAGGCGGAAAAACGGCTGCGCGCCATGCCGCAGAGCGACTTCGCCCAGTATCAGCAGGCAATGATTAATCAGCTGAAGCAGCGGCCGCAAACCCTTGATGAAGAGGCGTCGCGCTACAGCCGGGATTTCGATCGCCAGAATTACGCCTTCGATACCCGACAGAAAGTTATAGAAGCGATCCAGCAGCTGACGCCGGGCGAGCTGGCGGACTTCTTCCACCGTGCCGTGATGAAAAAAGAGGGCATGGCGATGACGTCGCAGATTGCGGGCAACAGCGCGGAAAAAGTCGCCTTTGCGCGGCTGCCCGGATGGAAAACCTGGAATGAGGTAGCGAAACTGCAGCAGTCGCTACCGGTTAAGAGTGAGACGCAATGAGTTACCCTGAGTCGCTGAATCCTCTGACGCTGCCGCTGCGCGGCGAGCGTCTGATCGAGGCTTCGGCGGGAACCGGCAAAACCTTCACTATCGGCGTGCTCTATTTGCGCCTGCTGTTGGGGTTGGGCGGCGAAAACAGTTACAGCCGCCCGCTGTCGGTCGAAGAAATTCTGGTAGTGACCTTTACCGAGGCCGCCACCGCTGAACTGCGCGGACGCATCCGCGAAAATATTCATGAGCTGCGGCTGGCCTGCGTGCGCGGCGCCAGCAGTAATCCGATGCTGGCGCAGCTGCTGGGGCAGATTGACGATCTCTCGCAGGCCGCTTCGCTGCTGCTGGCGGCGGAGCGTCAGATGGACGAGGCGGCGATATTCACTATTCACGGCTTCTGCCAGCGCATGCTTAACCTGAACGCCTTTGAGTCCGGCATGCTGTTCGAGCAGGAGCTGATAGAGGATGAGGCGGCGCTGTTTAAACAGGCGACGGCGGACTTCTGGCGACGCCACTGCTATCCGCTGACGCTGGAGGTGGCGCGCGCCATTATCGCTGAGTGGAACGGACCCGAAAGCCTGCTGACGACGCTGCGGCCCTGGCTGCAGGGCGAGTCGCCGCGCCTGAAGCGTCCACCTGCCGACGATGAAACCCTTGCGACGCGCCACGCCGCCAACCTGGCGCGCATCAGCGCCATGAAGCAGCAGTGGCAGGCGGTAAGCGACGAAGTTGAAGGCATCGTCAGCCAGTCCGGCGTTGATAAGCGCAGCTACAGCAGTAAATATCTGCCGCTCTGGGTGGCGAAGATCACCCAGTGGGCCAACAGCGAAACGGTGGACTATCTCTTTCCTAAAGAGCTGGAGCGTTTCGCCCAGCGCGTGCTGCTGGAAAAAACCAAAAAAGGCGAGCCGCCGCAGCATCCGCTGTTTCAGGCGGTAGAGGCCTTTCTCGCCGAGCCGCTGTCGCTGCGTGACCTGGTTATCGCCCGCGCGCTGGTAGAAGTACGCGACGCGGTGCGTAAAGAGAAGCGCCTGCGCGCGCTGCTCGGCTTCGACGATCTGCTGAGCCGGCTCGACGAGGCGCTGCAGCAGCCGGGCGGCGCGCTGCTGGCCGACACTATCCGCGGCCGTTTTCCGGTGGCGCTGATCGATGAATTCCAGGATACCGATCCGCAACAGTACCGTATTTTCCGCACGCTCTATCTTAATCAGCCTGAGCTGGCGCTGCTGCTGATCGGCGATCCCAAACAGGCTATTTACGCCTTCCGCGGCGCCGATATTTTTACCTATCTGCGCGCGCGCAGCGAGGTCAGCGCCCACTACACGCTTGATACCAACTGGCGATCGTCGCCAGGAATGGTGCAGAGCGTAAACCGCCTTTTCGCCCGCATGGATTCGCCGTTTCTCTTTTCGGCTATCCCGTTTCTGCCGGTTAAACCCGCCGAGCCGAACCAGCATCTGACGCTGTTGAAAGATGCGCAGCCGCAGGCGGCGCTGCGTTTCTGGCTGCAGCCCGGCGACGGCGTGGGCGTAAGTGACTATCAGCAATTTATGGCGCAGCAGTGCGCCGCCGATATCAGCCGCTGGCTGGTGGCCGGACAGCAGGGACGCGCTCTGCTGGGTAAGGGCGATAATCTGCGGCCGGTTCAGGCGTCCGATATTACCGTGCTGGTGCGCAGCCGCAACGAAGCAGGACTGGTTCGCGACGCGCTGAATGGCCTGTCGATTCCGTCGGTCTACCTCTCTAACCGCGACAGCGTCTATACCACTCCCGAGGCGCGTGAGCTGCTGTGGCTGTTGCAGGCGATACAGGCGCCGGAGCAGGAGCGTCTGCTGCGCAGCGCGCTCGCCACCTCGATTTTCGCTATCGACGCCGCCTCGCTGGATACGCTGAGCCAGAACGAGCGCGAATGGGATGCGCTGGTAGAGCAGTTCGCTGGCTGGCAGCAGCTATGGCACCAGCGCGGCGTGCTGCCAATGCTGCGCGACGTAATGAATCAGCGGCAGCTGGCGGAAAATATGCTGGCCTCGGAGAACGGCGAGCGCAGGCTCACCGATCTGATGCACCTTGGCGAGCTGTTGCAAGAGGCCTCGACGCAGCTCGACAGTCCCCATGCGCTGGTGCGCTTTCTCGCCCAGCAGATCGCCCGGCCCAATAGCCAGTCGGCGGATCAGCAGCTGCGCCTGGAGAGCGATCGCCATCTGGTACAGATCGTTACCATCCATAAATCCAAAGGATTGCAGTACCCGCTGGTGTGGCTGCCTTTCGCCGCCGGCTTTCGCGAGGCGGCCAGCGCGCTCTATCACGACCGGGAGAGCTTCGCGACGCTGCTCGACGTGCAGGGCGACGAGCAGAGCATGGAGCTGGCCGAGCAGGAGCGTCTGGCGGAAGATTTGCGCCTGCTCTACGTCGCCCTGACGCGCTCGGTGTACCACTGTAGCGTTGGCGTTGCGCCGCTGTTTAAAGGCGCGCGCAAAAAAGAGGGCGACAGCGATCTGCACAAGAGCGCGCTGGGCTATCTGGTGCAGCAGGGAGAGAGCGGCAACGCCGACCGTCTGCGCACCTGTCTGGCGACGCTGGCGGATGGTGATACCGAGGTAGTGAGCGACGATCTGATCCCCGGCGAAAACTGGCGCGAGCAGGCGCAGCCCGACGATGCGCTCAGCAGCCGTCAGGTCACGCGCGACCTACGCGACGCCTGGCGCGTCACCAGCTACTCAGGTTTACAGCAGCACAACAGTTCGCCGCTGCTGGAAGCGATGCCCACTTTCGATATCGACGCGGCTGGCGAAGAGGGCGGCGAAGCGGAGAACGTGCTGACGCCGCATCACTTTCCGCGCGGCGCGGCGCCGGGCACCTTTTTGCACGGCCTGTTTGAATCACTCGATTTTACCCGGCCGCCGGATCGGACGCTGCTGGAGACGCAGCTGGAACAGAACGGCTACCCCCCGCACTGGCTGCCGGTGCTGGAGACGTGGATCGCGCGCGTGCTGCATACGCCGCTTAATCGCGACGGGCTGACGCTGGGCGCGCTGCAAAACCATGACCGCCTGGTAGAGATGGCTTTTTATCTGCCGCTGGAGCGCATGCTTAACGCAGCAGAGCTGGATGCGCTGATGCGCCAGCACGATGCGCTGTCGGCACGCGCGCCGCGTCTGGAGTTTCATCAGGTGCAGGGGATGCTGAAAGGCTTTATCGATCTGGTATTTCGCTGGAACGGTCAATATTATCTGCTGGATTATAAATCCAACTGGCTAGGCGACAGCGAGGCGGCCTATACCCCAGAGGCGATGGCGCAGGCGATGGTGGATCACCGCTACGACTTGCAATATCAGCTCTATACGCTGGCGCTGCATCGCTATCTGCAGCATCGTCTGCCCGGTTATGATTATCAGCGCCACTTTGGCGGCGTGTTTTATCTGTTTTTGCGCGGCGTCGATGGCAGTTCGCCGGAAAACGGCATCTTTACCGCGCGGCCGTCGACGGCGTTCGTCGACGGGCTGGACGCGTTGTTTCGTCGCCCGAAAGAGGAGGAAGTATGACGGAGATAGTGTCATTGCTCGATCAGGCGGTAGAGAAACGTCTGCTGCGGTCGCTCGATCTCCAGTTCGCGCGGCTGCTCGCCGACGCCTCACAGCCCGCGTGGCTGCTGGCGGCTGCCTGCGTCAGCGCCGAAGCGGGCGACGGCCATGTCTGCCTGCCGCTGGCGCATTTGACCCCAGAGACGCTGTTCGCCGGACGTCATCCCGAGCTGGCGCAGGCCTTATGGCGCGCAGCGGGCGCGCCGCCGTGCTGGAAAACGGCGCTATCGGGCTGGCCGGCGCTGAGCGATGGCGGCATCGCCACGCCGCTGGTGCTCAATCATGAACGGCTCTATCTGCATCGCCTGTGGCAAAGCGAAGGCCAGGTGGCGCGCTTTTTCACCCGGCAGGTGGAGATGGCGGAGATGGATATCGCCGCCGCGCAGAACGTGTTGAGTGCGCTGTTCGGCGATCGTCCCGATGACTGGCAAAAAATTGCCGCCGCCGTGGCGCTGACGCGCAAAACGGCAGTGATATCTGGCGGCCCCGGCACGGGCAAAACCACCACCGTGGCGAAGCTGCTGGCGGCGATGATCCGCCTGAGCCGCAGCAGCCTGCGTATTCAGCTGGCGGCACCGACCGGAAAAGCGGCGGCGCGCCTTACCGAATCGCTCGGCCAGGCGCTGCAGGCGCTGTCGGTAAGCGACGAGGAGCGGGCGCGTTTCCCCAGCGAAGCCACAACGCTGCATCGCCTGCTGGGCGCGCAGCCCGATACGCAGCGGCTGCGCTATCACGCCTCAAACCGGCTTCATCTTGATGTGCTGGTGGTGGACGAAGCCTCTATGGTCGATCTCTCGATGATGGCGAAACTGATCGCGGCGCTGCCTGACCATGCGCGCGTGATTTTCCTCGGCGATCGCGATCAGCTGGCGTCGGTGGAAGCGGGCGCCGTGCTGGGCGATATCTGTCGCTGCGCTGAAACGGGTTACAGCCTGTCGCGCGCGCAGCAGCTGGTGGCGCTGACGCAGTGCGCGCTCGACGGCGCGGATGACGCGTGCGCCCCCGACGTGCGCGACAGCATTTGCCTGCTACGCAAAAGTTACCGTTTCGACGCGAAATCGGGCATTGGTCAGCTGGCGCGCGCGGTCAATCTCGGCGATGCGCGCGAGGTCGAGGCGGTGATTAACGCCGCCTTTGAGGATATCGATTTTCAGGCGCTGCAGAGTGGCGAAGCCTATCAGGCTATGCTCGATGCCGTAGCGGAGGGCTACCGTCCTTACCTGAAATTAGTGCAGGCGCGCGCGCCGGTTGAGGAGATCCTGCAGGCGTTCAGCCGCTATCAGCTGCTTTGCGCCTTGCGCGACGGCCCCTTTGGCGTTCAGGGATTGAATCAGCGCATCGAGCAGCGTCTGGTTCAGCTGCAGCGTATCCGCCGTCCGGCAGTCGGCAGCCGCTGGTATGCGGGACGGCCAGTGATGGTGACGCGGAACGACAGCGCGCTGGGGCTTTTCAACGGCGATATCGGCATTACGCTGCGCGATGCAGAGAATCAGCTGAAGGTCTTTTTCCCGCTGCCGGATGGCTCGGTAAAGGCGGTACAGCCGAGCCGCCTGCCACCGCACGATACCGCCTGGGCGATGACGGTGCATAAGTCGCAGGGATCGGAATTCGAACATACCGCGCTGGTGATGCCCGCTCAGTTTTCGCCGGTCTTGACGCGCGAGCTGGTCTATACCGCCATTACCCGCGCGCGCAAGCGGCTGACGCTCTACAGCGAGCCAGCGGTGTTTCAGCGCGCGGTGCAGCTGCAAACCCAGCGCCGCAGCGGGCTGGTGGAAAGGCTGAGTCTCGCCGTCTGATGGGTGTTTCTGGCAAACGACTCAGTACATTACTGCGCGGGCAACAGGGGCTGTGGAATAAAGCGTCCCGCGCCAGGGAAGGCGCGGGACGAGCGGGCAGGGATGCTTGAGCGACTTTGTGGAACAGCCCCTGTTGCCCGTGCCTGCTCATCAGTCTGGCGCAAGCTGTTCCAAATCAGGTCAGATCCGCCATCAGCACCTTAGAGCGCCGCTGATAGTTGTACATCTGCTTTTTACTCTCTGGCAGCGACTCAATATCCACCGGCGTAAAGCCGCGTTCCTGAAACCAGTGAATGCTGCGCGTCGTCAGAACAAACAGCTTCTCCAGCCCCATTTGTCGCGCCTGAAGCGCAACGCGCTGCAGCAACATCTCGCCGCGTGAGGAGCTGCGATAGTCAGGATGCACCGCCACGCAGGCCATTTCGCCAATTTTCTCATCCATAAAGGGGTAGAGCGCCGCACAGGCGATGGTCAGATTGTCGCGTATGATAATGGTGAACTTGTCGATCTCCATTTCCAGCTGCTCGCGCGAGCGACGTACCAGAATACCCTGCTGCTCCAGCGGGCGGATCAGCTCCAGAATGCCGCCGATATCGTTAATAGTGGCGCGGCGGATCTGCTCGCTCGACTCCATAACGATCTGCGTGCCGATACCGTCGCGTGAAAAGAGTTCCTGCAACAGCGCGCCATCTTCCTGATAGCTGATGAGATGGCTGCGGCGCACGCCGCTCCGGCAGGCTTTCACCGCGCCACGCAGGAAACGCACCGTGCCGGACAGATAGTCGCCGTCGCTCTCCATCTCCTCAATGCGCGCCTGCGCGTCATTCGGGAAGAGTTCGGAGATAATCGCGCCGTCGCGGCTGGTCACGCCCTGCTCGGAGCAGAAACCAATCATCTTTTCCGCCTTCAGCTTGATCGCCAGCTGGGTGGCGACCTCTTCCGACGTCAGGTTAAAGCTTTCGCCGGTAACAGAGACCGCCACCGGACCGAGCAGCACGATTGCATTGTTATCCAGCTGCCGATGGATCGCCTCTTCGTCGATGCGGCGAATACGCCCGCTGTGGCAGTAATCCACGCCGTCATCCACGCCCAGCGGCTGCGCGATAATGAAGTTGCCGCTAACGACATTGATATGCGCGCCCTGCAGCGGCGTATTGTTAAGGCTCATTGAAAGTCGCGCCGTAATATCGAGCTGTAACCGTCCCGCCGCCTGCTTCACCAGCTCCAGCGATTGGGCATCGGTGACGCGGGTGTGCTTGTGGTAAACCGGCTCCAGCTGATGCTGCGCCAGGCTGGCGTCAATCTGCGGACGCGCGCCATACACCACCACCAGACGTATCCCGAGGCTGTGCAGCAAACCGATATCGTTGACGATGCTGGAGAAATTTTCGTGCTCGATCGCTTCGCCGCCCAGCATGATGACAAAGGTCTTGTCCCGATGGGCATTGATATAGGGAACGGTGTGGCGAAAACCCTGAACCAGCTCAGTACTACGTTCCTTCACGGCAAACCTCAATGAATGATTATTCGTAATTTCTGTATTTTTATTCTTTCAGGGCCACTTTTGCAAGGATTAAACCTGACGTAAATTTACGTTTTTTCGGGTGCGTCAGACGCTAAGAGACTGCATTATTTAGCTTTTCCAGGATGACTTGGCCAAAGGTATGGGCTAAAGTTTTTACCGCCGTTTATTGAAGTGGCGCTTTTTTAGACAGAACAGAGCAGCTGGGGCGGCATGTCAGAATCAAATCCTCTTATTTCCCGCAGAAGGCTCTTGCAGGGTACAGGCGCATTATTGCTGCTGAGTGTCAGCCGCGCAGGCCTGGCAGCGAAAAATCATATTGTCGCGGTACGTATCTGGCCCTCTTCGACCTATTCGCGCATGACGCTGGAATCCAGCGTGCCGCTTCACTATAAGCAGTTTGCGCTTACGCATCCGGATCGGCTGGTAATCGATATCAAAGATATGCACCTCAACCCGGTGCTGAAAGGCGTCGATAAGCTGGTGCGCGTTAACGATCCCTTTATCAAAAATGCGCGGGTAGGGCAGTTCGACGCCAGTACCGTGCGTATCGTGCTGGAGCTAAAGCGCAACGTCGCGCCGAAAACCTTCACCCTGGCACCGGTGGCGGGGATCAATCACCGGCTGGTGGTGGATCTCTATCCCAGCCAGGATACCTCGGTCGACGATCCGCTGCTGGCGCTGCTTAAGGATTACAACCAGGGCGATCTGGAACGGAATGAACCGGCGACCGCGCCGCTGCCTGGTAAGGCGGGGCGCGACAGGCCGATGATCATCATGATCGATCCCGGCCACGGCGGCGAAGATCCCGGCGCGCACGGTAAATATAAGACGCGTGAAAAAGATATCGTGCTGAAGATTGGGCGACGGCTAAAAGCACTGATCGAAAAAGAGCCGAATATGAAGGCCTACATGACGCGCAACGAGGATGTGTTTATTCCGTTGCGGGTTCGGGTGGCGAAAGCGCGCAAGCAGCGCGCCGATCTGTTTGTCTCTATCCATGCCGACGCCTTTACCAGCCGCAGCGCGCGTGGCTCTTCGGTATTCGCGCTCTCGACTAAAGGGGCGACCTCGGCGGCAGCGCGTTTCCTGGCGCAGACGCAAAACGAATCGGATCTCATCGGCGGCGTCAGCAAAAGCGGCGATCGCTACCTCGATCACACCATGTTCGATATGGTGCAACGGCAGACTATTCACGACAGCCTGAAGTTCGGCAAAGAGGTGCTGCATCGTATGGGCCGCATCAACCATCTGCATAAGCGTACCGTCGATCAGGCTGGCTTCGCGGTACTGAAGGCGCCGGATATTCCGTCGATTCTGGTGGAAACCGCCTTTATCAGCAATGTGGAAGAGGAGCGAAAGCTACGCACCAGCCGTTATCAGCAGCAGGTCGCCGAGGCGATTTTTCACGGGATAAAAGCCTATTTTGATAATGGCGGGGCGCTGGCGCGTCGTTAAAGAAGAGGGGATAGCGCAGGCTGTCCCTTTTCATAAAGCACAAAAACAAAAAAGCACCCTTTCAGGTGCTTAAATGATTGGTTGCGGGGGCCGGATTTGAACCGACGACCTTCGGGTTATGAGCCCGACGAGCTACCAGGCTGCTCCACCCCGCGTCCGTCTTGCGCTTTGCGTCTTGTCACTTTGGCTCTTCGTTAAAAGAGTTGGTTGCGGGAGCCGGATTTGAACCGACGACCTTCGGGTTATGAGCCCGACGAGCTACCAGGCTGCTCCATCCCGCGTCCGTAGTGCGCATTGCGACTTTTCACATTGTCTCTTCATCAGAAGATTTGGTTGCGGGAGCCGGATTTGAACCGACGACCTTCGGGTTATGAGCCCGACGAGCTACCAGGCTGCTCCATCCCGCGTCCGTGGATGCGCACTATACCTCGCGGAGCTGATGATGCAACCCCTTTTTGCCGCGAAGCGCCAAATTGGCTACTGTTTGCTGATTATTTTCTCCATCTGGCTAATTATCGCACAGCCGTGCGCGTGGAAAGAGCACGTGGATTTCAATCTGATGGACGCTTTGCTATCGTCGCGTGGCGACGAACACTAATGAATAAGAGACGGCGATGAATAAAGGACACTGGGCGAAGTATGTACTTACTGGTGCAATGTTTGCGCTGCTGGCGGGTTGTAGCTCGAAACCAACCGATCGCGGGCAGCAATATAAAGACGGCAAGCTGGAACAGCCGCTGGCGCTGGTCAATCAGCCCAACGCCAAAGGCCGACCGGTTAACGGCAGGGACTTCGGCGAGCAGGTACGACAGATACAGTACGCCTCCTCGGCCCTCTATGGACGCCACACCGGCACCTACAGCGCGATTGAGAACTGGCTGATGGCCGGCGCCGATACGCGCCAGCTGCGTCAGTTCGGTCTGAACGCCTTCCAGATGGAGGGGACCGATAACTATGGCAACGTGCAGTTTACCGGCTACTACACGCCGGTTGTGCAGGCGCGCTATACGCGTCAGGGCGAATTCCAGTATCCCATCTACCGTATGCCGCCGCGCAAGCGCGGAGCGAAGCTGCCGAGCCGCGCCTCTATCTATAGCGGCGCGCTGGACGACCGCTATGTTATCGGCTGGAGCAACTCGCTAATCGATAACTTTATTATGGACGTGCAGGGCAGCGGCTACGTGGATTACGGCGACGGCCGTCCGATGACCTTTTTCGGCTATGGCGGCAAAAACGGCTGGGCCTATCACAGCATTGGCAAAGAGCTGATCGATCGCGGCGAAGTTAAGCGCGAAGATATGTCAATGCAGGCTATCCGCGACTGGGCGGCAGCGCACTCCCCGCAAGAGGTGCGCGCGCTGCTGGAGACGAACCCGTCGTTCGTCTTCTTTAAGCCAGAACCCTACACGCCGGTGCGTGGCGCCAGCGCGGTGCCGCTGGTGGCGAAAGCCTCGGTGGCGTCGGACCGCTCGCTGATCCCGGCGGGAACCGCGCTGCTGGCGGAAGTGCCGCAGCTCAATGAAAAGGGCAAGTTCAACGGTAAATATGAGATGCGCCTGATGGTGGCGCTGGACGTTGGCGGCGCAATTAAGGGCCAGCATTTTGATATCTATCAGGGTATCGGTCCTGATGCGGCGCACCTGGCGGGCTTTTACAACCACTACGGCCGCGTCTGGGTGCTGAAAGCCGCACCGGGCGCCGGACAGCCGCTGTTCAGCAACCCGCAAAACGGCGATAATGGCTCGCTGTTACTGGGTTCAAACTGATTTCTCTGCGGGCCGAGCGGCCCGCATGACGTGACAAGGTTGATTATGAGTGTGGTTAACGAGGCCTGGCGTCAGCGTTTTGGCGGCACGGCACGTCTCTATGGGCAGGAAGCGCTGACGCGTTTCGCCGCGGCGCACTTCTGCGTTATTGGCATTGGCGGCGTCGGCTCCTGGGCGGCGGAAGCGCTGGTGCGCACCGGCATCGGCAAAATTACCCTGATCGATATGGATGATGTCTGCATCACCAATACCAATCGTCAGATCCATGCGCTGAACGGCAACGTCGGCAAGGCGAAAACCGAGGTGATGGCTGAGCGCCTGCGCGCCATCAATCCCGACTGCGAAGTCATCTGCATCGACGATTTCATTACGCCGGATAACACGGCGGAGCTGATGGCGGCAGGCTATGACTATGTGATCGATGCGATCGACAGCGTGCGTCCGAAAGCGGCGCTGATCGCCTGGTGCCGCCGCAACAAGATCCCGCTGATCACCACCGGCGGCGCGGGCGGTCAGATCGATCCGACGCAGATTCAGATCGCCGATCTGGCGAAGACGATTCAGGATCCGCTGGCGGCCAAACTGCGCGAGCGGCTAAAGGCGCTCGGCGTGGTGAAAAACAACAAAGGCAAGCTGGGCATCGACTGCGTCTTCTCTACCGAAGCGCTGATGTATCCGCAGCCGGACGGCAGCGTCTGCGCCGCGCGCAGCACCGCCGAAGGGCCAAAAAGAATGGATTGCGAAGCGGGCTTTGGCGCCGCCACTATGGTGACCGCCACCTTTGGCTTTGTCGCCGTTTCCCATGCGCTGAAGAAATATCTGGCGCGCGCCGCGCGTCAGGCTGCGTAAGGAATCAGGGCTGCGCCGCGTGCGCGGCCTGATGTACCGCCTCCGCCAGCGCCTTCAGGCCGCTGCTGCGCGAGGCGCTGAGCTGGGCGCGCAGGCCCAGTTCATCAAACAGCTGCAGCGGGTCTTCCGCCAGCAGCGCCTGCGGTGTTTTTCCTTCCACAGCAGTAAGTAGCACCGCAAGCAGACCACGCACGATGCGGCCTTCGCTGTCGCCATAAAAATGCAGCGTGCCGTCGTGGCGCAGCTGGCTGCCGAGCCAGACGCGGTTTTCGCAGCCGGTCAGCTCAATGTCGGCGGTCTTCAGCGCATCCGGCAGGGCGGGCAGCTGGCGGCTGAGCTGAATCAGCTGGCGATAGCGATCTTCCCACTGCTGAAAGTGGGCGAATTTTTCTTTCAGGCCGTCAAGGGTGATCAGATCGCCAAACGGGTGCGGGCCAGCCAGGGTCTGACTCATGCTTCCTCCTCAGACAACAGGTCGAGCGTGGTATAGATAGCGCGGGTCAGCGCATCCACATCCTGCAAATTATTATAGGGCGCGAAAGAGACGCGCAGCGTGCCGCTTACGCCAAGCGCCGCCATCAGCGGCTGTGCGCAGTGCTGGCCGGCGCGTAGCGCAATGCCCTGTTCCGCCAGCAGCGTCACGATATCGCTGTGGTGTACGCCCTCGAAATCAAACGCCAGCACGCTTGAGCGCCCGACACGGTAGCTGCGGAAACCGGGAAACTCGCTGAGCTGCTCTTCAGCCAGGCTGGCGAGCTGCTGGCTCCACATCTCCGCTTTCAGCCGGTCATGCTGCTCGAGCCAGCTGAGCGCGGCGCTTAACCCCACCACGCCCGCGACGTTAGGCGTCCCCGCTTCGAAACGCCAGGGGACCGGCTGCGGCGTAAAGCCGCTGAAATCCACCTGAGTGAGCATCTTGCCGCCGCCTTGCCAGGGCACCATCTCTTCCAGCAGCTCGGCTTTGCCATACAGCACGCCGATGCCGGTTGGGCCGTAGAGCTTGTGGGCGGAGAAGGCGTAGAAATCGATCTCCAGCGCCTGTACGTCAGGCGGGCAGTGCGCCACACCCTGCGCGCCGTCGACCATCACTTTCGCACCGACGCTGTGCGCCAGCGCGATAGCCTGCGCCAGATCCGGGCAGCCGCCCGTTACGTTGGACATCTGACCTATCGCCAGCAGTCGGGTACGCGCGTTGAGCAGCGACGGCAGCAGCGCCATATCCGGCAGGCGATCCGCGCCGATGGGCCATTTCACCACCTTCGCGCCGCGCGCCTGCGCCGCCATCAGCCAGGGCACCAGATTAGCGTGATGCTCCGCCTCGCTCACCAGGATCTCATCGCCCGCCTTCAGGCGTGGCAGCAGCCAGCTGTTGGCAACCAGGTTGATCGCTTCCGTGGTGCCGCGCGTCCAGACAATCTGGTGGCCATGCGCCGCATTCAACAGGCGCGCCACCTGATGCCGCGCCTGTTCGTAACGCTCGGTCAGCTGTTGCGCCGCGCCATACTGGCTGCGATGCACGGTGCCGGCGCTCAGGCTGTAAAACTGTTGCGTGGTATCAATCACCACCTGAGGCTTGAGCGTAGTCGCGGCGCTGTCGAGATAAACACCTGCATCGTTCAGCGCCGGAAACTGCTGGCGGAATGCGGTTGGATTGAATGCGGTCATGCTTTGTCTCGTCTTATAAATAAACAGGACCAGAGCAAAAGCCTGGCTCTCTCCTGGCAAAGCTGTAAAAGCGCGTTATGCTGATTAATGCAAGGTTTAAACCAAAACCCGTACAATGAGCAACCTTCTTTAGTCGATTTGACTAGGGTCAGCTGGCCGGGTGGTTTGATGCAATCAATCTACAAGGAGATAGAAAATGAAAAAACTTTCAGCAGTGCTGGCTGTCTGCGTTATGGCTTTTACTCTGGCCGCGTGTTCAAGCAATTATGTCATGCATACCAATGATGGTCGCACCATTGTCTCAGCAGGTAAGCCTTCAGTAGACAACGATACCGGTATGATCAGCTATAAAGACGCTAACGGCAACAAGCAGCAGATTAACCGTTCAGATGTCAAAGAGATGGTTGAGATGAAGTAAGCGCTCCGGCGCCTGCTTCAGGCAAAAAAAAGCACCGCAATTTGCGGTGCTATTCAAAATCACTATGGACAGACAGGGTAAATCTACAGGAATTAAAAGGTTGATCTGCAATCGTCAGATCAAAATGCAAACACAACATCACGACCACAAGCCAAAAGTTTTCCGGAAGTCTGCGAACTCACTCACAAATCCTGAAATCTTTTCGTTCCGGCTCAGGAAGTGCGGCAACTATAGGTATTTGCTGGAGCTTCCTCAACGGACAATTTATAATGCCTCGGATTACTAAAACTAATATGTGAATGCTTGTTATAAGCGCACGTGTTTTGCCCCTGATCCGAGCACGGAAAACCATGTCGAAACGCCTTCCTCCTCTTAATGCACTCCGCGTGTTTGACGCTGCGGCGCGCCATCTCAGCTTTACAAAAGCCGCCGAAGAGCTGTTCGTTACTCAGGCCGCAGTAAGCCATCAGATAAAATCGCTGGAAGATTTTCTCGGGCTTAAGCTGTTTCGCCGCAGGAATCGATCGCTGTTACTGACGGAGGAGGGCCAGAGCTACTATCTCGATATCAAAGAGATTTTCACCGCCCTTAATGATGCGACGCGCAAACTGCAGGCGCGCAGCGCGAAGGGTGCCCTGACCGTCAGCCTGCTGCCCAGCTTCGCCATTCAGTGGCTGGTACCGCGCCTCTCCAGCTTTAATATGGCTTATCCGGGCATTGACGTGCGTATCCAGGCGGTGGATCGCGATGAAGAGAAGCTGGCCGACGATGTTGACGTGGCGATCTTCTACGGTCGCGGCAACTGGCCGGGACTGCGCGTAGAAAAACTTTACGCCGAATATCTGCTGCCGGTCTGTTCACCCACGTTGATGACCGGCGATAATCCGTTGAAAACGCCGATGGATCTGTCGCGTTTTACCCTGCTGCACGACGCCTCGCGGCGCGACTGGCAATCCTATATTCGCCAGCTTGGCTTGCAGCATATTAATGTCCAGCAGGGACCGATTTTCAGCCACAGCGCCATGGTATTGCAGGCCGCGATCCACGGCCAGGGCGTGGCGCTGGCGAATAATGTGATGGCGCAGAGCGAGATCGAAGCCGGCCGGCTAATCTGCCCGTTCAACGACGTGCTGGTCAGTAAAAATGCTTTTTATCTGGTTTGTCATGACAGCCAGGCAGAACTGGGTAAAATAGCCGCCTTTCGGCAGTGGATCATCGCGAAAGCCGCCAGCGAACAAGAAAAATTCCGCTTTCGCTACGACCACTAACTTATTGATTTCTGTACAGTGAGGTACAGATGCACCTTGAGGATAGTCAGATGTCCAGTCGTGCCATGTTTATTTTTGCCGCCATCAGCGGGTTTTTGCTGGTGGCCTTTGGCGCTTTTGGTGCCCACGTATTAAGCCGTTCGCTCGGCCCGGCCGAAATGGCCTGGATCCATACCGGGCTGGAGTATCAGGCGTATCACACGCTGGCGGTAATCGGCCTGGGTGCAGCGATGCTGCGCCGCGCCAATCTCTGGTTTTACTGGAGCAGCGCCTTTCTTGCCCTTGGCATCGTGCTGTTTAGCGGCAGCCTTTACTCTCTGGCGCTGTCGCATCTCAAGTTTTGGGTTTTTGTTACGCCGGTCGGCGGGTTTTGCTTCCTGATCGGCTGGTTCCTGATGTTGATTGGCGCACTGCGTCTTAAACGAAAGGCAGATCGCCATGAATAAAGTTTTACTCTATTGCCGTCCCGGTTTTGAAAAAGAGTGCGCGGCGGAAATCGCCGCCAGAGCCGCCGAGCGTGAAATCTATGGTTTCCCGCGGGTTAAAGAGAACAGCGGCTACGTACTGTTCGAATGTTATCAGCACGAAGAGGCCGATCGCCTGGTGCGCGATCTCCCTTTCGATACGCTGATTTTTGCCCGCCAGATGCTGGTGGTCAGCGAGCTGCTGAAAGATTTGCCGCCGGACGATCGCATTGCGCCGATTGTCGGCATGTTGACCGGCGTGGTCGAGAAGGGCGGCGAGCTGCGCGTCGAGGTGCCGGACACCAACGAAGCGAAAGAGCTGACGAAGTTTTGCCGCAAGTTCACCGTGCCGCTGCGCGCCAGCCTGCGCGAAGCGGGGATCCTGCTCAATTACGAAAGCCCGAAGCGCCCGGTGGTGCATGTCTTCTTTATTGCGCCTGGCGCCTGCTACGTCGGCTACTCGTTTGTCGGCAACAACTCGCCGTTCTATATGGGCATTCCGCGCCTGAAGTTCCCGGCCGATGCGCCGAGCCGCTCCACGCTGAAGCTGGAAGAGGCGTTCCACGTTTTTATCCCCGCCGACGAGTGGGATGAACGCCTGGCGGGCGGTATGCACGCGGTCGATCTCGGTGCCTGTCCCGGCGGCTGGACCTATCAGCTGGTGAAGCGCAGCATGTGGGTGTACGCAGTTGATAACGGCCCGATGGCGCCGAGCCTGATGGATACCGGACAGGTGACGCACTGCCGCGAAGACGGCTTTAAGTTTCGCCCGACGCGTAATAACAACGACTGGCTGGTGTGCGACATGGTAGAGAAGCCGGTGCGCGTCGCCAACCTGATGACCGAATGGCTGGTCAACGGCTGGTGCCGCGAGGCGATCTTCAACCTCAAGCTGCCGATGAAAAAGCGCTACGAAGAGGTGACGCAGAACCTGGCGATGATCGACGAGGCGCTGAAGGCGCAGGGCATTAACGCCCAGATTCGCGCCCGCCAGCTCTACCACGACCGCGAAGAGGTCACGGTTCATATTCGCCGCATCTGGGGCGCGATCCCTGGCCGCCGCGACGAACGTTAAGCGTCAGGCCGGGCGCTGCGCCGCCTGGCCTTCATAACGCAGCGTTTTCAGATTGCCCTGTAACACCAGATCCTGCTTCAGCACCGCAACCTGTCGGCTGATTAAGGCCGACTCGCGGCCAGCCGCCAGCTTCGCGCGCCATTTCTCCGGTACGTTATCAAGCTGCGCATAGATATCATCCAGCGACCCAAATGTCTGCAACAGTGTTTTTGCGCTTTTCGGGCCGATGCCCGCTACGCCGGGAATTTTGCTGCTGCTGATGCCGCACAGTCCCCAGTAATCGGGCAGCCGCTGCGGCGCAACGCCGAACTCGTTTTCAATAAAGGGCAGATCCAGCCAGCGCTTCTGGAAATAGTCGCGGATGCGAATCTGCGGCGCGAGCAGCTGGCAATAGCCTTTATCGGTGGAGACGATGGTGGCCTGATGGCCCGCCTGCGCCATTTTTACCGCCAGCGTGGCCGCCAGATCGTCCGCTTCGTCCGCTCCGGCGATCCAGCAACTGACGCCTGCGCGGCGGAACGCCTCCTGCAGCGCGGGCAGTTCAGCCTGCAGATCTTCCGGCATCGGCGGTCGACCGCTTTTATAGTCCGGCAACAGCTGATGACGCCAGCCCTGATGGCGCTGTTCGCTGTCGAAGACCGCTACGACGTGAGTCGGCTGCGTATGCCCCAGAAGCTGGCGCAGCGCCGCGAGGCAACCCTCGACGCAGGGCGATCCCTGTACTGCGTGCAGACGACGTATCAGGTTGAGCGCGTCTACGATAAGAAGGTGAAATGACATAAGCTAAACGGCAGCCCGTATGAGCTGCCTTCCTTGCGTTTTATTTAATGATCTCATAGCAGGGGATATAGGCGGTGCCCGGCAGCTTCATACGGTGCTGGGCGACAAATCCCTGCAGCAGCTCATCCATGCGGCGCATAATGTCCGGCTCGCCATGCAGTTTATACGGCCCTTTTTCCCGGATCTCGCGTATGCCGATCTCTTTTACGTTTCCGGCGACGATGCCGGAGAAGGCGCGTCGCAGGTCAGCCGCCAGCTGCTCCGCGGGCTGGTTGGTATAGAGATTGAGATTGGCCATATTTTCATGCGTCGGCAGAAATGGCTTTTGCAGATCGGGCGAGATGCGGATTGACCAGTTGAAGCTGTAGGCGTCACCGGTTTCCCGACGATACTCTTTCACCTGCGGCATCGCTTTTTTCATCAGACGCGCCACTTCGGCGGCATCATCAATGACGATCTTGTAGTGTTTGCGCGCCGCTTCGCCCAGCGTATTGACGATAAAGTCGTCGAGCACGTGGAAGTAGTCGGCGCTCTCCTGCGGTCCGGTGAGGATAAGCGGCAGCACCTGCTCGTGGTTCTGCGGGTTCATCATAATTCCCAGCAGATAGAGCAACTCCTCCGCTGTGCCCACGCCGCCCGGGAAGATAATGATGCCGTGCGCGATGCGCACAAAGGCTTCCAGGCGTTTTTCGATATCCGGCATGATGATGAGTTCATTCACCAGCGGGTTAGGCGGCTCAGCGGCGATAATTGACGGCTCGGTCAGCCCGATAAAGCGGCTGTCGCGGTAGCGCTGCTGCGCATGGCCTACCGCTGCGCCTTTCATCGGCGCTTCCATTACGCCTGGCCCGCAGCCGGTGCAGATATTCAGCTCGCGCAGGCCCAGCTGGGTGCCGACGTTGCGGCAGTATTGATACTCCACCGCGTTGATCGAGTGGCCGCCCCAGCAGACGACGGTATTGGGATACTCACCGACGTGCAGCGCGCGCGCGTTGCGCAGTATAGAGAAAACCTGGTTAGTGATATGCGCCGAATCTTCCGGCGCCGCCTCCTGCATCCCGGCAATCGACAGCTGGCCGTTAACGAAAAGAATGTCGCGCAGTACGGCAAACAGGTTGGCCTGCAGCGAGCGGATAATGCGACCGTCGACAAACGCCTCTTCCGGCGGATTGATCAGTTCCAGCTTTACGCCGCGTTCGCGACGCAGCACGTTAATATCGAAGTTTTCAAAGCGGGAAAGCAGTTCGTGGCTGCTGTCGGTCTGACTGCCTGAATTCAGCACGGCGAGCGAGCAGTTACGAAACAGCTGGTAAAGATCGCTGCTCGCCGTGCGCTTGAGCATGTCCACTTCCAGCTGAGACAGTAGATCCATCGAGCCAAGAGGGCTGATATGCGTAATCAAATGAACTCCGTTACACCCGCCTGGGTGACTAATGACACCGCTGTTGCGGTGGCGAAAATTCCTGGCCAGCGATCCTCCGATCGCCGCCTTCACCAGAGTGCCTTGTCGACCGTGAATGCTCAAGGGGAACGCAACGCCTGACGCGCAGGCTGCGAGAGGACTCGCAAAGCTACTGCCGCGCCAGACGAGAATATCCCGGCGTGAAGGGCACGTTGCTGCGCCAGGGGTTAATATCCAGACCGCCGCGGCGCGTGTAGCGTGCATAGACCGTAAGTTGCTGCGGCTGACAGAAACGCAGCACGTCGTTGAAGATGCGCTCCACGCACTGCTCGTGAAACTCATTGTGCTGGCGGAAAGAGATAAGGTAGCGCAGCAGCGCTTCGCGGTCGATGCGCGGGCCTTTGTAGCGGATCATCACCGAACCCCAGTCGGGCTGGTTGGTGATCAAGCAGTTGGATTTCAGCAAATGGCTGACCAGCGTCTCTTCCACCACTTCGCTGCCCGCCGCATCGGCGAGGTAGTCGGCGTTGAAGCTGTAGTCCGCGATCTCAATATCCTGCTCATCAATGCAGTAACCGCTAAACTGACCGATGGGCTGTCCCTCTACTTCGCTCAGGCGAAACAGCGCGACGCTGACGTCGCCCTGCGCGCAGGCGCTGAGATCGCGCTCCAGCGTCTGGCGGACTTCGCCCCAGTCGGCGAAGCGCGTCTGGTTAAAGCTGTTAAGGTAGAGCTTAAAGCTCTTCGACTCGATAAGATGTTCGCTGGTGGCGTTCAGCACCACTTCGCCCAGCGCGACCTGCGGCACCCCCTTGCTGTTGAGCCAGGAGAGTTCGTAAAGCGTCCAGATATCTGCGCCCGTAAAGGGCAGCGAATCAGGCATCAGCCCCAGCGGCGTGCGATTCAGGCTGCGCGGCACCGCCTGAAGCAGGCTGGGATCGTATTGATCGTGATAGGCTGTGGGTTTGCCCAGGGTCAGGTTGCTCAGCGCCTGATCCTTTTCATATAAAGACATAGCGGTTACCCGTCATTCCAAACAAAGTGGATAAGTGTAACCCATCAGACGTGAGAAAAAGAGTCATGCAACAGACTGTGGATGCCCTGCGCGAATTTACCGCCCGCTATTGCGATGCCTGGCAGCAGCGCACCGGCCACGCGCCAGCCAGCCAGGCGCTTTATGGCGTGCCGTCCCCCTGTATTATCGCGACCCAGGCTGACGAAGTATGGTGGCAACCGCAGCCCTTTACCTTGCCCGCCACGCTGGAAGCGGTAGAGCGTGCGCTGGGTATAACCCTTCAGCAGGATATCGCCGCCTTTTATACCGCGCAGTTTGCTGGAGACATGGCGGCGCGCTTCGGGCAGCGGGAACTTTCGCTGTTACAGGTCTGGAGCGAGGAAGATTTTTTGCGCCTGCAGGAGAATCTGATAGGGCATTTGATCATGAAGCGCCGCCTGAAACAGACGCCGACGCTGTTTATCGCCGCGACTGAATCGGAGCAGGAGATCATTTCGCTCTGCAATCTGTCTGGCGAAGTGATTCTCGAACAGCCTGGCACGAAAAAACGAGAGGTTTTATCGGAAAATATCCAGAATTTTCTTAAATCTTTACAGGTGGTTATCCCGTGATTTGCAGACAATCGCTAATGGTTTTGTGAGATATCTCTTACATGCCTTGTGAGAGATTGGCATTTCTATTGGGGGACATCCAGAAGTCTGCAATGTAAAGATATTGTGAATCATTAACTTAATGGCGTTACTCCTAAAACTGGTCTATAAACAAATACAGTAACGCTGTTTAGTACCTTGTTTATTCAGCGGCCTCTGCCAGAATAGTCAGCAGTTGGCAGGAAGCCAGAGGATTGAAGATAGCGTCAGGATACGTCATGCCAGGAGGCGGGACCGTAACGGAGCTTACGTCACACGGAAGGCTTCAGGATGAAGCAGGATACTCAGGAGAGAGTCAGGGACACCTCCAGGAAGGAGAACGAGAGCCGCATATGATGCGCGGCGGGCCTGGAAGCCAAAGGAATTATCAGGATGATAAGCGCAGGATGGCGCACAGGAAAAGTTGTCAAGGAAGAGCAGGGAGCATCAGCGTGGCGGGAAAGCTGCAAACGAACCGGGAGCACTGTTTTAACAGTGCTCCCTTTTTTTGCGCGCGCGTCTGGCGGTGGTATGCTTGCCGCCCCCATTTATTGCTCGCTGGAGGTGGCGCATGACCCTTTTACTGTTACAACGGCTGGAGCAGCTCGAAACCCTGATGCGCGATCATCATCACTGGCAGGAGACGCCCCCGTCCGCCAGCGCGCTCGCCAGCAACCAGCCTTTCTGTCTTGATACGCTGGAGCCGCTCGAGTGGCTCCAGTGGGTACTGATCCCGCGTATGCGGGCGCTTATCGCTGCGCAGCAGCCGCTGCCGCAAAACTTCGCCATCGCGCCCTATTTTGAAATCGCGCTGACCTCTGCTACGCCAGGCCATGCGCCAATCCTGCACAGCCTGACGCAGCTCGACGCGCTGTTTATGGACGATCCCGCCTGATGCTGGAAATTATTTATCAGGATCAATGGCTGGTGGCGGTTAACAAGCCTGCCGGCTGGCTGGTGCATCGCAGCTGGCTGGATCGCAAAGAAAAAGTTGTGGTGATGCAGACCGTGCGCGATCAGATTGGCCAGCACGTCTTTACTGCGCATCGTCTCGACCGCCCAACCTCCGGCGTACTGCTGATGGGCCTCTCCAGCGAGGTGGGGCGTTTGCTGGCGCAGCAGTTCGAGCAGCATCAGATGAAGAAAACCTATCACGCCGTCACGCGCGGCTGGCTGCAGGAGAGCGGCACGCTCGACTATCCGCTGGTGGAAGAGCTGGACAAGATCGCCGATAAGTTTGCGACGGAATCGCGTACGGCGCAGCCGGCGGTGACCGATTATCAGGCGCTGGCCTGGGCAGAGATGCCGGTACCGATTGGCCGCTATACGAGCGCGCGCTACAGCCTGATGCAGCTCTCTCCACGCACTGGCCGCAAGCATCAGCTGCGTCGTCATATGGCGCATCTGCGCCATCCGATCATTGGCGACACCACCCACGGCGATCTGCGGCAAAACCGCGGCGCGGCGCAGCATTTCGGCGCCAGTCGCCTGATGCTGCACGCCAGCAGCCTGGCGCTGACGCACCCGATAACCGGCGAGCCGCTGGTGATCCGTGCCGGGCTGGATGCGGTCTGGCGGCAGATGGCCCGGCAATTTGGCTGGCAGGAGGCGCTCGCCGCCGCAGGGCTTGAGTTTGCCGACGCGACAGGCGAGGATAGCACCTCAGTTTAAGGAGCAGGCACATGGCGAAGATTGGCATTTTTGTAGGCACAGTATATGGCAACGCGCTACTGGTAGCGGAAGAGGCGCAGCCGATTTTACAGGCCCAGGGGCACGACGTTGCGGTGTATGACGATCCGACGTTAGCGCAGTGGCAAAATTACAGCAGCGAAGTGGCGCTGGTGATCACCTCGACAACCGGGCAGGGCAATTTTCCGGACAATATCGCCGCTCTTTACCAGGATGTGAAAGATAAGCTGGGCTATCAGCCGGAGCTGCGTTACGGCGTTATCGCGCTGGGCGACAGCAGCTACGATCACTTCTGCGGCGCAGGCAAAACCTTCGACGCGCTCCTGCAGGAGCAAAGCGCGAAGCGTATCGGCGAGGTGCTGCTGGTGGATGCGACCGAAGACCCCGAGCCAGAGTCGGTCACCTCACCCTGGGTTGAGGCCTGGGGAAAACAGCTCTGAGTTAATGGCGCCCTGTGTCGGAATCGATGCAGGGCGCGCGCTTATCAGGTTACCGGCGCCGGATTGAACACCGCCAGCTGGTTGCGAATGCCCCAGCGATCCGACCAGGTTTGCTGGCGACCGCTGGCGATCTCCAGAATCAGCCGGAAGAGCCGCCAGCCGACCTGCTCAATCGTCTCTTCGCCCGTGGCGATAGTACCCGCATTAATATCCATCAGATCGTGCCAGCGATCGGCCAGCGCGTTACGCGTCGCCATCTTGATAACCGGAATCGCCGCCAGACCGTAAGGCGTGCCGCGTCCGGTGGTAAACACCTGCAGCGTAATGCCCGACGCCATCTGCTGCGTGCCGCAGACAAAATCGCTGGCGGGCGTGGCGGCGTAGATCAGCCCGCGCCGCGTCGGACGCTGACCCGGCGACAGCACTTCGACAATCGCGCTGCGGCCCGATTTGGCGATGGAGCCGAGCGCTTTTTCCACCACGTTAGCCAGTCCGCCTTTTTTATTGCCGGGTGAGGGATTGGCGCTACGGTCGGTTTTGCCCTGATCGAGATAGTCGTCATACCATGCCATCTCCTCCAGAAGCCGCCTGCCTACCTCTTCATTGATCACGCGCGGCGTCAGCAGGTGAATCGCATCGCGCACTTCGGTCACTTCGGAGAACATCACCGTCGCGCCGCAGCGCACCAGCAGATCGGAGGCGAAGCCTACGGCGGGGTTGGCGGTCACGCCGGAAAAGGCGTCGCTGCCGCCGCACTGCATGCCAACGATCAGCTCTGAGGCGGGGCAGGTTTCGCGCTGGCGCTGATTAAGGCGTTCAAGGTGCCTTTTCGCCACGCTGAGGATCTCTTCCACCATTGCACCGAAGCCGATATGGCGTTCATCCTGTAAGCGCACGATATCGCCCTCATCCAGCGAGATCGCCTGTACGTCATCGGTGCCGGTCAGCAGCCGCTCGGGCTGCAGTTTTTCGCAGCCGAGGCTGACCACCATGATTTCGCCGCCGAAGTTGGCGTTCAGCGCCAGGTTATGAATGGTGCGAATCGGTACCACCGCCGCCGGCGCGTTAATCGCCACGCCGCAGCCGTAAAGGTGGTTCAGCGCCACCACGCCATCGACGTTGGGGTAGTTCGGCAGCAGTTCGCGCTCAATAATCTGCACCACATAGTCCACCACGCCCGCTACGCAGTGCACGCTGGTGGTAATGCCGAGCAGGTTGCGCGTGCCGACGCTGCCGTCTGCGTTGCGATAGCCTTCGAAGGTGTAGCCTTCCAGCGGCGGCAGATCGGGGGGAACATTAGTCGCGAGCGGCAGGGTGGCAAGCGGCGGCGCTTCGGGCAGCGCCACCAGCGACTCGTCAATCCAGCTGCCCGGCGCAATATCGCGCAGGGCATAGCCGATCACTTCGCCATAGCGAAGGATAGGCGCGCCCTGTGGAATCGGCGCGAGCGCCACTTTATGCCCTTGCGGGACATGCTCCGTCAACGTCAGCCCGTCGGGAAATCGGGTGCCAGCCGGCAACCCCTGGTTATTGACCACGATCGCGACATTGTCATCCTCATGGACTTTGATACGGAGCGGTGGCTCATTTAGCATTCGGTTCATCACTCACCTTCCAGTCATGCGCGAGTTTATTAATAACCTGTCTGCGCGGATGAGATAGCCCGCGTTCAGGCTTTATCACTGGCCTGGCGCGCCGTACATGGCGGCGCGCTATCGTTCTTCATTACGCACATCGGATTTGCCAGCTTCAGTATATGAAGCAGCCTTCTCTGCCGCATTGTGCAACTGACCGGCATTTCAGCGCGTTTCCGCCTCTTTTTGGTTCGCTTTCCCAAACGCAAGTGAAGAGTCTCACAAAGGTGCCTGCCTCTGCTTAAAAAATAGCCATTTCTCGCTGAAAAAAACGCTTTCCGTGAAGCGCGCCGCAGTCGATTGGGCAACTGCCAGACAATGCGTGCTAAACGGCCTTAATTGTCAGGCGTTCTTCCAGTGTCACCGCCTTTTACCATTTCTATACTGGCTTTCGTTATACGACGTTAGGTTATTCGTCACGACGCACTATCGGTTTGCCCCTATAAAAAATCGCCGTGTTTAACCCGACTTCTCTCTGATACCCAACGCGATGTGTATGCAGTCAGAGCGAATGTAGCGAACGCTATATTTCAGGAGTGCATCATGAATAGTTACAGCCAGACGGCGGAAGCGGTGCAGAAGCGCACCAATGCCCGCTACTGGATCGTGGTGATGTTGTTTATCGTCACCTCGTTCAACTACGGCGACCGCGCCACCATTTCGATCGCCGGTTCCGCCATGTCAAAAGATATCGGTCTGGACTCTGTCGGACTGGGCTACATCTTCTCAGCATTCTCATGGGCTTATGTTATTGGCCAAATCCCTGGCGGCTGGTTGCTGGACCGCTTCGGCTCAAAACGCGTCTATTTCTGGAGCATCTTTACCTGGTCGCTCTTTACCCTGCTGCAAGGCTTCGTCGATATCTTCAGCGGCTTCGGCATTATCGTTTCGCTGTTCCTGCTGCGTTTTATGGTCGGCCTGGCCGAAGCGCCTTCTTTCCCTGGCAACAGCCGTATCGTCGCGGCCTGGTTCCCGGCGCAGGAGCGCGGCACCGCAGTAGCAATTTTCAACTCCGCGCAGTATTTCGCCACGGTCATCTTTGCGCCGATCATGGGCTGGCTGGTCGCTAAGGTGGGCTGGTCGCATGTGTTCTGGTTTATGGGCGGCCTCGGCATCATTCTCAGCTTTATCTGGCTGAAAGTGATCCACGATCCCAATGACCATCCTGGCGTGAATAAAGCCGAGCTGGAGTATATGGAGCAGGGCGGCGCGCTGATCAATATGGATGCGAAAAAGAGCGAGCATAAGGTCAGCTGGGCTGAGAAGTGGTATCAGATCAAACAGCTGCTCACCTCACGCATGATGGTGGGCATCTATCTCGGGCAGTACTGCATCAATGCGCTGACCTACTTTTTTATCACCTGGTTCCCGGTCTATCTGGTGCAGGCGCGCGGCATGTCGATTCTGAAAGCCGGGATGATCGCCTCGATTCCAGCGGTGTGCGGCTTCCTTGGCGGCGTGCTCGGCGGCGTTATCTCCGATTATCTGATGCGTAAAACCGGCTCGCTCAACATTGCGCGCAAAACCCCTATCGTGCTCGGCATGCTGCTCTCTATCAGCATGGTGATGTGTAACTACAGCGATACGGAGTGGGTGGTGGTGTTCTTTATGGCGCTCGCCTTCTTCGGCAAAGGCATCGGCGCGCTGGGCTGGGCGGTCATGGCGGATACCGCGCCGAAAGAGATCAGCGGCCTGAGCGGCGGCCTGTTCAATATGTTCGGCAACTTATCCGGCATCGTGACGCCTATCGCTATCGGCTACATCATCGCCACCAGCGGCTCGTTTGAAGGCGCGCTGGTTTATGTGGGCATCCATGCGTTTATCGCCGCGTTCAGCTTCCTGGTGATTGCGGGCGATATCAAACGTATCGAACTGAAACACCGGACATAAGGAGAGAATATGTCTACGCAAAGCTCACCGGTTATCACCAGAATGCAGGTGATCCCGGTCGCCGGATACGACAGCATGCTGCTGAATATCGGCGGCGCGCATAACGCCTGCTTTACCCGCAATATTGTGGTGCTGACCGACAGCGCGGGCCACACCGGCGTTGGCGAAGCGCCGGGTGGCGACACCATTTATCAGACGCTGGTAGAGGCGATCCCGCAGGTAGAGGGCCAGCAGGTGGCGCGTATGAACCGGCTGGTGCAGCAGGTGCACAAAGGCAACCAGTCGGCCGACTTCGACACTTTCGGCAAGGGCGCCTGGACCTTTGAGCTGCGCGTCAACGCCGTTGCGGCGCTGGAGGCGGCGCTGCTCGATCTGCTCGGCCAGTGCCTCGGCGTGCCGGTAGCGGAACTGCTCGGTCCCGGCCAGCAGCGCGATGAGGTTACGGTGCTGGGCTATCTCTTCTATATCGGCGACCGGCGCAAAACCGATCTGCCGTACCTGAGCGGCGAAAACGGCGACTGCGACTGGTATCGCCTGCGCCATCAGGAGGCGCTGACGCCCGAAGCGGTGGTGCGTCTGGCCGAGGCGGCGCAGGAGAAATATGGCTTTAAGGATTTCAAACTCAAAGGCGGCGTGCTGCCGGGCGAACAGGAAATCGAGTCCGCCGCGGCGCTGAAGCGGCGCTTTCCGGACGCGCGCATTACGGTCGATCCTAACGGCGCATGGGGGCTGGACGAGGCGATTCGCCTCTGCAAAGGCATGGGTGACGTGCTGACCTATGCGGAAGATCCGTGCGGCGCGGAGCAGGGCTATTCGGGCCGCGAAGTGATGGCGGAGTTCCGCCGCGCCACCGGGCTGCCGGTCGCCACCAATATGATCGCCACCAACTGGCGCGAGATGAACCATGCGGTAATGCTGAACGCGGTCGATATCCCGCTGGCCGATCCCCACTTCTGGACGCTGAGCGGCGCGGTGCGTGTGGCGCAGCTTTGCGACGAGTGGGGACTCACCTGGGGCTGTCACTCGAATAACCACTTCGATATCTCGCTGGCGATGTTTACCCACGTTGGCGCGGCCGCGCCGGGTAACCCGACCGCTCTCGATACGCACTGGATCTGGCAGGAGGGCGACCAGCGCCTGACGAAGCAGCCGCTGCAGATCCGCAACGGCAAAATCGCCGTGCCCGATGCCCCCGGCCTCGGGATTGAGCTGGACTGGGATCGGCTGCGCCAGGCCAACGACCTGTATAAATCACTGCCAGCGGGTGCGCGTAACGACGCCACCGCCATGCAGTATCTGATTCCCGGTTGGACGTTCGACCGCAAGCGCCCGGCATTTGGCCGCGCCACAGTGTAAGGAGCAGGAGATGAGTTCGACACCGAAAGTCACAGCGATGCAGGTTATTCCGGTAGCCGGTTACGACAGCATGTTGCTCAACCTGAGCGGCGCGCACGCGCCTTTTTTCACCCGTAATATCGTAATTATCAAGGATAACGCGGGTCACACCGGCGTAGGCGAAATCCCCGGCGGCGAGAAAATCCGCCAGACGCTGGAGGATGCGGCGTCGCTGGTGATCGGCAAAACGGTCGGCGAGTACAAGAACGTACTCAGCCTGGTGCGCAGCACTTTCGCCGACCGCGATTCAGCGGGACGCGGTAGCCAGACCTTTGACCTGCGCACCACCATCCATGTGGTCACCGGCATCGAGGCGGCGCTGCTTGACCTGCTGGGGCAGCACCTGCAGGTCAACGTCGCGACGCTGCTGGGCGACGGCCAGCAGCGCGACCGCGTCGAGATGCTCGGCTATCTGTTCTACGTTGGCGATCGTAAAAAGACGGCGCTGCCCTATCAGAGCCAGGAAGATGAAGCCTGCGACTGGTATCGGCTGCGCCACGAAGAGGCACTGACGCCGGAAGCGATCGTGCGTCTGGCCGAAGCGGCCTATGACAAATATGGCTTTAACGACTTCAAACTTAAGGGCGGCGTGCTGCGCGGCGGCGAAGAGGCGGAGGCGGTAACGGCGCTGGCGAAGCGCTTCCCGGAGGCGCGCATTACGCTCGATCCCAACGGCGCCTGGTCGCTCAACGAGGCGATCCTGCTCGGCAAACAGCTGAAAGGCGTGCTGGCCTATGCGGAAGATCCGTGCGGCTCGGAGCAGGGGTATTCCGGCCGCGAAGTGATGGCGGAGTTCCGCCGCGCCACCGGCATGCCGACCGCTACTAATATGATCGCCACCGACTGGCGGCAGATGGGCCACACGCTGTCGCTGCAGTCGGTCGATATTCCGCTGGCCGATCCGCACTTCTGGACCATGCAGGGCTCAGTGCGCGTGGCGCAGATGTGTCATGACTTCGGCCTGACCTGGGGCTCGCACTCCAATAACCATTTCGACGTCTCGCTGGCGATGTTCACGCACGTCGCCGCCGCCGCGCCAGGCGCCATTACCGCCATCGATACCCACTGGATCTGGCAGGAGGGCAACCAGCGCCTGACCAAAGAGCCACTGCAGATCAAAGGCGGCATGGTGCAGGTGCCGCAGAAACCGGGGCTGGGGGTCGAACTGGATATGGATCAGGTCATGCAGGCTAACGCGCTTTATCAAAAACACGGGCTTGGCGCGCGCGACGATGCGCAGGCGATGCAGTTCCTTGTGCCGAACTGGACCTTCGACAATAAACGTCCATGTCTGGTGCGCTAACTTTTCTGCTCCCTGCGGGGAGCGGTTGTCACGGGAGAAGAGATGATGAGTAACAGAGCCTGGCCGAACACCTTTCGCCGTCGCCTGCAGGCAGGAGAGACCCTGATCGGCAGCTGGTGCGCGCTGGCGAACCCTATTACCACCGAAGTGCTTGGCCTGGCCGGTTTCGACTGGCTGGTGCTGGACGGCGAACATGCGCCCAACGACATTACCACCTTTGTGCCGCAGCTGATGGCGCTCAAGGGCAGCGTCAGCGCGCCGGTGGTGCGCCCGCCCTGCAACGAGCCGGTAATCATCAAGCGCCTGCTGGATATCGGCTTCTATAACTTTCTGATCCCGTTTGTGGAAACTGAAGAAGAGGCGCTGCGCGCCGTGGCGTCGACCCGCTATCCGCCCGCCGGCATTCGCGGCGTATCGGTATCGCATCGCAGCAACATGTACGGCACGCTGCCGGACTACAACGCCACGGTGAACGAGAACATCACGCTGCTGGTACAGATTGAAACTCAGCAGGCGGTCGACAATATCGACGCCATCGCGGCGGTAGAAGGCGTCGACGGCATCTTTGTTGGACCAGGCGATCTCTCCGCCGCGCTCGGCTATCTCGGCCAGCCTGCGCATCCCGAAGTGCTGAAGGTGATCAGGCATGTGTTTGAACGCGCCAAAGCGGCGGGCAAGCCGAGCGGCATCCTGGCGCCGGTGGAAGCGGACGCGCGCCGCTATCTGGAATGGGGCGCCAGCTTTGTTGCCGTAGGCAGCGATTTAGGGGTCTTTCGCAACGCCACTCAGGCGCTGTGCGACAAATTTAAGCAGTAACTGACGAAGAGGAAAGGCAATGAAAATTGGATTTATCGGCCTCGGCATCATGGGCAAACCGATGAGTAAAAACCTGGTGAAAGCCGGTTATTCCCTGGTCGTGCGCGATCACAACGCCAGCAACGAAGCGGAATTAACCGAACTGGGTGCCACCGTGGCGAAATCGCCGAAAGAGGTGGCCGAGCAGGTTGACGTGGTGATCACCATGGTGCCGAACTCGCCGCAGGTGAAAGAGGTATGCCTGGGTGAAAACGGCATTATCGACGGCGCTAAGCCGGGCCTGATCGTCATCGATATGAGCTCTATCGCGCCGCTCGCCAGCCGCGAAGTGCATGACGCGCTGGCGAAGAAGGGCATCAAAATGCTCGATGCGCCGGTCAGCGGCGGCGAGCCGAAAGCGATCGAAGGCACGCTTTCCGTGATGGTGGGCGGTGATAAAGCGGTCTTCGACAGCTGCTACGACATCATGAAGGCGATGGCGGGCTCGGTGGTGCACACCGGCGATATCGGTGCAGGCAACGTCACCAAACTGGCGAATCAGGTTATCGTGGCGCTCAATATCGCGGCGATGTCAGAAGCGCTCTCGCTGGCGACCAAAGCCGGCGTTAATCCTGAGCTGGTCTATCAGGCGATCCGCGGCGGTCTGGCGGGCAGCACCGTACTCGACGCCAAGGTGCCGATGGTGCTGGATCGCAACTTCAAGCCGGGTTTCCGCATCGACCTGCATATCAAGGATCTGGCGAACGCGCTGGATACCTCACACGGTATCGGCGCACATCTTCCGCTCACCGCCGCGGTAATGGAGATGATGCAGGCGCTGCGCAATGACGGGCAGGGTAACGCCGACCACAGCGCGCTTGCCTGCTATTATGAAAAATTAGCGAAAGTTGAGATTACCCGTTAACGCGTTGCGGCGGCCCGGCGCGGCCGCCGCAACGCGCCATCACGGATGATGAATCGTCTATCAACAGCGCCTGGATTGCCTATGAAAATCGTAATCGCACCGGATTCATACAAAGAGAGTTTATCCGCCTCAGACGTGGCAGCCGCGATTGAAGCGGGCTTCCGCGACATCTTTCCTGACGCCACCTACGTAAAGATACCGGTTGCCGACGGCGGTGAGGGCACGGTTGAGGCGATGGTGGCGGCGACAGCGGGGAGTATCGTTAACCTGCGCGTGACCGGGCCGCTTGGCGCGCCGGTTGAGGCTTTCTACGGCCTTTCCGGCGACGCGCGCACCGCCTTTATCGAGATGGCGGCCGCCAGCGGGCTGGAGCTGGTGCCTGCCGCGCAGCGCGATCCCTTAACCACCACGTCGTTCGGGACGGGAGAGCTTATCCGGAGCGCGCTGGATAAGGGCGTCGGGCATATCATTATCGGCATCGGCGGCAGCGCCACTAACGACGGCGGCGCAGGCATGATGCAGGCGCTGGGCGCGAAGCTGCTGGATGCGCAGGGAGAAGAGATCGGCTTCGGCGGTGGCGCGCTGCCGGCGCTGGCGAAGATTGATATCGACGGGCTTGACGCGCGCGTGCGGCAGTGTCGTTTCGAAGTGGCGTGCGACGTCACCAACCCGCTGACCGGCCGCGACGGTGCCTCGGCCATATTCGGCCCGCAAAAAGGCGCGACGCCGGAGCTGGTTGAGCAGCTGGATCGCGCGCTGGCGCACTATGCTGCGATTATTCAGCGCGATCTCGATATCGACGTGCTGCATATTCCCGGCGGTGGCGCAGCGGGCGGCATGGGCGCGGCGCTGCACGCTTTCTGCCAGGCGGATTTGCGGCGCGGCATCGAGATCGTCACCGAGGCGCTGGGGCTGGCGGAACAGGTGAAAGACGCATCGCTGGTCATTACCGGCGAAGGACGCATCGACAGCCAGAGCATCAACGGCAAGGTGCCGATTGGCGTAGCGCAGGTGGCAAAAGAGTTTAATAAGCCGGTTATTGGCATTGCCGGCAGCCTGACGGCCGATGTCGGCGTTGTGCACCAGCACGGCCTGGATGCGGTATTCAGCGTGCTTTACAGCATCTGTACGCTGGAGGAGGCGCTGGCGAACGCGGAAACCAACCTGCGGCTGGCGGCCCGCAATATCGCGGCAACGCTGAAAATGGGCGGCGAGCTGAAATAACACCAGCGGGTGTCTGGATACGTGCGGACGCGGATGAAACGGCCCGTCCGCAAACAGGCAAAACAGCGTTTCCCGGCGGCACCTCATCCCTGAGGCGCCTGCGTCACCGGGCCTGACTGGGCGTAATACAAAAACGCTCCCGCCATTTTTTCGCTGTCGCTTTGCTCCTCGACTCTCTCATCCGCTTATCAGTTCCGGCGCGGTCTGAAGACGCGGCTTACTTCTTATACTTCGCTTCCAGCGTCGCGAACCAGGGCGCAATAAAATCGGTATTGCCGCCCCAGCCGGGGACGATCTTGTTCAATGACGCCACGTTAATCGCACCCGGCTGGCTGTTCAGCTGCTGCTGAGAGATGGACGCCCCTTTGAAATCGTAAGTGGCGGGCGTGGTTTCACCGGCGATCTTGTTCGCCACCAGACGCATATTCACCGCGCCGATGATTTTCGGATCGACCGCCACGGTCTGCACCCAGGGGCTGTTTTTCTCACGCATCAGCTGCAGGTCCTGATTGGAGACGTCAATGCTGTAGAGCTTGATCTCAGTACGGCCATTCTCCTGCAGGGCTTTATAAGCGCCCTGGCTGAAGGCGTCCCACGCGCCCCAGATCGCATCAATCTTGCCTTTCGGATATTTCGCCAGAATCGCGCCGATCTTGTTGGCGGTATCGCCCTGTACGTCAGAGGAGACGGCGCCGATCGACTCCAGCTGATGAATGCCCGGATTCTCTTTCAGCAGCTTTTCATACACCACCTGACGGCGCTCCATCGGCGGAAAGCCCGCGACCCACAGCTTGAGGATATTGGCTTTGCCGTGGAAATCCTGGATCAGCTGGCCGAGAGAGGCCTGCGCCAGCGAGGCGTCATCCTGCGCGGTTACGGTAACGCCCGGCACAGGCGTATCGACCGGGGTATCGAATACCGAGACTTTAATGCCTGCGTCGGCGATGCGCTTCACCAGTCCGCTGGCGTAGGGCGCTTTGCCGTGCGAGAGAATAATGCCGTCATACTTCTGACTGATCGCCTGGTTGACGAAATCCTGAAAGCGCGCGTCGTCGCCGTTGCTGAGAAAGGTGCTGACCTTAAAGCCCAGCTTACGGCCCTCCTGAATAGCGCCTGCGACAAACTGCGTGGTGTTGTCGTCGGAGCCCAGATTGCGGATCACCGCGATGCGCACCGGCCCGTTATGGCTGGCAATGGGGGCGGGCACCGGCGTGACGGTATCGGCGAAGGCACCGACGGAGAGCAGGCTGAGGGTCAGCAGAGAAAACGATATTTTTTTCATTGTTTTTTCCAGGTTAATCAGCGTTAGCGGCGCTGAACGTAGGTCATCGCCAGTGCCAGAGCCAGCACCAGTCCTTTAATAATGTCCATGGCGTAATAGGGAACGGAGAGCATCACCAGCCCGTTTTGCAGCACGCCGAGCAGCACCGCGCCTACCAGCGTGCCCAGCGCGTTAGGTTTGCCGGAGCCGGCCAGCGACAGGCCGATCCAGGCGGCCGCTACGGCATCCATCAGGTATCCACCGCCCGCGTTGACCTGCGATGAGCCGATGCGCGACGCCAGCAGAATGCCGCCCAGTCCCGCCAGCAGCGAGGCGATGACGTAAGCCAGCACGCGATAGCGCGTGGTGCGGATGCCGGAAAGGCGCGCCGCCTCCGGATTGCCGCCCAGCGCATACATGCGGCGGCCATGAGTGGTCAGCGAGAGCGCCAGCTGCGCCACCACCGTCACCACCAGCATAACGATTACGATCACCGGCACCTGACCGAGCAGGCCGAAGCCCGCCGGGATGGTGCCTTCCGCCATATCGCCGTTCGGCATTACCATGTTTTCCGTGATGGAGCCGCCAAAGCTGTAGGTCATCGCCACGCCCTGGATAATAAACAGCGTGGCGAGGGTCGCCAGCATATCGGGAATGCGCAGAATGACGATCAGGAAGGCGTTGAACAGGCCGATGAGCGTACAGAGCGCCAGGGTGATCGCTATCGCCTCGGCGGTGTTCATGCCGTACCAGACAAAGAGCGAGATCACCAGCGCGTTGGCCAGCGAGGCGGTAGAACCGACCGACAGGTCAAAGCCACCGACGGTAAGCGACACCGAGACGCCCACGGCGATCACCGTCACAATGGCGATAGCGCGCAGGATATTGATGATGTTATTCGGTTCCAGAAAGCTATCGGAGGCAAGGCCAAAGCCTGCAATCAGGATAGCGACCGTGATCAGCATGCCCCACTTATAGAGGAAATCGAACAGTCGATGGCGCAGCGGCGTCGACGCCGCGGTCAGGGAAATATCTTTGCTGCTCACGCAGGGGTTCCTCCAGTGGAATAAAGCAGAAGCGTCTCTTCGGTGGCCGCTTGCGCATCCAGCTCGGCCACGATGCGCCCGTCCCAGAGCACGCAAATTCGGTCGCAAAGACCAACCAGTTCAGAAAACTCGCCGGAGGCGTAGATAACGCCTTTGCCTTCCTGCGCCAGCCCGCTGATGAGCCGAAACAGTTCGGTTTTCGCCTTGATGTCGACCCCTTTGGTCGGCTCATCGAAGATCAGCACCTCAGCGTGGCTGCGCAGCCACTTGCCGATGGCGATCTTTTGCTGATTGCCGCCGGAGAGACGGCGCAGCGACTGCGCCGGGCCGGTGGTGCGCACGTTCAGGCGCTGGATAATCTCTTCCGCCCAGCGCCACGCCTGACGGTGGCCGAACAGCCCCCAGTGCGAAAAGCTGCTGTCGGCGCTGACGCTGAGATTCATCGCCACCGGCTCGTCGATAAAAATCCCTTCCTTGCGCCGCTCTTCCGGCACCAGCGCCATGCGCTGGCGCACCGAATCGTGCGGCGAACGCGGCCGCCACGGTTTGCCGTGCAGTTCGCCGCGCGTCACGCGGCTTTTGCTGGCGCCGAACAGGGCCTTGCACAGCTCGGTTTTACCCGCGCCCGCCAGCCCGGCGATGCCGAGGATCTCGCCTTTGTGCAGCCGCAGCGAAATATCCTGCAACAGCCGATCGTCATGCAGGCCTTCTACCGCCAGCAGCAGCGGCTGGGGGCGAGCGGGGCGACGCGGCGGATAGATATCGGTCAGCTCATGGCCGAGCATCTTTTCGACGATCTGCTCGCCGCTGAGCGCTGCCATCGGACCGCTCTCGATCAGGCGGCCGTCGCGCAGCACCGTCAGCCGGTCACAGATCGCTTTCAGCTCGTGGATGCGGTGCGAGATAAACACCACGCCGATGCCGCTGCTTTGCAGACGGCGCACCACGGCGAAGAGCCGTTCGCTCTCGTGCCGATCGAGCGGGGCGGTGGGTTCGTCGAGAATAAGAAAACGACAGTGGTGCGACAGCGCGCGCGCCAGCAAAATCTGCTGCTTCTCCGCCAGGGTGCAGCGCTCCACCAGGCGGTTCACGTCGAGGCTCACCTCCAACTGCGCCAGCAGGGCGCGCGCCTGGCGGCGAATGGCGCGCCAGCGGAAGCCGTGTCCTGGCTCTGCCAGCCGATCCAGCAGAATGTTTTCCGCCACGCTGAGCTGGGGCACCAGCGCGACGTCGACTTCCTGCTGCACCAGATGAATGCCAAGCTGTTTCGCGTCGCGCGGGCTGCGTATCGAGACCGGGACGCCGTCAAGCCAGATTTCCCCGCTGTAGTGGCTGTGCGCACCTGACAGCACCGCCATCAGCGTTGACTTGCCCGCGCCGTTGGCGCCGGTCAGGGCGTGTACCGAGCGGCCGTCCGCGACAAAATTCACCTGCGTCAACGCAGCGAATCCGCCGAATGCGATCGAGATATTACGCATCTCAAGGCGGTTTAACGCACTCATCAGCTGAAGCTCCCCTGTCACTGGCTGGCCGCAATTTTTTCCTGAAGTGTCAGGCGCGGCAACAGCCGAAAGCGCATAAGCTAGCACGAAAACTTATTAGCCATCCAGACATCTGGATAGTTTGGCGGCTAAAGTTGGCGTACCAGGCAACGCTGGTTTTTTACAGTGGGGAATGAAAATAACGCGGTGTTTTATGCTGGTCTGACGCGCAGATATAAAAAAACCAGGCCGGAGCCTGGTTTGTTGCGCGGTAGGGCGCTTACTTTTCTGGAATCGCATTCAGCAAGGTCGTGAGCAGTTTCCAGTAAAGGCCGACGCTCTCAATATGCACTTGCTCGTCCGGCGAGTGCGGACCGGTGATGGTGGGTCCGATAGAGACCATATCCATGTTCGGGTAAGGCTTCTTGAACAGGCCGCACTCGAGACCGGCGTGGATCACCTGAATATTCGGCGTTTTGTCGAACAGCGCGATATAGGTCTGACGGGTCAGCGCCATAATCGGCGAGTTTGCGTCAGGCTGCCAGCCCGGATAACCGCCTTTCGGCTTGGTCTGCGCGCCAGCCAGCTGGCCGAGCGAGGTCAGCATCTGCACCACATAGTCGCGGCCGGTATCGATCAGCGAACGGATCAGGCAGTTAATCTCCGCCTTGTCGTGATCCATCGTGACGACGCCGACGTTAAGCGAGGTTTCTACCACGCCTTTCGCCACGTCGGAATTGCGGATAACGCCGTTCGGCGTGCTGTTCAGCAGGTTAAGGAAGCGGTCGCGGCTCTCCGCGCTCAGCGCGTCGCCCTGATGCGCCAGCGGCTCGGTGACGACGTTGATATTCTTCTCTTTGACGCCGTGTTCGTTTTGCAGCGCCAGCAGGAAGTGCGCCGCCGCCGCTTTCAGGGCGTCGACTTTGTGGCTCTCTACCGCCAGCGTGGCGAAGGCCTCGCGTGGAATGGCGTTGCGCAGCGTGCCGCCGGTAAAATCAATCAGACGCAGGTCGAGCTCGGCAGCGTGCGCAGCGAGGAAACGCGCCAGCAGCTTGTTGGCGTTGCCGAGACCCATATGGATATCCGCGCCAGAGTGGCCGCCGCGCAGTCCTTTCAGGGTCAGCTTCAGCGTCTGGAAATCAGCGGGCACCGCTTCGCGCGTCAGCGGCAGCGTGGTGATAAAGTCGATGCCGCCCGCGCAGCCCATATAGATCTCGCCTTCCTCTTCCGAGTCGGTGTTGATCAGAATCTCAGCCTGAAGCCAGTTCGGCTGCAGACCGAAAGCGCCGTCCATGCCGGTCTCTTCGGTCATGGTGAGCAGCACTTCCAGCGGGCCGTGAGTCAGGCTGCTGTCGGCCAGGACCGCCAGCGCGGAGGCCATGCCGATGCCGTTATCGGCGCCCAGCGTGGTGCCACGTGCCTTCACCCATTCGCCGTCGATATAGGGCTGAATCGGATCTTTGGTAAAGTCATGCACGGTGTCGTTGTTTTTCTGCGGCACCATATCGAGGTGCGCCTGCAGCGCTACCGGCGTGCGGTTTTCCATTCCAGCGGTAGCCGGTTTGCGGATCAGGATATTGCCGACCGCGTCGCGTTCGACCCAGAAACCCTGCTCTTTTGCCCAGCCGACAATATAAGTGGCCAGCGCTTCTTCATGAAAAGAGGGGTGCGGAATGGAGCAGATTTTGGCGAAGATATCCCACAGCGGTTGGGGAGAAAGCTGAGACAATTCAGACACGACAGGTCTCCTGTGTCAGTGCGCCGGCCAGGCCGGTGTGCGCGAGTTTCCAGTGAATGGTCGCCGTCAGCGGATCTGACGTGATGAGGCTGAGAATATCACTGTTATCGTCGGGTGCGTACTCAGGCGCGCTAAAAACCCGCAACCAGTGGTTCGGATGCTGGTTTTTAGCGCTGAGGATCCTTATAATCTCGCGCAACCTTTTTCCCGTTGCACATTATTTAAGCCGATTAAGTTGGCTGGGATCGCTATTCATGAGTGAAAAATACGTCGTTACCTGGGACATGCTGCAGATTCATGCCCGCAAACTGGCTCAGCGCCTGCTTCCTGTTGAACAGTGGAAAGGCATTATCGCAGTCAGCCGCGGCGGCCTGGTGCCTGCTTCGCTGCTGGCGCGCGAGCTGGGCATCCGCTATGTCGATACCGTCTGCATCTCCAGTTACGACCACGACCATCAGCGCGAGATGAAAGTCCTCAAGCGCGCGGAAGGCGACGGCGAAGGCTTTATCGTTATTGACGATCTGGTCGATACCGGTGGCACCGCGCAGGCGATCCGTGAGATGTACCCTAAAGCGCACTTCGTCACTATCTTCGCTAAACCGGCAGGCCGCCCGCTGGTAGACGATTACGTGGTTGATATCCCTCAGAATACCTGGATTGAGCAGCCGTGGGACATGGGTGTGGTTTACATTCCGCCTATCGTTAAAGGCGCCTGATCTGCCACTTCAGACAACGCCCGGCTTGCCGGGCGTTGTGCTTTTTGTCGCAAGCTGGCTAAACGCCACGCTGCCTGCCGCCGCGCTCGGGCATTGCGCTCTTTTGCGCCTCGCGCCGCCCCTGACCCTGCAGTACACTTAGCCTCTGCCAGGGCCGTCAGGAGAACCGAGTATGTCGAGCAAAAACCTCAGCGAAGAGCTGTTCAAGCCGCACTACAACTATCCCGAAACCTCATCACTGGTGCATCGTCAGCATCATGCCGCCGTGGACGTCGAAGCGACGCTGGACGGCAGCAGCCAGCACGGCTGGTATCGCATGCTCAATAAGCTGATGTGGACGTGGCGCGGCGTGCCGCCGCAGGAGATCAGCGAAGTGCTGGCACGTATCGCCATCAGCGACCAGCGGCATACCGACGACGCGCTGCTCGATACCGTGATCGGCTTTCGCAGCGGCAACTGGGCGTTTGAGTGGTCGAAGCAGGCGGGCCTCTGGCAGCAGCGCGCTCAGGAAGAGGGCGACGACAGCCGCGCCGGCGAACACTGGCTGCGCGCCTCGCACCTTTTTAGCCTGGCCGCCTATCCCTATATCAAAGGGGATGAGCTGGCGGATCAGGCGCAGACGCTGGCGAATCGCGCCTATGAAGAGGCGACGCGCCGTCTGCCCGGCGAGCTTAAAGCGCTCAGCTTCAATATCGAAGGCGGCAGTCCGATTACCGGCTTTCTTCATATGCCGCCCAACGCGTCGGCACCTTATCCAGTCGTGCTGCTGTGCGGCGGTCTCGATTCGCTGCAAAGCGACCACTACCGGCTGTTTCACGACTATCTTGCGCCGCGCGGCATCGCCATGCTGACGCTGGATATGCCGTCGGTGGGCTTCTCCGTAAAATGGCGGCTCAACCAGGACACCAGCTTTCTGCATCAGCAGGTGCTGCGCGAACTGGCGAACGTGCCCTGGATCGATCACCGGCGCGTGGCGGCGTTCGGCTATCGCTTCGGCGCCAACGTCGCGGTGCGTCTGGCTTATCTGGAAGCGCCGCGCCTGCGCGCCGTGGCGACGCTGGGCCCGATGGTGCACAGCCTGCTGACCAGCGCACAGCAGCAGGACGCTATTCCGGATATGTATATGGATATGCTCGCCAGCCGCCTCGGTATGGCCTTTACCAGCGACAGCGCGCTGCGCACCGAGCTTAATCGCTACTCGCTCAAAGTGCAGGGGCTGCTGGGACGCCGCACGCCGACGCCGATGCTCGCAGGCTACTGGCCGGGCGATCCTTTCGGCCCGGAAGAGGATGCGCGGCTGATCGCCCACTCCTCCGCCGACGGCAAACTGCTGCCGATTGCCGCCAGACCGGCGCTGGCGAATTTTGAGCGCGCCCTGAATCAGGTTTGCGACTGGCTGGCAAAGCGGTTACAACAGTAGCTGGCAAATTTACTGCGGTTTGCTTTAATACTAACGGTCAAACTTATGGAGAATTAGCATGACGTTACCGAGTGGTCACCCCCGTAGTCGCCTGCTTAAGCGCTTCACCGAGCTGGGACCGTATATCCGCGAAGGGAAATGTGAAGAAACGCGGTTCTTTTTCGACTGCCTGGCCGCCTGCGTCAATGTCAAACCCGCGCCGGAAAGCCGCGAGTTCTGGGGCTGGTGGATGGAGCTGGAGGCGCAACAGGACCATTTTACCTACGTCTATCATATTGGCCTGTTCGATAAAGATGGCGACTGGTCTGTCGCGAACATCAAGGGAAAAGAGAATAATCAGAAGGTGGAAGAGACACTGCGTAACTTCCACACCCGTCTGAAAGCGATGCTGCAGGAGCTGAATCTGGGGCTGACGCCCGCCAGCGGCTTCGACGAACAGCCGGTCAAACTCAGCGCCTGACGCTGCTAAACCTTTAACGGCAGGCATAGCCCGATTCGCTCGGCTATGCCTGTTCTGCATTACCCTGAATTTTCCGCTACGTTTATATTTCCCCACCGCCCTGTAATATCCTGGCTAACTGCCGCTTTTTATTTTTTCAGACGCCTACGCGTTAAAAACATTCTCTCTGCTTATTTGATTATGGTTATTAACTAACTCCGCTTTATAAAACCTTTGTAATCAACACGGCCACTTAAAATAATCGGTCCAGATAAAACAGAGTGCGGCACAGCATAATTCTTATTCTCATTTTATTGAGGCCGATCGCACTGACGCTTTGTAGACGTTTTCCTGACGAAATGGTGTGATAACAGCCAGCGCGATTGCCTTTGTCGCGGCTTTTCTCCGTTTGTTCTCGCTATAAAAACAATGCCAACCCGGACGCCCCTAAAAGTCTGGGTGGTCCTGCGCTGTCTCTCTGGAGGAAAACGTTTTGTTTAAATTAAATCCCATATTATTAAGCCTGGCCGCTGCGCCCGGGCTGTTTTTCCCCGTTACTTTTAGTCATGCCGCCACGTTAAAACCTTTTTCACCCTTATTAAATGACAATAAAGCAGGCGTCTTTTGCGTCTGTAATGGTTCGACGCAAACCCTGAGCGGTATTCAACGCTTTCAGCCGGGCGAGGATGGCGGCGGTCGTATTACCATCGGCGAATTATTAAGTCGCGGCAGAATTATTTCTGATGACAATGTTATTGGCGCGGATCGGCTGACGTTCGGCGCGCAAAATTATGTGATTAGCGTGCCTGACGTCAACGGCAGCGGAAATAATCAGCTGCAGGTTTTTAATACGGCGAATATCAGCGCGCTCGCCTCGGTGACGCCCGCCAGCGAGCTGCCCAACTACTACAACGTCAACGGACAGCAATATATCAATACCCGCGTGGCGCAGGTGAGCAACGGCGTCATCAATGTCGATATCGGCGTCGACGGCGCGGCAACCACCGCCGCCACCAACGGCTGGAGCATGGCGGCGAAACAGAGCCAGTTGTTTACCGCCAGCGGCAGCGGCGCGATGAACTGGCAGTCTGACAACCGTATCGCCTTTACCGGCTCGGCAACGGAATATACCTACAATCTGGCGTACTGGGTCGATAACGTCGCCCAGTACAGCGGCTCTTTCAGCGTGACCACGCTGGACGGCAACCGCCGTGAGTTCAACGTCGCCAGCCTGAGCGATCTGCAGCGGTACAACGACTGGCTGATTGAGCAGCTGCAGAGCGGCAACCTCAGCGCTGGCAGCTACAATGCCGAATTCAACAAAGCGCTCTCTCTCTACAGCGCGCCCATCGCCTACGTGATCGACGCCGATGAGTACAACGACGAGGTAACGCAGCCAGTAGGCGAGCGCGTAGTGCTGAGCGCGGACGGCCCTGGCGCCAGCGTCTCGGTGCAGAAGGGGGCGACGCTGGAAGTGGTGGACTCGGACGGCGGCGCGGTGCGCGCCACCAACGGCGCAAAAGCAACGATTGATGGCAAGCTGGCGGCCAGCGGATCGGCGGCTCATGAGAACACGGCGCTGCGCCTCTCCGGCAGCCGCGGCGTCAACAATGGCGTTATCAACGGCGGCTTCTTTAACAACCCCGACGGCAGCGGCGTGGATCCTGCAACGCTGGGCTACAGCGGCACCACGGTGCTGGCGACCGACGGCAGCCGCTTTATCAACAACGGCGTGCTGAATTACGCCATCACGCAAGAGGGCGATGCCAGCAGCGCGCTGCGGCTAAGCGACGCGCTGGGGATCAACAACGGCAATATGAATATCGGCGTGGCGGACGCCGCCGGCAGCCGCAGCAGCGCTGGCGTGGTGCTCAATACCGACAACGCCAGCTTTATCAACGGTGCGGGCGGCGTTATCTACGTTGGCCGCACGCCGCAGAATGATAAAGGCGATGCCACGGAGGATGTGGCGATTAACCAGAGCGGCGGCGTCAGCGCCATTTCTCAGTCGCTTAACTCGACGGTCATTAACGACGGGCGCATCGTGCTCGGCAGCAAAGTGCAGAACGGCGTAGCGATGCACGTCGAGGATGGGCCTGAAGCAGTTGCGCTTAACAACGGCACTATTGATATCAACGGCCGGGCGCAGTTCAGACCGGCAGAAAACGTCGGCCTGCTGGCGATCAATGCCGGCAGCGGCGGGCTGGTGGGCAACACCGGCACCATCAACCTCAACGGCGACGGCGGCACCGGCATCAAGGTCATTGCCAGCGACGGCGAGCGCGCCAGCGCCTTTTCCAGCGGCGCGATCAACGTCACCGGCCGCGCCGATACCCTGAACGGCAGCTTCAACACGGCGGTATGGGTCAACGGACAGGGCAGCGGCGTCGCCTCCGCCACGCTGAGCGGGCCGATCGCTCTCCAGGGCAGCGGCGCCATCGGCATTCGCGCCGAGGGCAAATCGAGTGTCGATCTTACCGCCGACGCGGTGCCGCAGCTGGGCGGCAGCGGGCAATATCAGATGGGCTTTCTGGCCATAGGGCCAGAAGCCAGGATCGCTCTGCCGAAAGCGGGCAACTATGCGACCGGTCCCGACGACTGGTATGCCACTATTTTTCGCTATCAGGACGGTGCGGACTTTGATGGCGCAGGCCTGACCATCGCGCCGGGCGCAGCCTTCTCGACCGGCATTGAGGCCGTTGGCGAAGGCTCGGTAGTCAACACCCGCGGCGCGACGTTTAACATCGGCAACACCTCGACCGGTCTGCGCATTGAGGGCGGCGCGCAGGCCACTATCGATGCGGCGACGCAGCTTAACCTGAACGTGGGCGGCGCGACGGCGGCGGTGGTAGACGGTAATTACTACAACCTGACGCGCTACATCACCAACAGCTTCGATCAGCCTTTCGCTTCCACCCTCGTCAACCATGCGGCCATCAACGGGCAGGGCAATCAGCAGATCGGTCTGATCGCTCAGTATCGCGGGGCGCTGACCAATACCGGTGATATTAATCTGCGCGGCGACCAGAGCTACGGCATCCAGGCGCTCATCAGCGGCCAGGCGGTTAACAGCGGCAATATCAGCGTCAGCGACGGTGCTGTAGCGCTCTTTGCGTCAGGCTACTCGTTTGACTCCCCTGGCGGCGGCACCGCGATTACCAGCAGCGGCACGCTGAACGTGACGGCAGGCAGCGCGGACGGTTTTTTCCCTACTACCGGCCTCTATGCCTCGGGTGATGCGGCGCGTATTGAGCAGAACGGTACGGTTAATCTCTACGGCGGCAACGTGCTGGCGGGCGAGGCGCTCAACGGCGGCACGCTCGTGCTTGGTCAGCAGACCAACGTCGTGTTTCACGACCCCAACCAGACCGCCTGGCGGGTGGTGGAGGGCGGCGGCATTATCTATGCCTACGGCAGCAACCAGGATGTCTCTACCGAGGGTTCAACGCTCTACCAGCTGGGCGACGGTGCCATTCTTTCGCTGCAGCGTCTTGGGGAGATCACGCTGAGCGGCGCCAATACCACCGGGGTGAAGATGTCCGGCACCGCCACCCTGTATGACAATGAGACCTATTTTGTTAACGGTAAGGGCGCGGTGGCGCTGCGCGCCTCAAACGGCGCCTACGGAGATTTAGGCGATGTGTGGCTGAACGGCGAAAACAGCATCGGCGCCATCAGCGAGAATGGCGACGGCGCGGTGTTCAGCAACGGCAACATCATCGGCAGCGGCAAAAACGTCACCGCGTTGCAGGCAAGCGACGGCGCAACGGTCATGAACAACGGCACTATTCTGCTTTCCGGCGAAAACAACACCGGCGTGCGGCTGTTGAACGGCGGCCGCGCCATCAACAACGTCTGGATCAGTGTGGCATCCGGCGTAGGCATTGACGTCAGCCAGGGGGCAGGCATTTATCAGCCTTATAACGGCACGGTGCAGGTAGACGGCGGCATCGCTGGCGCGCGCGTCGGGGAAAACGCCACGCTGGATATTCAGGGGGATCAGTTTTTCCGCAGCGGTATCTGGGCCCGCGGCGGCGCGGATACGGTCTTGCTGGATCGCGGCGCGGCCGGATTACAGGCAAGCGAAATTACCCTGAGCGCCGAGGGCGGCGGCAGCGCCATCAATAACCGCGCCGAAACCGCGAATATTGCGCTGAATAATGCCTATATCATCGCCATCAATGGCGCAGGCATACGCTCCGCCACCTCCTTCGACTATGGCGGGAAAGCCTATCTTTCCATTCTTGAAGGGGCGACAGGCTATCTGTTTCAGAATGAGGATGGTTCGACCACCACTCACGATCTGGTGGTGCCGCCAGGCTATCAGATTATCGTCAACGGCAGCGGCGACGGCATTCACGCCAACACCACCGGCCGGGTCTTCTCCGATGGCTTTATCGCCATCGCCAGTGAGGCGGGCGGCTCGGCCATCGTCACCCATACTGCCAGCGAAGTGATCAACCGCGGCTCCATTATCTCCTACAGCCGCGTGGCACCGGTTATCGATCTGCGCGGCGGCCAGTCGTTGTTTATTAACCAGGGCGATATCAGCGCGGTCGATCCCGATACCCCTATCGTGGCGGGCGGCGCGACCAGCGACAGGCTCGCTTTTATCGGCGGCAGCGTGGTCGGCGATGTCGATACCGGCAACGGCAGCGATACCCTTGCCGTTACCGGCGGTACCCTCAACGGCAGCCTGACCCTGGGCAGCGGCGAGAATAATCAGGCGCTGATAGAGAACGTTAGCCTGGCGAATACCCGCCATATCACCACCGCGGGCGGCGTGGGCAGCACGCTCAGCTTCAGCAACATCGACGCCAGCGGCGGCTCGTTCAGCCGCGACGATCTCAGCAAAGGGGTTAACCTCGGCGCGGGCTGGAGCACGCTCAACTTCTATAAAACGCAGTGGACGCTGACTGACAACCTCAAACTGGCACACAGCACGATTAATATCGATCGCGACTCCACGCTGTTTGCCGGAAATGGCGTTAACCCGCTGCTGGCGGGCGCGACCAATGACTCGCTGGTGGTAAACAACGCCGGTACGCTGGATCTGAGCAACGGCGACGCGGCCAGTAATAGGCTTACGATTGACGGCACGCTGGCGTCGCTCGGCGGCACGCTGAAGCTCGCAACCCGGCTTAACGGCGCAGGCGGCCAGAGCGACGCGCTGCGGGTAAACGGCAACGCCACCGGCACCACGCTGATTGAGGATCGGCTGAGCGCCAGCAGCGTCACAGCGCAGAGCGACGCCAACGGCGACGGCGTTATCGACGGCAGCGAAGGGATCTCACTGGCGCAGGTTTCCGGCAGCGCCAGCGCTGACAGTTTCGCGCTGAAAAGGGGCTACCTCGTCGCCGGTCCCTGGCAGTACGGGCTCTACGCTTTTGCGCCTGACAGCGGTGACCATGGCTGGGATTACCGGCTTGCCAGCCGCTACGTGTGCGAAGATGGCTCGCTTTGTCAGCCGCAGGCGGGGCGCGCGGCATCGCGAGCGGTGCGTCCGGCGTTAGCGCCGCAGGTGCCCTCTTATCTTTCCGCACCGGTGGGCCTCGCCTGGTACACCCAGGCGATCACTGACGATCTGCATAAGCGTCTCGGCGAGCTGCGCGACGGTCAGCACAGCGGCGCGGGCGGCGAACTCTTCCTGCGCTATCTCGGTTCGAACCTGACCTATATGAGCAATCGCGACGTTAGCAACTACGGCTTTGACGCCGATATCGACTTCAGCGCGGTGCAGCTTGGCGGCAACCTGCTGCAGCTGGACGGGGAGAGCGACAGCCTGCGCGGCGGCGTGGCCTATACGCGCGGCAATACGCGTATCCGTCCACACGCGGCCGACGGTTTTAGCTCCACGACCTTCGACAGCGACAGCGTCTCGTTCTATGGCACCTGGCAGCGCGACAGCGGGTTCTATCTTGACGGCTCGCTGAGCTGGAGCTGGCACCGCGGCGATACCGATATCGCGCGGCAAAAAGAGGTCGGGAAAGTGAAGGGCGACGGCTGGAGCGCCTCGCTGGAGTCGGGCTATCCCTTTATCTTCGCCAACGGCGTGCGTCTGGAGCCGCAGGCGCAGCTGACATGGATGCGTCTGAAGTTTGATGATACCCGCGATAAGGATGGCGTTGACGTGGCGTTCGACGACGACGACCAGACTATCGGTCGTCTTGGCGCGCGGCTGGATCGCACCTGGCAGGACGATGCGCAGCGCGAGTATACGCCTTATCTGCGCGCCAGCTATACGCACGGCTGGGGCGGCGGGTCGAAGGTGAAGGTCGGCTCGGCGGAGAACGCTATCAGTCAGGATTTCAACAGCGGTCAGTTCGGTCAGACGTGGGACGTCGGCATCGGGGGGACGACCCGCTTTCGTAGCGATGTTTCGCTCTATGCCGAGGCGGACTACCGCAAGGAGATTGACGGCAACGGCGTGAAGGGCTGGCGCTATAACGCCGGGGTGCGCTGGACGTTCTGACCGCCACTGCTCAAGCGACAAAAAGAAAGGGCCGCTGATGAGGCGGCTCTTATTTACAGACACATTGAGGGTAAAGCACTGTCGCCGTCGCGCGTCGCTTCGCAGCGGCGTCAGAGGGTTAGAACTGGTAAGTCATGCCTACAGCAACCACGTCGTCGTTGTTCAGGCTCAGACGGTTGTCGTCGTCCAGCTGGTTGATTTTGTAATCCACGAACGCTGACATGTTTTTGTTGAAGTAGTAGGTGGCACCCACGTCGATATATTTAACCAGATCCGCATCGCCGATACCGTTTTCGATATCTTTGCCTTTGGTCTGAACGTAGCCCAGTGACGGACGCAGGCCGAAATCAAACTGATACTGCGCCACCAGCTCGATGTTCTGCGCTTTGTTCGCCGCGCCCGCTGCTGCCAGACCCGTTGCGCGGTCGGTGCCGCTGAACGGGGTCATGTTGCGCGTTTCGGTGTAGATCGCCGCCAGGTAGACGCTGTTGGCGTCATACTTCACGCCAGCGCCCCAGGAGTCAGCGCGGTCGCCCTTGCCGTAAGTACGCGCCTGCTGCTGGTTGGTGCGGTCGGACGAGGTAATCGCCGACATCAGGCTGATACCGGTATCGCCAATGGTGTAGCCCAGTGACGCGCCGTAGCCGTCGCCATTCTGGCGGTTGATATCGGTACGCGAGTTGCCGCCGTTGGCGTCGTTGCGGCCCTGGTACTGCAGCGCGAAGCGCAGGCCGTCAACCAGACCGAAGAAGTTGTTGTTGCGATAGGTGGCTACGCCGGTCGCGCGCTGCGTCATATAGCTGTCAGCACGCGCCGTGCCGTCGCCGCCGAATTCCGGGAATACGTCGGTCCAGGCTTCTACGTCGTAAAGTACGCCGTAGTTGCGACCGTAGTCGAACGAGCCATACTGGCCGAATTTCAGACCGGCAAAGCCCAGACGGGTTTTGTTGCCGTTGTTGGCGTCGGAGCCTTCGGAGTTATTGATGTTGTACTGATATTCCCACTGGCCGTAACCGGTCATCAGGTCGTTGATCTGGGTCTGGCCTTTGAAGCCGATACGTACATAGGACTTATCCCCGTCCTGGCTGTCCGCGTCGCTCAGATAGTGCATCGCTTTTACTTTGCCGTAGAAGTCCAGCTTGTTGCCGTCTTTGTTATACACTTCCGCCGCATGAGCAGCAGAAGTCAGCGCCAGAGCCGATACGACGAGTGCCAGTGTACTTTTCTTCATTTGCTATCAATCCCAATGAGTAAAATGTGTTATGCCCCTGAAAAGGGCTTATTAAACAGGGGACGTTTTACCGGTTGTAGATGAAAGTTTTATGACATTTTTTCTGATTTCTTGTTATCTGCGAACTTTTGGTCTACCGGATTGTCCGGGGTTTTTCGTGCTTTTCCCCGGTGGAGAGTTGGCTTCGCTTCTGACTCCTGATAAAAAGTTCCTTCGCAGAAATTTTTTTCTTTTTTTACTTAAACGGCAGGAAATATGAGCGGCAGTCAGACCCTGGTGGTCAAATTGGGGACCAGCGTCCTTACCGGCGGTTCGCGCCGGTTGAACCGGGCGCATATGGTGGAACTGGTTCGTCAGTGCGCGCAGCAGCACGCGGCCGGCCATCGCATCGTGATCGTTACCTCCGGCGCAATGGCGGCCGGACGCGAGCACCTGGGTTACCCGGAACTGCCCCCTACCATCGCCTCAAAGCAGCTGCTGGCTGCGGTGGGGCAGAGCCGTTTGATCCAGCTGTGGGAGCAGCTGTTCTCTATCTACGGCATCCATATCGGCCAGATGCTGCTGACCCGCGCGGATATGGAAGATCGCGAACGTTTCCTGAACGCGCGCGATACCCTGCGCGCGCTGCTGGACAACCATATCGTGCCGGTGATCAACGAAAATGACGCGGTGGCGACGGCGGAGATCAAAGTCGGCGACAACGATAACCTGTCGGCGCTGGCGGCGATGCTGGGCGGCGCCGACAAGCTGCTGCTGCTCACCGATCAGCAGGGGCTCTACACGGCCGATCCGCGCAGTAATCCACAGGCGGAGCTGATCAGCGACGTGCATGAAATCGACGACGCGCTACGCGCGCTGGCGGGGGACAGCGTGTCCGGTCTGGGAACCGGCGGCATGTCCACCAAATTGCAGGCGGCGGACGTCGCCTGTCGCGCCGGTATCGACACCATTATCGCTGCGGGCAGCCGACCCGGCGTTATCGCCGACGTGATTGCCGGTCAACCGGTCGGCACGCGCTTTCACGCCATGCAGACCCCGCTGGAGAACCGCAAGCGCTGGATCTTCGGCGCGCCGCCTGCGGGCGAAATCACCGTCGACGACGGCGCGCTGGCGGCGATGCTCGAACGCGGCAGTTCGCTGCTGCCGAAAGGCATACGCGACGTGCGCGGCAACTTTTCACGCGGCGAGGTGATCCGCATTCGCAGCCTGCAGGGGCGCGATATCGCGCACGGCGTCTCGCGCTATAACAGCGATGCGCTGCGGATGATCGCTGGTCGTCACAGTCAGCAGATCGGGGAGATCCTCGGTTATGAATACGGTCCGGTGGCCGTGCATCGCGACGACATGATCGTCAGTTAAGGAGCGGTCAAATGCTTGAAGAAATGGGAAAAGCGGCGCGCGCCGCTGCGTATAAGCTGGCCGATCTCTCGACCGCTGAGAAAAATCAGGTCCTGCTGGCGATCGCCGATCGTCTCGATGAGGAACGCGATACGATTCTGGCGGCCAACGAGCAGGATCTCGCCGATGCGCGCGCGAACGGCATGAGCGCCGCGCTGCTCGATCGCCTGACGCTGAACCCGCAGCGCCTGAGTGCCATCGCCGACGACGTGCGTAAGGTATGCCAGCTCGCCGATCCGGTCGGCCAGCTGATCGATGGCGGCCAGCTCGACAGCGGCCTGCGCATCGAGCGTCGCCGCGTTCCGCTCGGCGTGGTAGGCGTGATTTATGAGGCGCGCCCCAACGTGACGGTGGATGTCGCCAGCCTGTGCCTGAAAACCGGCAACGCCTCGATCCTGCGCGGCGGCAAGGAGACATGGCGCACCAACGCGGCCACGGTGCGGGTAATCCAGAATGCGCTGCAGCAGTACGGTTTGCCGGCGGCGGCGGTGCAGGCGATTGAGAATCCGGATCGCGAACTGGTGAACCAGCTGCTGAAGCTGGATCGCTATGTCGATATGCTGATCCCGCGCGGCGGGGCAGGGCTGCATAAGCTCTGCCGCGAAAACTCGACGATACCGGTGATTACTGGCGGGATCGGCGTTTGCCATATCTACCTGGATGAAACCATGGAGATCGCGCCGGCGCTGGAGGTGATCGTCAACGCGAAAAAACAGCGGCCCAGCGCCTGTAACTCGCTGGAAACCTTGCTGATCCATCGCGCGATAGCCGATCGTTTCTTACCGGCATTCACGGCGCGTATGGCGCAGGAGGGGATCCCACTGCACGCCGATGAGAATGTGCTGGCGCAGTTGCAGGACGGCCCCGCCAGCGTCACGCCGATCAAAACGGGCGACTACGACGACGAGTGGCTGTCGCTCGATCTCAACGTAAAGCTGGTGGATGATATGGATGCGGCTATCGAGCACATCCGCACGCACGGCACCCAGCATTCAGACGCCATCCTGACGCGCAGCACGCAGAATGCCAGCCGCTTTGTTAAACAGGTCGACTCTTCGGCGGTATACGTAAACGCCAGCACGCGTTTTACCGACGGCGGTCAGTTTGGACTCGGCGCGGAAGTCGCAGTGAGCACGCAGAAGCTGCATGCGCGCGGCCCGATGGGGCTGGAGGCGTTGACGACCTATAAATGGGTCGCATGGGGCGACGATACGCTGCGCCCCTGATCGCGATTTTATTTAACAAAAAGGGTGTCCAGAGCGGGCGCCTTTTTTTTTAACGCCGCTTTTTCGATCCAGTTAATTTTGGAGTTTTCCGGTGCGACTTGCGGCGCGTCAGGACGTCACTTTTTTTTCCGCAAAGCGGCTGCCTGTTTTTTGCCCATTTTTCTACGGAACATTCCTGAAAGCCGCGCCGCAACGGGCCGCAGTGCATTCGAGACTGGTTGCTCAAGACGTGAAGAGGATAATGATAATTAGCGCTGCTTTACAAAAGCAATTGGGTAGCAAACGGACGGTAATATAAAATGAACTGGTAGCAATAATGAAAATAACATCCAGTATCTCCTCTATGGCAGATTATTAACTAATGGTTAAAAAAGAGAGTACGAGACAAGCTTTTACTGCCAGGCTGATTGCCGCTTGCGAAAGCGCGGGAATTGTCGGACATGGACGAAATAAACAGGTTGCCAAAGCGTTACAACAGTTGGGGTGCAAAATATCGACGCCGGGCGTGTGGAAGTGGTTTAACGCGCAATCGGTGCCCGATGATAATAATTTGCTGGCGTTGAGCCGGCTACTGGGCGTGCGGGTTGAATGGCTGCAGTACGGAATGGAAAAGCCTGCCGAATCGCTGTCGATCGACAGTCTTAACGCGCAGCGCAATGTGTTCCGTATTGAAAGCCTCGATATTGGGCAAAAGTCAGCATCCGGGCTGTATGTGCGCGAAGAGTTCGTCGAGACCATCCATGCCATTGAATATGGCGTGGATGAGGCGCGCGTGCTCTTCAATGGCCGTCCGGCGGAAAATATTCGGTTAATTGCCATCAACAGCGATTCGATGGTAGAGACCTTTGCGCCGCGCGATCAGCTGTTCGTGGACATCAGCGTGAAGGTTTTCGACGGAGACGGTATCTATATCTTTACCCTGGATAACCAGCTTTACCTCAAGCGACTGCAGCTGCAGCATAAAAAAATCGCTGTTATTTCAGACAATAAGCGTTATGAAACCTGGTATCTTAATCGGGAGGATGTAGACAGTATGCAGGTGATGGCCAAGGTCATCCTGAGCCAGGCGCGGCACTATCAGCTACTGGGTTAGCGTCTGTCTAAAATCTGTTCAGTACCAGCCTGCTGAAAAAAAATAATTCAGCAAAATTCAAAAATTTAACCAATAGTAAATAAAAAATTAACTGTTGGTGTTTGATAAAGCATAAGAACAGGTTAATAATTTGAGCGTGGACCAACGAAGCCCTTCTCTCACGGAGTGAGCCGCTCTTAAACAATCGAGGCGCTGCACAAGCGCGAATCAAACCATCCAAAGTCAGTGAACTTTGGGATGGGGTGGATGCGCACATGCAGCGTCGTCAGATGCCGCCTTTTTCTCCCAACTCGCGCTTAGCCTGGCTGTTATTACAGCCGGGGCACTGCGCTGTGAGCGGAAAACGCGGCATCCGGGACGGTTCGGCTTGCCGAAAACCCGCGCCTGCCACCCCATCGCCAAAGACTCATTCACAGGAGGAGTTATGGCGATAATACATTATGGCAAAAGCGTATTCGTAGGTAATGCACGCACCCGCAGACATCGTCGGCGTCAGCCGCTCAGTCGACTCAAGCTCAGCATCGATCAGGCGCTGGGCTGCGAACCCGAAAATCCCCCTTTACGTCACGCCGAACGCATCGCTCAGCGCCCGGTGACCTCGCGTGTTGAACGGGCAATCGCCCCGACGCACGTTAACCGTTCCGAAAACGCCAGTTTCGATAACTGCTGTCTGCCGCATGTGCACCTCTACGCCGTGCGCTGAATCTGCCCTGTTTCCTGCCTGTACCGCTGTACTTCACCTTTTCTCCCGTTTTGTCTGAACGGAGATCCTGACCGCACTGTTTAGGCCTGCTGCTGGGTTCACCTGGGGCATTGCTGGGGTTATCTCTGGCACTGATCAGTGCGCTTTAACTGTCGTTGTCGCATCGGGAACGCTTTCCCATGCCCGTAATAGAGGAATGGTCATGAGCCAGATTATTGAGATTCTCAATTTTGAAGAGGGTTACGTCGAAGCGCCTTATCTCGACACGCAGGGGTTTCCTACCGTGGCGGGTGGCATTCGCATCGGACCAAAAGGCGCGTCACTCAATAACTATGTGTTTCGCGTGCCGCGTCAGGTCGGCGACGTCTGGAAGAAATGCATCATCGAGGGCAAAGCCCAGCAGATGCAGAGCCGACCGCTGCTGCAACAGGCGCTGGCGAAGTGCAACGACGCGCGCAGCGACGTGCTTTACAGCATGGCGTACCAGCTCGGGGTCGATGGTCTCTCTCTGTTTACCAGCATGCTGAGCGCGGTGGCGGCGGAGGACTACGACAGCGCGGCCAACTCCATGCTCAACAGCCTGTGGGCGCGTCAGACGCCGGGACGCGCCCGTCGTCATGCCGAAGTGATGCGCAGCGGCACCTATGACGTTTATCGGGGGCTGCTATGAAATGGTTGCTTTTTATCATCGCCGTCCTGGCGGTCATCGTTGTGCTGCTGATTATGCAGCGCTTCACCACCCTGGAGTTTGTCGCCCATGCGCGGCTGCTGTTTAAAACCTGGTCTGTCTGGCTGGCGTCGCTGGGATCGATGCTCAGTGCCTGGGTGCAGTCCTTTCCCACTGCGGCGCTGGACGCCTGGAACACCCTGCCGGAAGACGTTAAAGCCATTCTTCCCCACAACTATCTCGGCCTGATCGGCGCCTTTATGGTGGCGATGGGCGTCATTGCGCAGTTTGTTCGGCAGAAGAATCTGCTGCTGCAAAAGCAAGAACTGGAGACGAAGAAAAAATGAGCCTGTTTACCGCACTGCTCTCAGGCGGCTGGCACTGGATCGCCGTTATTGGGGCGTTAATTGCCGCGCTGGGCGCCAGCTACTTCGGCGGCAAAAAGATCGGCAAGGTGCAGCAGCAGGCCAAAGCCGATACGGAGAGCGCGAAGAAAGAGGCGGCGCAAACTGCTGCCGTCGCGCATCAGCAACAACTGCATCGCGAGGAGGCGACCCGTGTTACGACCGAGAACAGCAATCTTGATGACGCTGCTGCTCGCGACAAGCTGCAGCAGTCGAAATACAACAAACCCTGAGCCAGCGGCCGTCACCGATTCGGCCTGCGTGCTTTTTTCACCGATTTACACCCACGGCGACGATGCGCAACGCATGGACGTTCGCACCGTTCGCGCCATCAATACCCACAACGATATGTGGGACCAACTTTGCGGCCGTCCGGCCACGCACTGACAGACGTCAGAGCATTAGTACCCTGAAATCCTGAGGAGGATACCATGATTGAAGTGAACTCTTATGCTGAACTGCGTACCACCAAACCCGCAGCAGCAGGCCAGGTCGCCAGCCTGAACCGCTATTATGATAAGGATTCAACCTTCCGTGGCGGCGGCGATTTTATCGGCTACCTCGGCACCACCACGCTGAAAGATGACGGTGGCACAATTGCGGTGGGCGATGGCTTCTACTGGAAGCGCACCATTAACGATCCATCCGAGTTGAACGTGCTGCACTTCGGTGCGAAAGGCGATGGCTACACTGACGACACCGACGCCTTTATGCGCATGTACAACTGGACCAAAACCTGGAACGCCAACTGCGTCGCGCTGCCCGTGCGTTTTCCCGGCGGGAAATTCCTGATCAAGCCTATCGATCTCAGCGCCACTGATGCGACCTTCTTTGGTCTGCTCGGCGATGACTCGCCGCTGGGTTCGCTGCCGCGTACCACCATTATCTCTGATAAAAGCGCCACGCCGGTGTTTAAGGTAAAAGCGCGCCGTACGGTGATCACCGGGATGGCGTGGAACGGTCAGGCCAGCGCCGATACCGTGAAGAACACCGGCACCATCACCGCCGATCTGGTGAGCAATACCCAGCCGTTCTTTGAGAACACCTGTATCGAAGGAGAAACGGTGAATATTCACTGCTTCCGCGCGCAGAATACCGGCGGCACAGTGTTCAAACTGCTGGATACGCTCGACAGTAAGTTTGACCAGATCTATACCCTCTACACCTATTCGCGCGTGTTTGATGTGGGCTGGTCAAACTCACCGAATGGCGTCTGGGATCACTCAACGGCAATCGAGCTGAGCAACGCTAACTTCCAGACTGGTTACGGCGACGCCACGCTCTATATGCCGCGCGTGACCCAGGGGATTATGCGCAACGTCTGGATTGAGCATACGCGCAACCCCGGCAATCTCTCCGACGGCGGCTGGACTATCGACACGCTGAACATTGAAGCTTGCGACAACCCATTCAATCTGAACAATGCGCGCGTGGTGATGCGCCAGATCGGCCTGCAGTCGGGCGGCACTATCTCTCAGGATGCCGTCAGCGGCCGCTGGCTCTCTACCTTTGAGTATGGTTATCGTCGTGACGAGAACCACGGCACCTTTATGACCGGCTCGCTGCGAGCAGGGTACTACAGCGGTTATAAAGTAACCAACAATACCAGCACCGATAACTGGTATCGCCTCGGCCAGTTCTTCTTCCCCAACCCTAATCAGCAGTGGGTTATTGAGATGATTGGTAAAGGCGACGCCACTTCACCGTCCACGACCGCCACCTCGCCGGTCAATATGGTGGGGACCGGTAAAACCTGGATCAACCTGCAGCGACTGGAAACCGTCTGGGCCGACGCCTGCCATATGGGGCAACCGGCGGTGCTGGATATTCGCTACAGTCGTGTCGGCACCACCTATGCGGTGGTGTGGGTAAAGCTGGCCGCGAACAGTGGGGACACTATGTTCAACCTGCAATGTACCGGCCCAACGCGCTTCGATAGCGGCTCCTGCTCGCTGTTCCAGTCCGATATGTCGGTGGTAACGGACACCACCAAGATGGGGACGCTGAAACCGGCCGCACGCTTTGGCTTGCATAATGGACTGGCGGGGATCGGCGCCAACGAGAAAGGCGTAGTCACGCTCGCGACGACCGCGGGTACGCCGACTAACAAAACCACGCCTTCGGGCTTTGTGCTTATCAATATCAATGGTACCGACCGCAAGGTTCCTTATTACGATTGATGACAGGCACGTTTTGGCGAGGCTGCGGCCTCGCCTTTTTTTGTTTCTGACGCAGAAAGCGAGCGGGGGAGCGATTTCAGGTATCAAATGACGAGAAAAGCAGCATCTGCACGCTGCGGCTCTTGACGCAGATAGCGCTTTTTTCTACCTTATTGCCCCGTAGTTCTCGCCTTAATGCCGGTGTAGCTCAGTTGGTAGAGCAGCGCATTCGTAATGCGAAGGTCGCAGGTTCGACTCCTGTTTCCGGCACCAGTTATATCAAAGCGTTACTCATCATTCGTTCCTTCTCCTTTTAGCCTGTGTGACAGATTTGGGACTGAAGGAGTGCTCAAAATCCCCCTTGCTGTAACTCACTGAACCCTTCTCATCGACCTCAGCCTTGTCGCCCCTCTCTTTTTAGCACTGCGTGCCGCCTGGTAAAATAAAAAGCAATGATAATCAATCTGATACGATTTATTTGAAGAAAGCGTATTATTTTTTGTTTGCTATTAAGTAGCGCGCTATGTAAATTCAGGTCATCCCGAATGCGCCGTAGCTAAGGCGGTGCATTTAAATAGCGTGCGATTTAATGGTGAATTAATTAAAGGAGTAACCTCATGAAAATTAAACAGACCTTTTTAGCCGTGGCGCTGGCCGCCGCTTCTGCTAACAGCTTCGCTGAAGCACCGCAGCCGGAACGTCACGTACAAAGCTTTTTAAATGCCCTGAACAGCAGCGGCGGCAAACCGCTCGAACAGCTCTCGCCGCAGGCGGCGCGGCAGGTGCTGATCGGCGCGCAAAAAGGCGCGACGTTGCCTGACGCAGAGGTAACGGAAAAAACCATCGAGATAAACGGACAGCCTTTAAAGCTCAATATTGTTAAGCCCAAAGGTGCGCAGGGCACGCTGCCGGTGTTTATGTTCTTTCACGGCGGCGGCTGGGTATTAGGGGATTTCCCGACCCATGAACGCCTGGTGCGTGATCTGGTCGTCGAGTCGGGCGCCGCGGCGGTATTCGTTAACTATACGCCGTCACCGGAAGCACACTATCCCGTCGCCATCAATCAGGCGTATGCCGCAACCCGCTGGGTCGCAGAACATGGCGCCGAGATTGGCGTGGATGGCAAACGTCTGGCGCTGGTGGGCAACAGCGTCGGCGGCAATATGGTGGCGGCGGTCGCGCTGCAGGCGAAGCAGCAGCATACGCCAGCGATTCGCTATGACGTGATGCTGTGGCCGGTGACCGACGCGCACTTTGATACCGGGTCATATCATCAGTTCCAGAATGGCTATTTTCTGACGCGTAACATGATGAAATGGTTCTGGGATAACTACACCACTAAAGCGAGCGATCGAAACAATATTCTGGCTTCGCCGCTGCGCGCTACCCGCGAACAGCTGCAGGGGCTGCCGCCAACCTTGATCCAGACCGCCGAGCTGGACGTGCTGCGCGACGAAGGCGAAGCCTTTGGCCGTAAGCTGGATGCCGCTGGCGTCGACGTCACGATAACGCGCTACAATGGTCTGATCCACGATTACGGCTTGCTGAACGGACTGAGCAACGTACCTGCGGTACGTACTGCGCTGCGCCAGGCGGCCGATGAGCTAAAAACGCATCTGAATTAACTCCCTTTGCCAGGCAACCTGCCTGGCTTTTTTTACCTCGCCGCGCACACAAAAAGCAGTGCACCAGAGACTGCGCCAGGTTAAATTCGCAAAATCAAGCTGTTACTCCACTCACGACTGCAGGATACAGACATGTTTGCAAAGCACTATGATGTTGATGAAAACCATATCGATTTCCAGGGCATCGTCGATGGCCTCTATTATCCTTTCTATATGGAATGGACGCGCCATGCCTATATGCGCGAAGCGCTGGGTATCGACATTGAAGAGGAGTTTAAACAGGGACGCCTCTATATGGTGCTGGAATATTCGCTGCGCTTCCGCAAGAGCCTGCAAAAGGGCGACCGACTGGAAGTGACCTGTGCGCTGGAAAAAAATGAAAAGCGCAATCGGGTTAACTTCGTTCAGCAGATCAGAGTCGGCGGCGTCACTTATGCCGAGGCGACTTTTGTCGCAACCTGCCTCAGCAACGGCAGGCCCAGCATGCCGGATGCGGTAATGCACGCCTTAAACGCGCTGTAACGCAGAGGGTGAAGGGCTAAAGCCAGCCCTTTACCGTTACGCACCACGCCCGATGCCTTATTTCCCTCTGTCCTGACCTCTCGGCCAATTCTTAGGCCGCCCGGCGAAATTGATGAGATATTCGTCACGTTAACCGCCTTAATTTTTCCGCCTTTATCCCCGCTTTTTTTACATCAGCACTGTTTAAGCTGGCGCTATGTTTTAAATGCATATTGTTATTCTTCTTAAGAGTGCCTTGCTGACCGCAGATAAATATTGCACGCATCGAGAAATAAAACTTATTAAGCCCGGTTAATCTAATTTCACGTCAGGTTGTACGACGTCATGAAAGCACAGCTTTTTTTGCTTTTTCCTGCCAGGATAAATCCTAAGGCTAAAACCGCTTTTCTGCGAGTTGAAGAGGAACCGTTATTAGTGGGTTTTTTACCGTTTAAGGACGCCAGTTCAGACAGGTGATAAATCTCACAGATAAGCGTAATCCCTGCTTATCCATTCATTCTGATGAATAAGCAGAGCGTCTGTGCGGAAATTCCGGTTTCGCGTTCACCCCATTGACGGAATAAAAGCGGCACGTAATATCTCATCATTCAATCCTGATTTTTTCTGTAGTCGCACACTATTTATCCGGGAAAAATAAAAATGCTGAAGTGAGCCCGGCACTAACGTTTTATTGCGGTTATTGCTGCGCTTTTAGCGTGGACGTAAAACACTTTTCCCAGAGGATCTATGGTAACGCTTAACAGCCCGTTAATTAGCGTAATTGTGCCGGTATATAATGCGGAAAACTCGATTATTCGCTGTGTTGAAAGCGTGCTGGCGCAGCGAGAGGCGCGCGTTGAACTGATTCTGGTTGACGACGGGTCGACCGACAGCTCGCCGCTGATACTGGAGAGCTGGCGCGACCATCCCCAGGTGCGCATTATTACCCAGCGTAACGCCGGCGTTTCATCGGCGCGCAATGCGGGCATTGCGGCGTCGCGCGGCGTTTATTTGCGCTTCGTCGATGCGGATGATTTTCTGCCCGACAACGCATTAAGCCTCTGCCTGTCGCTAATGAATGATGACGTTGGCCTGATTGTCGGCGAGTCGCAGCACTTTACACCGCAGGGGCAGCCTGTTGCGCGTACGTTTCCCTCTGCGGCGCGTCGCGTGCTCAGCGCCAGCGACGCTGTCAACGATCTGCTCTATTTCCATCCGCGTCACGGCATCTGCGACAAGCTCTTTAACGGCGAGCTGATTCGCGCGCATCAGCTGCGCTTTAATGAGCAGATCGCTAATTTCGAAGACCTGCTGTTTGTCATGCAGTATCTCAGCCTGCTTAAAAGCCAGCGGGTGATATGCATCAACAGCGTCATTTACAACTACGTTGAGTCTGAGAACTCGGCGACGCGCTCGTCGGTGCGCGAAAAACATTTCTCATTCGCCCGTTCATTTAGTGAAATGCAGCGGCTGCTGTCGCGCAGCAACGACAAATTTTTCTATTTCCTGCTGCTGAAGGTCTCCTCAGCTTATTTATATAAAGCCATCGTCTCAGGCGAGTTTAATTCCGCCTTTATCAACGATCATATACGCCGTTACCGTCAGGCTTTTAAAGCCTACCTCTCTTCGGGGGTCATCGTTAACGGCTGGAGCCTCTACTTCACGCTTTTTTTCTGCTCGCCGCGTCTGGTCTCCCAGCTGCGCAAGCTGGCGCAAAGCGCGGTTCGCGGAGGGTAATCATGAAAGATAAACTGAAGAATTCGTTGTGGATGATCGCCGAGAAGATCATTGCGGTCTTTGGCCTGATTTTCGTTACCTCCTTCGTGGCGAAATATGTCGGGCCAACCACCTTCGGCATTATTTCCATCTCGCTGCTGGTGTTTCAGTTTTTGCAGACCGTGGCCTATATGGGCAGCGATGTCATTCTGCTGAAACGGCTGTCGCAGAATAAACACTCCGGCATCAGGCTGATGCTCTCCGCATCGGTACTGATTTTCACGCTCTATCTGGTGCTGGCGTCGGCCGGTATGGTGATAATGCGCGCAGAGATGACCTCGCAGGCGCAGATCTTTATTGTCGCTGCGGCCATCGCCTGCCTCTTTTCCGCCATCGATCTGGTCAACGTCTTCAACGAGGCGATGCTGAATGCGAAACTCAACGTCATCGCCAACGCTATCGGCTTAACCATTAGCCTGACGATACGCTTCGTCATCTCATACTTCGAGCTGGATCCGCACTATCTGGCGCTGCCGATCGTGCTGGCGACCTTTATTCCCTTTGTTATCAAGCTGGCGCTGTTCCGCCGCTATGAAGGCGCGCTGAGCACGCCGAGCCGCAAACAGCTTAAAATCTATTCACGCTATATGCTGGCGTCCGGCGGCACGCTTATCTTCTCAGTTATCGCCGTGGCGCTCTATACGCGTCTGAACCAGTTCAGCGTCAGCTATTTTCTCGGCGTTAAAGAGGCTGGTGTCTTTTCGGTGGCGTTAACGCTCTCCGGCGCCTGGGTCTTTTTGCCCAATGCGCTGCTGGCGTCGTTCTATCCCGCCTTTTTCTCTGAACGCGATCCTAAACGCGCCATCGTTAAAATTCAGCAGCTGCACCTGCTGGTGGTGGGGGTGTCGGCGCTGGTGATCGCCGCCGTCGCGCTGCTGGCACCGCCCTTTATTCATTACTTTTACGGTCCGGCCTACCAGGATGCGGTCGCGCCTACGGTCTGGCTCTGTCTGGGCGCGATGTTCGGCCTGCTGAGCAGCGTGATGGATCGCTTTATTATCAAATACAACGGTTACGCCTATCTGGTGAAAAAAACCTTTTTCGTGCTGCTGATTTGCCTGGTTTCTTCTGCTGTTCTGGTGCCGCTCTATGGCCTGACCGGCGCAGCCTTTAGCGTTATTTTGACCGAACTGCTCTCGTTCACGCTGCTGAATTACTTTTTTGCCGCCCAACCGATGTTAACCATTCATCGTTCTTTTTTCAGTCCTAAAAAAATATGGTTTTTATTAAACGACGCTAAAACCCTCAGATAGTTAAGAGGAATGAAAAATGATATCTACACCCAAGTTCAGCATTATTATTCCCGCGTGGAATGCGCAAAAAACATTGAGAAGAACATTAATCAGTGTTTTACAGCAGACCTGCGACGATTATGAAGTGATAGTGGTTAATGACGGCAGCACCGACGGCACCGCCGCGTTGCTGGAGGAGTTTAGCTACCAGCAGAATATTCACGTTATCAGTCAGCCGAATGGCGGCGTTAGCGCGGCGCGTAATCGCGCGCTGAAGCAGGCGCAGGGGGATTTTATTCTTTTCCTCGACGCTGACGACTGGGTTGACGAGCACTTTCTCGCCAGCTTTCAGCAGTCGCTGGATAACAGCCACGGCAGGCCGGTAGACTTAATCGTCGGCAACCTGGTCGACGATCGTATCGGCAGCATCCGTAAATATGGCTATTTTGCGGCGCAGGAGATGCCTTATCTGCTGGGCGAACTGGAGATGAGCGATAATATCGGTTATCTGCACAACAAGTGTTACAGTCGACGCGTAATTGAGGTGAATAATCTCCATTTTCTTGAGGGGATCTCCATGAGCGAAGATCTGTTGTTCAACCTCAAGTACTTTTACAACGTCAGTAACTGTCTGGTGATCGACAGCACAGCCTACCATTACGAGAACGTGATGGATTCGCTGTCAAAGAAGCGTGTTCAGTACAACGAGCTCAAGGAGCGCAAGCAGTTTCTGACCGGCCTGTATGACACCATCATGAATAAGTATACGCACCGCGATCTCGACTACTTTCTGAAAGGCGTCTCTAAGCGGGTACTGGCGCTGGATATGCAGATAGTGACGTCGATGTATCACGACTCCTTTACGCACAATGAAATCTCACGCGAAATTAATGAGATTAAACGCGGCAAATATTCGAAAGGAATTTTTATCCTGCTGAACCGCAATGAAAAACTGAAATATATTATTATGAATTTCAATAGTTTTGCGGCTTATTACTGTCTTTACGCCCTGTATAAGGCGCGCGCTTTTTAATGGATGTATTTCATCCGCTACACACGACCGGATTTTACGTTTCTCTGGCTTATCATCGTTAATCACGTCGGGCGGCCCGCAACGGCCGCCCGATGCTGAATCGCTTACTGAGCGGGGCGCAGCGCGCCGGTTTTAAACACGCTCATCGCCTGCGCCATACGTTCCGCCTGATCCTGCAACGCCTGCGAGGCAGCCGAAGCTTCCTGTACCAGCGCGGCATTCTGCTGCGTCACCGCTTCCATCTGGGTAATTGCCATATTGATTTCGCTGATGCCGGTGCTCTGCTCGCTGCTGGCGATAGTGATTTCGCTCATGATGCCCGCCACGCTATTCACGCTGTTGACCACCTCGCCGATGGTTGAGCCCGCGTGGGAAACCAGCCTGCTGCCTTCATCCACTTTCATCACGGAATCTTCAATCAGCAGTTTGATCTCTTTCGCCGCCGACGCCGAGCGCTGCGCCAGATTACGCACTTCGCTCGCCACTACGGCAAAACCGCGTCCCTGTTCGCCCGCGCGCGCCGCTTCGACGGCAGCGTTAAGCGACAGAATATTGGTCTGGAAGGCGATAGAGTCGATCACGCTGATAATGTCGACAATTTTCTTCGACGACAGCGCAATGGCCTCCATCTTCTCGATGACCTGTTCCATCACCACGCCGCCTTCACGCGCCACGGCGGACGTCGTCGCGACCAGCTGATTGGCTTCACGCGCGTTGTCGGCATTGTGCTTCACGGTAGAGGTCATCTGCTCCATCGCCGAGGCAGTTTCTTCCAGCGAGCTCGCCTGCTGTTCGGTACGGGTAGAGAGATCCAGGTTGCCGCTGGAGATCTGGTTCGACGCGACGGCGATGGTATCGGAGCCGGTGCGGACTTCGGTCACAATGCTCAGCAGATTGTCGTTCATTTGCTGCAGCGCGCGCATCAGCACGCCGGTTTCATCGCGACTGTCGATAGTGATTTTTGAGCTGAGATCGCCCGCGGCGACGCGCTCGGCGACGCCAACCGCTTCGGTGAGCGGGCGCACGATTGAGCGAGTCAGGTAAATGCCCAGCAGAATCGAGGCGACGATCGCCAGTGCGGCGCAGACCAGCATAATCATTATTGCGGTGCTGGCGGCGCTGACAATGGTGCGGCCTTCGTTGCGCAGCTGTAAATCCTGCGAGTTGGCGAACTTCTCTGCGCCCTCAAGGAAAGCATTCTGGGCTGGCGTCATGGTTTTCAGCGCATAGACGCCGGCGTTTTCGAAATCACCCGCTTTCACCAGCGCGATCAGCGCGCTTTTCGCGGTTTCGAATTGCTTGCCCGCTTCAATCAGACCCTGGATTTTCTTTTTGCCGACGGCAGTAACCTGAATGGCGGCGATGCGGTTCATTGCGGTATTGGTGCGCTGGGTCGCTTCATCAAGCTGGCCGTAGCGTTTGACGTTTCTGTCCGGATGCGGGGTGTCGATGACCAGCCCGCGCAGGTACTTAATCTGATCGTTGACGCCGTCACGCACGTCAAAGGCGAGACGCACTTTGACGTAGCGGTCGTCAACGATAGCGGAAATGCCGGTGTTGATGCTCTGGATTTTGCTGACGGTTGTTATCCCAATGATCACCATCAACACCACCACAATGCCGAAGGCGACGCCAAGCCGGACGCCGACCTTCATGTTTTTTAAACTCCACATCTCTGTTCTCCCCGCGATTACATAAAATGTTCTGCTTCAATAGTTAAGTTTTTAACGCCTGTGTGTGACCAGTCTGCGCTGGATTCCCAGGCCGCACGATAACGGCTAAGAATGAGAGCTGGCGCACAGGTTATCGGATGTTTTTGTTTTGACTTTAATTTTTTCCGAGCGTTTTCTGGCCGGCGTAGCGGCATAAAGGGCGCGCCGGGTGCTTATCATTAGCGGCGGAGAGGATCAGAAGACCTTAGCGAGCTATCAGATTAATCAGGCTAAGCAGTTGAATCGGGTCCGTTAAGCAGCAGGCGAGCAAGGGCAGGCGCTGATGAGGCCATCAGAGCGAAAGCAGGGCAACGCAGGGGGGAAGCGAAACAGAAAAGGAACACGCGACGGGGCGTCGCGTGTTCAGCGAGCATCAGGGCGCTTTTTCCAGCACGCTGTGGATCACGGAGGAGAGTTCATTAATTTCGAATTTCGCGACGTAGCCGTCCGCGCCGACTTTACGCACATGGTCTTCGTTGGCGCTGCCGGAGAGCGAAGAGTGGATCACGACCGGAATGCGCTTCAGCGCCTCTTCGCGCTTGATATTGCGCGTCAGGGTAAAGCCATCCATCTCCGGCATTTCGAGATCGGTCAGCACCAGCGCAATTTTGTCGTGAATCGACTCGCCCGCCGCCTGCGCCGCTTCGGTCATCTCTTTGATCTTCAGCCAGGCTTCAAGTCCGGTGTTATGCATCAGCGCCGGAATGCCCATGCTTTTCAGGCCCTGCTCCAGCAGCTGACGCGCCACTTTCGAGTCTTCAGCCACAATAGCCACCGCGCCCGGCTTGATCTTAAAGCTGCGCACGATTTCCGGCGCCGGCTCGTCGCCGCGCACCGACGGGATCACGTCATACAGGATCTGTTCAACGTCGAGCACCATCGCCAGGTTATTGCTGCCTTTGTCATCTTCGAGGCAGGCGATACTGGTGATATTGCGGCCGCCAATGCCTTTTTCAGCAGTATGCACCTGGCTCCAGTCGAGGCGCACAATATTATCGACCGACTCTACGGCGAAGGCCTGCGTATTACGCGCATACTCGGTAACCAGCAACAGGTTCAGGCCAGTCTCCGGCGTACAGCCTGCGACCGCTGGCAGATCAATGACCGGGATAAACTGACCGCGAATATTGGTCATGCCCAGCAGCGGCGAACGCATGCCCGCAGCGCGGGTGATCGGCTGCATCGGCACGATTTCACGCAGTTTGAAAACGTTAATGCCGAACAGTTCGGATTTCCCTTTAGCCTGATCGGTGCCCAGGCGGAACAGCAGCAGTTCAAAGCGGTTTGATAACGCCAGATTTGCTCTTTCATCTATCTCTTTTTGAAAATTATCCATCGTTGGCTCTGCCTTGCTGCCGCCTGTTGCGCGGCGATAGTGGGTGTTAAGAGCGTTATCGGCACGGTTCGCAAAAAAGTAAGAGGCAGTGGTGAAAAATAGATCGACCAGGCGGTTAGCGATTCTTGTGCCAGGCTTAACGGGTAACAACGGAAAAATTTCACTAAAGGAGCGCACCATGAAAAAAGTCATGACGTTTACGCTGTTGGCCTTGTTGAGTTTACCGGCGCTGGCCGAGAAGGGCGGTTTTGAAGCGGGCGCGACGCCGCCGCCGCAGAAAAAGCAGGATGCAGGTTATAAAGGTTCAGAGGATACCGGCCAGACGCATATCAACCAGATCCGCGATTTCCGTCAGGACGGTTACGTCACGCTTGAGGGATATATCCTGAAGAAACTGCAGGGCGATAACTACCAGTTCCGCGACAGTACCGGCACTATCACTATTATCGCACCGCAAAAAACCTTCGGCGGCAAAACCTACAAAGCGGACGAGCAGGTGCGCGTCAGCGGCCGCGTACACGGCAAAGGTGAGAAAACGGTGCTGCAGGTTACGCAGATTGACGAGCCGTAACAGCCCGGAAGGCACCCTGGCGCTGCGACGTAGCCTGTCCTGGCCCGATCGCTACGTTACTCAGGGACACTTGTTCGTCCACCCCGGGTAAATCCGCACCTTATCCCTGAGGTGCGTTGCTCTTCGCGCCAGCGCGTTGCCTTGTTTTAGTCAATAGCGCGGGACGTTTCGCTCCCCGCGCTATCCAGTCGCTTATTTCAGTCCTTCAGCAGAATCGCTCGCACGCTTTTGCCTTTCATTTTTCCCTGCTTCAGCCTGACCAGCGCGGCTTTGGCTTCGCTCGCCGCAACGGCGACGTAAGCATGGCTGGGGGTGATATCGATTTTGCCGATCTGGTCGGCGCGAAAGCCCGCCTCGCCGGTAAGGGCGCCAAGAATATCCCCCGGACGGATCTTCGCTTTGCGGCCGCCATCAATGCAGAGCGTCATCATGGCGGCTGGCAGCGGCTGGCGCGCGCCTTTTTTCAGCGCGCTTGCCGCCACCCAGTTGAGCGGCTGCTGCAGAAAATCTTCCAGCGCGTGGGCGCGCGCCATTTCGTCCGCTGCGACAAAACTTACCGCGCTGCCTTGTTCGCCTGCGCGGCCGGTGCGGCCAATGCGGTGCACATGTACTTCCGGATCCCACGCCAGCTGGTAGTTCACCACCATCGCCAGCGCTTTAATATCCAGCCCGCGCGCCGCGACGTCGGTCGCCACCAGCACGCGCCCGCTGCCGTTAGCAAAGCGGATCAGCACCCGTTCGCGATCGCGCTGCTCCAGATCGCCATGCAGCGCCAGCGCGCTGATATCCTGCTGATTGAGCGCGGCGGCAATATCGTCGCACTCGCGTTTGGTGTTGCAGAACACCACGCATGAGGCTGGCTGGCGCTGCGACAGCAGCGCCTGCAGCAGCGGCAGCTTTTCGTTCTGGCTCGCTTCGATAAATTCCTGTTCGATGGCGGGCAGCTCGCTGACCTCTTCCGTGGCGACATGCAGCGCGTCGTCGCGCTGAAAGCGCGCGCTAAGCGAGGCGATGCTCTCCGGCCAGGTGGCGGAGAAGAGCAGCGTCTGGCGGCTGGCGGGCGTCAGCGCGGCCACCGCCTCCATATCATCGCGAAAGCCCATTTCCAGCATGCGATCCGCCTCGTCCAGCACCAGCGTGGCGAGCTGATCGAGCTTCAGCGTTTCGCGCTTCAGATGATCGAGAATACGGCCCGGCGTGCCGACCACGATATGTGGCGCGTGCGCCAGCGAGTCGCGCTGCGCGCTCAACGGCTGGCCGCCGCACAGGGTGAGAATTTTAATATTGCGGGTAAAGCGCGCCAGCTGGCGCAGCACGTTGCTGACCTGATCCGCCAGCTCGCGCGTCGGACAGAGGACCAGCGCCTGGGTAACGTAACGGCTACTGTCGATATGCTGCAGCAGGCCGATGCCGAACGCCGCTGTTTTGCCGCTGCCGGTTTTGGCCTGCGCCCGCACGTCGCGTCGCGCCAGAATAGCGGGTAGCGTGGCGGCCTGGATGGGCGTCATATCGGTGTAGCCCATTTCGCCCAGGTTGGCGATCTGACTGGCGGGAAGAGCGGTAAGGGTAGAAAATGCGGTCACAGGCGGCCTCGGCGGCAAAAGGTGGTCGAAAAATAGCGCGGCAAGTCTGGCAGAATGCGCGTCGCGCGGCAACCAGGGAAAAGGGTAACCTGCACGAAAGCTTCGCTTCGCAGGCGTTTAGGAATAACCCGAAGATATATGAGAATGGATGTAATCTTTTAATGCTTCCAGGTGATGATGAACTATTTGTGCATAATTTGTTGCTTTTTAAGGCCAGTCGAAGCTTTATAAATCCCCGTTGTGAAAAGTTTAATCCTTTTTATATCAGATGATTCCTTTTTTTTAACTCCAGCAAAAGAATTAATCATTAAATAATCTCACTCACACAGCCGATAAAATAATCACCGCAATTGCTTTATATTTAGCGCGCCATACTTCTATTACAACGACAGTTTGAGGGTTTTCCATTGAGTAATATTGCCCAGGGATCACATGAAGATGTGCTGAAAATCGTTGGTCGCGCAGTGCTGACGCTGCATCTCCACGGTGAAAGCTTATCTGCTGACAAGGTTGTCTCAATGATCGGCTGCTACGCCGAAAACGCGGAACAGAACCAGCAGGCGCTGTTTACGCTGGCGATGGAGATGATGACGGCTCAAAAATGGGCGAAGAGCGCCTGACAACGCCGTCCTGCTGAACGAAGCCTCCATCTGGAGGCTTTTTTTATGCCCGTTCGTTTCCTTATCCGCACCAGTCTCGCCAGTTTGGTCCTACCAATCTCATCTTACTTTTCGGGACAAATCACAGAAGCGGAAAAATCACGGCGCAAAAGGTTGTTTCAGGTTAACAAAGAATTAACCATTTAACCCTCTATTGACCCATAGCGCCTTTTTGGTCCGACCAAATTCGCCGCGCCGCGTCTGGATAACGCCATGACTGAATCCCTATCGCCGGTTACCGAGCATCTCGTCGTGCGGCTGCGACGCTATATAGAGCAGCAGAAGCTGGAGCCGGGCATGAAACTCCCCGCAGAGCGTCAGCTGGCCGCCGAGCTGGGCGTGTCGCGCTCCTCGCTGCGCGAAGCGCTGCAGCGGCTGGTCAGCAGCGGCATGCTGATTAGCCGTCGCGGCGGCGGCACCTGGCTGCGCCAGCCGCTTGCCCCCTGGGCGGAGCAGCGCATCGTCGCGCCTGTACGCGCACTGCTGCAGGACGATCCCGACTATCGCTACGACATTCTTGAAGCGCGCCATGCGATAGAGGCGAGCACCACCTGGTATGCGGCGCAGCGCGCCACCGAGGCGGATAAAGAGCGTCTGCGGCTCGCTTTCGACGCTACGCTGAAGCTGAAAGAGAGCGACGATCCCGACCTCGCCGCGCAGGCCGACGTGCGGTTTCATCTCGCTATCGCCGAAGCGTCGCACAATGTTGTGCTGCTGCAGACCATGCGCGGTTTCTTTGAGCTGTTGCAGTCCTCGGTGCTGCAAAGCCGACAGCGTATGTACAGCCAGCCGCCGATTTTCGCCCGCCTCACCGAACAGCATCAGCGCCTGCTCGACGCGATCCTCGCCGGAGAGGCGGAGGAGGCGCGACGGGCGGCGATGGAACACCTCGGCTTTGTTCACGCCACCCTGAAAAGCCTGCATGAAGACGAAGCGCGCCAGGCGCGCATCACGCGTCTGCCGGGCAATAACTCTCTTTAACGCAAGGAAAACGCCCTATGATTATCTCCGCCGCCTCCGATTACCGCGCTGCCGCGCAGCGTATTCTGCCGCCGTTTCTCTTCCACTACATCGACGGCGGCGCCTACAGCGAGCGTACGCTGCAGCGCAACGTCGAGGATCTGGCCGACGTGGCGCTGCGTCAGCGCGTGCTGAAGAATATGTCTGAGCTGAGTCTGGAAACCCGTCTGTTCAACGAAACCCTGGCGATGCCGGTGGCGCTGGGCCCGGTAGGCCTGTGCGGCATGTACGCGCGACGCGGCGAGGTACAGGCCGCCCGTGCCGCGGCGCTAAAAGGCATCCCCTTTACGCTGTCGACGGTTTCCGTCTGTCCGATTGAGGAGGTGGCTCCCGCTATTAACCGTCCGATGTGGTTCCAGCTTTACGTCCTGCGCGACCGCGGCTTTATGCGCAACGCGCTGGAGCGCGCCAAAGCCGCAGGCTGTTCGACGCTGGTCTTTACCGTCGATATGCCGACGCCCGGCGCGCGCTATCGCGATGCGCACTCCGGCATGAGCGGGCAGCACGCTGCCCTGCGCCGCTACTGGCAGGCGGTAACGCACCCTCAGTGGGCGTGGGATGTTGGCCTGCACGGCCGCCCGCACGATCTCGGCAATATTTCCACCTACCTCGGCAAGCCGACCGGGCTGGAGGATTACATCGGTTGGCTGGCGAAAAACTTCGATCCGTCGATCTCCTGGAGCGATCTGGAGTGGATCCGCGAGTTCTGGGATGGCCCGATGGTGATCAAAGGCATTCTCGATCCGGAAGACGCGCGTGATGCGGTGCGTTTCGGCGCGGACGGCATCGTGGTGTCGAACCACGGCGGCCGCCAGCTTGACGGCGTGCTGTCGTCGGCACGCGCGCTGCCCGCTATCGCCGATGCGGTGAAGGGCGATATCACTATTCTCGCCGACAGCGGCATTCGCAACGGGCTGGACGTGGTGCGCATGATCGCGCTCGGCGCCGACAGCGTGCTGCTGGGGCGCGCTTACCTGTATGCGCTGGCGACGCACGGCCAGCGCGGCGTGGAAAATTTACTTTCGCTGGTGGAGAAAGAGATGCGCGTGGCGATGACGCTGACCGGCGCGAAATCGATCGCCGACATCACGCGTGACGCGCTGGTGGATGCCGGCGCCGCGCTCGCTAACCTGGGCGCCGCGCCGCGTCCCCGTGCCGTTAGCTGAGGCTTGTCTATACTTACTCACTCGTCACCAACCGGAGGAATGAAATGACTATTCACAAGAAAGGATCGGCGCACTGGGAAGGCGATATTAAAGGGAAAGGCACCATCAGCACCGAAAGTGGCGTGCTGAGCCAGACGCCTTACGGTTTCAACACCCGCTTCGAAGGCGCGAAGGGCACTAACCCGGAAGAGCTGATCGGCGCGGCGCACGCCGCCTGTTTCTCCATGGCGCTGTCGCTGATGCTGGGCAATGCAGGCCATAAGCCCGAGAGCATCGATACCACGGCTGACGTCTCGCTGGATAAAAAAGGCGAGGGTTTTGCCATCACCAAAGTCGCGCTGAACAGCACCATTCGTCTGCCTGGCATCGACAACGCGGCGTTTGATGAAATTATTCAAAAGGCGAAAGCGGGCTGCCCGGTCTCTCAGGTGCTGAACGCTGAGATTACGCTCGACTATACCCTGAATAATTGATCCAGCAGGTCGCCCTTAACCGGCGACCACGCTATGCTGGCCCGGTTCTTATGAACCTCGATGGATGCGCCCAGTGGCGCATCTTTTCTTTCTGCGGAAGGAGGGGAGGCGTGGCGAAATATCTGCCGTCAAAAAACTCCTGGAAAATGGTGCTGGTACTACTCTGTATTTGCGGCGCATTGCTGCTGATCCGCTGGGCGGCGATGATATGGGCCTGAAAACATGGATTTGCCGCCACAAGCTGGGCGTATTAGTGATGATCGTGCTGGCGCTGGAGCTGATTCACTTTCTGATGACTTCATCCTGGCTGCCCTGGGTTTCCCGCTGAGCTGCATTACACATATTCACGCTCCTCCTGCTCGCGCCGTTTAGCGCGCACGTCGCTGCGGGCGATGCGATACGCCTTGCCTGGATCGCCTGCGACAAACTCAAAGGTCGGCGAATAGTAAAACGGCAGCCAGCCGCCGTAGCCGCTTTCCCACTCCCAGCGCACCGGGCAGGGCCAGAGAATGCCGTCATACAAAATGTAATAAACCCAGCGTCCAGTCGGACGACGGGGGCGTGGTGTTTTCATGGGGATCACAACGATAATAGTTTAAAACAGCTTATATTTTGAACGCTGTTGCCGCTGGCTGCAACGTTAAAACTGCCTCTTTTTTATCCACCGCTATCGATGGCCTTAATTAGCGATGCACTTCACCGCACAGCAGGACCACGCCAGGTCGTACTTTATGGATACGATCCGCCATGGCTTCACAGGCCGCTTTAGTCGGATAAATCCGCTCTGATACCGGCAAGGCATCGCAGGCGTCGTGGCCGCAGGCGCTCACTAACAACACAAATCCAATCAACATGGCTCGACTCCTTTACACGGTCTCATTGGTACGGACTGTGATGCTTAGATTCCTTTTTTACGATCCAGTATAGACAAACGTGTCGGCACGGCATTATCCGCCTGAGCGGTTTTGCGCCTCAGGATAAAAACCAGGCGGGCAGCAGGGCGATAAGGTTATTGAAGGTATGCAGAAAAATCGGCAAGGCCAGGCTGTTGCTGCGCAGGCGGGCATAGCAGAGCAGCAGCGAAAAGAGCGTCAGCGCCACCAGCGTTTCCCAGTGCACATACTGCGTATGCATCGCTGCAAACAGCAGCGAGGTCAGCAGCATACAGGCGAAGCGGCTGCGCGGCGCCCACAGCAGAAACGCCTGCAGCAGAAAACCGCGAAACAGCACCTCTTCAAATACCGGCGCCAGCAGCACGGCGGTCAGCAGCAGGATCAGCATTGAATTGCGTCCCTGCTGCGCCTGCTCCACCAGCCAGCCTTCCGGCTGCAAAAATTGCGTCTGCGCCGCCATCAGCACAAACAGCGCGAAAATAAAGAGCAGCGTCTGACGAACGCGCAACTCGCCCAGCGGCAGATCGCTGCGGCGCTGGCAATAAAAACGGTAAAGCGGATAGATCACAGCGAATTCAAACAGGCAGAGCACCGGCACCAGCAGACCGTCGTTACGCAGCACGCCGTAATTAGGAAACAGCGTAATCAGCATCGTCACGAGGTAATAGACCACAAAGCTGCCGACGTAGAACAGCGTCAACGTTACTCTGTCGGGATTGGTGTTCATAGGCGACCCAGCCATTGAAGGAAAGCGCATAGTAGCAACGCGCCCGATCCCTGTCGAGGGAGGCGCGTCTACAAACTCACCACAGTAAATTCCGCCCTCAGGCTAAAACCGCGGCGCTGCGCGCCGATAACGCTTAAACCTGTTCGGCTCCACAGCGTCAGCCGTAGACGCTCTGCCGCCCGAACGCATCTTACCGCTTTGTTGTGAGCGCTCCTGATGACTTTTGTTCCACCGGAATCGCCGTCGCGCCTTTTTGCGCTGGCGGCTGAAGATCGCACCCTGCGCAGCACGCGCCGCAGCCTGCGCATCTTTTCGCTGCTGCTCTCGGGCGTGCTGCTGCTCGCCGTGCTGATGGTGCTCGTCATCGCCCAGCGGCAGAACCGCGACGCCACCGCCCACGATCGTCAGCGGCTGCACCAGGCGTGGGAGGCCCGCCAGGAGACGATGCTGACAGACGTGCGCGACTATGCGTTCTGGGGCGAAGCCTGGCATAACCTGCACGCGACGATAAATAAACGCTGGGCCTGGGATGAAGAGAATCTCGGGCCGGATCTCTATAACGAGTATCACTACGAAGGCGTCTTTGTGGTGGATAACGCTGGCCACACGCGCTATGCCGTCATTAACGGAAAACTGACTGATTTGCCGCTGGAAGCCTGGCTTGGTGCGCAGAGCGCCTCGCTGCTGCGCGATGCGCGCAGGCTGGATAACGCGGCGCTGGCGCGCAATGCCGTAATTGAACAGCAGCCGGCGATTATCGTGGCAGCGCCCATTACGATGGGAAAAGCGACAAGGTTGTCTGGCCAGGCGGAAGCGCCATCAATAATGATCTTCGTTAACCTGTTTACGCCCGCCAAACTGGAGTCGCTGGGCAAGATGCTCGACGTCTGGGCGCCGCGCGGAACAGTGAACAACAGCGATGAACGGCTGCCGTCCATGACGCTGGAGGCGATGGACGGCAAAGCAGTGGTACTGCGCTGGCAGCCGAAAATGCCCGGCACGCGCCTGCTTATGCTGCTGCTGCCGATCCTGGCGGCGATGGCGCTGGTCACCGGCTGGATTACGCGCCGCGTCAGCCGCCACGCGCTGCATCACGCCATTCTCTCCGATCGGCGCTTCGCCATGCTGACGATTAGCCAGCAGGAGCTGGCGCACAGCGAGGCGCGCTTTCGCGATCTGGCTGAGGCCGCCTCGGACTGGATCTGGGAAACCGATGAGCAGGGGCGGCTCATCTATCTCTCCTCGCGCTTTCATCGCCTGACCGGCCATCAGATCGCCGACTGGACGGGCGAGCATATCGATCGTCTGTTGACGCACTCCAGTCATTCGCTGGTGGCCTGGCTGATGCGTCAGGAGGAGAGCAGCCCCTCTGCGCCGCTGCGCTGTCAGTTTATGAGCGCGCAGGGGGAGCGCCGCATCGGCCATCTGGTGGCGAAAACCATCTGGCACAACGGCCGTCGCGCAGGGTTTCGCGGTACCGTATCGGATATTACTCAGGGGATGGAAGCGGAGGCGCGCATCCAGTTTCTTTCACGCCATGATGCGCTGACCGGGCTCTCCAACCGCATTCAGCTGCAGGAGTTCCTGACGCGCCATCTGGAACCGCCTCATCTGGCTTCGCCGCTGGCGATCGTCAGCCTCGATCTCGATCAGTTCAAGCCGCTGAACGATAACTGGGGCCACACGGCAGGCGATCAGGTGCTGAATCAGATGGCGCAGCGATTGCAGCGCGGCGTTGGTCCTCACGAACTGGCGGCGCGGCTGGGTGGCGATGAGTTTGTGCTGGTGCTGCACGAAGGCGACGCGGAGATTGTGGAACACCGCTGCGCCCGTCTGCTGCAGGAAGTGCAGCAGCCGATCTATACCGGCCAGCATGCGCACTACCTGACTGCCAGCATCGGCATCGCCTGTGCGCCGCAGGACGCCAGCCATCCTGAAGCGCTGCTGCGCATGTCGGATATCGCCCTTAACGAAGCGCGCGCGGCGGGGCGCAACTGCTGGGTCTGGTACGCCAATAACATGGCCAGCCAGCGCGACCATAAGCGCGATATGGCGCAACGTATTGAACAGGCGCTGCACAACGAGGAGTTTTGCCTGCACTATCAGCCGCGCTATCAGCTGCAAAGCGACAGACTGGCGGGGGCGGAAGCGCTGATCCGCTGGCAGCCTGCAGGCAGCCAGCCGATTACGCCCGATCGCTTTATCCCGCTGGCGGAGGAGAATGGTCTGATCGTCGCCATCAGCGACTGGGTGCTGGCGCGCGCCTGTCAGGACGCCAGCGCCTGGGGCGCGGATCGCTATGTATCGGTCAATATCTCGCCGGTAGAGTTCCGCACCAACGATTTAGTGCAGCGTGTTGCGCGCGCGCTGGCCAACAGCGGGCTGCCCGCGACGCGGCTGGAGCTGGAGATTACGGAAAACGTCACGTTCGAACATCCGCAGCAGGCGCTGGAGGTGATGAAAGGGCTGCGCGCGCTGGGCGTGCGGTTGACGGTCGATGATTTCGGCACCGGCTATGCGGCGCTGGGCTATCTGAAGACGTTTCCTTTTAACGGGCTGAAGATCGATCGTTCCTGGATGAAGGATTTTCCGGAGTCGCAGCAGGCGGAATCGGTGGTGGCGGGCATTATTGCGCTGGCGCATGCCTTTGCGCTGACGATTACGGCAGAAGGGATCGAGACAGAAGCGCAGCTTGACCGCTTGAAGCAGCTCGCCTGCGAAGAGGGGCAGGGCTACTTTCTGGGGCGGCCGATGCCGCTGACGGACTTTACTGCGCTTCTGGACAACACATCTGCGACTACATCGGTTCGGGCTTAACGTACTTTAACCGCCACGGCGGTCATCAGAACGGCAAAGCCCACAAAAATTGCCAGTTCCATAGGATTCTCCTCAGATAAGTCTTAATAATTCTAGCGAACCGACCCGCCTGTTTTGGTCAGTAAGTGCGATTTATCTGAAAAAAGTAGCGGGAATCGCTGCATATGGCCTGCCCGCGGCATCTTTTATCGGGTAAAGGGTTAAGCCTGACGCGATGCTTTGCTAGGATCCGGGGCCGGTTCACCCCGTTGATGAGGAGAAAACGTGAAATATTATGGAAAAGCGCTGCTGGCGCTGGGAATGCTCGCCCTGACCGCCTGCCAGTCGGGCAGCAAACCCGACCAAACCGCATCAGGCGCGGACGCTGAAAGCGACACCTGTGGCGCCTCGCAGTATCAGAACTACAGAGGAAAACCGCTCAGTGCCGTCAACAGCCTGCGTTTTGACACGCCGGTGCGCGCCATTCCGTGGAACAGCGCGGTCACGATGGACTTCAATCTGCATCGCCTGAACTTCCTGGCGGACAAGAGCGGCACCATCAGCCAGGTTTACTGCGGCTGACGCGTCATAAAAAAAGCGTGGCATTGTCATGCGCTGGTCATCAAGGGGGACGAGGATAGATCGCGGATAACAGAGATTTCCTCGTCACTCTCAATATGCAATGCTCGTCTTGTTTATTCCCGCCTCGGCGGGAATTTTTTTAGCCTAATCCTGCGAATCGGTTTCCATTAACTGCGCCAGTAACTGACGATAGGTTTCCAGACGACGCGCATCGCCTTCCACCTCCAGTCGCTGAATGACGCGTGCAATCACGGCTTTATTGGTTGCGGGCTGGCCAGCTTCCATTAATTCTCGCAGGATCACCGCCAGCAGCTCAGACGCCTGCGGAGCGTTCCATGCGGGGCTATTGAAATAGTCCACAATTGCACGGCTGGCACTGTTTTGAGCTCTCATATTCACCTCCGCTAAGGCGACGGCGCGTCTGTCACGGCCTGCGAGCGCAGCGTGATAGTCAACGTGATTTTTAACTGTAGACCTGCCGCGACGGGATCTGGCGGAGGCGTTAGCGTGGCCAGGACGCCACGCCGACGCCAGTGGAAACTGGCGTTTTTTTAAACATACAACTGACGCCAGCGCTTGTCAGTAACAGGCTGACATATTTTTTCATTTCTCCTGACACTCCGTGGGATCCCGAGCGCAGACGCGCTGCTAAGCGAACGGAATCGCTGCTAAAAAGCGTTAATGGTTTATATAAGAGAGTGAAAAGGGCGACGGGCAGCGAAAAACGGCGTTTTTCATTAGGTGCCATGTTTTGTCGCTCGGGGATTAAGAGGCGTTGCTAGACTGTCGCTTCCCTCTGTTACCGCCTCTTTGCTCATGCCGTCCACAATTGAATCCTGGAAAATAAATCTTATCTCAGTCTGGTTCGGCTGTTTTTTTACCGGCCTGGCCATCAGTCAGATCATTCCTTTTCTGCCGCTCTATATCGAACAGCTCGGCATTAACGGCGGCGATGCGCTTAGCCTCTGGTCGGGACTGACCTTCAGCATTACCTTTATCGTCTCGGCCGCCGTCGCGCCGCTGTGGGGCAGCCTCGCCGATCGAAAAGGGCGCAAGCTGATGCTGCTGCGTGCGGCGTTTGGTATGGGCGTGGTGATCCTGATGCAGGCATTTGTCACCCAGGCCTGGCAACTGCTGCTGCTGCGCGCGCTGATGGGGTTGACCTCGGGCTATATCCCCAACGCTATGGCGCTGGTGGCGGCGCAGGTGCCACGCGAGCGCAGCGGCTGGGCGCTGAGCTGCGTCTCAACCGGCCAGATAGGCGGCGTGATCCTCGGCCCGATGCTCGGCGGGCTGCTCGCTGACTGGGTCGGACTGCGCATGGTGTTTATCGTTACCGCCGCGCTGCTGCTGATCAGCTTTCTGGTAACGCTGTTTCTGATTAAGGAGACCGGCTACAAGCCGGTCAGCAAGCAGGATAAGCTGAGCGGGCGCGAGGTATTCGCCTCGCTCGATAATCCCAGGCTGATGCTCTGTCTGTTTGTCACCACCATGGTGATCCAGATGTGCAACGGCTCGGTAAACCCAATCCTGACGCTGTTTGTGCGTGAGCTGGCGCCGACGGCGGAGAATATCGCTTTCCTCAGCGGCGTTATCGCCGCGCTGCCGGGCATCTCGGCGCTGATTGCGGCACCGCGCCTCGGCAGGTTAGGAGATCGCATCGGCACCCAGCGTATTCTGCTGGCGACCATGGTGGTGTCGTTACTGCTGTTAATCGCCATGTCTTTCGTTACCAGCGCCACCCAGCTTGGCGTATTGCGCTTTCTGCTCGGCTTCGCCGACGGGGCGATGATGCCCGCGGTGCAAACGCTGCTGGTGCGCCATTCGCGCGACAACATTACCGGCCGTATCTTCGGCTACAACCAGTCATTTATGTATCTTGGCAACGTCGCTGGCCCGCTGCTCGGCGCGGCAGTCTCGGCGCTGACTGGCTACCGCTGGGTCTTCTTCGCCACCGCGCTGGTGGTGCTGCTTAACGTGGTGCTGCTGAAGCGTTTCTATCGTCGTCCGCGTACGGTGCTGGAGCCGAAGGAGAAAAGCGCAGCGCATAGCGCCAGCGGCGCTGAGTCAACAGAAACTCGGCGCTGACGCTCGGACTCCATGAATCGTCGCCGCCCACGCCCATATGCGCGGCGTCCAGATGGAGCCAGCATCCTGGCTCCGCGCGCAGCAGGTGGCGATGCGAAACGTCGCGCAGCTGTTCAAGGCTGTAGCGGCTTAGCGAAAAGCTGAATTCGCCGCTGACGCGCCATTGTTCCCCATCAAGCTGGCGCGTTCCGCCGCGCAAACCGTTTTCGCTCGGGAAAACGTAAGGCGTATACAGCGCCTCGAGCGGCAGCTGCCAACGGGAGAACTGCGCCGCCAGCTGGCGATCCGGATAGTTTTCATGCGGGCCCAGCCCCAGCCAGGCGACCTGCTGCGGGGCGGCGGCGAGCTGACAGCGCAGGCCGATGCGCGCTGGCGCGGGCAGGCTGGACGCCTGCTCTACCTCAACCTCCAGGCTCATTTCGCCCTGCGCGTCGAACCGGTAGCGTTTACGGCTGAGAAACGCCAGCCTGCCTTGTGCATACCAGCCGTGCAGCACGCTAATCTGCACGGCCTCCGACAGACTCTCGGTTTCTGTTTGCTCCACGCGGCTCGTCATGGCGTTGTAACCGGCCGCTTTCCAGCGCTCCGACCAGGCGTTGGGATCGATGCGTTCCGCTTCGCTGGTGCCGATGTCGTTGTCCAGCGGCGCGCGGATAAAACAGTCCTGTAAGGGCGACAACAGCATCGCCTGTTCGTCGATAAGCCACTGCGTCAGCTCGCCGCTGCGGCGGCTAAAGTGCCAGCGCTGGCCGCGATGCGCCACGGCGATAGTGGCCTCATCGACATTCAGCGTCGGCGGCTCGCCTGCTGCTGGCTGCGGCGGCAGCGCCAGCGCGGCGGGCAGCGGCCACTGGTGCCAGGCGACGCGCCAGTCAGCTTCAGACCAGGGCGTCGCTGCACGCTGATGCACGGCGACATTCAGCCAGCACTCGCCCGTCAGGTTTTCCGCTGGCGGGACGCTAATACGCTGCGCGCCCTGCGGCGGAATATCCAGCGTCACTTCGCCCTGCGCCACTACTTCACCCTGCTGCTCGATGCGCCAGCGCAGCAGCTCGTTATCGCTGCGGCGAAACAGGTAGTCGCTGCTGACGGTAAAGTGCCAGGGATCGTTGGCGTCGGGCGCAAACTGGTAGAACTGCTGCGCGCGCTGCGCTTCAAACAGCGCCGGATGTGGCGTGCGATCAGCAAACACCAGGCCGTTCATACAGAACTGCCGGTCGTTGGGTTTGTCGCCGAAATCGCCGCCGTAGGCCTGCCAGGGCTGCCCGTTTTCGTCATAGCGCGTCAGGCTCTGATCGACCCAGTCCCAGACGAAGCCGCCCTGCAGGCGTGGAAACTGGCGAAACGCCTGCCAGTATTTTGCAAAGCCGCCCAGGCTGTTACCCATAGCGTGCGCGTATTCGCACAGGATCAGCGGCCGGTTTTCGCCCGGCAGGCCGATCCACTTCTTCAGCGACCATTTCGGTACAGCAGGGAAGGGCTGATCTTCATCGACGCGGGCATACATCGGACAAAGAATATCGGTCGCCGCACTGTTAGCGCCCCCGCCTTCATACTGCACGGGGCGAGTCGGATCGGCGCTTTTCACCCAGCGATAGAGCGCATCGTGCGTGCTGCCGTGTCCCGACTCATTGCCCAGCGACCAGATGATAATGCTGCAGTGGTTGCGATCGCGCTGCACCATACGCGTCACGCGCTCGCTAAAGGCGGCGAACCAGCGCGGATCGTCGGCCAGACGGCTCATTGGCTGCATGCCGTGGGTTTCAATATTGGCTTCATCGACCACATAAAGGCCGTAGCGGTCGCACAGGCGATACCAGAGGGGATGGTCAGGATAGTGCGAGCAGCGCACCGCGTTAAAGTTATGCTGCTTCATCAGTTCGATGTCGCGCCGCATCAGCGCCTCATCCACAACCTGGCCTTTCTCTGGATGATGCTCGTGGCGGTTTACGCCGCGTATCAGCAGCGGCTGCCCGTTCAGGCAGAGCAGACCATTTTCGATGGCGACGCGGCGGAAGCCGACATCATACGCCTCGACCTCCACCACCTCGCCTTGCGCATCGAGCAGCGCCAGCGTGGCGCGATAGAGGGTCGGGATTTCGGCGCTCCACAGCGCGGGCGCGTCAACGTGCAGCCGCAGTTCGGCGCGATCGCCATAGTGGCCACGTTCGTCAATTATGGCGCTGCCAAGCGGCTGCTCGACAACGCCCACCTGCGCGCCATCCCGCCACAGCGTCAGCCGTAAACGCAGGGCCGCATCCTCTGCGGTGACGCGCACGCGCGCCAGCAGGTCAGCGCTGCGGTACTCCGGGCTGAGCAGCGTCTCCAGCTGAACGTCAGCAAGATGCGTTTCCGGTTTATGCAGCAGCGAGACGTCGCGGAAGATGCCGCTCATGCGCCACATATCCTGATCTTCCAGCCAGGTGCCGTCACTCCAGCGCAGCACCATCACCGCAATGCGGTTAACGCCGCGCACCAGCGCCGCGCTGAGGTCGAATTCAGCCGGCAGACGGCTGTCCTGCGAATAGCCTATCCACTGACCGTTGCACCAGAGATAAAAAGCGGAGCTGACGCCGTCAAAAATAATGCGCGTTTGCCCTGCCTCAGGCCAGCTCTCGTCAACAGTGAATGTGAGCGAGTAACATCCTGTCGGATTCTCGCGTGGCACGAAGGGCGGAGTCATCGGGATCGGGTACTGGACGTTGGTGTAAACAGGCGCGTCATAACCGTGCATCTGCCAGTTCGCGGGCACCGGAAGGGAAACGGCATCAGGCAGATCCTGCTGCAGCCAGCTGTGCGGCACCGCTTCAGGGCAGCTGAAATAGCTGAAGCCCCACTGGCCGTTCAGGCTGCGCAGCGCGGGTGATGGCCGTTCATCGCGCGCCGCCGTTTCACTGCGCCAGCTGGCGAAAGGCGGATGAGCGTCGAGGCGCTTAAGACTGGTAACGACCGGGTTTTCCCAGTCGCGACGGGCCAGGATATCACTCAGCGAAATCGGCGAAGCAGACATGACAGGATCCTCAAAAATGTATTGCGCTCACAATGAGGGTTTTCCCGCTCGCTGTAAAGCGTGTCGGTTGAATACTGTGCTAAATTTTTTATCCCACTCTGCGCCAGAAACGGGCCGGATACGATTTTTATGTCACTTTCGTGCCAGCAAATTGTTAAGCCTGGTATGCAATGGTTAATACCGCTCTGAGTAAGAGTATTCTCTCTTGTCGCCCTGTCTGGGCACTCATACACTCAGCCCGTTTTCATCTACCCTGAGGTTGTTATGGTACGTATTGTTAAAATTGCCGCGGTCGTGGCGCTGGTCACCGCGCTTAGCGGTTGTCTTTTCCCGCCTCCGGGCGGCGGCGGCGGTGGCCCTGGCGGCGGCGGTGGTGGTGGTTGGGGCGGTCCAGGTCACGGTTTTGCTGGTCCGCGTTAATCCCACATAGCATCCGCTTTATTTTGGGCTGAAACGATTTACGTCTCGCTTAATTAACCGTAAAACGTTTCGCCCGCTTCCTGAAATTCGTTTAGCCCCTGTTTTGATAAAAGTGATGATAAGCAGCCGAGGAAAATCGGCTAAAAGCGCTATGTTTTTATTTTGGCGAGTGATAACGTCTGCTTTTATTAACCTGTGAGACAAGGGCATGAAGAACCTTATCGCTGAATTACTGGTAAAACTGGCGGCGAAAGAAGCGGAGTCTAAGGAACTGGTGGCTCAGGTCGAGGCACTGGAGATTATCGTTACGGCAATGCTGCGTAAGCTTGAGCCGGAACAGCAACACGCTATCGCCGCAGGCATCGACAACGCAATGCAGAATGCGAATGCCGACACCAGTAGTGAAGATGCGCTTTTGTTGCGTAACTACCTGGACAAATTACTTAACCATCCTCGCGTCTGAGAGAGAATAACGCGGCTGTGCGATCGGGGTTGCAAAATCGCGCAAAGTTTCATCGCGCTGTTTCCCTCGTGCCAGAATTAACGGATTGTTCATTGTGGAGTCTCAACCATGAAGTTGCATTTAGCGGCAGTAGTGATGGCAGGTTTGCTGACCAGCGGCTTTGGCGCGGCCCATGCCGCCGAAAAAACGGCGCAGCAGCAAAAAATGACGCAGTGCAATCAGCACGCCAGTTTACAAAACCTGAAGGGCGACGCGCGTAAATCTTTTATGAGCGAGTGTCTGAAAAAAGAGAGCAAAATGTCCGGCATGTCGCCGCAGCAGATGAAAATGAAAAGCTGTAATACCGAAGCGGGCGATAAAAAGCTCAGCGGCGACGCCCGTAAAACCTTTATGAGCAGCTGCCTGAAAAAAGCCTGATCCTCCTCTGTTTTACACGGCCGCGCCGCGGCCGTGATCGCTTCTCCGCACAGACCGTTTAACCTGCGTTTAATAAAGGCGCAGCTCGCCGCACGCGTTGCAAAACCGCTAAATAAAAATTTATCTAAATATTATTTCCTCGCTATTTCATTGCGTTTAGCGCAATCGAAACCTTCAAAAGTGCAACATAAGGAACCCGTTGTATGGTCGCGGCTATTATTATTGGCGTTTTTCTGCTTAGCGTTTTTTATGCCCATTCCCGCGGTGTGGAAAAACAGACGTTATCGCGCCAGCTTTTCGATCACTCTACGTTTATGGCGCCGATTAATATGTTTATGACCGGCTTTTCAACGCTGCCGGCAAAACAGCCCTATTTTCCAGTAGACGATTTTCCCGAACTGCGTCAGCTCACCGAAAACTGGCAGGTAATCCGTGAAGAGGCGTTGCGCCTGCAGGATCATATCAAGGCGGCGCAGACAAACAACGACGCTGGTTTTAATACCTTTTTTAAACGCGGCTGGAAGCGCTTTTATCTGAAATGGTACAGCGATGCGCATCCTTCGGCGCGCGAACTCTGTCCGGTCACTACCGAACTGGTCAGTCGTATTCCTTCCGTGAAGGCGGCTATGTTCGCCGAACTGCCGGCGGGCAGCCATCTGGGCAAACATCGCGATCCCTATGCCGGATCGGTGCGCTACCATCTCGGTCTGCAAACGCCGAACGACGATCGCTGCTTTATTGAGGTCGATGGTCAGCGCCATAGCTGGCGCGACGGCGAGGCGGTGATTTTTGACGAAACCTATGTGCACTGGGCGCAAAACGAGAGCGAGCAAACGCGCATTATCCTGTTTTGCGATATCGAGCGGCCAATGAAGTGGCGCTGGGCGCAGGCGGTGAATCACTGGGTCGGCAGCTCGCTGATGTCAGCAGCCGCCTCGCCCAATGATGAAAACGACCGCACCGGCTTTATCAATCGCATCTTTAAATATGTCTATGCGCTGCGCGATGCGGGCCAGAATCTGAAGAAGCGCAACCGTAAATTCTACTACTGGGTCAAACACAGCCTGATCGCCGCGATATTCGCCCTGATTATCATCCCCAGCCTCTTCTTTTAATATTCACACTTGCTAAAACTTTAAACAGGCGGTTTAACAAGGAGTTAACCGCTTTTTTTATTTTCAGACGCAGGCTCCCGCTTTCCTTTGCCACACTTACTTTTTGTAGGGGATTAGCCGCACCCGCAAGCGGCGCATTTATCAATAACGACAAAGAAGGAGCCATGTCATGAATTACCAGCCCGTCATCGCCTTAAAGGATCTGCCTGAGCGCCAGCCGACCAAAACGAAAATTGCCGATACCGACATCCTGCTGGTGCGCGACGGAGAGAAGGTGCGCGCTTATCAGGCCAAATGCCCTCATGCGGGCGCGCCGCTTGAGCAGGGCGCTATCTGCGGCGATAAGCTGATCTGCCCCTGGCATAAAGCCGTGTTTGCGCTGGAAGATGGCCATATGTGCGAGCCGCTGGCGCTGGCCGATCTCAAACAGTTTCCGCTTCGCGTCGAGAAGGGCATTGTGCAGGTCAATCCTAAAGCCATGTCATCGGCGACGCCCATCGGCAGCGGCGGCGACGCGCCGGTGTATGCCGTCCTCGGCGGCGGCGCGGCGGGCAGTGCGGCAATCTGGACGCTGCGCCGCGAAGGTTTTAAAGGCAAGGTGGTGCTGGTGGAGCGTGAGCCGGATGCGCCTTACGACCGCACGGCGCTGACGAAATTCGTTCCCTCCGGCAAGATGGATATCAAGGATGTGCCGCGTATTTTAAAAGAGGACATTTTGCAGCATGTGGATCGCGTGCAGGGCGAGGTGTCGCGTCTCGACACGCGTGAACAGCGTATCCACTTCGCTGATGGCGCGTCGCTCTTTTACGACAAGCTGCTTATCGCTTCCGGCGGCGTGCCGCAGCGTCCCGACCTGCCAGGCAGCGATCTGGCGGGCGTGCATCTGCTGCGTTCACGGGATCAGGCCGACGCGCTGCTGCAAGAGGTCGATCAGAGCCAGCAGCTGGTAATTATCGGCAACAGCTTTATCGGCATGGAGATGGCGTCGGCGCTGCGCAATCGCGATATCGAGGTCAGCGTGGTGGCGCGGCATCCACTGCCGTTTGCACGCCAGTTCGGCGAGCAGGTCGGGCGCTATTTCCGCGATCTGCACGGCAGCAACGGCGTTCACTTTGTGGATGGCGATCCGGCGGAGCTGGAGGGAGAACATCACGTGACCGGGCTGCGTATGCAGGATGGCCAACGCATCAAAGCGGACGTGGTGCTGCTGGCGACCGGCATCCGGCCCGCTACTGGTTTTATTCACGATCTGCCGCTGCGAGAGGATGGCAGCCTGCTTGCCGACAGCCAGCTACGCGTCACGGAGAACGTCTGGGTGGCGGGGGATATCGCCAGCTATCTGACGCCGCAGGGGCCGCTGCGCATCGAGCACTATCGCGTCGCGCATCAGCAGGGACGCATCGCCGCTTTTAACATGCTGGACAAGCGCGTTATGTACGATCGCGTGCCCTTTTTCTGGACCACGCACTTCGGCACGCGCTACGAGTATCTCGGCCATGCGCAAGAGTGGGATGAGTACCGTTTGATCGGCTCGCTGGAGGAGAAAAAATTCATTGCGCTCTATGGTCAGCAGGGCAAGCTGGCGGCGGTCTTCTCCTGCGGCATGTATACGCTGACGGCGGCGCTGGTGCTGGAGATGCAGCAGCCGATGACGATGGGGCAGGCGCTGGCGGCAGTGGAAAGCCGACAGCAGGCGTAGCGACAGCGGGCGGAGCCGGTTTGCGGCTCCACCCGGCATACTATTTTTTGCTTAGCGCTTCAGACTTCGCCATGCACTGCTGCATCGCCTCCATCACGGCGGCGCGAAAGCCTTTCTCTTCCAGCACCTTCACCGCTTCGATAGTGGTGCCGCCAGGCGAGCAGACCATATCCTTCAGCTCGGCTGGGTGTTTGCCCGTCTCCAGCACCATCTGCGCCGAGCCTTTTACCGCCTGCGCAGCGAACTGGTAGGCCTGGGCGCGCGGCATGCCGCCGAGCACGGCGGCATCCGCCATCGCCTCGATAAACATAAATACGTAAGCCGGCGCGGAGCCGCTGACGCCGACTACCGAGTGGATCAGATACTCGCTGACCACGGCCGCTTTGCCGAAGCTCTCAAAAATCGACACCACTTCGTCGATCTCCGCCTGCTCAACCAGCACGTTAGGGGTGACAGAGGTCATGCCTTCGTTGACCAGCGCTGGCGTATTTGGCATCACGCGGACGATCTTGCGATCGTGGCCCAGCACCGTCGCCAGCGAGTCGAGCGTTACGCCCGCCGCGATAGAGACCACCAGCGCCTCTTTTTTCAGCTGGTTCGCCAGATCTTTCAGCACCTTTAGAATGACATTGGGTTTTACCGCGCCGAACAGAATATCCACCTCGCGCGCCAGCGCCTCGGCGCTCTCTGCGGCATGGATGCCGTGCTCGCGCGCCAGCGCCTGGTTAGTCTCCGCTTTGCGGTCAAAAACCCAGATATTCGACGGCGCAACCTGGCCGCTTTTCACCAGACCGCCGATAATGGCTTTAGCCATATTGCCGCCGCCGATAAACCCAATTTTCTTCTCCAGCATCGCCGTATCCTTAAGAAAGTTCGAAAATCTTAACGTGTTAGCTTACTTCAGCCAGGATTAATAACAAGTCAGCAAGGAGAACACTGCATGGCAGATAATGAAAATGAAAGTCGGCACTACCCGGTTAAAGAGAATATGCCGTGGCAACGTATTGACTGGCGGATCCAGCATGCGGGTTTCGTGCTGTTGCTGCTGATCGTCTTTGCCGGCGCGGCAGGTCTTTTTTCAAAAGGATGGCTGAGCAATCAGAGCGTCAGCAGCGCGGATAAACGGCTGAACGTGGATTATGAACGCTTCGGGCGGCGGGAAAGCAACATGGATATGACGCTGCGCTTAAAGCAGCTGCGCGGCGACTATTACCAGGTCCGACTACGCGGCCCGCAGCTGGACGATATTCAGCTGCAGACGCTCCAGCCGCAGCCGGACGACGCCTGGAGCACCGGTGATAGTCTGGTGCTGCGCTGGAAGCGGCGCGCCGATCAGCAGGACGCCACGGTCTGGATCGGCACGCAGGCGCAGGACTTTGGCCACTATCGTTTGACTGTCACGCTGGACGAGACGTCAGACGTGCAGTTTAGTCAGTTTGTTTATCCTTAGGAGACCCACATGGAAACGGTTTTGCGCGCAGCCAGCATGTACCTGCTGTTAATGGTGGTGTTTAAAATCGCCGGACGGCGCACGCTAATGGAGATGACCTCGTTCGACCTGATTCTGCTGCTGATCATCAGCGAGGCGACGCAGCAGGCGCTGCTCGGGGATGATTTTTCCGTCACCGGCGCTGGACTGACTATCGTGACGCTTATTGTCATCGATATTTTGTTCGGCACCATGAAAACCCGCTTTCCGCGCGTCGAGCGGCTGATCGACGGCTCCTCGCTGATTCTGGTGGAGGAGGGCAAACTGCTGCGCCAGCGGGCGAAACGCGCGGGCGTAGACGAAGAGGATATTCTGCAAAGCGCGCGCAGCTCGCAGGGGCTGGAGCGACTGGACCAAATAAAGTTTGCCATTCTGGAGAAGACCGGCAAGATCTCCATTATACCCAAAGAGTAAGGAAAGAAGATGGTTATCTGGGTTGATGCCGACGCCTGCCCCAACGTCATTAAAGAGGTGCTCTACCGCGCGGCGGACCGTACCAAAACGCAGGTGACCTTTGTCGCCAATCAGTCGCTGCGCGTTCCGCCGTCGCCCTGGCTAAAAACGCTGCGCGTGCCCGCCGGCTTTGACGTAGCGGATAATGAGATCGTAAAGCGGGTGGAGAAAGGCGATCTGGTGATAACCGCCGATATCCCGCTGGCGGCGGAAGTGCTGGAAAAAGGGGGCGAGGCGCTCAATCCGCGCGGCGAGCGCTATTCTCACGCCACTATCCGCGAAAAACTGACCATGCGCGACTTTATGGATACGATGCGCGCCAGCGGCGTGCAAACAGGCGGTCCGGCGGCCATGAGTCCGCGAGACCGCCAGCAGTTCGCTAATGCGCTCGACAGCTGGCTTACGCAGCGCCAGCGCTAAAGTCAGACGAAACTGTCGTCGTCGTCGTTAAAGTCGTCGAAGCTGTCGTTGCCGACATCGTTGAAGTCGTTATTGTCCGCGTAGTTGTTATCCCAGCCGTTGTTCTGGTCGAGAAAACCATTCCCGCCGCTGTTAAAGGTGTCGAGATTCTCATCCACCTGCGGCAACGGCGGTTCGTTGATAATATTGACGATCTCTTCCGGCTGCGACTGGTGGAACAGGCTGGTCAGCATATTCGCTGCCACTACGCCGCCTGCGACGCCGACCGCTGTTTGCAGCGCGCCGCCGAGAAAACCGGTGCCGCGCGCCGGAGCGGCTGGCGCATTATTATACTGTGGCGGCTGCTGCGCGTTGTTCCATGCAGGCTGCTGCTGTTGCTGCGGCGCGTTGTTCCATGCGGGCTGTTGCTGCTGCTGCGGCGCAGAGGGCTGTTGCCGCGAACCGCCGAACAGGCTCGACAGAAAACCACCGCTGCTCTGGTGCTGCGGCTGTTGCTGTTGCGCCAGGCGGTTCTCCAGCTCGGTAATGCGATCGTTGAGTTTCTTCATCGCAGCCTCCTGGATCAGGATCGCCTGCGCCATATAGTAGGGCGCGCCGGGCTGCTGCTGCAGATGTTCTTTAATCAGCTGTTCCGCCGCCGCGTCGCGGGGGCCGGTCTGGCTCTCGGCCTGTTTCAGTCGGCTGAACAGACCTTCAATCAATTGGTGTTCCTGGCTATACATGAGGGCTCTCCTGTTACGACTTAATAAGTATATGGGGGCGGGATGCGACAAAGTAAAATCCGCCAGGTAAGCAAATGTTGCCGCCGCTTGATCTTCCCCGATCTGCACGAAATACGCATGGTTAACCCGCTAAATTTTAATGAAATCTTTGTAAAATTGATAAAAGGATGCGCAATTCCTGCTTCACGGGTGGAGGCTATAGCGGTTTCCAGTTATTATGCGTCGCATTATTAAGCGATACGCCGCGTTATACGGCCTGCAACGGCGGAGGAACTGCCCGATGTCTCTACCCATTTATCTGATCGGCGCGCGCGGCTGCGGCAAAACCACGGTGGGCGAGGCCTTATCACGCGCGCTGGGCTACGCCTTTCGCGATACCGACCATCATCTTCAGCTCAGCACGCAGCGCAGCGTCGCGCAGATTGTGGCGCAAGAGGGTTGGGAAGGCTTTCGTGCGCGAGAAACCGAGTCGCTGAAGGCGGTTACCGCGCCAGCGACCGTTATCGCCACCGGCGGCGGCATGGTGCTGGCGGAGCATAATCGTCGCTTTATGCGCGAGCAGGGGCGGGTGATCTGGCTCAGCGCGCCGTCGCATATTCTGGCGCAGCGGCTGGAGAGCCAGCCGGAAGCGGCGCAGCGACCCACGCTGACTGGCCGTCCCATTGCCGAAGAGATGGGCGATATTTTGCGCGAGCGCGCGCACCTTTATCGCGACGCCGCACATCATGAAGTCAACGCCATGCAGGCCCCCGATCGGGTTATTGACGATATTCTCCAGTCGCTGTCGCTGGCGCGTGCCAGCTAATTGTTACGCTTTTCCCTCAGATTCTTCCCGCTTTCCCGCCTGGGTAGCGTAGCCTGGCTATACTGATTCTCTGACGGGAATCGTCTCGTCGTGTGGAATACGATCAGCCAGGAGGGATTGAATATGCCAACCAGACCACCTTATCCACGCGAAGCCCGCGTCGTCACCGTTGAGAAGGGACCGCCGGGCAGCACCGTAAAGTCATGGGAGTTACGTGCCGATCATCCATCGCCCAATACTTTAATTAGCGAACATACTACGGAAGCTGAAGCGCAGGATGCCAAAGTCCGTTATGAGGATGTGGAAAAAGAATAGGGCAATCTCTCTGGCAGGGACGCCAGCCTTCATTGTTATTTATCCTGCGTCTGCATTTGCTGTTATTCCCTGCATCTGAGCAGTAAATATCCCATCCATTCTGCTATTTCTCTTAACTGCCCTATAAAATCATTCTCCTTTGCCTCTCACCCTGTTATTTGACTGCGCCATATTTCCACTGGTCAAAATTGTCGCTTGACCCTTATTCCGTCGCGTTTTAGTTTTAGGGCATCGATACAGGAACTCAGTTCCATATAGTGAAACTCGCAATATGACCACACTCGAAAACGCTGCCGCGGTACTTAAGCTGTTTCAGCAAAAAGGCGTATCGCAGGGGAACCCCGGGCTGACGTTTACCGATGTCGTGGAAGCGCTGCGGCTGCCGAAAAGCACCGTATCGCGACTGCTTGCCACGATGGAAAGTCAGGGAATGCTGGAGCGGGATGCGGACAGCCGTTGTTTTCATATTGGCCGCGTGCTGCTGTCGGTCGCCGGACACTATCTCTCCGCGCCGCTGGTGGACAGCGCCTCGCCCGCGATGGCGCGGCTGGCGGATAAAACCGGCAGTATTGGCTATATCTCGCGCCTCGACGGGCGCGATCTGGTGGTGATGCGTATGTTTCACGGACGTCACTTCACCCAGCTGGTGACGCCGCCAGGAAGCCGCATGCTGGCGGCCGCGACCTCAACCGGCCGCGTGCTGCTGGCGCAGTTGAGCGAAGATGAGGTGCGCCAGCGCTACCACGATGCCTGGCAGACACTGCCGCCCAATTCGCCGCAAACGCTGGATGCGCTTTGCGCGCAGCTGGCGGAGATCCGCCGCCAGAACTGGTCGCTGGCGCGCAACGAAACATTGCCCGGCATCAGTTCGATCTCCGTCGCGCTGCATAATAAATATCACGGCGATACGGTGGCGCTTTGCCTTTCATTTTTATCGCAAGAAAATGCGCCAGGTTATCCGCCTGCGCTGCTGGAAGAATTACGCATAACGGCCAGTGACCTGGCCGAGAAATATGGCGCAACGCCACTCTGAATTCATTTTTTATCGGCGCAATACTTTCGCCACACCGGGAAAACGCCAGGCCTTCGGGCCTGTTTATTCACACTCACGGACGAAATAAAAAAACGACGTAAGCGAGCCTGATTCAGGCTCGCGAAGCGTCCATTCATTTCTACCGGCATTCCTGACGGGGACAATATGGAGAAGGTTAATCCAGTAAAACAGGCTGGCGTGGCGATAGTATTAATCGCCTTGTCGGTTGCGGGCGCGATTATCGGCGTGCAGCTTATTACCACCATCGGCGTAACGCCGAATACCTCTATTATCGGCGCGTTATTCGCCATGCTGCTGGCGCGTATTCCGCTGCAGGCATTTCGCCGCTACCGCTCGATTGAAATTCAGAACCTCGCTCAAACCGCTATTTCTTCCGCCACTTTCGGCGCGGCGAACAGCTTATTAATGCCGATCGCCGTACCCTGGGCGCTGGGCCAGCCGCAGCTGGTATTGCCAATGTTTTGCGGCGTCAGCGCGGCGATGCTGCTGGACGCTTATCTGCTCTATCGTCTGTTCGATACCCGCGTGTTTCCTGCCAGCAACGCCTGGCCGCCGGGCGTGGCCGCGGCAGAGGCGATCAAAGCGGGCGACAGAGGCGGTCGTCAGGCCTGGCTGCTGGTGGCGGGCATCGTCGGCGGTATCGTCGGCTCGATGCTCAAGATCCCGATGTCCGCTTTCGGCACCGCTTTTATCGGTAACATCTGGGCGCTCGGTATGCTCGGGCTGGGCTTTCTGGTGCGCGCTTATGCGCAACCGGTTGCCGGCATCGATATCAACGCGCTCTACCTGCCACACGGCGTGATGGTCGGCGCAGGGCTGGTGGCGCTGATTCAGGTCGTTATGGTGATTCGCAGCCGCCGCAACGACGAGCAGAAAGTGAGTCGCGGCGGTAATGAGGTCAGGCGCGCGCTTGGCCTCGGCGGCGCGGGCTATTTAATCATTTCGGCGCTGCTGGCGCTGGCAGGCGGGCTGTGGAGCGAGATGAGCATCCCGATGCTGCTGCTGTTTGTGTTTTACGCCGCCTTCGCCGCTTTTGTGCATGAGCTGATCGTCGGCATCGCCGCGATGCACTCCGGCTGGTTCCCGGCGTTCGCCGTGGCGCTCATTACGCTGATCGTCGGCATTCTGCTTGGCTTTCCGCCACTGGCGCTCTGCCTGCTGTGCGGCTTCACCGCGGCGACCGGACCCGCCTTCGCCGATATGGGCTATGACCTTAAAGCAGGCTTTATTCTGCGCGGCAACGGCGCGGATCTGCAGCAGGAGCTGTGGGGGCGCCGCATTCAGCTGATCGCCGCCATGATCGCCTTTCTTGTCTCGATTCCCGTCGTCTGGTACGCGCACAACCTGTTCTTTGCGGAAAACCTGCTGCCGCCCGTTGCGCGCGTCTACGCTAAAACCATCCAGGCGGGCGCCGAGCCCGGTATCGCCGGCAGCCTGCTGATGTGGGCGATTCCAGGCGCCATTATTCAGCTGATCGGCGGGCCTAAGCGCCAGCTCGGCGTACTGCTCGCCACCGGCTTGCTGATCAATAACGCGATGGCCGGCTGGGCGGTTGTGGTGGGTATTGCGCTGCGCATCGTCATTATTCGCGTATGGGGCGAACGCGGCCGCTCGCCGATGGAGGTGATGGCGGCAGGCTTTATCGCCGGCGACGCTCTCTACAGCTTCTTTAACTCGCTGTTTGCCAGCGGAAAAAAATAATTAAGGAATCCCATGAGTCTGCATCAGACATTACAGGTCTTTGAGTTATTCGACAGCGCTTTCGTTGATGGTCAGCAGGTGGTGGATCTCTTCAGCGCCTTTCCCGGCGTTAAGGCCAGCTATAAACGCGTCAGCGGGCCGAAAGGGCGCACCGATTTCGTTCGCATCGACATTCCAGGCGCGCAGGGCAAAGCCAGCGGCGGCAGCGCGCCGACGCTGGGTATTATCGGCCGTCTTGGCGGCATCGGCGCGCGCCCGACGCGTATCGGTATGGTTTCTGACGCCGATGGCGCCGTCGCGGCGGTGACCAGCGCGCTGAAGCTGGCGCTGATGCAGACCAAAGGCGACGTGCTGGCGGGCGACGTCATTGTTACCACTCATATCTGCCCGGATGCGCCGACACGTCCGCACGAGCCGGTGGATTTTATGGATTCGCCTATCGACGATGTCACCATGAACGATAATGAAGTGGTGCAGGAGGTAGACGCCATCCTGTCGATTGATACCACCAAAGGCAACCGCATTATCAATCACAAAGGGTTCGCGCTTTCGCCTACGGTAAAAGAGGGTTATATCCTGCGCGTGTCGGACGATCTGCTGCGCATTATGGAGATGACCACCGGCCGTCCCGCGGTGACCTTCCCGATTACCACCCAGGACATTACTCCTTACGGCAACGGCATTTATCACCTGAACAGCATTCTGCAACCCTCTACCGCGACCAATGTGCCGGTCGTGGGCGTGGCGATCACCGCCGAGTCGGTAGTACCGGGCTGCGGCACCGGCGCGAGCCATGAAGTGGATATCGCGGCGGCGGCGAAGTTTGCGGTGGAAGTGGCGAAGGAATTTGGCCGTGAGACCTGCCATTTCTACGACGCGGACGAATATAGCCGTTTGCTGGCGTTGTATGGTAGTTTGAGCCACCTGCGTAAACGAGACTAACGATGACGAAATCCCTGGTTACGCTGACCATTGGTCAGTCGCCGCGCAGCGATATCATGCCGCTGCTGACAGAGTTTTTACCGAGCGAGCATACCGACCATGTCGGCCTGCTGGACGGGCTGAGCGAGGCGGAGATCGCCGCGCGCTTCGCGCCTGACGAGCATGACGGCGTGCTGGTATCGCGTTTGCAGAACGGCGCGCAGGCGCGGCTGGCCACGGCGAAGGTAGAGCAGGGACTGCAGGCGAAAATCGACGCGCTGGAAGCGGAGGGCTACGACACGATCCTGCTGCTCTGCACCGGCGAGTTCGGCGCGCTGAAGACCCAAAGCGCACTGCTGCTGGAGCCCGACCGCATTATCCCGCCGCTGGTTTCCGCTATTGTGCAGGACCATCAGGTCGGCATCGTGGTGCCGGTGGAGGAGCAGATCCAACAGCAGGCGAATAAATGGCGCAATCTGAAGCATCGCCCCTGTTTCGCCGTCGCCAGCCCCTACATCCCTGATAATGAGAAGCTCACCGATGCCGCGCTCTCGCTGCAGGAGCAGGGCGCGGATGTCGTGGTGCTCGACTGCATCGGCTATAACCAGACGCATCGCGACTTTTTGCAGAAGCTGCTCGGCATTCCGGTGCTGCTCTCTAACGTGCTGGTGGCTAAACTCGCCGCGGAGCTTATCGTCTAATCCCCGCGCGATCACAAACCCAGAGGCGAAGCTGCAATTCGCGTGACAGATCAGCGAGTTCCGCTCTACACTGCCAGACACCTTAATGTGCTGTGAGGAAGTAACATGCTCAATGTAAGTGAGTATTTTGACGGAAAAGTGAAATCTATTGGTTTCGACAGTGCGAGCACCGGTCGTGCCAGCGTTGGCGTGATGGCGGAAGGGGAATACACCTTTGGCACGGCGCAACCGGAAGAGATGACGGTGGTGAGCGGATCACTGAAGGTACTGCTGCCGGGCGAGACCGAGTGGCAATGGTTTGAAGCGGGTTCGGTATTCAACGTGCCGGGCCACAGCGAGTTTCATCTGCAGGTGGGCGAGCCGAGCTCCTATCTCTGCCGCTATCTGAAAGACTAAAAAAAGGGCCGCAACGCGGCCCTTTCTTTTTAGCGTTGCGCTTCGCCGCCCAGCGCTTCCACCAGATTGCTGGTGAGCGCGGCGAGCTCGCTGGTCATCAGGATAAAATCAGCGTCGAAACGCTGAGCGAAATCTTCGCGGTCGATATCGTCATTCTGCTCGCGCAGCGTGTCGCTGAATTTCAGGCGCTTCACCGAACCGTCATCCGCCAGTACGAACTGAATGCGCTCCTGCCAGTCGAGCGCCAGTTTGGTTACCATTTTGCCCGCTTCGATATGGTTGGCGATCTCATCGCACACCAGATCCTGCTTTTTGCAGCGGATCACGCCGCCATCTTCCAGCAGCGCCTTCAGCTCTGCTTCGTCCATCAGGGCGAAACCAGCGGGCAGGTCGCCGGAGCGCACCCACCCGGTGAGCGTCAGCTCAATAGGTTTTTCCAGGGTCAGCGGCACCACCGGCAGGGAACCCAGGCTCTTACGCAGCAGCGCCAGCGTATCTTCCGCTTTTTTCGCGCTGGCGCAGTCGACCATAATCAAGTTGTTAACGGTGTCGATCCAGAGAAAGGTCTGGCTGAAACGGCTGAAGGCGCGCGGCAGCAGGCTGTGCAGCACTTCATCTTTCAGAGAATCTTTTTCGGTCTTCTTCAGCTTGCGGCTCTGCTCCGCCTCCAGCTTGCTGATCTTCGCCTCCAGCGCCTGTTTCACCACCGGCGACGGCAGGATTTTTTCCTCTTTACGGGCGCAGATCACAATCTGGCCGTTGTTCACATGGGTCAGCGCATCGCTGCGGTTACCCATCGGCGACACCCAGCCGGTTTTACTCATATCCTGACTGCCGCAGGGCGAGAACGTGTACGCCTCAAGCTGCTTTTCCATATCGTCTGCCGAGAGGGGAATGTCCCGATTGAGACGATAAACCATCATATTTTTAAACCACAACATCACAATTCCTTACCGGGGCGCGCGATCTGGCGCACAAGTCGAGAGGTCAGCGCGCATGATAGCGAAACATCGGAGCGGTTTCATTGCCTTTCCCCGACGCCGCTCCTAATGTATCTCTCACCCTGACCAGGAATGAGGAATAACACGTGCGTATAGGTATTGATTTGGGCGGCACCAAAGTTGAAGTGATCGCCCTGTCTGACGAGGGAATTGAGCTGTTTCGCCACCGCGTGGATACGCCGCGCGACGACTACGCCGCCACGGTAAAGGCAATTGCCGACCTGGTGCATCTCGCCGAAGCGAAGACCGGCCAGACCGGCAGCGTCGGCGTCGGCATTCCCGGCACGATTTCGCCATACACGCACCTTGTGAAAAACGCCAACTCCACCTGGCTCAACGGCCAGCCGCTGGATCGCGATCTGGCGCTGGCGCTGCAGCGTGAGGTGCGCATCGCCAATGACGCCAACTGTCTGGCGGTTTCCGAGGCGGTGGACGGTGCGGGCGCGGGCCAGCCTCTGGTGTTTGCGGTGATCATCGGCACCGGATCGGGCGCGGGCGTGGCGATCGGCGGTGAGGCACGCATCGGCGGCAACGGCAACGCGGGCGAGTGGGGCCACAACCCGCTGCCGTGGATGGACGAAGAGGAGCTGCGCTACCGCGAGGAAGTGCCATGCTACTGCGGGCAGAAGGGCTGTATCGAGACTTTTGTCTCCGGCACCGGATTCGCCACCGATTACCGGCGGCTGAGCGGACAGCCGCTGCGGGGCGCGGAGATCGTCAGGCTGATCGCGCAGCAGGATCCGATCGCCGAGCAGGCGATGCGGCGCTACGAAACCCGGCTGGCGAAGTCGCTGGCGCAGGTAGTAAACCTGCTGGATCCAGATGTGATCGTACTCGGCGGCGGCATGAGCAATAACGATCGTCTCTATCAGAACGTGCCGACGCTGATGAAGCAGTGGGTATTCGGCGGAGAGTGCGAAACGCCGGTGCTGAAGGCAAAACACGGCGATTCAAGCGGGGTGCGCGGCGCGGCCTGGCTGTGGCCGCTAAGCCGCTAAAAGGTTAAGCGTGACGCGTTACTGCGCCGAGCCGAAGGCGAACTGCCAGTCCTCCGGCACGCCGACCGGCGGCAGCGGCAGGTTGCGCGCGCTGCTTACCTGCTGCCAGGCGCGCAGGCAAAGCGCCTCGTCGCCTTCGGTGCGCAGCACGCTGTAGCCGCCGTCGGCGCGGCGGTGCGCCGAAACCAGACAGGTCCGCCCCGGATAGCGCGGCGCGACGGTGCTGTTAAAGGTGCCCATCAGCTGCTGCTGAACGTCGCGTAAATAGTTGCACTGCGCCGCCGAGTAGTGGCGGTCGCAGGCGAGATCGCTTTGCGGTTTGCTGCTGCATCCCGCCAGCAGCGCGCTGGCGAGCAGTAGCGCCATGCCTGTTTTCATTACGCCTCCTGAGCGCGGGGCAGCTCCAGTTTGCTGTAGCCTAACCCGTTAATCTTGCGCACCCGGATCTGCACCGGAATGCGCTCTTTCATCGCCTCGACATGGCTGATAACGCCGATGGTTTTGCCGCTGGCGTTGAGCGCATCCAGCGCGTCCAGCGCGGTGTCGAGCGTTTCGGCGTCCAGCGTACCGAAGCCCTCGTCGAGAAACAAAGATTCTATGCGCGTTTTCACGCTGACTAAATCTGAAAGCGCCAGCGCCAGCGCGAGGCTGACCAGAAAACTTTCGCCGCCGGAAAGGGTGCGCGTATCGCGCGCGGCGTCGGCCTGCCAGGTATCGATCACGTCCAGCTCCAGCGCGTCGCTGGCGCGGCGTTGCAGCAGATAACGACCGTGCAGCCGATCAAGCTGGCGGTTGGCGAGCGCCACCAAGTGATCCAGCGTCAGTCCCTGCGCGAAGCGGCGGAACTTATCGCCGCTGGCGGAGCCGATCAAATCATTCAGCTGACTCCACTGCTCAAGCGCCGCTTCATCTTCCTCTATCTGGGTCATCAGGCTTTGCTGCTGTTCGCGCAGGCGCGCATCGCTCTGCAACTGCTGCTGAGCTTCGCCCTGCTGACGCGCATTGTCGCGCAGCGCCAGACGCAGCTGCTCAAGCTGCGCCTCCAGCGCGGCGGCGCTCTGCGGCGTCTCCTCTGGCTGGCTTTGCTGATGCGTCGCCCGACGCTGCGCCAGCTGCTGCCGCTGGGTCTGCAGGGCGTGTCGCTGCTGCTCAAGCTGCTGCATCTGGCTTCGCAGCGCGCGCGCCTCCTCTTCATCAAGCAGCGCGGCGCGCAGGCTGGCCTCATCGCTGAAGTCGGCGGCGGCCAGCGCGGCACTGAGCTGCTGCTGCGCCGCGCTCAGCGACTGAGTGACTTTGGCCTGCTGCGCGTCGAGTTCCGCCGCGCGTCCCGCCAGCTGGCTGAGCTGGCTCTGCGTTTTTTGCAGCGCCTCCAGCGCGGCGGAGAGCGCGGCCTCCTGCTGCTGGAGCTGCGCCTGCGTCTGTCGCCGCGCCGCAGCGACGTCGCGATCGCCAAACAGCACCTGCCGGGCCGCGCGCTGCTGCGTCAGCGTCGCCTCGGTTTGCGCGCGCAGCTGTTGCAGGGTATCGAGCCGCTGACGCTCGCTCTCCACGCGCTGCTGCAGGCTGGCGCACTGCGCTTCGGCGCGCGCCAGCTGCGGTTGTAGCTCGGCGAGCCGCTGCTCGCTCTCAGTCCAGCGCCGCCAGCGCTGCTGCTGCTGTTGCAGCCAGCCGTCGCGCGCCGCGGCATCGGGCAGGGCGACTCCCGCACCGGCCAGTTCCTGCTGCAGCGCGTCGCTGCGCTCCCGCCATTCGCGCTCCTCCTGCTCCAGACGCTGCGCCAGCGCTGTGGCGCTCTCCTGCAGGTTAGTGAGGGTTTGCTGGGCCAGTTGAAGCTGCTGCTGATGCTGCTGCAGCGCCTGTTGATGTCGCAGGTACTCATCTTTCGCCTGCTGACGCTGGCGCGCGGCGGCCTCCTGCTGACGGACAAGCTCCTGCAGCGCCTGTTCCTCGCTGCTCTGCTGCTGCTGCCAGGCGGCCAGCGCGGCGCTGTCGCCCGCATCGAATGTAAGCGCCAGCTCACTCTGCAGGGCCTGCCACTGCTGATTTAGCGCGTCCAGCTGCTGGGTTTCTGCGGCAAGCTCTTCCTGCAGTCGCTGCTGTTCGGCTTTCGCCTGCTTAACGGCCTCGCCTTTTTTGATGCCCTGTTCGCGCAGCGCCTCGACCTGCTGTTCCTGATTGGCCAGACGACGCTGATTCTCGCTCAGCTCCAGCGCGGCGTAGCGCTCCACCGCCGGGTGCTGGCAGGAGCCGCACAGGGGGCAGGGCTGCTCCGGCTCAAGGCGTGCGCGCCAGGCCGCCAGATCGGCGATATGCTGCTCCAGCTCGCAGATTTTTTTGATATCGGCCAGCGCTGCTTTTTCGCGTGCAAAGGTCGCGCGCAGTGTTTGCAGCGTCTCGTCATCCTGCCGCAGCGTCTTTTCCAGCGCGGCGAGGCGCTGCTGACGCGCGGAGATATGCTGCTGCAGCGGCGTCCACTGCGAGGCCAGCACCGCCAGCTGCTGGCGCAGCGGGCGGCTCGCCTCAAACTGCGCCTGACGGGCCAGCAGCGCCTGTGGCGGATGGGCCTGCTCTGACGCGGCCAGCGTCTGTTCCGCCCTCTGCAGCGCGTCGGCCGCCTGCCGCTCGGCGTGGCTCAGCGGCGTCGCCTGCTGCTGCAGCTGCGCGATATTCACCTGCCGCTGCGCCAGCGTCTGCTGCTGCTGACGCTGCTGCTCACGAAGCGATTCCAGCGCGGTTTCCCGCTGCGCCAGCTGGGCGAAACGCTCCTGCCACAGCGCCAGCGAAGGGCCCCACTGCGGCAGCGTGCCCTGATCCGCGCGCCACTGCTGCTGCTCCGTCAGCGCCGCCTGTAACTGCTCCCGCTGCGCCGTTTCCTGCTGCAGCGCCTTCTGGCTTTGCGTCAGCGCCTGCTGCTGCTGGTCAGCTTCCCGCTGCTGTTGCTGCGCCTGCGCGAGCAGGGCGGCGATCTGCTGATCGAGCGGGATCACCTGTTCCGTCAGCAGCGTCTCCTGCGCCTGCTGCTCGCGCAGCGCGGCGTCGCGCGCCGCCAGGGCTGCGTCACGACGCTGCTGGTCGCTTTTTGTCTGCTGTTCGATGACCTGACGCTGCTGCGCCAGCTGCTGCTGCGTCTGCTGCAGATGTTGCTGTTCATGCAGCAGGCTGTCGCGCTGGACGAGCTTATCGCGCAGCTTCTCCGCCGGTTCGCTGCGCGCCAGGCGCTGGCGATCCGCTTCTGCGCCGAGCCATGCCTGCTCCGCCGCGTCCAGCGCCGCCTGCGCGGCCTGAATATCGCTGTCCAGCTGCTCTGCCTGGGTCAGCCACTGATGCTGCTGATGCAGGCGCGTGTTCTGCTGAGTAAGCGCCTGCTCCGCTTCGGTCAGCGTCGCCAGCTGCTGCTGCAGCGCGTCGCGCGCGTCAGCGTCGAGCAGCGTCAGGGTGCCCGCGCGGCTGCGCAGGTTCTCCAGCGCCAGCCGCGCCGCCTTGTGACGTTCATAGATGGCGACGGAGATCTGGCCGTAGATTTCGGTACCGGTCAGCTCTTCCAGCAGTTCGGCGCGCTCGCCGGGCTTCGCATTCAGGAAGGCGGCGAACTGCCCCTGCGACAGCATCATCGAGCGGGTAAAGCGCTCAAAATCGAGGCCCGACAGCGACTCAATCAGCTTTAGTTTATCGTTTACCTTATCCGCGAAAATTTTGTCGTCGACGCAGCGCGCCAGCTCGACGCGCGGCGCCTGCAGCTTGCCGTCGGCCGCGCCGCGCGCGCGGTTCTGGCTCCAGAAGGCGCGCCAGGCTTCGCCTTTGATCTCAAACTCTACTTCGGCGAGGCATTCGGCGGTGTCGCGCGTCATCAGCCCGTTTTGCGTCTGCGACAGCACGCCGAGGCGCGGCGTCTGGTGATAGAGCGCCAGGCAGATGGCGTCAAGCAGGGTGGTTTTGCCTGCGCCTGTTGCGCCGGTAATGGCGAACAGGCCGTTGCTGGCGAAGGGTTCGGCGCGAAAGTCGATAAACCATTCGCCTTTCAGCGCGTTAAGGTTTTTAAAGCGCAGCGTGAGGATCTTCATTCGCTCTCCTCAAGGGACGCAAGGGTGGAACGGAACAGATCGCTGAGGCGCGCCTGCCGCGTCTCATCAATATCCTCCGCCAGCGCGATGCGGCGGGCGAAGACCTCTTCTACCTTTAGCTCGCTCAGGGTTTCGTTTTTCAGCTGCGCCAGGCTGTGCTGACGCTGTTCGCGGCTGCGGCGCAGCAGCAAAACTTCGACCGGCAGCTCAGCGGTCAGCGCTTCGATGCGGCGCTGCAGATCGCTGAGAAACTCCTCGGTGGTGACCTCAATATCGAGCCATACCGGCTTCTCGCCTTCATGGGCGGCGAAAGGTGCCAGCTGGGCTTCGATCTGCGCCAGCGAGCCTTTCAGCATTTTCATCGGCTGGAACGGCGGTACCGGCAGCGCTGTGACGTTTTGTAAGCCTGCGTTATCCAGCTCCACTAAAAACACGCTCTTTTCGCTGCCGAGCTCGTCGAAGCTGAGCGGTAGAGGCGAGCCGCTGTAGCGGATATGATCGCTGTTGGCGACGCGCTGGGCGCGATGGATATGGCCGAGCGCCACGTAATCGACGTCGGGAAAAGCTGACGCGGGAAAGGCGTCGAGCGTGCCGATATAGATATCGCGCACTGAGTCGCTTTTGCTGACGCCGACGGTGGTGAGGTGGCCGGTGGCGATCACCGGCAGCGTCAGCGGATGCGCGCGCGCCGCGTCGACGCTGCGCTGATAATGCGCGGCTATCGCTTCCAGCAGGCTGAGCTGCTTCTCGCGCCCCGACTGGCCCGGTCGGCTGCGCATAATGTCGCGCGGACGCAGATAGGGAATGGCGCACAGGAGCGCGCCCGGCTCGCCGGCGCGATCCCGCAGCAGCAGCAGGTTATGATCCGCCTGCGGCGTGGTGATCACCTGGGTATTGAGACAGGCGAGCAGCGCGCGCGACTCGTTGAGCGTGGCGACCGAGTCATGGTTGCCCGCCAGCACCACCAGCTGGCAGCCGGTGGGCTGCAGCGCCACCACGAAACGGTTAAAAAGTTCACGCGCGTAGCTTGGCGGCGTGCCGCTATCAAAGAGATCGCCTGCAACGATCAGCGCATCGACCTGATGCTCTTCAATGCGCGCCAGCAGCCAGTCCAGAAAAGCCTGATGCTCAGCCGCCCGGCTCTTGTTATAGAAAAACTGACCGAGGTGCCAGTCCGCGGTGTGAATGATGCGCATAAAACTCCCTGCCGTAACGGTTTGCCGGACGATTATACCGGCTATGGCGCAAAAGCGAAAAAAGCCGCGCCGGCTGTCATAAAGCAGTGTTAAAGCGCTGATTAAGCGGCTATGTTTTTCATAAAAGTGTCATAAATCTGACGCATAATGGCGCCGCATATAACGGTGACAGCGGTCACATCAGCAGGAGTTACAATGGCTAAGCGCATTTTGGTTGTGGAAGATGAAGCCCCTATCCGTGAAATGTTGTGCTTCGTTCTGGAGCAGAACGACTACCAGCCCATCGAGGCCGAGGATTATGACAGCGCGGTAGGGAAACTGATTGAGCCCTGGCCAGATTTAATTCTGCTGGACTGGATGTTGCCGGGCGGCAGCGGTATTCAGTTTATTAAACATCTGAAGCGCGAAGCGCTGACCCGCGATATTCCGGTGATGATGCTGACGGCGCGCGGCGAAGAGGAAGATCGCGTGCGCGGTCTGGAAGTGGGCGCGGACGACTACATCACTAAGCCTTTCTCGCCGAAAGAGCTGATGGCGCGTATCAAGGCGGTAATGCGCCGCATTTCGCCGATGGCGGTGGAAGAGGTGATCGAGATGCAGGGCCTGAGTCTGGACCCTTCGTCGCACCGCGTGATGTCGGAGTCGACGCCGCTGGAAATGGGGCCGACCGAATATAAACTGCTGCACTTCTTTATGACGCATCCAGAGCGCGTCTACAGCCGCGAACAGCTGCTGAACCACGTCTGGGGCACCAATGTGTACGTGGAGGATCGCACCGTTGACGTGCACATCCGCCGCTTACGTAAGGCGCTGGAAGTTTCCGGCCATGACCGCATGGTTCAAACCGTTCGCGGTACGGGGTATCGTTTCTCCGCCCGCTACTAAACGGAGTCTTAACCGTGCTGGAACGACTCTCCTGGAAGAGATTGCTCTCTGAGCTGGCGCTGGCGTCTCTGCCCGCGCTGATTATCGGGCTGATTTTCGGTTATCTGCCCTGGCTACTGCTGATTAGCGCCCTGGCGGTGCTGCTGTGGCACTTTCACAATCTGATGCGCCTGTCGCACTGGCTTTGGGTGGATCGCACCATGACGCCCCCAACGGGCCAGGCGAGCTGGGAGCCGCTGTTTTACGGCCTTTATCAGATGCAGCTGCGCAACCGGCGACGGCGGCGCGAGCTGGGCAATCTGATTAAGCGCTTTCGCAGCGGCGCCGAGACGCTGCCCGACGCGGTAGTGCTGACCACGGAAGAGGGCACCATTTTCTGGTGCAACGGGCTGGCGCAGCAGCATCTTGGCTTGCGCTGGCCGGAAGATAACGGGCAGAACATCCTTAACCTGCTGCGCTATCCCGAATTCTCCCGCTACATCCGCCAGCGCGATTTCAATAAGCCGCTCACCTTAATCCTGAATAACCAGCACCATATGGAGTTCCGCGTTATGCCCTATAGCGAAGGGCAGTGGCTGATGGTGGCGCGCGACGTCACGCAGATGCACCAGCTGGAGGGCGCGCGCCGCAACTTTTTCGCCAACGTCAGTCACGAGCTGCGCACGCCGCTGACGGTGCTGCAGGGCTATCTGGAGATGATGAACGACTCGGTAATGAACGAGCGCTCGCGCGGCAAGGCGCTGCAGACTATGCAGGAGCAGACGCGCCGGATGGACAGCCTGGTGCGCCAGCTGCTGACGCTGTCGCGTATCGAGGCCGCGCCGGCGATCGATATGAAAGAGACGGTAGACGTGCCGATGATGCTGCATCTGCTGCAGCGTGAAGCGGAGACGCTGAGCAGCGGCCGCCACGAGATCCATTTTCATACCGACCCGCATCTCAAGGTGCTCGGCGATGACGATCAGCTGCGCAGCGCCATCTCTAACCTGGTCTATAACGCGGTGAACCATACGCCGGAAGGCACCCGTATCGACATCAGCTGGCTGCGCAACCGGCAGGGCGCGCAGTTTAAGGTATGCGACAACGGGCCTGGTATTCCGGCTGAACATCTGCCGCGCCTGACGGAGCGCTTCTACCGCGTAGATAAGGCGCGCTCGCGCGCAACCGGCGGCAGCGGGCTGGGACTGGCGATCGTCAAGCACGCCCTCAGCCACCATAACACGCGGCTGGAGATCACCAGCATTCCCGATAAAGAGACCTGTTTTACCTTTACGCTGCCGTCGAGGTTGATCGTCAGCGCGGGATTGCAGGAGAATGCCGTCCATTAACCGTTAATGGAATCTTTCATGCGCGCCTTGCTGCTGTTGCTTTCACTTTTTATGCCCGCGATGACGCTGGCGGCGCCGCAGCCCGAAATGCTGACCGGCAACCTCAGCAGCGTCGGCTCAGACACGCTGGGCACGCTGATGATGCTATGGAGCGAGGATTTCAGCGCGCTGGCGCCGGGCGTGAATTTGCAGGTGCAGGCCTCTGGCTCTTCCACCGCGCCGACCGCGCTGGCGGCAGGCGCCGCGCAGCTAGGCCCGATGAGCCGTCCCATGCAGGCGGAAGAGCGACAAACCTTTCAGGCGCGCTATGGCTATGCGCCTCTCGCCGTACCGGTGGCGCTCGACGCGCTGGTGGTGGTGGTCAATCAGCGCAACCCGCTAACGCAGATCGATATGCGCCAGCTGGACGCTATTTTTTCCGTGACGCGCCTGTGCGGCGCGACTCAGGTGCCAACGCGCTGGGGCGATATGGGCGAGCGCCAGCCCGACTGGGCGCGCCGACCGATCCAGCGCTACGGGCGCAATTCCGCTTCGGGGACCTGGGGATTCTTTAAACAGCAGGCGCTGTGCAACGGCGATTTTCGTTCTGACGTGGCGGAGTTTCCCGGCTCAGCGGCCGTGGTACAGGCGGTCGCCGCTAATCCGCGCAGCATCGGCTACGCCAGCTTCGGCTTTCATCTCAGCGGTGTGAAGATGCTCGCTGTAGTCGATGCGCAGGGCGCGGCGGTCGCACCGGACGCCGACTCTATCCGCAGCGGGCGTTATCCCTGGGCGCGCCCGCTCTATATCTACGTTAATAAACCCCCTGGCAAACCACTGCCGCTGCTGGTAAATGCCTTTTTACATCAGGTGCTCTCGCCGCAGGGGCAGCAGCGAGTCAGCGAGGCAGGCTATCTGCCGTTATCGGCGGCGCAGCGCGCGCAGGCGCTGGCGGCGATTGAAGCGCAGTGAACGCTAACATGAATTTTTTTCATCACAGCTGAAATTTCTTCTGTTGCAGATGAACCGCGCTCATGTCACTCTGTTTCCAGACGTTTAGCCATCCAGATGGCTGCGCATAACTTAGCGAAATTATTCCCTGCCGTAATTAACGGTCAGGGTGTCAGGAGTGAAGATGACCGTACAGACCGCCCCCTTCCGCGCCGATACCGTCGGCAGCTTCCTGCGTCCCGCCGCGATTAAAAATGCGCGCGAGCAATATGCCGCTGGGCAGATCGATAAAACCGAGCTGACCCGTGTCGAAGATGAAGCGATTCGCGACGTCGTCAGCAAGCAGATCGCCAACGGTTTGCAGGTGGTGACCGACGGCGAATTCCGCCGCGCCTGGTGGCACTTCGACTTTTTCGGCGGGCTGGAGGGCGTTGAGCTGTTCGAAGCTGAGCAGGGCATTCAGTTTAACGGCGTGCAGACCAAAGCACACGGCGTGCGCGTTGTGGGCAAGCTGGGCTTTCGCGATCACCCGATGCTGCAGCATTTCCGGTTCCTGCAAAGTATCGCAGGCAATGCAGTGCCGAAGATGACTATTCCCAGCCCGAGCGTGCTGCACTTCCGCGGCGGCCGCAAGGTGATCGACGAGACCGTTTATCCCGATCTGGCGGACTACTTTGACGATCTGGCCGAAACCTATAAAACAGCGATTAAAGCCTTTTACGATGCGGGCTGCCGCTATCTGCAGCTGGATGATACCGTCTGGGCCTATCTCTGCTCGGAAGATCAGAAGCGTCAGATCCGCGAGCGCGGCGACGATCCTGAGCAGCTGGCGCATACTTATGCCCGCGTGCTTAACAAGGCGCTGGAGGGCAAGCCTGCCGATCTGACCGTGGGTCTGCATGTCTGTCGCGGCAACTTCCGCTCCACCTGGATTTCCGAAGGCGGCTATGAGCCGGTAGCGGAGATCTTGTTCGGCGGCGTGAACATCGACGCTTTCTTCCTGGAGTATGATAACGAGCGCTCCGGCGGCTTTGAGCCACTGCGCTTTATCAAGCCGGGCCATCAGAAAGTGGTGCTGGGTCTGGTGACCACCAAAAACGGCGAGCTGGAAGATCCGGCGCAGGTGAAAGCGCGTCTGCAGGAAGCAGCGAAATTCGTCAGCCTTGACCAGATCTGCCTTAGCCCGCAATGCGGCTTCGCCTCGACCGAAGAGGGCAACAGCCTGAGCGAAGAGCAGCAGTGGGCGAAGATCCGCCTGGTGGTCGATATCGCCGGTCAGGTGTGGTAACGCTGTAAAATTGTGCAAACAGGCGCGTAATACGCGCCTTTTGTGCATAGCAACGGGCGTCAATGCTGAAATTTCCCACGCGCTGCGGTAAAAATAAGCACATCATCTGATGCCCTGTGGTGATATAACCGCTGTTTTCACTGCTTTTCCTCTGTTTTCCGCCATAACCTTCCGGTTTTCCGATCCCGTATTGCCTTTCTCCGCTATAAACGTTCTACTAACGGCCGTTGTCGCATCATCCCCCTTGTGAACAGAACAAAAGCAGCTTAAATCACCTGCGCGATTCGATTACAGCAAGCACAATGCTCTGGCATCGTGTGCTAAATCGTTGTCATTGCGCGGTTTGGGGACAACAGAAACCCAACTTCCACCGCAACACTCGTAACAGGCTATACAGTTGTATGACACACCGCTTAACCTCGAAGGATATCCTCGCGCTGGGCTTCATGACGTTCGCCCTGTTTGTTGGCGCGGGTAACATTATTTTCCCGCCGATGGTCGGTATTCAGTCAGGCGAACACGTCTGGACCGCCGCCATTGGTTTCCTGCTCACCGCTGTAGGCCTGCCAGTCATGACCGTTATCGCGCTCGCGCGCGTCGGCGGCGGCATTGACGCGCTCAGTTCGCCTATCGGCAAGGCCGCAGGCCTGCTGCTGGCGACCGTCTGCTATCTGGCGGTCGGCCCGCTGTTCGCCACGCCGCGTACTGCGACCGTCTCATTTGAAGTGGGCATCGCTCCGCTGACCGGCGACGGCGCACTGCCGCTGTTCATTTACAGCCTTATCTACTTTGCGCTGGTGATCGCCATTTCGCTCTATCCGGGCAAGCTGCTGGATACCGTGGGCCACTTCCTGGCGCCGCTGAAAATCGTGGCGCTGACGGTGCTCGGCGTTGCGGCGCTGATCTGGCCGGCGGGTACCATCGCGCCTGCCACCGAAGATTATCAGCGCGCCGCCTTCTCCAGCGGCTTCGTTAACGGTTATCTCACTATGGATACCCTCGGCGCGCTGGTATTCGGCATCGTTATCGTTAATGCGGCGCGTTCGCGCGGCGTTGAGAGCGCCAGCCTGCTGACGCGTTACACGGTGATGGCGGGACTTATCGCGGGCGTCGGCCTGACGCTGGTCTACCTGAGCCTGTTTAAGCTCGGCAACGGCAGCGGCGCGCTGGTGGCACAGAGCGCGAACGGCGCGGCAATCCTGCACGCTTATGTACAGCAGACCTTCGGCGGCATGGGCAGCTTCTTCCTTGCGGCGTTGATTTTCGTCGCCTGCATGGTGACGGCGGTCGGCCTGACCTGCGCCTGTGCGGAATTTTTTGCGCAACACCTGCCGTTGTCGTATAAAGCACTGGTCTTTATTCTGGGTCTGTTCTCGATGGTGGTGTCAAACCTCGGGCTGAGCCATCTGATTCAGATTTCGATTCCCGTGCTGACGGCGATCTATCCGCCCTGTATTGTGCTGGTTGTGCTGAGTTTCACCCTTAACTGGTGGAACAAGAGCAGCCGCCTGATTGCGCCGACCATGCTGGTCAGCCTGATCTTCGGCATCATCGACGGGGTGAAAACCACCAGCTTTAAAGATATGCTGCCCGCGTTCTGCCAGCAGCTGCCGCTGGCGGACCAGGGACTCGCCTGGTTGCCGCCCGCGCTGGTGATGCTGCTGATCGCGGCGATTGTGGATCGCGTGAAAGGACGCGAGCAGGTTAGCGTTCACTCGTAACCGCCACAGCTGTTTTCTCCGACCACGGGCTTGCCCGTGGTTTTTCTTTTCACAGGTACAGGTTGTTATGCAAGAAACCAATAAGCTCAAACGCGGACTGAGCACGCGCCACATCCGTTTTATGGCGCTGGGATCGGCGATTGGCACCGGACTGTTCTACGGGTCGGCGGATGCCATCAAAATGGCGGGACCAAGCGTGCTGCTCGCCTATATTATCGGCGGTGCGGTGGCGTATATCATCATGCGCGCCCTCGGCGAGATGTCGGTGAACAATCCGCAGGCCAGCTCTTTCTCGCGCTATGCGCAGGATTATCTCGGGCCGCTGGCGGGCTACATCACCGGCTGGACCTACTGCTTTGAAATCCTGATTGTCGCCATTGCCGACGTTACCGCCTTCGGCATCTATATGGGCGTCTGGTTCCCGGACGTGCCGCACTGGATATGGGTGCTGAGCGTGGTGCTGATTATTGGTGCCGTCAACCTGATGAGCGTAAAGGTGTTCGGCGAAGTTGAGTTCTGGTTCTCTTTCTTTAAGGTCGCCACCATTGTCGTGATGATTATTGCCGGTTTCGCCATGATTTTCTGGGGCATCGGCAACGGCGGCCAGCCAACTGGCATTCATAACCTGTGGAGCAACGGCGGCTTCTTTGCCCACGGCGTGGTCGGCATGCTGCTGTCGCTGCAAATGGTGATGTTCGCCTACGGCGGCATTGAAATTATCGGCATCACCGCTGGCGAAGCCAAAGATCCGGCGCAGTCGATTCCGCGCGCTATTAACTCGGTGCCGATGCGTATTCTGGTGTTTTACGTCGGCACCCTGTTTGTGATTATGTCTATCTATCCGTGGAATCAGGTCGGCACCAGCGGCTCGCCTTTCGTTCTGACCTTCCAGCATCTGGGGATCGCGGCGGCCGCTTCTATCCTGAATTTTGTGGTGTTGACGGCCTCGCTGTCAGCGATTAACAGCGACGTGTTCGGCGTAGGCCGCATGCTGCACGGTATGGCGCAGCAGGGCCATGCGCCGAAAGTCTTTATGAAGGTCTCAGCGCGCGGCATTCCCTGGGTAACGGTGGTCGTGATGATGGCGGCGATGCTGGTGGCGGTCTATCTCAACTACCTGATGCCGGAAAAGGTCTTTCTGGTTATCGCCTCGCTGGCGACCTTCGCCACCGTCTGGGTGTGGATTATGATCCTGCTGTCGCAGATCGCCTTCCGCCGTAAGATTGGCAAAGAGGCGGCGAGCAAGCTGCGGTTTGCCGTGCCGGGCGGCGTCTGGACATCTCTGTTCGGCGTGTTGTTCCTGGGCTTTATCATTGCGCTGATCGGCTACTTCCCGGATACGCGCATTTCGCTCTATGTGGGAATGGTGTGGATCGTGCTGCTGCTGGCGGGCTATAAGCTGGTACGCAAGACTGCATAATCAGAGGGGGGCGATGCCCCCCTTAATCTTTCTGGCGCTCGGTCGGCGCCTGCCGCGTCTGGCGTTATGACGCCTCTGTCAGCCCACCTACCAGCGACTGCCCAGCGCGATTTCCACCCCCTGCGGGCTCAGATGGTTATCGTCGTAATAGAGCGGCAGACCCTGCCAGGTCACCAGACAGCCGCTGCGATTGCAAAGATTCTCCTGTAACGACACCACGCGTACGTCGCGCTGTTCATAGCTGTGCAGCATCCGCGTCAAATCCGCTTCCGGCAGTGAATAGAGCCTGGTGCGTGCGTTCTGCGTCGGCAGAGGTTTCCAGTCGCTTAACCACTGGCTTAGCTCGCGGCGCAGCGGCATATTGCGGTTGTTGCTGTAGCGCAGAGGGTCCAGAGAGAGCGATGGCGCCTCCTCAATCAGCACCACTTTTTTGCCCGCCTGGCGCAGTTGGGCAATGACCCCGCCCATGCCCTGGTTCAGGGCGCTGAGGTTGTCTTTATCGGGATGAGTAAGATCGCGGTAGCCAGCGCCGGGCAGAGTTTCGATGCCTGACGCCCAGGAGGCGGCGATCACGACCTCATCGATGCGGTCGCTTAATAATTCTTTCATTACCGCCTCATTGAACGCCGCGCACTGGCTGGCGTGCGCCGGCTGCTGGTAAAGCGCGCGCGTAACGCCCGCCGCCAGCAGCGGACAGGCGATTTTAGTGAACTGATAGAGCGGCTTATGCTGCGCTTCTGCGTAGCGTGCCACGGCGCTGCGCATCGCTGCTGCATGGCTGTCGCCTGCCAGCGCGATGCCGGGACGCGACGTCTCCGGCTGACAGCGTTTATCCGTCGAGGGCAGATTTGGGCCGGTATCAAGCAGGCAAGGATTCGCCTGGGCGTCAATTTTGTAGGTTTCGCTGCTGATCACTTTGTCGTTAACGCGCCAGGGGAGGCCGCCGCTGCTCCATACTCCCACCATTGCGGCGGCAGCGGCGAGCGAGATCAGGCAGTAGGCAGGAATGACGGCGCGCGGCGCGCTGGCCGGGCGGCGAAAGGGCTGTTCGACATAGCGCCAGGTCAGCCAGGCGATCCCCAGCGCCATCGCGCTGATGCTCAGTCCCTGGTTGACGCTGACCGGTCCGTCGCTGCAGATACGCGCCAGCGCCAGCAGCGGCCAGTGCCACAGATACCAGGAGTAGGAGAGTTTGCCGATAAAGCGCATCGGCGCATTTTCCAGCGCCAGACGGCTGAGCGCGCCGCGCGCCATAATAATCAGGCACGCCGCCAGCACCGGCAGCAGCGCCTGATAGCCGGGAAACGCGTCGCTTTTATTCAGCTTCAGGGCGCAGAAGGCGATGAGCGCCAGCCCGGCGAGGGTAAAGAGGCTGGCCCAGCCGCCGCCGACTGGTTTCGGCTTCCACAGCGCCAGCAGCACCCCGGCACCCAGCTCCCAGCCGCGCGTCGGCAGCAGATAGAAGGCCTGCGAACTCTCTTGCGGCGTCAGCCAGATGCAGCTCGCCAGAGACAGCAGGCTCAGCAGCGCCACCGCGACGAACATCGGGAGGCGCGCTCTGGCCGCCAGCAGCATTATGATCGGCAGCGCAATATAGAACTGCACTTCAATGCCGAGCGACCAGGTTGTCAGCAGCGGATTTAAATCTGCCGGGGCGCTGAAATAATCCGCGCCTTTTAGCAGAATAATATTGGGCACCGAGAGAAACAGGGCGAAACTGTATTTCGCCAGCTGACTATATTCCAGCGGCGAGAGCAGGAAATAGCCGATAAAGAGCAGGCTGAACAGCATGGTCATCAGGGCAGGCGCAATGCGACGAATACGTCGCAGAGCGAACTGAAAGAGTGAAAACTGGCCGGAGGCGATGTCGCGGCTGAGAAGAGAGCCGATAAGAAAGCCTGAAATAACAAAGGCGATGTCGACGCCCGTATAGCCGCCCGGCAACGTGCTGACACCTGCGTGGAACAGCACAACCATCAGGATCGCTATGGCGCGCAGGCCATCAATATCCGCGCGATAATCCGCGGGTAAGCGCGTTTTCATTATTGGGTTCCCCGAGTATCGGCAAAGGTAGTGAATACCGCTGATGCGCTGGCGCTGCCCATAAAGAAATCGGCGAATCCAGTCGCCGAAATAAGCAAATGACAAAATAAATAATGATAAAGGGATGATTGACGCCACTATATTAAGTCAAAAAAAGGCGATGAAATCATGCAGAGGGTGAATATAGAAAAGTCCGTAGCGGCGCTAAAAAAATGGTGTAGGGAAGGTTATGGATAAAAGGGCGACAGATAAGAAGCGTTACAGTGAGATAACGGCGGAAGTAATGCGGGCAGGGTAACGACGCGACCTGCCAGCCGCGTCTCAGACGAAGGCGCTCTCCGTTTGCGACTACCCTTGCTCAACGGCAGCAGCGCCGAGCAGCGCATTAACTTGCGCATAGATGGCCGGGTTAGCAAGCAGCACCGGATTGCCGTTTTTCAGGCCGTTGTTGGCCAGATAGTCATTGGTAACGCCGCCCGCTTCGCGCATCAGCACGATACCCGGCAGGCTGTCCCAGGGATTCATATGCGCTTCGTAGTAGCCGATCAAACGGCCCGCGGCCGCCCAGGCGGTGGTGAGCGCGCCAGAGCCGATACGTACGAACATGCCGCCCTGTTCAAGCAGGCCCTGAATGAAACCGGCGGTTTGAGCCGCCGGCGCGCGGCTGGAGTTGCTTAACCCCAGCACGCCCTCGCTGAGGTGCTGCGCGCCGTGCGCCTGCAGGCGCGTCTCGTTGACCCAGGCGCCGCGGCCCGCACGGGCGTGAAACAGCTCCTGATGGTTTGGATCGCAGACGACACCGATTAGCGCTTCGCCGTCGCACAGTACGGCAAGCGAGACGCACCAGTTATGCAGGCCGTTGAGGAAGCAGGCGGTGCCGTCAATAGGGTCCACGACCCATACCCAGCGGGCGCCTTCGACGTCGCCACCGCTCTCTTCGCCCAGCACCGCATCGTCCGGGAAACGTTCGGCGATAAGGGTTTTAATCAGCTCTTCAACGTTGCGATCCGCCTCGCTGACAACATCCTGTAAATCCCGCTTGTGTTCCACCACCAGCTGCTGGCGCTGCTGGTACCATGCATAGGCGCGGCTGGCCGCCGCGCGGGCGATTTCACAGGCATAGTGGTAACGTGCGTCTGTTTCGGTTTGTGAAGCGGATGACATCCTTTCCCTCTTATCATTTATCACAGGCTGAATCGATCACGGGCCGGAAATAACGCGCGGGGAGCGCGCTATTGTTAAGCAGGGTTTCATTAAGCCGGAAATGCGAAGTGCTGGCAAGTCGGGAAAAGATCAGAGCGTTTTGCTGCGCGCCAGCGTCATCAGGCGCGGATAGAAGCGGAAAAACAGCGTTTCCAGCAGGGCGTAGTGATCGGTGAAGTCCTGATAAGAGTCGCGCAGCGCAGCGAGGCGCGGCCGCCGCTGGGCCATGCCGTTGAGCACGCGCGCCATGCGCGTCGGCTCGGCATAGTGCTCAAACCAGCGTTCGCGCCACATCACCGCGTTCAGCGCCTGGAAGCTCTCCGGCGTGCCCGCCAGCTGCGGCACGACGCGCTGTTCGGCAAAGCGCGAGAAGGCGGCCAGCGTCATTTCGGGGCAGATCTGGTCCCAGTGGCGGGCGAGAAAGTGATCCCAGACCACGTCAAGCGTAATGGGCGCGACGCGACGCGTCTGCGGACGAAACAGCGGGCGCGCTTCCTGCACTTCAGGCAGCGCGTCAGTCATCGCATCCAGTCGGCGGTGCATCAGAATGCCGTCAGCGACCGGCATCGGCCACCGTTCGTGCGGATTTCCGCGCACGAAATCCGCCAGCAGGTTGCCGAGCAGCGAGCTTTCGGCGAGGTGGGCGAGGTGAAGATGAGCAAGAAAGTTCATGCCGCATTATAGCCAGAAGTGCGAACGCGCAGCCAGTTGTTCAGAATTGGCCGCTTTTCCGCTAAACTGTGCCGCCTGTTTTTATGCCTGAGTAAGAAGTTAGCCATGCGTGTTGCCGATTTTGCTTTTGAGTTGCCTGAATCCTTAATCGCCCACTATCCGCAGGCGCAGCGTAGCGGTTGTCGCTTGCTGTCGCTGGACGGTCCGAGCGGGCAGCTGACGCACGGGGTGTTTACCGACGTGCTGGAGAAGCTAAATCCCGGCGATCTGCTGGTATTCAACAATACGCGGGTGATCCCGGCGCGCGTCTATGGCCGTAAGGCGAGCGGCGGCAAAATCGAAATGCTGGTGGAGCGCATGCTGGACGAGAAGCGCGTGCTGGCGCACGTGCGCGCCTCCAAAGCGCCTAAGCCCGGCGCGCAGCTGCTGCTTGGCGATGACGAAAGCGTTAAAGCAACTATGGTGGCGCGCCACGATACGCTGTTTGAGATCGCGTTCGAAGACGACCGCGCGGTGCTGGATATCCTCAACAGCGTCGGCCATATGCCGCTGCCGCCCTATATCGATCGTCCTGATGAAGAGGCGGACCGCGAGCTTTACCAGACCGTCTACAGCGCCCGTCCCGGCGCGGTGGCGGCACCGACCGCTGGTCTGCATTTCGACGAGCCTTTGCTGGCCGCGCTGCGCGAGAAGGGCGTAGAGATGGCGTTCGTCACGCTGCACGTTGGCGCGGGCACCTTCCAGCCGGTGCGCGTCGACAGCATTGAAGAGCATGTGATGCATTCCGAATATGCTGAGGTGCCGCAGGAGGTGGTTGATGCGGTGCTGGCGTGCAAAGCGCGCGGCAATAAAGTGGTCGCCGTCGGCACGACGTCGGTGCGCTCGCTGGAGAGCGCCGCGCAGGCGAGCAAAGCGGCGCTGATTGCGCCCTTCTTCGACGACACGCAGATCTTTATCTATCCAGGCTACGAATATCAGGTGATCGACGCGCTGATCACCAATTTCCACCTGCCGGAATCCACCCTGATTATGCTGGTGTCGGCGTTTGCCGGGTATCAGCATACTATGGCGGCCTATCAGGCTGCCGTCGCCGAAGCCTATCGCTTCTTCAGCTATGGCGACGCAATGTTCATTACTAAAAATCCGCAGGCGCTGCACGAGAAAGTCGGTGCCTGATGACGTCCGGTTTACGGCTGCGCCGTAAACTGCTTGTTTAACCATCGCATCAGACTGTTTCTCTGATGGAGGCTTTGTGAAGTTTGAACTCGACACTACCGACGGGCGCGCGCGCCGTGGCCGTCTGATTTTCGATCGCGGCGTGGTGGAAACCCCCGCGTTTATGCCGGTGGGCACCTACGGTACGGTTAAAGGCATGACGCCGGAAGAGGTACAGGAGACCGGCGCGCAGATTATTCTCGGCAATACCTTTCATCTCTGGCTGCGTCCCGGCCAGGAGATCATGAAGCTGCACGGCGACCTGCACGACTTTATGCAGTGGAAAGGCCCGATCCTGACCGACTCCGGCGGCTTCCAGGTCTTCAGCCTCGGCGATATTCGTAAGATCACCGAAGCGGGCGTGCACTTCCGCAACCCGATCAACGGCGATCCGATCTTCCTCGATCCTGAAAAGTCGATGGAGATTCAGTTCGATCTGGGATCGGACATCGTGATGATCTTCGATGAGTGTACGCCATACCCGGCGGACTGGGACTACGCGAAACGCTCTATGGAGATGTCGCTGCGCTGGGCAAAACGCAGCCGCGACCGCTTCGACAGCCTGGGCAACAAGAACGCGCTGTTCGGCATTATTCAGGGTTCTGTTTACGAAGATTTACGTGATGTCTCGGTCAAAGGTCTGGTAGAGATTGGCTTTGATGGGTACGCTGTGGGCGGCCTGGCGGTGGGTGAGCCGAAAGAGGACATGCATCGCATCCTGGAGCACGTTTGTCCGCAGATCCCGCAGGATAAACCTCGTTACCTGATGGGCGTCGGCAAACCGGAAGATCTGGTGGAAGGCGTACGTCGCGGCATAGATATGTTCGACTGCGTGATGCCGACGCGCAACGCGCGCAACGGCCATCTGTTTGTCACCGACGGCGTGGTGAAAATCCGTAACGCGAAGCATAAAGACGACACCTCGCCGCTGGATGCGGAGTGTGATTGCTACACCTGTCGCAATTACAGCCGTGCCTACTTGCATCATCTTGATCGCTGTAACGAAATACTCGGCGCGCGCCTGAATACCATTCATAACCTGCGCTATTACCAGCGCCTGATGGCGGGTTTACGCCAGGCTATTGAAGAGGGTAAATTGGAGCGCTTTGTTAGCGAGTTCTACCAACGGACGGGCAAAGCGGTTCCGCCGTTAAACGTCTGATAATTTTATTAATGAGGGAAATTAAATGAGCTTTTTCATTTCTGACGCCGTGGCAGCCGCAGGTGCACCGTCGCAGGGAAGTCCGTATTCTCTGGTGATCATGCTGGTGGTGTTTGGCCTGATTTTTTACTTCATGATCCTGCGTCCGCAGCAGAAGCGTGCGAAAGAGCACAAAAAGCTGATGGAATCTATCTCCAAAGGTGACGAAGTGCTGACCAGCGGTGGCCTGGTAGGCCGCGTGACCAAAGTTTCCGACACGGGCTATGTTTCTATCGCCCTGAACGAGACCAACGAAGTGGTTATCAAACGTGATTTCGTGGCTGCCGTCCTGCCGAAAGGTACGATGAAGGCGCTCTAATATTTACTTCCCTAAGGGAACTGCCGTGTTAAATCGTTATCCTTTGTGGAAGTACGTGATGCTGGTCGTCGTCATTCTTGTCGGCCTGCTCTATGCGCTTCCCAACCTGTATGGTGAGGATCCGGCTGTTCAGATCACTGGCGCGCGCGGCGCCGCCGCCAGTGAGCAAACGCTGGATCAGATTCAGAACCTGTTAAAACAAGAGAATATCCAGAGCAAATCCCTCGCGCTGGAAAACGGCGCCATCCTGGCGCGCTTCGCCAATACGGATGTGCAGCTGCGCGCCCGTGAAGCGATTGTGAATAAGCTTGGCGAAAACTACGTCGTCGCGCTCAACCTTGCGCCGGCTACGCCGCGCTGGCTGAGCCTGCTGGCGGCTGAACCGATGAAGCTCGGTCTGGATCTGCGCGGCGGCGTGCACTTCCTGATGGAAGTGGATATGGACACCGCGCTGGGCAAGCTGCAGGAGCAGAATGCCGACAGCCTGCGCAGCGACCTGCGCGAAAAAAATATCCCCTATACCAACGTCAATAAAATCGCCAACTACGGCGTGGAAATCCGTTTCCGCGACGGCAACAGCCGCGATGAGGCGATTAACTGGCTGACTGCTCGCCATCGCGACCTGGTGATCTCTTCCAGCGGTAGCGACGCGCTGCGCGCGGTGATGAGCGATGCGCGCCTCAGCGAAGCGCGTGAGTACGCCGTTCAGCAGAACATCACTATCCTGCGTAACCGCGTTAACCAGCTCGGCGTCGCCGAACCGCTGGTGCAGCGTCAGGGAACTGACCGCATCGTGGTTGAACTGCCGGGCATCCAGGATACCGCGCGCGCCAAAGAGATCCTCGGCGCCACCGCTACTCTGGAATTCCGTCTGGTCAATACCACCGCCGATCCGACTGCCGCCGCCAACGGCCGCGTGCCGGGCGACTCGGAAGTGAAACAGACGCGTGAAGGCCAGCCGGTTGTGCTCTACAAGCGCGTGATCCTGACCGGTGACCACATCACCGACTCAACGTCCAGCATGGATGAGTACAACCAGCCGCAGGTGAATATCTCGCTGGACGGCGCGGGCGGCAATATCATGTCTACCTTCACCAAGGACAATATCGGCAAGCCGATGGCGACCCTGTTCGTGGAGTACAAAGACAGCGGTAAGAAAGACGCCAACGGCCGCGCGGTGCTGGTGAAGCAGGAAGAGGTGATTAACGTCGCCAATATCCAGTCTCGCCTTGGCAACAGCTTCCGCATCACCGGCATCAACAACCCGAACGAAGCGCGCCAGCTCTCGCTGCTGCTGCGTGCGGGCGCGCTGATTGCGCCGATTCAGATTGTGGAAGAGCGCACCATCGGCCCGACCATGGGTGCGCAGAATATCACGCAGGGGCTTGAAGCCTGCCTGTGGGGCCTGATCGCCTCCATTCTGTTTATGGTGGTGTTCTATAAGAAGTTCGGCCTGATCGCCACCAGCGCGCTGCTGTGCAACCTGGTGCTGATTGTCGGCATCATGTCGCTGCTGCCGGGTGCCACGCTTACCATGCCGGGTATCGCCGGTATCGTGCTGACGCTGGCGGTTGCGGTGGATGCGAACGTACTGATTAACGAGCGTATTAAGGAAGAGCTGAGAAACGGACGTTCCGTGCAGCAGGCGATTCATGAAGGCTATAAAGGCGCCTTCTCCAGTATCGTCGACGCTAACGTAACGACGCTGATCAAGGTCATCATCCTGTATGCCGTTGGTACAGGTTCAATTAAAGGCTTTGCGATTACCACCGCTATTGGTATCGCCACCTCGATGTTTACCGCGATCGTTGGAACGCGCGCCATCGTGAACCTGGTGTACGGCGGCAAACGCATCAACAAGCTGTCTATCTGAGGAGTGCGTTGTGGCACAGGAATACAATATTGAACAGCTGAACCACGGGCGTAAAGTCGTCGACTTTATGCGCTGGGACACGCTGGCGTTTATTATCTCCGGCCTGCTGATCGTGGCGTCTGTCGCCATGGTCTCGGTGCGCGGTTTCAACTGGGGTCTCGATTTTACCGGTGGTACGGTGATCGAGATCGCGCTGGAGAAACCCGCAGAGCTGGATACGCTGCGTGACGGGCTGGAAAAAGCGGGTTATGCCGATCCTATCGTGCAGAACTTCGGCAGCAGCCGTGACGTGATGGTGCGCATGGCGCCCATGGACGGTCCGGCTGGGCAGGAGTTGGGCAACAAGATCATTACCATCATCAATCAGACCACCCAGCAGAACGCGACGGTGAAGCGCATTGAGTTCGTCGGCCCGAGCGTGGGCAGCGACCTGGCGCAGGCGGGCGCGATGGCGCTGCTGTCGGCGCTGATTGCGATTTTGATCTATATCGGCTTCCGTTTTGAGTGGCGTCTGGCGCTCGGCACCGTACTGGCGCTGGCGCATGATGTGATCATCACCTGCGGCATTCTGTCGCTGGCGCATATCGAGATCGATCTGACTATTGTCGCCTCGCTGATGTCGGTGATCGGCTACTCGCTCAACGATAAAATCGTGGTGTCCGACCGTATTCGTGAGAACTTCCGCAAGATCCGTCGCGGCTCTTCTTACGATATCACCAACGTGTCGCTGACCCAGACGCTGAGCCGTACCCTGATCACCTCGCTGACCACGCTGGCAATGATCCTGATCCTGTTCATCTTTGGCGGCGCGTTGCTGAAAGGCTTCTCGCTGACGATGCTGATCGGCGTCACCATCGGTACCATTTCGTCGATTTATGTCTCTTCCGCGCTGGCGCTGAAGCTGGGCATGAAGCGCGAACATATGCTGGTGCAGAAGGTAGAGAAAGAAGGCGCGGATCAGCCTTCAATCATGCCGTAACGCGCGAGCGTGATAAAAAAACGGGCTGCCATCTGGCAGCCCGTTTTGTTTGGGGGCGGGTCAGGAGGGGGAAGGGAGATCGCCCGCTCGCTCAGCGCTGTCATGCGTGCGCCGGGGCGGCTTTGCTTATCCCTCTCCGCCCTCCGTGCCGCTCCTTACGGCGCGGCAGGAACGGCAGGGGCGTCGCCGACGACGTCATGTACGCGTACAAAGCCGATCTGCCCCGGCGCGAAGCCGCTCAGACGCAGCGGCACCGTTACCGAGGCGCGCGGCAGTAGCGTGGACGGCACCTCAATAGTCTGGCTCAGGCTGCTCGCCTCCAGCGGTTTGCCCGTCGCCGGGTCTCGCTCGCCCCACACCACGCGCGCGTGCAGCGCCGGAACGGCCTGACTCTCTGCCGCGCTAATGGTGAGGTTGGCGCGCGCGCCGTTGGCTTCCGCGGCAAGGCGCGTCAGCGAGAGGCGCAGCTTGCCGAGCTGCGTTTGCAGCTCCACCGGCGTGTTAGCCTGTGGCACCAGCCAGGCACCCTGCGTCGAGTTGCTGTTAAGCTGCCCCTGGATTTCGATAGCGCTCGCCTGATTCGTCAGGTGGCGCATCTGCTGATTCAGCTGGCTCACTTCCTGATGCAGCTGATTCACTTTGGGGCTGGTGGGCGTCGAGCTACAGCCGCTTAGCAGCGCTACCGTACACGCCAGCGGCGCCCAAACCGTCCTGATCATAAAGCGTTCCTTTTCCGTTATTTAGGAATACGTAATACCTGGCCTGGATAGATTTTATCAGGATGCGTCAGCATCGGTTTGTTGGCTTCGAAAATTTTGTTGTATTCGTTGGCGTTGCCATAAATGGTCTTAGAGATGGCGCTCAGTGTGTCGCCTTTTTTCACGGTGTAGAGCTCCGCTTCCGGCGCGTTGTCGGTTGTTTTAACCTGGTCGTCGACTTTGGTGATGCCCGCGACGTTACCGGCCGCCACCAAAATTTTCTCTTTCAGCTCTTGAGAAATGCCGTCGCCGCTCACCGTTACGGTGTCGCCGTTTACCGCCACGTTCACTTTGTCGCTGTCCGGTAAGCCCAGTTGGTCGATGTGCTCCTTCAGCTTTTTGCTGGCGTCATCATGGCTGGATACTGCGTCCCACAGTTTTTCGCCTGCCTCTTTCACAAAGTTAAACAAACCCATATATCCTCCAGATTGTCGTGGTGTAAGCCGCCTTTCTGACGACATCATTAAGCATAGACTTTTTCTCGCTACGTCTCCTGCCGAAAGGCAAAAGTGGAAAGGCACGCTTATACATTTTGTTGACTTGCCATTCGCGCTACACTGTGTGGCCCATTTATTTAGCGTCAGGAACCGTCATGCACTGCCCATTTTGCTCAGCTGTGGACACGAAAGTCATTGATTCCCGTCTGGTTAGCGAAGGATCGTCCGTGCGGCGTCGCCGTCAGTGTCTGGTGTGCCATGAGCGTTTCACTACCTTCGAAGTAGCGGAGCTGGTGATGCCGCGGGTAGTGAAAAGCAATGACGTGCGCGAACCCTTTAACGAAGACAAGCTCAGCAGCGGCATGATGAAGGCGCTGGAGAAGCGTCCGGTGAGCGCCGATGCGGTCGAAAGCGCGGTAAACCATATCAAAACTCAGCTGCGCGCCACCGGCGAGCGGGAAATTCCCAGCAAGCTGATCGGCAATCTGGTGATGGACGAGCTGAAAAAGCTGGATAAGGTCGCCTATATCCGTTTCGCCTCGGTCTACCGCAGCTTTGAAGATATTCGCGATTTCGGCGCGGAGATCGCTAAGTTACAGGATTAACCATGACTGATGAACGCTATATGGCGCGCGCGCTGGAACTGGCGCGGCGCGGACGTTTCACAACGACGCCCAATCCCAACGTGGGCTGCGTTATCGTGCGCGACGGCGCGATAGTCGGCGAAGGGTGGCATCAACGTGCTGGTGAGCCGCATGCCGAAGTGCATGCGCTGCGCATGGCAGGTGACAGGGCGCGCGGCGCGACCGCTTACGTTACGCTGGAGCCTTGCAGCCATCACGGCCGCACGCCGCCGTGCTGCGACGCCTTGATCGCCGCCGGCGTCAGTCGCGTGGTCGCGGCGATGCAGGATCCCAATCCGCAGGTCGCCGGGCGCGGTCTCTACCGCCTGCAGCAGGCGGGCATCGCGGTGAGCCACGGCCTGATGATGGCGGAAGCGGAGGCGCTGAATCGCGGTTTCCTGAAGCGTATGCGCACCGGCTTTCCTTTTGTTCAGCTCAAGCTCGGCGCCTCGCTCGATGGCCGTACCGCCATGGCGAGCGGCGAAAGCCAGTGGATTACCTCGGCCGCCGCCCGTCGAGACGTGCAGCGTCTGCGCGCGCAAAGTTCCGCTATTCTCAGCAGCAGCAGCACCGTACTGGCGGATAATCCTTCGCTGACGGTGCGCTGGCCAGAGCTGGATGAAGCGTCGCGTTCGCTGCTGGACGAAGCTGCGCTGCGCCAGCCGCTGCGCGTAGTGGTGGACAGCCGCAACCGGGTTACGCCGCAGCATAAACTGATTACGCAGCCGGGTGAAACCTGGCTGATGCGCGCCGCGCCTGACGAGCAGCCCTGGCCGGAGAGCGTGACGCAGATAGCTGTGCCGCGGCGCGAAGAGCAGCTCGATCTGGTGGCGCTGATGATGCTGCTCGGCAAACGACAGGTGAACAGCCTGTGGGTCGAAGCGGGCGCGTCGCTGGCTGGCGCGCTGCTGCAGGCGGGCGTGGTGGATGAGCTGATTGTCTATCTGGCACCAACGCTGCTCGGCGACGCCGCGCGCGGCCTGTGTCAGCTGCCTGGCCTGCAGCGTCTGGCTGATGCGCCAGCCTTTTCATTCTGCGACGTGCGCCAGGTCGGCCCCGATCTGCGCCTGACGCTGACGCCGCGCTGACAGTGGCGGAAAAGCGAGAGCACGCCGCCAAAGAGTGTGATAGAATCCGCCCCCCTGCGGGGCCATAACAAAACCCTGAAAGGATAAGTATGAAAGTTATCGAAGCTGCTGTTGCCACGCCTGAGGCCAATGTTGCCATCGTCATCGCGCGTTTTAACAACTTCATCAACGACAGCCTGCTGGACGGCGCGATCGATGCCCTGAAGCGTATCGGTCAGGTGAAAGATGAAAACATCACCGTCGTCTGGGTTCCAGGCGCGTACGAACTGCCGCTGGCAGCCCGCGCGCTGGCGAACAGCGGCAAGCACGACGCCATTGTGGCGCTGGGCACCGTTATTCGCGGCGGCACCGCTCACTTTGAATATGTCGCCGGCGAAGCCAGCTCCGGCATCGCTAATGTCGCGATGACCAGCGAAATCCCGGTAACGTTCGGCGTGCTGACCACGGAAAATATCGAGCAGGCTATTGAGCGTGCCGGTACCAAAGCGGGTAACAAAGGCGCCGAAGCGGCCCTGACCGCACTCGAAATGATTAACGTATTGAAAGCCATCAAAGCCTGATTTTTGTAAGGGGAATTTTGTGAAACCTGCTGCTCGTCGCCGCGCCCGCGAGTGCGCTGTCCAGGCGCTCTACTCCTGGCAGTTGTCTAAAAACGACATTGCCGATGTGGAATACCAGTTTCTGGCGGAACAAGACGTCAAAGACGTCGACATTACCTATTTCCGCGAACTGCTGTCCGGTGTGGCGACCAACAGCGCGTATCTGGATGGGCTGATGAAACCTTACCTGTCGCGCCAGCTGGAAGAGCTGGGCCAGGTAGAAAAAGCAATCCTGCGTATTTCGCTGTATGAACTGAGCAAGCGCGATGATGTGCCCTATAAAGTGGCCATCAACGAAGGGATCGAGCTGGCGAAAGTGTTTGGCGCTGAAGACAGCCATAAGTTCGTCAACGGCGTGCTGGATAAAGCCGCTCCACAAATCAGACCCAATCGCAAATAAAGAAAAGGCCAGCTTGCTGGCCTTTTTTCATCAGTAAGCGGAACGCAATCATGTCCTGTGGCGAATTCGAACTCATCGCACGCTATTTCAATCGCAGAACCCGCAGCCGCCGGGATGTCGAAACCGGCATCGGCGACGACTGCGCGCTGATGAGCGTGCCAGAGAAACAGACGCTGGCGATCAGCACCGATACGCTGGTGGCGGGCGTCCACTTTTTACGCGATATCCATCCTGCCGATCTCGGCTATAAAGCGCTGGCGGTTAATCTCAGCGATCTGGCGGCGATGGGCGCCGATCCAGCGTGGCTGACGCTGGCGCTGACGCTGCCGGAGGTCGACGAGGCCTGGCTGAAAGCCTTCAGCGAAAGCCTGTTCGAGCTGCTGGAGTATTACGATATGCAGCTGGTAGGTGGCGATACCACGCGCGGTCCGTTGAGCCTGACGCTCGGCATTCACGGTCTGGTGCCGCAAGGACGCGCGCTGAAACGTTCCGGCGCGAAGCCGGGCGACTGGATCTACGTGACCGGCACGCTGGGCGACAGCGCGGCGGGTCTGGCGCTGCTGCAGCATCATCGACGTATCAACGATCCGGCGGTGCATGAAGTGCTGATTAAGCGCCATCTGCGGCCAATGCCGCGCATCCTGCAGGGACAGGCGCTGCGTTCGCTCGCCTCGGCGGCAATCGATATTTCCGACGGTCTGATTTCCGACCTCGGCCATATTCTCAAGGCGAGTGGCTGCGGCGCGCGGCTTAATCTCGACGCGCTGCCGCTGTCACCCGCGCTGCGCGACCACTTCGAGCCTGAGCAGGTGCAGCGCTGGGCGCTGAGCGGCGGCGAGGATTATGAGCTCTGCTTTACCGTACCGGAGATGAACCGCGGCGCGCTTGACGTCGCGCTGGGCCACCTTGGCGTGCCCTTTACCTGTATCGGGCAGCTGATGCCGGAATCAGAAGGGCTGACGCTGCTGGAGCATGGCAAACCGGTTACCTTCAGTCATAAGGGATTTGATCATTTTGACGCTAAATAAGGATGTGGCGAAAAGCCGTCTGCGCATGGGCAATCCCTGGCATCTGCTCGCCACCGGTTTCGGCAGCGGATTAAGCCCTTTTGTGCCAGGTACGATGGGATCGCTGGCGGCGATCCCTTTCTGGTGGCTGATGGCGCGGCTGCCGCAGGATCTCTACTCGCTGATCGTGCTGCTGGGGATCAGTCTTGGCGTATATCTCTGTCACCGCACCGCTAAAGATATGGGCGTGCACGATCACGGCAGCATTGTCTGGGATGAGTTTATCGGCATGTGGATTACGCTGATGGCGATCCCGGCGCATACCTGGCAGTGGGTGCTGGCCGGTTTTGTCATATTCCGCATTTTCGATATGTGGAAGCCCTGGCCGATCCGCTGGTTCGACCGCAACGTTCACGGCGGCATGGGGATTATGGTGGATGATATTATCGCCGGCGTGATCTCAGCGGCGCTGCTCTATGCGGCGGGGCGCTGGCTGGGATTCTAGGCTGGTATAACGTGCCCATGCGGGTGGCGTGGGCCGATCGCAAAGTCGCTCAAGACATCCATGCTCGCTCGGCCCGCGCCATCCCTGGCGCGGGACGCTTTGCTCTTCTGCCCACGCCACCCGCTTCCGCCAGGGTCGTGCGGCCTGAAAAAGAACCTTATTCGAATCCCACCACCGGATGAGGCTGATAGACCGTCTCCAGCTCGGCAATCTCCTCCGCGCTCAGCGTGACCTCAACTGCTTTCACAAGATCCGCTAACTGCTCGGTGCGCGATGCCCCGATAATCGGCGCGGTGACGGCGGGCTTATGCAGCAGCCAGGCGAGCGCGACCTGCGCGCGGCTGACGCCTTTCTGCGCGGCAATCGCCTCTACGCGCTGTGCGATAGCCGCATCGTTCTCTTCCGTGGCGCTGTAGAGGGTTTTGCCGAACTCATCCGATACCGAACGCGTTGTGGTCTCTCCCCAGGGACGCGTCAGCCTGCCGCGCGCCAGCGGGCTCCAGGGCAACACGGCGATATTCTCCGCCAGACAGAGCGGATGCATCTCGCGCTCCTCTTCGCGCTGAATCAGGTTGTACTGATCCTGCATGCTGACGAACTGCGCCCAGCCATGCTGGCGCTGCGTGTACACCGCTTTAGCGAACTGCCAGGCGTACATAGAAGAGGCGCCGATATAACGCGCTTTGCCCGCTTTCACCACGTCGCTCAGCGCTTCCAGCGTCTCTTCCAGCGGCGTTTCATAATCCCAGCGGTGAATTTGCAGCAGGTCGACATACTCCATATCCAGGCGCTGCAAACTGTCGTCGATCGACTGCATAATATTTTTGCGCGACAGACCCTGCGACAGATTGCTGAGCGGGAAGTAAACCTTGGTGGCGACCACAATATCCTCGCGCCGCGCGAACGCTTTCAGCGCGCGGCCGACAATCTCTTCACTGCTGCCATCGGAATAGCTGTTCGCGGTATCGAAAAAGTTGATGCCCGCTTCCAGCGCCTGGCGGATCAGCGGACGGCTGCTCTCTTCCGGCAGCGTCCAGGCGTGACGACCGCGATCCGGTTCGCCAAACGTCATACAGCCGAGACAGAGGCGGGAAACCTGAAGGTCGGTGTTGCCTAACTGCGTGGTTTTCATGAAGACTCCTGCTATGCATTAAACAATCAGCTAAGCATAGCAGGAGAGGAGGGCAGGGGATTTTACTGAGCGAGCCAGTCGCGAATTTGCTGCTGAATGCCTTGCGCGTCCAGCTGGTAATCGCGACGTACTTCATCCTGCGTGCCCTGCGGGATAAATTCGTCCGGCAGACCCAGGTTGAGCACCGACACGCGCAGGCGCTTCGCCATCACGGTCTCATTGACGCCGCTGCCCGCGCCGCCTTTGATCGCGCCTTCTTCCAGCGTGACCAGCGACTCATGACTCTGCGCCAGCTCGGCGATCAGCGCCTCATCCAGCGGCTTAACGAAGCGCATATCTACCAGCGTGGCGTTGAGCGCGTCCGCCGCTTCCGCCGCCGCAGGCAGCAGGGTGCCGAAGTTGAGGATCGCCAGCTTCTCGCCCTTGCGCTTCACCACGCCTTTGCCGAGCGGCAGGCTCTGCAGCGGCGTCAGCTCGACGCCGACTGCGTTGCCGCGCGGATAGCGCACCGCGCTCGGCCCGTCCTGATAGTGATAGCCGGTATAGAGCATCTGACGGCATTCGTTCTCGTCGCTCGGCGTCATAATCACCATTTCCGGCACGCAGCGCAGAAACGCGAGGTCGAATGCGCCCTGGTGCGTCTGGCCGTCGGCGCCGACGATGCCGCCGCGATCGATAGCGAACAGCACCGGCAGCTTCTGGATCGCCACGTCGTGGATCACCTGATCGTAGGCGCGCTGCAGGAAAGTCGAGTAGATCGCCACAATCGGCTTATAGCCGCCGATCGCCATACCGGCAGCGAAGGTGACCGCGTGCTGTTCGGCAATCGCCACGTCGAAGTACTGGGACGGATAGCGTCGTGAAAACTCCACCATGCCAGAGCCTTCGCGCATCGCGGGCGTGACCGCCATTAGCTTCGGATCGTCCTGCGCCATTTCGCACAGCCAGTTACCGAAAATTTTAGAATAGCTGGGCAGACCCCCGGCGCTTTTAGGCAGCGCGCCGCTGGCGGGATCGAACTTCGGCACTGCGTGCCAGGCAATAGGATCTTCTTCTGCCGGCGCGTAGCCTTTGCCCTTTTTGGTCATAATATGCAGGAACTGCGGCCCTTTCAGGCTGCGCATGTTCTTCAGCGTGGTGACCAGCGTCAGGACGTCGTGACCGTCGACCGGGCCGATATAGTTAAAGCCCAGCTCTTCAAACAGCGTGCCTGGCACCACCATGCCTTTCAGGTGCTCTTCGGTGCGCTTCACCAGCTCTTTGATCGGCGGCAGTCCGCCCAGCACGCGTTTACCGCCTTCGCGCAGGCGCGAGTAGGTTTTGCCGGAGAGGATCTGCGCCAGACGGTTGTTCAGCGCGCCGACATTCTCAGAGATCGACATCTCGTTGTCGTTAAGGATCACCAGCATATCGGGCTTAATATCGCCCGCGTGGTTCATCGCCTCAAACGCCATACCGGCGGTGATTGCGCCGTCGCCGATGATACAGGCGGTGCGGCGACCCAGGCCTTCGCGCTCCGCCGCCGCCGCCATGCCCAGCCCGGCGCTGATCGAAGTCGAAGAGTGCCCGACGCTCAGCACGTCATATTCGCTCTCGCCGCGCCACGGGAAAGGGTGCAGGCCGTTTTTCTGGCGAATGGTGCCGATGCGATCGCGACGGCCGGTCAGAATTTTATGCGGGTAGGCCTGATGCCCGACGTCCCACACCAGGTGATCGAACGGGGTGTTATAGACGTAATGCAGCGCGACGGTCAGCTCGACGACGCCCAGACCCGAAGCGAAATGGCCGCTTGAGCGGCTCACGCTGTCCAGCAGGTATTGACGGAGTTCATCGCACAGCGCCGGAAGCGTCTCTTTCGGGAGAGAACGCAGCTCCTCAACGGTGCTTGCCTGCGCCAGTGTCGGGTATTTTGCAATATCAAAACTCATCAGAGACTCATTATGGAAGTTATTTGTCGCGTTCAATTATGAAGCTTGCCAGCGCCTGCAATGCTGTGGTGTCTAACGATTGCGCCGCAAGAATATCCAGCGCGCTCAGCGCTTGCTGGTGAAGCTCCCTGGCTTTCGCTCGGGCGTTATCAAGCCCCAGCAGCGACGGGTAGGTGCTTTTATCCAGATCCTGATCGGCACCCTGTTTTTTGCCGGTAACCGCGCTGTCGCCTACCACATCAAGAATATCGTCCTGCACCTGAAACGCGAGGCCGATCGCGTCAGCGTAGCGATCCAGCGCGGGCAGCGCGTCGCGTCCGCGTTCGCCTGCCGCGAGCGCGCCAAGGCGCACGGCGGCGCGGATCAGCGCGCCGGTTTTATGGCGATGGATCTGCTCCAGCTGTTCCAGCCCGACGCGCTGGCCTTCCGCCGCTAAATCGAGCGCCTGGCCGCCGCACATGCCCGCTACGCCGCTGGCGCGCGCCAGTTCGGCAATCATTGCGATGCGGCTTGCGTCGCTGACGCCCGGCATTGGCTCTTCGGCCAGAATAGAGAACGCCAGGGTTTGCAGCGCATCGCCTGCGAGTATCGCCGTATCTTCGCCATACTTAATATGGCAGGTCGGCTGGCCGCGGCGTAACGCGTCATCATCCATCGCTGGCAGGTCGTCATGGATCAGGGAGTAGGCGTGAATGCATTCCACGGCGGCGGCAGGCGCATCGAGGCTCGTCGGGTCCGCGTTAAACATTTCGCCGGTGGCGTAGACCAGAAAAGGACGCAGGCGTTTACCGCCCAATAATGCCCCATAACGCATGGCATTAACCAGAGGAGAACTCTGAAAGGGAAGCGGCTCTAACAAGCGCGACAGCGCAGCGTTTGCGCGTTCCGGATAAACGCTCAACAGGTGAATAAAATCCATTACTCTTTTTCCGGTGTGAAGGCGCTGAGATCGGCCTCTTTATCGTCGCTGAGCAGAATGCGTACGCGCTGCTCGGCCTGTTGCAACGTTTGCTGACCGTTGCGCGCCAGCTGTACGCCGCGCTCAAACTCATTCAGCGCCTCTTCAAGCGGCAGCTCGCCGCTCTCCAGCCGGCTGACGATCTGCTCCAGCTGCTGTAAGGAGGTTTCAAAACTAGCGGGCGGTTCGGCTTTTTTCGGCATATTCAGTGTCGACTCACGTGTAAGACTTTATCTCGTAATCGGTCATGGTAGCGGAGAGCGTTTGATTAGCAAAATAATCAATGTGACTGCGGTTGCAGAAGCAGTCATCTGACAAAGGTGATATACTCTCGCGCCTCGGATGCGGATGCGCCCTTTAGCCCACAATTTTTGTGATTTTACCAGCTAAGTGCCGCGTGCTCGCACTTATTTGCCCAACGAATTCGTGTCGCCATGAAGTTTATCATCAAGTTATTTCCCGAAATCACCATCAAAAGTCAGTCGGTGCGATTGCGCTTTATTAAAATCCTCACCAGCAATATTCGCAACGTGCTGAAAACCGTCGGTGAGGATATCGCCGTGGTGCGTCACTGGGATCACATCGAAGTCCGTTCGAAAGACGAAGGGCTGCGCGGCGTGATTGTGGATGAGCTCACCCGCATTCCCGGCATTCACCATGTGCTGTCGGTCGAAGACCGTGCCTATACCGACGTGCACGATATTTTTGAGCAGACGCTGGCGCTCTATGGCGACAGCCTGCAAAACAAAAGCTTCTGCGTGCGCGTTAAGCGCCGCGGTAAACATGAGTTTAGCTCGCAGGACGTAGAGCGCTACGTCGGCGGCGGCCTGAATCAGCATATCGCCAGCGCGAAGGTACAGCTCAACAAGCCGGACGTTACCGTGCATCTCGAAATCGAGAACGATCGCCTGCTGCTGATCACCGGGCGCTATGAGGGGCTGGGCGGCTTCCCGATCGGCACGCAGGAAGATGTGCTGTCGCTGATCTCTGGCGGATTCGACTCTGGCGTCTCCAGCTATATGCTGCTGCGCCGCGGCTGTCGCGTACACTACTGCTTCTTTAATCTCGGCGGCGCAGCGCATGAAATCGGCGTGCGTCAGGTCGCGCACTATATCTGGAACCGCTTCGGCCGCTCGCATCGCGTGCGCTTTGTAGCGATTAACTTCGAGCCGGTGGTCGGCGAGATTCTGGAAAAAGTGGATGACGGCCAGATGGGCGTGGTGCTGAAGCGCATGATGGTGCGCGCCGCGTCAATGGTCGCAGAGCGCTATGGCGTTCAGGCGCTGGTGACCGGCGAAGCGCTCGGCCAGGTATCCAGCCAGACGCTGACCAACCTGCGCCTGATCGATAACGCCTCCGATACCCTGATCCTGCGTCCGCTGATCTCGCACGATAAAGAGCACATCATCAAGGTGGCGCGCGACATCGGCACTGAAGATTTTGCCCGCACCATGCCGGAATATTGCGGCGTGATTTCTAAAAGCCCGACGGTAAAAGCGGTGAAAGCGAAGATTGAGGCGGAAGAGCAGCATTTCGACTTCAGCATTCTGCAGCGCGTGGTGGAAGAGGCGAGCAACGTCGATATTCGCGATATCGCCGAGCAGGCCGAAGAGGAAGTGGTGGAAGTTGAAACCGTGGACTCGTTCGGCAGCGACGATAGGGTGCTGGATATCCGCGCCATTGACGAACAGGAAGATAAGCCGCTGGCGCTGCAGGGCACCGAGGTGAAATCGCTGCCGTTCTACAAGCTCAGCAGCCAGTTCGCCGATCTCGACCAGAGCAAAACCTGGCTGCTCTACTGCGATCGCGGCGTGATGAGCAAGCTGCAGGCGCTCTATCTGCATGAGCAGGGCTTTAAAAACGTGAAGGTTTATCGTCCGTAAAAGACGCTGTCCGTCGGCGGCCTGTTTTAGCCGCCGACGGACAGAAGATCGTTATTCGCTGTAATCGTAGATGCCTGCCGCCAGCACCAGCTGGGACGCGACTTCCGCCGCTTTCTCTTTTCCTGCCAGTAGATCGATCAGCTTTAACGCGAAATCCATCGCCGTGCCCGGCCCCTGGCTGGTCAGCAGATTTACGCGTGGATCCCACACCACACGTTTCTCCATCCACTTCTCCGCGGGAATTGTCTCTTTTAAACCGGGGAAGCCGGTCATATTGCCGACCGGGAAGAGATCGTGCGGTACCAGCACGGTGCCAGCCGCTGCGCAGATCGCCGCAACGATGCGGCCGGAAAGATGGAACTGGCGCACCGTTTCCACCAGCAGTGGGCTGTCGCGAAAGGTTTCCGCGCCTTTCAGACCGCCCGGCAGCACAATCGCCGCGTAGTCGTCGTCGGCAACCTCCACCAGCGGCGCATCAGCCAGCAGGCGAACGCCACGCGAACAGACGATTTCGCGCGCGCCGTCGCTCTCTACGCTGGCGGTGACCACCTTCAGGCCGCCGCGCACCAGCAAATCGATGGTGGTAACCGCCTCGGTCTCTTCACTGCCATGTGCGAGGCAAACCAGAACTGGCGTGTTCGCGGTCATAATGGGACTCCTTGCGTTTAACAAACTCATATAAGCGGGTGTTTTCCGGCACGGCGATCCCCTGCGCGCGCGCGCGGCGCAGCAGGAATCCGGTGATGTAATCTATTTCAGTCAGACGCTGCGCCCGTACATCCTGCAGCATCGAGGAGGTGTTGGCCGCCGTGGTTTCAATCACGTTATAAACGATGTCGCTCAGGCTGTCGGCGGTGATGTGCTGGCCTTCGCGCTCCATCACCCAGCTCAGCTCCTGGCAGAGCATGTCGATCTGCTCCGGCCAGGCGCGCAGCGCGCCATTCTGGCAGTCGTGTTCGACGGTGAGCGGATTGATCACGCAGTTTACCGCCAGCTTGCGCCAGCAGGCGGCGCCGATATTGTCATGCCAGGCGACGTCCGGTAGCGCCGCGTGCAGAATATCAGCGAGGTCGCTGTAGGCCGCGCTTTTACGGTTAGCGGGACCGATATGGGTGATGCCGCTGGCGACATGTTTTATCACGGTACCGTCGCGCATCGCCGCATGCGTGGTGATGCCGCGCAGCAGCGGCTGACTGAGTCCTTTTAGCTCCTCCAGCGTGCCCATACCGTTATGCAGCAGCAGAACAGGGCAATGTTCCGACAGCACGCTCTGCAGGTTACGCACCGCAGGCGAAACCTGTGGCGCCTTCAGCGTCACCAGCAGCAGCTGGCTGTCAGCCAGAAACAGCGGGTCGTTGGCGATAAAGGTGTTGTTGCTCACCCTGCCCTGGTAATCGATAACGTTGACGGAACAGTAGGGCTGCGGCACGCGCAACCATCCCTGAACCTCATGGCCCTGGCGTGCAAGGGCCGCAAGCCAGACCTGGCCAATGGCCCCGCAACCCAACACGGTAATTTTCATACTGCCTCCCGTATCCGGGTTTGTCGTTTGTTCTTTAATACACAGCGATAATAAGTATAGCGTTGTGCGCAGCCTGATTTTGTTTAGTGCGGCAAGACGCGTATTATGCATGTCACTTTAGCGTCAGGAGAAGAAGAGATGCCATCTTTCGATATCGTTTCAGAAATCGACATGCAGGAAGTTCGCAACGCGGTCGAAAATGCCAACCGTGAATTAACAACCCGCTTCGATTTTCGCAACGTGAGCGCCAGTTTCGAGCTCAACGAAAAGAATGAAACCATCAAAGTGACCAGCGAGTCCGATTTTCAGGTGAAACAGCTGGTGGATATGCTGCGTGAGAAGCTGCTCAAGCGCGGCATCGAGGGCGCCGCGCTCGATATTCCTGAGGAGATCGAGCACAGCGGTAAAAACTGGAGTGTCGATGCCAAAATGAAAAAAGGCATTGAAACCGAAGTCGCGAAGAAAATCGTCAAGCTGATTAAAGACAGCAAGCTGAAGGTGCAGACGCAGATTCAGGGCGATTCGCTGCGGGTGACCGGCAAATCGCGTGACGATCTGCAGGGCGCGATGGCGCTGGTGCGCGGCGGTAACCTCGGTCAACCTTTCCAGTTTAAAAACTTCCGCGATTAATCCTCTCATAGCGTGCGGCCACAGTGGTGTCCGCACGTTACGCTTTTCAATATTGTCACACGGCCTGTTTCCATTTTACCCTGCTTTATATCAACGCTGTGCATGGCAAAGTCGTGCACATTGGTTTATGAGCCTGACTGACTGGAGATAAATCATGAAAACGATGAAAGCTGCGGTAGTGAAAGCCTTTGGCGAGCCGTTAACCATTGAACAGGTGCCCGTACCGGAAGCAGGACCGGGCCAGGTTCTGGTCAAAATCGCCGCGACCGGCGTGTGCCATACCGACCTGCATGCGGCGGAAGGCGACTGGCCAGTGAAACCTGCGCTGCCTTTTATTCCAGGCCATGAAGGCGTCGGGGAAGTGGTGGCGAAAGGGCCGGATGTCACGCATCTCAAGCTGGGCGATCGCGTCGGGATACCCTGGCTCTATTCGGCGTGCGGCCATTGCGAACACTGCCTCGACAGCTGGGAAACGCTTTGTCTGAGCCAGAAAAATGCAGGCTATTCGGTTAACGGCAGCTTTGCCGAATATTGCCTCGCCGATGCGAATTATGTCGGCATATTGCCGGATAACGTCGGATATGCAGAAATCGCCCCCATCCTTTGCGCAGGCGTTACCGTCTATAAAGGGCTAAAAATGACCGATACCCGGCCTGGCCAATGGGTGGTGATTTCGGGTATTGGCGGGCTGGGGCATATGGCTGTGCAGTATGCCGTAGCGATGGGTTTAAATGTCGCGGCGGTAGATATCGACGATGAAAAACTGGCGTTTGCGCAGCGCCTCGGCGCCAGCGTCGTGGTAAATGCCCGTAACGAGGATCCGGCGCAGGTTTTCCATTCAGCGTTCGGCGGCGCCCATGGCGTGCTGGTAACGGCGGTATCGCCTAAGGCGTTCGAGCAGGCTATCGGGACGCTGCGGCGCGGCGGCACAATGGTGCTCAACGGCTTGCCGCCGGGTAAATTCGATCTCTCTATTTTCGATATGGTGCTGGATGGCATTACCGTGCGCGGCTCCATTGTCGGCACGCGGAAAGATCTACAGGAGGCGCTCGATTTCGCCGGAAGGCATAAAGTCAAAGCCACTATTGGGATCGAGCCTCTGAGCAATATTAACGATATCTTCGCGCGTATGCGCGCCGGGAAAATCGAGGGGCGCGTTGTCGTCGATATGTCGCTCTGAGCCGGGCGTGAAAAACAAAGAACCGGCGCCAGGCCGGTTCTTTAGTCGATGCGTCATGCTTTATCGCAAAGCGCTCAGCTGCTTGCCAGCAGTGCTTCCAGCTCGGGACGGCTGGTGACCTTACTGTCGATTTTGATATAGGCGCTTTTCTCTTCCGGCACGATCAGCACGGCCGACACGCCCGGCTGCGCTTTCAGACGCTGTTCTAGATTCGGCACCGCCAGCGCGCTATCGCTCAGTACGATACGCAGGCTGCTGACATAGGGCGGCTCCTGCATGGTCATGGCAACGAACAGCCAGATCGCAGCGACAATCGCGCCGACCAGGAATACGGTTTGCGCATCGAAATGCCCAAATACCCAGCCGCCGAGGCTGCCGCCGATCGCCACGCCGATAAACTGGCTGGTGGAATAGAGCCCCATCGCGGTGCCTTTGTAGCCGGCCGGCGACTCTTTGCTGACCAGCGAAGGCAGAATCGCCTCCATCAGGTTAAAGGCGAAGAAGAAAAGCTGCACGCCGATCACCAGCGTCCAGAAGTGACCTTCCGCGCCCCACAGCACGATCTCCGCGATAACGATCAATCCTACGCAGGCGACAAATACGCGCTTCATGCGGCGCTTCACTTCTGCATAGATAATAAAAGGCACCACGCCGACAAAGGCGATCAGCATCGTCACCAGATAAACTTTCCAGTGTTCGGCGGCTGGCAGACCAGCCTGCTCGAACTGACCGGGCAGGGCGACGAAGCTGGACATCAGCAAGATATGCAGGCAGAGAATGCCGACGTTGAGCTTAATCAGACGCGAATTGCCGAGCACCTTGCGGAAGCTGCCTTTCACCATGCCCGATTCGCGGTTCAGCACATGCCCCGGCGCATTGGGCACCACCAGCAGGGTGATTACGATGCCCAGCGAGGCGAGGATAGCGATCATCCAGAACAGCGCGTGCAGCCCCAGCGCGTGAGTGACAATCGGACCGATCACCATCGCAATGGCGAAGGTGACGCCGAAGCTGATGCCGATAAAGGCCATCGCCTTGGTGCGGTTCTGTTCACGGGTCAAATCAGACAGCAGCGCCATGACGGCAGCGGCAATCGCGCCGGAACCCTGTAAGGCGCGGCCGAGAATAATGCCCCAGATAGAGGTCGTGTTCGCCGCGATAAGGCTGCCCAACACAAACAGCAGCAGGCCGCCGACGATCAGCGGCTTACGGCCGATACGGTCAGACATCAGGCCGAAAGGAATCTGAAAGATCGCCTGCGCCAGACCGTAGATACCGATCGCCAGGCCAATAAGCGTTTCACTTGCCCCCTGAAGAGCCATACCGTAGGTAGTTAATACCGGCAGGACCATAAACATGCCCAGCATTCGCAGGGAAAATACCGTGCCCAAACCCCATGTGGCGCGAAGCTCCACCGGCGTCATTTTATTATCGTTCATTCCAACCTCTGTAAGTTTGCCGTATCTATTTTAGGGAGCAGGGCAGGGCGGGTAAAATGATAGTGTTTAAGAAGTGGTAACAAAAAGAAAGGGCGCGAAATCGCGCCCTTAGCATGCTATAGCAGTGCGGCTTTACCACACATAGGTCAGCAGATCTTTTGATGCCGGTCCCATAAAGTCCACCGACATCATCACGCTCAACGCGGTGATAGCCACGATAGAGAAGACGAACAGCTTACGTGCCCAGACGCGATCGTTCGAGGTCTTGTAACCTGATAACGCCATTCCCAGCCACCACACGCTAACGGCCGCCGCGACCACCAGATATTTATAACCCGCATAACCGCCCAGCGACAGCATCAGCGTGGCGATCATAAACGCCAGAATGTAGAGCGTAATATGATTCTTCGCTACGGAGATGCCTTTCACTACCGGCAGGACCGGAATGTTCGCCGCCTGGTAATCTTTAAAGCGGAAGATGGCAATCGCATAGGAGTGCGGCATCTGCCAGAGGCTAAAGATCGCCAGCAGTATCAGCGCGCCCGCATCAAACTCATTGGTGACGGCGCAGTAGCCGATCACCGGCGGCGCTGCGCCAGACAGGCTGCCAATCAGCGTCCCGTATACTGAGTGACGCTTCATGTAGAGGCTGTAAATACCGACGTAAACCACGAAGCCCATGACCGCCAGCCACATGGCCAGCGGATTGGCACCAAAGTAGAGCAACGCAAAGCCAGCAATACCTAGCGCGGTAGCATAAATCAGGCTTACTTTCGCGGAGATGAGGCCTTTTACCAGCACCCGATTCCTGGTTCTCTCCATCTTCACGTCAATATCACGGTCGATCACGTTGTTGAAAACACAACCCGATGCGACAACCAGCGATACGCCGACCAGAGAGGCGAGAAACAGGGCGTAATCAATGCTGCCTTTCGAAGCCAGCAGAAATCCGCCAATCACAGAAATTAAATTCCCGAAAATAATTCCTGGTTTTGTTACTTGCAGGTATTGCTTAATCATTACGAGCGACTCTTTAGCGAACCATCATGTTGTAGTTGAGGTTCCACATAATCCACAGCGAGCCAACCACGACGATCAGGATAATGACCGCCGAGAAGACGATGGCCACCATGTTCCAGCCGCCTTCGGACTTGCTGTCGAGATGCAGGAAGTAAACCAGGTGAACCAGCACCTGCACCACTGCACAGACAAGCACTACGCCCAGAATGGTAGCGTGCGACGCGCTTCCATCCATTACCATCCAGAACGGGATTGCCGTCAGGATGATAGAGAGGATAAAGCCGATCATGTAGGACTTAACGCTACCGTGCGATGCACCATGTTCAGTTACAGAATGACTCATTACATGGCTCCCATCAGATAAACAACGGTAAACACGCAGATCCACACTACGTCCAGGAAGTGCCAGAACAGGCTCAGGCACATGATACGGGTACGGTTAGTTGCCGACAGACCGTTTTTCGCGATCTGGAACATCAGTACCGCCATCCAGATCAGGCCAGAGGTCACGTGCAGACCGTGGGTACCGACCAGCGTAAAGAAGCCGGACAGGAAGCCGCTACGGTTTGGACCAAAGCCCTCTTCGATCAGGTGATGGAACTCATAAAGCTCCATGCCGATAAAGCCAGCACCGAACAGGAAGGTCAACGCCAGCCAGCCGATAACGGCGCCTTTGTTTTCCTTGTTCATGGCGATAACCGCCATGCCGTAGGTAATGGAGCTCAACAGCAGAAGCGCTGTTTCAACCAGAACGAACGGGAGTTCGAAGATGTCTTTACCTGCCGGACCGCCGGCAGTGCTGTTGACCATTACTGCATAGGTCGCAAACAGCGTTGCGAAGATAATGCAGTCGCTCATCAGGTAGATCCAGAAGCCAAAGACTTTATTGGCTCCTGCATCGTGATGCCCATGCTCCGCATGGGCGTCGTGGTGGTGTTTTGTCAGAGTTTCAGTTGCCATTATTTGAGACTCGCTTTGCTGATATCGTCCAGGTGCTGCTTTTCAATCTTCTCAATCTCGGCAACCGGAACGTAGTAGTCCACGTCTTGATCGAAGCTTTTCACAATCCAGGTCACAATCATGCCCAGGAAGGTGAGGCCAGCCAGCCACCAGATATGCCAGATCATGGCAAAGCCGAACACCGTAGCGAATGCAGCGATAACGATAGCCGCGCCGCTGTTTTTCGGCATATGAATCTCTTCATAGTGAGCCGGTTGCTTGTGCGCTTCGCCTTTCTCTTTCATTTCCCAGAACGCATCGCGCTCATGGATATGCGGGATAGTGGCAAAGTTGTAGAACGGCGGCGGTGAAGAGGTTGCCCACTCCAGCGTACGTCCACCCCACGGGTCACCGGTCAGATCGCGGTTCTGGTCACGGTCACGGACCGAAACGTAGAACATGATCAGCTGGCAAAGGATACCGCAAGCAATCAGCGCCACACCGACAGCCGCAACCACCAGCAGAGCGTGGAACTGCGGATCGATGTCCTGGCTCAGACGACGGGTCATACCCATGAAGCCCAGGATATACAGCGGCATAAAGGCGACGAAGAAGCCGATGATCCAGAACCAGAAAGCGCGTTTGCCCCAGGTTTCGTTCAGGGTAAAGCCGAAAGCTTTCGGGAACCAGTAGGTCACGCCAGCCATACAACCGAATACCACGCCGCCGATGATGACGTTATGGAAGTGCGCAATCAGGAACAGACTGTTGTGCAGCACGAAGTCCGCACCCGGCACCGCCAGCAGAACACCGGTCATACCACCTACAGAGAAGGTGACCAGGAAGCCAACGGTCCACAGCATGGCAGAGTGCATCACGATGCGGCCCTGGTACATGGTGAACAGCCAGTTAAAGATTTTCACGCCGGTCGGAATCGCGATGATCATCGTCATGATGCCGAAGAAGGCGTTAACGTTCGCGCCCGCACCCATGGTGAAGAAGTGGTGCAGCCAAACGATAAACGACAGTACGGTAATGGCGATGGTCGCCCACACCAGCGAGGTGTAGCCGAACAGACGTTTTTTCGAGAAGGTCGCAGTGACTTCAGAGAAGACGCCAAACACCGGCAGAACCAGGATGTACACCTCCGGATGACCCCAGACCCAGATCAGGTTGACGTACATCATCATGTTACCGCCCATATCATTGGTAAAGAAATGGAAGCCAAGGTAACGATCGAGCGTCAACAGCGCCAGGGTCACGGTCAGAACCGGGAACGCAGCGATGATCAGGACGTTGGTGCACAGGGAAGCCCAGGTAAACACCGGCATTTTGAACAGGTCCATGCCCGGCGCACGCATCTTCAGAATGGTAACGAAGAAGTTGATACCGGTCAGCGTGGTCCCGATACCGGACAGCTGGAGACTCCAGATCCAGTAATCGACCCCGACGCCAGGACTGTACTCCGCGCCTGAAAGCGGCGGATAGGCCAGCCAGCCAGTCTGTGCGAACTCGCCCACGCCCAGCGACAGGTTAACCAGGATCACACCGATCGCGGTAAACCAGAAGCTCAGGTTGTTCAGGAACGGGAAAGCAACGTCGCGCGCGCCGATTTGCAGCGGTACCGCGATGTTCATCAGACCAACAACGAAAGGCATCGCCACGAAGAAGATCATAATCACGCCGTGCGCGGTAAAGATCTGGTCGTAGTGGTGCGGCGGGAGTATGCCAGCTTCCCCAGCGGAAGCCATCACCTGTTGGGTACGCATCATAATCGCATCGGCAAAGCCGCGCAGCAGCATGACGAACGCCATGATGATGTACATGATACCCAGTTTTTTGTGGTCGACGGAGGTAAGCCATTCTGACCACAGATACTGCCATTTACCAAAGTAGGTTAGGGCAGCGATGACTGCCAGACCACCAATGATGATCCCGGCAACCGTGACCATGATAATTGGCTCATGGTACGGCACTGCATCCAGTGTTAATTTTCCGAACATCGTATTATTCCTCGGCTCCCGCGGAAGCGGTGTGACTCATGTCCATGCCTTCGTGCTGCGGCATGTCCATCTTCCCGTGGCTGGTCATGAACTTAGCAATGACTTGCTTGAACAGTTCAGGATTCGCTGAAGAGAAATATTCCACCGGATGATTTTCGCTTGGCACAGCCACTTTCTCGAAATCTTCCATCGTGGTCAGCGTGTTAGGCGCCGCTTTAACTTTGGCGACCCACTGCTGGAACTCCGCATCGTCCTTGGTTGCAATGGCTTTGAACTTCATACCAGAGAAACCTCGACCACTGAAGTTCGAGGAAATACCGTCAAACGTTCCTGGCTCGTTGGCGATCAGGTGCAGCTGAGTCTGCATGCCCGCCATGGCGTAGATCTGGCTGCCGAGCGTCGGAATGAAGAAAGAGTTCATGACGGAGTTGGAGGTAATTTTGAAGCTCACCGGCGTATTAGCCGGGAAAGCGATCTGGTTAACGGTAGCAATACCCTGTTGCGGGTAAATAAACAACCATTTCCAGTCCAGCGCCACTACCTGGATCTCAACCGGTTTAACGTCGGAGGCCAGCGGTTTGCTCGGCTCCAGCGCGTGAGTTGATTTCCATGTCAGCACGCCGAGGAAGAGAATGATCAGGATCGGAATGGTCCAGACCACGGCTTCCACTTTATTAGAGTGTGACCAGTTAGGGCTGTACTTCGCTTCAGTGTTGGATGCACGATATTTCCATGCAAACACCACCGCCATCAAGATTGCGGGAATAACGACGATCAACATCAAGCCGAAGGCTGTCAGAATCAACGAACGTTGCTCAAGTGCAATCTGTCCCTTGGGATTTAACAACGCATTATCGCAGCCACTCATTAACAAAGTGCCTGCAATTAATGACAAAATCCCCAAACTTTTATTGTATTTCCTGAGTCTCATTTAACGACCTCAATGACAAAGGGCTTATTGTCGTTTAAGTGTGCGCGCATTTTACGGGAAGGTTTATGCAGTGTAAACCAGCATAAGGATATGTCAGCAGCGTGTTGACACCTTTTGCTAAGGGTGTCACAGATGTTGCCTGGGGTGACAAATTATTAACTGCGACAAGCAGTTGGCACTAATTATAACAAAAACCGATGAAAGTATCCCTAAAGAAATCAGGGAAAGAATAAACCTTACTTTTGGTGCTCAATTCGTTAACAAATCTGCATCATTTGTGTGATGAAATTTATACAACATAATTACGCACCGGTTTTTAATATATTTGTTAAGCGAAGAATTTTAATCTTAATATTTTCTGGAAAATAACACGCGTTGGCAAAGTATAACTTTCCTTCTCGGCAGAGCTCGTCTGTTTCAGTTTCACGCTGAAATAATACCCGTTGTTAATCAACGGGTGCGATCGCCGCTGTGTTTTTCCGCTGCGCGATATAATCAAGCGCCACACCACTGCACACCGCCAGCACCAGCAACGCCATGCCCACTTCAAACAGGCCGGCAGGCATGTTTTCCCTCTGCCACAGATTCAGCGCCTGAAACGCCAGCGCCACCAGCCAGAGCGCAATAAACGCGCATCCCGCGCAGAACAGACGCGTTGTCCAGCGGTAGCCAGCGGCAAAACGCGTGCGCGGTAAAAATTGCTCGCTACGTTGCGCGACATTCAGCGTGTCGCGACACAGCAGCAGCAGCAGCAGGCCCGGCAGCGCCGCCACGACGGTAAAGGCGTAAAAAACAGGCCATCCCCAGAGTTCGACCAGCCAGCCGGCTGCGGGACCGACATAAACGCGGCCTACCGCAGAGAGCGCCGAAAGCAGAGCGAACTGCGTCGCGGAGAACGATTTATTACACAGGGTCATCAGCAGGGCGACGAAAGCGGCCGTGCCCATGCCGCCGCACAGATTCTCTACAAAGACCGCGCTGGCCATACTCCATAAGTGATGGGGCGTAACCGCCAGCAGCCAGTAAGCGAAATTAGATACCGCCTGTAAGATGCCGAAAATCAGCAGGGCGCGGAACAGGCTCAGTCGCTGCATCAGCACGCCACCGTAAAGCGCGCCGATAATAGTCGCCAGCAGGCCGAGCGTTTTGTTTACCAGCCCCACGTCGCCAGCGTTGAAACCGACGCCGCGAATCAAAAAGGTGGTGGTCAGTGAGGCGGCGAAGGCATCACCGAGCTTATAAAGAACGATTAAGGTGATCAGCAGCCAGGCGTTGTTGCGCTGGAAAAAATCCCGCAACGGCAGCGATACCGCCTCACGCAGCGAGTGAGGCGTCGTGGCGCGCGTATCGGGCTCTTTCGCCATTAGCGTGGCGATAAGCGCGGGAATCATCAGCAATGCCATTAGCCAGTAAGTCGCCTGCCAGCCGAGATAGCGATCCGCCAGCCAGAGCGCGAGCCCGCCGGAGACCAGCATCGCCAGCCGGTAGCCCAGCACGGTGATCGCAGCGCCGCTGCCGCGCTCTTCCGGCGGCAGCACGTCCGTTTTCCATGCGTCGAAAACAATATCCTGCGAGGCGGAGCAGAAAGCGACCAGTACCGCCAGCGCGGCGAGCAGCGTCAGATCGCGTCCGGGCTGCATAAAACCCATGGCGACGATACCGGCGATCAGCGCCAGCTGCGTGACTATCAGCCAGCCGCGACGTCGTCCGAGAAACGGCGGCGTAAAGCGGTCCATCACCGGTGACCAGAGGAATTTAAATACGTACGCCTGGCCGACCAGCGAAAAAAAACCGATGGTCTTCAAATCGACATTTTCTACCGTCATCCACGCCTGCAGCGTGCCGGCGGTCAGCGCCAGCGGCAGGCCAGAAGCAAAGCCAAGCAGGAGTAAAACAGCGGCGTTTCGTTGGGTGAAGATGCGGAGGTAGTGATTCATTGTGACCCTGAAGCGATGCCCGGCAGCGTGCCGGGCATAGAGTACGGCAGATTAGTGCGCGTTTTGCTTGATAAAGTTGTTGATGCTGGTGTCTTGTGCCATATCGGAGATGACATCGCCCAGCGTCGAGTTCACTGCATTGGTGATCTTATCGTTGGTCGCGCTGAACGCGCCTTCTACGCTGTAAGTCTGGCGATAGTTTTTCACCTGTTTATTGCCGTTCTTCGCGGTGGCGATAATCGAAATATCCGCTTTGGTGGTGATGCTGTAGCGTACATTGCCCTGGGTAACGTCCGCATAAAGGTTATTCACCACAATTTGCAGATCGACAGCGCCATCTGGGCCGATCATATAGCCGCGCGCGGTCATCTGTTTCTCCAGCACTTCCTGCAACAGGAAGCGTAAATCGCGCGATGGGGTGAGGGTCACCAGCTGGCCGTCGCGATTCACTTTCGCCAGCGCCTGATCGCTGCGCTGGTCGGCACCAGTGATGCTGACAGTCACGCCCATCAGACTTGGATCCTGCTGTGGCAGCTCGATTTTAGGCTGAATGGTCAGCGTATTGCTGTTGCTGGCACAGCCGGCCAAAATGAACGCGGCCAGCAGGGGAAATAACAGTTTTTTCAACATACTTATTCTCGTTAATGTTGTGGGTTGGTTTGCAAAAACTGCGGCCATCATAGCATTGCGCGGCAGTGAAAAAAGCCCTCGAAAGAGGGAAATTAAGGGCAAGCGCCTTTTTTATATGCTCAGGAAAACTCACCGTTGACCGCCGCTCTCGCTGCGCTATCATGCCGGTCGGCTTAGAGGCTGGCAGAAATATTTTCACACATCTGTGCGGATGCGTCTGAAAACCTACTAATATTTAACCAGATGGGGCACAGCGCTCGCCATTGAGGAAAGAGACAATGATCCGCGAACAAATCGAAGAGAAGCTGCGCCTGGCTTTCCAGCCGGCACATCTGGAAGTGCATGACGAAAGCTATCGTCATAATGTGCCAGCGGGTTCGGAAAGCCATTTTAAGGTCGTTATCGTCAGCGATCTTTTTGCTGGCCAGCGCTTTCTCGCGCGCCACCGGGCTATTTATGGCGAGCTTGCCGCCGAACTGGCAGGCAGCGTACATGCGCTGGCGCTGCACACTTACACTTTAAAGGAATGGGAAGGGCTGCAGGATACCGTGCTCGCCTCGCCAAACTGCCGCGGCGCCGGCACGCTCGCCTGACATCTTCTCTGTTTGAAAAAACGGCCTGCGGGCCGTTTTTTTTCATTATTAAGCGATAAACGCGATCTCCGGCGCAAAAAAGCAGCAAAGCCGCTAAAAAGTGGTGAGTTTACAGCCTCGACTCACCAGGGCGATGCCGCTATAATGCTGCGTCTATTTTTCCGGAATGTCTTCGGGACGCTTCTGGTGACAGGGATCAGGTTCTCTTAATGGAAGCCGTCCCGGTTGTTGGATACGGCGCATTGCATAATGTGTGGTGTCTGAAGTTGACCGAGCACGCGATTTTTTGAGGTAACAAGATGACAGTTTCAGTAGAAACCACGCAGGGTCTGGGCCGTCGCATTACGATTACTGTCCCCGCTGACAGCATCGAAAGCGCAGTGAAGAAAGAACTGGTGGAAGTGGCGAAAAAAGTCCGTATCGATGGTTTCCGTAAAGGCAAAGTGCCGGCCAATATCATCGCACAGCGCTACGGCGCTTCTGTTCGTCAGGACGTGCTGGGCGAGCTGATGACGCGCAACTTCGTTGACGCCATCATCAAAGAAAAAATCAACCCGGCTGGCGCGCCGAACTACGTGCCGGGCGAGTATAAAGAAGGCGAAGACTTCACCTACGCGGTCGAGTTCGAAGTCTACCCGGAAGTTGAACTGCAGGGTCTGGACAGCATCGAAGTAGAAAAACCGCTGGTGGAAGTGACCGAAGCTGACGTCGACGCCATGCTGGACACGCTGCGCAAGCAGCAGGCTAACTGGAAAGAGAGCGATGCGGCGGCTACGGCTGAAGATCGCGCTACCATCGACTTCACCGGTTCAGTCGACGGCGAAGAGTTCGAAGGCGGCAAAGCCTCTGACTTCGTGCTGGCGATGGGTCAGGGTCGCATGATCCCGGGCTTCGAAGAGGGCATCGTCGGTCATAAAGCTGGCGAAACCTTCACTATTGACGTGAAATTCCCGGAAGACTACCACGCGGAAAACCTGAAAGGTAAAGACGCGAAGTTCGACATCGTGCTGAAGAAAGTTGAAACGCGCGAACTGCCAGAGCTGACCGAAGATTTCATCAAGCGTTTCGGCGTGGAAGATGGTTCGGTTGAAGGTCTGCGCGCGGAAGTGCGTAAGAACATGGACCGCGAGCTGAAAGGCGCTATCCGCAACCGCGTGAAGACGCAGGCGATCGACGGTCTGGTGAAAGCCAACGAAATCGACGTGCCGGCAGCGCTGATCGACAGCGAAATCGACGTGCTGCGTCGCCAGGCTGCACAGCGTTTCGGCGGCAACGAGAAGCAAGCGCTGGAACTGCCGCGCGAGCTGTTCGAAGAGCAGGCGAAACGCCGCGTTATCGTTGGTCTGCTGCTGGGCGAAGTCATCCGCACCCACGAGCTGAAAGCTGACGAAGCGCGCGTTAACGCACTGATCGAAGAGATGGCTTCCGCTTACGAAGATCCGCAGGAAGTGATCGAGTTCTACAGCAAAAACAATGAGCTGATGAACAACATGCGCAACGTTGCGCTGGAAGAGCAGGCGGTTGAAGCCGTTCTGGAAAAAGCGAAAGTAACTGAGAAAGCGACCAGCTTCCAGGAACTGATGAATCAGACTACTGCTGCCTGATCGCTGATTTAACCAGAAGTGCTGAGCCCGCGGCTGTGAAGTCGCGGGCTTTTTTGTTTTTCCGGCACAATCTCCGCTCTTCGGCTGCTAGTCGCTTAATAAACCGGCAAATTATTCACGTTGCGCTTTTTCCAGGTTAGCGAATAGAGAAAAGGTTGTTATGCTTGAAACAGCAGGGCAGTATCCCCAGATTGAGGGAGTATGCAGAAGAGAGTTAGACTGGCTGATTAACCGTCCTTGAAGGTGTCGGAAACGAAGCTGAGCCGCGCAGAGCGGGCTCGCTTCAGAGAAAATCGGTACAGAATGTTGCCAATGAACTATATCCAGGAGACGGTAATGTCATACAGTGGCGATCGTGAATTTACTGCGCCGCGCAATGCGCTGGTGCCCATGGTGGTTGAACAGACTTCGCGCGGCGAGCGTTCCTACGACATCTATTCCCGCCTGCTGAAAGAGCGCGTCATCTTCCTGACCGGTCAGGTTGAAGATCACATGGCCAATCTGATCGTGGCGCAAATGCTGTTTCTGGAAGCGGAAAACCCAGAGAAAGATATCTATCTCTATATTAACTCCCCCGGCGGCGTCATTACCGCGGGCATGTCGATCTACGACACCATGAAGTTTATCAAGCCTGACGTCAGCACGATTTGTATGGGCCAGGCCTGCTCAATGGGCGCGTTCCTGCTGACCGCCGGCACGAAAGGCAAACGCTTCTGCCTGCCGAACTCGCGCGTGATGATCCACCAGCCGCTGGGCGGCTATCAGGGCCAGGCGACTGATATTGAGATTCATGCGAAAGAGATTCTGAAAGTGAAACAGCGCATGAACGAGCTGATGGCGGAGCACACCGGCAAGTCGCTGGAAGAAATTGAGCGCGATACCGAGCGCGACCGTTTCCTCTCGGCGAGTGAAGCGGTAGAGTATGGTTTAGTCGACTCCGTCCTGACACATCGCGAATAAGACTCATCTGCCCGTTTCCTTACGCTATAGTTACTGGGAAACGGGTTTGAGTTGAATGAATATTGGCCGTGTTCACACGGCCTGCGCCGTACGCCAGTATGGCCTGAGAACAAGAAGAGGTTAACTGATGACAGATAAGCGCAAAGACGGTTCAGGGAAGTTGCTGTACTGCTCTTTTTGCGGCAAAAGCCAGCATGAAGTGCGTAAGCTGATTGCCGGGCCGTCAGTGTATATCTGCGACGAATGTGTCGATCTGTGCAATGACATCATTCGCGAAGAGATTAAAGAAGTTGCCCCGCATCGCGAACGTAGCGCGCTGCCTACGCCGCACGAAATCCGCCATCACCTCGATGATTATGTTATCGGCCAGGAAAAGGCGAAAAAAGTGCTGGCGGTTGCGGTGTACAACCACTACAAACGCCTGCGCAACGGCGATACCAGCAACGGTATTGAGCTGGGCAAAAGCAACATTCTGCTGATTGGTCCTACCGGTAGCGGTAAAACATTGCTGGCGGAGACGCTGGCGCGCCTGCTGGATGTGCCTTTCACCATGGCCGACGCCACCACGCTGACCGAAGCGGGCTATGTAGGCGAAGACGTGGAGAATATCATCCAGAAGCTGCTGCAGAAGTGCGACTACGACGTGCAGAAAGCGCAGCGCGGCATCGTGTATATCGATGAGATCGATAAAATCTCACGTAAATCGGACAATCCGTCCATTACGCGCGACGTCTCCGGTGAAGGCGTGCAGCAGGCGCTGCTGAAGCTGATCGAAGGCACCGTGGCAGCGGTTCCGCCACAGGGCGGCCGTAAGCATCCGCAGCAGGAGTTTTTACAGGTTGATACCTCGAAAATTCTGTTTATCTGCGGCGGCGCATTCGCTGGCCTGGACAAAGTGATTTCCCAGCGCGTAGAAACCGGCTCCGGCATTGGCTTTGGCGCGACGGTGAAAGGCAAGTCGCAAAAAGCGACCGAAGGCGAGCTGCTCTCGCAGGTAGAGCCTGAAGATTTGATCAAATTCGGCCTGATCCCAGAGTTTATCGGCCGTCTGCCGGTGGTCGCGACGCTCAACGAGCTGAGCGAAGAAGCGCTGATTCAGATCCTGCGTGAACCGAAGAACGCCCTGACCAAACAGTACCAGGCGTTGTTCAACCTGGAAGGCGTCGAGCTGGAGTTCCGCGACGAAGCGCTGACCGCCATCGCTAAAAAAGCGATGTCGCGTAAGACCGGCGCGCGTGGCCTGCGCTCTATCGTTGAAGGCGCGCTGCTGGAAACCATGTATGACCTGCCTTCTATGGAAGACGTGGAGAAAGTGGTGATTGACGAGTCGGTGATCGAAGGTCAGTCAGAGCCAATGCTGATCTACGGTAAGCATGAAGCTCAGGCTTCTGGCGAATAATTCGCCACCGCAAGGGCATTGATATTATTAAAAAAGGGGAAAATTCTTTCCCCTTTTGTTTTTCTCGCTCTCATGACGTTGAATGTCGAACGATCATCCCCATATACTCATAATCCTGTGGGTTTAACTGCACATTCCCTGCATTATGCGGTGCCCATCACCTGGCGGACACTAACTAAGAGAGAGCTCTATGAATCCTGAGCGTTCTGAACGCATTGAAATCCCCGTGTTGCCATTGCGCGACGTGGTGGTTTATCCGCACATGGTAATTCCGTTGTTTGTTGGTCGGGAAAAATCGATTCGTTGCCTCGAAGCGGCGATGGATCATGACAAGAAGATCATGCTGGTTGCCCAGAAAGAGGCGTCAACGGATGAACCTGGCATTAACGATCTCTTCTCTGTAGGGACCGTAGCCTCTGTATTGCAGATGCTGAAACTCCCTGACGGCACCGTCAAAGTTTTAGTAGAAGGCCTGCAGCGCGCGCATATCACTACCCTGGCGGATAATGGTGACCATTTTACCGCGCAGGCGGAATACCTGATCTCGCCGGAAATCGAAGAGCGCGAACAGGAAGTGCTGGTACGTACGGCGATCAATCAGTTTGAAGGCTATATCAAGCTGAACAAGAAGATCCCGCCGGAAGTGCTGACCTCGCTGAACAATATCGACGATGCGGCGCGTCTGGCCGACACCGTTGCTGCGCATATGCCGCTGAAATTAGCCGATAAGCAGTCAGTGCTGGAGATGTCGGACGTGAACGAACGTCTGGAATATCTGATGGCGATGATGGAGTCGGAAATCGATCTGTTGCAGGTTGAGAAACGCATTCGCAACCGCGTTAAAAAGCAGATGGAGAAGAGCCAGCGCGAATATTATCTGAATGAGCAGATGAAGGCGATTCAGAAAGAGCTGGGCGAAATGGACGACGTGCCGGATGAGTACGAAGCCCTGAAGCGCAAAATCGACGCGGCGAAAATGCCGGCCGAAGCGCGTGAAAAAGCCGAAGCCGAGCTGCAGAAATTAAAAATGATGTCGCCGATGTCCGCCGAAGCGACGGTGGTACGCGGCTATATCGACTGGATGGTTCAGGTACCCTGGAACGCGCGCAGCAAGGTCAAGAAAGACCTGCGCAAAGCCCAGGAGACACTGGACACCGACCACTACGGTCTGGAGCGTGTTAAAGACCGCATCCTTGAATATCTCGCCGTACAGAGCCGCGTCAGCAAAATCAAAGGCCCGATCCTCTGTCTGGTGGGACCGCCGGGCGTGGGTAAAACCTCGCTGGGTCAGTCTATCGCTAAGGCGACCGGCCGTAAGTATGTGCGTATGGCGCTGGGCGGCGTGCGTGACGAAGCGGAAATTCGCGGGCACCGTCGGACTTATATCGGCTCTATGCCGGGCAAACTGATCCAGAAAATGGCGAAGGTCGGCGTGAAGAACCCGCTGTTCCTGCTGGATGAGATCGACAAGATGTCATCCGACATGCGCGGCGATCCCGCTTCCGCACTGCTGGAAGTGCTCGATCCCGAGCAGAACATCGCCTTTAACGATCACTACCTCGAAGTGGATTACGATCTCTCCGACGTGATGTTCGTCGCGACCTCTAACTCCATGAACATTCCGGCACCGCTGCTGGATCGTATGGAGGTGATCCGCCTCTCTGGCTATACCGAGGATGAGAAACTCAATATCGCTAAGCAGCATCTGTTGCCGAAGCAGATTGAGCGTAACGCCCTGAAAGAGAACGAAATCACGGTCGAAGACAGCGCGATCATCGGCATTATTCGCTACTACACCCGTGAAGCGGGCGTGCGTAGCCTGGAGCGCGAACTGTCGAAGCTGTGCCGTAAAGCGGTAAAAGCGCTGCTGCTGAATAAAGAGCAGAAGCACATTACCATCAACGGCGACAACCTGAAGGATTACCTGGGCGTTCAGCGTTTCGACTATGGCCGCGCCGACAGCGAAAACCGCGTTGGTCAGGTGACTGGCCTGGCCTGGACGGAAGTGGGCGGCGATCTGCTGACCATCGAAACCGCCTGCGTGCCGGGTAAAGGCAAGCTGACCTATACCGGCTCGCTCGGCGAAGTCATGCAGGAGTCAATTCAGGCGGCGCTGACCGTGGTGCGTGCGCGCGCTGAGAAGCTGGGCATCAACGGTGACTTCTATGAGAAGCGCGACATCCACGTTCACGTGCCGGAAGGCGCGACGCCGAAGGATGGCCCGAGCGCCGGTATCGCGATGTGTACCGCGCTGGTTTCCTGTCTGACCGGCAACCCGGTGCGTTCCGACGTAGCAATGACCGGCGAGATCACGCTGCGCGGTCAGGTGCTGCCGATCGGCGGGCTGAAAGAGAAGCTGCTGGCGGCCCATCGCGGCGGCATTAAAGTGGTGCTGATCCCGGACGATAATAAACGCGATCTGGAAGAAATTCCGGCTAACGTTATTGCCGATCTGGAGATCCATCCGGTGAAGCGTATCGAAGAAGTATTAGGTCTTGCGCTGGAAAACGCCCCGTACGGTATGCAGGTTGCTACCGCAAAATAGTGATTAGCGACATAAAGCATTAAAAAGCGAAGCTGGCAGGCCAATGAGCGCTTGCCAGCTTTTTTTAGTGCCGTTAATTTAGGGGGCTGCGGAAACAGCGATTAAGATGAATTCCGTTGTTTCGGCTCAACAGGCTTGATATAACGTGCTGCGCATTCGTATCCGGCAGGACGCGCGGATGTGAAGTGAAATAATAAAAGAGGGGATGAAGAGAGTGAATAAGTCACAGTTGATCGACAAAATTGCTGCAGACGCTGACATTTCTAAAGCAGCAGCGGGACGTGTTTTGGAAGCATTCACCAGTTCTGTTTCCGACGCGCTGAAAGGCGGCGACGAAGTGGCTCTGGTAGGCTTTGGCACTTTCTCCGTACGCGAACGTGCCGCACGTACCGGCCGTAACCCGCAGACCGGCAAAGAGATCACCATTGCCGCAGGCAAAGTGCCGGGCTTCCGCGCCGGTAAAGCGCTGAAAGACGCTGTCAACGCATGACAACGCACCCGTCCGCAGAAGCATTTTCTTCCGTGGACTAGAGGACGGTTCATGCGTTCTCATGTAACATACGGGCACATCAAATTTGATGTGCCTTTTTTATTCGGATCCGGGGATAAATCGCTGTAAGACTTGTCTCTACAGGAGTAAAGCTGCCAGGCTAAACGGCAGTTGCGTAACGGCCTTTATCCGACAGGCGTTGCGCCCGAGATTTACATCCACACTACAGCGGAGCGTTGTCATACCATGATGGACAATTTACGCGCGGCGTCGAATCATGTCGTGCTCAAGGTTATTTTGGGGTTGATTATTCTCTCCTTCGTGCTGACCGGCGTTGGCAACTACCTTATCGGCGGCGGCAGCGATTACGCCGCTAAAGTCAACGGACAGGAAATCAGCCGCGCGCAGTTAGATCAGGCGTTCAACAGCGAGCGCAGCCGCCAGCAGCAAATGCTGGGCGATCAGTTCTCTCAGCTTGCTGGCAACGACGGTTTCATGCAGCAGATGCGTCAGCAGGCGCTGTCGCAGCTGGTAGACCAGGCGCTGCTCGATCAGTACATCAACGATCTCCATATTAATATCAGCGACGATCAGGTGAAGCAGGCGATCTTCGCGCAGCAGGCGTTTCAGACCAACGGCAAATTCGATAATGCCAAATATAACGGCCTGCTCAGCAGCATGGGCTTTACCGCCGATCGCTATGCGGAAGCGCTGCGCAAGCAGCTGGCGACCCAGCAGCTGATCAATGCCGTCGCGAATACCGACTTTATGCTGAAAAATGAAACCAGCAAGCTGGTCGACCTGGTATCGCAGAAGCGCGACATTCGTCAGGCGACAATCGACGTCAATGCGCTGGCGACAAAGCAAACCGCGACCGACGACGAAGTTTCGCAGTACTACCAGCAGCATAAAAACAACTTTATGGCGCCGGAGCAGTTTCGCGTCAGCTATATCAAAATGGATGCCGCCAGCATGCAGACGAACGTCAGCGATGCGGACATTCAGAGCTGGTACGATCAACATAAAGCGGACTACACCCAGCCGCAGCGCAATCGCTACAGCGTCATCCAGACCAAAACCGAAGCGGACGCCAGCGCCGCGCTGGAACAGCTGAAGGGCGGCGCGGACTTTGCCGCGCTGGCGAAAAGCAAATCGATCGATCCTATCTCCGCGCGCAAAGGCGGCGATATGGGCTGGCTGGAGCCTGCCACGACGCCGGATGAGCTGAAAAATGCCGGTCTGACGCAAAAAGGGCAGCTTTCCGGCGTGATTAAATCGTCGGTCGGCTTCCTGGTGGTGCGCCTGGACGATATCCAGCCGGAGCAGATCAAGCCGCTGGCTGAGGTGCGCGACGCCGTGGCCAGTAAAGCGAAACAGGAGAAAGCGGTCGACGCCTTCTACCAGCAGCAGCAGAAGATGAGCGAAGCAGCGAGCAACGACAATGAGTCTCTTGCTGGCGCTGCGCAGGCTTCAGGTCTGAAAGTAATTGAAACCGGCTGGTTCAGCCACGACAGCGTGCCGCAGGAGCTGAACTTCGACGCGGTGAAAAACGCCGTGTTTAACGGCGGCCTGCTCGGCCAGAATGGCGCGCCCGGCAATAACTCCGACGTTATTACCGTGGATGGCGATCGTGCATTCGTGCTGCGCATTAGCGAGCACAAGCCTGAGGCGATCAAACCGCTGGAAGAGGTCAAAGCGCAGATCGCCGACACGCTGAAGCATGATAAAGCCGAACAGCAGGCGAAAGCCCAGGCGGATAAGCTGCTGGCCGATCTCAAGGCGGGCAAGCAGGACGCGCTGAGCGCGGCCGGGCTGACGCTGAGCGCCAGCAAAACCGTCGATCGCAACAGTCAGGATCCGGTAGCGCAGACCGCCTTTAATCTGCCGCAGCCCGTTGACGGTAAAACCTCATGGGGCGTCAGCGAAGATATGCAGGGCAATGTCGTGCTGGTGGCGCTGGATAAGGTCAGCAGCGGCACGCTGCCGCAGGAGCAGGTCGACGAAATGGTCAGGGGCGTAACGCAGAACAACGCGCAGCTGGCATTCGAAGCGCTGCTCGCTAACCTGCGTAAAGAGGCCAAAATCAAATACGGCGCCGCTGCGCAAATGCAGTAACGCTCGCAAAAATTTGTTTTGCAGTGAATATTAAAAAGGCCGCTTGCGCGGCCTTTTCCATAGGTAGATTTTGTCTTTTGCGGCTTCCCCGCCTCTCTGTCACGCTCTCCCTGCTGTTAAACACAAGGAGAAACAGAGCATGTCTAAATCAACGTTGTCAGCACTTTACTTGACCTTAGCGCTTGGCGGCGCCCTTTATCATCCCGGCCTGGCGGCGGCGGAAACCGCAACCGAAACGCCGGTGGCGCAGGCGACCGGACCGCAGATCGAGCAAATCAGCATTAACGAAGCGACAGCCGAACAGCTGTCGGCGGCGATGAACGGCGTGGGCCTGAAAAAGGCGCAGGCGATCGTCAGCTACCGCGAGCAGTACGGCCCCTTTACCGCTATTGAACAGTTAAAAGAGGTGCCGGGCATTGGCAATGCGCTAATCGAACGGAACGCTGAACGGCTGAAACTGTGAGCTGAGGCGCAACCCTGACGCTTTTGCCGCACTGCAAAAGGAGTTTTGCTACGCTAAAGAGGTCATACCAGTTTAGCCCTTTTGCGACAGGAGATGTCAGGCATGCAGACCACTATTAAAGTTCGCGGCTACCACCTTGATGTGTATCAGCACGTCAACAACGCGCGCTATCTGGAGTTTCTCGAAGAGGCGCGCTGGCAGTGGCTCGAGGAGGCCGGCGCGTTTAACTGGCTGCAAGAGCAGCAGCTGGCGTTCGTAGTCGTGAACATTAATATCAACTACCGTCGCCCGGCCGTGCTGGGCGACGTTCTGGCTATTCACAGTGAAATCACGCAGCTGAACGGCAAAAGCGGCATTATCACCCAGCGCGTGATGCTGGAGGGCAGCGAGACTCTGGTGGCGGATGCGGCGCTTACCTTTGTCTGCATCGATCTGCGCACGCAGAAAGCGGTAGCGCTGGAGAGCGAGCTGCGCGCGCGGCTGGAGGCTTTCTCAGCCTGATTAACCGTGCGGCGCGCAGACTCAGGCTAAACCGCTTTTGCTTTTCATTGCCGCCATCACGCCGTCGCGGTCGGCGAGATAGTCGTTCAGACCGCGAGCACGCAAATGGCAGGCGGCACATTCGCCGCAACCGTCGCCCTTAACGCCGTTATAGCAGGTCAGCGTCTCTTCACGGACCAGCGTCAGGCTTTGCCAGTAATCGGCCAGCGCCCAGGTCTCGGCTTTGTTAAGCCACATCAGCGGGGTCTCGAAACGCACCTCGCGCGCCATGCCCAGCGCGACCGCATGGTTCAGCGCTTTGACAAACTCATCGCGGCAGTCGGGATAGCCGGAGAAATCGGTTTCGCACACGCCGGTAATGACGGCTTCCGCCTCTACCTGATACGCGTAAACCGAGGCGAGCGTCAGGAACAGAATATTGCGTCCCGGCACAAAGGTGCTTGGCAGGCCGCTGGCAGCGGGATCGTAAGAGGGGACCGGAATATTATCGCGGGTCAGGCTGCTCACCGCCAGCTCGTTCAGTAGAGTGACGTCGAGCACTTTATGGGCGCGCGCGCCCAGCTTCAGTGCCAGCGCGCGGGCAACGTCGATCTCTTCGCGATGACGCTGACCATAGTCGAACGTGACGCAGTGCACTTCATCATACTGCTGCAACGCCTGAATCAGGCAGGTAGTGGAGTCTTGTCCACCGCTAAACACGACTACGGCTCGTTTCATTATATTGTCCTGGTCGAAAATTTTGCGCCTATGGTAATAACTCTCCGGGCCGCTGAACAGCCTGAAACGATACTTCACATCGCCAGCGGCGGGGGAACCCAGGCGCGGCTGAAATCGAACCATCCGAGCGTATTAAGCTGAATGCCCTCTACGCCAGGCGGCGCGAAGATTTGATAGCGGTAGTTGAACAGCGGCAGCAACAGACCGTCGCACATCAGGCGATGGTAAAGCTGGTGCAGCGCGTCGCTGCGCGCGTCGCCGTCGTCCAGCTGCTGTATCGACAAGAGTTCCTGACGAAGGCGGCTGCTGGTGGCTGCGGGCCACAGCCGGTCGAGTTCCAGCCAGCTCGCCAGGGTAAAGATCGGCGCGTCGCCAATCAGCCGATCGCCCATAACCAGATCGGCCTGCTCCAGATCCTCAAAGCGTCGCCAGCTTTTGACGTTGTGAAAGATAATAGTCAGCTCACAGCCTTCCGCCAGCAACAGCTGACGCAGCGCCTGCGCCATCTCATGCAGCTCCACCGGCAGCTGGTAGTGCAGGGTCAGACGCGGCGGCAGATCCGGCGCTTCATCTTCAACAGGCGGCACCGGCCAGCCCGGCAGCAGCTCTTTGCTTGGCGTAATCAATCCCTCTTCCAGCGGCAGCTGCGCAACGATGCCGCTTTGCTGCAGCAGACGGAACAGACGACGCGCCTGCGCCGGACTGAAGCCCGCGCGCGGACGACAGGCAAGATAACAAAAGCCCAGGCTAATGCTGCGGCTGACCGGACGCAGCGACGCCAGATCCGCCGCGTCGCCGATGGCGATCTGCACCGGATGACGACAGCTGGTGCCTAGCGCGCGATCGAACAACGTCGGCGTAATCCAGTACTCCACCGCCTGCATCAGCGGCAACTGCAGGTGCCAGCGCGCGTGGCTCTCAATACGCACCAGCTCCGGCGTAAAGTGCGCCAGCTTCCAGGGGCCGCTGCCAAGGTGCGGCTGCTGCGGATGCGGTAGCAGGCAGAGCTGATGCGCCAGCCGGTAGGGCAGCCAGTAATCGCTGCTGCTCAGCTGAAAACGCAGCGCCAGCGGGTGCGGCGCGTCTACGCTTTCAACGTCCGCCAGCAGACGCCGCGCGCGCTCGTCCTGCAGGATGCGCTGAAACTGCTCGACCAGCTGCGCGGCCTGGAGTGGCTCATCGTTATGCCAGAACAGCCGAGGACGCAGCCAGAAGAGCCAGACGCGGCCCTCATCGGCGTGCTGCCAGTGATGGGCCAGATCGCCTACCGGCTCATCCGCTTCAAAACGCGTCACGCCGGAAAAGAGCTGGCGCGCCAGATGCTGCTCGGCGCGTCCGCTGATTTGCAGCGGCGCGACCGATTCCAGCGGGCGGTAGTAGGGGATGCGCAGCACCGGCGCGTCGTTTTGCCACTGACCACCCATCAGCGGACGCAGCAGGTTCATCAGCCGCTCCGGCGCCATATCCAGCACCTGCAGCGCTTCTGCGGCGTTGCCCGCCTGCAATTGCGTCTGCAACAGCTGCTGTCGCAGCTGCTCCGGCGTGCGCAGAAAGGTCAGTAAGCCAAGCTTGCCGCGCCCTGATTCGCCCTGCCAGCGCAGCCAGCCTGCATGCTGCCACTGCGACAGCAGGGTGCGCAGATGACGATCGCTACAAAAGCAGCGGCAGGCCATCTCGGCCACGCAGGTTTGCTGGGGCGAGCCCTGGCTGTGCTGCCACAGGCGCTGGAACTGGTTAAGGCGATTAAGCTGGCGCATAGGAAACCCGGAACAGTTTTCGCAAAGTATTCACTATTAGTTCCGGGATTGCCAGGCGATAGTCTCTTCTGACTTATTAACGGGAGAGAGCCATGGCGCGACTAGCCGCATTCGATATGGACGGCACGCTGCTGCTGCCCAGCCACCAGCTGGGTCAGCAGACGCTCGCCAGTCTGCTGGCGCTACATCAGCGTGACGTGCATCTGGCGTTCGCCACCGGACGACATCTGCTGGAGATGCAGATCCTGCGCCAGCGCATCACGCTGCCCGCATGGCTGATTACCGGCAACGGCACGCGCGTTCACGATCTGGAGGGTAACGTGCTGTTTGCCAGCGATCTCTCGCCGTCAGTGGCGGAAGAGGTGCTCCACAGCCGCTGGAAGAGCGCTGCGACGGTACACGTTTTTAATGATGAGGGCTGGTTTACCGACGTGCCTGTGCCGGAGCTGCTGCAGGCGCACTCCATGAGCGGCTTTAGCTATCAGCTGCGCGACCTGAAAAGCTTTCCCGCCCATGAAGTCACCAAGATTTGCTTCGTCGATAGTCACGATGCGCTTTGCCAGCTGAAAACGCAGCTGGATGCGGCGTTCGGCGACCGTGCGCATATCTGTTTTTCGGCGCTGGATTGTCTGGAGGTTTTGCCGCTCAACTGCAACAAAGGCAGCGCGCTGGCGATGTTATGCCAGCATCTCTCGCTGACGCTGGCGGAGTGCATGGCCTTCGGCGACGCCATGAACGACCGCGAAATGCTGTCGCTGGTAGGCAAAGGTTTTGTTATGGGCAACGCCATGAGTCAGCTCAAGTCCGCGCTGCCCCATTTGCCGGTTATCGGCCATTGCGAGACACAGGCGGTGTCTCACTATTTAAATCACTGGATGGCCACGCCGCACCTCGCGTATTCCCCCGAATGCTGAGGATTACAGTGAAGCGGACAGGAAGTCCGCTATTTTATTCCAGCTCGCGCTGCCAGCCGCTGATATCGCCAAACTGCCGCGCGACCCAGCTTTCATCGTAATAGCTGTCGGGATAGCGTTCGCCGCTGTCACACATCAGCGTCACCAGCGCGCCCTGTTCGCCTTTCGCACGCATCCGTTTCGCCACCTGCATCATGCCCCAGAAATTGGTACCGGTTGAGGCGCCAGGCTTGCGGCCAATAATCTGCGCCAGCTTCAGCATTGCCGCCAGCGTCGCGCCGTCGGGCACTTTCATCATTTCGTCAATCACGTCCGGCATAAAAGAGGGCTCGACGCGCGGGCGGCCGATACCTTCAATCTGGCTGCCGCGCGCGCTGCGCAGCGCCGCATCACGGCTGTGCCAGTAATCAAAGAATACCGAATGCTCGGGATCGACCACCAGCAGTTGAGTGGCAAAACCCTGATAGCGGATATAGCGCCCCAGCGTCGCCGAGGTGCCGCCGGTTCCTGCGCCCATAATAAGCGTGTGCGGCACCGGAAAGGGCTCGAGCGCCATCTGACGGAAAATACTTTCGGCGATGTTATTATTGCCGCGCCAGTCGGTGGCGCGTTCGGCGTAGGTGAACTGATCCATAAAATGGCCGTTCAGCTCGCGCGCCAGCTGTGTTGACGCGCTGTAAAGCTCGCAGGGATCGGTGACAAAATGACACTGACCGCCGTAGAACGCGATCTGTTCAATTTTGCGCTTCGCGGTGCTCGCCGGCATCACGGCGATAAAGGGCAGGCCGAGCAGCTGGGCGAAATAGGCCTCCGACACCGCCGTGCTGCCGGATGAGGCCTCAATCACCGGCCTGTTCTCTTTAATCCAGCCGTTCGCCAGCCCATAGAGAAACAGCGAGCGCGCCAGGCGATGTTTCAGGCTGCCGCTGGGATGGGTGCTCTCATCTTTCAGATAGAACGCGATGCCGGGATAATCCGCCAGGCGAAAGCGAATCAGGTGGGTTTCGGCGGAGCGTTGAAAATCCGCGTTGATCTCATTAATGGCGTGGCGAGTCCAGTTACTCATGATGCTAGTCCGGCAAAAAAGATGCGCTGATTGTAAGGCACGGGCAGGAAAAAGAGTTGGCTTTATTCCGGCTATAATGGCACCAATGGAGAAAAATATTCTCCTGGAGAGGCAAATGTTAGATAAAACTGACCGCCATTTACTGGATCTGCTACAGCGGGACTGCACGCTGTCGCTGCAGGCGCTGGCGGACGCCGTCAACCTCACCACCACGCCGTGCTGGAAGCGACTGAAAAAGCTGGAGGATGACGGTATTATCCGCGCGCGCGTCGCGCTGCTGGATGCGGAGAAGCTCGGCCTGTCGCTGACGGCCTTTATGTTTGTAAAAACGCAGCAGCACAGCCGCGAATGGTATCAGCGCTTCGTCACGGCGGTGCAGGAGATGCCTGAAGTGCTGGCGTTCTACCGTACGGCGGGCGAATACGACTACCTGCTGCGTATTCAGGTGGCGGATATGAAACGTTACGACGAATTTTACAAGCGTCTGGTTAACAGCGTGCCGGGCCTGATTGACGTCACCTCCAGCTTCGCCATGGAGGAGATTAAATACACCACGGCGTTACCCGTTGCCCCCTGAGGCAAAAGAAAGAGAAGAGCGTAGTGCGATTATTCAGCCAGTTAAGTTGGTATTTTATTCGCGAGTGGCGACGCTATCTGGGCGCGGTCACTCTTCTGATTATCATCGCTATCCTGCAGCTGCTGCCGCCGCATCTGGTAGGCGTTATCGTCGATGGCGTTACGCATAGCAGCATGAGCGCGCGCACCATTATGATGTGGATCGGCGTGATGCTGGTTACCGCCGTGGCGACCTATCTGCTGCGCTATGTCTGGCGCGTGCTGTTGTTCGGCGCCTCCTATCAGCTTGCCGTCGAACTGCGCGAAGATTTTTACCGTCAGCTCAGCCGCCAGCACCCGGCTTTTTATCTGCGCCATCGCACCGGCGATCTTATCGCGCGCGCCACTAATGATGTGGATCGCGTGGTATTCGCCGCCGGCGAAGGGGTGCTGACGCTGGTGGATTCGCTGGTAATGGGCTGCGTGGTGCTGCTGGTGATGAGCCTGCAGATTAGCTGGCAGCTGACGCTGCTGTCGCTGGTGCCGATGCCGATCATGGCGCTGTTTATCCATCGTTACGGCAACCAGCTGCACGACCGTTTTAAGCTGGCGCAGGCGGCCTTTTCCAGCCTTAACGATCAGACGCAGGAGAGCCTGACCAGCATCCGTATGATTAAGGCTTTTGGCCTGGAGTCGCACCAGTCCGAGCAGTTTTCCGCGATTGCCCGCGATACCGGCGAGAAAAACCTGCGCGTGGCGCGCGTCGACGCCCGCTTCGACCCTACGATCTATATCGCAATCGGCTTCTCGAACCTGCTGGCGATCGGCGGCGGCAGCTGGATGGTATGGCACGATCGGCTGACGCTTGGTCAGCTTACCAGCTTTGTTATGTATCTTGGCCTGATGATCTGGCCGATGCTGGCGCTGGCGTGGATGTTCAATATCGTCGAGCGCGGCAGCGCCGCCTGGAGCCGCATCGGCGCGCTGCTGGCGGAAGCGCCCGCGGTGGAAGATGGCGAGCAGGTTCCGCCTGCGAACCCTGGCGTACTAAAGGCGGCGATCCGCGAGTTTCGCTATCCGGCCAGCGTCGCGCCGGTGCTGCGCAACCTCAGCTTTGAGCTGAAGCCTGGCCAGATGCTCGGCCTGTGCGGCCCGACCGGCAGCGGAAAAAGCACGCTGCTCAGCCTGTTGCAACGCCATTTCGATATTGAACAGGGTGAGATCCGCTATCACAACATTCCGCTGCCGCAGCTGCGCATCGATAGCTGGCGCAGCCGCCTGGCGGTGGTCAGCCAGACGCCGTTCCTCTTCTCTGACAGCGTGGCGAGCAATATCGCGCTGGGCAGGCCCGACGCCAGTCAGGAAGAGATCGAGCGCGCAGCGCAGCTGGCCTGCGTGCACGAGGATATTTTGCGTCTGCCGCAGGGGTATGACACTGAAGTGGGCGAGCGCGGCGTAATGCTTTCCGGCGGCCAGAAGCAGCGTATCTCTATTGCGCGCGCGCTGTTGCTCGACGCGGAGATCCTGATCCTCGACGATGCCCTGTCGGCGGTCGATGGCCGCACCGAACATGACATCCTGCATAACCTGCGCCGCTGGGGACAGGGCCGCACCCTGATCATCAGCGCGCATCGTCTGTCGGCGCTGGCGGAGGCGAGCGAAATTCTGGTGCTGCAACAGGGCGTGGTCGCCCAGCGCGGGGATCACGATGCGCTGGCGGCGCAGCCGGGATGGTATCGCGATATGTATCGCTATCAGCAGCTTGAGGCGGCGCTGGATGAGGATGAATCAGCAAAAGGAGCGCCCGATGGCGAAGTCTAAACGCTTATGGCCGACGCTGAAGCGGCTGCTCGCCTATGGCAAACCATGGCGCCGGTCGCTGGGCCTCGCGGTCGGCATGCTCTGGATCGCCGCCGCGGCCGAGGTGACCGGACCTGTGCTGGTCAGCTATTTTATCGACAACCTGGTGGCGAAACACCGGATGCCCTGGGGCATCGTCGCCGGGCTGGTAGTGAGCTTTATTTTGCTGCAGCTGCTGGCGGCGGGACTGCACTATTTTCAGGCTTTGCTGTTTAACCGCGCGGCGATCGGCGTGGTGCAGCGGCTGCGCAGCGACGTTATGGACGCGGCGCTGCGTCAGCCGCTCAGCGCCTTCGATACCCAGCCGGTCGGGCAGATTATTTCACGCGTTACCAACGACACCGAGGTGATTAAAGATCTCTACGTCACGGTGGTGGCGACAGTGTTGCGCGGCGCGGCGCTGATCGGCGCGATGATGGTGGCGATGTTCAGCCTTGACTGGCGCATGGCGCTGGTGGCGATGGTGATCTTTCCGCTGGTGCTGACGGTGATGTTGATTTATCAGCGCTACAGCACGCCGATTGCGCGCCGCGTACGCAGCTATCTGGCGGATATCAACAACGGTTTTAACGAAGTGATCAACGGCATGAGCGTGATCCAACAGTTTCGTCAGCAGGCGCGCTTCGGCGAGCGTATGAACGAAGCCAGTCGTTCGCACTATCTGGCGCGTATGCAGACGCTGCGGCTGGACGGTTTTCTGCTGCGCCCGCTGCTTAGCCTCTTTTCCGCGCTGATCCTTTGCGGTCTGCTGATGCTGTTCAGCTTCTCCTCGCCGGGCATATTTGAGGTCGGCGTGCTCTATGCCTTTATCACCTACCTTGGTCGTCTCAACGAACCGCTGATCGAACTGACGACGCAGCAGTCGATGCTGCAGCAGGCGGTGGTGTCGGGCGAACGCATTTTCGAGCTGATGGACGCGACGCAGCAGCATTACGGCGATGACGATCGCCCGCTGAGTTCAGGACGTATCTCGCTGCGTCACCTGAGCTTCGCCTATCGCGGCGATCGTGACGTGCTGAGCGATATCAATCTTGACGTGCCAGCGCGCAGTTTCGTCGCGCTGGTAGGGCATACCGGCAGCGGAAAAAGCACCCTCGCCAGCCTTTTAATGGGCTATTACCCGGCGACACGCGGCGAAATAAGGCTGGACGATCGTCCCGTCAGCCAGCTCAGCCATCGGACTCTGCGTCGCGGCATTGCCATGGTGCAGCAGGATCCTGTGGTGCTGGCGGACAGTTTGCTGGCTAACGTGCGCCTCGGCCGCGATATCAGTGAAGAGGCGGTCTGGCAGGTACTGGAACAGGTGCAGCTCGCCTCGCTGGCGCGCGATATGCCTGACGGCATTCATACGCGTTTAGGCGAGCAGGGGAACAATCTGTCGGTGGGACAGAAGCAACTGCTGGCGCTGGCGCGCGTGCTGGTAGAGATGCCGCAGATCCTCATCCTCGACGAGGCGACCGCCAATATCGACTCCGGCACCGAACAGGCGATTCAGCAGACCCTGCGCGCGTTGCGTCAGCACACCACGCTGGTGGTCATCGCCCATCGTCTGTCGACCATTACCGAGGCCGATACCATTCTGGTGCTGCATCGCGGTCAGGTGGTGGAGCAGGGCGATCACGCCGGGCTGCTGGCGCGTCAGGGGCGATACTGGCAAATGTATCAGCTGCAGCAGGCGGGCGATGAACTGGTGTCGGGCACAGCCGTCGCCTCCGTCGAGTAAATTGCACCTTTTTTGCGCGCATTTATCAGAATGTTCCGTATCGCTGCACTTCTTTGAGGCCCGAAGCACCAAAGAAGTGCAGCCCTGTCGTTATCTCGTTTCGCTTTTCTCTCCCGGTCCTTTTTTCCTGCCACGTTAAGCCATACTGCGCTGCATTCAGGGCGCACCGCGCACGCTTTTTCATTCCTGGCACAGCCTTTGCTTCTGTCTCTGCACGTCTGAGGCGACTCACTTGTCTACTACCCGGAGGGGATGTAATGAAGCTGGTTACCGTAGTCATCAAACCATTCAAACTGGAGGATGTGCGCGAAGCGCTCTCCTCTATCGGCATTCAGGGGCTGACCGTTTCTGAGGTTAAAGGATTTGGCCGTCAGAAAGGCCATGCAGAGCTCTATCGCGGCGCTGAATACAGCGTGAACTTTCTGCCCAAGGTCAAGATTGATGTCGCTATTGCCGACGACCAGCTCGACGAAGTGGTGGATGTGATCAGCAAGGCGGCTTACACCGGCAAGATCGGTGACGGCAAAATTTTTGTCGCTGAGCTTCAGCGCGTTATTCGTATTCGCACCGGTGAAACCGACGAAGCAGCGCTCTGATTTCGGCTACGTAATCTGATGGGATGGAAAAAAATGAATAAAGCACTGACCTTGTTGGGCCTCATCAGCCTGGCCCTGTTACCCTCGCTGGCGATGGCTGCGCCCGCGCCGGCGGTTGCGGATAAGGCCGACAACGCATTTATGATGATTTGCACCGCACTGGTGCTGTTTATGACGGTTCCAGGGATCGCACTCTTTTACGGCGGCCTGATCCGCGGCAAAAACGTTCTCTCTATGCTGACGCAGGTCGCGGTGACCTTTGCGTTAGTCTGCGTGCTGTGGATTGTGTATGGCTATTCGCTGGCGTTCAGCGAAGGCAACGCCTTTTTCGGCAGCTTCCAGTGGGCGATGCTGAAAAACATCGAGCTGAAGGCGGTGATGGGCACCTTCTATCAGTATATCCACGTCGCATTCCAGGCGTCGTTCGCCTGTATTACCGTGGGGCTGATCGTCGGCGCTATCGCCGAGCGTATTCGCTTCTCCGCCGTGCTGATTTTTGTCGGCGTCTGGGTCACTCTGGCTTATCTGCCGATTGCGCATATGGTCTGGGCGGGCGGTTTCCTGGCGCAGGATGGCGCGCTGGACTTCGCAGGCGGTACGGTCGTGCATATTAACGCCGCTATTGCCGGACTGGTGGGCGCCTATCTGGTAGGCAAGCGCGCGGGCTTCGGCAAAGAGGCGTTTAAACCGCATAACCTGCCGATGGTCTTCACCGGTACGGCGATCCTTTACGTGGGCTGGTTTGGCTTTAACGCCGGTTCGGCCTCTGCCGCTAACGAGATCGCCGCGCTGGCTTTTCTGAACACCGTAGTAGCGACCGCAGGCGCGGTGCTCTCCTGGACCTTCGGCGAGTGGGCCGTACGCGGCAAACCGTCGCTGCTGGGCGCCTGTTCAGGTTTTATCGCCGGTCTGGTCGCCATTACCCCAGCCTGTGGCTATGTAGGCGTCGGCGGGGCGTTGATTATCGGCCTGGTGGGCGGTCTGGCTGGGCTGTGGGGCGTAACCTCGCTGAAGAAAATGCTGCGCGTGGACGATCCCTGTGACGTCTTCGGCGTGCACGGCGTGTGCGGCATTATTGGCTGTATTCTGACCGGCGTATTCACCTCCTCTTCGCTGGGCGGCGTCGGTTATGCGGAAGGGGTCACCATGGGACATCAGGTATGGGTGCAGCTCTACAGCGTCGCCATTACTATCGTCTGGTCTGCGGTGGTCGCCTTTATCGGCTTTAAGCTGGCAGATATGATCGTGGGTCTGCGCGTGCCGGAAGAGCAGGAGCGCGAAGGTCTCGATGTGAACAGCCACGGCGAGAACGCTTACAACCAGTAAGCCGGGGCAAAGAAGAGCAGTGCACAACCTACTATAACGCGACAAGGGGCGACTATTCGCCCCTTATTTTTTGCCCGTCGCCGGGCCAGCCCGCTGCGTTTTTCAGCGCCCGGATAAGTTATTCGCTGCGCTGGCGCATCACCCCTTCCTGCACGGTGGAGGCGACCAGCACCCCCTGTTGGTTATAGAACTCGCCGCGCACAAAACCGCGTGCGCCGGAGGCGGAGGTGCTTACCACGCTGTAGAGTAGCCAGTCGCTGAAGTTAAACGGGCGGTGAAACCACATCGAGTGATCGATAGTGGCGACCTGCATATCTGGCTCAAGGAAGCCCTTGCCGTGCGGCTGAAGCGCCACCGGCAGGAAATTTAAATCGGAGGCGTAGCCCAGCAGATACTGATGGATGCGCAGATCGCCAGGCAAGCCGCCGTTGGCGCGGATCCAGACCTGGCGCACCGGCTCGTCGACGCGGCCTTTGAGCGGATTGTGAATCTGTACCGGGCGTATCTCCAGCGGTCGCTCGGCGATGAATTTTTCACGCACCTTTTCCGGCAGCAGATGCGCCATCTTTTGCGCCAGATCCTGTTCCGATGCCAGCGTTTCGGGGCCGGGCACCGCAGGCATCTCATTCTGATGCTCGAAACCGCTCTCCGGCGCCTGGAAAGAGGCGGTCATATAGAATATAGGCTGGCCGTTCTGAATCGCACTGACGCGCCGCGCGCTGAAGCTTTTGCCGTCGCGCAGCGTTTCCACATCGTAAATAATGCTTTTCTTGCTGTCGCCCGGTCGTAAGAAGTAGCTGTGGAAAGAGTGAATGATGCGCTCTTCCGGCACCGTCTGTTTCGCCGCGTAGAGCGCCTGGCCGACGACCTGACCGCCAAAGACCTGACGCAGTCCTAAGTCTTCGCTCTGGCCGCGATAGAGGCCCTCTTCCAGCTTTTCCAGATTTAATAAATTCAGCAGATTTTCCAGCGCCTGGCTCATAGTGCAATCCTCACAAAGTTAACCGGCTCAGTGTGAAAGATCCGACCAGTTAACGTCAATCAAAGAGTGCATCAGGCACCGACAGGAAATATCTGGATTTTATGCCAGGATTAACCCTATAAGGCGAATGAAATCCCAGTCGATAAATTCGCAGCCGATAATCATAGTGATCAGATGGAGACGACATCAATGAAACTCTGGCAAGTGGTAAGTGGTATTACGTTAATTGCAGCCGCCGCAGGTTGTGCCGATCACAGCAAATCTGTACCGGTGCCGACGCTGGGCGCAAGCGCAGCAGGACAGCAGGCAGCGATTGCGCAGCCAAACGTGAGCGGTTCAGTCTATATTCGTCAGCGCGTCGCGCTACCGCCTGACGCGGTGTTGACGGTTACGCTCTCCGATGCGTCAATGGCGAACGCGCCATCGAAAGTGCTTTCGCAGCGCGCCGTACACACGCAGGGCAAGCAGGCGCCGTTCCATTTCGTGCTGCCGTTTAATCCTGCTGACATTCAGCCCAACGCGCGTATTTTGCTGAGTGCGGCCATCACTATTGACGGCAAGCTGGCGTTTATTACCGATTCCGTTAAGCCAGTAATTAACCAGGGCGGAACCAAAGCGGAACTGCTGCTGGTGCCGGTACCGCAAACGGCGCTGCCTACACAGCCCGGCGCGGCCACTACGGTGCCGTCAACCTCTCCGACGCAGGTGACCCCATCTTCTTCTGTACCTGCGCCGACCAGCCTGTAATCTGATGAGAGCGGGGCGTTATAGCCCCGCTGTCAGGGCCGCCAGCGATACTGTTCCAGCGCGATACGCCCGTCATCGCTTATCTCAATGCCTTCGGCCGCCAGCGCATCGCGCTGTCGTAGCAGATCGTCGCCCTGTAAAGAAATAGCGCCGTGGCGGTTAATCACGCGATGCCATGGCAGCTGCGTGCCTTGCGGTAAACGACGCAATACGCCGCCCACCTGGCGCGCAGCGCGTGGAGAACCCGCCAGCCGGGCGATATCGCCATAGGTAGCGACTTTTCCTTGCGGAATAGCGGCGACAATATGCCATATGCGCTGCTGAAAACTCTCTTGCGGATCCATAACGTCGTTCCGGTAGGCGTAAAGACCTACTTTAGCATAGCGGCGCGGCGTCAGGCGGCACCCATTGTTCAAGAAAACAACGGTCATCCGGACGGCGCTTGCAATTGCCGGGGGCTTCCCTGATAATGCCCCCGCCTTCGAAAGAGGGCTTATCAATGGAGGCTCTGTTGGTCCTCCCGCAATGCTAACTTGTGAACTCGGTCAGGTCCGGAAGGAAGCAGCCGCAGCAGGCGACGCGTGTGCCGGGATGTGGCTGGCAGAGCCTCCACCACTTTCTCCCCTCGAAAAATCTTCATACGTCTCTTATAACCGCCACTCCATGGCCAGTTACAGATTTATTCAGAAAAAGGGATAGGTTGTAGCAAAGAGAAAGGAAAAACAGTGTGTTAACGCACGAACTTCCATACTGAGCCAGGGACTTTGTCGTAAAGCTTATTCATCGTCAGTTCAGCCAGACGATGATCGGCGGCAGAGTAGAATACCGCCAGTTCATCATCGGATAATTCATACTTATTCTTTTCAATCACGCGTTCAAGCGTATCGATCGAGCGGCAACGTCTCAGCCGCATCAAATAATCAGTTTTAGTCAGAGTTTTATCGTTCATAAATAAACCGGTCTCATGTTTACCTAAATGGAGTGGCTGGGTTGCTGAAGGTAAGCGCACTCTTCGCTAAAAAGATTAAATAAGCGCCGGGCGGAACGCTGCCACCGATTCAGATCTTGCGCATTGATACCGTAATTAGTGAATAACATAAAGGTATCGTCAAGATAGTCGTCGATTTGCGTTATCAGATCTTCATCTTCAGCATGCTTTATTTTGTAATTCATCGTGAAAGAAGCAATGTGCTCAATCAAATCATTAAGCTGTAAATTGTTCTCTGAAGTCGGGTCGTTAACCCAGCCGTGATGGCTGTCGGTTAGCGTCGCCATACTTTCATCAAACAGGTTCTCACACAGGAATTTAAGCTGGGCAATATCATGCCGTTTCGGTGAGTACTCGTCCATCTTTTTCCCCTCCATAGCTTGCACAGATACCGCAATGCGGCGAGTTAAGGTTAAGCGGCCAGGAAGCGATTATGAATAGCGGTCAGAGCTAGGGTTACATTAAATATAAATCACAATCATTAGTTTTGCTCACCTCAATTACCAAATATTACAATTCGTCAGCGGGCGAGGGTTGCTGGTTCTCAATCAGCTCAAACTCAAGTCTGCCGGGAAAAACATGAAACAGAACCTGTTCTTCCCTGGTAAAAGTCTCATTTAAATCCAGGCAAGGACTAAATATATGTCCATCGAATTGATAAAGCATTTTAAAACGATTGCTGGCTAACTTTTCAACAGACTTTATTTTAAAACTCTCAGGAACTAACTGAGCGTGTGGTGAATACCATTGCAGATCGCCTGCCAGGGGTTGCGCTATTTTGGGAATATTCCGTTGGATAAACGCCTTTAATTCTGGGACGTCTGGGTTATCCGGGTTGATATTGCTTTCAAGCTGCAGTGACATAACGTTTACCGGTTCAGTAGAGTGATAAACCGATCATTAGGCTTGTGCAACCTCTTTGCAACTCATCTGTTAACGACAAAACCTATTGTTATTATTCGTAAAGCTTTTTTCCTCATTGAATCAGATAAATGGCGGGACGTATCGTCAGGCCGCCAGCGAATACTGATACCTTTTGAAACATATTCCTCACGCGCGACAGCAGAGAGATACGATAGAGTAACGTTATGTTATAACATAATGAGTTAATAATGAGTCAGAGTGGAATGCTGCTTTCGCTGGCAGGAAGATTAGCTATCGCGTTAGGGATTATCGTCCTGCTGGCGCTGGCAATAGCGTGGGGAATCGTCTCGTGATGCGTTTTATTCAACTCCAGGCGGGTTATCAGAACAGAGCGGTGACGCCAGTCATTAATGCTGAATTAACGTCTGGAAGTATGACGGCGCTGATCGGCGCCAACGGCAGCGGTAAGTCTACGCTGCTGAAAACCATTGCCGGACTCATCAAACCGGTGGCCGGAAAGTGCGAACTGCAACTTCCCCGCAAGGCCATCGGCTGGATGCCGCAGCGCAGCGAGCTGGAAACGCGCTTTCCCTTAACGGTTTTCGAACTGGTGTCGATGGGCTGCTGGCCGTGCTGCGGCTGGTTCGGTGGTATCAATCGCGCCATGCGGCGCGAGATCGACGAGGCGCTGGATGCGGTACAGATGCGCGACTTCGCCGAGGCGCAGCCTGCCACGCTGTCAGGCGGTCAACTGCAGCGCGTGCTTTTCGCCCGGCTGTTAATGCAGCGCAGTCCGCTGTGGCTGCTGGATGAACCTTTTAACGGCATTGATAGCAAAACGGTGACGCTGCTGATGTCAATCCTGCAGCGGCAGCAGCAGGCGGGCACAACGCTGCTGGTGGTATTGCACGATCGACCGCTGGTCGAGCGCTACTTCAGCGACGTGCTGTCAATGGACGACGACTCGGGCCGACTTGCTGCTGAGGCGTCAGTCTCGTTACGGAGCCAGGCGTCATGATGCTGATTCAGCCTTTTATCGAATTCGGCTTTATGCGCCGCGCGCTGATCGCCTGCGTGGCGCTGGCCGTCAGCGCTACGCCGCTTGGCGTCTTTTTGTCGCTGCGTCGGATGAGCCTGATTGGCGATGCGTTGTCTCACGCGGTTTTGCCCGGCGCGGCTATCGGCTACCTGATTTCTGGCTTATCGCTGGTGGCGATGGGCGTCGGCGGGCTGATCGCCGGGCTGGCGGTCGCGCTGCTCTCTGGCGCGGTCAGTCGCTATAAGCCGCTGAAAGAGGATGCCAGCTTTGCCGGTTTCTACCTGGGTTCGCTGGCGCTTGGCGTCACGCTGGTGTCGCTGCGCGGCTCCAGTGTCGATCTGCTGCATGTCTTGTTCGGTTCGCTGCTGGCGGTGGATAACCCGGCGCTGCTGCTGGTAGGCGGCATCGCCGCCTTTACCCTGCTGATGCTTGCGGTTATTTACCGACCGCTGGTGATTGACGCTTTCGATCCCGATTTTCTGCGCGCTCAGGGCAAATGGAGTGCGCCGCTGGTGCACGGCCTTTTTCTGATGCTGGTGGTGCTGAATCTGGTGGCGGGCTTTCAGGTGCTCGGCACGCTGATGTCGGTCGGGCTGATGATGCTGCCCGCCGCCAGCGCCCGATTCTGGAGCCGGCATCTGGCATGGATGCTGGCCGTCGCCATGGCGCTGGCGATAGTTTCAGCCGTTATCGGGCTTATGCTCTCCTGGCGCTACTCGCTGCCGGCGGGCCCGGCGGTGGTGCTGAGCGCCGCGCTGATATTTTTTCTTTCCATTCTGGCAGGGCCATGCGGCGGCATTTTGCGCCGCCATTAAACAGGGGTATTTATGAAGAAGTTACCATTAAGTCTGGCGATCGGCGCGCTGCTGATCAGCCCGTTATCCATGGCGAAAACCGTTAATGCCGTCGCAAGCTTTACCGTACTGGCGGACATTGTGAAACAGGTCGGCGGCGAGCATGTCAATGTGAAATCGCTGGTGGGGCCGAACGGCGATCCTCACACCTTTGAACCCACGCCGCAGGACAGCCAGGCGCTGGCTAAAGCAGATATCGTATTCGTCAGCGGCCTTGGCCTTGAAGGATGGATGGATCGTCTGGTCAGCGCCTCTGGCTATAAAGGCGAACCGGTGGTCGCCTCACGCGGCGTTTCGACGCGCAGTATGGAGGAAGAGGGCAAAACCGTCACCGACCCCCATGCATGGAACAGCATGTATAACGGCGTTATCTACGCCACCAACGTGATGAACGCCTTGATTAAAGCTGACCCGCAGGATGCCGACGCTATTCGACGCAGTGGCGAAAATTATATTCAGAAGCTACAGGCGCTGGACAGCTGGGCGAAAACGTCCTTCGCGACGGTACCTGCGGCGAAGCGCAAGGTGCTGACCAGTCACGATGCGTTTGGCTACTTCGGCCAGCGCTACGGCGTAACCTTTCTTGCGCCGGTGGGCTTTTCTACCGAAGCGGAGGCGAGCGCCAGCGAGGTGGGGAGCCTGATAAAGCAGCTACAGGCCGAACATATTCATACCTATTTTATTGAGAATCAGACCGACCCGCGCCTGGTGAAGCAGATCGCCAGCGCAACGAAGGCTCAGCCGGGCGGCGAACTTTATCCGGAAGCGCTGTCACAGCCTTCCGGCCCGGCGTCGACCTATGTCGCGGCATTCCGTCATAACGTAGATGCCATGATCCGCAGTATGAAATAAAAAAAGGCCGGGGAGAGCCCCGGCCAGCAATCACGACACATCCTAACGTTTTTTCTTTCTTCCCTGCACCGCCTTAAAGCGCGGATTCGATTTGCAAATCACAAACACACGTCCGTGACGACGAACGATCTTACAATCCTTGTGGCGCTTCTTTGCCGACGCCAGCGAGCTTAATACCTGCATCTGTTACGCCTCTATTTTTTAAGAAAGCGACCGAAGCGCTGGTTGAAGCGAGCGGCGCTGCCTTCTTTAGTAAACTCTTTCTGCTTGCCGGTGTAATAGACGTGGGAAGCGGAAGAGACATCCAGCGTCACATAGGGCAGGGTTTCACCTTCAAACTCGATGGTGCGCTCCGTTTTAATGGTGGAGCCGACTTTGAAATATTGATCGACGGTAGTGTCATGGAAGACGACCGGGCGGTAAGCAGGATGGATATTCGGTTTCATAACGCCTCCAAATGTTATGTTATAAAGTAACATTATTATGGCGCGCATCAATTCGGAATGCAACTCTGATGAATGGTTGAACGGGAAGAGTGAAAAGGGAAGCGGGTGCGGAACCCATAAAAAAGGCCGCTTGCGCGGCCTTTTGTGAGTCAGCATCAGATTAATGCTGATGGCTTTGTTCGGTTGGGTGACCTTTTTCCAGCTCCGATTTGTTCTTGCTGAAGCGGCGGCGTACCACCACGAAGAACACCGGAACGAAGAAGATTGCCAGCGCGGTCGCCGTGACCATGCCGCCCATTACGCCAGTACCGACGGCGTTCTGCGCGCCGGAGCCCGCGCCGGTGCTGATCGCCAGCGGCAACACGCCGAGAATAAAGGCCAGCGAGGTCATCAGGATAGGACGCAGACGCATACGGCACGCCTCCAGCGTCGCTTCTACCAGACCTTTGCCCTCTTTCTCCATCAAATCCTTAGCGAATTCGACGATCAGAATGGCGTTCTTCGCCGACAGGCCGACGGTGGTCAGCAGACCCACCACAAAGTAAACGTCATTACTCAGTCCGCGCAGCGTGGTAAAGATCAGCGCGCCGATAACACCGAGCGGCACCACCAGCATTACCGAGAACGGAATTGACCAGCTCTCATAGAGCGCCGCCAGACAGAGGAAGACCACAATCAGCGAGATAGCATAGAGCGCAGGAGCCTGGTTGCCGGAGAGGCGTTCCTGATAGGACATGCCGGTCCAGTCATACCCGATGCCCGCAGGCAGTTTCGCCGCCAGCTGTTCCATCAGGTTCATGGCGTCGCCGGAGCTTTTGCCTGGCGCAGCCTGGCCCAGAATCTCCATTGACGGCAGGCCGTTATAGCGTTCCAGACGCGGCGAACCATACTGCCACTTCGCCGACGAGAAGGCAGAGAAGGGAACCATGTTGCCGCTGCTGTTGCGCACGTACCACTTGCTGATGTCGTCAGGCAGCATACGGTCTTTGGCCTGGCCCATCACGTAGACCTTCTTCACACGACCGCGATCGATAAAGTCATTAACGTAAGAGCCGCCCCAGGCCGCACCCAGCGTGGTATTGATATCAGACAGCGACACGCCCAGCGCCTGCGCTTTTTCCTGATCGATAGTCAGCTTGTACTGCGGCGTATCTTCCAGACCGTTAGGACGCACGCCTACCAGCGTATCGGCGTGCTGCGCCACCATACCCAGCAGCTGATTACGCGCTTCGGTCAGTTTTTCATGGCCGAGGTTGTTCTGGTCGATCAGTTCAAAGTCGAAGCCGGTGGCGTTACCCAGTTCGATAATCGCCGGCAGGTTGAACGGGAACACCATCGCATCTTTAATCTGGCCAAGCGCCGCCATGGCGCGGCCGGCAATAGCCGGTACCTTCAGATTGCTGTTGCTGCGTTCATCCCAGGGTTTCAGACTGACGAAGGCGATACCGGTGTTCTGACCGCGGCCGGAGAAGCCGAAGCCGTTAACGGTAAACACCGACTGCACGCTGTCCTTCTCTTTATTCAGGAAGTAATCCGTCACCTGATCCAGCACCTTCTGCGTACGCTCTTGCGTCGCGCCCGCAGGCAGCTGCGCCTGAGCAAGCAGCAGACCCTGATCTTCTTCCGGCAGGAACGAAGAGGGGAGGCGCAGGAACAGATAGGCCATACCCACTACGATCACCAGATAGATCACCAGGTAACGGCCGGTGCTGCGCACGATATGACCGACGCTGTCGACGTAGTGGCTGGTGCTCTTGTCGAACAGGCGGTTAAACCAGCCGAAGAAACCTTTGGTTTTGCCATGCTCGCCTTTCTGGATCGGCTTCAGCAGGGTGGCGCAGAGCGCGGGCGTCAGGATCAACGCCACCAGCACCGAAAGCGCCATAGCGGAGACGATAGTGATGGAGAACTGACGATAGATGACGCCGGTTGAGCCGCCGAAGAAGGCCATCGGGATAAATACCGCCGACAGCACCAGCGCGATACCGACCAGCGCGCCCTGAATCTGCTCCATCGAGCGGCGCGTCGCCTCTTTCGGCGGCAGGCCCTCTTCGCCCATTACGCGCTCGACGTTCTCCACCACCACGATGGCGTCATCCACCAGCAGGCCGATGGCGAGCACCATCCCGAACATCGTCAGCGTGTTTATCGAGTAACCGAAGGCGCTGATGATGGCGAAGGTGCCAAGCAGTACCACCGGCACCGCGATAGTTGGAATCAGCGTGGCGCGGAAGTTCTGCAGGAAGAGATACATAACCAGGAACACCAGTACGATCGCTTCAAACAGAGTTTTAACCACTTCGAAGATCGAGATCTTAACGAACGGCGTGGTGTCATAAGGGTAAACGACTTTCAGGCCAGCCGGGAAGGTGGACTGCAGCTTGCCCAGCTCCGCCTTCACCGCGTTAGCGGTATCCAGCGCGTTGGCGCCGGTCGCCAGTTTGATACCGATACCGGATGCCGGTTTGCCGTTAAAGCGCGCAACGACCTCGTAGTTCTCGCCGCCCAGCTCGATTTTCGCCACGTCGCGCAGGCGCACCTGCGAACCGTCGGTATTGACCTTCAGCAGAATTTTGCCGAATTCGTCGGTGGAGGTCAGACGCGTCTGGGCGATGATCGAGGCGTTAAGCTGCTGATTAGGCGCGGCAGGCGCGCCGCCCAGCTGACCCGCCGCTACCTGGGCGTTCTGCGTGTTGATGGCGCTGATGACGTCGACTGGCGTCAGCTGATAGTTATTCAGCTTGGCCGGATCCATCCAGATACGCATCGCATACTGCGCACCGAAGATCTGGGTATCGCCCACGCCGGAGGTACGGCTAATGGGGTCCTTGATATTCGATGCGACGAAGTCTGCGATATCGTTCTGCGTCATGGAGCCATTATCGCTGACGAAACCCGCCACCATCAGGAAGCTGCTGGAGGATTTCTGCACCTGAATACCCTGCTGCTGCACTTCCTGCGGCAGCAGCGGCATCGCCAGCTGCAGTTTGTTCTGCACCTGGACCTGCGCGATATCGGGATCGGTGCCGGATTCGAAACTCAGGGTCAGCTGCAGGTTACCGGAAGAATCACTGTTTGATGAGAAGTACATCAACCCATCAATACCGTTCATATTCTGTTCGATAACCTGCGTCACGGAATCCTGCAGCGTTTTCGCATCCGCGCCTGGATAAGCGGCACGAATCTGTACGGCCGGCGGAGCAACGTTGGGATATTGCTCGATCGGCAGTTTGAGAATCGATAGCGCACCCGCCAGCATCACGATGATGGCGATTACCCACGCAAAGATGGGGCGATCGATAAAGAACTTAGCCATGTATCAACGGCTCCTGTTAAGACGAAGATTTTTCAGACTGGGTCTGAGATTGCGCATTCGCGTCAGATTTTTGCTCGGCAGAGACTTCCTGCGGCGTCACCTGGGCGCCTGGCTTCGCGCGCTGAATGCCGACGCTGATAACACGTTCACCCTCTTTCAAACCAGAGGTCACCAGCCATTTGTCGCCGATCGCCTGCGCGGCATTGACATTGCGTACCTCAACCTTGTTGTCCGCGCCAACCACCATCACGGTCGCCTGACCGGTCGGGGTGCGCGCTACAGCCTGCTGCGGAACCAGCAGCGCATTCGGATTGGTGCCTTCTTCCAGACGTGCGCGGACGAACATGCCCGGCAGCAGACGGTGATCCGGGTTCGGCACGATGGCACGCAGAGTGATAGAGCCGGTGGTCTCGTCAACCGTTACGTCAGAGAACTCCAGCGTACCTTTCTGCGGCGATTCGCTGCCGTCCTGCATCAGCACGGTTACGCTGGCCTTGCCGTCGACCTGCTTCAGCTGGCCAGACTCCAGTTCTGCGCGCAGGCGCATAAACTCGTCGCTGGACTGGGTTACATCGACATACATCGGGTCGAGCTGCTGCACAGTGGCCAGCGCGGTGGTCTGCGCACTCTGCACCAGCGCGCCTTCAGTCACGGACGACTTGCCGATACGGCCGCTGATAGGCGAGGTCACTTTAGTGTAGGCAAGGTTAATGCGGGCGGTTTCGACATTCGCCTTAGCGACCTGCACGGCGGCGGCGTTTTGCGCGGCGGTGGCGACGGCGTTATCGTAATCCTGCTGGCTGATATATTTCGTTCCGAGCAGCGGCTTGTAACGATTAACCGTTAACTGCGCGATGCGCGCGTTGGCTTCCGCCTGCGCCAGATCGCCTTTCGCGCTGTCGTAGCTCGCCTGGTAGGTTGCAGGATCGATCTGATAAAGCGATTCGCCCGCTTTGATGTCACTGCCTTCCACGAAGTTACGTTTCAGAATGATACCGGAAACCTGAGGGCGCACTTCAGCCACGCGATAGGCGGAGGTACGACCCGGCAGCTCGGTGGTGATCTTCAGGGGTTCGCTTTTAAGGGTGACAACGCCCACTTCCGGCGGATGTTGCTGGGCGGCTTGCTGGGATTTATTATCATCACATCCTGTTAACACAAAGCTGCCTGAAAGCATCAGGACGGCCGCCAGAGGCGCTAATCCTCTGTTTTTATTCATAAATAAACCTCTAGTGTCCGATATCAATTGATCAATGGATCACAAACCGATAAACCCATTGCTGCGCTAAAACCCGGGTCGTGCTATGGTACATACATTCATAAATGTATGTAAACTTGCCAGTTTGTAAAAAAAGCTCCCTATGGCACGAAAAACCAAAGCCCAAGCGCTTGAAACGCGTCACCAAATTCTTGATGCCGCCCTTGCACTCTTCTCCTGCCAGGGTGTTTCCGCCACTTCTCTTGCGGATATTGCGGCGGCGGCTGGCGTGACGCGGGGCGCGATCTACTGGCACTTTAAAAATAAAGCCGATGTGTTACACGAGATCTGGCTGCGCACCGACGCTGGGCTTGATGATGTGGAACTTGAGTATCAGACAAAATACCCCGGCGATCCACTTTCTGTCTTACGCGCAATGCTAATCTATATCTTTGAAGCGACAGCAAAGGATCCGCAACGCCGCGCGCTGATGGAGATCATTTTCCATAAGTGCGAATTCGTTGGCGAAATGGCTGCGCTGCAAATCATGCAGCAAAGTTTACTGTCGGAATGTTATGACAAAATAGAAGACGTTTTGAAAGAGTGTATTGAGGCAGGACAATTACCCGTCACGCTCAATACCCGCCAGGCGGCGCTGCTGCTGCGGGGCTACGTCAACGGTATGATGGAAAGCTGGCTGTTTACGCCGGAGAGTTTCGACCTGGCGGCGACCGCGCCGCAAATTGTCGAGTCATTTATCGATATGCTGCGCCTGAGCCCAACCTTGACGGCCTCACCTTAGGCCCGCTGTTCCGCGGCGCGTTTCTTCTCAAAGTCGCGCTGCACAATCGCCAGCGCCGCCAGCACGGTGTCGGCTGGCAACTGGTTCTCTTCCAGCAGCTGAATCAAATCCACCGCCAGTTTTATTTCGTCAGGTGCGTTTTCCAGTGACATAGTGACTCCTCATATGCGCAGTTTCGCCGCGACCAGCATCATCGTTAACGCGCCGACCAGCGCGATGCCGAGCGCGCCGGGATGAAGCGTCGCCAGCGAGCCCAGCCCAAAGTAGCTGGCGATATAGCCGCCGACCAGCGAGCCGATAACCGCCAGCACCAGCGTGGCGGCGAGACCGCCGGGCCGACCGGGGAAAAACCGCCGCTTCAGCCAGCCCGCGACCACGCCAGTAATAATCCAGGCTACGATTCCCATTTCAGGCTCCTGAACAGGTGGCGCTAAGTATAGGCGTCAGATGGCGTCGCCGCGCAGCGAAAGCGCCCAGCTCACCGCATGAATCGCCTGACGACAGCGCGCCATACGGCCTTCCAGCACCTCAAGATCCTGTTTGAGCTGCTGCTGCGTCGCCAGGCTCTCCGCCAGCGCCAGCCGCTGTTCGCGCTGGTCGATCATCGCCTGTAGCCGCCTTTCATATTCGCGGTACTCTTCCAGCTTCTGCTGGCGCGGCGACGCGACGGGCCGTTCACGCCGCGGACGCAGCTGCTGCGTGCTGGCTTCGCGCTGCAGAGCGGCGATTTGGTTCACCAGCTTCTCCGCCAGCCAGACGCGCTCTTGCGCATTCGCGGAGGCGCAGAGCAGCTGCAGATTACGTTCGATCTCCTGCAGATAATCGGCCAGCCGCGTGCCGGTGGTGATAAACAGCTGCCTGTCGAAGCGCGGCGTACGGCAGTGTCCGTCGGGGTGACGGGCGATCTGCGCCTTAAGCGCCGCCAGGCAGGCGGTGAGACGCTGTTGTGTGGTGGCGTCCGTCATCATCTTTTCCTTATCTGTGCTAACGTAGCGCGGAGGCAAAGGATCCAGGCAACGCTATGCAACGTATTTTACTTCTGACTCTCGGCTGGCTGGCTATCATACTTGGCGCGCTGGGCATTGTATTACCATTATTACCGACCACGCCATTTGTGCTGCTGGCCGCCTGGTGTTTCGCCCGATCCTCGCCGCGCTTTCATCACTGGCTGCTGTGGCGTTCGCCGTTCGGCCGCTATCTGCGCCACTGGCAGCGGCACCGCGCTATGCCGCCGGGTGCGAAAGGGCGCGCCATTGCGCTGATGCTGGTGACCTTCGGCGTGTCGCTCTGGATGGTGAAAATTCTGTGGGTACGCGTTTTTCTTGGCGTAATGCTCTGCGTCTTGCTGCTGATGATGTGGCGAATTCCTGTGAAGGCGGAATCGCCCGACGATCGCGCGCCGCCGCGATAAGGTTGCATTTAGCCGACCATTTGCTTAGATTTGGGCATCTTCGTGCGTGGCTTCCCTTTTTTTACTCTCTGCGTCTGATTCATTTTGGAATCTGACGCTATGGAAGCTGCGCGATATAAAGTTTTTACCAGGCGTAACATTATGACCGCAACTGCGCAGCAGCTTGAATTCATTAAAGAGAGCATCAAAAGCATCCCGGATTACCCGAAACCCGGGATCCTCTTCCGCGACGTCACCAGCCTGCTGGAAGATCCCAAAGCCTACGCCGCGACTATCGCGCTGTTTGTTGAGCGCTACCGCGATCAAGGCATTACCAAAGTCGTCGGAACCGAAGCGCGCGGCTTTTTGTTTGGCGCGCCTGTTGCTCTGGCGTTAGGCGTCGGCTTCGTGCCGGTGCGTAAGCCTGGCAAACTGCCGCGCGAAACCTTCAGCGAATCCTATGAGCTGGAATATGGCACCGATGCGCTCGAGCTGCACAAAGACGCCATTAAGCCTGGCGACGTGGTGCTGGTGGTGGACGATCTGCTGGCGACCGGCGGCACCATCGAAGCCACGGTCAAGCTGATCCGCCGCGCAGGCGGCGAAGTTAAAGATGCTGCCTTTGTGATCAACCTCTTCGATCTGACCGGCGAGTCCCGCCTGAAAGCGCTGGGCATCAACTGCTACAGCCTGGTCAACTTCCCGGGTCACTGAGTGACGATGGCCTCGCCGTGCGCGAGGCCAGCAAGTGATAGGCAATGCCCCTCGTCGCTGTTAAACTACTGCAACGATATACAGGGGTTGCAGCGCGTCTGCGCTCATCTTTCCAACCACATCCAGTGATCGAATCCACATGAGCTATCAGGTACTTGCGCGAAAATGGCGTCCCCAGGCATTTGCTGACGTTGTCGGTCAGGAACATGTCCTGACCGCGCTGGCGAATGGACTGTCACTGGGACGTCTCCATCATGCTTATCTCTTCTCCGGCACGCGCGGCGTAGGTAAAACTACCATTGCGCGCCTGCTGGCGAAGGGGCTTAACTGCGAAACCGGCATCACCGCCACGCCGTGCGGCCAGTGCGACAACTGTCGCGAGATTGAACAGGGCCGCTTCGTCGATCTGATCGAGATCGACGCCGCGTCGCGCACGAAAGTCGAAGATACGCGCGATCTGCTGGACAACGTGCAGTATGCGCCCGCGCGCGGCCGCTTTAAGGTCTATCTGATCGACGAAGTGCATATGTTGTCGCGCCACAGTTTTAACGCGCTGCTGAAAACGCTCGAAGAGCCGCCTTCGCACGTTAAATTTCTGCTTGCCACCACCGATCCGCAAAAGCTGCCGGTAACGATCCTTTCCCGCTGCCTGCAGTTTCATCTCAAGGCGCTGGATGTCGAACTGATCCGCAAACAGCTCGACTATGTGCTGCAGCAGGAGCAGATCGAGAGCGAACCGCGCGCGCTGCAGCTGCTGGCGCGCGCCGCCGACGGCAGCATGCGCGACGCGCTCAGCCTGACCGATCAGGCGATCGCGATGGGGCAGGGCATAGTCAGCGGCACTATTGTCAGCCAGATGCTCGGCACGCTGGACGACGAGCAGCCGCTGGGTTTGATTGAGGCGCTCGTGGAGGGCAGCGGCGAACAGGTTATGACGCTGCTCAACCAGGCCGCGTCGCGCGGCGTGGAGTGGGAAGCGCTGCTGGTGGAGATGCTGCGTCTGCTGCACCGTATCGCCATGGTGCAGCTGCTGCCCGGCTCGATCAATGATGAAGAGGAGAGCCACGCACCGCGTCTGCGCGAACTGGCGCGCGTCGTGCCGCCCGCCGACGTTCAGCTCTACTATCAGACGCTGCTGATGGGGCGCAAGGATCTGCCGCTGGCGCCCGATCGCCGCATGGGCGTCGAGATGACGCTGCTGCGCGCGCTGGCTTTTCATCCGCAAACGGCAATTGCCGAGCCGGTCGCGCGCCCGGCGACGCCGCCGCAGGCGGAGCCGCAGCCAGTTGCTGCGCCGTCGCCGCAGACCGCCGCCGCACAGCCGCAGATGGCGCCACCCGCGCCACCGCCGGAACCCATTGCGCCGCCGGTTGCCGCACCGCCGGCCGCCGCGCCGGACGGCTCGTTCTCCGATACCACCAGCCAGCTCCTGCAGGCGCGCACACAGCTGCTGCGCCAGGGGGCCAGCAAACCAAAAAAGAGTGAGCCGGCAGCGTCCCTGACGCGGCCGGCCAACTCCGCGCTGGAGCGCCTGGCATCCGTCACCGAACGCGCACAGGCGCGTCCGCGTGAGACGGCGCCGGCGAAAAAAGAGGCGTACCGCTGGAAAGCACAAACCCAGGTCGAAGCGGCGCCCGAACCGGTAGCGACGCCAAAAGCCTTGCGTTCGGCGCTTGAGCATGAGAAAACCCCTGAGCTGGCGGCGCGCCTGATGGAAGAAGCGCAGCAGCGCGACGCCTGGGCGGCGGAAATCGCCGCGCTGCCGCTGCCCAAACTGGTGCAGCAGCTGGCGCTGAACGCCTGGAAAGAGAGCACGGAGCAGGGCGTTTGTCTGCATCTGCGCTCCACTCAGCGCCATCTGAATTCCGCATCAGCGCAGCAGGTGCTTGCCGCCGCGCTGAGCGACGCCGCTGGACAACCAGTTGAACTGACTATCATTGAAGATGATAATCCTGCGGTATTGACGCCACTCGAGTGGCGGCAGGCCATTTACGAAGAGAAGCTGGCGCAGGCGCGCCAGTCTATCATTAGCGATACGCACATTCAGACGCTGCGCCGGTTCTTCGACGCCGATCTGGATGAAGAGAGTATCCGACCCGTTTGACCACGCTGCCGCTGTCTCATGGATAGCGATGCGGCCTCAGCTGAGAGAGAAAACTATGTTTGGTAAAGGCGGACTGGGCAACCTGATGAAGCAGGCCCAGCAAATGCAAGACAAAATGGCCAAAGTCCAGGAAGAGATCGCCGCGCTGGAAGTCACCGGCGAATCGGGCGCAGGCCTGGTGAAAGTGACCATCAACGGCGCGCACAACTGCCGTCGCGTGGAGATCGATCCCAGCCTGCTGGAAGATGACAAAGATATGCTGGAAGATCTGGTCGCCGCTGCATTCAACGATGCCGCTCGCCGTATCGACGAAACGCAGAAAGAGAAAATGGCCTCTGTTTCCGCCGGCATGCAGCTGCCGCCCGGCTTTAAGATGCCGTTCTGATGCAAACCAGTCCACTGCTTGAATCTCTGATGGAGGCGCTGCGCTGCCTGCCCGGCGTTGGGCCGAAGTCGGCGCAGCGCATGGCGTTTCAGCTGCTGCAGCGCGATCGCAGCGGTGGCATGCGGCTGGCGCAGGCGCTTACGCGCGCAATGTCTGAAATCGGCCACTGCGCCGACTGCCGCACCTTCACCGAGCAGGAAATTTGCACCATCTGCGCCAATCCGCGGCGTCAGCAGAACGGGCAAATCTGCGTGGTGGAGAGCCCGGCGGATATTCACGCCATTGAGCAGACCGGTCAGTTCGCCGGACGCTACTTTGTCCTGATGGGCCATCTTTCCCCGCTGGACGGCATCGGCCCGCAGGATATCGGGTTAGATCGTCTTGAGCAGCGGCTGGAGAAAGAAACCCTGAAAGAGGTGATCCTCGCCACCAACCCCACGGTTGAAGGCGAAGCGACGGCCAACTATATCGCCGAGCTGTGCGGGCAGTACGGCGTTGACGCCAGCCGCATCGCTCACGGCGTGCCGGTAGGCGGCGAGCTGGAGATGGTAGACGGCACGACGCTGTCGCACTCGCTGGCTGGACGTCACAAGATTACTTTCTGAACGCTTGCCGACGTCGTTAACGACGTCGGCTTGAAATTTTCCGCACCATCCCCACATCAACCTCAACGTTCGTTCAACCTGATTCCGTTGAGGTAACAATGACCATGAAAGGACAAGAGACGCGTGGCTTTCAGTCAGAGGTAAAACAGCTTCTGCACCTGATGATCCATTCCCTCTATTCAAACAAAGAGATTTTCCTGCGCGAGCTGATTTCCAACGCCTCGGACGCCGCCGATAAGCTGCGCTTCCGCGCGCTGTCGGACGCCAGCCTCTATGAAGGCGACGGCGAACTGCGCGTGCGTCTCTCTGTTGATAAGGACAAGCGCACCCTGACGCTGTCGGACAACGGTATCGGCATGCGTCGCGATGAGGTGATTGAGAACCTGGGCACCATCGCTAAATCCGGCACTAAATCTTTCCTCGAGTCCCTGGGTTCAGACCAGGCGAAAGACAGCCAGCTGATCGGTCAGTTCGGCGTGGGCTTTTACTCCGCGTTTATCGTGGCGGACAAGGTCTCGGTCCGTACCCGTGCAGCAGGCGCGGCGGCAGAGGAGGGCGTGTTCTGGGAGTCGGCGGGCGAAGGCGAATATACCATCGCTGATATCACCAAAGCCGATCGCGGCACCGAAATCACGCTGCACCTGCGTGAAGGCGAAGATGAGTTCCTCGACGCCTGGCGCGTGCGCAGCATTATCGGTAAATACTCCGATCACATCGCGCTGCCGGTGGAAATCGAAAGCAAAGATGAAGAGAACGACACCACCACCTGGGAGAAAATTAACAAAGCCCAGGCGCTGTGGACGCGCAACAAGTCTGAGATCAGCGACGAAGAGTACAACGAGTTCTATAAGCATATCGCGCACGACTTCAGCGATCCCGCTATCTGGAGCCACAACCGCGTCGAGGGCAAGCAGGAGTACACCAGCCTGCTCTATATCCCGTCACGCGCGCCGTTCGATATGTGGAACCGCGACCATAAGCACGGGCTGAAGCTCTATGTGCAGCGCGTCTTTATTATGGATGACGCCGAGCAGTTTATGCCGAACTACCTGCGCTTCGTGCGTGGCCTGATCGACTCCAACGATCTGCCGCTGAACGTGTCGCGCGAGATCCTGCAGGACAGCCGCGTTACCCAGACCCTGCGTGCTGCGCTGACGAAACGCACGCTGCAGATGCTGGAGAAGCTGGCTAAAGATGACGCTGAAAAATACCAGACCTTCTGGAAAGAGTTTGGTCTGGTTCTGAAAGAGGGGCCGGCGGAAGACAGCGACAACCAGGAAGCGATCGCTAAGCTGCTGCGTTTCGCCTCAACGCACAACGACAGCGCCGATCAGAATGTGTCGCTGGAAGCGTACGTCAGCCGCATGGTGGAAGGTCAGGAGAAGATCTACTACATCACCGCCGACAGCTACGCCGCCGCGAAGAGCAGCCCGCATCTGGAGCTGTTCCGCAAGAAAGGCATCGAGGTACTGCTGCTTTCCGATCGCATTGACGAGTGGATGATGAGCTACCTTACCGAGTTCGACGGCAAGGCGTTCCAGTCAGTCAGCAAAGCGGACGAGTCGCTGAGCAAGCTGGCGGATGAAGAGAGCGAAGAGCAGAAAGAGGCGGAGAAGGCGCTGGAGCCGTTCGTGGAGCGCGTGAAAACGCTGCTGGGCGACCGCGTGAAAGAGGTGCGTCTGACGCATCGTCTGACCGATACGCCCGCCATCGTCACCACCGACGCCAATGAAATGAGCACCCAGATGGCGAAGCTGTTCGCCGCGGCGGGCCAGGCGGTGCCGGAAGTGAAGTATATTTTCGAGATCAACCCAGACCACCAGCTGGTGAAACGCGTAGCGGACACGCAGGATGAAACGCGCTTCGGCGAGTGGATCGAGCTGCTGCTGGATCAGGCGCTGCTGGCCGAGCGTGGCACGCTGGACGATCCTAACCAGTTTATCCGCCGTATGAATCAGCTGCTGACGGCGTAATGAGTTAACACAACGGCCGGTAAAACACCGGCCGTTTTTTGCTCAAACGGGACTGTCGCGAGCGGCATGGCCCGAACGCCAGGACGCAAAAAGCGGCATCTGTGCCAGCCCGGCCCACGATATCTTGTCGCGGGACGCTTCGCTCCCCGGGTAATGCCCCGCTCCTGAAGTCGATGACCTGCCTTTACGTCACCTCTGACCATGCGCTATTTCGGCGCAGACTCTGCACCCTTGCACGAATGATTCACTTTCTAAACACGCTTTATTGCTGCGCCGCCTCGCGCAGCCAGTCGCGGAACAGCGTAATCTCGCCGTCGTTGCGTCGCGACTCCTTCGTCATCATCCAGGTCGCGCGATCGACGCGGACAAATCCGAGCGGCGCGATCAGCGACCCCTCTTCAAGCTCTTTGCGCACCAGCAGACGCGGCGCCACAATCACGCCCAGCCCGTTTTTCGCCGCCTGAATGCCGAGCGTCAGGTTGTCAAAATGTTTTCCCGACCAGAAATTGCCGCGTACCTCGGCGCTTTTCGACCACTCCGCCCAGGCGTGCAGGCGCGTATCAGCGTGCAGCAAAGGAAGGGCGGCGAGATCCTGCACGCTGCGGAAGCGCGGGGCGAACAGGGGCGCGCAGAGCGGCCCAAGATAATCATCGCCGATCAGCGTGGCGTCGATATCGCCCTCGGGCGGCTGCTCATAGCTGAGGATCAAGACGTCGACATGTTCGCTGCGCAGCTGACTCAGCTCCAGCTGCCCCTGAAAGTGAATTTCAATATCGGGATAGCGCTGATAAAAGGTGCTGATGCGCGGAATCAGCCACTGCGACAGAAAACTTGGCGCGCAGGAGACATTCAGATGGTGACGCATGCCGGTGCGAATGCTGGCGCAGGTGGTGGAAAGTTCGCTAAAGGCTTTTTGACAGCTGAGCAGCAGACGCTCGCCGTGTGAGGTTAATTTAACGCGTCCGTTGGTGCGCACAAAAAGCGGCTTGCCCATCCAGCTCTCCAGCTGGCGAATCTGATGGCTCACGGCGCTGTGAGTCACGTGCAGGCTTTCGGCCGCCACGCTAAAGCTGCTGTGTAACGCCGCCTGGTGAAAATGGTGCAGCGCCCTTAGCGGAGGTAGCCGGGTCATACTCGTCCCCTGTGTAAAAACCTAACAGGGATTGTCAGTTTATATCATTTTAAAGTCCAGCCGCATTCCCCTAACCTTGCCCGCTGATTATGGCGGGTTGACTCGCAGGCAAAGCTATGCGTGGTCTGGCGTTACCGCGACACCCGCCATCACCCGAAAGATAAAAAGAGAACCACGACGCGATGGCATTTCATCCCTGGGCCGACCGACCTTCCGAGGCGCGAGACCGGTTACGTACCCTGTTGTCACGGCATTACCGGCTGGATCAGTATGATGTGTTCTTCGCCCCGTCGCTGCATGTGGCGCGCATCCTGCTTTCTCAGCTTTTCCTGCGGCAGGAGCAGGCGCGCAATCAGACGCGCTACGCCACGCACTTTCCCGTTACGGAGCTGAATGTATTGCCTGCGGTGCCGCTGATGGCCGGGAATATCAATTTCGTCGCGCACGTGGAACTGCCGCATGGGCGAGTGCGATCGCTGCATGAGTGCCAGCATCAGGGAGTGGTCGACGTCAGCGAAAGCTTCGCCAGCGTACTGCATGAGGAAGTGATGGCGCACGCCAGGCTCTTTGTCGCGCGCCTCGATCGGCATGCCGATCTGCCGAACGGTCTGGTGCTGGTAGCGCTGCGCACCGCCGACTTCAGCACGCTGGTGCGTAGCGAGCTGCGCCTGTTCGAGCAGGGTTTGCCGCTGGATGCGCCGGTGTTTGCCGCGCTGGCCCGTATCAGAGAGCAAAGCTGGCGCCCTTATAACCATGCCAGCGTCAACGCGATCAGCCTTAACGCGCCGGTGCTGCTCACCTCCAGCCATACGCCAGGCGTGCCCTTCGCCAGCTTCGCGCTGCCGCAGACGCTGCTGGCCGCGCTGACGCCCGCCAGCGATCTGGAGCTCTGGCCGCAGCAGGGGTATCTGCTGGTGCGCGCCAGCCAGCGCGGCAGCGGGCGAAAGCAGTCCAACCTGACGCCGCAGATCGGCAGACGGGTTCAGGCGCTGTTTAGCCCCGGCGGCAAATCTGAAAAAAAGGCGTAGCCGCGCCTGTCCGCCGCCTTTTATGGAGAAACGGGCTACCGTCGCCGGGAAGGCGCCCGCGCCTTTCTTGTGGTGAGCGGGTCATAATGGTATGGTCTTCGCCTTCTAGATTGATCAATGCGATTCGCAAGGGGATTTACGCAATGCGTATTATTCTGCTCGGTGCTCCGGGCGCAGGTAAGGGCACTCAGGCTCAGTTCATCATGGAGAAATATGGCATCCCGCAAATCTCCACGGGCGATATGTTGCGTGCGGCGGTTAAAGCCGGCACCGAGCTCGGCAACCAGGCGAAAGCCATTATGGACGCCGGTAAACTGGTAACTGACGAGCTGGTTATCGCGCTGGTAAAAGAGCGTATCGCGCAGGAAGACTGCAAAAATGGTTTTCTGCTGGATGGTTTCCCACGCACCATCCCGCAGGCAGACGCGATGAAAGAGGCCGGCATTAAAATTGACTGCGTGCTGGAATTCGCCGTGCCGGACGAGCTGATCGTCGATCGCATCGTTGGCCGCCGCGTACATGCGCCGTCAGGCCGCGTTTATCACGTTAAATATAATCCGCCGAAAGTGGAAGGTCATGATGACGTCACCGGCGAAGAGCTGACCACGCGTAAAGACGATCAGGAAGAGACCGTGCGTAAGCGCCTGGTGGAATACCATCAGCTGACCGCGCCGCTGATCGCCTATTACAGCAAAGAAGCGGAAGCGGGCAAAACCGCTTATCACAAAATCGACGGCACCCAGCCGGTCGCCGACGTCAGCAAGCAGCTGGCGCGCATTCTCGGCTAACGCCTCTGGGGCTGGCAGTGCCAGCCCCTTTTGCAGTAATTGCTTTTCCCTTCCCCGGTTTCCGCTACAATTCCTCCTGTTTTCACGCATCTTCGCTATCAAGGAATAACAATGAGGCAAGACAAGCCCGGCGTGTTACTGGTTAATCTCGGTACGCCAGACGCGCCCACTACAGCTGCTGTAAAGCGCTATTTGAAACAGTTTCTCAGCGATCCCCGCGTCGTGGATACGCCGCGCTGGCTCTGGTGGCCGATCCTCAACGGCGTCGTTCTGCCGTTTCGCTCGCCTCGCGTATCGAAGCTTTACGCCTCCGTCTGGATGGAGGGGGGGTCGCCGCTGATGGTTTACAGCAAGCAGCAGCGCGAAGCGCTGGCGGCGCGCGTTGATATGCCGGTCGAGCTGGGCATGAGCTATGGCAACCCCAGCCTGCAGAGCGCAGTAGATAGCCTGATGGCGCAGGGCGTCACGCGCATGATCGTGCTGCCGCTCTATCCGCAGTTCTCCTGCTCAACCGTTGCGGCCGTCTGGGACGGTTTGTACAGCGCGTTTAAAACGGCGCGGACTATGCCGGATATTCACTTTATTCGCGACTATGCCGAGCATCCGGCCTATATCGCCGCGCTGAAAGCCTCGGTAGAGCGCTCTTTCGCGGCGCACGGTCAGCCAGATCTGCTGGTGCTCTCCTATCACGGCATTCCGCAGCGCTTCGCCAGAGAGGGCGACGACTACCCGCTGCGCTGCGCCGACACCACGGCGCTGCTGCAGCAGGCGCTGGGCCTGCGCGACGATCAAATTATGATGACCTTCCAGTCGCGCTTTGGCCGCGAACCCTGGCTGCAGCCCTACACTGACGAAACCATGCAGGGGCTGGCGAAGAAGGGCGTTAAGCATGTGCAGGTGATGAGCCCGGGCTTTGCTGCGGACTGCCTGGAGACGCTGGAAGAGATCAGCGAACAGAACCGCGAATTCTTCCTGCACGGCGGCGGCGAGAAGTTCGAATATATCCCGGCGCTGAATGCGGATGCGGCCCACATCGACATGATGGTGCAGCTGGTCAACGCGCGTCGTTAAAGCCGCGGCGGAGAATGTGCTATCATCCTCCGCCTGTTTTTCTGACGGCACCCATCATGAAATTTCCCGGCAAACGTAAATCCAAACACTATTTTCCCGTTAGCGCTCGCGATCCGTTACTGCATGCCGCCTCGCAGGAGGTGGAAGAGGGCAGCTGGGTCGTGGGAATCGACCAGACGCTGGTCGATATCGAAGCTAAAGTCGATGACGCCTTTCTGGTGCGCTATGGCCTGAGCGCCGGACACTCTTTAGTGATCGCCGACGACGTTGCCGAGGCGCTCTATCACGAGCTGATGCGCGATAATCTGATTAGCCACCAGTTTGCCGGCGGCACTATCGGCAATACGCTGCACAACTATTCCGTGCTGGCTGACGATCGGTCGGTGCTGCTCGGCGTGATGTGCAACAATATTCAGATCGGCGGCTACGCCTATCGCTATCTCTGCAATACCTCCAGCCGAATGGATCTTAACTATCTGCAGGGCGTCGACGGCGCCATTGGCCGCTGCTTTACGCTGATTGGCGAGCAGGGCGAGCGCACCTTCGCTATCAGCCCAGGGCAGATGAATCAGCTACGCGCCGAGAGTATTCCCGAAGCGGTGATTGCCGGCGCGTCGGCGCTGGTGCTTACCTCTTATCTGGTGCGCTGTAGCGAAGGGGAGCCGATGCCGCAGGCCACGCTACAGGCGATTGAATATGCGAAGCGCCACAACGTGCCGGTGGTGCTTACGCTGGGCACCAAATATGTTATCGGCGATAACCCGCAGTTCTGGCGCGATTTCCTGCGCGATCACGTCACTATCGTGGCGATGAACGAAGAGGAAGCGCTGGCGCTCACCGGCGAATCGGATCCGCTGCGCGCGGCCGATATGGCGCTGGAGTGGGTTGACCTGGTGCTCTGCACCGCCGGTCCGACCGGACTCTATATGGCGGGCTATACCGAAGATGAATTCAAGCGCAAAACCAATCATCCGTTGCTGCCGGGAGCGATCGCGGAATTCAACCAGTATGAATTCAGCCGCGCCATGCGCCAGCAGGAGTGCGAGCAGCCGCTGCGCATCTTCTCGCATATCGCGCCTTATATGGGCGGACCTGAGAAGATCATGAATACCAACGGCGCAGGCGACGGCGCGCTGGCGGCGCTGCTGCATGACATCACGGCGAACAACTACCACCGGCAGAAAGTGCCCAATTCCAGCAAGCATGCGCGCGAGTACCTGACTTATTCGTCGCTGGCGCAGGTGTGCAAATATGCCAACCGCGTCAGCTATCAGGTGCTGAACCAGCATTCGCCGCGCCTGACGCGCGGCCTGCCGGAGCGTGAAGACAGCCTGGAAGAGTCCTACTGGGATCGTTAAGCCGCCGCTGAGGTCAAAAGGCGATGAGCAACGCGTCCCGCGCTGGAGATGACGCGCGGGACGCGCCGACAGAAAGCCGGGGCGGTCAGATGGGGCACTCACGTACGACAGGGTGTTCAGCGATCTCCGCCTCCAGCATATGCAGCATACTGGAGGCGATCTCACGCTCGCCCATGACGACGCGCGTCGCGCCGCGCGCCATGATGTACTCCACTTCCTCGTCGTAGTGCGCGCGCGCGATGATCTCAATATCGTTAAACTTTTCGCGCGCGGTAGTCACGATCTCGCCCGACTCGTAGCCGTTAGGGATGGTCAGCAGCAGCCAGCGCGCGCAGTCGAGCCGCGCCAGCTCCATGGTTTCGGCGCGCACGGCATTACCGAGCACCGCCCTGATGCCTTGTTCGCGCAGCGCCTCGACGCGTGCGCGGGAGTTCTCCACGACGACGAAGGGCACATCCGCCTCCAGCAGCTTCTGGCCCAGCAGGCTGCCGACCCGGCCATAGCCGACAATCACCGCATGGTGACAAATATCTACCGGGATCTGCTTCTCCTCTTCAGTCACCTCTTGCTGCGCCTGTTCCTGACGGCTTTCGCTCTTCGCCAGAAAACGTTCCAGCAGGCTGAACAAGATGGGGTTCAGCATAATGGAAAGGATCGCCGCCGCCAGCACCAGGTTGCGTCCCTCGCTGCTGAGCAAATTGAGCGAAATGCCAAGTCCGGCGAGAATAAAAGCGAACTCGCCGATCTGCGCGAGGCTGACGGAAATGGTCAGCGCGGTACGGCGCGAATGGCCCAGCAGCGTTACCAGCAGCCAGGCGGCGAGAGATTTGCCCAGCACCACAATCACCAGCGCGCCCAGCACGGCCAGCGGCTGCTCCACCAGGATCATCGGATCGAACAGCATTCCCACCGAGACAAAAAAGAGCACCGCGAAGGCGTCGCGCAGCGGCAGCGTGTCATGGGCGGCGCGATGGCTCAGCTCTGACTCATTCAGCACCATCCCGGCAAAGAAAGCGCCGAGCGCGAAAGAGACGTCGAAAAACTCTACTGCGCCAAAGGCGATACCCAGCGCCAGCGCCAGCACCGCCAGGGTAAACAGCTCGCGCGAGCCGGTCGCGGCGCTTTTCGACAGGATCCAGGGCACAACGCGTCGGCCTACTACCATCATCAGCACCATAAAGGCAGCGACTTTGCCGATGGTCAGCAGCAGATCCCATGCCAGCAGCTGTGGGCTGGCGTTACCCTGTTCCAGCATGCCGGCAATGGCGGGCAGCAGCACCAGCGTCAGCACCATCACCAGATCTTCGACAATCAGCCAGCCGATGGCGATCTGCCCGCGCTGGCTGTCAATTAGCTGACGCTCCTCCAGCGCGCGCAGCAGCACCACGGTGCTGGCGGTGGAGAGACAAAGACCAAAAACCAGACCCGTCATCAGCGACCAGCCCAGCCAGGCGGAGAGTCCCATTCCCAGCAGCGTAGCGACGGCGATTTGCGCCACGGCGCCAGGAATGGCGATGTTCTTTACCGCCATTAAATCCTTCAGCGAAAAGTGCAGGCCAACGCCGAACATCAGCAGAATGACGCCCAGCTCCGCCAGTTCTGGTGCAAGGTTGGTATCGGCGACAAAGCCGGGCGTAAACGGCCCGGCCAGCACGCCCGCCAGCAGGTAGCCGACCAGCGGTGAAATGCGCAGCCGGTTGGCGAGCATGCCAAGGAGAAACGCCAGAACCAGTCCCCCGACGATAGTGGTGATCAACGGTGTGGTGTGATGCATGCCTGTCTCCTTGTGTACAAATGTATCTGCCTGTAACAAAGAAGTTTAAGGCAAGCAGCGCTCTTTCGCTGAAATAATTGCTAAATGATGAGGAAAAACTTTGAAATTAAGCGGAAAGAGGAACCGAACGGCCTTTTTTATCTCTTTTCTTCAATCTAAGCCGTAATGAGGCAGATTAGCGCGGGGTGTAATAACGCTATTTTCCTGAAAAGTAGCGCGGCTGATGACCCTTATCAGCGCGGAATGCCGTTAAAAGGCAAAGCAGCGTCGTCAGGCGCAGCTTTACCTCAGTTTTGTCGCGTCCGCTTTCTTTTGATTATCAGTGTTAAAACGAGTTTAGTACCAGCGACAGCGGTGTTTCGTCTTGAGTTAAACAGCGGAATATGCGACACAGTGGGGCAGCATGCTGATACCACCCGGAACGGGCACTTCATACAATAAGGAGACGGGCTTTGCTGTTACCACGATGGGCTGCAACCGGCCTTGCGCTGCTGGCGCTGGCACCTGCGCTTTCTCAGGCCGCCGAGGCGGATCGTACTTACCGCTTTAGCATTCTCCACACTAATGATGAACACGGTCATTTCTGGTACAACGCGCAGGGCGAATATGGCCTGGCGGCGCAAAAGACCCTGATGGATACGCTGCGTTATGACGTACAGGCCAGGGGCGGCGGCGCGCTGATCCTCTCCGCTGGTGACATCAACACCGGCGTGCCTGAGTCGGACGAGCTGAATGCCGAGCCCGATATTCGCGGCATGAACCTGATCGGTTATGACGCCATGGCGCTCGGCAATCATGAGTTTGATCATCCGCTTGACGTGCTGCGCAAGCAGGAGAGCTGGGCGCGCTTTCCCTTTCTCGCCGCCAATCTTTACCAGAAAAGCACCGGCCAGCGTCTCTTTAAGCCCTGGGCGATTTTCAATCGTATGGGGCTGAAAATCGCCGTGCTGGGCCTGGCTACGCCCGATACCGCTAAGCTGGCAAACCCGGCCTATCTGCGGGAAGTCGAGTTTCGCGATCCCGTCAGCGAAACGGAAAAAGCGGTGGCGGAGCTGCGCGCAGGTGAGAAACCTGACGTTATCGTGGTACTGAGCCATCTCGGCTATGACGACAACGGCGAGCACGGCAGCAACGCGCCCGGCGACGTCACCCTGGCGCGCAGCCTGCCGCCCGGCACCGTTTCCATGATTGTCGGCGGCCACTCGCACGATACGATTTGCATGGAGAAAGCCAACGTGCTGATCAAAGAGTATCAGCCGGGCGCAGCGTGTCAGCCGGACAAGCAGAACGGCGTCTGGATTATGCAGGCCGGGAAGTGGGGCGAATATGTCGGACGCGGCGATTTTACCTGGCGCAACGGTGAAGTGGCGCTGGAGTCCTACGCGCTGGTACCGGTGAACCTGAAGCATCAGATTAAAAACGCCGACGGCAGCGAAACCTGGCTCACGTATCAGCAGGAGATCCCTAAAAATACCGCGATGATGAAGCTGCTGATGCCCTATCAGAAGCGGGCCGAGGCGCGCCTGAACGTCAGCGTCGGCAGTACGGTAGGGCAGTTTAACGGCGAACGCGAGCAGGTGCGTTTTACCCAGACCAACCTTGGGCAGCTGATTTTACGTGCGCAAATGGCGAACACTCAGGCGGATTTCGCCGTGATGAGCGGCGGCGGCATTCGCGCATCGCTCCCGGTGGGCAAGCTAAGCTGGCGCGATCTGCTGCAGGTACAGCCGTTCGGCAATCAGGTCGTTTCAGTGACGATGACCGGCGCGGAGGTGAAAAAATATCTCGATGTGGTGGCGAATATTAAGCCTGACGCGGGCGGCTTCGCTCAGTTCGCGCACGTCCGCCTGGTGACGGACGGCAGCACGGTGAGCGATGTGCGCATTAACGGTCAGCCGCTGCAGGAGGATAAAACCTACCGCATGGCGACCAACAGTTTTAACGCCGCAGGCGGCGACGGCTATCCGCGTATCGATACCCATACTGGCTATCAAAACGCCGGAAATATCGATGCCGAGGTACTGCGCGACTACGTTAAAGCTCACTCGCCGCTGAAAGCCAGCGACTATGCCCCGACGGACGCTATTCACAGGCTGACGGAGGCGGAGAAAAAGGCGCGCGACAAACCCCACAAGCGAAGCTATCCGCAGATGTTTCTGGCGTGGCTCTGGCCCTGGGGACGGGAAACGGCGCATAACGCGCCGTGAAAGCCTGCCGGGATGCTAAGCGGGTAGTATGGCCCGATTGCAACATCGCTCAAGGCATTCAGCTCGTTCGGCCCGCGTAGATATGCACCTCATCCTTGAGGTGCGCCAGTCACCGGGCCAGGACGCTGCGTTGTTCAAACGCTCCCGGCGTTTTCGTCCCTGTCGCGGGGTGCTTTGCGCCTCGCTCCATACCACTCACTCTTTACCCTCGTAGCCGTTTAAAAAACTACACCTCGCAGGCGTTACGTTCGAACCAGCGCGGACGCAGCCGGTCCCATGCCCAGTTGTACGCCATGGTGTAGGGCAGGAAAAAGAGGAAAAACGCCACTTCCAGCAAAAATGCCTGCCACAGCGAGATGCCGAGCATCCACGCGGCGATCGGCAAGCCAATTAAAATAAACCCGCCTTCGAAAAGCAGCGCGTGCAAGACGCGGATCAGCAGTCCGCGATGGATTTGGCCTGGCGGACAAAGCCTGTCGAAAATGGTGTTGTATATCATGTTCCATAGCATCGCGACGGTAGAGAGCATAAGCGCCAGCGCGCCCATCTCAAACAACGGCTTATCCATTGCCCAGGCAGCCAGCGGCGAAACGGTCAGGATCGCCAGGGTTTCAAAACCCAGCGCATGTAAAAAACGTTCTTTAAGCGAACGGGTACGCATTATTCACCTCCATCAGACAGGTGGGCATTCTGGCACCTCATGGTGATAAGATAAAATGATGACCTATCGATAAAAGCGATGGATGAAAATGCGCTACTCCCCTGAATCTTTAGAAGCCTTTGTGCAGACCGCCAGCAGCGGATCCTTTTCCGCCGCGGCGCGTGCGCTCGGCAAAAGCCAGTCGACCATCAGCATGGCGGTTGCCGGGCTGGAGGACGATCTCGGTTTCAAACTGTTCGATCGCAGCGGGCGTCAGCCGATCCTGACCGATCAGGGCAGGGGCGCGCTGGCACAGGTGCAGCAGATCCTCGCCGCCAGCGAGCGGCTGGATGCGCTGGCTATCAGGCTGGCGCAGGGCGTCGAGCCGCGTCTCAGCTTTGCCGTGTCAGATTTCTGGCAGACCGAACATCATGAGCAACTGCTGAAGCAGTTCGACGCGCGCTTTCCGGAAATTGAGCTGGAATGCATGATTGCTGAGGATGCCGACGTCCTGGATTTACTGCAGGCGGGACGCGTTCATCTGGGCGTGGTGCGCGCGCAGCCTGCTCTGCCGCCCGATATCGCCGTCGCGCGGCTGCAGGTGAATGCGGAAATGGCCATCTATATACATCGCGATCATCCGCTGGCGCAGCAGCCCGGCGTCACGGAAAGCGCGCTGGAGCAGGTACGCCAGCTGCGGCTTAACACCTGGATTGAGCCGCAAGCGATCGTGCCGCCGGGACGCGTCTGGTCGGCGCCGACCTATTTGCTACTGCTGGAGATGGCGGAGCAGGGGTTCGGCTGGAGCATACTGCCGCGCTGGCTGGTAAGGCAGTTTGGTCATGACCTTTTGCAGGAGCTGGCGCTGCCGGGCTGGCCGCAGCATATCGCGGTGGAGGCGATATGGTCGCGACGCAATCCGCCGGGACCTGCCGGACGCTGGATGATCGATCAGCTCTGCGCCCAGCCGCGCAGTTAATCGCGTCGTGCGATATCCGCCAGCGGGGCGTCGAGCAGGCGCGCCAGATCCTGCGCCGCCAGTTCGAGATCCAGGCCGCGCTTGCCGCCGGAAACAAAAATAGTGGCGAAGTCGGCGGCGGAGCTATCGATAACCGTCGGCAGCCGCTTTTTCTGCCCCAACGGGCTGATGCCGCCCACCAGATAGCCGGTCACACGCTGCGCCAGCTGAGGATCGGCCATATCCGCTTTTTTCGCTCCTAAGGCTTTTGCGACTTTTTTCAGATCGAGCTGGCTGGCAACCGGCGTCACGGCCACCGCCAGATGTTTCGCATCGCCGTTCAGCGCGACCAGCAGCGTTTTATAGACCTGCCGCGCATCCAGATTAAGTTTCCGTACCGCTTCATCGCCAAAACTGGTTTCCTGACTGTCATGCTCATAGGGATGAAGCGTGAAAGGGACCTTTTGTTTTTCCAGAAGTTTTACAGCAGGCGTCATAAATTCATCCTTATAGGAAAAATCTCATTCCTAAATTAAATAAATTAATAGTGGCGAAAGTTTGTGCTTTGCGAGAGAATGAGTTCCGCGCCAGCCGAAAGGCTGAGCGATAACCAAAATGATAAACAAATTCCTCTTTGACAGGCCGGTAATCATACCGGCCTTCTTTTTTACCGCCGTAAAAGCTCAGGCAGATTTTCTTCGCCATAGAGATGCAGCGCGCCTACCGCCACGACATAATGCCCGGACGGCAACGCCCGTAATCGATCGCGCCACTGTGCGTTGCGCTGCGCAATCAGCGTATCGTTGAGTGCTGAGCTAAATGTCGAAGGCAGTTCAATGCGCGGCTGACGCGGCGGCGCGTCCAGCCACCAGCTCACCATCATCTGCAACAGGCGCGCATTGATATGCCAGTGCGTCAGCGTATCTTTTAGCAGCGCCATGCCATCATCCGGCAGCGATTTTAGCAGCGCGATTTGCGTCTCTGCGCCCTCCAGCTCGATGACCGGTTTGCTCAGCGTTTTCGCCGCCTGCAGCAGCTGAAAATCGATGCCGTAATCGGGGCGCAATCCAAGCCGCTGCGCCTGCTGCGCCTGTAGCATCAGCGCGATTTGCCAGGCGGGCAGGGTGTCAAACATCGTCAGCGACAGATGAAGTTCGCTGCACAGCGCCTCAAGACGATCCCGATCCTCCGACGTCAGACGAGCCTCAAGCGGCTCACGCTGGTTGAGATCGTCAAAGGGCGAGCCGCCCTGGGTAATGTCCGCCTCGACAATCAGCGCATCCGACTTTTGTAGCTGCCGCAGCAGACGCGCGGGCAGCGGCTGCATATCGCGCGTGCCCATATGAATGCTGCCGACCAGGTGCAGCAGGCGATCGTCCAGCCGAATATCCTGGGCGGGCCAGCGATAGCTCGCGGGAAAGAGTCGGCTTATCAGCCCGTGCACACTGCGCCAAATGCTGCCTGTCATTCCCTGTCCTTACTCAGTCAAAACGCCATGCTAGCGATTCCCGCCGCTGAAAAACAGGGCAATAACGGCTATTGTCGCGGCGTCGGACGAAAGCGCAGCAGCCGGTTGGCGTTACTGACGACGGTAATCGAGGAGAGCGCCATCGCCGCGCCCGCAACGACCGGGCTGAGCAGCGCGCCGGTCAGCGGATAGAGCACACCCGCCGCCAGCGGAATGCCCAGGCTGTTATAGATAAACGCGCCCAGCAGGTTCTGGCGAATATTGCGCAGCGTCGCGCTGGAGAGCGCCAGCGCATCGGCCACGCTGTTGAGATCGGCGCGCATCAGCGTTATGGGCGCAGTTTCCACCGCCACGTCGCTGCCGCCGCCCATGGCGATACCGACATCCGCCTGCGCCAGCGCCGGCGCGTCATTGATGCCGTCGCCAACCATGGCGACGCGGCGGCCCTGCTGCTGCAGCGCGGCGATGGTCTGCGCTTTCGCTTCCGGCAGCACGCCAGCGATTACCTCGTCGATGCCCGCTTCCTGAGCGATAGCACGCGCCGTCTCCTCTCTGTCGCCGGTGAGCATCATCAGCCGGTAGCCCGCCTGATGCAGCCGTTGCAGCGCCGCTTTGCTCTCAGGACGCAGCCGATCGCGCAGCGCAATCAGGCCAACAAGCTCACCGTTCTGCGCCAGCAGCACCGGCGTCGCACCCTGATGCGACAGCCGCTCGATATCCGGCTGCGCCTCTTGCAGAGCGATATGGTTATCCTGCATTAGCGCCGCATTACCCAGCAGCAGCGTTCTGCCGTCGAGTATGCCGCTGACACCTTTACCGCGTATTGTACGAAATTGCGCAATCTCACCATCGGCTGTCGCGCCGGTCGCCGCGACAATCGCCTGCGCCAGCGGATGGCTGGCATTTTTCTCCAGCGCCGCCGCCGCCTGCAATACGGCATCACGCGACCAGCCGTTCCAGGTCAATACTTCGTCAAGCTGCGGCCTTCCCGCCGTCAGCGTACCGGTTTTATCAAACACCAGCGTATCGATACGGCTGGCGCGCTGCAGAGCGTCGGCGTCGCGCACCAGCACGCCCAGCTCGGCGGCGCGTCCGACGCCCGCGATAATCGACATCGGCGTCGCCAGGCCCAGCGCGCAGGGACAGGCGATAATCAGCACTGTAGTAGCGATCACCAGCGTATAGGCGATCTGCGGCTGCGGGCCAAAGAAATACCAGATCGCGGCGCTGATCAGGGCGATGGCAACCACCACCGGCACGAATACCGCCGAGATACGGTCGGCGAGGCGGCCCACGTCTGGCTTGCTGCTTTGCGCCTGGCGCACCAGATGAATAATACGCGACAGCGCGGTGTGCTGGCCGGTAGCACGTGCCACAAAGCGCACCGCGCCATCCTGCACCAGCGTCCCGGCAAATACCTTGTCGCCTGCGCCTTTGCCCTGCGGCACTGCTTCGCCGGTCAGCATCGCCTCATCCAGCCAGGCTTCGCCCTCTTCAATTTCGCCATCTACCGGCACGCGATCGCCCGTGGTCAGGCGCAGTTTCATACCCGGCTGTACCGCGCTGAGTGGCACCAGCATTTCTCCCTGTTCGCTGACAAGGCGCGCCTGGGCGGGCGTCAAATCGAGCAGGCGCTCAAGTGCTTTAGAGGAGCGCTGGCGCGCGCGCTGCTCCAGCGCGTGGCCGAGATTAATCAGGCCGATAATCATGACGCTGGCTTCGAAATAGAGATGGCGCGCCTGCATCGGGAAAAAGTCAGGCCAGAGCGCGACGCTGAAAGAGTAGATCCACGCGGCGGCGGTACCGAGCGCCACCAGCGTGTCCATCGTGGCGCTGCCGTTGCGCAGGCTGCGCCACGCGCTGCGGTAGAAATGGCCGCCAGCGACCACCATGATCAACAGCGTCACGATGCCGATAGCGAGCCAGAGGTTGCGGTTGGCGTCGCTGAGCATCATATTGTCGCCGATCATGCCCCAAATCATCAGGGGCGCACCGAAAGCCAGCGCCAGCGCCGCCTGCCAGCTAAAACGGCGCATTGCGTGACGCGCGCTGCTTTGCTGTTTATCGCGTCGTTCCTGTTCATCCTGCACCACCTGAGCCTGGTAGCCCGCCGCGTCGACCGCCTCGACCAGCTGCTGTGCAGAGGCATCGCCGATGACCAGCGCGCTGCGTTCGCCAAGGTTTACCCGCGCCTGGGTAACGCCGGGCACTTTTTCCAGCGCCTTTTCCACCCGGCTGACGCAGCTGGCGCAGCTCATGCCCTCGATCAGCAGGAACTGCGCGCTTTCACTCTCTTGTGCCGGTTGGGTTTCCGCCACCGTTGTCAGCGCCTCCGGCGGCGGCTCTGAAGCTGTCAACGGCTCAGGCTTTGGGTGGCTGTCGCCGTTCAGCGTGGCGTGATAGCCCGCTTCTTCCACGGTGGCGATCAGTGACGCGGCGTCGGCGCTGCCGATCACCTGCGCTTCCTGCTGCGTGACGCTGGCCTGTTCGACATCGTCGCGCTGCTCGAGCGCTTCTTTAACGCGTTTGACGCAGTGGCCGCAGGAAAGGCCTTCCAGCGCCAGCGAGATAGTGTGAGACATAGTGGGCTCCTGTTGTGTCGCAGTTAACAATGCGAGCTTTTTATCACTCGTTATACAGGCTAAACCTTCCATCAAGGGGAAGGTCAAACTATTTTTACAGGCAATAGCCGCGATCGGTTTTTAAGGAGAGAGCAGAGTGAATATCAGCGATGTGGCGAAAAAAACCGGCTTAACCAGCAAAGCGATCCGTTTCTATGAAGAGAAGGGCGTGGTGACACCGCCGCTGCGCAGCGACAATGGCTACCGTCGCTACAGCGCTCATCATCTTGAGGAGCTGAACCTGCTGCGTCAGGCGCGACAGGTGGGCTTTACGCTTGAGGAATGCCGCGAGCTGGTTACGCTGTTCAACGATCCGGCGCGCCACAGCGCCGACGTCAAAGCGCGCACCCTGCAAAAAGCGGCGGAGATCGCCACGCATATTGAAGAGCTACAGGCGATGCGCATGCGGCTGCTGGCGCTGGCCGACGCCTGCCCTGGCGATGAGAGCGCGGAGTGTCCCATCATCAACAACCTGGCGGGATGCTGTGGCCATACGCCGGGCCAGTCCGGTTAACGCGGCGTGATGTGCAGCGTAATGCCCTCTACGCCCGTAACGATAACCTGAGTGCCAGCAGGCAGATCCTGGTCGGCCTGTACGCGCCAGCTGCTGTCGCCCAGCTTTACATGACCGATGCCGTTAATCAGCGGCGCATCCAGCGTCAGATGCGTGCCGATCAGCTGGTTGCCGCGCTGGTTAAGAGAGTTGGGCTGCTGATGGCGCTCGCGATGGCGTATCCAGCGATACCAGAGGTAAACGCAGACTAAGGTCAGCAGCGCGAACAGCGTGCCCTGGGCCGTCCAGCTAAAGGGTGCCAGCCACTCCACAAGACCCACCAGCACCGCCGCGATGCCGCTCCACAGCAGATAGCCGCTGGTGCCGAGCATTTCCGCCGCCAGCAGCAGGCCGCCAAGCGTCAGCCAGAACCAGTGCGGGTGGGCGATGATTTCCAGTAGCATTAGCGTTTCGACTCTGGAGACGTGCCTTTCAGCAGCTCGCTGATGCCTGCCACCGATCCCAGCAGGCTGCTGGCGTCCAGCGGCATCATAACCACCTTGCTGTTGCTGGCTTCACCGATTTTCTGCAGCGCGTCGGTATATTTCTGCGCCACAAAGTAGTTCACCGCCTGGATATCGCCCGCCGCGATAGCTTCGGACACCATTTTGGTGGCGCGCGCTTCGGCTTCGGCCTGGCGCTCGCGCGCCTCCGCCTGCAGGAACGCTGAGGTTCGCTCGCCTTCGGCTTTCAGAATGCGCGACTGCTTGTCGCCTTCGGCGCGCAGAATCGCCGCCTGACGCACGCCTTCCGCCGCAAGGATGTCGGCGCGTTTGGTGCGCTCTGCCTTCATCTGCGCGTTCATGGCGGCAATCAGCTCCTGCGGCGGACGCACGTCGCGGATTTCAATACGGGTGATTTTCACGCCCCAGGGGTTGGTCGCTTCGTCGACGATATGCAGCAAACGCGTATTGATGTTATCGCGCTGCGACAGCATCTCATCCAGTTCCATGCCGCCGAGGACGGTACGGATATTGGTCATGGTGAGATTGATGATCGCCAGCTCAAGGTTGCTGACTTCATAGGCCGCGCGCGCTGGATCAACCGCCTGAATAAAGCAGACGGCGTCAATGGTGACATTGGCGTTATCTTTGGAGATGACTTCCTGCGAGGGGATATCCAGCACGCGTTCCATCATATTGATCTTGCGACCAATACGATCCATAAACGGCACCACCAGACTCAGACCGGGCTGCAGCGTGCGGGTGTAGCGCCCGAAGCGCTCAACGGTCCACTGATAGCCCTGCGGCACGATTTTTACGCCCGCCCAAACCGTTACAAGCGCCAGTACGATCAGCGCAGGAATCACTGTCAACATATAACCTCCCGGTTGTTAATTTACGGGCCGAGTCGCTTCGGCCCGGATACAGCGGTGCCGAATCAGTAGAGCAGCGAGTAGAGCTGACGGCGATAGCGGGCGGCGAGCGCGTCGCCAGTGCCCAGCGCCGCCAGGATCTCCTGCAGCATTTTACGCACCTGTCCGTCAGCCGCATTCAGATCGCGCTTCAGAAAACCGAGCAGCAGCTCCAGCGCCTCTTCGTTGCGTCCTACCTGATGCAGCTGTAACGAGAGCTTAGCAGCCAGTTCCGCATTGGTTGGATCGCTTTCCAGCTGCGACTGCAGCTGCTGGATTTCCGGCGTATCCGCCGCCTGCTTCAGCAGATCGATCTGCGCCATCAGGCTCTGATAGCGCGTATCCTGATCCTGTAGCGGCACCTTTGCCAGCACCTCTTCAGCTTCGTCGCTGCGGTTCAGGCTAATCAAGACTTCCGCCAGCAGAAAACCGATTTCGCTCGCCTGACGGCTGAGCTGCCAGGCCTCTTTCAGCAGCGGCAGCGCCTCCAGCGGCTTGCCTTCATCCATCAGCGCCAGCGCCTGCTGCGCTTTGAGTTCCTCTTCGCGCGGCAATACTTTCTCCAGCAGCGCGCGGATAGCCTCTTCCGGCTGCGGACCCTGGAAGCCATCGACCGGCTGGCCGTTCTGGAACAGATAGACCGTCGGAATCGAGCGCAGGCCGAACTGCGAGGCCACCATTTGTTCTTTGTCGCAGTCGAGCTTCGCCAGAATAAACTGACCGGCGTACTCCTGCGCCAGGCGTTCCAGCAGCGGCGTCAGCTGTTGGCAATGTTGGCTGCGATCCGACCAGAAATAGAACAGCACCGGGATCTGCATGGAGTGTTCCAGCGTCTGGTGCAGGTTGGATTCGTTGACGTCGATAATCGAAGCTTGTGGTGACATGACTAAGTCTCTTGGCAGAAAGTGTATAAAGAATATGGGGCCGGACGTCCCCGCTTCAAGATGAATTCTCAGCGGCTGCTTAAAATGCGATCCAGCATCCAGCCTGGCAACAGCCGTTTCAGAATGCTCATCGCATGTGCGACCAGCGTCACCGGATAGCGCAGCCGCGGGCGCGGGCTTTCCAGCGCGTGGCGCAGCTTAGGCAGAATCGCTTCCGGCGGCAGGGTGAAGCGCGCGGCGATGCCGGGATTGCGCACCGGTTTGCCCGGCTCGCCCTGCGTCACGTTGTCGGTAAAGCGGGTCTGCACAGGGCCTGGCTCGATCAGACTGACGCGCACGCCGCTGCGGCGTACCTCAAGGCGCAGCGCGTCGCTCCAGGCCTCCAGCGCATATTTGCTGGCGGCGTAGGCACCGCGGCCAGGAGTAGAGATGAGTCCCAGTACGGAGCTGGTGTTGACGATGCGCGCGTCGCCGCTCGCCTCCAGCGCGGGCAGCAGCCGCATCGTCAGCTGATGGGTGCCGAAAAAATTAGTGGAAAACTGCCGCTCCAGCTGCTGGCGCGACAGCGTGCGCAACGGTCCGTAAAGACCGAAGCCGCCGTTGTTGAACAGTGCGAACAGCCGATGATCCGTCAGCGCCAGGATTTCATCAGCCGCGCGATCGATACTCTGTGCATCGTCGAGATCCAGCGCAACGGCGATAAAGCCCAGCGCGCGCATCTGGGTCACATCCTCCGGCTTACGGCAGGCGGCGATCACGCGGTAGCCGCGCGCCTGCAGATCCTGCGCCGCGACGCGACCGATACCGCTGGAACAGCCGGTAATTACAACGGTTTTTTGCATATCTTTACCCATAAAAAGCGCGTCGCCGCAGATTACTCATGCTTAACTAAAGGGGCCAGTTCTTTCGCCATCAGCTCGGCGATAAAGGGCTGCGCATCGGGGTTCGGATGGATGCCGTCCTGCTGCATCCATTCAGGTTTCAGGTAGACCTGCTCCATAAAAAAGGGCACCAGAGGAATGTTGTACTGCTGTGCCAGTCTGGGATAGATCCCGCTGAACGCTTCCGTATAACGCCGCCCGTAGTTAGCGGGCAGACGAATTTGCATCAGCAGCGGCCTGGCGTTCGCCGCCTTCACGTCGTCGATGATTTTACGCAGATCCTGCTCGATAGCCTGCGGCGGAAAGCCGCGCAGACCGTCATTACCGCCCAGTTCGATTAACACCCACTGCGGCTGATGCTGTTTTAATAACGCCGGTAAGCGCGCCAGACCCTGCGCGGCAGTGTCGCCGCTAATGCTGGCGTTGACTACGCTGGGCTGCTGCCAGCGGTTGTTCAGCAGGCTTGGCCAGGCCGCGCTGGCCGACATACGGTAGCCGGCGCTCAGGCTGTCGCCTAAAACCAGTAAGGTGTTCGCAGCGGCCAGATGCGATGCCAGCAGAAGAACGAAAAACAGGAAAGGATAATGCCAGCGGAAAACATTCTTGAAGTTCATCATCTTACAAAGTCCGTCGGTCAGGGTGAACACCAGTTGATCATCCTTACCGGAGTTGACTTCATTGTCAAACGGGCCGAGACCATCGCGCTGATCGGCGAGTCCGGCTCCGGCAAGTCGACGCTGCTGGGCATTCTGGCGGGGCTCGACGACGGCAGCAGCGGCGAGGTCAACCTGCTGGGGCAACCCTTGCATCAGCTGGATGAAGAGCAGCGCGCCGCGTTGCGGGCGACGCAGGTCGGCTTTGTCTTTCAGTCTTTTATGCTGGTGCCGACGCTCAATGCGCTGGAGAACGTGCAGCTGCCCGCGCTGCTGCGCGGCGAGAGCGACCGCCAGAGCCGCGAACAGGCGCGCGAACTGTTAACCCAGCTGGGGCTGGCCGAACGTCTGACGCACCTGCCTGCGCAGCTCTCCGGCGGCGAGCAGCAGCGCGTGGCGCTGGCGCGCGCCTTTAACGGCCGTCCCGGCCTGCTGTTCGCCGATGAGCCCACCGGCAATCTCGATCGTAAGACCGGCGATCGCATCGCCGATCTGCTTTTTTCGCTCAACCGCGACTACGCCACCACGCTGATCCTGGTGACGCATGACGAACAGCTGGCGGCGCGCTGCGATCGTCGTCTGCGGCTGCGCGACGGCAAAGTGTGGGAGGAGCGATGATCTGGCGCTGGTTCTGGCGCGAGTGGCGCTCGCCCTCGCTGCTGATCGTCTGGATGGCGCTGACGCTGGCGGTGGCCTGCGTGCTGGCGCTTGGCGCGATCGGCGATCGCATGGAGAAAGGGCTAAGCCAGCAGAGCCGTGATTTTATGGCGGGCGACCGCACGCTGCGCAGCAGTTCGCCTGTACCGGACGCCTGGCTGGCGAAGGCGCGGGAAGAGGGACTAGCCGTTAGTGGGCAGCTCAGCTTTATGACCATGACGTTCGCCGGTGAGTCGCCGCAGCTGGCGGCGGTCAAAGCGGTGGATAATCGCTATCCGATGTTCGGGGATTTGCAGACCGATCCGCCAGGCCTGAAACCTGCGCCCGGCACGGCGCTGGCCGCGCCGCGTCTGATGGCGCTGCTCAACCTGAAGGTGGGCGACAGGCTGGATGTCGGCGACGCCAGCCTGCGCATCGCGGGCGAGGTGATTCAGGAGCCGGACGGCGGTTTTAACCCTTTCCAGATGGCGCCGCGCCTGCTAATTAATCTCGCCGACGCGCAAAAGACCGGCGCGATTCAGCCCGGCAGCCGCCTGACCTGGCGCTATAAGTTTGCCGGCGAACCCCGGCAGCTGGCGCGCTACGACAGCTGGATCCAGCCGCAGCTGAAAGCGGATCAGCGCTGGATCAGCGTAGAGAATTCTGAAGATGCGCTCGGCCGTTCGATGCAGCGCGCCCAGCAGTTTTTACTGCTCTCCGCTTTGCTGACGCTGATGCTGGCGATCGCCGCCGTCGCGGTGGCGATGAGCCACTACTGCCGCAGCCGTTACGATCTGGTGGCGGTGTTAAAAACGCTGGGCGCGACGCGCCGCGCGCTGCGGCGGCTGATCGTCGGGCAGTGGCTGGCGGTGCTGCTGCTGGCGACCGTGTGCGGCGGGGCGCTCGGCCTGGGCGTCGAGGCGCTGCTGATGCAGATGCTGAAGCCGGTGCTGCCTGCAGCCCTGCCGCCCGCCAGCGGCTGGCCGTGGCTCTGGGCGATCGGTTCCCTGTTTGTGATTTCACTGCTGGTAGGCCTGCGTCCCTATCGACTGCTGCTGGCGACCCAGCCGCTGCGCGTGCTGCGACGCGACGCGGTCGCTGATATCTGGCCGCTGAAGCGCTATATCCCGGCGATGGGCGTGGTCGTGGTTACGCTGCTGGCGTTGCTGGTGGGCGGCAGCAAGATGCTGTGGGCGCTGCTGGCGGGCGTGGTGGCGCTGGCGGCTGTGCTGGCGCTGCTGGGCTGGGGCGCGCTGTTGCTGCTGCGGCGGCTGGTGGTGCGCAGCCTGGCGCTGCGGCTGGCGATTAACCGACTGCTGCGTCAGCCGGGCATGACGCTGAGTCAGCTGGCGGCGTTTTCGCTCTCTTTTATGCTGCTGGCACTGCTGCTGGTGATGCGGGGCGACCTGCTGGACCGCTGGCAGCAACAGTTGCCGCCGGACAGCCCGAACTATTTTCTGCTCAATATGACGCAGGATCAGGTGCCGCAGGTGCGCGCTTTCCTCGCTTCGCATCAGGTGAAGCCGGAAACCTTCTATCCTGTTGCGCGGGTGCGCCTGACCAGCCTGAACGGCAAAGAGGCCGATCCGAAGCTGGATAACGCCCTGAACCGCGAGCTGAATCTGACGTGGATGAATGAGCGGCCCGAGCATAATCCGCTGGTGGCGGGCAGCTGGCCGCCGAAGCCGGGTGAAGTGTCGATGGAGAAGGAACTGGCGGACCGGCTGGGAGTGACGCTGGGCGATACGCTGACCTTCACCGGCGATACCCAGGCGTTCAGCGCGAAAATCACCAGCCTGCGAAAAGTCGACTGGGAAAGCCTGCGACCGAACTTTTTCTTTATCTTCCCGCCCGGCGCGCTGGATGCGCAGCCGCAGACCTGGCTGACCAGTTTCAGACTGGATAACGATCCGGCTCTGCTGGCGCAGCTTAACCGGGGGTTTCCGACGCTGAGCCTGCTGGATATTGGCAGCATTATGCGGCAGATCGGCCAGGTGCTGACTCAGGTGAGCCAGGCGCTGGAGATTATGGTGGTGCTGGTAACGTTCTGCGGCGTACTGCTGCTGCTGGCGCAGATTCAGGTCGGGATGCGGCAGCGGCGTCAGGAGCTGGTGGTTTGTCGCACGCTGGGCGCCAGCAAGAAGCTGCTGCGCGCGACGCTGTGGTGCGAGTTCGCGCTGCTGGGCGTGGTGTCCGGCGTGGCGGCGGCGCTGGGCGCGGAGGCGGCGCTCTGGACGCTGCAGCGTAAGATTTTTGATTTCCCGTGGCAGCCAGACTGGACGCTGTGGCTGGCGTTGCCGCTCAGCGGCGCGCTGCTGCTGTCGCTGTGCGGCGGCTGGCTGGGCGTGCGGCTGCTGCACGGCAAGGCGCTGTTCCGGCGCTTTGATTCAGCCTGACAGTTTGCGCTGGCTGAGATAAGCCGCAGCCAGCCAGCGCAAAAACGTCTGGGACGTTTGGCACAACGAGGCGCACTGGCCCCTTTACATACGCACCTCAGGGTTAAGGTGCGTATCCGCGTGGACTGGCAGGGCTTTTTGCCTCTTTGCGAGCGGACGATATTGCCCACGTGGGCGCCCCACTAACAGCCCCAGCGGGACAGGCCCGCTGTCAGAACTTCTCCACAGCCCAGGCGATGCCGCTGGCATACTCCGGCGGCAGCATTGGCACCAGCGCCTTTAGCGCCGCCGTCAGCCGCGCGCTGTCGCTGTCGGTCAGGTTCAGATGGCCAACTTTGCGGCCCGGACGCACCTCTTTGTCATACCAGTGCAGATGCACCAGCGGCTGCTGCAGCCAGTCGCGGTTTAACGCCGTGCCGATGAGATTCACCATTACTGACGGCGCGAACACCACCGGCTGCGGCAGCGCCAGACCCAGCACGGCGCGCAGATGCAGCTCGAACTGGCTGATGGAGGCGCCGTTTTGCGTCCAGTGCCCGCTGTTGTGCACGCGCGGCGCCAGCTCGTTGATCAGCAGGCCTTCCGGCGTGACGAAGCACTCCATCGCCATCACGCCGACATAGTTCAGCTCATGCATAATCGCGCTGAGCATCGCTTCGGCCTGCGTCTGTTGCGTGGGGTCTGCCTGCGGGAAGGCGACGCTGGTGCGCAGAATGCCCTCCTGATGCAGGTTGTGGGTCAACGGGTAAAATACCGTGCGACCATCCTGACCACGCGCGCCGACCAGCGACACCTCGCCTGAAAAATGGATGCCTTGCTCGACGATGCACTCGCCATAGCACTCGTCCGGCAGCGCCTCGGTTTCATCTGCGCGCAAACGCCACTGACCACGTCCGTCATAGCCGCCGGTGCGGCGCTTAACGATCGCCAGCTCGCCCAGCGAGGCGAATACCTGCGGCCACTCGCTCTTCTCCGCCAGCAGCTGCCAGGGCGCAGTAGCGAGGTTAAGCTGGTCGAGCAGCTGTTTTTGCGTCAGACGATCCGCCAGGCGCGGAAAAATATCGCGGTTCACAAAGGCGGGGTGGTCCGCCAGCTCCCGCGTCAGCGCGGTTTCCGGCCAGCGCTCGATTTCGGCGGTGATCACGCTCTGCGCAATCGGCAGCGCGTCAGGTTCGGCGTCAAGACCGACCGGATAGACGGCGATGCCCAGCGGCTCGCCCGCCTGGCGCAGCATGCGGCCCAGCTGGCCGTTGCCCAGTACGCAAACTGGCTTCATGCGTCCTCCCGCGGGTCCGGGTTATTCAGCACCTCATCGGTCTGCGCCTGGCGCCATTCGCCGAGCCGCGCAGCCAGCGCCGCATCGTGAAGCGCCAGAATCTGCGCCGCCAGCAGACCGGCGTTAGCTGCGCCCGCTTTGCCGATGGCTAAGGTGCCGACCGGAATGCCGCGCGGCATCTGGACGATAGAGTAGAGGCTGTCGATGCCGCTCAGCGCCGCGCTCTGCACCGGCACGCCCAGCACCGGCACCAGTGTTTTCGCCGCCAGCATGCCCGGCAGATGCGCCGCGCCGCCCGCGCCCGCGATAATCACCTGAAAGCCGTTATCGGCGGCGGTTTCGGCGAAGCTGAACAGTTTGTCCGGCGTGCGGTGCGCGGAGACCACTTCAACGTGGAAGGGCACGTCCAGGCTGGTGAGGATTTCCGCAGCGAACTGCATGGTGGACCAGTCACTTCTGGAGCCCATTACAATAGCAATGCGGGCCGGGGCGGCGTTGGATGACATGCGGTCAACTCCTGTGAATAAACAAACGAACCTGGCCGGTCGGGCAGGTAAAGAAGGGCACAGAGAATAGCATGAGAAAGGCGCAAGGAAAACGGTTGCGTCGCCGTGATTCCGGCACGTTTCGCGGCGTTTTAAAAGTCGAATTCGATAAGGCGAATGCCGCTGGCGTCGAGCTGGATCATCGAGCCGCGCTCATGCCATGCGCCTAATACGGCACGTTCGGCAGGCGCGCCCTCTAAAACGAAGCGGTGGATTGCCGGACGATGGGTATGACCGTGGATCATAATGCTCACCTGCTGGCGCAGCATCGTCTCTTCAACCGCCCCGGCGTTGACGTCCATAATGGCGAGAGATTTATGCTGGTTTGCCTGTTTGCTGCCGTCGCGCATGCGTGCGGCGATGCGCTGGCGAATAAACAGGGGCAGGGCGAGAAAAAGACGTTGCAGCCAGCGCTGATGCACTTTGGCGCGAAAACGCTGATAGCCTGCGTCGTCGGTACAGAGGGTATCGCCGTGCAGGATCAGCACGCGATGGCCGTAGCACTCCAGCACCTGTTCTTCCGGCAGAAGCGTCATGCCGCTGGCGCGGCCGTAAGCCTTGCCGAGCAGAAAGTCACGGTTGCCATGGATAAAGTAGACCGGTACCGGCAGCGCGCGCAGCGCGTCGGCGACCTGCTGGTGCAGCGGGTCAGGATCGTCATCGCCAATCCAGGCTTCAAAGAGATCGCCAAGGATATAGAGCGCGTCGCAGCGCGGCGCTTCACGCGCCAGAAAACGCAGAAAACCGGCGGTGATCGCCGGTTCTTCCTGACACAGATGCAAATCTGCGATAAACAGGGTGCGCGACATTACTCGCTGACGGTTACTTTCTGGATGACAACGTCATCTTTCGGTACGTCCTGGTGCATGCCGCTACGGCCGGTAGAGACCGCTTTGATTTTGTCGACCACGTCCATACCTTCTACGACTTCAGCAAACACGCAGTAGCCCCAGCCCTGCAGGCTTTCGTCACGGAAGTTCAGGAAGTCGTTGTCGGCTACGTTGATAAAGAACTGCGCAGTAGCGGAGTGCGGAGCGGAAGTACGCGCCATCGCCAGGGTGCCGCGGGTGTTTTTCAGGCCGTTGTTCGCTTCGTTGCGAATTTCAGCTTTGGTGTCTTTCTGCTTCATGCCCGGCTCGAAACCGCCGCCCTGGATCATAAAACCATTGATAACACGGTGGAAAATGGTGTTGTCATAAAAACCTTCACGGCAGTATTCGAGGAAGTTTTGCACGGTAGCAGGCGCTTTATCGTCGAAGGTTTTAATTACGATGTCGCCGTGGTTGGTCTGGAAGGTAACCATCATTCTCGTCCTGTAAAGGTTGTCGTCAGTCGTCTGGCCGCCAAAAGCGCGCTGGCCATTTTAGTCGACGCTTCTTATATCATAAATTCCAATGGCGCGTCAGCACGCCCGCGGCGCTGTTGGCACGCTGCCGTCGCGCAAGCGCGAAAAATACGGCACAATAACTGAATAACCTGATAAAAGTGTTTACCGCACTCGTCTAAACGGAACTGTTCAATGCTAAAGATTTATAACACCCTGAGTCGACAAAAAGAGGAATTTAAACCTATTCATGCTGGCGAAATCGGCATGTACGTGTGCGGTATCACGGTGTACGACCTCTGTCATATTGGCCATGGCCGCACTTTCGTGGCCTTCGACGTGGTGTCCCGCTACCTGCGCTACAGCGGCTATCGTCTGAACTACGTGCGCAACATTACCGATATCGATGACAAGATCATCAAGCGCGCCAATGAGAACGGCGAGAGCATCGAGACCCTGACCAACCGCATGATTGGCGAGATGCATAAAGATTTCGCCGCGCTTGGCATTCTGCCGCCGGATCTGGAGCCGCGCGCCACGCGCCATATTCCTGAGATTATCGGGCTGGTAGAGCGTTTGATCGCACGCGGCCACGCCTATGTCGCCGACAATGGCGACGTGATGTTCGACGTGCCGAGTGACGCCAGCTACGGTGTGCTGTCGCGTCAGGATCTGGAGCAGCTGCAGGCTGGCGCGCGCGTGGAAGTGGCCGAAGTGAAGCGCAACCCGATGGATTTCGTGCTGTGGAAAATGTCGAAAGCGGACGAGCCCGCCTGGCCTTCGCCATGGGGTAACGGCCGTCCGGGCTGGCATATTGAGTGTTCGGCGATGAACTGCAAACAGCTTGGCGCGCACTTCGATATTCACGGCGGCGGCTCGGATCTGATGTTCCCGCATCATGAGAATGAGATCGCGCAGTCTACCTGCGCCCACGACGGTCCTTACGTTAACTACTGGATGCACTCCGGTATGGTGATGGTGGATCGCGAAAAGATGTCGAAATCCCTCGGCAACTTTTTCACCGTGCGCGACGTGCTGAAGCACTACGATGCTGAGACGGTGCGCTACTTCCTGATGTCGGGGCACTACCGTAGCCAGCTCAACTATGGCGAAGAGAACCTGAACCAGGCGCGTGCGGCGCTGGAGCGTCTTTACACCGCGCTGCGCCACACCGACCGCAACGCTACGGCGGCGGGCGGCGAAGCGTTTGACGCACGCTTCCGCGCAGCGATGGATGATGACTTCAATACGCCGGAAGCCTACTCTGTGCTGTTCGATATGGCGCGCGAGGTCAATCGCCTGAAAAGCGAAAACGCCGATGCGGCTAACGGCCTGGCGGCGAAGCTGCGCGAGATCGCCAACGTGCTGGGCATTCTGCAACAGGATCCTGAGCAGTTCCTGCAGAGCGGCGCGCAAAGCAACGCCGACGAAGTGGCTGAAATCGAGCACTGGGTGCAGGCCCGTGCCGACGCGCGTAAAGAGAAAAACTGGGCGCAGGCTGATATCGCGCGCGACAAGCTGAACGAGCTGGGCGTGATTGTGGAAGACGGGCCGCAAGGCTCTACCTGGCGTCGTAAGTAAAACCAAAAGGGCGCGCTGGCGCCCTTTTTTATGCCACAGCGGATAACCTCTTTGACCTATGCCAGTTGAAAAGATTGAGATTCGCGGTTTTCGCTCGGTGCGCCAGCTGACGCTGTCGCTACAGCAGCTTAACGTCATTAGCGGCCCGAACGGCTGCGGCAAATCGAACCTCTACAAAGCGGTTAAGCTGCTGCACGACGCCGCCAGCGGACGGCTGGCGGCGGCGCTGGCGGAAGAGGGCGGCATTCAGAAAGTCATGTGGGCGGGCGGCCTGCGTCGCGGCGATCGCCGCCACGACCCAAAACGGCTGACGCTGGCGGCGCAGATGGACGATCTCGACTATCAGCTTGATATCGGTTTTCCGGAGCCGCTGGAGACTTCACTCTTCAACCTCGACCCGCTGGTCAAAGAGGAGCGTATCTGGCTGAGCGGCCAGCGGCGGCGACCTGCCTCCTGCATTATGCAGCGGCAAAATCAGACGGCGTTTCTGCATAACGTTGACGGGGAGCGCGTGGCCTATCCGGCGACGCTGCATCCTGAAGAGTCGCTGTTCGGCCAACTGGGTGAGCCGCACCGCTATCCTGAACTGTCGCAGCTGCGCGAACGGCTGCGACAGTGGCGTTTCTATCACGAGTTTGCCGTCTGGCCGGGATCGCCGATCCGCGTGCCGCAGACCGGCGTCCGCTCGCCGGTGCTGGCGCATGACGGCAGCAATCTCGCCGCCGCCTGGGCGACCATCGTCGAGCGCGGTCATCAGGAGCTGCTCTATGCAGTGACCGCGCAGGGGTTTCCCGACAGCGAGTTTCACGTTGATGTACAGAACGGCCGCTTTCAGATGCAGATGTCGCGACGCGGCGTGTTGCGTCCGCTCGACAGCGTGGAATTTTCAGACGGCACGCTGCGTTTTCTCTGTCTGGTGGTGGCGCTGCTCAGCCCAAGGCCGCCGCAGTTTATGGCGCTTAACGAGCCGGAGAACAGCCTGCATGAGGATTTGCTGCCTGCGCTGGCGCACCTGATTGCCGAAGCGAGCCAGTTTTGTCAGCTCTGGATCACCAGCCATTCGCCGCGTCTGGCGCACCTGATTGCGCAGTACGCGCCGGTGAATCATATTCGGCTGGAGCAGACTGAAGGCGAGACGCGTATTGCGGAGGAGTAGCTGGCGGGGGCGTCCCGCAGGACGCCCCGGTTTATGCGGTGACAGTAATACGCTGTCCGGCGAACTCGACGGTTTGTCCGGCAACGATTTTACAACGCTTGCGGGTTTCTACCGCGCCGTCAACGGTCACTTCGCCGTCGGCGATAACGATTTTCGCCTGCGCGCCGCTCTCTACCCAGCCTTCCAGCTTCAGCAGATCGCACAGGTCGACGTGAGGGTGTTTACCCAGTGCAAAGCTCGCCATTATGCTTCCTCTTTATCGTGATGAGTTTCGCACGCGTGCAGCGTGTTTTCGATCAGCGTGGCGACGGTCATCGGCCCTACGCCGCCCGGCACCGGGGTGATGTAAGAAGCGCGCTCAGAGGCTGCGTCGAAATCAACGTCGCCCACTACTTTGCCGCTTTCCAGTCGGTTAATGCCGACATCGATCACTACCGCGCCCGGCTTGATCCAGTCGCCCGGAATAAAGCCTGGTTTGCCGACCGCGACTACCAGCAGATCGGCGTGCTCGACGTGGTGACGCAGATCTTTGGTGAAACGATGCGTGACGGTGGTGGTACAGCCCGCCAGCAGCAGCTCCATGCTCATTGGACGGCCCACGATGTTGGATGCGCCAACGACCACAGCGTTCAGGCCGTAGGTGTCGATATTGTAGCGCTCAAGCAGCGTTACGATGCCGCGCGGCGTGCACGGGCGCAGCGTCGGCGCGCGCTGGCAGAGACGGCCAACGTTGTAGGGATGGAAACCGTCAACATCTTTGTCCGGCGTAATACGTTCCAGCACTTTAACGTTGTCGATGCCAGCCGGCAGCGGCAGCTGCACCAGAATGCCGTCGATCTCGTGATCATTATTGAGATCGTCAATCAGCTGCAGCAGTTCAGCTTCGCTGGTGGTTGCAGGCAGATCGTAAGAGCGAGACACGAAGCCGACCTCTTCACAGGCGCGGCGTTTGCTGCCGACATAAATCTGCGAAGCGGGGTTTTCACCCACCAGAACGACTGCCAGACCCGGCGCACGTTTACCGGCCGCCAGACGCTGCTTTACTTTTTCCGCAACCTCAAGGCGCACCTGCTGCGCAATCGTTTTACCGTCAATAATTTTTGCTGCCATCAGAGAGGAAATCCACTGTGTTGTGTTAAATCGGGGAAAGGCGCCTATTCTGTCAGAAGCGTGACGCGCTGTCAGGTTCTGAATCGTCGTCGGTTGTCTGATTCTTCGGCATACGCATCGCACGTACGGCCAAAAGCGTTGACTCGTTGAGGTCTCGCCGTATAATCCTCGCCATCCCCGTGCGCCCTTAGCTCAGCTGGATAGAGCACCGGCCTTCTAAGCCGTAGGTCACAGGTTCGAATCCTGTAGGGCGTGCCATTTTCACTTCTCCTGTCGTCTACTAAAGTCCACAAACTCCCAGCCAGTAAGCACCTTCCCGCGAATCTCGTTATCTCAACGTCTACTATCATCTATTGAAATCAACAATCATGTGGGGGTACATTTGGGGGTATAGTTCTGTTCAATGAGATGAGATACCCCCAAATTGAAACTTAATGCCCGCACAGTGGACACTTCAAAGGCCAAAGATAAAGCCTACAAGCTCTCTGACGGCGGCGGTCTTTACCTTCTCGTTAACACCAATGGCTCACGATACTGGCGCTTAAAGTACCGCGTTGCGGGAAAAGAAAAGCTGCTGGCGCTGGGGGTATATCCTGATGTCTCTCTGGCCGATGCCAGGGCGAAGCGTGATGAAGCAAAACGCACTTTAGCTGCTGGTGGTGATCCAGGTGAGGTTAAACAGACGGAAAAGCAGGCTAAGATTCTGGCGGTCAGTAACAGCTTCGAAGCACTGGCGATTGAATGGCATGAGCATAAGCGCCCCAACTGGTCACAGGGCTATGCCAGTGACATTCTGGAGTACCTGCAGAAAGATGTGTTCCCGTTTATCGGTAAACGTGCCATCGCAGAAATCAAAGCGGCAGAAATGCTGCTGGTGCTCAGAAAGATGGAGCAGCGCGGCGTTCTGGATAAGCTGAAGAAAACCCGCCAGGCTTGCCGCCAGATTTTTACCTACGCTGTTATCACCGGCAGGGCAGAGCATAACCCTGTTACCGATCTCGCCGGCGCACTAAAAGCGCCAAAGCAAAAGCATTTCCCTCATCTTCTCACCGAACAGATTGGCGGCTTCCTTCGCGCACTTAGTGAATACACTGGCAGCAAGGTTACACAAAATGCCACCCGGCTGTTGATGCTTACTGGCACACGCACGATTGAATTACGTGCTGCTGAATGGGCTGAATTCGATTTAGAGAAAGGCATCTGGCAGATACCTGCAGAACGTATGAAGATGCGCCGCCCACATGTAGTGCCGCTTTCCATCCAGGCTAAATCTCTCCTCAAAGAAATCCACCAGCTGACGGGAAGAGGGCGCTTCGTATTCCCCGGACGCAACGATGCCGGAAAGACGATGAGTGAAGCCAGCATCAATCAGGTGATCAAACGTATCGGCTACGACGGTAAAGCTACTGGGCATGGCTTCAGGCACACCATGAGTACCATACTGCATGAGCAGGGCTATAACACTGCCTGGATTGAAACCCAGCTGGCTCACGCAGATAAGAACAGCATCCGTGGAACATATAACCATGCCCAATATCTGGACGGGCGCCGGGAAATGCTTCAGTGGTATGCCGACTATATGGATGCGCTAGAGAAAGGTGAGAACGTGGTTCATGGTTCGTTTGGGAAACGTGCATAACTGGATGAATAGACAGTGTTAGGTGAAGATAGTAGACTTCAGTAGACGAACAAAGAATAGGCTATGTCTAGGCTGATCCCCGAAAATCCGTACACCTCTACGGGCTGGCATAGCCGCCAATTTAAGAGGGCGTGAGGTGGCGTTTAATGGTCAACTACGATAAAGAAAATTGTGAACCATTTCAGAGATATTTTGCATATTACACAGTTGAACAGATGGCGATGTTATGGTGTGGAATTGAACCTCATGACTTTAGCGAAGTAATAGGCGAATGTACGTATCCCCGCAGGGCAATTCCTCAGCATCCCTATATATCCTGCCTTGAGTTTAGAGCAGCGGCGATAATGGACTCTATCGAAGCCAAAGAGTTAGCTGTAGGACGTGATGGCAGATGTCATACAATTAGTGATGACCACGTAGCCCCTGAGCGGCGCACTGTGCTTCTTAAAGATTTTAAAGAATGGCTAATAAAAACCTTTCCCAATGAAAAGCCGAAATTGATTTTTGATGATATTGAAAGAAACACCCACTCATCAATCACTGTCGAGGTATATCAGACGTTACTTGCGGATCGTGATCATTTACAAGTAAGGATTAATAAAGCCGAAGAGATTTTTAGAGAGCAAAAAAGGAAGATTGAGTCTCTTGAGGGAGAAAACGCTTCGCTCAAAAATATGGTCGAGAAGGGTGTAGGAGGTATGGATGGGCGTAGCGAGCGTTCATATTTGAATGTCATCGGCGGGCTGATATCCATCATGCTTAGTAAATCACCAGGCGGACAACGCTATTCCATATTTGACAATCAAGCAGCCATTATTCAGACATTGCTTGGTCATCATGTCGGGAAATACGGGATTAGCGATACAAATCTTGAGAAGAAATTTGCCGAAGCAAATCGCAGCATCAAGGAATGATGCCCCTATAGGGGTTTCTGTTACCCCTATTACAGTGATCGCTATGGTCATCATCGCTTTAATGACTCCTGTAGACGCCAATCAACTACAGGAGCATTTCAAATGTCTAATACACTCATTCGTCTGCCAGAGGTTCAGCGGCGTACTGGCTACAGCAAGGCGTGGATTTATCGTCTGCTTAAAGAAAGTCGCTTTCCTCAATCAGTAAAAATTGGTTCCCGCGCTATCGCTTTCGTTGAAAGTGAAGTTGATGACTGGATTAATCTGCGCATCGCCGAATCTCGTGGTGAGGTGGCCTGATGGAAATGAAAAACCGCCCATTACAGGCGGCTAATCAGGGAGCTGACGCCTCTGATATTACGCCTGCCGCAACCATTAAGCCAACCCCAAAGAAACATCGCGCCCGCGTCTACATGATGCGTACCGGCGTCAATGGCTTCACTGAGAACGAGATTCTCCGCTACTGCCGCTTGTCCAGCGCCCGTAACTACGCGACAGAACTCGAGAGAAGGCTTGATATTCGCCTTGAGCGCATCGATGAGCCTAACGGCGATGGTATTGGTAGCCACTTCCGCTACCGGATCACCTGTCGCGCCGACGTGATGCGAGTGATTCAACTGGTTAATAGCAATGCCGCTGCTGGTGGCTACACCGGCCTGTCTCAGCGTGAGATCAACGACATTCTTTCCCTCTACCCGGATGCGTTCAACGCCGCTTAACGGAGCCTGACAAATGAAAACTGAAAAAAGCAGATTAAATTCTGAGGCCGCCCCTCAGCCCACCACCAGCATCAACGCTATTTTCGCCGCTGATGAAGATAATATTTCGGTGATTAAATACGAGGGTAAATCGGTACGAATCGTCAGCGTCTGCGGTGAGCCTTGGTTTATCGCCAAAGACATTTGTGAGGCGCTGGAAATTTCCGATCACAAAGTCGCATTGCGTCGATTAGATCACGATGAGAAGGGGGAGTGTTTAACACCCACCCCCGGAGGCCAACAGCTTATGCGCACAGTTGGTGAATCCGGTTTCTACAAACTGATCGCCCGCAGCCGCAAGGCCACCACGCCCGGCACATTCGCCCACAGTTTTAGCAACTGGATATTCCGCGAAGTCATCCCATCAATCCGCAAAACCGGCTCATACGGCGTGCCGTTCGCCTTCCTGAACGATCACAGCAAGCGCCAGGCTGCTTATGACAAGAAGGCCAGCAAGCGCGGTAAAGATCTGCAGGCGTGCAAAGGGGAGAAAGCCAGCCTTGCTGCGGAAGAGGTCGCTCTTTGGCTGAAGTATCAGCCTCAATTGCCGGAGGTTCACTAATGACTAAGCCCACCAGCCAGCCGAAACCGCAGCAGCGCTATCAGGACTCCCGCGGAGAATTAGTCACAGTACATAACGTGCAATTTAATCGCGTGACGTTCTACCGAGACGGGTACTCATCGCCCTGCAAACAACCACTGGAGCGCTTTATGCGTGAGTTTACGGAGATAAAGCCATGATGGCCGTCCAGAGCAATGCTTACCCGCTGGCTGGCCTGTCACTAGGCCCGAAGAACTTAGCCAAACTTAGCCAGTTGATGACAAATGATGACGTCAGCAACCTCACAAAACCTGACGCCTACTCAGCCAGTAATTTGGCTTTGTGCCTGACGATGCGTAAAGCCATGATGCGTAAGGCAGTGTCTTACGCTGTCGGCAGCGCCTGTCACAAACACTTAAAAAACCGCTTGCCCTCTTTGCAACCTTCGGACTATCCTCAATCTGCATCGGCAAAATCCGGTGTCAGGATTGGCGTCCTGGGAATGTTGTCGGCGACATGTGACGCGCCTAGCGTCTTTTTTTGTGTCGTAAATCTGACTCACCCTTTTTTCGGCGATATGGTTATAATCCGTGTCGCTCACGAAGTAATGGTGGGCTGGATGGGGGCGGAGAAATCCGCGCCGGTTTCCGATAACGCCGGTTACGCCAACCCTGTTCAGTCCACCACCAGTGAAATTGGCGTTTCCGGTGGTGGTATCAAATACCAGTTATCGGAGGCTGCCATCATGGCTACTACCCCCACCCAAGCCACATCCAAATTTGAGTTTCGTTTTCTGGCTTTGTCACGCGCTGACATGCAGGCCAAACCTTGCCGCGTATCCGTTCAGGCTGTTAGCGAGAAAGAAGCCCGCCGCGTTCTGGCGCCTCACTTCATCCTGTCATTAGCCGCACGCCTGCCAGTTCAGGAGGTGGCTCATGCATAACGACACCATTAAATCCCACACTGAAGATTTCAAGCGTACTCAGGCCATCATCGGCAATGAGAGCGCCCCGACGCCAAACACGCCTGAGAATATCTCTCGTGATCGCCTGCTGCGCGCTCAGGCTGGCTTGCTCCACCTGCTGACTGTGGTAATCCCTCAGATTACAGACGAAGAGCAGCGCCGTGAGATGTACCTGCTCGTAGATGGCATCCACAATCTGACTCGCTTTGAGGAATGTGATGCTGCGAGAGAACGTCAGGCGCAGGAGGGAAAAGCATGAAACATCTCCACGTCGCCGTATCTAACAAGCACCCGCAGCCGGTTGCCGTTCTTACTGAGCAGCAATCGCCCCTCAGATCTGTGTCTATCGACATTCATAACGCTGACAAATACGCGAATCTGCTCGCTGAAATCTACAACGGCAGCGTGCACGCAGCCCTTATGGAGCACGATCCAAGAGCCGCAGTCCGCATCGCCACACTGTTTGCAGAGCTGTGCTCAACCACTGATCGGGCTGGTATGCGTATCGCCAGACTCTCCAGCCAGCTTGCTCATGGAGGTGCTATCTGATGGCTATTTCATTTGCTGATATTGACGGGCAAGCAGCCAATCTGAAGAAGGCTCGTGCCGTTCTCTCAATCCTTCTCGATACGATGCCTGGCACCGACATTAACGAGGATTACACCTGGCTCATCAATCTGGCGCACGACACCGTTCACGACACCATTGAGGCGCTTGAGGCGGCAGTAGATACCGAGCTGAAATCACGCGAAAAGGGGGCAAAGACAAAATCATGAGTAACGTCCTCAAATTCCCGAAAATGCCGGAGAAATCCGGCTCTTTCTCAGCAGAAGCGACTTCTGATGGTGTGCGCTGTGGCAACAGAGTTATTGGTTACTCATCAGCTATCCGCCAGCTGAATGACGGGCGCTTTGATAACCCGCTTTCAGAGGGTTTTGGCGTGATTGCTGAGTTATCCCTGGCTGAAATTAACGGCTGGTTCAAACCCAGCCTGGAGCAGCAAGTAAGCGTCTGGCGCTGGATGGTGGCGGGCGTTTTTATCGTCGAGCAGATGAAGGCAAATGGCACAGTTGCGGTCAGCCAGAATGACGGCACAACGACTCATGCGGTGCGTTACGTGGGTAAACATGGCGGCATTGTGATTTATCCGGCAACCGAACGGTTTTCTCTGGCGCTCAACGTTGAGGAGCTGATGCTGAAAGACTTCACACATGATGAGCCGTATCAGAAAGCGCTCATGCTTTATCAGTCAATGCTTGAACCGTCTGCCGATGGTGGCATGACTCTCTCTGCGTGGGGGCGCGACGGCATGGCCATGCTTCATGATGGCTTTATCGAGCTTCTCAATACCGAAGGCATTCCTGCCGCACCGACAGCGCATTAAAGGGGGAACCATGACGCTAATCACTAAAAACTTCCGACTTAATGCGCTGGCCAACCAGTATTCAGTGGCCATTTATAACCATGTCAGGCAGCTGAACAGGGGCGCCTGGTTCCCGATGGAAATCAGCGGGCAGAGGATTGAGGTTGCCATTGTGGATGGATCAGCAGGCATCAGGTTGCTGGTGGACAGTTATCTGCTGGAGGCATTGAAACAGGAATATCCACACTGGGAAGCGCTGGCTGTCAATCTGTTGACCCTCTGCATAGAGGGCAGCGGACTGAGCGAGCGAGGGGAAAGCATCTGGCAGAGCATGATTAACGACATGAGCGCCTCTCTTTCAAAAGGGGAGGTGAGCTTCCATGCGTAATTACGACCTGATCCGTGAGACAACCAGCGCCGCAGCTGACCGCTGGCCGATGGTGCTCAGCCAGCTGGGGATTGATGTGCCACGCTCACCCCGCCAGCACGCGCCATGCCCGGCCTGTGGCGGTAAAGATCGCTTTCGCTTTGATGATAAAGGGCGCGGCAGCTTCTTCTGCAACCAGTGCGGCGCGGGTGATGGTTTAGACCTCATCCAAAAAGTTAATCAGTGCGGTACTACTGAGGCCGCCCGCATGGCGGCTGATGTACTGGGTATTGATTACCGGGTGACTGAAATTGACCAGAAAGCAGCCAGCCAGAGAAGGCGGCAGCTTGATGAACAGCGCCACCAGCATGAGCAGGATCGTCAGAAGAAAGAGGCAGTAGAAGCAGAACAGCGCCGTGAAAACTTTGTGGGCCACTACCAGAGGCTCGCAGGACAAACCATGCCAGGCGAAAGCGAATACCTGATTGCCAAAGGACTTGATGGCTTCGCTCTGCCATGCCTGCCCGATGGATCAATTCTTCTTCCGCTGGTGGATGAGTCCGACGATGTGGCCGCAGCACAGACCATCACGCCACAAGGTGAAAAGAAGGTGCTCTTTGGCTCAGCCAAGCGCGGAGCGTGGCACCTTGTTAATCAGCCGCAGGAAGTGAAGGAAATTATCATCGCTGAAGGGCTTGCCACAACGCTCACAGCTCACCTGATACGCCCTGCAGCGCTCGCTGTCGTAGCTCTTGATGCCGGCAATCTGCCATCTGTTGCGAAAGCTATGCGTCAGCAGTACCCGAACGCCGCAATCGTCATTGCCGGCGATAACGACTGGCATGAGCCTGGCGAGCTTGATGACCGCGGCAAACCAAAAGTGAACAGCGGGAAGATATTCGCTGATAAAGCTGCCGAGGCTATCAATGGTTCGGTTTCATTACCGCCCACCAGCTATAAGGCCGACTGGGATGATTACCGCCAGCAGAATGGCCTTGAGAGCACCGCAGCAGCATTTAACGAATCACTGTACCAACCGCAGGGGGAAAGCATGGGCGCTCAACTGGAAGTGATTGAAGGTGGCAAAGCAACAGCGCCGGATCGCGACGCGCTAAAGCCCCGGATTGAAAGCCGTCAGGATGGCGTGTACTGGGTTGAGCCAAACACCGATAAGCAGACAGGAGAAATCATTAACCGTGAAAGCTGGCTGTGCTCCCCTCTGCAGGTAGTCGGCACCGGTCGCGATGACAAAGACCAGTTTCTCATCCTCCGCTGGCAGGCGTGGGGTTCAGAGAGTGAAACCACTCAGGCTATCCCGCTGGCTGACATTGGCGAGCGAGAAGGATGGAGAACGCTCAAGGCTGGTGGCGTGAACGTGACCACCAAAAGCGGCCTGAGAGCAATTCTGGCGGACTGGCTACAGCGGAACGGGTCAAAGGAGGTCTGGAGAGTGGCGCACGCTACAGGGTGGCAGTGCGGCGCTTATATCATGCCTGACGGGGAGATCATCGGTGCGCCTGATAAGCCGGTACTGTTCAATGGCCGCAGTTCTGCCGCAGCCGGTTACACCTGCAGGGGAAGCGCTGAAAGCTGGCGCCAAAGCGTTGGAGCGCTGGCCGCCGGTAACTATTCAATGATGACTGGCGTTGCTGCGGCGCTGGCTGCCCCGCTGATTGGCCTGGCGGGTGCTGATGGCTTCGGCATTCACTTCTACGAGCAATCAAGCGCCGGTAAAACCACCACCGCCAATGTGGCTAGCAGCCTCTACGGTAATCCTGACCAGCTGCGCCTGACGTGGTACGGCACCGCGTTAGGCCTGGCTAACGAAGCTGCCGCCCATAATGATGCGCTGATGCCACTGGATGAGGTGGGGCAAGGCGCTGATCCGGTTAGCGTCTCACAGTCAGCCTATGCGCTCTTTAACGGCGTGGGGAAACTGCAGGGAGCCAAAGAAGGCGGTAACCGTGACCTGAAGCGCTGGCGCACAGTGGCGATCAGCACCGGCGAGATGGATTTAGAAACCTTCATCGCTATGGCGGGCCGTAAAGCGAAGGCCGGGCAACTGGTCAGGCTGCTGAATATCCCACTGAGTAAGGCTGTGAGATTCCACCAGCACGAGAACGGCAAGCAGCACGCCGACGCGCTGAAGGATGCCTGGCAGAATCACCACGGCGTAGCAGGCCGGGAGTGGATTAAATGGCTAGCCGGCAATCAACAGCAAGCTACTGAAACAGTCAGAGAGGCAGAGGCGCGCTGGCGCGGTCTGATACCGGCAGAATATGGCGAGCAGGTTCATCGCGTAGGCGCACGCTTCGCCATTCTTGAGGCTGCGCTACTGCTGGGCCGCGTTATCACTGGATGGGACGAGCAGACGTGCCGCGACGCCGTTCAGCACAGCTATAACGCCTGGGTGAGAGAGTTTGGTACCGGCAACAAAGAACATCAGCAGATCATCGCCCAGTGTGAAGCGTTTTTAAACGCCAATGGCTACAGCCGGTTTGCCCCTTTCCCGTATGACCCTCAATCGCTTCCTATCCGCGATATGGCTGGCTATCGCGCCAGCGGCAGTCATGACGATGACCCGATTGTGTTCTACACCTTCCCGTCTACGTTTGAGCAGGAGATCGCCAGTGGATTTAACCCCAAGCAGTTCGCCCGGGTGCTGGTGGAAAGCGGGATGCTGACACCGCCGGCCAGCGGCAGAGGCTACCAGAGGAAGTCGCCAAGGATTAACAAGCGTCAGTACAACGTCTATGTGATTCAGTACCGGCCAGATGATGAGGCAGAGGGAGAATAAACCTCACATGTGAGGCTTTTAGTGTTGGTTCAGTTAGTTCAGTTGGTTCAATTCTTTACTGCCTTTGATTTATAAGGAATTTAAATTCAAAAGTGAACCAACACTGAACCAACAAATAGCTGTTTTGAACCAACATTCTCAGCGTAATAACATGCTTATCAGGACGGTACAGATGGTAAATGACAAGAAAGCTGAAGAACTTGAGGCGAAAGGCCTGTACAGAAGAGCAGCATCTCGTTGGCTGGAAGTGTTCGACAATTGCGACACAGAAGCAGGCCGAGAGTGACTCAGATCCCGCCGCAATCAGTGTCTGGCGAAGCGTGTTCGCCCCACTGTGCTTATTGACACCTTTGGAGATGTGACCAAGGCCGCAGTCGATACACAGCGCAGAATGGGGTTAGCCAAACCAGACGGCGAGGCCTTCAGGTTGAAAGATGAAGTGAGTTATCAATCAAGGAAGGTCGGAAAACAAAGAAAGTAACAACAATTGCAATGTTAATAATTATTGATAGGATGTTTCCGATTGCAATCAATGGAAATATAAAAAATGAAAAAGGTTTTGGCAGTGGCGCTTGGGGCGTTGTTACTTTCAGGATGTACTGTGCGTGTCGCTGATATGACTGTCGCAAGCACCAAAAACTACAACTTGAACGCAGCTAAGTTTGAGAAAGGTGCTCGCGTGACCGGCGAAGATAAAGCGCCAATCGTAATTTTCCCTTTAGGTATTCCGAACGTTAAAACGGCTATGGATCACGCTATTGAGAAAGATAAGTGTGCAGTTGGCTTGAGCGATGTGGTTATCTACCAGTTAAACCACGCCTTCCTCTTCGGCACATACGGTTTCCGTGTTGAGGGTACGCAAATTATCGACAAATCACAGATGGGATGTGAAAACCACATCTGATAGCAAGCCACCTTCGGGTGGCTTTTTTCTAGGGGGCAAGGAAATGAAAAAGTCTATTCTGGCATGTTTTATATCTGTGTTCATTTTGACAGGATGTGGTCCAAAAGAGCTTTCTCCGGAAGAGAAACAAAAAGTAGAACAACTCAAGGTGGAATTATCACAAACAGAAAGTGAGATTTCATCTGCGAATGCCGCCAATCAGAACTACTCTGGCGGGCTGATCAAGACTTTAATCAGCGCCAGAGTTGAGATTCTCAAAACAAACCAGGCGCTGATTAAGCAGCGAATTGATGGTATTGAGTCAGGCGCAAAAATAACAATGGATGTACCCGGAACAAAGCCGGATGAGGTGGCGGCTGAGTCAGTTAAGAGCGAAATAGATGCGTTAAATGCTCAGATTTCTCAGGCTAAAGCAGAAGCCAACCAATATAGCGGTGGCCTGGTTCTTGCGATGAAACTGGCAGCAATCGCAACTCAGGAGCAAACCATGGCGATGCTTCAACAACGATATTTGTCAGCCAAGTATGGACTTGCTAACGCTATGCCATCTGATTTGAAGCAGAGCAACGTTGCTGAAGCAAAGCAAATCGAGAAGCCAGCCCAGGCTAGCAATAGCCAGCCATTGCTTCCGCCGGGAGATGGGCCATTTGGCCTGGAGTCAGGTTTAAGCAAAAAGAATATCGAAGATATGACCGGTGAAGAGCTTAAGCCTTATGAGGGCGTGCCGAATCTCTACACGATAAAATCGCCACCGAAAAAGAACGCTGAATTTGAGGGTTTTGGTCTACTCATTTCTCCAAAATCTGGCCTATGCCAAATTAGAGCGTTAGGTAAAAACATTGATACAGACAGCTATGGACTTGCGCTCCAATCAAAATTCAAAGAGCTCTTAGATTCTCTATCTTCAATCTATGGCAAACCTAAAAGTACCGATTTTTTACTTTCAGGCTCAATCTGGAAAGAACCTCAAGACTGGATGATGGCGCTGAACAAAAAGGAACGTTTCCTCTCAGCCCAATGGGGAGGATCTCCCGCAACACCTCTTAAAAACAAGCTTGCATCAGTATCTATGGAAGCAAGAGCCAATGGCTCTAGCGAGGGATATGTTTTCCTTCAGTATGACTTTGACAACATAGATGCTTGCAACGCAGAAATTGAAGAAGCTAAGAAAAGCTCGTTATAAACCTTTCCTCTATATTGCTATATAAACGCTTATAAAATTTTGTAACCACACCTCGCTCCGGCGAGGTTTTTTATGAGCAAAATATTCGATCAAAACGATCCAATCATCATTTCATAAATCGGCATATAAATAAAGATCGTTTCACTTTTTGCAATTATAATCACTGTATATTTATCAGGAGGTGGTTATGCAAAAGTGCACAGTAAAAACAGTCCTCATTAAAGTCGAACAGTATGAAGAACTTCGTAAATTACAGGAAAAAGAGCGAGCAAAATCCCCTCTAGGTGTTGCCCCAACAATTCACGTTATCGCTCGCGGCCTGATGGATAAGGCATTGGCTCAACTTGCTCAGGAGGCGTAATGGAACAATTACAACGCCTGGCCGAAGCTGTTGCGGACGCTTACCTTCGTAATCGGCTCCGAGAGCATGGGAATACTCAGTTTTCGCATGACGGAAAAACAGGTGAAATTCGCCGTGATTTACTGGCGTCCGGGCTGGTGGATAACTGCGTTTATGCTGCCCAAAATAGCGGCAAGGCCGATTATGAACAGGAGGCATACTCAATGCTAATGGAGATGATTTCTCTGGACGGCAGAGAGTACCGGGTAACAGACCACGGCCTGAACGTAATCGAACATATGCATCGCATAGCGCTGGTTAAAGCCACGCCCCGCGTCAATCATTAAGGGGGATGAATGGCTGATACCAAATTAGGGGGCGTCTATTACGAAGTTGATATTGATCTGGAGAAGGCCCTTGAAGCAAATCAGCAACTCAAGCGAGAGCTGAAGGCACTAAGTGACAATGCCAAGAACTCCGCAGGTGGAATCAAAACGCTTGAGACACAGGCCAAAACCACTGCCACAGCGGTCAACCAAGCCACTAAAGCAGGAGGCGCTTTCCGCAGCCAGTTCCAGCAAGCCGGTTATCAGATTCAGGATTTCATCGTACAGGTTCAGGGCGGACAATCTGCACTGGTCGCTTTCAGTCAGCAAGGTTCTCAATTGGCGGGAGCATTTGGCCCAGGTGGTGCCATTGTGGGCGCGGTGATTGCTTTGGGTACAGTAATCGCAGGCACGTTAATTACCGCTTTAAACGGCGGTAAAAACGCAATGGATGCTCTCCGAGAAGCAGCAGACGCAATGGATAAGGTGATCACCATTTCACAAAATGGGGTAGCCGCGCTGTCAGATAAGTATGCAAATCTTGCCAGGGTAAACGCAGAAGTTGCCACGCTGATGAGAAATCAGGTGCTGCTGGAATACAACCAGGCAATGACGAAGGTTTCAAAGACTATATCTGATACCACCAGCGAGTTTTTCTCCTTTGGCGATACAGCTAAAGCCGCACTGTCTGGCGGCACAGTCAGTGTTAAGTTGCTTAGCACTATCCTTGACGCCGCTGAAGTCAAAACCAATAACTTCACCGATGCGTTCAATGAGATAAGCAAAAGCAGCATTGCGAACGAAGCGACTATCTCAACATTTACAAACACCGTTGGGGCATTATCTTCCCGGCTGGGTATTACTGATCAAGCTGCTTTTGAACTGGCAAAACAGCTGAATGACCTAAGTAAAAACCCTTCTCCACAGGCATTAACTACCTTAGCTATTCGCCTGCAAAATATGACCTCATCTAGCAAGGAGGGACAGGAACAAATCACCAGTCTGTCTAAGACGTTAGTAGGATTAGCTGTAGAAGCTACCAACGCTAAATTAAACATGGATAGCCTCAAGCGCACCACTGACAACCTAACTGACGGGCAGAAAAACCTGTTAAAGCAGGCAGAACGAAACCTCTCGCTGTCAAAACTTCAGGGAGAAGCTCGCGCCCGACTCGCAGCCCAATATGCTGCTGAAGATGCAGGATTTGCTAAAGACGACCCTCACGCCAAAAAGATGGAAGATGATGCGGCCGCCACTTATAAAAATTTAGAAGCGACGAAGCAGCTTAACTCTGAGCAGAAGAAATCAGCCGGCCAGGCATCCCGTAATGCTCAGGTACTGGAACAGTATCGGCAAAAGGCCGAGCTTTCTGCTGATTCGGTTGATGGACTATCCCGTGCTCAGGCAGTTCTTCAGGCACGTCAGAAACTGGTAAACCCTACACCAGCTCAAATAGCGCAGGTAGAGAAGGATGCTGGCGCAGCGTGGGATAAAGCCGCCGCAATACGCGCTCAGGCAGCGGCTATGAAGCTAATCCCGGAGCAGGCAGAGAACACTCGATACAAACAAGATGTTGCCGATCTCAAAACCGCCCTGGAACAAAAGACCATCACACAGAAGCAGCACGACACGGCTGCCGAGCAGATGGAGCAACAGCACCAGGTAAATTTAGCCCGAATAAGGGCCACGCAGAACGTCGGAGTTACCCCACTGCAGGAAGCACAAGGCGCTATCGATCCTGTTCAGGCAATGGCTAATGAGAACGCCAAAAAGCTCGCATTAATACAGGAGTTCGAAACCGCTAAGGGGCAAATCACGCTCAATGGTCTGGCATTGATGAATGCTGCTAACACGCAGTATGAGCAACAGCGCATCGCTGCTCAGTGGGAGATATACCGCAACCAGAGCGCCGCTAACAGCCTGCTGGCTGACGCGGTTGATTCTCTTCAAGGTGGCGCGACAAATGCCATTACCGGCCTTCTGAATGGCACTCAGAGCCTTAGTGAAGCATTCGCCAACATCGGAAGCACGATCCTCAACAGCGTTGTGAGTGGGCTGGTGGAGATGGGCCTACAGTATGTGAAAAACATGGTTATGGGGCAGGTGGCGGCATCAGCGGCACTTGGAGCAACAGCAACTCAGGCTACTGCCGCTGCGGGCATGTGGGGACCAGCAGCTGTGAGCGCCTCTATCGCCACTATGGGTACAGCCTCAACTGTTGGCACAACGGCCTACTCAACCGCATTGATGGCTTCCAAAGGGCTGGCAGTAGCTGGAGCCCGTGAGCATGGCGGGCCTGTTCTGGCTAACTCAATGTACCGGGTAGGTGAAGGCGGTAAGCCCGAAATCTTCAAGGCGTCTAACGGCAGCCAGTACATGATCCCGGGTGATAACGGCTCTGTTATCAGCAATAAGGATATTGGCAACGCTAATGGTAGTGGTGGTGTGAGCCTGGAAGTCAATTTCAACATCACTACCACTAACGGTATTGATGAAGCCACACAGAAGCAAATGGCCCAGCAAATGGAAATAGTTGCCCTGAAAGTCGCGCGGGAGCAAAGCACGCGTGATGGGGGCTTTCTTCAAAAGCGGATTAGGAAGTAATTGAACGGTCGCAGGGACGCGATCATGTTGAGTTTGGTCAAGGTGAAACGGGTATGAGAAATAGCGAAAGGTGGCAGACAGATGCCTGACAGCACGAAAGAACAGGCCAGCCGTGATAAAGGCGGCAAATGGAAGAAAGGCGCATCGGGTAATCCCGGTGGGCGCAGCAGCAAAGCAGCTGAACTGAGGCGTGTGCTGGAAGGTGGCGCTGATGATGCTGTGAAAACCATCATGGACGCGGCTAAAGAAGGCGATATGGCTGCTTGTCGCCTCATCCTGGACAGAGTTGTCCCGCCGAGTAAGCCGGTTTATCAGCCTGTTTCGTTTGAGCTGGACGACAGCGATTTACCTGCAGCAGCCCGTTCGGTAATTAAGGCGATAGCCGCGGGAGAACTGCCGGCCGACCAAGGGAAAATGATCCTGGATGGCCTGGCGAACATGGCGAAGATTATCGAAATTACAGAACTGGCTGAGCGTGTAGCTGAGCTGGAGAAAGCACAGGAGAGCGGACAATGAGCCTGTTAAGACGAATTGAAGCACTGGAAGCCACTAGCGGCGCTCAGACCACCAGCAACGGACCCGATGAAATCTGGCTGATTGGCGTCAGCCCTGACGGTTCCCGCGAGTGTGGAGGCGGCTGGGTCAAGGATGAAGGGCTTTTCCGCAACGCCACAGCTGAAGAAGCACAGCGACATAATCAGCTTATCCTGCAGGGGGATCATCATGGGTAGCCTGCTGGCGCGACTGAACCGGCTGGAAAAGACCATGACGCCTAAGGATGGCGATATACAGGTGATTTCAGCCCTGATGGAGGAGTTAGCCGGTAATGCCCCTTTAGGAGCGTATGAGGAGGCCATAGAGCGGTTGTCACTTCGTGGACATAGTTTCCCGCAGTCATCAGAACTGAGAGCGTTGCTGGTGGGTAATTGCGATGAGCATTAAAACCCGCCTTGCTGCGCTGGAGAAGATAGCAAAAGAGAAAGGCAGCAAATCTTTTGACGGGCCACAGCCACCCGTCAGAGCGGACTACGTGCGCGAGGATGGCACTTTTGACCATGTTGGCTACAGAACAGCTGCTGATCGCTGGAGCATTCAAGTTTTTGGCAAGCCACTGGAGCAGGTAACTGAAGAGATTGCTGAAGCTGAAGGTTTCTAACTCATAAACATGACTGAGTTCACCATGCTTCTGGCGGCCAAGAACCCCGATCAGAAAGGATTCACGCACGACGAGTACGATAAAGTCGCTGATAGTTATTTCGAACGTAAAGCGCGGAGGCTGGTTAAGGCAGCTTAAGCATCCTATTGAACTTTCGAGCGTCCCTACCAAACTAAGATTTCAAAAAAAATATAAAATATTAGGTCTCCTTGCCGATGCTCTCCATGCTATTAAAGGAGAAAAAAATGGCTAAATTGACATTTGAATACACGATAATTGTAACTTTTGATTTGAGTTATGCACAGCGGAGTGACTACAGGAGCATCAACTCCTTCCTCAATGAAAAGGGATTCAAGCCGCTTTCAGAACGCAGTAACAATATGCCAAGCAATACTTACCTTGGATCAGTTGATATTGAAATTGACACCGCTGGAAAAGGGCCAACTTGGGCCGAGCTTAAAGCAGGCGCAGCTAAAGCTACCAAAAGTGTTTACAGTTCGATCAGTAATGCTATGAAAAATTCAGGGATTAACATAACGCTGTTTGTCCAAGCATCTCCATCTTCAGGAACATCCAGTCTTTGCACCAGAGGATAAAATTAACGGAACCGCCTATAGTAGGCGGTTTTATCCTGTTGCAGAAGTATTAGCCACTAATGACTGGGAAATCAAATCCCAACGATCAGCGTAAAGCTCATCTTCACCTTTAGCGATCTTAAAAAGGGGCGCGCTGTGATGCCATGTCGAAGACTCAGCTACAATTTGGCTTGGAACAACGAATACTTCAGGGATTTGGCTGACTCGTATATCTTCACACATATTACAGAACACATAGAAAAAGTCAGGCGAAGCTATCGGTTTATGCTTACCTACCATCCACTGCCGCGGCTGGCTCCTTGCCCAAGAGCCTTTAACTTGAATGCTGATGCTTTTTGAGCCATCAATAGTAGCAATAATATCTACAGCGCTTGAACCACTGGTGGTGAGTGCTGCGCTAATGCCTAAGCGTGAAAGCATATAGGCAACGTAATATTCACCTGCATCGCCGGCGTTTTTGGAAGAGCGCTTAACAACTTCAGACATATTCAATCCCTGGATAAACATGGCACTCACCGACTTTGTCGCGAGAACCTCATCAATTTGAACGCCACGCAAGGGGCCATTCGGGTGGGGTACAGCGAAAAGACCGCAACGAGCGGGACGCTCGCCTGTTAGCAAAGGTTAGCGGCTAAAACAGAATCGCCAAACCTGCAGCGAAGCGCAATAAATTTGTTGAGTTTGACGCCACCAGCCGCATTTAGCATAAAGAACACCTGAACGTTCACTGTAAACAGGCGGGTGCGAAATGATTGACCGACCGACGATTGAGATGACGCTGCTACAGATTGCCCGCCAGAACGGAGAACCTCTGGACGGACATGCGCTTTACACAATCCGCACAGAGGTAGCGCAGGCATTGCAGGCAAAAGAACGCCATAAGCAGCGTATGAGTGCTCCCGCATATCGTTGGAAAAGACCATCATTAAAGCGTTAAGCGAAGCTATTGATAGATAAAAACGATGAAAGCTACCTTTTGTGTTTAGTTTTTGTGTTTTCAACTACATATTGTGTTTTATTCTTTTTTAGGGGCTTTTTGACGTATGACAGTGTGGCATGTCATATTGACTTGTTCTGAGAATAAGGTAGATTTAGCGGCAACTGAGCCCGGCCCCCTGGTGTGAGTCTTTATAAGGCAATCATTATGGTCGGGCCTTCTATTATCTACTATCTGACAAAACTATGCCCGCTCCGGTAAAAATTCATAAGGAATATGCGGATTTAATCGAGTTACTTGAATCTCGGGGTATGCATATTTCTGATAGAGACCATGCGATAAAAAAAATTACCCAAGTTGGTTATTACCGGCTTTCAGGTTTTTGGTATCCATGTCGTCTTCCGGAAGTTTCAGATGGAAAAATAATTGGTAGGATTGATAATGTAAGAAAAGGAACATCCTTCCGGGATGTTTACGATCTTTACTTATTTGATAAAAAACTTCGCCTCCTTGTGATGAATGCCTTAGAGCGAATAGAAATTTTTGTTCGTTCCGTGATCGCTCACGAAATGGGCAAGTACCATCCTCTCGCTTATCTAGATGATGACTTCATCAATCCTAAGCATCTAAATCCGCACCCGAGCAAGCCTGATCAGCCCAGCCCGCGGCAGGCATGGTTAACCAAACACTCCTGCGAAATCTCTAAAAGTCGTGAGGATTCTATTAAATGGCACACTTCACGATATGAAGGCATCCCTTTTTGGGTAGCTATTGAGGTGTGGGATTTTGGCTTGATGTCAAAATACTACGGGATGCTTAAAGACCAATACCGAAACGAAATTTTGGCTCGATTAGGTATAGCTTCTGGCAATGGAGCTATATTCCAGAATTGGCTAAGTTCCATGAACGTTTTGAGAAATAGATGTGCGCATCACTCTCGCATCTGGAACAAACTTAACGAACCAAAATTGAGGCCGCTCTCGAATGATCCTTACTTTATGTCGCTAGGGCTTGGACATGACCAGTACGAACGCATGTTTGGGATGATTGCTGTATTGTGGTTCTTAGTGAAAAAAATTGGCCCAGGCTCAAATTGGCTAAATAATGTGGCAGATTTAGTCGACAGTAAGCCACAGGTTCCTGGATGTCATCTTACAGCTATGGGCTTCCCAAACAACGATGGGTTTCCGCGGAAGGCATTTGGGATTTAATAAAACATCATTGCTCAACTCTTAATGCGTGGTTTCCTTGTCTTTTCCATGCGCTGTAGATGTCCTTATCCCAAGCCTTGCCAGCTTTAGTCTGATAACCGGCCTCGTTAAGCCGCTCTGCAATGATACGGCCATTATCAAAGCCTTGCCTGATGGTTTCTGAAATGATGCGGATGACGGCTTCTTCATCATATGGCAAAGGTGGAATACCCTGCTTTCCGCCAATTAAAGCCGCCGCCGCAGTTTCCATTCTTTCCACCAGCGCCATCATGCGTGCGTCAGGATTGTTCTCTGGCCGGTTCAGTTTCTGCCGGATGGCATCGACAAGCCATGCAGTTTTATCTCCACCAGCAGCACTCACAGCATCGGTAAAAGACTCGCTTAACTCAGCAGGCACACGGAAGGTAACGGACAGGGATTTGCTCATAAGCCACCAGATTCAGGGAACAGATGGCTATTTTATCATCGCAAGACAATGTAAGACACAAAGATTTGTTGGTTCAGATAGCCCCGCTGTTGGTTCAATTTGGGGTTGTGTTGGTTCACTTTTTTGAAATTAATCCTTTAAAAACAGCGGTCTTTACAAATCGAACCAACTGAACCAACTGAACGACATGTTTTTGCTTAATTATATAGAGAGAAAAACTTCGCATCCCTCCTACAATAAGAAAACGTCATTAGCAAAACTAATAATCGCCTTCTCTTTGAGTTTGTCTGTCCTGATTGGGCTGTAGTGCGCAAACTTCCCAGGCGTTCATTCTTCAGATTTCAGGCTATAGCGACATACCACACACGTCATGCCATTCCTGACCTCTCGGTGAGAGGACTTTGTCAGTAGCCCAAAAGATACCATCAGCTCCAGAGATCGGCGCACCGATTCACGCCTTATGGGGTTTTTGTATTCATCTGGCCCATGAAGCAAATATGAAATGCCATAAACATCATACGGTGGCGGTCCGATTATGTTGGCTATAGAGGTAAGTCTGGCGGGTTCAAAGTAGCTGAGTATGGTTTTCTTGTGTTTTGTCATATGCATTAGAAAAATCTCATGTAGCTCCGTGGTTAATCGCTCCTATACAGCTGCTTATGTTCTAATGTCATGAGCGAGCAGTATTGATTCCTGTAAATCTTCCTCAATTTACCCTGTCGAATTCACCTTCAATATAATTATCACTGTCATCACGATCACGCATTACCAGACACTGACCGATGAGCCCGTATCGGGAACCGTTACACCAGACACCTTTACCTGCCCCAGACTGCGTGCTGTCCTGCCGCTGCTCATAGCTGGTGATCTTCTCCAGCAGCCCATCGTTAACCATCGCCTCCAGCGTTCTCCTGGCTGATTCCATGTGATGCCGTGATTTGAATGAGTTCATGCCACTGAGAAGATATGCGACCCCGGATACATCAAACGGCGGCGCACCAATCGTACCAGTTACCCATTCGCGGTGTTCAGGATCAAAGAAGCTCAGTATCTCTTTTTTACGGCTGGTCATTCTCATGGCTGATCGGTTCCTTAATGTAGGAGAGATCTATCATAAAATAAGGATTTCAGCTTATCGCGTTATGCAGTGAGTTGAATGCGCCTGTGGTGGATGAAAAACAGTCAAAATGAGGTGTCACAAAAACATTTGGGGGTATCTTTGGGGGTATGTGTGATTTTGAAACCTATAAATAATGTTATTAAACAATAGATTGATTGTTATTATTCAATCCTGTAGGGGTGCCATTTTCTCTTCCATTAATTCCTTCTGAAGTCTGTCAGATCCCTTAAAAAAGCGTAACGAAATCAGCGTCTGCTGAGGTTTTCTCCTGTCCGGAGGGGAGGGAGCAAAACAGCATCGGGATTTTCCAAAAATGTATATCATCTGGTGGACGACACCTTTCTGGTCCGGCAGGAAAAGTGTTGGTAAAGCGATGCTGGCAGCCCTGCAGCAGAATATTGCCAGGCTCGCCACAGCAAAAGCGAGTCTGATAGCCATTTCCGGCGTGAATGGCCGTGCTGCGCGGCAGCGCAGGGCGCCGGAGCGGATAAAATGCAGGGTATCTCTGTTACGACAGGTTTGCTTCCCGGTCAACCGGTTCAGGGCCGCGGAATGCCCGGCGCCATTCGCTGGGGCTGACGCTGAATCTCGCCTTAAAGCTCTGACGAAATGAGACTGGCGACTGAAATCCGGTCATCTCGGACACTTTTTCGATACTGTGATCCGTCGTCTCCAGCAGCTCCTGGCTTCGCTGAAGCCGCTCTGCGTTAATCCAGTCTCCCAGCGTGGTTCCCGTGGCCTTCAGGAAGTGGCGGGTCAGCGTTCGTCGGCTCATGCTGACAAATCCGGCCAGCGAGTCGAGGTCGTGTGGCTTGTCCAGATTGCGGCGCAGGTAATCCATTAATTCATTCATTTTACTGTCCCGTGTGGAGCCCGGAACCGGACGCTCTATAAACTGGGCCTGCCCGCCTTCACGGTAAGGAGGAACAACCATCCTTCTTGCCACCCGGTTGGCAACGGCCGAACCATAATGGTCGCGGATAATGTTCAGACAGCAGTCAATACCGGCTGCCGTTCCGGCAGAGGTGATGAGCCGCTCATCGCTGGTATAAAGCGAGTTACTGTCCAGGTGAACGGCAGGGAAGCGTGCAGTAAAGTCCTTTTCATACTCCCAGTGTGTGGCGGCGCGGCGCTCATTGAGCAGGCCCGAGTAAGCGAGCACGTAGGTGCCCAGACAGAGGCCCACCACTTCCGCACCGCGCTGCCAGGCGCTTATCAGCTTATCAAGCAGGGCCTGAGAGGGTTTTTCATCAGGGTTATTCCAGTACGGCACGATGATAATATCTGCAGCGTCAAGTCGTTCCAGACCGTGCTCTACATTGATAGACAGGCCGATATCCGACTGGACAATACCCGCCTTTTCCGCGCAGATTTCGAGGCAGAACAAATCAGGTTGCGGCATTGATGACCCGAAAAGGATACAGGGCACTGAAAAGTGAAACGGGCTGAATCCAGCCGTGGCGATCACGGCAACTGTCAGAGCAGACATAATGTTTACCTTTCCGTCAATGATTGCCACCAGAGCACCAGTGGCTGACAGGCTGATTTTAACCGGCCACGTTGGCCGTCAGCCGGTCGTTATAACATTTTTCCTTACTCAGGTATCAAGGCCGGTCAGAAAGCGAGAGTCTCACCATCTGCCGGAATAAGCACCTGACTTTCAATACCCTGCTCAAGCGTAAACTCACGCAGCTCCGCACGGGTAAGCAGGCAATGGTTAATCGATTCCATATGTGAGGCAACGATGGTTGCAGAGGGCAGCATCTTAAGCGTGCGCAGCGTGTCCTCTTTACCCATGATAATCGGGCCGTAAAGATCGTTAACCGCATAGCCGGTATTCAGCACGACAATGTCTGGCTGGAAGCGTTGCAGGTTTTTTGCATAAGGTTTTACCCAGACGGTATCGCCGGCTATATAAAGCGTTTTTTCACCGTGGTGCGTAAAGACCAGTCCGCACGCATCCCCCAGTAAAGCACCCCATTCAGCATCGGCGTAGAGCTCATTACTGCCGTGCTGGCCGTCGGTTTTGTAAATCGTCAGACCGTCCACGAAATGATTTTCCTCTTTCAAAACGCGGATATTAAGAAAGCCCTGAGAACGGATCAGTGCCGCATCATTCTCATCCTGCGTGTAAATAAGCATATCTTTAGGCACGGCCTGCTGTGCTGCCTCGTCCCAGTGGTCAGTATGCGTGTGCGTCAGGATCACAGCATCAACGTCCAGCAAACTTTCAACCGCTACGGGCAGGGCCACCATGGGGTTGCGAAGATGCGGGCGCGCATTTCCCGCAAAACCTTCCCAGGCCTCTTTCTCTGCCAGCATAGGATCGATAAGGAATGTCTTACCGGCATATTCCAGTACGAGAGTGGCATTACGGACTTGTGTTAGCTTCATTTCTTACTCCATTAATTCGTCAGGTTTTAAGCCACAGCCTGCTGCGACCTGTCAGCGAGCAGGTGGCTGCGAGTGGATTTACTGTAAGAGGTGAAGCCAGAAAGCCGTGACAGGCTCCGGGGTCATTAGTCGATGAAATCAGGTCAACTTAACGCGATCGATCGGGCAGGCAGTCGCGATAACGCTGCTGCCCGTCATCCTGAACGGTTCTGTCGGGGAAGGGCGGGGTGTTTGATGCCAGTGTCCGCTCTGTGCTAAAAGCGGACGTTTGCAGCATAAATTTAAACTAGTTAATGGAAGGCAGTTTAAAGTCTGATAACGGGCAGAAGGAGATACTGTTTATTATCGGAACGCTATACCCTGGTAAGCAGACTGCCTTTAATATAACTACCTTATTTTTGCGGAAACAATTTTATCATCTGCTTTCCAGATGCGATATTTAACCTCAATGTTATCGGGAGTATAAACGACGACTGGTAGCTTACTGTTGTAACTCAGCATGCTATTCGCACCGAGACTGGCCCCCACGAATTTTTTTTCCTTCTTCTCTTCTGGACAGGCCATCATAGTAGAGACGTGCATCACGCCTGAATCTGATGTTTTCGCTGTTTCAAACACATAATAAGGGTACCCCCAGCCATCGACTGTTTCGCTCTTCAGCTGGCCCAGAAGTTGATGAGCATTACAGTCAACTTCTAATGTTTGACCAATCATCAGCTCGACTTTATATAAATACTCATTCTTAAGCTCGGGCAGCTCTATCACCTGACGACTTATACCTTTTTCCGGTTCTGGATAAGGCGCGATAGCTTTCAAAGACTGCTGCTGAGCGGAAGCGCTAGCCGAAAGGCAACCAACAGACATCAGCAAACATAGAGCCCACGAGGAATTTCTGGTCATTAAGTGTGTCCTTGAGTCCATTTCAAAAATATAAATAGCTAACAAAATGGTGAAAGTTAGCGTTAAGCGCTGCGATTTTATTTAAAGTTAGTGGTTACTGTCATCCGAAAGAGCGATAGCGGCATCCAGGGTGTGTAAAAAATAATTTACATTATCTTTGTGTGGGTTTGCGTGCGCGAACCCTCCTAAAAGCGTCATCTGTCACAGGGGTGATGATTAGAGGAAACGTTAAAAGAGTTCGAAAAACGCTTATTTAACGTATTTATACCGAACGGTTTGACGCATAGATGTGTGTTTGCCGGAAACGGATATCGATAGCCTTTGTTTGTTAATCAATAGCGGCCAGGTTAAAGAAAACCATAATGTAAGGCGGCAAATAATTTATAGATTCAAGCTGTTAATAAAATTAGCAATATCAGCTTACGAACCGCCACATCGTAACACCTCCGGCGTTTCGGGATGACCGGATAAAAAAACAACGGTGGCGGCATGTTATGCTCGTATAAAATATGCAGCAGCGCTGGCAGCGAATAACGATATTCACCGCTACAGCGCGCTTAAGGCTGACTTTATTGAATATCATTCGACGCTGGTCCTGACTGACGCAGGCGGCCACCGCAAATCTGACAATCCAGCTTCACCGCCTTAAATCACTCAAATCAGAGCTGCGCATCAAGAAAAGCGCAAAGCCTCTCCAGGAAAATGTCTGGTACTTCTTCATGGGGCGAATGCCCGCAGGGTAGCGCCTCGCCGGTTACCTGCTGCGCTTTATCACGCCACGTCGCCACCACATCATAGAGTTCGCCGACCGTTCCTTTTTCGCCCCACAGCAGCAGTAGCGGGCAAGCGATTCTTTTCTCACTGTCTGCCGCGTCGTCTTCCAGATCGAGGGTGGCGGCGGCGCGGTAATCTTCACACACCGCGTGTATCATCTCTGGCTGCTGATAGCAGCGCAGATAGTCGTTGAAGACCGCTTCTGAAGTGGCACCAGCGGTTTTTAGCTGGCCTTCGATATGTTTTTTCAGGAAAAAACCGGGATCGTTCGCAATCATGGTTTCAGGCAGCGGCCAGGGCTGAATCAGAAAAAACCACCAGAAATAGCGGGTAGCGAACGCTTTATTGGTCAGCGCATACATGGTCGCCGTAGGCGCGATATCCACGAATACGCAGCAGCTCACCTTGTCGGGGTGATCCAGCGCCAGCCGGTGGCCAACCCGACCTCCGCGATCGTGGCCGACGAAAGCCACCTGCTTATAGTCCAGCGCCTCGATCAGCAGGCTGATATCTTCCGCCATGACGCGCTTAGAGTAGGGGCGGTGCTGCTCGTCGCTGGTGGGCTTGTCGCTGTCGCCATAACCTCGCAGATCGGGCAGTATCACGCGGTACTTTTCTGCCAGCTGCGGGGCAATCTTACGCCAGGTAATATGGTTCTGAGGATGGCCATGAAGCAACAGCAGCGGCTTGCCCGAGCCGCCCGTGGCGACGCGCAGCCTGATGCCGTTAGCAAGGATAATATCCTGTAGTCTGAAACCTGGAATGAAAGGCGACTCACCCTGTTCAACTATAGGGTTCATGGTTTTCTCCTCGATGTATTGAGACAGGGTCACTATCACCGGCATAGCGCGAGGCTATTTCCTGTGCCAGTTTTCCTGCCTCAGACTCTCTGAAAAAGCGACTTGCGCAGTCAGCCTGAGGATCCGCATGCATGGAGCCTGCATTGGTCAATATAGCCACGGCACAGTCGCTGTGCTGATACCACCATACGCATGCGCTAAAACCCAGAACATTGCCGCCGTGCCCTAATGCCGGGCCGTAGTCTGTTTCGATCCTGAACAGGCTTAACCCCATTTCACCACTTTCAGCCGGGAGCCAGCGCTGCATCGCCTTCATGCTTTGCGGGTTAAGCAACTGCGCGTTTTTAAGGGCAAGAATAAAGGTCATGATGTCTTGCGCAGTGGAAACGATGCCGCCAGCGGCCCATTCAACAGCGAGGCTGGAGGCAGATACATTTATCAGGCCATAAGGTGCCGGGTGAAAATGCGGGGAAAAACCGGCGTTTTGTATAAAAGCAGCATCCAGCCGGTGATACTTGCCGGCAAGGTTTCCGCTCTTCGCCGGGGAAGCGCCTGCCATAGAGGTATTTTTCAGGGACAGCGGCGCCAGAATTCTTTTGCTCAACTCTGCTTCCAGGCTGTTCTGCGTTATTTTCTCAATTAACAATCCCAGCAAGGTGAAGTGGGTATTTGAATAGTGGAATTTCTCGGCTGGCAGGCTTAACGCTTTTTTGCCCCGGATATAGTCAAGGGTTTCATGCGGCATCCAGCGTCTTTCTGGATTCAGATGCTTTCCGCGCGCATCGGAAATCCAGCCGGGATCATCTTCCCAGCTTGGGATAGCAGCGTAATGGGACAAAAGTTGTCTGGGGGTGACGGTATCGGCATGGGCAATTCGGGATAAAAGCTTTTCGTCGAGCCAGCGCGAGACGGGCGTGTCGAGAGGCAGCAAACCCTCTTCATTTAGCTGAAGAGCTAATACCGCAATAAAGACTTTCGTTATGCTGCCAATGCCGAAAAGCGTTTCTGGCGTGTTTCTGGTGCCGTTTTCTACGTCAGCATAACCAGCGGCTTCATGCCATATTATCTGGCTGCCCTTGCCGATGGCCAGAGATACAGCAGGAAAGCGGGTCCGCGTTTTCTGAAGAAGTAAATCCTGCAACGCGCTTTCGGGTGAAGCCATTTTGCTTCCTTCTGAATAAAGACATTTATGACGCAAAGAGAGAGAACAGCGCGCCACTGGCTTAAGTATGGCTGTTCCTGACATTACAGGTAATCAGCTCAGGCCAGTCGCTCACCGGCTGCAGGCGCTGTAGCCTTTTGATGAGCCTGGCTATGACCGTAGTCGAGGTACAGGTAATATCAGTAAAGCGTGTTTTTTAATCGTTCCGGCAGCGCCTGATCATAGGCATCGCCATTAATTTCAGACTGGGAAAGCTGATGAAGAATAGAGCCTGGGCTGGGGAGCTGGTCACGCTTGATTTGTACGGCGGGATCCCAGAGCTTTGAGCGAATGATGGCGCGGCTACACTGAAAAAAAACGCTTTCGACCGCAATACGCAAGACCGTTTTAGGCAGTTGATGGTTTACGGCGAACCTGTGGAGTAATTCTGGATCCGTCGTGATCTTCGCCGTGCCGTTCACGCGCAGCGTTTCGCCAATGCCTGGGATAAGAAAAAGAAGCGCAACGCGGTTATCGTGAAGAATATTGCGCAGGCTGTCTATGCGGTTATTGCCTCGCCTGTCGGGCAATAACAGCGTCTTCGCATCTTCAATGACGACAAAGCCCGCCGGATCGCCTCTTGGAGACACATCGAGTCCACCCGGCCCTGAGGTTGCCAGCGCCACAAAGGGCGAGGCTTCGATAAAAGGGCGGTAGGCCGGATGAATATGGTCAGTCTCCTTGGTTAAAGAGGGTTTTGCGACTGCGCCATAAATCCGTTCCAGCTCCGCATCACTCGTAATGAATGTCTGTTCAACAGCCATATCCTCCACCGCCTTCTGTATTCAGGAATACGCTCATCACCTTTATACATGACGGCTGGTGGGGATGCACTTGCACCGCTGAATAGCGGTCGGCTTTACTCAGGCAAAAGCCCGGTCTGCGCATAACGCATCTTGCACATCGCTTCGCTGCCTGAAGCTGCCAGCCCGGTTAAAGGAGACCATCCTTCGTTCTGACGGCGAACGGCGTCTTTACTTCAGTCCGAGTTTGCGGGCCAGACGATGTAGATTTCCCGGATCGAGTTCCAGCTGACGCGCGGTTCTGGCCCAGACTCTCCCGGTGCTTTCATAGACCTGCTTAATGTACTTATATTGAAACTGACGGGTTGCCTCGCTAAGGCTCGCTAAGGGCAGAGACGGCGCGGTTTCGGTCGGCGCTGAACGAAGGGGCGTTTCGCCTTTCAGGTTGAAGTGCTGAGGCAGCAAAATGATTTCGCCGCTGCGTGACTCCGCCTGCGCGATGATGACCGCACGATAGATGGCGTGCTCCAGCTCGCGCACGTTTCCGGGCCAGCTTGCTGCTTCAAGCATGGCGCTGGTGGTCGGGCTAAGGGCGATGCTGGTCAAACCAAACTTTATCCGGCACTTTTCACAGAAATAGCCGGCAAGCAGCACGATATCGTCGCGCCGCTCCTGCAGCGAGGGCACGAACAGGGGAAAAACGCTTAAACGGTGATAAAGGTCAGCCCGGAATTTGCCCTCCGTAACTGCTTTGCGCATATCCATGTTGGTCGCCGCGATGATGCGGACATTGACGGTCAGAGCTTTATCCTTTCCCACGCGCTGTAGATCGCCATACTGAAGTACACGCAGCAGTTTAGCCTGTAGCGAGAGCGGCAGTTCTCCAATCTCATCCAGAAACAACGTTCCTTTATCCGCCAGTTCAAATTTACCTGGCCGATCGTGAATAGCGCCGGTGAAAGCGCCTTTGACGTGGCCAAACAGCTCGCTCTCTGCGACGCTTTCCGGCAGCGCGGCGCAATTAAGGTAAATCAGGGGCTGCGCGGCGCGATGGGAGAGGCGATGGATTGCCTGAGCAATAAGTTCCTTGCCGGTCCCTGTCTCACCCATGATCAATACGCTCAGGTCAGAGGGGGCGACAACGGCGATCTCTCTCTTCAGATGGGCGAGCGGCGCGGACTCACCAATAATCTGCATCTCCTCATTCCCTTCTGGCCGCATATGCTGCGGGATAAAGGAGGAGGGCGGCTTTTCTAACTGCTCAACCAGCAGGGCGTTGTTCAGGGCACCAGCGGTCAGGCTGGCAAGGACGCGCAATTCCTCATCGCTGTAAGTATCAAACTGATGCGCGTCCATGCCGTCCAGGGTCAGGGCACCGATCAGCGTCTGCCCCGAAAAGAGCGGCATGCCGACGCACGCATGAACATGTAATTCGCCCTGTTCGGGGATCAGACCGTCGTAGGGATCGGGCAGATCGTTATCCGCAGGAAAGCGCACAACATCGCCTGCGCGCGCGATCGCTTCCAGCCGTGGATGCGCATCAAGGCTAAACCGGCGGCCCATAACGTCAGGGGCAAGCCCGGCCGTAGCCAGAGGTCTGAACTGCTGATTTTCATAGCGTAACAGGGCGGTAGCGTCACAGCTTAACGCCTGGTGGATGCTTTTTATCATCCGCATAAAGCGGTCACGCTCACGTACGCCGTTCTGAATATCGACAGCCAGCGCCGCCAGGGTTTCAACTGAGAGAGCCATAGTGTCACCTGTACAATAGATGTCTTAATAACAATATTAACTATTGTTATAAATACAGTATGGGCCTTCTCCCTTGATGCAAATCAATTAGTTAAGAAGTGGCACGACATATGCCTGATTAGCTTAATGAATTAAGTTAAGGAGCACAGAAATGTCCGACCATGTAAAGATAACAGCGCTCAGCGCACAACAGATCAATACCGCCGCGAATGCGCTGCGCTGGGCCGCGTTCGGCGGCAGCCGAGGGCCAGACTTAACCTGTTACCAGCGCGCTCCAGATCGGCTTCGTTTCGAAACGGAATATGGCGGACGCAAAGCCTGGGTAGACTTAGATCTTCCCTGTACTCCCTTGTCGCTGCTGATTGCCGGTTCGCTCCTGTTACAGCAGCTTAATACCTGGATTGGGTGAAACCATGACGCATCTGGATGAAGTAATGACAGCGGTCGATACCGCCATCGCGAATAATATTATTCGCGAGATGAACGTGCTGCTGTGCGAACTCAGCGAGGATAGCAGGCTCACGCGCGAGGAGCGCTTTACCCAGCAGCAGCGCCTGCGCGCTGCGGTTTTCCGGCACAGTACAGAGAAAAAAGAGCTGGCCGAACAGCGCCGTAACTGGCTGACTCGCGGCGGCATTATCAGTTAAAGAAGGATCACAACCTGCCCTGATCGAGATAAGCCCGCTACGGCGGGCTTTTTTATGTGCTGAGTAGTGTCTTTAAGACAATTAATTGTGACTGAGACAATATTTGATAGGGTTTTTTGAACAATGCTTATAAATTATTAATTTTAAAATCAATGACTTAAAAACTGGCATGACAGATGCACTGGGTTAAGGAAATTCACCTCAGGCTAAAAGGGCATCTGATGAACATTCATGTAAAAAACAATATTTTTTGGGTCGGCAAACGGGACTGGGAAGTTGAGCATTTTCACGGCAAAGAGTACAGGATGCAGCGCGGCACCAGCTATAACAGCTACCTTATCCGCGAAGAGAAGAATGTCTTGATCGATACCGTCGATCTCCGTTTCCGCACCGATTTCGTTAAAAATCTTAGCGAAGAGATCGATTTAAAAACGATCGACGCCATCATTATCAACCATGCGGAGGAGGACCACGCAGGCGCGCTGGCCGAGCTGCTGGCGTTGATCCCAGGCACGCCGATTTACTGCACTGCCAACGGCGTAGACTCGATTAACGGCCATCATCACCATCCCGAATGGAATTTCAACGTAGTAAAAACAGGCGACTCGCTCGATATCGGCAACGGCAAAAAACTGATCTTTGTTGAAACGCCGATGCTGCACTGGCCGGACAGCATGATGACCTATATGACGCAGGACGCCGTGTTGTTCAGTAATGACGCTTTCGGCCAGCACTACTGCGATGAGCACCTGTTTAACGATGAAGTCGACCAGCACGAGCTGTTCGACCAGTGTCAGCGCTACTTCTCAAATATCCTTACGCCCTTTGCACGCCTGGTGACGGCGAAGATCAACGAGATCCTGAGCTTCAATCTGCCGCTAAGTATGATCGCCACCTCCCACGGTGTGGTATGGCGCGACAACCCGGCGCAGATTGTTGAGCTTTATCTGAAGTGGTCCGCCGATTACCAGGAAGATCGCATCACGCTCTTTTATGACGCCATGTCGAATAATACGCGCATGATGGCGGATGCCATCGCTCAGGGGATCCGGGAAACGGATCCGCGCGTTGCCGTTAAGGTTTACAACGTTTCCGCCCACGACAAAAACGAGATCATCACCTCCTGCTTCCGCTCAAAAGGCATTCTGGTCGGCTCCTCTACCATGAATAATGTGATGATGCCAAAGGTAGCGGGCATGCTGGAGGAGATCACCGGCCTGAAATTCCGTAATAAACGCGCCTCCGCGTTTGGCTCCTATGGCTGGACGGGCGGCGCCGTCGATCGCGTGGCGACCCGCCTGCAGGATGCCGGTTTCGATATGACTATCGCTCTGAAAACCAAATGGCGCCCCGATCTCTCCGCGCTGGAAGCGTGTCGTGAACATGGTCGCAACATCGCCCGCGAATGGGCGCTTTCTCCCATCCCCTCGGCAGCGCCTTCCGTTGACAGCGCCGCGGCAGTTATTGCCGCCGCGACGCCTGAAAGCAGCGATGGATACGGTATGACGCAAGCGGACAAAGCGGGCGGTCAGAAAATGATTTGTACGGTATGCCAGTGGGTTTACGACCCGTCTGAGGGTGAACCCGCTCAGGCGGTTGCACCTGGCACCGCGTGGGAAGCGGTGCCGGAGGATTTCCTGTGTCCCGGCTGTGCGCTGGGTAAATCCGTGTTCGAGCCATATGAGGGTTAAGCCAGTGCCAGCAGATATTGTCATTATCGGTTCAGGCTTCGCTGCACGGCAGCTGGTTAAATTTATCCGTCAGCAGGATAAAGCGGTGCCGGTTCGTATTATCGCCGCTGACAGCTGCAATGAATATAATAAGCCTGAGCTCAGTCATGTGTTCAGCATGGGCCATCGCGCGGACGACTTAACCCGTCAGACGGCGGCGGAATGGGCGGAAAGCCAGAACATCATGCTGCATCCTTTTACTTTTGTCAGGGGGATCGATCGAGCGGCGCATTACGTTCAGACCAGCGCGGGCGATCTCTCCTATGGCAAGCTTGTTCTCGCCACCGGCGCCAGCGCCATCGTTCCCGCCGTGCAGGGCAGCGATCTGGTTTATACCCTGAACAGTCAGCAGGCTTACCGGAAATGCGAAGCCAGTTTGATCAACGCGAAGCGAGTGCTGATGATCGGCGGCGGGCTGATCGGAACAGAGCTTGCAATGGACCTTAATCGCGCCGGTAAACAGGTCACGGTCGTCGACCGCAGCGCAACGCTGCTTTCCGCGCTGCTGCCGCCTGAGATCGGCGGTCGTTTGCAGAATCGTTTAGTGCGCAGCGGCGTTCAGTTTCGTTTCCAGACGGAAATCAGCGGGCTGGTTCGCGATCGAGACGGGCTGGAGGTCCGCTTCAGCAACGGCGAGAGCGGGCGCTTCGATGCCGCTGTGTGCGCTATCGGCCTGCGTCCCGATCTCGCTCTGGCACAGGAGGCGGGCATCGAGGTGCGCCGCGGCATTGTGGTTGACGACACGCTCGCCACCTCCGCGCCTGATATCTACGCGCTGGGCGACTGTGCGGAAATCCAGGGAAGGCTGATGCCCTACCTTCAGCCCGCCATGCTGGCGGCGATGACGCTGGGCAAGAACCTGACCGGCCGCTCCGCGAAACTGACGCTGCCCGCCATGCTAATCAAGGTTAAAACGCCCGCTATGCCGCTCCATCTGGCGGGCGATCCGGCCAATCCCACCTACCAGTGGCAAATGACCTTTTCACCGACCGGCATTATCGCTAAAGGCTATGACGAGAGCGGCGAGCTGCGGGCGTTTGTCGTCAGTGAGGATCACATGCAAATGGCGTTTAGCATGCTAAAGGAGATTAAGCTGGCTGGCGCCGCTTAACGACGCTTTGCTTCCTGAAGGTCGCACCAGGCTTAGTTGCCTCCTGCTGCCAGGCCGGTTAATCACCGGCCTGCGCCGCGCCATTTTTTAAAGGTCATACGATGAACAGCACCGACACCTCAACAGCAAGCGTTACGCTTCATAATCCCTCTTCCTGTACCTGCGGCAGAATTATCTGGCTAAGCATGAACTGTGATTTTTTCGCGATGAGCCTCGGCACCCACGAGAGTGATGCGCGGATCGAGGCAAAGCTCGGCTCCGCCTGCAGCGGCGTTCAGTTTCGTCCGGAAAATCTTAAAGAAGCCGTTGCCGATGTTTTCTGGCAGATGTGGAATCTCTGGGAGCCCGCGGAGGGGATCAAAGTCACGGGATAGCCGCACTCAGCATCGCTGAGCGAGCCCTGGTCTAATGCGCACGCAATGGAAACGGGAAAGAGCCGTAAAAATACCCGCAACGGCGATGCATGACGGTAGAGTAAGGGCTTCAGGACATTAATGTGTGCGGCGCATTAATGGCTGGCGCAAATGCCTCCATTCCCGACAACAACCGGCTGTAACCGCGAAAAGCGGTGGCTAAAGGTGCCTGAAGAGGGCTTTTTCTGCGATCAAATTGGTGATCGGCTTCATACCGAGGCGCGCCTGAGAAAACAGACGGCGCTTTTATCGCTAGCCGAGCGCCTTACCGCTGGACTCTTCAGTTGGCTTCGCGTCTCCTCTCAGGCACACTACCCGCAGTTAGACTTATTCCCTGCTGAGACTCAGGTCTCTCATCCAACTTTACCGTGGGTCAGACTGACATCGCGAACCACCCACATCTTCGATACACCACAAGAGGAATTACCATGGCTACAGGCCCACTGAATGCAGACGAGATCGAGTGGATGGAAGACGTGTTGATGGAGCATGACAGCGAAGATGGCTTGATTGACATCAGCGAGCTGGACGGCCTTTTCACCGCCGCGCTCTCCAGCCCGTCGCCACTGGCGCTGGATGCGATGAAGCCGGTTATCTGGGGCGAAACTACGCCGGACTGGGACGATCCTGCGGATGAGCTGCGTTTCAACACCCTGGCAGCGCGAATGATGAACGATATCGCCGAGCGTCTGAGCCTCTACCCGGAACAGTTCGAACCGCTGTTCGGCTACCGTGAAATGGATGGTCGCGAACTGCTGGTGGTGGAAGAGTGGTGTTTCGGCTACATGACAGGGGTGGCGCTGGCTGAGTGGCCTGAGCTGCCTGCTGAGCTGCAGCCGTCGCTGCAGGCGATTGCGCTGCATGGCGATATCGACGAGGTAGAGAAGCTCGACGGCATGGATGAAATCGCCTATTTGCAGAGCACCGACGCGATTCAGCCTGCGGCGCTGCGCCTTTACAACTACTGGCATGGTAAGACAGACGCGGTTCACTAAAACAGGGCAAGATAAACGGCACTAAGTGCGCTGGCAAGGTGCCAGCGCGGGAGAGATAGCCCGATCGCAAAGACGCAAAAGCGGCATCCCTGCCTGCTCGGCCCGCGACATCCTTGTCGCGGGACGCTTTGCTCCCCGGGCCATCTCTCCCGCTTGCAGACATTGGCCGTCGTCTGTAAGCGCTATTCGCGGCCTGCTTTATTGATTGATGGCCGCCTCGTCCGACTGCTTTTTCCCTTCTTCGATAAACTCTTCGTCAATCTCTTCGGCGTTGTCGCGGTTATCCTTGCCTGACAGCAGGTTCCAGCAGGCGATAAACAGCGCGGCGATTAGCGGACCAATCACAAAGCCGTTAATGCCGTAAATCTCCATGCCGCCCAGGGTAGCAATCAGGATCAGGTAATCGGGCATTTTGGTATCTTTGCCTACCAGCAGCGGACGCAGAATATTGTCCACCAGCCCAACGATCACCACGAAGAAGCCGACGATAAACAGGCCTTTCCACAGCGCGCCAGTGGCGAAGAAGAATATCGCGGCTGGCACCCAGATAATCGCCGAGCCCACGGCAGGGATCAGCGACAGGAACGCCATCAGCGCGCCCCACAGCAGGCTGCCGTCGATATCTACAAACCAGAATGCCAGCCCGCCGAGCACCCCCTGAACCAGCGCCACCACCACTGTGCCTTTTACCGTGGCGCGTGAGACGGCGACAAACTTCATAAAGAGGTGATGCTTTACGTAAGTAGAGAGCGGCAGCGCCTCCAGAATTAAATGCACCAGATAGGAGCCATCTTTTAACAGGAAAAAGAGCAAATAGAGCATGACGCCGAAGCCGACGGTAAAGGTAAACGTGCCCTTGCCGATCAGGAAGACGCTACCCGCCATATACTGGCCGCCTTTCAGCGCGAAGGTCGACAGCTTCTGCTGGATCTGCGTCGCATTATTCAACTGATGCTCAGAAAGGAAGTTGCGAAGCCAGCCGGGCAGATGCTGCAGCAGATCGGCGAATACCGCCGGGAACTGCGCCGAATTGGTCTGCAGCTTGAGATAAACGGCGTTGATTTCCACCACCAGTGAAGAGGCGATAATCGCCAGCGGCGTAAACACGATCAGACAGATAATCAGCAGCGTAATCAACGACGCCAGACCGTTCCGATCGCCCATCTTATGCCGCAGCCAGACCTTCAGCGGGGCGAAAATCACTGCCAGAATAGCGGCCCAGAGAATGGGCGAAAAGTAGGGTGCCAGCACATCGAAAAACGCAATGGTGACCATTGCCAGAATCACGATGAAGAAACCGATATTTAATCCTTTAACACGCATGCATAAACCTCAGGGTTAAGTGTTGCGGATGAACTATAGAACGCCCGACGTGCTTTGTAATGCCAATCTGTGGTTTCGTTTAAAAATATCAATCTCCCGCGCGAGCCTGGCCTGGACGAAGGCGCCGCGCCGTCGTGATAACGGCTATTTGCCTGGAATATGCACGATCAACGCACGGCTGTTGAAGCCTGTCGTTAAGGTGTGTAAAAATCCTGCGCAATCGTTTACTCCCGCTGTGGATAAACGAATTTTTTGTTGCGTCTTCTGACTGCGCTGCCGCGGAGCAGCGGAGCAGGGCGGCGTAACAATGTGGCCATTGATGCAAACTCACCGTCGATGGCGTTGACGTTATAAAGACAGGACAGGCAGATGAAAACCACGCAAACCGGCACCCTTACGGCCGCCGCAGAGACGCCAGCAGAACGCGGCTGGCGCAAATCCGATACCACCTGGATGCTGGGGCTCTACGGCACCGCTATCGGCGCAGGCGTACTCTTTTTGCCGATCAATGCGGGCGTCGGCGGACTACTGCCGCTGATCATTATGGCGATCCTTGCGTTTCCTCTGACCTTCTATTCCCACCGCGCGCTCACCCGTTTCGTGCTTTCCGGCAAAAACGCGGGGGGAGACATTACCGACGTAGTGGAAGAGCACTTCGGCGCTGGCGCGGGCAAGATCATTACGCTGCTCTACTTTTTCGCCATTTTCCCTATTCTGCTGATGTACAGCGTGGCGATCACCAATACGGTCGAGAGCTTTATCGAACACCAGCTGGGGCTGGTCTCGCCGCCGCGCGTGCTGCTGTCGCTGATATTGATCATCGGCCTGATGACGGTTGTGCGCTTCGGCGAGCAGATGATCGTCAAGGCGATGAGTATTCTGGTTTTTCCTTTTGTCGCGGTGCTGATGCTGCTGGCGGTTTACCTGATCCCGCACTGGCACAGCGCAGCGCTGCAGACGCTGTCACTGCACCATGATGGCGGCGGCAAAGGCACAGGGATGACGCTGTGGCTGGCGATCCCGGTGATGGTGTTCTCCTTTAACCACTCGCCGATTATCTCCTCTTTCGCCGTGGCGAAACGCGCGGAGTATGGCGAAGGCGCGGAACGCAAGTGCTCACGCATTCTTGCCTGCTCACACCTGCTGATGGTGGCGACGGTGATGTTTTTTGTCTTTAGCTGCGTGCTCAGCCTGTCGCCTGAAGATCTCGCCGCGGCGAAGGCGCAGAACATCTCTATTCTCTCCTATCTTGCCAATCACTTTAACGTACCGGTTATCGCCTGGCTCGGACCCGTGATCGCCATCGTCGCCATTACGAAATCTTTCCTCGGCCACTACCTTGGCGCGCGTGAAGGTTTTAACGGGCTGGTCAATAAAATGCTGCACAGCCGCGGCAAGGCCCTTGCCCCTGCGAAACTGAACCGTGCGACGGCGCTGTTTATGCTGCTCAGCACCTGGCTGGTGGCGAGCTGGAACCCAAGCATTCTCGATATGATTGAGACCCTGGGCGGCCCGGTTATCGCAATCATTCTGTTTCTGATGCCGATGTACGCCATTCGCACGGTTCCCGCGATGCGCAAATACAGCGGACATCTCAGCAATCTTTTCGTCGTGCTAATAGGGCTGGTAGCGATCTCCGCTATCTTCTACTCCCTGTTCAGCTAAGAAGGCCGCGCCCGCGACACGCGGGCCGTTTCGCGGCTGCTATAGCTTTCCCGTCCGGCAACATGCTAACTTTATTGAGAATAATTATTAGTTACTGAGGTAGTAAGCGATGAACAAGGGACTTCTGCTGGCCGGGCTGCTGACGTCGGCGGCATGCGGCGCAACCACTTATCCGTTGCAGATAACCGATCTGGACGGCAACGCCATCCGGTTCGACCATGAGCCGCAGCATGTCATCCTGCAGGATGGCCGCGACGTGCTGGCGCTGGCGCTGCTGGACCGCGACGATCCCTTTAAGCGCGTAGTAGCGTGGAATAACCTGCCGAAAAAGCAGGATACCCAGACCTGGGATCTGCTGAAGCAGCGCTGGCCGCAGGCGACCCACATCGTCGATATGGGGTTCAACGATCAGGGGCAGGTTAATCTCGAAAGCGTGCTGGCGCAGAAGCCGGATCTGATGATCGCCCAGCTGCGCGCGAAATCGGCGCTGCAGCAGTCAGGCGTGCTGGATACGCTGAAGGGACTCAATATTCCGGTGCTGTTTATCGATTATGAACTGCATCCGAAAGAGAACACCATGCGCAGCGTGGCGCTGCTGGGCCAGGTGCTGAACCGCGAGAAAGAAGCGGGGGACTATACCGCCTTCTATCAGCAGCGTTTGCAGCAGCTTGATGCCACTATCAAACCGGTACCGCAGAAGCCGACGGTCTTTATCGAACCGATCGCCGGCAACAGCGATAACTGCTGCTTCACTCACGGCCACAACGGCTGGGGCGGACTGGTAGAGGCGGTGGGCGGTAAAAATATCGGCTCTGCGCTGCTGCCGGGCAACGCGGGCTTTGTCTCGCTGGAGAAGATTATCGCAATGAAGCCGGACGTCTATATTATGACCGGCTCAAAGCGCCCTAATCCAGGGGTGCTGCCGTTTGGTTATCACACCACAGCGCAGCAGGTCTCGGCGACCTTCAGTGGCCTGCTGAACCGCACCGGGCTGAAGCAGATCGCGCCGGTGCAGAACGGTCGGGTTTATGGCGTTTATCACCACTTCTATAACCATCCTTACAACATTATTGGCATGGAAATTCTGGCTAAAGATCTCTATCCGCAGCGTTTTACGCAGCTCGATCCCACGGCTGATTTTCACTATATCGTGACCCACTTTACCCGACTGCCGGACGCGCCCGTTACCTTAAGCTATCCCTGAGCAGCTGGCCGCGCGTTGACAAAACGCGCGGTTAATTTACCTTCCCACTGCGCTATCTTTCGCTACTCTTAATACAAATCGCTTTCTGTTTTTAGTTCCGCTATTTTCCTTGCGCCTTCAGCGCCACCAGTCGAAAAATATTGCCAAAACCCGAAAACATGGTGAAATGCGCGCGTTTATTTCGCGAGGACGCAATAAACCCTGCAACAGGGAGTGCAAAAACAGATGATCAACTGGGTAGCGCTGGTTGCCGCAGGAAGCTCTGACAGGTTTCAGGTAATCGATCGCTGCCGTTTGGGCTTTGCCCGAGGTGTTTATGACTACACACTCCCTGGCCTCCACGCTGAGTAAAAAATTTATCCTTGAACCGGTGATGTCGCAGAGCGGCGTCTGTATCGGTTTTGAACTCCTGACGCGCTATATCTCGGAGGCGGGTAAACCACGCAATCCCTTTATGGTGATTGAAAATATGCCGCACAGCGAGAAGCGCAAACTGCTGTATGAGCAGCTGGCTGCGCTGTCGCCGATCGTGGCGCTGCTTGAGCAGCGCGGCTTATTTATCAGTATTAACATCGACAGCGATATGGTGGGCATGCTGGAGGAGGAGGCGCGGCTGGGATGGCTGCTCAGCATCGCCAGCGTGCTTCGGCTGGAAGTGTCCGAGAATATCGACTTTCTGCAAGAGCATGACGTGCGCGCAACGCTGCAGCAGCTTAAGGCACGCGGCCTCTGTTTCTTTCTTGACGATCTCGGCACCGGTTTTTCCAACCTGGAAGCGCTCTATACCGGCCTGTTTGACGCGGTGAAAATTGACAAGCGCTTTTTCTGGGAGCAAAAGGATAAATCCATTTTCCCGGTATTAATGACCATTATTCAGCGCTATTGTCCGCAGATAATTGTGGAGGGCGTAGAGAATAAAGCGGATTTAGCAGCGCTGGAACATATACCGCTTTACGGTCTACAGGGATACTATTTTAGCGCGCTGGAGATTGACGAGCTGCCGCAATATTTAGGCTGACGCGATTTATATAGTGATGCAAAGTGCGTCTGTGTAGCGCCTGCTTAATAACCGTTGCGCAATTTATTATTACCGGCGTCGTCATTTTTTGCGGATTAAGCCAGATAAAACGTTAAGAAAGCGAAAAAGACGTTGCGAGCGCGGTTTTCTTCGCCTGCGGTTTAGGCATCTACAGCCAGGCGGCGCGCGGAAGGGCGTCAGTGTGGCCTGCTGTTTTAGTAGCGTAATATTTAGCAGGCGAATTAATGGAGAGATTAATTAATTTCCCTGCCTGGTCAGACCCCAGACCTGTTTCACTATTGACGCAAAGCAGGGTGATATTATTTAGCTGTTCCACTAATTCTCGCTGAAAAATAACTACGCAAAGATTGTTAAATCAAAAGGAAATATCCTAATTCAGTTAATTATCCGTGACAGAAATATAAAGGGTGATAAGATTAGCATTCAACGCTAGTGATGTGGTGTTGTGAGCTCTAGTTTTTTCCTTGATTTGGCAAGGATTAGCCGGTATTCGGTAGTCAGGAATGTCTGTTCCCCCGATCGGTTTCGATCGGGTTTTTCATTTCTTTTTCATTCTGTTTAACCCGCTGCTTTCAGGTATATTTTACGCGTTAACACACTGCGAATTTTGCCTCTGCGCTATTTGCGTGACATGCCTCGCCTCCAGGTCCACTCTTCTCCATAATTTCTGCCGAGTGTTAAGAAAGCGATAAACGGAGTAATAGTCTGTAAGTTACCGTTTTTTAAGACTTTTGGAGATGCAGGTTTGGCCCCATATCGCCGATAGTACATCTCAACGGCGCGATTCTCGCTGTTGCTACTGGAGGTTTATGATGAAAAAAACAACATTACGCGTTATCGCGACTTTTATTGCATGCAGCTCACTGATTTCTACGGTTTCCTGGGCTGACGGCCCGGGCGATCATCATGGACAGCCATGGCAGCAGCACGACGGCGACCGCCGCGACGGTGACCGTCACGACGATCGTGGACGTGGCCCGCAAGGTCATGGCCCGGATCGCGGCCCGCAGCACGATCGCTTTGCCGGCGGACCACGCGGCGATCGTCATGAAGATCGCGACCGCGATCACTTTGCCTGGAACGGCCATGATTTCCGTCGCGGCCATCCGATGCCGCACGAATATCGCGGTCCTCACTACCGGGTTGATGACTGGCGCGAGCGCCGCCTGCCGGAGCCGCCGCGTGGTGAGTACTGGTCCTATGTCGACGGCAACTATGTGCTGATTGCCGCCGCCACGGGCATTATCACCTCGCTGATTATCGGCAACGCATTCAACTAAGCCTGTAACAAGGGCGGCGCAAGCCGCCCGTTCTTGTTTCTCTCCACCTCTCCCTCATAAAAACCGGCTGCCTGCGCGCGCGCCTGTTCCTCTTTTTTTCACGCTCCCCAGGCTATGCTTTGCTTCCACACTGTTCCCTTTCGCCTGATAAGGAGTCGAGATGACAGCGGTAAAAATGGTGGCGGTTGATATGGACGGCACCTTTCTTGATAACCAAAAGCAGTACGGCCGCCAGCGCTTTATGCGCTGCTACGAAGAGATGAAAGCGCGCGGCATTAAATTTGTCGTCGCCAGCGGCAATCAGTACTACCAGCTGAAATCTTTCTTCCCGACTATCGCCAGCGAAATCGCCTTTGTGGCGGAGAACGGCGCCTGGATTCTGGATGGCGAAGAGGAACTGTTTTGCGGTGAGTTTTCCCGTCCGGACGTTTATGCGCTGCTCGATACGCTGCAAAATGGCGACTATCCAGGGCTGCGCTATATTCTGTGCGGCCGCGAAAGCGCCTATTACTTTGAAGGCGCTGATGAGCAGTGGCTGGCGAAGATGCGTCACTACTGCCATCGCCTGAAGGCAATACAATCGCTGGATGAGACCAGCCACGATCGGCTGTTTAAGTTCGCGCTTAACCTGTCCGATGATTATGTCGAGCCGCTGATGGCAGATATTCAGCGGCTGCATGAGGGCGCGGCGGCGGCAACCTCAAGCGGACACGGCTCGGTGGATTTGATTGTGCCCGGCCATCACAAAGCCAACGGCCTGAATATTCTGGCGCAACGCTGGGGCATTGATCATCAGCAGGTGCTGGCGTTCGGCGACGGGGGCAACGATCTGGAAATGCTCAGACAGTCCGGTTTTAGTTTCGCCATGGCGAACGCGCCGCAGCGGGTAAAAGAGGCGGCGCGCTATGCCGCGCCCGCCAACAGCGACGCGGGCGTATTGCAGGTCATCGAGAAGATGCTGGCGGGCGAACCGCCATTCGCGTAAAGGGCACGCTGACGGGCAGCTTAGCTGCCCGTCAGCGCTATGCTGAGGTCACGTCCCATCCCTGCATAAGCATCGCGCGCATCGCCTGCTGGCTGTAATTCACCAGCGAGTTTTTGCTGTTGGCGCGCGCCAGAATCCATTCGACATCCTCATTGCTCAGCGTCTGAGGTTCCTGCCAGAAAGGGGTAATGGCCTGCTGCTGCAGCCAGTTTTTCAGGAAACGCGCCGGCTGGGCTTCCGGTTCGGCGAAGAGTGCCTGCTGGAGCGTCTGCATCAGCTGCTGCTGTTGCGGCTCGCGGCTTTCTGCCAGTAAATCAAGGAACGGAAAAAGCAGGCGACCGCAAACTTCGCCATGGTGGTAGGGCTTGATCGCGCCCAGCTCGCCCGCGATGCCGTGGATAACGCCCAGACCCGCACTGCTAAGGCTGACGCCGCCGAGCCAGGAGGCCATCATCATCGCTTCGCGCGCCGTATCGCCTTGCGCATCATCACGGTTCAGCGCCGGCCAGGCCTGAACGAAGAGCCTCAGCCCGGTCAGCGCCAGCTGTCGGGTAAAGAGATTGCCCTTGCCTGAGAGCCAGGCTTCAAACAGATGGGTGAAGGCGTCGATGCCGCAGGTCGCCAGTACCTTATCGGGCGCGCCTTTAAGCAGATCCGCATCGAGAATCGCTACCTGCGGCACAAATACCGGATGGCGCAGCGAAGCCTTAACCTTGATGTCGTGTTGATCGGTCACTACCGCGTTCTGCGTCGCCTCGCTGCCGGTGCCAGCCGTTGTTGGCACGGCGATCAGCGGCAGCGTAGCCGCCTGTACTGGCGTATCACCGACCTTTTCCAGATAGCGCGCGGTGGGCAACGGATGCTGCATCATGGCGCTAAAAGCTTTGGCGCCATCGATGACGCTGCCGCCGCCTATTGCCACCACGCGGTCCACATGGCCGCGCCAGCGTGTGACCCAGGCATCAATCTCAGCCGGTGACGCTTCATGCGCCACGATTTCATAACCAATAATAAGATCGTTTAAATCGCTTTTCAGTCGCGCATAGATCGGCCCGTTAAGAAAAGAGCGGCCGCAGAACAGCAGCGTAGGCTGTGGATCGGCGCTCAGTAGCGGCACCAGCTTATTGATGCTTCCGCGTCCAGAGAGGGTTCGTTGATTGCTGTACAGCTCGCTCAGGTTCTCACTCACCGCAACATCCTTAAGTCAAAAGGGGAAAGTCAGAGTGTATCTAAAAGCCAGAGTCCGGCAGCGGCAAACTTTCTGATAACGCTGCGACGAAAAGTTGATCACCTTCGCAAAACAGAAATTCAACCTCAGCGGGAGGTGCTTTCAACAGGATGTTACCCTTAACATGTTACTGGTAACAGTTATGTCAGGTTGTTAATCGTTTTTTCGATGCCGTACCCAACGTCCGATTCGGACCCATGATAACAATATGCTGCTGGCGCTGGCCGGTCAGTAAGGTGGAGAAAAGCTATGCCATTACTTATTGTGGCGATCGGGGTGGCGTTACTGCTGCTGCTGATGATTCGCTTCAAACTCAATGGATTCATCGCGCTGATTCTGGTGGCGCTGGTGGTTGGCATGATGCAGGGCATGCCGGTCAATAAAGTCATCCTTTCAATCAAAAACGGCGTCGGCGGCACGCTTGGCAGCCTGGCGCTCATCATGGGATTCGGCGCCATGCTTGGCAAGCTGCTGGCTGACTGCGGCGGCGCGCAGCGCATCGCTACGACGCTGATCGAGAAATTCGGCAAACAGCATATTCAGTGGGCGCTGGTGCTGACCGGTTTTACCGTTGGCTTCGCGCTCTTCTATGAAGTCGGATTCGTGCTGATGCTGCCGCTGGTCTTCAGCATCGCCGCGTCTGCGCGCGTGCCGCTGCTCTTCGTCGGCGTGCCGATGGCGGCCGCGCTGTCAGTGACGCACGGCTTCCTGCCGCCGCACCCCGGCCCGACGGCGATTGCCACCTTGTTCAACGCCGATATGGGCAAAACGCTGCTGTGGGGCACGCTGCTCGGCATCCCAACAGTGATCCTTGCCGGACCGGTTTACGCCCGCTTTCTGAAAAGCATCGATAAACCCATTCCGGAAGGGCTTTATAACCCAAAAACCTTCAGCGAAGAGGAGATGCCGGGCTTCGGCGTCAGCGTCTGGACCGCGCTGGTGCCGGTGGTGCTGATGGCGCTGCGTGCGCTGGCGGAAATGGCGTTGCCGAAAGGACATGCGCTTCTGCCTTATGCAGAGTTTTTTGGCGATCCGGTGATGGCGACGCTGATTGCGGTGCTGATCGCGATCTTCACCTTCGGCCTGAACCGCGGGCGCAGCATGGATGAGGTAATGGGCACCATTACCGACTCGATAAAAATCATCGCTATGATGCTGCTGATTATCGGCGGCGGCGGGGCGTTCAAGCAGGTGCTGGTGGACAGCGGCGTTGATAAATATATTGCCGCAATGATGCAGGAGAGCAACGTCTCGCCGATCTTTATGGCCTGGTCAATTGCCGCCGTGTTGCGCATTGCGCTGGGATCCGCCACCGTGGCGGCGATCACCGCGGGCGGCATTGTCGCGCCGCTGATTGCCAGCAGCGGCGCCAGCCCGGAACTGATGGTTATTGCGGTCGGCTCAGGCAGCGTTATTTTCTCTCACGTCAACGATCCCGGCTTCTGGCTGTTTAAAGAGTATTTTAACCTGACGATCGGCGAAACCATCCGCTCCTGGTCCGCGCTGGAAACCATTATTTCTGTGTGCGGTCTGGTGGGCTGTATGCTGCTGTCGTATGTGATTTAAAACCAACCGCCGGGCGCGCTGCCCGGCGGATAGCCTTAGCTGGCCAGCGCGCGAAACGCGGCCAGCTCCTCTTCAGGCATGCCTGCCTGTTTCGCCGCCGCGCAAATTTGCTGCCAGCTGTTGGCGTCCAGCGGGATCCCGTCACGCTCGCGCAGCGCGCGATTCGCCTCTTCCCATTCGCCTGGCACCTGTATCGGCTCGCTGCCGCTCTGCGGCGATCGCTTCACCCACTCAAGAAAGGCTTCCGCCTCGTCCTGCATGGCCGGCGCGTTGAACGCGTCCGGGTTAAGGATAATGGTGGTCATGCAGTTATAGATCGCATCATGGCTGGCGAGCACCGTTTCGTCATGAGTTGTGCGCCCGCCGGAGAGCGCACCGCCGAGAATTTCGCACAGGGTCGCCAGCGCATAGCCTTTATGCAGGCCAAAGGGCAGCAGCGAACCGTAGGGCACTTCATGCATGACGGCAGGGTGTTCGGTCGGCTTGCCCTGATGATCGATCAGATAGCCAGGCGGCACGTCGACCCCTTTGTTGTAGGCGACACGCGTTTTGCCAAAGGCGATGCCGCTGGTAGCGAAATCGAGCAAAAGCGGGCTGGCGTTACGGCGCGGAAAGATGGCGCAGAACGGGTTCGTGCCGAAACGGCGATCGCTGCCGCCAAACGGCGCCACCATCGGATCGCCCATCACATTGACGAAATGAAAAGAGATAAAGCCTGCCGCCGCGCACTGTTCCGCCCAGTGGCCGATTCGGCCAATATGATGAGAATGGTGCAGGCCGACCGCGGCGATGCCCGACTGACGCGCCCGCGCAATGCCTTGCTGCATCGCCTCGAAAGCAGCGACCTGACCGAAGCCGGAACGGGCGTGAAAGGTCAGCACCGCGCCGGCGTCTTTTTCCAGCACCGGATGCTGATTAAGCTGCAGATGTCCCTGACTGAACGAGGCCATATAGCTGGGGATCATGCCGACGCCGTGGGAATCGTGCCCGGCCAGATTGGCCGCCACCAGATGATCCGCCACCAGGCGCGCTTCGTCAGCTTCGCTGCCGGCATGCAGCCATATCGCCTGCACAAACTGATGCAGCCGCGCGGCATTGATACGATAGAGTTCACTCACCTTCGTTTCTCCTTTTTATGGGTACAACCGCATCCTGCGACCAAAAAACGGCAACGGCAAGTGGGGAGCGTTCAGCAGAAGGGAAGGGCCACAGAGTGTGGCCCAGGGCGAGCATTAATGCGGCTGTTCAAAACCGGCTTTGACCATTTGCTCACGCAGCGCGCGCGTAATTTCGCGATTACCGCCGGTAACGGGGTAGATCACGTTGTTGACGACATCATCCAGGTAGTGCTCATCAAACTCTTGCATGGTGAGCTGCGTGCCGCCTTCATCATTGATAGCGAAAGATCCTTTAATATGATTGCCCGCGTTTTTCGCTTTAAGGCTATATCGTCCCATACTGGTATTAATCATGCTCATAATGTCTCCTTTTGCTCGACTTACGTTGGTACTCGCAGAGGCCTGCCTTTGCCGCTAAAAGTTTAGCGGGTCGCAAAGATCAAAACGAAGCGTAAAGTGGTTAAAAAAACAACTGCTGCGACCGACGTCGCAGAAATAGATCGGGCTTTTCTGGAAAGCGCGAGGGCCAGACGCAGCGGCGAGCCGACCGGCAAAAACGCAGCGATAAGCTATACTCTTATCTTGAAAGGTTTTTTACTGGCAAAGGAACATGGATATGAAAATAATTTTGTGGATTATCGCCATTATCTTCATTGTAGGGTTACTGACGCTGACTGGCGTATTTAAGTTAATCTTCTGAATCAACACGGGCACCGCTCAGGTGCCCTTGCTCGTATCCTTCTTTTTCATCTGCGAAACCAGACAGCGCGTAATGGGATCAATCGGCGTATTCGGCAACAAATCTTGCGCGGTCAGGCGCTTGTTGCAGCTGGCGCAGCGTGCGCCATGAAGCGCCGGTTCTGCGGAAGGATCATCGGTAAAAGTAAACTTTGCGCTGCCGCAGGCGGTGCAGCGAATCTTCATCACCATATCAATGCTCTCATTGCCTGAAACGAACAGGCGCTATTCTAACAAATCCCTATCTTTTATTTATCAAAAATCCTAAACAATTAATGCGCGTTATCTTTTAGGGTTCCTAGTTAACTTTTTAATTGTTATATGGTGTGATTGTTAATTAAGGTTACTTTTTCATGCTGCGAGAGGCCAGAATACGCCTGAAGCAGCGTTGAAGTATCGGTAACCGCCTTTGCCGACGTGCCAGCAAACAAGCTTTTCTCTTGCTGTTTTGCCAGTGTTTGGTTTCGGTTGAGCATAATTACGCCCCTGACACAGGATTTTATTAAACCACGATGCGCGCGACCTGAAAGGAGCAAGCCGGTCAAACCGCCGTCGATTTGTACAGGAAAACAGTTTTGAACCGGTCTTTTTTGAGCGCCTTTGCTGGAACGTGCGCTGCGCTTACTCTCCCTTTTTCACTCCATGCCGCGACCCTGACGCAGAGCGTTGAAAGCGGCTGGAATACCTTTAGCAATAATGTGCAGCAGACCTGGGAACAGCCGCAGAATAAAGATTTCTATCTGCCTGCCATCACCTGGCATAACCGCTGGACCTACGACGACGAGCATATCAATCGCTACAATGAGCGGCCCTGGGGCGCGGGCGGCGGCATCTCCCGTTATGACGAGAAGGGCAACTGGCACGGCCTCTATTTGATGGCGTTTAAAGATTCGTTTAATAAGTGGGAGCCCTTTAGCGGCTATGGCTGGGAAGCGACCTGGCGTCCGCTGAGCGATCAGCGCTTCCACCTGGGGGCAGGCTATACCGCAGGCGTGACGGCGCGTCATAACTGGAATTATATCCCTGTCCCCGCGCTGCTGCCGCTGGCTTCGGTGGGATATGGCCCGCTGAATTTTCAGATGACCTATATTCCAGGGACTTACAATAACGGCAACGTCTTCTTCGCCTGGCTGAGGTTTCAGTTTTGATTTTTTGATGGTGGCAGGAAAGCGGGAGGAAGAGAAAAAAGGCGATATTTATCACTTTTTCATCAATTCTCACTGGACAAATGTCACTGCAATTGCTGTACTAGACGCCGACACAGTTTAGTGTCCATTTTTCATGTAAAGGTAATATAGATGTCCAAGATTAAAGGTAACGTTAAGTGGTTTAATGAATCCAAAGGATTCGGTTTCATTACTCCAGAAGATGGCAGCAAAGACGTGTTCGTACACTTCTCTGCTATCCAGAGCAACGGTTTTAAAACTCTGGCTGAAGGTCAGCGCGTAGAGTTTGAAATCACCGAAGGCGCCAAAGGCCCATCTGCTGCTAACGTTATCAGCCTGTAAGTTAACAGTCAGAATTTCAAAAACCCGCCGCATGGCGGGTTTTTTTATGGCTGAAAAAAGCGGTACAAGCCGCCTGCCACGCTACCCAGCGCCAGTATCAGCGCCATCGCTTCCTCCAGGCTTCGCGGTATCATCATTCTCATGACGTTCTCTCTCGATCAGGCTCAGGGGCTCAGCTTCGCAGGGAAAGATTAACGCAGCCTTAACCTTCTGTGACAGATTATTCTCCTTAACAAATCTGCGGCGTCAGTCACATAAAAGCCTTGTAACATAATTATAACAACCCTTACTTGCAGCTTTTTTTCCGCCAACGCTATATAAAAGAGCGGCAGTTCTATCTACTTGAGGAGACAGGATGAACATACGTCAGGCACAGGCGAAAGACAGCTTTGCGCTCAGCGCGCTGCTGGCGGAATTAGGCTACGGCGGTACCGAGAGCTTTATCGATAAACGCCTTGCCCAGCTCAGCAGCGACCCCGACGAAATGCTGCTGGTGGCGGAGCATGGGACGCAGGTGCTGGGATTCCTGTCGATGCATTTTATTCCGCAGCTGGCGCTGGCGGGCGACTTCGCTCGCATCAGCTATTTTTGTATCGCTGAGGGAGAGCGCAGCAAGGGGGTTGGCCAGCAGCTGTTACAGCACGCCGAAGCGATGGCGGCGCAGCGCGGATGCGACCGTATGGAAGTGCACTGTCACGCATCGCGCTTAAAGGCGAATCAGTTTTACATGCGCGAAGGCTACGTAGAGTCGCCGCGCTACCATATTAAAGGTCTGAACTGAGCCTCAGCTCACGTCCGGCAGCAATAGCCAGCGCGCTGGCCAGCATCTCTACCTGCGTCTCCTGCAGGCAGGCGATGCTGACGCGGATGAACTGCGACGGCCCCAGCCGGCAGCGTTCTCCTGGCAACACGGCAATGCCCCGCGACGCCAGGGTGATCATGGCATACTGCTCCGACGCCACCGGTATGCAAATGCTTAGCCCGTCGCGCATCGGCAGATCCAGTCCGCGTGCTGCCAGCACCTTCTGCTTTTTTCTGCCCCAGGGCTGCTGACTGATTTGTAACGCACCGCGCAGGAATTGCCCGCCAGCTGGGATCAGAACGGATTTGAGATTAACAAGAAGATAATAGCCGACTTTGCCGGTGAACTTTATCAGCAGGGTCTGACGAAAACGCGCCTGACGCCGGAAGCGATCTTCCTGGCGGCCAGTAAGGGGGAAGCATGATGAAAGTAGCGATGGGACAGTTTGCGGTCAGCCGTGAATGGCAGGAAAATGCGGCTGTTTGCCTCGATCTGATGGCGCGCGCCGAAGCGGGCGGCGCCGATCTGCTGGTGCTGCCGGAAGCGGTGTTAGCGCGCGATATTGCCGATCCGGATTTGGTGCTGAAGGCCGCCCAGCCGCTGGATGGCCCCTTTCTGACGCAGCTGCTGGCGAAAAGCCAGGGTAGCGCACTCACCACCATACTGAGCATTCATGTCCCGACCGAGGGCGACAAGGCGCTAAACGTGCTGGTTGCGCTGCGCAATGGCGAAATTATCGCCGCCTATGAAAAGCTGCATTTGTACGACGCCTTCGCCATGCAGGAGTCACAGCGCGTTAATCCCGGCCATGTTATTCCTCCGCTGATTGAGGTGGCAGGCATGAAGGTGGGGCTGATGACCTGCTATGACGTGCGCTTCCCGGAACTGGCGCGACGTCTGGCGCTGGACGGCGCCGAGGTACTGGTGCTTCCCGCCGCCTGGGTGAAAGGCCCGCTGAAAGAGATGCACTGGGAGCTGCTCACCACGGCGCGCGCGCTGGAAAACACCTGCTATATGGTGGCGGTGGGCGAGTGCGGCCCGCGCAACATCGGCAACAGCCTGACAATCGATCCGCTTGGCGTCGCCATCGCCAAAGCGCCGGAATCGGCCGCGCTGGTCTTTGCTGACCTCGATCCGCAACGCATCGCCTATGCGCGCAGCGTCCTGCCGGTTCTGGAGAACCGCCGCTTTGCCCGCCCGGAACTTAAAACAGAATAACAACGCCTGAGAGAAACCATCATGAAAAGAGTGCAACCACCAGCCTGCTGGCGCCTGGCCTGAGCGACGAGCCGACTTCAGCGCTCGACCCGGAGCTGGTGGGCGAAGTGCTGGCCACCATGCGTATCCTGGCGGATCAGGGGCTGACCATGATCGTGGTGACCCATGAGATCGGTTTCGCCCGCGAAGCGGCCGATCGGGTGGTGTTTATGGATGGCGGCGTAGTCGTGGAGCAGGGCCCGCCCGAACAGGTAATCGCCCGGCCGCAGCATCCGCGCACGCAGGCGTTTCTGAGCCTTTTCCTTTAACAAGGCGTATACGATCTTACTCTGTTACAGAATCTAGTTGAGGTTGGCGCCGTTCTGCGCGTAAATAGCACTGTTCATTTTTCGCTTAGGTTGAAAGGTAAAGTATGGAAGGTATCAGTATTGCCAAACTGCTGATCATCGGTGCGCTCATCGTACTGCTTTTTGGCACCAACAAGTTACGTTCACTGGGTGGCGATCTGGGCTCCGCAATCAAAGGCTTCAAAAAAGCCATGAAAGATGAAGAACCCACCGCAACCAAAACAACGGCTGAAGATGTTCCGGCAGAGCGCGTTACTCATAAAGAGTAAAAGCTGACTGCCAGAGAATAGATGTAACTATTTATTTCTCACGGACATAAAAAAACCAGACCTTTTAACGTCTGGTTTTTTATTGCGCGGGATAAAGCCGCCCGGTTTATTTCACTTCCAGGCCTTTCGCCTGCATATCCGCATGGTAGGAAGAGCGTACAAAGGGACCGCATGCGGCATGGGTAAAGCCCATCGCCAGCGCTTCTTCTTTCATTTCATCGAACTCAGCGGGGCTGACGTAACGCTGAACCGGCAAATGGTGGCGGCTCGGCTGCAGATACTGGCCCAGCGTCAGCATGGTGACGCCGTGACGGCGCAGATCGCGCATGACTTCGATAATTTCCGCATTGGTTTCGCCCAGACCTACCATCAGACCCGATTTGGTCGGGATTTCCGGGTGCGCTTCTTTAAAACGCTCCAGCAGCTTCAGCGACCACTCATAGTTCGCGCCCGGACGTACCTGACGGTAGACGCGCGGCACGTTCTCCAGATTGTGGTTGAAGACGTCTGGCGGCGTGGCGTTGAGGATCTCCAGCGCGCGATCCATACGACCCCGGAAATCGGGCACCAGCGTTTCGATTTTAATCGACGGGCTCTTTTCGCGGATAGCCGTAATGCAGTCGGCGAAGTGCTGTGCGCCGCCGTCTCGCAGATCGTCGCGGTCTACTGATGTGATAACCACATAGCGCAGCGCCATATCGGCGATGGTCTGGGCCAGCTTCAGCGGCTCGCCAGCGTCCGGCGCGTTAGGACGACCGTGCGCCACATCGCAGAACGGGCAGCGGCGGGTACAGATAGCGCCGAGGATCATAAAAGTCGCGGTGCCGTGGTTGAAGCATTCGGCCAGGTTAGGGCAGGAGGCCTCTTCACATACGGAGTGCAGGCCGTTTTTACGCATCGCCGCTTTGATGCCCTGGATTCGGCTGGAATCCGCAGGCAGCTTGATTTTCATCCATTCGGGCTTGCGTAACAGCTCCTGGCGTTCAGTCACGACGGTTTTCACCGGGATCAGCGCCATTTTATCTGCGTCACGATATTTGACGCCGCGTTCCATCTGAATTGGTTTACTCATAAGTCTGCAGGTTCCGGTCGGATTGCGTAATGAGAGCTTTCGGCTTCAGGCCAGCGGTAAAGCTTTCAACTTTATTTGATAAAATTTCAAAAATTATATCAGTTCCGCCTGGCATAAGCAGCCGTAGTGCGGCGGGAAAAGTTACAATTTTGTAAATTCGCATGCGCGGTTAAGGCAGCGGCGCGTTTTCTGCCGCCAGCCACTCGACTTCCGTAAAGCCCAGCAGGCGCGCGAAGGCCGCGACCAGCAGCGGCTGTACGTCTTCAGGCGTGACGCCAGGCTGAAAAGCGCTGAGCTGCGTCATCCGCATTCCGGCATAGCCGCAGGGATTGATGCGCAGAAAGGGCGTTAAATCCATCGCCACGTTGAGCGCCAGGCCGTGAAACGAGCAGCCTTTACGAATACGCAGGCCGAGCGAGCAAATTTTCTCTTCACCGACATAGACGCCTGGCGCGTCGGGACGCGCACGCGCCTCAACGCCGAAGTGCGCCAGCGTACTGATGACCGTCTCTTCCAGCGCGGTAACCAGCTGACGCACGCCGATCTTGCGGCGCTTTACGTCAATCAGCACGTACATCACCTGCTGACCCGGGCCGTGATAGGTCACCTGGCCGCCGCGATCGCTCTGCACCACCGGGATATCGCCCGGCATCAGCAGATGCTCGGCCTTGCCGGCCTGGCCCTGAGTAAATACGGCGTGATGCTCTACCAGCCAGACTTCGTCGCGGCTGTCGCTGTTACGGCGATCGGTGAACTGATGCATGGCATCGGAGACGGGTTGCCAGTCGCGCTGGCCCAGCTGGCGGATAAGAAGCGTATCTGCTGACAAAACGGCGGTCCGGTTAAGGAAGAAAGGCTGAGTATAACGTCGGCAAAGGGCAAGACCAAGACCCTTTGCCGACGCCGGCACTTACAGCACCATGCGCACGATATCGATATTGCCCAGCTCTTCATACAGGGTTTCCACCTGTTCGATATGCGTGGCGTTAATGGTGATCGACACCGAGTGGTAGTTGCCTTTGCTGCTTGGCTTTACGTCGGGCGAGTAGTCGCCAGGCGCATGGCGTTGCACCACTTCAACCACTTGATCAACCAGCTCCGGTTGCGCCAGACCCATCACTTTATAGGTAAAAGGGGTAGGGAATTCGAGCAGTTCATTCAGTTTGGTTTTCATATTGACTCCGGTGCATAAAAAACAGGCTCCCGCCGAAGCGGGAGCATTATCATAACGTAGTTATGGCGACGACGTGGCGATTTTTCAACCGCCAGGCCGGTTAGCCGAACCAGTGGTGGAACATCAGCTTGATGTAATCGATGATACGGCTGAAGAAACCGCCTTCCTGCACTTCGTTCAGCACCACCAGCGGACGCTGTTCCACAGTTTTGCCGTCGAGCTGGAAGTTGATGCTGCCCACGACCTGATTTTTCTGCAGCGGGGCGTGCAGTTCAGTGTTGTTCAGCACATAGCTCGCTTTCAGATCTTTCATACGGCCGCGCGGAATCGTCAGGTAGGCGTCTTTCTCTACGCCCAGCTGTACGCGATCGCTGTTGCCGAACCAGACCGGCTCAGAAGCGAACTCTTTGCCCACCTTCAGCGGCGCCACGGTTTCAAAGAAGCGGAAACCCCAGGTGAGCAGTTTTTTGCTCTCTACTTCGCGTCCTTTAAAGGTACGACCGCCCAGTACGGCTGAGATCAGACGCATCTGGCCTTCGGTCGCGGAAGAGACGATGTTATAGCCTGCCGCTTCCGTATGGCCGGTTTTGATACCGTCTACGTTAAGGCTGGTATCCCACAGCAGACCGTTACGGTTGGTCTGGCGGATATTGTTAAAGGTAAACTCTTTCTCTTTATAAACCGAATATTCGTCCGGCACGTCGCGGATCAGCGCCTGACCGATCAGGGCCATATCGCGCGCCGAGCTGTATTGTCCGTCCGCATCCAGGCCATGCACCGTCTGGAAATGGGTGTTCTGCAGGCCCAGCGCCTTGACGTAGTTGTTCATCAGGCCGACAAAGGCGTCCTGGCTGCCGGCGACATAATCCGCCATTGCCACGCAGGCGTCGTTGCCGGACTGCAGCACGATGCCGCGCGTCAGCTGCGAAACCGGCACCCGATCGCCAGGCTTCAGGAACATCAGCGACGAGCCTTTGAATACCGGGTTACCGGTCGCCCATGCATCTTTGCCGACGGTAACGACATCGTCCTGATGGATCTTGCCCGCTTTGACCGCCTGACCAATCACATAGCTGGTCATCATTTTGGTCAGGCTGGCGGGATCGCGACGGGCGTCAGCGTTCTTCTCGGCCAGCACTTTACCCGAGTTGTAGTCGATCAGCACATAGGCTTCGGCATCGATATCCGGCACGCCCGGGATCATCGTTTTGAGGTTGACGTCATCAGCAAAGGCTACGTGGCTGAGCGAGAAAGCGACCAGTGATCCCACTGTCAGGCGTTTCAGGAAACGAGAGGGTTTCAGCGTGTTCATGTTATGGACTACAACATCCGTGAGTTAAGGTTAAAAAAAGTGGCTCATCATAGCAAATGCCTGTTTTACAGGCATCTTGCTTCGGCATTCTGTTGTTAACAGAGATGTCCAGCGCGGCGGCGGCTCAGCGACGCGCGCTGGTGATAAATGAAGCCTGGCCATTAGCGTTCAGGCGCTGCTGCAGCGCAGCGGCGTCGGCGCGGTTTTTAAAACTGCCGAGCTGAATGCGATAAACGTTGTTACCGGCATTCTCGACGGTGCCGCGCACGCCATACTTCTGTCCCAGGCTTTGCGCCATCTGCTGCGCGCGCGCAGCGTCGTTGATCGCGCCAACCTGCACCACGAAGCTGCCAGCCGGCTGTGCGGTCGCGCTGCTGGCGGCAGGCGCCGCGGCTACGGCGGCGGCGGGCGCGGCGACAGGCTGCGGCGCAGGCTCGCTACTCTCCAGCACGCCGTTCGGCAGCGGCTGAGGCGCACCGAGGAAGCCGCTGCTGCGGACGGGCGCGCCCATATTGCCGTCGCCCTGCAGCGTGCTGTTGTCGACGGCGCGAATATCCTGCGCAGGCACCGGCGCGGCGGCAGGTTCGCTGGCGCCGTTCATCACGCCATTGCCGCCGAGATCGGGCCGGGCGGGCAGGGCATAGCTCTGCTTCGCCACGGTGGTGCCGATCGTGCCGGGACCGGAGAGCGTGCCGTCCGGCGCGACCTTAATGTAATCCACGCGCACGCGGGTATTGTTGGTGATATTAAGACGATCGCCCGCCGCGCGCGACAGGTCGATAATGCGTCCCGGCATATAAGGGCCGCGATCGTTGACGCGCACCACGATCTGGCGACCGTTGGCGAGATTGGTCACACGCACATAGCTGGGCAACGGCAGCGTAGGATGCGCCGCGCTCAGCGCGTCGGGATCGTAGCTTTCGCCTGTTGCGGTGCGCTTGCCCTGCGCCTCGTCGCCGTACCAGGTGGCTAATCCCACTTCGCTGAAGTTAGAGGGATCTTTGACGATACGGTAAGACTTGCCGTTCGCGCTGTAATCCTGACTGGTGCCGGGATTAATGGGCTCATATTTCGGTTCAACGCCCGGAATTTCCACTACCGGCCCATTATAGGCCGGTTGCGGCGGCGCGGTGTTTTGCGATTCCGGTGTGGTAGTACAGGCGGTCAAAACCAGTAGTGCCAGAGCAACGGCAGGCCATTCCTTACGCATGTGCAGCCTCTTAAACGCTTTTAGATAACATTTTTCTGTGAGTATGGATCGACATCACAATGCCAAATCCCGCCATAAGCACGATGAGCGCCGAGCCGCCGTAGCTGACCAGCGGCAGGGGGACGCCAACCACCGGTAAGATACCACTTACCATGCCGATATTAACGAAAACATAAACGAACAAAATCAGCATTAATCCGCCCGCCATCACGCGGCCAAAGGTGGTCTGGGCGCGCGCGGCGATTACCAGGCCGCGCAGGATCAGCAGCAGATAGAGCACCAGCAGGATCAGCACGCCCACCAGGCCCAGCTCTTCGGCGAGTACGGCGAAGATAAAGTCGGTATGGCGCTCCGGCAAAAACTCCAGCTGCGACTGGGTGCCGTGCAGCCACCCCTTGCCGCGCAGCCCGCCAGAGCCGATGGCGATTTTGGACTGAATAATATGGTAGCCCGCCCCAAGCGGATCGCTTTCGGGATCGAGCAGCATCATCACGCGGTCGCGCTGATAGTCATGCATCAGGAAGAACCAGAGCACAGGGATAAAGGCCGCCACCAGCAGCACCGCCACGCCAATCAGCTTCCAGCTCATGCCGGAAAGAAACAGCACGAACAGCCCGGAGGCGGCAATCAGAATGGCGGTGCCGAGGTCCGGCTGCGCCGCGACCAGCAGCGTCGGCATAAAAATCAGGATCAGCGCGATGCCGGTATTCTTTAACGTCGGCGGGCAAACGTCGCGGTTGATAAAGCGCGCCACCATCAGCGGCACGGCGATTTTGGCGATCTCCGAGGGCTGAAAGCGCACCACGCCGAGATCGAGCCAGCGCTGCGCCCCTTTACTGATATGGCCGAAGGCGTCTACCGCAATCAGCAGTATCACACAGATAATATAGAGATAGGGCGCCCAGCCCTCATAGACGCGCGGCGGCACCTGCGCCAGAACCAGCATCATCACCAGACCCATCGCAATCTGGCCGATTTTACGCTCCATCATGCCCGGATCCTGTCCGCTGGCGCTCCAGATCACAATAGCGCTGTAAGCGAGCAGCGCCAGAATCACCAGCATAAACAGTGGGTCGATGTGGATACGCGTCCAGATCGATCTTTTCTGCGGACTATCGTTCATCGACATCGTTATTCACCTTCATAGCCGGGCGGGGTAGGAGCCGCGTCCGGCAGAGCCGTATTGTTGTCGCCCAGCATAATGTGGTCGAGAATCTGTCTCATCACCGTACCGACTGCCGGGCCTGCGCCGCCGTTCTCCAGAATCATCGTGACGGCAACGCGCGGTTTATCATAGGGAGCGAACGCGGTCATCAGCTTGTGATCGCGCAGACGCTCGGCAATCTTATGCGCGTTATAGGTTTCGTTCTCTTTCAGACCAAAGACCTGCGCGGTACCGGATTTGGCAGCGATTTTATAGGGCGCATCGGCAAAGCTTTTATGCGCCGTGCCGTTGGCGCGGTTCGCCACGCCATACATACCGTCTTTGGCGATCTCCCAGTAGCCGGAGTGAACATCGCCAATCGGCTCGCCCGGCGGCTGACGCCATGGCACCATGGTGCGTCCCTCGCGCGTGGCGCGTAGCAGGTGCGGCACTTTTATCACGCCGTCGTTAATCAGGATCATCAGCGCCTTGTTCATCTGCAGCGGCGTCGCGGTCCAGTAGCCCTGGCCGATACCGACCGGGATGGTGTCGCCCTGATACCACGGCTTTTTAAAGCGTTTCATCTTCCATTCGCGCGTCGGCATATTGCCAGCGCTCTCCTGTGGCAGATCGATACCGGTGCGGTGGCCGTAGCCGAATTTGTTCATCCACTCCGACAGGCGATCGATACCCATGTCGTACGCTACCTGATAGAAGAAGGTGTCCGCCGACTCCTCCAGCGATTTGGTCACGTTAAGGCGGCCGTGGCCCCATTTTTTCCAGTCGCGGTAGCGCTTTTCCGAGCCCGGCAGCTGCCACCAGCCTGGATCGAACAGGCTGGTGTTGCGGTTGATCACGCCAGCGCTAAGCGCGGAGACCGCCACATAGGGTTTCACCGTCGAGGCAGGCGGATAAGAGGCCTGAATGGCGCGGTTATAGAGCGGACGGTTTTCGTCGTTAAGCAGCGCGCGATAATCTTTACCTGAAATGCCGTCGACAAAAAGATTCGGATCGTAACTGGGTGTGGAGACCATCGCCAGGATCTCGCCGGTACGCGGATCGCTGACCACGACCGCAGCGCGGCTGCCGGCCAGCAGCGTTTCGATATATTGCTGAAGCTTAAGATCGATGGTCAGCCAGATGTCACGTCCCGCCTGCGGCGACTGCTCATGCAGCTGGCGGATCACGCGGCCGCGGTTGTTCACCTCGACCTCTTCATAGCCGGTAATGCCGTGCAGCACATCTTCGTAGTAGCTTTCGATGCCGAGCTTGCCGATATCGTGCGTCGCGGCGTAGTTCGGCCATTTGCCCTCTTTATCGAGGCGCGCCACATCGCGGTCGTTAATCTTGGAAACGTAGCCGACGACGTGGGTCAGGGTAGGGCCGTAGGGGTAGTAGCGACGCTGATAGCCTTTCACCTCGACGCCGGGGAAGCGATACTGGTTGACGGCGAAGCGCGCTACCTGCACATCGTTAAGGCCGACTTTGACGGGAATAGAGGTAAAGCGACGCGAGCGCTTGCGCTCTTTATCAAAGGCGTCGAGATCGTCGTCGGTAATATCAAGCACCGGGCGCAGATCCTGCAGCGTTTGCTTGAGATTATCGACCTTCTCCGGCACCAGCTCCGCCTGATAGATGGTGCGGTTAAGCGCCAGCGCGGTGCCGTTGCGGTCGTAGATAATGCCGCGGCTTGGCGCCACCGGCACCAGCTTGATGCGGTTTTCGTTAGAGCGGGTCCTGTAATCTTCAAAGCGCAGAATCTGCAGGTGGTAAAGATTGACCACCAGCACGCTGGAAAGCACCAGAATTCCGAAGAACGCAATTAATGCCCGACGGACAAAGAGTTTCTGTTCGGCACTGTAATCGCGAAAGGCGTTGCTTTGTAATTTCATCCGCTACTTAAAATGTCGGGGTTTGCCTTACCGTTTATTCACGATGATAAGGATGATTGGCGGTGATGCTCCAGGCGCGATAAAGGCTTTCGGCGACCAGCACGCGCACCAGCGGATGAGGCAGCGTCAACGCAGAAAGCGACCAGCTCTGCTCAGCTGCGGCTTTGCAGGCGGGCGATAACCCTTCCGGGCCGCCAATCAACAGGCTAACGTCGCGGCCGTCCTGTTTCCAGCGCTCCAGCTGCTGAGCGAGCTGGGGCGTTTCCCACGGCTGACCTGGGATATCCAGCGTGACGATGCGATTGCCCTTGCCGGTTGCGGCCAGCATCGCCTCGCCTTCTTTTTCCAGGATGCGCTTGATATCAGCGTTTTTACCGCGTTTTCCCGCAGAGACTTCTACCAGCTCCAGCGGCATATCTTTGGGAAAACGACGCAGATATTCAGTGAAGCCGGTTTGCACCCAGTCGGGCATCTTAGTGCCAACGGCCACAAGCTGCAGTTTCACGCGTCAGCTCCAGAGTTTTTCCAGCTCATAAAGCTGGCGGCTCTCTTCCTGCATGACGTGCACAATGACGTCGCCCAGATCGACCACCACCCAGTCAGCGGCGTTTTTGCCTTCTACGCCGAGCGGGATCAAGCCTGCGGCGCGCGATTCCTGCACCACATGATCGGCGATCGAAGAGACATGACGCGTCGAGGTGCCGGTGCAGATGATCATGCAGTCGGTGATGCTGGATTTACCCTGGACGTTGAGTGCGACGATATCCTGACCTTTAAGATCATCAATCTTATCAATAACGAACTCTTGGAGTGCTTTGCCTTGCAAAAGGTTCCCCTTTAATACGGATAGTAGCGGGCCGGCTGCTGGCCCCGATAAGGCAGCCAAAAAATTAAGCCGCGCAGTATAGCATGCCTTTGCCCGAGCAATATATGCCCGGTTTGCGGTTATTTGAGATAGAGGCCTGCGCGATCGATATAATCGATGACGGATGCGGGCAACAGTTGATCGCAGGACAAGCCCTGGCGGCGGCGCTGACGAATTTCCGTGGCGGAGATATCGACCAGCGGCGTATCGGCCAGCCAGATAAAACCGGCGGGCTGCTGATGCAGCTGGGCTGTTTCGCTCGCCAGATGCGTATCAAGCCAGCGCTGCATTTCCGGCGACGCCATTTCGGCCGGATAGCCCGGACGTTTGCACACCAGCAGATGACAGAGCGACAGCAAATCCTGCCAGCGGTGCCAGCCTGAGAGGTTCAGCAGCGAGTCCTGACCAATAATAAATCCCAGCGGCTGCTGCGGCCCGCGTTCGGCGCGCAGCGCCTCCAGCGTCGCCACTGTCCAGGAGGGCGTTTCGCGCATCAGTTCGCGGGTATCGATATCAAACAGCGGCCTGTCGCGGATGGCGCAGCGCAGCATGTCGACGCGCTGCGACGCGCTCGCTTCCGGCTGCGGGCGATGCGGCGGCACGTTGTTCGGCAGCAGCAGCACGCGCGCCAGCCCGGTTTGCTGCGCCAGCGCTTCCACCGGCCGCAAATGGCCGAAGTGCACCGGATCGAAGGTGCCACCGAACAGGGCATGTAGTTCAGACACTGGCGAAGCTCTCAGGGAAGTGGCGATGACAGAGCAGCAGCGACAGCGTCTCCAGCTGCGGCCAGATGCGCTGTCCATAATCCTGCTTTAAGGTTAATTCAATTTGCGCCAGCAGGCGAATCGCACGCTGCAGGCGTGCGCCGTCCAGGCGCTGCAGCGCCTCGGTAAAGAGCGCGCGGCGGTTCTGCCAGATGCGCTGCTGGTCCATTAACGCGCGCAGCGGCTGCTGCGCCTGATGGCGCTGCAGATGCAGCAACGTCATGATATCGCGTTGCAGCGTGCGCAGCAGGATAACCGGCTCGCTATCCTCTTTTTCTAGCTGATGCAGAATATGCAGCGCGCGCTTGCTTTTGCCCGCCAGCAGCGCATCCACCCAGTGAAACGGGGTAAAGTGCGCCGCGTCGCTTACGGCTTCTTCGACGCGCGGCAGCGTAAGCTTGCCGTCGGGCCAGAGCAGCGACAAACGTTCCAGCGCCTGCGCCAGCGCCAGCAGATTGCCTTCATAGCAGTAGCAGAGCAGCTGGATCGCCGCGTCATCTACCGAAAGCTTCATGCTTCTGGCGCGCGCTGCCACCCAGCGCGGCAGCTGCGCCTGCTCCGGCGTCTGGCACGGCACCAGCACGCCATGCGCGGAGAGCGCCTTAAACCAGGCGCTATTCTCCTGGGCTTTCGTCAGCTTCGCCAGACGGCAGATCAGCAAGATATCGCTGTGCAGCAGGCTCGCCAGCTTATTCAGCTGTTCAGCCATAGCGGCGTTGGGGCCGTTTTCCGGGAAGAGCAGCGTCAGCGTCTGACGTTGAGCGAAAAGGCTCAGCGCCTGACAGCTGGCAAAGAGAGTTTCCCAGTCGGTCTGGGCATCAAGCGTAAAACTGAAATGCTCTTCGAATCCCTGCGCGATCGCGGCGGCGCGTATCGCGTCGGCGCTCTCCTGCACCAGCAGCGGCTCGTTTCCGGCTAACAAATAGCAAGCGCGCAGCCCCTCGCGGAGCTGCGCGCCAAGTTGCTCAGGATAGATCCTGATCATTGCGTACTGGTAGCGGAAGAGGAGGAGGCTGGCGCGGGCACTGCAGGTTCGCTGGCTGACGCAGGCAGCGTATCTTTATGGTTCATCTGCGCGGCGTGCACGGTCAGCAGTTTACGTACCAGCTGCTCTGCGGCGCGCTGACGCATCTCCTGCACGATCATGTCCTGCTCGGCATCTTTCGCCAGCGCCGCGTTCGGGTTATCAAAGAACGAACGATAAACCGTGGTGCTGATTGGATAGATGCCTTTGCCTGGCAGCAGAACCTGCGCCGACACGTTCATCATCAGCGAGTATTCCGCCGTCGTACCGCTGATAAACACCGAGGCGGTATCGCGGCCCTGCGTTTCCGCGCCAAGGCGCAGCGTAGGGATGTCGGTACGGTTCTGTTTCGTATCCTCAACAATAGTGACGTTGTTGATACGCAACTGCTGACGCACCGTACGAGCCAGCGGACCGTAAGGGTCGCCGCTGTCCAGGATCAGCGTTTTCAGCTCGGTCGGCACCTGAGTGGTGCCGCGCGGATGAAAACCACAGCCGGCGGTAATCATCACCGCCAGCAGGACAAACAGCCTGATAATCAGATGTCGCACAGTTCCTCCTGAACTTAACCTACGACCAGGTTAAGCAGTTTGCCGGGTACATAAATCACTTTGCGAATGGTGACGCCGTCAAGGTACTTCGCGACCAGGTGCTCCTGGGCAGCGCGCGCCTGAACCTGCTCCTGCGTCGCGTCGGCGGCCACGGTAATTTTACCACGGACTTTACCGTTTACCTGTACAACCACCAGCAGCGACTCTTCCACCATCGCCGCTTCGTCTGCTACAGGCCAGGCGGCGTTATCCACGCTGCCTTCGCCGCCCAGCTCCTGCCACAGCACATAGCTGGCGTGCGGAGTGAACGGATAGAGCATACGAACAACGGCCAGCAGCGCTTCCTGCATCAGCGCGCGATCCTGCTCGCTCTCCTGCGGCGCGCGCGCCAGCTTGTTCATCAGCTCCATAATCGCCGCGATAGCGGTGTTAAAGGTCTGACGACGGCCAATGTCATCGGAGACTTTGGCGATGGTCTTGTGCAGATCGCGACGCAGCGCTTTCTGCTCGTCATTCAGGCTGCTGAGATCCAGCGCGACCGTCGCGCCTTTCGCCGTGTGTTCATACGCCAGCTTCCACACGCGCTTCAGGAAGCGGTTAGCGCCTTCAACGCCTGACTCCTGCCACTCCAGCGTCATTTCTGCCGGCGACGCGAACATCATAAACAGACGGACCGTATCTGCGCCGTAACGCTCAACCATCAGCTGCGGGTCGATGCCGTTGTTTTTCGACTTCGACATTTTGCTCATGCCGGCGTAAATCACTTCGCGGCCCTGATTGTCGGTCGCTTTAACGATGCGGCCTTTCTCGTCGCGCTCGACGGTGACGTCAACCGGAGAAACCCAGTTACGCTCGCCGTTAGCGCCGAGGTAGTAGAACGCATCTGCCAGCACCATGCCCTGACACAGCAGGCGCTTCGCCGGTTCACTGGAGGTCACCAGGCCCGCGTCGCGCAGCAGCTTGTGATAGAAGCGGAAATACATCAGGTGCATGATGGCGTGTTCAATACCGCCTACATACTGATCCACCGGCAGCCAGTAGTTGGCCGCAGCCGGATCCAGCATGCCTTCATCATAGTTGGCGCAGGTGTAACGCGCGTAGTACCAGGAGGACTCCATAAAGGTGTCGAAGGTGTCGGTTTCACGCAGCGCAGGCTGGCCGTTAACCGTGGTTTTCGCCCACTCCGGGTCAGCTTTGATCGGGCTGGTAATGCCGTCCATCACCACATCTTCCGGCAGGATCACCGGCAGCTGATCTTCCGGCGTCGGCATGACGGTGCCATCTTCCAGGGTCACCATTGGAATTGGCGCGCCCCAGTAGCGCTGACGGGATACGCCCCAGTCGCGCAGACGATAGTTGACCTTACGTACGCCGACGCCTTTAGCGGCCAGCGCATCGGCGATGGCGTTGAAACCCGCTTCATGGCTCAGGCCGCTGAATTCGCCAGAATTGAACAGGGTGCCTTTTTCGGTCATGGCGGCGGCGCTGACGTCCGGCTCGCTGCCGTCCAGGTTCAGTACCACCGGCTTAATCGGCAGATCGTATTTGGTGGCGAATTCCCAGTCGCGCTGATCGTGCGCCGGTACCGCCATAACGGCGCCGGTGCCGTACTCCATCAGGACGAAGTTAGCGACCCAGACCGGCACGTTGTCGCCGGTCAGCGGATGAATGGCGAACAGACCGGTCGCCATGCCTTTTTTCTCCATCGTCGCCATATCGGCTTCGGCCACTTTGGTGTTGCGGCATTCGGCGATAAAGTCAGCCAGCACCGGGTTGCCCATGGCGGCCTGCAGCGCCAGCGGATGGCCCGCGGCGACTGCGACGTAAGTCGCACCGAGGAAGGTATCCGGACGCGTAGTATAGACGGTCACTTTCTCTTCGCTGTCAGCGACGTCGAAGGTGATCTCGACGCCTTCAGAACGGCCAATCCAGTTGCGCTGCATGGTTTTGACCTGCTCCGGCCACTCTTCCAGCGTATCGAGGTCGTTGAGCAGTTCATCGGCATAGTCGGTGATTTTCACGAACCACTGTGGGATCTCTTTACGCTCGACTTTGGTGTCGCAGCGCCAGCAGCAGCCGTCAATGACCTGTTCGTTCGCCAGCACCGTCTGATCGTTCGGGCACCAGTTCACCGCCGAGGTTTTTTTGTAAACCAGGCCTTTTTCATAGAGTTTGGTGAAGAACCACTGTTCCCAGCGGTAGTATTCCGGCTTACAGGTCGCCAGCTCGCGGCTCCAGTCATAGCCGAAGCCCAGCAGTTTGAGCTGGTTCTTCATATATTCGATATTGTCGTAAGTCCAGGGCGCAGGCGCGGTGTTGTTTTTTACCGCTGCGCCTTCCGCTGGCAGGCCGAACGCATCCCAGCCAATTGGCTGCAGTACGTTTTTGCCAAGCATACGCTGGTAACGAGCGATCACATCACCGATGGTGTAGTTACGCACGTGGCCCATATGTAGGCGGCCGGAAGGATAGGGCAGCATGGAGAGGCAGTAATATTTCTCTTTGCTCTCATCTTCGGTCACTTTGAACGTTTGGTTTTCGTCCCAGTGTTGCTGGACGCGGGATTCTATCTCTTCCGGGCGGTATTGCTCTTGCATGGCAGCCTGTGGTCCTTAATGAATAACGCTTAGCTTACTTTAAGATCCGCATAGCATACCCATATGACTGCCGGTCAACAACACTTCACCGCCCTGTTGCGGCGATTTCTCGCGGAAGGCCGCATCCTCCCGTCATATTCCGATCCGCTTTCCTAAACAACACGGCAACCGGCGCAAAGCGGCTAAACTTAAAGCTGGCTTACCCGCGCAGAAAGGAGAATAAAATGAACAAAGTGGCGCAAATTTACCGTGAATCCCTGGCCGCGCTGACGGAGCGTTTGCGTCAGGGCGATCGGGATATCGACGCGCTGGTGTCATCGCGACGTCAGCAGTTGATGGCCAGCGAGTCCGCGACGACGGGCGAGATCGATCAGGCCCTGGCGGCGGTTCGACGCGATTTAGAGGAGTTTGCACGCAGCTATCAGGAGGTCCATCAGCCAGAGAAGGTCAATGATTCGCTGTTTATGCGCGTTATCCGCGAGAGTTTGTGGAAAGAGCTGGCAGACATTACCGACAAAAGCCAGCTGGAGTGGCGTGAGGTCTTTCAGGACCTGCATCATCACGGCGTTTATCAGAGCGGCGAGGTGGTAGGACTGGGCAATCTGGTGTGCGAGAAGTGTCACTTTACGCGTGCGATTTATACGCCGGAAACCTTAACGCGCTGTCCTGAGTGCGGTCACGATCAGTTTCAGCGTCAGCCATTTGAACCTTAAGGCTGGGCACACTCTCAGACCGCTGAGGAGTCTTGAACAGCGGGTGGCATGGACTGAAGATCAAAGCGTCCCGCGACAACGATGTCGCGGGACGAGCGGGCAGGGAGGCCGTTTTTTGCGCCTTTGCGATCGGACCATGACACCCGCGTGAGCACCGAGCCACAGGTCCGAGCTAACGTTTAGTGCAGAATTTTCGCCAGGAATTCTTTTGCGCGATCCGACTGCGGATTATTGAAGAAGTCATCTTTACGCGTATCTTCGATAATCTTTCCTTCATCCATAAAGATAACGCGGTTCGCCACCTTGCGGGCAAAGCCCATCTCGTGCGTCACCACCATCATCGTCATCCCTTCCTGCGCCAGCTCCACCATCACGTCGAGCACTTCATTGATCATTTCCGGATCGAGCGCCGAGGTCGGTTCGTCGAACAGCATTGCGATAGGGTCCATACAGAGCGCGCGCGCAATGGCTACGCGCTGCTGCTGGCCGCCCGACAGCTGGCCGGGAAACTTCTGCGCATGGGCGGAAAGCCCCACGCGATTCAGCAGCTTCAGGCCTTTTTCCCGTGCAGCGGCTTTGTCGCGCTTCAGCACTTTTACCTGCGCCAGCACCAGATTATCGATAATGCTGAGGTGCGGAAACAGTTCGAAATGCTGGAAGACCATGCCGACTTTGCTGCGCAGCTGCGCAAGGTTGGTTTTTTTATTATTCACTTCGGTGCCGTTCACCAGAATGGTGCCCTGCTGAACCGGCTCCAGTCCGTTAACGGTTTTAATCAGGGTCGATTTGCCCGAGCCTGACGGCCCGCACACCACGACCACTTCTCCTTTCTGGACTTCGGTCGTGCAGTCGGTCAGCACCTGAAAGTGACCATACCACTTAGAAACGTTTTTCAGGTTAATCATTTAAACCGTCCTTTTTCTTTTTAGATAGCTGACCAACAGCGAAGCGCTCAGGCTGATCGCGAAATAGACCAGACCGGCAAAGAGAACCATTTCTACCTGGGTGCCGTCACGCTCGCCGATAGTCGACGCGGTGCGGAAGAAGTCAGCCAGGCTCAGCACGTAAACCAGCGAGGTATCCTGAAACAGCACGATGCCCTGCGTCAGCAGCAGCGGCACCATGGCGCGGAACGCCTGCGGCAGAATAATCAGCTGCATCGACTGCCAGTGCGTCATACCCAGCGCCAGCGCGGCGTTGGATTGCCCGCGCGCAATACTCTGGATACCGGCGCGAATAATTTCCGAGTAGTAGGCCGCTTCGAATAGCGAAAAGGCGATCATCGCTGAAATCAGGCGGATATCCGTCTTGGGCGACAGCCCCAGCACCTGCTGCAGGAAGCTCGGCACCACCAGATAGAACCACAGCAGCACCATCACCAGCGGAACGGAGCGGAACAGGTTCACATAGATCCGGGCGAACCAGCTGATCGGCTTGAAGGTCGACAGACGCATCACCGCCAGCAGCGTGCCCCAGATAATGCCGAACACCACCGCAGTGACGGTGATCTTTAGCGTAATCACCATGCCGTTAAGCAGATAGGGCAGGCTGGGAGGAATAGAACTCCAGTCAAACGCGTACATTATTTCCCTCCCATATTACCCGGCAGGCGCACCTTGCGCTCCACCAGGCTCATAATCACCATGATCACCAGGTTAATGGCGATATAGGCCAGCGTAATCGCGGTAAAGGACTCGTAGGCGTGCGCGGAGTAGTCGAGCAGCTTGCCCGCCTGCGCCGCCATATCCACCAGCCCGATCGTCGAGGCGATAGCGGAGTTTTTCACCAGGTTGAGCATTTCCGAGGTCATCGGCGGCACAATCACGCGGTAGGCGTTGGGCAGCAGCACGTAGCGATAGGTTTGCGGCAGAGTCAGGCCCATCGCCAGGCCAGCATTTTTTTGCCCGCTCGGCAGCGAGTTGATTGCGGCGCGCACCTGCTCGCAGACGCGCGCGGCGGTAAACAGCCCGAGACAAATTACGGATGCGGTGAAGAACTGGATATTGGGATCCAGCTCCGATTTAAACCACATGCCGAGCTTTTCCCCAACCAGCTCTGGCGCCACCAGATACCAGAAGAAGAACTGCACGATCAGCGGAATGTTGCGGAACAGCTCCACGTAACAGGTGCCGATCGTCGAAAGCAGACGGTTAGGCACGGTACGCAAAATGCCGAATAAGGATCCTACAAGAAAGGCGATAATCCAGGCGCAGCAGGAGACCGCAACGGTCACCTGAAATCCGGACCACAGCCAGCCAAGGTAGGTCGTGTTGCCGAACGGGGCCTGTTCGAGAAAGATGCCCCAGTTCCAGTCGATACCCATAACGAGCTCCGGTAAAAAAGGGTAGCTAAGCTACCCTGAAGATTGATGAACGGCGTCTGTATGGCCTGCTTCAGGGGAACGACCTGAGCAGCTTGTCTGTCCGCGCCGGGTTTTCAGCAATCGAGAGGGCAGCGAGGCCGCCCTTGTTGTCGTTGTTAGTTAAGTGCTTTGTCGTTCGGCGTCTTAAACAGCGTCTGCATATCCGCAGAGAGATCGAAATTCAGGTTCAGATTCTTCGGCGGGATCGGCTGCTTGAACCAGGTATCGAACCACTTCGCGGCTTCGCCTGAGGTCTGCGCTTTGGCGATAGTGTCATCTACCAGCGTTTTAAACTGAGGGTCATCTTTACGCAGCATACAGCCATAGGCCTCTTTCGACTGCGGTGTGCCGACGATCTCCCAGTTGTCTGGTTTCTTCGCTTTGGCGCGTTCGCCTGCCAGCAGCGCGTCATCCATCATAAAGGCGACGGCGCGACCGGTTTCCAGCGTGCGGAACGAATCGCCATGGTCTTTAGCGCTGATGATGCGCATATCCATCTTTTTCTCGTCGTTCAGCTTATGCAGCAGCACTTCTGAAGTGGTGCCGGAGGTGACGACCACGGTTTTGCCTTTCAGATCGTCGAAATCTTTAATGTCGCCGCCTTTTTTCACCAGCAGACGCGTACCGATAACGAAAATGGTGTCGGAGAACGCCGCCTGTTTCTGGCGCTCAAGGTTGTTAGTGGTGGAGCCGCACTCAAAGTCGTAGGTGCCGTTCTGCAGCAGCGGAATACGGTTCTGCGACGTGACGGGGATCATCTTCACCTGCAGATCCGGCTTATTCAGCTTCGCTTTAATAGCGTCCACGATGGCGTTGGAGTAAGCCTGCGAATAGCCCACAACTTTTTGCTGGTTGTCATAATAAGAAAAAGGAACAGATGACTCGCGATGCCCCACGACGATGACGCCACTGTCGCTGATTTTCTTCAGGGTGCCGCTGAGATCTTCCGCCTGGGCCGCTCCCGCTGCTGCTACGCCTGCCAGCAAAAGTGATAATGCCACTTTGCGTATCTGCATGGTCCAACTCCTTCAAGAGATGTTGCGCAGAATATAAACTGCGCAGATGTGTGATGTTGTGTGTATTTCCTGCTGCTTTTTTTGTTATCTCACCGCTTCAGCGCGCTAAGAATATTCACTAACATAGCGGATTGTTAACGTTATGAAACGAAAAAGTTTCTTTTTTTGCGAAGTGTTCCGCACCAAATTGAGGCGTATTTCTGGCGTTGCGCGTTAAAGGTGCGTCGCATTGCCTTTTAATGGTGCAGGACAGCCCGTTTAACCCGTCTGTCAGCCTGGCTTACAGGAAACCTGTGTTACTGATAGCAAGCATCGTGCCAGTTAACAGGCGCAGCAGAAAATCGGGGATGAGGGCGTAAAACAAGCGGAAAACGGAGGAGAGGAGGGCGGCGAGCACTGCGCTCACCGCCACTACGGCAGGTCAGGCCTTGCGGCGCCACAGCGCCAGCAGCGCAGCGCACAGCGTCAGCAACCAGACCGGCCAGAGACCAGCATGGGCGTAAGGAGTTTCGCCAGTGGTCGGCGTCACCTTATCCAGCAGGACGCCGCGAATAAACTGCGGCAGGATCTTTTCTACCTCACCCTGCGCGTTCACCACGGCGGTGACGCCGTTATTGGTGCTGCGCAGCAGCGGGCGACCCAGTTCGAGCGCGCGCATCCGCGCCATCTGAAAGTGCTGCCAGGGACCGATAGAATGACCGAACCAGGCGTCATTGGAGACGGTCAGCAGGAAATCGGTATCAGGATGGAAGTTAGCGCGCACCTGCTCGCCCAGCACGACTTCATAACAGATCGCGCTGGTGAGGTTATAACCCGCCGCCCTCAACTGCCGCTGCAGATAGTCGCCGCGGCTGAATGAGGACATCGGCAGATCGAAGAAGGGTGCCAGCGGACGCAGCAGGCTCTCCAGCGGCACAAACTCGCCGAAAGGCACCAGATGGTTTTTCTGGTAGCGGTTCTTGCTCTGATAGCTGTAAGGCGTTTCGCCGCCCAGCACGATAACCGAGTTGTAGTCGTGATAGCGATTCTGCTCCAGACGGGAATCGACAATGCCGGTGATCAGCGAGCTGCCGCGCTCGCGCAGCTCCTCATCCAGCGAGCGTAAAAATGGCTGCTGGTTGCTTTCCAGATCGGTAATCGCCGACTCTGGCCAGATAATCAACGGCGCTTTACCCAACAGCGGCTGGCTCAGGCCATTATAGGCGCGCAGCGTGGTGAGCAGCTGCTGCGGATCCCACTTCATCGACTGCGGAATATTGCCCTGTACCAGCGCGACCTCGACGCTGCGCGCCGGTTGCGGCTGGGTCCAGTGGATATAACGCAGCGGCCAGGGCAGCGCCAGCAGCAGCAGCGCGGCGATGGCGCTCTTTGCATTGCGCTGGCGAATGGCGTAAACCAGCAGGCCGGAGATCGCCATCAGCAGGAAGGTCAGCGTTTCCACCCCCGCCAGCGGCGCTAAGCCTTTCAGCGGGCCGTCGATCTGGCTGTAGCCGAACTGCAGCCAGGGAAAGCCGGTCAGCACCCAGCCGCGCAGGAACTCGCTGAGTTGCCACAGAGCGGGCGCCGCCAGCGCCAGGCGCCACAGCGTGGCGCGCGGCCAGAAACGGTTAAGCACGCTGGCGAACAGCGCCGGATAGAGCGACAGATAAGCCGCCAGCAGAATCACCAGGAATACGTTGACCGGGCCAGGCATGCCGCCAAAGGTGGCGATGCTGACGTAGACCCAGTTTACGCCGCTGCCGAACAGGCCGAAGCCCCAGGCAAAGCCGATGGCGGTAGCCTGACCGTTGCGACGATCCAGCGTCAGCAGCTGCAGGCCGCCCAGCGACAGCAGCGCGGCGGGCCAGAAGTCATAAGGAGAGAAGGCAAGGGTGCCGAGGGCACCCGTCAACAATGCCAGCAACAAACGTACCCGCTGGCGCGGGTAAAGTGAGGCCAGAGACATAGAGTTATTCGTCATCCAGTTGGGGTAGCGGCGAGTTTTCCGGAATTTTTACATGCACCTGGATGATGCGACGGCTGTCGGACATGGCGACCTTGAAATGATAGCCGTCGATGTCAATGCTCTCTCCCCGTCCGGGAAGATGGCCAAATCCCTGCATGACCAGTCCGCCAATCGTATCCACTTCTTCATCGCTGAACTGCGTGCCGAACACCTCGTTGAAATCTTCAATCGGGGTCAGGGCGCGTACCGTATAGGTCTGGCGGTTCAGCTGACGGATATCGCGATCTTCTTCGTCATCATACTCATCTTCGATCTCACCGACGATCAGCTCAAGGATATCCTCGATAGTGACCAGGCCGGAAACACCGCCGAATTCGTCGATAACGATCGCCATATGATAGCGCTGAGAACGAAACTCTTTCAGCATGCGATCGACGCGTTTGCTCTCCGGCACCACAACCGCCGGGCGCAGCACTTTTTCCATGCTGAACGGCTCTGATTCGCTGCTCATAAACGGCAGCAGATCTTTCGCCATCAAAATGCCTTCAACATGGTCTTTGTCTTCGCTGATAACCGGGAAACGCGAATGCGCGGACTCGATAATCACGTCAAGGCACTCATCCAGCGACTGGTTGCGCTTCAGGGTAATCATCTGCGAACGCGGGATCATGATGTCGCGCACGCGCTGCTCTGCAATATCCAGCACCCCTTCGAGCATGTCGCGGGTATCTTCGTCAATCAGCTCTTTTTGCTCGGAGTCGCGGATCAGCTCCAGTAGTTCATCACGGTTTTGTGGTTCGCCGTGAAAAAGTTGGTTGATAAGCAGGGAAAAAAATCCCTTTTTACTACTGGGTGCATCGCTGTTTTGAGAATGGTCGTCGCTCATGGCGTTTTTTTACAGATCTCTCTGGTGAGGTGGGTCGCTGTCGGCGCCCTCGCCGACAGCCGGGTAATCTGAGCCAGCGGCTCAGGCGTCTTCTTTTTCCGAAATGTACGGATCGGGATAACCAAGAGCAAGCATTATCTCTGTCTCCAGCGCTTCCATCTCTTCGGCTTCGTCATCTTCGATATGATCGTAACCGAGCAGATGCAGCGTGCCGTGCACCACCATATGGGCCCAGTGAGCATCGACGCTTTTCCCTTGTTCATCCGCCTCTTGCTCTACCACCTGACGACAAATGATCAGGTCGCCCAGCAGCGGCAGCTCAATGCCCGGTGGCGCTTCAAAGGGAAAGGAAAGGACGTTGGTCGGCTTGTCTTTGCCGCGATAAGTCAGATTAAGCTCATGGCTCTCCGCCTCGTCCACCAGACGAATAGTGACTTCGCTTTCTGGCTGAAAAGGGGTAACCGCCGCTTCCAGCCAGCGCTGGAAAGCGGCCTCGTCAGGCAGGCCGCCGGTCTGTTCGCAGGCCAGCTGCAGGTCAAGAATTACCGCGCTCATTTACTCTCCTGCGCCTCGCTCTGCGCCGCCAGCGCTTCGCGTTTCCGCTCTTCCGCCAGCCTGTCGCGGCGTTTCTGGTCCGCTTCTTCCCAGGCTTCATAGGCGGTTACGATGCGCGCTACCACCGGGTGACGCACCACGTCTTCGCTCTGGAAGAAGTTGAAGCTCAGCTCCTCGACTTCCGAGAGCACTTCAATGGCGTGGCGCAGGCCCGATTTGGTGCTGCGCGGCAGGTCGATCTGCGTGACGTCGCCGGTGATGACCGCTTTGGAGTTAAAGCCGATACGCGTCAGGAACATCTTCATCTGTTCGATGGTGGTGTTCTGGCTTTCATCAAGAATAATAAAGGCGTCGTTCAGCGTGCGGCCGCGCATATAGGCAAGCGGCGCCACTTCAATTACGTTGCGCTCCATCAGCTTCTCAACGCGCTCGAAGCCCAGCATTTCGAACAGCGCATCATAGAGCGGACGCAGGTAAGGGTCGACCTTCTGGCTCAGATCGCCTGGCAGGAAGCCGAGCTTTTCGCCCGCTTCTACCGCCGGACGCGTCAGCAGAATACGGCGAATCTCCTGACGCTCCAGCGCATCCACCGCCGCGGCGACGGCGAGATAGGTTTTACCCGTACCGGCAGGCCCGACGCCAAAGGTGATGTCGTGGTCGAGGATATTGGCGATGTACTGCGCCTGGTTCGGCGTGCGCGGCTTGATTACGCCGCGCTTGGTCTGGATATGTACGGCTTTGCCGTAGTCCGGCACGCTATCGGCGGTCTGCTCCAGCACGCGGCTCTCTTTGATCGCCAGATGAATTTGTTCTGGCTCGATATCCGGGATGGTGCCGCGTACCGGCGCGGTATCGACATAGAGCGTGCGCAGAATATCTTCAGCGGCGTTAACGCAGAGCGCGCGGCCAACCAGCTTAAAGTTATTGTCGCGACGGTTGATCTCAATGCCCAGACGACGCTCAAGCTGCTTCACGTTGTCGTCAAACGGACCGCACAGGCTCATCAGTCGGCGGTTATCAGCCGGTTCAAGGGTGATTTCACGAGTTTCGATATTCAAACGAATCCTTTGGGTCACTCAGGGCCAGTTAGAATGGGTGCTGATGCCGGGTTGATTAACGACGGCACTTTAAGAAATTATTTATGGCATGTCGCCGGGGCGCAAGCGTAGCTAATGATATTTGGGTCGCGCGTCCAGAAACCAAGGGCGGACAAAAGAAAAGAGCGGCGACGCGGTGGGCGCCGCCGCTGACTGAAAAGCGTATCAAGGCTGGAAAGTGCCGACGCCGATTTCGTTCTCTTTGCGCGTGCGCGCGATAACCGATGCCGGGCTTTCTACAATGCGCAGCCCCATCTCATCCTCGGTGCGCACCACTTTGCCGCGCAGCGAGTTAGTGTAGACGTCGACGATCTCTACATCGACAAATTTACCGATCATCTCCGGCGAACCTTCGAAGTTCACTACGCGGTTGGTCTCGGTACGGCCTGACAGCTCCATCACATTTTTACGCGAGGTGCCTTCCACCAGAATACGCTGTACGGTGCCAAGCATACGGCGGCTCCAGGCCATCGCCTGCTGATTGATGCGGTCCTGCAGAATATAGAGACGCTGCTTTTTCTCTTCTTCCGAGACGTCATCCGGCAGGTCCGCCGCTGGCGTACCGGGACGCGCAGAGTAGATAAAGCTGAAGCTCATGTCGAAGTTGACGTCGGCGATCAGCTTCATGGTCTGTTCGAAGTCCTGCTGAGTTTCGCCAGGGAAACCGATGATAAAGTCGGAGCTGATCTGGATATCCGGACGCGCAGCGCGCAGCTTGCGGATAATCGCTTTATACTCCAGCGCGGTATGCGCACGTTTCATCAGCGTCAGAATGCGGTCCGCGCCGCTCTGTACCGGCAGGTGCAGGAAGCTCACCAGCTCCGGCGTATCGCGGTACACTTCGATAATGTCGTCGGTGAACTCGATCGGGTGGCTGGTGGTAAAGCGAATGCGATCGATGCCGTCAATGGCGGCCACCAGGCGCAGCAGCTCGGCGAAGGTGCAGATTTCGCCGTCAAAGGTCGCGCCGCGATAGGCGTTCACGTTCTGGCCCAGCAGGTTGACTTCACGCACGCCCTGCGCCGCCAGCTGAGCTATTTCCAGCAGAATATCGTCGCATGGACGACTCACTTCTTCGCCGCGCGTATAGGGCACCACGCAGAAGGTGCAGTATTTGTTGCAGCCTTCCATGATGGAGACGAACGCGGTCGGGCCTTCCGCACGGGGTTCCGGCAGACGGTCAAATTTTTCGATTTCCGGGAAGCTGATATCCACGATCGGGCTTTTGCTGCCGCGCACGCTGTTGATCATTTCCGGCAGGCGATGCAGGGTTTGCGGGCCGAATACGATATCCACGTAGCTGGCGCGCTGGCGAATATGTTCCCCTTCCTGTGACGCCACGCAGCCGCCGACACCGATAATCAAATCAGGGTTGCGCTCTTTTAAGGTTTTCCAGCGGCCTAACTGATGGAAAACTTTCTCCTGCGCCTTTTCGCGAATAGAGCAGGTGTTGAGCAGCAGAACGTCCGCCTCGTCAGCATCCTCGGTCAGCGTGTAGCCGTGGGTACTGTTCAGCAGGTCAGCCATCTTGGATGAATCGTACTCATTCATCTGACAGCCCCAGGTTTTGATATGCAGTTTTTTCATTGTCGAACTAGCCATTGATTCAGTGCAGTGAAGTGCAGGGCGCGTATTGTAATGCTTTGACGCTGTTGTGACCAGCGCATCGCCGTCATACTTCGCATACAGCGACCCTGAAGAGACGCGAACGCTGACCATTCTCTCCACCCTTGCCGGGCATTTCTGCCGGCCGGGCGTTTTTCCGGTACACTTTGCGCCAGTTATCCCGTCTTACGCGGCGGGTAAAGAGCAGAAGGAGATAAGCAATGCAGGATAACCGCTTTGATGTGGTGGTGGTAGGCGGCGGCATGGTCGGCGCGGCGCTGGCGTGCGGCCTGGCGCTTCAGCAGTTTCGCGTCGCGGTCGTGGAGCGCGCGGAGCCTGCGCCTTTTGACCCCGACAGCGATCCCGACGTGCGTATCTCCGCGATTGGCAGCGCCTCGGTAGGGCTGCTGAAGCAGCTCGACGTCTGGCCGCGCGTCCAGGCGATGCGCTGTGCGCCCTATCGCAAGCTGGAAACCTGGGAGTGGCAAACGGCCCACGTCAGTTTCGACGCCGCGTCGCTGGGTCTGCCGGAGCTGGGCTTTATGGTCGAGAATAACGTTCTGCAGCGCGCGCTGTGGGAAAGGATGGAGCAGCTCGATATTCAGCTGCGCTGTCCCGCGACGCTCTCCAGCCTGCAACAGGAGAATGGCGGCTGGCGGCTCGATCTCAGCGACGGCGAAGCGCTGCATACGCGGCTGGTGGTCGGCGCCGACGGCGCGAACTCGCAGGTGCGGCAGATGGCGGGCATTGGGATTCAGGGCTGGAGCTATGCGCAATCCTGTTTGCTTATCAGTGTCACCTGCGAACATCCGGCAGGTGACTCCACCTGGCAGCAGTTTACGCCGCAAGGTCCGCGCGCGTTTCTGCCGCTGTATGACAATCGCGCCTCGCTGGTGTGGTATGACGCGCCGGCGCGCATTCGCCAGCTACAGGCGATGCCGATGCCGCAGCTGGAAAAAGAGATCGCCGCGACGTTTCCGGCGCGGCTGGGACGCTTTAAAGCGCATGCGGCAGGCGGCTTTCCGCTGGTGCGGCGCCATGCGCAGCGTTATGTCCTGCCCGGGCTGGCGTTGATCGGCGACGCGGCGCACACCATCAACCCGCTGGCGGGGCAGGGCGTCAACCTTGGCTATCGCGACGTGGACGCGCTGGTGGAGGTGCTGGTAGAGGCGCGCAGCAATGCGCAAGAGTGGGCCTCGGAGAACGTGCTGCGTCGTTATCAGTCACAGCGCCGACGGGATAATTTGCTGATGCAGGGCGGAATGGATCTCTTCTATTTCGCCTTTAGCAACCGACTGCCGCCGCTGACGTTTGCGCGCAACCTGGGGTTGATCGCGGCAGAGCGGTCGGGGGCGCTGAAGCGCAAGGTGCTGCGGTACGCGCTGGGGTTGTAGACGCAGGCTGCATTTTTCGTATGTGAGAGCGGCTGCGGCGTTCGTGCGCGGCCGCAGAGCCTCTCCCCGATGCAAAGCCGCTGTTCGTCATCCATGACCGCTCGGCCCGCAACGGCCCTGTCGCGGGACACTTTGCTTTTTGGGAAGAGACTTTTTAGCCGGTGTGCAGCAACGTTGCTGTTTGAAAAGAAATAGCAGACGACAAAAACAACAAAGCCCGCAAAAGCGGGCCTGTTGTGCAATTTGGCTGGGGTGCAGGGATTCGAACCCCGGAATGCCGGAATCAGAATCCGGTGCCTTACCGCTTGGCGACACCCCAATAGTGTCTGTTCAAATTGTCTTTGTATGGCTGGGGTACGAGGATTCGAACCTCGGAATGCCGGAATCAGAATCCGGTGCCTTACCGCTTGGCGATACCCCAATAATTTGGTGGCTACGACGGGATTTGAACCTGTGACCCCATCATTATGAGTGATGTGCTCTAACCAGCTGAGCTACGTAGCCAAAAGTACTGCTTACTGCATCCGATGATGGCTGGGATACCTGGATTCGAACCAGGGAATGCCGGTATCAAAAACCGGTGCCTTACCGCTTGGCGATATCCCATCTGTCGACTCGTATCCACGAGAGTGCATCGGATTGGCTGGGGTACCTGGATTCGAACCAGGGAATGCCGGTATCAAAAACCGGTGCCTTACCGCTTGGCGATACCCCATCCGGCTGCCGAAGACTGAAATGGTGCGGGAGGCGAGACTTGAACTCGCACACCTTGCGGCGCCAGAACCTAAATCTGGTGCGTCTACCAATTTCGCCACTCCCGCAAAAAAAGATGGTGGCTACGACGGGATTTGAACCTGTGACCCCATCATTATGAGTGATGTGCTCTAACCAGCTGAGCTACGTAGCCATCTTTTTACGCGTTACCTTCATCGGCGTTGCGGGGCGCATTATGCGTATTGAGCTCTGGAGCGTCAACACATTTTTTGCCGTTTTTCGCCTCCGCGCGCCTGTTTGTCTGGCTTGTAACCAGGCTGATGAATTATTCGGCAAATTTTGATCGTAACCGCATCAAAGCTAAATAAAAGGGGTCCCGCAAGACCCCTTTATTATCACTTATTTTGCTTATTTATAAGCGGACTGATGCACACCCACCGCGCGGCCTGAAGGATCGTCCATTGATTTGAACGCTTCATCCCATTCGATCGCTTTCGCAGAGGAACAGGCGACCGACGGACCGCCAGGCACACACTCCGCCGCGCTTGGCAGCGGGAACAGCTCTTCAAAGATTTCGCGATAGAGGTAAGCCTCTTTCGATGCCGGCGTGTTGTACGGGAAGCGGAAGTGCGCGGTCGCCAGCTGCTGATCGCTTATCTGCTTCGCCGCGACCTCTTTCAGCGTATCGATCCAGCTGTAGCCCACGCCGTCAGAGAACTGCTCTTTCTGACGCCAGGCGACGCTTTCCGGCAGGTAAGAGGAGAAGCATTCACGCAGGATGTGTTTCTCCATCTTGCCGTTGCTGCCGCACATCTTGTCCTGCGGGTTGATGCGCATCGCCACGTCGAGGAATTTCTTGTCGAGGAAGGGCACGCGCGCTTCCACGCCCCAGGCGGACATCGCTTTGTTGGCGCGCGCGCAGTCGTACATATGCAGCGCCAGCAGTTTGCGCACGTTCTCTTCATGAAACTCTTTGGCGTTCGGCGCTTTATGGAAGTAGAGATAGCCACCGAACACCTCATCCGCGCCCTCGCCGGAAAGCACCATCTTGATGCCCATCGCCTTGATTTTACGCGACATCAGGTACATAGGCGTTGAGGCGCGAATGGTAGTAACGTCATAGGTTTCAATGTGATAGATCACATCGCGAATCGCATCCAGCCCTTCCTGTACGGTAAAGTGAATTTCGTGGTGTACTGTGCCCAGGTGTTCCGCCACCGCTTTCGCCGCTTTCAGATCTGGCGATCCTTCCAGACCGACCGCGAAAGAGTGCAGCTGCGGCCACCAGGCGTCGCTCTTGTCCTGATCTTCGACGCGTTTTGCGGCAAAGCGTTTGGTCACCGCAGAGATAATAGAAGAGTCCAGGCCGCCGGAGAGCAGTACGCCGTAAGGCACGTCTGACATCAGGTGGCTTTTCACCGACTCTTCCAGCGCATGCTTCAGGCCTGCGGCATCGGTGGTGTTGTGTTCTACCGCAGCGTACTCCATCCAGTCACGCTGCCAGTAACGACGGATCTCGCCGTCGGTGCTGGAGAGATAGCTTCCCGGGGGGAACTCTTTAATTGAACGGCACACCGGCACCAGCGCTTTCATTTCAGAGGCGACAAAAAGGTTGCCATGTTCATCGTTGCCCATATAGAGCGGGATGATGCCGATATGATCGCGGCCGATCAGATACTGCTGCTTTTCGCTGTCCCACAGGATAAACGCGAACATGCCCTGCAGCTCGTCAAGGAAATCGACCCCTTTTTCCTGGTAGAGCGCCAGAATAACTTCGCAGTCGGAGCCGGTCTGGAACTGGTAGCGATCGCTCAGCTCGGCGCGCAGCGCCTGATGGTTGTAGATCTCGCCGTTAACCGCCAGAACATGGGTGCGATCGGCGTTGTACAACGGCTGGGCGCCGTTGTTGACGTCGACGATGGACAGACGCTCATGCGCGAGGATCGCTTTATCGTCGGCATACACGCCAGACCAGTCCGGCCCGCGGTGACGCATCAGGCGAGAACTCTCCAGCGCTTTTTTACGCAGTTCAACCGGATCGCTTTTCAGATCCAACACACCAAAAATAGAACACATATTCTGACTCCTGAGCTCGCCTGTCGGCGATGTTATCGTTGCCTTGTCCGGCAGCCAGCGGCTGCGTGATGTATAAGAAAATGCGCTATTTCATGTGGCCAATGCAAGCATATTCGCTTTTTACTGATAAAAAGAATGTTGCTAAGGCATTAACTTTGAATAATCTTTAATTAATCACGCTTTTCATTGATGGATCGGCAATAGATGCCAAAAACCGGGCAAAAAATAAGCAGTGAGAGAAGGTTTTTAAAGGAGAGAGCTGAGCGCCTCCTGACAGCAGGCGGCGCAGGGAGAAGATTTAAAACAGGTCGATATCGGCCACAGAAGGGTAAATCCAGTCGGGACGGAAGGGCATTGCGTCGATATCGCTCAGCGTCGAGACGCCGGAGAGCACCAGCACGGTCTCCAGTCCCGCCTGAAATCCGGCCAGGATATCGGTGCGCAGGTTATCGCCGACGATCACTGTCTCTTCGGAGTGAGCCTGCATCTTATTCAGCGCGGCACGCATAATGTACGGACTGGGTTTGCCGACGTAAAAAGGGCGACGGCCAGAGATTTTTTCGATTCCGGCGCAGAGCGCGCCGCAGGCGGGCACAAAGCCGCGCGCGTGCGTATCGGGATTGGTGGCGATAAAGCGTGCGCCGCTGGCGACGAAAAAGGCCGCCTTATGCATCATCTCCCAGTTGAAGGAGCGCGTCTCGCCGACGATAACAAAATCGGGATTGACGTCGGTGATGGTGAAGCCCGCTTTGTAGAGTTCATGGATCAGCGCGCCTTCGCCAATCACGTAGGCTTTCTTGCCTTCCTGACGGCGCAGAAAATCGGCGGTCGCCATCGCCGAAGTATAAAACACCGAATCAGGCACCTCGACGCCGGCGTTGGCGAAGCGGTTCGCCAGATCCTGCGCGGTCTGTGAAGGATAGTTGGTCAGCACCACCAGCGGCATCTCTTTTTGCAGGATGCGCTGCAGAAATTCCTTCGCGCCGGGAACGGCGGTGTTGTCATGCATTAACACGCCGTCAATATCGCAAATTACGCTTTTTATCGTCATAGGTTCAGTCCGGTTCGCGTTTACTCTTCCAGTAGATGTTGCAGCAGAATGCCGTTAAGCATGGCGCGTTTTGCCAGAGCAAAAGCGCCTATCGCTGAACGATGATCGAGCTCGGAACGCACCACCGGCAAATTTTTGCGGAAGGCGTTGAGCGCTTGCGTATTAATACAACCTTCAATAGCCGGGAACAGCACTTTTTCTGCGTCGGTGATTTCACCCGCCAGCACCACTTTTTGCGGGTTGAACAGGTTAATCGCAATGGCGATCGCTTTGCCAAGGTAACGCCCGACATATTCGATGACTTCGCAGGCCAGCGCATCGCCCTGGTTAGCAGCCTTGCAAATTTGCCCGATCTGGCAGGCATCCTGCGTCAGAACGCTAGGGTAGCCCTGACTGAGCAGATGACGCACGCGATTTTCAATCGCGCCGTTCGCGGCGATGGTTTCCAGACAGCCGAAATTGCCGCAGTGGCAGCGTTCACCGAGCGGATCGACCTGAATATGGCCAATTTCGCCTACGTTGCCGTTGCTGCCGAGAAAAATATGGCCGTTAGCGATAATGCCCGCGCCGGTGCCGCGATGCAGCCGCACTAGGATTGAGTCGGCGCAGTCGCGGCTTGCACCAAAGTAGTGCTCAGCCAGCGCCAGGCTGCGAATATCGTGACCGACGAAGCTGGTAACTTTAAAGCGATTTTGCAAGCCGGCCACCAGCGGCCAGTGGCTGACGGTGATATGCGGCATATAGCGGATCACGCCGTTTATCGGATCGACCAGGCCAGGCAGGATCACCGAGATCGCGATCAGTTCGCGGATCTTACGCTGGTGGGTCGCAATAAAGCTGTCGATAGCGGCAAATAGCGCGTGCTCCAGCGTTTCCTGCGTTCGCTCCGGCAGCGCATAATCTTCCTGCGCCAGCGACTTGCCGCTGAGGTCGAAGAGCGTCAGCGTGGCGTCATTGCGGCCGAGCCGGACGCCGATAGCGTGAAAATTTCGCGTTTCGGTAACGATGGAAATGGCGCGGCGACCGCCGGTGGATGCCTGCTGATCCACCTCTTTAATCAGGCCGCGCTCAATAAGCTGGCGGGTAATTTTAGTGACGCTGGCGGGCGCAAGCTGACTGAGTTCGGCAATCTGAATGCGCGAAATAGGGCCTTGCTGATCGATTAGCCGGTAAACGGCTGCGCTGTTGAGTTGCTTGACAAGATCGACATTTCCTATTTGTGTCTGGCCGCCAGTGGTCATTCAGTGCTTACTCGCTCAGGACGTCGTCTCCATTGACAAACGTCTTAGTGATTTTGAAATCACGCGTAAAAACAGTCAGGTTTGCGACTTTTCCCGCTTCGACAGTGCCCAGCTGTTTTTCCACGCCCATTGCCTGTGCCGGGTAGAGCGTCGCCATACGCAGCGCTTCATCCAGTGCGATGCCGACATGTTCGACGGCGTTGCGTACTGATTCAATCATGGTAATGGCGGAGCCGCTCAGCGTTCCGTTCTCGTCCACGCACAGGCCATTGCGATAGTATATTGTTTTGCCAGCGAAAATGAATTTATCAATTTCAGCGCCTGCGGGCGCGGTGGCGTCAGTAACCAGCACCAGCTTATCGCCCTTGATGCGTTTGGCATTGCGTACGTTAGCGTAATGGACGTGTAACCCATCTGCAATGATGCCGCAATAAACGTCGGGCGCATCGAACAGCGCGCCGATCAGGCCTGGCTCGCGACCGGCGAAAGCGGGCATGGCGTTATAGAGATGGGTCGCAAAGGTGACGCCGGCGCGGAAACCCGCTTTGGCTTCATCATAGGTGGCGTTGGAGTGACCCGCAGAGACGATAATGCCCGCCTGCGTCAGCTGACGAATTACCTCGTCGCCAGCGTTTTCCGGTGCCAGCGTCACCTTGGTGATAACGTCGGCGTTGTCGCACAAATAACGCACCAGCGACGGGTCGGGCAGGCGAATCAAATCGGGATTATGCGTGCCTTTCTTGGCCTTATTCAGCCACGGACCTTCCAGGTGCAGGCCCAGCGCCTGATGCTGATATTTGCGTTTGTAAGCGCGCATGGTGTCGATGGCGCGCTTCATCAGTTCGTCGCTGCTGGTGATAAGCGTCGGCAGGAAGCTGGTGCAGCCCGATTTTTCGTTGGCGCGCTGCATGATTTCCAGCGTCTCGACGCTCAGCGCGTCGATGTCGTCATTGAACTGCACGCCGCCGCAGCCGTTAAGCTGTAAATCAATAAAGCCGGGAGCGATCAGCGCGCCTGCAACGTCGCGCTGCGCAATATCAGCGGGCAGCGCATCGCGTGGACAGACGCGTTCGATCAGCCCATCGGCAATAACCACCGCGTGGTTATCCAGAATTTCATGACCAGTATAAATTCGGCCGTTTACTAATGCGTACATCTTGGTTCTCCCGGCTGAGCCCGCCAGAGCGAGGCGGCGGGCATTTACAACATCGTCTTACACGCCTTTCATATTTTCCGCTTCCATTTCGCGGAAATATTTGACGGTTTTCACTTTCAGTTCCATGGTGGCGGGTTCATCGCATACCACCACCGATTTTGCATGCAGCTGCAGACAGCTGATGGTCCACATATGATTGACGTTGCCTTCGACAGCGGCCTGCAACGCCTGCGCTTTAACATGGCCGGTCACCAGAATCATCACTTCTTCCGCATCCAGCAGCGTGCCGACGCCAACGGTCAGCGCATATTTTGGCACCTGATCCACATCGCCGTTAAAGAAGCGCGAATTCGCCATACGAGTGTCATGCGTCAGCGTTTTAATGCGGGTGCGTGAGGCCAGCGAAGAAGCGGGTTCGTTGAAGGCGATATGACCATCATTGCCGACGCCGCCCATAAACAGGTGGATTTTACCCAGTGCGCGAATCTTCTCTTCATACTGACGACATTCTGCGTCAATATCTGGCGCATTGCCATTCAGAAGATTGATATTTTCTGGTTGAATATCAACGTGATCGAAAAAGTTACGGTACATAAAGCTGTGATAGCTTTCCGGATGCTCTTTCGGCAGGCCGACATATTCGTCCATATTGAAGGTGACGACATGCTTAAAGCTGACCTGGCCTGCTTTGTGCATCTCAATAAGATGCTTGTAAGCTTCCAGCGGTGTACCACCCGTCGGCAAACCTAAAACGAAGGGGCGGTCTGCGGTAGGGTTAAAGGCATTGATACGGTTAACGATATGACGGGCTGCCCACTTACCGACCTGCGTAGGGGTAGCCAAAGGGATAAGTCGCATGTTTCACCTCATTCTGAGAAAAGAAAAGGGGACGATGCAGTAACCGCTGCGGTCATCATTACGCTGTAGGCGGAAGACGGTTTCGTTATGCGGTCACTGCGTCTTGATATTTTTTATCATAAAATAAGTTAGGGTCGTTCGCCAGACGTCTACGCGGTTATCGGTGCTTTTTGGTGATAATTATCACAGAAGAGACGCTTATAATTTGCGAGACGAATTAATTTGTCATTACACTGCGCACGTGAAGTGTAGTGTCATTCAACCCCTGCGGCTGACAATAAAAAGCAAGCGGCGCAGGGCGACAAGTCGGTCTCATAGGGGGAAAGGACAAATGTTAGGTTACTTACAAAAGGTTGGCCGCGCGCTGATGGTGCCGGTAGCGACCCTGCCGGCGGCGGCAATATTGATGGGGGTCGGTTACTGGCTCGACCCGGACGCCTGGGGCGCAAGCAACGCGCTCGCCGCGCTGCTGATAAAGTCAGGCGCGGCGATTATTGAAAATATGTCAGTGCTGTTCGCTATCGGCGTGGCGTATGGTCTCTCAAAAGATAAAGACGGCGCGGCGGCGCTGACCGGCTTCGTCGGTTTCCTGGTCGTGACTACGCTCTGCTCGCCCGCAGCGGTGGCGATGATTCAGAAGATGCCGGTCGATCAGGTGCCTGCTGCGTTCGGCAAAATCAATAACCAGTTTGTCGGCATTCTGGTGGGCATCCTGTCGGCGGAGGTCTATAACCGCTTCAGCCATGTGGAGCTGCCTAAAGCGCTCTCTTTCTTCAGCGGTCGACGACTGGTGCCAATCCTCGTCTCTTTCCTGATGATTATCGTGGCGTTTATTCTGATGTACATCTGGCCGCTGATCTTTAACGGTCTGGTGAGCTTCGGCGAACATATCCAGAAGCTGGGTTCCGTCGGCGCGGGCGTCTACGCTTTCTTCAACCGTCTGCTTATCCCGGTTGGTCTGCATCACGCGCTGAACTCGGTATTCTGGTTCGACGTTGCAGGCATCAACGATATTCCTAAGTTCCTCGGCGGCGCGCAGTCTATCGCTAATGGCACCGGCATTGTCGGTATTACGGGACGCTATCAGGCGGGCTTCTTCCCGATTATGATGTTCGGCCTGCCCGGCGCGGCGCTGGCGATCTACCACTGCGCGCGTCCGGAAAACCGCGCGAAAGTAGGCGGCATTATGCTGGCCGCAGCCTTTGCGGCCTTCTTCACCGGCATTACCGAGCCGCTGGAGTTCTCCTTTATGTTCGTGGCGCCGGTGCTCTATGTGATTCACGCCGTGCTGACCGGTATCTCTGTCTTTATCGCCGCCAGCATGCACTGGATTGCCGGTTTCGGCTTTAGCGCCGGTCTGGTGGATATGGTGCTGTCGAGCCGCAACCCGCTGGCGACCCACTGGTGGATGCTGATCCCGCAGGGCATCGTCTTCTTTGTGCTCTACTATGTGGTGTTCCGCTTCACTATTCAGAAATTCAATCTGATGACGCCGGGCCGCGAGCTGGCGGTAGCGGGCGATGAAACGGACGGCTATGACGTCAACGTCGACAATACCGACAACGGCGAGAGCGCAACCGAATCGCTGGCCCGTCGCTATATCGGCGCAGTCGGCGGCTCCGACAACCTGACCGGCATTGACGCCTGCATCACCCGTCTGCGTCTGAACGTGAAAGACTCGTCACAGGTGAATGAATCGGTCGCCAAACATCTGGGCGCGTCAGGCGTTATTCGCCTGAACAAACAGAGCGTGCAGGTGATTGTCGGCACCCAGGCGGAAAGCATCGCCACCGCTATGAAAAAGGTGCTGACAAAAGGGCCAGTCGCATCGGCGGGCGGCGCGTCTACCGCCGCTGCGGCACCGGTAGTAAAACCGCAGGCGGCGTTGAATCGCGACAGTAAGGTGATTGCGACGCTGCTGGCGCCGGTAAGCGGCAACGTTGTCGCCCTTGACGCTGTGCCTGACGAAGCCTTCGCCAGCAAGGCGGTGGGTGAGGGACTGGCGATTAAACCGACGGGTAAAGTGGTGGTGGCGCCAGCCGCAGGTACGGTAGTGAAGATTTTCGACACCAATCATGCCTTCTGTCTGGAAACCAGCAGCGGCGTGGAGATTGTGGTGCATATGGGCCTCGATACCGTGGCGCTGGGTGGCAAAGGCTTTACCCGGCTGGTGGAAGAGGGCGCGATGGTGTCGGCGGGACAGCCAGTGCTGGAGATGGATCTCGATTTCCTGAACGCCAACGCGCGCTCGATGATCAGTCCGGTCGTGGTCAGCAACAGTGAGGATTTCGTCGGTCTGACGCTGCTGGCGACCGGCACGGTAGTGGCCGGAGAAACCCCGCTTTATGAGGTAAAAGGCTAAGCCCTTAACCGCGGCGACGTAAAAAAAAGCAGGCAGGAAGCAATTCCTGCCTTTTTTCGTTTTATCGCCTTAACAAACCGGTTGTTTCCCTTCGGCGCTTTGTGGATCATACTCCGTTACTTCGTGGTACAAACCACCCGCTATACGTATTGAGGATTGAGAGATGAGTGAGGCTGAAGCCCGCCCAACTAACTTTATTCGTCAGATCATTGACGAAGATTTGGCGAGCGGCAAGCACAACAGCGTGCATACCCGTTTCCCGCCTGAGCCTAATGGCTATCTGCATATTGGCCATGCAAAATCGATCTGCCTGAACTTCGGCATCGCTCAGGACTATCAGGGTCAGTGCAACCTGCGTTTCGACGATACCAACCCGGTTAAAGAAGATATGGAGTTCGTTGAATCCATCAAACGCGACGTGCGGTGGCTGGGCTTTGAGTGGAGTGGGGAGGTTCGCTATTCCTCTGATTACTTCGATCAGCTTTATCACTACGCGGTTGAACTGATCAATAAAGGCCTGGCCTATGTTGACGAACTGACGCCGGAAGAGATCCGCGAATATCGCGGCACCCTGACCGCGCCGGGTAAAAACAGCCCATACCGCGATCGCAGCGTAGAAGAGAACCTGGCGCTGTTCGAAAAAATGCGCAACGGCGAGTTTGCCGAGGGCAAAGCCTGCCTGCGCGCCAAAATCGATATGGCCTCCAGCTTTATCGTAATGCGCGATCCGGTGCTCTACCGCATTAAGTTTGCCGAGCATCATCAGACCGGCAAAAAGTGGTGCATCTATCCGATGTACGACTTTACCCACTGCATCTCCGATGCGCTGGAAAATATCACCCATTCGCTCTGTACGCTGGAGTTCCAGGATAACCGCCGTCTGTATGACTGGGTGCTGGACAACATCTCTATTCCGGTGCATCCGCGCCAGTATGAGTTCTCCCGCCTTAACCTCGAATATGCGGTGATGTCGAAACGTAAGCTGACGCAGCTGGTCAGCGAGAACGTGGTAGAAGGCTGGGACGATCCGCGCATGCTGACCGTGTCTGGTCTGCGCCGTCGCGGCTACACTGCCGCTTCGATCCGTGAGTTCTGCCGCCGTATTGGCGTAACCAAACAGGACAACGTGGTGGAGATGGCGTCGCTGGAGTCCTGCATTCGCGACGATTTGAACGAAAACGCGCCGCGCGCTATGGCGGTGCTCGATCCGCTGAAAGTGGTGATTGAAAACCTGCCGGCTGGGCATAATGAAATCATCACTATGCCGAACCATCCGAACAAGCCCGAAATGGGCACTCGCGATGTGCCTTTTGGCCGTGAGGTCTGGATCGATCGCGCTGACTTCCGCGAAGAAGCCAACAAGCAGTACAAGCGCCTGGTGCTGGGCAAAGAAGTTCGTCTGCGCAATGCTTATGTGATCCGCGCCGAACGCGTTGCTAAAGATGAAGAAGGCAATATCACCTGCATCTACTGCACCTGCGACGTCGATACCTTAAGCAAAGATCCGGCTGATGGCCGCAAGGTGAAAGGAGTAATCCACTGGGTCTCTGCGGACCACGCGCTGCCAGCGGAATTCCGACTCTACGATCGCCTGTTCAGCGTGCCGAATCCAGGCGCGGAAGAGGATTTCCTGACGACCATCAATCCGAACTCTTTAGAGATCCGTCAGGGATTCGTCGAGCCGGGCCTGCAGAATGCCAGCCCGGAAGCGCCTTATCAGTTTGAGCGCGAAGGCTATTTCTGCGCCGACAGCCGCTACTCACGTCCAAACCAGCTGGTGTTTAACCGCACCGTGGGTCTGCGTGATACCTGGGCGAAAATCGGCGATTAGATTTTTAAATCAACGTCATCATAAAATCATTAAAGGGCGAGCAATCGCCCTTTTTTATGACTGCAATCTGCACTTAGACGTTTTTTTGTGCTGTTGTAAATAATCAACTCTTGTCAGGCCGCGCTGGGAGTTATCTGAGTTAACAAAAATTAATCAGTTTCCAGCTGTGAATTTCGTTTTTTCAGGTAGGCTATTCGCTCTTAAAAGAGGCTATGCGGGCAATAAGAAGGAAAAATGATGACGGCTCTTGGTCAGGAAGCAAAACACAGCGTGGTGGTTTTACATCAGTTAATCGAACGTATATTTAACCAGCCTTCAGGTGGGGATGACACTTTCCATCTGCTGCTGTCGCATTTCCATCCCGATTTCCGCATGGTGACGCCGCAGGGCAGGCTGCTCGATCTGAACCAGACCGAAGAGCTGTTCCGCCAGCTGCAGGGACGACGAGAAGGAATGCGCATCGCGACCAGCGAGCACGCCGTCATCTCTCAGCAAAAAGATGAAATCACCATTCAGTACCGTGAACTGCAAATGATGAACGGCAGCGATCAGACGCGCATCTCGCTGGCGATTCTGGACTGCAGCACGTCCGTTCCCCGCTGGCGCTACCTGCACGAAACGCTGGTTGCCTGACGCCCATAAAAAAGCCGGTAGACATACCGGCTTTTAGAATGACTGCATAGCACATTTTTACTGGTCGTGGAGCGTTTCGTCTTCGCGGCAATCGCCCAGCGCACAGTGACCGTAGAGATAAAGACTGTGGTTAGTCAGCTTGATGCCGTGGCGGGTTGCGATATCCCGCTGGCGCGCTTCGATCGACTCATCGCTGAACTCGATCACTTTGCCACAGTCGAGGCAGATCAGATGATCGTGATGCTGCTGCTGGGTCAGTTCGAAAACCGATTTCCCGCCTTCAAAGTTGTGACGCGTCACAATGCCCGCATCGTCAAACTGGTTAAGTACACGATAAACGGTAGCCAGACCAATCTCTTCGCCCATATCGATCAGGCGTTTATAAAGATCTTCCGCGCTGACGTGATGGCACTGAGGTTCCTGAAGCACTTCCAGAATTTTAAGTCTGGGCAGCGTGACTTTCAGGCCAGCCTTCTTTAATGCGGTGTTGTTGTCAGTCATGCGGATATTGTCCTGTTACTTTGCTGGTTACTTGAGGCGCCTTGCCTTGAATGTCGTTCGGTGTCTGTTCTCATTTGCGTCTCATTATAGAGGTGAAGTATTGAAATGAAAACCGAGGGAAACGCCTGAGATCAACACGGGCTGTAAGAAGATACGTAACGGCACCGGGCGGAGAAATACAGGAGGTTCGTTATCATTTCGCTAACTTCATGACCTCGCGGGAGAAATAAGCAGATAACCGATGTGGGTATTGTACAGAATCGGAGATAAAAGTTAAAAAGCTGTAGCTATTATTTCTATAGGAAAAAACATTAACTCAATGTGAGCCAGCGCCCACATTGAGTATGTGGGTAATCAGGCTTCGATGATCGCCTGCAGCTGCAGTTCGTCATAGATCTGTTTAACCCAGGCGTCGACACGCTGGCTGGTGAGTTCCGGCTGACGATCTTCATCAATGGCCAGACCGAGGAAGTGTTTGTCGTCCGCCAGACCTTTAGAGGCTTCAAAGTGATAACCTTCGGTCGGCCAGTGACCCACGATCACCGCGCCGTTCGGCTCGATGATATCGCGGATGGTGCCCATCGCGTCGCAGAAATATTCTGCGTAGTCTTCCTGATCGCCGCAGCCGAAAAGCGCCACCAGCTTGCCGTTAAAATCGATCTCTTCCAGCGTCGGGAAGAAATCATCCCAGTCGCACTGTGCTTCGCCGTAGTACCAGGTCGGAATGCCCAGCAGCAGAATGTCGAACGCTTCCAGATCTTCTTTAGTGCTCTTGGCAATGTCATGCACTTCCGCAACGTCTTTGCCCAGTTGTTTCTGGATCATTTTTGCAATGTTTTCGGTGTTGCCGGTATCGCTGCCAAAGAAGATGCCTACGATTGCCATGGGGTAAATAACCTCTTAAATCCTGATAATGAGATGCATGCGCAGAGCGCACAATTAAGCGAATGATAGCAGAGCGAGCAAACGGGCGGAACTTGAAAAGCCGCGCGATTTGCTTCTGCGTGCGCTTTGCGCGATTCAGTCCAGTTTGAGTTGCGCCAGCAGCATTTGTTCAATCAGTTCGCTGCGGCTGATGTTGCGCTGCTCAGCCAGCGTATTCAACGCATCCACGGCTTCGCTGGTCATTTTGAGTTCGACACGGCGCAGCCCGCGCACTTTGTCACGTTTCAGTTGATTGCGCTTATTGATGCGCAGCTGTTCATCACGCGATAGCGGACTGGTTTTCGGTCGACCGGGCCGACGCTCGTTTGCAAACAGATCCAGCGTGGTGCGGTCAGTATGTTCTTTTGCCATGGCTTAGTAAAACTGAAGGCGCGAACAGGCGCGTTTATAACGAAATGGGCCATTGCCGCGACAAAAAATGAGCAGCGGCAAAATTTAGCGCGCCATCATACTCCAGCCGAAGAGATGACGCCAATGCTAAACCGCGAACGGCAAGCTTTTGCTTTTAAAGCGCAAAAAAGCGACGAACGCTGCGCAATACGGCATCAGGCTTCTCGGCGTGCACCCAGTGGCCAGCGCCGCTGATCACGTGCGCATGGGCCGCCGGAAACTGACGCAGCAGCGCGTCACGGTAGTGATTGTCGAGATAGGGCGAGTCGCCGCCGCGAATAAAGAGCGCGGGATGGGGCCAGGCCGGCACCTCTTCCCAGCCAGTTATTGTAGCGTAATTATCCCATAGCGCCGGAACGTTGAAGCGCCACTCGCCATCCTGAAACGATTTAAGAAGGAACTGAATAACGCCGTCCTCTTTAATATGAGTGCGCATCACCTGCGCGGCCTCACTGCGCAGGCGCACGCCTGCGTCGCTCACTGCGCGGACGGCAGCGAAAATTTCGTCGTGGCGTCGTGTCTGGTAATCCACCGGCGCGATATCGATCAGCACCAGCTTCTCCAGCCGCTGCGGCGCCAGCGCGCTCATCGCCATGGCAATTTTACCGCCCATCGAGTGGCCGATAACGGCGACGCGCTCGATATGGCGCGCGTCCAGCGTCTCGAACATATCCTGCGCCATGGCGCGATAGCTCATCTCTTCGGCGCGCGGCGAGAGGCCGTGGTTGCGTACATCCACCTGAATCAGCGGCCCTGCGTCTTTCAGGCCGCGCGCCAGCACGCCAAGGTTATCCAGGCTGCCGAACAGGCCGTGAATGAAGAGGATGGGTAAGGAGTCAGCGATTGATTGGTCAGTTTGCAGACGAGCATTTAAAATCATGGCAAAGTTCTTACGATGGGGACCTTGGGTTAGGTTATCATGCTTTTACCTTTCCAGGCGCGACGACACGACAGGCTTTAGGGCATATTCCGACTTTTGCCCTCTGAGCGTGCGAATGCTATCAGCCCGCCTGGTTTTAACTTTATAATCCTTATGTTAGAACCCGCCCGTCCAGCGAACAACCGAGCTTTGCAGCGGCGTTTTTCAGGCTGGCGTGGTTCTGTCACGAGTCAAAACCGTACGGAAAAAGATGAAAACGATCGAAGTTGACGAAGACCTCTACCGCTATATCGCCAGCCACACGCAACATATCGGCGAGAGCGCCTCTGACATTTTACGGCGGATGCTAAAATTTACTGCCGGTCAAAGCGCGCCTGCGACGGCAGCGCCGTTAGCGGCGGGCGATACGGCGCAAAAAACGATTCAGCCGGTGCGTGCGGAAAACCGTCCGCAGGATCGGGTACGCGCCGTACGTGAACTGCTGCTGTCGGACGAATACGCCGAACAGAAGAAAGCGGTTAATCGTTTTATGATGATTTTGTCAACGCTCTATCGTCTTGATCCTTCGGCTTTTGCTGAGGCTACTGCATCGCTGCAGGGCCGTACTCGCGTTTATTTTGCGGGTGACGAGCAAACGCTGTTGCAAAATGGCACCCATACTAAGCCGAAGCACGTACCCGGCACGCCGTACTGGGTGATCACCAATACCAATACCGGCCGTAAACGCAGCATGGTGGAACACATCATGGTCTCGATGCAGTTCCCGCAGGAGCTGGCAGAGAAAGTTTGCGGCACCATTTAAACTGAAGCGTCAGGGAGAAGCGCCAATGGCCAGTCACCCCCGTGCCGGGCAACCCGCCCAGCAGAGCGATTTGATTAACGTTGCACAGTTAACATCACAGTATTATGTCCTGCAGCCCGACGTGGCGAACCCGGACCATGCGGTGAAATTCGGCACCTCCGGGCATCGTGGTAGCGCAGGCCGTCAGAGCTTTAACGAGCAGCATATTCTGGCGATCGCCCAGGCGATAGCCGAAGAGCGCAAGAAAAACGGCATCACCGGTCCCTGCTATGTCGGTAAAGATACGCACGCGCTCTCTGAGCCAGCGATTCTGTCGGTGCTGGAAGTGCTGGCCGCTAACGGCGTAGACGTCATTGTGCAGCAGGACAATGGCTATACCCCGACGCCCGCTATCTCTAACGCTATCCTTGAGCACAACAAGCAGGGCGGCGCGCAGGCGGACGGCATCGTCATTACGCCGTCGCACAACCCGCCGGAAGATGGCGGCATTAAATACAATCCGCCGAATGGCGGCCCGGCCGACACCAACGTCACGAAAGTGGTGGAGGATCGCGCTAATCAGCTGATCAAAGCAGGCTTGCAAGAGGTAAAACGTCTGCCGCTGGATCAGGCGTGGGCGAGCGGCCGTATCGTCGAGAAAGATCTGATTCAGCCCTATGTTGAAGGGCTGGCGCAGGTGATCGACTTTGCCGCTATTCAGAAAGCGGGTCTGAAGCTGGGCGTTGATCCGCTGGGCGGCTCCGGCATGGAGTACTGGAAGCGCATCGCTGAGCATTACAAACTCGATCTCACCATCGTGAACGACGCAATCGACCAGACCTTCCGCTTTATGCATCTGGATAAAGATGGCGTGGTACGTATGGACTGCTCTTCCGAGTGCGCCATGGCGGGTCTGCTGGCGTATAAGGACAAGTTCGATCTGGCGTTCGGCAACGACCCTGACTATGACCGTCACGGCATCGTGACGCCGTCAGGCCTGATGAACCCGAACCACTATCTGGCCGTTGCTATCAATTATCTGTTCCAGCATCGTCCGCAGTGGGGCAAAGAGGTCGCCGTAGGCAAAACGCTGGTCTCCAGCGCAATGATCGACCGCGTGGTTAACGATATTGGCCGTAAGCTGGTGGAAGTGCCGGTGGGCTTTAAGTGGTTCGTTGACGGCCTGTTCGACGGCAGCCTCGGTTTCGGCGGCGAAGAGAGCGCAGGCGCGTCTTTCCTGCGCTTCGACGGCTCTGCCTGGTCAACCGATAAAGACGGCATCATTCTTTGCCTGCTGGCGGCGGAGATTACCGCGGTTACCGGCAAGAACCCACAGCAGCACTATGACGAGCTGGCTGCTCGCTTCGGCGCGCCGAGCTACAACCGTTTGCAGGCGCCTGCGACCTCTGCCCAGAAAGCGGCTCTCTCTAAGCTGTCACCGGAGATGGTCAGCGCCGATACGCTGGCGGGCGATCCCATTACCGCGCGTCTGACGGCGGCGCCGGGCAATGGCGCGTCTATCGGCGGTCTGAAAGTGATGACGGAAAACGGCTGGTTCGCCGCGCGTCCGTCAGGCACCGAAGACGCTTATAAGATTTACTGCGAGAGCTTCCTGGGTGCGGAACATCGCGCGCAGATCGAGAAAGAAGCGGTAGAGATTGTTAGCGAAGTGCTGAAAAACGCCTGACAGAAGAGGTGAGCTGAGGCACTCTGGAGCAACAGGCCAGGGCGCCCGGCGGATTTCATGGTCCGCTCGCCCACTTTTCACATTACCTGCTTATATCAGCGCCCTCTGGGCGCTTTTTTATGGCATAAAGCGGTAGCCGATGCCGGTTTCAGTCAGCAAATGTTTTGGCTGCGTTGGATCGGCCTCCAGCTTTTGCCGCAAGTGCGCCATATAGATGCGCAGATAGTGGCTGTGCTCAACCGCATTCGGCCCCCAGACCTGACTCAGCAGCTGGCGCTGCGTCAGCACTTTCCCGATATTGTTCAGCAGAATGCCCAGCAGGCGAAATTCAATCGGCGTCAGGTGAATTTCCTGCCCGGCGCGCAGTACGCGGCGCGCGGCCAGGTCTACGCTGACATCGCTAAAGCGAATCACCGGCTCCGGCTGCTGCCCCGGATGGCGGCGCAGCGCCACGCGCACCCTCGCCAGCAGCTCGCCAATGCCGAAGGGCTTCGTCAGATAATCATCCGCGCCGACGTCCAGCGCATCTATTTTATCCTGCTCATCGACGCGTGCCGACAGCACAATGACCGGTACGGCGCTCCACTGACGCAGATCGCGAATAAAATCGCGCCCGTCGCCGTCAGGCAGACCTAAATCGAGGATCACCAGATCGGGCTTGCGCGTGGCTGCTTCAATCAGGCCGCGCTGCAGCGTATCGGCATCAACGACTTTGAGCGCTTCTCCTTCCAGCGCGAGGCGAACAAAACGCCGGATCTCTTTTTCATCTTCAACAATTAATACGGTGGCCACGCGGCGCTGCTCCCTGCCTGAAAACCTGTCGCTACTTTATCAGCAAAACCACAGGCTGCGTATTGATCATAAAGCGATCAGAGGATTAACCATTTTGTAACTTACTTTCACTATTATCTGAAACTGAGTCTTTAAAGCCAAAAATAGTGGTCGGATGAGTAGTAAAATTACACAGGGCAGCGTAATATCTGAGCAAGATCACATTTCAGCCGCTGCTTCAAAGGAGGCCAACGATGTACCAGAAATATCCCTTCTATAAAATTTTCCTGCGTCGTGCGCTGGTTATCCTGCTGGGCGTAACGGCGCTGCCGGTGATGTTGTTTCGTCAGGACCGGGCGCGCTTCTACAGCTATCTGCATCGTATGTGGTGCAAAACCAGCGCCAAGCCGGTCTGGCTGGCGCAAACGGAAGCCGCAGGCGGCGTTTTCTGGTAATGCGCTGGCATAGCGAAACAGAGCCCGATCATGCTATCGGGCTTTGTTGTTTCTGAAGCCCCGTCACAGAGAAAACCCTCTCCAGCCCTGGGATGAGGCTGTTATTCATTCTATTTTCAGCTACACTTAAACCTCTACAAGATTTCGGAGGTTGTACAAGTATGAGCGTAAAAATTCCGCTGGGTATCAGTGCCTGCCTGCTGGGAGAACAAGTCCGTTTTGACGGCGGTCATAAACGTCTGGCGTTCGCCGTCAACGAGCTTGCGCCTTTTGTACGTTTCGAACCGATTTGCCCCGAAATGGCGATTGGCTTGCCGACGCCGCGCCCGGCCCTGCGGCTGGTGAAACAGAGCGATGAAGAGATCCATCTCTGCTTCAGTAAAGAGGGCGGCGAAGAGCTGACCCAGCAGATGCGCGACTGGTCAGCCGAACGGGTAACATCCCTGCATCATCTGTGCGGCTATATTCTGTGCGCAAAATCACCCAGCTGCGGCATGGAACGCGTGCGCGTCTATGAACCTGACACCAACAACAATCGTAAAGCGGGCATGGGGCTCTTTGCTGAGAGGCTAACGGCGGAAATGCCCTGGCTGCCTGTCGAAGAGGATGGCCGTCTGCACGATCCGGCGCTGCGCGAAAACTTCGTTGGGCGCATCTGCGCACTGCACGAATTCAATCAGATGTGTAAGCGGGGTCTGACGCGCGCGCAGCTTATCGCTTTCCACAGCCGCTACAAGCTGCTGATGCTGGCGCATTCACAGGAAAAATATCGTGAGCTTGGCCCGTTTGTCGCCTCGATGAGCCAGTGGGATTCACTGGAGGCTTTCGCCTTTGAATACCGTAACCGCATGATGGCGTTGCTGTCGCAGCCTGCGACGCGTCGCAACCATACCAACGTGCTGATGCATGCGCAGGGCTATTTCCGTCGACAGCTTAGCTCGCCGCAGCGTCAGGAACTGGCAGAGCTGATTGATCGCTACCGCTGCGGCGTTCAGCCGCTGCTGGCGCCTATCACCATGCTGAAACACTATATGTCGCAGTATCCGCATCCCTGGCTGACGCAGCAGCGCTATTTCGATCCCTACCCGGAGGCGCTGCGCCTGCGTTACGGCCAGTAATATGCGCACGCATCTGGTCTGGCTGCGTAATGACTTACGCATAAATGACAATCTGGCGCTGAACGCCGCCTGCCGCGACGCCGATGCGAAGGTGATCGCGCTCTTTATTGCAACGCCACAGCAGTGGCGTCAGCATGACATGGCGCCGAAGCAGGCAGCTTTTATCTATGACAGCCTGCTGGAGCTGCAACAGGCGCTGGCCGATCGCGGCATTGAGCTGCTGACGCAAGCGTGCGACGATTTTGCCGCGTCGGTTGACCTGCTGGTCGCCTGTTGCGAGCGTCACCGCGTCGATGCGCTGTTTTACAATTATCAATATGAGCTGAACGAGCGTAAGCGCGATGCCGAGGCGGAAAAGCGCCTCGATCGGGCGGGCGTGGTATGCCAGGGATTTGATGACAGCGTTATGCTGGCGCCGGGCAGCGTCCAGACCGGCGACGGCAAGATGTACAAAGTCTATACCCCCTTCAGTAAAGCCTTCGTGCGCCGTCTGCAGCTTGCCCTGCCGGCGTGCGTCAGCGCGCCGAAACCGCGTAGCGGCGGCGCCGTGAAGGTAATAAAGGCCGCGGAGCGCTTTGACTACCCCATGGAAGAGTACGATCGCGAGCGTTTCCCGCCGGGGGAAAACGCGGCGCTGCAGCGTCTGCGCCATTTTGCCCGACAGCCGATAACCGATTACTGCGTGGCGCGCGACACGCCGTCGGTGGATGGCACCAGCCGCCTGTCGGTCTATCTCGCTACCGGCGTGCTGTCGCCGCGCCAGTGCCTGCATCGCGTGTTGAAAGAGCATCCGCGCGCGCTGGAGGAGAGCAGGCTCTTTACCTGGCTTAATGAGCTTATCTGGCGCGAGTTTTATCGCCATCTGATGGTGGCTTTTCCTGCGCTTTGCAGGCATCAGCCCTTTGTTGAATGGACGCGGCATGTTGACTGGCAGCGCAACGAGGAGCACTTCACCGCGTGGAAAACAGGCAAAACCGGGTATCCCATCGTCGACGCGGCGATGCGGCAGATGAAAGCGCTGGGGTGGATGCACAACCGGCTGCGTATGATAACCGCCAGCTTCCTGGTTAAAGATCTGCTGATCGACTGGCATGAAGGGGAGCGTTATTTCATGCAAAACCTGATTGACGGCGATCTGGCGGCGAATAACGGCGGCTGGCAGTGGGCGGCGTCAACGGGAACCGATCCCGTGCCGTACTTCCGCATTTTTAACCCGACGACGCAGGGCGAGCGCTTCGACAGTCAGGGCGCTTTTATCCGTCAGTGGCTGCCGGAGCTGAAAGAGGTGCCGGACAGCGATATCCATCAGCCGCAGCGCTGGGCAGAGAAAAACCACAAGAGGCTCGATTATCCCTCGCCAATCGTGGAACATAAGCAGGCACGTAAAAAGACATTAGACGCCTTTGCGCGCGCGAAAAACGCAGCCTGAGGCGGCCGGAGCCGTTATGAATCACTATGAACTTGAAAATATCGTCAACCAGCAGCTAAACAGCGGCGCCTTTAGCGACTACGCGCCTAACGGACTGCAGGTTGAGGGACGAACAGACGTAAAAACCCTGATTACCGGTGTTACTGCCTGTCAGGCGCTGGTGGATGAAGCCGTAGCGCGCAACGCCGATGCGATTCTGGTGCATCACGGTTACTTCTGGAAAAGCGAGCCAGCGGTCATCAAAGGTATGAAGCGCAACCGTCTGCGCGCGCTGCTGGCGAACGACATTAATCTTTACGGCTGGCATCTGCCGCTCGACGCGCACCCGTCGCTGGGCAACAACGCTCAGCTGGCGAAGCTGCTGGATATCGAGGTAAAAGGCGAAGTGCAGCCGCTGGTTTTCTGGGGCGAGCTGGCGACGCCGCTGAGCGGCGAGGCGCTGGCGCAGCGCATCGAAGAGAGACTGGGACGCGCGCCGCTGCACTGCGGCGATAACGCTCCGGCGCAGATCCGCCGCGTCGCCTGGTGCAGCGGCGGCGGCCAGGGCTTTATAGACAGCGCAGCCGCCTTCGGCGTGGACGCCTATATTACCGGCGAGGTCTCCGAGCAGACGATTCACAGCGCCCGCGAACAGGGGATCCATTTCTTCGCCGCCGGTCACCACGCTACCGAGCGCGGTGGCATCAAAGCGCTGGGTGAATGGCTGGCCGAACAGCACGGCCTTGAGGTTACCTTCATCGATATTCCCAATCCCGCCTGATTTTTCTCCTGTTATGCGCCCGCTTTCGGGCGCAAATCTGTTGACACCGTTCTGACACTTTCGCATAACTATTCGCTTTATTCTGATAATCGTCAGCCGCCGCGCGGATAGCGTAGCGGAAAAGTGGAGGTGGGATTTGCAACGAGCACGATGTTATCTGCTTGGTGAACAGGCGGTGGTGCTGGAGCTTGAACCACCGGTATCGCTGCAAAGCCAGCAGCGCATTTGGGGGTTGACGCAGCATCTGCAACAGCATGAGCAGGTGGCGGAAGTTATTCCAGGCATGAACAACATTACGCTGCTGCTGCGCGACCCGCAGCAGAGCGCGCTGGACGCTATTGAACATCTGCAGCGCTGGTGGGAAGAGAGCGAGGCGCTGGAGGCGACGTCGCGGCTGGTGGAAATTCCGGTGATATACGGCAACGAGGCCGGGCCGGATCTGCAGGTAGTCGCCGATCACGCCGGCCTGACGCCAAAGCAGGTAGTAGAGCTGCACAGCAGCATCGACTACATGGTCTATTTTATCGGTTTTCAGCCGGGATTCCCCTATCTTGGCGGCCTTGACAGCCGTCTCCACACCCCGCGTCGCGCTGAGCCGCGCCTGAGCGTTCCGGCCGGTTCGGTAGGCATTGGCGGCAGCCAGACCGGCATCTATCCGCTCGCGACGCCCGGCGGCTGGCAGCTGCTGGGGCAGACGCCCGTTGCGCTGTTTAACCCACAACAGCAGCCGCCGACGCTGCTGCGGCCCGGCGACAGCGTGCGCTTTGTGCCGCAAAAGGAGGGCATATGTTAAGGATATTGCGCGCAGGACTGGCCACCACCTTACAGGACAGTGGCCGCACCGGCTGGCGTCAGTCCGGCATCAGCGTCGGCGGCGTACTCGATTTGCCTGCAATGCGCACCGCGAATTTGCTGGTCGGCAACGCTCCAGACAGCGCGGTGCTGGAGATCGTATTAGGCCAGTTTAAAGCGGAATTTATGCGTGACGGCTGGTTCGCCCTGACCGGCGCGGCCTGCAACGCCGAACTGGACGATAAGCCGGTCTGGACCGGCTGGCGGCTGCCGGTGAAAAAAGGGCAGGTGCTGACGCTCTCTATGCCGCTGCACGGCATGCGCAGCTATCTGGCAATCCACGGCGGCTTCGACGTCGAGCCGATGCTCGGCTCCGTCAGCACCGATCTCAAAGCGGGCTTTGGCGGCTGGCAGGGGCGCAAGCTGGAAGATGGCGACCGGCTGCCGCTCGGCAAGCCGACGCAGCTCTTCACCCGTAAAGCAGGCGTCCGCCAGCTGCTGTGGAGTAACCGCATCCGCGCGCTGCCAGGGCCGGAATATAATGAATTTAGCCGCGAGGCGCAGATGGCCTTCTGGCGTACGCCCTGGATGCTCAGCCCGCAGAGCAACCGCATGGGCTATCGCCTGCAGGGACCGGAACTGAAGCGCGAAACCTCGCGCGAGCTGCTGTCGCACGGGCTGGTGCCCGGCGTGGTGCAGGTGCCGCCAAACGGGCAGCCGATCGTGCTGATGGCCGATGCGCAGACCACCGGCGGCTATCCGCGCATCGCCTGCGTTATCGACGCCGATCTCTATCAGCTGGCGCAGATCCGTCTGGGCGAGCCGATTCACTTTATCCAGTGTTCGCTGCCGGTCGCCATGCAGGCACGCATGCATCAGCAGCGCGCGCTCGACCATATGGCATGGGGACTTGCTGATGAAAATTGATCTGAATGCCGATCTCGGTGAAGGCAGCGGCAGCGATCGCGCGCTGCTACAGCTGGTCAGTTCGGCCAATATCGCCTGCGGCTTTCATGCCGGCGATGCTGAAGCCATGCTGCAGTCGGTGCGCTGGGCAAAAGAATTTGGCGTCGCGATTGGCGCGCATCCGAGCTTCCCGGATCGGGAGAACTTTGGCCGCACGGCAATGCAGCTCCCGCCGGAAACGGTCTACGCGCAGATGATCTATCAAATCGGTGCGCTGAAAAGCCTGGCGGAAAGTGAAGGGGAGACGCTGGTGCACGTTAAGCCGCACGGGATGCTCTATAACCAGGCTGCAGCCGACCCGGCGCTGGCGGATGCCATCGCCCGCGCGGTAAAAGCGGTCGACGCACGCCTGATCCTGGTTGGGCTGGCGGGCAGCGAATCCGTGCGCGCCGCGGTGCATCACGGTCTGCGCACGCGAGAAGAGGTGTTCGCCGACCGCGGCTATCTCAGCAGCGGCGCGCTGGTGCCGCGCAGCCAGCCGGGCGCGATGATCGAAGAGGAAGAGCGCGCTATCCAGCAAACGCTGTCGATGGTTAAAGAGGGAAAAGTAGAAAGCATCAGCGGCGAGTGGATCGCCGTTAATGCGCAAACCGTTTGTCTGCACGGCGACGGCGCGCACGCCTTATTGTTTGCGCAGCGTCTGCGCGATCGCTTCGCTGCCGAGGGGATCGCCGTCACCAGCGCCTGATTTTCATACTTTGCCCGGCCTCGCAGCCGGGTTTTTCAACATAAGGGTCAACATGGATAACGTGATAAACCTCTGGCCGCTGCTGGGCATCGCAGCCATCGTGATCGGCTTTTTGCTGCGCTTCAATCCGGTACTGGTGGTGATTGTCGCCGGCTTCGTCACCGGCTTTGCCGCGCTGATGCCGCTGAGCGATATTCTGGAAAAACTGGGTGCGGGCTTTCTGAATACGCGCAACCTGCCGCTGATCCTGCTGCTGCCGCTGGCGGTTATCGGCCTGCTGGAGCGACACGGCCTGAAAGAGCGCGCGCAGACCTGGATTGCGCAAATTAAAACCGCCACCGCCGGGCGTTTGCTGATCGTCTATCTCTTTGTGCGTGAGATTACGGCGGCACTCGGCCTGACCAGTCTCGGCGGTCATCCGCAGATGGTGCGTCCGCTGCTCGCGCCGATGGCCGAAGGCGCGACTGAAAGCCGTTACGGCGAGATTTCACCCGAGGTGCGGCATCGCCTGCGCGCCATGTCGGCAGCGACGGATAACGTCGGGCTGTTCTTCGGCGAAGATATTTTCGTTGCCTTCGGCGCGATTATTTTTATGCACAACTTTATGCTGGAGTCAGCCAATATTCAGACCGAACCGCTGCATATCGCGGTCTGGGGCATTCCTACCGCCGTGGCCGCCTTTCTTATCCACTCGACGCGCCTGGTGCGCCTCGATCGCAGGCTGGCGCGCGAGCTGCGCGTGCTGAACAACGAAGCGCTGAAAGCGAAAGGAGGCCGCTGATGTTTCAACAACAATATCTGATGTGGCTGGCGGGACTTATTCTGCTGGTGGTCGCGCTGCTCTCCTGGCGCGACACCCATAACCCGCGCCGTCTGACGACCGGGCTGTTCTGGGCGCTGTATGGTCTGATTTTTCTGGTCGGCGACTGGACCACGCAGATGATGAGCGCGCTGGCCGGCACGCCGGAGCTGGGCACACGCTATCTGCACATTCTGGTTGGCGTACTGGTGGTCGCGATGGCGCTGATCGCCGGCTGCGGCGGTGTGCGGCTCGGACGTTACCATCAGCGCAGCGACGAGGAGAAGCAGGCAAGCGCTCGCCGTCTCGGCAATAAGCTGTTTCTGCCCGCGCTGGCGATCCCGGTCGTGACGGTGGTCGGCGTGCTGGCCTTTAACCATATTCCCGGCCTGCAGGAGGCGGTGTTCGGCGCAGGCAACCATTCGACGCTGGTAACGCTCTTCTCCATGATGACTGGCTGCCTGCTCGGCTGGCTGATTGCGCTAAAGATGACGCATGAGAAGCCGGTACAGTCGATGCAGGAGACGCGACGCCTGCTGGATGCGATCGGCTGGGCCTTTATCCTGCCGCAAATCCTTGCCACGCTTGGTCTGCTGTTTACCAGCGCAGGGGTCGGCAGCGCGATTTCGCATCTGACGGAGAGCTACCTGGCCGTCGATAACCGCTTCGTCGCCGTGACGGTCTATACCGTTGGCATGGCGCTGCTGACCATGGTTATGGGCAACGCTTTTGCCGCTTTCCCCATTATTACCGCTGGCGTCGGCATTCCCATTCTGGTGCTGCAGCACCACGGCGATCCCGCCGTTATGGCGGCGATAGGCATGTTCTCGGGCTACTGCGGTACGCTGATGACGCCGATGGCGGCCAACTTCAATATCGTGCCCGCCGCGCTGCTGGAGCTGCCGGATCGCAATGCGGTGATCAAGGCTCAGGTGCCGACCGGTGTGCTACTGTTAATCGTTAACGTGTTCCTGCTCTATTTCTTAATGTTCCGATGAGGTCCATATGAAGACTATATTGGTGACGGCATTTGAACCTTTCGGCGGCGAAAGTCTTAACCCTTCCTGGGAGGCGGTACGTGCGCTTGACGGCAAAACGCTCGGCGGCGCGCGCATTGTGGCGCGCCAGCTGCCGGTCGTCTTCAGCGACGTGCTGGGGGTGCTTTACGCCGCGATGGATGAGGTACAGCCCGATTTGATTCTGTCGGTCGGACAGGCGGGCGGCCGCAGCGATATTACCCTGGAGCGCATCGGCATTAATGTCGATGATGCGCGTATTCCCGATAACGCAGGGCAGCAGCCGGTGGACGAGCCGATTGTGGCAGACGGACCGGCAGGCTATTTTTCCACGCTGCCGATTAAGGCGATTGTCGCGGCGTTGCGCGAGGCGGCCATTCCCGCATCGGTTTCGCAAACTGCCGGGACCTTTACCTGCAATCGTGTGATGTACGGTCTGCTGCACCGGCTGCATACCGAGGGCAACCGCGTGCGCGGCGGCTTTGTGCATATTCCCTACCTGCCGGAGCAGGCGGCGCAGCATCCAGGCGCGCCCAGCATGGCGCGGGATAACGTTATGCAGGCGCTGGAGATCGCTATTCGTGTCTCGCTGGAGACGGAAACGGACCTGAAAGTCGCCGGCGGCGCAACGCACTAAGAGGACAAGCATGCCAGAAGGACCGGAGATCCGCCGCGCGGCGGATCAGCTAGAGGAAGCGATTGTCGGCAAGCCATTGACGGAGGTCTGGTTTGCCTTTCCCGAACTCAAGACTTACGAACCTGCGTTGCTGGGCGAGCAGGTCAATGCCATCGAGACGCGCGGCAAAGCGCTGCTGACGCACTTTTCCAACGGCCTGACGCTTTACAGCCATAACCAGCTGTATGGCATCTGGCGCGTGGTAGAGAGTGACAAGGTGCCGGAAACGAAACGCCAGCTGCGCGTGCGCCTCGCGGTCGCCGATCGCGCCATTCTGCTTTACAGCGCTTCCGATATTGAGCTGCTTAACGCCGAATCGCTGGCGGCGCATCCGTTTCTCAATCGCGTCGGGCCAGATGTGCTCGATCCGCAGCTTGATGTGGCGACGGTGCGTGACAGGCTATTGTCGCCGCGCTTTCGCCGTCGTCAGTTTAGCGGGCTGCTGCTCGATCAGGCGTTTCTGGCGGGTCTGGGCAACTATCTGCGGGTGGAGATCCTCTGGCAGGCGGGTCTGCTGGCGCAGCATCGCGCGCAGGCGCTAACGGATGAGCAGCTTGATACGCTCAGCGAGGCGCTGCTGGCGATACCGCGTCACTCTTACCGTATGCGCGGCACAATGAAGAAGTACCATCACGGCGCGGCGTTTCGCTTTGAAGTGTTCCATCGTCAGGGAAAGAAATGTCGTCGCTGCGGTGAGATTATTCAGAAGGGGACGCTCTCTTCGCGGCCTTTTTACTGGTGTCCCGGCTGCCAGCACTAAGCGAAAAATGAGCAGTACAGGTGGCGCGATAGTTCGGGAAGCGGGTGACTGGGCTCGAAGAGCAAAGCGTCCCGCGCCAGGGAAGGCGCGGGACGAGCGAGCAGGGATGCGAAAAGCGACTTTGCGCTCGAGCCCAGTTACCCGCGTTGGCACAGAGCCAAAAAGCAAAAGCGGAGATTTCTCTCCGCTTTTTATATTGCCTTAATCTTCTTTTTTCAGCGCAGAGGTGAATTGACGCTCGGTATAGCCAGTGTAGAGCTGACGCGGACGGGCAATTTTCATACCTTCGTCGTGCATCTCTTTCCAGTGCGCAATCCAGCCGACGGTACGCGCCATGGCGAAGATCACCGTGAACATTGATGACGGAATGCCCATCGCTTTCAGAATAATGCCAGAGTAGAAATCGACGTTCGGGTAGAGTTTGCGCTCGATAAAGTAGGGGTCGTTCAGCGCAATATGCTCCAGCTCCATCGCTACTTCCAGCAGGTCATCCTTCATGCCCAGCTCGTTCAGCACTTCGTGGCAGGTTTCGCGCATAACGGTCGCGCGCGGGTCGTAGTTTTTGTACACGCGGTGACCGAAGCCCATCAGGCGGAAAGAGTCGTTTTTGTCTTTCGCGCGACGCACAAATTCCGGAATATGCTCAACGGTGCTGATCTCTTCCAGCATGCGCAGTGTGGCTTCGTTCGCGCCGCCGTGCGCCGGTCCCCACAGCGAGGCGATGCCTGCCGCGATACAGGCGAACGGGTTGGCGCCGGAAGAGCCAGCGGTACGTACGGTAGAGGTAGAGGCGTTCTGCTCATGGTCAGCATGCAGGATCAGAATACGGTCCATGGCGCGCTCCAGCACCGGGTTCACCTTGTACTCTTCGCAAGGCGTAGCGAACATCATATGCAGGAAGTTACCCGCATAGGAGAGATCGTTGCGTGGATAAACAAAAGGCTGGCCGATAGAATATTTGTAGCACATTGCCGCCATGGTCGGCATTTTGGACAGCAGACGGAACGCGGCGATTTCACGGTGACGCTCGTTATTCACATCCAGCGAATCGTGGTAGAAGGCTGCCAGCGCGCCAGTGACGCCGCACATTACCGCCATTGGGTGAGAGTCGCGACGGAAGCCGTGGAACAGACGGGTAATCTGCTCATGGATCATGGTGTGGCGGGTCACGGTCTCGCGGAATTCTTCAAACTGCTGCTGCGTTGGCGCTTCGCCGTTCAGCAGGATATAGCACACTTCCAGATAGTTGGAGTGGGTCGCTAGCTGATCGATAGGGAAGCCACGATGCAGCAGGATACCTTCATCGCCATCGATAAAGGTGATTTTGGATTCGCAGGACGCTGTAGAAGTGAAACCCGGATCAAAGGTGAACAGGCCGTTTGAACCCAGAGCGCGGACATCAACCACATCCTGGCCCAGCGTGCCTTTCAGCACGTCCAGCTCAAGCACCGATTCATCTTGTAGGGTTAGCGTCACTTTTTTATCTGTCATTTTCGTCTCCATAGCGCCTTATGTAAGTATGGATCTTAGACACCTGAAAAGCGGTCATGTTGCGGTCGCCATTTACTTCACAATAACACTCTGCGGTAACAACGCGGGTGCAGGGTACAGAGTGAGAGGCGTGTCCCGACAGGGAACGAGGCAGTCATGAAAATCTGCATATCGCGGTTGTTAAAGATCCGGTCTGGACATAACTTCCTGGTAATCAACAACCTGTTGTTTTAGGGTGCTCACAATCAGAATGTTACATAACTTGTGCTTAGGGGAAAGTGTATCCCCATAACTTTTGTGCATCACTGGGGTTTGATGCCCTAGTTTGTAACTGAATTGTTGAACTTTTGTCAAATCAGATAATTAAATTTGTATTAAATGTGAAATTCGTGAGTCAGATCACTGTTTCACTCAAATGTACCCAAAGAGATTGTAGGGTAATTGTAATAAGAATGTGATCGTCCTATACTGCCGCCAGGTCTCCGGAAACCCCCTGACACCAGGAGCCACCCAGCGTTTCTACCGCGTCAATTAACACTGGATGTTGCTGATTTGGTGACGGTTAAAGTCTGAACACACCTGTGATTCGACTCCGCCTCAGGGACCGGAGGAAGCAAAATAAAAAAGAGCTGTGTGGGCAAAACCGTGAAAAAACAAAGACCTGTCAACTTGGATCTCTCGACGATCCGGTTTCCCGTTACTGCAATATCGTCCATTCTCCACCGCGTTTCCGGCGTCATTACCTTTGTGGCCCTCGGTATCCTGCTCTGGTTGCTGGGCACTTCTCTCTCTTCCCCGGAAGGTTTTCAGCACGCTGCCGCCATTATGGATAGCTTCTTCGTGAAGTTTATTCTGTGGGGCATTCTCACGGCGCTGGCATTCCACACGGTGGGCGGGATTCGTCATATGTTGATGGATTTTGGTTACCTGGCTGAGACGCTGGCTATCGGCCGTCAATCCGCCTGGGTCTCCTTTGGCATTACTGTCGTGCTTTCAATTTTGGCTGGAGTTCTCGTATGGTAAGCAATGCATCCGCGTTGGGCCGTAGCGGCATTCAGGACTGGCTGCTGCTGCGCGCTTCGGCAATCCTCATTACGCTCTACATCATTTACATTGTCGGCTTCATCGCCCTGACCGATACGCTGACCTATGACGTCTGGCGCGGCTTCTTCGCCTCGTCATTCACAAAAGTTTTCACCCTGCTGACGCTGTTCTCCATTCTGATCCACGGCTGGATTGGAATGTGGCAAGTGCTGACCGATTACGTCAAGCATCTGGCCGTCCGTCTGATTCTGCAGATGGCGATCGTGGTTGCGCTGCTGTGGTATGTAATCTATGGAACTGTTGTGGTGTGGGGTGTGTAAATGAATTTGCCAGTCAGAGAATTTGATGCCGTGGTGATCGGCGCAGGCGGCGCAGGTATGCGTGCCGCATTGCAAATCTCCCAGTCGGGCCAGACCTGCGCCCTGTTATCGAAAGTTTTCCCGACCCGTTCCCACACCGTGTCTGCGCAGGGCGGCATTACCGTCGCGCTCGGCAACACCCATGAAGACAACTGGGAATGGCACATGTATGACACCGTCAAAGGTTCCGACTATATCGGCGACCAGGACGCGATCGAGTATATGTGTAAAACCGGCCCGGAAGCGATTCTGGAACTGGAACATATGGGTCTGCCGTTCTCCCGTCTGGAGGATGGCCGCGTCTACCAGCGTCCGTTCGGCGGCCAGTCGAAAAATTTCGGCGGCGAGCAGGCGGCACGCACCGCGGCGGCGGCGGACCGTACCGGCCACGCGCTGCTGCATACGCTCTATCAGCAGAACCTGAAGAACAAAACCACTATCTTCTCCGAATGGTATGCGCTGGACCTGGTAAAAAACCAGGATGGCGCCATCGTTGGCTGTACGGCGATCTGCATTGAAACCGGCGAAACCGTCTACTTCAAAGCGAAAGCGACTATTCTGGCGACCGGCGGCGCGGGCCGTATCTACCAGTCGACCACCAACGCGCATATCAATACCGGCGACGGCGTCGGCATGGCGCTGCGCGCAGGCGTGCCGGTGCAGGATATGGAAATGTGGCAGTTCCACCCGACCGGCATCGCTGGCGCGGGCGTACTGGTGACTGAAGGCTGCCGCGGCGAAGGCGGCTACCTGCTGAACAAACATGGCGAGCGCTTTATGGAGCGTTATGCGCCGAACGCTAAAGATCTGGCAGGCCGCGACGTGGTTGCGCGTTCTATGATGATCGAAATCCGCGAAGGACGCGGCTGCGATGGCCCGTGGGGCCCGCACATCAAGCTGAAGCTCGATCACCTGGGCGCAGAAGTGCTGGAATCGCGTCTGCCGGGCATCCTGGAGCTGTCGCGCACCTTCGCGCATGCCGATCCGGTTAAAGAGCCGATTCCGGTTATCCCGACCTGCCACTATATGATGGGCGGTATTCCGACCAAAGTTACCGGCCAGGCGCTGCGCGTTAATGCGCAGGGCGAAGATGAAGTCATTCCTGGGCTGTTCGCCGTCGGCGAAATCGCCTGCGTATCGGTGCACGGCGCCAACCGTCTCGGCGGCAACTCGCTGCTGGACCTGGTGGTATTCGGCCGCGCGGCCGGCGTACACCTGATGGAGTGCATCGAACAGCAAGGTCCGCTGCGCGACGCCACGACGGAAGAGATCGACGCCGCTATGGCGCGCTTCAACCGCTGGGAAAACAACACCACTGGCGAAGATCCGGTTGAAATCCGTAAAGCGTTGCAGCGCTGCATGCAGAACAACTTCTCAGTATTCCGTGAAGGCGATGCGATGAAGCAGGGTCTGGAAGAGCTGAAACAGATTCGCGAACGTCTGAAATCAGCCCGTCTGGATGACCGTTCACCGGACTTCAATACCCAGCGTATTGAGTGCCTGGAGCTGGATAACCTGATGGAAACGGCTTACGCCACGGCGGTTGCGGCAAACTTCCGCACCGAGAGCCGCGGCGCGCACAGTCGATTCGACTACCCGGATCGCGATGATGAAAACTGGTTGTGCCACAGTCTCTACGTCCCCGAAACCGAGAGCATGACGCGCCGCGAGGTGAACATGCAGCCGAAACTGCGCGCGGCCTTCCCGCCGAAAGTGCGTACATACTAATTGCGGAGACGATCATGAGACTCGAGTTTTCTATTTATCGCTACAATCCTGAGGTCGACGCCGCGCCGCGCATGCAGGATTACACTCTGGAATCGGAAGACGGGCGCGACATGATGCTGCTGGATGCGCTCATCCGTCTGAAAGAGAAAGACCCGACGCTGGCGTTTCGTCGCTCCTGCCGTGAAGGCGTGTGCGGCTCCGACGGCCTCAATATGAACGGTAAAAATGGCCTGGCGTGCATCACGCCGGTCTCCGCGCTGGGCAACGGCAAGCAGAAGATTGTGATCCGTCCGCTACCGGGCCTGCCGGTTATCCGCGACCTGGTCGTGGATATGGGGCAATTCTATGCGCAGTATGAGAAGATTAAGCCTTACCTTTTGAATAATGGAGAGAATCCGCCGGCGCGCGAGCATCTGCAGACGCCTGCCGAGCGTGAGCATCTGGATGGCCTGTATGAGTGTATTCTCTGCGCCTGCTGCTCAACCTCCTGTCCGTCGTTCTGGTGGAACCCGGATAAGTTCGTCGGTCCTGCTGGTCTGCTCGCCGCGTATCGCTTCCTGATCGACAGCCGCGACACGGAAACCAATGCGCGTCTGGACAACCTGAGCGACGCTTTCAGCGTTTTCCGCTGTCACAGCATCATGAACTGTGTGAGCGTGTGTCCGAAAGGGCTTAACCCGACGCGCGCCATCGGCCATATCAAGTCGATGCTGCTGCAACGGAATGCATAAAACCTTATCCGTCCGGGAACCTCAGGTTCCCGGCGTTTTACGGAAGCCTTGCTAAGCGCGGCGGCGCCACGCTTAGCAAGGTTCCCTTACGGGCAGGGCGCGTGTGAGCGCACAGGCTCGTATCGCTGAACTCACTACGGCAAACCGCGAAAGCGGCAACAAATGAAACCTCAAAAAAGCATAGTAATGCTTAAGGGATCACAATGCAGAACAGCGCGATGAAGCCCTGGCTGGACTCCTCCTGGCTGGCCGGCGCGAACCAGTCTTACATAGAGCAACTCTATGAGGATTTCCTGACCGATCCGGACTCTGTCGATGCAGTGTGGCGCACGATGTTCCAACAGCTGCCGGGCACCGGCGTGAAACCTGAACAGTTTCACTCCACCACGCGCGAATACTTTCGTCGCCTGGCGAAAGATGCATCTCGTTACACCTCCACCGTTTCCGATCCGGCCGCCAATTCAAAGCAGGTTAAAGTCCTGCAGCTGATTAACGCCTTCCGTTTTCGCGGCCATCAGCATGCGAATCTCGACCCGCTTGGCTTGTGGAAGCAGGATCGCGTCGCTGACCTCGATCCCGCCTTTCACGATCTGACCGACGACGATTTTCAGGAAAGCTTTAACGTAGGCTCTTTCGCCATCGGCAAAGAGACCATGAAGCTGGCCGATCTCTATGAAGCGCTACAGCAGACCTATTGCGGCTCCATCGGTGCAGAGTACATGCACATCAACAACACCGAAGAGAAGCGCTGGATCCAGCAGCGTCTGGAATCGGTGGCGGGCCGCGCTGCCTTTAGCAGCGAAGAGAAAAAAGGTTTCCTGAAAGAGCTGACCGCGGCAGAAGGGCTGGAAAAATACCTTGGCGCGAAATTCCCGGGCGCGAAACGCTTCTCGCTGGAAGGCGGCGATGCGCTGATCCCGATGCTGCGCGAAATGATCCGCCATGCGGGCAAGAGCGGCACGCGCGAAGTCGTGCTGGGCATGGCGCACCGCGGTCGTCTTAACGTGCTGATCAATGTGCTGGGCAAAAAACCGCAGGATCTCTTCGACGAGTTCTCCGGCAAGCATAAAGATCACCTCGGCACCGGCGACGTAAAATACCATATGGGCTTCTCGTCAGACGTGGAGACCGAAGGCGGTCTGGTGCATCTGGCGCTGGCGTTCAACCCGTCGCATCTGGAAATCGTCAGCCCGGTAGTTATGGGTTCGGTGCGCGCGCGTCTGGATCGTCTCGATTCGCCGGGCAGCAATCAGGTATTGCCGATCACTATCCACGGCGACGCCGCGGTTATCGGCCAGGGCGTGGTGCAGGAAACCCTGAACATGTCTCAGGCGCGCGGCTATGAAGTCGGCGGCACCGTTCGTATCGTTATCAACAACCAGGTGGGCTTCACCACCTCCAACCCGCGTGATGCGCGCTCGACGCCATACTGTACCGATATCGGTAAGATGGTGCTGGCGCCGATTTTCCACGTCAACGCGGACGATCCGGAAGCGGTGGCGTTTGTGACTCGCCTGGCGCTCGATTATCGCAATACCTTTAAGCGTGACGTCTTTATCGACCTGGTTTGCTACCGCCGTCACGGCCATAACGAAGCCGACGAGCCGAGCGCAACCCAGCCGCTGATGTATCAGAAAATCAAAAAGCATCCGACGCCGCGTAAGCTCTACGCCGATCGTCTGGAGGCGGAAGGCTCCGCCAGCCCGGAAGACGCGACCGAGATGGTGAATCTCTATCGCGACGCGCTGGATGCGGGCGAGTGCGTGGTAGCCGAATGGCGTCCAATGAGCCTGCACTCCTTTACCTGGTCGCCTTATCTCAACCATGAGTGGGATGAGAGCTACCCGTCAACCGTCGAACCGAAACGTCTGCAGGAGCTGGCACGCCGTATCAGCCAGATCCCGGAAGCGGTCGAGGTGCAGGCACGCGTCGCGAAAATCTACAATGATCGTAAAGAGATGGCCGAAGGCAACAAGCCTTTCGACTGGGGCGGCGCGGAGAACCTGGCCTACGCCACGCTGGTGGATGAGGGCATTCCGGTGCGCCTCTCTGGCGAAGATTCCGGCCGCGGCACCTTCTTCCATCGCCATGCGGTGATCCATAACCAGTCCAACGGCTCCACCTACACGCCGCTGCACCATATCCATAATGGACAGGGGCAGTTCAAGGTGTGGGACTCCGTACTGTCGGAAGAGGCGGTGCTGGCGTTCGAATATGGCTACGCCACCGCTGAACCGCGTACCCTGACGATCTGGGAAGCGCAGTTCGGCGACTTCGCCAACGGCGCGCAGGTGGTGATTGACCAGTTCATCAGCTCCGGCGAGCAGAAGTGGGGCCGCATGTGCGGTCTGGTCATGCTGCTGCCGCACGGCTACGAAGGTCAGGGCCCGGAACACTCTTCAGCGCGTCTGGAGCGTTATCTGCAGCTCTGCGCAGAGCAGAACATGCAGGTGTGCGTGCCGTCTACCCCGGCGCAGGTCTACCATATGCTGCGTCGTCAGGCGCTGCGCGGTATGCGCCGTCCGCTGATCGTCATGTCGCCGAAATCGCTGCTGCGTCATCCGCTGGCGGTCTCTTCGCTGGACGAACTGGCTAACGGCAGCTTCCAGCCTGCGATTGGCGAAATCGATCCGCTCGATCCGCAGCAGGTGAAACGCGTGGTGCTCTGTTCCGGTAAGGTCTACTACGATCTGCTTGAGCAGCGCCGTAAAAACGAGCAGACCGATGTCGCCATCGTGCGTATCGAGCAGCTCTATCCGTTCCCGCATAAAGCGGTGCAGGATGCGTTAAAAGATTATGCCCATGTGCAAGATTTCGTCTGGTGTCAGGAAGAGCCGCTGAATCAGGGCGCATGGTATTGTAGCCAGCATCACTTCCGCGAAGTGGTTCCGTTCGGCGCTTCGCTGCGCTATGCGGGCCGTCCGGCTTCCGCTTCGCCGGCTGTGGGCTATATGTCCGTACATCAACAACAGCAGCAAGACCTGGTTAATGACGCGCTGAACCTTGGTTAATTTAAAAGGAAAGATAATGAGTAGCGTAGATATTCTCGTTCCCGACCTGCCTGAATCCGTTGCCGATGCCACCGTGGCAACCTGGCACAAAAAACCAGGCGATGCGGTAAGCCGCGACGAAGTGCTGGTAGAGATCGAAACTGACAAAGTGGTACTGGAAGTGCCGGCCCAGGCTGACGGCGTACTGGAAGCCGTACTGGAAGATGAAGGCGCGACCGTCACTTCGCGCCAGATCCTGGGTCGCCTGAAAGAAGGCAACAGCGCAGGCAAAGAGACCAGCGCTAAAGCGGACACCAACGAGTCAACTCCGGCGCAGCGTCAGACGGCGTCGCTGGAAGAAGAGAGCAACGATACGCTGAGCCCGGCGATCCGTCGTCTGATTGCCGAGCACAATCTGGACGCATCGCAGATTAAAGGCACCGGCGTAGGCGGTCGTATCACTCGCGAAGATGTGGAAAAACATCTGGCGAAGAAACCGGAAGCGGCCAAAGCTGCTCCTGCCGCCGCTGAAGCTGCGCCGCAGACCGCTGTCGCTAACCGCAGCGAAAAACGCGTGCCGATGACGCGCCTGCGTAAGCGCGTGGCCGAGCGTCTGCTGGAAGCGAAGAACAGCACCGCCATGCTGACCACCTTCAACGAAGTGAACATGAAGCCGATCATGGATCTGCGCAAGCAGTACGGCGAGTCCTTCGAGAAGCGTCACGGCGTGCGTCTGGGCTTTATGTCCTTCTATCTGAAGGCGGTGGTGGAAGCGCTGAAGCGTTTCCCGGAAATTAACGCCTCTATCGACGGCGAAGACGTGGTTTACCACAACTACTTCGACGTCAGCATCGCAGTCTCCACGCCGCGCGGCCTGGTGACACCGGTGCTGAAAGATGTCGACGCGCTGAGCATGGCGGACATCGAGAAGAAAATTAAAGAGCTGGCAGTGAAAGGCCGCGACGGCAAGCTGACGGTTGAAGAGCTGACCGGCGGTAACTTTACCATCACCAACGGCGGCGTCTTCGGCTCGCTGATGTCGACGCCGATCATCAACCCGCCGCAGAGCGCGATCCTGGGCATGCATGCCATCAAGGATCGTCCGATGGCGGTGAATGGTCAGGTCGTGGTGCTGCCGATGATGTATCTGGCGCTCTCATACGATCACCGTCTGATCGACGGCCGTGAATCAGTCGGCTATCTGGTGGCGGTGAAAGAGCTGCTGGAAGATCCGGCGCGTCTGCTGCTGGACGTCTGATTTTCGCCGGGCGCGCCGATTGAACGCGCGCCCAACCTTATTACTCTTTTCAGACCTGAATGGATAGAACATCATGAACTTACACGAATACCAGGCGAAACAGCTGTTTGCACGGTATGGTATGCCGGCACCAACGGGCTACGCCTGTACTACGCCACGCGAAGCGGAAGAAGCGGCCTCTAAAATTGGTTCAGGCCCGTGGGTAGTTAAATGTCAGGTTCATGCCGGCGGACGCGGTAAAGCGGGCGGCGTGAAAGTGGTCAACAGCAAGGAAGATATCCGTACTTTCGCTGAAAACTGGCTGGGCAAACGCCTGGTGACCTATCAAACTGACGCAGAAGGCCAGCCGGTAAACCAGATCCTGGTTGAAGCGGCGACCGATATCGATCAGGAACTCTATCTGGGCGCGGTAGTCGATCGCGCTACCCGTCGCGTGGTCTTTATGGCCTCGACCGAAGGCGGCGTTGAGATTGAGAAAGTAGCGGAAGAGACGCCGCACCTGATCCACAAAATGGCGCTCGATCCGCTGACCGGTCCGCAGCCTTATCAGGGCCGCGAGCTGGCGTTCAAACTGGGCCTGACCGGCAAACAGGTCAGCCAGTTCACTAAAATCTTTATGGGCCTGGCGACCATGTTCCTGGAGCGCGATCTGGCGCTGGTTGAGATCAACCCGCTGGTGATCACTAAGCAGGGCGATCTGGTCTGCCTCGACGGCAAGCTGGGCGTGGACGGCAATGCGCTGTTCCGTCAGCCGGAGCTGCGCGAAATGCGCGATCCGAGCCAGGAAGATCCGCGCGAAGCGCACGCAACGCAGTGGGAACTGAACTACGTCGCGCTGGAAGGCAACATCGGCTGTATGGTTAACGGCGCAGGTCTGGCGATGGGCACCATGGACATCGTGAAGCACCACGGCGGCCAGCCAGCTAACTTCCTTGACGTGGGCGGCGGCGCGACCAAAGAGCGCGTAACTGAAGCCTTTAAAATCATCCTCTCCGACGACGCGGTAAAAGCGGTCTTCGTTAACATCTTCGGCGGCATCGTGCGCTGCGACCTGATCGCTGACGGCATCATCGGCGCCGTCGCTGAAGTGGGCGTCAACGTACCGGTCGTGGTACGTCTGGAAGGAAACAACGCCGAGCTGGGCGCGCAGAAACTGGCGGACAGCGGACTGAACATCATTGCAGCAACCAGCCTGACTGACGCGGCACAGCGCGTTGTTGCGGCTGCGGAGGGGAAATAATGTCTATTCTGATCGACAAAAACACTAAAGTGATTTGCCAGGGTTTCACTGGCGGTCAGGGGACTTTCCACTCTGAGCAGGCGCTGGCTTACGGCACGCAGCTGGTCGGCGGCGTTACGCCGGGCAAAGGCGGCACCACGCATCTGGGCCTGCCGGTGTTCAACACCGTGCGTGAAGCGGTAGAAGCGACCGGTGCGACTGCGACGGTAATCTATGTTCCTGCGCCGTTCTGTAAAGACGGCATCCTGGAAGCGATCGACGCAGGCATCAAGCTGATCATTACCATTACCGAAGGCATCCCGACGCTGGATATGCTGACGGTGAAAATGAAGCTGGACGAAGCGGGCGTGCGCATGATCGGACCAAACTGTCCGGGCGTGATCACCCCAGGCGAATGCAAAATCGGCATCATGCCGGGCCACATTCACCAGCCAGGCCGCGTCGGCATCGTGTCGCGTTCCGGTACCCTGACCTATGAAGCGGTGAAGCAGACCACAGACATCGGCTACGGCCAGTCTACCTGTGTCGGCATCGGCGGCGACCCGATCCCGGGTTCTAACTTCATCGACATCCTGAAAATGTTCCAGGATGATCCGCAGACTGAAGCGATCGTCATGATCGGCGAGATCGGCGGCAGCGCGGAAGAAGAGGCGGCGGCGTTTATTAAAGAGCACGTCACCAAACCGGTTGTCGGCTACATCGCAGGCGTGACCGCGCCGAAAGGCAAACGTATGGGTCACGCAGGCGCTATTATCGCCGGCGGCAAGGGCACAGCGGACGAGAAGTTCGCTGCGCTGGAAGCGGCAGGCGTGAAAACCGTTCGCAGCCTGGCGGATATTGGCGACGCGGTAAAAGCGGTGCTGCCAGCGAAATAAGCGCGTTACGCATCAGCACTCAGGCCACCCTTCGGGGTGGCTTTTTTTTGCCCAAAAGAAAGCCGGCGCGGCGGAAACTCCCATTACAGAGCGGGTAAAAAGAGGCTGGCGTGGCGGAAAAAAAGGAGTTTCTTTTTGGAAGAAGAGTTAAAAAGTAAAATTAAAGGTAATGCTTTTCTAAATTACGCCATTTCTCTGTGACAACTAATTAACAATAATCTTCAGACTACATATCTGGAAATTAAAAGCGTTAATCCAGATCAAAACTTCTCGATATTTAACAAACTTTACCGCTGGCAAAGCGTAAGCCAACCGGTTTTAATTGCGCTGCATCAATTCAGTCATTTCCAGAAACATCCAGGAGATTGCGCCAGAGATCAATAATCGGATGGCGGCAGTTGTTCTCTCGCCTGCCCGGAACGGACTGAGGATGCCTTTAGGGGAAGTTTCACTACCGTTACTCGCTCACGTCGGGCCGCGGATCACTGTGAGCCGTCGGTAACAAAAAACTGGAATCAATAATCAGTCGTTCCTGAATCTTATTCTCTGCGTCAATACCTGCTGTTCGCCGTTGTTATTCGCAGAATAAGGTCATGCGAGGAGCAAGGAGTCATTATGTTAGATATCGTCGAGCTGTCGCGTTTACAGTTTGCCTTAACGGCGATGTACCATTTCCTGTTTGTCCCGTTAACGCTCGGTATGGCGTTTTTGCTGGCTATTATGGAAACGGTTTACGTCCTCAGCGGCAAACAAATCTATAAAGATATGACCAAATTCTGGGGCAAGTTATTCGGAATTAACTTTGCGCTGGGCGTGGCCACCGGCCTGACCATGGAGTTTCAGTTCGGAACCAACTGGTCTTATTACTCTCACTACGTCGGCGACATTTTCGGTGCGCCGCTCGCCATTGAAGGGTTAATGGCGTTCTTTCTGGAATCCACCTTTGTCGGCCTGTTTTTCTTCGGCTGGGATCGCCTGAGCAAAACGCAGCATCTGGCAGTCACCTGGCTGGTGGCGTTGGGATCCAACCTCTCGGCGCTCTGGATCCTGGTGGCGAATGGCTGGATGCAGAATCCCATCGCCTCTGAATTCAACTATGAAACCATGCGCATGGAGATGCTGAGCTTCTCCGAACTGGTGCTTAACCCGGTGGCGCAGGTGAAATTCGTGCATACTGTCGCGGCGGGCTACACCACCGGCGCCATTTTTATCCTCGGCATCAGCGCCTGGTATCTGCTTAAAGGACGCGATGTCGCCTTCGCGAAACGTTCTTTCGCCATCGCCGCCAGCTTCGGCATGGCTGCTGTGCTCTCGGTGATTGTGCTGGGCGACGAGTCGGGCTACGAAATGGGCGACGTGCAGAAAACCAAACTCGCCGCTATTGAGGCTGAATGGGAAACCCAGCCTGCGCCAGCGGCCTTTACGCTGTTCGGCCTGCCAAATCAGGAGAAACATGAAAACGCCGATGCGGTGCAGATCCCCTGGCTGCTTGGCCTGATTGCGACGCGATCTATCGATACGCCGGTAACCGGCCTGAAAGATCTGATGGCGCAGCATGAGGTGCGTATCCGCAACGGCATGAAAGCCTATGCGCTGCTGAACCAGCTGCGCAGCGGCAGCGAAGATCCGGCGGTGCGCGAGGCGTTTAACCAGAGCAAACAGGATCTGGGCTACGGCATGCTGCTGAAACGCTATACGCCGAACGTGGCGGATGCGACTGAAGCGCAGATCCAGCAGGCGGTAAAAGATTCTATTCCGCGCGTGGCGCCGCTCTATTTCGCCTTCCGCATTATGGTGCTGGCGGGCGTGCTGCTGCTGGGCATCATCACCTTCTCGTTCTGGAGCGTGATCCGCAACCGTATTGGCAAGCATCGCTGGCTGTTGAAAGCGGCGCTCTACGGCATTCCGCTGCCGTGGATCGCGGTAGAAGCGGGCTGGTTTGTCGCCGAATATGGCCGCCAGCCCTGGGCGATCGGCGAAGTGCTGCCGACCTCGGTAGCGAATTCTTCCCTGACCGTGGGCGATTTGCTCTTTTCCATGCTGCTGATTTGCGGCCTCTACACGCTGTTCCTCGTGGCGGAAATGTATCTGATGTTTAAATTCGCGCGCCTTGGTCCGAGCAGCCTGAAAACCGGACGATATCACCATGAGCAGGTCCCGACGGCGGCTGAGCCGGTACGCGGTTAAGGAGAGCAACCATGTTTGATTATGAAGTTCTGCGCTTTATCTGGTGGCTGCTGGTCGGCATCTTGCTGGTGGGCTTCGCCGTGGCAGACGGTTTTGATATGGGCGTCGGCATGCTGACGCGCCTGATGGGACGCGACGATACCGAACGCCGCATTATGGTCAACAGCATCGCGCCACACTGGGACGGCAACCAGGTCTGGCTGATCACCGCAGGCGGGGCGCTGTTCGCCGCCTGGCCGATGGTCTATGCCGCCGCCTTCTCTGGCTTCTACGTAGCGATGATTCTGGTGCTGGCGTCACTCTTTTTTCGTCCGGTAGGTTTCGATTATCGTTCTAAAATTGAAGATATGCGCTGGCGCGGCATGTGGGACTGGGGCATCTTTCTTGGCAGCTTCGTTCCGCCGCTGGTGATTGGCGTGGCGTTCGGCAATCTGCTGCAGGGCGTGCCGTTCCATGCGGATGAATATTTACGCCTCGACTACACCGGCAACTTTTTCCAGCTGCTCAATCCGTTCGGGCTGCTGGCGGGCGTTATCAGCGTGGCGATGATTCTGACGCAGGGCGCGACCTATTTGCAGATGCGCACCACTGGCGAACTGCACCTGCGTTCGCGCGCCGTGTCGCAGGTCGCCGCGCTGGTGATGATGGTTTGTTTCGTGCTGGCGGGCGTCTGGGTGAAATATGGCATCGATGGTTATGTCATCACCAGCGCTATCGATCACCACGCGGCGTCGAACCCGCTGGGAAAAACCGTCGTACGCGAGGCGGGTGCCTGGCTGGCGAACTTTAATCATATGCCGGCGCTGTGGCTCTTTCCGCTGCTCGGCGTGGTGCTGCCGTTGCTGACGGTGATGTTCTCGCGCAGCGAGAAGGGCGGCTGGGCGTTTGTCAGCTCATCGCTGACGCTGGCGTGTGTCATCATGACCGCAGGTATTGCGCTGTTTCCCTTTGTCATGCCGTCGAGCATCGAACCCGGCATGAGCCTGACGATGTGGGATTCCACCTCGAGCCAGCGCACGCTGACGGTTATGACCTTTGCCGCCATCATCTTCGTGCCCATTATTCTGGCCTACACCAGCTGGTGCTACTACAAGATGTACGGGCGTATCACGAAAGAACATATTGAGCGCAATACGCACTCTCTCTACTGATTAAGGAGACGACGCATGTGGTATTTTGCCTGGATTCTCGGCACCCTGCTGGCCTGCGCTTTTGGCGTGATCACCGCGCTGGCGCTTGAGCATGTTGAAGAGAGCGCCGCACAGGACGAGCGTGCCTGATGCGCAAGCTGATTCGGACGGCATATCGTCTGATGAACAAAGGGCCCCTGCGGGCCCTTTCGCTCATTCTGGCGCTGATTGTGGCGGGCTGTTTGTTCTGGGATCCCTCGCGCTACGCCGCGCGCACCAGCACCCTGTCGGTATGGCAAGGCATTCTGGTGATCTGGGCGGTATGCGCTGGCGTGATCCATGGCGTAGGCTTTCACCCGCGCCGTACGCGCTGGCAGGCGCTCTTCTCGCCGCCGGTGGCCCTGATCGTCCTGTTGCTGGCTCTCTACTGGTTCTGGCGATAACCTGTAACAGCTGCCGCTGGCTGTGGAGTATTGTCAGCGGCAGGTCAAGAAATCTACTGAAAATCCTTCCGTTTGTTTCCGTCCGATAATTATTTTCTCCTGGCTCTGGCATCCCATTCCCAACCCCAAATCTCTTGCGTATAGTAGCAACGTTTAAAAACGAGACCGGGATGTAGAGTGAGTACAACGCTGTTTCGCTGGCCGGTTCGGGTCTATTACGAAGATACCGATGCCGGTGGCGTGGTTTACCATGCCAGCTATATCGCTTTTTATGAACGAGCACGTACCGAGATGTTGCGTCAGCACCATTTCAATCAGCAAACTCTGCTGGAAGAGCAGGTTGCTTTTGTGGTGCGGCGCATGACGGTGGACTATGTTTCGGCGGCACGTCTTGATGACCTTCTGGAAATCCAGAGCGAAGTCACCGCGATGACGCGCGCGACCATGACATTTTCCCAGCGTATCGTGAATGCAGAAGGCAAAGTCCTGAATGAAGCAGAAGTCCTGATTGCCTGCATTAACCCACATCTTATGAAGCCGATTGCGCTTCCCAAGTCTATTGTCGCGGAGTTCAAGCAGTGACTGACATGAACATTCTTGATTTGTTCCTGAAGGCGAGCCTTCTGGTCAAACTTATCATGTTGATTTTGATCGGCTTTTCCATTGCCTCCTGGGCCATCATTATTCAGCGCACCCGTATTTTGAATGCGGCGGGACGCGAGGCGGAAGCGTTCGAAGACAAATTCTGGTCTGGCATTGAGCTTTCTCGTCTCTACCAGGAGAGCCAGGGACGTCGCGAAGAGCTGAGCGGTTCAGAGCAGATTTTCTATGCCGGCTTCAAAGAGTTCGCCCGTCTGCATCGCGCTAACAGCCACGCGCCTGAAGCCGTGGTCGAAGGCGCCAGCCGCGCCATGCGCATCTCAATGAACCGCGAACTGGAAACCCTGGAGAACCATATTCCGTTCCTTGGCACCGTCGGCTCTATCAGCCCCTATATCGGTCTGTTCGGCACCGTCTGGGGCATTATGCATGCCTTTATCGCGCTGGGCGCGGTAAAACAGGCGACGCTGCAGATGGTTGCGCCGGGCATCGCCGAAGCGCTGATCGCCACCGCGATCGGTCTGTTTGCCGCGATCCCGGCAGTCATGGCCTATAACCGACTGAACCAGCGCGTCAATAAGCTGGAGCAGGGCTACGACAACTTTATGGAAGAGTTCACGGCCATCCTGCACCGTCAGGCTTTCTCCAGCGATAACGCGAAGTAAGCGGAGGTAACTCATGGCCAGAGTACGTGGTCGCGGTCGCCGCGACCTGAAATCGGAAATCAATATCGTTCCGCTGCTCGACGTCCTGCTGGTGCTGCTGCTGATCTTTATGGCGACAGCGCCGATTATTACCCAGAGCGTAGAAGTGGATCTGCCGGACGCCACCGATTCGAAAACGGTCTCCAGCGACGATAATCCGCCGGTGATTGTAGAAGTCTCGGGCGTTGGCCAGTACAGCCTGGTGGTGGATCACGATCGTATGGAGCAGCTGCCGCCGGAACAGGTGGTAAGCGAAGCGCAGCGTCGCATTGAGGCGAATCCAAAAACCGTCTTTTTAATTGGCGGCGCAAAGGATGTGCCTTACGACGAAATTATTAAAGCGCTTAACCTGCTGCATCAGGCAGGCGTTAAATCTGTCGGTTTGATGACGCAGCCGATTTAAAGTCGAACCGTTTTTGGGAACCGAGTGTGTCGAAGGCAACCGAGCAAAACGAGAAGTTAAAGCGCGCGATAATTATATCGATAGCTCTCCACGTCGTGCTGATCGCGCTGCTGGTCTGGAGCTCGTTCAACGAGAATATTGAGGCGAGCGGCGGTGGTGGCGGCAGCGATATCGACGCGGTAATGGTCGATCCCGGCGCTGTAGTGGAACAGTACAATCGTCAGCAGAACCAGAAAAGCGACAGCCAGCGCGCCGAGCAGCAGCGTCAGAAGCAGGCGCAGCAGCAGGCTGAAGAGCTGCAACAGAAGCAGGCCGCTGAACAGCAACGCCTGAAGGCGCTGGAAAAAGAGCGCCTGCAGGCGCAGGAAGCGGCCAAAGAGCAGGCTGAGCAGCAGAAACAGGCGGAAGCGGCTGCTAAAGCGGCGCAGGAGCAGCAGAAAGCGGCCGAAGCCGCCGCCGCGCAAGCCAAAGCCGATGCGAAAGCTGAAGCGCAGGCGCAGGCGAAAGCCGCCGCTGAAGCGAAGCAGAAAGCGGAAGAGCAGGCAAAACAGGCTGCTGCCGACGCGAAGAAAAAGGCGGAAGAGCAGGCGAAAGCCGCCGCCGCAGCTGCTGCGAAAGAGAAAGCGGTTGCTGACGCCAAAGCAGCTGCTGACGCGAAGGCGAAATCCGAGGCGCAGGCGAAAGCGAAAGCAGCGGCGGACGCCAAAGCGAAAGCCGCGCAGGAAGCGAAAGAAAAAGCCGAGGCGGCAAAAGAGAAGGCCGCTGAGGAAGCGAAAGAGAAAGCCGAAGCGGCCAAAGAGAAGGCCGCGCAGGAAGCCAAAGAAAAAGCGGAGGCCGCGAAAGAGAAGGCGGAGGCCGCGAAAGAGAAAGCAGCTGCCGAGGCGAAGGCCAAAGCGGAAGCGGCGGCTAAAGCGAAAGCCGATGCGAAGAAAAAAGCAGCGGCGGAAGCGGCGAAAAACAGCAGCGACGTTGACGATCTGCTTGGCGGCCTCACCTCCGGCAAAAATGCGCCGAAGAGCGGCAACGCCAGCGGCGGCGCGCCGGCAGGGCAGGGCAACCAGAAAAAATCGGGCGCGTCCGGTGCGGATATCAGCAACTATGCGGGCCAGATCCAGGCAGCGATCCAGAGTAAGTTTTACGATTGGGAAAACTACAAGGGTCGTACCTGTACGTTGCGCATCAAGCTGGCGCCGGATGGTTTGCTGATTGACGCCAAAGCGGAAGGGGGCGATCCCGCGCTCTGTCAGGCGGCGTTAGCGGCCGCGCGTCAGGCGCGTATTCCTAAGCCGCCGACGCAGGACGTTTATCAGGTCTTTAAGAACGCGCCGCTGGATTTCAAGCCGCAATAATGCAGTATCTTACGTCAGCTTGATCTATGGTTAAGCCGTAAACAAACAGAAGTCATGTTTTTCAGGAACTGTGCCAGTTATCGTGGACTGAGGTTCAGATAAGGGAGATAAGATGAAGCAAGCTCTTCGTGTCACGTTAGGCTTTTTTATACTGTTGTGGGCGGCCATGCTGCATGCAGAAGTCCGCATCGAAATTACACAGGGCGTCAACACGGCCCGTCCAATTGGCGTTGTGCCTTTTAAATGGGCCGGTTCCGGCGCGGCGCCGGAAGATGTCGGCGGCATCGTCGGCGCTGACCTGCGCAACAGCGGCAAGTTCAATCCGCTGGACGTTTCTCGTCTGCCGCAGCAGCCGACCAGCGCCCAGGAAGTTCAGCCTGCGGCATGGACCGCGCTGGGCATCGACGCGGTAGTCGTCGGTCAGGTTCAGTCGAACCCGGACGGCAGCTATCAGGTTTCTTACCAGCTGGTCGATACCGCCGGTTCGCCGGGCAATGTTATCGCCCAGAACTCCTTCAAGGTCACGAAACAGTGGCTGCGCTATGCGGCGCACACTGCCAGCGACGAAGTGTTTGAAAAGCTGACGGGCATCAAGGGCGCGTTCCGCACCCGTATCGCCTACGTCGTGCAGACCAACGGCGGCCAGTTCCCGTATGAGCTGCGCGTAGCGGATTACGATGGTTACAACCAGTTTGTGGTGCATCGCTCGCCGCAGCCGCTGATGTCGCCTGCATGGTCGCCGGACGGTTCCAAAGTCGCTTACGTCACCTTTGAAAGCGGCAAATCGGCGCTGGTGGTGCAGACGCTCTCTAACGGCGCTATCCGTCAGGTCGCTTCTTATCCGCGTCACAACGGCGCGCCGGCGTTCTCTCCGGACGGCTCTAAACTGGCGTTCGCCCTGTCGAAAACCGGCAGTCTTAACCTTTACGTAATGGATTTGGGCTCAGGCCAGACGCGTCAGATAACCGACGGACGCTATAACAGCACCGAACCGACCTGGTTCCCGGACAGCCAGACGCTGGCCTATACCTCGGATCAGGCTGGTGCGCCGCAAATCTACAAAATTGGCATCAACGGTGGCACGCCGCAGCGTATTACCTGGGAAGGCGCACAAAACCAGGATGCGGACGTCTCAACCGATGGTAAGTCTATGGTGATGATCAGCACCAGCGGTGGTGCGCAGCACGTCGCCAAACAAGATCTGGAAACGGGTGCCGTCCAAACGTTGACGAACACGTTCCTGGATGAAACGCCAAGCCTGGCACCGAACGGCACGATGGTAATCTATAGCTCTACTCAGGGGATGGGTTCCGTGTTGCAGTTGGTCTCAACCGATGGGCGTTTCAAAGCGCGTCTTCCGGCAACCGATGGACAGGTTAAATTCCCTGCCTGGTCGCCGTATCTGTGATACCCGTTTCTGCGGGTTAAGCAAACATCTAACAATAATGGGATTTTGAAATGCAACTGAACAAAGTGCTGAAAGGGTTGATGCTGGCTCTGCCGGTTCTGGCTGTAGCCGCTTGTAGCTCACACAAAAACAACAATAACGACCAGACTGGCATGGGCGCTGATGGCGCTTACGGCAACGGTTCTGGCATGAACGGCAGCGGCAACATGTCTTCTGACGAGCAGGCGCGTCTGCAGATGCAGCAGCTGCAGCAGAACAACATCGTTTACTTCGGTCTGGACAAATATGACGTGCAGTCTGATTACGCTCAGATGCTGGACCAGCACGCAGCCTTCCTGCGCGGCAACCCGTCATACAAAGTGACCATCGAAGGTCACGCGGATGAGCGCGGTACGCCGGAATACAACATCGCACTGGGCGAGCGTCGTGCTAACGCCGTGAAGATGTACCTGCAGGGCAAAGGCGTGTCAGCTGACCAGATGTCAATCGTCTCTTACGGTAAAGAGAAACCGGCTGTTCTGGGTCATGACGAAGCGGCTTACTCTAAAAACCGTCGTGCCGTTCTGGTCTACTAAGAGAATCACATGATTAGTAACTTCAGACTTCATCTGTTGGGTCTGTCGTTACTGGTTGGCGTAGCGGCCCCCTGGGCCGCTAATGCCCAGGCGTCAATCAGTAGCGTCGGCTCTGGCTCGGTCGAAGACCGTGTCACCAATCTTGAACGAATTTCCAATGCCCAGGCTCAGCTTCTGCAGCAACTGCAGCAGCAGATGAGCGACAACCAAAGCGATATCGATTCCCTGCGCGGGCAAATCCAGCAAAACAGCTACCAGCTTAATCAGGTCATCGAGCGGCAAAAGCAGCTCTATCAGCAGATCGACAGCCTGAGCAGCAGCGGCGCGAATAATGCGGCGCAAAGCGGCGCTGCCGCACCGGCTGCAGGCGCTGATGCAGGTGCGGGTGCGGCGGCCAGTGCGGGCGCAGGCGCCGCAGCGGCCTCATCAAGCGCGCCGGTGCAGAGCGGCGACGCTAACAGCGACTATAACGCTGCGGTAGCGCTGATTCTGGAAAAGAAACAGTATGACCAGGCGATTGCCGCGCTGCAGGCGTGGGTGAAGCGCTATCCTGATTCAACCTATCAGCCGAACGCCAATTACTGGCTGGGGCAGTTGAATTACAACAAAGGTAAAAAAGACGACGCGGCTTATTATTACGCCACCGTGGTGAAAAATTACCCGAAGTCGCCGAAAGCCTCTGAAGCGTTGCTAAAGGTTGGCGTCATCATGCAGGAGAAAAACGACACGGCGAAAGCTAAAGCGGTTTACCAGCAGGTGATCAAACTTTACCCCAATACCGATTCAGCAAAGCAGGCGCAAAAACGCCTCGACGGGCTGTAATTTGTGCAGCCAGCACCGGATTTTGCCTGATTTCTGGTCTGGCAGCATGAAAGGTAAGCAGTTGACGCCGCTGGTGGAAAATAAGGGTTGCGCTACATCGGTAAATCAGTAATATATGCCGCCGTTGCCGGGACAGATTGCAAATGTGTCTGGCAAGCCTGAAGATGGGTCGTTAGCTCAGTCGGTAGAGCAGTTGACTTTTAATCAATTGGTCGCAGGTTCGAATCCTGCACGACCCACCATCTTCTCAGCGAACAGGTTCTTTTCTCTGTTACTGCGAAACTTCAGCATCGCTTCACAACCTAAAGATGGGTCGTTAGCTCAGTCGGTAGAGCAGTTGACTTTTAATCAATTGGTCGCAGGTTCGAATCCTGCACGACCCACCATCTTTTCGCAGGCTTCAGGTTTGCGGGTTGTAAGCCCCAAGCGGGTCGTTAGCTCAGTCGGTAGAGCAGTTGACTTTTAATCAATTGGTCGCAGGTTCGAATCCTGCACGACCCACCAATTCAGAAAAAAGCGCCTTATGGGCGCTTTTTTCGTTTCTGTGCACCTGAGCTTAACGAGCAGGATGAGAGCCTGCGCAGGTTCGACTGAATCGCCGGAGCGATTCAGGCTGATGCGAAGCATCACCCACAGGGCGAGGCCCCGGACGGGCCGAGGCAAATCCTGCATGACCCACCAATTCAGAAAAAAGCGCCTTATGGGCGCTTTTTTCGTTTCTGTGCACCTGAGCTTAACGTGCAGGATGAGAGCCTGCGCAGGACAGATTTTATTTCCGCGCCATCCTCCCGGTTACGACCTTTTCTTCGCCTTCGCAGCCGTAAGGCTCTCCCAGATATGCATCACCGCATAGCTGCGCCATGGACGCCACTGCCGGGAACGCGCCTCCGCCTCAGACGGCTTCAGGCCGCCAAGATTATTACGGATGGCGATATCCTCTTTGGGGAAAGCGTCCGGCCAGCGCAGGGCGCGCATAGCAATATAGTGCGCCGTCCAGGGGCCAATGCCCGGCAGCGCGACCAGCTGTTTCATTACCGTCTCCGGCGACTGAGTGGCGTTAAAGCGCAGCGTTCCTGCTGCGCACGCCTGCGCAAAAGCGATAATGGCGCGCGAGCGCGCGCTGACGATACCCAGCGGCGCAACATCGTCCACCGTCAGGCTGGCAATGCGCTCAGGCTGCGCCGTGTAGCGCGTCAGATCGGAGAACGGCGTCTCGCAGGGCTCGCCAAAGGCGGCGGCAAAGCGGCTGCTGACGGTGGTGGCGGCCTTAACCGTCACCTGCTGGCCGATAATAGCGCGCACGCCAAGCTCAAACGCGTCGAATGCGCCCGGCACACGTAAACCGGGATGCGCTATCAGGCTGGGAGCCAGTAACGCATCCTGAGCCAGACAGGCGGCAATTATCTGCGGCTGGGCGTTGAGGTCGAAAAGATCGCGCAGTCGTCGAAGCAGCAGCGGCAACACCGGCGTCAGCGAAGTGGAAAAAGTGACCTGTAGCGCGCTCTTGTCAGGCAAATGGGACACGCTGACCCAGCCGCGACAGCGGCCCAGCGCCACGGTGCGCCGATAGGTGCCATCCTGCACCGCCTCGACCTCTTTCATGACATGCGTCTGCAAAAAGGCCAGCATCGCCTCCCAGTCATAGGGCGGGCGATACACAAGGCGCAGCGTGGCGCTGTCGCCCGGCTGTGTGCGCGTCGCGGCGCTGATGCCTTTTCGCAGCGCACTCGGCGTCATGCGATAGCGCGCCCGAAACACGTCGTTAAAACGGCGCAGGCTACTGAAACCGCTGGCGTAGGCCACTTCCGTCACTGGCAGCTGCGTCTCCGTCAGCAGCTGCTTCGCCAGCAGCATACGGCGCGTCTGCTTCAGCTCCAGCGGCGATACGCCAAGTTCCTGCTGCACGATACGACGTAGCTGACGCAGGCTAACGCCAAACTCGGCGGCGATCGCCTCCAGCCCTTCGCGCTCCTCCAGCATGCCCTCTTCAATACGCTGAATCAGCCGATCCGCCACGCGGTGAGGCTGGTCGACCGGCGCATTGCCCGGCGCCAGCTCGGGCCGACAGCGCAAGCAGGGACGAAAATGGGCTTTCTCCGCCGCTTCGGCGCTGGCGAAAAACAGGCAGTTTTTCTGCTGCGGCGCTTTAACCGGACAGATGGGGCGGCAGTAAATGCCGGTCGACGTGACGCCGACGAAAAAAACGCCGTCGAAACGGGTATCGCGCGAGGTTAACGCCTGATAAGCAATCTCAGAATCGAACATGATGACTCCTGCAAATAAACAGAGCCTATACCCGGTTTCTGATGCAGACTCGCTGTTTTCGGACAGCAAAGCAGTTTAGCCTGATGACCGAAAACGGCCAGCGCGCCATGGATAAAATGCGACAATAGAGACTGTCTCAAACCGGGAGAACGGCATCATGTATCACTTCAAACTTGTCTCCACGCCGGTGGGCGAACTGAAACTGTTGGCGAGCGAGCGCGGACTCGCAGCCATCCTGTGGAAAAACGACGACCCGCATGGTTCGCGCTTTCTGCCGCAAACGCGCGATGAGGCGCATCCAGTCCTTATTGAAGCCGAGCGTCAGCTGCGGGAATATTTTGCCGGCGAACGCCGCTGCTTTACGCTGCCGCTCGACTTCGTCGGCACCGAGTTTCAGAAAAAAGTGTGGAACGCGCTGGTGGCGATCCCCTTTGGGGAAACGCGCAGCTACAGCGAAATCGCGCGCCAGATTGGGCACCCGCAGGCGGTGCGCGCGGTGGGGGCGGCGAACGGCAGAAATCCTCTCTCTATCGTCGCGCCCTGTCATCGCGTTATCGGCGCCAACGGCAAGCTCACCGGCTTTGCCGGCGGGCTGGAGGTCAAAGCCTTCCTGCTGGATCTGGAAATGCCGCAAAAAGCGGGCGTGCTGCCGCTGTTCGTCGAGGAGCCGCGCTAAGCTGCCGCTTAAAAAAGAGCACGACACCGCGGGTCGTTTCCGCTATCGTGTTTAGCATATAAAACACGATGGCGGAATGAACGCATATATCCGCTGTTTTAAATGATTTTCGTTCATTTGATAAAACGAGAGCGGTGTAATGAGTGCTTTATTCGATACAGAAAACGCAGCCTGGCCCTTTCCGGCCAAACCCGCGCGGCTCAGTGCCGATGAAAAAGAATTTTACCTCAGCAAAATCAAGCGCCTGCTAAAAGAACGCAATGCGGTGATAGTGGCTCACTACTACACCGATCCGGAAATCCAGGCGCTGGCGGAAGAGACCGGCGGCTGCGTAGCGGACTCGCTGGAGATGGCGCGCTTTGGCAGCACGCATCCCGCCTCAACGCTGCTGGTGGCGGGCGTGCGTTTTATGGGCGAAACCGCCAAAATCCTCAGCCCGGAAAAAACCGTGCTGATGCCAACGCTGCAGGCTGAATGTTCCCTCGATCTCGGCTGCCCCATTGAAGAGTTCACCGCTTTTTGCGATGCCCATCCCGACCGTACCGTGGTGGTTTACGCCAACACCTCGGCGGCGGTCAAAGCGCGCGCTGACTGGGTTGTGACCTCCAGCATTGCGGTTGAGCTGATCGACCATCTCGACAGCCTGGGCGAAAAGATCATCTGGGCGCCGGATCGTCATCTCGGCCGCTACGTTACGCAAAAAACCGGCGCGGACGTGCTCTGCTGGCAGGGCGCCTGCATTGTGCATGACGAATTCAAAACCCAGGCGCTGCTGCGCATGAAAGCCCTCTATCCCGACGCGGCGGTGCTGGTGCATCCGGAATCGCCGCAGGCGGTGGTCGATCTGGCTGACGCGGTCGGCTCGACCAGCCAGCTGATTCAGGCGGCGCAGCGGCTGCCGCATCCGCAAATGATCGTGGCGACCGATCGCGGCATCTTCTACAAAATGCAGCAGGCGGTGCCGGAAAAAACGCTGCTGGAAGCGCCCACCGCGGGCGAAGGCGCCACCTGCCGCAGCTGCGCGCACTGCCCCTGGATGGCGATGAACGGCCTTAAAGCTATTGCCGAAGGGCTGGAGCAGGGCGGCGCGCAGCATGAAATAGCGGTTGATGCCGCGCTGCGCGAGGCGGCATTATTGCCGCTCAACCGCATGCTATCCTTTGCTGCGGAACTCAAACTTAAGGTCAAAGGGAACGCCTGAGGAACAGATGATGGATTTTTTCAGCACAAGCAATATCCTGGTTCATATTCCGCTCGGCGCGGGCGGCTACGATCTTTCATGGATTGAAGCCATCGGCACGCTGGCGGGGCTGCTCTGCATCTGGCTCGCCAGCCTGGAGAAAGTCATCAACTATCCGTTCGGCCTGATCAACGTCACGCTGTTCGCCGCGATCTTCTTTCAGATCCAGCTCTACGCCAGCCTGCTGCTGCAGCTTTTCTTCTTCGTCGCGAATGTCTATGGCTGGTACGCATGGAGTCGACAAACCGACGATCGCCAGGCTGCGCTGAAAATCCGCTGGCTGCCGCTGCCGAAAGCGCTGGGCTGGGGGGCGGTCTGCGTCGTCGCCATTGCGCTGATGACGCGCTATATCGATCCGGTCTTCGCTTTCCTGACCCAGATCGCCGTATCGCTGATGAACGCGCTTGGCCTGCAGGTTGCGATGCCGACGCTGCAGCCCGATGCCTTTCCGTTCTGGGACGCCAGCATGATGGTGCTCTCTATCGTGGCGATGATCCTGATGACGCGTAAATATGTCGAAAACTGGCTGCTGTGGGTGGTTATCGACATCATCAGCGTCATGATCTTCGCGCGTCAGGGCGTCTACGCCATGGCGCTGGAGTATGTGATTCTGACGCTGATTGCGGTTAACGGTTCGCGCATGTGGATAGCGAGCGCGCGCCAGCATGGCTCGCGCGCGCTGGCGCGTCAGTGAGGATGCGCATGTTCGCCGTGATGATGGTGATGCGCCGGCTCTGAGCTATCGCTAAAGCCAAGCTCGCAGTCGGGCGTGGCGCACGGCTGATACTCCATCTGCACCGTAGCGTGTTCAATTTTATACTTCTGGTGCAGATAGTGATGGATACGCTGCAGTAGCGCATCGTGATCGTAAGGCGGGATCACATGCACGTGCAGCGTTACCACGGGTTTCTCGCCCACCTGCCAGACGTGCACATGGTGCACGTTGCGCACCTCCGGAATATTCAGCGTTAAATCGCGCGTCAGCTTCTCCGCATTGATCACTTCCGGCGCGCCCTCCAGCAGTTCGTGCAGGCTTTCGCGCAGCAGCGCCCAGGCGCTGCGCAGCACCAGTAGCGACACCAGCAGAGACAGAATCGGGTCGATGGGCGTCCAGCCGGTATAAAGAATAATCAACGCCGCAATAATCGCGCCGACCGAGCCGAGCAGATCGCCCATCACGTGCAGGGCAGCAGCGCGCACATTAAGGTTCTTCTCCTCGCTGCCGTGGTGCAGCAGCCAGAAAGAGAGCATATTCGCCAGCAGGCCGCCGATGGCGATGCCGAGCATCAGGCCGCCGGTTACCGGCTGCGGCTGGTAAAAGCGGCGCAGCGCCTCCCAGACGATAAGCGCAGTGATCACCAGCAGGGCTATTGCGTTAACGAACGCCGCCAGCGTGGTAAGACGCAACAGGCCAAAGGTGTGCCGGGCGTTGGGTTTGCGCTGGGCGAAATGCACCGCCAGCAGCGCCATCAGCAGCGCGGCGGCGTCGGTGAGCATATGTCCGGCATCGGCCAGCAGCGCCAGCGAGCCGGAGATCCATCCGCCAACCGCCTCCGCCACCATAAAGAGTGCCGTCACGGCGAAGGCGGCCGCGAGGCGTTTACGATTGCCTGCCGGCGCGCTATGAGAGTGATTATGAGCCATAAGAGTCCAGTTTTTTCAGTAACCTGTTGGTGAGTAATAGTAGCAAATCCCAGTCGTCCGGCGCGTCCTGCTGCTGTTTAGCACGATCGGCCAGCTGCTGACAGAGTGCGGCGCCCTCTTGCATACCGATCAGCAGCCAGCTTCCCTTCAGGCGATGCGCCGCCTCCGCCAGCTGTGTCCAGTCGCTTGCCGCGCGCGCCGCTGTAATGCGCGCCACGTCGCTGTTCAGCGCGTCGCGCAGGGTCTGGCTGAGACGCGCCAGAAATTTCTCGTTCTGCTGCGCCAGCTGACGCAGATTATCATCCAGCGCCGCCAGCGGGTCCCGATCGAAATGCGCCAGCAGCGCGGCGAGATCGCTGAGCTGCACTGGCTTGATCAGCACGCGTTCGTTCTCCTGCAGCGGCAGGCTGAGCAACTGCGCGTCAGCTGAGCAGAGCACCCGCATCGGCAGCGTCTGATGCTGGCGGTCGCGGCGACGCAGCAGCCGCAGCAGCAGCTGGCCGTCCGGGCGCGGCATCATCTGGTCGATAAACAGCAGATCGTAGGGCCGAGCGGCGTCGGCGCGCAGCAGGGCGCGCCCCTCGGCAAAACAGTCCGCCTCAACCGCGAACCGCGCCAGCTGCTGCTGCAACACCAGCAGATTCGCCGGATGATCGTCGACGATGGCGACGCGCAGCGCGGCGTAGCGGGGCAGGATAGCGTTCTCCTGCGGCGCGGCCTCGCAGCGCTGCAGCGGCAGCGTCACCGTCACGTCGGTGCCTCTGCCGGGCTGCGAGCGCAGCGCGATGTCGCCGCCCATGCGCTGCACAATCTCCCGGCAGATAAACAGCCCCAGCCCGCTGCCCTGCACCGATACCTTTTTGGCGGACGGCGCCTGATACCAGGGATCGAACAGCTTCGCCTGCTCTTCCGGCGGAATGCCGCTGCCGCTGTCGCGCAAAGTAAATACCAGCCGTTCGTCGGCGGCGAGCGTCAGGCGTATCTCGCCCTCGGTCGTGAATTTCAGCGCATTGGTCATCAGGTTATTGATCACCTGCTGTAGCCGATCCGCATCTATCATCACGCGATCCGGCAGCGGCGTCAGCGCCTCGACGCTCAGCGTCGGGCCGTCCACGCGCATCAGCGGATGATAAAAGCGCTGCTGCTGGGCCAGCCATTCCCCCAGCGCCAGCGGACGCGGCGCAAGGGCAAAGCTGTTGCTCTCAATACGCGCGTGATCCTGCAGATCGTTCAGCAGCGTCAGCAGCGAACGTGCGCTGCTATAGACCAGCGCCAGGTTCGCGGAGCGCGCTTTTTCCAGCTCCAGCAGACCCAGAATCGCCTGCATCGGCGTACGTAACTCATGGCTGACGGTGGCAAGAAACTGGCTTTTCATCGCATTGGCGCGCTCGGCCTGTTGACGTTGAAGACGCTCGCGACGCTGCTGCCAGTAACGGCGCGCCAGCAGCAGCAGTAAAATGACGATAGCCGCGCCCGCCGCGGCGAGCACCAGCCGCGGCAGTGCGCGCATCGCCATCACATTGCCCGGCTGCGGCGGCGTCAGCCAGCCGTCACGCATCTGACGCTGCGTGTCGACGGGAATTTGCTGTAGCGCGCGGTTGATCAGCGGACGCAGCAGCGGCTGGTCGGCGGTCACGCCCAGCGCGATTGGCCAGGCGATATCGCTGGCGGCGAAGGCGAGATGCAGCCGATCGCCGTAGCGTCCGGCGATGCGCCAGCGCGCCGACAATACATTATCGGCCAGCGCATCGATCTGCCCATTCGCCAGCGCGTCGTACAGGCTGGCACGATCGGTAAAGACCTGCGGCGTCACGTCCGGCGGCAACAGCTGCGTCGCCACGTCGTCGCGCAACAGGCCGATGCGTTTGCCCGACAGATCGTGCCAGCGGCTAAAGCTGGCGTCGCGCCGACTATAAATGCCCCACAGCGCGCGCCAGACCGGCAGCGTGGCGTTTTGCGTCGCTTCGCCGTTGAGCGGCTGCGTCAGCCGCAGCATCACCTGATGCTGCGCCAGCAGTTCATCAGCCTGTTGCGGGCCAGCGACCCAGCGCGGCGCGAAGCGAACGCCGCTGCTCTGCGCGATAGCGTTCAGCAGATCGACGCTGTAGCCGCGCGCCGCGCCGTTGCTGTCACGGTAGCTCCAGGGCGCGTTGTCGCTTTCCGCCGCGTAGTCGATCACCGGATGCGCGCGCAGCCATGCGCGCTCCGCCGCGCTCAGCATCAGGGTTTGCGTATCCTGATAGCGCGGCAGCGGCGCGCCCCAGCGCGACTGCAGATTGGTCACCAGCTCGGCAGGCAGCTGGCGCAGACTCTGATTCAGCCAGTCGATTAGCCCGGCATCACGGGCGAAAGCGCGCAGCGTCAGCTGGCCGACATCCAGCTGTGAGGCGATCTGATAGATCTCCCCCTGCTGCAGCTGACTGAGCAGAAAACTGGCGCTGATCTCATCCGCCACCACATAGTCGTTCTGCTGATTCAGCAGCGTGGAGAGCGCCTGGAGATCGTTGCTGTAGGTGCGCCAGCGATGTTTTTCCGCAACCGCCGCGGGCAGCTGCGCCAGCGTCACGCCGCTAATAGCGAGCTGCGCGTTCTGACTATTGAACATCACGGCGCGCGCGTTGCGCTGGCTGCGATAGATGCGCAGCGGACTGCTGAACCAGCTTTCGCTGTGCAGCACGCCCGCCGGCAGCGGGTTCGGCAGCGCGCCCAGCGCAAAATCGATCTGGCCGCTCTGCAGCGCTGCCATCAGCTGCGCGCGATCGGCGAACAGCTTTAGTGTGAAGCGGGCGCCGGTGAGCTGATGCAGCGCGGCCAGCGCATCGGCGTCAAGACCGTACAGCTCGTCGCCGACGCGCATCGTCCAGGGCGCGTTACTCTCCTCCAGCAGCCCGACGCGCAGCGTTTTTCCCTGCATCGTATCGGCGCCGTTGACAGGCATCATCATCGGCAGATCCAGGCTGCTGACCGGCCGCACTTCCGCCCAGGTTAGGGTAACGACCAGAGAGAGCAGCAGTAGCAGCCATTTCACTGCTGCGCTTTCCACAGGTCAGCCAGCTCCACCACCGAGCGCGCGCCGGTTTTTTCCAGAATATTCTTTTTATGGGTACTGACGGTTTTGTTGCTGATATGCAGCTGTTCGGCGATTTGCAGATTAGAGAGGCCGGTCGCCAGCAGTGCCAGCACCTGTTGTTCTTTACTGGTGAGCGGCAGGGCAGGCGCGTCAGCGGCGGGCGGAAAAGCGAGCTGGCCGCCCAGCACGGCGAGAATAGCGCTCAGCAGCTGCTCCATACGCTGGCTTTTGACGACATAGCCTGCCGCGCCCAGCGCCTGCGCGCTGCGCAAATAGTGACTGCTCTGTTGAGCCGAATAGATCAGAACCGGGATCAAGGGGAAGTGGATCTTCAGGCGACGCAGGATTTCCAGCCCGTCGCCGTCCGGCAGCCCGATATCCAGCACGATAATATCAGTGGGCTGCGTCAGCAGCTGGTGCGCCTGCTGTTCGCTGGCGGCGGACCGTAAAAGGATGGGGAAGGGCGCTCGTTCAAGCGCGGCTTCCAGCGCCACTTCAACCAGCGGATGGTCATCTATCAACAACAGCGAGGCCATGAAAATTTCCTGACAGGATTCATTGCCCCAGCATAGCGGAAGTTAGCGTAGAGAAAAATAATGGAGAGCCGAAGCTCTCCAGAATATATTACTGTGTGGTGCCGTCGGTTTTACGGTCGACTTTACCGCCGCCCTCTTTGGTTTGCACCTTGCTGTTAATATCCGGGCACTTGCCATCTTTACACTGGCTATTTTGATCCATTTCGTTAGCGGACATATTGCTGCCGCTCGTGCTGCCGCCATTAGCCGCAGGATTAGTATTGGTGTCAGTGTTATTAATCTTGTCATTATTGACTTTATTCGGCGGCAGATTCTGTTTTGCGCCGCCCGCTGCCGCGCCTGCTTCAGCCGCCTGGTTAGCGGTACCGTTATTGTCGGCCATTGCCGCGCCGCTGCCTAATGTCATTGCCGCCGTCAGAAAAATCATTGCAAATTTATTCATCATTATGCTCCTGTAATCAATGAAAGCTGCTGTTTGAAACCCGATGCTGCAGTTTGACGCAAAGATGTTCCGGCGAAATTTAATTTCACCCAAAGGTCGTCCGGAAGAGATAAATAATGTAAGCGAACCATTCCTCAGTGCTTACAAGTAAAAGCCTAGTTGAGAACCCTATAAATGCAAATTTCACGCGTGCATTTAAGATGCGTCCTGAATTTACACTCCGGGCGCAACGGGATAAATTGGGCGGGTTGTGCCCGACGCGCGTTGGGCCAGAAATAAATGGAATGATTAATGAATTACCAGAACGATGATTTACGCATTCGGGATATCAAAGAGCTGCTGCCTCCCGTTGCGCTGCTGGAAAAATTTCCCGCAACCGATAATGCCGCTCGCACCGTTGCCCGCGCCCGCGACGCTATCCATCAGATTTTGCAGGGCCAGGACGATCGCCTGCTGGTGGTAATTGGCCCCTGTTCGATTCACGATCCGCAGGCGGCAAAAGAGTACGCTTCGCGCCTGCTGAAGCTGCGTGACGAACTGAAAGGCGAGCTGGAAGTGGTGATGCGCGTCTATTTTGAAAAGCCGCGCACCACCGTGGGCTGGAAAGGGCTGATTAACGATCCCTATATGGATGGCAGCTTCCAGCTGAACGACGGCCTGCGTCTGGCGCGCCAGCTGCTGCTGGAGATCAATGACAGCGGACTGCCAGCGGCAGGCGAGTTTCTCGATATGATTACGCCGCAGTACGTGGCGGACTTAATGAGCTGGGGCGCCATCGGCGCGCGCACCACCGAGTCGCAGGTGCATCGCGAACTGGCGTCAGGACTCTCCTGTCCGGTCGGCTTCAAAAACGGCACCGACGGCACCATCAAAGTGGCTATCGATGCGATTAACGCCGCCGGTTCGCCGCACTGTTTCCTTTCTGTGACCAAGTACGGCCACTCGGCGATTGTGGAAACCAGCGGCAATGCGGACTGCCATATCATTCTGCGCGGCGGCAAAGAGCCAAACTACAGCGCGCAGCACGTCAGCGCGGTAAAAGCCGGGCTGGAGAAGGCCGGTCTGCCTCAGCAGGTGATGATCGACTTCAGCCACGCCAACAGCAGCAAGCAGTATCAGAAGCAGATGGAAGTAGCAGATGACGTGGCGGCGCAAATTTCAGGCGGCGAGCACGGCATTATGGGCGTGATGATTGAAAGTCATCTGGTCGAGGGCAATCAGAGCCTGGAGAGCGGCGAGCCGCTGGTCTACGGCAAGAGCGTTACCGACGCCTGCATCGGCTGGAGTGACACAGATAAAGTGCTGCGCCAGCTGGCGGCCGCCGTTAAGCAGCGCCGCGGCTGATTAGCAGCGACTCAGATGCCGTTCACGTCACCACCCGAGCGGCAGCAATAAAAAAGGCCAGACATCTTTCTGGCCTTTCTGCATTTCAGCTAACGCTTACTTCGCTTTACCCTGGTTAGCGACGGCTGCAGCTTTCGCCGCGATCTCGTCCGCATCGCCCAGATAGTAGTGTTTGATCGGTTTGAAATTCTCGTCGAACTCATAAACCAGCGGAACGCCGGTCGGAATGTTCAGCTCAAGGATCTCATCTTCGCTCATATTGTCGAGGTATTTCACCAGCGCGCGCAGCGAGTTGCCGTGCGCAGCGATGATCACTTTCTCGCCGCTTTTGATGCGCGGCAGAATGCTCTCGTTCCAGTAAGGAATAACGCGATCGATGGTCAGCGCCAGGCTCTCAGTGGTCGGCAGCTGCTCAGCGCTCAGTTTCGCATAGCGCGGGTCATGGCCGGGGAAACGCTCGTCGCTGCGATCCAGCTCCGGCGGCGTAACCGCGAAGCCGCGACGCCACTGTTTCACCTGGTCGTCGCCATATTTGGCAGCGGTTTCCGCTTTGTCCAGACCCTGCAGCGCGCCATAGTGGCGCTCGTTCAGACGCCAGGATTTCTCAACCGGCAGCCAGGCCTGATCCAGCTCATCAAGAACATTCCACAGAGTGTGAATGGCGCGTTTCAGCACGGAGGTGTAAGCAAAATCGAAGACGAAACCTTCTTTTTTCAGCAGCTGACCGGCTGCTTTGGCTTCGGTGCGACCTTTATCAGAAAGGTCCACGTCATACCATCCGGTAAAGCGGTTTTCCTGGTTCCACTGACTTTCGCCGTGGCGGACCAGAACCAGCTTAGTTACGGCCATAGTTAACTCCTTAACTCTTTGATGTTTCTACGATAATGGAAACCTTGCTGCAACCAACCCGACGCGCGCGCCCGGCGGCACATGGATAGCGCCATACCATAGCGGAAAACGGCGCAGGGCGTAAGCCTGTCGGCGACGCACTGCGCGTTTTTCATCCGGCGGCTCAGCGCGGCGTAAAGCGGTAGCGCGTCACGGACTCCCAGCGCTCGCCCGGCTGCAGCCAGCATGAGGGCTGGGGCCACTCAGGATGATTCGGCGAATCCGGTAAAAATTCGCTCTCAAGCGCAATACCCTGGAAAGCAGTATAGCTTTCCTGCTCACGCGCGCGCGTTCCCGCCAGATAGTTGCCGGTATAGAACTGCAGCGCGGGCGCGGCGGTCATCACGGTCAGCTGCAATTCGCCGTCGGCGGACCAGAGCTGCGCGGCAGGCTGGCTGGCGTCGCCAGCGCTGTCGAGCAGAAAGGCGTGATCGTAGCCCTTAACCGCCTGCTGATCCGCGTCGGCGAGGAAATCCTGTGCCACGATTTTCGCCTCGCGAAAATCGAAGCTGGTGCCTGTCACCGCTTTCAGCGGCGCGTTGGGAATACCGGCGCTGTCGACAGGCAGATAATGTTCGGCCAGCAGTTGTAAGCGATGCTGGCGCGCGTCGCCATGATGCGCGTCAAGATTAAAGTAGGCGTGGTTCGTCAGGTTGACCGGGCAGGGCTTATCGACCTCGGCCTGATAGCTGATCGACAGGCAATTGTCGTCGTCCAGCTCATAGCGCACCTGCGCCAGCAGATTGCCTGGATAGCCCTGATCGCCGTCTGGCGAGTCAAGCCGGTAAACCACGCTGGTTTCGCTCTGGCTGACGATCTGCCAGCGACGCTTGTCGAAACCCTGCGGCCCGCCGTGTAGCTGATGCTCGCCCTGATTCGCCGCCAGCTGAATATGCTGCTGCGTCAGCGTCGCATTGGCGATGCGGTTGGCATAGCGTCCGATAGTCGCGCCGAGATAGGCATCCTGATGCAGGTAGTCGGAAGGCGTGGCGCAGCCGAGCAGGGCTTCACGCACGCTGCCGTCGCGCATCGGCACGCGCGCCGACAGCCAGGTCGCGCCCCAGTCCATAAACGTCGCCACCATGCCGTTGGCGTTGCGTAAAACGGTAATGCGCCACGGCTGGCCGTCTGGCGCGTGTGAATTGACGTCGCTTAACATTGGCCGGCTCCTTCTGAGGCGGTGCAGACGTAGAACGTCTCTTTGATGCCGGTTTTCGCTTCGTACTGCTCCGCGACCGCCGCTTTCACCTGATCGACCAGATCGAACGGCATCAGGGCCACGACGCAGCCGCCGAAGCCGCCACCGGTCATACGTACGCCGCCGCGCTCGCCGATCTCCGCTTTGACGATCTCGACCAGCGTATCGATCGGCGGAACGGTGATCTCAAAGTCATCGCGCATTGAGGCGTGTGATTCCGCCATCAGTTCGCCCATACGTTTCAGGTCGCCTCTGCTCAGCGCGTCGGCGGCTTCCAGCGTACGGGCGTTTTCGGTCAGAACGTGACGCACGCGTTTTGCTACCTGCGGATCCAGCTCGTGCTCTACCGCTTTGAACTGTTCGATATCTACGTCGCGCAGCGCAGGCTGGGCGAAGAAGCGCGCGCCGGTTTCGCACTGTTCGCGGCGCGTATTGTATTCGCTGCCAACCAGATTGCGGCGGAAGTTAGAGTTGATGATCACCACCGCGATATCTTTCGGCATAGAGACCGGACGAGTGCCGAGCGTGCGGCAGTCGAGCAGCATGGCGTGATCTTTCTTGCCCAGCGCGGAGATCAGCTGATCCATAATGCCGCAGTTGCAGCCGACGAACTGGTTCTCTGCCTCCTGACCGTTGACGGCGATGGCCGCGCCGTCGAGCTTCAGGTGATAAAGCTGCTGAAATACGGTGCCGACCGCCACTTCCAGCGACGCTGACGAACTCAGGCCAGCGCCCTGCGGTACGTCGCCGCTGATCACCATATCTACGCCGCCGAAGCTGGCGTCACGCTGCTGCAGATGTTTCACCACGCCGCGCACGTAATTGGCCCACATCGGCTCTTTCACGCTCATAATCGGCGCGTCGAGCGAGAAGCTGTCCTGCTGATTATCGTAATCCACCGCGACGACGTGCACCTGACGATCGTCGCGTTTCGCGCAGGCAATCACCGTCTGATAGTCGATGGCGCACGGCAGCACGAAGCCGTCGTTGTAGTCGGTGTGTTCGCCAATCAGGTTGACGCGGCCTGGCGCCTGGATCGTGTGGGTCGGCGCATAGCCAAAGGTGTCGGTGAAAATCTGCTGCGTGGTGCTTTTTAAGCTCATTGTTTTGCCTCGCGGAAATGAATATCGCTAACAGCGCGCAGGCGTTCCGCCGCCTGTTCCGCCGTTAAATCGCGTTGGGTTTCGGCCAGCATTTCGTAGCCGACCATAAATTTGCGAACCGTAGCCGAGCGCAGCAGCGGCGGGTAAAAGTGCGCGTGCAGCTGCCAGTGATCGTTCTCTTCACCGTTGAACGGCGCGCCGTGCCAGCCCATGGAGTAGGGGAAAGAGCACTGGAACAGGTTGTCGTAGCGGCTGGTCAGCTGCTTGAGCGCCTTCGCCAGATCTGCGCTCTGCTCAGGCGAGAGATCGTTCAGGCGTTTAACCTGCGCTTTCTTCGGCAGCAGCAGCGTCTCGAACGGCCAGGCCGCCCACCAGGGCACCACCGCCAGCCAGTGTTCGGTCTCGACTACGGTGCGGCTTCCGTCGCTGAGCTCGCGCGCGGCGTAATCCACCAGCATCGGCGAGCGGTGCGCGGCGTAATAGGCGCGCTGATTAGTGTCTTCGCGCTGCGCTTCGTTGGGTAAAAAGCTGTTGGCCCACACCTGACCATGTGGATGAGGATTGGAGCAGCCCATCGCCGCGCCTTTGTTTTCAAAAACCTGCACCCAGGGATAGCGCTGGCCGAGATCGGCGGTCTGCGCCTGCCAGGTTTTTACCACCTCTTCCAGCGCAGGCAGCGACATCTCCGGCAGCGTTTTGCTGTGGTCCGGCGAGAAGCAGATCACCCGGCTGGTGCCGCGCGCGCTTTCGCAGCGCATCAGCACATCGCTGCTTTCCGGCGCTTCTGGCGTCTCGGTCATCAGCGCGGCGAAGTCGTTAGTGAAGACGTAAGTGCCTTTATAGTCAGGGTTCTTGTCGCCGGTGACGCGCGTGTTGCCCGCGCAGAGGAAGCAGTCCGGATCGTGCGCCGGCAGCGTCTCTTGCGATGGGGTTTCCTGCGCGCCTTGCCAGGGACGTTTGGCACGGTGTGGCGAAACGAGGATCCACTGATCGATCAGCGGATTGTAACGGCGATGCGGATGATCGACCGGGTTAAATTTTTCCATGTTGAGTCCTGGTTAACGTCAAAAAGCCAGACAGGCATTGTTAAAAAGTAGCACATCAGCGCCCGATAAAGCGTGATCAAGTCTGGATAAATGGAATCGTTTACACAAGCTGAAAATTCTTATTCAAAGCCTTTCTCTGTGGAATAAGCAAGTTAAAAAGGCTAAGCAATGGTAGCGGTTACATGAGGCGGGGCAGGCGGGATAAGCGGACGCCGCCGGGCGGCGTCGCGCTGATTAACGCAGGCTCTCCTGCTGGTAGGCGTAGCCCTCTGCGGCAGGGACAAAGCTCAGGCGATGGGTAATGCAGCGCGGGGCGTCTTCGGCATGGTGCGAAACGAACAGCAGCTGCGTGCGGCCTTCGCCAATCAGAATATCGACGAAACGGCGCACCAGCTGGCGGTTGATGGGATCCAGTCCCTGAAGCGGCTCATCAAGGATCAGCAGCGCCGGATGCTTCACCAGCGCGCGCGCGATCAGCACCAGCCGCTGCTGACCCCAGGAGAGACTGTGGAACGGCGCGTCGGCCAGCGCGTTGTCCATGCCGAGCAGCGCCAGCCACTGCCGCGCCAGCGCCTTTTGCCGTTCCGATACCGCCTGATAGAGGCCGATCGAATCGAAAAAGCCGGAGAGGATCACGGTGCGCACGTTCACGCTGACGCGATAGTCGAGATGCAGGCTGCTGCTGACATAGCCGATATGCTGTTTGATATCCCAGATGGTTTCGCCGCTGCCGCGCCTGATGCCGAACAGCGTGAGATCGTTGCTGTAGCCCTGGGGATGATCGCCAGTGACCAGACTCAGCAGCGTCGATTTACCCGCGCCGTTAGGGCCGACAATTTGCCAGTGTTCGCCGGCGTTAACCTGCCAGCTCAGCCCGTTAATTACCGCTTTATCATTGTAAGAGACCACGCCGTTGCGCAGTATGACGCGCGGCGCATCCGTTGCCAGCTGTGGAAGCTGATCGGGGGCGTCCGGCTCCGGCAGGGCCATCCCCTCCAGCTGTTCGCTGTGCGCCAGCTGCGCCACCAGCGCCTCCGCCAGGATCGCATCGCGCGCGCCGACGTGGGTCAGGGTGCACTCCGCAAGCACGCCTACCTGCTGAATAAAATCGGGAATATCGTCAAAACGGTTGAGTACCAGCACCAGAGCGACATCAGGCTGCTGCAGGCTCGCCAGCATCTCCGTCAGGCTGGCGCGCGAGGCGACATCAAGGCCGTCAAAGGGCTCGTCGAGGATCAGCAGATCGGGCTGTTTCATCAGCGCCTGACAGAGCAGGACTTTGCGCGTCTCGCCGGTGGAAAGATATTTAAAGCGCCGGTCGAGCAGATAACCAATCCTGAACCGCTCCGCCAGCGCCAGTGCGCGCGCGTTATCTTTTATCTCGTCCTGGATAATCTCCAGCGCGGTGCGGCCGGTATCATCTTCGCCTTCGCTCAGCAGATCGGTGTTGTTGCGCTGCCATTCATCGGTGACCAGCTTTTGCAGCTGCTCCAGCGACAGACGCGTCGGACGCGCGAACTGGCTGATAAAATCGCCTTTTTCCGGCGTCAGCTCGCCCGCCAGCGCGCGCGCCAGCGACGATTTGCCGCTGCCGTTGGCGCCGACAAAGGCCCAGCTCTGGCCGCCTGCCAGCCGCAAATCGTTAAGGTTGAGTAATCGGGTGTCGCTAAGACGAAACGTGCCTTGCGAAATTTGCAATGAAGCCATGATTTATCCCATTTTATGCACTGTATTACCGAGTTGTAACCACAGCTGTCAGGGATGTCAAATCATGGCGCATCGATCAGAGCAGCGTAGCAATAATCGCGTGTTCGGCATTAAAACTCGCCGTCACGCTCTCTCCTGGCTGCAGATTCTGCTGCTGCACCTGCTGATTAGGCAGCGTCGCGCAGAGGATTTCGCCGCTCGGCAGCGTCATCAGCACTTCGCTCATCTGCTCTCCTGGCTCAATCTGACTCACCTGCGCGCTGAGCTGATTATCCGCCTGCGACGCTTCGCGGCTGACCTGAATCCATGGCGCTTTAATCAGCACAAGAACCTCTTTGCCCGCTTCGAGCTGCAAGCGCTCGACGCTGCGCTGGGTCAGCGCGACGTTAAGCTGGGTTGCGCCGTCCGCCAGCCGCACCTGAAGGCGCTGCACCACATGCTGTTCGTCATGCGCCACCACGGTGCCGAATAGCTGGTTGCGCGCGCTGGTCTGCAACGAAAAGCGCGCGATGGTCGCCAGCAGGCTGTCGAGGGGTACCGAATCGTTTTGCAGGGCGTCGAACGCCTTTTGCTGAATCTGTTCCAGCAGCTGAAACAGCTGAATAAGACGCTCGCCGTAGCGCGTCAGCTGCGCGCCGCCGCCGCCTTTGCCGCCGGTGGCGCGATCCACCAGGGTTTCGTCAGCCAGCTGGTTCATCTCGTTGATCGCGTCCCAGGCGCTTTTATAGCTGATGCCCGCCAGTTTCGCGCCCTGGCTAATAGAGCCGGTTTCGCGGATGCGTTTCAGTAACGTCATACGGCGCGGATCGGCAAACAGCTTCTGCTGCAGCCGGATGGTAAGGGAAAGTTCAGCCTGCATAGTCGCTTCTCCAGAAGATGTGAATGCAACGATCATAGCGGTGTCGGACGTAAAAAGTAAAAGCACGAAAAGGGCAGTGCGTTTTTTTCCTCAGACGTTACAATCACTTTTTTGCTTTGCTGAGTGAGACTTCCATGCTGGAACTGATTAAAAGCCTTGCTGTGGCGGTGATTATGGTGCCGGTGGTAATGGCGATTATGCTGGGCCTGATTTATGGTCTGGGCGAGGTGTTCAACGTCATCTCGAAATTTGGCCGCCGCGAGCACTCTTCACGCTCCACCCATTGATTTCCCGACGCCCGCTTAAGCGGGCGTTTTTATTGCGCCCGCTCAACCTTCTCCTTTTCCTGCCGATAATTTTGTAACGCTCCCCACATCTGCGTTGTATCATCGCCTACACAACGCATAACAGGAGAAAACTCATGACATTTCGTTCGTACCGCTGGGGGCTTGCCGCCGCGCTGAGCGTCACGCTGGCCGGGCAGGCTGTGGCCGCTGAAAAAGTGACCGTCTTCGCCGCCGCGTCGCTGACCAACGCGCTGCAGGAAATTGCGACGCAGTATAAAAAGAAAACCGACGTGGAAGTGGTGTCCTCTTTTGCCTCCTCCTCCACGCTGGCGCGCCAGATTGAACAGGGCGCGCCCGCCGATCTCTTTATTTCAGCCGATCAGCAGTGGATGGATGACGCCGTCGCGAAAAAGAGCATGGATGACGCCACGCGCGTGACCTTGCTCGGTAACGAGCTGGTGCTGGTCGCGCCGCGCAGCGACAGCGCGAAGCCCGTTACGCTGAATGAACAAACCGACTGGAAAAGCCTGCTGAAAGGCGAACGTCTGGCGGTAGGCGATCCTGACCATGTTCCGGCCGGCATCTATGCGCAGGAAGCGCTGCAAAAGCTGGGTGCCTGGCAGACGGTATTGCCGTCGCTGGCGCGCGCCAATAACGTCCGCGCCGCGCTGGCGCTGGTGGAGCGCAATGAGACGCCTTACGGCATCGTCTACGGTTCGGACGCGGTCGCCAGCGATAAAGTGCAGGTGGTCGGTACTTTCCCGGCCTCCAGCCATAAGCCGGTTGAATATCCCATGGCGATAGTAAAAGCGCATAATAACGCCGCCGTTAAGGCGTTTTATGATTATCTGAAAGGCCCGGAAGCGGCCGCAGTGTTTAAACAGTACGGATTCTCCCCGAAAGCATGATACTCAGCGATCCCGAATGGCAGGCGGTAATGCTCAGCCTGAAAGTCTCCAGCATTGCAGTGCTGTTTAGCCTGCCGTTTGGCATCCTTGTGGCCTGGATTCTGGTGCGCTGCCGGTTTCCAGGCAAATCTGTGCTCGACAGCATTATTCATCTGCCGCTGGTGTTGCCGCCGGTGGTGGTCGGCTATCTGCTGCTGATCGGCCTGGGACGACGCGGCGTGATCGGCCAGTACCTGTATGACTGGTTCGGCTTCAGCTTCGCCTTTAGCTGGCGCGGCGCGGCGCTCGCCTCTGCGGTGATCGCCTTTCCGCTGATGGTACGCGCTATCCGGCTGGCGCTGGAAGCGGTAGATATGCGACTGGAGCAGGCGGCGCGCACGCTCGGCGCCGGACGCTGGCGCGTCTTTTTCACTATCACGCTGCCGCTGACGTTGCCCGGCATAATCGTCGGCACCGTGCTGGCTTTTGCCCGTTCGCTGGGCGAGTTCGGCGCGACCATTACCTTTGTCTCCAATATCCCGCAGGAGACGCGTACGCTGCCGCTGGCGATGTTTACCCTGATCGAAACCCCTGGCGCTGAGGGCGCGGCGGCGCGTCTCTGCGTTATCGCGATCGCGCTGGCGCTGCTCTCCCTGATGATTTCCGAGTGGCTGGCGCGCTGGGGCCGCAAAAGGATGGGCGCCTGATGCTGACGCTGAATTTTTCACAGCGGCTGGGGGATCACCAGCTCGATATCGACGCGCAGGTCCCGGCGAAGGGCATTACAGCGGTATTCGGCGTCTCCGGCGCGGGCAAGACGTCACTGATCAACGCCATCAGCGGTCTGACGCAGCCGCAGCGCGGCACGATCGCGCTAAATGACCGTGTGCTGCTCGACGTAGAGAAAGGCGTGATGCTGCCGCCGGAAAAACGCCGCGTCGGCTATGTCTTTCAGGATGCACGGCTGTTTCCGCACTACCGCGTGCGCGGTAATTTACACTACGGCATGTCGTCCGCGATGAAAGGGCAGTTCGACGCGCTGGTCACGCTGCTGGGGCTGGAAACGTTGCTGGATCGCTTTCCGCTGTCGCTTTCGGGCGGTGAAAAACAGCGTGTCGCCATTGGCCGTGCGCTGCTGAGCGCGCCCGATATTTTGCTGATGGACGAACCACTCGCCTCGCTCGATCTGCCGCGCAAGCGCGAGCTGATGCCCTATCTGCAGAAGCTGGCGAAGCAGGTCGAAATCCCGGTGCTCTACGTGACGCACAGCCTTGATGAAATTTTACAGCTGGCGGAGAACGTGCTGGTGCTCGATCGCGGCGGCGTGAAGGCTTTCGGCCCGCTGGAAAAGGTCTGGAGCAGCAGCGCGATGCGCCCGTGGCTGCCGCTGAACGAGCTGACCAGCGTGCTGCGCGTGCAGGTGCTGGAACACCATCCCGACTATCCGATGAGCGCGCTGTCGCTCGGCGACCAGCATATCTGGGTGAGCCGGGTCAACCATCCGGTAAAAACGCCGCTGCGTATTCGTATCGCCTCGGCGGATGTCTCGCTGGCGCTGCAGCCGCCGCAGCACAGCTCGATTCGCAATATATTGCCGGCGCAGGTGGTAGAGCTGCTTGAGGTGGGCGATCAGGTTGAGGTTCGCTTGCGTATCGGCGTCAGCGAACTCTGGGCGCGCATTTCGCCCTGGGCGCGGGATGAGCTGGGCATTCGGCCGGATCAGTGGCTCTATGCCCAGATTAAAAGCGTGTCAGTCACCGCCTGATTACAGCAGCTGCTGCTGGATAACCTCAGCGATGCCTGGTTCAAGGTTGGTGCCGATCACCTGTTTTGCACGCGCCTTAATCGCCTCGTCGGCGTTGCCCATCGCCACGCCCAGCCCGACGGCTTCCAGCATGCTGAGATCGTTATAGTTGTCGCCGAAGGCGATAACGTCCTGCATGCTGAGGCCCAGCGAGGCGACCCACTCCGCCAGCCGCCGGCCTTTACTGTTGCCGCGCTGCGCGATATCAACCTGATCGTGCCACGACCATTCGCACGCCAGCCCCAGCTCCGCCTCCACCTGATTCGCGAACCGCTGCAGTTCAGCGGTGTTTTCATGGGAAAGGGCGAACTTCCAGATTGACTGCGCGTCGCGCGCCGCCGTCGCCAGATCAGGCACCTGAACAAACAGCGGTCGCTGATGCGGCGGCAGCGATTCCGCCCACTTCAGCGTGCGCGTCACATGCCCCGTTGGCGTCTGATAGAGCATCGCATCGTCGACGTAGAGCAAGCCATGAATGCCATTCTCATCCAGCATTTCAATCACGCGCAGCGCCTGATCCTTATCCAGCGGATCGGCAGCCAGCACCTTTTTTGCCTGATAATCATACAAATAGGTGCCGTTACAGCAAATTGCGGGTGTATCGAGTTCCAGCGCCTGATAAAAAGGGTGGATAGCGCAGTGGTGACGACCGGTGACGATAGCCACCTTGACGCCAGCCTGACGCGCGCGCTTCAGCGCCTCGATCGACTGGGGCAGGATGGTTTTAGCGGGCGTCAGCAGGGTGCCGTCGAGGTCGAGGGCAATTACGCGATAGCTCATGGCTTATTCCGTCAGAAGGGATTAAAGAGGCATCGAGTCTACACCGGGGCGCGGTCCTGAGACAAAAAGCAGGGCACAAATGATCCCGGCGCACCGTAGAAAAAGAGACTACAGTGAGCCACAGACACAATACTGACAGGCTGCGAACAAGGAGAATGCATGAAACAAGTCGTTTATACCGCCAGTCCCGAGAGCCAGCAGATCCACGCGTGGCGGTTAGATGAAGAGGGCGCACTTTCGCTGTTGCAGGTGACGGATGTCTCCGGCCAGGTTCAGCCGATGGTGGTCAGCCCGAAGAAAGATTTCCTGTACGTCGGCGTGCGTCCGAACTTCCGCGTAGTGGCGTTTCGTATTGCTGCCGACGGCACCCTGAGCGAGGCGGGCGAAGCGCCGCTGCCGGGCAGCCCGACCCACATTTCCACCGATCGGACAGGCAACTATCTGTTTTGCGGCTCCTATAACGACGCCTGCGTCAGCATCAGTCCGATTGGCGAAGATGGCTTGCCGCAGGCGCCCTCTCAGGTGATCCGCGAGCTTGACGGCTGTCACTCCGCCAATATCGATAACGCCAACCAGACGCTGTTCGTCCCGGCGCTGAAGCAGGATCGTATTTGCCTCTACTCCCTGAGCGCCGACGGCAAGCTGGCGCCACGCGCGCAGGCGCAGGTGACCACGGTAGAGGGCGCAGGTCCGCGCCATATGGCGTTTCATCCCAACGGCAGCTACGCCTACTGCGTGAACGAGCTCGACAGTACCGTTGACGTCTGGTCGCTGAATAATGCGCATGGCGAAGTCGAGCGCGTGCAGTCGCTGGATATGATGCCGCCGGGCTTTAACGAGACCCGCTGGGCAGCGGATATTCATCTGACGCCTGACGGCCGCTTCCTGTACGCCTGCGATCGTACCAGCAGCACCATTACGATATTCAGCGTCAGCGAAGATGGCGGCCTGCTCTCAATCGAAGGCTATCAGCCAACGGAAACGCAGCCGCGCGGCTTTAATATCGATAACAGCGGCCGTTATCTGGTGGCGTCAGGACAGAAGTCGCACCATATCGAAGTTTACCGTATCAGCGAGCCGCAAGGATTGCTGACGCCGCTGGCGCGCTATGCGGTGGGTCAGGGCCCGATGTGGGTGGTGATCCATCAGCTGGATTAAGATCGCCTGTTCAGGCGTGCGGGGTAGCGGCTCCGCACGCTTTTTCTAAAGTGCTCAACGCCGCTGCAAGATCAATATTGCGCTTTTTTGCCTGTGACAGGATACACGGATTGTTTTTTTCGGAATCAGGAAAGATGAAGAAGAGCAACCGTACGCCTACCCCGCATGACGCCGCGTTCCGGCAGTTTCTCGGCCAGCCGGAAATCGCCCGCGATTTTATGCTTATCCTCCTTCCGCCCGAACTGCGCGCCGTCTGCGATCTCTCCACCCTGAAGCTGGAGTCCGGCTCTTTTGTCGAAGACGATCTGCGTCAGTACTTCAGCGATGTGCTCTATAGCCTGAAAACTACTACTGGCGATGACAGCTATGTTCATGTCCTGATTGAGCACCAGTCTACGCCAGACAAGCATATGGCGTTCAGGCTGTTGCGTTATGCGGTCGCTGCCATGCAGCGCCATCTGGATGCAGGCCATAAAAAACTGCCGCTGGTGATACCGGTACTCTTCTATGCCGGTAAACGCAGCCCCTATCCATGGTCCACCTGCTGGCTGGATGAGTTCAGCGATCCGGCGCTGGCATCGCGGCTTTACGGCACGCCTTTTCCGCTGGTAGACGTAACCGTTATTCCTGACGAAGAGATCGCTGGCCATCGCACCATGGCCGCGCTGACGCTGCTGCAAAAACATATTCATCAGCGCGATCTGAGCGAGATGCTGGACAAGCTGGCCTCTATTCTGCTGGCCGGTTATCTCTCTTCATCGCAGGTAATATCGCTGGTACACTATATTATTCAGGTTGGCGAAAGCTCAGACGCCGAAGCCTTTGTTCGCAAACTGGCACAACGGATGCCGCAGCAGGGGGACCTCTTGATGACCATTGCAGAACAGCTTGAACAGAAGGGTATTGAAAAAGGCATCGAAAAGGGAATTGAAAAAGGCATTCAGCTAGGCCGTAACGAAGGCAAACTTGAAGTTGCCCGCCGTCTGCTGGAGATGGGCATGCCGAGTGACGCCGTACAGCAGGCGACGGGCCTGAGCGAGGCGGAGCTGGCGCAGATCCGCCACTAACCCTTGCTATAGCGGCGCCGCTTTTCGCGGGCCGCATCCACTTCCCGTTACGAGTACTTCACCGTTATTGAAGCGCTCGCCAGCGCATGAAAATGTACGTTGAAGCCGACCATCGCGCCGCTCGCCTCAGCATCCACCTCGATTTTTTCTACATCCAGCGCATGCACGGTAAAAATATAGCGATGGCTTTCGCCCTGCGGCGGTGCCGCGCCGCCGTAGCCCGCTTTGCCGAAATCGGTACGCGTCTGCAATGCGCCCGGCGGCAGCATCGACTGGCCTGAACCGGCGCCTTGCTCCAGCAGGCGGGTGCTGGCGGGAATATTCACCACCACCCAGTGCCACCAGCCGGAACCGGTCGGCGCATCGGGATCGTAACAGGTGACGACGAAGCTTTTCGTACCCTCCGGCACCTCGTCCCACGCCAGATGCGGGGAGATATTATCGCCCTGGTAGCCCATACCGTTAAACACCTGGCGCTCCGGCATCTTGTCGCCGTCTTTAAAATCATTGCTGAAAACGCGCATCTTCTCTCCTCGATTGTCAGGACCTGTTCACTGCGAACGTTCTCCATCTTATCCAAAAAAGCAGGCGGTTCCAGTGGTTAGCCGCTAAAGTGCGCCTCCTGCGTCAGCGCTTCGGCAACCGCCTGCGTCAGGGCGCCTAACGCCTCTGGCGTAATGATATAGGGCGGCATCAGGTAGATCAGGCGGCCAAATGGACGGATCCAGACGCCGCGCTCGACGAAAAAGCGCTGCAGTCGGGCCATATTGACAGGACGATGCGTCTCGACAACGCCGATCGCCCCCAGCACGCGCACGTCCGCCACCTGCGGCGCCGCGCGCAGCGGCAGCAGCTCATCGCGCAGCTGCTGTTCAATACGCGCCACCTGTTGCGGCCAGTGGCCTTCGTTAAGCAGCGACAGGCTTTCTACCGCCACGGCGCACGCCAGCGGATTGCCCATAAAGGTCGGCCCGTGCATAAAGCAGCCCGCCGGGCTGTTGCTGATGGTATCAGCGACATGGCGCGTAGCGAGCGTCGCCGCCAGCGTCATCATCCCGCCGGTCAGCGCCTTGCCGACGCAGAGGATATCGGGCGTCACCTCTGCATGTTCGCAGGCGAAAAGTTTGCCGGTACGGCCGAAACCGGTCGCGATTTCATCGGCAATCAGCAGCACGTTATAGCGATCGCAGCATTCGCGCACCCGTTGCAGATAGCGTGGGTGGTAGAAACGCATGCCGCCTGCGCCCTGCACAATCGGTTCAAGGATCACCGCCGCCAGTCGGGGATGGTGCTGCTCAATCAGGCGCACAAAATCATCCGCGTCGCGCTCGTCCCAGGGATCGTCAAAGCCGCACTGCGGCGCGGCGGCGAAATGGTGCTCCGGCAGGTAGCCGCGCCACAGGCTGTGCATCGAGTTATCCGGATCGCAAACCGACATCGCTGCAAAGGTATCGCCGTGGTAACCGCGTTGTAGCGTCAGAAACTGCTGCCGCGTTTCGCCGCGCCCCAGCCAGTATTGCATCGCCATTTTCATCGCTACTTCAACCGCGACTGAACCGGAATCGGCAAGAAACACGCACTCCAGCGCGGCGGGCGTCAGCGCAACCAGCTGACGGCAGAGCGCGACTGCCGCTGGATGCGTAATGCCTCCAAACATGACATGCGACATCTGCGCCATTTGTTCCTGCATCGCCTGGTTCAGACGGGGATGGTTATAGCCATGGATCGCCGCCCACCAGGAGGACATGCCGTCCACCAGCTGGCGGCCGTCGGCCAGTTGCAGATGCATACCCTGCGCCGCAACCACCGGGTAGCAGGGCAGCGGATCGCGCATCGATGTATAGGGATGCCAGATATGCTGGCGGTCGAATTCGGCGTCCTGAGAGGTGAACATGGTAGTTGTAAACCAAAATAAAAAGATTTAGTTTACAAGTATAACCACGTTAACTGTCGGGATGACACCCTTTTTTGGAGTAAGCAATGGCACAACACTGGACTCTGGCGCAGGCGCAGGCGCTGTTTGACAAACCTTTTCTTGAGCTGATGTTCGAGGCGCAGCAGGTTCACCGCCAGCATTTCGACCCGCGTCAGGTTCAGGTCAGCACCCTGCTGTCGATCAAAACCGGCGCCTGTCCGGAAGACTGCAAATACTGCCCGCAAAGCGCCCGTTATAAAACCGGTCTGGAATCAGAGCGGCTGATGGAAGTGGAGGAGGTGCTGGCCTCGGCACGCAAAGCAAAAGCGGCGGGATCGAGCCGCTTCTGCATGGGCGCGGCGTGGAAAAACCCCAGCGATCGCGACATGCCTTATCTGGAGCAGATGGTGCAGGGCGTGAAGGCGCTGGGGATGGAAACCTGCATGACGCTCGGCACGCTAAGCGACAATCAGGCGCAGCGTCTGGCGGGGGCGGGGCTGGATTTTTATAACCACAACCTCGACACCTCGCCGGAATTTTACGGCAGCATCATCACCACGCGCAGCTATCAGGAGCGTCTGGATACGCTTGGTAAAGTGCGTGACGCGGGGATCAAAGTCTGCTCTGGCGGCATTGTCGGGCTGGGCGAAACCGTGAGCGATCGCGCCGGTTTGCTGGTGCAACTGGCAAATCTGCCGACGCCGCCGGAGAGCGTGCCCATCAACATGCTGGTAAAGGTCAAAGGCACGCCGCTGGCGGACAATGACGATGTTGAGCCGTTCGATTTTATTCGCACCATCGCCGTGGCGCGCATCATGATGCCGACCTCCCATGTGCGTCTCTCGGCGGGCCGCGAGCAGATGAACGAGCAGACCCAGGCGATGTGCTTTATGGCGGGCGCCAACTCGATTTTCTACGGCTGCAAGCTGCTCACCACGCCGAACCCGGAAGAGGATAAGGACCTGCTGCTGTTCCGCAAGCTGGGTCTTAACCCTGAACATACCCATACTGCGCACGGCGATAATGAACAGCAGCAGCAGCTGAGCGATCAGCTGTTCCACGCCGACACCGAACAGTTCTACAACGCGGCGGTGTAATGAGTTTCTCCACCCGTATGGCGCAGGCGCTGGAGACGCGCCGCGCCGCTGACGGCTGGCGGCAGCGCCGCCTCGTCACGCGCAACGACACCCGCACGCTGCAGGTCGAGGGTAAAACGTACCGTCACTTCTCCAGCAACGACTATCTCGGCCTGAGTCAGCATCCGGCCGTGATGGACGGCTGGCGTCAGGGCGCGCCGGGCGCAGGCGCGTCAGGCCACGTTACGGGCTACAGCCGCTGGCACGCCGAGCTGGAGACGCAGCTTGCCGACTGGCTCGGCTATTCGCGCGCGCTGCTGTTTATCTCCGGCTTCGCCGCCAATCAGGCGATCGTGCATCTGCTGGCGCAGAAACAGGATCGCCTGATCGCCGACAAACTGGCGCATGCGTCGCTGCTGGATGCAGCAGGCCACACGCCCGCGGCGCTGCGTCGCTTTCACCATAACGATGTAGCGAGCCTGGCGCAGCGGCTGGCGTCGCCGTGCGACGGCGAAACCCTGGTGATCACCGAGGGAATTTTCAGCATGGACGGCGACAGCGCGCCGCTGGCAGACATTGCCGCCGCCGTCCGGCGCGCCAGCGGCTGGCTACTGGTGGATGACGCCCACGGCATCGGCGTAACAGGCGAGCTGGGGCGCGGCAGCTGCTGGCAGCAGGGCATAAAGCCGGAGCTGCTGGTGGTGACCTTTGGTAAAGCTTTTGGCGTCAGCGGCGCCGCCCTGCTGTGCGACGACGCCACCGCCGACTATTTCCTGCAGTTTTCTCGTCATCTTATCTATTCAACGGCGATGCCGCCCGCCCAGGCGAGCGCGCTGCTGGCGGCGCTGCATCAGATTCAACGTGGCGACGCGCTGCGTCAGCGTCTGAATGACAATATTCAGCGCTTCCGCGCTGGCGCGGCTGGTTTGCCCTGGTCGCTGATGCCCTCTGAAAGCGCGATACAGCCGCTGATCGTTGGCGAAAATGGCGCCGCGCTGGCGTTGTCGCAGCGGCTGGCGCAGGCGGGCTGCTGGGTCAGCGCCATCCGCCCGCCAACCGTGCCGCCCGGCACCGCGCGGCTGCGCATTACGTTGACTGCCGCGCATCGGGCGGACGATATCGACGCACTGCTGGAGGCGCTGCATGACGCTGCGGGTTAACAAAGGCGCCGTGGCGCGCGCGTTCGGCCGCGCGGCGGGCCATTATGAACAGCACGCCGAGCTGCAGCGCCGCTGCGGTGACGCGCTGATGGCGCTGGCGCCGCCCGTTTCCGACGGCGTTCTGCTGGACGCAGGCTGCGGCACCGGCTGGTACAGCCGCCTCTGGCAGCAACGCGGGCAGCGCGTCGTGGCGCTCGATCTCTCGCCGCAGATGCTGCAGCAGGCGCGCAGCCTCGACGCGGTGAGCAGCTACCTGGCGGGCGATATTGACGCCTTGCCGCTGGCGAGCCAGAGCATTGACCGGGTATGGAGCAACCTGGCGGTGCAGTGGAGCAGCGATTTGCGCACGGCCTTGCAGCAGTTCGCCCGCGTGCTGCGTCCCGATGGCGTTATGCTCTTTTCGACGCTGCTGGCTGGCTCGCTGCAGGAGGTGCACGACGCCTGGCGGCCGCTGGGCGCTGGCGAGCACGCCAACCGCTTTTTAACCGAGGCGCAGGTGCGCGCGGCGGGTGCCGGACTGAATCTGCGCTTTATACGGCAGACGCAGCTCATGCATTTTCCCAGCGCGCTGAGCGCGATGCGATCGCTGAAAGGTATTGGCGCTACCCATCTGCACCAGGGCCGGGACGGCGCGCCGATGACGCGGCAGCGGCTGGCGCAGCTTGAAGCGCTATGGCCGCGCGATGCGCAGGGCTACCGTCTGACCTATCAACTGCTTTTTGGAGTCACACAACGATGAAATGGTTTATTACCGGCACCGATACTGAGGTCGGCAAAACCGTCGCCAGCGGCGCGCTGCTGCAGGCGGCAGGCGCGGCGGGCTATCGCACCGCGGGGTACAAGCCGGTCGCTTCCGGCTGCGACGTTACGCCGGAGGGCGTGCGTAACAGCGACGCGCTGGCGCTGCAGCGCTACAGCACCCTGGCGCTGAGTTATGAGCAGGTTAACCCGCTGGCGTTTGTTGAGCCGACCTCGCCGCATATCGTCAGCGAGGAAGAGGGCAGGCCGATCGCTTTCGATACGCTCTCTGAAGGGCTGCGCGCGCTGGAAGCGCAGGCGGAATGGGTGCTGGTCGAGGGCGCAGGCGGCTGGTACACGCCGCTGTCGGAGACGCAGACCTACGCCGACTGGGTCGAGCAGGAACAGCTGCCGGTAATACTGGTCGTTGGGGTCAAACTGGGCTGCATCAATCACGCGATGCTCACCGCCGATGCGGTGCAGGCGCGCGGCCTGCGGCTGGCGGGCTGGATCGCCAACGATATCGAGCCGCCGGGCAAGCGCCATCAGGCCTATATGACAACGCTAAAACAGCGCATTCCCGCGCCGTTTCTCGGCGAAATCCCCTGGCTGCCGGATGCGGCGGCGCAGGCGGAGTGCGGCCGCTTCCTGACGCTGCCGCAGTAGCGATCAGCTTACCGTCAGCCACTTGTTGACGGTAAGATCGTCCAGCTGCGCCACGCGCCCCTGCGCGACATTGCGGCCGCGGTGGAGCAGCAGAAAGTAGTCGGCGACGCGGCGAATCAGCGAAATTCGCTGCTCCAGCAGTAAAATGGTCAGGCCGTAATCGAGATTCAGACGCCGGATCAGGTTGCCCATCTCCTCTTCCAGCCAGGGCGACATGCCGTCCGTCGGCTCGTCGAGGATCAGCAGCCTGGGACGCAGCACCAGCGCGCGCGCCAGCGCCAGCTGCTGCTGCTGGTCGACAGGCAGCTCGCCGCTGCGCTGTTGCCGCAGCGAATAGAGCGCCGGAAAAAGGTCGAACACCATTTCAGGGATAACGTGCGGTTTATCGCCCGGCGCGCTGCCCGCCAGCAGCGCGATGAGCAGGTTATCCTCAACGCTCATCTGCGAGAAGATATGACGACCCTGCGGCACATAGCCGATCCCCATGCATGCACGCTGTTCAGCAGGCTGCCGCAGCAGATCGCGCGGCGGCGAGCCATCCTCCTGCCAGGTCATTGAGCCGCTGTTAATCGGCAGACGACCCATAATGCAGTTTACCAGCGTGGTTTTGCCCATACCCGGACGGCCTAACACGCCGGTGCAGGTGCCTGGCGGCAGGTCGAGATCCACATCCCACAAAATATGGTTCTGCCCGTAAAACTGATTCACCGAACGTAAACTCAGCATCTGACTCTCCTCTTACAGATTTCGCCTGAATGCTTCCGCTCTTTGACGTCTGGCAAACAAGTCTTTAACGGTGGCGGTGTCGTAAATATCGCTTTGCCTCTTTGTTACTGCATCCTGCAATTACCGGGCCAGAACGTTTCGTTGCCCTGGAGAGGCCAGCCAGGCGCTATTTCGCCGTTAAAGATGAAAAGTGCTTAACAATTTCCGGGGGTAATCAGAGCGCTGCACTTTCACGGTGCTAATGACTTAACGTTTATGGTGCAAAAGGGCCGCGATTAGACAGCTTGTTGAATTTTTGCTGGTCTTAATGTCAAACGCGGCTGGGTAAAAAAGCAGCGGCGGGCTGAAAAAGCAGAGTTAACGCCAGCGTTTGTGACAGGAATTGAGGTGCAAAAAAAAATTTTTCACGCGGGCGGCTTAACAACAAAAAATTATGCACAGCCGATGGCAAAAGGGCTGCCTTTAGTTATCCACCATTCCTGTGGATAACCTTGTGCATTAGACAGTGAAAACAGAGCGCAAGCGAGGAAATACGCGGCCTGGTTACATTATGATGAGAAACTGGGCTTTTCACATATTTATTTTAAAAACAGATAGTTATTAAAAAACAAGCCTGAGATTATTCCGCTGCGTAACACAGCTGAAATTTAACGAGGCTCTCTTGACAAATGTTATAAATCCGCTCCGGCTGGGGATAACCTTGCGCAACAGAAAAATTGTTGTCGCGTTGTTACAGCCTTTCAGCCGCGGCGAGACGTCAGCGTCTCACTGTGCCGCGTTACTGGAGATTTATCCAGTATTAATTTCTGGCAAAATCGCCACGGCAGAGTAAAATGACTCCGCTACCCGCCGCATTCTTCAGCAGGAACCGCAAGTCATGAGTAAAGTCTTTAAACTAAATTCCGCTTTCCAGCCCTCCGGCGATCAGCCCGAGGCGATTCGTCGTCTCAAAGAGGGGCTGGAGGATGGTCTTGCCCATCAGACGCTGCTCGGCGTAACCGGCTCCGGCAAGACGTTTACCGTCGCCAACGTCATTGCCGATCTCAACCGGCCTGCGATGGTGCTGGCACCCAACAAAACCCTGGCGGCGCAGCTTTATGGCGAGATGAAGGAGTTCTTCCCCGATAACGCGGTGGAGTTCTTCGTCTCCTATTACGATTACTATCAGCCTGAAGCCTATGTGCCCAGCTCCGATACCTTTATCGAAAAAGACGCCTCGGTAAACGAACATATCGAGCAGATGCGTCTCTCGGCGACCAAGGCGCTGCTGGAGCGGCGCGACGTTATCGTCGTGGCGTCGGTCTCCGCCATTTACGGTCTGGGCGATCCCGATCTCTATCTGAAAATGATGCTGCACCTGACGCGCGGCATGATCATCGACCAGCGCAGTATTTTGCGTCGTCTGGCGGAGCTGCAGTATGCGCGCAACGATCAGGCGTTCCAGCGCGGCACCTTCCGCGTCCGCGGCGAAGTGATCGATATCTTTCCGGCGGAGTCGGAAGATATTGCGCTGCGCGTCGAGCTGTTCGACGAAGAGGTGGAGCGGCTGTCGCTGTTCGATCCGCTCACCGGGCAGATTGTCTCTACCGTGCCGCGCTACACCATCTATCCAAAAACGCACTACGTGACGCCGCGCGAACGTATCCTGCAGGCGATGGAAGAGATCAAAGACGAGCTGGTGGATCGTCGCCGGGTGCTGCTGGAGAACAATAAGCTGCTGGAAGAGCAGCGCCTGACGCAGCGTACCCAGTTCGATCTGGAGATGATGAACGAGCTGGGCTACTGCTCGGGCATCGAAAACTACTCGCGCTACCTCTCCGGGCGCGGGCCAGGCCAGCCGCCGCCGACGCTGTTCGACTATTTGCCTGCCGACGGTCTGCTGATCGTCGACGAATCGCACGTCACCATTCCGCAAATTGGCGGGATGTATAAAGGCGACCGCGCGCGTAAAGAGACGCTGGTGGAGTATGGCTTCCGCCTGCCTTCCGCGCTGGATAACCGACCGCTCAGGTTTGAAGAGTTCGAGGCGCTGGCGCCGCAGACTATTTACGTCTCTGCGACGCCGGGCAACTACGAGCTGGAGAAATCAGGCGGCGAGGTGATCGATCAGGTGGTGCGTCCTACCGGACTGCTCGATCCGCTGCTGGAGGTACGACCGGTGGCGACCCAGGTGGACGATCTGCTGTCGGAGATCCGCAAGCGCGTCACCATCAACGAGCGCGTGCTGGTCACGACGCTGACCAAGCGCATGGCGGAAGATCTGACCGAGTATCTTGAAGAGCACGGCGAGAAGGTGCGCTATCTGCACTCAGATATCGATACCGTTGAGCGTATGGAGATCATCCGCGATCTGCGCCTCGGCGAGTTTGATGTGCTGGTCGGGATCAACCTGCTGCGCGAAGGTCTGGATATGCCGGAGGTGTCACTGGTGGCGATCCTCGATGCGGATAAAGAGGGCTTCCTGCGCTCCGAACGCTCGCTGATCCAGACCATCGGTCGCGCCGCACGTAACGTTAACGGCAAGGCGATCCTTTACGCCGACAGGATCACCAACTCTATGGCGCGCGCCATTGAAGAGACCGAGCGCCGCCGCGAGAAGCAGCAGAAGTACAACGAGGAAAAAGGCATTGTGCCGCAGGGCCTCAACAAGAAGATCACCGATATCCTCGAACTGGGCCAGAACGTCATCAAGACGCGCGGCAAGGCCAAAGCCAGCAGCCGCAGCGCCGCCGAGGCCGACGCCAGCTATCTGGCGCTGACCCCGCAGGCGCTGCAGAAAAAAATCCACGAGCTGGAGTCGCAGATGCAGCAGCACGCGCAAAACCTGGAGTTCGAAGAGGCGGCGAACGTGCGCGACAAGCTGCATGAGCTGCGCGAACTCTTTATCGCCGCCTCGTAGCGGCTTTAGCTAAAACGCTGAATGGCGTGTTCCAGCGCTACGCGCAGCAGCTGGCGGTCGTGACGATAAGGAATATCGGCGGCCTCCAGCGGCTCGCGCACGATAAGGCGGTTCTCGACGCCGGAGGTATCGGCGGCCGGGCTCACCACGACGGCATCAATCACCCGCTTGCCGATATATTTCTCCATCATCGCCAGTTTGTCCGCTACCGTCAGGCTCGCGGCGGCCGGGCTGAGCTCGCGCCCAAGGTTGCCGATAAATACCATGGTGGCGGGCGTCCGGCGCAGCGCGCGCGCCATCTCCTCCATCAGCAGGCTCGGCATCAGGCTGGTGTAAAAGCTGCCGGGGCCGATCAAAATCAGATCCGCTTCGGCGATCGCCTCCAGCGCTTCCCGCGTCGGTGCGACGTTGGGGTGCAGCATCAACTCCTGCGGCGGCTGTTTCATGGCGTCGATATCGGTTTCGCCGTAAACCATGTTGCCCTCGCTGTCTAATGCCACCAGATCCACCGGCTGCTCCGACATCGGGATAAGAAAGGCGTCAACCTTGAGCAAATTGCGAATGATATTGATCGCCTCCAGCGGCCTGACGCTGAGGTGATCCAGCGCCTTGAGCATCAGGTTGCCCAGGTTATGACCAGCCAGCTCGCCGTTGCCGGCAAAGCGATACTCAAACATCGCCGAGGCGACGCTGGGTTCGGTAATCAGCTGATTAATGCAGTTACGCATGTCGCCCCAGGCGATGCCGCCTTCTGAACGACGGATGCGTCCGGTGGAGCCGCCGTTATCGGTGGTAGTGACAATGCCCGTCAGGCGCGAACCCAGCGGCGACAGGGCGGACATCACGCGTCCCAGGCCGTGTCCGCCGCCCAGCGCTACCACGCGATCGAGGTCTGACAAAGTTCGGTTCATATTTCCTCTTTACACCCGCTGCCGACTTACCGTACCGGCGCTGCTTTCAGCGGGCCATGTTAACCTTACTGCCGCGAAAATGCGGCGAAAAATCGTTATATATCAATATATATAGCGAAATTAGGTGATGGCAGAGCGGCAAAATTCGCGCTACCATTTGCCAACCATGTCGTCCATGTTGGGCGACATACACTCAAAGCCTGAATGCCTAAGTCAAACGATAGGGGATTCAGGCCGCAGCCGACGCGCTGCCAGGGTGCAGAAAGAAATGCCTGCATCTCCCGTATTTGGAAAAGGTGTTCTGGTGTCACAATTTACTGATGCATTTGCACGTCGGTTTTATTACCTGCGTCTCTCGGTGACGGATGTCTGTAACTTCCGCTGCACCTACTGCCTGCCCGATGGCTACAAACCCCAGGGTGTGCGCAACAAAAGTTTTCTTTCGCTCGATGAGATTCGACGCGTCACGCGCGCTTTCGCCGCGGCCGGCACCGAAAAGGTGCGTCTGACCGGCGGCGAGCCGTCGCTGCGTCGCGATTTTACCGATATCATCGCCGCCGTGCGTGAAAACGCCGCTATTCGCCAGATCGCCGTGACCACTAACGGCTATCGGCTGGCGCGCGACGTCGCCGCCTGGCGCGATGCCGGGCTTACCGCGCTAAACGTCAGCGTAGACAGTCTCGACGCGCGCCAGTTCCACGCCATTACCGGTCAGGACAAGTTCCATCAGGTGATGGCGGGCATCGACGCCGCCTTCGACGCTGGCTTTCAGCAGGTCAAAGTCAACAGCGTACTGATGCGCGACCTCAACAGCCGCAGCCTGGCAACTTTCCTGGACTGGATCCGCACCCGCCCGATTCAGCTACGATTTATCGAGCTGATGGAGACGGGCGAGGGCGGCACGCTGTTCCGTCAGCAGCACGTCTCTGGCGCGGTGATCCGTGACCAGCTGATAGCGCAAGGCTGGCAGCGCCGCGAGCGCGGCCGCAGCGACGGACCGGCGCAGGTCTTTTATCATCCTGATTACGTCGGCGAGATCGGCCTGATTATGCCCTATTCGCGCGACTTCTGCGCCAGCTGCAACCGCCTGCGCGTGTCGGCACACGGCAACCTGCATCTTTGCCTGTTCGGCGACAGCGGCGTGCCGCTGCGCGATCTGCTGGTTTCTGATGACCAGCAGGCGGAGCTGCAGGCGCGCATCGCCCACAGCCTGGGCGAGAAGAAGCAGACGCACTTCCTGCATCAGGGCAATACCGGCATCACGCAGAACCTTTCTTTCATCGGCGGTTAATCTCAGGAGCGAGTAATGGGCAAATCTACGGGTGAATTTATTCCGGTCAACCTGGCGGTGCTGACCGTTTCCGATCGACGCGACGCCAGCAACGACACCTCAGGCGACTACCTGCGCGCCGCGGCGAGCGAAGCCGGGCACGTGGTGGTCGATCACGCTATCGTCGGCGAAGACCGCTACCGCATCCGCGCTATCGTGTCGCGCTGGATCGCCAGCCAGGATGTGCAGGTGGTGGTCATTAACGGCGGTACGGGATTCAATGCGAAGAACAACACGCCAGAAGCGATTGAGCCGCTGTTCGACCGAAAAATTGAGGGCTTCGGCGAGCTGTTCCGCATGTTCTCCTGGGAAGATATCGGCGGCTCGACGCTGCAGTCGCGCGCCGTCGCCGGCATGGCCAACGGCACCCTTATCTTCGCCGTACCGGGTTCGACCAGCGCCTGCGAAAGCGCCTGGGAGCGCATTATCGCCGATCAGATCGACGCCCGCACCGGCCCCTGTAATTTCGTTTCACACTTAAAGAAGCTGTAAGCCATGTCTCAACTGACCCATATTAACGCCGCGGGCGAAGCCCATATGGTTGACGTCTCGGCCAAAGCGGAAACGGTGCGCGAGGCGCGCGCGGAAGCGCTGGTGCTGATGGCCGCCGAGACGCTGCAAATGATCGTCGACGGCAGCCACCACAAAGGCGACGTTTTCGCGACCGCGCGCATTGCCGGCATTCAGGCTGCCAAGCGCACCTGGGAGCTGATCCCGCTCTGTCATCCGCTGATGCTGAGCAAAGTCGAAGTCAACCTGGTCGCTGAGCCGGAACATCAGCGCGTGCGCATCACCTCGCTCTGCCGCCTGAGCGGCAAAACCGGCGTCGAGATGGAAGCGCTGACCGCCGCGTCGGTGGCGGCGCTGACCATCTATGACATGTGTAAAGCGGTGCAAAAAGATATCGTTATCGACCAGCTGCGCCTGCTGAGCAAAAGCGGCGGCAAGTCCGGCGATTTCCAGGCGGTGACTCATGATTAACGTGCTCTTTTTCGCCCAGGTGCGCGAACTGGTCGGCACCAGCGCGCTGGAGATGCCTGATGCGTTTCCCGACGTGGCGACGCTGCGCGGCGCGCTGGCGCAAAAAGGCGAACGCTGGGCGCTGGCGCTCGATTCCGGCAAGCTGCTGGCCGCGGTAAACCAGACGCTGGTGCCGATGTCGCATCCGCTGAAAGCGGGCGACGAAGTGGCGTTTTTCCCGCCGGTGACGGGAGGCTGATATGGCAACGCAGATCCGCGTCGGCGCGGCGCCGTTCAGCATGGCTGACGAATACGCCTGGCTCTCTACCTCCAACGCCGATGGCGCGGTAGTGACGTTTACCGGAAAAGTGCGCAACCACAACCTGGGCGACAGCGTCGCCGCGCTGACGCTTGAGCACTATCCGGGCATGACGGAGAAAGCGTTACAGGAGATTGTCGACGAGGCGCGCAGCCGCTGGCCTTTACAGCGCGTCAGCGTGATCCACCGCATCGGCGAGCTGTTTCCCGGCGATGAGATCGTGTTTGTCGGCGTGACCAGCGCGCACCGCAGCAGCGCCTTCGCCGCTGCGGAATTTATTATGGATTACCTGAAGACCCGCGCGCCCTTCTGGAAGCGTGAGGCGACCGAACAGGGCGATCGCTGGGTAGACGCCCGCGACAGCGACCATCAGGCCGCGCAGCGCTGGGATTAAGGCTTGCTGAGCTGCTCCGCCGGGCCGAAGTGCGTCTGGCCGTGGGCATGCTCGCCGCCGCCGGAAACGCGTTTAAGCTGAATGACTTCGCCGCGCTGCCAGGCGTCAGCGCCCGGTAGAACTGGCTGCGTGACGATATCGGCGCGCGATGCGCGCACCTTGCGGCTGTCGATATCAAAGCGCTTATCGCGATCGGCGAGCAGGCGATTATCGAGCTGACCGTCGGCGGTAAAGCCCATCATCAGCGCCGGAATGCCGAGCGGCAGGGTCTGGTCGCGATCGGTATGCCAGGTGTGCCAGGTTTTGCCGTAGGTATTGGCGATGCGCGTCATCAGCGCATGATCCGCCGCCTGCGGCAGGCCTGGCGCAATCAGGGTGCCTGATTTCACCTCATACCGGTGGCTGTGCCACAGCTTTTTCTCTTCCGGCGGCAGCGTCTGATAAAGCCGCGCGCTGATAATATACTCCACGCCCATCAGCCGCGCGTCTTTGGTATTGCCGTCATAAATCACGGCCTGCATCACGTCGTCATTCAGCACTGTGACGTAGTGGTGCGCCTCCATCTGGCCGTTCTGGTCGCCGTTATAGAAGTGAAAGCCGTCGAGATAGGTACTGATCGCCTCAATGGGCGGACGCGACTGCAGCAGGTCAGCGCCTGTAGAGAGGGTTTTCATTTTTGCCGAGGCAGGCGCGCCGGGCGTGGCGACCTGCGCAGGGGTATTATTCGCGCCGCACCCGCTGAGCAGCAGGGCGACAGTCGCGCCGATCCAGAGTTTTTGCATCACAATTTCCTTTTAGACGATAAAAGCTAAACCTGGTTGAGAATGGCCGATAAGCAAGCGCGACGGTGAAGCGGGAATTTACGCCTCGTCTGATGGTTTGTCCCGGCTTCGATGCTAAGGTAAGGGTTTGTTTTCTCGCAAGGACAGGTATGTCATTTTCAGCATCGCTCAAACGTTTCTCGCTGCTCGCCGCGCTGGTACTGGCGGGCTGTAGTACGAAAAAAACGCCCGAAGCGCCGGTGCGTCAGCCTGCCGACGTTAAGGCGCAGATTCAGCGTTTGCTGCCCGCGCACGTCAGCGACAAGCCCGGCTGGGCCACCGATATTTACACCTCATTCCGCACTCAGCAGATCGATCCCAGCGTCAGCAACCTGTGCGCCGCTATCGCCGTGGCGGATCAGGAATCGAACTTTAGCGCCGAAGCGGCCGTGCCCGGCCTGCCGAAAATCGCCTGGGGCGAGATCGATCGCCGCGCGGCGAAGGTGCATGTACCGGCGTTTCTGGTGCGCACCGCGCTGCTGATTAAATCGCCCAACGGCGAAAGTTATGCGGCGCGGCTCGATAAAGTACGTAGCGAAAAAGAGCTGAGCGCCATTTTCGATGATTTTATTGATATGGTGCCGATGGGGCAGACCCTGTTCGGCAACCTTAACCCGATCCATACCGGCGGCCCGATGCAGGTCAGCGTCAGCTTCGCCGAAGCACACGCCAAAGGTTATCCCTGGCCGATCGACGGCTCGATTCGCCGCGAGGTCTTTACCCGCCACGGTGGTATGTATTTCGGCATTATGCATCTGCTCGGCTACCCGGCGGACTACAGCAAGCCGCTCTACCGCTTCGCCGACTTCAATGCAGGCTGGTACGCCAGCCGCAACGCGGCCTTTCAGGCGGCGGTGGCGCGCGCCACCGGCATGAAGCTGGCGCTGGATGGCGATCTTATCCTCTATGGTTCGGACAAAGCGGGCGCGACGGAGCTGGCGGTGCGCACGCTGGCGAAGCAGATCGATATGAGTGAGAGCGCCATTCGCCGCGATTTAGAGAAAGGAGAGCAGGAGAGCTTCAGCGACAGCACGCTCTGGAAGCAGGTCTTTGCGCTGGCGGACAAGATGGCCGGTCGGCCGCTGCCGCGCGAAATGCTGCCGGGTATTAAGCTGGAGAGCCCGAAAATCACCCGCAATCTCACTACGGCCTGGTTCGCTCAGCGCGTCGACAGCCGCTATCAGCAATGTTTATCGCGCCGCTGAGGCGCGCATTGTGGAGCAGTTAAGCTATGCTGTGCCACAATTAGGCATGACCGTCGGTCTTCCGACGCCTTTTCACTTTTATGAGGTGCATCATGGACAGATATCCACGCAATGATTCCCTGGTGCAGCCCGCCACAAGCGGGTTGCAGACGTATATGGCGCAGGTCTACGGCTGGATGACCTGCGGGCTGCTGCTGACCGCTTTTGTCTCCTGGTATGCGGCAGGCAACGAGCGCATCATGTTCTTTATCTTCTCCAGCCGCATGACCTTCTTCGGTCTGATTATCGCGCAGCTGGCAGTGGTGTTCGTGCTTTCTGGCATGGTGAATCGCCTGAGCGGCGCGCTGGCGACCGGTCTGTTTATGCTCTATTCGGTGCTGACCGGCCTGACGATGGCCAGTATTTTCCTCGCCTATACCTACAGCTCGATCGCCAGCACCTTCTTTGTGACGGCGGGGATGTTCGGTGCGATGAGTTTTTACGGCTACACCACGAAACGCGACCTGAGCCGCTTCGGCAGCCTGCTGTTTATGGCGCTGATTGGTATTTTGCTGGCGTCGCTGGTGAACTTCTGGCTGAAAAGCCCGGCGCTGATGTGGGCAATTACCTATATCGGCGTGGTGGTGTTTGTGGGGCTGACCGCTTATGACACGCAACAGCTGCGCCAGATTGGCGAACAGATCGACGTGCGCGACCGCGAGTCGCTGCGCCGTTATTCGATTATGGGCGCGCTGAAGCTCTATCTCGACTTTATTAACCTGTTCCTGATGCTGCTGCGCATCTTCGGCAACCGCCGCTAACAGGCGCTTTGCCCCATCCCGCGCTGTCGGGATGGGGCGATTCCGCTTTACGAACTCTTCTGCAGTTTCTGTTCATTCTTCGCGCGCAGATGCTTCGCGCGACTCTCCAGCACCAGATAGAGCACCAGCGCCAGCAGCAGCGGCAGAATAAAATAGAGCACGCGATAGGCGAGCAGTGCCGCAATGATGGTGCCGTGTGAAGCGTGCTGTCCGCTCAGCAGCGCCAGAAACACCGCCTCCAGCACGCCGATACCGGCCGGAATATGAATGATTACCCCTGCGATACTGCTGATCAGCAGTACGCCGAGCACAATGGGGTAATCCACCTGACGCGCCAGCAGCAGCCAGATAATCGCTCCCATCACCAGCCAGTTAGCGGACGATACCGCAAACTGAAACAGCGCCATGCGCAGCGATGGCAATTGCAGCGTCTGGCGTCTGATGGTCCACTTGCGGCGCTTTGAAAAGGCGCAGGCCCAGAGAAAGACCGCTACGACAACCAGCAGCGCCACGCCAATGATGCGCAGCGTGGTCTCGCCGATAAACCAGCCGCCGGGGATCGGCACCATGCCCGCGCTGAATACCACGCCCGCCAGCAAAATATAGCCGAGCCAGTTAGTGGCGATACTCAGGGAAAAGATGCGCGTGATGGTGGCGCTGTCCAGCCCCAGCCGCGAGTAGAGCCGATAGCGCATTGCGACGCCGCCAACCCAGGTGCTCAGCGTCAGGTTAAAGGCGTAACAGATAAAAGAGACCAGCATCACCTGCCGCTTCGCCAGCTTATGGCCGCAGTAGGCGCGGCCGATCAGGTCATAGCAGCCGTAGGTCAGATAGCTCACTATCACCAGCGCGACGGCGCTCAGCACCGCGAAGCGGTTGTAGTTGACGATAACGTTATAGACATCTTCCCAGTTAACTTTGCGGGCGTAGATCACCAGCAGCACAATCACCGCGATAAAAAAGATCCAGGTAAGCACCTTTTTCGCCAGCTTCCATTTTGGATGTTTTTCCGCCATCAGGATTTAGCCCCTTCATTGTCGGTTTCGACACGGTCTTGCGTCTCCATTTCCGGTTGTACCGGCGGGTCGACCTGCGCAATCAGCGGCGTGTGCGCGGGAAGCCAGCCTGCGATAGCCGGGAAATGGCGTAAGAAGTGAAAGACAATCACGCTTTTGGTCAGCTGCCACCAGGTGCGCGGCGGCAGGCGTTCCTCTAGCACGCGCTGGCAATCTTTCGCCAGCAGCTGCTCCAGGTTGTCGCGCAGTGTCTGGTTAAAGTCGCGATCGTAGACGATCAGGTTAGCTTCAAGGTTGAGCGATAAGCTCAGCGGATCGAGATTGCTGGAGCCGACGGTGGCCCACTGGCGATCCTGAACCGCCACCTTGCCGTGCAGCGGGCGACGAATATATTCATAGACTTCCACACCCGCATCCACCAGGTAGTTATAGAGCAGCTCCGCGCCGACTTTAACGATCGGCATATCCGGCTCGCCCTGAACGATCAGCCTGACTCTGACGCCGCGCTGAGCCGCGCTGCGCATTTCGCGCAGCAGACGGTAGCCAGGGAAAAAGTAGGCGTTGGCGATAATCACATCCTCTTTCGCCGTGCGCAGCATATCGAGATAATGTTTTTCGATATCGTCGCGATGCTCGTCGTTATCGCGATAAACGAACAGCACCTGCGCATTGCCGGGCGTGGCGTTGACCGCGGGACGATGCGAGCGGCCGCCCCACCAGCGGCGCGTCACCGCTTCGCTGCCCATCGCCTCGCGCACATAGCAGGTGATATCCGCCACGATGGGGCCTTTGACCTCCACCGCATAATCCTGCTTCGCCTCGGGGCCGTAGCTGGTGTTGTGTTCGGCGGAGAAATTGATGCCGCCGACAAAGGCGACGGTTTCGTCCACCACCACAATTTTGCGGTGCAGGCGGCGAAACACGTTGGTGCGCATGCCCATTACCAGCGGGCGCGGATCGTAATAGATGAAACGCACCCCTTCCGCCGTCAGGCTGTTGACGAACTTATCGGAGAGATCCGGTGACCCATACCCATCCACCATAACTTCGATTTTTACGCCGCGCTGCGCGGCGGCCAGCAGCTCGCGGTGCAGCGCGTTGCCGACCTCATCCTCAAACAGAATAAAGGTTTCCAGCAGCACGGTGCGCTCGGCGCGGCGGATAGCGCCGAATACGCGCGGGAAAAACTCTTCGCCGTTTTCCAGCAGGCGCAGACTGTTGCCTTCTCGCCATTCAAAATTCATAGGTGGATCTCCACGGCGAGCGGGGCGTGATCCGACAGGTGCGACCAGGGTTTGCGCGGCAGCGCCCAGGGATGGCTGACGGTGGCGTTGCGAACATAAATACGATCGAGCCGCAGCAGCGGAAAGCGGGCGGGAAAGGTACGCGCCGGGCGGCCGTGTTTCATGCTGAATACCTCTTTTAATCCAGCGCCGTGCTTCAAAATATGATTGGCGCGCAGCTGCCAGTCGTTGAAATCGCCCGCGACGACCAGCGGCGCGTCGGGCGGCAGCGAGGCGACCATGTCACACATCATTTTCATCTGCGCGTGGCGGTGCGCTTCTTTCAGGCCGAGGTGCACGCAGATAACATGCAGCGTGCCGTGCGGCGCCGGCAGGGTGATTTTGCAGTGCAACATGCCACGGTTTTCACTTCCTGCAACAGAAATATCACGATTTTCATACTCCTGAATGGGAAACCGTGACAAAATCGCGTTCCCGTGATGCCCCTCCGGGTAGACGGCGTTGCGGCCATAGGCAAAATCGTTCCACATGGTATCGGCAAGAAACTCGTAATGCGGCGTGTTTGGCCAGTTCTCATGGTGCAGAGGGTGAATGGCATGTGTGCCCATTACCTCCTGCAGAAAGACGATATCTGCCGAGGTGGCGCGTACCGCTTCACGCAGTTCCGGCAGGATGAAGCGACGGTTAAAAGTAGTAAATCCCTTGTGGGTATTGATCGTCAGGACTTTAAGGGAAAATCCTTGCTTGGTTTGTGGCATACTCTCGACGCACTCCTTTTCATCAGCAACAAAAGTAAAGTGTAGTCTTTGTCACAAACGGGTGCGGATAAGGATGGAAATTTAGGGCGTTATCCGAAAATTGCTTTACATTGAGGAAACCGTTACCGGCCTGTGCCGGTTGCACTTGGGCGACCTGTTGGGTCTGCCAGGAGAAGAGAATGAAATGGTCTAATCGTGTTCAAATTGTCACCGGACAAACCTGCGTGCATATTGCCATGCATGCGCTGGTGATCGCCGCGCTGATCTGGGGCTGGAAGCATAAGGCTCTGATCGAAGTGTGCAGCACGCTGGTAGCCGCCTATGCCGTGGTGTTTATCGCCATGCTGGTCCTGCAGCGTAGTGTTCGTTTGCGTAGCATCGGTGATTACCTTGAAGAAGCGACCACCACCTACTATTTTGGCGCGGCGATGATGACGTTGTTTATTGTCTCGCGCTATGTGCACAACGCTTTGCTGATCGGCATGCTGGGCGTGGTGATGCTGGTGGGCCCGGCGCTGGTCTCGCTGCTGGCAAAGGAGCCGGCAGGACGCATCCAGAAAAAGCGTAGCTGAACCGCCGTGTTCGCTGACAGGGGCTGCCGGAAGGCGGCCCCTGTTGTTTCCGGCTTTCTCGCACCCTGCGGCGAAAGCTGTTACACTGCCCGCCTTACGCATCGTAGTTTGTGCCCTTTTCACACGTTAGCCCTCGGCTGGCGTCACTTTCCCCCCTGAAAACTACACCGTGAATCGCGGTCAGGGCGGACCGGAGTAACACACTTAATGTCTTTTGACTCTCTCGGCCTGAGTGCCGATATTTTGCGTGCGGTCGCTGAACAGGGCTACCGTGAACCTACGCCTATTCAGCGCCAGGCGATCCCCGTGGTGCTCTCCGGCCGCGATCTGCTGGCCAGCGCGCAGACCGGCACCGGCAAAACGGCCGGCTTTACATTGCCGCTGCTGCAAAAACTTTCTACTCAGGCTGCATCGGCCCGCGGTCGCCGTCCGGTACGCGCCCTGATCCTGACGCCGACGCGCGAACTGGCTGCGCAGATCGGCGAAAACGTCCGTGACTACAGCAAATATCTGCAGCTGCGTTCGCTGGTGGTGTTCGGCGGCGTCAGCATTAACCCGCAGATGATGAAACTGCGCGGCGGCGTCGACATTCTGGTCGCCACGCCGGGCCGTCTGCTCGATCTGGAACACCAGAACGCGGTCGATCTGTCTCAAATCGAAGTGCTGGTGCTGGACGAAGCGGATCGCATGCTCGATATGGGCTTTATCCACGATATCCGTCGCGTACTGGCGAAGCTGCCGGCCAAACGTCAGAACCTGCTCTTCTCTGCCACCTTCTCCGACGAAATCAAAACGCTGGCGGAAAAACTGCTGCACAACCCGGAGCAGGTAGAAGTGGCGCGTCGCAACACCGCCTCTGAACAGGTATCGCAGCAGGTGCATTTCGTTGATAAGAAGCGCAAGCGGGAACTGCTCTCGCAGCTGATTGGCGAAGGCAACTGGCAGCAGGTGCTGGTATTTACCCGCACTAAACACGGCGCCAACCACCTGGCGGAACAGCTGAATAAAGACGGCATCACCGCTGCGGCGATCCACGGTAACAAAAGCCAGGGCGCACGTACCCGCGCGCTGGCCGACTTTAAAACCGGCGCGATTCGCGTGCTGGTCGCTACCGATATCGCCGCGCGCGGTCTCGATATCGAAGAGCTGCCGCATGTTGTGAACTATGAGCTGCCGAACGTGGCGGAAGATTATGTGCACCGCATCGGCCGTACCGGCCGCGCCGCCGCTACCGGCGCCGCGCTGTCGCTGGTCTGCGTAGATGAACACAAGCTGCTGCGCGATATTGAGCGTCTGCTGAAGCGTGAAATCCCGCGCCTGGCGGTCCCGGGCTACGAGCCGGATCCGAGCATCAAGGCGGAGCCGATTCAGAACGGTCGTCAGCAGCAGCAGCCGCGCGGTCGCGGTCGTGGACAGGGCGGCGCACCGTCGTCATCGCGTCCGCAGGGCGACAAGCGCGCGCCGCAGCCGCGCCGTCAAAGCCAGACTGCGCAGGGCGATAAGCCTGCGCGTCCGGCGCGTCGTCCGGCAGCGAAGAAAACCGGAACCGCGTAACGCCATGCGGGTGTTGCTGGCCCCGATGGAGGGCGTACTGGATTCGCTGGTGCGCGAGCTGTTGAGCGAGGTCAACGATTACGACCTCTGCGTCACCGAGTTTTTGCGCGTAGTGGATCAACTGCTGCCGGTAAAATCGTTTTACCGGCTCTGTCCCGAGCTGCGCAACAGCAGCCGCACGCCTTCCGGCACGCGGGTGCGCCTGCAGCTGCTCGGTCAGTATCCTGAGTGGCTGGCGGAGAACGCGGCGCGTGCGGCAGAGCTGGGCTCATGGGGCGTCGATCTTAACTGCGGCTGTCCGTCAAAGCTGGTAAACGGCAGCGGCGGCGGCGCCACGCTGCTTAAAGATCCGGAGCTGATCTATCGCGGTGCAAAAGCGATGCGCGAGGCGGTGCCTGCGCATCTGCCGGTAACGGTGAAAGTGCGGCTCGGCTGGGATTCCGGCGAGCGTCGCTTTGAAATCGCCGACGCGGTGCAGCAGGCGGGGGCCAGCGAGCTGGTGGTGCATGGACGCACTAAAGAGGATGGCTACCGCGCTGAGGCGATCAACTGGCAGGCGATTGGCGAGATCCGTCAGCGGCTGCGTATTCCGGTGGTGGCGAACGGCGAAATCTGGGACTGGCAGAGCGCGCAGGATTGCCTGCGCGTGACCGGCTGCGATGCGGTTATGATCGGCCGCGGCGCGCTCAACGTGCCGAATCTCAGCCGGGTAGTGAAATACAACGACGCGCCGATGGCCTGGCCGGATGTGGTGGCGCTGCTGCAAAAATATACGCGGCTGGAGAAGCAGGGCGATACCGGCCTCTATCACGTTGCGCGCATCAAGCAGTGGCTCGGCTACCTGCGTAAAGCCTATCCGCAGGCCGACGGTCTCTTCACCGAAATCCGCGCGCTGAAAAACTCCTCCGCTATCGCCGAGGTGATTGATCGGCAGACGGTTAGCTTTGCCCTGTGATAAAAATTCAGGCGACCCGTTAGCAGGCTAAGCGTATAGTGAAAGCCATTTTTCACTACAAGCCAGCCTGCTATGTCTGATGTCGCGGTACTGACTAACGGTCAACTCAACAAACGCATTCTCTCCGTTCTTATCTTTACCTTCTTCTGTTATCTCTCCGTTGGCCTGCCGCTGGCGGTGCTGCCGGGTTTCGTGCATAACCAGCTGGGCTTCAGCTCTTTTGTGGCGGGCCTCATCATTAGCCTGCAATATTTCGCCACGCTGCTGAGCCGTCCCCAGTCGGGCCGACTGGCGGATCGCCTGGGTCCAAAGCGGGTCGTGATGCTCGGCACGCTCTGCTGCGGCATGAGCGGCGTGCTGACCATCGTTGCCGCGCTCTGCCGCGACTGGCCGCTGCTCAGCCTGCTGCTGCTGGCGGTCGGACGCCTGTTTCTCGGCGTCGGTGAGAGCTTCAGCAGCACCGGTTCGACGCTGTGGGGCATGAATATCGTCGGGCCGCTGCAGACGGCGCGCGTCATCTCCTGGAACGGCGTCGCCACCTATCTGGCGATGGCGATCGGCGCGCCGCTCGGCGTGATGCTGAACCAGGGATTCGGTATCAGCGGCTTTGCCGGCCTGGTCGTGCTGATGGGCGTGGTGGGCTACCTGCTGGCGAGCCGTAAACCCGCGGTCGAGGCGACGCATGGGCAGCGCATTCCTTTTCACCGCGTCTTTTCACGCGTCTGGCTGTTCGGCCTGGCGCTCGGCTTCGGCACCATCGGTTTCGGCGTTATCTCTACCTTTATTACGCTCTATTTTGCCAGCCGCGACTGGAGCGGTGCAGCCTTTGCGCTGTCGCTGTTTAGCCTCGGCTTTGTGCTGTTCCGCCTGCTGTTCAGCCGGACTATTACGCGCTTCGGCGGGCTGCGGGTCGCTATCCTCTCTTTTCTGCTGGAGTGCGCGGGGCTGCTGATTATCTGGCAGGCGGAGAGCAGCCTGCTGGTGGATCTTGGCGCGCTGCTGACCGGCTGCGGCTTTTCGCTGATCTTCCCTGCGCTGGGCGTAGAGGCGGTCAGGCAGGTAGAGCGACAGGATCAGGGATCGGCGCTGGGGGTCTACTCGGCGTTTCTCGATCTGGGGCTGGGCCTGACCGGTCCGGTGGCGGGTTTATTGATCGGCTACTGGGGGATGCAGTCGGTCTACCTGGCGGCGGCGATGATGGTGCTGGGCGCCTTCGCCATTACGCTGCGTCTGACGCAGCGCTACAGCGGCGCGGCGTAACGCCGCGCCGTTAGCGATCAGAAGCGTGAAAAGAGCGCGTAAAGCCCGGCCGCCAGCAGGATGGAGACCGGCAGGGTCAGTATCCATGCCATCGCCAGATTGCGCAGCGTAGCGAGCTGCAGGCCGGAGCGGTTGGCCGCCATACTGCCCGCCACGCCGGACGAGAGCACATGGGTGGTAGAGACCGGCAGGCCGAAGCTGTCCGCCGCACCGATGGTCGCCATCGCCACCAGTTCCGCGCTGGCGCCCTGGGCGTAGTTAAGGTGGGTTTTGCCGATGCGTTCGCCGACGGTTACCACGATACGACGCCAGCCAACCATGGTGCCAAGGCCGAGCGCAATTGCCACCACCACCTTGACCCACATCGGAATAAAGCGCGTGGCGCTGTCCAGTTCATGCTTAATCGCCGTCAGGTTGCGCTGCGTCTCTTCCGGCATCGCCACCTTGTTGGTCTGAATATGCTTGATCGATTCCGAGGTCAGGTACATCTGATTACGGGTGTTGGAAACCGCCTGCGCCGGAATATTCTCCATTGAGCCGTAGCGGCGGATCTGCTCGCTGATATCTCCCAGCGTCAGCGCCAGCGCGGGCAGCACGTTGGGGTTCAGCTGATTGGTGCGCACATAGTCGGTCAGCACGTCACGCGCCACCGGCGGACGAGCGCTGGCGGGCTGCAGCTGCAGCAGCTGGTTTTCCGTGACCTGCGCCAGCGCCGCCACGCGCGGAATTTGCTCCGGCGGCAGCGAGCGGTTCAGCGCATAGGCGATCGGCATGGTGCCCACCAGAATCAGCATGATCAGACCCATGCCTTTCTGTCCATCGTTGGAGCCGTGCGCGAACGAGACGCCGGTACAGGTAAGGATCAGCAGGCCGCGGATCCAGATCGGCGGCGGCTCGCTGCTTTTCGGCGCTTCATAAAGATCGCGGTTGCGGATAAACGCCTTCATCGCCAGCAGCAGCAGCGCCGCGCAGAAAAAACCCACCAGCGGCGACAGGAGCAACGAGTAGCCGATCTTAATCGCCTGGTCCCAGTCCACGCCGCTCATGCCGCTGCGGCCGTGCAGCAGCGCATTAGCAACGCCGACGCCGATAATCGAGCCAATCAGCGTATGGGAAGAGGAGGAGGGCAGGCCAAGATACCAGGTGCCCAGGTTCCAGATAATGGCGGAGAAGAGCAGCGCGTAAATCATGGCGAAGCCGCCGCCGCTGCCCGCCTGTAAAATCAGCTCTACCGGCAGCAGCGAGATGATGCCGAACGCGACCACGCCGCTGGAGAGCAGCACGCCGAGAAAGTTGCACAGACCTGACCAGACCACCGCCACGCCAGGCGTCAGCGAATGGGTATAGATCACCGTTGCCACGGCGTTGGCGGTATCGTGAAAGCCGTTGACGAACTCAAACCCCAGCGCGATCACCAGCGCCAGCCCCAGCAGAAAGAAGGGGACGTAGCTGGTAACTGGCGTATCGGTCTCCTGCACGTCGCTGAACAGGTTGAATCCGGCAAAGGAGAGCCCGGCGATCAGCAGAATAAGAAACAGCGGCTTTGAAAAACGGTTGCGTTTGCCAGTGAGATTTGGACGCCCGCCAACCGATGGGGATGACGATAAGCTATTTTCGCTCATAAACACCTCGGTAAAAGATTGCGGGCGCGCCCTGTCCGCACCCATTACTGGCAGGGATACGCGCTTTATATGACAGAACAATGATGTTGCGCGGCCGCTGTCATTGTTCTGTCATCACTCTGCATCAGTCTGTGGATCTGGTCCGCTCTTACATTTATCCCGTCCATGGTTTCAGACCTCTTGCTTGCGCCTAATAAATCCGATTTTGACGACGAGGTGGCCGGTTTAATTCACGGTTACCTGATCTCTCCAGACGCGCCACCCCGCCGCCTGAACGCGCGCGAAGCGGTGCTGGCCGGAGAGAATCCGCGCCGCGACGGCGAGTTTCTCTGGCTGCATATCAATCTCAATCACGCCCGCGCCCAGCACTGGGTTCAGAGCCACTTTCAGGTTGATGAAGATTTCTTTGAAGAGATTCATTCGGCCTCGTCGCGCACCCGGCTGGCGGAGCAGGGCGAAGCGCTGCTGGCGATCCTGAATGACGTTACCTTTAGCCAGGAGGAGCACAGCGCGCAGAACGCCACGCTCTGGATCTGGTGCCGTCGCCAGCTGCTGGTTAGCGCGCGTTATCGCCAGGTCGGCATGATCGAACGTATGCATCAGCAACTGCAGTCGTGCGCCTTCCGCAATGCTGAAGAGATGCTGCTCAGCCTGCTGGGCGAGCAGGAGCGCCAGCTGGAGCAGGTGGTGCGGCGCACCAGCCTCGCCGTGGATGCGATTGAAGAGCGGCTGCTCAGTCCGGCGATCAAAGCGAACCGCAGCGAGCTTGGGCATCTGCGCCGTATGCTGTTGCGCATCCAGCGCCTGCTGGCGCCGGAGCCCGCCGCGCTGTTTCGCCTGCTTAACCGTCCGCCCGTCTGGCTCAACCTGGATACCCTGCGCGAGCTGCGCGCCTTTACCGAAGAGTTCAGCGTGGTGCTTAACGATCTCGCCAGCCTGATGGAGCGCATCAGGCTGCTGCAGGAGGAGATCGCCGCGCGTCTGATGGAGCACAGCAACCGCACGCTGTTTCTGTTAACCATGATGACCGTGCTGGCGCTGCCGATTAACATTGTTGCCGGCTTCTTCGGCATGAACGTCGGCGGCATTCCGCTCTCGGGCAATCCGCACGGCTTTCTGATTCTGGTGCTGGTGGTGCTGGCCTTTACCATCGTGGCGGGCTGGCTGGCGTTGCGGCGGCCGGGGAAGTAGGGTGGAAGAGGCGGCGGCCTGGTTATTGCCCGGGAAATGCAATCATGATTCAGGCGATGCCTTCACCTGTTTCTGCCTTAACTAAATGCCCTGAACTCCTCTGCGCTTATATGCGCAAGCATTGAGGCCCGTAGATGCGGGGTCGCGTCAAGGTATCTGGAAACGAGGTTGAACCCGGCGGTATAACCAAGCCATCGTGGCCAATAACGGGTTCCGAAAAACCACGCATTATGGTCGTAATCCGTGCGATGCCAGTTTTCGCAAAGGTATAGAAGATGGGGCTGTATTTCGTCTGAACGGAGGCTTTCCCAGGGTTCAGGTTCTCCGCCAAAAAGCTCGAGGGAAAAATGGCCGGCGAGCCCTTCAGATACCGTTACTTCACCAAGAGTAGAACCGTATCCTGGCCCGGCCCACCTTGCTGCATGATGCAGTTCATGAGCAAACATGCGTTCCAGAGAATGAGCGTTGTTTTTACAGAAGGCGGGATTTTCAGGATCAACCGTCACGTACACCACACTCTGCTCAGGGCAATATCCCAGATGCCCTTTTTCCGGGATGACATGGACTCCCGCTTTTACCACAACATCCAGAGAGGGGAGCGGCATCACTCGTTTGGCCTGGTCGTAAGTCTCATTCAGGCAGGAATTGAGCCATTCACAGTGAGCGGTGAGTTTCTTCTGCGCATTTAGAATATGAAGGGTCATTTGAGACATTACAGGGATACCTAAAGCTGTTAGTGAATAAGCGCATACTAACAGAGAGATCACTCGACACCGCCACACTGCAATACGGCATCGTCAAGTCCGCCTCTGTCGCAGGTCAAAAGTCACTTTTAAAAAGCAGTACCCGAATGTGGTAAACCAACAGCACCAGGAAGGCAACAGCTTCTTACTCCCGCCAGCCCACCAATAAAAAAGCCCGCACAGGCGGGCTTTTTCAATTTCACAGTTAACAGCCTTTACGAAGGGTTATTTACTGGGGCCGGAGCGGGGGCAGCGGCTGGCTGCGCCTGCTGCGCGGCATCAGGATTGGCAACGCTGGCGCCCTGCGGCGTAACCGGCGTCATCGGCTCCTCTTTAGGCTGTGCGTTCGGCGCTTCCGGCACTTCGGTCGGCGCAGTCTGCACGCTGTCAGCAACGCCGTTCACTTTAGTCGGCATACCGGTACGATTCTGAATCGCCGCGTTGACCTGATCCTGGCTGACGCTGGCGTCAGTGATCACTTTGGTCACCGCAGAGGTCAGGGTAATCGGCACCACTTCGCGTGAGTTAAACTGCTCTTCGGTAGTGGAGAGCGGGTTATGCACCTCTACATAGCGCGAACCATCCGGCTCCACCGTTGCTTTGACCGGCTGATCGATAAACTGCACGCGCGTGCCGACCGGCACGTTGTCGAACAGCCATTTGATATCGTCGGCGCGCAGACGTACGCAGCCGTGGCTGACGCGCAGGCCAATACCAAAGTTGGCGTTGGTGCCGTGAATGGCGTAGAGACGACCGATATAGAGCGCGTAGAGGCCCATCGGGTTGTCCGGACCGGCCGGGAACACTTCCGGCAGATTCTCGCCGCGCGAGGCGTACTCAGCATGCATCGCTTTGGTCGGCGTCCAGGTCGGACCCGCTTTCTTGCGCTGCACCGTGGTGGTCCAGTTAACCGGCGTATCTTTGCCTAATTCGCCGATGCCGATCGGCAGAACCACAACGGTTTTAGTGCCTTTCGGATAGTAGTAGAGACGCATTTCCGCGCTGTTGATCACGATGCCTTCGCGCGGGGCGTCAGGCAGGATCAGCTGCTGCGGAATGATCATCTTTTTGCCTGCCTGCGGCAGGTAGACATCCATGCCCGGATTGGCTTCCAGCATATTGCTGAGGCCCATCTGGTACTGCGCCGCAAAAGCTTCCAGCGGCAGCTTGTTGTCCTGAGGGACGGTAATCTCAATATTTTGCCCAATCAGACGGCTGTTGGCGGCTGGTAAGGGGTAAACCACAGCGAAGGCGGACTGGCTGAATGCTGCCAGCGCCAGAGCCATTGAAGCGAACGCGCGAATCATTTTCATATTTTACAAGTCGTTATGGCCTGTTAGCAGGCTTGTCAGTTTATCGAACCCGTACCGGTCAGCGTGGCCGGCTGCACATTATATGGGCATTGTTTCGATGTTGTGAATCAGGATTTTAGCAGCCATCGCAGACTTTAGGTAACCGACTGTGTTATCAGGCCTCCTTGCCCTGATAAGGGAGCCGGTCAGGGCTGCCATAAGGTCACTTCGCCGCTCAGTTTGCGATTGAGAAAAAAGGCGGCGCTGATCAGGGCCAGATGGGTCAGCGCCTGCGGCATATTGCCCAGCGCGCGGCCGTGATTGTCGAACTCCTCGGCATATAATCCCAGCGGATTGGCGTAGCTCAGCAGTTTCTCGAACTCGAAATGCGCCTCGTGGATGCGTCCGGCGCGCGCCAGACATTCTACATACCAGAACGAACAGGCGGCGAAAGAGCCTTCCGAGCCAGTCAGGCCGTCGGCGGGCGTCTCATCAATGTTGTAGCGGCGCACCATACCGTCGCTTACCAGCTCGCGTTTGATGGCGTCGAGCGTCGCCAGCCATTCCGGATCGGTGGCGCCGACGAAGCGCACCAGCGGCATCAGCAGCATCGAGGCGTCAAGATGGTTGCCGTGACGCGTCGAAACGAAGTGGCCGCGTTCGGCGTTCCAGAAGTTTTGCCAGATATCGGCGCGGATCTCGCTGCGCGCCTTATCCCATCGCGCATAGGGCATCGGCAGCGAACGTTTCATGCCAAGGCGCAGCGCACGATCCAGCGCCACCCAGCACATCAGCCGCGAGTGAAGAAAGTGCTCCGGCTCGCCGCGCATTTCCCAGATACCGGCATCGGGCTGGTTCCAGCTTTCGCTCACCATATCGATCATCTGCGCAACGTGTTGCCAGCCGCGTTCTGAGATCGCTTCGCCATACTTATTCGCCAGATAGACCGCATCCATTAGCTCGCCGTAAATATCGAGCTGCGTCTGCTGCCAGGCGTCGTTGCCGATGCGTACCGGCCGCGAGTCGGCGTAGCCGGAGAGGTTAAGCAGTTCGATCTCATGCAGTTCGATGCCGCTGTCGAGACGATACATCACCTGCAGACGCATCTCGTCGTGGTGGCTGTTCTCGACGCAGCGGCCAACCCAGCGGGTAAAGTTTTTCGCTTCGTCCACATAGCCGAGGCGCATCAGCGCATACATGCTGAACGAGGCGTCACGTATCCAGGAGGCGCGATAGTCCCAGTTGCGCACGCCGCCCAGCTCTTCCGGCAGGCCGAAGGTGGCGGCGGCGGCGATAGAGCCGTGCTGGCTGGAGGTGAGCAGCTTCAGCGCCAGCGCCGAGCGCTGCACCATCTCCTGCCAGCGTCCGTTGTAGTTGCTTTTTTTACTCCAGCTTCGCCAGTAGTTGATGGTTCCTTCGAAGCAGGTTTCAGTGTCGACGGCGTTAACGCGCTCATCTTCCTGATTGCCGAATTCAAACTCGACGTGCTCGCCCGACTTGAGTTCAAAATGCGCCGTGGCGGCGTGCGCTTCGCAGGTCAGCGGCACCGTGGCGGCGAGGCGCAGCGTGGGCTGGTTCTCCGCATAAAAGTCGATGCAGTCGCCTTCTGCCTGCGCGCGGGTTTTGGCACGCGCATAGTCATGACGCGGCGCGCAGCGCATCCTGAACCAGGCGGTGCCGCGCACCATTTTGACCCGTCGAATCAGGCGCGGCAGCTTTTTCGCGTCGTCGCAGATCGGCATATAGTCGGTGATTTCCGCGACGCCCTCCGCGCCCAGCCAGCGCGTCTGAAGAATATTGGTGTCTGGCAGATAGAGCTGCTGCCGACGCACATTTTTCCACTCCGGCGCGAGTGAAAAGAGTCCCGCGTCGTCGCTGTCGAGCAGCGCGGCGAATACCGACGGGCTGTCGAGCGCAGGCCAGCAGAGATAGTCGATGGTGCCGTCGTTCGCCACCAGCGCACAGGTGCGCAGATCGCCAATGATGCCGTGATCTTCAATCGGGCGTTTTATTTTGCTCATCCTCATCTCCGTAGCGGGCACTCATTTAACTATAGACAAAGCGGCATCAGGGCCGCGGCTGGACATAACGGGATTGCTTCTATACTTCACCTTACCCGACATCCTGAGGAAGCAACCATGACCACATCAGAGAATAAAGTCGCCGTCGTCACCGCATCTGACTCCGGCATCGGCCGCGCCAGCGCGCTGATGCTGGCGGAGCAGGGCTACGATCTCGGCATCACCTGGCGTTCCGATGAGGAGGGCGCGAAAGAGACCGCGCGTCTGGTGCGTGAAAGAGGCCGTCGCGCCGAAATCATTCACCTCGATCTGGCCGATCCGCAGGAGGGCGGCCGTTCGCTTTCAGAGCTGATCTCCCGACTTGGCCGTATTGACGCGCTGGTGAATAACGCAGGCGCGAACGCCAAATCTGAATTCCTTGATACCCCGTTTGAGGAGTGGCGCAAGGTGTTCAATGTCGACGTCGACGGTGCCTTTGTCTGCGGCCAAATCGCCGCGCGCAAAATGGTGGAGCAGGGCGCTGGCGGACGCATCATCAATATCACCTCGGTGCATGAGCACACGCCGCTGCCCAACGCCGTCGCCTACACGGCGGCGAAGCACGCCATGGGCGGCCTGACCAAATCGATGGCTATTAGCCTGATTAAACACAATATTCTGGTGAACTCCGTGGCGCCCGGCGCTATTGCCACGCCGATGAACAATATGGGCGACGGCGATGCGCAGAGGGTTAAAACGCCGGAGATCCCTATTGGACGCCCTGGCGACGTGCGCGAGATCGCCAGCCTTGTGGCCTGGCTCTGCTCGGAGTGGGCCAGCTATACCACCGGACAATCCTTTATCGTCGATGGCGGTTTTATGCTGGCCAATCCGCAGTTTTACGGCGGGAAAGATATCTAACCGGCGCGGCGGTTGTTCCAGCGGCGGATCACCCAGCGCAGCGCGAAAGCGAAGACGACCGCCGCAACCAGCCACAGAACATGTTTCAGGTGCTGATCGAGCTTGTGCAGCCAGGGGGCGATGACGCCGCCGGCAAAGTAACCCAGGGCGACGAAGATCGTCGCCCAGATCGCGGCGCCGATAATATTCAGCACCAGAAATTTCAGCGGCTTCAGGTGGCTGGCACCGATAATAATCGGGCCGATGATGCGAAAGCCGTACATAAAGCGTACGCCGATAACAAACAGGCTGGGATGACGCTGGATCAGCCGGTTAGCCTTGACGACCTTGTCCTGATGCTTCTTCAGCTTACGCAAAATTTTCGTGCCATAGCGACGGCCAATCCAGTAGAGCAGCTCATCGCCAATCACGCCGCCCGCCATGGCCGCCAGCACCACGCCGACAAAGTTCAGTAATCCCTCATGCGCCGCCACGCCGCCCAGCAGAGTAAAGGTTTCGCCTTCGGCGATACAGCCGATAAGCAGCGCCAGATAGCCATATTGCGTAATTAATCCGTTGATATCGAAATGCAAAAGTAAACTCCCTGTTCTGTCCGCGGTTAATACATTCTATACCGCTTCGGCCGATCATTCCGGCTGGCTTAGGCCACAGCGACTATTTTTTGTCGATTAACCGCCTGCTGGCTACAAAAGCAGCAACGCCGTTTATACTTGAGGTGATGCTGCCTGAGGGGTCAGCGACGTGGATTCTGGGCAGCCTGTCGCATCTGCGAGGTGATTATATGAACCATGTCTGGGGTCTTATGGCGCATCCCGATCGGGAAATGCGCGATATCAAGCAAGAAAATGAGAGCGTTTCGCACCATTACACCCACCACGTTCTGCTGATGGCGGCGGTCCCGGTGATCTGCGCCTTTATCGGCACAACGCAGCTGGGCTGGAACCTGGGCGAAGGGCGCTTTGTTCAGCTAAACCTGTTGACCGGGATTGCGCTCGGCATCCTGTTTTATCTGCTTATTCTGGGCGGCGTAGCGGTAATGGGCCGCGTCATTCACTGGATGGCGCGCGACTATCCGCAGCGGCCCAGCATGCAGCGCTGTACGGTATTCGCCGGTTATGTCGCCACGCCGCTCTTTTTAAGCGGCATCGTGGCGCTCTATCCGCTGGTCTGGCTCTGCGTGCTGATTGGCGCGCTGGCGCTGGTGTACACCGGCTATCTGCTTTATATCGGCATTCCGCTGTTCCTCAATATCGACCGTGACGAAAGTCTGCGCTTCTCCGGCTCGACGCTGGCGATCGGCGTGCTGGTATTTGAGGTGCTGCTGGCGCTGACCGTGGTGCTGTGGGGTTACGGGCCGCGACTGTTCTAAATCAGCGTCAAATCAAGCCGGTAAGGGAATGATTTGGCTTAAACCGCAAAACGTCCTGCGACAGCGCTGTCGCAGGACGTTTTTTTTAACGCTCAGAAACATTCTCACCAGGAAATTTCTTACGCTTCCGCGTATTATGCTGCTGCCAGCCCCCGCGTGGTCGGCTCTGCGGCGGGCGGCCTGTGTACAACACGGCGTAATATTTTAATCGGTACTTTTTTATAAGATGCCTGTAACCATTCGCTATTCACTGCTTTCGCTGGCGCTGCTGTTCGGTGGCCAGGCGGCTATTGCGCCCGCGCAGGCGGCTACGTCTCTTTCTCAGCTCGCGCCGGTCGCCGAGCCGCAAATCGCCTCGGGCAGCGCGATGATCGTCGACCTTAATACCGGTAAAGTGCTTTTCTCCAGCCATCCCGATCGCGTTCGGCCTATCGCCTCTATCACCAAGCTGATGACGGTGATGGTGGCGCTCGATGCGAAGCAGTCGCTGGATGAGCGAATTTCGGTGGATATCAGCCATACGCCAGAGATGCGCGGCGTCTTTTCCCGCGTCAAACTCAACAGCGAAATCAGCCGCCGCAATATGATGCTGCTGGCGCTGATGTCCTCAGAGAACCGCGCGGCGGCCAGCCTGGCGCATCACTATCCCGGCGGCTACGACGCCTTTATCCGCGCCATGAACGCCAAAGCGCGTGCGCTGGGCATGACGCATACGCGCTACGTCGAGCCGACCGGCCTGTCGATTCATAACGTCTCCAGCGCGGAAGACCTGGTTAAGCTGCTGCGCGCGACGCGTGACTATCCGCTGCTGGGCCAGCTGAGCACAACCAAAGAAGAGACCGCGGTCTTCACCCACCCGAGCTATGCGCTGCCGTTCCGCAACACCAACCATTTGATCTATAAAAATGACTGGCGCATTCAGCTGACCAAAACCGGCTATACCGATGAGGCGGGTCACTGCCTGGCGATGCGCACCCTGATCAATAACCGGCCGGTGGCGCTGGTGGTGCTGGATGCGTTCGGCAAATATACCCATTTCGCCGACGCTAACCGCCTGCGCGACTGGCTGCTGACCGGCAAGGCTGCGCCAGTGCCAGCGGCGGCGCTGGCCTATAAGAAACAGAAAGCCGGGCAGGTGGCGAGCAACGCCCGCAGCGGCAGCGCGGTGGAATAAGCCTTTACCGGCGTCCGCCTGCGCGGACGCCGAGACCCGGCTCGACGAGAACGGCCAGCATTCCTATAGTTTCCCGGTGCGCCTGGCCCTACACTACGCGCGAACGCGATGGTCGATCGCCTGAATTTGTGCTGGAACCCCACTCTTATGTTTAAGTTACGCTCCTTTTTCGCGCTGTTGATGCTGCTGGCGGTGGTCCTGTTCCCCGCCCGGAGCCAGGCAGACGACGATGCGGCCGATGCCGCGCAACAAACCGACGTCGCGGCTAAAGTGAACGCGGCGGTTGAACTGCCGAAAATGCAGAAAGTTCTCGACAAGATCAAAGGTCAAGTGTCGGGACAAACCAATGAAAACCAGCTGACACAGCTCAACGAGATGGCGCTGGAGCTGTCGGGCAGCGCCGATACGCTCGCTCAGGCGCTCCAGCCGCAGCGTCAGCAGCTCGACGCGCAGCTGGCGGTGCTGGGCCCTGCGCCCAAAGCGGACAGCGGCGTAAAAGAGACGCCGGAAGTCACCCGCAAACGCAGCTCGCTGGAGAGCCAGAAGGGCAAGCTGGACGATCAGATTAAGCAGGCGGATGGCATTAAAAACAGCGCGCTGATGCTCTCGTCGCAGATCACCAACCTGCGCCGCGATCTGATGAAAACCCAGCTGGCGCTCAACTCCGGCAGTATTTTCGGGCCGCGCTTCTGGGCACCGCTGTTTGTGAAACAGGATCTTGATAACGAGAAGATCAACGACTTCCTGCAGGATTTAAAAGATACCGCCGCGCTGTCGTGGGAGCCGGGCTACCGTTTCGGCACCGTCGCCTGGCTGCTGGCGGCGATGCTGGTGATGACGCTGGGGCGTCGCTACGGCGAAGAGTTTCTTGCCTGGATCAGCATTCACAAGATGCCGGAAGGGCGGCTGCGCCGCAGCTTCCTCGCGGCGACCATCGCGCTGACCACGCTGGCGGCGGTGGTGCTGACCTTTAACTTCACCGCGCTGGCGTTCGCGCGCCGCGATGAAGTCTCCGGCGACGTGCAGGATTTTGTGGTCAGCCTGGTGAAGCTCAGCGTCTTCTGCGGTCTTATCGCCGGTCTGGGACGCGCCTTTCTCTCCACGCGTCGGCCAAGCTGGCGTCTGCCTGCCATCTCCAGTGAAGTGGCGATGGCGCTGAAGCCGTTCCCGCCGATTACCGCCGCGCTGGTCTTTATTTTCCAGACGGTAGAGAACTTTAACTACACCGTCGGCACCAGCCTGAACACCACTATTTTCGCCAATGGCCTGACGGCGCTGCTGATCGGCAGCACCGCTCTGGCGATCAGCATGCGCACCAACCGCGTGCGCCGCCGCATGGTGCACGAGGGCAACCCGCCGGAAGTGCGCTCCACGCTGGTGGGGCTGATTCAGATGGCGCTGACGCTGACGGCGGTTGCCATTCTGCTGTCGCTGATTATCGGCTACGTGACGCTGGCGCGCTTCCTGAGCTATGAGGTGGTGTGGTGCGGCATTCTGTTCGGCTCCTTCTACTTCCTTAGCCATCTGATTAACGACGGCTGCGAAAACCTCTTTTCCGTTAACAGCCTGACGGGAAGGCGGCTGCAAACGTCGCTGAATATCGACGAGCGCCATCTGCAGCAGGCGGCGACGCTGCTGGCCGCGCTGGGTAAAACCCTGCTGATCGGCTTTGTCGCGCTGGCGCTGCTTAACGGCACCTTCGCCTCGTCGACACCGATCGAGCTGCTGCAAAAAGCGATTGAGTTCTGGGGCGGTAAGGGGCTGGAGTCGCTGAACATCGTGCCGGCGCACATGGTCAACGCCATTATCTGTCTGGTGGTGGGCATCTATGTGCTGCGCCGGGTGCGCCGCTGGCTCGACAGCGACTTCCTGCCGAAAACCACCATGGACGCCGGCATGCGCGTGTCGCTGGTGACGCTGTTCAGCAATATTGGCTTTGTGCTGGTGATCCTGCTGACGCTCTCGGTTATGGGCCTGCAGTGGAACAAGCTGGCATGGATCGTCAGCGCGCTGTCGGTCGGTATCGGTTTTGGTTTGCAGGAGATTGTGAAGAACTTTATCTCCGGCCTGATCCTGTTGACCGAACGCCCGGTGAAGGTGGGCGATCTGGTGACCATCAGCGGTATCGAAGGCGATATCCGCCGCATCAACGTGCGCGCCACCGAAATCCAGCTTGGCGACAAGTCGACGGTCATCGTGCCGAACTCGCAGTTTATCTCGCAGAACGTGCGTAACGCCACCATGGGCAACGCGCAGGGCGTAGTGACCATCATGCTCACTTTCCCGCTCAATATCGATCCGGTGCGCGTGCGCGAGCTGCTGCTGGAGGTCTATAACGAGAACGAACGCATTCTCGAGACGCCGGAACCCTCGGTCTCCTTTAAGGATCTCACGCCGCAGGGCATCGTGCTGAGCGTTACCGGCAACGTCGCCAGCCAGCGTCAGATTGCGGGCGCGAAAAGCGATCTGCTGTTCGATATCCTGACGCGACTGCGTAAAGAGGGCATCGTACTGTCGACGCCGCAGACCATGATTATTGAGCGTCGCCAGCAAATCGCGGAGCAGGAAGCGGATCCGCTGTCCTGATGGTTTAAGGTTACAGAGCCTGCGAAAGCGCCGGTAGCATGGGCAGAAGAGCAAAGCGACTCGCGCCAGGGACGGCGCGAGATGAACCAGCAAGAATCTCTTAAACGACTTTGCGTTCTGACCATGCTACCGGCGCGAGTAGGCCTGCCATAGCCGCCTGTTTTAAAACTGCTTAACCGCCCAGCCTTTCTGCTTGCTGGTTTTGCCAATGCCCGGATTAAAGGTATTGGTAGGATCGAGCTGACGATAAAAGGCCGCCAGCTGCGGCTTCGCCTGATAGAGATGCCCGACGTTATGTTCCGCCGGATACTCCGCGCCGCGCGCCTCTAAAATCGCCAGCATCTGCTCTTTCAGCGCATGCGCGTCCACCCCTTTTTTCACAATGTAATCCTGATGGAAAACGTGGCAGAAGAAGTGGCCGTAATAGAGACGATGGATCAGCGACTGGGTAATCTCCGGCGGCAGGGTTTCAAACCAGTCGCGATCGTTGCGGCGCAGCGCAATATCGAGCGCCAGGATATCCTCTACCTCGTCGGCGTGCACCGCGTGATAGCGCACCGCCGCGCCTGCTGCGGCAAAACGATGTAAAAAGGCGTGCGCGCCCTCTTTGCCTTCACACTCGAAAAACTCGCCGCCGCCTTCGTGGAAATAATCTTTCAGATACTCGCGCGCTTCCTCGACGCCCGCACCGGACATCTTCAGCAGCAGATGATGCGCATATTTATCGCGGTACTGCTTCATCCGCTTCGGCAGGTGCGCCGGGAACAGGGTGCTAATGCGCTGCAGCAGACGGTCGGTAAAGTGCGGCTTAACGAAGCTCAGCTTCGCCAGCCAGGCGTCGACGCGCCCCTTCAGCGTAAAGAACAGCGGCATTTTGTCGGTGCCGAGCTTGTCGATCATCAGAAACGTATCTTTGCCGTAGACTTCGGCGATGTCATACATATCGCGATGCATATATTCGGCCGCGACCGGCAGCTGGGTAAAGTGGGCCAGAATATGGCGGCGGATATCGCTCAGCACCGCCGGATCGTTGGTGCCGATATAGAACACCTGCTGCTGCGGTTCGCAGGGGAAAGTGTCCAGCCGCACCGCGAATACCGCCAGCTTGCCCGCACAGCCGGATGCCTCAAACAACCGGCGCGCATCGGCATTGAAGCGCGCTGGCGTATCGGCGTCCACGTGACGTACGCGGTCGGCATAGTCGGGATCGGAGGCGTGACGCCCGTCGTGCTGCACATCCTCCGGACGCCAGCGCTCATCATCGAGCCTGCCCAGGATCTCTTCCGGCGACGTGCCGAGAGTGATGCCGAGATGGTTTACCAGCTTCAGCTTGCCTTGCTCATCGACCTGAGCAAACAGCGCCATCTCGCTATAGGCCGGGCCGCGCTTGATCAGCGAGCCGCCGGAGTTATTGCAGACGCCGCCCAGCACCGAGGCGCCGATACAGGAGGAGCCGATAACCGAATGCGGCTCGCGATTAAGCGGCTTTAGCGTTTTTTCCAGCTGGTAAAGGGTGCTGCCTGGGAAAGCCAGCACCTGCCTGCCATCATCGATCAGCTGCAGCTTATCGAGACGTCGCGTGCTGATAATCACCACCGGCCGATCGTAGTCGTTGCCGTTGGGCGTCGATCCTTCCGTCAGGCCCGTATTGGCCGCCTGCATCAGAATAATGGCGTCGGCGCTGACCAGGGTTTGCAGCACGCGCCACATCTCCAGTAGCGTACCGGGAAACACCACGGCCAGCGCGTCGCCCTCGCCGGAACGAAAGCCTTTGCGGTAGCGTGCGGTTTGCTCTTTGTCGGTCAGCAGATGAGAGGCGCCAACGTGGCGGCGCAGGTCGGTGAGTAAAGCGGAATGAGACGCTGAGTGGATCATGTGCAACTCCTTGTCATGACATGGCGCCCTTACTGTAGCACGTCAGTGAAAAGCAGGCGGCAGTGTGACGCTAACGGCTACCTGCTATCCTGAACTTGTGGCACACTGCCGCCTGTTTATTCGATATTGCGCAGTCACTTAAGAGAACCCAACCTGATGAAATGGATTTACTCTGTTAGTCTCGCTGTCTCACTCGCTCTGCAACCCGCGCTAGCCGAAGAGCTGACTGGACCCCATCCCATGAACGCCCAGGCGCGCGACGCTTTTGTTAACCAGCTTCTGACCAAAATGACGCTGGACGAAAAAATCGGCCAGCTCAGGCTAATCAGCGTGGGGCCGGACAACCCGAAAGAGGCGATTCGCGACATGATCCAGAAAGGTCAGGTCGGCGCGATTTTCAATACCGTGACGCGCCAGGATATCCGCGCCATGCAGGATCAGGTGATGCAGCTTAGCCGCCTGAAAATTCCGCTCTTTTTTGCCTATGACGTGGTACACGGTCAGCGCACTATCTTTCCCATCCCGCTTGGGCTCGCCGCCAGCTGGGATCTGGACGCAGTAAGCGAAGTCGGGCGCGTCTCTGCTTATGAAGCCGCCGACGATGGCCTGAACATGACCTGGGCGCCGATGGTAGACGTCAGCCGCGAACCGCGCTGGGGCCGTATCTCCGAAGGATTCGGCGAAGACACCTGGCTCTCCTCGCAGATGGGCAGCACCATGGTGAAGGCGATGCAGGGCAAAAGCCCCGCCGATCGCTATGCGGTGATGACCAGCGTCAAACACTTCGCCGCCTATGGCGGCATCGAAGGCGGCCGCGACTACAATACCGTCGACATGAGCTCGCAGCGCCTGTTCCAGGACTATCTGCCGCCTTATAAAGCCTCGCTGGATGCCGGCAGCGGCGGCGTAATGGTGGCGCTCAACTCCCTTAACGGCGTGCCCGCCACGGCGGACAGCTGGCTGCTGAAAACGGTGCTGCGCGACGAATGGAAATTCAAAGGCATCACCATCAGCGACCACGGCGCGATTAAAGAGTTGCTCAAGCACGGCGTGGCGAGCGATCCCGAAGATGCGGTGCGCGTCGCCCTGAAGTCGGGCATCGACATGAGCATGAGCGACGAGTACTACAGCAAATATCTGCCGGGCCTGGTGAAGAGCGGGGCGGTCAGCATGGCGGAGATCGACGATGCGGCGCGCCATGTGCTCAATGTGAAATATGATATGGGACTGTTCAACGATCCCTACAGCCATCTTGGTCCCAAAGAGAGCGATCCGCAGGATACCAATGCGGAAAGCCGCCTGCACCGCGCGGAAGCGCGCGACGTGGCGCGCAAAAGCATTGTTCTGCTGAAAAACCGTCTGGAGACGCTGCCGCTGAAGCGCGCCGGCACTATCGCGCTGATTGGCCCGCTGGCGGACAGCCAGCGCGACATTATGGGCAGTTGGTCGGCGGCGGGCGTGGCGAAACAGTCGATTAGCCTGCTGCAGGGCATGCGCAATGCGACTGCGGGCAAAGCGACGCTGCTCTATGCCAAAGGTGCCAACATCAGCGACAACAAAGGTGTCCAGAACTTCCTCAACCTCTATGAGCAGGCGGTCTCGGTTGACGCGCGCACGCCGCAGGCGATGATTGATGAGGCGGTAGAGAAAGCGAAACAGGCGGACGTGGTGGTCGCGGCGGTCGGCGAGGCGCAGGGCATGGCGCACGAGGCCTCCAGCCGCAGCGAGATCTCTATTCCGGCCAGCCAGCAGAAACTGCTGGCGGCGCTGAAGGCCACCGGCAAGCCGCTGGTGATCGTGCTGATGAACGGCCGACCGCTGACGCTGGTTAACGAAGATCGTATGGCGGATGCGCTGGTGGAAACCTGGTTCAGCGGTACGGAAGGGGGCAACGCTATCGCTGACGTCCTGTTCGGCGACTACAACCCGTCCGGCAAGCTGCCGATCACCTTCCCGCGCTCGGTAGGGCAGATCCCGCTGTACTACAACCATCTGCCGACCGGACGGCCTTACAACTTCGCCAAACCGAACAAATACACCTCGCACTACTATGATACGGTAAACGGCCCGCTCTATCCTTTTGGCTATGGACTGAGCTACACCCGCTTCAGCGTCTCGCCGGTGAAAATGTCAGCGCCAACGATGCCGCGCAATGGCACGGTAGAGGCGAGCGTCACGGTGACCAACACCGGCGACCGCGACGGGGCGACGGTAGTGCAGATGTACCTGAACGATCCGGTCGCCTCCATCAGTCGTCCGGTACGCGAACTGCGCGGCTTTAAGCGGATTATGCTGAAAGCGGGCGAATCGCAGACGGTGAGCTTCAAGATCGACGTGGATGCGCTGAAGTTCTGGAACCAGCAGATGCAGCAGGTGGCAGAACCCGGTAAGTTCCGGGTGATGATCGGGCTTGACTCTGTACGTACCCAGAACGCGCAGTTCGACTATCTGTAATCATGCGCGATACCCTTCTTCCGGCTTTGCCGTCGGAAGAAGGGGAAGCGCGCCTGAACTGGCCGCACCCTTATGAACAGCATCCGCAACCGTATCCAGAACCAGGTTTTCCGCGTTAACGGCCTGGCGCTTAATGAGTTCGATATTTCACAGCCGCCCGGCGATCCCGGCCTGTTTGGCCCGGACAGCGTCATCTGGCGCGTACACGGCGACTTTCCCTCTATGTTGTGCGGCGGCATCAGCGCTTTGCTGCTGCAGATGCTGCATCCTTCCGCGCTGGCGGGCGTCTGGGATCACTCTAACTTTCGCCAGGATATGCTGGGCCGTCTGCGCCGCACCAGCCAGTTTATTGCCGTCACCACCTTCGGCAACCGCCATGATGCGAACCTGCTGATTGAGCGGGTCAAAAATATTCATCTGCGCGTCAGCGGCGTCGACAATTACGGACAGCCCTATGCCGCCAGCGATCCGCATCTGCTTACCTGGGTGCACGTTGCCGAAACCAGCGCCTTTCTCGCCGCCCATCTGCGCTTTAAAAATCCGCAGCTCAGCCTGGCAGAGCAGGATCGCTATTACCGGGAAGCGGCGCAGATCGCCGAAGCGCTGGGCGCAACAGCAGTGCCGAAAAGCGTCGAGGCGGTGGCCAGCTATCTGCAAGGCATGCGTGGCGAGCTGCGCTACGACGAGCGCACCGCAGAGGTGACCCGACTACTGCGCGAGGCGCCCGCGCCGGGCTGGCAGGCGAAACCGGCGATGAAAGTCATGTTGAAATCGGGCATGGCGCTGCTGCCAGACTGGGCGCAGCAGATGTCGGGCTATCGTTTCAGCCCGCTGTCGCGCGCGCTGCTCGATGCCGAAATGCGGCTATTGGCGAAAACGCTTCGCTGGTCGATTACGCGCGGCGCATACCATCGCGCCATGCTGCGTATGGGACGCCAGCCTTAACGGCTTCTTAACGTTTCACCCGCGTTAGCCTGCCCGTCGCAGCGGAGCCGCTTAACTGCCCCGCGCCAGCAAAGGTAATAAAAGGTTAAGTATTAAATTCATCATGCGGCTGGGTGTAGCCGCGCGGCGTGCTCATCTGACGCTGTCGCGCTGCCCGACGCTGCTGGAAGTAGTGCGCCAGCAGGCCGATCCCGGCGCCGATTGCGCCCAGCGACGGCAGACTGAAGTAAAGATCGACAGGCAACAACACCAGCGCCGCCAGGCCCACCACAATCAGCGTCGCCGCCAGCGTAAGCCAGGTATAGCGATAAAGAAGCCAGAGAAAAAGCGCGAGAACCGCTAACTCGCGCCAGGCGAAATCGGGAACGGGCAGCATCATGCGCCTCCGAAAAAAAGGGTAGCCTGACCATAACATGCGGCTGCGTCTCAGAAACGCGAATAGATTTTCACCTGGCAGGCGGGCAATGCTTAAGCATCGTTGAGCATTTCCGCGTCGGCCTGCATGGCTCGCTTTACTTTTGCTTACCCTTGCGCAGTCGCGTTGCGCTGACTTTGAGAGTTTTACCCTTGTCTCACATGGCGGCAGTCCGGATCCTGCTCTAATCTCGGGGAAATGGATCCCTAAGCTTTGTCGAGGCGCTATGACTTACCAACCTCTGATTGCTGAGGTCCACAATCAGCAACATACTCTGACGGCGATTGTCGAGCAGGATGCGCGCACCGCTTACTTCTATATCTGGCCGACGGATCTGTTTCGCAGCCAGTACGCGGTGCGCGGCTGCTGGCTGCGTAATCTGCTGCCTGCGCCGGCGCAGGAGGATCGCGCTGCGATGGAGCAGGGCATCGCGCCGCTGCTCAGCGCCGAGTTCTGCCGCACCCTGGAGGCGGAGCCGCCGCTCGATCCCGCAGGCCTGCAGGTGTTATGGGAGCCGAGCGACGACGGCGCGGCGCTGTGGTATTACGGACAGCTGCTGGCGGTTATTCCTGGCTGGAGCCTCTACCAGGAGAAGCAGGTCAGCTTCTCCTCCGGCTGTATCAAAAAGAACCGGCTTACCGCCCCGCTCGGTTCCGCCTCCACCAACGACTACTACGCGCGCGCGGAACACCAGCGCCAGTTCTGGCGCGACTGGCACGACGGTAACGAATGGGAGCGGGTGCAGCAGGCGCTGCTGCAGAGCTACCAGGCGCAGTTCGGCGAGTCGGTAAAATATTACGCGATCGATCAGGGCAGCTGGCCGCCGATGGCGATCTCCCAGCACTGGCACCGCGGCACATGGTATTTCCTCACACTCGGCATGAGCATCCGTCCGATGCCGCAGGTCGATTACCTGTTCGACGAGCTGGCGCCGCAATATCGCCGTATCGAGCTGGCGATGGCGGTGGATGGCGAGGTGATGACCGAGGGCAACGCGGTGCAGATGGCGAGCGCGCTGGCGGAGTTCGCTCATCTTCCCTGGGCACGTCTGACCTGGCTGGGCGAGGGCCATACGCTGGCGTCGGAAGTGGCGCCGGTCGGCTTTGACAGCTTCCTGTTGACCAACGCGCTGGCGGATGAGGCCGCGCAGTTTACGCTCTCCAGGCGCGACGGCGATCGGCCTAACCTGCTGTGGGCGACGCCGATCACCGAAGCGGAGCGCCAGTTCGCGCAGGCGAATGAACTGGGCGGCCAGCAGCTAACGGAGCTGCTGATGGCGGCGGGCAATAATCATATTTTCCGCCCGCGCCAGCAGGTGGTAGACAGCGAAATCTGACGTCGACGCGCTGTTAGCGCAGCGCGCCCCATCCCCGTTACTCACTAAATTATCGGCTCTGTCAACGAGTTGTTAAATTTGTGATCTCGCGCGCCTCAAGTTACTCCTGCCCGCGCCGTTAACCCTGATCAGGCAATCGCGCCGTTTCTGCCAGGGGAAAGCAGATGCTAAAAACAACACAATCCCGCTTCACTGCGGTTCTTGTCCTTTTTTTTCTCGTTCTGATGCTTATCACAGTCGTGGTGATTAAACAGTTTATCGCGCCGCAGTTAACCGCTAACCAGAGCCAGCTGGTGCGCGATCAGGTCGACGCGCTGGCGACTGGCATCGTGGAACAGATGAACCGCGTGCAGGCGCAGCAGCGCGCGATTACCGAGGGCGCAGGCGTGATGGAGAGCGCCGCCATTGATCAGCTGCTGCCTGCGCTGGTGAACCAGTATCAGGACAGCAACGTCTTCGGCGGCGGTATCTGGCCACTGCCTAATCGTCGCGATCCGGCAAAAGAGAAAGACAGCAGCTTCTTTGCGCGCAACGCCAGCAATCAGCTTCAGGTTAATACCTACTGGAACTCCGACGCCGCCGACAAATACTGGGAACAGCCCTGGTACAAAGATGGCATGGCCGCGCCTAAAGGGCAGTGCGCCTGGGCGAAAGCCTACCAGGACGCCGCCAGCCCGCAGCCGCGCACTAACTGCGCCATGGCGATCTACCGTGACGGCACCGTCTGGGGCGTCGCCACCATCGACGTCACCCTCGGCTTTTTCAACCACCTGGCAAAAGAGATGGGTGACGCCATTCAGGGACGCGTGCTGATTGTTGAGGCTGACGGCAAAGTCGTGGGCAACGCCGCGCTGGTGGACGGTACGCCGAAGCTGGAGAATCTGAGCGATCTGCAGCTGCCGATGGCGGCGCCGCTGAAAGGCCTGCTGAGCAGCGCCGGCACGCAGCCGACTGAAACCACCTTTGACGGCGAAGATGGCGAGCATACGCTGTTCCTGCAGTCTATTGCGGGCAGCCCGTGGTACCTGGCCAGCGATGTGCCAACCAGCCTGCTGACCGCGCAGGCGCACAGTATGCTGACGCGTCTCGGCCTGGTGCAGATCCCGCTGGCGGTCATACTGCTGCTGGTGCTGCTGGGCTTTATCCGTTCGATGATGCAGCGCCTCAACGTACTGCATCGCAATATCGACGCGCTGGCGCAGGGCGGGGCCGATCTGACCCAGCGCTTGCCGACCAGCAACAGCCCGGAATTCAACGCCGTGGCGCAGAGCTTTAACAACTTTATCAGCTATCTGCAGGGGCTGATGCGTCAGGTCGGCGACAGCGCGCTGGCGATTACCGCCGCTTCGCGCGAGATCGCCAGCGGCAACGCCAACCTCTCGTCACGCACGGAAGACCAGGCCAGCTCTATCGTCGAAACGGCCGCCTCTATGGAGCAGCTGACCGGTACGGTGCGCCAGAACGCCGACAACGCGACCCATGCCAACCAGCTGGCGGGCAATGCGTCGCAGGTGGCGGCGCGCGGGACGGAAGTGGTGCGTCAGGTGGTGAGCACCATGGGCGAGATCCATCACTCCTCGCGCAAAGTTGTGGATATCATCAGCGTCATCGACAGCATCGCTTTCCAGACCAATATCCTGGCGCTGAACGCCGCGGTGGAAGCGGCGCGAGCAGGGGAGCAGGGGCGTGGCTTTGCGGTGGTCGCCTCGGAGGTACGCAATCTGGCGCAGCGTTCAGCCAACTCGGCGCGCGAAATTAAAAAGCTGATTGAGGAATCAGTGGCTAATATCGACGCGGGCAGTCAGCTGGTCGAACAGGCGGGCGAAACCATGGACGAGCTGATGCAGGGCGTCAGCAGCGTAACGACGCTGATGAGCGAAATTATGTCCGCCAGCCGCGAGCAGAGCATGGGTATCGAGCAGGTCAACGTGGCGATCACCCAGCTTGACGGCACCACGCAGCAGAACGCCGCGCTGGTGGAACAGGTTTCCGCCGCCGCCCAGGCGATGGAGGAGCAGAGCGTCCAGCTGGAACAGGTGGTGCAAAGCTTCCGTCTGTAATCTTCACTCAGGGGCTCGCGCAGGCGGGCCCTCTCTTTTTTGCGGGAAACCGCACGAATTCACGCGGCATGAAACAGCAGGGATGTGCCAGAATAGCCAGGAGTTATCTTAAGGAACCCTCATGTCTGCTATCGAAGTTATTCTCGTCGATCATCTCGATCGTCCCACCGGTAAAATGGAAAAGCTGGAAGTGCATGAGAAGGGGTTACTGCATCGCGCGGTGACGGTCTACGTATTTAATTCTTCCGGCGAGCTGCTGCTGCAGCGCCGCGCCAGCGGCAAATATCACTGCGGCGGGCTGTGGAGCAATACCACCTGCGGCCACCCCTGTCCGGCGGAGCCGACTCAGCAGGCGGCGGAACGCCGTTTATTCGAAGAGATGGGGCTGGAACTGTCGCTAACCCCGGTGTTTGAGCTGAGCTACAATCTGCCGCTCAGCAACGGCCTGATCGAGCATGAGTATGGGCATGTTTACTTCGCCGTCAGCGATGACAAACCCACGCCAAATCCGCAGGAGGCGGACGACTGGTGCTATCGCTCCGTCAGTGAGATCCAGCGTGCAATGCTGGAGGAGCCGCAGCAGTTCACGCCCTGGTTTCTCTACACCTTTCCCCGTATTCCCGCCTATCTGAATGCGATGAGTATGCCAGCCTGAATAGCGGCTCGGACCTCTCCCAGACGGTCCTGAGCCGGTAAGCAGAAGAAGAACCGAATCCCGCCGCGGAAAAGAGGCGGGACGCGCGTTTTAACGCTCAGCAAAATCCTCTGCGTCCACATCATAGCCCGACGGCTCCCAGCGTATCGCCAGCAGCGCGAGCAGACCGACCAGCGGCGCAAGGAAAATCACCCAGAAGACGCCAGTACCAAGCGCGGCGACCAGCACCGGAAACAGAAACAGCGAGAGGGTGGAGCTGCCGCGCATCAGCGTCTGATTAAAACCGACGCCGACACCGCGCAGCGAAGTGGGATAGCTGAGCGAGGCGAAGGTCATGGTATGCGAGCCGGGGCCGAAACCCTGGCCAAACAGGAACAGCGCCAGCATCGCAATAGCGATGCCCGCTTCCAGACCGCCTTCGGGACGACCAGTCAGCGCCAGCCCCAGCAGCGCCACACACTGGCAGGCGTAACCCGCCACCGACATCTTCCATGCGCCAAGACGCGGCACCAGCCGCACCGCCAGCACGCCGCCGACAAAGGCGAACAGCAGATTGAGCGCCAGCGACACCAGAATGGTGGTGAGCATCGACTGGGCGAAAAAGCTGGTGATAATCACCGGCAGGCCAAACGCCACCGCGTTATAGGCGAAGGAAGAGGCGACTGAGGTCAGGGTTGCCAGCAGCGTGCGGCGCAGATAAACGCCCCGCAGCAGCGCGCCGTAGTTGCGCCAGCTGGCGCGGCGCGCAGGCTGGGTCGGCGTTGCCGCCGCATCCTCGGCCACCTGCGCATTGATGTTCCAGCCGCTGCGCAGAATCGCAGCCGCGCCTTTCAGGTCGCCCTGATTCGCCGCCCAGACCGGCGACTCGCTCATATAGCGGCTGCGGATAGCGATAATAATCAGCGCAGGCACCGCGCCGAACCCGAGGATTAAGCGCCACAGCCAGCCGGTGTGGCTCTCCGGCAGCACCCCATAGAGCAGCAGCACCAGCAGGTAAGAGATACTGATCGCCGCATACCAGGTGGGACACCACATCGCCACGCTGGCGGCCTTATTGCCCTGGCCGCGCAGGCGGGAAAACTCGGCGAGGAATGCCATCGCCACCGGCAGATCGATACCGACGCCCAGCCCCATTACGAAGCGTGCGCCGCCCAGCACATACTCATTGGGCGCGAAGGCGCAGGCGAGCGCCGCCACCACGAAAAAGAACATATCCGCCATAAATACGCGATAGCGGCCGATTTTATCGGTGAGATAGCCGCCGATTAACGCGCCGACAATGGCGCCAAAGGTAATGGCGGAGGCGACCATGCCGGTGCCGGTCGGCGTCAGGCTGAACTCGCGCGCTACGTCCTTAATGCCAAACGCCAGCGCGCCGAGATCGTAAGCGTCGAGAAATACGCCGCCCAGCGCGATCGCCACCACGATGCGCGCATTATTGCGCGCGCCGTCGCCGCTGTTGATCAGGCGAGAAACGTCCGCCGCGCTGCGTATCCACTGCGTTTCACCGTCGGGCTGGTTCCCTGTTAACGCCACATGGGCGGAAGATGAAGTGAGATCGGTCATAATGTTGTCTGTGATTATTGTGAGTGAATGGACATCTTACCGTCCAGACGTCTGGACGTAAATTACTTTGCGTTATAACCGGACCGATAACGATATGAAAAAGTTGAGGCGTAACCGTTCACGCTTCAGGCAATGTGTTACGCGATGCATGACGAAACGACTATTCTCTATAAGCACCTCACAAATAACCGAATTAAAGGAACACCTTATGGCAAGGTCTGGTTTTCTGGCATTGACGGTAGCCGCGCTGCTGCTGGCAACAGGCGCGGCGCAGGCCGCCGACCCCGTGCGCGTGGGGTCGAAAATCGATACCGAAGGTTCGCTGCTGGGCAATGTAATTTTGCAGGTGCTGGAGAAGCACGGCGTCAAGACGGTAAACAAAATCCAGCTCGGCACCACGCAGGTGGTACGCGGCGCGATTACCGCGGGCGAACTGGATATCTATCCTGAATATACCGGCAACGGCGCCTTCTTTTTCAATGACGAAAAAGACCCGGTCTGGAAAAACGCGCGTCAGGGCTACGAGAAGGTGAAAAAGCTCGACGCCGAAAAAAATCAGCTGGTATGGCTGACCCCTGCGCCCGCAAATAACACCTGGACTATCGCGGTGCGCCAGGATGTCGCGCAGCAGAACAAGCTCACTTCTCTTGAGGATCTCAGCCGCTACCTGAAAAAAGGTGGCACGTTCAAACTGGCAGCCTCGGCGGAATTTATCGAGCGCGGCGACGCCCTGCCAGCCTTTGAAAAAGCCTATGACTTTAAGCTGACGCAGAGCCAGTTGCTCTCGCTGGCGGGCGGCGATACGGCGGTAACCATCAAGGCGGCGGCGCAGCAGACCTCCGGCGTCAACGCGGCGATGGCTTACGGCACCGATGGCCCGGTCGCGGCGCTGGGCCTGCAAACCCTGAGCGATCCCAAAGGCGTACAGCCCATCTATGCGCCAACGCCGGTGATCCGCGCTGCCGTGCTGAAAGCTTATCCCGATATCGACAGCTGGCTGAAACCGGTCTTCAGTAAGCTGGATGAGAAAACGCTGCAGCAGCTTAACGCGAAGATCGCGGTAGAGGGCCAGGACGCCAGCAGCGTGGCGAAAGCGTGGCTGCAGCAGCAGAAGCTGCTGTAAGCCATGGCGCTATCGCGGGAAGCGATGCTGCCAGCGCGCCGCCAGCCGGTGGCGCTGCTGCTGCTGCTGTTGTTAAGCCTGGCGCTCTACTGGCTGCCGTTTCTCAGCTACGCCCCGAACCGGCTGGTCTCCGGCCAGCCGCTGATGCTGGGCCAGGTGAGCGACGCCGGATGGCTGGCGCTGCCGCTGGCGGCGCTCTGGCTGCTGCTGTGGGCGCGTCCGACGCGGGCGCCGCTTGCGCTGATGCTGCTCGCCTGCGACGCGCTGCTGACCGGCATGGTCTGGCTGAGCGGACATGAGGCGGCGCGACTGGCGGCGCAGGGCAGTGCCCTGGCGCGAACCAGCTTCGGCAGCGGCTTGTGGCTGGCGTGCGGCGTCACGCTGCTGCTGGGCGCGGAGCTGGCGCGCAACCTGACGCGCAATAACCTCTGGCGGCTATTGCTCAATCTGCAGATCTGGCTGCTGCCGCTGCTGATGCTGTTCAGCGGCGAGCTCAACGCGCTGTCGCTGCTGAAGGAGTACGCCAACCGACAGGCGGTGTTCGACGCGGCGCTGACGCGGCACCTGATGCTGCTCTGCGGCACGCTGCTGCCCGCGCTGCTGATCGGCCTGCCGCTCGGCGTCTTGCTCTACCGGCGTCCGGCGTGGCAGAGCGGCGTCTTCAGCGTGCTGAACGTTATCCAGACCGTGCCGTCGGTGGCGCTCTTCGGCCTGCTGATCGCGCCGCTGGCCGGGCTGGCGAAATCCTTTCCCTGGCTTAAGGGGTGGGGCGTCAGCGGCATCGGCATGGCCCCGGCGCTGATCGCGCTCACGCTCTACGCGCTGCTGCCGCTGGTGCGCAGCGTGGTGGCCGGACTGCAGCAGGTGCCGCGCGACGTGCGCGAAAGCGCGCGCGGTATGGGCATGGGCCAGCTGCAGCGCTTTTTTGCCGTCGACGTGCCGCTGGCGTTGCCGGTGTGGCTCGCCGGACTGCGCGTGGTGGTGGTGCAGACGCTGGGCATGGCGGTTATCGCCGCGCTGATCGGCGCAGGCGGTTTCGGCGCCATTATTTTTCAGGGATTGCTCAGCAGCGCGCTCGATCTGGTGCTGCTCGGCGTGATCCCGGTGATTGCGCTGGCGGTGGCGATCGACGCGCTGTTCCGCCTGCTGATTTCCCTGCTGGAGAGAACCCATGATTCACTTTAACGGCGTCAGTAAATACTTTGGCGGCAAAGCGGCGGTCAAAGATCTGACGCTACAGATTGGTGAGGGTGAGTTCAGCGTGCTGCTCGGCACCTCTGGTTCCGGCAAATCAACCACGCTGAAGATGATCAACCGGCTGGTGGAGTATGACGAGGGCGAAATACGTTTCGCTGGCGAGTCGATCCGCCAGCTCGACGCGCGCGATTTACGTCGGCGCATGGGCTACGCCATTCAGTCGATCGGCCTGTTTCCCCACTGGACGGTAGAGAAGAATATCGCCACCGTACCTGCGCTGCTCGGCTGGCCGAAGGCCCGCATTCGCGCGCGGGTTGAGGAGCTGCTGACGCTGCTCAGCCTGGAGGCGCATCTGGCGCGCCGTCTGCCGCATCAGCTTTCCGGCGGACAGCAGCAGCGCGTCGGCGTCGCACGCGCGCTGGCGGCCGATCCCGAAGTCTTGCTGATGGATGAGCCCTTCGGCGCGCTCGATCCGGTTACGCGCGGCGCGCTGCAGCAGGAGATGCTGCGCATTCACCGCCTGTCGGGCCGCACTATCGTGCTGGTGACGCACGATATCGACGAGGCGCTGACGCTGGCGGATAACATTGTGCTGATGGATAACGGCGAGATCGTTCAGCAGGGCAAGCCCGCCGCGCTGCTGACGCAGCCGAAAAACGCGTTTGTGCAGGACTTCTTTGGCAGAAGCGAACTGGGCGTGAGGCTGCTGTCGCTGGGCCAGGTCGGCAACGCGGCGCGGCGCGGCGAGTGGCTGGAGGGCGAGCCGCTGAATGCCGCCCAGTCGCTGCGCGAAGCGCTGTCGCAGTTTATCGCCCGGCGCGCCGATAAGCTGCCGGTGGTGGATGAGCGCCAGCAGCCGCTGGGCGTGCTCTACTTCAGCGATTTGCTGACCCTGCGCGAGGGACCATGATGCGCTGGCTGAAAGATCCGCTGCTGTGGCTGATTATGCTGTTTATCGCTCTGCTGGTCGGCTTGCCCTACAGCGGGCCGCTTTTTGCCTGGTGGTTTCCCGAGCAGGCGCGCCCGCTCTACCAGCAGGAGAGCTTTTTACAGCTGGCGCTGGCGCATCTCTTTCTGGTGATTACCGCCAGCGTGCTGGCGTTGTTGATCGGCGCAGGCGGCGGCGTGCTGGTCACGCGCCGCGCGGGGCGCCGCTTTCGTCCGCTGGTGGAAACCATCGTGGCGGCCGGGCAAACCGTTCCGCCGGTGGCGGTGCTGGCGATTGCGGTGCCGGTCATGGGGTTCGGCGCCTGGCCAGCGGTCGTGGCGTTGCTGCTCTATGGTCTGTTGCCGATTTTACAGGGCACGCTGGCCGGACTGGACAGCGTGCCCGCCAGCAGCAGAGAGATCGCCGACGGGGTCGGCATGAGCGCATGGCAGCGTTTGTGGCAGGTGGAGCTGGCGCTGGCTGCGCCGGTGATTCTGGCTGGCGTACGCACTTCAGTGATCGTCAATATCGGCACGGCAGCTATCGCCTCGACGGTGGGCGCGGAAAGTCTCGGCTCGCCGGTCATTATCGGCCTGAGCGGCTTCAATACCGCCTACGTCATTCAGGGGGCGCTGCTGGTGGCGCTGCTGGCGATTGTCAGCGATCGCCTGTTTGAGCGCCTGCAGCGCTGGCTTAGCGTGAGTGGAGAATAAGGGTGTAGCCGACCAGCATCAGCCCGCCGGTGCCGCCGACGGCCATAATGAAAAACAGCGTTGCGAAGAAGATTTTTTGCCAGTTCATGCGAAAACCTGATTGAAGCCCGAAAGCCGGGGATAATAACGCGGGCAGGGCGAGGCGAAAAGGGCCCTGCGTGCGTTTTACTGAAAGCGCGTTTCGTGCGCGCGGATGGAAAAGCCCTGTTCCTGCCAGTGCGTCAGCTGCTCCTGCTGGCGACGAGTCAGTTTTTTGCCGGTCCAGACAAAAATGGTCTGACCGGGAAAAAGCTCAGGACGCGGCAGATCCAGCGGCTCCGCCAGCACGTCCAGCCGCCAGCCTTCCTGGGCGAGGCGCCAGGCTTCCAGCCAGATACGGGTGCGATCTTCCACCGCCCAGCCGAGGATCAGCGCGTCTTTACCCGCTTTCTTGCGGCTGGCAGCAAGACAGAAGGCGACGTAGTCAATCAGCGCGCCATCCAGCAGGCTGCTCATCACGCGCGCGGTGTTCTGATCCAGCCCGAGTTTCTGCCGCACCGGCATAATCACGTGATCGATAAGCGCGTCTACCGGGTTTTCCCGTCCAAGCGCCGCAATTTTGGCGCGCAGCTTTGAAGGCTTGACGTGACGCAACACGCTCATCAGCTCTTCCTGCAGATTGACCCAGCCGTCATGCACGTTCAGGCTTTCGCCTTCAAGCAGCGCTTTAACTTTGCCCACCGGCACGCCGCTTTCGATCCAGCGTTTAATTTCTTCGATGCGCTGAACATCCTCGTCATCAAACTGACGATGTCCACCCTCCGAGCGCTGTGGCTTTAGTAAGCCATAACGCCGTTGCCACGCGCGCAGCGTGACTGGATTTATTCCACAGCGTTCGGCAACGTCACCGATACTGTAAAAGGCCATAACTTCCCCAAACTTCCTGACCGCAATCAGATAACCTTAACCAACAGGATCAACTTGTACAAATGTTTTTTAAATGTACAAGTTGACGGTAAAGCCAGTTTCACGCTAAATCTCATATATGAGAATGAATTCCCTAATTTGAGAGGTTAATCGTGCCAACTGAAGATACCGAACAGCGCCTCGCGGCCCGCCTTGCAGAACTTCGCGTTCAACGCGGCTGGTCGCTTGATGAACTCGCCACGGCGACCGGCATCAGCCGCGCATCATTGTCGCGTATTGAGCGCAGCGAAACCAGCCCTACGGCTGCGTTATTAAACCGTTTATGCGTCGCCTATGGTCTTACCATGTCGCGCCTGCTAAGTGAAGTGGAAGAGGGGGTAGATCTGTTGCTGACGCCGGAGCAGCAGCCGCTATGGCGCGACGATGCGAGCGGCTTTGTGCGCCGCAACGTCTCGCCGCCAGCGCCCCATTTCCGCGCGGAGCTGGTTGAAGGCCAGCTGCGTCCCGGCGCGCGCATCGACTATGACGCGCCGCCCGTTCAGGGGCTGGAGCAGCATATCTGGCTGCAGCAAGGCGGGCTGACCATCACCATGGACGGGCAGAGCTGGACGCTGCAGACGGGCGATTGCCTGCGCTTTCATCTGACTGGCCGCTCCGCGTTTGAAGCGCACCTCATCGACGGCGCACGCTATGTGCTGGTGGTATGCAAACCATGACGACATATGAATGGATTGATGCCGCTCAGGCGCGGCAGTGGTTACTCTCTCTCAGCGATGTGCTGCTGGCGTGCGTGGCGGACGGCGCCAGTATCGGCTTCACCGATCCGCAGGACAGCGCGGTGGTCGAGCGTTTCTGGCAAAGCCGTGCAGCCAGCCTCGCTCCCGGCGAGAATGAACTCCTTGTTGCCTGCCAGCACGGCAGGGTTGTCGGTACCGTGATGATTAACGCGGCGGGGATGCCTAACGGCCGTCACCGCGCGGAGATCAGCAAGCTGCTGGTGCATCCGCATGCCCGACGTCAGGGCATTGCGCGCCAGCTGATGCAGCAGGCCGAACAGCGGGCGCAGACGCTGGGTAAAACCTTGCTGGTGCTTGATACCCGCAGCGGCGACGTCGCCAGCCACCTCTATCTTTCACTGGGCTGGCAGATAGCCGGATCGATTCCCTGCTACGCCGAGTCAGTCACCGGCGAGCGGGAGGCGACGACGGTGATGTTTAAGCAGCTGGCTTAACTGGACGCTCAGGGAAGATCGTAGCTGACCGGCGTAACAGCTTTCCAATCAATCTCCCTGCCCAGGGCGCGTACCGCACTACGCAGCGGGCAGAGCGTGCCGACCGGCGTCACGCGGCAGTCCGCCTGTCGCCACTCTTCGCGCAGCAGCGGATGCGTCGCATCGATCGGCTGCAGGCGACGCAGATCGTCCAGACTTTGCGCCTGAAAGTAGACGCGTAAAAAACGCTCACCGCTGACCTTATCGCGCCAGCGCTCAAGAACCAGACTGCTGCCGGGCGGGATATTGCCGCGTGCGTAGCCGGGCAGCGTCCAGCTAAAGTTCATCAGGGTGCGCACCATGGCGATATTGGTATCGTGAGCGACCAGCAGCAGCCAGCGCGCGTCCGGCGTGGCGTCGCGCCCTTCTGCAGCCGCCAGCATCGCGTTGAGCAAAATAGAGGCGCGCTTCTGCGCGGTGTAGAGCACGTCGTTGCTGAGGTCGTAGTTCGTCGTCAGCAGCGGCAGGATGGCGCTGATTTGCTCTGCGCGGGTGATATTGCCCCAGGCGATCTGGCTGAACGGCAGGTTTTCGCTCCAGCCCAGGCGAAGCGTCTCCGCCATGTTCGCCAGCACACTCAGGCCAGCAATATAGGTTTTGCCGCTCTTGCTCTGGCGGATCTGCCAGGGCTGATCGAATAGCGCGCACTGCGCGTCAGAGAGGCATACCGCCTGTTTTAACGCCTGGATGGCAGGCTTCAGCTTCTGCCGTAGCAGCGGCAGATCGCCCGCTTTCGCCGCTACTGCCGCCTGCTGCCGCGCAGGATCGGGAGTGGTCGCGGCAAAGGCGTCGGTCTGGAACAGCGGATCGTTTTCGCCCGCGACATGATGCACGGTGACGCCGCAGCCGGGAAAGGCACCGTCGACCAGCGCTTCCGCAGTGGCGCGGGTGCGCTGCAGCGGGCTGGCCCGGACATAGATATCCTGCGGCTGCGGGCAGCCATCCGTCAGCAGGCCGAGCTGGCGATAGCGTTCACCTTCCCAGCGCCCTTTATTGAGCACCGCCGCGTAACCGTGGCCGGTCAGCTCGCCGTCGCGCGTGGTCCAGACCGCCCATGGCCGCTGCGTGGCGGCTTCGATCTCATGGCGATTGCCCGGCGTCGGCGGGCGAACGCCGTGGCGGCTCAGCTCCACAACCTTTTCCAACTGATAGTTCGGTTGCGCAGCGGCCTGCGCCGCGTTGAAACAGAGGGCGCAGGCGAGAAGCAGGCGCACCGCCACCTGATGTCTGGCTGTCATCATATGTTTTTCCTTAAAAGGGAGAGGCTAAGATGAAAAGGAGGTGCGCTGTTCGATAGCGTGACGTCGCGCAACAATAGCGGCCGTGACGAAACATAACAGCGCTGAAACCAGGCCCGCGGCGACCCAGAACAGGGATAACGTATGAAAATCATAGAGGATTTTATTATTCTCCCGCAGCGAGGTCTGGTCGATAATCATGCCGGTGAGAAACTCGCCCAGCCCGGCACCCGCATAGCTGGCGATGCCGATAGTGCCCAGTGCGGCGCCGGCAGCTTTTTTCGATGAAATATCGACAGCAATCAATCCACCAAGAAAACAGGTCAGCGCGCCGATAGTCGCGCCAAAGATAACCATCGACAGAATATCGGTGTAATAGTTATGCGGTGACCAGAGCATGAGCGCGAAGCCGAGCGTGTTGAGCAAACTGATAAAACCGGCCATCACGCTGCGATTGCGCGGAAAAAAACGATCCGACAGCATACCAGCCATAATCGTGCCGATAATACCCGCGATGGCATTGACGCCGATAATGCCAGAGGCTTCAACAGTGGTATAGGCCTTGCCCTGCTGGAGAAAGAAAATCCCCCATGAATTAACGGCATAACGATCGATATACATAAAGGCGGAGGCGAGCGCCAGCGTCCAGAGCGCAGGGTTACGCAGGGCGAAAAGCTGGTTTTTAAATACCGAACCCTTGTTATCATCGCCTTCGTGCGGCTCGTCGCTCAGCGTCTGAATCGACGGAAAACCGCAGCTTTGAGGCGAATCGCGCATAAACAACAGCATGATGACGATGCCTGCCGCGCCAAGCGCTGCGGTGGAGAGATAGCCCATATGCCAGCCGTAACCGGCGATTACCGCAGCGATGACCATATAGGTCAGGGCTTCGCCAATGTTGTGCGCGGTAGACCAGATGGCGTAAAAAGTGCCGCGCTCTTTATTACCGTACCAGCGCGCCAGCGAGACAGCGCAAGGCCCGACGCCCATAGACTGCGCCCAGCCGTTTATGCCCCAGAAGATCGCCAGCAGCATGGCGTTAGTGGTCAAGCCCATCATCAAATTCATCGCTGCGCTAATCAGCAGGCCCAGACTCATAAAGCGAACAACGTTGGCATGGTCGGCAAGGAAACCATTAACCAGCTTACCGATGGCGTAGCTAAAAAAGAGGGCGGAACCGATCATGCCCAGTTCAGAAGGGGAGAGGCCCAGTTCCACCAGGGCGCTTTTCGCCACGGTAAAGGAGAGCCGACACACGTAGAACGTGACATAGGCAGCCGTCATCGCCAGAAAAGTTTGCCAGCGAACGAAGCGAAAACGTTCTGCGTTCAGGGGCGCGGCGTGCTTCGCCGGGGCCGCCCGGAAAAAACCAATCAATCCGTACATTATCCTGTCTCCGTAGGGTAGAGGCGTGTCTGATAAATCTGTCATCCCTGAAAGCGAATCCCGGTATAGCGTGCGTATATCATTTACGGAAAGATGTGCCGCAGGTTAGTCTAGGTTTTGCTTAACCCATTGTTTTAACTGCGGGTAAAGCGTTTTGCTCGCCAGCAGAACAGGGTTCCCGCGCTTAATGCCGTCCTCTGCGAGATAGGGATTAGTCAGGCCGCCCGCCTCGCGCATTAACACGATGCCGGGCAAGCCATCCCAGGGATTCATATGAGGCTCGTAGTAGCCAATGAGACGACCCGCTGCTGCCCATGCGCTCATCAGCGCGCCTGAGCCGTTGCGGACAAACATGCCGCCCTGTTGCAGCAGAGCGTCGAGAAAGGGCAGAAACTCGGCGGCCGTGACCCGGTGCGATGTACCCACCCCCATCACGCCATCGGCGACTGTTTCGGCCGGATGAGGCGTTATGGGACGATCGTTTAGCCAGGCGCCGCTTCCTTTGCAGGCGTGAAACAGCTCGCCGTGATTAGGATCGTAAACGACGCCTATCACCGGCTCGCCGTCGATTATGACCGCCAGCGAGAGGCACCAGGTGTGCAGGCCGTTGAGAAAGCTGCTGGTGCCATCGATGGGATCCACCACCCAGAGCACCCGCGCCCCATCTTGAGCGAATCCGCTTTCCTCACCTAAAAAACCATCTTCAGGAAAGCTCTGCGCAATACGTGATTTCACCAGCGCTTCTACTTCGCAATCGGCCAGGCTGACGACATCCTGCGCATCCTCGCCCTTATGATCGACAGGCAGCTCTTCGCGTTTCTGGTAGTACTCGAAAGCGAGTCTGCCGCCTGTTTCCGCCAGCTCGCAGGCAAAGCGGTAACGGTTTAACCGTTCACTGTTGTCAGAATGATGCATCAACACTCCTTTTTGCACACGTGTGCATTTGAAGGGAAAAAATTAACCCCGCAGGGCTGGCATGAGTGTGAAGGGGCGTAATCGATTAGTCTGTGACCGACGCCGCATAAAATGAATCTTCCATTATGCACTGCGTCGAACGATTAATTTCACGGGTACGGCGCGCTGGCGCGGCGGCAGATCGAACTGAGCGATGCGCGTGAGCAGCAGATCCACAGCATGCCGGGCAAGGAGCGCAGTATCCTGCTGAACGGTTGTTAGCTGATACGGATCCCATGCCGCCTGAGGAATATCATCGAAGCCGGTAACGGCGGGACGCGAAGCGTGAGCCTTTAGTCCGTCGATAGCCCCCAGCGCCAGCATATCGGTAGCGCAGACCAGAACCTCCAGATCGGGCTGCTCTTCACACAGTTCACAAGCAGCAGCGCGTCCGGCCTCATAGCCGCCGCCAGGGAAAAATCGCGTAGCGACAAGGCGATCGCCCAGTAATTTTTTCAGCGCCTGATAGCGTTGACTGGTACTAAAATGGTGAGCATCTTCGCCAATAAAACCTATCTTTCGCCAGCCGCGATTTGTGCAGTGCTGCGCAATCAGGTGCGCGCCCTGGCTGTTATCGCTGGCGACGCGGTCGCAGCCCGCTAAATCGGCATGTCGATTTATCAGCGTAACAGGGATTTTGCGCGCCAGATACTCTTCCGCCAGCGAGAGCGGCGGCGCGCCTGATGTGATAATGACGCCAGCGACGTGATAGCTCAGCAACTGTTTCAGCGAGGGCGCCAGCTGTTGCGGATCGTCCGCATTCATCAGCAGCGGAATAAGGCCATGCAGCGCCAGCTGATGCACGAGCGGCGCGAGGAGTTTACTGCGAAAAGGGTTATCGAAGCCTGCAGTTACGATGCCGATAAAATTGCTGCTGCCGGTATTCATGGCGCGGGCGATGATATTGACCTGATAGCCCAGCTCTTCTGCGGCGGCAAGCACCTTCTGACGCGTTTTTTCCGCCACCGATGCGCCGGGCGTGAAGGTTCGCGACACCGCAGAACGTGAGACCCCTGCCAGGCGGGCGACATCTTCCGCTTTTACCCAGTTTTTACTCTTTTCGCTCATGCCGCACCTGCATCCGAAAGAATGGGCCTTAGCTTATGCATCTGCCGCCGCAGAATCCAGCGCTTCAGCAGAAAGGCGTTATACGGAGACGTCGAGGCGGCGCGAAAAAATGCGGCCTGTAGCTGACGCTGGCGGATTACTGTGTAAAAATACAGGCCGTTTTCACCCCGCGGTAAATGATTATGGCCCTGACAGCAGCAATAAAAAGCCAGATAGCGCAGTGGTATAAGGCGCTACAGCAGCAGGTGCCGGACTTTATTCCTCGCGCGCCGCAGCGCCAGATGATCGCCGAAGTCGCGAAATGTCTGGCGGGCGACGATGCGCGCCACCTGGCGATTGAAGCGCCGACCGGCGTCGGCAAAACGCTCTCCTACCTGATCCCCGGCATTGCGGCGAGTCGCGCCGAAGAGAAAAGGCTGATCGTCAGCACCGCCAACGTGGCGCTGCAGGATCAGATATTTACCAAAGATCTGCCGCTGCTGAAAAAGATCATACCCGATCTCACCTTTACCGCTGCGTTCGGACGCGGACGCTACGTCTGTCCACGCAACCTGGCGGCGCTGGCGGCCAGCGACGATCACCAGGGCGATCTGCTGCTCTATCTCGACGACGAGGCGGTCAGCAGCACGCAGGAGGAGCAGACGCAGTGCGCCCGCCTGGAGAAGTCGCTCGGCAGCTACGCCTGGGATGGGCTGCGCGATCACAGCGAAGAGAACATCAGCGACAGTCTGTGGCAGCGCCTCTCTACCGACAAAGCGAGCTGCCTCGGCGCGCACTGTCGCTGGTACCGTGAATGTCCGTTCTTCCTTGCCCGCCGCGAAATCGAACAGGTGGATGTGGTGGTGGCTAATCATGCGCTGGTCATGGCGGCCATGGAAAACGAGTCGGTGCTGCCGCCGCCGAAGCATCTGATGCTGGTGCTGGACGAAGGACACCATCTGCCCGAAGTGGCGCGCGACGCGCTGGAAATGAGCGCGGATATCACGCCAGGCTGGAGCAGCCTGCAGCTTGACCTCTTTGTGCGGCTGGTGGAGGGCATTATGACGCAGATGCGCCCGAAATCGCCGCCGCCGCTCAGCAACCCGGAGCGCCTTAAAGCGCACTGCGACGAACTGCGCGAGCTGCTGACCACCCTGAGCCAGGCGCTCAATCCGCTGCTGCCCGCCGATAATCAGCCGGGCGAGTTTCGCTTTGTGCTGGGCGAGCTGCCCGAAGAGCTGCTGGCGCTCTGCGCGCGCCTCTTTAAGCTGAGCGACGCGCTGCGCGGGCTGGCGGAAGGGCTGATCAACGCCCTCAGCGAGCAGACCGGCAGCGTCGATCTGATGCGTCTGCACCGTAATTTGCTGCAGCTTAACCGCCAGTTCGGCTGGTTTGAGTCGGTCAGCAAACTGTGGCGGCTGGCGGCGATGCCGAAAGCGTCGGGCGCGCCAGTTTCCAAGTGGATTACGCGCGAGCTGCGCGAGGGGCAGGCGCATCTGCTGTTTCACTGCGCCGGCATCCGCGTCAGCGATCAGCTGGAGAAACTGTTATGGCGCAAAATCCCCCATGTTGTGGTGACCTCCGCCACGCTGCGCTCGCTTAACAGCTTTAGTCGCCTGCAGGAGATGTCGGGCCTGAACGAAAAAGCAGGCGATCGTTTCGTGGCGCTTGACTCGCCGTTCAACCACGTCGAACAGGGCAAGCTGGTGATCCCGCAGATGCGTTATGAGCCGCTGCTGGCTAACGAAGCGGAGCATATCGCCGAGATGGCGGCTTTTTTCCGTCAGCAGATGGAAAAGGCGCAGCATAAAGGCGTGCTGGTGCTGTTCGCCAGCGGCCGCGCAATGCAGCAGTTCGTCGCTCAGCTGCCGGAGTTGCGTCTGACCATGCTGGTGCAGGGCGACCAGCCGCGCTCGCGCATGGTCGAGCTGCACCGTAAACGGGTGGCGAAGGGCGAAACCAGCATTTTAGTCGGCCTGCAGTCGTTCGCCGAAGGGCTGGATCTGAAGGGCGAACTGCTGAGTCAGGTGCATATTCATAAAATCGCTTTTCCGCCGGTGGACAGTCCGGTAATTTTGACCGAGGGCGAATGGCTCAAGAGCCTGAACCGTTACCCTTTTGAAGTGCAGAGCCTGCCGAGCGCCTCCTTTACGCTGATACAGCAGGTAGGGCGTCTGATCCGCAGCCATCAGTGCTACGGCGAAATCGTGATATACGATCGCCGCCTGTTGAGTAAAGCCTACGGCAGTCGCCTGCTGGCCGCGCTGCCGGTGTTTCCAATCGAACAGCCGGAAGCGCCCGCCCCGCTGAAGGTGAAAAGCGCGCCGACCCAGGCCGGTCGCAAGCGGCATCCCACCCGGCGACCGGCGGCGAAGCGTTAACGAATTACTCTGTTTCGGCCGCCGACAGGTAGCGGCCCCTGACCGGAAGCGATGAATGGAACTGAACAACGTGATTAAAGAGATCGGGCGCGGCAAAAACCACGCGCGCGATCTTGATCTTGCCACCGCGCAGGCGCTTTATACGGCGATTCTGGCGGGCGAAGTGCCGGATCTGGAGCTGGGCGGCATTCTGATCGCGCTGCGCATCAAAGGCGAAGGCGAAGAGGAGATGCGCGGTTTCTATCAGGCGATGCAGGCGCGGATGATGTCGCTGCAGGCGCCCGCGCATCGTCCGCAGCCTATTGTTATCCCGAGCTACAACGGCGCGCGCCGTCAGGGCAACCTGACGCCGCTGCTGGCGCTGTTGCTTAACCGCCTGGGCTTTCCAGTGCTGGTGCACGGGGTCAGCGACGATCCCACGCGCGTCACCAGCGAGGCGGTGTTCGCCGCGCTCGGTATCGCGGCGCTGACGACGCAAGCGCAGACGCAGGCGGCGCTGGATAAGGGCGAACTCGCCTTTATCACCATTGACCATCTCTGCCCGCCGATGGCGAAGCAGCTTTCGCTGCGCTGGCGCATGGGAGTCCGCAGCAGCGCGCATACGCTGGTGAAGCTGGCGACGCCGTTCGGCGAACGCGAAGCGCTGCGCCTCTCCAGCGTATCGCATCCGGAATATGTGCCGCGCGTCGGTAAGTTCTTTAGCGAGATCGATGCGCCCGCGATTCTCCTGAACGGCACCGAAGGGGAAGTTTATGCAAATCCGCAGCGCTGTCCGGCGATCAGCTTTATTCCCGGCGCGGGACGCGAAGCGGAAGTGTGGGTAGAACGTCAGCCGGAGGCGTCGCTTGAGCTGCCGACTGAAAAATCGGCTGAGGTGACCGCGCGCTGGACAGAAACGGTGCTTAACGGCGAGCGCCCGGTGCCGCAGGCGCTGCGTTTGCAAATCGCCTGCTGCCTGCGCGCCAGTGGAGAGTGCGAGTCGCTGGAAGCGGGCCTGGCGCGCCTGAGCGACGCGGGGTGGTAATTTACGGCAGCGCCTCCTCGACCAGACGTTGCCAGAACGCCACGCCCAGCGGGATCAGCGCGTCATTAAAATCATATTCGGCATTGTGCAGCGGCGCGGAAGGGTTAGCGCCATCCGCGCCCAGCCAGAAGTAAGCGCCGGGACAAACATCGAGCATGCAGGCGAAATCTTCCGACGCCATTGAGGGGTTCACCTGCCAGCGGACCTGCTCCTCGCCCAGCATCCGCTGCGCCGTCGCGCGCACCTGTTCAGCCGGTCCGACGTGGTTAGCGGTGACCGGATAGCCAGGGAACCAGTGGATCTCGCCGCTGACGCCGAACGGGCGCGGCAGCGTCGCGACAAACTCTTCAATCAGACCGCGTACTTTATTGCGTACGTCGGTCTGCAAACATCGCACCGTACCGCGCAGCACCAGCGTTTCCGGAATAACATTAATCGCTTCGCCGCCATGGATCTGCGTGACGCTGACCACCGCCGAGGCGAGCGGCGAAAGGCGACGCGACGGTATGGTCTGCAGCGCCAGGATCAGTTCAGCGGCCACGACCATAGGATCGGCGCCGCTCTCCGGCATCGCCGCATGGCAGCTTCTGCCGTTAAGGGTAATTTCAAAGGAGTCGAGCGAGGCCATCATGGCGCCGGGATTGACCGCCAGCGACCCGACCGGCATTCCCGGCCAGTTATGCAGCGCATAGATGGCATCCATAGGGAAACGTTGAAACAGGCCATCTTCGACCATTTTGCGCGCGCCGCCCAGATTCTCTTCGGCGGGCTGAAAGATAAAGTGCACCGTGCCGCGGAAGCGACGCGTGGCCGCCAGTTGCACTGCCGCCGCCAGCAGGATCGCGGTATGCCCGTCATGACCGCAGGCGTGCATCACGCCCTGACGCCTTGAGCGCCATTGCGGTGCGCCTTTCTCGGTGATGGGCAGGGCGTCCATATCGGCGCGTAGCCCGATAACCGGGCCTTCGCCATTGCGCAGCGTACCGACAACGCCCGTGCCTGCCAGACCGCGATGCACCTGTAGCCCCGCCAGCTCCAGCTCCTGAGCGACCAGATCGCTGGTTTTATGCTCCTGATAACCGAGTTCCGGTTCAAGGTGAATCTGATGACGCCAGTGTTGGGCTTTGTCGAGCAGGGCAGGGGATAAGGTCATGCGGAATCGCGCTCCTGGTAATGATGAATCTCCACTGTAGTGGCAAGCCGCAGGCGCGTCTATCTTGCGGGCCAGGAATTTGGCTATAGGTCAGAACCAAAGAGCATAAGGGGCGGGAGCCCCTTGCTATACGGGCAGGCAGAGCAGGCGGGTCAGCGCCCGCCGCCCTGACGCCTTTTACTTCATCATCGGCAACTTCAGCCCGTGTTCAGCCGCACAGGCCTGCGCACGCTCATACCCTGCGTCCGCGTGACGCATTACGCCCGTCGCGGGATCGTTCCACAGCACGCGGCCCAGACGCTGATCGGCCTGCTCGCTGCCGTCACAGACAATCACCACGCCTGCATGTTGCGAAAAACCCATGCCGACGCCGCCGCCGTGGTGCAGGCTTACCCAGGTCGCGCCGCCAGCAGTATTCAGCAGGGCGTTAAGCAGCGGCCAGTCGGATACCGCATCGGAGCCATCTTTCATCGACTCGGTTTCGCGGTTTGGCGAGGCGACAGAACCGCAGTCGAGATGATCGCGGCCAATCACCACAGGCGCCTTCAGCTCGCCGTTGCGCACCATCTCGTTAAACGCCAGCCCGGCGAGATGGCGCTCGCCCAGCCCCAGCCAGCAGATACGCGCCGGCAGGCCCTGAAAGGCGATGCGCTCCTGCGCCATATCGAGCCAGCGATGCAGACTTTTATGATGCGGAAACAGCGCCTTGAGTTTTGCGTCGGTTTTATAAATATCTTCCGGATCGCCCGACAGCGCCACCCAGCGGAACGGCCCTTTGCCTTCGCAGAACAGCGGACGAATATAGGCCGGCACGAAACCCGGGAAATCAAAGGCGTTCTCTACGCCCTCATCAAGCGCCACCTGACGGATATTGTTGCCGTAGTCCACCGTCGGGATGCCCATATGGCAGAAGTCGAGCATCGCCTGCACGTGCACCGCCATGGAGGCGCGCGCCGCTTTTTCCACCGCCTTCGGCGAACTGGCGCGTTCGGACTGCCAGCGCGCCACGTCCCAGCCGATGGGCAGATAGCCGTTCACCGGATCGTGCGCTGAGGTCTGATCGGTCACGATATCCGGTCTGAGTCCGCCTGCGCGGGCGCGTTTTACCATCTCTGGCAGAATTTCAGCGGCGTTGCCCAGCAGGCCGACGGAGATCGCTCGCTTCGCCTGCGTCGCCTCTTCAATCAGCTTCAGCGCCTCATCCAGCGTGTAGGCTTTATGATCAACGTAGCGGGTGCGCAGACGAAAATCGATGCGCGACTCCTGACACTCGATAGCCAGCACGCAGGCGCCCGCCAGCACGCCCGCCAGCGGCTGCGCGCCGCCCATGCCGCCCAGACCGGCGGTCAGGATCCAGCGTCCGGCGAGGTCACCGTTATAGTGCTGACGGCCCGCTTCGACGAAGGTTTCGTAGGTGCCCTGTACGATGCCCTGCGCGCCGATATAGATCCAGGAGCCCGCGGTCATCTGGCCATACATCATCAGCCCGGCTTTATCCAGCTCGTGAAAATGATCCCAGTTGGCCCAGTGCGGCACCAGGTTGGAGTTCGCCAGCAGCACGCGCGGCGCGTCAGCGTGGGTACGGAAAACGCCGACGGGTTTGCCCGACTGGATCAGCAGCGTTTCGTCGGGTTTCAGCAGTTCGAGGGAGCGCAGGATCTGTTCAAAACATTCCCAGTTGCGCGCCGCCTTGCCGATGCCGCCATAGACCACCAGATCTTCAGGCCGCTCGGCCACATCGGGATCGAGGTTATTCTGGATCATGCGCCAGGCGGCTTCGATCAGCCAGTTGGCGCAGTGCAGCGTGGTGCCGTGCGGCGCACGCACTTCGCGCGCCACGGCCCGGGAGAGAGTTTCGCTCATAGCAGATTCCTTATTCACCAGAAGAGACGGTCTGCTGGCTGGGCAGCAGCGCCGTGAGAAAATCGGGCCAGTCAGAACGGCTGGCCCACAGACGCATGGCGTCGATATCGGGCGCCAGCAGACGATCTTCCTCAAGGAAGGCGACCTGCTGACGAATGCGACCAATCTCCTGCTCAAGCAGCGCGGAGCTTTGCAGCGGGCGATGGAATTCGATGCCCTGAGCCGCCGCCATCGCTTCGATGCCGACGACCGCGGCGGTGTTGAAACACATGCTGCCGAGACGGCGCGCCGCATAGGTCGCCATCGAGACGTGATCTTCCTGGTTGGCTGAGGTCGGCAGGCTGTCGACGCTGCCGGGATGAGCCAGCGATTTATTCTCTGAGGCGAGCGCGGCGGCGGTGACCTGCGCAATCATAAAGCCGGAGTTAACGCCGCCGTCGCGCACCAGAAAGGGCGGCAGACCCGAAAGACCGGTATCAAGCAGCAGTGCCATGCGGCGCTCGGAGATCGCGCCAATCTCAGCGACGGCCAGCGCGATAATGTCGGCGGCGAAGGCTACCGGCTCGGCGTGGAAATTGCCGCCGGAGATGACATCGCCGCTGTCGCTGAACACCAGCGGGTTATCAGAGGCGGCATTGGATTCAATCTGCAGCACGCGCGCGGCGTGGGTGAGGTTATCAAGGCAGGCGCCCATCACCTGCGGCACGCAGCGTACCGAGTAGGGATCCTGCACCCGGCCGCAGTTAACGTGCGAGCCGAGAATTTCGCTGCCTTTGACAAGCCTCTCCACCGCGGCGGCGACGGCGATTTGTCCGCGCTGGCCGCGCGCCTGGTGAATACGCGCGTCGAAGGGTTTCAGCGAGCCTTTAATCGCCTCCAGCGACAGCGCCCCGGCTACCAGTCCGGCGGCCAGCAGGTTTTCCGTCTCAAACAGGCCGCGCAGCGCCAGCGCGGTCGAGACCTGGGTGCCGTTAAGCAGCGCCAGACCCTCTTTCGGACCGAGCACAAACGGCGTCAGTCCGACGGAGGCCAGACCTTCACGTGCCGGGATCAGCGCGCCGTCGACGCGCACGTCGCCCTCTCCCAGCAGCATCAGCGAGAGATGGGCAAGCGGCGCGAGATCGCCGGACGCGCCTACCGAGCCTTTTTCAGGAATGCAGGGCATTACGCCTGCGTTAAACAGCTTCAGCAACGCCTCGATCAGCGCGATACGCACGCCGGAATGGCCGCGCGCCAGGCTGATGATTTTGGTCGCCATCACCAGGCGCGTCACGTTGTCGGGCAGCAGATCGCCCAGGCCGACGCTGTGCGACAGCACCAGGTTACGCTGCAAATCGGCAAGGCGACTGGCGGGAATTTGCGTTTGCGCCAGCTTGCCGAAACCGGTGTTGATGCCGTACACCACCTTGCCGGAGGCGACGATATCGTCCACGGTTTGCTGGGCGCGTAAAATGGCTTCCTGCGCTCGCTCATCAAGCGTCAGCGTGACGCCGCCCTGATATATCCTGCGCAGCGTGGCAAGCTCTACTTCACCGGGAACCAGGCGGATAGCCTGAGCCGAACCTGACATAGTCTACTCCTGTCTATACAAGTAAGCGCGGAAAGCAAAAACCTGAACCGGTTTCACTCTGCGCAGCGAATAAAATCGAGTGAAACACAAGTGTCTATTCTTGTCTATACAAGTGGCAAGCTATAAGCATTTGCTATGCCAGCGCGATCACAAATTAGATCGCGCGGCGGCGGTCAGAGGGCGGGGCAGAGGCGGCTGCAGATGTATATACATTTACGTGATGAGACAGTAAACTTCAGGTATTAGCGTAATAAGGAAATCAATATGGTCGAGCATTCGGCAATAGCACAGCTGGCGGCCGCGATGAGCGATGAGCCAGCCCCAATCTACCAGCGCGTGAAGCAGGCGATTATCAGCCAGATCCGCGCGGGCAGCTGGAAGGCGAACCAGCGCGTGCCGTCCGAAAGCGAACTGGTCAACGAGTTGGGCGTCAGCCGTATGACGATTAACCGCGCGCTACGCGAGCTGACCAGCGAGGGGTTTCTGGTGCGCATGCAGGGCGTCGGCACCTTCGTCGCGGAGATGAAAGGCTACACGGCGATGCTTGAAGTGCATAATATCGCGGATGAAATCACCCAGCGCGGACACCAGCATCGCTGCCAGATCCTGGCGATCGGCCAGAATAAAGCCGATCCCGAGCAGGCGGCGGTGCTTGGCTTAAGCACCGGCCAGACCATTTTTCATTCGCTGATCGTGCATTACGAAGACGACCTGCCGGTGCAGCTGGAGGATCGCCTGGTTAACCCGCTGGTGGCACCCGATTACCTGAGCCAGGATTACCACCAGCTCACGCCCTATACCTATCTGATGCAGGTTGCGCCCCTGACGGCGGGTGAGCATATCGTTGAAGCGGTGCTGCCCGATGCGCGCCAGCGTAAATATCTGTCGCTGGATGACCATGAGCCCTGTCTGCTGATCCGTCGCCAGACCTGGAGCGACACCAAAATCGTGACCTACGCCCGACTGCTCTATCCCGGCTCGCGTTATAAGCTGCTTGGCCGCTTTAAGGGACACGGCTAAGGCGCGTCAGCAGCAGCTGCGCGTCCGGCGTCGCGGGCGTCAGCTGCGTCTCCTCATCCAGCCACCATACACCTTCAGCGGCGCATAGTGGTTCGCCGTTCTCCAGCCGCCACTCGCCCGCGGTAACCCAGGCGACGCCGTGCAGGCTGGCGGCCGTCTGAGCAATGACATCCACCTGCGCTTCCCAGCTGTCGCGCCGCGTCATAATGTTAAAGTCTTCGCTTTCACCGCGCAGCGCGGCGTGGATCGCCCATTCGCCGGGAAAGCGCCAGGGCTGAAGCGGTTTCAGCGTATGCGTGAGGGCGGGCGCGCTAAGCGCGACCGCGTCGCCGCGCAGCAGGGTAATCACCCGATCGATACCGGGAAAGCGCGAGAATGCGCCATCCTGGGAGAGGGTGGCGATGCTGGCGCGCCAGACGAAATCTGCTTCGCCCGGCGGATAGCTGATGATTTCACGCGTCTCGCCGCCGCCGTTGCGCCAGCGACTGACCTGTAGATCGGCATAACAGAAGCGCGTTCTCATCGCAGCGCCGCCATTGCCTGGCGAAACGCGGCCGCGCAGGATTCCTCCTCCGCGTGGCGTCCCGCTTCAACCACCGCGCGACCCGCAACCCACACGTCGCGGATCTGTTCGCGGCGTCCGGCAAAGAGCCAGCGGTTAAGCAGCGCGTCATCCCCGACGCTCTCGAGCCAGGCATCCTCCGCCAGCACCAGCCAGTCCGCGCGCTTGCCCGGCGACAGCTCGCCGAGAGCGACGCCGCACGCCTGCGCGCCGCCTTGCGCCGCGCCGCGCCACAGCAGATCGCCCACAGACGGCTGCTCCGCCGTGATAATCCGGTTGCGACGACGATCGCGTAGCCGCTGGCCATATTCGAGCCAGCGCAGCTCCTCCAGCGCGCTGAGCGAGACGTGGCTGTCGGAGCCTATGCCCCAGCGTCCGCCCTGGGCGATAAAACGGGTCGCCGGGAAAATGCCGTCGCCGAGGTTGGCCTCGGTGGTGGGGCAGAGCCCGGTCACCGCACGGCTGGCAGCGAGCCGCTCGATTTCGCGCGGGTCCAGATGCGTGGCGTGGATGAGACACCAGCGCGCATCCACCTCAAAGCGGTTGAGCAGCCACTCTACCGGCCGCTCGCCGCTCCAGGCCAGGGAGTCGTTGACCTCTTTTTCCTGCTCGGCGATATGAATATGCACCGGCAGGCTCTTGTCACTCGCCTCAAGCGCCTCGCGCATTTGCGCTTCGCTGACCGCGCGCAGCGAGTGAAAGCAGAGGCCGCGATTGAGCAGCGGCTTATCCCGCACTGTCGCCGCCAGCCGCTCCTGCTGCCGCAGCCAGGCGTCGGTTTGCTGAATAAAGCGTTTCTGGCCCGGCAGCGGCGGCTGCGCGCCGAAGCCACTGTGGCTGTAGAGCACCGGCAGCAGCGTCTGGCCGATACCGGCCCTGTCGGCGGCGAGCATCAGCTGCTGCAGCATATCGTCCTGCGCGTAGGGCGCGCCGCTGGCGTCATGATGCAGATAGTGAAACTCCGCCACCTGGGTATAGCCGCCTTTCAGCATGTCGATATAGAGATACGCGGCGATAGCGCCGACCTGCTCCGGCGTCAGACGCTGCACCATGCGATACATCAGGTCGCGCCAGGTCCAGAAGCTGTCCTGCGGGTCGCCCGCCACTTCTGCCAGCCCGGCCATTGCGCGCTGGAACGCGTGCGAATGCAGATTGGCGACAGAGGGGATCACCGCGCCAGGCAGCGGGATGGCGCCTTGCGGGTCGCTGTCGGGCGTGATGCTTTCAATGATGCCTGCGTCATTAACGCTAATGCGCACCTGATGTCGCCAGCCATCGGCCAGCAGCGCGCGTGGAGCAAAACAGGTTGCCATAGTTGATCCTCAACGGCTGTAGTTGTATATACATATACATACTTTAAAGGACGGAGTAAATCGTCCGTAGCGGAGAGAGGCGTGATGGCGGAAAGCAAAGCGATCGACAGCCTGTGGCTGGGGGCCGATCTGGTCACCATGCGCGAAGGCAGATATCACATCATTGAGGATGGCGCGCTGGCAGTGGATGGTGGCGAGCTGGTATGGGTAGGGCCGCGCACGGAGATGCCCGCCTTTACGCCGCGCCAGCAGCACCGGTTCGACGGCGGTATCCTGACGCCAGGGCTGATCGACTGCCATACCCATCTGGTGTTCGGCGGCGACCGCAGCGCAGAGTTCGAGCAGCGTCTCAACGGCGTTAGCTATGCCGAGATCGCGGCGCAGGGCGGCGGCATTCTCTCGACGGTTCGCGCCACGCGCGAAGCCAGCGAGGAGTCACTGGTGACCTCGGCGCGCTGGCGGCTCAACCGTCTGCTGGCGGAAGGGGTGACCACGGTAGAGATCAAATCGGGTTACGGGCTGGATGAGGCGAGCGAGCTGCGTATGCTGAGCGCGATACGGCGACTTGGCGAGCGCGCGCCCGTCGACGTGCTGGCGACCTGTCTGGCGGCACATGCCTTTCCGCCGGAATTTAAGCAGGATCCCGACGGCTGGGTCGATCTGATTTGTGAGCGCATCCTGCCGCAGGTGAAAGCCAACGGGCTGGCGGACGCGGTAGACGCCTTTTGCGAACATCTGGCCTTTTCCCCGGCGCAGGTGGCGCGCGTGTTTGACAAGGCCGCCGAGCTGGGTCTGCCGGTCAAGCTGCACGCCGAGCAGCTCTCTTCGCTGGGCGGGGCGCGACTGGCGGCGAGCTACGGCGCGCTCTCCGCCGATCATCTGGAATATGCGACCGAAGAGGATGCGCGGGCGATGGGTGAACGGGGCACGGTGGCGGTGCTGCTGCCCGGCGCCTTCTATCTGCTGCGGGAAACCCAGCGGCCGCCGGTGGCGCTGTTTCGTCAGCATAAGGTGCCAATGGCGCTGGCCAGCGACGCGAATCCCGGCACCTCGCCCGCGCTGTCGCTGCGCCTGATGCTCAATATGGGCTGCACGCTGTTCGGCATGACGCCGGAAGAGGCGCTGGCAGGCGTCACGCTGTGGGGCGCGAAAGCGCTGGGGCTGCAGCAAACCCACGGCTCGCTGGAGGCGGGCAAAGTGGCGAACTTCGTCCACTGGCCGCTGGCGCGCCCGGCGGAACTGGTTTACTGGCTGGGCGGCGAGCTGCCCTGTACCGTTATCTATCGCGGAGAAGCGCAATGACACCTTTTCTCTTTACGCCGGGCAGCCTGCCGCTGCTGGTCAGTATTCCTCACGCCGGTACGCAGCTTACGCCGGAGGTAGAAGCCGGGCTGAGCGAGGCGGCGCGCGGCCTGCCGGATACCGACTGGCATATTCCACAGCTGTTCGATTTTGTACGCGACCTCGGCGCCAGCGTGCTGATCGGCCACTATTCGCGTTTTGTGATCGACCTGAATCGTCCGCCAGATAATCAGCCGCTCTACGCTACGGCCACCACCGGACTCTATCCGGACACCCTGTTTGACGGCTCGCCGACCTTTGCGCCAGGCAAAACGCCCTCAGCGGCGCAGCGCGAAGGTTATCTCAGAGATATCTGGCAGCCTTATCATCAGCAGATCCAGCAGGAGCTGGCGCGCCTGAAAGCGCTACATGGCTATGCGCTGCTGTTTGATGCCCACTCTATCGCCAGCGTGATCCCGCGCCTGTTCGAAGGACGTCTGCCCGATCTGAATATCGGCACCAACGACGGCAAAAGCTGTCGCGCCGAGGTTACGCAAGGGCTGGAGGCGGTCTGCGCGGCGCAGAGCGACTATAGCTGGGTGGTGAACGGACGCTTTAAGGGCGGCTACATTACGCGCGCCTACGGTCAGCCGGAAGAGCAGGTTCAGGCGGTGCAGCTGGAGCTGGCGCAGCTGAATTATATGGATGAGACGCCGCCGTTCGCCTGGCGGCAGGAGCGGGCTTCAGCGCTGCAGAAAGTGCTGAAGCCGCTCGTGCAAAGCTTTATCGAACGCGGCAGGCCGTCATAGCGGCTGGCGCGCCGTCTCTTTAGCGGCGGCGCGCGTCCGGACGCATCAGATCGAAACGTTCGTTTTCACTGATGCCGTAATAGGCGCTCGGCCCGCCGGCGCGCAGAATAGGTTGGGCGCGCGCCGTCTGATAAATACCTTCATCCAGCAGCGATTCGTCGATATGAATCGCAATCGCCTCGCCCAGCACCAGCCAGCTGTCGATCGGGTTGCCCTGCGCATCCTGCAGCTGAATCAGCTGGGTCAGGCGGCACTCGAAGTTTACCGGGCTCTCCGCCACCAGGCTCGCCTTCACCTGCGAGGCGGCCAGCGGCGTTACGCCCGCCAGCGCAAACTCATCCTGATCCGGCGGCACCGACGCCGAACTCTCATTCATCGCCTCCGCCAGCGAGCGCGTCGCCAGGTTCCAGACGAACTCTTTGCTTTCGCTGATATTGCGCACGCTGTCTTTCCAGCCAGTGCTGGAGAAACCGATGATCGGCGGATGGTAGTTAAAGCAGTTGAAGAAGCTGTAGGGCGCCAGGTTGCGCTGACCCGCGGCGGAAATCGAACTGATCCAGCCAATCGGACGCGGTCCGATAATGGCATTGAGCGGGTCATGCGGCAGACCGTGACCGGCGCGCGGCTGGTAGGAGTAGCGTTTATGCGTCATCTTTTATCCCGTAGCGAAGTGTTAACAATATCTTAGCGCTACAGCATCAGCTGCATCGGGAAGAAATATGTAAGCGGATTGTGCGGCTTTATTTTCCCGACGCTGCGGCGTATTGTACGCGCCTGCAAAACGGGAGACGCCATGAACAAGCCAGCCAGTAAATTATTCCACGCCCGCAACCGCCATCAGGGTGAGTACGACTTCGCCGCGCTGACCGCCGCGCACCCGCCGCTGGCGGCAAAAGTGCGGCCCAACGGCTACGGCGCGCAGTCGATCGATTTTGCCGATGCGGAAGCGGTCATGCTGCTGAACCAGGCGCTGCTGAAACTTTTTTACGGCATCGAATGGCAGCTGGCCCCTGGTGCGCTCTGTCCGCCGGTACCGGGCCGCGCCGATTACCTGCACTACCTGGCCGATCTGCTGGCGCAGGACAATCGCGGCGCGATCCCACAAGCGGATATTCTGGATATCGGCTGCGGCGCAAACTGCATCTATCCGCTGATTGGTCATGCGGAGTATGGCTGGCGTTTTACTGGCACTGATATCGACGAGGCGGCCCTGAAGGCGGCTAACCGCATCGTGGTGGCCAACGCCGGGCTACCGCGCGCCATTCGTCTGCGCCGTCAGAAGGATCCCCAGGCGGTACTGGCGGGCGTGGTGAATAAAAACGAGTTCTTTCACGCCGTAATATGTAATCCGCCGTTCCACGCCTCGGCGGCAGAGGCGGCGGCCGGTTCGCAGCGGAAAGTGCGCAATCTGAAGCTGGAGAGCGCGACGCCGCTCAACTTCGGCGGCCAGCACAACGAGCTATGGTGCGAAGGGGGCGAAAAAGCCTTTGTTGGCAAGATGATCGCCGAAAGCGCGGCGCTGGCGCGCCAGTGCATCTGGTTTACCTCACTGGTGTCGCGCCGCGAGAATCTGCCCGCGCTGGAAAAACAGCTACAGGCGCTTGATGCGGCAGAGGTGCGGGTCGTGAATATGGCGCAGGGTCAGAAGCAGAGCCGCTTTCTCGCCTGGAGCTTTATGCCAGCCGCGACGCGCGCGCAGCGGCTGGCGAAATAGCCTTACTCCGGCGCCGGCAGCGCGGGCAGGGCAGTCGCGCTCGCCACGCTGTTGCCGGTCTGCATCACCTCTACCGTCTGGTGCGGCGCCTTAATCCCGGCCGCATCGAAATGTTTCTTCACCATGGTGTCCAGCGCAAAGCGCACCGTCCACTGTTTCAGCGGCTGGGTGGTAAAGGAGACGCGTACGGTAAAGGCCTGATTGGTTAACCCCACCAGTCCGGCGAAGTTCGGTTCACCAATCACCATGCCGCGGATATCCGCATTCTCCAGCAGCTCATTAACCGCCTCCTGCAGGACGCGGTTAACACGTTCGTTGTCTTCGCCGCGCTCGACGTCATAGTTGGCGACAAACGAGCCGATGCCGCGCACAAAGTTGGCGAAGGTGGTAATCGAAGACCAGGGGATGATGTGATAGGCGCCGGTATCCTGACGAACGCCCACCGAGCGAATCGACATCCGTTCTACCGTGCCGGTAATGGCGCCGATAGTCACCAGATCGCCGGTATTCATACCGTTCTCAAACTGAATAAAGATGCCGGTAATAATATCCTTGACCAGCGTTTGCGAGCCGAAGGAGACCGCCAGGCCGAGCGCGCCCGCGCCTGCCAGCAGCGGCGCGATATTAACGCCGATTTCAGACAGCAAAATCATAATGGTAATAGTGCTGATCACCACCGCCAGCGCGTTGCGGAACAGCGTCAGCAGGGTGCGGGTACGGGCGCTCGGCATCGGACGGCCGTGAGAATCAGAAGCCAGTCGGCTCTCAATCAGGCTTGCCAGCACCGTCCAGCCGACAGCGGAGAGCAGCAGGATCATCACGATGCGGATCAGCACGTCCACCATTTTTTCTCCCGCGCCGACCGTGAGCCAGTGCCAGAGATCGAACAGGTTCCAGGCGTTGAGCAGCAGCAGCAGCGTGGCGAACACGGTAATAATGCGCGCCAGCTTCAGCAGCGCCTTCACCCAGTCGTTGACGCGCTTTTGCAGCGCCGGATAGTTACGGCGCAGATCGGGCGAAAGCGTAATGGTTTTGCCTATCCAGCGCGTCAGAATGCCGGAAACAAAGGCGGCGATGCCGATAATCGCCAGCGTGCGCACCGACGCCGACATCATAAATTTCAGGCTGTCGCCGGGATTGAAAATAGAGAGCAGAAACAGCGCGATAAAGTAGGCGCTCGCCAGCCAGTGCCACACCAGCGCGAAGGCGCGAATAAAAAAGGCGAAAAACGCCATGCTGCGATCCGACAGCGCCTGAAGGGCAAAATGAATAGAGCGGCGGTTGGAAAAGATGAGGAAGAGCGCCCAGCCGGTCATGATGCCCATAATGAGCACGTTAACCACGGCCGCGACCTGCATGTTAACCTGATTAGAGACAATCGGCACGATCACCAGCAGTCCGTAGCCAATCAGGCCGGAGAGCCAGCTCAGACGCGTGTTCCAGTAGCGGGCGCGCCCGTCGCTGAGGTGAAAGAAGCGCAGGTCGCTGAAGGCGGGGCAAAATATCAGACGCAGCACCGCCTTGAAAAATTCAATCAGCGCGAAAGCGTTCAGGAACAGCCCTTGCTGGTAGGCGATAGTACGGCTGTCGCCGTGGTAATTGTCGCTGATGATTTGTCCGATAAACAGCGTCAGCGCCAGCATCAGCAAATCAATGATAAATGCGCCGATAATCGCCACCGGCAGCTGTATCCAGTTACGCTGCTCGCGGTTCTTCGCCCGTCCCCAGTGCCCCATACGGCGATAAAGCGGCGCAATAAGACGGCGCAGCAGCCAGTAAAGCGCAAACAGCACTGCAGCCAGCACCACGAAATGTCGCAGCGCATTGAAGAAGGTGTCGGGGTTGAACGCCTTGTGCGGCGCATAGGCGATATTGTCATGCAGGCGGGCGAACTTTTGCGCCACGTCGCCGCCAAATTCGCGGGTGACATCCGTTACGCCCTGCAGGACGGTTTTCTCCTCCTCCTTTTCGGTCGGCGGCGTCAGCGCAGGCGCATTATCCTTTGCCGTCGCGGTGGAGGCGCCGCGCAGCTGATCAATCAGTTCCTTACGTGCCTGGTCATCTTCCAGAATATTCGCCAGCGCGGCGTAAGCGGCTTTTTTCTCGTCAAGCGTCGACTCTTTTTGCGCGCCGCTGGCGGAGCCAGTCGACTGCTGCGCCGCGACGGCCGCCTGAGGCAGCGTTACCGCCTGCGCGGCGGGCAGCACAAAACAGCAGAGCAGTAACAGCGCGATCCCTTGTCGCAACAGGCGACAACATATGTGGGCTGACGACATGGCTTTCTCCTTAGCAACCTCTGGCTCACAGGTGGAAAAGTATAGTCAGGCGCAGGGAGTGAAAGTTCTGAAAGGCACTTATCGTCCGGTTAGTGAAACGCGGGCGGTAAAAAGGGGGCTGGCAGAGGAAAAGAGCGAAGCGTCTTGCGAAATGCTGGAAGCGTTTTTGTACCGTCCGGCGCGTTGGTCTCGAGGCGGGCGCACCTCAGGGAAGAGGTGCGTATCCGCGCTGCACGCGGTGGGCCGACGCGTGTCGGCCCGGCAAATCAGGAAACGTGCTGCAGGAACTCGCGCAGGCGATCGCTTGGTGGCTGGGTGATCAGCGTATCGGGATCGCCATCTTCCGCTATGGTGCCTTTGTCGATAAAGATCAGGCGCGACGCGACTTTTTGCGCGAAACCGACTTCATGCGTCACGATTACCATCGTCATGCCTTCTTCCGCCAGATCCTGCATCACCTTCAACACCTCGTGGCGCAGCTCGGGGTCCAGCGCAGAGGTTGGCTCATCGAACAGCATCAGCTTGGGCTTCACCGCCAGCGCGCGGGCGATGGCGACGCGCTGCTGCTGGCCGCCGGAGAGTTCGGAAGGAAAGTGGTGCGCGCGCTCGGCCAGGCCAACCTTCGCCAGCAGCTCGCGCGCCAGCTTATGCGCATCCTGTTTCTTTGCGCCGCGTACGCGGATCGGACCGAACGCGACGTTATCCAGCGCGCTCATCTGTGGGAAGAGATGGAACTGCTGGAATACCATGCCCGCTTCCTGGCGGATCAGACGCTCATCCACTTTGGGATCGTTCACCTTCAGGCCGTCGACGATCAGATCGCCGCTGGTGATCTCTTCCAGCTTGTTAATGCAGCGCAGCAGCGTCGATTTGCCTGAGCCGGAGGGGCCGATAATCACCACAACTTCGCCCTGGTTAATCTTCAGGTTGATATCGTGCAGCACCTGGGTTTGGCCGAAATGCTTCGAGACGTTTTTAAATTCAATCACAGGATTTTCACCCTTTTCTCAATACGGCGCAGCACAAAGCTCAACACCAGGGTAATCACGAGGTAGATAATCGCTACGGCGCTCCAGATCTCCAGCGCGCGGAAGTTGCCGGCAATGATTTCCTGGCCCTGACGCGTCAGTTCCGCCACACCGATAACGATAAACAGCGAGGTATCTTTAATGCTGACGATCCACTGGTTGCCGAGCGGCGGCAGCATACGACGCAGCGCCAGCGGCATAATGACATAGCGCAGGGTTTCACGACGCGACAGACCCAGCGCCAGGCCCGCTTCGCGGAAGCCTTTGTTAATTGACAGCACCGCGCCGCGCGTGATCTCAGCGATATAGGCGCCGGAGTTGATCATGATGGTCACCACCGCAGCGGTGAACGGATCGATGCGCAGATCGGGGAAGGCCATCGGCAGGGCGAAGTAGATAAACATCACCTGCACCACGATAGGGGTGCCGCGAATGATCTCAATAAAGACCAGTGCGAGATTATTGGCGATCCAGCCGCCATAGGCGCGGGCGAAGCCGGCGACCAGACCGATAATCAGTCCGCCGACCAGGCCGAGAACCGAGATCAGCAGGGTCATTTTCGCGCCTTCAATCAGCACCGGCATAGCGGGCCAGATGACGCTCCAGTCAAACTCCATGGTGTGACTCCAGTTTTGTTGCGATGGAAAAAAGCAGGGAACGCGTCCCTGCTCAAAATAAAATCAAAAAATTATTATTTAGGTTCGCTGCCGAACCATTTTTTGTAGATCTGGTTATAGGTGCCGTTCTCTTTCAGGGTCTTCAACGCGCCGTTTACTTTCTCAAGCAGTTCGTCGCTGCCTTTCGGGAACGCGACGCCATACTGCTGCGCTTCGATAGATTCGCCTACCGCTTTGAAGCGGCCTTTGCCAGCGGTGTGGATAAAGTAAAGGATGTTCGGCGTGTCGTGCAGCACTGCATCGGCACGGTTGGTGCCCAGTTCCATATAAGCGTTGTCGATATTCGGGAACTGACGCAGGTCTTTAGATTTGATATGTGCCTTAGCGTAATCCACAGAACCGGTGCCGCTCTTCACCGCGACCACTTTGCCGTTCAGATCGTCGATACCTTTAATATCGTTCTCATTGTTGCGCACCATCACCAGCAGGCCGCTTTTGTAGTAGCCGTCAGAAAACTCGATGGCTTTTTTACGCTCGTCGGTGATGGTAATGCCCGCCAGCGCCAGGTCGATATTGCGCGTCTGCAGCGCCGGGATAATGCCGCTGAAGTCCATCGGCTTCAGGGTATAGTCCAGCTTCAGCTCTTTAGCGATGGCGTCCCACAGATCGACGTCGAAGCCGACATACTTATCGCCCTGCTTGAACTCAAAGGGAACGAAAGCGGTATCGGTGGCGACGATCAGTTTTTTTTCTGCTGCGGTGGAAGAGAGTGAGAAGGCCAGCGCCAGCGCGGCCACAGAGATTTTAAACAGTGACTTCATCATTTTTCCTTATTACTTCCCGGCCCGAAAGCGGCGTTTACGGCTTACCATATGAAAAAAGTATGCCAACTTTTCATTTTTACCACAATCAATAGGTTAAACCTGAAAGCTGACACGATTTTGCAACGGTAAAAACTTTTGCACCAAAATGAAGCACCAAAAAGGTGCATGGGGAGATTTTGGTGCAATCGCACCTTTGCATGCGGTATTAAGCGTGGGAAGAAGAGGCGTTCAGAAATGTTATGAAGGTCAAAAAATAGTAATTTTCCTGTTAAGCAGGCACAAAAAAGGCGGGTCTCCCCGCCTGATAATGCTTTACGTTGTTATTCGATGTTGGATTCGATAAACCACAGGAATTTATCCAGATCGCGGGATGCCGCGGTAAAGATATCTGCGGTGTCTTCATCTTTAACTTCTGAAATCGCTTTACGCGTATCGTTCGCGACGATGGCGTAACGGTCAGCCAGCGCTTTCAGGTGATCCTGTACGCTGTGAATATTGAGCGGATAGCTCTGCAGCGGCGTTCTGTTGTTAACGACCTGCGTGGTACCCAGCGCCACGCCGCCTAACTGCACGACACGTTCAGCAATGGTGTCCTGGTGATCGGTAATAGTGGTACGGAAACCGTCCAGCATCTCATGCACGCCGATAAAGTTTGAGCCGCGCATATTCCAGTGCGCCTGCTTGGTAATCAGCGACAGATCGATAAATTCCACCACCAGACGGTTGAGCACCTCAATGGTGGCTTTTTTCTCGTCGTCAGCCACATCGTTACGGGTGTAAAGCAGATCGGAAGCGTTCGTTTTAACCAGTTTTGCGGTACTCATCGTATGAATCCTCTCTTTGATGGGTTGTCCTAATCAAGCACGGGAATAAGTATAGCAGCGCTTTGCGTGTTTGCAGGATTGAGTTTAGCGATGGCTGAAATAGATGGCATTTACGGATAAAGTTTACGCGGTAATTATCTGCAAAAAGAGTAACAGCGACAGATGATTTATTTTTACTGCTATAATATCAGGCAATTAGGGCGATGAGGCGCACAGCTTTATACAGTATGTTTCAGAATGATAATAAGAGTGTGTATCGTTGGTTAAAATAAAGCCATCTTCAACTTCCGAATATTATTCGCCTGCGTTATGCGCAGGCGTAATAAGTTATGGCTGCGGCGGTGTGGTTATTTTAACCTTTTTTAGCTGGGAATTTCTGGGCTTAAGCGTCAGCGTCGCGCCAGCTGACGCCAGAATTATCGCCAGCAGACCAAGGCTCTGCTTCAGGGAGAGCGTTTCGCCCAGGAATAAAATTCCCGACAGGGCCGCGACGGCAGGTTCAAGGCTCATCAGCGTACCGAAAATACGTGCCGGCAGACGCGTCAGGGCGACCATTTCCAGCGAGTAAGGAATGGCGCTGGAGAGCAGGGCGACTAAAAGCGCGACAGGGATAACGCTCCAGTGCCAGATGCCGGGTTCAGCGAACGTTAATCCCAGCGGCACAAAGATAACTGAAGCGATTAAGGAGCCCATCGCAACGGTAGCCGGGCCATGTTCCGCCCCGGCGCGCGGTCCCGCCAGAATATATAATGCCCAGCAGGCGCCTGCGCCTACCGCCAGCGCGGCACCCAGCGGATCGATGGTTTTCATACTGTCGCCGAACGGCAGCAGAAACCAGAGACCGGCGACCGCCAGCGCGACCCAGACAAAATCGAGCAGACGGCGCGTGCCGAGCAGCGCCAGCGTGAGCGGACCGGTAAATTCCAGCGCCACCGCGACGCCGAGCGGCACGGTACGCAGCGACAGATAAAACAGGAAGTTCATACAGCCCAGTGCCAGCCCGTAGAGCAGCAACGGCAGGCGCTGTTCACGCGTGAAGCGCAGCCGCCAGGGTTTGAAGATAACGCAGAGCATCAGGGTGCCAAGCCCAAGACGCAGCGCGGTGATGCCAGTGGCGCCAACCGCGGGGAAAAGAGATTTCGCTAACGACGCGCCGCCCTGCAGCGACAGCATCGCAATCAGCAGCACAGCAACCGAAACAGCTGGCGCAGAGCTTTTACCTGACAAAGAGAGAGACATCCTGTAAACGCGTCCTTGATGATTAACACAGAGGTAACAAGACGTTCAGTTTAATCGAAACAGGGGTAAATGCAGAGGAGACAATCAGGAAAATGCTGAGGCGACTGCGCGAAATTTAACCCATTCCAGGGCCAGTTCCGTAAAGAAATGTCAGGTTTTTTTAGGAATTAACTTAAAGGACAATTTTTCTTCCAGGAAATTCATTGCAGTTTAATGACGATTTTTTCAAGCAAAATGAATAGCATAGGAAGCTTCATTAACTTTCTGTTACACCAAACATTCTGTTAGACAATAATTTGCGGGCAGAGTTTCTTGCTGAGTTTTGTTATATTTTCAGCGTTGTCAGGAGAGAAGTATTATCACATTTGAGGTGGTTATGAAAAAAATTGCATGTCTTTCAGCACTGGCTTGTGTTCTGGCAGTTTCTGCGGGTTCCGCAATGGCGCAGAGCACAGTCACCGGCGGTTACGCTCAGTCCGACTATCAGGGCGTGGCTAACAAAGCGAACGGTTTCAACCTGAAATACCGTTATGAAGACGGCTCTAACCCGCTGGGTTGGATCGGTTCTTTCACTTACACCGAAAAAGATCGTACTGATGCTGGCGTGTACAGCAAAGGTCAGTACTACGGTTTCACCGCTGGTCCTGCTTACCGTCTGAACGACTGGGCGAGCATCTATGGCGTGGTTGGTATCGGCTACGGCAAATTCCAGCAGAACGACACTGTTGTCCGTGATAAAGGCGACTCCAGCGACGTGGGCTTCTCTTACGGTGCCGGCCTGCAGTTCAACCCGTACCAGGACTTCGCTATTGACGTAGGTTACGAGCAGAGCCGTATCCGTAGCGTCGATGTTGGCACCTGGATTGCTGGCGTAGGTTACAGCTTCTAAGTTTTGCTTAGACCAGTTGCAGAAAAAACGGCCCTTCGAGGCCGTTTTTTTTATCTCTTTTTTAGCTGAACGACTACGGGGTGGCGGAGCGTTAAAGCGGAGAAAAAGATGAGCGAGCAGCCCTGGCAAAAGCAGAGGCTGCCTGAGAGAAGATGCGCGTTAGCCGCGCCAGATTAAATTCGGGCAGTCGCGATCGTTGCGTTTCGTGCCCAGCAGCTTTTCAACCAGCATCAGGCGAAGTGAAAACGGGGAGCGGCTCAGCAGGCAAAGCCAGGCCTTCAGCGATGAAGATGAAGCCGGTTGCGCTGTCTGGAAGCATTTGCCGCAGTCAAGGCAGCATTTCATGGTGCTCATATCGACCTCCCAATCAGTAACGTCGTAACAGCAGGCAAAGTCCGGCGACAAACAAGAGAAACAGCAGTAATAACAGATAAGGATCCTGCACGATCGTCTCTCCATTGTCAGCGCGTTTGCCTACAATATCGACAAATATAGCACTGGCTATACCCTGTAGCCAATGCTATTTACGAAAAATTTGAGCTTCTTTGTGCCTGGTTTACAATGAGCGCAGCAAATCCGTCTCGCTACGCGAGCGCGGAGCATAATAAAGAGGAAGCTGAATGAGTCGTCGTGCCAAAACTGGGGTGTCCGCTCCGCAAGGACCCCTGAAAGATATCGAAGAGCATGTCGAAGGATTTCGACAGGTACGCGAAGCCCATCGTCGCGAACTGATCGATGACTACGTTGAGTTGATCTCAGATTTGATTGGTGAATTCGGCGAGGCGCGCCAGGTTGATATGGCGGCGCGACTGGGCGTCTCGCAGCCCACCGTGGCCAAAATGTTGAAACGACTCAGCAGCGCCGGGCTGGTCGAACAGGTTCCTTACCGCGGCGTCTTCCTGACCGGGGAAGGGGAAAAGCTGGCGGCAGAGAGCCGCGCACGCCATCATATCGTCGAAACTTTCCTGCTCGCGCTGGGTATCAGCCCGGAAACCGCGCGTCGTGACTCCGAAGGCATCGAACATCACGTTAGCGATGAAACACTGGCCGTCTTCCAGAAATTTTACGAAAGCCGTCATTAATCACCGGGCCCGCTAACATGTTAACCGTGCTGCGCACTTTTTTGCATGATCGTATTCTGCATCTGTTGTTAGCGCTTGGCGCGGTACTGCTTCTGCTGGCGAATTTCCGCTGGGCGGATCTGCCTGGCGCGGTTGACTGGCATACTATCGTTACGCTGACCGGCCTGCTGTTGTTAACCAAAGGACTGGAAGTCAGCGGCTATTTTGACGTCCTGGGCGCGCGGCTGATCGGCCGCTTCCGACATGAACGCGCGCTGGCGCTGTTTATGGTGCTGGCCGCTGCGCTGCTCTCAACCTTCCTGACTAACGATGTGGCGCTGTTTATTCTGGTGCCGCTCACCCTGACGCTGCGCAAATATTCACGTCTGCCTTTGTCCAGGCTGATCATCTTTGAAGCGCTGGCCGTTAATGCGGGCTCGTTGTTGACGCCGGTAGGTAATCCGCAAAATATCCTGCTGTGGAGTCACGGCCAGCTCAGCGTGGCGGGATTTATCGCGCAAATGACGCCGCTGGCGGTCTGGCTGCTGGTGACGCTGCTGGCGCTGACGTGGTTCAGCTTTAAGCCGCGCGCCATTGAGAAGCATGGCGATGACGAGAGCCGCGAGTGGCAGAAGCCGCTGTTTGCCGTCAGCGTCCTGCTCTATCTTCTGTTTGTCGCCGCGCTTGAGTGGCAGATGACCGGCTGGGCGCTACTGCTCATCATCGGCTGTTATTTGCTGATGGCGCGCAGAGTGCTGATCGCCATCGACTGGAGCCTGCTGGCGGTCTTTATCGCGATGTTTATCGACGTCTACCTGCTGACGCACCTGCCGATTGTGCAGCAGCATTTCGATGCCGTATCACGCTTCAGCGATGGCGCCATATATCTGCTGGCCATCGGTCTGTCGCAGATAATCAGCAACGTGCCCGCCACTATTTTGCTGCTGCAGAAAATTCCGCCTTCCGACGTTTTCGCCTGGGCAGTGAATATCGGCGGATTTGGTTTGCTGCCAGGGTCGCTGGCTAATCTGATTGCGCTGCGCATGGCGAAAGATCGTCGCGTCTGGTGGCAGTTTCACCTCTTCTCTCTGCCGATGCTGGCCTGGTCGATGCTCAGCGGCTGGCTGCTGCTGCGCCTGTTGCATTAGCTTCCGCTGCGCTTAAAAAAATGTTGCAGGTTGTGCCTCTTTTGTCTGGAAAAGTCAAGAAACGCTGGAAAATGTCAGTTTACCATCTACTGTTTATCTGACCTTTTATGCCCTGGAATTAGGGCGTTAGCTATGCGGAACTGACTATGAGCAACAATGATAAAGGCGAATCCCATCAGGACGATGTAAAGAAAGAGCAGGATCCTTCCAGCGAGCAGTCTGAACAGGATAACGAGCAGCCTGAGCGCAAAAGACCCGGCAAAAAACCGCTGATCATCCTCGCTATCGTGGTTGTGATCATGCTGATAGTCGGTTTCTGGTTCTGGTTCACGACGCGTAATGAAGAGAGCACCGACGACGCCTTTACCGAAGGTGACGCGGTCACTATCGCGCCTAAAGCCTCGGGCTACGTGGTGAAGCTGCTGGTCAAAGATAACCAGCGGGTGAAAAAGGGCGATCTGCTGGTTGAGATCGATCCACGTGATACTCTCGCTCAGCGCGATCAGGCCAAAGCGCAGCTTGGACTGGCGCAGGCGCAGCTGCATCAGGCGCAGGCGCAGCTGGCGCTCTCTAAAGTGCAGTATCCGGCGCAGCGCGATCAGGCGCTGGCCGATCAGGCGAAAGCGCAGGCGAACCTGTTAAACGCTGAAGCGGACTACCGTCGTCAGCGCGGCGTCGATCCACGCGCCACCAGCCAGCGCAATATCGACACCGCCGCCGCGCAGCTGCGTTCGGCCCAGGCGCAGCTGCAGAGCGCCAAAGCGCAGGTGGAAGTCGCCTCGCAGGTCGCGCTGCAGATCCGTCAGCAGGAAACCAACGTGGAAGCGCGCCAGCAACAGGTCGCGCAGGCGCAGGCGCAGCTGAATACCGCTGAGCTGAACCTTTCCTATACGCAGGTGCGCGCGCCGTACGACGGCTTCGTCACCAAACGCAACGTGCAGCTCGGCACGCTGGTGCAGGCGGGCAGTTCGCTGTTTTCGCTGGTGTCGCCCGATATCTGGATCACCGCTAACTTTAAAGAGTCGCAGCTGGAGCGGATGAACCCAGGCGACAAAGTGGCGATTAGCATCGATGCCTGGCCCGATATGCAGCTGGAAGGGCACGTAGACAGTATTCAGATGGGATCCGGTTCGCGCTTCTCTACCTTCCCGGCGGAGAACGCCACCGGCAACTACGTGAAGATCGTGCAGCGCGTACCGGTGAAAATCGTTATCGACAAAGGGCTGGATCCGAACCATCCGCTGCCGCTCGGCCTGTCGGTTGAACCTAAGGTTACCGTGGAATGAGCCAGGCACAGAGCTGGCAGCCCTCCAGCAATCCGTGGCTGGTGGCGGTGACCGTCACGCTGGCGGTGTTCATGGAAATCCTGGACACCACCATCGTTAACGTGGCGCTGCCCCATATTGCCGGTTCGCTCTCTTCCAGCTACGACGAATCGACCTGGGTGCTGACCTCTTACCTGGTGGCGAACGGCATCGTACTGCCGATCTCCGCCTTTTTCAGTCGACTGTTCGGCCGCAAGCAGTTCTTCCTGATCTGCATCGTTATGTTCACTATCTGCTCGTTCCTGTGCGGCATCGCCACCGAGCTGTGGCAGATCATCCTGTTCCGCGTGCTGCAGGGCTTCTTCGGCGGTGGTTTGCAGCCGGTACAGCAGTCGGTGCTGCTTGATTACTTTAAGGCGGAAGATCGCGGCAAGGCGTTCGGTCTCTCCTCGATCGCCATTATCGTCGCGCCCGTTATCGGGCCGACGCTCGGCGGCTGGATCACCGATAACTACAGCTGGCGCTGGGTCTTCTTTATTAACATCCCGGTCGGTGTTTTGACGGTGCTGGCGATCTATCAGCTGCTGGAAGATCCGCCGTGGGAGCGCAAGTGGGCGAAAGGGCGGCTGAAGATCGACTATATCGGCATCGGGTTGATTACGCTGGGTCTCGGCTGCCTGCAGGTATTTCTCGATCGCGGTGAAGATGAAGACTGGTTCGCCTCGCACTTTATCGTGCTGTTCGCCACGCTGGCGCTGGTGGGCATCGTCGGCGCGGTTTACTGGCTGATGTATGCCCGGAAGCCGGTGGTGGATATTCTGGTGATGAAAGACCGCAACTTCTGGGTATCAGGACTGCTGATGGCGGGCATGGCGATGATCCTCTACGGCAGCTCGGTCGTTCTGCCGCAGCTGGCGCAGCAGGATCTCGGCTATACCGCCACCTGGTCGGGACTGGTGCTGTCGCCGGGCGCTATCCTGATTGTGCTGACCATCCCGCTGGTCATCAGCCTGATGCCGCGCGTGCAGACGCGCTATATCATCGCCTTCGGTTTTACCTGTCTGACGCTGGCGTTTTTGTACTCGTCGACCCTGACGCCGGATGTTGATTTTAAAACGCTGGTGCTGATGCGCAGCGCGCAGTCGATTGGGCTGGGTTTTCTGTTCGTGCCGCTGACCACCATCGCCTTTATTACCATTCCTCAGCAGCTCAACGCCGATGCGTCGGCACTGTTTACCATGTTCCGCAACGTGGCGGGCTCGATCGGTATTTCGCTCTCAACGGCGGCGATCACCGAGCGCGAACAGGTACGCTCGGCGCATATGGTGCACAACATGACGCCGCTTAACGAGCAGTTCAACATTACCGTGCAGCACTGGGGGCAGGCGATCCGCGACTTCACGTCGGCGGTTGGCGATCCCACCACGCTGGCGGCTGGTCAGCTCTATCAGGAGATGGTGGCGCAGGCGCGCATTCTGGCGTACATCGACGTCTTTACGGGCTTAAGCATCATCGCCCTGATCTTGATTCCATTTTGTTGGCTGCTGTCGCCGATTAAGAGCGAAGGCAGTGCAGGAGCACACTGACATGAAGGTTACCTTTACACGCCAGGTGGCGAGACCGCTCAGCCTGCTGACGCTGGCACTCTGGCTGGCGGGCTGCGCCGTCGGACCCGATTACGAAGCGCCGAAGCCGCAGCTGCCAGGGGGCTATCATCTGCTGGACGCGCAGCAGGCGTCGAAAACCGAGCCCGGCGCCGTCAGCACGCGCTGGTGGCAAACCTTTAACGATCCGCAGCTCAACAGCCTGATCGATCGCGCTATTGAAGGTAACCTGACGCTGCAGCAGGCGGTGCTGCGCATCGCAGGCGCGCGTCAGGAGCTGGCGCAGGCGCGCGGCGGCCTCTTTCCCAGCCTGAACGGCAGCGCGAAAGTCACGCGTCAGCAGCTGGGGCTGGAGGGGCTGTTGAAAGCAAACGGCGTCACCGACCAGCTCGACAGCGATACCGCCAGTCAGCTAAGCAGCCTGGAGCAGCCGGTAACGCTTTATCAGGGCAGCTTCGACGCCAGCTGGGAGCTGGATTTGTGGGGCAAAGTCCGTCGCCAGGTCGAACTGGCCGACGCGCAAACCCAGGCGGCAATAGAGCAGCGCAACGACGCACTGGTCTCGCTGGAAGCTGAGGTGGCGCGCGCCTACCTGCAACTGCGCGGCGCGCAGGCGACAATCGCCACGCTTGAGCAGCAAATCGCCGTGGCGCAGCAGAGCTGGGAGCTGACGCAGAGCCAGCAGCGCAACGGACTCGCGCCGCTCACCGATGTAGAAAACGCGCGCGCGCAGCTCAGTTCGCTGCAGGCGCAGCTGCCGCAGTATCAGTCGCAGGCGCGCCAGGCGATGAACGGGCTGGCGGTGCTGCTGGGCAAAACGCCGGGGGCGCTGGATAACGAGCTTTTCGCGCCGAAAGCGATGCCCGCGCTGCCGCAAATGGTGCCGGTCGGCATTCCCGCCACGCTGGCGCGTCGACGCCCCGATATTCGGCAGGCCGAGGCGACGTTGCATGCGCAGACGGCGAATATCGGCGTGTCGGTGGCGCAGCTTTTCCCCAGCCTGTCGCTCACCGGCCAGCTTGGGGTGCGCAATACTGATGTCAGCTACCTCGACAACTGGAGTAGTCACTTCTATTCCGTCGGCCCCTCGCTGTCGATTCCCATTTTCCAGGGCGGTCGGCTGGTTTCCAGCGTCAGGCTGGCGCGCGCCCAGCAGGCCAGCGCAGCCCTTGACTACCGGCAGACGGTGCTGACCGCGTTGCAGGATGTGGAAAACGCGCTGGTGAGCTATCGCGCCGATCAGGCGAGGGTAACGGCGCTGGACGAAACCACCGGTTCGCTGCAGCGCGCCTTCGATCTGGCCAGCGACAGCTATCGGCAGGGCATCTCAACCTTTATCGACGTGCTGGACGCTCAGCGTCAGCTGGCGCAGGCGCAGGAGCAGGCGACGCAGGCGCGCATGCAGAGCGCGCTCGATTTAGTTGCGCTCTATAAGGCGCTGGGTGGCGGCTGGGAGACTTACCAAAACGTCGCGCTGCCGCAGTTCGACGTTTTCGGCCCGGCGACCCCCGCCAGCTAATATTTCTCCTTTTCGGCTGCGGCGCCTGTCGCAGCCGACGCGCCACAGCGCTATATCCGCCGCAATATCATTGAAATAAATATTTCCTTTTTATCCCTGCGTGGATTTTTTGCACGGTACGAAGTATCGCGGCGGGTAAAGCGTTACTCCCTATAAGTGTGATCTGTGGTGCAAAAATAAGCGGAGCCTATGACTCAGCGCGCAAAACTAATATTTCATATTTCATCTTTGCGATAAAAATAATCTAGTTTCACTGGATACCTGCACAACACCAGGAGATAACATGTCCAGAGAATCCTACCTTACGCTAAATAAAGCCTCAGGGCCGAACAGCAACACCCGCACCGAACCTTTCGTTAAAGTTATCGCCGTGGTCGCCACGCTTGGCGGCCTGTTATTTGGTTACGATACCGGCGTGATCTCGGGTGCATTGCTGTTTATGGGCCCCGAACTCAATCTCACGCCCTTTACCACCGGTCTGGTCACCAGCAGCCTGCTGTTTGGCGCTGCCTTCGGCGCGCTTCTGTCAGGTCATTTCGCGGCAGCGGCCGGGCGGAAAAAAATTATCCTCGTTTTGGCCATTATCTTTGCTATTGGCGCGCTCGGTACCTCGATGGCGCCGGATGTGGAATGGATGATTTTCTTCCGTCTGGTGCTGGGCGTCGCGGTCGGCGGCGCAGCAGCCACCGTGCCGGTCTATATTGCGGAAATCGCGCCCGCTAACCGACGCGGTCAGCTGGTCACGCTACAGGAACTGATGATTGTCTCCGGCCAGATGCTCGCCTATATCTCTAACGCGGGTTTCAATGCCGCCTGGGGCGGCGAAACGACCTGGCGCTGGATGCTGGCGGTCGCGACGCTGCCAGCGGTACTGCTCTTCTTCGGCATGATGTTTATGCCGGATACACCCCGCTGGTACGCCATGAAAGGGCGTCTGGCCGAGGCGCGCAAAGTGCTGGAACGGACCCGCGCGCCCCAGGATGTCGACTGGGAGCTGACCGAGATTGAAGAGACGCTGACGGAAGAGGCGCAGCAGCGGCCACGCTTGCGTGAACTGCGCAAGCCCTGGCTGTTTAAGCTGTTTCTTATCGGTATGGGGATTGCGGTGATTCAGCAGCTGACCGGCGTAAATACCATTATGTATTACGCGCCGACCATGCTGAAGGCGGTCGGCATGGATGACAGCGCGGCGCTGTTCGCCACTATCGCCAACGGTGCGATCTCGGTGGTAATGACTTTAGTCGGTATCTGGCTGCTGGGGAAAATGGGCCGGCGCGCCATGACCATGCTCGGCCAGTTCGGCTGTACCGCCTGTCTGGTATTTATCGGTGCGGTCACGTTCTTTATGCCTGAAACGGTTAATGGCCAGCCCGATATGTGGCGCAGTTATATGGTGCTGCTCGGCATGTTAATGTTTTTAAGCTTTCAGCAGGGCGCATTATCGCCGGTCACCTGGCTGCTGCTGTCAGAAATATTCCCGACGCGCCTGCGCGGTATTTTTATGGGCGGCGCGGTATTCGCTATGTGGATCGCCAATTTCCTTATTTCGCTGATGTTCCCGGTTCTGCTGGCAAGCGTGGGTCTGGCGGGCGCATTCTTTATCTTTGCGCTGGTGGGCATCGCAGGCGCGATATTTGTCATTAAATGCGTACCGGAAACGCGTAACCGCAGTCTGGAGCAGATCGAACACTATCTGCATGAAACGCTCTCGCATGATGAAGAGCCTGCCCCTAAGCCGCTGGGTCGCCCGGTAAATAAAACATCATAATTAAAGGTTATCAATTGTGATCTGAGCCGGCGCCTGCGCCGGCTTTTTTTTATCCATTCGTGCCAAGGGTTAGCTTTTTTCGTCCTCTCTTCTGGTTAACCTCGACGCAACAAACGCAGGCGGCACCGCGGGATACTATTCGTAAAATACGCCTGCAGGGCGCTTTATATCGACGCTCTGGACTTAGGCGATTCGCTATTAAAGCCGTTACCAGGCAATGAAAACGATTTCAGCCTTCTGCTTTTATCTGCAAGGTCATTGCTAATTCATCGTTAATAACACATTGAGAATACACTTAAGTTTTCGCGTGGAAATTTTACGATCCGACTTCGGAATTTTCTGTAGTAGAAAATTAATTTATTTTTTTATTTGAATTGGGTAATCTTGTCGCTACAGTTTTATTAACCCCCTTAGTCAAGGACATTGTAATGAGTGACGCATTTAAAGTTCTGAACAACATTCGCACATTACGTGCACAGGCACGCGAGCTGCCATTAAGCGATCTGGAAGAAATTCTGGAAAAATTAACCGTCGTCGTTACCGAACGTCGTGAAGAAGTAGAAGCTGAAGAAGCGCAGAACCGCGAAAAAGAAGAAAAGCTGTCTAAATATCGTGAAATGCTGCTGGCTGACGGCATCGATCCAAATGAATTACTGGGCGCGCTGGAAACCGGTAAAAAACGCGCCAAGCGCGCGCCGCGTCCGGCCAAGTATTCTTATACCGATGAAAACGGCGAAGTAAAATCCTGGACCGGCCAGGGCCGTACCCCAGCGGCAATTAAAAAGGCGCTGGACGCTGGCAAAAGCCTTGACGATTTCCTGATCGGCTAAATTTACCCAATCCTTGCAAGTGGGAGCCGGTGGCTTAAACAGCCATCGGCTTTTTATTTTTCCCCCGCTGCCAGCGGCTTGCCTCAGGCCGCACGCCTGGCGCTGGCATGCGCAAGGCGATGTCTGGCATAATGGCCGCCGTTTTTTCCTTCACTCAGCCATAAAGGTTAATGCCGTGTTAGTAAGCAGCAATATCACCATGCAGTTTGGCAGCAAGCCACTGTTCGAAAATATCTCCGTAAAATTTGGCGGAGGTAATCGTTACGGTTTAATCGGTGCAAACGGCAGCGGTAAATCCACCTTTATGAAAATCCTCGGCGGCGACCTGGCGCCAACCGGCGGTAATGTCTCTTACGATCCCAACGAGCGTATCGGCAAGTTAAGGCAGGACCAGTTTGCGTTTGAACAATATAGCGTGCTCGATACCGTCATCATGGGCCACCATGAATTGTGGGAAGTGAAGCAGGAGCGCGACCGCATATATGCCTTGCCGGAAATGAGCGAAGAGGAGGGCTATAAAGTTGCGGACCTCGAAGCGCTTTATGGCGAAATGGATGGCTACAGCGCCGAGTCGCGCGCGGGCGAGTTATTACTCGGCGTCGGTATTCCGGTAGAGCAGCATTATGGCCCGATGAGCGAAATTGCGCCGGGCTGGAAATTACGCGTGCTGCTGGCGCAGGCGTTATTTTCAAATCCTGATATTTTGTTACTGGATGAACCAACCAACAACCTGGATATTGATACTATCCGCTGGCTTGAGCAGGTGCTGAACGAGCGCGAAAGCACCATGATCATCATTTCGCACGACCGTCATTTTTTGAATATGGTCTGTACGCATATGGCGGATCTCGATTACGGCGAATTACGTGTTTATCCAGGTAATTATGACGAGTATATGACGGCGGCCACCCAGTCGCGCGAACGTTTATTAGCGGACAACGCCAAGAAAAAAGCGCAGATTGCCGAGCTGCAGTCTTTTGTCAGCCGCTTTAGCGCCAACGCTTCTAAATCGCGTCAGGCGACTTCGCGCGCGAAACAAATTGATAAGATCAAACTGGATGAAGTTAAAGCGTCCAGCCGTCAAAACCCTTTTATTCGTTTTGAACAAGATAAAAAATTGTTCCGTAATGCGCTGGAAGTGGAAGCGCTGAGTAAAGGTTTTGATAACGGCCCGCTGTTTAAAAATCTTAACCTGCTGCTTGAGGTCGGTGAAAAGCTGGCGGTCATCGGCGCCAACGGTATTGGTAAATCCACCCTGCTGAAAACGCTGGTGGGCGAACTTGCGCCGGACAGCGGCAGCGTTAAATGGTCGGAGAACGCGCGCATTGGTTATTATGCGCAGGATCACGCCGCCGACTTCGCTGACGATCTTAGCGTCTTTGACTGGATGAGCCAGTGGAAGCAAGAGGGCGATGACGAGCAGGCGGTACGTAGCATTCTCGGCCGTCTGCTGTTCAGCCATGACGATATCAAAAAGCCAGCGAAGGTGCTCTCCGGTGGTGAAAAAGGGCGCATGCTGTTCGGCAAGCTGATGATGCAGAAACCCAACATTCTCATTATGGACGAACCGACAAACCACCTGGATATGGAGTCGATCGAGTCGCTGAATATGGCGCTGGAGATGTTTGAAGGCACGCTGATTTTCGTTTCGCACGACCGTGAGTTCGTCAGCTCGCTGGCGACGCGCGTGCTGGAGATCAAAGAGGACCGCGTGATCGACTTTACCGGCAACTACGAAGACTATCTGCGCAGCCAGGGTATTTACTAAAGATCACCCTCTCTTTCTGACAGACAGTATTAAGGGGTAGCGTACGCTACCCCTTATCATTTATGGCCGCACACTTCGCAGTGCGCATCCTGCGCGACCTTCACGCTGCGAAATTCCGCGCTCATCGCGTCATACATCAGCAGCCGCGACGCGGCGGGCGCGCCAAAGGCGGTCAGAACTTTAATCGCCTCCATCGCCTGCATGGTGCCTATGACGCCAACCAGCGGCGCCATTACCCCCGCCTCGACGCAGCTTAACGTCTGCTCGCCGAAAAGACGGCTGATACAGCGATAGCAGGGCGTGCCGGGCTGCCAGTTGAACACGCTAATCTGGCCTTCCATACGAATCGCCGCGCCGGAAACCAGCGGCACGCGCTGCGTCCGACAGAGCCGATTAAGCTGTTCGCGTATCTGCACGTTGTCGGTACAGTCGAGCACAACCTGATGTCCGGCGATTAACGCCTCAAGCGCATCCTCTTCCAGCAGGCCGTTAACGGTATCGATATGCACATGCGGATTGATAGCGGCCAGGCTCTCAGCCGCCGAGGCGACCTTGGCGCGGCCGATATCTGCGTCGTGATGCAGGATCTGACGCTGCAGATTGGACAGCGCGACAGTATCAAAATCGAGCAGCGTCAGTGCGCCTACGCCCGCCGCAGCCAGGTAGGGCGATGCCGCGCAGCCGAGGCCGCCGAGGCCGACAACCAGCGCGCGGCTCGCCTTGAGTTTTTCCTGACCGTCGAAGTCGAAGCCGCGCAGCACAATCTGGCGGTTATAGCGCAGCATCTCTTCATCGCTGAGTTCGGGCAGCATTACCCCTCCAGCAGCGCGTTAAAGGGCTCAACCTCAACCCATTCGCCCGGCTCAACCGCGCCGCGCTCGCGCTCCAGCACGATAAAGCAGTTGGCGGCGGCGAAAGAGCTAAAGACGTGCGAGCCCTGATGACCGGTGCTGCGCACCTCCAGTTCGCCGTCCGCGCCGCGGCTCATGACGCCGCGCTGAAAGTCGAGGCGGCCCGGGGATTTCTTCAGGCGCGAGGCGGCGCGCGCGCGCAGGCGCGGCGGCAGCGGGGACTCGCTCTGGCCGGTCAGGGCGGCGAGCAGCGGCTGCACCAGCTGATAGAAGGTGACGGCGGCCGAGACCGGATTGCCTGGCAGCCCGCAGAACCAGCTGCTGGCGAGGCGGCCAAAAGCGAAAGGTTTGCCTGGCTTGATGGCCAGCTTCCAGAAGGTGATGACACCCAGCTCGTCGAGCATGGTTTTGGTGAAGTCCGCTTCGCCCACCGAGACGCCGCCGGTGCTGATAACCACGTCGGCCTGACGATCCGCCTCTTCAAAGGCGCGGCGCAGCGCCTGCGGGTCATCCTTAATAATGCCCATATCAATCACTTCGCAGCCGAGCTTGCGCAGCATCAGCGAGACGGTAAAACGGTTGGTGTCGTAGATCTGGCCCGGCGCCAGCGGCTGGCCCACCGGCTGCAGCTCATCGCCGGTGGAGAAAACCGCGACGCGCAGCTTGCGCAGCACGCTTACCTCAGCGAGGCCGAGCGAAGCGAGCAGCGGTAGTTCCGCCGCGCCAAGGCGCACGCCCGCCGCCAGCACCGGTTGGTCGCGCCGAATATCTTCGCCGATCAGGCGGATATTTTGTCCGGCTTTCACCGGCGCGTTAATCACAATGCCGCCCTCGACTTCGCGCGTCTCTTCCTGCATCACCACCGCGTCGCAGCCGGATGGCACCGGCGCGCCGGTCATAATGCGCACCACGCTGCCCGCTGGCCAGTCGCCGTTAAAAGGCGCGCCGGCAAAGGCTTTGCCCGCCACCTGAAGCGGCCGATCGGCCTGAATATCGGCCAGCCGCACGGCGTAACCATCCATCGCCGAATTATCAAAGGGCGGCACGTCGATTGGTGAGGCGACCGGCAATGCGGTAATGCGGCCAACTGCATCGGCCAGCGGCACGCTGACGCGATCGCGGAGAGGCTGAAGCTGCGCCAGCATTTTCGCCTGCGCCTCTTCAAGAGAAATTAACCCTGCGGTAAAGCTTTCCATTGTGTTTGCAACCTGTGTTAAGACAGTTGCTGCCTATTATGGTGCTAATTGTCAGCAGAGTCACATTTCCGCTGCGGCATAAGCCACAACAAAAGGTTATGGCCGCCGCGCCAGTTTCCTCTTTACAAGTTTTAACAGGCTTTCTATAGTCAAAAATCATTTAATTTGGCTGAAAACCATTTTAAATCAGTGTCTTCACTCCGGTAAAAGGACAGGGCAAGCGTTATGGTTAAAGCAGTCATCGCCATTCACGGTGGGGCAGGCGCCATTACGCGCTCGGCAATGAGCGCAGAAAAAGAGCAGGCGTATCGTCAGGCGCTTACCGATATCATCACCGCAGGACAACGCATGCTGGCGCAGGGCGCCAGCGCGCTGGACGCCGTGACCGAGGCGGTACGGCTGCTTGAAGAGTGCCCGCTGTTCAACGCTGGCAAGGGCGCGGTCTTTACCCATCAGGGCACCCACGAGCTGGATGCCTGCGTAATGGATGGCCGCACGCTGGAAGTCGGAGCGGTAGCGGGCGTGTCGCGCCTGCGCAATCCGGTGCTGGCGGCGCGCAAGGTGCTGGAGGTCAGCCCGCACGTGCTTTTTATCGGCGCGGGCGCAGAGCAGTTCGCGCGGGATAACGGCCTGGAACAGGTCGAGCCCGATTATTTTTCGACGCCGGAACGCTGGGAGCAGCTGCAGCGCGCGCTGGCCAGCGACGAAATGGTGCTGGATCACGACGGCGCGGCGAAAGCGGGCGACCCGCTGGATCCCGACCGTAAATTCGGCACCGTCGGCGCGGTGGCGATCGATGCGGAAGGCAACCTGGCCGCCGCGACCTCGACCGGCGGCATGACCAATAAACAGGCGGGCCGCGTTGGCGACTCGCCGCTGCCGGGCGCGGGCTGCTACGCCAGCAACGACACGGTAGCGGTCTCCTGTACCGGCACGGGCGAGGTCTTTATCCGCACGCTGGCGGCCTATGATATTGCCGCGCAGATGCGCTACGGCGGCCACTCGCTGCAGCAGGCCTGTGTAAACGTTATCCACGACGCCATCCCTGAGCTGGGCGGCAGCGGCGGCCTGATCGCTGTCGACCGCTTCGGCAACGTAGCGCTGCCGTTTAACAGCGAAGGCATGTATCGCGCTTTTGCGCGCGTGGGCGAAGAGGCTGAGGTCGGCATCTACCGCGAAGGCTAAGGAGCAGGCATGACGCAGCAAATGGCGCCGGAGCAGGTTCTGGCGGTACGCAATCTTAACGTGCGCTTCAGCCATGAAGGGCGCGTGACGCAGGCGGTGCGCGACCTCTCGCTGGAGGTGCAGCGCGGCGAGACCCTGGCGATCGTCGGCGAGTCCGGCTCCGGCAAATCCGTCACCTCGCTGGCGCTGATGCGGCTGATCGAACAGGCGGGCGGCGAAGTCAGCGGCGATATTCTGCTGCGCCGACGCAACGGCGATCTGCTGGACGTGGCGCGCGCCACCCCGGGTGTGATGCGACGCGTGCGCGGCGCCGACATGGCGATGATCTTTCAGGAGCCGATGACCTCGCTCAATCCGGTATTCACCGTCGGCGAGCAGATCGCAGAATCTATCCGTTTGCATCAGGGGAAAAGCCATCAGCAGGCGCTGGCGGAAGCGCGCCGTATGCTCGATCTGGTGCGCATTCCCGAAGCGCAAGGCGTACTGTCGCGCTATCCACATCAGCTCTCCGGCGGCATGCGTCAGCGCGTTATGATTGCGATGGCGCTGTCGTGCCGTCCTGCGCTGCTGATCGCCGATGAGCCGACAACGGCGCTCGACGTGACGATTCAGGCGCAAATTCTGCAGCTAATCCGCGTGCTGCAAAAAGAGATGCATATGGGCGTGATTTTTATCACGCACGATATGGGCGTAGTGGCCGAAATGGCGGACCGCGTACAGGTGATGTACCGCGGCGACGTGGTGGAGAGCGCGCCGGTGCAGCAGCTGTTCGACGCGCCGCAGCAGCCTTATACCCAGGCGCTGCTGGCCGCGGTGCCCAAACTCGGCGCGATGAGCGGCCAGCCGTTGCCCGCCCGCTTTCCGCTGCTGCATGCCGGAGCGGAGAGCGAGCCGGAAACGCCGCAGGACACGGCGCGCCTCGATATTCCCCCCATTTTGCAGGTGCGCGATCTGGTGACGCGCTTTGATATTCGCGGCGGACTGCTTAACCGCGTCAAACGTCGCGTGCACGCGGTAGAGAAGGTGAGCTTCGATCTCTACGCCGGCGAGACGCTGGCGCTGGTCGGCGAATCAGGCTGCGGCAAATCCACTACCGGACGCTCGCTGCTGCGGCTGGTGGCGAGCCAGGGCGGCACTATTACCTTTAACGGCCAGCGTATCGACACGCTCTCCGGTTCGGCGCTGGCGCATCTGCGACGCGATATTCAGTTTATTTTTCAGGACCCTTACGCCTCGCTCGATCCGCGGCTGACGGTGGGCTTCTCCATCATGGAGCCGCTGCTGGTGCATAAGGTTATGCCGCGCCGCGAGGCGGAACAGCGCGTCGCCTGGCTGCTGGAAAAGGTCGGGCTGCTGCCGGAGCATGCACAGCGTTATCCCCATGAGTTCTCTGGTGGCCAGCGCCAGCGTATCTGTATCGCACGCGCGCTGGCGCTCAATCCAAAAGTGGTGATCGCCGATGAGTCGGTGTCGGCGCTCGACGTGTCGATACAGGCGCAGATCGTCAACCTGATGCTCGATCTACAGCGTGAATTCGGCATCGCTTTCTTGTTTATTTCCCACGATATGGCAGTTGTGGAACGCATTAGCCATCGCGTGGCGGTTATGTATCTGGGACAGATCGTTGAAATGGGGCCGCGGCAGGCGGTATTTGAGGAGCCGCGTCACCCTTACACGCGCAAGCTGATGGCCGCCGTTCCGGTGGCGGATCCGGCGCATCGTCGGCGCGAACGCGCGCTGATGGTCGACGAGATCCCCAGCGCCGTGCGCGCGCTGGGCGACGAGCCTGAGGTCGCGCCGCTGATTGAGGTTGCACCAGGCCACTTCGTCGCGCGCCATGCTATCAGCAGCACCTGACATCACAATCACACTAGGCAGGGATTACAGGAGAACACGATGCACAACACAATGCGTAAAGGGTTACTGGCTGCGGGCGTGATCGGCGCCATGGCGGCGCTGCCCGCCTGGGCGGCAAAAGATGCGGTTATCGCCGTCGGCTCGAACTTCACCACGCTCGATCCCTATGATGCCAACGATACGCTGTCGCAGGCGGTGGCGAAATCGTTCTACCAGGGGCTGTTCGGCTTCGACAAAGATATGAAGCTGACCAACGTGCTGGCAGAAAGCTATCAGGCAAGCCCGGACGGCCTGACCTATACCATCAAGCTGCGTCCGGGGATTAAGTTCCAGGACGGCAGCGATTTCAACGCTGAAGCGGTCAAGGTCAACCTTGAGCGCGCCAGCAACCCCGATAACCATCTCAAGCGCTACAACCTGTTTAAATATATCGCCACCACCGAGGCGGTGGATCCCACCACGGTGAAAATTACTCTGAAGCAGCCTTTTTCCGCCTTTATCAACAACCTGGCGCACCCGGCCGCCGCGATGATTTCGCCGACCGCGCTGAAAAAATATGGCAAAGAGATCGGCTTTCACCCGGTTGGCACCGGTCCCTATGAGTTTGTGACCTGGAACCAGACTGACTACGTGAAGGTGAAAAAATGGGACGGCTACTGGAAAAAAGGCTATCCGAAACTCGACAGCATCACCTGGCGTCCGGTGGTAGACAACAATACCCGCGCAGCGATGCTGCAGACCGGTGAAGCGAACTTCGCTTTCCCAATCCCTTTCGAACAGGCCAAACTGCTGGAGAAGAATCCCAGGCTGAAGGTAGTGACGTCGCCATCGATCATGCAGCGCTATATCAGCCTGAACGTCACTCAGAAGCCGTTCGACAACCCGAAAGTGCGTGAGGCGCTGGAGTATGCAATCAATCGCGAAGCGCTGACCAAAGTCGCTTTTGCCGGTTATGCGACGCCTGCGACCGGCATCGTGCCGCCGACTATCGACTTTGCGCAAAAATACCCAGCGATTCAGTACAACCCGGCCAAAGCGCGCGAGCTACTGAAGGAAGCGGGCTACCCCAACGGCTTTGAAACCACGCTCTGGTCGTCGCATAACCACAGCACCGCGCAGAAAGTGCTGCAGTTTACCCAGCAGCAGCTGGCGCAGGTGGGCGTGAAGGTGAAAGTCACGGCGATGGACGCCGGTCAGCGCGCCGCCGAGGTTGAGAGCAAAGGACAGAAAGAGAGCGGCGTACGCATGTTCTATACCGGCTGGTCTGCCTCTACCGGTGAAGCTGACTGGGCGCTGACGCCGCTGTTCGCCACCACTTCCTGGCCGCCAGCCATCTTTAACACCGCGTTTTACAGCAATCCGCAGGTGGATAAAGATCTGGCCGATGCGCTGAAAACCACGGACCGCGAGCGCAAAGCCAGCCTCTATAAAGACGCGCAGGATAAGATCTGGAACGACCATCCGTGGATCCCGCTGGTGGTGGAGCAGCTGGTTTCCGCCAACAGCGCGTCGCTGACCGGGTTCTATGTGATGCCCGACACCTCATTCAGCTTTGACGAGGCCGATCTGAAGTAATCCGACCGGCCAGCCCGCATGGGCTGGCCGCCGCTGCTCAGGATTTCGCATGCTTAACTATTTTATTAAACGTCTGTTCGGGCTCATCCCGACGCTGCTGATTGTGGCGGTGCTGGTGTTCCTGTTCGTCCACCTGCTGCCGGGCGATCCGGCGCGTCTGATCGCCGGTCAGGACGCCGACGCCACGGTGGTGGCGCTGGTGCGCCAGGAGCTGGGGCTGGATCAGCCGCTGCCGCAGCAGTTCTGGCACTTTATCCTGAATGCGCTGCAGGGCGACTTCGGCCACTCGCTGGTGTCGAAGCGGCCGGTGGCCGAAGAGATTGCCACGCGCTTTATGCCCACGCTGTGGCTGACGCTGGCCAGTATGATCTGGGCGGTAATATTCGGCATGGCGATTGGCATCGTCTCTGCCGTATGGCGCAACCGCTGGCCGGATCGCCTGGGCATGACGCTGGCGGTATCGGGCATCTCCTTTCCCGCCTTTGCCCTCGGCATGCTGCTGATGCAGATTTTCTCGGTCGAGCTAGGCTGGCTGCCAACCGTCGGCGCGGGCAGCTGGAAACATTACATTCTGCCTTCGGTGACGCTGGGTGCCGCCGTGGCGGCGGTAATGGCGCGCTTTACCCGCGCCTCGTTCGTCGAGGTGATGCAGGAAGATTATATGCGTACCGCGCGCGCCAAAGGCGTGCGCGAATCGCTGGTGGTGGTAAAACACGGCCTGCGCAACGCCATGATCCCGGTCGTGACCATGATGGGCCTGCAGTTCGGCTTTCTGCTCGGCGGCTCTATCGTGGTGGAAGTGGTCTTTAACTGGCCCGGTCTGGGCCGTCTGCTGGTTGATTCGGTGGAGATGCGTGATTACCCGGTGATTCAGGCCGAAGTGCTGCTCTTTTCGCTGGAGTTCATCCTGATTAACCTGATTGTCGATCTGCTCTATGCGGCAATCAATCCCGCCATTCGCTACAGGTAAGGAGTCGCAATGAAAAACTGGCGACGCGAAGCGGTGCTGAAAAGCCTGCCGCTGACGACGGAAAATCGGGTTCGTACACCCTGGAGCGAGTTCTGGCGACGCTTTCGCCGTCAGCCGGTGGCGATGGCGTCAGGGCTGTTTGTGCTGCTGCTGATCGTGCTGGCGTTTATCGCGCCGCTTATCGCCCCGTTCGACGCAGAGAACTATTTTGACTATGACCGGCTCAATCAGGGGCCGTCGCTGATGCACTGGTTTGGCGTTGACTCGCTGGGACGCGACATCTTCAGCCGCGTGCTGGTCGGCACCCGCATCTCGCTTATTGCCGGCTTCTTTTCGGTGGCGATTGGCGCGGCGATCGGCACGTTCTTCGGCCTGCTGGCGGGCTACTACGAAGGGGCCTGGGATCGCATTACCATGCGTATCTGCGATGTGCTGTTCGCTTTTCCCGGCATTCTGCTGGCGATTGCGGTGGTGGCGATTATGGGCAGCGGCATGAGCAACGTAATTATCGCGGTGGCGATTTTCAGCATTCCGGCGTTTGCCCGTCTGGTGCGCGGCAATACCCTGGTGCTGAAACACCAGACCTATATCGAGTCGGCGCGCAGCATTGGCGCCTCTGACGCCACCATCCTGCTGCGCCATATTCTGCCCGGCACGGTGTCGTCGATTGTGGTCTATTTCACCATGCGTATCGGCACCTCGATTATTACCGCCGCCAGCCTGTCGTTCCTCGGCCTGGGGGCGCAGCCGCCGACGCCGGAGTGGGGTGCGATGCTCAACGAGGCGCGCGCCGATATGGTGATGGCGCCCCACGTGGCGATTTTCCCCAGCCTCGCGATTTTTCTCACGGTTTTAGCATTTAATTTGCTTGGCGACGGGCTACGCGACGCGCTCGATCCTAAACTCAAGACATGAAAAAATTCGATTACGAGCAGGACTTTAAAACCATCGACTTCCGTAAGAACCCGGAGCGTTATCAGGTCGGGCGCGGCGAGCAGGGCGTGCTGATGGTGGAACCCTATAAAAGCGAAATATTGCCGCACTGGCGTTTTCGCACTGTGCCGATCGCCAAAGCCTCTGCGGCGAAAATCATGGAGATGTTTGAAGCCTATCGCGCGCAGGATGATTTCGTCGGTATGGATATGGCGCGCAAGTTTATTCAGATGGGGTACACCCGCGCGCGCCGCTACAGCAACCACAAGGGCGGGCGCAAGTATGACGCCGACGGCAATGAGCTGCCGCGCGGCGTTGACGAAGAAAAGGCCGCTGCGGCGGCCGTTTTCAAAGCGTACTGGGATCGACTGCGTGAAGATCAGGACTATCTGACGCGCAAGCAGGCGCATCAGAAGCTATACGGTTAAACGCGCGTTCCCCAGAGGTCGTACTCGTCGGCGTTCTCGACTTTTACGCGGATAACGTCGCCCGGTTTTACGCCGCGCTCGCCGTTAAGGTAGACCGCGCCGTCGATTTCCGGCGCGTCCGCCATGCTGCGGCCGATAGCACCTTCTTCATCCACTTCATCAATAATCACCAGGATTTCACGGCCGACTTTTTCCTGCAGACGTTCGGCGGAAATCTGCTGCTGCAGCTGCATAAAGCGGTCGAAGCGATCCTGTTTCACCGCGTCGTCAACCTGATCCGGCAGCTGGTTGGCGGTTGCGCCTTCCACCGGGCTGTACTGGAAGCAGCCCACGCGGTCCAGACGTGCCTCCCGGATAAAATCGAGCAGCAGCTGGAAATCCTCTTCGGTTTCGCCGGGGAAGCCGACGATAAAGGTCGAGCGCAGCGTCAGCTCCGGGCAGATTTCGCGCCAGCGCTTGATGCGTTCCAGCGTACGCTCCACCGCGCCCGGACGCTTCATGAGCTTCAGGATGCGCGGGCTGGCGTGCTGCAGCGGAATGTCCAGATAGGGCAGGATTTTGCCTTCCGCCATCAGCGGGATAACGTCGTCGACGTGCGGGTAGGGGTAGACGTAGTGCAGACGCACCCAGACGCCGAGCTTCGCCAGCTGTTCGCACAGACCCACCATGCTGGTTTTCACCGGCTGGCCGTTCCAGAAACCGGTGCGGTGTTTGACGTCAACGCCGTAGGCGGAGGTGTCCTGCGAGATCACCAGCAGCTCTTTTACGCCCGCTTCCACCAGACGTTTAGCCTCATCCAGCACCTCGCCGATGGCGCGGCTGTCGAGATCGCCGCGCATCGACGGGATAATGCAGAAGGTGCAGCGATGGTTGCAGCCTTCGGAAATCTTCAGGTAGGCGTAGTGACGCGGCGTCAGCTTAACGCCCTGCTGCGGCACCAGGCTTAAAAATGGATTATGCTGCGGTTTCGGCACATAGGTGTGCACATGGGACAATACCTGTTCATAGCTGTGCGGGCCGGTGATCTCCAGCACTTTTGGATGAACCTCGCGGATCTGATCCACTTTCGCGCCGAGACAGCCGGTGACGATCACCTTGCCGTTCTCATTGAGCGCTTCGCCGATCGCCTCCAGCGACTCCTGCACCGCGCTGTCGATAAAACCGCAGGTGTTTACAATGACGATTTCAGCGTCGTCATAACGCGGCACAACGTCGTAGCCTTCAGTACGCAGCTCCGTCAGGATACGTTCTGAATCCACAAGGTTTTTAGGACAGCCGAGCGAGACGAAGCCCACGCGCGGCGGCAGTGTAGTATTGGTATTGGACATGGCTCTGTTTCCGGGTTCTGCACAGCGATGGCGCGCGATTTTACCTGCGTCTCGCTGAAAGTTGTAGCGTTATTTATAGGGGAATTCGTGGGGCATTTCAGACAGATAAGCGCCACTTGCGTCTGCCAGGAAAGCGGGCCGTCGCGCGCCCGTTACGTAAATAAGTGAAAAAGTCGCGGCCAGTCATTTACGGGCTAACTTCTGGTAATTTCGACAAAAAATCAACGCTGCCAGGCAGGCAAAAATTGTCAATACTCATAACAGGGTTGAGTTTAATGCGGCCTGGTGCTTAAATCCGGGATTCAAATTTACTGTGAATTCAATAATAAGCAGATAATAGGGCAGCTGCGGACGCCTGTCGCCGTAGTCGACTAAGTGGATAATGTGAGAGCGCAATGATGAAAGAGATCGTTAACGGATTTCTGAGTTTTCAACAGAATGTGTTTCCTGAAAGGAAGGATCTTTTCAAAAGCCTGGCGTCGAACCAAAATCCTAAAGCGCTGTTTATCTCCTGTTCTGACAGCCGTTTAGTACCGGAACTGGTTACCCAGCAGGAGCCGGGTCAGCTGTTCGTGATCCGCAACGCAGGCAATATCGTACCGCCGTTCGGTCCGGAGCCAGGCGGCGTGTCGGCCACCATCGAATATGCGCTGATGGTGCTGGGCGTGAGTGAAATCATCATCTGCGGCCACTCCAACTGCGGCGCGATGAACGCTATCGCTTCCTGTCAGTGCATGGACACCATGCCCGCGGTTGAACACTGGCTGCGCTACGCCGATGCGGCGAAAACTGTAGTGGAAGAGCGCGAATACGAGACGGCGGAAGCCAAGCTGAACGAGATGGTGAAAGAGAACGTCATCGCTCAGCTGAACAATATCAAGACTCACCCGTCCGTGGCGCTGGCGCTGCGTAAAGGCAAAGTGCGTCTGCACGGCTGGGTATATGATATCGAGTCAGGCAAAATTATCGCCCTGACCCCGGGCGGCAAGAGCTTTATCTCTCTCTCCGATAACCCGGAAACCTGCTTCGAGTAAGCCTCCCTCCCGCCCGCTGCGCATGCAGCGGGCGTTTCGTTGTCATTATTCCAACGCCTTCTCAACGGATTATCTAAGCTAGTAGTTTCCCCTTGAGAATTTATCATGCGTAAAACCCCCTTGTTGTCCCTGCTGGCAAGCGCCATGCTGCTGGCGGGATGTACTTCGCACGTTGCCGACAAACAACAATATTCCGGTTTTATTAACGATTACAGTCAGCTTAAGTCCGCCTCATCCGCCAGCGATCGGCCAACGCTGCGCTGGGTTTCTCCCGACTACCGCGACAGCGACTATACCTCGGTGGTTTATACGCCAGTGGTTTACTATCCGGCGGCTAAGCCTACGGCGCGCGTCAGCCAGCAGACGCTGGATCAAATCCGTCGCTACGCCGACACGCGGCTGAAAACGGCGATCGCCGAACGTAAACAGCTGGTGACGCAGCCTGGTCCGCATACCCTGATCGTACGCAGCGCCATTACCGGCGTGACGGCGGAAAACGAGGGTGTTCAGTTTTATGAAGTCGTGCCGGTGGCGGCGGTAATCGCCAGCACCATGGCGGCGACTGGTCACCGTACGCAAAACAGCGCCTTATTTCTTGAGATCGAGGCACGCGACGCCCAGACCGGTAAGCCCCTGATTAAAGTGGTGCGTAAGGCGTTCGGCCAACCCTTGAACAACAGTAGCGCGCCCATCACCTATGGCGACGTGAAAAGCGCGATTGATGATACAGTCAGCGACGCCGTGCATTTCAGCGCGCCCTGAGCCGGACGCCAGCGGCAGAAACCTCTTCTTTAATCTTTTGTAAAGCCTGAACATTATTTAATCGCGCTGGCTACCCTTACACTTATCCCCTGGTGACTGGAGCATATTATGGCCCGACTGACTGCCGCGCTGTTACTCGGCGGCGCGCTGTTTACTCTCCCCGTGCTGGCAGAAGAGGTGCAGGTTCAGGTTCTGCAGGAGAAACTTAATCATCCCTGGTCGGTCGCCTTTTTGCCGGACAATCAAACGCTGCTGATTACCGAGCGGAGCGGACAGCTGCGCAGCTGGCGATCGGAAAGCGGTTTGTCGCAGCCGATTGAAGGCGTGCCGAAAGCGGTCGTGCGCCGACAGGCGGGTCTGCTCGACGTGGTGCTGGCGCCGGACTTCGCCCAGAGCCGTCGCGTGTGGCTCAGCTACACCGAAGCCAACAGCAGCGGCGAACTGGGCGCGGCGGTCGGCTATGGTCAGCTTAGCGAAGATAACCGACGTCTGATCGGCTTTAAAACGGTCATCCGCCAGACGCCGCAGCTGTCGGCGGGCAACAACCTTGGCACGCGCCTGGCCTTCGATCGCGACGGCTATCTCTATATTGCTTTCGGCGACAACTTCCACAGCAGCAGCGCGCAGGATCTCGACAAACTGACCGGCAAAATCCTGCGCCTTAATCAGGACGGCAGCGTGCCGAAAGACAATCCTTTCGTCAGCCGCCGCGGCGCGCGGCCTGAGATCTGGGCCTACGGCGTGCGCAATCCGCAGGGGCTGGCCTTTAATCCCTGGACGCAGCAGATGTGGGAGAGCGAGCATGGCCCGCGCGGCGGAGATGAGGTGAATATCCCGCAGAAAGGCAAAAACTACGGCTGGCCGCTGGCTACCTGGGGCATCGACTACAACGGCAGTAACGTGCCGGAGTCAAAAGGCTCGCACGTGGCGGGTACGGAGCAGCCGGTGTTTTACTGGAAACGCTCGCCAGCGATTAGCGGCATGGCGTTTTACAACAGCGCGTGCTTTCCGCAGTGGAAAAATTCCCTGTTTATCGGCGCGCTCAAGGAGAAGAGCCTGATTCGGCTCAGCGTTAACGGCGATAAGGTCGTCGAGGCGCAGCGCCTGCTGGAGGATCGCAATGAACGCATCCGCGACGTGCGTCAGGGGCCGGATGGCTATCTTTACGTGCTTACCGACGACGATAACGGCAAGCTGCTGAAGGTGGGATTAGCGCAGGACGCCAGCGCGTCCCGCGGTTAATCAGCGCGCCCAGCGGCACACTTCCCAGCCGCGCTTCAGCGCCTCCTGATGCAGCAGCGCATCGGGATTGATGACCAGCGCATGATCGGCCTGCGCCAGCAGCGGCAGGTCGTTCATGGAGTCGCTGTAGGCCCAGGTGCGCGCAAAATCACGCTCCTGCTGCAGCGCGCGCCAGTCGGTCAGTCGGGTGACTTTACCCTCTTTATAGGTCATGGTGCCGTAAGTCTGTCCGCTGTAGCGGTCATCCACCACTTCGACGCCGATCGCCAGCGCGCCATGCGCACCCAGCCGTTCAGCAATCGGCGTCACCAGATGTTCACCGCTGGCGGAGCAAATCACCACTCTGTCGCCGCGTTGCTGGTGCCAGTTGATGCGGTCGCGCGCTTCAGGATAGACGCGCGGCAGGATATCGCGATGGATCCAGCGGCGCACCCAGCCCGCGACCGTCGGCGCCGCCAGACCGGCCAGCGGCGAGAGCGTCAGCGCCATGTAATCTTCCATCGCCAGGGTGCCGGCATAATATTGCGCCATCAGCGCCTGCTCTTCGGCCAGCAGCTCTTCACGGGCAAAGCCCTGCGATACCAGCCAACGCAGCCACAGGCCGGTACTGTCTTCGCAGATGACGGTTTCGTCCAGATCAAATACGGCTAAGTCCATGGTGGGTCTCCTCTGTTGACTCACAACAGCCTGGCAGAATTTTGTGACGGTCTTAACCCTTCTGCGAAAAATCGGAATTTCACCGGCTTTTCCGTGCGCGAAGGGCGCGCGAAACTGGTCAGCGCCTCCGGCAGCTGCCAGGGTTACTCTACTAAACTCTATAAAACTTTACGGTTGGGCGGTTTTTTTCATGCTCTGCAGAGGGTAGCGTTTCACTCTGTAGGTTTTTGCCTTAAAACCGCGATTTAACATGGAATTTCCTCGCACATGACAACTATTCTCTCTTCACGCCGCCTGCGGCATGTCGCCGCCGCCTCTTTACTGCTGTTTGTCGCACCCGCCGCTTTTGCCGTGGATGCGCCTGCGCCGCCTCAGGTTGAGGCTAAAGCCTGGATATTAATGGATTACGCCAGCGGCAAGGTGCTGGCAGAGGGCAATGCGGACGACCGGCTCGATCCCGCCAGCCTGACCAAAATGATGACCAGCTATGTTGTCGGACAGGCGCTGAAGTCCGGCAAAATCAAACGCGACGATATGGTGACTATCGGTCAGGATGCCTGGGCCACCGGCAACCCTAAGCTGAGAGGCTCATCGCTGATGTTTCTCAAGCCAGGCGATCGCATTCCGGTCTCTGAGCTGAATAAAGGTATCGTCATCCAGTCGGGCAATGACGCCTGCATCGCGCTGGCGGATTATGTCGCTGGCAGCCAGGACGCCTTTATCGGTCTGATGAATAACTACGTTAAGGTGTTTGGGCTGAAAAATACCCACTTTATGACGGTGCACGGGCTGGATGCGGAAGGGCAGTACAGTACGGCGCGCGATATGGCGCTGATTGGCCAGGCGCTGATTCGCGACGTGCCGGAAGAGTATGCGCTGAATAAAGAAAAAGAGTTCACCTTCAACCGCATCCGCCAGATGAACCGCAACCGGCTGCTCTGGAGCACCAACCTTCAGGTCGACGGCATCAAGACCGGCCACACGTCGGGCGCAGGCAATAATCTGGTGGCATCCGCCACCGAAAACGATATGCGCCTGATCTCCGTGGTGCTGGGCACTGCCACCGACGCCGCGCGGTTCCGCGAAAGCGAGAAGCTGCTGACCTGGGGTTTCCGCTTTTTTGAAACCGTGACGCCGATTAAGGCGGATAAGCCTTTCGCGCAGCAGCGCGTCTGGTTCGGCGATCGCAAAGAGGTCAACCTGGGCGTTGAGAAGGATGCTGCGCTGACGCTGCCGAAAGGGCAGATGAAGAACCTGAAGGCGAGCTATAACCTGACCACGCCGCAGCTTGAAGCGCCCTTAAAGAAAAATCAGGTGGTCGGCACCATCGATTTCCAGCTTGATGGCAAAACCATTGAGCAGCGCCCGCTGGTGGTGATGGAGGAGGTGCCGCAGGGCAATTTCTTCAGCCGCATCGTCGATTTCGTGCTGATGCAGTTCCATACGCTGTTCGGCAAGTGGTTTAGCTAACACGAGCGCGCGGTTAGCGCTGAGCAGACGCGGATGGCATGGGCCGATCGCAAAGTCGCTCAGGGCATCCCTGCGCGCTCGGCCCGCGACATCCCGGTCGCGGGACGCTTTGCTCCTCTGCCCATGCAATCCGCTTTCAGACTAATGGGTTGCCTGTCAGTGCTATCCGCTTTCAGGTCAGCGCACTGCCTGGTTGCTTAATCCTGAATCCAGCCCTTACGAATCGGCAGGGCGAACAGCGCGCGGTAGGCGGCGTTAAAGGTTGCCAGCATGCGCGCGCCATAACCCTGCCAGGCGAGATGTGACGCCAGGCAGCCGAGCAGCCCCACCAGAAACCCGCCCAGCATATCCATCGGCCAGTGCACGCCGAGGTAGACCCGCGACCAGGCGATGGCGCTGCCGATCGCCATCAGAATGATGCCCGACCAGAGGCGATGCCAGAAAATAAACGCCAGCGCGAAGGTGAAAATGGTGGTGCCGTGATCGCTGGGGTAGGAGTCGTCAGGTGCATGATGCAGAAACTGATAGCCCAGCCCGATGGCGAAGGGGCGAGGATGCGGGAAAAGCTGGCCAACGCACCAGGAGATGGCCAGCGCGTAAATCAGCGCCATGCCGGTTTTCAGCACCAGCACGCGCTGCGATTTTAACTGGTCGCGCGGCCCCCACAGCCAGAGCGCGACAATCAGCAGCGGCACGATAGCGATAAGATCTTTGGCAATAAAGGTCGCCAGCGCCAGCAGCCAGCCAGGCGAGTCAGGCGTCGCGTTTATGGATAAAAACAGAGAGTGGTTAAGCGCTTCCATAGTGGTCGTAAAATCCTCGTGTGTGCCTGCACCCGTTCGCCGTTGCGCACAAAATGCCAATGAAAAGGTCTATTCTGGCGACGCCGCCGGACGGGAGATATTGCGCCAGCTCCTAAATGACGCGCAGGTTGCAGAACGGTTTAGGTTCGATGACGATGCGCGCATCCTTTGCCCGCTCTGCCTGTCACGACTGTAAAAATCGCAGGCATAAAAAAACCCGTCAGTAAAAAACTGGCGGGCTCCACAATTTGGGGATTTCAAAGAAAAGCAGTGGCACTTATTCAGACTCACCCTTAACAAAAAAGTTCTGGACTGAGTCAAAAAAATTTTATAAAGGCAAAAGCGGCCAGATAATCACAATCAGCGTACCGGCCAGCGTTAACAGAACGTTGGCGATGGCGTAAGTGCCCGCATAGCCCAGCGCCGGGATATTGCTGCGCGCCGTGTCGCAGATAATTTCCATGGCAGGCGCGCAGGTGCGCGCGCCCATAATCGCGCCGAACAGCAGCGCGCGGTTCATGCGCAGCACATAGGCGCCGAAGAGATAGCAGATCACCACCGGCAGCAGGCTCACCAGTAGACCGCACAGCAGCATCAGCGCGCCTTCGCTGCCGAGACCGTGATTAATGCCGCTGCCGGCGCTTAAGCCGACGCCCGCCATAAACACCATCAGCCCGAACTCTTTCACCATCGTCAGCGCGCCCTGCGGGATATAGCCGAAGGTGGGATGGTTGGCGCGCAAAAAGCCGAGCATAATGCCGGCGAACAGCAGCCCGGCGGCATTGCCGATACCGAAGCTGAAGTTGCTGAACTGGAAGGTAATCAGGCCGATCATCAGCCCGACGATAAAGAAGGCGCAGAACGCCAGCAGATCGGTCACCTGGCTGTGAATGGCGATAAATCCGATGCGGTCCGCCACGTTTTTTACGCGCTTCGCCTCGCCGCTGACCTGCAATATATCGCCTTTATGCAACATAATGCTGTCGTCGATCGGCATCTCAATCTGGCTGCGGATCACGCGGTTAAGGAAGCAGCCGTGATCGGTCAGATTAAGTTTGCTGAGGCGCTTATTCACCGCGTTGTGGTTTTTCACCACGATCTCTTCAGTGACGATGCGCATATCGAGCAGATCGCGGTCGAAGACCTCTTTGCCGTTGCGGAAGCTGGCGTCGAGACGCGCATGGGCGTCCGGATAGCCTACCAGCGAAATATCATCGCCGAGCTGCAGCACCGCGTCGCCGTCGGGGCTGGCCAGAATGCCGTTGCGGCGAATACGCTCGATATAGCAACCGGTCTGGCGATAAATCCCCAGTTCACGCAGGTTTTTGCCGCCGCTCCACGCCACCAGCTCCGGGCCGACGCGATAGGCGCGGATAACCGGCAGAAAGACTTTGCGCTGGCTGTCGGCGTCAAGGCCGCGTTCGCGCGCGATTTGCTGCGCGCAGGTCGGCAGATCCTGGTGCTGCAGGCGTGGCAGGTAGCGCGCGCCGAAAATCAGGCTGACCAGACCCACGAGGTAAGTCAGGGCGTAGCCGAGGGAGAGATGATCCTGCATTAGCGCCAGCTGGCCGCTGTCGTTAATGCTCTGACGCAGGGTATCGCCCGCGCCGACCAGCACCGGCGTTGAGGTCATCGAGCCCGCCAGCATCCCCGCCGTCAGGCCGATATCCCAGCCAAAGAGTTTGCCGAAGCCCAGCGCCAGCAGCAGGGCGCTCACCACCATAACAATCGCCAGCAGAAAATAGTTTTTTCCGTCGCGGAAGAAAATAGAGAAAAAGTTGGGACCCGCCTCCACGCCGACGCAGAAAATAAACAGCATAAAGCCCAGGCTTAATGCCTCGGTATTCATGACGAAATGTTGTTGGCCGAGTAATAAAGAAACAACTAATACACCGATGGAATTACCTAACTGTACTGAACCCAGGCGCAATTTCCCCAGGCACAGACCGAGTGCTAAAACGACAAATAATAACAGAACGTCATTTCCGCTTAACAAATCTGCGACGTTTATGTTCACTGTTTAACTTCTTGTTTACCTGTAAGCTATTGATGACAGGCCTGTTTTTCGCTATCTTGTGCAGGCCGCGCAGCGAGTCTGCTGTTTTATTTAAACAGGTCACTCTTAAACGGCAGGTATTCTAATCATAAAAATCACCCTCAGCCATTAGCTTAAAATTTCATACAGCTATCGGCCTGTTTCATTTTATTTCCACCAGAGATCGCGGCGAGTTGTTGTCATTGTGATGATTTTCAATAAGTGGGGTGATATGCCACAGCGTTCCTTACGCTGGACCAGTGCAATGCTTGGCGTTGTACTCTACAGCCTGGTGTTTATTTATTCTCATTACTACTGGCTGGCGGGCAATGCACCGCTGCGAGGGCAGCCTGAACTGCTGCTTTTTTTGCTGCCGGGCGCGGTCATGGCGCTGCTGCATACGGAGAGTCCGTTAAAGAGCACGCTGCTGATGGCGCTGGGTGGCACGCTGCTTGGCGTGCTGCTGCTCAATAACGCGCTGCTGACACATATCAGCTGGCTGACCCTGTCGGTCTGGAGCCTGAGCGCGCTTTTCTGGGCGGGCAGCGGCGCGCTGCTGGTACGGCTGGTGCGTATCGTCTGGCGCTAAGGCCATAATGAAAAACGGGCCAATTCGGCCCGTTAAAAGAGCAGCGAAAAATTACGCGCTCAGATTCGCTTTGGTCCAGGCAGCGAAATCGGTATAGCCACCGATATGCTGTTCATCAACGAAAATTTGCGGCACGGTGCTTACCGGTTTGCCCGCGCTTTTCTCCAGATCCGCTTTAGTAATGCCTTCCGCCTGGATATCCACATACTGGTAGCTAAAGTCGTCGCGCTCGGCGCTGAGCTTGTCGGCCAGCTCTTTCGCACGCACGCAGTAGGGGCAGCCAGGACGACCAAAAATCACAGTAACCATGAAACGCTCCTTAATTCAGGCTTTAAATGTGAGCTATGTCACATAAGCTCGGGGTAGATGGACAACATGATGCCCGCTCGAACCGCTTAAAGAAAGCAGGAAATGCCTGTTAGTCTGATGCGCGTCGTCTATGCAAGCTTGTGAAGCTTGACCATAATTGACGGCCTGAACCCGGTGCGACCCAGGAGAAAGCCCATGCCAAATCTGGCGCGTTTACCCAAAGTTTTGCTGATTATGGAGGCGCTCGGCGGTTTGCTGGCGCTGTGCGCGCTGCTGCTGGCCAACAACTGGCTGCCGCTGCCCGGCCATGCTGACAGCAAAATGGCGGCGACCGCGCTGCTGATTATCGGCATTTTGTTGATGCTGCCCGCCGCCTGGCTGATGATGTGGCGCACCGCGAAAGCGATGGCGCCGCAGCTGTTTGGTCGCACCCTTAATAAAAATGAGACTCGCCGGAGACCTTAATGACACCGACTATCGATCTATTGTGCAGCCACCGTTCCATTCGTGCCTTTACTGAGCAGGCGATTAGCGCGGAACAGCGTGAGGCGATTATCGCCGCGGCGCAATCGGCCTCCACCTCCAGCTTTCTTCAGTGCTCTTCCATTATTCGCATTACCGATCCCGCGCTGCGCCAGCAGCTGGTCACGCTGACGGGCGGCCAGCAATGGGTGGCGGACGCTGCTGAATTCTGGGTATTCTGTGCCGATTTTAATCGCCATTTGCAGATCTGCCCCGATGCGCAGCTGGGACGCGCTGAACAGCTGCTGCTGGGCTGCGTCGATACCGCGCTGATGGCGCAGAACGCGATGGTCGCCGCCGAATCGCTCGGCCTGGGCGGCGTGTTTATCGGCGGCATCCGCAACAGCATCGCGCAGGTTACCGAGCTGCTCGGCTTGCCGAAATTCGTGCTGCCGCTGTTTGGATTCTGCATCGGCTATCCCTCTGCCGTGCCCGATCCCAAGCCGCGTCTGCCGCAGGCAATGCTGGTGCATGAAAATCGCTATCAGCCGGTAGACCCGCAGGTGCTGGCCGACTACGATAGCCGCACGGCGATCTACTATGAGCACCGCGACAGCAATCAGCGCAGCGAGACCTGGAGCGAGCTGATTCAGCGTCTGATCATTAAAGAGACGCGCCCCTTTATGCTCGACTACCTGCATCAGCAGGGTTGGGCAACGCGCTAATCTACAAGAGGTTCGATGATGAAAATCGCCATCCTGTCGCGTGACGGGCAGCTTTATTCCTGCCGACGCCTGCGTGAGGTTGCCGAACAGCGCGGGCACGAGGTTCAAATCATCGATCCGCTCTCCTGCTACATGAATATCAATCCGGCGTCACCGACGGTGCACTACCGCGGCGAACCCCTCGGTCATTTCGATGCGGTTATTCCGCGCATCGGGCCCGCCATCACCTTTTACGGCACGGCGGTGCTGCGTCAGTTCGAAATGTGCGGCAGCTACCCGCTCAACGAGTCGCTGGCGATCGCCCGCGCCCGCGACAAGCTGCGCTCGCTGCAGCTGCTGGCGCGTCAGGGCATCGATATGCCGGTGACCGGCTTCGCCTCGTCGCCGGACGATACCCAGGATCTTATCGCCATGGTGGGCGGCGCGCCGCTGGTGGTGAAGCTGGTGGAAGGCACGCAAGGCATCGGCGTGGTGCTGGCGGAGACGCGACAGGCAGCGGAGAGCGTGATCGACGCCTTCCGCGGGCTCAACGCGCATATTCTGGTGCAGGAGTTTATTCAGGAAGCGCAGGGACGCGACGTGCGCTGCCTGGTCATAGGCGATGAAGTGGTGGCGGCGATTGAGCGCGAGGCGAAAGAGGGCGATTTCCGCTCTAATCTGCACCGCGGCGGCAAAGCACATCCGGTGGAGATCACGCCGCAGGAGCGCGCCATGGCGGTTAAAGCAGCCGCGACGCTGGGGCTGGAAGTGGCGGGTGTAGATATTTTGCGCGCTCGTCGCGGCCCGCTGGTGATGGAGGTTAACGCCTCGCCTGGGCTGGAGGGGATCGAAACCGCCACCGGTATGGATATCGCCGGGATGATGATCGGCTGGACAGAGCGGAACGCTTTGCCCGGTTTCAGTCTTAAAACCGGCGGCTGACGCGCGCTTTTCAGCGGTTTTCGTAGCGTCACGCGTTTTTTTTCCGTAAGCTTAGTCGCCTGTTTATTCACCCCTTGGGACACTACGATGGATTCTCTTGTCGTTCCGGATATCGACCTGTTGCGTCGCTGGCTGGATCAGCAAAATATCACCTGGTTCGAATGTGATGCCTGTCAGGCACTCCATCTGCCGCACATGCAAAATTTCGATGGGGTGTTTGACGCCAAAATCGATCTGGTCGACAACGTTATTCTCTTCTCCGCACTGGCGGAAGTGAAGCCGACGGCGCTGATCCCGCTGGTTGGCGATCTGTCGCAGATCAATGCCAGTTCACTCACGGTAAAAGCCTTTATCGACATTCAGGACGACAACCTGCCGAAGCTGATTGTCTGCCAGTCTCTCGGTACTACCGCCGGCTTGACCTTCGGCCAGTTCGCCAGCTTTATGAAGCAGAGCGAAGAGCAGGTCTCCATGGTGATTATGGAGGCCTTCGCCAATAATTTGCTGATGATGGGCGAAGAGGAAGAGCGCACGCCCGCCAGCTTCAGCCATTCACTGCTGCACTAGGCCAGCTGCTTTTACCGTCTCGTTTTAACTGCCGCTTTATGCGGCAGTTTTCATTTCTGGCTTCGCCATTTTTTATTCTGCATTTTGCCCTTTAATGCCAGATATTTCTCGTGCTTTATGCCATTCCTGCCAGACCACATAGCACAAACATGCATAACCTGTCGCTAAAAGGCGTTTTTTACGCTGGGGTATGGTAGAGCAAAGGACGGGGGGCTATTCTTGCGGGGCTGCATGGTACGTGGATTCGCAGCGCAGGTATCAGTTTTTACTATTAAACTCTCAATGAATATTGATTCATTGTGTCTGTGAATTGACGCACAGCTCGCAGCGCTGGGATCAGGTCTGGCCAGGTTGTGACGATCCGCTCAGGAGGAAGTAAGAAGATGTTCAATCAGAAAAAATGGTTGTCAGCTGCGGTTACCGGCGTACTGATGGTCGCCTCAGCAGGATCGATGGCGGAAGATAAAACGCTGCATGTCTATAACTGGTCAGATTATATCTCGGCGGACACCGTTCCGAATTTTGAAAAGCAGTCTGGCATTAAAGTGGTCTACGACGTCTTCGATTCCAACGAAGTGCTGGAAGGCAAACTGATGGCGGGCAGCACCGGCTACGACGTGGTGGTGCCATCCTCCAGCTTCCTGGCGCGCCAGCTGCAGTCCGGCGTATTCCAGCCGCTGGATAAGAGCAAACTGCCAAACTACAAAAATCTCGATCCTGAGCTGATGAAGAAAGTCGCCCAGCACGATCCCGATAATAAATACGCGATTCCTTATCTGTGGGGCACCACCGGTATCGGCTATAACGTCGAGAAGGTGAAAGCCGCGCTGGGCGCTGATGCGCCGGTCAACAGCTGGGATCTGGTGCTGAAGCCGGAAAACCTGGAGAAGCTGAAGAGCTGCGGCGTCTCTTTCCTTGACGCGCCAGAAGAGATTTTCGCCACCGTGCTGAATTATCTCGGCAAAGATCCCAACAGCTCCGACGCCAAAGATTACTCCGGCGCGGCGACCGATCTGCTGCTGAAGCTGCGCCCCAGCATTCGCTACTTCCACTCGTCGCAGTACATCAACGACCTGGCAAACGGCAATACCTGCGTCGCTATTGGCTGGTCCGGCGATATTCTGCAGGCGAAAAAACGCGCTGAACAGGCGAAAAATGGCGTGCAGCTCGCCTACAGCGTGCCGAAAGAGGGCGCGCTCGCCTTCTTCGACATGATGGCGATTCCGAAGGACGCGAAAAATCTTGATGCGGCCTATCAGTGGCTGAACTACATCATGGATCCGAAAGTCATTGCCGACGTTTCCAACAAGATGTCCTACGCTAACGGTAACAAGGCATCGCTGCCGCTCATCAATGCCGACGTCCGCAACAATCCGGGCATCTTCCCGACGCCGGAAGCGATGTCGAAGCTGTTCGTGCTGAAAGTGCAGGATCCGAAGCTGGATCGCGCGCGCACCCGTGCGTGGACGCGAGTGAAAAGCGGGAAATAAACGGCTTTTTGCGCATTCGCAAGCTTACAACCTGGAACAGAGGCGCTGCGCTGGCCTCTGTTTTCTCTTTTTTAGCGGCTGGCTTAGCCGTTCCGCGTAGACCGGAGTGAACTGTTAGTGAACGACGCGATCCCTCGTCCCCCCCATAAAACCGCAAAGGCGTTAACGCCGCTGCTGGAGATCCACAACCTGACCAAGTCCTTCGACGGGCAGCACGCCGTCGATGACGTCAGCCTGACCATCTATAAAGGCGAAATTTTCGCGCTGCTCGGCGCCTCCGGCTGCGGAAAATCGACGCTGCTGCGTATGCTGGCAGGGTTTGAGCCGCCAACCAGCGGGCAGATCGTGCTGGACGGACAGGATCTCTCCCACGTTCCGCCTTACCAGCGTCCGGTAAATATGATGTTTCAGTCCTACGCGCTCTTCCCGCATATGACGGTGGAGCAGAACATCGCGTTCGGGCTCAAGCAGGACAGACTGCCGAAGGGCGAAATCACGGCGCGCGTGCAGGAGATGCTGGCGCTGGTGCATATGCAGGAGTTCGCGAAGCGCAAGCCGCACCAGCTCTCCGGCGGCCAGCGTCAGCGCGTGGCGCTGGCGCGCAGCCTGGCGAAGCGTCCCAAGCTGCTGCTGCTCGACGAGCCGATGGGGGCGCTCGATAAAAAATTGCGCGACCGGATGCAGCTGGAAGTGGTAGACATCCTTGAGCGCGTTGGCGCGACCTGCGTGATGGTCACCCACGACCAGGAAGAGGCGATGACCATGGCGGGCCGTATTGCCATTATGAACCGTGGCAAGTTCGTGCAGATCGGCGAGCCGGAAGAGATTTATGAACATCCCACTACCGTTTACAGCGCCGAGTTTATCGGCTCGGTTAATGTCTTTAACGGCATGCTGCGTGAACGTCAGGAAGATGGTCTGGTCATCGACAGCCCGGGGCTGGTGCATCCGCTGAAGGTCGACTCCGACGTATCAGTACCGGATAACGTGCCGGTGCATGTCGCGCTACGCCCGGAAAAAGTGATGTTGTGCGAAGAGGTGCCGGAAGATGGTTATAACTTCGCCGTTGGCGAAGTGGTGCATATCGCCTACCTCGGCGACCTCTCTATCTATCATGTGCGGCTGAAAAGCGGGCAGATGATCAGCGCCCAGCTGCAGAATGCCCACCGTTTCCGCAAAGGTCTGCCGACCTGGGGCGATGAAGTTCGCCTCTGCTGGGATGTCGACAGCTGTGTGGTGCTGACGGCTTAAGGAGACGTAATGAGCCAACTTTTTCACTCCAGCAAGCCGGTCCGCGCCCGGCTGGCCGGTACGCCGCTGCAGCGCTGGGCGACGCGCATGAAAATGCGTCACGGCCGCAAGCTGGCGATCGCGCTGCCTTACGTCTGGCTGGTGCTTTTTTTCCTGCTACCGTTTTTGATTGTGCTGAAGATCAGCTTCGCCGATATTGCGCGCGCCATTCCGCCCTATACCGAGCTGATTAGCTGGGCTGACGATCAGCTCAATATCGTGCTCAATCTGGGCAACTACCTGACGCTGACCGACGATCCGCTCTACGTGGACGCTTATCTGCAGTCGCTGAAGGTGGCGGCAATTTCGACCTTGATCTGCCTGCTGGTGGGCTATCCGCTCGCCTGGGCGGTAGCGCACAGTAAGCCTTCGATGCGCACCATCCTGCTGCTGCTGGTGATCCTGCCGTCGTGGACCTCTTTCCTGGTGCGTGTCTACGCCTGGATGGGCCTGCTGAATAATAACGGCATCCTGAACCGCTTCCTGATGTGGCTGGGTGTTATCGACCATCCGCTGGTGATCCTCTATACCAATACGGCGGTCTATATCGGTATCGTCTACTGCTACCTGCCGTTTATGGTGCTGCCGATCTATACCGCCCTGACGCGCATCGACTATTCGCTGGTGGAAGCCTCGCTCGATCTCGGCGCGAAGCCGCTGAAAACCTTTTTCAGCGTGATTGTGCCGCTGACCAAAGGCGGCATTATCGCCGGTTCGATGCTGGTCTTTATCCCGGCGGTGGGCGAATACGTCATTCCGGAACTGCTGGGCGGCCCGGACAGCATTATGATTGGCCGTATCCTGTGGCAGGAATTTTTCAACAACCGCGACTGGCCGGTCGCCTCGGCGCTGGCGGTGATTATCCTGCTGATTTTGATTTTGCCTATCGTCTGGTTCCATAAGCATCAAAACCGTGAAATGGGAGAGAAGGAATGAACCAGCTGCCTGCGATCCGCTCGCCATGGCGCACCGCCATTCTGCTCTGCGGTTTCCTCTTTCTTTATGCGCCGATGCTGCTGCTGGTGGTCTACTCCTTTAACAGCTCGCAGCTGGTGACGGTATGGGAGAGCTTCTCTTTTCACTGGTATCGCGTGCTGTTTCAGGACGACGCCATGCTCGACGCGGTAGGGCTGAGCCTGACCATCGCCGCGCTGAGCGCCACCATGGCGGTGGTGCTTGGCACGATGGCTGCGGTAGTGGTGGTGCGCTTTGGCCGTTTCCGCGGCCATACCGGCTTCGCCTTTATGCTGACCGCGCCGCTGGTGATGCCTGATGTGATCACCGGGCTGTCGCTGCTGCTGCTGTTTGTCGCGATGGGCAACGCTTTCGGCTGGCCGAGCGATCGCGGCATGCTGACCATCTGGCTGGCGCACGTCACCTTCTGTACCGCCTATGTGGCGGTGGTGATCAATTCACGCCTGCGCGAGCTTGATCGCTCCATCGAAGAGGCGGCGATGGATCTGGGCGCAACGCCGCTGAAGGTTTTCTTTGTGATTACCGTGCCGATGATCGCACCAGCGATCGTTACCGGCTGGCTGCTGGCCTTTACGCTGTCGCTGGACGATCTGGTGATCGCCAGCTTCGTCACCGGGCCTGGCGCGACGACCTTGCCGATGGCGATCTTCGCCACCGTACGACGCGGTGTAAACCCGGAAATTAACGCGCTGGCCTCGCTAATCCTGTTTGTGGTCGGGCTGGTTGGGTTTATCGCCTGGCGCTGGATGGCGCACGAAGAAAAGCAGCGTGTTCGCGATATTCAGAAAGCCAGACGTGGCTGAAATCCGCAGCTTTTGCCACTATAAAAGCGGGCGGTTTTTTCCGCCCGCTTGCGTACCGTGACGGAGCCTTACCATGTCGGAAACCCTGAAAAACAGCGATTTTATCTCTCTCGCCCCCGTATCGGTGACGGTCGCGGGCATCGCCATTATCGCCACGCGCTGCCTGAGCGTGCTGATGCTGGCGAACGAGCTGGGCTTTGAGGAGATAGTGAACTTTGTTCACCGCAGCGCGCAGGCCTGGGATTCCACCCTTATCTTTATCGCCAGCCAGCTGATCTTTTTTTATGAGCTGCGCTGCGCCTTTCTGCTGTTGCGCGGCAGCAACCGCGGCCGCTGGGGCTTTTTCGCCACCCAGATCGCGGTGCTGCTCTATATGCTGCTGGCGTCGACCGGCGCTATCTACCCGGAGATTTTCAGCATCAGCGGCGCGAACAACGCGCAAATAATTCACCATACGCTGATGCAAAAGCTGCCCGATCTGCTGGTACTGGGGCTGCTGTTTGTGCCGGCCAGCAGCCGCGCATTTTTCCGTAAGCGGTGATACAATCGCGCTCCGCCCGACCCCCTGGGAGTAACACAGGCCTTACCCGATGCAATGCGCGCTCTATGACGCCGACCGCTGCCGTTCATGTCAGTGGCTGGAAAAACCCTATTCGCAACAGCTCAGCGACAAGCAGGCGCGGCTGGAAGCGCTGCTGGCGCAGCAGCCGGTAGCGCAGTGGCTGCCGCCGGTGACCTCGGCGCAGCAGGCGTTTCGCAACAAGGCGAAGATGGTGGTCAGCGGCAGCGTGGAGCGTCCGGTGCTGGGCATGGTGCAGCGCGACGGCAGCGCAGTGGATCTCAGTGCCTGTCCACTCTATCCAGAGAGCTTTGCGCCGGTTTTTGCCGCGCTGAAACCCTTTATCGCCCGTGCGGGCTTAACGCCTTATAACGTGGCGCGCAGGCGTGGCGAGCTGAAATTTCTGCTGCTGACTGAAAGCACGCAGGGCGGCATGATGCTGCGCTTTGTGCTGCGCTCCCGGGAAAAACTGGATCAGCTGCGTGCCGCGCTGCCGTGGCTGCAGCAACAGCTGCCGCAGCTTAAGGTGATCTCCGCGAATATACAGCCGGTGCATATGGCGATTCTGGAAGGGGATGAGGAGATTGCGCTCACGCCGTCTCAGTCGCTGGCGGAGAGCTTTAATCAGGTGCCGCTCTGGATCCGACCGCAGAGCTTTTTCCAGACTAACCCGCAGGTTGCCGCCGCGCTCTACGTTACGGCGCGCGACTGGGTGCGCGAGCTGGCGATCGGCAGCATGTGGGATCTCTTCTGCGGCGTCGGCGGTTTTGGCCTGCACTGCGCCACGCCGCAGATGCAGCTGACCGGCATCGAGATCAGCGCCGAGGCGATCGCCTGCGCGCAGCGTTCGGCGGAGATGCTGGGGCTGGAAAAGGTCAGTTTCGCCGCGCTCGACTCAACCGCTTTCGCTACCGGACGCGACGCGGTGCCCGATCTGGTGCTGGTCAATCCGCCGCGCCGCGGCATCGGCAAAGCGCTGTGCGACTATCTGAGCCGTATGGCGCCCGGCTATATTCTCTACTCCAGCTGCAATCCCGAAAGCATGGCGCAGGATATTGCGCGTCTGGCGGACTATCGCGTAACGCGCGTGCAGCTGTTCGATATGTTTCCGCATACCGCGCATTTTGAGGTGCTGAGCCTGCTGACGCGCCAGGATGCGGAAGAGGGTGGGCCAGCGTCCTGACAGCCTGTACTGAGGACGATGCAGAACCGGTCAGGCTTCAGCCCGCTGGCCCATAGCGGCGAATTACTCGGGGAACCACTTCTGATTGAGCTGCTGCAGGACGCCGTTGCTCTTCAGCGTCGCCAGCGCGCCGTTCAGCCTGTCGCGCAGCGTGTCGTTGCCTTTACGCACCGCAATGCCCAGGCCGGTGCCAAAGTAAGCCTTATCCGTCACGTGCTCGCCAACCGGGGCTAAATCCGCGTTGGTTTTCAGCCACTGATTCACTACCGCCGTATCGCCGAAGACACCGTCTATACGGCCATTTTTCATATCAAGAATGGCGTTCTGATAGCTGTCGTAGGCGACAGCGGCGATCTCAGGATGCTTCTCCTGCAGATATTTCTGGTGCGTCGTGCCGTTCTCAACGCCGATACGTTTGCCCTTCAGCGAGGCGAAATCGCTGAACTTGCCTTTGCGCGCGATAACGATAGCGGAGTTGGCGTAGTAGGGCTGGGTAAAGTCCACCTGCTTGCTGCGCTCGTCGGTAATATCCATGCCGGAGATGACCGCGTCAAAACGGCGGAACTTCAGCGACGGGATCAGGCTATCGAACGCGTTATTGGTGAAGGTGCACTCCGCCTTTAACTGCTGGCAGAGCGCCTTCGCCAGATCGATATCGTATCCCACGATCTGGTTGTCGCGATCCAGCGATTCAAACGGGGGATAGGTAGCGGAAGAGGCGAAGCGAATTGTCTCTGCCGCGCGGGCGCTCATTGCCAGAGTCGCCAGCGCGGCGGCAAGGATCCATTTTTTCATCGTGTAACTCCTGAAAGCCATACCAGAGGCGGAACGGTTGACACGATGCCAGCAAATGAATCCTTATGCAATATTTGTGAGTAAAAGATTAAAAAGGCGAGCATTGCTCGCCTGGATATTAACTTCTGCGCTCAAAGGCCAGCGCGCGCCGCTCAATCAGCCGCATCATCAGCGTCAGCAGGCCATTCACCACCAGATAAACCAGCCCGGCGGCGGCGAACACCATCACGTCATAGGTGCGGCCGTAGAGCAGCTGACTGTGGCCCATCACTTCCATCAGCGTAATGGTGTAGGCAAGCGATGTGCCTTTAAACACCAGCACCACCTCGTTGGAGTAGGAGGAGAGGGCGCGTTTAAACGCATAGGGCAGCAGAATGCGCAGCGTATCTTTACGGCTCATTCCCAGCGCGGCGCAGGATTGCCACTGACCTGCCGGAATGGCGCGCATCGCGCCGTAAAAGAGCTGCGTGGTATAGGCGGCGCTGTTAAGCGACAGCGCCAGCATGGCGCAGAGCCACGGCTGCGACAGCAGATGCCACAGCCAGGGAATGCTTTGCAGGCTGGGAAACTGGCCGGGGCCGTAGTAGATCAGGAAGATCTGCACCAGCAGCGGCGTGCCGGTAAACAGGGTGATATATATTTTCACCAGCGGATTCAGCAGCGGCGTTTTCAGCGACAGCACGACGGTAAAAAGCAGCGCCAGCGCCAGCGCCACCAGCAGCGACGCCAGCGTCAGCGTCAGGCTGGTATGCAGCCCTTTCAGGATCTCAGGCAGGTAGCTCAGCATCAGCTATTTCCTCGCTCGAAGCGGGTAGTGCGCAGCTCGATACGGCGCAGCACCGCCTGGCTCAGCAGCGTAATCACCAGATAGATGGCCGCCGCAATCAGAAACCAGGTAAAAGGCTCCTGGGTGCGGGTCGCAATGCTTTTGGTTTGCAGCATCAGATCGTTAACGCTGATCAGCGATACCAGCGCAGTATCTTTCAGCAGCACCAGCCACTGGTTGCCGAGGCCCGGCAGCGCGTGACGCCACATCTGCGGCATAATCAGACGCAGAAAAATAGCGGACTTTTTCATGCCCAGCGCCTGACCCGACTCCCATTGACCCTGCGGCACCGCCTTCAGCGCGCCGCGCAGAGTTTGCGAGGCGTAGGCGGAGTAGAGGATCGCCAGCGCGATGACCCCACACAGAAACGGACTGACGTCGAAGTTTTCGATCGCCACCTGCACCGGCAGCTTAAACAGGCCAAAATTCAGGGTAAAGCCGTCGGAAAGCACCAGCAGCAGCTGCGAAGCGCCGAAGTAGATAAACAGCACCACCAGGATCTCCGGCAGTCCGCGGATCAGCGTTACCAGCGCCGTGCCGATCCACGACAGCGGCTTAAACCGCAGCGATTCCCAGCCGGCAAAAATCATCGCCAGCGCAAGGCCGGCGATCAGGGCGCAAACAGCGAGGCCGACGGTCATGCCGGCGGCGCTGGCGAGAGGATAGAACTCACTCATCGGTAATTACTGCTGGAACCATTTGCTGTAGATGGTTTTGTAAGTGCCATCGGCCTTCACCTTATCCAGCGCGGCGTTAAACTTCGCCTGCAGATCGGTGTTGCCCTGACGTACGGCGATGCCGAGACCTGTGCCGAAGTACGCTTTGTCCGTCACTTTGTCGCCGACCGCCGCCAGGCTGGCGTTCTGCTTCAGCCACTCGTTAACCACCGCGGTGTCGCCGAATACCGCATCGATACGGCCGTTTTTCAGATCCAGCACCGCGTTCTGGTAGCTGTCGTAAGGCACAGTGGTGATGTCGGCATGCTGATCGTTAAGGTATTTCTGGTGCGTCGTGCCGTTCTGTACGCCGACGCGCTTGCCTTTCAGCGCGGCCACATCGGCCACCTTGCCTTTCTGCGCGATAAACAGCGCGGAGTTGTCATAGTAAGGCTTGCTGAACAGCACCTGCTTTTCACGCTCTGGGGTGATATCCATACCGGCCATCACCGCATCGAAACGGCGGAACTTCAGGCTCGGGATCAGGCTGTCGAACGCCTGGTTGGTAAAGGTGCAGGTCGCGTTCATCTCTTTACAGAGCGCATTCGCCAGGTCGACGTCAAAGCCCTGAATCTTGTTGCTGGAATCGACAAACTCAAACGGAGGATAGGAGGCTTCGGTGGCGAAGCGAATAGTCTGGGCAGCAGACGCGCTCAGGCTCAGACCAGCAAGCAGTGCAGCAAGGACGATTTTTTTCATTTAGAGCTTCCTGACTTAGTGCGAAAGATAATGTGCAAACGCCTCGGTTTGCGGCTGTGTAAATCGGCTGGCGTCACCCTGTTCCACGATATGGCCGTTCTCCATATAGACCACGCGGCTGGCGGTTTTACGGGCGACTTCTACCTCGTGCGTAACGATAACCTGGGTAATGTGCGTCTGGGCGAGTTCGCGGATAATGCTGACGATCTGCGCGGTAATTTCCGGATCGAGCGCGGCGGTCGGCTCATCGAACAGCAGCACCTGTGGCTCCATCATCAGGGCGCGCGCGATGGCGACACGCTGCTGCTGGCCGCCGGAGAGGTGCAGCGGAAAACGATCGGCGTAGGGTGTGAGGCGCAGGCGATCCAGCAGCTTGTCGGCGCGCGCGCGGGCATCCGCTTTGCTGAGGCCCAGCACGCGGCATGGCGCTTCGATCAGGTTCTGCACCACGGTCAGATGCGGCCAGAGGTTATATTGCTGGAAGACCATACCGACATTCTGACGCAGCTCGCGGATGGCGGCGTCAGAGGGCGTTTTGCTAAAGTCGAAATGATTACCGGCGATTTTCAGGCTGCCCGAGCGAGGCTGCTCCAGCAGGTTAAGCACGCGCAGGAGTGAACTTTTCCCCGCGCCGCTTGGGCCGAGCAGCACCAGCGTTTCGCCTTGCGGGCAATCCAGATTGATGTCAAACAGCGCCTGGTGGGCGCCGTAAAAGCAGTTAATCCCGTTTAGTTGAATACTCATGCGCAAATTTTGAATAGCCATTAGTGCCGCGAATCTTAACCGCACCAGAATAGTTATGCAAATGAAGTGGGTTAAAATTTATTAAACCGCAGAGAAACAGTTAAAGGGTAGCACAATATCGCGCCACTCAACGTCGCCAGGCCAGGCAGGCGGCGATGATGTAAAAAAACGCGCCGCTGTTCAGCGGCGCGCGTCATAAAACCTGAGGGTTATTTCTTTGTCTGTTCTAACGCCTGGCTCAGCGTACCGCCGCCCGGATGCGGCCAGTCAGCGACGTAGCGCACGTCATCCACGACCCAGCAGGTGCCTTCGCGGATCATCAACACCTCGTCCTGCCAGCTTTTACCGTCGCGGCTCAGCTCGACGCGCAGCGGAATATTACGCGCGTCGCGGTTCGGGATAGTCGAGCTGTCCGCCACGCTGGCGGCGGTTGGCCCTTGCGGCAGGCTGGAGAAGAGATCGCCGCTGCGCCACTGCGCCGTAGTATTGCTGCCTTGCGCGTTCGCCTGCTGTAGCGCCTGATAGAGGCGTTCGCTCAGGTAAGGGCGGTACTTCGCCAGCTGATCGCTGCCGGGCAGGCCTTGCGTCGGCTGCTGGATGCGCAGATCGTAAAATTGCTGCGCGACGCTGTCAGGGCCGCCGTCGACGCAGGGTGCGGTGCGTGGGCCATTGTCCTTGATCACCGGCTCGACCGTCGTACAGGCGGAGAGCAGCAGTGCGGCGGGAAGCAGCAGCGCAAAGGCTTTGTTTCTCATCTCGATTTCCTTATTGTCTCTGGCAAAGCGTCATTTTTAGCATAGAGTATAGCCGTGCTTTTTAGTCGAAAGAGCCTTGCACGCCATTTCATATAAGGAGAGAGCGATGAAATTTTCCACCACGCCCACCCTGGAAGGACACAGCATCAGCGATTACTGCGGCGTCGTTACCGGCGAAGCTATCCTCGGCGCGAACATTTTCCGCGATTTTTTCGCCGGTATCCGCGATGTGGTCGGCGGACGTTCCGGCGCCTATGAGAAAGAGCTGCGCAAGGCGCGTGAAATCGCCTTTGAAGAGCTGGAAGCGCAGGCGAAATCGCTGGGCGCCAACGCGGTGGTCGGTATTGATATCGATTACGAAACCGTAGGCAAGGACGGCAGCATGCTGATGGTCAGCGTGACCGGCACGGCGGTGATCCTGCGTTGAGGCTGTTGCTGGCGGCGCTGACGCTGCTGCTGGCGGGATGCCAGAGCGGGATAGAATCGCGCCAGGGCTACTGGGTCGATACGCAGCATCCCGCTTATGGCGCCAGGCCGCGTATTAAAGTGGTTGTCATCCACTATACCGCCGAAGATTTTCCCTCTTCGCTGGCGACGCTGACCGATCGCGACGTCAGCGCCCACTACCTTATTCCTCGCCAGCCGCCGCAGCGCGCCGGAAAACATGTGGTCTGGCAGCTGGTGCCGGAGAGCCAGCTCGCCTGGCATGCCGGCCCCAGCTTCTGGCGCGGCGCAACGCGCATTAACGATACCTCGATCGGCATTGAGCTGGTGAACCGCGGCTACACGCGCACGTTAACCGGGCGCGACTGGCAGCCCTTTACCGACGCGCAGATCACCGCGCTGATACCCTTGCTGAAGGATATTGCTCAACGCTACGCCATTGCGCCGGAGAACATTGTGGGCCACAGCGATGTCGCGCCGCAGCGCAAGCAGGACCCCGGTCCGCGGTTTCCCTGGCGTCAGCTGGCGCAGCAGGGCATCGGCGCCTGGCCGGAGGCGGCTCGCGTGCAGCGCTATTTAGCGGGAAGGGCGGCAACAGCGCCGGTAGAAACAGAAACGCTGCTGTCGGCGCTGTCGCGCTACGGCTATGACGTCAGCGGCGCGACCACGCCGCGCCAGCAACAGCAGCTGATCGCGGCGTTTCAGATGCATTTTCGTCCGGCGGACTATCGCGGTTTGCCGGACGCGGAAACGCTGGCGATTGCCGAAGCGCTGCTGGAGAAGTATGGCGGTTAACGCTGCAGGAACGCTTTCCAGTGCGCCACCAGCTGCTCCAGCGCATGACGATCGACATCAAGATGCGTCACGATACGCGTCACCGGCCCGACGCTTAACAATACGTCGCGCTGGGCGAACCAGCTTTGCAGTGCCTGGACCTGTTCGGCGGGCACGCGCACGAACAGCATATTAGTCTGCTGATCTACCACCTCAACGCCCGCCTGCTGCAGCTGCTGGCCGAGCCACGCGGCGTTGTCGTGATCCTCTTTCAGACGTGCCACATTGTGCTGCAGCGCATAGAGACCGGCCGCCGCCAGAATACCCGCCTGGCGCATACCGCCGCCTGCCATTTTGCGCCAGCGGCGGGCGCGTTCGATATAGGCCTTATCGCCGCACAGCAGCGATCCCACCGGCGTGCCCAGCCCTTTCGACAGGCAGATAGTCAGGGTATCGCAGTAGCGCGCGATCGCTTCCAGCGTAACGTTTTGCGCCACCACCGCGTTAAAGATGCGCGCGCCGTCGATATGCAGCGCCAGTTTACGTTCGCGGCTGAACGCATAGGCGCGGGCGAGATAGTCGAGCGGCAGCACCTTACCGTGATGAGTATTTTCCAGGCTGAGCAGGCGAGTCCGCGCGAAGTGAATATCATCCGGCTTGATGGCGGCCGCGACTAAATCGAGCGGCAGCGTGCCATCTTCGGCGGCGAGGATCGGCTGCGGCTGAATACTGCCCAGCACCGCCGCGCCGCCCGCTTCATATTTGTAGTTATGCGCCTGCTGGCCGACGATATATTCATCGCCGCGCTCGCAGTGGCTCAGCAGCGCCACCAGATTCGCCTGGGTGCCGGTAGGGAAGAATAGCGCGGCCTCTTTGCCGCTGAGGCGCGCGGCTTCTGCCTCAAGCGCGTTCACGGTCGGGTCGTCGCGATAGACGTCGTCGCCGGTTTCGGCGGCCATCATCGCCTGCAACATCGCGGCGCTGGGCCGGGTTACGGTATCACTGCGTAAATCGATCACGTTGCTCTCCTGAGAAAAGAAAAACGGGCGTAAACGCCCGTTAAGATTAACAACAGGTGCCGAAGCGGGTGACATGAGCAGATCGCAAAGATGCGCAAGGCATCCCTGACGCGGGACGCTTTGCTCTTCTGCCCATGATGACACCCACTTTTCAGACTTCCAGCGCGCTGAAAAGCGCATCAACGCCCGCCGTTCTCTTTCTCTTTTACCGCAGCCAGTTGGTTTTCGCCAGCTCCACTACTTCGTCGCCGCGACCATTCAGAATCGCACGCAGCATATAGATGCTGAAGCCTTTCGCCTGCTCCATCTTGATTTGCGGCGGCATCGCCAGCTCCTCTTTGGCGGTGATGACATCTACCAGCACCGGGCCGGGATGGGCAAAGGCCTGCTCCAGTGCGCCGTTAAGCTCAGACGCTTTTTCCACGCGGATGCCCTTAATGCCGCAGGCTTCGGCGATGGCGGCGAAGTCAGGGTTATCCAGCTCGGTGCCGTCGGTGAGGTAACCGCCCGCCTTCATCTCCATGGCGACAAAGCCCAGTACGCTGTTGTTAAAGATCACCAGCTTCACCGGCAGCTTAAGCTGCGCCAGGGTAATAAAGTCGCCCATCAGCATGCTGAAGCCGCCGTCGCCGCACAGCGCCACCACCTGACGATCGCGGTTCAGCGCCTGAGCGCCAAGCGCCTGCGGCATGGCGTTAGCCATCGACCCGTGGTTGAAAGAGCCCAGCAGGCGACGACGTCCGTTCATCTTCAGATAGCGCGCGGCCCAGACGGTGGGCGTGCCGACGTCGCAGGTGAAAATCGCGTCATCGCTGGCGTAGTGGCTAATCTGCTGCGCCAGATACTGCGGATGAATCGCCTGTTTGTCGTTGGCGTTGGCTAGCTCATCCAGCCCTTTGCGCGCATCGGCGTAATGTTCCAGCGCGCTGTCGAGATGATGGCGATCGATCTTCTTCTCCAGTCGCGGCAGCAGCGCCTGCAGCGTCGGCTTCACCGCACCGACATACGCCTGATCGAGGTGGCAGTGCGCGCCGAGACTGCCGGGATTGATATCAATCTGAATGATTTTCGCGTGTTCCGGATAGAAGGCGCGATAGGGGAATTTGGTGCCGAGCAGCAGCAGCGTATCGGCATTCATCATGGCGTGATAACCGGAGGAGAAGCCGATCAGCCCGGTCATGCCGACATCATAGGGGTTGTCATACTCAAGGTGCTCTTTGCCGCGCAGCGCATGGACTATCGGCGCCTTGAGCGTCTCCGCCAGCCGCACCACGTCGTCATGCGCGCCAGCGCAGCCGCTGCCGCACAGTAACGTGATATTGCCGGCATCGTTCAGGGTTTGCGCCAGCAGTGCCAGCTCGCTCTCCTGCGGCACAACCTGCGGCAGCTGCGGAGGATACCACTCGGCAGAGGCGCTCTCCGGCGCAGGCTTCAATGCCACGTCACCCGGCAAGACCACGACGGATACGCCGCGATTCAGGAGCGCCTTGCGCATCGCGATGCCCAGCACCTGCGGCAACTGCTCCGGGCTGGACACCAGCTCGCAGTAGTGGCTGCACTCGCGGAACAGCTCCTGCGGATGGGTCTCCTGAAAATAGCCGCTGCCAATCTCGCTGGAAGGAATATGCGCGGCGATCGCCAGCACCGGCACGCGGTTGCGGTGGCAGTCGAACAGGCCATTGATCAGATGCAGGTTGCCAGGCCCGCAGGAACCGGCGCAAACCGCCAGTTCACCACTGACGTGAGCCTCTGCGCCGGCGGCAAAGGCGGCGACCTCTTCATGGCGCGTCGGCATCCATTCGATGGTGCCCATGCGGTTCAGGCTGTCGCTCAGCCCATTCAGGGAGTCTCCGGTCACCCCCCAGATACGTTTGACACCTGCGTTTTCCAGCGTTTTCGCGATCAGCGCCGCAACGGTCTGTTTCATCGTGTTCTCCTCTGGCGGTAAGCCATCTTCCCGATGGCGGACAAAAGAAAAAGACTAGACGAGCTTTTCCATCCCCAGCCGTGAAAAAGTGCGTTGCACTGACCGTTAAGAGACGCGTTGTACCTCAGGCGGAGAAAAAGGCGATCAGCAGCGGCGCCAGCAGGCTCATCACAAAACCGTGCACAATAGCCGCCGGGACAATCTCACTGCCGCCTGCACGCTGCAGCACCGGCAGGGTGAAATCCATCGCCGTCGCGCCGCACAGACCCAGTGCGCAGGAGCGATGCCGGGCGATCAAGGCCGGGATCAGCATGATGGCGGTCAGCTCGCGCAGCAGATCGTTAAAAAAGGCGGCGCTGCCGATCACCGGACCGAACGCCTCGGTCATCAGGATGCCGGAGAGGGAATACCAGCCGAAACCGCTGGCCAGCGCCAGGCCGGTTTTCAGCGGCAGACCCAGCAGCGCGGCGGCAATCGCGCCGCCCAGCAGCGCGCTCAACAGCACCACGACCGATACCAGCATGCCGCGGCGATTAAGCAGAATCTGACGCAGCGTCATGCCGCTGCCGCGCAGCTGTATGCCGACAAGAAACAGTAAAAAGATCAGCGCGTACTCGCTGGCCGTTGAGGCGTGGCGTAAGAAGGAGAGCTGCGTCAGCCCGGTGAGAAAGCCCACCACCACCACGCCGCACAGCGTGAGCGAATCGAGCGCCATTCGCAGCCGCGACGGCAGCGCTTCCTGTTTGTGCTTATGCTGCCAGGGTCGATTTTTTTCCAGCAGGCGCAGCGCCAGCAGGTTGCACAGCAGGATCGCCAGCGCGCTTACCAGCGCGATATGAAACACGCTCAGCAGGTTGCTGCTGAGGTTGTCGAGAAAGGCGAGACTGATGCCCATAAAAAACAGGATGATATAAACCATCCAGCCCAGCAGGCGATTCACCAGCCGTAAGAAAGCGGGCTGATGCAGCGGCAGCAGCCAGCCCACCACCAGCGGCAGCAGAATGATAAGGAGTCCAGAATACATAACAGATGCTTTTCCTTGCAGAGAGTGCCGACACGCTAGCGAAAAAGCCTGATAGAGTAAACCCTTGTATTACAGCAGCCTGATTGAACCTGAGGATGGACGCCGATGATTCTGGAGCATATCGAAATTACCGGGTTTCGCGGCATTAATCATTTATCGCTGCCGCTTACCCAGACTAACGTACTCATTGGGGAGAACGCCTGGGGTAAATCGAGTTTGCTGGACGCGATGAGCCTGCTGCTTGCCCCGCAGGAGACTTTTTATCCGTTCACCCGGCACGATTTTCACTTCACGCCAGGCAACAGCGAGACGCGGATGCGGCGGCTGCAGGTCGTGTTCCATTTTCGCGATGACGGCGAGGAGCAGGATGCGCTTTTCTCGCCGTTCTGGCAGCGCGACGCGCAGGGCGTACGGCGGCTCTACTTCAGCACCCGCGCGCGGCTACGCGAAACGGAGGTTACCGCTTCGCGTCGCTTTTTGCGCGCTGACGGCGAGGTGTTGCCGCTGGCGGGCAGCGAGGAGGCGATAAGGCAGCTGGTGCGGCTGCATCCGGTGCTGCGCCTGCGCGATGCGCGCTTTAGCCGACGCTCGCGCCATGATGAAAGCGATGCGCAGGCGCGCAGCGCACAGCTGAACGCCTTAGCGGCGGATATCGACAGCCTGACGCGCCAGCTGGCATCGCAGCCGCATCAGCTCAGCGATGAAACGCTGCGGCAGGGCGTAGCGACCATGCAGCAGCTGATGGAGCACTACTTTCTGGTGCTGCAACCCGCCGACGGCCGCGCGCGGCGCAGCGATCCGCATGGGCGCGACGGGGCGCACGGCTGGCGCGCGCTGGATCGGCTCAACCAGCTCATCGGCGAAACCGATTCGCGCAGCCGTCAGATCGTTCTGCTGCGCATGTTCGTTCTGCTGGCGCAGGCGCGCGGCGCGGCGACGCTCTCACCTCAGGCGCGTCCATTATTGCTTATTGAAGATCCGGAAACCCGGCTGCATCCGATTATGCTGTCAGTGACCTGGAACCTGCTCGATCTTATTCCGCTGCAGAAAATCGCGACCACTAATTCTGGCGAGCTGCTGTCGCTGACGCCAGTAGAAAACGTCTGCCGGCTGGTGCGCGAGCCGACGCGCGTCGCCGCCTGGCGCATTGGCCCGCAGGGGCTTAGCGCGGAAGAGAGCCGCCGTATCGGCTTTCATATTCGCGTTAATCGTCCGTCGGCTCTGTTCGCCCGTTGCTGGCTGCTGGTGGAAGGGGAAACCGAGGTGTGGATTATCAATGAGCTGGCGCGTCAGTGCGGCTACCACTTCGCGGCGGAAGGGGTAAAAGTGATTGAGTTTGCGCAATCCGGCCTGAAGCCGCTGCTGAAATTTGCTGCGCGCATGGGCATCGCCTGGCATGTGCTGACCGATGGAGACGACGCTGGCAATAAATATGCCGCGACGACGCGCAGCCAGCTTCAGCCGCATGATGAAAGCGAGCACTATCTGACCCAGCTGCCGGCGCTGGATATGGAGCACTTTCTTTTCAAAGAGGGCTTCCAGGATGTTTATCTGCAGATGGCGCATCTGCCGTTAAATGTTGCCATGAGTCCCAGGCGTATCATTACCAAAGCTCTCCAGCACGCCTCCAAGCCGGAGCTGGCAATCGCCGTGGCGACGGCCGCCGCCGAACGTGGAGAAGCGGCGATGCCGCCGCTGATGCGCCAGATGTTTTCCCGCGTCATGTGGCTGGCGCGCGGCAAGGCGGATTAACCGCACGTGCGCAAGAAAATAAAATGCCAGCGACACGGCTGGCATTTTTTGGGGGAGCGTTCAGAATGGGGTGATAGCAGTTCAGGCGTGCTGTACAGCGTCCACCGGCACGATCAGGCTGGCATGATTGCCTTTCGGGCCTTGATGAACATCAAACTGAACTTGTTGGCCGGCTTTTAATGTTCTGTAACCATCCATCTGAATCGTAGAGTAGTGCGCGAAGATATCTTCTCCGCCACCGATCGGACAGATAAAGCCGAAGCCCTTAGCGTTATTGAACCATTTAACAGTACCCGTCTCCATGCTTTTACTTCCCTCGCAAGACATTTTGATAACCAGGTGAGTAAATTGAAGCTGGGGTCGAGTTTGTTTAAAACTCAATCAGCTTGTGTCTGTAGAATGTAGAGAAAGAGACCCTGGCGTCAAGCAAACCACCGGAGAGCGTGGGGATAAAATCATTAAAATTTGAAGCGGTTAACGCTATTGCGAATTTTGTGATACAGGTCGCGCGCGGTTTTTTCCGCAAAAAATCGCTGCGGCGGAGGGGTGCTTGACAAGCGTGTTAAACTCTACGTATGGACAGTTAATCGTCCGTATCGATGTGCAGAATTTCAACGGAACATTATGGCAAATACTAACGACTGGCTTAACTTTGAACACCTGGCCGAAGACAAAGCGAAGGAGGGACTCAAGCCGCCCTCTATGTATAAAGTCATTCTGAATAATGACGATTATACACCTATGGAATTTGTTATTGACGTTCTGCAAAAGTTCTTTTCTTATGATGTTGAACGTGCAACGCAACTGATGCTGAAAGTTCACTACCACGGGAAAGCGATCTGCGGTGTTTTTACCGCCGAAGTGGCGGAGACCAAAGTCGCTATGGTGAACAATTACGCGCGGGAGAATCAGCATCCATTGCTGTGTACGCTGGAAAAAGCCTGAACTCGCCCTCATATAGCGAAGGTGAGGTTGTCAGAGCGATAATTGGGGGAGGTGCCTAATGCTCAATCAAGAACTGGAACTCAGTTTAAACATGGCTTTCGCCAGAGCGCGTGAGCACCGTCATGAGTTTATGACCGTCGAGCATTTGTTGCTGGCACTGCTCAGCAACCCGTCGGCCAGAGAGGCACTGGAAGCCTGTACCGTCGATCTTGTCGCGCTGCGGCAAGAACTCGAAGCTTTCATCGAACAAACCACACCGGTGCTGCCCGCCAGTGAAGGAGAGCGCGATACTCAACCCACGCTCAGCTTCCAGCGCGTATTGCAGCGCGCGGTATTCCATGTCCAGTCATCGGGTCGCAGCGAAGTCTCCGGCGCCAATGTGCTGGTCGCCATCTTCAGCGAGCAGGAGTCACAAGCGGCTTATCTGCTGCGCAAACATGAAGTTAGCCGTCTCGACGTGGTGAACTTCATTTCTCACGGTACGCGCAAAGATGAACCTGGTCAGGCGCCGCACAGTGAGAACCCGGTTAACGAAGAGCAAGCAGGCGGGGAGGATCGTATGGAAAACTTCACCACCAATCTCAATCAGCTTGCTCGCGTCGGCGGAATCGATCCGCTGATTGGTCGCGACAAAGAGCTGGAGCGCACCATTCAGGTACTGTGCCGTCGTCGTAAAAACAACCCGCTGCTGGTGGGCGAATCGGGCGTCGGTAAAACGGCTATTGCGGAAGGCCTGGCCTGGCGTATCGTGCAGGGCGACGTGCCGGAAGTGATGAAGGAGTGCACCATCTATTCGCTCGATATCGGTTCGCTGCTGGCGGGCACGAAATATCGCGGCGACTTTGAGAAGCGCTTCAAAGCCTTGCTGAAACAGCTGGAGCAGGACAACAGCAGCATCCTGTTTATCGATGAGATCCATACCATCATCGGTGCAGGCGCGGCGTCCGGCGGCCAGGTGGATGCGGCTAACCTGATTAAGCCGCTGCTCTCCAGCGGTAAAATCCGCGTGATGGGCTCCACCACCTATCAGGAGTTCAGCAATATCTTCGAAAAAGATCGCGCTCTGGCGCGCCGCTTCCAGAAGATCGATATCACTGAGCCGACGATGGACGAAACCGTTCAGATTCTGAACGGGCTGAAGCCGAAATATGAAGCGCACCACGATGTGCGTTATACCGCGAAAGCGGTGCGCGCAGCGGTTGAACTGGCGGTGAAATATATCAACGACCGTCATCTGCCGGATAAGGCGATCGATGTGATCGACGAAGCTGGTGCGCGGGCGCGTCTGATGCCAGCCAGCAAGCGCAAGAAAACCATCAACGTGGCAGATATCGAGTCCGTGGTGGCGCGTATCGCGCGTATTCCTGAGAAGAGCGTTTCGGCAACCGACCGCGACACGCTGAAAAATCTCGGCGATCGCCTGAAAATGCTGGTGTTTGGCCAGGATAACGCCATTGAAGCGCTGACTGAAGCGATCAAAATGAGCCGCGCCGGGCTGGGTCAGGAGCGCAAGCCTGTTGGCTCCTTCCTGTTCGCCGGACCGACTGGCGTAGGGAAAACCGAGGTTACGGTACAGCTGGCGAAAGCGCTGGGCATTGAGCTGCTGCGTTTCGATATGTCCGAGTATATGGAACGTCATACGGTCAGCCGCCTGATCGGCGCGCCTCCGGGCTATGTCGGCTTCGACCAGGGCGGTCTGCTGACCGATGCGGTGATCAAACATCCGCATGCGGTGGTGCTGCTCGACGAAATCGAGAAGGCGCATCCGGATGTCTTTAACCTGCTGCTGCAGGTGATGGATAACGGCATGCTGACGGACAATAACGGCCGTAAAGCGGACTTCCGCAATGTGGTGCTGGTAATGACCACCAATGCGGGCGTACGTGAAACCGAGCGTAAATCGATTGGTCTGATCCATCAGGACAACAGCACCGATGCGATGGAAGAGATCAAAAAGATCTTTACGCCGGAGTTCCGCAACCGTCTCGACAATATTATCTGGTTCCGTCACTTGTCACCGGAAGTAATCCATCAGGTCGTGGACAAGTTTATCGTCGAACTGCAGGCGCAGCTGGATGCGAAAGGCGTCTCACTGGAAGTCAGCGACGAAGCGCGCGACTGGCTGGCGGAGAAAGGCTACGACAAGGCGATGGGTGCCCGTCCTATGGCGCGTACGGTGCAGGAAAACCTCAAGAAACCGCTGGCCAACGAATTGCTTTTCGGCTCGCTGGTGGATGGCGGATCGGTCTCGGTGGCGCTCGACAAAGAGAAGAACCAGCTGACCTATCACTTCCTCAGCGCAGAAAAACGCAAAACGGAAGGCACGGTTCACTAAGCGCCGTGAGGTAGAAATAGAAAAGGCCAGATGCGAATCTGGCCTTTTTTTTCGCCACCGTTCAGGCGGCGAAAGCGAAACGAAGCCGCTTAGCGACTACGGAAGACAATGCGGCCTTTGCTCAGGTCGTACGGGGTCAGCTCAACAGTTACTTTGTCGCCCGTCAGGATGCGGATATAGTTTTTGCGCATTTTACCGGAGATATGAGCGGTAACCACGTGACCGTTTTCGAGTTCTACACGGAACATGGTGTTAGGTAACGTATCAAGTACGGTACCTTGCATTTCAATATTGTCTTCTTTAGCCATCGAATCCTCTGGGTGGACTAGCTTTCAGTGAACCGGCAAGATAATGCCGAATTCCACGATTTATGTAAAGAAACGTTGGCGGTAAAGCCAACGCTTCGCCGTGCTTCGCGCGAGGGGCGCGAGCATCTCGGTTAAATTCGGGTGTTTATGTGACGTCTGCGGGGGATTAACGGGCTAAGAATTTGCATCAGTAGGCGGTAACACGCGCTCATCTGAAACAGTTCCGGGAGTGCGTTGTGATTCCCAGCCTGGCAATTCCGGCTCGCCGTTGCGAAGCGCGGACGACATACCAAACGCGGCTATTATACCACTTTTACGTCTGTTTGTGTGCAAAACATCTGCGCAGGCTTAAAAAAGGGTCTGGGTGCGCCAGCAACCGGCGCTGACGGGCTGCCAGGCAAGGGACTGAACATACTGCAGATAGTCGGCGCGCGGGATCTCGCGTGCGCCCAGCGAAGCCGTGTGCGGGTTTAAAACCTGGCAATCCACCAGCCGGCCCTGATGTTTGATGAAATGCTGGCAAAATACCAGAAGTGCGGTTTTCGAGGCATTCTCGCACCGGCTGAACATCGATTCGCCGCAGAAAATCTGCCCCAGCGCGAGCCCGTACATGCCGCCGACCAGCTGCTGATCCCGCCACACTTCTATCGAGTGCGCGTGCCCCAGTTCATAGAGACGCTGCCAGGCGCGCTTCACTTCAAAAGTGATCCATGTCCCTTCCTGGCGACCGGCGGCGCAGCCTTCGACCACCTCGAAAAACGCCTGATTCATGGTCACGCGAAACGGCGAACGCCGATGAAAACGCGCCATGCTGCGGCTGAGGTGAAAAGATTCCGGCAGCAGTACCGCACGCGGATCGGGCGACCACCACAAAATGGGATCGCCAGGCGAAAACCAGGGGAAAATACCGCGCTGGTAGGCGCTGAGCAAGCGGGCAGGGGAGAGATCGCCGCCCATCGCCAGCAGGCCGTTTGGCTCGCGCAGTGCCATCTCTGGCGGAGGAAAATGAAGGGATTCCCGTGACAGTTGCACCAGTCTCATCGCATCTTTACTCGTCGGTTTTTCGCTAAGACTATAGCGCAAAGCGCTGCTGAAAATGCCAGTAGCGTCCCTCTTTTGAGATTAATTCGTGATGCGTACCTTCTTCGGCGATCTGGCCGTTTTCCATTACGCAGATGCGATCCAGTGCGTCCAGACCGCTCAGCCGGTGCGTTACCATTATCAGGGTTTTACCGGCGGTGACCTGCTGCAGCAGCGCTAATATCTGGTGCTCCGTGGCGGCGTCGAGCCCTTCAGTGGGTTCATCCAGCAGCCAGAGATCGCCGTCGTGCAGCAGCGCTCGCGCAATCGCCAGTCGGCGCAGCTCGCCGCCCGACAGCGAACGGCCTCCTTCGCCGAGCCAGGCGTTGAGCCCTTCTTCGCTTTCCAGCAGGCGCGACAGGCCTGTCTGCTGCAGAACGCGGCTGAGCTGCGCATCGCTGGCGTCGGGACGCGCTACCCGCAGGTTCTCGCGCAGCGTCTGGTTGAACAGGTGTACGCGCTGCGTCACCACGCTAATGCGCTGACGCAGCGATTTTTCATCCCAGCTGCGCAGAGCGACGTTTTGCAGCGCAATGGATCCGGTTTCCACCTCCCATGCGCGCGTCAGCAACGCCAGCAGCGTGGATTTACCGCAGCCGGTGGGGCCGAGCAGCGCCAGGCGTTCACCCGCTCGCACCTGCAGCGAAAAATTATCCAGCACCGCTTCGGGACGATGGGGATAATGGAAGGTGACCTTATCAATTGATACCGAAAGGCTGCCGGGCTCACTTGCCGACTTATCGGGAAAACGAATCGCGGGCGCCTGATCGATGATGCCGTTAACGCGTTCAGCGGCGGCGATAACCTGCGACAGCGGCAGAAAAGCGCCAGCAACCGGGGCCAGCGCTTCAAACGCGGCAAGCGCGCAAAATACCACCAGCGCGATAAGCGCGCCGGGCGAGGAAGCCTGGGTTACGCCATCCGCACTCATCCACAGCAGCAGCGTCACGGTTGCGCCGCTTATCAGCAGCAGCAGGCTTTGCGACAGCGCCTGCAAACGCTGCTGCTGACGCTGCGCAGCCTGCCAGCGGCCTTCATCCTGGTCAAGCTGCTGACGCCAGCGTTCGGAAAGGCCATAAATAGCCAGTTCAGCCTGCCCGCTCAGCCAGTACATCAACTGCAGACGCCAGCGCGCACGCTGTTGCGTAATGGCGCGACCGGCTGGCGCGCCCAGGCGGTAGAACAGCGGCGGCATCAACAGCAGCGTCGTCAGCATGACGCCGCCCAGCACCAGCGCCAGCCGCACGTCCACCAGGCTGATGCCCAGCGTCACCACTACAATCACCACAAACGCGCCTGCCAGCGGCGCGATCACTCGCAGATAGAGGTGGTCGAGCATATCGACGTCACCAACGAAACGGTTGAGCAGATCGCCCTGACGGAATGCCGCCAGCTGACCTGGCGCCAGCGCAATAAGGCGGCTGAAGGTAAAAACGCGCAGGTGTTGCAGAACGCGGAAGGTTGCATCATGGCTGACCAGTCGCTCAAAATAGCGGGCGGCGGTGCGTGTGATGGCCGCGCCGCGCACGCCTGCAGCCGGCAGCATATAGTTAAAGCTGTAGAGCCCGGCGATGCCTGCCAGCGAGGAGGCAGCCAGAAACCAGCCAGAGAGCGCCAGCAGGCCGATACTGGCGAGCAGCGTAACGATGGCGAGCAGCACGCCCAGCGACAGTCGGTAAGGGTGACGCAAAAACAGGCGCAGGAAAGGACGCAGTGCGGACATCAGCAAATCTCCCTCTGACGATGCGAGACCATCTGGCGAAACGAGCCAGGTTCGGCGAGCAGCGCTTGCCAGCCGCCTTGCTGTACCAGCCTGCCATCCTGCATCACCCAGATAGCGTCCCAGTGCTGCAGCTGATCGAGCTGGTGGGTGATCATCAACGTCGTCTGCCGACGCGACGCTTTATCGAGCGCCCGCATCATATGCTGCTCGCTGCGGCTGTCGAGGCTGGCGGCGGGCTCGTCCAGCAGCAGCAGGCGGGCAGGCTTATAGAGCGCGCGCGCCAGCGCGATGCGCTGCGCCTGACCCACTGAAAGCCCGGCACCATCGTCGCCGACAGGCGTCAGCACGCCAGCAGAGAGCCGCGGCAGAAATTCGCTGACGCCGCAGTCATCCAGCAAGCTATCCAAATCGTCATCGCGCTGCGCGCCGCCCATCACGATATTGTCGTGCAGCGTGTCGGCGGGCAGCTGCGGATTTTGCCCGAGCCAGGCAATCTGCCGGTGCCAGTATGCGCGGCCCATTTCGCGCAGCTCGACGCCATTAATGCGTAGCGATCCCTGGTAAGGCAGAAAGCCGAGAAGCACGTTCATCAGTACGGTTTTCCCCGCGCCGCTCTGGCCCACCAGCGCAACGCGCTGGCCAGCGTCAAGGCTAAAGCTGAGCGGACCGCACAGGCGTTGATTATCCACGCTCAGCGCAACCAGATCCTGCGCGACGATGGCGATCGCCGCGTCGTCCGCCAGCTGCGCCGAACCGTCGGGCCGTTCAGGCTGGGGACTCTCGCGCATAAAGCGCTCAAGGGCATCCGCGCCGCCGACCGCCTGCGCTTTCGCATGGTAAAAAGCGCCCAAATCGCGCAGCGGCTGAAAGAATTCTGGCGCCAGGATCAGCGCGACGAAACCGGCGAACAGCGTTACGCCTTGCCCATATGCGCCGAAATGGAGCTCGCCGAGGTAGGAAAAACCGAAGTAGACCGCGACGACCGCGATCGCCAGCGAAGCGAAAAACTCCAGCACGGCGGATGAGAGAAAGGCGAGTCGCAGCACTTCCATGGTGCGCTGGCGAAAGTCCGCAGTGGAGGAGGCGATGACGGCGGTTTCCGCTTCGGCGCGGTGAAACAGACGCAGGGTTTCGCGTCCGCGCAGGCGGTCAAGGAAGTCGCCGCTAAGGCGCGCCAGCGCAACAAAGTTGCGGCGGTTGGCGTCGGCCGCGCCCATGCCGACCAGCGCCATAAACAGCGGGATCAGCGGCGCGGTGGCGAGCAAGATCAGACCGGCTGCCCAGTTTAGTGGGAAAACGGTCAGCAAAATGCATAAGGGGATCAGCGCCGCCAGCGTCATCTGCGGCAGATAGCGCGCATAATACTCCTGCATCTCCTCAATCTGCTCCAGCAGCAGCGTCGCCCAGCTGCCTGCTGGTTTGCCGCGGATCCATGCGGGGCCGAGATCGGAAAGACGATCCAGTACCTGCTGACGCAGCGCCTTACGAATTGCCTGGCCAGCGCGAAAGCCTGCGGCCTCGCGCGCATAGTTAAGCAAGGCGCGCAGCGTAAAGCAGAGCAGCAGAAGGGAGAAGGGGAGAAGGAGCTCGCTGCGCAGTCGCTGTTCAACAATCAGCGCCTGTAGCAGAAAAGCCAGCAGCCAGGCCTGGGCGATGATGACCAGCGCGCTGGCCAGCCCAAACAGCGACGTCAACCGCAGCCAGCGGCTGCCAAAAGCGCGTTGCTGGCGTAGCCAGCGAATCAGTTCCTGTTGCCGGGTTTTATTCATGCGAGACCGTAAGCGTTGTCGATAACCCACGAAAAGAGAGGGGGATTGCTCTTCAGGCTGATGAATCTAGCACGGCGGCATAAAAAAAGGCGACTGAAAAACAGCCGCCTCGTATAAATAAGATCAGATAATTAACAAGTTACCGATCGTTTTTAACCAGTCCATCCAGATAACGCTCTGCATCCAGCGCAGCCATACAGCCGGTGCCCGCCGAAGTGATCGCCTGACGATAGATATGGTCCATAACGTCGCCCGCAGCGAACACGCCGGGGATGCTGGTCTGCGTTGCGTTGCCATGCAGGCCGGACTGCACTTTGATGTAGCCGTTTTCCAGCGCCAGCTGCCCCTCGAAGATCGCCGTATTCGGGCTGTGCCCGATAGCGACGAACAGGCCTGCCACTTCCAGCGACTCCGTTTCCGCCTCGTTGAGGGTCGAGCGCAGCGTCAGGCCGGTGACGCCCATCTGATCGCCAACCACTTCTTCCAGCGTGCGATCGGTATGCAGCACGATATTGCCGTTGCGCACTTTTTCCATCAGGCGGTCAATCAGGATTTTTTCCGCGCGGAAGCTGTCGCGACGGTGTATCAGATGGACTTCCGCGGCGATGTTCGCCAGATAAAGCGCCTCTTCCACCGCGGTATTGCCGCCGCCGATCACCGCGACTTTCTGATTACGGTAGAAAAAACCGTCGCAGGTGGCGCAAGCGGACACGCCTTTGCCTTTAAACGCCTCTTCGGAAGGCAGGCCCAGATAGCGCGCAGAGGCACCGGTCGCAATAATCAGCGCGTCGGCCGTATATTCGCCGCTGTCGCCGGTGAGACGGAACGGACGGTTCTGCAGATCGACAGTATGAATATGGTCAAAAATGATTTCGGTGTTGAATTTCTCGGCATGCTCATGCATGCGCTCCATCAGCGAGGGACCAGTGAGATCGTGCGGGTCGCCGGGCCAGTTCTCTACCTCGGTAGTGGTGGTCAACTGACCGCCTTTTTCGAGGCCGGTAATCAGCACTGGATTCAGGTTGGCGCGCGCCGCATAGACCGCTGCGGTATAACCCGCCGGACCGGAGCCCAGAATGAGCAATTTACTGTGTTTGGCCGTACTCATAGGATCCTCAGTTTCATTCGGCTGACAACATGACCTGGGATTGTAGGGAATTTACCGTGGCAAAAAAAGGGCTGGGGAATTTTGTTACCAATAGCTGCAAACGGCGTAGACGATAAGTCGGGCTTCTGCACGCCGGTTGCGCTAAAAGGGGGCAATAATCGGTTATTGCTGGTGCAAGAGTATAAAAATTCTCATTTAAAAACAGTTACCCAGCGGTCTGTCTGGCATCTTGTCCTGAATTTGGTCTTTTTACTTTGACAATCGCCTGCGCTTTTGCGAAAACAATGACAGAAGCGAAGAAGAAGGAGAGAGTCAAAACAGGGTTTCGTTCCTCGTTTTGCCCTTTTTTCCCGATAAATTACAGCCTGACATGGGTAATGACGCATGATGTGGACAGACAACATGCGTCATGCGGATGGATGCGCGACAGCGCACAGGCTCTGATTCTTCACTTCAATAATGCCTTGAACAGTGAACGTTTCCAGGGCGTGGCAGGTAAAGGGAAGGAATTAAGAGAGACAATAATAATGGTAGACAATAAGAAACGCCCCGGAAAAGATCTCGACAGAATCGACAGAAACATTCTGAATGAACTTCAGAAAGATGGTCGTATTTCCAACGTAGAGCTTTCCAAACGCGTAGGATTATCGCCTACGCCATGTCTTGAGCGTGTGCGTCGTCTGGAGCGTCAGGGTTTTATTCTTGGCTATACCGCGCAACTTAACCCGCACTATCTAGATGCGTCACTGCTGGTTTTCGTTGAGATTACTCTGAATCGTGGCGCGCCGGACGTGTTTGAACAGTTTAACGCCGCCGTGCAAAAACTTGAGGAAACTCAAGAGTGTCACCTGGTTTCCGGTGACTTCGACTACCTGTTGAAAACGCGCGTGCCGGATATGTCCGCCTACCGTAAGCTGCTTGGCGAAACCCTGCTGCGCCTGCCGGGGGTCAATGACACCCGTACTTACGTGGTGATGGAAGAGGTTAAACAGAGTAATCGGCTGGTGATTAAAACCCGCTAACGCAGCGCAGGTGCAAAACCTGTGATATTTCGATACACTCCTGTGAATTCATACAGGACCAGCGTCGGGCTTGCCCGACGCTGTTGCCTTCATAATTTACAGGCACCTGGAGAGTTCTCTTGAGCCAGGAATACACAGAAGACAAAGAAGTTTCGTTAAAACCGCTGAGCAGTGGACGTCGTCTGCTGGAAGCATTGCTTATTCTCGTCTCACTTTTCGCCATCTATCTGATGGTCTCTCTCGTCAGCTTTAATCCTTCCGATCCGAGCTGGTCGCAAACCGCCTGGCATGAGCCGATTCATAATCTGGGCGGCGGCGTGGGAGCCTGGCTGGCGGATACGCTGCTGTTTATTTTCGGCGTGATGGCCTATGCCATACCGCCGGTGATTATCGGACTGTGCTGGATCGCCTTTCGCCAGCGCGATCGCCAGGATTACATCGACTACTTCGCTATCGGCCTGCGCCTGATCGGCGTGCTGGCGCTGGTGGTGACTACCTGCGGCCTGGCTGCGCTCAATGCCGATGACATCTGGTATTTCGCCTCCGGTGGCGTTATCGGCAGCCTGGTCAGCAACGCTATTGCGCCCTGGCTCAGCCCGATGACCGGCACGCTGGCGCTGCTTTGCGTCTGGGCGGCGGGCATTACGCTCTATACCGGCTGGTCCTGGCTGACCATCGCCGAGCGTATCGGCGGCGTGGTTATGGGCGTGCTCACCTTCGCCAGCAACCGTTCGCGTCGCGACGAGCCCTGGCAGGAGGATGAAGAGGCGTTCGACGATACGGCCGCACCGCGCGTTGAGGTGGCCTCGCAAGATGAGGACGACGTACTGCTCTCTGCGCCGCGCGCCAGCACAGAACATTCAGCGCCGGAAGTGGCCGATCCGCTTCTGGCGAAAGCCGCTGCGGCGACAGATGCCGCGCTGATCACGGCGGCCGAGGCCGCTGGCGTTGCGGCGCCTGTAGCCCCGGTATCGGCTGCTGCGATCTCCTCTCAGAGTGCTGCAGCCCCCGCTGCAGCCATGCCGTCTCAGGTTGCCGCCGCGTCAGCGCCGGTTGCTGCGATGTCGCCTCAGGCGGCCGCAATGCCACTCTCCGCTCAGACGGCCGCAATGCCGACTGCTGCGTCCGTTGCGCCTGTCACGGCTGCCCCGACGCACTCTGCGGCAGCGAATCCGTTCGCTGCGTCTCAACAGCCCGTCAACGCCTTTACGCCTGCGTCACCTCAGCCAGCCGCGCCTGCTCCCGCCGAGCCGCCGCGTTATCATTTTGAGATGCCGCAGACGCCGTCCGCGCCCGCTTTCACCAGCTGGGAAGAGGATGACGGCCCGCAAATGGGCAACTGGCGCGATGCCGATACGGCCGATATAGCTGCTACGGCGGGCGCGGCGACAGCCGCCGCGCAGGCAGCCTCTACGCCGCTGTTCGATGTCGCGCCTGAAGAGAATTACAATCCGCAGGTGAAGCAGGGCATCGGACCGACGCTACCGCGTCCTAAGCCGGTCAAACTGCCGACGCGCCGCGAGCTGGCCTCTTACGGCATTAAGTTGCCTTCTCAGCGAATGGCGGAAGAGAAGGCCAAAGCGCAAGAACAGCAGCGCGCTGACGTCTCGTCTCAGCCTGCAGACGCGCAGTCCGAATGGTCAGAGCACCAGCAGGAGGCGCAGGAACAGGCGCAGCTGCGCGACGCGTTCGCCAGCCAGCAGCAGCAACGCTACGGCGAGAGCTGGCAGCAGGATGAAGATACGCAGCAGGATGAAGATCAGGAAGAGGCTGTCGAACAGGCCGCGCTGGCGCAGCAATTCGCCGCGCAGCAGCAACAGCGCTACGGCGCTGAAGAGCAGAAAGAGAAATCGCCAGCCCTGAGCCTGGATACCTCCTCTGCGTTCGATTTCTCGCCGCTGGACGATCTGGTGGATGAAGGCCCCAGCGAGCCGCTCTTTACTATCGCCAGCGCGCCAGAGCCGGAAGCGCCTGCGGCAACGCATACGCCATGGCAGCAGCCTGCGGAAGCGCCGGTAGCTCAGCCTGCCGTGCCGGTGGCCGCACCGACGGTTTCTGCCGCTTTTGCACCCGCCGAGCCGGAGCCAGAGCTGACGCCTGTGATGCAGACGCCAGCCGCCGCACCGCCGCAGGCGTCGCAGCCCGGCTCGCTGGATAACAGTCTGATCCATCCTTTCCTGATGCGTCATAACCAGCCGCTGGAGAAACCCTCTACGCCGCTGCCGACGCTGGATCTGCTGACCTCGCCGCCAGCAGAGGAAGAACCGGTTGATATGTTCGCCCTTGAGCAGACGGCGCGTCTGGTCGAAGCCCGTTTAGGCGACTATCGCGTCAAGGCAGAAGTGGTCGGCATCTCGCCGGGCCCGGTGATTACCCGCTTCGAGCTGGATCTGGCGCCGGGCGTGAAAGCCGCGCGCATCTCCAACCTGTCGCGCGATCTGGCGCGTTCGCTCTCGGCGGTTGCCGTGCGCGTAGTTGAGGTGATCCCCGGCAAGCCTTATGTCGGTCTGGAGCTGCCCAACAAGCATCGTCAGACGGTCTATCTGCGCGAAGTGCTGGACTGTGCCAAATTCCGCGACAACCCGTCGCCGCTGGCCGTGGTGCTGGGTAAAGATATCGCGGGTCAGCCGGTCGTCGCCGATCTGGCAAAAATGCCGCACCTGCTGGTGGCCGGTACGACCGGTTCCGGTAAGTCGGTCGGCGTCAACACCATGATTATCAGCATGCTCTACAAGGCGACGCCGGAAGAAGTGCGCTTTATCATGATCGACCCGAAAATGCTGGAACTGTCGGTCTACGAAGGCATTCCACACCTGTTGACTGAAGTCGTCACCGATATGAAAGACGCGGCTAACGCGCTGCGCTGGAGCGTCGGCGAGATGGAGCGACGCTACAAGCTGATGTCGGCGCTTGGTGTGCGTAACCTGGCTGGCTACAACGAAAAAGTCGAACAGGCGGAAGCGATGGGGCGTCCTATTCCCGATCCGTTCTGGAAACCGGGCGACAGTATGGATATGACGCCGCCGGTGCTGGAAAAACTGCCTTATATCGTGGTGCTGGTGGATGAGTTCGCCGACCTGATGATGGCGGTCGGTAAGAAGGTTGAAGAGCTGATTGCGCGTCTGGCGCAGAAAGCGCGTGCCGCAGGTATTCACCTTGTGCTTGCTACGCAGCGTCCGTCAGTGGATGTGATTACCGGTCTGATTAAGGCCAACATTCCGACGCGCATCGCCTTCACCGTCTCCAGCAAAATCGACTCGCGCACCATTCTCGATCAGGGCGGCGCTGAATCGCTGCTGGGTATGGGCGACATGCTCTATATGCCACCCAACTCCTCAATGCCGGTACGTGTGCACGGCGCATTCGTCCGCGATCAGGAAGTGCACGCTGTCGTGCAGGACTGGAAAGCGCGCGGGCGTCCGCAGTATATCGAAAGCATTACGGCAGGCGAGGAGAGCGAGGGCGGCAGCGGTGGCCTTGAGGGTGACGAGGAGCTGGATCCGCTGTTCGATCAGGCGGTGGCTTTCGTGGTCGACAAGCGTCGCGCCTCGATCTCCGGCGTACAGCGTCAGTTCCGCATCGGCTATAACCGCGCCGCGCGCATTATCGAACAGATGGAAGCGCAGGGGATCGTATCGGAACCCGGACACAACGGTAACCGTGAGGTGCTCTCTCCGCCACCGCATGAAATGTAGCGCGACACGCTTTGCAACAAACAATCATGGGCCAGTTTTTACTGGCCCATTGTTCAGGCGACATTTACCCCTCATATCAGAATACGCTTTCGGGTTTTTCTCCTGGCTCAATGGCAAAACGACGGCCAGAATTAAAACGGTATTCACTGGATAGAGATAAATAAGGAATTGAAGCGGATGAAATTAAGCGTAATCGTGCCTGGCCTGTTGGCCGTTTTTGCGTCAGCCAGCGTTATGGCGGACGCCTCCAGCGATCTGCAGCAGCGTCTGAACAAGGTTAACAGCTTCCATGCCAGCTTTAGCCAAAAAGTGACCGACAGCAGCGGTGCTAACGTGCAGGAAGGCGAAGGCGAGCTCTGGGTAAAACGCCCCAGCTTATTTAACTGGCACATGACCGCGCCGGACGAAAGCGTCATTATCTCTGACGGCAAGAATCTGTGGTTTTATAACCCGTTCGTTGAACAGGCCAGCGTCAGCCTGCTGAAAAACGCGACCAGCAACACGCCGTTTATGCTGATTGCGCGCAACCAGCCGAGCGACTGGCAGCAGTACAATATTAAACAGCAGGGCGACGCGTTCGAACTGACGCCGAAAAACAGCGATGGCAACCTGAAGCAGTTCACCATCTCTGTGACCTCTGCGGGCACCATCAACCAGTTCAGCGCCATCGAGCAGGACGGGCAGCGCAGCAGCTATCAGCTGAAGAGCCAGAAAAACGGTGCGATCAGCCCGGATAAATTCACCTTTACGCCGCCCAAAGGGGTGACGGTAGACGACCAGCGTCAGTGAGGTAAGCGTGGGTAATCTGTCTCTGGATTTTTCCTCCGAAGATTTCAAGCCGCTGGCGGCGCGCATGCGTCCGGAAACGCTTAAGCAGTATATCGGGCAGCAGCATTTGCTGGCGCCCGGTAAGCCTTTGCCGCGCGCCATCGAAGCTGGCCATCTTCACTCAATGATTCTTTGGGGACCGCCGGGCACAGGGAAAACCACGCTGGCGGAGATTATCGCGCGCTACGGCAATGCCGACGTCGAGCGTATCTCCGCCGTTACCTCGGGGGTTAAAGAGATCCGCGAGGCGATCGAGCGCGCGCGCCATAGCCGTCAGGTCGGGCGCCGCACCATTCTGTTTGTCGATGAGGTGCACCGCTTCAATAAAAGCCAGCAGGATGCGTTCTTGCCGCATATTGAAGATGGCACCATCACCTTTATCGGCGCGACCACCGAAAACCCCTCGTTTGAGCTTAACTCCGCGCTGCTCTCACGCGCGCGCGTTTATCTTTTAAAATCGCTCACCACTGAGGATATCGAGCAGGTGCTCGATCAGGCGATGCAGGACAAAACGCGCGGTTATGGCGACAGCGACATCATCCTGCCTGACAATACGCGCCGTATGATCGCCGAGCTGGTGAACGGCGACGCGCGCCGCGCGTTAAATACGCTGGAAATGATGGCGGATATGGCGGAGAGCAATGCGCAAGGTAAACGCGAGCTGACGCCGCAGTTGCTGACAGAGGTTTCCGGCGAGCGCGCCGCGCGTTTTGACAACAAGGGCGACCGCTTTTACGACCTGATCTCCGCACTGCACAAATCGGTGCGCGGCTCCGCGCCGGATGCGGCGCTTTACTGGTATGCGCGCATTATTACCGCGGGCGGCGATCCGCTCTATGTAGCGAGGCGCCTGCTGGCGATCGCCTCTGAAGATGTCGGCAATGCCGATCCGCGCGGGATGCAGGTGGCGATTGCCGCCTGGGATTGCTTTACCCGCGTCGGGCCTGCCGAAGGCGAACGCGCTATTGCGCAGGCGATCGTCTATCTGGCCTGCGCGCCGAAAAGCAACGCCGTCTACACCGCGTTTAAAGCGGCGATGCGCGATGCGCGCGAGCATCCCGACTACGATGTGCCGGAGCATCTGCGTAACGCGCCGACCCGGCTGATGAAAGAGATGGGCCTGGGCAAAGCGTATCGTTACGCTCATGATGAAGAGCACGCCTATGCGGCTGGCGAGGTCTATTTTCCGCCGGAGATGGCGCAGACGCGCTACTACACGCCAACCCAGCGCGGGCTTGAAGGTAAAATTGGCGAAAAGCTCGCCTGGCTGGCTGAACAGGATCAAAATAGCCCGACAAAACGCTACCGCTAAAACAGACGTTACGGTAAGGTGAGCAAGGATATCAATGCATTCCAGCGGGAATGCATCCCTTCATTCGTTCTTTCAACCTTTTATTACACAGGATAAGCATGCTCGATCCCAATCTGCTGCGTAATGAGCCAGACGCAGTCGCAGAAAAACTGGCACGCCGAGGATTCAAACTGGATGTGGAAACGCTGCGCTCCCTTGAAGAGCGTCGTAAAGTCTTGCAGGTGGAAACGGAAAATCTGCAGGCGGAGCGTAACTCCCGATCCAAATCCATCGGTCAGGCCAAAGCACGTGGGGAAGATATCGAGCCGCTGCGTCAGGAAGTGAACGCGCTGGGCGAACGCCTGGATGCGGCCAAAGCGGAACTGGATGCCCTGCAAAATGAAATCCGTGATTTCACCCTGGCGCTGCCTAACCTGCCGGCGGATGAAGTGCCGCTGGGCAAAGATGACAGCGAAAACCAGGAAGTCAGCCGCTGGGGCGAGCCGCGCCAGTTTGATTTCCAGGTGAAAGATCACGTTGAGCTGGGCGAGATGGCGAAAGGCCTCGATTTTGCTTCTGCCGTGAAGCTGACCGGTTCGCGCTTTGTGGTGATGCAGGGACAGATTGCTCGTCTGCATCGCGCGCTGAGCCAGTTTATGATCGACCTGCATACTGAACAGCACGGCTATCTTGAAACCTATGTGCCTTATCTGGTCAACCATGCGACCCTGTACGGAACCGGCCAGCTGCCGAAGTTCGGCGAAGATCTGTTTCATACCCGACCGCTGGAAGAGGAGTCAGAGAGCAGCAACTATGCGCTGATCCCGACGGCGGAAGTCCCGCTGACCAATCTGGTGCGCGACGAGATTGTGGAAGAGGAGAGTCTGCCGATCAAACTGACCGCGCATACGCCTTGCTTCCGTTCTGAGGCGGGCTCTTACGGTCGCGATACGCGCGGCTTAATCCGTATGCATCAGTTCGACAAGGTAGAGATGGTGCAGATCGTCGCGCCGGAAACCTCAATGGATGCGCTGGAAGAGCTGGTGGGCCACGCAGAGAAAGTGCTGCAGCTGCTCAACCTGCCGTACCGTAAAGTGCTGCTTTGCACCGGTGATATGGGCTTTGGCTCAGCCAAGACCTACGATCTGGAAGTCTGGCTGCCGGCCCAGAACACCTATCGCGAGATCTCCTCCTGCTCCAATATGTGGGACTTCCAGGCGCGCCGCATGCAGGCGCGCTGCCGCAGCAAAACTGATAAGAAGCCACGTCTGGTGCACACCCTGAACGGCTCCGGCCTGGCGGTCGGCCGTACGCTGGTTGCGGTGCTGGAGAACTATCAGCAGGCTGACGGACGTATTCAGGTGCCGGATGTGTTGCGCCCCTATATGAACGGCGTAGAGTTTATCGGCTGATACGCGCTTCAACAGTAAACCCGGACATGTCCGGGTTTTTTTATATTTAACGTCGGCGTACGGCGTGAAGTTATCAGAAATAAACGTTATCGACATTGCGACAGGCTTAGCACCTAAAAAGCCTGTTTTTCATAAAGATAGCTTCGAAGCAGGTCTCGTTTAACACTCCTGTAACCCACTGAAGATTAATAAATTAAATTATCTTGCAGCAAAATGTGCTGCGCTATTTTTTTGTGCTTTTCCTTTAAATTCGCCGGTGGCAAACTGCGCGCAACCTCCTCTCTTTTCTTTGGTTTTTACTCCTATGTCCACATGGTCACGTCCCGTGGTGCTGCTGCTTTGCGGCCTGCTTTTGCTGACGGTTGCAATTGCTGTGCTCAATACACTGGTTCCGCTGTGGCTGACTCACGATGCGCTGGCTACCTGGCAGGTAGGCGTGGTGAGTTCCTCTTTCTATACCGGCAACCTGGCGGGCACGCTGGCGGCAGGCTGGCTGATTAAACATTACGGTTTTAACCGCAGCTACTATCTGGCAACCACGATTTTCGCCGTAGCGACCGCCGGTCTGTTAATGATGGACGGTTTCTGGGGTTGGTCGATCCTGCGTTTTTGCGCGGGTATCGGCTGCGCCTTGATTTGGGTCGTGGTAGAGAGTGCGCTGCTCTGTAGCGGGACGGTGCGCACCCGGGGCCAGCTGCTGGCCGCCTACATGATTGTCTACTATCTTGGCACCGTTGCGGGTCAACTGCTGGTGAGCAAAGTCTCTACCGGTCTGTTTAACGTCGTCCCCTGGCTTACCGCGCTGATGATCTGCGCCATTCTGCCGCTGGTGTTCGTGAAGGTGACCGCCGGCAGTGAAGCGACAGAGGCTGCGGCAGGTAAAATCTGGCCGATGCTGCGTCGTCGTAGTTCGCGACTTGGCATTAACGGCTGTATTATTTCCGGCATTGTTCTGGGTTCGCTCTACGGTCTGATGCCGCTCTACCTCTCTCATCAGGGCATGAGCGATGCGAATGTCGGCTACTGGATGGCGCTGCTGGTCAGCGCTGGCATCGTCGGGCAGTGGCCGGTTGGGCGCCTTGCTGATCGCTTCGGTCGTCTGCTGGTGCTGCGCGTGCAGGTGTTTGTCGTGATTCTGGGCGCGATGGCCATGCTGACTAACGCTGCGATGGCGCCTGCACTCTTTGTGCTGGGTCTGGCGGGCTTTACGCTCTATCCGGTAGCCATGTCCTGGGCCTGTGAGACCGTTGCGCACCATGAACTGGTGGCGATGAACCAGGCGCTGCTGTTGAGCTATACCATAGGCAGCCTGGCGGGCCCCAGCATGACGGCGGTTTTGATGCAGAACTATTCCGACCGCATTCTGTTTGTGATGATTGCCGGCGTGGCGCTGGTCTATCTGATGATGCTGCTGCGTAAAGCGAATCAGCAGGCAACGCCAGTGGCGCACGCCTGATATCGGCGCAGGGGGCTAAAAACAGCCGCCTGCACCATAAAGAAAGGGAGCCAGAGGCTCCCTTTTTTAATACATAACAGGATGACCGTAGCTGGCGAGGATGTTTTTCACCCGCTCCATAGTCTCTTTTGTCGGCGGCTTCACGCCGTCGAGCTTGTACTCTTCACCCATCGCGATCCATTTATGCTTGCCAAGTTCATGGTAGGGCAGCAGTTCAATCTTCTCGACATTCTCCATATCCCGTGTGAACTCGCCAAGCCGGTGTGCCGAATCGTCATCATCCGAATAGCCGGGCACCACCACATAGCGTATCCAGGTTCGTTTGCCTTTTTTCTGCAGGTAGCGGGCGAAGTCCAGAGTACGATGGTTGGAGACACCGACCAGGATTTGATGAATGTCATCATTGATTTGCTTGAGATCGAGCATCACCAGATCCGTCACCTCCAGCAGCTCATCAATCACCGGATCGTAGCGACGCACAAAACCGTTGGTGTCCAGACAGGTATGAATGCCTTCCGCCTTGCAGGCGCGGAACCAGTCGCGCACAAATTCAGCCTGTAAAATGGCCTCGCCGCCAGAGGCGGTCACGCCGCCGCCAGACGCGTTCATAAAGTGGCGATAGGAAAGCACATCTTTCATCAGCTCCTCGACGGTGATCTCTTTTCCGCCGTGCGTGTCCCAGGTATCGCGGTTATGGCAGTAGAGGCAGCGCATCAGGCAGCCCTGAAAGAAGGTGATAAAACGGATGCCGGGACCGTCAACCGTCCCGCAGGATTCGAACGAGTGAATACGACCTTTGCAAGACATTGCGATGTTCTCCAGGTTAGCCTGCCAGCAGCAGGCGCACAATCTCTGTTGTGCTCGATGATAAAGTCGGTTTGGACTGATTTCTGTATTAAGAGCGCAGACAAAACGGGCCTTGGAGAAAAGGCCCCCGAAGGAGCCTTTTTACAGCTTAGCGCGCCAGCTTTACAGTGATTTGGTGAAAGTACGGGTAATCACATCCTGCTGCTGCTCTTTCGTCAGCGAATTGAAGCGGACGGCATAGCCAGAAACGCGGATGGTCAGCTGCGGATATTTTTCCGGGTGCTCCATCGCATCCAGCAGCATTTCGCGGTTCATCACGTTCACGTTAAGGTGCTGGCCGCCTTCAATGCTCGCTTCATGATGGAAGTAACCGTCCATCAGGCCAGCAAGGTTAGCTTTCCGCACGTTGTCATCTTTACCCAACGCATTAGGCACGATAGAGAAGGTGTAAGAAATACCGTCTTTCGCATAGGCGAAGGGGAGTTTCGCGACAGAGGTCAGAGACGCAACGGCACCTTTCTGATCGCGGCCATGCATTGGGTTTGCGCCTGGACCAAAAGGCGCGCCTGCGCGACGTCCATCCGGCGTATTACCGGTTTTCTTACCGTAAACGACGTTAGACGTAATGGTCAGCACTGACTGAGTCGGTACGGCGTTGCGATAGGTGGCGAGTTTCTGAATTTTCTTCATGAAACGTTCAACCAGATCGCAGGCCAGGTCATCGACGCGCGCATCGTTATTACCAAACTGCGGATATTCGCCTTCGATTTCAAAGTCAACCGCCAGGCCATCTTCGTCGCGCACCGGTTTTACTTTGGCGTACTTGATAGCGGACAGCGAGTCGGCGGCTACTGACAGACCCGCGATGCCGCAGGCCATCGTGCGATAGACATCGCGATCGTGCAGCGCCATCAGCGAGGCTTCGTAGCTGTACTTATCATGCATATAGTGGATGATGTTCAGCGCGGTCACATACTGTTTCGCCAGCCAGTCCATGAAGTGGTCCATACGCGCCATGACGGTATCGAAATCGAGCACGTCGTCCATTACCGGGGCTTCTTTCGGACCCACCTGCATTTTCATTTTTTCATCCATGCCGCCGTTGATTGCGTACAGCAGGGTTTTTGCCAGGTTGGCGCGTGCGCCGAAGAACTGCATCTGTTTACCAACAATCATCGGGCTGACGCAGCAGGCAATGGCGTAGTCGTCATTGTTAAAGTCAGGACGCATCAAATCATCATTCTCATACTGCAGAGAAGAGGTATCGATAGAGACTTTTGCCGCGTATTTCTTGAAGTTCACCGGCAGGTTTTCTGACCACAGGATGGTCATGTTCGGCTCCGGCGACGGTCCCATGGTGTAAAGGGTATTCAGGAAACGGAACGTGCTTTTTGTCACCAGGGTACGACCATCGACGCCCATGCCCGCCAGTGATTCTGTCGCCCAGATGGGGTCGCCAGAGAAAAGCTCATCATATTCCGGCGTACGCAGGAAGCGCACCATGCGCAGCTTCATGACCAGATGGTCAATCAGCTCCTGCGCCTGCTCTTCGGTGATTTTACCGGCCTGCAGATCGCGTTCGATATAGATATCGAGGAAGGTTGAGACGCGGCCGAACGACATTGCTGCGCCGTTCTGCGATTTCACCGCAGCAAGGTAGCCGAAGTAGGTCCATTGAACCGCTTCCTGCGAATTCGTCGCCGGGCCGGAGATGTCGCAACCATATTTAGCGGCCATCTCTTTAATCTGAGCCAGTGCGCGGTGCTGTTCAGCAATCTCTTCACGCAGACGGATAGTGGCTTCAAGATTAACGCCGTTTTCCAGATCGTTCTGCAGTGAGTTGAACTGCGCCAGCTTGTCTTGCATCAGGAAGTCAATGCCATACAGGGCGACGCGGCGATAGTCGCCGATAATGCGGCCACGGCCGTAGGCGTCCGGCAGACCGGTCAGCACGCCCGATTTACGGCAGCGCAGGATGTCCTGGGTATAGACATCAAACACGCCCTGGTTGTGGGTTTTACGATACTCGGTAAAGATTTTTTTCAGCGTCGGATCCAGCTCGCGGCCATATACTTTACAGGAGCCTTCCACCATTTTAATGCCGCCAAACGGGATAATGGCGCGTTTCAGCGGCGCTTCAGTTTGTAAGCCGACAATTTTTTCCAGCGATTTATTGATATAGCCAGCATCATGCGCGGTAATGGTTGAGGCGAGATCGGTATCGAAATCGACAGGCGCATGGGTACGGTTTTCAATCTTGATCCCTTCCAGCACGGCGTTCCACAGCTTAGTGGTCGCTTCAGTCGCGCCTGCCAGGAAAGACTCGTCGCCTTCATACGGCGTGTAGTTCTTTTGAATAAAATCGCGAACGTTGACGCTGTTCTGCCATTCGCCGTTGGCAAATCCATCCCAGGCCGCAGCCTGTTTTGCATTCAGATCGGTCATGATATACCTGCCTTATCTAAGAAGCTTTATGTTGGCGCCGCCAGCTACGCGGCGTCGGTCAGAAATCGTTAATGTGCGGTAGAACCGTTGCGTAAATAGATCGCCCAGTAGGTCAACCCAACCAGCAGGCCGCCGCCGATAATGTTGCCGATGGTGACTGGAATCAGGTTGTCGATAATAAAGTTGACGGGCGTAAGCGCCTGAAACTGATCGGCGCTGGCACCGGCGGCTTGCCAGAACGCCGGGCTGGAAAAATCACGAATCACGATAGCTAACGGGATAAGAAACATATTCGCGATGCTGTGCTCGAAGCCGCTCGCAACAAACATGGCGACCGGCAGAATCATCGCCAGCGTTTTATCCGTCAGGCTATGACCGGAATAGCTCATCCATACCGCCAGACAAACCATCAGGTTCGCCAGGGTGCCCAGGCAGACGGCTTCAATAAAAGTGTGATGCATTTTATGATCGGCGGTTTGCAGCACATTTAAACCCCACGCTCCGCCAGCTGTCATATGCTCGCCGGCGAACCAGATTAGCGCGACGAAAAACAGCGCGCCGACAAGGTTGCCGAAGTAGACGTTAATCCAGTTACGCGCCAGCTGGCCCCAGGTGATGCGTCCGCTGGCTTTCGCGACGACAATCAAAACGGTGGAAGTAAAAAGATCGGCGCCGCATACCACTACCAGAATCAAACCCAGCGAGAAGCAGATGCCGCCGATCAGCTTCGCCAGACCATAAGGCATGCCCGCGCTGCCGGTTGTCGCAGTAATATAAAAAACGAAAGCGATAGAGATAAAAACGCCGGCGGTAATGGCAAGGAAAAAGGTGGTTAAGGGATGTTTAGTCGCTTTATAGATCCCTGCATCTTCTGCCACTTTAGCCATTGCGGCCGGTAATAACAGATTAAAAGGGTTGTCAGCTTTCACACTAACGCTCTCCAAAAGTTGTCTGGAAAAATATTAACAAAGGAGTATAGGAGAGGATTTGATCTGGATCATATTTGACCGGCAGGCAGAAGGGTAAAACGGTCGGAGTGACGTTGTTATAAAGGTAATTTATTGAATTTAATATAATAAATAATTTTTAAGATTTGCGCGATTATTTTAAGAATAAAAATGCGTCAGGATTTTATTTGTTAACAAACCTAATTTATCGAAGCAAAAATGTTAAATAAATTAAAGCAACAGCCCATAAGTAACTTTTATTAAAGCTTGTTCATTACGCAAAAAAATGGCGTCAGTTTTATTGACGCCATTATTATTTTATTCAGCCTGAAGCAGCCTGATTTGCGGTCTTAATTTTTCCAGTAACGACGTTTAGCCGCCTGAAGTTTTTCGTAAGCCTGCAGCAGCGCCTGATGGGCCGGGAAGGCGTTGAGATCTTCATCAACCGCCTGCAGACCATAGAAGGGCGCTTCGCCGCTTACTGCCGCCGAGGCCGCTTCCAGCGCGTCCGCGCCATACATGCGCATGAAGGCATGGTGGTACTGCAGCGGATCGCGATCGTCCTCCATCGCCAGCAACAGCAGCGTTTGCAGGCAGCGGTAGTAGTTGGCGCGTTCCGGCGTAAAGATCGAACCATTGAATTCCATGGTCCATTCGGTCCAGATCAGCGCCTGATCGAGATCGCCGCCTGCCAGCGCCAGCATCGCTTTAAGCTCACCAATGCGCAGCGTGTACCAGCCGTTATCCTTGCCGCTCGCCAGACCAAGCAGTTCGCGCACGCGGGTAAAGTCGTCATGACCCTCTTCATCCAGCTGCACGATCAAATCCAGATACTCTTCCGGATTCCAGTTGCTGGCGGGCAGCGCCAGCAGCGTTTCGCGCAAACCTGCGCCCATATTATTGTTCGCCAGCAGCAGATCTTCCGCCGGATAGATATCGGACATGCCCGGCACGATAATGCGGCAGGCATAGACGCCAAGGTGATCGTAATCGGCGATATACACTTCCCGATCTTCCTCGCGGAAAATGGCCATCAGCGTGGCGAATTCTTCTTGCGTTGTCCCGCTGAACGACCAGTCGACAAAGGGGTAGTCCGCTTTCTCTTTGAACAGATCCCAGGAGATAAGGCCGCTTGAGTCGATAAAGTGCGTTTCCAGATTGGCGTGCTCGGCCACTTCTTCATCATCAAAGGTCGGCGGCGTAAAGACGTCGAGATCTTTCAGGCTGCGGCCCTGCAGCAGCTCGGTAACGGTACGCTCAAGAGCGACGCCGAAATCGGGATGCGCGCCGAAAGAGGCAAAGCAGGTGCCGTTTTGCGGGTTGAACAGCACGACGCAGATAACCGGATATTTGCCGCCCAGCGAGGCGTCATAGGCGAAAATCGGGAAGCCTTCCGCTTCAAGACGCGCGATAGCTTCCACCACGCCAGGATAGCGCTGCATCACGCTGTCAGGAATGGTCGGCAGGCTGATCGACTCTGCGATGATGCGGTTTTTGATATAACGCTCAAACACCTCAGAAAGCCCCTGCACGCGCGCTTCATTAGGCGTATTACCCGCTGACATGCCGTTTGAAACGTACAGGTTGCCGATAATATTCATCGGAATATAGACGGTCTGCTGATCAGACTGGCGCGTAAAGGGCAGGCTGCAGATGCCGCGCTCGGCGTTGCCGGACTGCAGATCCACCAGCTCAGAGGCGGTCAGCGCGTCGTCTGGATCGTAAAAGGCGCGCAGACGCGTATCCAGAATGCCTTCCGGCAGCGAATCGTCCGCAGGGATGGGGAACCACTTCTCGTCAGGGTAGTGAACGAAATCACCGTTCGCGATCGATTTGCCCAGCCAGAAGTCGGCGAAGAAGTAGTTGGTCGAAAGACGCTCGAAGTATTCGCCCAGCGCCGAGGCCAGCGCGGCTTTCTTGCTGGCGCCTTTGCCATTAGTAAAGCAGAGCGGACAATCGCGGTCGCGAATATGCACGGACCAGACGTGGGGAACCGGATTTAGCCAGGAGGCTTCTTCGATATTAAAGCCAAGATCGGTCAGCTTTTGCTGAAAGCGCGCGATGGAATCTTCCAGTGCTGCGTCTTTACCGGGAATAAACGTTTGCGTCATGGGACCGCTCTCTCATATATAGTGGGCGTAAAGCGCGCAATGATACGGATTTTGCCGTCGTGGCGCTATGAAGACGGCATAAATTTCTGCCCGCTGTTCTACCTGAAAAAGCGCGTTGGAAAAGGCTCCCGTTTCCTCAGTAAACGAACTGCCTCACAAAATTTCGCTATACATTGCATTTGTGACATAAGCTGCGGCATGGCAGATTCAGAAATTGTGATCCCTTCCGGATTTATCATTGCAGGCGTCATAAGGCAGTGATAAAACCGGAAAGCAATTCATAACCGTTCTGGATAATCGTGGTGAGGGAAATGACGCAGATTTATAATTTTAGTTCCGGTCCAGCGATGCTGCCGGTTGAAGTGCTCCGTCGTGCAGAACAAGAACTGACAAACTGGCACGGTCTGGGGACCTCCGTCATGGAGATCAGCCATCGCAGCAAAGAGTTTATCAAGGTAGCGGAAGAGGCGGAGCAGGACTTGCGCGATCTTCTGAAAATCCCGGCCAACTACAAAGTTTTATTCTGTCACGGCGGCGCGCGCGCGCAGTTTGCCGCCGTACCGGGCAATTTGCTGGGCGAGGCCACCACGGCGGATTATATCGACGGCGGCTATTGGGCGCACAGCGCTATTAAAGAAGCGGAAAAGTATTGCACGCCGCGCGTCCTGGACGTCAAAACCACGCGTGACGGCAAGCGCGCAATTCTGCCGATGAGCCAGTGGGAGCTAAGCAGCGACGCCGCCTATGTGCACTACTGCCCGAACGAAACTATTGACGGCATCGCGATTGATGAGCAGCCCGATTTTGGCGATAAGATCGTCGTTGCCGACCTCTCCTCGACTATTCTGTCGCGTCCGCTGGACATTAACCGCTACGGCGTGATCTATGCCGGCGCGCAAAAGAACATCGGCCCGGCGGGTTTGACCATTGTTATCGTCCGTGACGATCTGCTGGGCAAAGCCCAACGGTCCGTTCCTTCTGTCCTCGATTATCAGGTGCTGGCGGAGAACGACTCCATGTTTAATACGCCGCCGACCTTTGCCTGGTATCTCTCCGGCCTGGTGTTTAAATGGCTGAAAGAGAAGGGCGGCGTAGCCGAGATCGACAAAATCAATCAGGCTAAAGCGGATCTGCTCTACGGCCTGATCGATAGCAATCCCTTTTACCGTAATGACGTCGCGGTGGAAAACCGTTCACGCATGAACGTGCCTTTCCAGCTGGCAGACGCCGCGCTGGATAAACTCTTCCTGGAAGAGTCGTTCAATGCGGGACTGCACGCCCTTAAGGGCCATCGCGTCGTAGGCGGCATGCGCGCATCGATCTACAATGCGATGCCGCTGGAAGGCGTTAAAACGCTGACCGACTTTATGGCTGACTTCGCACGCCGCCACGGTTAAGCCTGAGCTGTAGCGTCGGCGCTTGCGCCGACTTCAGACCTCGCCTCGCGGCGGGGTTTTGTCCTTTTCTGGAGATTTGGTTTCACATGCAGGACTCCCTGACCTTACAACCGATTGTACGCGTTGACGGCACCGTTAACCTGCCGGGTTCAAAAAGCGTTTCTAACCGCGCGCTGCTGCTGGCTGCGCTGGCGCAAGGCACCACGCGCCTGACGAACCTGCTGGACAGTGATGATATTAAACACATGCTGAATGCCCTGAAGGCGTTGGGCGTCGATTTCACCCTGTCCGCCGACCGCACTCAGTGCGAAGTGGTGGGACAGGCAGGCCCACTGCGTGCCTCTCAGCCGCTGGAGCTGTTTCTCGGCAACGCGGGCACGGCGATGCGTCCGCTGGCGGCGGCGCTCTGTCTCGGCGAGCAGGATATCGTCCTGACCGGCGAGCCACGCATGAAAGAGCGTCCAATCGGACATCTGGTAGACGCGCTCCGTCAGGGCGGCGCACAGATTGAGTATCTGGAGAACAGCGATTACCCGCCGCTGCGCCTGAAAGGCGGCTTTACCGGCGGCGAAGTCAGCGTAGACGGCAGCGTCTCCAGCCAGTTTCTCACCGCGCTGCTGATGGCCGCGCCGCTGGCGGAGCGCGACACCCGGATCGTTATCAAAGGCGAGCTGGTATCGAAACCCTATATCGATATTACGCTGCATCTGATGCGCTGTTTCGGCGTTGAGGTCGAGAACCAGCATTATCAGCGCTTTATCATTAAAGGCCAGCAGCAGTATCTGTCGCCAGGCGACTATCTGGTGGAGGGCGACGCCTCGTCCGCCTCCTATTTCCTGGCCGCAGGCGCAATTAAAGGCGGAACCGTGCGCGTCACCGGCATCGGCCGCGACAGCGTGCAGGGCGACATCCGCTTTGCCGACGTGCTGGAAAAAATGGGCGCGACCGTTGAGTGGGGCAGCGACTACATCGCCTGTACCGCCGGCGAGCTTCACGCTATCGATATGGATATGAACCATATTCCCGACGCCGCGATGACTATCGCGACCACGGCACTGTTCGCTAAAGGCACGACACTGCTGCGCAACATTTACAACTGGCGCGTCAAAGAGACCGATCGCCTGGCCGCGATGGCGACCGAGCTGCGCAAAGTCGGCGCGGAAGTGGAAGAGGGCCACGATTTTATCCGCATTACGCCACCGGAAAAATTGCGCCACGCAGAGATCGGCACCTATAACGATCACCGCATGGCGATGTGCTTTTCTCTGGTCGCGCTCTCCGATACGCCGGTAACGATCCTCGATCCCGGCTGCACCGCGAAAACCTTCCCGGACTATTTCGATCAGCTGGCCAGAATCAGCCAGAACGCCTGATCGACAGGGTGCCGGAGAACGGGCTTCTCCGGCATTCTCGCTGCTTCTGGCCTTAGCGGCCAAGAGATGTTCTGAATCTGCTGCAATTTACAGCGTTCTCTGCGCTAAAAGGTAACGTCATTAGTCTGGTCAGCGTATAATGCTTCCTGTTCTGAACAGCCTGAAGGCTGAACTATTTCGCGCAGCAACAGGAGAGAATAATGACGGCAACTGCCCCGGTTATAACTGTCGATGGGCCTAGCGGCGCAGGCAAAGGCACGTTGTGCAAAGCGATGGCGGAAGCATTGCAATGGCATCTGCTCGATTCAGGCGCCATCTATCGCGTTCTGGCGCTGGCTGCGCTGCATCATCAGGTGAGTATTGAGTCCGAAGAGGCGCTGGTGCCGCTGGCCGCCCATCTGGATGTGCGTTTCGTCTCGCAGCAGGGCGAACTGCAGGTGATCCTGGAGGGCGAAGAGGTTACGGGTGAAATCCGCACCCAGGAAGTCAGCAATACCGCCTCGCGCGTTGCCGCCTTTCCACGCGTGCGCGAAGCGCTGCTGCGTCGCCAGCGCGCGTTTCGCGATGAGCCCGGCTTAATCGCCGACGGCCGCGACATGGGGACCGTGGTTTTCCCCGACGCGCCGGTAAAAATTTTCCTCGACGCCAGCCCGGAAGAGCGCGCCCAGCGCCGTATGCTACAGTTGCAGGAGAGCGGCTTTAGTGTTAACTTTGATCGCCTTTTAGCCGAGATAAAAGAACGTGATGATCGCGATCGCAACCGCGCCATTGCGCCTTTAGTCCCCGCCGCCGATGCGCTGGTTCTGGATTCTACCCAGTTATCCATTGAGCAAGTCATTGATAAGGCGCTGGAATATGCCCACACTAAGCTGGGCATTTAATATTTTCGGCATACCGAATTGCAGTAACCCTGTGCCAGGGAAAGCGCGCAGGGCATGTGAAACAACCCCATCCGACATGAGGTCAGGTGGACGTTAAATTGAAGAATCCTAAGATTATCAATATGACTGAATCTTTTGCTCAACTCTTTGAAGAGTCCCTGAAAGAAATCGAAACCCGCCCGGGTTCCATCGTTCGTGGCGTTGTTGTCTCTATCGACAAAGACGTCGTTCTGGTTGATGCGGGTCTGAAATCTGAGTCTGCCATTCCGGCAGAGCAGTTCAAGAACGCAGCCGGCGAACTGGAAATTCAGGTTGGTGACGAAGTTGACGTTGCCCTGGATGCAGTGGAAGACGGCTTCGGTGAAACCCTGCTGTCCCGTGAGAAAGCTAAACGTCATGAAGCCTGGATCACGCTGGAAAAAGCTTACGAAGACGCTGAAACTGTTACCGGTGTTATCAACGGCAAAGTTAAAGGTGGCTTCACAGTTGAGCTGAACGGTATTCGTGCGTTCCTGCCAGGTTCACTGGTTGACGTGCGTCCGGTTCGCGACACGCTGCACCTGGAAGGCAAAGAGCTTGAATTCAAAGTAATCAAGCTTGATCAGAAACGTAACAACGTCGTGGTTTCACGCCGCGCGGTTATCGAATCTGAAAACAGCGCTGAGCGCGATCAGCTGCTGGAAAACCTGCAGGAAGGCATGGAAGTCAAAGGTATCGTTAAGAACCTCACTGACTACGGCGCATTCGTTGATCTGGGCGGCGTCGACGGACTGCTGCACATCACCGACATGGCGTGGAAACGCGTTAAGCATCCGAGCGAAATCGTCAACGTGGGCGACGAAATCACTGTTAAAGTGCTGAAGTTCGACCGCGAGCGTACCCGTGTATCTCTGGGCCTGAAACAGCTGGGCGAAGATCCGTGGGTAGCTATCGCTAAGCGTTACCCGGAAGGCACTCGCCTGACCGGTCGCGTGACCAACCTGACTGATTACGGCTGCTTCGTTGAAATCGAAGAAGGCGTTGAAGGTCTGGTACACGTTTCTGAAATGGACTGGACCAACAAAAACATCCACCCGTCTAAAGTTGTTAACGTGGGCGACGTGGTTGAAGTTATGGTTCTGGACATCGACGAAGAGCGTCGTCGTATCTCCCTGGGCCTGAAGCAGTGCAAAGCCAACCCATGGCAGCAGTTTGCTGAGACCCACAACAAGGGCGATCGCGTTGAAGGTAAAATCAAGTCAATCACTGACTTCGGTATCTTCATCGGCCTGGACGGCGGCATCGACGGTCTGGTTCACCTGTCTGACATCTCCTGGAACGCGACTGGCGAAGAAGCCGTTCGTGAGTACAAAAAAGGCGACGAAATCGCTGCCGTTGTACTGCAGGTTGACGCAGAGCGCGAGCGCATCTCTCTGGGCGTGAAGCAGCTGGCTGAAGATCCGTTCAACAACTACATCACCCTGAACAAGAAAGGCGCCATCGTTACTGGTAAAGTAACTGCAGTTGACGCTAAAGGTGCTACAGTTGAACTGGCAGACGGCGTTGAAGGTTACCTGCGCGCTTCTGAAGCTTCACGTGACCGCGTTGAAGACGCAACTCTGGTTCTGAATGTTGGCGACGATGTTGAAGCTAAATTCACCGGTGTTGATCGTAAAAACCGCGTAGTTAGCCTGTCTGTCCGTGCGAAAGACGAAGCTGACGAGAAAGACGCCATCGCGACCGTGAACAACAAGCAGGAAGAAGGCAACTTCTCTAATGCTATGGCTGAAGCGTTCAAAGCAGCTAAAGGCGAGTAATCGACCTTAAGCAGCCGGGCAGGGAAATCTGCCCGGTTACGGTAGCAAGCTGTCATACCTTTCCCACAAGGATTAACCGGAGGTTACATGACCAAGTCAGAACTGATTGAAAGACTTGCTGGCCAGCAGACTCATATTCCGGCGAAAGTCGTTGAGGATGCTGTAAAAGAGATGCTGGAGCACATGGCCACAACGCTGGCCCAGGGCGAACGCATTGAAATCCGGGGATTCGGCAGCTTTTCTTTGCATTACCGCGCACCGCGTACGGGTCGTAACCCGAAAACGGGCGATAAAGTGGAACTGGAAGGTAAATACGTTCCCCACTTTAAGCCGGGCAAAGAGCTGCGAGACCGTGCAAACATCTACGGCTAAGCCGTAACCGAACGCAGAAACGACATCTCCGGATGTCGTTTTTTTTTGCCTGTTGTTTTTATGTGAGCCTGCCCGCCCTGTTGCGTATGCCGTATGTAATCCTCTCTGAATTTCCCGATGCCGCGCTTAAAAGATAAAACTTCCGCCTGATTGCGCTCCTGTTTATCCGCATACTCAGCCTGTTAAACAGGAATGAGATGAAAATGACAGGGACGATATTTGCCAGAATCGCTATTCTCGCCGCATTGCCGCTGCTGTTTCTTCACCAGCTTCCGCCAGCGGCAGGCATCACGGCGATCGCCTTTGCGGGCCTGGTGCTGTGGTGGACAACCCTGTTCTGGCTGCGTATCGCGGGGATAGCGCTGCTGATGTTCGCCTGGATGCTGGGAGCGGGGCAGACATCACCGCAACAGAAGCAGCCAGCAGCGCGCCTGCAACGTACAGCGTACGGATTGATGAAGTCCGGCAAGAGCGACAGCAGATCAAGGTGCAGCTACTCAGGCGAGAAGGGCGCTACCTCTTTCCGCCGCGTTTCGCCTGGCTGTCGTTCGGCGAGAGCCAGCAGGATTATTGCCCGGGGCAACGCTGGTCGATGAAGCTCAATCTCAGGCCCGTCCACGCAAAGCTCAACGAAGGCGAGTTCGATGGGCAACGCTTTGCGCTGGCTAACCATATGGCGCTGCGGGGCCGTATTCAACAGCAGCAGCCTGAATCCCTGACCTGCAGCTGGCGCTGGCAGCTTATTATGCGCGATATGCCGGTTATTAACGCCCTTGAGCAGAGCGCGGTTATCCAGGCCCTGGCTTTTGGCGAGCGAGCAGAGATGGACGATGCGCTGCGCCAGCTGCTGCGAGAAACCGGCACGGCGCATTTGATGGCGATTTCAGGCATGCATATCGCGCTGGCCGCCAGCAGCGGCTGGCTTATAGCACGCGCTGTTCAGCTGTTTCTGCCGACGCGTCTTATCGGCTATCTGTTTCCGCTGTTGATGAACTGGCTGGCGGCAGCGCTCTATACCTGGCTTTCGGGCAGCTATGCGCCCGCTCAGCGAACGCTTTTCGCTCTGACGCTGTGGGTCATCTTTCGCCTCAAAGGCGTGCAGCCCGGCGGCTGGCAGGTCTGGAGCCTGTGCGTTGGCGGATTGCTGCTACTCGATCCGCTGAACGTGCTGTCAGAAAGTTTCTGGCTCTCGGCGCTGGCGGTGGCCATCTTACTGACATGGTATCACTGGTTTCCTTTACCTGAGCGATGCCGCCACGGCTGGCACTGGCTGCCGGTTCAGCTGCTGCATCTTCAGCTCGGCATGACGCTGCTAATGGCTCCGCTCCAGGTCATGCTGTTCGAGGGAATTAGCTTCTCAGCGCTGGCGGCGAATATGCTGGCGATACCCGCCATCACTTTTATCAGCGTCCCGCTGATCCTGCTGGCGATACTGACGCCGGTCGGCGCGCTCTGCAGCGCATTGTGGCACCTGGCCGATGCTTCCCTGGTCTGGCTGCTGACGACGCTGAAGGCCTTACCCGATGGGTGGTGGGCATTTCATGACGCCGGTACCCTGGCGCTGTTGCTGTGGGGCGGCCTGATCGCCTGGCGCTGCGCGCTGTTTTACGCGGCGCCGATCGGCTGCGCAGCGCTGGTGCTGGCGCTTATCGTCTGGCGCTGGCCGCGCGAAGAACCGGGCTGGCATATTGATATGCTGGATGTCGGACAAGGGCTAAGCGTTGTTATCCGCCAGGGCAAAGAAGCGATGCTCTATGATACCGGCCCGCGCTGGGAAAGCGGGGATGCGGGGACGCGCCACGTTATCCCCTGGCTGTCACGGAAACATCTGCAGCTACAGACGGTGGTCCTCAGCCATCGTCATCTCGATCACAGCGGCGGCCTTAATGCCATAAAAACCCGCTGGCCTGGCGTGCCCATACGCAGCGCCACGCTTGATGACGATCATCTTCCCTGCGTGCGCGGCACGCGCTGGCGCTGGGGGGCGTTAAATGTCGAAGCGCTGTGGCCGTTAAAGCGATCGAAGGTCAGCAACAATAATGATTCCTGTGTGCTGAGCATTGATGACGGCGTTACGCGTTTGCTGCTGATGGGCGATCTGGAGGCATCGGCGGAGCGACAGCTGGTCGCGCTGGAAAAAAATCGTCTTAAAGCCGATATCATCCAGGTTCCGCATCACGGCAGCCGCACCTCGTCAACGCCGCTGCTGCTGCGCAACGTCGACGGACATATCGCCATCGCCTCTATGGCGCGCTATAACGCCTGGCGTATGCCGGTCAAAAGCGTGCTGGAAAACTACCGACGCGCGGGCTTCGCCTGGTATGACACCGCGCAATCGGGCCAGATAACCATTACGGTTGCCGGGCGTAAAATCGTGGTTTCCGGGTTAAGAGAGCAAATTTTGCCCCGTTGGTATCATCAGTGGTTTGGCGTCAAACGGTAATCCAGGTAGAATGAGCGGCTATTTCAAACAACGTGAATAAATGATGCATCAAGATAAAGATCTCTCAACGTGGCAGACATTTCGTCGACTCTGGCCGATGATCGCGCCCCATAAAGCGGGTTTATGCGTGGCCGCTGTGGCCCTGATACTTAACGCCGCGGGCGACACACTTATGCTCTCCCTGTTGAAGCCTTTACTGGATGATGGGTTTGGTAAAGCGGATAAATCGGTACTGATCTGGATGCCGCTGGCCGTCATCGGTCTGATGCTGATCCGTGGCGTCACCAGCTATATTTCCAGCTACTGCATCTCCTGGGTCTCCGGCAACGTCGTCATGAATATGCGTCGCCGCCTCTTTAGCCACATGATGGGCATGCCGGTCTCGTTCTTCGACCAGCAGTCGACAGGCACGCTGCTGTCGCGCATCACCTACGATTCTGAGCAGGTCGCCTCCTCCTCATCCAGCGCGCTGGTTACCGTCGTGCGCGAAGGGGCCTCGATTATCGGCCTGTTTATCATGATGTTCTATTACAGCTGGCAGCTGTCGCTAATCCTGATTGTGCTGGCACCGATTGTCTCTCTGGCGATTCGCTCGGTCTCTAAGCGCTTCCGCAGCATCAGCAAAACCATGCAGAACACGATGGGGCAGGTAACGACCAGCGCCGAGCAGATGCTGAAAGGGCATAAAGAAGTGCTGATTTTCGGTGGCCAGGAAGTAGAGTCCGAACGTTTCGCCCGCGTCAGCAACCGCATGCGTCAGCAGGGTATGAAGCTGGTATCGGCCTCCTCTATCTCCGATCCGGTCATCCAGCTGATCGCTTCGCTGGCGCTGGCGTTCGTGCTCTATGCCGCCAGTTTCCCTAGCGTGATGGAGACGCTGACCGCAGGTACCATCACCGTGGTCTTCTCATCTATGATCGCGCTGATGCGCCCGCTGAAATCTCTGACTAATGTCAACGCGCAGTTCCAGCGCGGCATGGCGGCGTGCCAGACCCTCTTCTCCATCCTTGATAGTGAGCAGGAGAACGACACCGGTACGCGCGAGGTTGTGCGCGCCAAAGGTGACGTCGAGTTCCGCAATGTTACCTTTACCTATCCCGGACGCGATATTCCGGCGCTGCGCGATATCAATCTTGCGCTGCCGGAAGGGAAAACCGTTGCGCTGGTCGGGCGTTCAGGCTCAGGGAAGTCGACGCTGGCTAGCCTGCTGACGCGTTTTTACGACATTCAGCAGGGCGAAATCCTGCTGGACGGCCACGACCTGCGCGAATATACGCTGCGTTCGCTGCGTAATCAGGTGGCGCTGGTATCGCAGAACGTGCATCTGTTCAACGACACCATCGCCAATAACATCGCCTATGCGCGTAGCGAGCAATATAGCCGCGCCGAGATCGAGAAAGCCGCTACCATGGCGCACGCTATGGACTTCATCAACAAGATGGATAACGGACTGGATACGGTGATTGGCGAAAACGGCGTGCTGCTCTCTGGCGGTCAGCGCCAGCGTATCGCGATTGCGCGCGCGCTGCTGCGCGACTGTCCGATCCTTATCCTGGATGAAGCGACCTCCGCGCTGGATACTGAATCCGAGCGTGCGATTCAGTCGGCGCTGGATGAGCTGCAGAAAAACCGCACCTCGCTGGTTATCGCTCACCGCCTGTCGACCATCGAAAAAGCCGATGAAATCGTGGTCGTTGAAGATGGCCGTATCGTTGAGCGCGGCACGCACGCTGTTCTGCTGGCTCAGCAGGGCACCTATGCCCAGCTGCATAAAATGCAGTTTGGACAATGATTGAGCGCATCTGGAGTGGACGCTCGCCGCTGTGGCTGCTGTTGTGGCCGCTCAGCCTGATTTATGGCGCGGTTTCCTCTCTGATTCGCCTCAGCTACCAGCGCGGCTGGCGTAAAAGCTGGCGCGCGCCGGTGCCGGTCGTAGTGGTCGGCAATCTCACTGCGGGCGGCAATGGCAAAACGCCGGTCGCAATCTGGCTGGTGCAGGAGCTGCAGCGCCGGGGCGTGAAGGTTGGCGTGGTGTCGCGCGGCTACGGCGGAAAAGCGGAGCGCTATCCGCTGCTGGTTAACGCCGAAACGCCGACGGAGCAGGCAGGCGATGAGCCTGTGCTGATCGCCCAGCGCAGCGGCGCGCCGGTCGCGGTGGCGCCGAAACGCCGCGCCGCGGTTGAGGCGCTGCTCGCCGCTCAGCCTGTTGATCTTATTATTACTGACGATGGCCTCCAGCACTACGCGCTCCAGCGCGATCGCGAGATTGTGGTGGTTGATGGCGTGCGCCGATTCGGCAACGGCTGGTGGCTACCGGCGGGTCCTATGCGCGAGCGCGCCTCTCGCCTGCAGCAGGTCGACGCCGTTATCGTCAACGGCGGCGCTGCGGAGCCGGGTGAAATAGCTATGTCGCTGCGGCCTGGTGAAGCGGTTAACCTGCAAACGCATCAGTCAGTACCGCTCTCTGCCCTGAAAAAGGTGGTGGCGATGGCGGGGATTGGGCATCCGCCGCGCTTCTTCGCTACGCTTAAGCAGTATGGCGTCACGCCAGTAACCGAGATCGCCTTCGCCGATCACCACGCCTACAGCAAAGATGAGCTCGCCGGTTTAGTGGCCGCAGACCACATCCTGCTGATGACCGAAAAAGACGCGGTGAAATGCCGTCGCTTCGCCCAGCCCAACTGGTGGTATCTGCCGGTCGAGGCGGAACTGAGCGGCAGCGCGGTCGCGCCGCTGCTGGATGATATCGAACGCCTGGCGCGGCAGGGCGCTGACAGGGCCGCCGACTAACTTCACGCCGAACGCAGGAAGGGAATGAATACAACGCTTTCGCTTTCGCTTCAACAGGCTCGTCATCTTCATCTGGCTGCGCAGGGTCTGCTGCGTACGCCGCCAAAACGCGCGCGCTTTTCCGATCTGCTCGCTGCTGTCCGGCGCATGTCGCTGCTGCAAATCGATACCATCCATGTTGTCGCGCGCAGCCCTTATCTGGTGCTGTTTAGCCGCCTCGGCAGCTATCCGCAGCGCTGGCTGGAAGAGGCGCTGGCGCAGGGCGCGCTGTTTGAATACTGGGCGCACGAAGCCTGCTTTATCCCGCGCGAAGACTATCGTCTGCTGCGCCACCGCATGCTCCAGCCTGAGCGCCTCGGCTGGAAATATAACGCCCAGTGGGTACGCGATCACCAGCAGGAGATCGCTGACCTGTTGCAGCATATCGCAGAGCAGGGGCCGGTGCGCGCCGCTGACTTTGCCAGCGGCGACGATCACAAACCAGGCTGGTGGGCGTGGAAGCCGCATAAACGCCATCTGGAAAACCTTTTTAGCGCGGGCGAGCTGATGGTCAGCGAGCGGCGCAATTTCCAGCGGGTTTACGATCTGCGATCGCGCGTGCTGCCGGAGTGGCAGGATGCGCTACACGCCCTCAGCGAAGCGGATGCGCAGTGGGAAATGCTACGCAACAGCGCGCGCAGTCTCGGTATTTTCCGCGCCGCCTGGCTGCCTGATTACTATCGTCTCAGGTGGGTGGCGCTGAAACCTTTCCTGGAAAAGGCGCAGCAGGCGGGCGACATTATTCCGGTCGAGGTTGCCGGGCTGGGCGAAATGTGGCTGCATCGCGATCTGCTGCCGCTGCTTGACGCGCCGCTTAACGCGACGCACAGCGCCATCCTGTCGCCGTTTGATCCGGTCGTCTGGGATCGTCGTCGGGCGCTGGAGCTTTTCCAGTTCGACTACCGCATCGAATGCTATACGCCAGAGGCGAAACGCAAGTATGGCTACTTTGTGCTGCCGGTTCTGCACCGCGGCGTCATTAAGGCCAGGCTGGATGCCCGTATGCTGCGTCAGGCGCGACAGCTGGTGATTAAAAATTTTTGGCTGGAGCCGGATACGCGCGTTACCGCCGCTTTTATCAAAGATATTCGCCAGGCGATTAGTCGCTTTGCGGCGTGGCAGGATGCGGAGAGCGTCCTGTTCGAGCAGATGCCCGCTGCGCTGCAGCCGCACTGGCCCGCAGAGTGGGCGCTCAATAGCTGAGCTTTGCGGTTTGCGCCGCAGTTTCGCGGCCGCTTTCCGCGCACGCTGAGACACTGCGCTATGGTATCCTTAGCGCCTTATGCAATCGGTCCGTGATGGAGGACATATGGATCACCGTTTACTTGAAATCGTTGCCTGCCCGGTATGCAACGGCAAGCTTTACTATAACAACGCGCAGCAGGAGTTGATCTGTAAACCTGACGCGCTCGCCTTTCCAGTACGCGACGGCATCCCGGTACTGCTGGAAAACGAAGCGCGCACGCTCGCCGTTGAAGAGATCCATCCATGAGTTTCACGGCGATTATTCCTGCGCGCTACGCCTCGACGCGCCTGCCCGGCAAACCGCTGGTCGATATCGCCGGAAAGCCGATGATCGTTCATGTGATGGAGCGCGCGCGCGCCTCTGGCGCCAGCCGTGTGATTGTCGCGACCGATCATCCGGACGTAAAAACGGCGGTTGAGGCGGCGGGCGGCGAAGTCTGCATGACGCGCGCCGACCATCAGTCAGGCACAGAGCGGCTGGCAGAAGTGATCGAAACCTGCCGCTTTGCCGACGATGAGATTATCGTCAACGTGCAGGGCGACGAGCCACTTATTCCGCCGGAAATCGTGCGTCAGGTGGCGGCGAATCTGGCAGGCGCGCAGGCGGGTATGGCGACGCTGGCGGTGCCGATTCATGATGCGGAAGAGGCGTTTAACCCTAACGCAGTGAAGGTGGTAATGGACGCCCAGGGCTATGCGCTCTATTTCTCGCGCGCTACCATTCCCTGGGATCGCGAGCGTTATGCCGCCTCCCGCGAGGAAGCTGGCGATACGCTGCTGCGCCATATCGGCATCTACGCCTACCGCGCCGGTTTTATTCGTCGTTATGTTTCGTGGGCGCCTTGCCCGCTGGAGCGTATCGAGCTGCTGGAACAGCTTCGGGTGCTCTGGTACGGCGAAAAGATACACGTTGCCGTAGCGGAAACCGTGCCGGGCGTTGGCGTGGATACGCCGGAAGATCTGGCGCGCGTGCGCGCCGCGCTGCAGGGTTGACGGCGTCGGGGAGTTCTCCCCGACGCTTTTATTGATCTGTTTCTGTATTTTTGCCCGCTGAGGCCTCCAGGATGGTGTGACAGGTTCCTTGAGGAGGATGCATGGAAAGTCTCAAATCTGAACTGTCGCTGGTGCTGGGCGAGACGGTCAGCCGACTCGAAACCATCAGCGAACAGCCACCGACGCGGTTGTATGCACTCTACGATCGCCAGGATAAACCGATGCCGCTGGTGGCGAAATATTTTCGTCATCCGGGCCGCGCCGCGCTGGAGGCGAAAAAGCTGGCGCTGCTGGGCCATGAAGGGCTGGTCGCGGTACCTGCGGTCTACGGCCTGGTGCTGAGTCAGCAGCTGCCGGTGCATGAAATGCTGCTGATGGCGCGTCTCAATGGCGTTTCCGTCGAAGCGCCGACCCGTGACGCCGGACGCTGGCAGCAGCTGTGCGAAGAGGTGGTCGAAGGGCTGCTTGCCTGGCACCGCATCAGCAGCCATGGGCTGGTTGGCACCGTCGACAGCACGCAGCAAAACAGCTGGCCGGCCTGGTTCCATCAGCGCGTGGAAGTCTTATGGTCTACGCTCAGCTATCTCCAGCCGCCTTCTTTCACCCTTGCCGATCGGCAGGTGCTGTTTCGTAGCCGCGAACAGCTGACCTATCTCTTTCGCGACTTTGACGATCCTTGCGTGATGCTGCATGGCAATCTGCGGCTGACCAGCATCATCAAAAACGCGCGCAGCGATCAGCTGGTGGCAATGACACAGCCCGGCGTCATCTTATGGGCGCCGCGCGAATATGAGCTGATTCATCTGGGCGACAGCCCGGCGGAGCAGGCGCTGATGGAGCGCTATCTGCAGTGCGCGCCGGTCTCCGAAGGCTTCCTGTGGCGACGCTGGCTTTACCAGCTGTGGGACTGTATCGACGGGCTGGTGCAGTATGGCGCGTTCGATCGTCCGCGCTTCGATTACGCGCGGGCGCAGCTACTGCCCTGGCTCGGCTGAAGGCGCATCGCCGCCTTTCAGCCACTGCCACGCCTGGCCCAGCGACTCATAGACGACACGGTCGCTGTGGCTTAGCCACAGCGGAGAAGGGATAGCGCGCTCCCACCAGTTGAGCGGCGAGGTGACCGCCAGCTGATTAGCGGGCGCAGCAACAGGCGTTAAGCCTGCGGCATAAAAGAAATTAAGCGCGCGCGCCATATGGTTGGCGGAGGTCACCAGCAGGAAAGGCCGCTGGCTGACGACGCCGTGCACCGCGCGCGCTTCCTCTTCGGTATCCTTCGGCTGATCCAGCACCAGAATATGCTCCTGCGGCACGCCCAGGCTCAGCGCGACCGATGCGGCAACCTGGCCGTTGCTGACGGGATTCTGTCCGGCGGCGGCGCCGGTGAAGATCATCGTCGCCTGCGGGTTGCGCCGCCACTGCCGCACGCCTTCGGCGACGCGCGGCAGGCTGTTGCCGATCAGATTCGAACTTGGCGCCCAGGCGGGATTAAAGGTGTAGCCGCCGCCCAGCACGACGATAAAATCGACCTTCTCTGCGCCGTTCCAGGTGGCGTAGCGCGATTCCAGCGGCAGCAGCAGGCGATCGGCGATCGGCTGCAGGCTCAGAAGCAGCAGTAGCACCCAGCTCAGCGAGACTAAAATTTTGCCGCTTTTATGCCAGCGGCTAAACCAAAGCAATAAAATACCCGCTGCCATTAACAGCAGCAGCAGCGGTAAAGGCATTAGCAGGCCGCCCACCAGTTTTTTCAGCCCAAAAAACATTAAAAAAACTCCTTGTTGTCCGAAAAAACAGCAGCCGGAAAGGAAGAAGGGGATGAAAGGTTCATTCTTCTTGAGCCTGTGACAAAATAGCATACGTCTGAGCGCAGCATACCGGAGCCCACGCCATGCAGGATCGTAACTTTGACGATCTCGCGGAAAAATTTTCGCAAAATATTTACGGCACGACAAAAGGGATCGTGCGTCAGGCGATCCTCTGGGACGAGCTGGAGACGATTCTGCCTACGCTCGGCACAGCTCCTCTGCGCGTGCTGGACGCTGGCGGCGGGCTGGGGCAAATCTCCAGCGGACTGGCACAGCGCGGTCACCAGATCCTGTTGTGCGATCTCTCGGCGGAGATGCTGCGTCGGGCGCAACAGCATGCCGAGGCGCAGGATGTGAGCCATAACATGCAATTCAGACAAATCGCCGTACAGCAGGTGGGCGAACATTTGGATACGCCGGTGGATCTGGTATTGTTTCACGCTGTGCTTGAGTGGGTCGCAGAGCCTGAAAAAGCGCTGCAGGCGCTGTTTGACGCATTGCGGCCAGGCGGCGTTATGTCGCTGATGTTTTTTAACCGCCACAGCCTGGTGTTTCGCAACCTGACGCTGGGGAACTTCGGTTACCTGCGGGTCAATATGGCGAAACAGAAGAAGCGTTCTCTGTCGCCGGATTACCCGCGCGATCCTGACGATGTCTACCGCTGGCTTAGCGCCTGCGGTTTCGTTATTGAACAGCGTACGGGCGTGCGCGTCTTCAGCGATTATATGAAAGCCCCGCCGGCGGACGGCGGAGGCGATGTAAGCATTCTTGAGATGGAGCGACGCTACTGTCGCCAGGAACCCTTTTTAAGCCTGGGACGTTACATTCACGTAACCGCGCGTAAACCAGGAAAGCAGGACGAATTATGAGTGAATTTTCCCAGACGGTACCCGAGCTGGTCAGCTGGGCGCGCAAGAACGACTTTTCGCTTGCGCTGCCGGTCGATCGTCTGGCCTTTTTGCTGGCCATCGCCACCCTGAATGGCGAGCGCATGGATGGCGAAATGAGTGAAGGCGAGCTGATCGATGCTTTTCAGCACGTCAGTAAAGCATTTGAACAAACCCATGAGACCGTCATGGTACGCGCCAACAACGCCATCAACGATATGGTGCGCCAGCGCCTGATTAACCGCTTTACCAGCGAGATGACGGAAGGCCATGCCATTTATCGTCTGACGCCGCTGGCGATCGGCATCACCGACTACTACATCCGTCAGCGCGAGTTCTCTACGCTGCGCCTGTCGATGCAGCTGTCGATCGTGGCGGGCGAGCTGAAACGCGCCGCCGACGCCGCGGAAGAGGATGGCGACGAGTTTCACTGGCACCGCAACGTCTTCGCGCCGCTGAAATATTCAGTGGCGGAAATTTTCGACAGCATCGATATGACGCAGCGTCTGATGGATGAACAGCAGCAGGCGGTCAAGAACGATATCGCCGATCTGCTGAATAAAGACTGGCGCGCGGCGATCTCCAGCTGCGAAATGCTGCTGTCGGAAACCTCCGGCACGCTGCGCGAACTCCAGGATACGCTGGAAGCGGCGGGCGACAAGCTGCAGGCCAATCTGCTGCGTATACAGGATGCTACGCTCAGCAGCCCCGATCTCGGCTTTGTCGATAAGCTGGTGTTCGATCTGCAAAACAAGCTGGACCGCATTATCAGCTGGGGCCAGCAGGCGATCGATCTCTGGATCGGCTATGACCGCCACGTCCACAAATTTATCCGCACCGCCATCGATATGGACAAGAACCGCGTATTTGCGCAGCGTTTGCGTCAGTCGGTGCAGAACTACTTCGACCAGCCGTGGGTGCTGACCTACGCCAGCGCCGATCGTCTGTTCGATATGCGCGACGAAGATCTTACGTTGCGCAATGACGAGGTGATGGGCGAACTCCCCGCCGAGCTGGAATATGAAGAGTTTAACGAAATCCGCGAACAGCTGGCGGCGATGATCGAAGAGGCGCTGCTGAGCTACAAATCCGAGCAGAAACCGCTCAACCTCGCCACGGTGATGCGCGACTACCTTGCCCAGTATCCGCGCGCGCGCCACTTTGACCTGGCGCGTATCGTGGTCGATCAGGCGGTGCGTCTCGGCGTGGCGGAAGCCGATTTAGCCGGCCTGCCCGCACAGTGGCAGGCTATTAATGATTACGGAGCCAAGGTGCAGGCACATGTCATCGACAAATATTGAACAAGTGATGCCGCTTAAGCTGGCACAGGCACTGGCGAATCCAGTTTTTCCCGCGCTTGACAGCCAGTTGCGCGCCGGGCGCCATATCGGCATCGAAGAGCTGGATCAACACGCTTTTCTGATGGATTACCAGACATATCTGGAAGAGTTTTACGCACGTTACAACGTTGAGTTAATTCGCGCGCCAGAGGGCTTTTTCTATCTGCGTCCGCGCTCCACCACGCTTATTCCGCGATCGGTGCTTTCTGAGCTGGATATGATGGTCGGCAAGCTGCTCTGTTATCTCTACCTTAGCCCGGAGCGTCTGGCGAACGAAGGCATCTTCACCCAGCAAGAGCTGTATGACGAACTGCTGACGCTCGCCGATGAGAACAAACTGCTTAAGCTGGTGAACCAGCGTTCAACCGGCTCCGATCTCGATCGGGCCAGGCTGCAGGAAAAAATGCGCGCGTCGCTGAGCCGTCTGCGTCGACTCGGCATGGTGTGGTTTATGGGCAACGACAGCAGCAAATTCCGCATTACCGAATCGGTGTTCCGCTTTGGCGCCGACGTGCGCAGCGGCGACGATCCGCGTGAGGCGCAGCTGCGGCTGATCCGCGACGGCGAAGCGATGCCGCTCGACAGCGTCAGCAGCGAGCCGGATGATATTGACAGCGAAGCGAATGATAGCGCGGAGGAAGAACAGGCATGATTGAACGCGGAAAATTTCGTTCGCTTACTTTGATCAACTGGAACGGCTTTTTTGCCCGAACCTTTGATCTTGACGAACTGGTCACCACGTTATCGGGCGGCAACGGCGCCGGTAAATCCACCACCATGGCCGCCTTCGTTACGGCGCTAATCCCGGATTTGACGCTGCTGCACTTCCGTAATACCACCGAAGCGGGCGCGACCAGCGGCTCGCGCGATAAGGGTCTGCACGGCAAGCTGCGCGCTGGCGTGTGCTATGCGGTGCTTGACGTCATTAACTCGCGTCACCAGCGTGTGATTGCGGGCGTGCGTCTGCAGCAGGTAGCGGGCCGCGATAAAAAGGTCGATATCAAGCCGTTCAGCATTCACGGGCTGCCGATGGATAGCCAGCCGACCGATATGCTGACCGAGATTATGAACAGCCGCCAGGCGCGCGTGCTGCCGCTGAGCGAAGTCAAAGAGCGCGTCGAAGCGCAGGAAGAGGTGCAGTTCCGTCAGTTCAGCTCGGTCACCGACTACCATGCGATGATGTTCGAACACGGTATCGTGCCGCGCCGTCTGCGCTCTGCCGGCGATCGCAGCAAGTTCTACCGTTTGATTGAGGCATCGCTCTATGGCGGTATCTCCAGCGCCATTACCCGCTCGCTGCGCGACTATCTGCTGCCGGAAAACAGCGGCGTGCGTAAAGCGTTTCAGGATATGGAAGCGGCACTGCGCGAAAACCGCATGACGCTGGAGGCGATCCGCGTCACGCAGTCCGATCGCGACCTCTTTAAACACCTTATCTCCGAAGCCACCAGCTATGTGTCGGCGGACTATATGCGTCACGCCAACGAGCGGCGCATCCATCTCGACGGCGCGCTGCAGCTGCGGCGCGATCTCTTCTCCAGCCGCAAACAGCTGGCGTCGGAGCAGTATCGCCATATTGAGATGGCACGTGAGCTCGCCGAACACGGCGGCGCGGAGAACGATCTGGAAGCGGACTATCAGGCCGCCAGCGATCACCTCAATCTGGTGCAGACCGCCATGCGCCAGCAGGAAAAAATCGAGCGCTACGAGGCGGATCTCGACGAGCTGACCCACCGTCTGGAAGAGCAGAACGAGGTGGTAGCGGAAGCGCGCGAAGCGCAGGAAGAGAACGAAGCGCGCGCCGAAGCGGCGGAGCTGGAAGTGGACGAGCTGAAAAACCAGCTGGCCGATTTCCAGCAGGCGCTCGACGTTCAGCAGACGCGCGCGATTCAGTATCAGCAGGCGCTGCAGGCACTTGAGCGCGCCAGAACCCTCTGCCAGCTGCCGGATTTGACCATCGACAACGCCGACGAATGGCAGGCGCGTTTCCAGGCGACCGAAGAGGAAGCGACGGAGACGCTGCTGCGTCTGGAGCAGAAGCTGAGCGTGGCGGAAGCGGCGCACAGCCAGTTCGAACAGGCACTGGCGCTGGTGACCAGCATCGCTGGCAACGTGCCGCGTCAGGAAGCCTGGCAAACCGGCCGCGAGCTGCTGCGCGACGCCGCCAACCAGCGTCATTACGCCGAGCAGCTCTCTTCGCTGCGTCTGCGTCTTAACGAACTGGAGCAGCGTCTGCGCGAACAGCATGAGGCGGAGCGGCTGCTGGCGGAGTTCTGTAAACGCCAGGGCGCGCACTATGACGCCGACGCGCTGGAAGGACTGCATAGCGAGCTGGAAGCGCAGATTGAACAGCTCAGCACCAGCGTCTCCGACGCCGGCGAACGCCGCATGGTGATGCGTCAGGAGCTGGAGTCGCTGCGCGAACGTATCGCGGCCCTGACCGCACGCGCGCCGCACTGGCTGGCGGCGCAGGAGATCCTGACGCAGCTCAGCGAGCAGACCGGCGAAGCGCTGGAAAACAGCCAGCAGATTACCGAATTTATGCAGCAGCTGCTGGAGCGCGAGCGCGAAACCACAGTTGAGCGCGACGAAATCGCCGCGCGCAAACGCGACGTTGAGCGTCAGATTGAACGCCTCAGCCAGCCTGGCGGCGCGGAAGACGCGCGCCTGACGCAGCTGGCGGAACGCTTCGGCGGCGTGCTGCTCTCTGAAATTTACGACGACGTTACGCTTGATGACGCGCCTTACTTCTCGGCCCTCTATGGTCCGTCGCGCCACGCTATCGTCGTGCCGGATCTGTCGCTGGTGCGCGAGCAGCTCGACGGTCTGGAAGAGTGCCCGGAAGATCTCTATCTGATCGAGGGCGATCCGCAGTCGTTCGACGACAGCGTCTTTGCCGTGGAAGAGCTGCAAAACGCGGTGGTGGTGAAAGTGGCGGAGCGGCAATGGCGCTATTCGCGCTTCCCGAAAATTCCGCTGTTCGGCCGCGCCGCGCGCGAGAACCAGCTGGAGCTGCTGCACAACGAGCGCGATCGTCTGGCGGAGCGTTATGCCACGCTCTCGTTCGACGTGCAGAAAACGCAGCGCCTGCATCAGTCCTTCAGCCGTTTTATCGGCACGCATCTGGCGGTCGCCTTCGAGGAAGATCCGGAAGCGCAGATTCGCCAGTATAACGCGCGCCGCACCGAGCTGGAGCGTGCGCTGAATCAGCATGAAAGCGACAATCAGCAGCAGCGCCAGCAGTATGAGCAGGCGAAAGAGGGCGTGGCGCAGCTTAACCGTTTGCTGCCGCGCGTGAACCTGCTGCTGGACGATACGCTGGCCGATCGCTGCGACGAGATCCGCGAACAGGTAGAGGTCGCGCAGGAAGCGGCGCGTTTCCTGCATCAGCATGGCGCGAAACTCACGAAGCTTGAATCGCTGATTAGCGTATTGCAGAGCGATCCGGAACAGCATGAACAGCTGCAGGCGGACTATCAGCAGGCGCAGCAGCAGCAGCGCGTCGCGCGTCAGCAGGCGTTCGCCCTGACGGAAGTTGTACAGCGTCGCGCCCACTTCAGCTACGGCGATTCTGCCGGCATGCTGAACGGCAACAACGATCTCAGCGATAAGCTGCGTCGCCAGCTGGAGCAGGCTGAAGGCGAGCGCAGCCGCGCGCGCGAACGCCTGCGCGAGCATCGGGCACAGCTGACGCAATACAGCCAGGTGCTGGCGTCCCTGAAGAGCTCGCACGATACCAAGCGCGACATGCTAAAAGAGCTGCTACAGGAGATGCAGGATATCGGCGTGCATGCTGACGCCAGCGCGGAAGAGCGCGCGCGCATTCGCCGTGACGAACTCTACGCCGCGCTGAGCCACAACCGCGCCCGCCGCAACCAGCTGGAGAAACAGCTCACCTTCTGCGAAGCGGAGATGGAGAACCTGCAGAAGCGGCTGCGCGTGCTGGAACGCGACTACCATCGCATTCGCGAGCAGGTGGTCAGTGCCAAAGCGGGCTGGTGCAGCGTGCTGCGTCTGGTGAAAGAGAACGGCGTCGAGCGACGTCTGCACCGTCGCGAACTCGCTTATCTGAGCGGTGACGAGCTGCGTTCGATGTCGGATAAGGCGCTGGGCGCGCTGCGTCTGGCCGTGGCGGATAACGAGCATTTGCGCGACGTTCTGCGCCTGTCGGAAGATCCAAAGCGTCCGGAGCGCAAAATCCAGTTCTTTATCGCCGTCTATCAGCATCTGCGCGAACGTATCCGTCAGGACATTATCCGTACCGACGATCCGGTTGAGGCGATCGAGCAGATGGAGATTGAGCTGAACCGTCTGACTGAAGAGCTGACGGCGCGCGAGCAGACGCTGGCGATCAGCTCGCGTAGCGTGTCGAATATTATTCGTAAAACCATTCAGCGCGAGCAAAACCGCATCCGTCAGCTGAACCAGGGGCTGCAGATGGTGAGTTTTGGCCAGGTGCGCAGCGTGCGGCTTAACGTTAACGTGCGTGAAGCGCACGCCACGCTGCTGGATACCCTGTCGGAAGAGCATGAACAGCATCAGGATCTGTTTAACAGCAGCCGTCTCACTTTCTCCGAAGCGCTGGCGAAACTCTATCAGCGTTTGAATCCGCAGATCGATATGGGTCAGCGTACGCCGCAGACCATCGGCGAAGAGCTGCTGGACTACCGCAACTATCTGGAAATGGAAGTTGAGGTTAACCGCGGCTCCGACGGCTGGCTGCGCGCCGAGAGCGGCGCGCTGTCGACCGGTGAAGCGATCGGTACCGGGATGTCGATTCTGGTGATGGTGGTGCAGAGCTGGGAAGAAGAGTCGCGTCGCCTGCGCGGCAAAGACATTTCCCCGTGCCGTCTGCTGTTCCTCGACGAGGCGGCGCGCCTGGATGCTCGCTCTATCGCCACGCTGTTCGAGCTCTGCGAGCGGCTGGAGATGCAGCTGGTGATTGCGGCGCCGGAAAACATCAGTCCGGAAAAAGGCACTACCTATAAGCTGGTCCGTAAAGTGTTTAACAACACGGAACATGTTCACGTCGTCGGCCTGCGCGGTTTCTCTGCCGACGCGACGCCAGCGCGCCGCGACAGCGCAGAAGAGGCGGGTCTGGAAGCGGAAAACTCGCAGGTTTAATCTGTTCAATAATTACCGCTTTGGGTAATCTGTAAACGGCGTTTGTCCTGTGAGGCAAATGCCGTTTTTTATTTGTATACTCAGGACATGAGTAGCAGCCCAGTTGCAGCTGATCCAGGAAATGCTGCGTGGTAAACAAATGAGGGGGCAGGGATGTTACTGACCAATAAAACCAACAATTACGTTTTTTCACTGCTGGCGATAGCGCTGGCCTTTACGCCGCTGCATTTTACGCAGGCGGCCGTTATTGCAGCGCTACCCGGCACTACGCACGCGACCATTTCGGTAAGCGACAGCCAGCAGCGCCTGCGCCAGGCGTTTGCCGGTAAAGAGCCACCTTTCTATTTAGCCTCCCTCGCGTCGCTTTATGCGGCGCACAATATGCAGCCGATGTGGCAGGACCGCGCAGCGGTGCAGCAATTCCAGCAGCAGCTGGCGGAAGTGGCGATGTCGGGCGTTCAGCCGCAGTTTACGCGCTGGATCGATCGCCTGACCGATCCCGGCATTAGCGGTTTTGCGCGCGATGTGGTGCTCAGCGATGCCATGCTGGGTTATCTGCAGTTCGTCTCCAGCGTGCCGACTCAGGGCGAAAACTGGCTCTACAGCAATGTGCCTTATAAACTGGCGCAGCCGTCGGTGGCGGTGGTGAACCAGTGGCAAAAGGCGGTACAGACGGGCGCGTCCGCCTCTTTTGTCTCTTCGCTGGCGCCGCAGCATCCGCAATATGCGCCGATGCACGCTGCGCTAAAACAGCTGCTGACCGACGCACGTCCCTGGCCGCAGCTGAAAAACCGTGAAACCCTGCGCCCCGGCCAGGTCAGCGATGATGTTCCTGCGCTGCGCGAAATTTTACAGCGTACCGGCATGCTTACCGCCCAGACTACGGCGCCGAGCCCTGCGGACGACGCGGTGCCTACGGCGCCTGTTCCGGTAAGCCAGAGCGCGCAGCCCGCTGCGGTCAGCCCCTCAGCGGCCAGCGTCGGCGATCTCGCGGCGCAGACGCCGCAGGCAGCGGGCAACGTGCAGAACGGCGCAGCTGAGACAGGCAGCAACAACGTCTATGACGCTACGCTGGTGGAGGCCGTTAAGCGCTTTCAGCAGTGGCAGGGACTGGGCAACGACGGTAATATCGGGCCGCGCACCCGCGAATGGCTCAACGTCACGCCGCAGATGCGCGCCGCGCTGCTGGCGCTGAATATCCAGCGTCTGCGCCTGCTGCCGGATGATATGCATAACGGCATCATGGTTAATATCCCTAACTATTCTCTGACCTATTACAACAACGGCAATAAGATCCTCTCGTCGCGCGTGATTGTCGGGCGTCCCGATCGTAAAACGCCGCTGATGCGCAGCGCGCTTAATAATGTGGTGCTCAACCCGCCGTGGAACGTGCCAACGACGCTGGTCCGTCAGGACATCATTCCTAAGGTGAAGCAGGATCCGAGCTATCTCTACAAGCACGGGTATACGCTGCTCTCTGGCTGGAGCGCGGATGCGGAAGTGATCGACCCCAGCATGATTGACTGGAGTATGGTTTCAGCCTCGTCTTTCCCCTATCGCATACGTCAGGCGCCAGGTAACACCAACTCGCTGGGACGCTATAAGTTCAACATGCCGAGTTCGGACGCTATCTATCTGCACGATACGCCGAACCATGGGCTGTTCCAGCGTGATATTCGTGCGCTAAGTTCAGGCTGCGTACGCGTCAATAAAGCGTCAGAGCTGGCGGGTCTGCTGCTGCAGGATGCAGGCTGGAATGATTCACGGATCTCTGATCAGTTAAAACAGGGCGATACGCGCTACGTGCCGATTCGGCATCGTATTCCGGTAAACCTCTACTATCTGACCGCCTGGGTGGCCGACGATGGCAAGCCGCAGTTCCGAACAGATATTTACAATTATGATAACCCGGCCCGTTCCGGCAGCCAGGCGCTGGCTCGCGCTGGACAGCTGTTGCTCTAATCCTTGATTTTCCAACTCTGTTCCTTTTTGCTACTGCTGCGATAAGGATTCCACAACGGCGATCCCACCCGGGGTCGCCGTCCAAACTTCTCCACGGCGGGTTGACGGGACCTGGACGGACGGTTATGGTTCGGCCTTGTGCGGTTTTTGCACATTTCGATGGCTTCAACTCAGGTAACCGTTTTTCATGTCCAGTTTTAATTTAACACGTCGCAAATTGCTTCTTGGCGGAACGGCTGCGGCCGGGATGGCGCTACTGCCCAACGCAGCTATGGCCTCGCTTTCAACGTCACGTCCTCGCGAACTGACGCTGAGCAATCTTCACACCGGTGAAACCCTTAAAACTGAGTTTTTTAACGGGAAAAGCTACGATAAGAGCGAGCTGGCTCGCCTGAACCACTTTTTCCGTGATTATCGCGCCAATCTGACTAAAAGCATCGATCCCCATCTGTTCGATCAGATTTACCGGCTGCAGGCGTTGCTGGAAACCCGCAAGCCGATCCAGCTGGTCTCCGGCTACCGCTCGCTGGCAACCAACAATATGCTGCGTGAAAGCGGCCCGGGCGTGGCGAAGCACAGCTACCACACCAAAGGGCAGGCGATGGATTTCCATATTGAAGGCATCGCGCTGAATAACATCCGCAAAGCGGCCTTAACAATGCGCGCCGGTGGTGTAGGATATTATCCTCGCAGCAACTTCGTTCATATTGATACCGGGCCGGTACGGCACTGGTAATGACGCCGGCAACGCTGCGTGCGCCGGTCATGGAGCGTTATGAACTACCACATTATTCCTGTTACCGCCTTCGCGCAGAACTGTTCCGTTATCTGGTGTGAGGCGACGCGCGACGCCGCCCTGGTCGATCCCGGCGGCGATGCGGCTAACATCATTGAGACGCTCCAGCAGCTTAATCTTACGCCTGCGCAAATTTTACTGACGCACGGTCATCTGGATCATGTGGGCGCGGCGGCGGAGCTGGCAGCGCACTATCAGGTGCCCATTGTCGGGCCGCACAGGCTGGATGCCTTCTGGCTGGAAGCGTTGCCGACGCAGAGCCGGATGTTTGGTCTGGCGGAGTGCGCGCCTTTTACGCCGGATCGCTGGCTGGAAGAAGGTGACAGGGTTCAGGTCGGCCAGGTTGAGCTGGAGATTCTGCATACGCCTGGCCACACGCCGGGTCATATCGTTTTTTTCGACCGGGCAGGCCGTCTGCTGATCTCCGGCGACGTGATCTTCCACGGCGGCGTAGGACGTACAGACTTTCCACAGGGAAGCCATCAGGCGCTTATTGCATCAATTAACGATAAGCTGCTGCCGCTAGGCGACGACGTCACTTTTGTTCCTGGCCACGGTGCTGTTTCAACGCTGGGCCGCGAGCGTATCAGCAATCCTTTTCTGCAATAAAACCTTTCTGCCATAAAAAATGGGCCGAAGCGGCCCATTCACGTAGCTGACACACTCACTGCGCGCGTTCGCGCACGAGTGGCTCGACGAGCTTACAGCACCGCCACAATCGCCTCGCACAGCGCCGACATATTATCCGGCGTCATGCCTGCAACGTTAACGCGGCCCGAATTAACCGCATAGACGGCAAACTCATCGCGCAGGCGGATCACCTGATCTTTGGTCAGGCCGCTAAAAGAGAACATACCGTTCTGCTGGATAATAAAGCTGAAATCACGCGTTGCGCCTTTCTCCGCCAGGGTATTCACAAACAGCTGACGCATGCGCTGGATGCGCTGGCGCATATCGGTCAGCTCCTGCTCCCAGATGGTACGCAGCGCCTGATTGCTGAGTATGGTCGCCACTACCGCCGCGCCATGCGCCGGCGGGTTGGAGTAGTTAGCGCGGATAGTGTATTTCACCTGGCTAAAGGCGGTCTCGGCCGTGGCAGCATCGGCGGCGACCAGGGTAATAGCACCTACGCGCTCATTATATAAGCCGAAGTTCTTGGAGTAAGAACTGGCGACGATCAGCTCCTGATGCGAGGCGGCGAAAATACGCAGGCCTTCTGCATCTTCATTCAGACCGCGAGCAAAGCCCTGATAGGCAAAGTCAAAGAGCGGCAGCCAGCCTTTAGCCTGGGAGAGCTGCGCCAGCTGGCTCCACTGCTCTGCTGTGGGATCGATGCCGGTCGGGTTGTGGCAGCAGCCGTGGAACAGCACCACGTCGCCTGCTTTCGCCTCCTGCAGCGCGGCCAGCATGCCGTCGAAATCGAGCTGATGATTTTCCGCGTCGTAGTAAGCGTATTCGCACACTTCAAGGCCGGCGGCGTTGAAGACGTTTTTATGGTTCGGCCAGCTGGGATTGCTTACCCAGACGCGTTTTACGCTGGTCTGGGTAGCGAGAAAATCAGCCGCGACGCGCAGCGCGCCGGTGCCGCCTGGGGTCTGCGCGGTACGCGCGCGGCCAGCGGCAATCAGCGGATTCTCTGCGCCAAACAGCAGCTCCTGAGTGCAGCGCGCAAAATCGGCCAGGCCATCAATGCTGAGATAATTTTTAGTGGTTTCGTTTTCCAGCAGATACTGTTCGGCTTTCTTAACGCTGGTCAATACCGGCGTATTGCCAGTTTCATCTTTATAAACGCCGATGCCGAGGTTGATTTTGTGCGGGCGGTCGTCAGCGCGAAACAGATCGGCCAGCCCAAGAATTGGATCGGCAGGTGCCGCAGAGATAGATTCAAACATGAGTCGTGTCCAGTAGCGTGAACTTTAACGAAATGAGCCTTCAGGTTAACGTCAGCGCTGTGCATTGCCAACCGTTTACGCAAAAAATCGTCACTCAGCGGTGGTCATTCGGGATGCTTATGGCTGACAAGGGGAAAACGCTGTTTTACGGGGGATTTCAGGACGGGGAATTTCAGGCATAAAAAAACGGAGCCGAGGCTCCGTTTTTTGCGACAGGTAACTTAGAACTGGTAAACCAGGCCTACAGCTACGGTGTCGTCGGTGTTCAGACCCAGGCGGTTGTTGTCATCCAGCTGGTTGATCTGATAGTCAACGTAGGTCGACATGTTTTTGTTGAAGTAGTAGGTTGCGCCCACGTCGATGTATTTGATCAGGTCAGCATCGCCCACGCCTTCGATGTCTTTGCCTTTAGACTGTACGTAGCCGATAGAAGGACGCAGACCGAAGTCGAACTGATACTGTGCAACCAGCTCGAAATTCTGTGCTTTGTTGGCAAAAGCGGTAGTAGAAGTGGTAGCGGTAGTCGCAAGTGCGAAAGGTGTAGAGTTGCGGGTCTCACCATACATCGCTGCCAGGTAAATATTGTTAGCGTCATATTTCAGAGCGGTTGCCCAGTTTTCAGCGCGTTTGCCCTGACCAACGATAGAGCCGTCTGGAGCCACAACGCCGGCAGCCTGCGAGTCAGTACGATCGCTGCTGCTGTATGCGCCAACGATACCAACACCGATTGGTGAGGTGTAAGAGGTTGACAGGCCCCAGCCGTCACCGTTCGCGCGACGAATGTCGCTACGCTCGTTTTTGCCCTGATACTGAACCGCGAAGTCCCAGCCATCAACCAGGCCGAAGAAGTTTTTGTTGCGGTAGGTCAGCAGGCCGGTGCTACGACCGTTCATGAAGTTGTCTGAGTAACCAGAGTCGCCGCCGAATTCTGGCAGCATATCGGTCCAGCCGATAGCGTCGTACACAACGCCGTAGTTACGACCGTAGTCGATTGAGCCAGCGCTGCCGAATTTCAGACCGGCAAAGCCCAGACGGGTTTTGTTGCCGTTCTGCGCGTCAGAAGAGCCTTCTGAGTTGTTTGCCTGAATGTTGTATTCCCACTGGCCGTAACCGGTCAGCTGGTCGTTAATCTGAGTTTCACCCTTGAAACCGAAGCGAACATAGGTCTGGTCGCCATCGTTGCTGTCGTTATCAGAGAAATAGTGCAGACCATCAACTTTACCGTACAGGTCCAGTTTATTGCCGTCTTTGTTGTAAACTTCTGCTGCGTTTGCTGCGCCGGCAGCTAACAGAGCAGGGATAACCACTGCAAGAATGTTGCGCTTCATCATTATTTATTACCCTCATTGGAGTTTATTCGGACACCTGCCACTGCCGTCAAGAAACCGTTACGGAACCCTGAGAGAAGTTTGGTGTCTTCCTGTGTCTGCACGCATCTTTCCATCCTGTAGCGGGATATGCCACTCTGAAAATGCTACTAAACTCGTAATCTGGTTTCTAAAAGCAAATTTGTATTGCAAGATGTAAATTTTCGGGAACTTTGTGAGAGAACTCAAAATTTACAAAAATAAAAAAAGGCCGACAGTGTCGGCCTCTTTATATATATGAATTTCTTATAATTAATCGTTAATTTTAGAAATTTGCATTACGCGGCGTGCGTGGGAAAGGGATAACGTCCCTTACATTTTGTACGCCGGTGACATAGGCGATTAAACGTTCAAAGCCTAAGCCGAAGCCAGAATGTGGCACCGTACCGTAACGACGCAGATCGCGATACCACCAGTAATCTTCTTTATTCAGGCCCATCTCTTCCAGGCGCGCGTCGAGCACGTCGAGACGCTCTTCACGCTGAGAGCCACCGATAATTTCGCCGATGCCTGGCGCCAGCACATCCATCGCCGCCACGGTTTTATTATCGTCGTTAAGGCGCATATAGAACGCCTTAATGTCTTTCGGGTAGTTTTTCACCACCACCGGCGCTTTAAAGTGCTGCTCGGCCAGATAGCGCTCGTGTTCGGAAGAGAGGTCGATGCCCCAGGAAACCGGGTTTTCAAAGGTCTGACCGCAGTTTTCCAGAATAGTAATGGCGTCGGTATAGTCGACCTGCGCGAAGTCAGTAGAGATAAAGCGCTCAAGGCGATCGACCGCCTCTTTGTCTACGCGTTCGGCAAAGAACGCCATATCGTCGGCGCGTTCGTCCAGCACCGCTTTAAACACATATTTCAGCATCGCTTCTGCGAGCGCGGCGGCGTCATCCAGCGTGGCAAAGGCGATCTCCGGCTCCAGCATCCAGAACTCCGCCAGGTGACGGCTGGTGTTGGAGTTTTCGGCGCGGAAGGTTGGGCCGAAGGTATAGATCTTCGACAGCGCGCAGGCGTAGGTTTCGCCGTTCAGCTGGCCGGAAACGGTCAGGAAGGCCTCTTTGCCAAAGAAATCTTCGTTGAAGTCAACGGCACCCTGCGGCGTGCGCGGCAGGTTTTCCAGATCCAGCGTCGAAACGCGGAACATCTCGCCGGCGCCTTCGGTATCCGAGGCGGTGATCAGCGGGGTAGAGACCCAGAAATAGCCGTTTTCATGAAAGAAGCGATGCAGCGCCTGCGCCAGGGTATGGCGTACGCGCGCGACGGCACCGATCAGATTGGTGCGCGGACGAAGATGCGCCACTTCGCGCAGGTACTCAATGCTGTGACGTTTCGCCGCCATCGGATAGGTATCGGGATCGTCCACCCAGCCGGTGACTTCCACGCGGGTCGCCTGGATCTCAAACGCCTGACCCTGACCCGGCGAGGCCACCACGGTGCCGGTAATAATCACGGAACAGCCGGTGGTAAGGCGCAGAACGTCATCCTGATAATTATTCAGAGAATTATTCACAACGGCCTGAACGGGATTAAAGCAGGAACCGTCATAAACGGCGACGAAGGAAAGACCGGCTTTTGAATCTCTTCGGGTACGCACCCAACCACGTACGGTGACTTCACTGTCAACCGCGACGCGACCGTGCAGTACGTCCGCTACAGGCACTACGCTCATAAATATCTCTCTATATAGAAGAAGTGAGTTTAAACAGTTCCCCAGACCGGGGTTTTGCTATGTTACTTGCGAGTCGCAAGGAAACAAGCAAAATCCGGCGGGACGGCAGATTTATTACAGCAGAAGCGGGGCGCGTCAACGCCCCGATAAAGCGGGGATTAGCTGGCTTTTTTCACCAGCGGCAGATCGAAGGCTTTGCGCAGGGCTCTGACGAAGGCTTGATCCTGACAAATCGTTTTGCCCGGACTGTCGGAGAGTTTCGCCACCGGCTTGCCGTTACATTCCACCAGTTTGATAACGATATTAAGCGGCGTGACGCCGGGAATATCGCAGGTCAGGCGTGTGCCGATGCCAAACACCACGCCGGCGCGCTGGCCAAAGTGGCGATAGAGCGCCAGCGCCTTATCCAGAGTAAGGTTGTCGGAGAAAACCAGCGTTTTGCTGTGCGGATCAATGCCCAGCTTTTCATAATGGGCCAGCGCTTTTTCGCCCCACTCGACGGGATCGCCCGAATCGTGGCGCAGCCCCTGATAGCGGCTGGCGAAATTAACGCCGAAGTCGCGCAGGAAAGCGTCCATGGCGATACAGTCGGTAAGCGCGATGCCAAGCTGGCCGTCATATTCGTCGAGCCACGCCTGCAGCGCCGCGCGCTGGCTGTTGGCCAGCACCGGGCTGATCTGCTGAAAGGCCTGAAACCACTCGTGCGCCTGGGTGCCGACCGGCGTCAGCTCCAGGCGGCGCGCCAGATCATAATTGCTGGTGCCGATAAGCCAGGGAAAATCCTGCTTCAGCGTGGCGACGATGGCGTGCTGCACATCGCCAGAAAAACGGCGACGCGTGCCGAAATCCATCAGGCGAAAGCGCGACATATCGATATCGGAAACCTCGCGGCGAAAAGCGCTCAGCTTCTGCTGCAGATGATCGACCGCCTGTTGCGCGCCGGTATGCGGCGAACGGTGGCGGTGCACCACCTCGCTGATCAGCGCCAGTAGCGGCACCTCCCATAAGATGACTTCGCGCCAGGGGCCGGTGATACGGATATCAAGATGGCCGTCGCGGTTACGTACCTGCACCTGTTCGGGGTTGTAACGAAAATCGCGCAGCCAGTTAAGGTAGTCAGACTGGAAGAAGGGCAGGCTGGACAGATACGTATATTCGTCATCGGTCAGCGCAAGCGTCTGCATGGCGTTAACGGCCTCGCGAATCTCATTCGCATAGAGACCGAGCAGATCGTCGCCGCGGCAACGAAACTCAGCCGCCACCGTGACATCGTGGTAACGGTGAAAGACGGCTTGCTGCATATGAAGCTTGTAAGCGTCAGTATCCAGCAGTGAAGTCAGTATCGGGGAAGCATGTCCTGTCATGGTGCGTTTCAGCATCCTGTTCGGCGGCGCAGAGCCCGGTGTGTAAAAGTCATAAAGACGCAGGAGTATAAATCAGTAACTGCGGCTGATCACAGCATATTTCAAGCCCGCAGGTCGAGGGTAAAACGTGCCGTTGTTAATGAATTGTAGCTATTTATGGCGAGACATGCATTGTACATGGCAAGCTAAAGGCAACGCGCTTAGACTTTGGCGGTAAACCTATAACAATGCGAGACGGAATATGACGCAACAGCCCCAAATTAAATATCGCCACGACTATCGTGCGCCGGATTACACCATCACCGATATCGATCTGACCTTTGCGCTCGACGCCGCCACGACGCGCGTCACCGCAATCAGCCAGGTTAAACGGCTCGGCGATGCGCAGGCTGAGCTGCGTCTTGATGGCGAAGCGTTGACCCTGATTTCCATTGAAGTGGACGGCTCGCCCTGGAGCGCCTGGCGCCAGGAAGAGGGGGCGCTGGTGCTGAGTCAGCTGCCGGCCCAGTTCCAGCTTAAGATCGTCAACGATATTCATCCCGATAAAAACACCGCGCTGGAAGGGCTTTACCAGTCTGGCGAAGCGCTCTGCACCCAGTGCGAAGCCGAAGGCTTCCGTCATATAACCTGGTATCTGGATCGCCCTGACGTGCTGGCGCGCTTCACCACGACCATTATCGCCGACGAGGCGCGCTATCCTTACCTGCTCTCTAACGGCAACCGCATCGACGGCGGCAAAACAGAGCAGGGCAAGCACTGGGTAAAATGGCAGGATCCCTTCCCGAAACCCTGTTATCTCTTTGCGCTGGTGGCGGGTGATTTCGACGTGCTGCGCGACAGCTTTAAAACCCGTTCCGGCCGCGACGTCGCGCTGGAGATCTTTGTCGACCGCGGCAATCTGGATCGCGCCGACTGGGCGATGACCTCGCTGAAGAACAGCATGAAGTGGGACGAGGAGCGTTTCGGCCTGGAGTATGACCTCGACATCTTTATGATCGTCGCCGTCGATTTCTTCAATATGGGCGCGATGGAGAACAAAGGCCTGAACGTCTTTAACTCCAAATATGTGCTGGCGAAGGCGGAAACCGCGACCGACAAAGACTACCTCGGCATTGAAGCGGTTATCGGCCACGAATATTTCCATAACTGGACCGGCAACCGCGTCACCTGCCGCGACTGGTTCCAGCTCAGCCTGAAAGAGGGCCTGACCGTATTCCGCGATCAGGAGTTCAGCTCCGATCTCGGCTCGCGCGCGGTCAACCGCATCGATAACGTACGCGTGATGCGCGGCGCACAGTTCGCCGAAGATGCCAGCCCGATGGCGCACCCGATCCGCCCGGATCAGGTCATGGAGATGAATAACTTCTACACCCTGACCGTGTACGAAAAGGGATCGGAAGTGATCCGCATGATGCATACGCTGCTCGGCGAGGAGAATTTCCAGAAAGGGATGCAGCTCTATTTTGAGCGCCACGACGGCAGCGCGGCGACCTGTGACGACTTTGTGCAGGCGATGGAGGATGCTTCCAACGTCGATCTGTCGCAGTTCCGCCGCTGGTACAGCCAGAGCGGCACCCCGGTGCTGACGGTACGCGACGACTACAACCCAGAGCTGGAGCAGTACACGCTGCATGTCACGCAGCACACGCCGCCGACCGCCGATCAGAAAGAGAAGCTGCCGCTGCATATTCCGCTTGATATCGAACTCTACGACAACGAAGGCAAGGTGATCCCACTGCAGCATAACGGCCATCCGGTGCACCACGTTCTCAACGTGACCGAAGAGTTCCAGACCTTTATCTTCGATAACGTCTACTTCCAGCCGGTGCCGTCGCTGCTGCGTGAATTCTCCGCGCCGGTGAAGCTGGACTATAAGTGGAGCGACGCCCAGCTGACCTTCCTGATGCGCCATGCGCGCAACGACTTCGCGCGCTGGGATGCGGCGCAGAGCCTGCTGGCAACCTATATTCGCCTTAACGTGGCGCGCCATCAGCAGGGTCAGCCGCTGTCGCTGCCGCTGCACGTCGCCGACGCCTTCCGTGCGGTTCTGCTGGACGAAGGCCGCGATCCGGCGCTGACTGCGCTGATCCTGACGTTGCCGAGCGAGAATGAGATCGCCGAGCTGTTTGAGGTAATCGATCCGCAGGCGATCGCCACGGTGCGCGAAGCGCTGCTGCGCACGCTGGCTACCGAACTGGCGGACGAATTCTTCGCCGTCTACAACGCCAATCAGCAAAGCGAATACCGCATTGAGCACGACGCGATGGGACAGCGCGCCCTGAAGAATATCTGTCTGAGCTATCTGGCGTTCGGCGACGTTGAGCTGGCGGATAAACTGGTACAGACGCAGTACCATCAGGCGAATAATATGACGGACGCGCTGGCGGCGCTGGCGGCTTCGGTCGCGGCTCAGCTGCCGTGCCGCGACGCGCTGCTGGCGCACTATGACGAGCGCTGGCATCGGGATGGTCTGGTGATGGACAAGTGGTTTATGTTGCAGGCTACCAGCCCGTCGCTGGATGCGCTGTCAAAAGTGCGCGAGCTGCTGCATCACCGTTCGTTCACCATGAGCAACCCTAACCGCATCCGTGCGCTGATCGGCGCGTTCGCCTCCGGCAATCCGTCGGCGTTCCACGCCAAAGATGGCAGCGGCTATCAGTTCCTGGTTGAGATGCTGACCGATCTCAATACCCGCAACCCGCAGGTGGCGGCGCGCATGATTGAGCCGCTGATCCGTCTGAAGCGTTACGACGCCGATCGCCAGGCGTTGATGCGTCAGGCGCTGGAAACGCTGAAAGGACTGGATAAGCTCTCAGGCGATCTCTATGAGAAGATCACCCGGGCGCTGAACGCGTAAACAGCAAAGGCGGGTCAATCCCGCCTTTTTGTTAGCCAGCCGTACTTACCTTAACGCTGGTGGGCGTAGCGCACCGGCTGATCGCCTTCGCTGCGGCGCATCACGCGATCCAGCACTTCCGCCTCCAGCTCCGCCAGCCTGACCGATCCGCGGCGACGCGGACGCGGCAAATCGACCAGTAAATCGAGCCCTATCTGACCCTCTTCGATCAGCAGCACGCGATCCGCCATCGCCACGGCTTCGCTGACGTCATGCGTCACCAGCAGCACGGTAAAGTGGTGCTGTTGCCATAACGATTCGATTAGCCCCTGCATTTCGATACGCGTCAGCGCATCCAGCGCGCCGAGCGGCTCGTCGAGCAGCAGCAGACCTGGACGATGAATCAACGCGCGCGCCAGCGCCACGCGCTGCTTCTGTCCGCCGGAAAGCGCGGCGGGCCATTCGTTCGCACGCTCCGCCAGCCCGACCGCCTCCAGCGCTTCAAGCGCCGCGCCGCGCCATCCGCGTCCTTTCAGCCCAAGGCCGACATTATCAATCACGCGCTTCCAGGGCAGCAGACGCGCATCCTGAAACATCAGTCGGGTGTCTTCGCGCGCCGTCTGCAGCGGCGCGTTGCCCGCCAGCAGCTCGCCCCGGGTGGTTTGCTCCAGCCCCGCCAGCAGGCGCAGCAGCGTACTCTTGCCGCAGCCGCTGCGGCCGACCACCGCGACAAACTGGCCGGAAGGAATATGCAGATCGATATTGTTCAGGATGGTGCGGTTGCCGTACTGCTTGCTGACGCCGTTGACGCCGACCGGCGTGCCGGCATTGAGCCGCGCCGGAGAGAGTGTATTGCTCATGCGTTCTCCTCCTTCAGTTGCCAGGCTGGATGCCAGCGCAGCCAGACGCGCTCCAGCAGCAGGGCGGCGACATCCGCCAGTTTGCCGAGCAGTGCGTAAAGAATAATGGCGACAACCACCACGTCGGTTTGCAGGAATTCACGGGCGTTCATCGCCAGATAACCGATGCCCGAGTTGGCGGAGATGGTCTCGGCGACGATCAGCGTCAGCCACATCAGGCCGAGCGCGAAACGCACGCCGACCATAATTGAGGGCAGGGCGCCAGGCAGGATCACCTGAATAAACAGGCTCCAGCCCGACAGGCCATAGCTGCGCGCCATCTCCACCAGGCCGCGATCGATATTGCGGATGCCGTGGTAGGTATTCAGGTAGATCGGGAACAGCGTGCCAAGCGCCACCAGGAAGATCTTCGCCGCTTCGTCAATGCCGAACCAGAGGATCACCAGCGGGATCAGCGCCAGATGCGGCACGTTGCGCAGCATCTGCACCGAGGTATCCAGCAGCCGTTCGCCAAGACGTGAGGTGCCGGTGATCAATCCCAGAATCAGCCCGATAGAGCCGCCGATGCTGAAGCCGATCAGCGCGCGCCAGCCGCTAATGGCAAGGTGCTGCCACAGCTCGCCGCTGGCGGCCAGATTCCAGAACGTGATAACGATATTTTCCGGCGATGGCAGAATACGCGTCGAAAGCAGCCCGGTCTGGGAGGCAATTTGCCAGATCACCACCAGCAGCGCAGGGAAAATCCAGGGCACCAGCTGATTGGTAATGCGTTTGGTGGTTTTCGCCATCATCTCTTCCTCAGCTCTGCGATACTTTCTGCGGGCGGAAATCGTTGGCGACGGTTTCGCCAAACGCCTGAACGTCGCGCGGTTGCGGGATCGACGGCACGTTCAGATCCAGATGCGGGAAGAGCAGCTCGCCGACGCGATACGCCTCTTCCAGATGCGGATAGCCTGACAGGATAAAGGTCTCAATGCCGAGATCGGCATACTCCTGCATGCGCGCGGCAACGGTCGGGCCGTCGCCAACTAATGCCGTACCTGCGCCGCCGCGCACCAGACCCACGCCCGCCCACAGGTTCGGACTAATCTCCAGCCGATCGCGACGTCCGCCGTGCAGCGCCGCCATGCGCTGCTGGCCGACCGAATCGGTACGGGCGAACGCGGCCTGCGCTTTCGCGATGGTGGCGTCGTCCAGATGGGCGATCAGACGGTCGGCGGCGCGCCAGGCCTCTTCATTGCTCTCGCGGACAATCACATGCAGACGAATGCCGAAGCGTACCTTGCGGCCCTGTGCTTCCGCTTTGGCGCGTACCTGGTCGATTTTCTCTTTAACCAGTGCAGGTGGTTCGCCCCAGGTCAGATAGACATCGACCTGCTCGGCGGCCAGATCCTGCGCCGGTTCGGACGATCCGCCGAACCAGAGCGGAGGCCGCGGCTGTTGTACCGGGTCGAACAGCAGACGCGCGCCGCGCACTTTAACGTACTTCCCGGCGTAATCGACCGTTTCGCCTTGCAGTACGCGCCGCCAGACGCGGGTAAATTCCGCCGACTCTACATAGCGCTCATGGTGATCCAGAAACAGACCGTCACCTGCCAGCTCTTCCGGATCGCCGCCGGTAACCAGATTGAACAGTGCACGGCCATTGGAGAGGCGATCCAGCGTCGCAGCCTGGCGCGCCGCCTGTGTAGGTGAAATCACGCCGGGACGCAGCGCCACCAGAAAGCGCAGGCGCTGCGTGACCGGGATCAGCGAGGCGGCCACCAGCCAGGCGTCTTCGCAGGAACGGCCGGTCGGGATCAGTACGCCGCCGAAGCCCAGGCGATCGGCGGCCTGCGCAATCTGCTGCAAATAGCCATAGTCGACCGGACGCGCCCCTTCAGAGGTGCCAAGATAGTGTCCGTCGCCGTGCGTCGGGAGAAACCAGAATACGGATAAGCTCATTATTCACTCCTTACTTATGGGGCGCCGGGATGCCAGATGCGATCGGCAATCGTCAGTTTTACCGGCATCAGATGGCGGCTATAAAAGAGATCGGCGGTATGCTGCTGCGCCGCTGCGGTTTGCTCGCTGACCGGCGAAATGCGGGTCGGCGGACGATGATCGAGATAGCTGGCGATAACCGGTTTCGGCAGGCCCATGGCAGCCGCCAGTAGATCGATGCTCTGCTGGCGCTGACTGAGCGTCAGCGCATCGGCCTGGCTAAAGGTATCCAGCACCTGCTGAATGAACGCACCGTTCTGTTCGGTGAACTTACGCGTCGCCAGATAGAAAGAGCCGGTCAGATTAAGTCCGCTGCCGTCGGCCAGCACGCGCACGTGGCCCTGCTGCAGCGCGGCGGAGTAGTAGGGGTCCCAGATAGCCCAGGCATCTACATCGCCCTGCTGAAAGGCGGCGCGCGCATCGGCGGGCGTCAGATAAACCGGCTGGATATCGCTAAAGCTCAGCCCTTCACGCTGCAGGGCGCGCAGCAGCAGGTTGTGCGAGCTGGAACCCTTCTGGAATGCGACTTTTTTCCCTTTAAGATCGGCGACGCTTTTCAGCGGGCTGTTTTTCGCCACCAGAATCACTTCAGCCTGGGGTTTAGGCGGCTCCGATCCGACATAGAGCAGATCGGCGCCTGCCGCCTGGGCAAACAGCGGCGGAATATCGCCGGTACTGCCCAAATCGATACTGTCGACGTTCAACGCTTCCAGCATCTGCGGACCGGCAGGGAATTCGATCCACTGAATCCTGGTGTGAGGAAACCGCTGCTCCAGCAGCCGGTGCGATTTTGCCAGCACCATGCTGACGGAGCCTTTCTGGTAGCCGATGCGGATCTGCGCGGGGGCGTCCGCCGCCTGCGTCTGCAGGCTCAGCACAGCGAGGGCGGCAAGTAGCCAGCTGGTTATCCTTTTCATCCCGGTTCCTTTTCTTAAACAGCCTGAGCCAGAGGATTATGATGGCGACTTAACGCCAGCCAGAACGCCTCGACCGCCTCGTCCAGCCGATGCGCCAGCGCCGCCTGCAGCTCCGGCTGACGGTCGTAATGGGTGATCTGATGGTCTTCGGCAAAGACGCCGTGCAGGATCTCCTGCGCCTTCAGGGCATTCAGCACCGGCTTCAGGGCATAATCGACCGCGAGCATATGGGCTACGCTGCCGCCGCTGGCGAGCGGCAGCACCACTTTGTGTTCCAGTGCGCGTTCTGGCAGGAGATCGAGCAACGTTTTCAGCGCGCCAGAGAAAGAAGCTTTATAAACTGGCGTGGCGACTATCACGCCATCAGCGGCGAGCAAATCTTCACGTAACGCCAGCAGCGCCGGGGCATCAAAGCGCGCGTTGATCAGATCGTCTGGCTCAAAGTTCTGAATATTCCAGGGGATCACCTCAACGCCACGCGCTTCCAGCGCGCGCTGGCACAGGGTAAGCAGCGAAGTCGAACGTGACGGGAAACGCGGGCTGCCAGCTAGCGTAATAACTCGCATCGTTACTCCTTATAACTGAAAGTTATTGATTAGCTATTGTTGAGAACTGATGGTCACATCCTGACAGAGCAGGGAGGAGGGCTTAAATGATTTATCCGGCAATCTAAAGGCGAAATATGCAAAACGGGTCGCTTTGCTCATAAAAGCTGCGGCAGGGGCGGGCAGGAGAGTTACGAATAGTCCTAAAAGGCTGCAACAGATCCAGATGGATAGTTTATAGCGACTAAACAAATAGCAGTAAAAGTATCTCTATTTTGCTTGTCGTGGAGGGTTTAATTACACACATCCTGCTGAGTAATAGAAAAACGACCTTTGCCGGAACGCTGCATTTCGCTTGAGCGCAGTTCAATTTCGTAAAAGCCGCATTCTGCCTGGCTCAGATGGGTCATTTATCGGAATATAGCTATGTCTGCGCACGCTGATTATGATGAGTAATTTTCATTTAATGGTAATAAAATATTCATAATGAAACGCTTTGTGACCTTTTTTACTTTTATAAATAAAATGTGCAGCGCCAGAAGAGTTAAGCGACATAAAGTAACAGCCGCGCTTTTCACCAGATACTTTACCGCGCATGATAGGTCAGGCCAGGGTAAGGAATCTGAATAAAAGGCTGGCCCTGTTAATAGAAAAAATCTTCTGCCTATACTACTCAACCATGCAGAGTTTAGCTGTTTGCGCTTTTTATTAATATTTTTGCGCCATGCTTTAACGCAATTTTTACAAGTTGTGTAACGCTCGTGCCTTTTCTTTTAATCGACCCTGAGAAAGATGTATGGCAAAGACGCTGTTATCAGTCATTATTCCCACTTATAACGTGGAAAAATATATTGTCGAATGTGTCGACTCCTTGTTGCGTCAGGTTGACGCGCCGACTGAAATTATTATTGTTAACGACAGCTCCACTGACGGTACGCTGGCGCTGGTGCAGCAAAAATATGGTCACCAGCCGCAGGTTCGCATTATCACTACGCCTAACGGCGGCGCGGGCAAGGCGCGCGATACCGGCATCGAGGCCGCGCAAGGGGAGTTTCTTTTCTTCTGCGATCCAGACGATATCGTGCCGGAAGGCTTCGTTGCAGAGCTGCAGCAGGTGACAACCGCGCACCCCGACGTCGATCTCTTTTGCTTTAGTTCGCAGATGTTTGAAGATGGCCGGGAAAATGTCACCCGACCTAAAGTGCGTCACGATCAATTCGGCCTGCAGTCACCGCAGCAGGTATTGTCGCGTCTGCTGAATAATGGCTCTTATACTTCCGCAGCCTGGAACTATGCGGTGAAAAAGAGCGTTGTCGAGCAACACAAACTGCGGTTTATCGATCGCGTGCATGAAGATCATAAATTCACGCTGTCAGTGTTTATTCATACGAATCGCGCCTGGGTTAGCCAGCATGTTTACTATCGCCAGCGCGTGCGCAGCGGCTCCCTGACCAACAGCCGCAAAAATGATGACTATTTCCTGCAGCGCTACAACGCCTTTATTCAGACCTACGGCATTCTTAAGAATAATCTGGATAATTCGCCGCTGAAGGCGCAGCTGGAAAAAGCCTATTTAATGCACTCGTTCCGCCTGATGATTTACCTGTCGCTCTACAACGGCACGCCGGTACCGGAATATGTCATCAACGCCATTCGCTTTATGGGCGGCAAGTTTAAGCCAGATAACGCCAAAGAGTGGCTGCTTATAAATCGTCCGCGTATGTTCATCCTGCTGCAAAAATATAAAGTTACAAAAGAGCTGAAAAAAGCCGCCTGATTTTTTCACTCACATTAGGTCGCCTGCTTACCTGGCTTTATTCATTGCGGATAAATGTTATTTTATATACAAATTTATCCCGTATCAGGTCAGATTAAATCTGGCGCTCAGCGCCAGAGATAAATTTAAGACTATGTCTGGTAGGCAGGTCCGATGATGTGTGCCACGCTTGTGGCCTCCGAGAAAATTGCCCAGATACAATCATACATATGTCAATTAAACGTAACGCGATCGCCAATTATGTCGGTCAGATTTACCTGACGCTGTCAGGCATTCTGGTCGTGCCGCTTTATATTCAACATCTAGGGATGGAAGCTTACGGGTTAGTGGGTTTTTTCTCGATTCTGTTAACCTGGCTCCAGCTGCTCGACGCCGGCGTGTCGACGACCCTGATGCGCGAAGCGGCGCGCTATCGCGCCAACCAGGCTGAGTTTATCTGGTTTCCGGCGCTCTTTTCCGCCCTGTCGAAATTCTTCCTTATCTCCACGCTTATCCTGGTGGTGATTGGCTGGCTGGCAACGCCCTGGATCGCCCATAACTGGCTGGACGCGCGCCATCTGCCTTCTGCGGATGTCACCATCGCCGTCGCCATTATGGTGATCACCGCGGCTATCCGCTGGCGCACCAGCCCCTATCGCAGCGTCATTGTCGGCTTTGAGCATCAGGTGTGGCTTAACGGCGTCAACCTGATCATCGTGACGCTGCGTACCTTTGGCGCGGTACTGGTGATCCAGCTCTTTTCTAACCCGGTGCTGAGCTTCTTTATCTGGCAGCTGGCGGTGTCGATAGTGGAAGCGGTCTGTCTGATTTCCAAATCCTATCAGCTGGTGCCCGCCGCCGCGCGCAAGCAGAAGCACGAAAATTTAAAGACGGTGTTAAAGCCGTTTATCCGCTTTGCGCTGAGCGCGGCGTTCGCCAGCGCTATCTGGACCTTTATTTCGCAAATTGACCGCCTGGTGCTGTCGAAAACGCTGCCGCTGAGCGCCTACGGCTCCTTTACCGTCGTCGCCACCGCCGCGACCGGCATTATTCTGCTCAGCAGCCCGATTATGCAGGCGATCGTGCCACGCATGACCGGCATCAAGACGCGTAAAGAGGGCGATGCTGAATCCCTGACGCTTTATCGCTATACGACTCAGGCGGTAGCGATCTTTATGGCGCCGCTCAGCATTACTATCGCTATGTTCGCTACGCCGCTGCTCTGGGCCTGGACGCAGAACGAGCAGGTCGTGACGGATATGTCGTTTGTGCTCAGCCTTTATGCGCTGGGAAGCGGCGTACAGGCGATTTGCGGTTTGCTTTACCATCTGCAATACGTCAACGGCAATCTTAAGCTGCACCTTAAGGGCTTCACCTGCTTCGCGGTGATCCTGGTCCCGCTGAATATCTGGGCGGCAATTCATTATGGCGCGCAGGGCACCGGCTGGCTGTGGCTGGGGCAGAACATTTTCTATCTGGCTGGCTGGGCATGGCTGGTGCACCGCCGCTTCGCGCCAGGCATTCACTTTACGTGGCTGACCCGCGACGTGCTGCTGATCTGGGCGGTCGCGGCGCTGATCGCCTGGCTCTGCACTTTCTTGCCCATCGAGTGGAACCAGAACCGCTGGCTCAATCTGCTGTGGCTTGGCCTGATCGGTCTGGTTAACCTTTCAGTTTGCTGTCTGCTGCACAGCATGGTGATTAAACGTCTGCTGCCTGCCCGAGCCAGGAGTTTTAACATTGAGGAAAGAGAATGAGCACACGGAACGCTGACAGCCGCGCTGCGACCATTTCCGTTATCGTACCGAACTGGAACTGCGCGCCATGGCTGCCGGAAGCGATCGATTCGCTGCTGGGGCAGTCCTCTCCGCCGGAGCAGGTCATCGTCATCGACGACGGTTCGACCGATGACAGCATCGCCTTGCTTGAGGCGCTGGCCGCCCGGCATCCGCAGCTGACGCTGCTGCGCGGCGAACGCGGCGGGGTCAGCGCGGCGCGCACGAAAGGACTGGAAGTAGCTACCGGCGACTTTATCTACTTTATGGACGCCGACGATTTCGTCTCCAGCGATCTTTTCGCCGATTTCCGCCGCATGCTGGCGCAGCATCCAGAGATGGAGATGTTCTGCTTCGGCGCGCGTATGTTTACCGATAAACCGGTGGCGGAGCGCCAGTATGAGCAATTCCATCAGCGTCACGTCGACGGCGTCTGGCCAGGCGGCGCCGATACCCTGCGCAGCATGATCCCGCACCGCTCGGCGCATCGCGTATTGTGGAGCAGCATCCTCTCCCGCGACCTTATCGCGCGCACCGGCGTACAGTTTCTGCCGATTCAGAATCATGAAGATGCGCCCTATATGTTCGCGCTCTATATGTCGGCGCGGCAGATTGGTTTTACGCAGAAAAGCTATTACAACAAGCGCTTTATGCCGACCTCGCTGTCGCAGAGCAAGCCCACCTTCTCCTGGGTGGAGAACTACTATATCGCCCGGCGCAGCAGCGAAAGCTTTTTGCGCGAGCAGGGCTTGCCGCCAGAAGAGAAGCTGCTGGACACCTACTATCAGCCGGTGATGTACGGCTGCCTGATAGAGATCCGCAAAAACAATATTCCGGTGCCCGCCTCATGGCACCCGACTATCGATCAGCTGGTGCGCAAGGTGACGCGCGAAAGCAAACGCATCAAACTGCTCTGGTACTACCCGACGCTCTATAGCGGGCTGCAGGCGTGCCGTCGTCTGGCGCGTTATGCCAGCAAGCGCTGAGCGCGATCAATATCTCGTCCCGTCAGTAATTTACTTTTGCGCCAGAGGCCTTTACCATTCTGGCGCACATTTTCCTGTGCACCCTGACAATTCATCGCTTCCGATCTCCAGGAGAGTGCATGCTTTATCCTATCGTCCGACCCGCGCTGTTTAAGCTCGATCCCGAGCGCGCTCATGAACTCACTTTTCAGCAGCTGCGTTTCATCAGCGGCACGCCGCTGGAAGCGCTGATCCGCCAGCGGCTTCCTTCCCGTCCGGTGACCTGCATGGGCTTACGGTTTGATAATGCGCTGGGGCTGGCGGCCGGACTGGATAAAAATGCAGAGTGCATCGACGCCTTCGGAGCGATGGGTTTCGGCTTTGTCGAAGTCGGCACCGTAACGCCGCGCGCCCAGGCGGGCAACGATAAACCGCGCATGTTTCGGCTGGTGGAAGCGGAAGGCATTATCAACCGCATGGGCTTTAATAATCTCGGCGTTGATCATCTGGTAGAGAATGTCAAAAAGGCGCGTTTCAAGGGTATCCTCGGCATTAATATCGGTAAAAATAAAGACACGGCAGTAGAAAATGGTAAAGAAGATTACCTGATCTGCATGGAGAAAGTTTATGCCCATGCCGGCTATATCGCGGTAAATATCTCCTCGCCTAATACGCCAGGATTGCGCACGCTGCAATATGGCGAGGCGCTGGACGATCTGCTGATCTCGATTAAAGCGAAACAGAAAGAGCTGGAGCAGCGTCATCTGAAATATGTGCCGGTGGCGGTAAAAATTGCGCCCGATCTTTCTGAAGAAGAATTAATACAAATTGCCGACAGCCTGGTGCGCCATAATATCGATGGCGTTATCGCGACCAATACCACGCTGGATCGCGCTCTGGTTAACGGGCTGAAATACAGCACGGAAACAGGCGGCCTGAGCGGTCGTCCGGTGCAGTCGCGCAGTACGGCGGTCATCAAGCGGCTGGCGCAGGAGCTGAACGGCGCGCTGCCGATTATCGGCGTCGGCGGCATTGATTCATTAACTGCGGCGCGGGAAAAAATCGCCGCGGGCGCCGCGCTGGTGCAGATTTACTCCGGCTTTATTTATAAAGGGCCGGGATTAATAAAAGATATCGTGACCCATCTCTAAGACATTTCCCATAAAACAGCGCCGGGGGGTTTATTTCTCACTCCGGCTCGTTTATATTTTTTCCCTGTTGTGCGTATTTTCAGCTTTTTTCCCATAAGCGGGGCTTCGCTGAGTCTGTGCAGAGAAACGCGGCGGTTAATGACAAGGCAAATTATGAAAATCAAACCTGATGATAACTGGCGCTGGTATTTTGACGCCGACCATGACCGGATGATGCTGGATCTGGCTGACGGTATGCTTTTCCGCTCTCGTTTTACCCGAAAGATGTTGACGCCGGATGCCTTCAGTCAGACAGGCTTCAGCGTTGACGACGCCGCACTCTATTACACCTTTGAAGAACGCTGCCGCCAGAGCGCGCTAAGCGCGAATCAGCGCGCCGAGCTGACGCTCAACGCGCTGGTGGCGAAACGTTTTCTGAAGCCGCTGATGCCAAAAAGCTGGCACTTTACCGCCTGGACCTGCGTGCTGCAGCCTGAAGCTGGCGACATGGTGGAAGTAACGCTGGCGGACAACGGCGAGCAGGCGCGACTGCTGGCGGTAGAAAGCGGCGGCAACGCCACGCTCTGTCTGCTGGCGCAGCCTACGCTCACGCTGGCGGGCAAACAGATGGTGTTGGGCGACGCCATTAAAATCATGAACGACCGCCTGCTGCCGCACCACGCGGACAGCGCGCCGCGCTTCGCTTACGCGGTGTAACCCTTACACCAGTTCAATATCGCCAGCCGGAATACAGCTGCAGCTCAGAATAGTGCCGTCGTCGCGAATGGCGCTTTTCTTTAACGCCTTCACCTTGCCCGAAACCAGCGTCACCTTACAGCTGCCGCATAAGCCCGCACGGCAGGAGTAGGGTATTTTAAATCCCTGCATCTCCAGCTGCTCCAGCAGCACCTGCTGGTTATCCCCCTGAAACGTCTGACCTTGCCAGGTAACAGTGACGTCTGCTTTGGTTTGCTGCTGTGGCTTAAGCGTTTCCACCACCGCACCTGGCCCATAGGCGCGCGGCGTATGGCGCGCCAGCACGTTTACCTCATCGCCGACGCGTACGATGCCGCTGCTGCGCGCAATTAAATTCAGGCCGAAGTCGATATCGCCGCTGTTATCCTGCGCGCTGCGGAAACCCTGCAGCGTTTTTAACGGCTCGCCGTCTGGATGTTTGCGGCCGCTTTCGGTGCCGACAGTGGTAAAGACGCAGCGGCTGCAGGGCTTGGGCACGTCAAATATGATGCTGCCAATCTGTACCGTCGCCCAGCTGTCTTCATCCCAGGCTGGCGCGCCGTTAACGATCAGATTGGCGCGAAACTGCTCGGCGCGCACGCTGGCCGGGCAGCGCTGCTGCAAATCCTGCAGCGAGGCGTTATTGACCAGCAGAAAGGGGTAGCCGTCGGCGAAGCCCAGCGGCACGTCAGTAAAGTTTTTTACCCGACGCGACGGCTGCGGGCCGATCCAGCGCAGCTGCACCGGGCGCGGAAAAAAGGCGCTCAGCCAGGCGTTGATGGCATCGGGCGCAATGCGTGCGGTGAAATGGTTGCCCCATACTTCGGTCGGCTGTTCCTGCCCGACGAAATCGCTGAAGCGGATCATCGCCTGGCTGCCGTCGGGCGCCTGAAGCGAGAGGCCGTCAGCCAGCAGCGCCGGGGTAAACCGCACCATCTCCGGGTACTGGCGCGCGGTAATAAAAGTGCCGTCCAGCGCCGTCACCATAAAAATACGGTCGAACGCCAGTCCGCTCTCCAGCACCTGCGCATGCGAGAGGTGGATACCGCGCATCGATTTAACCGGGTGAATAAACAGACGGGACAGCGTAAGCATGGTGATCTCCAGGGAAACGGGCGCGCGCGGCAAAAGAAGCTAACTTTATGATACATGGCGTCGGGACGCTATAGCCTCGTTATCGGACTGGTTGCAGCCGCGAGCGCGCTGCTTTCCAACAATGCCGCTTATTTAGGGTATAATGCGCAGCAATTTTCTCAAGAGTAATAGTGACGATATGAATTCTCTCTTTGCCAGTACGGCGCGTGGGCTCGAAGAGCTGTTGAAAAGTGAGCTGGACGCGCTGGGCGCGCAGGATCTGCAGGTGGTACAGGGAGGCGTTCATTTTGAAGCCGATGACCGTACGATGTATCAGAGCCTGCTGTGGAGCCGCCTGGCGTCGCGTATTTTGCTGCCGCTCGGTGAATTCGGCGTCTACAGCGATCTCGATCTCTACGTCGGCGTACAGAGCATCGACTGGACCGAACTGTTCGGCAGTCAGCATACCTTCGTGGTGCACTTCAGCGGCACCAACGAATCGATCCGCAACAGCCAGTTTGGCGCACTAAAAGTGAAGGACGCGATTGTCGACTCCTTCACCCGTCAGAAACTGCCGCGTCCCAATGTGGATCGCGAGCAGCCGGATATCCGCATCAACGTCTGGCTGAATAAAGATCGCGCCAGCATCGCGCTCGATTTGAGCGGCGATGCGCTGCATCAGCGCGGCTATCGCCAGCAGACCGGGCAGGCGCCGCTGAAAGAGAACCTGGCGGCGGCGATTGTACTGCGCTCCGGCTGGCAACCGACCACGCCGCTGCTCGACCCTATGTGCGGCTCAGGCACGCTGCTGATCGAGGCGGCGCTGATCGCCTGCGATCGCGCGCCGGGCCTGCTGCGCAGCCGCTGGGGTTTTACCCACTGGCGGCAGCATAACGACGCGCTGTGGCGCGAGGTGAAAGGCGAGGCGCAGCAGCGCGCGCGCGCCGGCACCGCCGCCGCTCAGGCGCGTTTCTTCGGCTATGACAGCGACGGCCGCGTGCTGGAGTGGGCGCAGGCTAACGCACGCCGCGCCGGCGTCGCCGATCTCTTTACCTTTGCGCGCCAGGATGTTCTGCAGCTGAAAAACCCGCTGCCTGGCGAGCAGCACGGTACCGTGTTGAGCAACCCGCCTTACGGCGAACGCCTGGAGAGCGAACCCGCGCTGATCGCTTTGCACAGCCAGCTCGGCCGTATTATGAAGCAGCACTTCGGCGGCTGGAAACTATCGCTGTTCAGCGGGTCGCCTGAGCTGCTGAGCTGTCTGCAGTTGCGCGCAGAGCGTCAGTTCAAAGCGAAAAACGGCCCTATCGAATGCGTGCAGAAAAACTATCAGCTGGCGGAAACCAGCGGTGAAAACGGCGCGCAGATTGCCGAGGATTACGCTAACCGCCTGCGTAAGAACCTGAAGAAACTGGAAAAGTGGGCGCGCCAGGAGGGGATCGCATGTTATCGCCTCTATGACGCCGACCTGCCGGAATATAATGTGGCGGTCGATCGCTACGGCGAATGGGTGGTGGTGCAGGAGTACGCGCCGCCGAAAACCATCGACGCCGCTAAAGCGCGCCAGCGTCTGTTTGACGTGATCGGCGCGACGCTTAGCGTGCTGGAGCTGCCGGCTAACCGTCTGGTGCTGAAAACGCGCGAGCGGCAGAAAGGTAAAAATCAGTATCAGAAACTGGGCGAGAAGGGCGATTTCTTCGAGGTGCAGGAGTATAACGCGCGTCTGCTGGTCAACCTGACGGATTACCTTGATACCGGGCTGTTCCTCGATCACCGGATTGCGCGCCATATGCTGGGCAAAATGAGTAAGGATAAAGATTTCCTTAACCTCTTCTCCTATACCGGCACCGCCAGCGTGCATGCCGGGTTAGGGGGCGCGCGCAGCACGACGACAGTAGATATGTCGTGTACCTATCTGGAGTGGGCCGAGCGCAACCTGCGCCTCAACGGGCTGACCGGTCGTCAGCACCGCCTGATGCAGGCCGACTGCCTGAGCTGGCTGCGTGAAAGCGACGAGACGTTCGATCTGATCTTTATCGATCCGCCGACCTTCTCTAACTCCAAACGTATGGAAGAGGACTTCGACGTGCAGCGCGATCACATTATGCTGATGCGCAACCTGAAACGCCTGCTGCGCGCGGGCGGCACCGTGATGTTCTCTAACAATAAACGCGGCTTTAAGATGGATCTTGAAGGGCTGGCGTCGCTGGGCCTGAAGGCGCAGGACATTACCCAGAAAACCCTGTCGCAGGATTTTGCCCGCAACCGTCAAATTCATAACTGCTGGCTGATTACTCACGCCGGTAAGGAATAAGTTCAGATGTCATTAATCAGTATTCACGGCGCTTACCTCTCCTTCAGCGATGCGCCGCTGCTCGACAATACCGAGCTGCATATCGAAGAAAACGAACGCGTCTGTCTGGTCGGCCGTAACGGCGCAGGCAAATCTACCCTGATGAAGATCATTAACGGGGAGCAGCCGCTGGATGACGGTCGCATCATCTTTGAACAGGACCTGGTGGTGGCGCGTCTGCAACAGGACCCGCCGCGCAATATTACCGGCTCGGTATATGACTTTGTGGCGGAAGGGGTGGAAGAACAGGCCGAACACCTCAAGGCCTACCATGCCATTTCGCATGCGGTAATGCTCGATCCCAGCGAGAAAAACCTTAATGAGATGGGACGTCTGCAGACCATTCTGGATCATCATAATCTGTGGCAGCTGGAGAGCCGTATCAACGACGTGCTGCAGCAGATCGGCCTGCAGCCTGATACCGAGCTGTCGTCGCTGTCGGGCGGCTGGCTGCGTAAAGCGGCGCTGGGCCGCGCGCTGGTGAGCAACCCGCGCGTGCTGCTGCTGGACGAACCGACCAACCACCTCGATATCGAAACCATTGACTGGCTGGAGACCTTCCTGAAGACCTTCAGCGGCAGCATCGTCTTTATTTCCCATGACCGCTCGTTTATCCGCAATATGGCAACGCGTATCGTCGACCTCGATCGCGGCAAGCTGGTCTCCTGGCCGGGCAATTACGATCTCTACCTGGAAGGGAAAGAGGAGGCGTTGCGCGTCGAAGAGATGCAGAATGCCGAATTCGACCGCAAGCTGGCGCAGGAAGAGGTGTGGATCCGTCAGGGCATCAAGGCGCGCCGCACCCGTAACGAGGGGCGCGTCCGGGCGCTGAAAGCGCTGCGCCGCGAACGCTCTGAGCGCCGCGAAGTGATGGGCAAAGCCAATATGCAGGTGGGCGAAGCCTCGCGTTCAGGCAAGATTGTCTTCGAGCTGGAGCACGTCAACTATGGCGTGGGCGGCAAGACGCTGGTGCACGACTTCTCCGCGCAGGTGCAGCGCGGCGACAAAATCGCCCTGATTGGCCCGAACGGCTGCGGCAAAACCACGCTGCTGCGCCTGATGCTGCAGCAGCTGAAAGCCGACAGCGGCCAGGTGCACAGCGGTACCAAGCTGGAAGTGGCCTACTTCGATCAGCATCGCGCCGAGCTTGATCCGGACCGGACCGTGATGGATAACCTGGCCGAAGGCAAGCAGGAGGTGATGGTCAACGGCAAGCCGCGCCATGTGCTCGGCTATCTGCAGGACTTCCTGTTTCATCCGAAACGCGCCATGACGCCAGTGCGCGCCCTCTCCGGCGGCGAGCGCAACCGTCTGCTGCTGGCGCGTCTCTTCCTGCGTCCCAGCAACCTGATGATCCTCGATGAACCGACCAACGACCTCGACGTCGAAACCCTCGAGCTGCTGGAAGAGCTGATCGACGGCTATCAGGGCACCGTACTGCTGGTGAGCCACGATCGTCAGTTCGTCGATAACACCGTTACCGAATGCTGGATTTTCGAAGGCAACGGCGAAATCGGCAGCTTCGTAGGCGGCTATCACGATGCGCAGCAGCAGCGCGCAGCCTATAAGCAGCAGAAAAGCGCTCAGGCAAGCAAGCCTGCCGCTGCGGCGAAACCGGCGGAAAAAAGTGACGCCGCGAAACGCGGCGGCGGCAAACTCAGCTATAACCTGACGCGCGAGCTGGAACAGCTGCCGCAGAAGCTGGAATCGCTTGAAACGCGCATCGGCGAACTGCAGGCAAAAATGAGCCATCCGGATTTCTTCAGCCAGCCGCATGACCAGACCCAGCCGGTGCTGGATGCGCTGGCGCAGACGGAGCAGGAGCTGGAAGCAGCCTTCGCACGCTGGGAAGAGCTGGAAGCGCTGAAAAACGGCGCGTAACCATAAGGGAATCGGGATGTGTTCAGCCGCTGAAAGTCAGGCGTGGATGCTTTGTCCACAGTGCGATTTAATGGTGAAACTGCCGGACGTGCCGCAGGGCAGCCGTGCGTCCTGTCCGCGCTGCCATACGGTGCTGACCGCTAACTGGCCTGAGCCGCGCAAACGCCCAACCGGCTATGCGCTGGCGGCGCTGTTTATGCTGCTGCTGGCGAACCTGTTTCCCTTTATCACCATGAGGGTCGCGGGCCTCAGCAGCCAGATATCGCTGCTGCAGATCCCGAAGGTCATGGTGTCGGAGGATTACAGCAGTCTCGCCACGCTCTTTCTGGCATTTGTCCAGGCGATCCCTGGACTCTGTATGGTGACCATTATTCTGCTGGTCAACCGCATAAAAATGCCGGTAAGCCTGCGGCTGGGGCTGGCGCGCATTCTGTTTCAGCTGCGCAGCTGGGGCATGGCGGAGATCTTTATGGCCGGTGTGCTGGTCAGCTTCGTGAAGCTGATGGCTTACGGCGATATCGGTCTGGAAACCAGCTTCTGGCCCTGGTGTCTGTTCTGCCTGCTGCAGCTGCGCGCTTTTCAGTGTGTGGATCGCCGCTGGCTGTGGGACCAGATCGCGCCGATGCCGCCGCTGCCGCACCTGCCTGAAAAGGGCGTTAGCGGGCTGCAGCAGGGGATGCGCTCCTGTCCCTGCTGCACCGCAATCCTGGCGGCGGATCAGCCCGACTGTCCGCGCTGCGGCGTCATTGCCGCGCCGCGCCGCAAGCACAGCCTGCAGTGGACGCTGGCGCTGCTCTTTACCTCGCTGATGATCTATATCCCCGCTAACCTGTTACCGATTATGGTGACCGAAACTCTGGGCACGCCATATCCGTCTAACATTATGGCGGGCGTGATCCTGCTCTGGAGCGATGGCTCTTATCCGGTGGCGCTGGTTATTTTTATCGCCAGCATTATGGTGCCGTCGCTGAAAATGCTGGCGATTGGCTGGCTCTGCTGGAATGCCAGCGGGCGCGGGCAGCGCGACAGCGAAAAGATGCACCTGATTTATGAAGTGGTCGAATTTGTCGGCCGCTGGTCAATGATAGACGTGTTTGTTATTGCCGTGCTCTCTGCGCTGGTGCGCATGGGGCAACTGATGAATGTTTATCCCGCAACGGGCGCGCTGCTGTTTGCGCTGGTAGTGATCCTGACCATGATCGCCGCTATGACATTTGACCCGCGCCTGACCTGGGATCGCGTACAGGAACACATTACAAAGGAGCCGCGCCTTGACGGAAAGTAACCACGGCCATGCCAAAGTCGACCAGATAAAACGCTGGTCGCCGGTCTGGATTGTCCCCATCGTGACGCTGTTGATCGGCGGATGGATTTTGTTTTATCACTTCAGCCACCTCGGACCCGAAGTGACCCTGATTACGGAAAATGCGGAAGGTATCGAGGCCGGGAAAACCACGATCAAAAGCCGCAGCGTCGATGTAGGCGTTGTGGAAAAAGCGGAGCTGACCGACGATCTGCATCACGTTGAGATCACCGCGCGCCTCAACTCCGGCATGGAAAAGCTGCTGCACGGCGACAGCTATTTTTGGGTGGTGAAGCCGCAGATTGGCCGCGAAGGCGTGACTGGGCTCAATACGCTGCTCTCCGGCGCCTATATTGAGATGCAGCCAGGCACCAAAGAGGAGGCGAAAGAGCGCTATCAGCTGCTTGATGCGCCGCCGCTGGCGCCACCTGATGCGAAAGGTATCCGCATTACGCTCGACAGTAAAAAATCGGGGCAGCTGAACGCCGGCGATCCGGTGTTGTTCCGCGGCTACCGCGTCGGGACGGTGGAAACCAGCACTTTTGATACCGATAAGCGCATGATGACCTATCAGCTCTTTATCGCAGCGCCGTACGATCGGCTGGTGACCACCAATGTCCGTTTCTGGAAGGACAGTGGCATCGCGGTGGATATGTCGGCATCAGGCATGCGGGTCGAGATGGGGTCGCTGACGACGTTGTTCAGCGGCGGCGTCAGCTTTGATGTGCCGGACGGCTGGGATTTAGGCCAGGCCGCAACGAACCACGCGGACTATCATCTGTTCGACGATCAGCGCAGCATCCAGGATTCGCTCTACACCAACCATGTGGATTTCCTGATGTTCTTCACCGATTCGATCCGTGGCCTGCAGGTTGGCGCGCCGGTCGAGTTCCGCGGCATCCGTCTGGGTACGGTCGCGCAGGCGCCCTTTATGACCGAGGGTGTTAATCAGGCATTGAATAACGATTACCGCGTGCCGGTGCTGATCCGCATTGAGCCTGACCGCTTTACCGCCAGACTGGGTCAGGACTTTAATCTGGAGCAACATCTGCAGGACGGCAAAAAACGCGGCCTGCGCGCCTCGTTGAAAACCGGCAACCTGCTCTCCGGCTCGCTCTATATCGATCTCGACTTCTACGATAATGTGCCGCCTTATAAAGGCCCGAACAAAATCGCAGGCTACGAGATTATTCCAACGACCAGCGGCGGCCTGAGTCAGATCCAGCAGAAACTAGTGGCGGCGCTCGACAAGATTAACGCTTTGCCGCTCAACAACGTGGTGACCGAGGCGACCGGTACGCTGAAAGAGAGCCAGCGCACGCTGCGTGAAATGCAGGGCACGCTGAAAAATCTTAATCAGATCACCGCCAGCCCGGCGATGAAAACGCTGCCGGAAGATATGCAGCAAACGCTGCGTGAACTGAACCGCAGTATGAAAGGGCTGCAGCCAGGTTCCCCGGCTTACAACAAGCTGGTGGGTGATATGCAGCGACTCGATCAGGTACTGCGCGAGCTGCAACCGGTATTGAAAACGCTCAATACCAAGAGCAACGCGCTGGTCTTCGAGGCCAAACCGGGTCAGGATCCACAGCCAAAGAGGGCGAAACAGTGAGAAAAGGAGCCGTTTTGTGCGCCGCGCTGCTGTTAAGCGCGTGCAGCAGCACTATCGATAACACCTACTACCAGCTGCCGTCGCAACCGGCGGCTATGCAGGTGCGCAGCGGCGGCGAAGCGCAGCCGCCAGCGCTGTGGGTTCAGCAGGTCGCCGTTCCCGATTATCTGGCGGGCAACGGACTGGTTTATCAGACCAGCGACGTAAAATACGTTATCGCCGCTAATAATCTATGGGCCAGCCCGCTCGATCAGCAGCTCCAGCAAACGCTGGTCGCTAATCTGAGCAAGGCCCTGCCGGGCCGACTGGTTTCCGCTGCGCCGCTGGGCGAGAAGCATGACACGTTGAGCGTCACGGTGACCGGTTTTCAGGGACGCTATGACGGGCGCGCCGTGGTAAGCGGCGAGTGGGTGCTGCAGCATAATGGCCATGTGGTGAAGCAGGGCTTCGATGTGGCGCTGCCGCAAAACGAAGACGGCTACGAGGCGCTGGTGCGTACGCTTGCTGTCGGCTGGCAGCAGACCGCGCAGCAGATCGCCAATGCAGCGATAACTTCAGAATAAAGTTCGGTAAAGATTTTGCTCCGCCCCTGATTGTCGTCAGTGAAATGCTACGACGAGAAGGGGCTTTTTTTATTGGCTCTTCAAGGCGATAAGCGAAACCGTCAGCGGCAACAATGGCAATTTAACGTCAAAGTGATGACACTGGCGTGAAATTTGCGCATTGACCTTTCCGGGCGGGACAGGTAGAACTTAACTGTGGCTGAGTAATATTTCGCCACTCTTTTTCTTTCCACCAGATTCCACAGACCTGATATGAGGGATACGGAGTATGAAGAGACAGAAACGAGACCGCCTTGAACGCGCTCACTCACGTGGCTACCAGGCCGGTATTACAGGACGCTCGAAAGAGATGTGTCCGTATCAGATGATTGAGGCTAAGTCTCACTGGTTGGGAGGTTGGCGACAAGCCATGGAGGACAGGGCGGTTACGGTGTAATTGTCCGTCACGAAAAGGAAGAAACCTCCGCGCTGGCGGAGGTTTTCATTTGCGCTATCAGAAAGCGTTGGTGTCTTTAAACAGACCGACTTTCAGATCGCTGGCAGAATAAATCAGATTACCATCAACGAAGACTTCGCCATCGGCGACGCCCATCACCAGTTTGCGGTTAATGACGCGCTTGAAGTGAATGCGGTAGGTGACTTTTTTCGCCGTCGGCAGCACCTGGCCCGTGAATTTCACCTCGCCGACGCCCAGCGCGCGGCCTTTGCCTTCTCCGCCAAGCCAGCCCAGATAGAAACCGACCAGCTGCCACATGGCATCCAGACCGAGACAGCCTGGCATCACCGGGTCGCCAATAAAGTGACAGGCGAAAAACCACAGGTCCGGATTGATATCCAGCTCGGCTTCAACGAAACCTTTATCGTATTTACCGCCATCTTCGGTCATCTTGACCACGCGGTCCATCATCAACATGTTGCCTGACGGAAGCGGCGGACCGTTCTCGCCAAACAGTTCACCGCGACCTGACGCAATCAGGTCCTCTTTGCTATAGGATTCGCGTTTATCAACCATGTTTTCAATAAGCCTTGTTTTAGTGAAGCACGAAGTTTAGCGAACAGCTGTACGCCGGGCAATTCAATCAGTTCTGGTTAAACCAGTTTAGCCAGCGAAGAGGCCAGGGTCGATGGCTCGCTTCCTGCTGATTGAGTTGGGTAATACGATCCTGGATCCTGCGCAGCAGCGTGTCGCCGTTCTCATCATCGCTGTGCCAGATAACGCCGGTCAGCAGCGGCAGCGCTTCATCGGCACGATCGATCGCCCAGATATGGAAGCGGCCTTGTTCAACAGCGTCGACCACTTCCTGGCTCAGGCACAGATGGCGCACATTGCACGCCGGAATAATCACGCCCTGCTGGCCGGTGAGCTCGCGTTCGTTGCAAATCGTAAAGAAGCCTTCAATCTTTTCATTCAGCCCGCCTACCGGCTGAACGTTGCCGAACTGATCGACAGAACCTGTTACCGCAATCTGCTGATTAATCGGTTGATTAGCCAGCGCGCTGATCAGGGCGCACAGTTCGGCCAGAGAGGCGCTGTCCCCGTCGACTTCCGAGTAGGATTGCTCAAATACCAGCGATGCGGAGAAGGGCAGCTGTTGATCCAGCTCCAGTTCGGCGATCAGATACGCCTGCATGATCATCATGCCTTTCGCGTGGATGTTGCCACCCAGCTCAGCTTTGCGCTCGACATCGGTAAATTCGCCGTCGCCTGGATGAACCACGCAGGTAATGCGCGAAGGTTCGCCCCAGGGACGTGGATGACCTGGAAACTCCACGACGGAAAGTCCGTTGATTTGGCCGACAATTTCGCCTTCGGTTTCAATCAGGATCTGTTTTAGCAGGATCTCATCACGCATGCGTTCGGCAAGGAAAGCTTCGCGCCAGCTGCGCGTCTCAAGGGCGCTGACTAACGCCGCTTCGCTCAGCTCGCTCTCCTGCATAAAGGCTTCGCGCATCTGACGCAGCAGCCAGCGTGGGCAGAGCGGCAGCACTTCCTGATCGCCGGTGTAACGCACCGCCTCACGGATCAGCGGCGGCCAGAAATCAGTTTGCGGCGCAGGCAGCCCCGCCTGCAGCGCAACATCCTGCGCCCAGCGGCACCAGGCAAGCATGTCATCTTCGTCGACGATTTGCAGATTTTCTTCGAATTCAGTATAGGTCGCCAGCTCGTGCAGTTCCGGATCGCTTTCCTGAAAGGCTGCCAGCGCATCGCGATCGCCGCACAACACCAGCTTCAGGCTTAGGGGAAGCGGGGGAATGGAAACCGGCAGAGGATGACGCTCATCCGCTGACTGCCACTCCAGACGGCCCAGCTGGATGGCGCGCTTCAGCCGCAGCCAGAGCAACGGCTGCGCCTGCAGAGTACGCAGCGACAGCACCAGCGTACCGCCGTTGGCGCGGTGGATCAGGCCCGGTTCAAGCTGCAGACGATCGCGGCGCAGACGCACGCAGCCAAACAGCTGCTCGTTCTCAATCCACTCCGCAAAATGCACCTGACCCGTGCCGGTAAAAGGATGCGAGGCATCGCCGGGCGGCTGGAGGGTCACGTTATCCGCAATGATATGATAATGTCCGCCGAACAGCTCAGCGGGTTCGTCGGCGATACGCTCCATCTGGCGCGCAATCAGTTCCAGGTAATCCGCATTCTCCTGACTGCACACCAGCAGAAGGGGAAAGCCTTCGGTCTGTTGATCGAGATACGCCAGTGCATTCAGCAAACGCGGTTGTACCGCCGCCAGGCTATCGGTCTCTTCTTCGGTAATACGGGAGAAAACGGACGCGTATCCGGTAATATTCGGCTGCAGGTCTTGCCAGGAAAGTTGAGAGCTGGTCAAAATAATCGCATTTGGTTAATTAAAGAAAAGCGGGATTATACAGGAAACCCCTTTGTTAAGCACTGCATGGTTCGGATTAACCCTGAGACAAACAACGCCTTTTTCCTTACTGCATCCAGGAAAAAAACTGTTATTCTTAGTTTGTTACGCGGTCACGATGAGATTCCGATGAAATACCAACAACTCGAAAATCTTGAAAGTGGATGGAAATGGAAATACCTGGTGAAAAAACACCGGGAAGGTGAACTGATCACGCGTCACCTTGAACTCAGCGCTGCGCAGGCGGCCGTTGAGGAGCTGCTCTCAATGGAAAATCGTCCGGTCGATGTGGCTGAATGGATCGCGCAACATATTCACCCGGACCTGGATAATCGTCTTAAACAGACGATTCGCGCGCGTCGCAAGCGGCACTTTAATGCGGAACATCAGCATACGCGTAAAAAGTCGATCGATCTGGAGTACCTGGTGTGGCAACGCCTGGCGGGACTGGCGCAGCGTCGCGGCTGTACGCTGTCGGAAACCATCGTTCAGTTGATTGAAGATGCGGAACGTAAAGAAAAATACGCCACGCAGATGTCGAGCCTGAAACAGGATCTGCAGGCTATTCTTGGCAAATCGGAAACGGGCAGCGAATAACGCGGCGCGTAAACATTAATCAGCAGACATAAAAAAACCCCGCTTTGCGGGGTTTTTCTTACGGAGTAACTTAAGCCTGCGGCTGAGTTACAACGTCTTTGATACCTTTCACGTCGATTTCTACGCGACGGTCCGGACCCAGGCAGTCGATCAGAGCCTTACGGCCTTTCACGCTGTCACAGGTGTTGCCGGTAACTGGGTTAGATTCGCCCATGCCACGTGCAGAGATCTTGTTAGACGGGATACCTTTAGATACCAGGTAGTCAACCACAGACTGAGCGCGTTTCTCAGACAGTTTCTGGTTGTACTGGTCAGAGCCGATGCGGTCAGTGAAGCCCAGAACGACAACAGAACCGTCTTTCGGATCCATTGAGCTCAGCTGGCTGTACAGCTGATCCAGAGCCTGCTGGCCTTCCGGCTTCAGGGTAGCTTTGTTGAAGGTGAACAGCACGTCAGACTTCAGGGTGAAACGCTTGGTTTCAACAACTGGAGCCGGAGCCGGTGCCGGAGCTGCAACCGGTGCAACTTCATCCTGACCGAAGCGGTATGAAACGCCTACGCTCAGCATGCCGTTGTCAGGACGTGCGCCAACAGTCTGCGCATCACCGATGTTGTTAACCCACTGGTAGTCCAGACGAGTTGCCCAGTTCTGAGTCAGAGCGTATTCAACACCCACTGCTGCCAGCGGAGAAACGCCGGTGTCGTGGTCGCTGATGCGGCCATTAACAACGTTGTTCTGAGTTGCGTCAGCGCGCCATACCATACCACCCAGACGGGTGTAGACATCCAGATCGTCAGTGATCGGATAGCTCAGTTTAGCAGCCAGCTGAATGCCCTGTGCTTTGAATGCGCCGTTGTTTACGGTGCCTTTGTTCGGCATACGGCCAAGCCAGTCGTAACCCAGCTCGAAGCCCAGGTACGGGTTAGCCTGGTAACCCAGGAATGCACCAGCGCCAAGCTGAGATTCGTGAGTCGGGCCGTTGTTGTTGCCATAACCGTTACCGTAGTAACCAGTATCATGATACTGAGACCAGCCCAGTTTAGCACCGGTATACCAGGTGTCATCTTTCGGAGCGGCCTGCGCTACGGTAGCGAAGCCAGCCAGTGCCACTGCAATTGCGATAGCTGTCTTTTTCATTTTGCGCCTCGTTATCATCCAAATAGGCAATGAGCAAAAAGGGATGCTCTTGGTTGTAATCCTTCGCCGGGTTAATACGCTCGCTTATGACTCTACCGATAAAAAACGGAGATTATTGAGCACCCTGGCGAGGTAAAGTCTACAACGAGATTGGAAAGTTACAAGTATGATGTGAGGGGATGCTGCAAAAAAACAGGGCTTTATACACATATTCTAACATTTGACCCGGTCTTAATGTCGGCCTCTTTTTGAGCAAAATGCAGCTAAACCATTGTCAAAGCTGGAAGGAAAAGAATCAGTGGTTTAGCTGAAATAAAAAAGGCAAAAGGCGCGAGAAAAATCCTAATTTTACTCAATGAAACAAATCCGACTGAATTTTTAGCCCTTTATTTGGTCGCAGCGTGGTCGCGGAGCTCCCGTTTGGGCGCATAATCAATCCCAGCGCTTTTCCTTCCGCTGCCGCCTGCTCCAGTTCGCGTCGCTCTTCTTCATCGAGATCATAAGGGATCCAGGCGAGCACCACGCTGTAATTCCCTGTACGCAAAGCTTTAATCATCGCTTCTACGGAGGTGCAACGCTCTGAGTCCGCAACGTGCATGCTTTTTTCCAGCGGCAGACCTGACTGCTGCAGCCAGGCGCGATTAAGCTTATGCGCGGGCGTCAGCCACAGCTGCCAGCGAGACTCCTGGCTGAGCTGTTGCAGTAACGGCAGCAGCAACATTTGCATCATGCCGGGCTGTTCGCTGTAGCGCAGTTCCGTGATCCAGCCGCTGTGCTGCGACGGCTTAGAAGAGGAGACATGACGGTGGGCAAAGCCTGCATTATTAAAGTGTTGGGTGCGCATAAGTTAACCACTCAGCATTGGACTGTATGGATATACAGTAATGACTTCCTGGATAAAGATCAACCTCAAATTTGGAAAACGGCTCGCAAAAACGGGAGAAGGTGAGACGGGAACGCAATAATTAATTGAACCCTTAACGGATTTTTTCTATATCTCTAACGGACTGATAGACATGACTTTTTAGTCGTATTTTTGCACAAGGAGAGCGTGCCATGAAAAAACAGCACCCTATCGTAGAACGGTCACGTCACCGTCTGGCCGCCTTAGGCCACATCGAATCGCGTACACAGTTTGGCGGCTATGCGCTGGCGGTTGAAAAAGTGGTTTTCGCGCTGATCAATGATGACGCACTCTATCTGCGCGCCAGCGAAGCATTACGGGAATATGCGGCGCGAAAACCGATGCAGCCGCTGATATTTCGCAAGCGCGGCGCCGCTGTCAGCCTCAATTACTACCGCGTCGACGACGTGCTGTGGAGTGATTCTTCTCAGCTGCTGGCATTGTCCGCCGCTTCGCTACGCACCGCTCAGGAAGAATCTCTGGCCAGACAGGTGCCGCTGCGGCTGAAAGATTTGCCGAATCTTAGCCTGCGAATTGAGCTTCTGCTGCATGAGGCAGGCGTCAAAACCGTGCGGCACCTGATCGACCTGGGATCCAAACAGTGCTGGCTCAGACTCCGGGCGATAAACCGGCATATCGGGTTTAAAACCTTGCTGGCCCTTGAAGGCGCAATAAAAGGGCGGCATGAAGCCGCCTTGCCCCAGGCCGTCAGGGCGGAACTCAATGAGTGGTATCAGCAGGCGCTAAAGGGAGACGCCTCTTAAGAGGGCGCCAGCGTGCGGCGCAGGCGGGCAATCTCCGGCAGCAAGGCCACCAGCAACCCTAACTGCTGTAACACCAGCGGCGCACGCGTCTCCTGATTGGCCGCCATATCGCTGATACGCTGCGTCAGGGCGCTCTGCATACTTTCCGCCTCGGCATCGCTCACCACCTCGGTTTGCAGCACATCTTCGACATAGCAGACCGTGTCGTCGAGCAGCGTCAGCAGCGCACTGTCGTTAAGCTTATCGCGGTGCGCGCCCAGCGCGGAGATATAGCTCAGAAAAGAGTGATTAAGACAGAGCAGCTGGAAAGCGGACTCTTTGTGTTTCTGGTGCGTACGCGACTCGCCGCTCATATTTGAGACCACGGAGGCCAGCTCCGCATCGGCGTTATGGGCGTCGCGTCGTGCGATACGATAAGCCAGGCGATTATCTTTGCCCTGGTGATACTGCTCCATAATCGCATCCAGATAGCGGCAGTTAGCGTTCAGGGTCCGCTCCGCCACCGCTGGCAGCTGCCGGAAGCGCCAGTCGGGCCAGATAAAGGCCACCGCCAGCCAGGCGAGCGCGCACCCCAGCAGCGTATCCACAATGCGCGGCAGCGCGACCTCAAAGCCTTCTCCCAGCAAATTGAAGCAGAGCAGCACCAGCAGGGTGATAAACAGCGTCGCCTGCGCATATTGCACCTGACGAAAAGCGAAAAACAGCACGCCGCTGACCACAATCAGCACCAGCTGACCTTCGGTTGAGGGCACCAGCCAGAGCACCGGCAGCCCGATAGCAATACCCGCCAGGGTACCGCCGATACGCAATGCCAGCCTGCGTCGCGTGGCGTTATAGTTGGGCTGACAAACAAACAGGCTGGTCAGCAGGATCCAGTAGCCGCGGTCAAGACCGGTGAGCTGGATAAAACCATAACCGATACAGAGCACGGCAGTCATGCGTACCGCATGGCGGAACAGCGCGGAGGCGGGCGTCATATGACGGCTCAGCCGCAGGCGGATGTCGCTCCAGCCGCTCAGTCCCTCACGCGATAGCCGGTTATCGCCCGGCGGGGTTTCGCTGGCCAGAGACTGTTCTGACTCTATCGACCCAAGCTGCGCGTCAATCGCGCGCAGATTGCGCAACAGCCAGAACAGCGGACGCAGATGCGGCGCGTCAGGCTCGTTTTGCTGCAGACGCTCCAGCGCGGTCTGCAATCGATCGAACGCCCGCTCGAAGCGAGGATCGTGCTCCCAGCGCTCACGCATTAAAATGCACTGCGACAGCTGGCGACACGCCTGCGCCTGCATATTCAGCAGCCGCTGAAAGCGGAACAGAATTTCGTTATAGCGCCAGTCATCGCGCAGCAGATGGTATTGCAGATGGGATGAGCTGGCGCGCTCGTGAATATCCTGCGCCACGAAATAGTAATGCAGGCTGCGACGGGTGCTGCGCGATCCGCGATCGCCGCGCAGACGGCTTTGCAGTGTGGTTTTGGTCAAATTAAGCTGCGCCACCAGCTGGCTGTTAACCATCGCGGTGCGGATCAGCGTAGCGTCATCCTGTGCGTCGCCGTCGGGATCGAACAGATTCGCTTTGGCCTCAAGATATTGCGCCAGCTGCGCATAGCTGCCCGCCAGCTGCTCCTGCACCGGCCGCACCGGAAACATCAGGTGGCCGAGCAGCGTCAGCAGGTTGTACCAGAGCGCGCCGACCAGCAGCAGTATCGGCTGCATATACCACTGCGAAAAAAGCCCGATGCCCAGCATGGTGTAAACCGCAATCAGCAGCGCGCCAAAGGCGATAGTGGCGTAACGCTGGCCGAGCGCGCCAAGCAGAATAAAGCCCCAGGTTGAGAGCGCCAGCCCGGCCATAAACGCCAGCGGATGCGGAAACAGCAGCTCTACCGAGACCGATGCGATACAAAAGCAGAGCAGGGTGATCAGCAGGTTCCGCAGGCGGCCGCTGAGGCGGTCGTCCAGATCGGCCAGCGCGGCAGCCACCACGCCGAGCGTCAGCGGGATGGTCCAGTCTATCTGATGCAGCCACCAGGGCACCGCCGCACAGCCGGCCAGCGCCAGAAAAATGCGCAGCAGGTAACGCCAGCTGCTGTTAAACAGGTAGTTGCGCCAGCCCGGCAAGGCTTTGGACATCATGTCGCGACCTCAGTAGCGACGACGGGCGCTGGCTTCGCGTGCGACCCGGGCTTCTTCCACCGATACCACGCGGCGGCCGACCGGCCAGAGCGCAATGGCGGCGATCTTGAAATTAGCGAGACCCACCGGAATGCCGATGATGCTGATGCACTGTACGATGCCGGTGGAGATATGCGTCAGACAGAGCCACCAGCCGAAAAAGATCAGCCAGAAAATATTGAGAAAGGTGCCGCCGGTATTCAGCAGCGCGCTTTTACTCTCCGGGCGCAGCACATCCACATGCACCGCCTCGTTGCCGTAAGGCACTAAGGAGAGTTTGGTAATTTCCCAGCAGGAGCGCGTCAGCGGAAGGGTAAAGATCAGGACGATACTCACCAGCGTGGCGAACAGCCAGCAAAGGGTGGTGATAAACCCGCCGAGAATAAAATTAAGAATGTTCAACACTGTGCGCATGGCGTTCTTTTCCTTTTGCTTTCCGCAAGATGTGCCGCCAAGTTTAGCCTGTTTTAAGGCTGGAGCGCCAAGAGTCTGACAGGTAAACTCCCGATATTCTTTTTTCAGGTTCGACGGTGTGGACATGGAACTCAAAGCGACATCGATGGGCAAACGGCTTGCCCAGCATCCCTATAACCGGGTTCGCCTGCTGGCGGCTGGGGTGGAAGTAAGCGGTGACCGGCACGAATACCTGATCCCTTTTAACGAACTGCTGAATATCAGCTGCAAGCGCGGCATGGTCTGGGGCGAACTGGAGTTTTTACTGCCTGACGATAAGGTCGTGCGGCTGCACGGCACCGAATGGCAGGAGACTCAGCGCTTTTATCACTATCTGCTGCAGGCCTGGCAGACGTGGAGCGCAGAGATGAGCGCTATTTGCGCCGCCGTTTTAAGCGAGCTAAAGCAGGAGATCGACCGCTTCGGCGAGCAGGATCGCTGGCTCAGGCGCGGCGAGCTACAGGCGCTGCGCGCCACCATTGAAAAACAGTTCGCCGCGCTGCCGCTGCCGCTGGCGCGCCTGGAGGAGTTTAGCGACTGCCGCACGCTCTACCTTGATTGCCAGCGCTGGCTTGAGCAGGGCGAAACGGCGCTGCGCCAGCGCAACCGCGACTGGACGGCGCGTATGCTGCAGGAGCATCACGACTTTTTCGCCACGGTGGAAACGTCGCCGCTCAACGCGTCGCAGAGCGAAGCCGTGGTTAACGGCGAAGACGCGGTGCTGGTGCTGGCGGGCGCAGGCAGCGGCAAAACGTCGGTGCTGGTGGCGCGGGCGGGCTGGCTGCTGCGGCGAAAACTGGCCGCAGCCGATCAGATCCTGCTGCTGGCGTTCGGCCGTCAGGCGGCGGAAGAGATGAACGACCGCATCCGTTCCCGGCTGTGCGTCGCCGACATTCAGGCACGCACCTTCCACGCGCTGGCGCTGCATATCATCCGCGAAGGCAGCAATAAGCAGCCGACGATTAGCAAGCTGGAGAGCGATACTGCGGCGCGTCACGCGCTGCTTATCGACATCTGGCGTCAGCAGTGCCACGAGAAAAAAGCGCAGGCGAACGGCTGGCGCCAGTGGCTGCGCGACGAGCTGGAGTGGGAGCTGCCCGAAGGCGATTTCTGGCAGGACGATCGGCTGGCGAAACGGCTGGCGTCGCGCCTTGAACGCTGGCTGGGGCTGATGCGTATGCACGGCGGCGCGCAGGCGGCCATGATCGCCGAGGCGCCGGACGAAGTGCGCGAACTGTTCAGCAAGCGAGTGAAGCTGATGGCGCCGCTGCTGAAAGCCTGGAAGATCGCGCTGAAAGAGGAGGGCGCGGTAGATTTTTCCGGGCTGATTCATCAGGCGATCGCGATCCTGAATAAAGGGCGTTTTATCAGCCCGTGGAAGCATATCCTGGTGGATGAATTTCAGGATATCTCGCCGCAGCGCGCCGCTTTGCTTGCGGCGCTGCGCCAGCAGAACAAGCGCACCACTTTGTTCGCCGTGGGTGATGACTGGCAGGCAATCTATCGCTTCACCGGCGCGGAGATGACGCTGACCACCGCCTTTCATCACTATTTCGGCGAGGGGGATCGCTGCGTGCTGGATACGACCTATCGCTTCAACGATCGCATCGGCGATATCGCGAACCGGTTCGTCCAGCAGAATCCACATCAGTTGCGTAAGCCGCTCAACAGCCTGACGAAGGGCACTAAAAAGGCCACAGGCCTGTTGCCGCAGGAGCAGCTGGAGCCGCTGCTGAACAAGCTGAGCGGATACGCCAAACCCGATGAACGTGTGTTGCTGCTGGCGCGTTATCACCATCTGCGTCCGGAAGTGCTGGATAAAGCCAAAACCCGCTGGCCGAAGCTCAACCTCGACTTTATGACTATCCACGCCAGTAAGGGACAGCAGGCCGATTTTGTTATCCTGCTGGGTCTACAGGCGGGCAAAGAGGGGTTTCCCGCTGCGGCGCGTGAATCGGTGATAGAGCAGGGATTATTGCCGCAGCCGGAAGATTTCCCGGATGCGGAGGAGCGGCGTCTGGCTTATGTCGCGTTAACGCGCGCACGTCAGCAGGTGTGGTTGCTCTACGATCGCGAGCAGCCGTCACGCTTTGTCGAGCAGTTTCGTCAGCTCGGCGTGCCGCTGCTGCGTAAAGCCTGATCAGTTAAGGCGCGCCTGCAGGTAACGCTCATAGTCTGGAATAGCAATCTCTACTGACTGCGCAAACAGCGGCGACTGAATAATAAAGTTAGCCGTTGCGAGGTTGGTGGCGACAGGGATATTCCAGACGGTCGCGAGACGCAGCAGCGCTTTGACATCGGGGTCATGCGGCACCGCATTCAGCGGATCCCAGAAGAAGATCAGCACATCGATTTTTCCTTCCGCAATCAGCGCGCCAACCTGCTGATCGCCGCCCATCGGGCCGCTCAGCATCGCGTTCACGTTTAATCCGGTATGGCGATTAATCAGATTGCCGGTGGTGCCGGTGGCGTAAAGGGTGTGAGATTCCAGCGTGGGCTGGTTTTGTTTCACCCAGTCAAGCAGGGAAGCCTTGCAGTGATCGTGCGCAACGAGCGCGATATGTTTGCTGGGGCCAAGCGTACGTGTGGTCTGTTCCATAAAGGCGTCCTGGTAAAATCGCGTGCCGAGAAGAGAGTCGCACGAGTTTACCCTGCGCCTTTCCCGCCTATCAACTTGTCCTTAACAATTTGACCAGCGACATAAATTGCTGACGGGTGGCTTGATCAAAGCGATGAAACCACTCCTTAATCGTCGGCGACTGCGCCTCATCGACCCAGACGAATTCAGCCTCGACGGGTGGGGTGGCTGATGCGCCGTCGCGTACGGCTGCAAACTGGGGGACGGAGGCGACCTGGCCGTTACGGTTGTAAAGCATCATCGCTTTTTCCATATCGCTTTCAGCGGAAAGCGGCAGGCGATCGCGCCTGATATCGATCGCCTGTCCATGTTCGTCTACCAGCTGGAAATTGAGCGTGCGATCGAAATAGTGACGCTCGCGGCGAGTCTCCAGCGCAGGCAGACGGATAGTGATGGTTTTCACCTGCGCGTTAAAGGTCACGATCATGGGCGCTGACTGATAGCGCAGCGAGGCATCTTTATGGGCGTCGCGCAGTTGCTCGACTCGAAACAAAAACTGGTGCTGGCCGCGCTCCAGCTCAAGACTATCGGCACCTTTGAGCAGCGAGCCGGAAATTTTGCGCCCGTCCAGCACCAGCAGATCAATCTGCGGATCAAGCTTCAGCGTGATGGCCTGACAGGTTGCCGAGACGAGGAGAACAGTCAACCCCGTCACGACCAGAGAGAGTTTCATGTAGACTCCAGAATAGGGCGCAAAGTTTTGTGTGTAGCAAATTCTTACATTATGGCAGTAAATTTACATTTGAACATATATTTTTGTGCGCCAGTGCAAAATATTGCTGTCTGGAAAGAAGCGGCAGGAAAAGGCGCCACTACATTTAATGCTCTGAAATGAGGAGAAAAAGATGAACGATCAAACTATTCGCGAGGTGTTAACGCGCACACAGCGTATTGCGCTGGTAGGCGCCAGCGATCGTCCCGATCGACCGAGTTATGGCGTGATGAAATATCTGCTGGATCAGGGATACGAGGTCATTCCGGTCAGTCCAAAACTTGCCGGTCAAACGCTGCTGGGGCAGAAAGCTTACGCGAAGCTGGAAGAGGTGCCGGGCAAAATCGACATGGTGGATGTGTTTCGCAATTCAGAAGCGGCGTGGGGCGTGGCGCAGGAAGCGATCGCTGCGGGCGCAGATACGCTCTGGCTGCAGCTGGGCGTCATCAACGAGCAGGCGGCCGTGCTGGCGCAGGATGCCGGTCTGACCGTTATTATGGATCGCTGTCCTAAAATAGAAATTCCGCGGCTGGGCGTGACGCGACAAAAGCAATAGAATTTACAGGCGGCGTCTTGTTGCCGCCTGCGATCAATGCCGCAGGCGCGGCGCCTGCAGCTGCTGGCGGATCGATGCGGCCAGTTCGTCCATCTCCGGCTGTTCCGGATGCTCCGAACTGGTTTCGCCGGAAAGCTGAATCTCTGCGATATAGGTGTGTACCTGATCGCCTTCTTCATCTTCCATCACCACATGATACCAGGGCGCGCGGCGCAGCGTTTCAGTCGCGCCGACCTCGTCCAGCTTCGGCGTATCCAGCGAATATTCGGGATCGACATCCACTATTACGCCCAGCACGCCTGAAAGACGATGCCGAACCTGCTGACCAATACCAAACTTAGTGGCAATCATAGTGACCTCCAGAAAAACTGCCTCCTGATCAATATGGCGTCAGAAGGCACTTTTTCAAGTCACACCACACGACATGCAAAACCTTTCAGGTAGAGACCCTCAGGATAGCTGGCGATGACCGGATGATCGGCCGCCTGGCGGAACTGCTCGATAAACTGCGCTTCGCGGCCCGCATCCAGCGCGGCGTCGGCCACGATTTTCTGGAACAGGTCGGTCGCCATCAGCCCAGAACAGGAGAAGGTCATCAGAATGCCGCCGGGATTAAGCAGCTGCATCGCCAGCATATTGATATCTTTATAACCGCGGCAGGCGCCCGCCAGCTGATTTTTGTTTTCGACGAATTTCGGCGGATCCATCACGATCAGATCGAACTTCTCTCCGGCGTCGCGGTAGCGGCGCAGCAGCTTGAATACGTCGTCGCGCAGGAAATGCGCGCGCGAGACGTCCAGCTCGTTAAGTTCGACATTCTGGCGCGCCACGTCGAGCGCTTCCTGCGATGTATCCACGCTGATCACTTCGCGGCAGCCGCCCATCAGCGCCGAGACGGCAAACCCGCCGGTATAGGAGAAGCAGTTAAGCACGCGCGCATCCTGCGCATAGCGGCGCGTCGCCAGACGGCTGTCGCGCTGATCGAGGTAGTAGCCGGTTTTATGGCCGCCCTGAATATCGACCAGCAGCTTCATGCCGTGTTCGGTAATCGGCAGCAGCGGCGGCGGGATTTCACCGGTGACCGGCCCCTGCGTCAGCTCCAGCCCCTCTTTTTTACGCACCGCCACATCGGAACGGTCATAGATAGCGCATTGCGGAAAGCAGTGCTGCAGCGCGGAGAGAATCGCGGGACGCTGATATTCCGCGCCTGCAGAGAGCAGCTGCAGTACCAGGAAGTTGCCGAAGCGATCGATGGTGACGCCGGGCAAACCGTCAGACTCGCCAGCGATCAGACGGTAGCTGTCTAGCCCGTCTTTTTGCGCCAGCCAGTCGCGCCACTGCCGCGCCTGTTCGAAACGGCGCACGAAGAAGGCGATATCAATCGATTCATCCTGTTGCCAGCTCCAGACGCGGGCGCGAATTTGCGACTGCGGCGAATAAGCCGCGCGCGCAAGAAATTTGCCGTTATGGTCACAGACGTCAAGGGTTTCCCCCAGTTGCGCTTTACCTTCAAGGCGCGCGACGGCACCGGAAAACACCCACGGATGGCGGCGGAGCAGGGATTTTTCACGTCCCTTAGCGAGAATCAATCGAACGGTCATAGTTTGCTATGCTTACCTGAAAAAATGAGGCGCCATTGTCCGGCGGATAACGGGAAATTGCAACGCACAGCGGCAGGAGAGAGTGATGACAACAGCCTGTTATAAAATCTGGGTGCATGGCAGGGTGCAGGGCGTGGGGTTTCGCTACGGCACTCAGGCGCAGGCGTCGCAGCTTGGTGTGCTGGGTTACGCCCGTAACCTTGATGACGGCAGCGTCGAGGTACTGGCCTGGGGCGAGTCGGAAAAGGTCGACGCGCTCATCGCGTGGCTGAAAGCGGGCGGGCCACGCGGCGCCCGCGTCGATCGCGTCCTGATGGAGCCGCATCAGCCTGCGGAGCCGCCGCGCCGTTTTACGACCGGTTGATCAGAGACACTTCGCCGGTTTAGGCAGGCCGGCGATTTTAGTCGCCTGTTTCGCCGGGCCGTCCGGGAAGAGACGAAAGAGGTAGCGGCTGTTGCCTTTCTCTTCGCCATACTTTTGCGCCATTGCTTTTACCAGCATACGAATGGCGGGCGAGGTGTTGTACTCCAGATAGAAGGCGCGTACGAAACGCACCACTTCCCAGTGCGCGTCGCTCAGAGCGATGCCCTCATTTTGGGCGATCTGCTCAGCAAGCGCCTCGTTCCAGTCATCGCGATGTTTTAAATAGCCTTCGCCGTCGACGTCGATGGTTTTACCGTTAAATTCCACATGTGCTCCTTACTGCCTGATACGGCGGCATTCTAGCAAATTGCGCCGCCAGAAAAAGCAAAACCCCGCCGAAGCGGGGTAGGGATGCCAGTCAGGCTATCTGCGTCTCAGCGCGTTATTAATCGTTGCGCGCAAAGCCTAACAGGCTCAGCAGGCTGACAAAGATGTTGTAGAGCGAGACGTAAAGGCTGACGGTGGCGCGAATATAGTTAGTTTCGCCGCCCTGAATGATATTGCTGGTTTCCCACAGGATCGCGCCGGCTGAAAAGAGAATAAACAGCGCGCTAATCGCCATGTGCAGCGCAGGCAGCTGCAGGAACAGGTTAGCGATAACCGCCACCAGCAGCACGACAAAGCCCGCCATCATCATGCCGCCGAGGAAGGACATATCGCGGCGCGTGGTCAGCACATAGGCCGAGCAGCAGAAGAAAACCAGCGCGGTGCCGCCTAACGCCAGCGCAATCACGTCAGCCATGCCTGCGGCTAAAAATGTGCTCAGGATCGGGCCAAGGCAGTAGCCGAGAAAACCGGTGAAAGCGAAGGCCGCCAGGATGCCCATCGGGCTGTCAGCCAGTTTGTGGGTAAGGAACATCAGGCCGTAGAACCCGACCAGCATTAAAATCAGACCCGGGCCGGGCAGGCCCAGCACGGTGCTGGCGGTGGCGGTCACGGCGGAAAACGCCAGCGTCAGGCCGAGCAGAAAATAGGTATTGCGCAGCACTTTGTGGGTGCTAAGCAGGGATGTCCGCGAGGACGAAGCAATAAGTCTGTCCATAATGCGCTCCTTTATCAGAACACGACGTTTGCGCTGAGAATACGCAGCGGCCACAAAACGGGAAAGGCGTTTTACCCTTCTTTACGCGATAAATCGCTGTTTCTCTGAGCGGAATGGTGATTTCGCCAACGAATAACGCCGTTTTGGCTGTTTTTCAGGCGAATGAATTCGCACAGGCTTTACATCCTTCGGGGGGATGTTTATAGTGCGCCTCATTGCGGAGGGGTGGCCGAGCGGCTTAAGGCAGCGGTCTTGAAAACCGCCGATGGGAAACCATCCGAGAGTTCGAATCTCTCCTCCTCCGCCACTTTCCTGCTCAGTCAGGAACAGGCGATGCGACAATGTCGTTTTGCCGATGCGTAAAGCATCAATCCGGAGGGATGGCCGAGTGGCTTAAGGCAGCGGTCTTGAAAACCGCCGATGGGAAACCATCCGAGAGTTCGAATCTCTCTTCCTCCGCCACACCAGAAAGGCCAGCACAATGTGCTGGCCTTTCGCATTTCTGCCTCTTCGCTTTTTACGCGTTCCGCTCTTCTCAGGCCGCTTTTGGTCAACTCTGCTATAGTCCACACACGGTTTTTGCAAACATCGGGCGCTTTTCGCGGCCTGGTTAGGTTACACTGTGGGTCGCTATGCTCTGAACAGAGCTAATTGGTTGATAGCCAGAGTGTTTCTCTACTGAACAAATGGAATAGGCACAATGATCAAGAAACTGAGTCTTTGCGCACTGTCGGTACTTGCCGCACTGCCGATCGGCATGGCGGCCCAGGCCGCTGATGGCGACATGCAGCTGCAACAGGTACTGATGTTTAGCCGTCACAACCTGCGCGCGCCGCTGGCCGATAACGGCAGCGTGCTGGAACAGTCGACGAAGAAAAGCTGGCCGCAGTGGAGCGTTCCTGGCGGACAACTCACCACCAAAGGTGGCGTGCTGGAAGTCTATATGGGCAACTACACGCGTCAGTGGCTGGCGCAGCAGGGCCTGGTGCAAAACGGCAGCTGCCCCGACAGCAGCAACGTTTTTGTCTATGCCAACAGTCTGCAGCGCACCGTCGCAACGGCTCAGTTCTTTGTCAACGGCGCTTTTCCGGGCTGTGATATTGCTGTAACCCATCAGGATGCGATGGGCACGATGGATCCGGTGTTCAATCCAGTCATTACCGACGACAGCGAAGCCTTTAACAAAAAAGCGCTGGCGGCGATGACGGCGGAAAACGAGAAGCTGGCGCTGAAGCCTGCGCTGCAGCAGCTGGATAAAATCGTTGATTACAAATCCGCGCCAGCCTGCAACAACAAAAAACAGTGCGATCTGAGCAGCGGCGATAACGTGTTCAGCGCGGAAAACGGCAAAGAGCCGAACGTAAGCGGTCCGCTGAAAGTGGGCAACGCCTTAATGGACGCCTTTACGCTGCAATATTATGAAGGCTTCCCGCTTGAGCAGATCGCCTGGGGCCAGATCAAGACGCCAGAGCAGTGGAAATCGCTCTCCGCCATTAAAAATGGCTATCAGGATGCCCTGTTCACCAGCCCGGACGTCGCGCGCGAAGTCGCCGCGCCGCTGGTAGATTACATCCGCAGCCAGCTGGTGGATCAGGACAAAGCCAACGCGCCGAAAATCACCCTGATGGTGGGGCACGACTCTAACATCGCCTCGCTGCTGAGCGCGCTGCAGGTCAAGCCTTATGAACTGCCGGGTACCTGGGAAAATACGCCAATCGGCGGCCAGGTCGTGTTTGAACGCTGGCACGATGCGAAAAACAACAAAGATCTGCTCAAGCTGGAGTATGTCTATCAGACCGCCGATCAGCTGCGCGACGGCGAGATGCTCAACCTGAAAAATCCGCCGAAGCGCGTAACGCTGCAGCTGGAAGGCTGCCCGACGGACGGCAACGGCTACTGTAGCTGGGAGCAATTTACTCAGGCGCTGAACGGCGCGCTGCAGGGTACGCCGATGGAGCCAGCCGCGCAGCCGCAGCCAGCGGCAGCGGCCGCAGGCAATAGCGACGCCGACAAGCCGGCGGACAGTAAGCCAGCTGCAGATAAAGCTGCCACCGATAAAGCCGCCGCTGACAAAGCCGCAGCAGAAAAGGCCGCAGCGGAAAAAGCTGCCGCGCAGAAAGCGGCTGAAGCGAAAGCGGCTGAAGCGAAAGCGGCAGAAGAGAAGGCGAAAGCCGCTGAGGAGAAAGCGAAGGCAGAGCGCGCCGCTGCGCAAAAAGCAGCTGCCGAGAAAGCCGCAGCTGAAAAAGCGGCAGCAGACAAGGGCAGCGCCGCCGATAAGCCTGCCGACGCGCCTGCTCAAAAGCCCGTTGAGTCCGCTCAGAACAGCGACACGAAACAGACCGTCACGCAGTAAAACCTGCAGATGTGAAAAACCCCGCCGCGGCGGGGTTTTTTTATGGGCGGAGCAGATTAACCTGCAATCACCACCAGCTTCTGGTTGGCGAACTCTTTAAGGCCGAGATCTGACAACTCGCGGCCATAGCCGGAGCGCTTAACGCCGCCAAACGGCAGTTCAGCCGCGGTATCGCTTTGCGAATTGATAAACACCATGCCGGTTTCAATCGCCGAGGCGACGCGACGGCCGCGCGTAGTGTCGCGCGTCCAGACAGAGCCGCCCAGCCCGTAATGAGAGTCGTTAGCCAGCGCAACGGCGGCGTTATCATCGCCCACCACGTAAATCTGCGCCACTGGTCCAAAAAACTCCTGATAGTAAGCGGGATTGTCCGGCCTGATATCGGTCAGGATAGTGGGCTGGAAGTAACAGCCGACGCCCTCGACCGCTTTGCCGCCGATCAGCAGTGTCGCGCCGTTCTGCACCGCTTCGTCGACCTGTTTCGTCAGGCGATCGCGCGCATCTTTTGAAGAGAGCGGGCCGAGCGTGGTCTGCTCGTCCAGCGGATCGCCCAGGCGGGCCGCTTTCAGCGCTGCGCTGAATTTATCAATAAAGGCGCTGGCAATCTTTTCATGCAGAATAAAACGCTTGGCGGCGGTACAGACCTGGCCACAGTTGCTGAGACGAGCCTGCGCGCCCTGACGCACCGCCTCGTCGATATCGGCGTCGTCAAGTACCACAAAGACGTCGTTGCCGCCCAGTTCCAGCGTCGATTTCTTCAGATATTTGCCCGCCTGCTGCGCCACGGCGCTGCCGGCGCGTTCTGACCCCGTCAGCGCGACGCCCTGCACACGGTCGTCGGCGATCAGCTCTGCCACCTGGTCGCTGTCGATAAACAGGTTCGTCCAGGCGCCTTCCGGCGCGCCCGCCTCTTTAACCAGCTTGTCAAACACGTCGGCGCAATGCGGCACGATATTCGCGTGCTTCGCCAGCACCGGATTGCCCAGCGCAAGGTTAGGTGCCAGCACGCGCATCAGCTGATAGTAAGGAAAGTTCCACGGCTCGACGGCGACCAGTACGCCAATCGGATGGTACTCTACCCAGGCCTCGCCCAGCTCGCTGGGGTAGGGCTGTGGTTTCAGAATCTCCGCCGCGTGTTCGGCGTAATAACGCGCGATCTGCGCGCAAATTTTTACTTCTCCGCGGCTCTGACCAATCAGCTTGCCCATCTCCTTGCTGGCGATAGCGGCCAGCTCGTCAACCCGGCTTTCAATCAGATCGGCCAGCTTCGCCAGCACCTGCAGACGCGGCTCCATATCGCCTTTGCTCCATGAAAAGTGGAACAGACGATCGGCGGTCTCCAGCGCCTGGCTTACCGCTGCGGCGTCGTGAGACGGCCAGCTTTTCAGCAGCTGATTATTCGCGGGGTTAATGCTCTGATAGGAAGACATAGATTCTCCTTGGTCAGTAAAAAAAGGTGAGGCGGGAAATCCCGCCTCGCAATCAGATATTTTTACGCTCTACCGGCGTGTCGTCCCATGTCAGGACGTCGGCGTCCGTCTTGTCAAAGGCGCGAAACAGCACGTCATCATTGCCTTGCTGACGCCAGATCTCTTCGGCCAGCTTTTCGTCATAGTTGGCCACTTCAAATATGGCTTCCGCGATTTCCGGGGAGGTGTGACGCAGCGTGGCCCATTCGCCCACGTGGTGTGCTTTCGCTTGATCGTTTGACATAATCTTCTCCTGAGTGAACTTACCCTTTGAGTTTTACCGTCAGCCCGGCAACATGCTCGCCCTGATAGCGGGCGATGTTCAGTTCCTCTTCCGTGGGCTGGCGCGAACCGTCGCCTCCCGCCAGGGTGGTAGCGCCGTAAGGGGTGCCGCCACGAACCTGCGAGATATCAAACAGCTCTTTCGTACCGTAACCAATCGGAACAATCACCATGCCGTGATGCGCCAGCGTGGTCCAGACCGAGGTAATGGTCTGCTCCTGGCCGCCGCCGGTTCCGGTTGATGTGAAGACGCTGGCGACCTTGCCGTGCAGCGCGCCGGAGGCCCATAAGCCACCGGTGCGATCCCAGAAGGTGCGCATCTGACCGGACATATTGCCGAAACGCGTCGGCGTGCCGATCAGAATGGCGTCATACTGCGGCAATATCTCGGGCGTCGCTTCCGGCGCCGCCTGATCGGTTTTTCCGCCGACCTGGGCGAAACGCTCCGCATCCATTGTTTCCGGCACGCGCCGGATATCGACGTCAACGCCCGGGACGCGGCGCGCGCCTTCCGCAACCGCATTCGCCATGGTTTCGATATGTCCATACATTGAGTAATAAAGCACCAGAATTCTGGCCATTGCGCTCTCCATAGGATGTGAAAACCTAAGCAGAAGTATAGAAGAGCTTTCCAGCCCTGCGGCGAGATCGCGAAATTTGCGGTTTTTCTGATGCATTGCATTCCCGTCTCGACCTGCGCACAATGGCGCCCATTGAATCGCTGAAGGTGAGATATGTCGGATGTTTCCCGCACCCTGGCCCTGCGCGTAACGCGTGAAGAGCTGGTGCTGATTTTTATTACCATGATCTGGGGCGGCACCTTCCTGGTGGTGCATCACGCAATGGCCTGGTCAGGGCCATTCTTTTTCGTCGGTCTGCGCTTTGCCACCGCTGCGCTCATTCTCGCCTTTCTGTTTCGTCGCGCGCTGGCAGGCACCACGCGGCGAGAACTGGTCGCTGGCGCACTGATCGGCCTGTCGATTGCGGGCGGTTACGGCCTGCAAACCTGGGGCATGCAGACCATCTCCAGCAGCCAGTCCGCCTTTTTGACCGCACTCTATGTGCCGGTCGTGCCGCTGTTGCAGTGGCTGTTTCTGCGGCGTCCGCCGGGATTAATGGCGTGGTGCGGCATTCTTCTGGCCTTCCTCGGGCTGCTGCTGGTGGCTGGCCCGCAGGATGGCCGTATCAGCCTTAACCAGGGCGAAATCGCTACCTTACTCAGCACGCTGGCGATTGCCGCCGAAATTATCCTGATAAGCCGCTTTGCCGGACAGGTTGATGTGCGTCGCGTGACGCTGATTCAGCTTACGGTCGCCTCGCTGTCTGCCTTCGCGCTGATGGTGCCGAACGGTGAGTCGCTTCCGGCACCCAGTCTGACCCTGCTGCTGAGCGCGCTGGGCCTCGGCGCGGCCAGCGCGCTGATACAGGTGACGATGAACTGGGCGCAGCGCAGCGTGTCGCCGACGCGCGCCACCGTGATATATGCTGGCGAGCCGGTCTGGGCGGGCGTGGTAGGGCGCATCGCGGGGGAGAGGCTGCCTGCGGCCGCTATCCTTGGCGGCGCGCTGATCGTCTGCGGCGTTATCGTCAGCGAGCTGAAGTTAAGACGAAAAAAAGCGGCGTCTGCCGCGCCGCTGAAATAGTTACCCCTGCTGTCGCGCCGGGCGCTCCGTCAGGGCCGCGCCGCGACGGCGCAGGATGGCGTTGAGCAGGATAGCGCCAAAGGTGGCGGTGCCGATGCCGCCCAGGGTAAAGCCGCCGATCTTCAGCGAGAAATCGCCTGCGCCCAGCACCAGCGTCGTGGCGACCATAATCAGATTGCCGTTCTGGCTAAAGTCCACATGGTTCTGCACCCAGATCCGCGCGCCCGCGACCGCAATCAGGCCGAAAACCACAATCGAGGCGCCGCCGATCACCGGCGCGGGGATGGCGTGGATCAGCGCGCCAAACTTCGGCGAAAAACCGAGTATCAGGGCGATCACCGCCGCCGCGACGAACGCCAGCGTGGAATAGACTTTGGTGACCGCCATAACGCCGATATTTTCCGCATAGGTCGTGACGCCGCTGCCGCCGATGGAGCCGGAGATAAGCGTCGCCAGGCCATCGCCGACAAAAGCGCGGCCCATCCAGGGATCGAGATTGCGGCCGGTCATGCCCGCGACAGCCTTCAGATGGCCAAGATTCTCCGCGACCAGAATAATCGCTACTGGCGCAATCATTACCATCGCCTGGATATCAAAACCGGGCGCGGTGGTGTGCGGCATGCCGAACCAGGCCGCCTGCGTGACGCCGCTAAAATCGACAGGCTTGCCGAACCCCAGCACGTTGGTCAGCAGCGCGTAAAGCGCCCAGGCGACGATTAACCCCACCAGGATCAGCAGGCGCTGCACCATGCCGTGCGTAAAGACCGCCACCAGCCCGATAGCGAGCACCGTCATCACCGCCATCCAGCTCTCAAAGTCCGAGGCCGCCACGCTGTGTACCGCAATGGGCGCGAGGTTAAGCCCAATCGCCATGACCACGGCGCCGGTGACCACGGGCGGCATCAGACGTTCTATCCAGCGCGTGCCGACTTTCATCACCACCAGACCGATAAGCGTGTAGAGCGCTCCGCAGGCGATAATCCCGCCGAGCGCGACGCTGAGATGTGGATTGAGTCCCTGACCATTAAAGCCGGTCACGGCGATCACTACGCCGACAAAGGCCGCGCTGGAGCCGAGGTAGCTGGGCACGCGTCCGCCGGTTACCACAAAAAAGAGCAGCGTGCCGATGCCTGACACCAGAATCGACAGATTGGGATCGAGGCCCATCAGCAGCGGCATCAGGACGGTCGCGCCGAACATCGCCACCGCATGCTGCAGCCCGAGAATGACCGTTTGTCCAAACGGCAGCGTCTCATCCGGGGCGATAAGTCCGCCGTCCGTCAGCGCCGACTTTTTACGCCATTGAGGAAACCAGGAGCTTGCCATCGTTATCTCCAGAAAGTGAGGGATCGTGCCGCGCAAGGCGGATTAGCGGGCATCCTGCCGCAGCAGCGGACAATAGCCGCGATCGAACCAGGCCAGCCCGTGTGCATCGTCGCTGCGACTTAGCGCCAGCACCTCGCAAAACAGCACGTCATGGGTGCCGACGCGGGTAATTTCACTGATGCGGCAGTCGAAAGAGATCAGCGCGCCTTCGAGCATCGGCGAGCCGGTCACGCCGCGGCGCCACTGCGCCGCCTGAAAGCGCTCCGCCACGGGCGTTTTACCGCCAAACAGGCTGGACAGCGCTTCCTGACCCGCCGCCAGGGTATTGACGCAGAGCTGGCGGTTAGCGTCGAATACCGGCCATACCGAGGCCGAACGATTGAGACAGACCAGCAGCGTCGGCGGCGTGTCGGTCACGCTGCATACTGCCGAAGCGGTGAACCCGGCGCGACCGGCCGGGCCATCGGTGGTGATGATATTGACGGCAGCGCCAAGGCGCGCCATCGCGTCGCGAAACGCCTGTTTTTCTACCGCAACGGCGTCAGGCATAAGGGAAAGGGTGCTCATCAACGTCTCCTCAGCTGGCGGCGCGCGACGGCGCGGCCTCGCTCTGGTTAAGCCACTGCAACAGCAGCGCATTAAAGCTTTCGGCATCGGTCACGCTCATCGCATGACCGCCCCAGGCCATCGTAATCTGCTGCGCGTTGGGCAGCGCATCGACCAGCTCCGTGCTGCAGCTCCAGGGCACCAGCATGTCATCCTGACTGCAGATCGCCAGCACTGGCTGCCGGATGCGCGCGGCCATCGGCGTGAAGTCGGCGCGCATCAGGGCCTCCAGACGGCGCAGCAGGTTGTCGCGTCCCTGAAAATGGGCGATATGCGCCGCCTCCTCCTCGGCAAGACGCTGCTGGTGCTGCGCCATCCACTCCGCCGGATAGAGAAACAGTGGCTGTGCGCGCGCAAAGGCCTCAGTGCCGACCTTGAGCAGCAGATCCTGCCGCACCTGAAAGCAGCGCCGGGTATGGGGATGCAGCCGCAGCCAGCCGTTGATCACCGCCACGCGCTCCACCTGTTCCGGGTAATCCAGCGCCAGCTGCAGGCCCACCAGACCGCCCAGCGCATGGCCAATCACGCCAAAGCGCGCAATGCCGCGCCGCGCCAGCGCCGCCGCCAGCTCGGTCGCCATCATCGCCATGGTGTAGTCGACCGGCAGCGTCTCCGCGCTGCGCCCGGTGCCGCGCTGGTCGTAGAGCACTACGCGATAGCGCGCGCTTAGCGCCGCCAGCTGCGGCTGCCAGAAAGCCGCTACGCCGCCCAAACCCGATGCGAGCACCAGCGTCGGTGCCGCTGAATCCTGACGTCCCACTATCTCCAGATGCATCACGCCTCCCGCTGACCGATATGCGCTACGCTGGCGATCTCAACCAGCGCATCGGGTTTTACCAGGCCGCACTGAATGCAGAAGCGCGCGGGTTTGTCACCAGCGAAATAGTCGGCATAAACCTGATTGATAGCGGCGTAGTCGCGCCAGTCGGTGAGAAAAATAGAGTTGAAGGTGACATCTTCAAGCGTGCCGCCCGCGGTTTCTATTACGTTTTTAATCGTTTCCAGGACGTGACGCGTCTGCGCGGCGGCGTCGCCGATATGGACGACGTTGTTCTCTTTGTCGAACGGCAGGGTGCCGGAGACATACACCACGCCGTCAGCCAGCGTGCCCGGGACAAAAGGGGCGATCGGCGCGGAGGTGCCCGGCGGAATAATGACAGATTTCGGCATCGCGTTACTCCTTATGGCCCTGCAGGCTTTCGCAGAAGGCGTCTACGCTGGTGACCCAGCCAAAAAAGGTTTCGATATTGAAAATCGCCGCCTGCTGGGCGAAGGGCGGGCCCGCCTGGTAAGTCGCGTCTTCCAGCACCACGCCGAAATATTCAAGGAAAAAACCGTCGCGCAGCGTCGACTCCACGCAGACATTGGTCGCGATGCCGGTAAAAATCAGATGACGAATGCCGCGGCTGCGCAGGATGCTGTCGAGCGGCGTATTGAAAAAGCCGCTGTAGCGCGGTTTCGGCAGCACAATGTCGCCTGGCTGCGGCTGCAGGGCATCCACCAGCGCATAATCCCAGCCGCCCTTCGCCAGCAGCGTGCCCTGCAGCTCAGGCCGTTTACGCATGGTTTTCAGCGCGTTGGATTTATGAAAATTGGGCGAACCGGCGTCGCCCGCCTCGATATAGTGCGGGTCCCAGCCGTTCTGGAACCAGATAATCTGCACGCCTGCCGCGCGCGCGGCGGCAACAGCCTGCGCGATCTTTTCTGTTACCGGCGCGGTGGCGGAAACGTTGAAACCCGCCAGGTCGAGATAGCCGCCAGGCGTGGCGTAGGCGTTTTGCATATCCACCACGATCAGCGCGCTTTGCGCAGGCGGAAAGGCGATCGCTTCCGGGCGCGCGGGCAGCTCAACCTGCGGCAAGGTCTGGGTATGGGCGCAGTAAACGGTACTCATCAGGCGACCTCTCTGTTGTCGTTAATCTGGCGGCGGCACTGCATCAGCGGCTGGATATGCTGGCCAAAATCCTCAATGCCCTGCAGAAAGTCATCGAAGGTGAGCAGCACGCCCTGGGCGCCCTCAACCTGCGCCACCTCGTCCAGCATGCGTGCCACACTGGCGTAGGAGCCGACCAGGGTGCCCATATTGATATTGACGGCGGAAGTAGGATCGGCCATTTGCCGTACGTTGGTATCGCTGCCGGAACGCTTATCCTGCTGGCTTTGCGTGGTTAGCCAGGCGAGCGCTTCGTCGTCGGCACCAGCTTTGTAGTGCTCCCATTTCGCGCGCGCCGCCTCGTCGCTCTCGGCGGCGATAATCATAAACAGCACGTAGGAGCCGACATCGCGACCCGCCTTGTCCGCCGCCTGCTTCATGCGCGCGGCGGTCGGGGCGAAGGCGGCTGGCGTATTGACGCCCTTGCCAAAGCAGAAGTTGTAGTCGGCATGCTGCGCGGAAAACGCCATGCCCGCGTCGCTTTGACCCGCGCAGATGACCTTCATCGGCTTCTGCGGCTGCGGACTGACGCGGCAGTCGTTCATCGTGAAGAACTCGCCTTTGAAATCGGACTGGCCGCTGCCCCAGAGATCGCGCAGCACGGTGACATATTCAGTCAGGTAGTCGTAGCGGCGGCTAAAGTAGTCATCGCCCGGCCAGAGGCCCATCTGCTCATATTCGGGTTTCTGCCAGCCGGTCACCAGATTGACGCCGAAGCGGCCGCCGGAGATGGAGTCGATGGTGGACGCCATGCGCGCCACGATGGCGGGCGGCAGCGTCAGCGTGGCGGCGGTTGCATAGATTTCAATACGCGACGTGACGGCGGCCAGGCCTGCCATCAGGGTGAAGGATTCCAGATTGTGATCCCAGAACTCGGTTTTGCCGCCGAAGCCGCGCAGCTTGATCATCGAAAGCGCAAAGTCGAAGTGGTAGCGCTCCGCCTTTTGTACGATCGCCTTGTTCAGTTCGAAAGTCGGTTTGTACTGCGGGGCGTGGGTGGAAATCAGCCAGCCGTTGTTACCAATCGGAATGAAAACGCCAATCTTCATGTCAAACCCTCTTTGCCGGTAGTTAAACGGTTTGTCGCGCTGCGCGGCGTCCTGCTTCATCCCTGAGAGCAGCGCTTGCTGACAAATTTGCAAAGGTTGTGCCACAAAACAAAAGGTTTTCTTTAACAATGGGTTAAACAAGAGACGCAAAAAAGCTGGACCAGATGGTCAAAAATCGCTGCACGTTTTGCAGGCACGCTGGGCAAAAAAGGTGCAGTCGCTGAATTGGGCAGGCCGGAACGGCTTTGCTATCATGCCCCTACGCTTAAGGAATGAGGTAACGCTGTGAAATCCGATGAAAAAAAACCGACGCGACGTTCGCGCGCCACCGCTGCGAAACGCGCCGCCATTCTGGATGCCGCGCTGGCGCTGTTCTCTCAGTTTGGTATTCATGGCACGCGTCTGGATCAGGTTGCCGAGCGCGCCGACGTCTCGAAAACCAATTTGCTCTACTACTATCCCTCGAAAGAAACGCTCTACGTCGCAGTGCTGAAGGAGATCCTCGACGTCTGGCTGGCGCCGCTGCGCGCGCTGCAGCACGATATGGATCCGCTCAGCGCCATTCGCCGCTATATCCGCCTCAAGCTTGAGGTATCGCGCGACCATCCGCAGGCGTCGCGTCTGTTCTGCCTGGAAATGTTGCAGGGCGCGCCGCTGCTAAAAGGCGAGCTGGCGGGCGATCTTAAACAGCTGGTGGATGACAAGGCGGCGATTGTTGAGCGCTGGATTAACGAAGGCCGTCTGGCTGGCGTTCAGCCGCAGCACCTCTTTTTTATGCTGTGGGCCGCGACGCAGCACTATGCGGATTTCGCCAGCCAGGTCGAGGCGATTACCGGCCAGACGCTGAGCGATCCGCAGTTTTTCGATGAAACGGTCGAAAATGTGCAGCGCATGATTATCGAAGGGATCCGCGTGCGCTGATGCGCCACGTTTAACCTTATCCCCGCGTCAACGTCCGGCCTGTGATGTTTTCTGCCGCGGAGTCACCTCGATGCGCGAACAGCAGGGGCAAATCACCATTGCGGATTTATGCATGGGGGAAGGGAAGAACGCTACCTTTACCGGTCCCGGTCAAACGACCGGGACCACGCGTTTTTAACGGGCGGCGCGACGGCGCAGCAGCCAGCCCATGGTAAGCATAACAAACCACAGCGGCGTGACCATCAGCGCCTGACGGGTATCATCCTGCAGCGTCAGCAGCACCAGCACGAACGCAAAGAACGCCATCACCACCCAGCACATCACCTTACCCAGCGGCATCTTAAAACCTGACGCCGCATGGCGCTCCGGATACTTTTTGCGGTAGGCCAGGTAGCTGCAGAGAATAATGGTCCAGACGAACATAAACAGGATCGCTGAAACCGTAGTAACCATAGTGAAAACGGTCATCACGTCCGGGATCAGGTAGATCAGCGCGACGCCCGCCAGCAGACAGAAACAGGAGAAGAACAGACCGGCAGTCGGTACCGCGCGAGCGGAAAGCTGACCAAAAGCGCGGTGCGCCACGCCCTGCTGCGACAGGCCGTACAGCATACGGCTGGTAGAGAAGATGCCGCTGTTGGCAGACGAAGCCGCCGAGGTCAGCACCACAAAGTTAACGATGCTGGCCGCCGCAGGCAGCCCGATCAGCACAAACATCTCAACAAAGGGACTGCGATCCGCCAGCACCTGCGTCCAGGGCGTAACCGCCATGATCACCATCAGCGCCAGCACATAAAACATAATCACGCGCAGCGGAATGGCGTTAATAGCGCGCGGCAGCACCTTATGCGGATCGTGCGTCTCCGCTGCCGCCGTACCGACCAGCTCAATACCGACGAAGGCGAAGACCGCAATCTGGAAACCGGCAAAAAAGCCGCTTATTCCTTTCGGGAACAGGCCGCCGTGATCCCAGATATTGCTGAGCGAGGCGGTGCCGCCGCCCGGCGAGGGGTAGTGAAGAGTAACCAGTACGATGCCGGTTACGATCAGCGCCACAATGGCGACAATCTTGATAATGGCGAACCAGAACTCCATCTCGCCAAACATTTTCACCGTGGCGATATTGAGCGCGAGGAAAACGAAGACGCACAGCAGGGCGCTCATCCACACGGAAAAACCAGGGAACCAGAGCTGGAAGTAGGCGGATATCGCCACCACGTCGGCAATACCGGTGACGACCCAGCAGAACCAGTAGGTCCAGCCGGTAAAGTAGCCCGCCCAGGGACCAAGCAGATCGGCGGCGAAATCGCTGAATGATTTGTACTCCAGATTGGAGAGCAGCAGCTCTCCCATGGCGCGCATCACAAAAAACAGCATAAAGCCGATGATCATATAAACGAAAATGATTGACGGGCCCGCCAGACTGATGGTTTTGCCGGAGCCCATAAACAACCCGGTACCGATAGCGCCGCCGATGGCGATAAGCTGAATGTGACGGTTATGCAGATTGCGCCGTAGCTTGTCAGGGTTCTCCTGCTCAGCAACGGTATCTTTTGTTTGATCAACCATAAAATCATTCTTCCTGTCTGGATGTTGTGTCAGCTCTGCTGGCTGTTTGTGGTTTCTTGCCTCAGGGCAAGTTGGCATAAGATAGAGGAATAAGACAAAAGCCCGCTAATTGTTTTTCTTACAAATGCGACCTTTACATCTTAGTAACATGTCAGTAAATCTTTACGCGGCACAAACTTGCGGCACAACGCTGCTGTTTTAAACGAAAAGCGCCGTTACCAGCGCTAAACCGGCGCGTAGCTTCTACACTTTTGTTCTCTAAATCAAGCTGCTGCGAGAGGGAGAATGCGCGCGATCGTTCTGTTGCTGGTGCTGATAGCCGTCGGATGGTGGAGTCTGCCATGGCTGAAACAGCATTTGCCGCCCCAGTTCAACCCCTTTACGCCGCTGGCGGTCACCGATCCACCTGGCTGGATGACGCGATATAAACTCAAGCGGTTGGCGGGCAATCCTGAAGCGTGTCTTGACGTTATGCGACGCGCTGAGCAGGCGGGAAGGGTAACCTTTAGCGCGCGTCCCGACGTGACGGGCGGCTGTCCGCTGCAAAATCCGCTGCGCATTCAGCGTTTCGGCAAGGTCAGTTTAAGCAGCAGCTTTCTCGCCAGTTGCCCGATGGCCGTCGCCAGCACCATGTATATTCTGCAAAGCCAGCAGCGTCTGGCGCATACATCCGCCTCGCCGCTGGTGCGCATCAGCCATGTCGGCAGCTATGCCTGTCGCAACGTTTATCACCGTAAAGAGGGGCGACTAAGCGAGCATGCGACCGCAGACGCCTGGGACGTCACCGGCTTTCAGTTTGCCGATGGGGAACGCGTCGATGTGGGGAAAAACTGGACGCAGCCGGAGAATAAATCCGCTCTGCTGCATCTTCTCTGGCAGGAGGGCTGTAATAATTTCGGCAACGTTTTGGGGCCGGATTATAACGCCGCGCATGCCGGCCATTTTCATTTTGGCATGCGCGGAACGGGATACTGTCGGTAAATTAGACCGCCGGGTTCAAACCGCGTTTAATCAGGAAATGATTGGCAGGCCAGGAAAATATAAATCCGGTCAGCGTAGCGAGCTGCAACATAAACCAGAAAGCCGCCAGCAGAGGATCGATTTGTTGATTAAGCACAAATTTCAGGGCCAGACTCATAAAGAGGAAAATGCCCGCCTGATAAACCAGCAGCGGAAACGCCTCGGTACGAAATGCTAACAGCAAGGCGCGCCAGACTGAAAGCGCGTCGCGCTGCTTAATCGCCAGAAATTGTAAAAACAGGCCGCTTATCAGCGAAATAGCGAGACAGATAATTGCCTGCATCCAGAGCGGCGTAGCGAAATGATAATGATTCAGCAGGGTGATAATCGGAAGTGTCATCAGTTCGCTAAAGATGCAGGCCGCAGCGGAAAGGGAAGTCGAAATAAATATGGTCGGCCAGCTCGCATAATGATGAATTTTTTGCGGTACTAATAGCGCAAGTTTAAGCTGACGAGAGGGTTTCCGTCCAAGATACCACCAGGCCAGCCAGCCGATGAACGGCATGTAAAGACCGGTCAGCGGCCAGATAATGTTCATTATCCCGACTGGGTGAGGATGGCGGAAAATATCTTTCAGGATCATCAGAGCGGTACAGCCTCCTAATACCAGGAAGGGTAATGCCAGCTGATTCAACATAGTGTGTCCCACCTGCAAAAGTTAAAGCGCATCCGTCAAAACGGCTGAAGGCTGCCAGACGCCTGCCGGCCGTACGTAAAGGTTGTGCAAAGAGTCCGTGTTAAGCGTAGCTCCGATCGCAATACATAGAAACGCCAGGCTTATAAGCCGAGCGGCAAAAAGCGCACAGATTTTAACCTTGGGTCGCTTTTTGGCTTTAGAATAGCTTAACTCTATGTTTACAAATAAATTACGGCGCTAAACTAATTTTACTTAATAGCCATGCTGAATGGCGGTCAATGTATGCGAATTTATTGTCGTTATGCAGATTGAATCTCATTAAGAAAAATCTTATTCTGTTTTTCCAGCCGCTATAATGCTGTGAATGGGATCACCTTTCGTGAAGCACAGGAAACACGTTTTAAGTAAAACACGCACAACCGGACGTAACGTGGTTTTTACTTGCATGCCTGTTTTTTTCTCAATAAAACTTTTTTCTCTTATAAATTTATTTTTTTAAAATGAACAACCTCAATAACCAGACGCATCAGCGTGAGGATAACGCCGAGGCAATATGACTAACGACAATTATTTCGTCTGGCGCCGAGAGACGGAAAAAGAATTTCAGGCTATCACTTCAACCGAGGAATTGAAGACGCTCATTCAGACTCAGGTAGTGTCATTAGGCTTCGATAGCTATTCCTTTCTGATTCAGCACCCTGTGCCTTTTACCCGGCCGCGTATTTTTTTGCATAGCACTTACCCGAAAGCCTGGATTAAACGCTATGAGGAAAAAAACTATTACGCTATCGATCCAGTTTTAATGCTATGCCAGCAGCCCGGACGGGGCTTAGAGTGGACGCACGACCTCTTCACTGGCGCCGGTGATTTGTGGAAAGAGGCGCAGGAGCACGGCCTGAATAGCGGTTTTTCCTGCTCCGCCATGGCATCAAATCGCGCCATTGGTATATTATCTATAGCATCCCGCCTGGCAAGCCGGACGCAACATCAACATGTCGAGCTGGAAGTGAAACTGCACTTTCTGGCGGAACTGAGTTTGCGTTCACTTCAGCGTTTTTCTGATGATGCGCTGATGGTGCTAAAAAATGATTTCAGTCAGCGCGAGTTAGAGATTTTGAAATGGACCGCAGAAGGGAAAACCTCGGCTGAAATTTCGCTTATTTTAGCAATTTCGCAACACACGGTGAACTTTCACCAAAAGAATATGCAAAAGCGATTTAATGTTTCCAATAAAACTCAAATTGCCTGTTATGCGGCGGCAATTGGACTGATATAGAAAAAGGCAACTACTAAATTTAGTAGTTACGTTGCCGGAAGCAGTTGTCTACCCTGCGCCGGGACTTTGCCAGGCTGGCGTAGCGTAAATCAATGCAAACATGAGGATGTCAGGGGCGCATGATGAAGATAATTCAAACCCAGTTAAAGGATATGCCGTCCTCTCTGCTGGCCGAACTAGGCAGCTACCGTTATAGCGTATTTGCGCGTGGAGAAGGCTGGTCGATCCCGCCTCGTCTCAGCACGCCGGGTCAGGAGTACGATCGTTTCGATCGTTCGGATGTGACCTGGCTGCTGGCCTGGAACGCGCGTGACGGCATCAGCGGCTGCGCGCGACTGATGCCGTGGCATGAGCCAGCCCAGAGCGAAGGGCTGGTGGTGCCGTTCAGTCACGAAAAAGTATGGGAAATGTCGCGCTTCTCGGCGAAGCTGGAACTGGATGCGGAACTGCCGTTCAACCTGTTATGGCACGCCGTGCAGCTTGCCGAACTTAATGGTATGGAGTATTTGATCAGCTCGGCGACGCCGATGCTGGAGAAGATGTTTGAGGATCACCAGGTCGCCTATGAGCCGCTTACGCCCGGTCTGATCCAGTCGGAGGACAATCTGTTCGCCATTCGTATCCCGGTCGTGCAGCCGGCGCTGGCGGAAAAGTATCGCGGCACGCGGCGCTTCAGTCCGGAAGAGGTACTGCCGTCACTGGGTGTCTCTGTGAACTGGCAGTCGCATACCTGACAGCGCGCCCCCGCTTCGGCGCGGGGGCGAACGCATCACTGACGATACGCAGTCTTAATCTGCTTTATGGTATTGCTGAATACTTCCGCCTGCGGCTTATCACCCAGAGTTTGCACGTAGCGTTCCATATTAATAATCACTTTTCCGGCATCCGCCTGGCCCATTCCTTTCAGAATCAGCGTCACCATCATTTTCAGACAGGCAACTTCATCAGCCAGCTTCAGCGTGTCGTGCGAGGTAACAAATTCTTCATCGCTCATCGTGTTCTCCTTGGGGTTAATCGATCGTGCCGGCATGTTCCGCGCAGCCGTGCATGAGTATATCACAGCGAGCCAATTGCCTGCGAAAGCGAAGCGTAACGGCTGACGATTGCTGTACAGGATATTATTTAAAGTAGCAGTTGAATAATTTTCACAGCCCGGCCGCGACACATTTAAGTCTATTTTTGAATTTTTAGACTGATATAATTTAAACCATTGAAAATATTGATTAAATAAAAAGGGTAAATGAACATATTTCATCCGGTAGACATATTTTTGTACTGACTGGAAAGTGTTGATGTAAATCAGCGAATACGGTCAAACATTCGGCCCGTTGATGTTCTTTATTGCGAAAAGCAGGTATCATGCGCGCATTCAATATCAGATTTATTCCTCACTTTAGCTAGCGGAGTGTTCCCCGTTGATCAGTGTTCTTCTTGTTGATGACCATGAACTGGTACGCGCCGGTATTAGACGCATACTGGAAGATATGAAAGGTCTTACGATCGCGGGAGAGGCTTGTTGCGGCGAGGACGCGGTGAAGTGGTGCCGGGCTAACCAGGTCGATGTGATTCTGATGGATATGAATATGCCGGGCATCGGCGGGCTGGAAGCGACGCGCAAAATTGTGCGCTACAACCCCGATATCAAAATTATCATGCTGACGATCCACACCGAAAATCCGCTGCCCGCCAGGGTGATGCAGGCGGGCGCAGCAGGCTATCTGAGCAAAGGCGCCGCGCCGCAGGAAGTCGTGAGCGCCATTCGCTCCGTACACGCCGGTCAGCGCTATATCGCCTCGGATATCGCGCAGCAGATGGCGCTGAGCCAGATAGAGCCGCAAAAAGCGGAATCTCCCTTCAGCTGTTTGTCGGAAAGGGAATTGCAGATTATGCTGATGATCACCAAAGGGCAAAAGGTGACGGAAATTTCCGAGCAGCTCAATCTCAGTCCTAAAACCGTTAACAGCTACCGTTATCGCATGTTCAGCAAGCTGAACATCAGCGGCGACGTAGAGTTAACGCATCTGGCCATTCGACATGGCCTGTTCAATGCGGAGCCGTTAATCAGTAGTGAGTGAAGTTTTCAACGCCAAAGCCTTTCTCAGCACGGTGACCAGTCAGCCGGGCGTGTACCGCATGTACGATGCCTCGGACACCGTGATCTATGTAGGAAAAGCCAAAGATCTCAAAAAGCGCCTCAGCAGCTACTTTCGCAGCCATGTCGGCAGTCGAAAGACAGAGGTGCTGGTCAGTAACATCCATCATATAGACGTCACCGTCACGCATACCGAAACGGAAGCATTGCTGCTGGAGCATAACTACATCAAGCTCTATCAGCCGCGCTACAACGTGCTGATGCGTGATGATAAATCCTATCCGTTTATCTTTCTCAGCGGCGATACCCACCCGCGTCTGGCCTATCATCGCGGGGCGAAACACGCTAAGGGCGAATATTTCGGGCCCTTCCCGAACGGCTACGCCGTACGCGAAACCCTGGCGCTGATGCAGAAAGTGTTTCCAATTCGCCAGTGTGAAAACAGCGTTTACCGCAACCGCTCCAGACCTTGTCTGCAGTATCAGATTGGACGCTGCCTCGGCCCTTGCGTCGCCGGACTGGTGAGCGAAGAGGAGTATGCGCAGCAGACGGAATATGTGCGGCTGTTTCTGTCCGGCAAAGATGACCAGGTGCTGAACATGCTGGTAAAACGCATGGAAGAGGCGAGTACCGGGCTGCGTTTTGAAGAGGCGGCGCGTCTGCGCGATCAGATTCAGGCGGTGCGCCGGATCACCGAGAAGCAGTTTGTCTCTAATCAGGGCGACGATCTGGACGTAATGGGCGTAGCCTACGACGCGGGCATGGCCTGCCTGCACGTACTCTTTATCCGACAGGGCAAGGTGCTGGGCAGCCGCAGCTACTTCCCAAAAGTTCCGGCGGATACCGAGCTGGCGGAAGTGGTTCAGACCTTTGTCGGCCAGTTTTACCTGCAGGGCAGCGAAGCTCGCACTCTGCCTGGCGACATTCTGCTGGACTTCAACCTGCCGGAACGCGAGCTGCTCTCTGCATCGCTGAGCGAGCTGGCGGGACGCCGCGTAACGATCCAGAGCAAACCGCGCGGCGATCGCGCGCGTTACCTCAAGCTGGCGCGCACCAATGCGGCGACGGCGCTGACCACGCGCCTGTCGCAGCACTCTACCATCCAGCAGCGGCTGGCGGCGCTGGCACAGTTTCTTGAACTGGACAAAATCAACCGCATGGAGTGCTTCGATATCAGCCACACCATGGGAGAGCAGACTATCGCATCCTGCGTGGTGTTCGACGCCAACGGCCCGCTGCGCAGCGACTATCGCCGCTATAACATTGAAGGCATTACGCCTGGCGATGATTACGCAGCGATGAATCAGGTCCTGCGCCGCCGCTACGGCAAAGCGCTGGAAGAAGATAAAATCCCTGACGTCATTCTGATTGACGGCGGCAAGGGGCAGCTTTCGCAGGCGAAGCAGGTTTTTGCCGAACTGGAGGTCGAGTGGGATAAGTCCCGGCCGATTTTACTGGGCGTGGCGAAAGGCAGCGATCGTAAAGCGGGACTGGAAACGCTGTTCTTCGAGGCGGAAGGCGAGGGCGTTTCTCTGCCCCCGGACTCTCCAGCGCTGCATGTGATCCAGCATATTCGTGATGACGCTCACAATCATGCAATTTCGGGCCACCGAAAAAAAAGGGCGAAAGTGAAGAATACCAGCGCGCTGGAAAGTATCGAAGGCATCGGCCCGAAACGTCGCCAGCAGCTGCTTAAGTATATGGGGGGCCTGCAACCGTTGATGAACGCCACGGTTGAAGAGATCGCTAATGTGCCCGGTATTTCGTTCGCGCTGGCGGAAAAAATATATCATTCGCTAAAACACTAGCATTGAAACAGGTGAGGCAATGTAGGAACATAGGGGAAATTCTACCCATTCCAGACAGTTACCGGCATATGCAATTTAACATTCCGACGTGTCTCACCCTGTTTCGAGTCGTCCTGATCCCTTTCTTCGTGCTGGCTTTCTATCTGCCTTTCTACTGGGCGCCTTTCGCCACCGCGCTGATCTTTGTGATTGCCGCCGTGACCGACTGGTTTGACGGATTTCTTGCGCGCCGCTGGAAGCAAACCACGCGCTTCGGTGCCTTTCTCGACCCGGTAGCCGATAAGGTGATGGTGGCGATTGCGCTGGTTCTGGTGGCGGAATATTTTCACTCCTGGTGGATCACCTTACCGGCTGCGACCATGATTGCGCGTGAAATCATTATTTCTGCGCTGCGCGAATGGATGGCGGAAATCGGCAAGCGCAGCAGCGTCGCCGTCTCCTGGATCGGCAAGGTGAAAACCACAGCGCAGATGCTGTCGCTGGTTGCGCTGCTGTGGCGTCCTGATACGACAGTTATCGCCGTAGGCGTAGTGGCGCTTTACATCGCCGCCGTGTTAACTTTCTGGTCAATGTTTCAGTATTTAAGCGCTGCGCGCGGCGATCTGCTCGATAGCTGATCGAAGCGACTTAAAAAGCAGCAAACGGACGCGCTGTGAGGATAATTCTGTTGACTCAGTGCGTCAGGTCAGTAGAATGCATCGCATCGAACGGCAGCGAGGCTGCCAGAAGATAAAGAAAATCAGCAAGTTCCGTTAAATTGCTGAACAATGCGGGAATAGCTCAGTTGGTAGAGCACGACCTTGCCAAGGTCGGGGTCGCGAGTTCGAGTCTCGTTTCCCGCTCCAGTTTTGCAGGTCAGGATAACCTGGCGGCACAGCGGATAAAGGCGCGTTGGCAGAGTGGCCATGCAGCGGATTGCAAATCCGTCCACCTCGGTTCGACTCCGGGACGCGCCTCCACTTTACACCCTGCCCGGGTGGTGAAATCGGTAGACACAAGGGATTTAAAATCCCTCGGCTGTATGGCTGTGCGGGTTCAAGTCCCGCCCCGGGCACCATCTCTACCGATTAAAAATTTCGAATTAAAATAAAGCAGTAGTAAGCAATGTCGTGACCGCCTTCAGGGCGGTTTTTTTGTGCCCGCCTGTCAGACAAAAAACCCGGCGTTAACCGGGTTTTATCGTTAAAACTTAAGACTGCGGCTGTCCCACAGGGCCTGAGCCCAACGTGCCGCCCGGCGACGCCTGGCCGCTTGGCGCATGAGGACGGCCATCCGATTTAACCGCATCGCTCCGGTGCATACAGCCCGCCAGTGCCAGCACGGCCAGCGTAATGCAGATCCCTTTTTTCACGTTATTCATCGTTGCCACCTCATTCTCCGGTATTGAAAAAGAAAGTATAAAAACGCAATGAAATTAAAGCGTAGCAGGCTGTCGCCAACGCACCAGTCGCAAAGTCTTAAATTCCGTCAGGCTGAAAAATTTGACCCGCCTCTCATCTGATGCAGCCTGGGGTGCAAATCCAGGCGGTATGCGATACTTTCACGCCTCAATAACGCGGCACGGGCCGCGGTGATACAGAAGGAAGCGAGATGCAGGGCGTCGTGAAGTTTATTAAAGGCTGTCTACTGTTTTCCCTGCTGTGGGGCCTGTTTATGTGGTTCTGCTTCTGGCAAAAAGAGGGAATGGAGGTGGGGATGGCGATCGTAAAAAGCCTCTACGCAGGCGTTATCTATCAGGCAATGACGACGATGGTTGCACGCTATAAGGCTCGTCGCCAGGCTAAACCGCTTTAACAGCGATGCGGCGGCCGCCGCATCGCTTACTTACTTTTCCCGCTACTTACTCAAACTTACCGGTCAGACGTCGATGAAAATCGCTGCTGCGCGTATCCAGACCGACAATGGTTACCTGCGCGCCGTGCCGCTGATAGCGATATTCAATGCCGTCGAGAGCGGCGACTGATGACGCATCCCATATTTGCGCATGGGTCAGATCGATAGTGACCTGTTTCGGGTCATGTCCATAATCGAAATGTTCAAACAGATCGTTGCTGCTGGCGAAGAAAAGCGGGCCGCGCACGCGATAGCACACCGATTTGCCGTCGGGACTGACTTCGCGCTCAGCATGAATAACGTGAGCGATACGGCGCGCAAACAGCACGATGGCGACGATAACGCCCGCCAGCACGCCCAGCGCCAGGTTGCCTGTCCACACCGTCACCATAATCGTTAGCGCCATTACCAGCGTCTCTGACCAGGGCATACGTTTGAGGGTGGCTGGCTGCAGGCTGTGCCAGTTCACGGTTTTCACGGCAACCACCATCATAATTCCCGCCAGCACGACCATCGGGATCTGTGCCATCAGCGCGCTCAGGCCGGTCACCAGCAACAACAACACCAGGCCGGCAACGACGGTTGAGACGCGCGTGCGCGCCTTACCCAGCTCGACGTTTACGATAGTCTGGCCGATCATCGCGCAACCGGCGATGCCGCCGTAGAACGCGGCGAAAATGTTGGCCACGCCTAAACCCCATGACTCGCGGCGCTTGCTGGAGAGGGTATCGGTCAGATCGTCCACCAGTTTGGCGGTGAGCAAGGACTCCATCAGGCCGACAAAGGCAATACTGAGCGCAGTCGGCCAGACGATCTGCAGCGTCTGCAGGCTAAGAGGCACCTGTAACGCATTCAGACCGGGCAAACCCGCACTCATAGGGCCTTCATCGCCTACGTTGGGCACGCGCCAGCCGAGCAGCAGCGCGACGGCGGTCACGACAACGATAGCGACCAGCGGAGAAGGCACGCTTTTCAGCACGCGCGGCAGCAGCAGCACAATCGCCAGCGTGATGGCAAACAGCAGCCACACCAGCGAATGTTGCCCCCAGACGTGCGGCACCTGCGCAAAGAAAATCAGGACGCCCAGCGCGTTGACGAAGCCAAGCATGACCGAGCGCGGAATATAGCGCATCATGCGCGCCAGGCCGGCTATACCGAAGAGGATCTGGATCAGGCCGCCCAGCACCACGGCCGGCAGAATATAGGCTACCCCGTGCGCATGCACCATCGGACCGATCACCAGCGCGACCGAACCGGCTGCGGCGGTAACCATTGCCGGACGCCCGCCCAGCACCGAAAGCGTCAGGCACAGCACCACAGATGCCACCAGACTGACCTTCGGATCGACACCGGCGATAACCGAAAAGGAGATCACCTCTGGAATAAGCGCCAGCGCGGTGATCACGCCAGCAAGACACTCACGGGTGAGCAGGGCAGGGGAACGCAAAACGCGGCCCACGGTCAGGTCGTTGTCCACGGCTTGAGGCGCGGCAACGTCGTTGGGTTGGCTCATAAATTGCAGGCTCTTTTTAATAGTCGTTCTTGCGGCGAAAGCGAAGAACGCAGACGAAATTAAGCAGAAGAGAGTACTGTCTGAGAGGGAAATTTGCCAGCGATCACAAAACTAACAGAATGACTCCGTCCCTGGAGCCAGCATTACACCGACAGATCGTCAGGTGTCTTATGCACAACCAGTTCAAGCAGTTGACGATAGATGTCGAGCGATACCACGTCCGACTCCAGTTCCAGCCGATGGATCAGTTTAGAGATGATCGCTTTATTAGTGACAGGCTTACCCGCCTGTAAAATCTCAGCCACCACTAATCCTAATATTTCCATCTCACTGGCCGCTTTGCTGGCCGCTGCGTTGAAGTAATCACCAATTTCTTTATCGGTTTGTGGAATAGCGTTTTGCATGTGTCAGTCCTAAAACAGTCCCAACGTCCAGGTCGGATACCAGATCAATTTACGATGAAACTCCCCTTACATGGACAGATATAAAGGGCCCCAAGTCATCAAAAAAGGACCTCTGAAGGTGGAAATCCACTTACACCTTCAGAGGCGACGCAAACGCATCATTCGTTACGGAATCGTTATCCGATTCATGGGGGCTAAAGTTATACAATGAAGGTGTACACGCACAAGGAAAAATTTGAACGATTTGTGCTATCTGTTAATTATCATATAGATAAATGAGTGTGTCGTGAAGAAAAGCTGTACAAGTTGTTTGTACAATGGAGGGGTTGTATCGATCAGCGGGAAAAAAATGACTTTTTCCCGCGCTGTTTTAGCTAAAAAGTTTTAACTTTGATGTGAGTTTTCGGACCGATTGTTTCTCACCGACCAGCGCCAGGCCCAGCAGCCGCCACTCTTTTGCCGGTATTTCGCGCATCGCCGCGCTAAACGCCGCGTAATCAGTGGTGGTTTGACCTTGTTCAGGAAAGAGCACCAGATCGCACGCCAGTTCCGCGCAGCGGGCGCGCAGATCGTCCATCTCCGCATGGCTGGCTGCCAGCACGGGGATGCCAAGCGGAATCAGGCCGGGGTAGCTGCTGGCATCCGCATCCTGTAACGGGTCGCCGACCAGCGCAGGATGACGCTGACCGAGGGTGAGGGCGATCACCGCAGCGGCGTTAGCGGCTTTTCCCGGGGCGAGATCGTTTTGCAAAATCATGACGCAACGAGGGTCTTGCATAGCACTTCTCCAGACAGAAAAAGCGCATTGTGGCCAGGCGTTCAGCCTGCGTCTGGAAGATTTGTGCACGCTTGCTGATAGCGTGCCGGAGTGAGGTGGCAGGCGCGTTTAAACCAGCGGCCCAGATGGCTCTGATCGGCGAAGCCCAGGTCGGCGGCGACGTCGGCGGCTGCGCTGCCAGCCGCAAGCTGGCGACGGGCCTGGGATAAACGCCACTGCACCAGCCAGGCGTGCGGCGGCAAACCCCACTGTGCCTGGAAGAGGCGAGAGAGGCGGAAGCGATCCACCTGTAGGGCATCGGCCATCGCCTGTAAGCCTGGATTAAGCGCATGATGGGCAATCAGCCAGTCGCGCGCCTGCTGCGCCAGCTGACGATCGCGGTCCGCCGGACGCGTTTCGCTGCGCCATAACGGATGCTGGCCCAGCTGCATAAATAAGCGGTCCAGCGTCGCCTCTTTGATCAGTTCGGGATGATCGTGCCACAGCGCGTCAAAACAGTGCCAGACAGCGTAAGCGAGCGCCTTGTCGTTACGCAGCGTGGCGGTGAAGTGCAGCTCGCCGCCCTGGTCGGTGCCGAGCGGCGCCAGCTGCCGGGATAGCTGCTGCGGCGACAGGTAGAGCATGCGATAGGTAAAGCCCTGCGCGTCCACCGCGTCGCCATCGTGCAGCTCCTCCGGCTCCAGCATAAATACCGTGCCGGGCCGACTCTGGTGCTGTTTACGGCGCGAGTGAAACTGCTGCACGCCTTGCTCCGTCACGCCAATCAGATAGCTGTCGTGCCAGTGAGGATCGTAGGCATGTCCGGTAAAATGCGCGCGAATCGTCTCGATGCCGCGCGAGGGGTCACGACGCAGATCTATCCAGTTGTTGTTGCGATCGGGCATAGCCAACTCCGGTTTTTCTCCGTCTGGATATGTTCAGGCGCTTAAAAAGCCTGACAACAGAGGCGTCATTTTTTAACGACATGTGCTATTTTCATTAGCAATTTGCTCTGCGTATAATAACGCATTCATTTAGTTAGAAGTCTAACAATTAGGTCGCTACACTTTGACTCTGCACTATAACACGTTCACCCATTTGCTCTATCAAGCTGCCCACGCCTGGCGGCTTGCCGTGGATCGCCATCTTAAACACAGCGGCCTGAGCATGAGCAGCTGGCTGGCGATTGGCCTTATTGCCAGCGAAACGCGGCCCTATACCCAGACAGAGCTTGCGCAGTTACTCGGTCTGGAGGATGCCAGCATGGTGCCACTGATCGATCGGCTGGTGAAGCAGGAGTTGCTGTCCCGCGTGCAGCCGCCGGAAGATCGCCGCAAACGGCATCTGGTGCTGACGGAGAAGGGCAATCAGGCTTTTGCCTTAGTGAAAAATGAGGCGGACGCGCTGCGCGCTGCGCTGCTCGGCGATATCGATCCTCAGGAGCTGGCGACGACGGAGCGGGTGCTGCAACAGCTGCTGACGCGCATGGGAAATATGTAACAGTGGCCAGACGCAATCCCTATGCGCCGCGAGAATGGTTGCCGCATGAAAAACCCATGCTGCCGGGATCGCCTTCGACCCCGATTCATTCGCCGCCAAAACGGATCGCCTTTGGCCTGATCGGCTTACTGATTTCGCTTACCGGCGCGCTGAGCAACGCGCTGGTCACGGCGAACCTCTCCAATCTTCAGGGCACTTTCGGCGCTTACTCCAGTGAAATTGCCTGGCTGCCCGCCGTTTACGTGATGGGCAATATCTCCATCAACCTGTTGCTGGTGAAGTTTCGCCAGCAGTTTGGCCTGCGCGTTTTCACCGAAGCCTTCCTGGTGCTCTATGTGCTGGTGGCGTTTTTCCATCTCTTCGCCAACGATCTCAGCTCGGCGATCATCGTGCGCGCCGCGCATGGCATGGCGGGCGCGGCGCTCAGCTCGCTGGGGATCTATTACCAGATACAGGCGTGGCCGGCGAAACATCGACTTAAGGCGCTGGTGATCGGCCTGACCGCCTCACAGTTCGCTATTCCGATGGCGCGGCTTTTTTCGACCGAGCTGCTGCAGCTGCAGGAGTGGCGTGGGCTTTACCTGTTTGAGCTGGGTCTGGCGATGATTGCGCTGGGGTGCGTGCTGGTGGTGAAACTGCCGCCGGGCGACCGCATCAAGGCGTTTGAAAAACTCGATTTCGTCACCTTTATGCTGCTGGCACCCGGTATGGCGCTGCTCTGCGGCGTGCTGTCGCTGGGGCGCATCGAATGGTGGTTTACCACCTCCTGGCTCGGCATCAGCCTGGCGATCGCGCTGGTGCTGATCGTCGCGGCGATCGTCATTGAGCACAACCGGAAAAATCCTCTGATCAATACACGCTGGCTGAGCAGCGGCACGATGGTGCGTCTTGGCATTGTGATGATTATGATACGCATCGTGCTGGCGGAGCAGAACACCGGCGCGGTGGGCTTTTTGCAGCAGCTGGGCCTGCTGAACGATCAGATGCGCGGCCTCTCGCTGGCGATTATCGGCGGCATGACGCTCGGTATCGTCACCAGCGCCCTGACCATCAAGCCGACACATCTTAACTGGCCCATCGTTGTCTCGCTGGCGGTGATGATCGTCGCCTCGCTGATGGATGCGCACTCTAGCCCGGTAACGCGCGCCAACAATATGTATATCAGCCAGTTTTTGCTCGGCTTCAGCAGCACCTTCTTTATGGCGCCCGCGATGCTGATCGGCATTGGCAGCGTCGTGACGCAGCCGAAAAATCTGGTGAGCTTTGTGGTGCTGTTCGGCATGAGCCAGAACCTGGGCGGCCTGATCGGCTCTGCCATTCTCGGCACCTTTCAGGTCTGGCGTGAAAAATATCACTCCAGCCTGCTGGGCGATCAGCTGTCGCTGCTCGATCCTAACGTTACGGATCGCCTCAGCCAGTATGGCGCGCTGTTTAGCAGCCAGGTAGGCGATTCTGTTTTGCAGAGCGCGCAGAGCACCAGCCAGCTACAGAGCGTGGCGACGCTGCAGGCGAACGTGCTGGCCTATAACGATACCTATTTACTGACGGCGGCGCTGGCGCTCATTACCCTGATGTGGGCACTGTGGCGTCTTTCCCGTCAGCGATACCTTAGCTGGCGACAGGCGCGCTTCAACCTGAAGGAGCAGCGCCTGGCGGCCGCGTCACAAGAATCTATGGAGTCACAATGAGTCAGCAGGATGAACTTCAGGCGGCGGAGCGCGAGCGCGCCAACCGTCGGCGTATTCTTTCTATTGCGGCAGGAAGCGGCATCGTTATTCTTGGCGTCCTGATTATTCTCTACGCCTGGCAGCTCTGGCCCTTTACCAGCGCGGTACAGAGCACCGAAAACGCCTATGTGCGCGGGCAGGTGACCTTTATCAGCCCGCAGGTCAGCGGCTATCTGACCTCGGTCGAGGTGGTGGATCTGCAGCCGGTGCAGAAAGGGCAGCTGCTGATGACCATTGACGATCGCATCTATCGTCAGCGCGTGCATCAGGCGCAGGCGCAGTTAGCGATGAAGCAGGCGGCGCTTCGCAATAACCAACAACAGCGCCGCAGCGCTGAAGCCACTATCGCCAGTAATAAAGCCGCGCTGGAGAACGCCAGAGCGCAGGCGCTGAAAGGGGGCTTCGACCTGAAACGCGTCGAGAGCCTGGCCGCCGACGGCTCACTGTCGGTGCGTGAACGCGATGCGGCGCGCGCCGCTAACGCGCAGGCGCAGGCGCAGGTACGCCAGGCGGAGGCGCAGGTAGCGGTAGCGCAGCAGAACCTGCAAACCGTTATTGTCAATCGCGCCTCGCTTGAAGGCGATGTCGCCAGCGCCCAGGCAGCGCTGGAGCTGGCGGAGATTGATCTGGCAAATACCCGTATTGTTGCGCCGGATGCCGGTCAGCTCGGCCAGCTTTCGGTGCGCAAAGGGGCTTACGTGACGGCGGGCACGCGTCTCACCTCAGTGGTGCCGGACCATAAATGGATTATCGCCAACATGAAAGAGACGCAGATGGCGGCTATTCGTCCTGGCCTGCCGGTGACCTTCCGCGTTGACGCGCTCAACGGCAAACGTTTTAACGGCCATGTGGAATTTATCTCGCCGGCGGCGGGGTCGGAATTCAGCGCCATCTCGCCAGACAACGCCACGGGCAACTTTGTCAAAATCGCCCAGCGTATTCCGGTCCGTATCGCCATCGAATCTGAAGATATGCGCGAGCTGCGGCCCGGCATGTCGGTAGAGGTCAGTATTGACACGGCCGCGCAACCTCGCAGCAAGGCGGTGGAGTGATGCGGCGGCTGTTACTCGCCAGCCTCGCGGTGCTGACGCTGGCCGGTTGCGCCACCGAGGTGGAAAAAGCGCCTTCATCGCTGCCGATCCCGCCGCAGTGGCGTAATCAGGTCGGTCCCGCCGCCGCGCCGGAAGCGGAATGGTGGCACGCCTTTGGCGACGATAACCTTAATCGTCTGGTGGCGCAGGCGCTGCGCAATAACCTCGATATCCTTACGGCGCGTTCGCGCGTCGAGCAGTATCGCGCCCAGCTGCGCGCGGCGCAGGGCGATAATTTCCCTACGCTGAGCGCAGGCGCAGGGGTGACGCATCAGCGCGCGTTGTCTTCAGTTACCGGACAGCCGTACGAGAACGCTGTCTATCAGGGGCTGCTGCAGGCTAACTACAATGTCGATTTCTGGGGGGCGCGCAGCAGCAGCATCGCGGCCAGCGAAGCGTCGCTGGAGGCACAGCGCGCCGCGGCATCGGCGGCAGAACTGACCGTCGCCAGCTCGGTTGCGTCGGGCTATATGAGTCTGGTGGCGCTGGATGAGCAGCTGCGCGTCACCGAAGCGACGCTGGCGACGCGCGGCAATTCGCTGCGGCTGGCGCAGCGCCAGTTCGAAACGGGTTACAGCTCGCGCCTTGAGTGGATGCAGGCGGCGTCCGAATTTCAGACCGCGAAGGCGCAGGTGCCGCAGCTGAAGCATCAAATCGCCCAACAGGAGAATGCCCTGAGCATTCTGGTGGGCATGAACCCGCGCGAGATTGCGCGCCGACCGCAGTTCAGCCAGCTTATGCCACAGCAGATGCCGCAGGTGCTGCCGTCGCAGCTGCTTAACCGACGGCCCGATATCGTGCAGGCCCAGCGCCTGCTGCTGGCGGCAGATGAGACGCTCGCCTCGTCAAAAGCGAAGCTGCTGCCAACGCTCAACCTTACCGCGAGCGGCACTCTGCAAAGCAACGAGCTGCACCAGCTGCTCGACAATCCGTTTCGTCTCTGGAGCATAGGCGGCAGCGTGCTGGCACCGCTGCTCAATCGCGAAGCGCTGACGGCGCAGGTCGATGTTTCGATGGCGGCGCGCAATCAGGCGCTTTACAGCTATGAAAAGGTCGTTCGCAACGCTTTTTCAGAGGTGAACGACGCAATGGATGCGATTCTGCAGGGGCAGGCGCAGCTGGCGGAGCTGCAGAAGCAGGAAGAGTATGTGTCCGAGGCGCTGCGCATCGCCCGCAATCGCTATCAAAACGGTTACGCCTCGTATCTTGACGAGCTGGACGCGCAACGCACGCTGTTCAACACGCAGCTCAATCTGGTATCGGTGAAGAATAATCTTCTGCTGGCGCAGGTCGCGCTTTATCGCGCGCTGGGCGGCGGCTGGCAGGCGCGCTAAACGATATAGATAAACTGAACGCTTTTGCTGCGCTATCAGTAAATCTTTTAATCATTCTGCTTATGAACGACTGGTTCATAAGCATACTTTTGCTTACGTGTCTTTACATTATCTGTTAATATAGTGCGGTTTCGATTGGATCTAAGTAGAAAGGTGTGGAACGGTACGATCCACGCTCAGTAAGCGTATGGAGCTTTCCGCCTGCCTGTAACAGGTAATAAAGGAATAAAAACATGTCTAAGCATTCTCTTATCATAATGACTATTGCGGCAACGTTATTAACGGGCTGTGCACGCACTGCGCCTATTCATAACGTCGACCAGTCACTTACGCAGCATTATTCTGATAACCAGATGAAAACCGCGATTATTGAGGCAGGGCTCGGTCGCAAATGGGTGATGACGCCCGTCGCGCCAGGGGTAATTAATGGCCGCTATGCGCAGCGCGAGTTTGTTGCCAACATCCGCGTTACCTACACGCCGCAAAGCTATTCCATCCAGTACGTCAGCAGTCAGAACCTGAATGCAAAAGACGGGAAAATTCACGCCAATTATAACCGCTGGGTGAATAATCTTGACCAGGATATTCAGCTGCGTCTGGCCGCTCAGGCTCTGAAATAATGTTGCTCCTGCCGTCGTCATCCTCAGGCGACGGCAGGTGTTTTCCTAAAGAAAAATTGTGGTTTGCCGATATTAAAAATCGCTGCACCTTCATGTTCTGCCGTGTTATGCACGTCAGAGCGTTGTGAAGGCCACACCAGCAACTATCCGTTTTTTTCAATCAGGACATCGAAACATTGCCTGGCTGGCGCTGATTTCGCAAGGTACAAAATAAGAGCGCAGTTATGAATTTGGCATATTCACTTGTTGAATGGCAGGCACTGGCTCCGGGACTGGCCAGTCGGGATGTATGGCAACGCTGGGCGCAGCAACCTCCTGTTTTAGATCCGAATCTTCCTGTGGCAAAACCTCAATTCCTGCCGATGATGACTGCTCGTCGTCTGAGCAGCGGTAGCCGCGCGGCCGTAGAGTGCGGACTCGCCTTACTGGCGCGCCAGCCCGCGGACGCGGTGGTTTTTACCAGCCGTCACGGCGAGCTGGAGCGTAATCTGCGCATCCTTACGGCGCTAGCGGAAGAGCAGGCGCTTTCACCGACCGATTTTGCAATGTCGGTGCATAACTCTGCCGTTGGCAGCCTGACTATCGCCGCGCAGCAACCGCTGGTTTCAACCTCGATCTCTGCGGGGATCGACTCCTTTCAGCAGGGCCTTATTGAGGTCACTGCGCTGCATCAGGCAGGATATAAAAAGGTGCTGTTAGTCGATTTTGAGGGCGCTATCCCCGATTACTATTCTCCCTGGCTGCCGGAGTGCGCTGGACAGGTGCCTTATGCGGTCGGGCTTGTGCTGGCCGTGGGCGACAGCCTCAGATGTTCTGCTCGTTTGCAAACGAGCAAGCTGCCCGTTGCGCTGCCTCAAAGCCTGGCGTTTCTATACGGTATGCTGAGCGATGCGTCTGAATTTATTCTGCCGGGCGCGCGTATGGACTGGCAGTGGGAGAAAAGCCATGGCTGATTCTTCTCTCGTCATGCGTCGTCGCTTGAACGTTAACTACTACTGGCGGCTGGTGATGACCGCCGTAAGCTTTAGCTTGTTCAGCGTAGGCGGCCTGTTGCTGTCGCTTATCTGGTTTAATCTGCTGCTGCTTTTTCAGCGCAATACAACGCGCCGCCGCGCGCTGGCCCGCCGCAGTATCGCCTGGAGCTTCCGCTGTTTCCTGCGCTTCTGCCGGTTTGTCGGCGTCTATGACTATCGTATTATCGGCGCGGAGCTGTTGCAGCAGGATAAAGGCTGCCTGATTGTCGCTAACCATCCCTCGCTTATTGACTATGTGATGATCGCCTCGGTAATGCCGGAGATGGACTGTCTGGTTAAAGCGGAGCTGCGGCACAACCTTTTCTTCCGCGGCGTGATACGCGCGGCGGACTATCTGATTAACAGCGAAGCTGAAACTCTGCTCCCTGACAGTCAGCAGCGTCTCGCCCGCGGCGACACCATCCTGATCTTTCCTGAAGGAACGCGCACGCGCTACGGCGAAGCGCTTAAGCTGCAGCGGGGCGCCGCCAATATTGCGGTGCGCGCTGGCTGTGCGCTGCGCGTGGTCCATATCAGCTGCACACAGCGAATGCTCGACAAACAGAGCCGCTGGTATCAAATTCCGCCGGTTAAGCCGCTGTTTACCGTGCGCGTACAGGCGCAAATCAGCAGCCATCCCTTTCGAGCAGCCAGCGAGGACGCGCAGCCTCTGGCGGCGCGTCGCCTGACCCGCTACCTGCAGCAGGCACTGGTTCCACCCCAAGAAAAAGACGTTTGACGGAAACACAATGGACGCACTTATCAACACTTTAAAAGAGATGATCATTGAGACGCTGAATCTCGAAGACATCACGCCCGATGATATTGAAACCGATGCGCCGCTTTTTGGCGAAGGCCTGGGGCTGGATTCAATCGATGCGCTTGAACTGGGCCTGGCGGTGAAAAACCGCTATGGCGTGGCGCTTTCCGCTGAAAGCGAGACGCTGCGCGCGCACTTTTTCTCCGTTGCCACTCTGGCGACATTTATTAAACAGCAACAGGCATAAGCGTCAGGAGCCAACCTGTGATGAATAAAGATGAAATCTATCAGGAAGTCGCTTCGTTGCTGACCAGCCTGTTTGAAACCGATCCTGAGGCTATTCGCCCGGACGCGCGTCTGTATGAGGATCTTGAGCTCGACAGTATTGATGCGGTCGACATGGTGGTGCATCTGCAAAAGCGCACGGGCCGCAAAATCAAGCCGGAGACCTTTCGCTCCGTGCGTACTGTGCAAGATGTCGTGGATGCGGTTGATCAGCTAATGCGAGAGAGCGCCTGAGCCGATGTTGTCTGCCGCGTTGCGTCTGCTGAATGCGCTTTCGCTGCTAATGTGGCCGTTTATCGTGCTGCTCGTCGCAGCCCATCCGGAATGGCAGATCCTGTTCTGGCCACTTAGCGTCATGTTTGCGCTGCGCTGGTGGTGGTTGCGCGGTAAGCCCGCTGCGATGACGCGGCTCAGCGCCTGGCTGTCGCTGTTCGGCGCAATCTTTACTTTCAGCGCCGGCGCGCTGCGCAGCCTGCATCTGCTGTTGTGGTATCCGGTACTGGTTAATTTGCTGCTGCTCATTATGTTTGCCGGTTCACTGCGCGGTCCGATGCCGCTGGTGGAGCGTATCGCGCGCCTGCGCGAACCCAACCTGTCGCCGCAAGGCGTCAACTATACGCGCCGCGTCACCTGGCTGTGGTCGCTGTTCTTCTTGTTTAACGGCAGCGTCGCCGCAGCGACCTGTGTGGCAGGAAATCTTAACTGGTGGACGCTGTGGAACGGAGGCGTCAGTTACCTGCTGACAGGCTCGCTGATGGCAGGGGAGTGGCTGGTGCGCCAGCGAATCAGACAAGAAAGATGAAGATATTACCGGTCAGCTTATGGCTAAACGCGCCAGAGGGCGTGGTCGCCTTTCGCGGCGAGCGTCCGCTGCTGCGCAGTACCATGCGCCGTCAGGCCGCTGCGCTCGCCGCGCGCTTCGCCGCCGTGCCGGAGAAGCGCTGGGCGCTCTGTTTCGACGACACCTACCGCTTTTGCGTGGCGCTGCTGGCGGCCTGGTACGCGGGTAAGACGCCGGTGATTCCAGGTCACTGTCGCGCCCGGCAGCTGGAGGAGATGCGTGCGGAAATAGACGGCGTCGTCAGCGATATACCTCTTGATATCAGGCTGCCGCATCTGATGTGGCATGAAGAAGAAAGCGAGGACGCGCTGCCGCCGCTGCCTGACGATGCTGCGCTGGTGCTTTTCACCTCTGGCTCTACCGGTACGCCGCGCGCCGTACACAAGCCGCTGGCGGTGATGGAGCGTGAGGCGCAATGGCTTATTGAACGCTGGGGCGCTCAGGCCGCATCGTGTCGGTTTATCGCCTCCGTCAGCCACCAGCATCTGTATGGGTTAAGTTTCCGCCTGTTTATGCCGATGGCGCTCTCTTGTCCGTTTGCGGCGCAACAGATCCTGTACAACGAGCAACTGACGCAGCTGGAACGAGATAAGCCTTACGTTTTTATCAGCAGTCCCGCTTTTTTACGTCGTCTTGACGCATCGCTTGCCGCGCCAGAGTGCGCGCTGGTTATTTCCGCGGGCGGCATGCTGGAAGAAGAGCATGCGGAGGCCGCGCAGCAGGCGCTGGGCTGCCGCATCAACGAGATTTACGGCAGTACAGAAACAGGCGTGATCGCCTGGCGCGAGCATGATGGCGAAACGCCGTCCTGGCGCTGCTTTCCCGCTGTTCGCCTGAACAAAACAGCGGGCGAACGCTGGCAGATCTTCTCAGATTTGCTTCCTGACGCCAGCGGCTGGCTGCTGGACGATCGGCTGGAGACAGACGAGACCGGGCGTTTTCAGCTGGCGGGACGCCACGATCGCGTAGTGAAAATCGAAGATAAACGCGTCTCGCTGAGCGAAGTGGAACGCCGCGTACTGGCGCTGCCAGGCGTAAAAGATGCCGCCGCGCTGGTGATGACGCGCGGCAGCCGTCGCGCCGTCGCCGTTGCCGTACAGCTTGACTGGCAGCCAACAGCCGTGGAGCTGAGTCGGCTAAAACGCCTCTGGCGCGGGCAATTGCATCCCTGGCTGGAGCCGGTCGCGCTACCGCGCTACTGGCGCGTCGTAGAAGAGATGCCTGTCACCAGTCAGAGCAAACGCGCCTGGACACACATTGAGGAGCTTTTTCATGTTGCCGATTGAGCGCAGCCGTAAAATCAGCGGATCGCAGGCGCTGTTTCATTTTCAGGTTGAGGCCGACCTTTTCTGGTTTCAGGGCCATTTTCCCGCGCTGACCATTCTGCCCGGCGTAGCGCAACTCGACTGGGTTATGCACTATACGACCACGCTGCTGGCGCCAGGCAAGGTTTTCAGCGCGCTTGAAAATATCAAATTTCAGCAGCCGGTGCCGCCTGGTTCCCATCTCCAGCTTGAACTCGACTGGGATGAAAGCAAATCCCGTGTCAGCTTCCGCTATCTGCTGCTGCGCGATGGCGAGCAGCAAAGCGCCAGCAGTGGGAAGATCCTGCTGTGCTGAATACCGACTTTTCGCCCTGCGTGGTGATCCCTTGTTATAACCATGGCGCAACCATAGCGTCGGTGCTTGCGCGGCTGGCCCCTTTTAAGTTGCCGATCATTATCGTGGATGACGGCAGCGACGCCGCGACGCAGCAGCAGCTGGCGCAGCTTCACACCGATCAGCTTGATATTTTGCGCCTGCCCGCGAATCAGGGAAAAGGGGCGGCGGTGATTTTTGGGCTGCGCGCCGCGAGACAACAAGGTTATACCCACGCCCTGCAGCTTGACGCTGACGGCCAGCATGCCATTGAGGATGTACCTCTGATGCTGGCGGAGGCGCGCCGCTACCCGGAACAGCTGATCTCGGGTCGTCCTCGCTATGATGACTCGGTGCCTAAAGCTCGACTTTATGGACGCTATGTCACCCACTTTTGGGTATGGGTAGAAACGCTGTCATTCTCCATTAAGGACAGCATGTGCGGCTTCCGCGTTTATCCTCTGGTGCCCGCGCTGGCGCTGTGCGACCGGCGCTCAGTTGGTCAACGAATGGATTTTGATACCGAGATTATGGTGCGGCTCTACTGGCAGGGCACGCCGAGCCGCTTTATCGCAACTCGCGTGGTCTATCCCGAAGCGGGCCTGTCGCATTTCGATGCGTTGCGGGACAATCTGCGTATTTCGTGGATGCATACCCGGCTTTTTTTCGGCATGTTGCCGCGCATCCCAAAGCTGGTGGCGATGCGCAGGCAGCAGAGACACTGGTCTGGCGAGCCAGAGCGACGAGGGCAGGCCGGGCTGCGTTTTATGCTGGCGCTGTGGCGCTACGGCGGGCGGTTGCCCTTTACGCTGCTGCTCTGGCCGGTGGTGGCGGTCTACTGGCTGACCGGCTTGAACGCGCGTCGCGCGTCGCAGCGTTATCTGCAGCGCGTTGCCGCCTACGCGCAAAGCCGCCACGTCACGCTTCCGCAGCCGCTCAATAGCTACCGTCACTTTTTGCGCTTTGCTGAAGCGATGCTGGATAAAGTCGCCAGCTGGCGCGGCGACCTGCGCTGGGGCAAAGAGATTGACTTCGCCCCGGGCGCCGAGGCGACGATACGCCGGGCTGAAGAGAAAGGACAGCTGATCCTGGCATCTCATCTGGGCGATATTGAGGCGTGCCGCGCTATGGCGCAGCAGGTGAGCGGACTGGTTATCAATGCGCTGGTCTTTACCGATAACGCGCAGCGATTTCGCGCTGTGCTGGAAACTATTGCGCCAGATGCTGGCGTTAATCTACTGCCTGTATCCAGTATCGGCCCGGAAACCGCCATCCTGCTGCAACAAAAAATCGATGCGGGCGAATGGGTGGCGATTGTTGGCGATCGAACCGCAGTAAATCGTCAGCGCGGCGGCGTATCGCGCGTAGTCTGGAGCGATTTTCTTGGACAGCCAGCCCCGTTTCCTCAGGGCCCCTTTGTGCTGGCGTCGGCGCTTCGCTGCCCCGTAATGTTGATGTTCGCGCTGCGCGAGCAAGGGATGTTGCGCGTCTACTGCGAACCCTTCGCCGATCCGCTGCTGTTGCCGCGCGCCACGCGCCAGCAGGCGCTGCAGGAGGCAGTGGATCGCTATGCGCAACGGCTGGAGGCTTACGCGCTGAAGGCGCCGCTCGACTGGTTTAATTTTTTTGATTTCTGGTCGCTGCCTGAGAACCGGGCGCGCCGCGAGGAGTTCCCGGATGAATAACAATCTGCACGCCGTCGAGGTGACGATAACGGTCTCCTTTCACGACTGCGATCCCATGGGCGTGGTCTGGCACGGCAACTACTTTCGCTTTTTCGAACAGGCGCGCGAAGCGCTGCTGCGCCAGGTCGGCTACAGCTACGCTGAGATGGCGGCCAGCGGCTATGTCTGGCCGGTGGTTGATGCTCACGTAAAATATCGCCAGCCGCTGCGCTGCGAAGAGATCGTCCGCGTTAGTGCGCGCATCACCGAATATGAAAATCGTCTGCGCATAGATTATGAAATAAAAAACGTCGCGGGGCAGGTCACGACGCGCGCCCACACGTTGCAGGTGGCGGTAAGCCAGCAAACGCAAGAGATCTGTTTTGTTTCACCAGATGTTCTACTGGAAAAACTGGGAGTAAAGGGATGTTGAAATATCTGCTCAGCGCGCTGCTGCTATGGAGCAGTGTCTCCAGCGCCGTCACGCTGGCCGAGCTGCAACAGCGGTTCGCCAGCCAGCCCGTGATCCGCGCCGATTTCGTTCAGACGCGCACTATCGCTGGCATGGCGCAGCCGCTGATATCACGCGGGGAGCTGCTGGTTGCCCAACCGCAGGGACTATGGTGGCATCAGCGCACACCTTTCGCTATGACGCTGCTGCTTGATGATAAGCGTATGGTTCAGACCCTCAACGGTCAGCCGCCGCAGACAATGACCGCCGAGGCTAACCCGCAGATGTTTCAGTTCAATCATCTGCTGCGCGCGCTGTTTGAAGCGGATGAACGCGTACTGCGAGAGAACTTTACGATCGATTTTCAGGATAAAGGCAACGCGCGCTGGTCGCTGGCCCTGACGCCGAAGTCTGCGCCGCTGAATAAAATCTTCAGACGCATCGATTTGTCGGGCGAGACATTTCTGGAGCGAATCGACCTGAACGATGCGCAGGGCGATCGCACGCATATCGAACTCAGCAATACGCGTACTCAGCCGCCACAGCTTAGCGCCGAGGAGCGTGCTCGCTTTGCCCCGTAACGCTCGCCTGCTGGCAGGTCTCTGGCTGATTTTCTGCGTCGCGCTGGCGCTAACGTTGGCGTTTATGCTGCCGCGCAGCCCGCTTAACAGCAGCGTGCTGGCGCTGCTGCCGCAGCAAACGCTTGGCGCCGCGCCGTCTGAACTGCAGCAAGGCTTTATGCAGCGCCTCGATCGGCAGCTGGTCTGGCTGGTGACGGCGGACGGCGACAAGGGCAGGCAGGCCGCCGTCTGGTGGCAGGCGCAACTGCAGACGTTACCGGAGCTGAAAGCAGTTGAGGGCGCGCTGGATGAACAGCGTCAGTCAGAGTGGGGACGGTTCGCCTGGTCCCACCGCAACGGCTTAATCGACGACGCCACGCGTGAACGGTTACGCAATCAGACGCAGGCTGACTGGATACTGGCGCAGCTTTTTTCCGCCTTCGCCGGCGTGAGCAGCAAAGAGATGCAGGGCGATCCGCTTATGCTGACGCGTGGGTCGCAGCTGGCCCTTCAGCAAAACGCCGATCGTATGGTGCTGCGCGATAACTGGCTGACGGTACAGGAGAGACCGGGAAAGCGCTGGTACTTTCTTCATGGTGAGCTGGCGACCAACGCCTTCAGCATCAAAGAGAATCATGCGCTGGTTATGCGGCTTAAGGCTCTTGAGCAGCAGCTAAAATCACGCTGGCCTGACGCGCAGCTGCTGACGCGTGGCACCGTACTGTTCAGCGACGACGCCAGCCAGCGGGCGCAAAAGGATATGGAAACGCTGGGCGCAGTGACCATCGGCGGCGTGCTGCTGCTGGTGCTGCTGGTCTTTCGTTCGCTGCGTCCACTGCTGCTCAGCATCGCTTCAGTCGCCATCGGCGCGATGGCAGGTACGGTAGCGACGCTGCTCTGCTTCGGCGAGCTGCATCTGATGACGCTGGTGATGAGTCTCAGCATCGTCGGCATTTCGGCGGACTATACGCTCTATTATCTGACGGAGCGGATGGTGCATGGCGCGCACGCCTCGCCGTGGGAAAGTCTGCATAAAGTGCGCGGCACGCTGCTGTTGGCGTTGGGCACCACGGCGATCGCCTGGCTGTTAATGCTGCTGGCGCCGTTTCCCGGCCTGCGCCAGCTGGCGGTATTTGCCGCCAGCGGCCTGACTGCTTCCTGCCTGACGGTGATCCTGCTCTATCCCTGGCTGGTACGCGGTCTGCCAGTGCGTCCAGTGCCGCTGATGGTCTGGCTTGGGCGCTGGCTGGCGGCGTGGCGCCGCAATCGCTATCTGCGCGTCGGCCTGCCGCTGAGCCTGGCGATCTATGCGATCGCGGGCGTCAGCCAGCTGCGCGTCGATGATGATATTGCGAAATTGCAAAGCGCGCCTCCGTCTTTACTGGCGCAGGATCGCCTGATCGCGGCGCTGACCGGTCAGCACACAGATCAAACCTGGTTTGTGGTCTGGGGCGATACGCCGGAGCAGACACTGCAGCGTCTGGCTAAGCTATCGCCTGCATTGCAGCAGGCGAAGCGAGCAGGCTGGCTGGAGACAACGCGCATCCTGCCGTTACGTTCGCTGCAACAGCAGCAGGAAGATTCGGTGCTGCTGCGCGACGCGGCCCCGCATATTATGGCAAGGCTGCAACAGGCAGGTCTGACTCTGCCGTCGCCCCATATCGAACCCATGCCCGTTACGCCGCAGGCCTGGCTGACCAGCCCGCTCGGCGCAGGCTGGCGGCTATTATGGCTGTCGCTGCCGGATGGGCGTAGCGGCGTGCTGGTACCGGCAGGCGGGGTGCGCAACAGCGCAGCGCTGCAGCATCTGGCCGAACAGCTGCCGGGCGTCAGCTGGGTTAATCGCAAGGCGAGCTATGATGCGCTGTTCAGCTTCTGGCGTACGTTGCTGAGTAGTCTGCTGGCACTGGCGCTGCTTTTTATCGCGCTGAGCTACGTGCTGCGTCTGGGAGTAAAGGCGGGTTTGCGCAGCGTCACGCCATCAGCGCTGTCGTTAGCCGTGGCGCTCGCTACGCTTGGCTGGATCGGCGCCTCGCTTAATCTCTTTGCGCTGCTGGCGCTGACGCTGGTGCTTGGCATCGGTATCAATTACACCCTGTTTTTCAGCAACCCGAAAGGCACGCCCCTGACCTCGCTGCTGGCGGTGTCGCTGGCGATGATGACCACTTTGCTGACGCTTGGGATGCTGGTATTCAGCAGTACCAGCGCCATATCCAGCTTCGGCGTTGTGCTGTGCAGTGGGATTTTCAGCGCCTTTCTGCTCTCGCCGCTGGCGCTGCGGCCATCTAAATCAAGGAAAAGAAAATGCGGCGAGTCGTTCTGACTTTGTTGTCGATTTTACTGATGAGCGGTTGCGCCAGCCATGCGCCCGATAGCGCGCGGCCTACCGCCTGGCTCAAGCCTGGCGTGCGCGTCACGCTGCCGCCGCCGGGCTTGACGCCAGGGTTCCAGCAACAGCAGTTGCTTACCGGCGAGGTCGGGGGAAAAAGCCAGTCGCTGCTGGTGCTGTTAAACGCGGACAGCGAGAAAATCGAACTGGCCGGATTGTCCTCAGTAGGTATTCGCCTGTTTCGCGTCACCTACGATGCCCAGGGCATTCACAGCCAGCAGCTGATGCCTCTGCCGCAGCTGCCGCCAGCCAGTCAGGTGCTGGCGGACGTCATGCTCAGCCAGTGGCCGGTTGAGGTGTGGCTGCGAACGCTGCCGCCAGGCTGGAAGCTGGAAGATATGGGCATGACGCGGTTACTGCGCGACGCGCAGGGCAACGTCGTCACGGAAATTGACTACCTACAACGTGGCGGCCAGCGCGAGCCAGTTAGCATCTGGCAGCGAGCGTTTGGCTACCAGATCCGTATTCAACATCTGGATGCATCATGATTTACATCTCCGCGTTTGGCATGCTCAACGCACTTGGTAATGATTTAGCGACCATTGCGCAAAATCTGGGGCGTGGTCTCGCGCCGGGCATGCAGCCGCGTGACGGCTGGCTGAGCGGCGGACGACGCTGCTGGCTTGGTGCGGTAGAGGGCGAATTGCCCGCGGTGCCCCTACATCTGGCGGCGCACAATACGCGCAATAATCAGCTACTGCTGGCAGCACTGGCGCAAATTCGGCCAGAGCTGGATGCGGCGGTGGCGAAACACGGTGCCGGACGAGTTGCGATTGTGCTTGGCACCAGCACCTCAGGGGTAGATGAAGGCGATCGATACAGGCGCGCGCCTTACAGTGACTATCACTATCAGATGCAGGAACTGGGCGATCCGTCGCGCTTTCTGGCGAATTATCTCCAGCTTGACGGCCCGGCATACACTATCTCCACCGCCTGTTCGTCCAGCGCGCGCGCCATTATCAGCGGCCAGCGGCTGATCGCCGCCGGGCTGGCGGACGTGGCGCTGGTCGGCGGTGCGGACTCGCTCAGCCGTATGCCGATTAACGGTTTCGACAGCCTGATGTCGCTTTCTGAGCAGCGCTGCGCGCCTTTTAGCCGCGAGCGTGACGGCATCTCTGTCGGCGAAGGCGCCGCGCTGATGCTGTTGACGCGCGAGCCGCAGCCGCTGGCCTTGCTGGGCGCAGGAGAGTCATCGGATGCCTGGCATATGTCGGCGCCACATCCTGAAGGCGAGGGCGCCCAGCGCGCCATGCAGATGGCGCTGAGCAGCGCGGGCATAACGGCGCAGGAGGTGGGCTATATCAACTTGCACGGTACGGCGACGCCGCTTAACGATCAAATCGAATCCAGAGTGGTGCATCGTTTATTTGGCGACCAGGTTCCCTCGAGTTCGACCAAGCATCTTACCGGCCATACATTAGGCGCTGCGGGCGTTATCGAAGCGGCTCTCGCCGCCTTGATCCTGCGCGACAGTTTACCGTTGCCTCCCCAGGATTTTTCAACGACAACCCAGGATGAGAGCCTGCCCGACTGCGGGCTGCTGCTGGTGCGACAAAGGCTGCAAAAACCCGTTATCGCCTCGAATTCTTTTGCATTTGGCGGTAATAACAGCTGCCTGATTTTAGGACGTTTATGATGAGTAAAGCGCTTTCCGCCCGCGACTATTTGCCACATCGGACGCCAATGGTTCTGGTTGACCATGTCATTGCCGTAGATGATGAGAGCGTACATTGTCAGGTTTCCACTGCGCCCGACGGCGTGCTTGCGCCTTTCCTTAATGCGCAGGGCGAGCTGCCCGCCTGGTTTGGCGTCGAGATCATGGCGCAAACCGTGGGGGTCTGGTCCGGCTGGCATGCCAGACGCGCGGGGGCACAACAGATCCAGCCCGGTATGTTGCTGGGAGGCCGAAACTGGCGCGCGGCGGCGGCAACTTTTCCCGGCGCGATTACGCTGGATATTACGCTGCGTCTGCTGATGCGTGACGATCGCATGGGCAGTTTTGAGGGTGAAATCCGTTATGGCGATCGCGTACTCGCCAGTGGCAGGCTAAACACCTATCAACCTGACGAACAAGAGTTACAACAACTGATTTTACAAGGAAAACAGCCATGACGCGTTCCGTGTTGGTTACTGGCGCAAGCAAAGGGATTGGCCGCGCTATCGCACTGCGCCTGGCGCAGGACGGCTTTCAGGTCGCGGTGCACTTTAACCGCGACCTGGAGGGCGCAGAGCAGACGCTGGCGCTTATCCAGACAGCAGGCGGTAGCGCGCGTTTGCTGAGTTTCGACGTGGCGGATCGCACTGCGACGCGCAACGCGCTGGAAAAAGATATCGATGCCCATGGCGCTTATTACGGCATCGTCAGCAACGCAGGTATTACGCGCGACGCCGCTTTCCCCGCACTGACCAGTGATGAGTGGGACAGCGTTATTCATACTAATCTCGACAGCTTTTACAATGTTATCCAGCCTTGTGTAATGCCGATGATCGGCCTGCGTCAGGGCGGACGCATTATTACGCTCTCTTCCGTTTCCGGCATTGCGGGCAATCGCGGGCAGGTTAACTATAGCGCGGCGAAAGCCGGCATTATCGGCGCCACCAAGGCGCTGGCGATTGAGCTGGCGAAGCGCAAAATCACCGTGAACTGCATCGCACCCGGATTGGTTGATACCGGCATGGAGGGGCTGGAGCCGCATGTGGTGGAGGAAGCGCTGAAAATCGTCCCGATGAAACGTATGGGCGCGGCGGAAGAGGTGGCCGGACTGGCGAGCTATCTGATGTCTGACATCGCCGGTTATGTTACGCGCCAGGTTATTTCTATCAATGGAGGCATGCTGTGACGCATCGTGTAGTAGTAACCGGTATGGGCGGCGTCACGGCTTTCGGCGAGCAGTGGCAGGAGATAGCGACGCGGCTGCGCGCCGGTAAAAATGCGGTGCGTCGCATGCCGGAGTGGCAGGTTTACGACGGCCTTCATACGCTGTTGGGCGCGCCGATCGATCACTTTGAATTACCGGCACACTATACCCGAAAACGTATTCGCTCTATGGGGCGCGTATCGCTGCTGGCGACCCGCGCGACTGAACTGGCGCTGGAGCAGGCGGGCTTGATTGATCATCCTGCGCTGGTCAGCGGCGAAACCGGCATCGCCTATGGATCTTCCACCGGCAGCACGGGGCCGGTAAGCGAATTCGCTACCATGCTGACCGAGAAACACACCAATAACATCACCGGCACCACGTACGTACAGATGATGCCGCATACCACAGCGGTTAACGCCGGTCTGTTTTTCGGCCTGCGCGGACGCGTTATTCCTACTTCGAGCGCCTGTACCTCAGGCAGCCAGGCGATCGGCTATGCCTGGGAGGCGATCCGCCACGGCTATCAAAATGTGATGGTCGCAGGCGGAGCAGAAGAGCTGTGTCCTTCGGAAGCGGCGGTATTTGATACGCTGTTCGCCACCAGCCAGCGCAACGACGCGCCCGAAAGCTCGCCTGCCCCTTTCGATCATCAGCGCGATGGTCTGGTGATCGGCGAAGGCGCCGGCACCTTGATTCTTGAGTCGCTGGAGCATGCGCAGGCACGTGGCGCGACCATTTATGCTGAGCTGGTGGGATTTCATACCAACTGCGATGCGGCGCATATTACGCAGCCGCAGCGCGAAACCATGCAGATCTGTATTGAGCGTGCGCTGCACAGCGCTAACCTGACGCCGAAACATATTGGCTATATCTGTGCACATGGTACCGCCACCGATCGCGGCGATATCGCGGAAAGCCAGGCGACGGCGGCCGTGTTTGGCAACAGGACGCCTGTTTCATCGTTAAAAAGCTACTTTGGTCATACGCTAGGCGCGTGCGGCGCACTGGAAGCATGGATGAGTATTGAGATGATGCGTGAAGGCTGGTTTGCGCCGACGCTGAATCTGCTTCAGCCCGCGGCCGAATGCGGTGAGCTGGACTACATTATGGGCGAGCCGCGGCTGCTGGAAACCGATTATATTCAGTCGAATAACTTTGCCTTTGGCGGCATTAACACGTCACTTATCTTTAAACGCTGGCGCGACGCCTGACGTTATCCCTTACTCACTGAACTGCCACTCCTGCGCGTCGCAGGAGTGGCAGTAGCCTGCTTTTAACGGCATCTAGCCGTATGCCACGCTTGTGCCAGTTCGCCTGCAATACGATTTTGCTTGCAATAAAAGTAAGGCTACGCATAATCGCAAACCGTAATAATAATGATTATCAGTAACCTTAGCATTAGGGATCGACTATGCGCCGTTCGCTTTCTTCTCCCGGATTTAAACCGACGCTGCTGGCTCTGTTCGTCAGCACCGGTTGTTTGCCAGTGATGGCTGCTACCACCAGCACCAGTACCGCTTCTTCTTCAGCGACCCGCGAGGCCGCGCCTGCCGCCAGCAGCAGCGAGCAGACTCTGACCGTTACCGCCGCGCCGCAAAGCGACTTCAAACCCGGCGGCGACCAGCTGGTGCCCGCCTATCTTGATGGCCAGATCGCCCACGGCGGCCGTCTCGGTATGCTGGGCGAGCAAAACGCCATGGACGTTCCGTTCAACGTCATCGGTTTTACGTCGAAGATGATCCAGGATCAGCAGGCGAAAACCATCGCCGACGTGGTGAAAAACGACGCGGGCGTGCAAAACGTTAAGGGCTACGGCAATTTTGCTGAAAGCTACCGTATTCGCGGCTTTGAGCTTGATGGTGATGATATGACCTTTGGCGGTCTGTCTGGCGTCGTGCCGCGTCAGGTAATGGACGCTTCACTGGTCGATCGCGTTGAGATTTTCAAAGGGGCAAACAGCCTGCTGAACGGCGCGGCAAGCACCGGCGTCGGCGGCGTGATTAACCTGGAGCCGAAGCACGCGGACGATCTGCCGCTGACGCGCGTGGGAGTCGACTACACCTCCGATTCTCAGACCGGCACCACTATTGATACCGGCCGTCGCTTTGGCGATGACAACCAGTTCGGCGTGCGCCTTAATGCCGTTCATCGCGAAGGCGAAACCGGCGTAGACGGCGAGAAGAAAAGGACCACGGCGGCCTCTGTTGGGCTGGATTATCGCGGCGAGCGCCTGCGTACCTCGCTGGATGTCGGCTACCAGAAAAAAACTTTCCATGACGGGCTACAGGGCGTCAACATCAGCGGCGTCGATTTTATTCCTGCTGTGCCGTCAAACTCTCATAACTACAGCCAGAAATGGGTGTACAGCAATATGGAGTCGGAATTCGGTATCGCGAAGGCGGAGTATGACCTGAGCGACAACTGGACCGCCTATGCGGGACTCGGCGCGCAGCATGCGCACGAAACCGGCAACTACGGCACGCCGAAACTGACGAACAGCGATGGTGACGCGACCATCAGCACGTTCAATACCAACCGTATTCAGGACAATATGAGCGGTATGGCAGGCATGCGTGGACATTTTGCGACCGGCTTCGTCACGCATCAGGTCAATGTCGGCTATTCCGCGCTGACCACCAATGCTAAAAATGCTTACAACATGTCTCTGACCGGGACAGCGACCAATATCTACGCGACTGACGACATTGATGCGCCGTCGCCCAACTTCGCCGGCGGTAAATTCTCCGATCCGCTGACGACGGCGCGCTCGCGTACTCAGGGCTATCTGTTGAGCGACACGCTGGGGTTCTTTGACGACTCGGTACTGCTGACGCTGGGGGCGCGCCATCAAAAAGTCGTGGTGCGCAACTACAACTACAATACCGGCGCGGAAGATACCTCGTCGCGCTATACCAATAGCCGCTGGATGCCGACTTACGGCCTTGTCTATAAACCCTGGCAGAGCATTTCTCTCTATGCGAATCACACCGAGGCGTTACAGCCGGGAGCGGTTGCGCCAGATAACAATACGGTCACCAACCCGGGCGCAATAACCGGTATTGCGCACTCGAAACAGAATGAGGTTGGTGTAAAGGCTGACTTTGGCCGCGTTGGCGGCTCGCTGTCGCTGTTCGATATTCGCAAACCATCCGGCATTATCAACGCTGCTGGCGCCTATGCCATGGATGGCGAAGAGCGTCATCGCGGTATGGAGACCAATATTTTCGGCGAACCTGTTCTGGGGCTGCGTTTGAACGCAAGCGCCACCTGGCTTAATCCAGAGATGGAAAAAACGGAGAGCGGCACCTATGACGGTAAGCAGGCGATCGGCGTGCCCCGTTATAACTATGCGCTCGGCGCCGAGTATGACATAAAACCGCTGGAAGGCCTGACCGCGACCGCCTTGCTGAACCACTCAGGTTCGCAATGGGCCGACTCCGCCAACACGAAAAAGATCGACAGCTATACCACGCTGGATTTAGGGCTGCGCTACCGTATGAAGCTCAACCAGAATGATATGGTCTGGCGCGTGGCGGTCGAGAACGTGACCAATGAGAAATACTGGGCTAACGTCGACAGCACAGGGACTTATCTGACCCAAGGCGACGGCCGCACGCTGAAAGTCGGCGTCAGCTACGACTTTTAACCGGCTAAGAGGGACGCGTTTCGCGTCCCTCTTTTTTGGTACCAGAAAACGCTGGCGGGTCAGCCGGTTTCATTTACACTGTTCGGTGCCGCAAGTCAGCGGCGAGCCACTGATTTCTGTTGAGAACCTATGCTTCCACTGTCGCCGCACGATCCGCAAGATGAGCCCCTTCGCCAGTCGCTGGACGATGCGCACTTCGCCATTCTGGTGCTTGCGGTGACCTCTGTTACGCTTATAATCTTTGTCCTGATGGTGACGCTCTGGATGAGCTAAAGAGAAAATCGTAAGCGGCAGGGATGTTCAGAAGGAGCAAGTATGGAATCGCGAGATGACAAACTGATCGCCATTATTGGTCTGCTGGCCGCCTGTCTGATTGGCGTGGTATTTCTTTTTACTATGACCTGGCTCACCGATGTCCGTCATCCTGCCGATCCTTCGCTTGAAGTGCAGAGCTGCACGCCAAAAAAACCGCCTGCTCACGCCTCCTGAAATCGGGTCTGAAACTTAATTTGCTGACTGCGTAGTACCAGCGCTAAACCTTCATGCAGCGTGCGGTTGCCATTGGGATCGCCAAGCCCAAACAGCGCGCCCGGCGAACGACGATCGTCAGCCCAGGCGGGATACTCCACGACGGGATAGAGCGAAACGCCCTCCAGACCGATGCCCTGATCCAGCGCCAGCATCGCCTCTTCGCTGATATGCTGCAACCAGGGCGCGCGCGCCTCGCCCTCTGCGCCGGTTTCCGCCAGCAGCAGAGGGCGCTGATAGCGCTGCCAGCACTGGGCCAGCAGGCGATGCAGCGGCTGACGCAGCGGATGCGTCGCCGGCATCGGTTCGCCGGGAAAGAACCAGTGATTGTCGGGATAGTAGTTTAACCCGAGAATATCGAGGCAATCTTCGCTGCCGCCCAGTTCGCTGTCGATACGGCCCGCCAGCATATCCCAGGCTTCGAACTGCGCCTGATGCTGCACATCGGCATAGGGTTTGCTGTCCAGGTTATGCGGATCGCTGGCGATCTGCACCAGCGGATCGGTCAGGACGAAGCGCGCATCGGGATAAACTTCGCGGATCGCATGGATCGCCGCCAGCGACGCGCGCACCAGCTGACGCTTCAGCTCCTTGCCGCGGTTGGTGACGTGCGGATTGAACCAGGCGACATCGGCACCGGCCCATGCCCAGAATGAAATCTGATTGATGGGCGTGAAAAAGGGGCGTTCAATGCCTTCATCGCGCATCAGCTGCGCCATCGCGCGGGCGAAACGGGCAAAATGCTCTATAAAGGATGCTTTCCAGATATTCAGATGGTCGGGATAGCCGAAGTGCGCCAGCTCCCAGATAATCTCCATCTCATGACGTCTGGCCGCCTGCAGCATCGGCAGAAAGCTGCTCCAGTCGTAGCTGCCCGGTTCTTTCTCAATCAGATACCAGCGCGCGCCGTCGCGCGCCGTATGCAGACGCTGCGCCGACAGCGCGGCGTAATCTTTCTCCAGCAGCATATCGTGACCGCTGCTGATCACCATATCCAGCCGTTTGCCTGCGGTGCGGCAGGCGGTAGAGCAGGGGAAGCTGCCCTGGAAAAAACTTTTAAACAGCCGGGGATGATGGCGCTGAAGCAGGGATGAATCTGACGTCATGGTCCGCTCCTGTAACTGGCCGGTCGTGATAGTCTGGCTAAGTCTAGCTGAAAAAACGGCGCTGTCTGGCCGTTCTAAGACTGCGCGTATAGCCATAACCGGCGAAGCGTTAAATAATAAGATCGTGTCGATTATTCAGGGAACCCCAATGACCGAAGCGTTAAATCTGCTGACTGAACTGCCTGATGTCAGCTGGCTTGAGGAAATTATCGGCCCGCGCAGTGCCCGCCATCCCGGCCTGAGCGGCATCCATCCGCTTGCGGACGGGCTGGACGCGTTCGCCGCGCGTTACCTGCTGATGGGCAAGGCGGAGCGCACGCTGGATGTGCAGTACTATATCTGGCAGAACGATATGTCGGGACGCCTGCTGTTCTGCGCGCTGCTGGAGGCCGCTGGTCGCGGCGTTAAGGTGCGGCTCCTGCTGGATGACAACAACACGCCTGGCCTGGACGATACCCTGGCGCGTCTCGATCGCCATCCCAATATTACGGTAAAGCTGTTTAACCCGTTCTCGTTCCGTACCATTCGCGCGCTGGGCTACCTCACCGATTTCGCCCGGCTCAACCGCCGCATGCACAATAAAAGTTTTACCGTGGACGGCGTGGCGACCATCGTCGGCGGGCGCAACGTCGGCGATGAATATTTCGCTACCGGCAGCGAACCGCTGTTCGCCGATCTTGACGTGCTGGCGATAGGCCCGGTCGTCGCAGAGGTGACGGAAGATTTCGAGCGCTACTGGCAGAGCAAACCGGTGGCGCCGTTAAAGAAGGTGCTGGACGAGAGCGAACACCAGAAAGGTCTGGTGGCGCTGCCGCCCGACTGGCGCGACAGCGAGGCGGTACAGCGCTATCTGGCGCGTCTTGACAGCTCGCACTTTGTCAGCCAGCTGGAGCAGGGAACGCTGCGTATGACCTGGGCCCGGGCGCGCCTGCTGAGCGACGACCCGCGTAAAGGGCTGGGCCGCGCAAAGCGCAAGAGCCTGCTGCCGCAGCGTATGCTGGACGTGATCGGCGCGCCGCAGCGGCAGTTCGATATTATATCCGCCTATTTTGTCCCCACGCGCGCTGGCGTCGCGCAGCTGCTGGCGCTGAGACGGCGTGGCGTAAAAATCGCTATTCTGACAAACTCCCTTGCCGCGAACGACGTTTCGGTGGTGCACGCCGGTTACGCCAAATGGCGTAAAAAGCTGCTGCGGCGCGGCATTGAGCTTTATGAGCTGAAGCCGCAATCGGGCATACCTGACGCGCCTCATGACCGCGGTCTGACCGGTAACTCCGGCTCCAGCCTGCATGCCAAGACCTTTACCGTCGATCAGGAAACGCTGTTTATCGGCTCGTTCAACTTCGATCCCCGTTCGGCGGTGCTGAACACCGAAATGGGGCTGGTGATTGAGAGCGAAGCGCTGGCGCGACAGACCCACCAGCGCTTTAACGCCGCGATGCGCGATCGCGCCTGGACGCTGTGTCTCGATAAGTGGGGACGCGTCAACTGGGTAGAGTATGCAGGCGAAGCGCAGGAGGTGGTGCATAAGCATGAGCCGCGCTGTACCTGGGTGCAGCGCCTGCTGGTGCGGCTGGTGTGGCGTCTGCCTATTGAGTGGCTGCTCTGAAGGTCAGCCGCCCAGGCTAACAGAGACAAACCGCGGGTAACAGGGGCGATTCCCCTGTTACCCGCGTTCTTGCCCTATTTCTTCTGCGGTTTGCCGGAGAACAGGAAGCGCAGCAGCGGAATGCGCAGGTGAATTTCATACAGCAGAAACGCCACGCCGAACACCAGCGCCAGCCCCACAAAGAAGCCCAGCGTGTTATTGCCAATCTGCGGCGTAATAAAAATGCCGTAGAGCAGCGTCAGCGGGTGGTGCACCAGGTAGATAAACAGCGAGGCGTTAACCAGATACATAATGCGCGGCGAGTGGGAATTCAGCATGCGGTGGCCGAAGCTGAAACAGACATTCAGCATGCATAATCCCATCAGCGTGGTAATCAGCGCATCCAGCTCATAGAGCCAGCCGTCGCCGCTGCTGTAACGCTGGTTAAGGCTGTAGGCGATAAAAACCAGAATCGCGCCGAAGCACATCACCGGATTAAAACGCACAAACAGCTGCTTCAGGGCAGGGTGCTTCCACGCCAGCGCGCCCAGCATAAAGAAGGGCAAAAACAGCAGCGTCTGCATCACCATAATGCTGAACAGGCCGTCCATCAGCAGCGCCGGGAAAAAGGTAAATATCGCGCGCCGGAAAAGATCCCACAGCAGCGCATAGCCCATCACCGCCAGCGTCACTTTGCCCCAGCCGATGCGGCTGTAATCGATATGACGATGCTGTCGACGCAGCCAGTTAAAGGTCAGCATGCCGAGCGTGGTCAGTATCACCAGCACCAGCAAAAACCACAGGTGCGAGATCAGTTCCCACATCAGGTTATTGAACTTGCCGTAAAGCGTTAGCGTGTCCCAGTTACCTATCTTGTCCGTCAGCGCACGCAGCATAAAAAACTGAGGCAGCGTAATCAGCGGCACTGCGGTCAGCAACGGAATGCCGACGCGCTCAAGACGCACTTTCAGCCAGCGCTTCGCCTCATAGCGCAGGTAGAGCATGTAAGAGAAGTAGCCTGAGATAACGAAAAAGACCTGCATGCGGAAGGCGTGAATAAAATCATTCAATACGGTCAGCCAGAGTGAGGCTTCCTGACTATTGACGGCCCACTTCTGCGTGGAATAGATGAGGGAAACGTGAAACGGCACCCCCAGCAGCATCAAATACGCCCGAATCGAATCGAGAAAATATTCACGTTCAGGTTTTGCTGTGCTCATAAAGTTCCAGTTTGTTAGTCCGTTTCGGCCAGTTTCGCCCTGAAACTGATTTATGCCGGAGGGAAATTCTACCTGCTGTAAACAGCGTATACTATCAGTTGATTCTGGAACGTTTAATTGTCCTAAAAGCAGGCGTTGTCCTGACGAAACCATGGAACATTCTTTTGGATATGCTGTCGGAAAACCGAATAATCCTTTAAGATAAATGGGTTTGTACTTAGCACACGAAAGGGGGGGATGTGCTGATTAAAGTAGAAAATAAAGGCGGACTGATGAAAATGCGCTGGGTTGGCGCGGCAGTTCTGCTGGCGTTGTACGCCAATAATAGCTGGGCGTTTAACCTTGATGATGTCGCAAAAGAAGCTAAAACGCTGGCAGGGAAAAGTTTTGAAGCGCCTAAGAGCAATTTACCCTCTCAGTTTCGTGAAATGAAATTTGCTGACTACCAGCAGATCCAGTTTAACCACGATAAAGCGTACTGGGGCAAACTGCGTACGCCGTTCAAACTTGAGTTTTACCACCAGGGCATGTATTTCGACACGCCGGTAAAAATCAACGAAGTAACGGCTAACGCGGTGCGCGAAATCAAATACAGCCCTGACTATTTCAACTTCGGCAACGTTAAACACGATGCCGACGCGGTGAAAAACTTAGGGTTCGCCGGTTTCAAAGTGCTTTATCCGCTCAACAAGCGCGATAAAGATGACGAAATTACCAGCTTCCTCGGCGCAAGCTATTTCCGCGTGATTGGGGCCGATCAGGTATATGGCCTGTCCGCGCGCGGTCTGGCGATCGACACGGCGCTGCCGTCCGGCGAAGAGTTCCCGCGCTTTAAGGAGTTCTGGATCGCACGTCCGAAACCGCAGGACAAACAGCTGGTGATCTATGCGCTGCTCGACTCGCCGCGTGCGACGGGCGCCTATCGTTTTACCGTGCATCCGGGTAAAGAAACCACTGTCGATGTGCAGTCGAAGGTCTATCTGCGCGATAAAGTCGGCAAGCTCGGCATTGCGCCGCTGACCAGTATGTTCCTGTTTGGCACCAATCAGCCTTCGCCGGTTACCAACTTCCGTCCGGAACTGCATGACTCCGACGGCTTGTCGATTCACAACGGCAACGGCGAATGGATCTGGCGGCCGCTCAACAACCCGCGTCATCTGGCGGTGAGCACCTACACCATCGAAAGCCCGAAAGGCTTCGGTCTGCTGCAGCGCAGCCGCGATTTCAGCCACTATCAGGATCTCGACGATCGCTACGATATGCGTCCGAGCGGCTGGGTTGAACCGCTGGGCGACTGGGGCAAAGGCCGTGTCGAGCTGGTAGAAATCCCGACGGCGGACGAAACCAACGACAATATCGTCGCCTTCTGGACGCCGGAAAATCTGCCGGATCCGGGCAAAGTGATGAACTTCAGCTACCGTCTGCACTTTACGCGCGACGAAAGCCAGCTTCACTCTGACGATACCGCCTGGGTGAAAAACACGCTGCGTTCGGCAGGAGACGTGAAGCAGTCTAATCTGGTGCGTCAGCCGGATGGTTCTATCGCCTTTACCATCGATTTCGTCGGTAAAGCGATGAGCCAGATGCCGGATAACAGCCAGGTCGCGCCGCAGGTCAGCGTGGGCGACAACGGTGAAGTGGTTGAGCAGAGCGTGCGCTATAATTCAGTCACGAAAGGCTGGCGTCTGGTGCTGCGTCTGCGCGTCAAAGATAACAAACAGCCTACCGAAATGCGCGCCGCGCTGGTTAGCGGTGACAAGACATTGACGGAAACCTGGAGCTATCAGTTACCTGCCAATGAATAATCCGACATTTATTCCAAAAAACTACGTGGAAGCCCTGCCGCTGGATGCGGCAGGAAAAGCCCGGTTAAGCGCCTCGCTGCAACACGCCGAGGCGTTTCACTTCATACACGATACGCTTGGCCAGGATGTAGCCGCCAGCGATCGTCCTGATGATGCGCCGCTTAAGTCAGTTTCCGCCCGCGTCAAAATGGCGTGGCCGGAATCGCTGGCCGACGGAAAGCAGTTCGGTAAGGATTACCTCGATCGCACCACGCTGAAGGCGATGCCAAAGGTCAAACGCTCGCTGATGTTCCCGGAAGCCTGGCGGACCAACCCGCTGGTGCGCGCCTGGAACTCGCTGCGCGGCGAAAAGCTGACGCATCGCTACGCCAGCGCGGAAGAGCAGCGCGCCGAGGAGAAGTGGCGTCATGTCGGATCTATCCGCCGCTATGTGCTGCTGATCCTGACCCTGTTCCAGACGGTTATCGCCACCTGGTACATGAAAACCATTCTGCCTTATCAGGGATGGACGCTGCTCGATCCGATGGAGATGCTGAATCAGAACTGGCAACAGTCGGTGATGCAGATCCTGCCTTATGTACTGCAGACCGGCATTCTGTTCCTGTTCGCTATTCTGTTCTGCTGGGTCTCGGCGGGATTCTGGACCGCGCTGATGGGCTTTTTGCAGTTGCTGATTGGGCGCGACAAGTACAGCATCTCCTACTCGACGGCAGGCGATGAGCCGCTTAACCCGGAGCACCGCACCGCGCTGATTATGCCGATCTGTAACGAAGATGTGGAACGCGTCTTCGCGGGCCTGCGCGCCACCTGGGAATCGGTGGTTCGCACCGGCAACGCGGAGCACTTCGACGTTTACGTGCTGAGCGACAGCTACGATCCCGATATCGCGATTGCGGAGCAGAAGGCGTGGATGGAGCTGGTGCGCGACGTTGGCGGGGCAGGCAAGATTTTCTACCGCCGTCGTCGCCGCCGCGTGAAGCGTAAGAGCGGCAACATCGACGACTTTTGCCGTCGCTGGGGCAGCAACTACAGCTACATGGTGGTGCTGGACGCGGACAGCGTAATGAGCGGCGAATGTCTTACCGGCCTGGTGCGCATGATGGAAGCGAACCCTAACGCCGGTATTATCCAGTCTTCGCCGAAAGCGTCGGGCATGGACACGCTTTACGCGCGCTGTCAGCAGTTCGCCACGCGCGTTTACGGGCCGCTCTTCACCGCCGGTTTGCACTTCTGGCAGCTTGGCGAATCGCACTACTGGGGACATAACGCCATTATCCGCGTGAAGCCCTTTATTGAGCACTGTGCGCTGGCGCCGTTGCCGGGCGAGGGCTCCTTCGCCGGATCGATCCTGTCGCATGACTTTGTCGAAGCTGCGCTGATGCGCCGCGCCGGCTGGGGCGTATGGATCGCCTACGATCTGCCGGGCTCGTATGAGGAGCTGCCGCCGAACCTGCTGGACGAGCTGAAGCGCGATCGACGCTGGTGTCACGGCAACCTGATGAACTTCCGCCTGTTCCTGGTGAAAGGCATGCATCCGGTGCACCGCGCGGTGTTCCTGACCGGCGTAATGTCCTATCTCTCGGCGCCGCTCTGGTTTATGTTCCTGGCGCTCTCCACGGCATTACAGGTGGTGCATACGCTTATGGAGCCGACCTACTTCCTGCAGCCGAGGCAGCTCTTCCCGGTCTGGCCACAGTGGCGTCCTGAACTGGCGATCGCGCTCTTCTCGACAACGCTGGTGCTGCTCTTCCTGCCGAAGCTGCTCAGCGTGGTGCTGATCTGGTTCAAAGGGGCGAAACCTTACGGCGGCGCGTTCCGTCTGTTTATTTCGCTGCTGCTGGAAATGCTCTTCTCCGTCTTGCTGGCGCCGGTGCGTATGCTGTTCCACACCGTGTTTGTGGTCAGCGCCTTCCTGGGCTGGGAAGTGGTGTGGAACTCGCCGCAGCGCGACGATGACGCCACGCCGTGGAGCGAAGCATTCCGTCGTCATGGCTCGCAGATGCTGTTAGGCATTGTCTGGGCGGTCGGCATGGGCGTGCTGGATCTCAACTTCCTGTGGTGGCTGGCGCCGATTGTCTTCTCGCTGATCCTGTCGCCGTTTGTATCGGTGATGTCGAGCCGCGCGATGGTGGGGCTGAAGAGCAAGCGCGCAAAACTTTTCCTTATCCCGGAAGAGTACGAGCCGCCGAAAGAGCTGGTGGATACCGACCATTATCTGCAGCTCAACCGCGAGCGCGCCCTGAAGCATGGCTTTATGCATGCGCTGTTCCATCCGGCGTTTAACGCGCTGGCGACCGCGCTGGCGACATCGCGTCACAGGCAGAGTCAGCTGCTTGATTATGCGCGCGATCGCCGTGTCGATCAGGCGCTGAGCGACGCGCCTGAGAAGCTGAGTCGCGAACAGCGTCTGCAACTTATCAGCGACCCGGTGGTGCTGGCGCGCGTTCACTCGCGTCTGTGGGAAAACGGCGATAAGTATCATCAGTGGGTGGAAAGCTATCAGAAGCTTGCGCTGAACCCGCTGGCGCTACCGCCGCAGGCGGGTTAAGATTCATAATTGTGTAAAGCGGCAGCAATGCCGCTTTTTTTATGGGCGCATTTTAACGGCATCATTACGTTTTACTGGCGTAATAAGGCGACAAAAGACCTGACGCATTATCTACAATAGCGGCGGGCTGGAATGAGTAACGCGTGTGAAAAGTTTGCTGAAAATAATGATTGTTGCGCTGACGGCGCTACTATTAAGCGGGTGCGGCAGTATTATCAGTCGCGCCGTGCCCGGACAGGGACACGGCAACCAATATTATCCCGGCGTGCAGTGGGATGTGCGCGACGGTCCATGGCGCGTACTGACCATTCTCGACCTGCCGCTGTCGCTGGTGGTGGACACCATGCTGCTGCCGGTTGATGCCCACCACGGACCTTATGAGTAATCAGAGCAGTCGATCTGACTCGCTGTTATCATCTTCCCACTCTTGCGCCGCCGTTTCGCCCTCTTCGCTGTCGAGCGGAGGCTCAAGCTGAAATTCCCCTTCATCCCATTCGTGCAGCGTATTCTCAGCTAACCACTCCTGACGTAGCTCGACCTCGTCGAAATCGCCGTCAAAAATTGCCTGTGCCGCTTCGCCGCTGCGGATCGGCAGACACTCGCCCGATTCGCCTTCCTCTTCAAAGAATTCTGCCTGCCACATAATATCGCCATCCTGCATAACGTACTTCTGCAGGCCAAACTGACTGATGCTGGCATCCTCTTCTTCAATGTCGGGATGATCGGCGAGAAACTCTTCACGTGCAGCCTCGATGGCTTCTTCTAAGGTACTGAACATGCTCATTACTCTTCTCCTTGCCTCATTAAAGGGATGTCAGAGAAGGATAGACGAAATTTTTCAGGGGAAAGTACGAAAAAGAGACGGCGGGAGAGAAAGTCATCCCGCCGTCATCGATCAAAGTGATTTTTGCGGAAAGTGCAGCACCGGACGCACCGTTTCACGCATAACGGGCGCAGAGTAGCGAATACAACATTTAATGCAGGGTTTCACTTTTTTAAAATTAATTCGCGCAATAGATAATGCCTGATTCAGGTTATATAGCGTGCCGATAAAAACGATATCTTCTTTACCAGGCATGCGCTTACACTCTTTGCGGTGTAAATAATGATAATTATCCTGATCGGTACTGATGGTTACGTAGTAATAGATGCCTTTATTCATTTTTATGTTCCTGCTAGAGGTTTGCTGTGTGTAATCTTTTTATATTTTTAAAAGAGCAGCTAAATAATTAACTGCTAAGAGCGAAACTACCGATATGTATCTAAATGTTCAAATTCCATAAAGGTATAAAGCAGGCACCTGAAAGGCATAATGCTTATATACGACAGACTTAATCAGACAATGCCTTGTAAAATAAGTTAATTTTACTGCATACATAAGCTAAAGCAAAGAATTGTCAATGAACAAATAAGAAAAGACCTGGAGATAATATAAATCAGATCCAACCAGGATAAATCTCAAACATTAATTTTACAGGTAAAGAATAACGCTATTAAGGGCCGTAAACGCTTTTCCGTCAAAATTAATACAGCAGGCATAAACAATAAATTATTGAGGCAAACCAGCGCAAGTTGTCCTTTAGTTTAAAATGGACCTTACGGAAAGATCTGTAAGTTTTTAACGTTTAAAAACAAGGAGTTGAGCCGTGATGCGGCTTATTGTAAGCGTAAGCGGTAGTAATGCTTAATGCCAGCGGGTGTAAGGGCACCCGCTGGCGAGAGATTAGTAGCGTGAAGGCTCGCCTTCGGGGCGGGTTTTAAAGCGGCGATGCAGCCACATATATTGCTCAGGCGCCAGCAGCACGCCTTCTTCCACCACTTTATTCATTTGCGCGGCGGTTGCGACATCGCTGTCGAGCGGCATCTGCTCGCTGACGTCAGGTAAAATCAGCATCTGATAGCCGCGGCCGTGCGGCAGACGACGCGGAACGAAAGGCACCACGTGCGGCTTGCCGCTGCGGATCAGCAGATAGGTGCCCACCGTGGTAGCGGCTTTTTCCACCGCAAAGAAGGGCACAAACACGCTGCTGCGCGGGCCGTAGTCGTGATCGGGCGCGTACCAGATAATATCGCCGTTTTTCAGCGCGCGGATCATGCCTTTCAAATCCTTGCGATCGAGCATGCTTTTGTTGGAGCGCATACGGCCCCAGGTCTGCAGCCAGTCGAGCAGCTTATTATCGTTAGGTCGATAAACGCCGATGCCGGGATTGTAGATGCCAAAAATACGCGCGCCTAACTCCAGCGTCAGAAAGTGCATACCGATAAGTAGCACGCCGCGCTGTTCATCTTTGGCTTTTTGAATATGCTCAAGACCTGAAACATCAAACCACTTTTTAATGCGCCAGTCGGGCCAGAACCACGCCATGCCGGTTTCGATTAACCCCATGCCTACCGACTCAAAGTTATGCTTTACCATCGCATCTCGCTCGCTGGCAGGCATATCGGGAAAGCAGAGTTCCAGATTACGCTGGGCGATGGCGACGCGGCGCTTTAAAAAGCGCATCGCGATACGACCTAAGCCGCAACCGAGTACGTAGAGTAACGGGTAGGGCAGCAGGACCAGCAGATAGAGAAAAGCGATGCCCAACCAGGTCAGCCAGTAACGGGGATGAAGGAGCTCTCGGGAAAATTGCGGCAGTTGAGTCATAGAGAAAAGCTTATCCTGCGTAAGGCGCCCATTGACGCCAATATCTCGTTGATTTTCCCCTATTGTGCCAGCTTTTCTTCTGCGCTGAAATAAATGCGGGCTGATTGCGCATGCGGCGAACTGAAAACAGCCAGGCCAGCAGAGCGGTTAAAAAGGGGGCCAGATCAATTTTCTTTGCATCCTGGTGCTTTGCTGTATCATGTGCGGCGCAATTTTTTATCCAAAACAGGAACGAACACCATGCCAGTGTTACATAACCTTGTTAACAACAAAGAGCTGAAGGCGCGCATGCTGGCGGAAACCGAACCGCGCACGACCGTCTCGTTCTACAAATACTTCCACATCGCTGATCCCCAGGCTTTTCGCGACGCGCTTTATCTCGGCCTGACCGAGCTGAAGGTTTTTGGCCGCGTCTACGTGGCGAAAGAGGGCATCAACGCGCAAATCAGCGTGCCAGCCAGCCTCTATGAAAAAATGAAGGCTTTTCTCTACGGCTTTGATGCGGCGCTGGATAATTTGCGCATGAATATCGCGCTCGATGACGATGGCAAATCTTTCTGGGTGCTGCGCCTGAAGGTACGCGATCGCATCGTGGCGGACGGTATTGAAGATGAGAGCTTCGACGCCAGCGATGTTGGCACCTACCTGAAGGCGGCGGATGTTAATGCGATGCTGGACGATCCTGACGCAGTGTTTGTCGATATGCGCAACCACTACGAATATGAAGTGGGCCGCTTTGACAATGCAATGGAGATTCCGGCCGATACCTTCCGCGATCAGCTGCCGATGGCGGTCGAGATGCTGCAAGAGCAGAAAGACAAAAAAATCGTTATGTACTGCACCGGCGGCATTCGCTGCGAAAAGGCGAGCGCCTGGATGCGTCATAACGGTTTCGAGGATGTGTACCATATCGAAGGCGGCATTATCGAATATGCGCGCCGTGCGCGCGAGCAGGGTTTGCCGGTGCGCTTCAGGGGCAAGAACTTCGTCTTCGACGAGCGAATGGGCGAGCGGATCTCAGACGATGTGCTGTCGCAGTGTCATCAGTGCGGCGCGCCGTGCGATACCCACACTAACTGCGTCAACGACGGCTGTCATCTGCTGTTTATCCAGTGCCCGAGCTGCGCCGAGAAGTTTCACAACTGCTGCAGCCCGCTCTGTATGGAAGAGTCGCAGCTGTCGCCGGAGGAGCAGCGCGCGCGCCGCGCCGGTCGTGAAAACGGCAATAAAATTTTCAATAAATCGCGTGGCCGTCTGACGATGGCGATCCCGTCGCCAGAGAAAGAGTAACGCTTCGAGCCTGACGCGCCTGCGTCAGGCTTTTTTCTCTCTTCAGCGGTCGAAGCGGGAAAGCGAGAAGGGCGCGAGATCAAACGAAAAGGGTTTATCAAGCGCAAACTCCGTCGCCAGCTCACCCAGCACGCTGGCAAACTTAAACCCATGTCCGCTAAGGCCGGTAATAATCAGGCGATTTGGCTCGTCCGGCAGGGTATCGATAATAAAATCTTCATCTGGACTCACATCGTAGCTACAGGCTTCGCCGTGCAGGCAAACGCCCACCCCAGGCAAGAATTTACGCAGAAACGCAAAGGCATCACTGCCGTCTTCGGCGAAGCTGCCGAATGGCTTGCGATCTTCCGGCTGCGTCATCGGCTGGCCGCCGTCATGGCGTCCTAATTTCAGCGCATTGTTGTCCGCCGGGAAGCCGTAAAACTGGCTGCCATTCTCCATCTCTACCGTAAAGCCAGGGAATTTATTGTTTTCGCTGTAGCGGCCGTCGGCCTGATACCAGGCGAACACTTTGCGCGTCGGCTTCAACGGCAAATTGGGCACCAGTTTGCCGACCCAGGTCCCGGCGCTGATCAGCAGTTTACGCGCGCGGAAGGTGCCGTCTGCCGTCACCACCTGCTGCAGATCGCCGTCACGGCCAATCTGCGATACGCCGCAGTTAAACAGCTGCGCGCAGCCCGCCTGCTCGGCGAGCGAAATCCAGCTGCGCACCGCCTGCTCGCACTTCAGATAGCCTGACTGAGGCTCAAACACGCCGATATAACCGTCAGGCACGCTGATCTGCGGCCAGCGCTGCCGAACTTCATCTGCCTGCAGCACCTGCACGTCGAGCTTCCACGCCTGCGCGCTCTCGATCACGTTGCGAATGAATTCTGAGTGAAGGGGCGCAAGATTGATAATGCCGCTGCGGTGCATGATGCGTTCGCCAGCCTGCTTCTCCAGCTCGTCCCACAGCGTCTGCGCGCGTAGCACCAGCGGAACATAGCGTTCGCCTTCGCCGTAGGCGTGGCGGATCAGGCGCGTTTCGCCGTGATGCGTGCCCTGGTTATGCGGCGGATGGCTGGAATCGATCATCAGCACCGACAGGCCCGCCTGGGTGGCATAAAAGCCTGCGGCGGCGCCTACGGAACCGCTGCCCACCACAATCAGATCATAAATCATTGAATGGAAACTCCTGTAAGCCGTAACACGCTCAGCAGCATAACAGAATCAGAAATGAAAAAGGCACCCCTGAGGGTGCCCGTTCATCTGGCGGAGACTAATGTTTGGACTGGTAACGTTCCATCTGCTCGGCCGATTCGATCTTGGCAATGCCAGCTTCGAGAATAGAAATAAATTGCCTTGCCACGTCTGTTGTCAGCCAGTAGGTCGGTCCGACGTCTGCTTCTTCTTCTTTTTGATCCTGCGATGAAAGCGAGTGTAAGCGGATCATCATAGCGTCGTAGCTGTCTACGGTACTGATATCCCAGCCCACCAGCGGGTGAGTCTGAATAACGTCTTTATTATTACTGTCCATTATAACCTCCTTATTACTCGTTAAACGAAGTGCATGATGAGGTTCAATGCGGCTTTTTTATCCAGTAGCGAGACAATTATAACAGAAAATAAGCTCTATCCGATTAAAAAGTGCGGCGAACAAAAAGTGAGCGAAATATTCGGCGTTAAAAAAGGCATTAAAAAAAATAAAATGCCTGACGCATCAGGCAGTTTTTTTGTACGGTGACGCGCGGAAAAAATCAGGCCAGGGGGTCAGCCGGCTGCGCGCTGTGTGGCTTTTGCAACGTCAGCGCCAGACGGGCGAAATGCTGTTGCAAATGTTCGTCATGGTTCTGGTTTTGCGCCTCAAGCGTCAGGTGATGTACCAGCAGCTGAGCGGCGCGCTCGTCGAGGCAGAGAGTAAGACTGGAGAAGGCACTTTCCAGCACCGTCAGGCGACGCTGCTGTTCAGCAATCAGCGCCAGCAGCTCACCGAAGGTCATGGCCTCTTCCGGGTTTTCGGTCATCATTTCGTCGCACCTCCTGTTAAGCATAACGAGCGCAAGAATAGGCGATTGATCGATCTGAGTCTAGATGCAGGAAAAAGTTCTGGCGAGAGGAGAGAGCGATAAAAAAGCCGGATGGCGACACCCGGCAAAAACTGCGCAGTGGCGGTTAATCGGTAATAAACCAGTCGTCAGCGCTTTCCCAGGTTTCCTGTAAAATATCGCTGATACGATCGCGCGTCTCTTTACCACCGCCCAGCACACTAAGCTGGTTCGCAGTGGCATAGCGCACCTTGACGTGATTCTGGTCGTCGGGAAACTCTTCATCGATACGGCGGGAAAGTTCTGCCGTCAGCGCCTCCATGGCGCCGGACGGAAGCGGGGACGTTTTGGCAACGGTAATTTCAACACGCATAGCAGCCTCCGGATTAGATGCTGTATATATTTACAGTATATTCGGGCCGGAGGCAAGCGAAAGCGCAGATCAGATTTTTACGCGCCAGTTTAAGGTCTCGCCAGCCAGGAAAGGAACCAGCGCATGCTCGCCCATGCTGATGCTCTCTTCTACTTTCCAGGGTTCACGCACCAGGGTCAGCGATCCTTCATTCAGCGGCAGGCCGTAAAAACGGGGGCCGTTCTCCGAACAGAAGGCTTCCAGATGCTGCAGGGCGCCCAGCTCCTCAAAGACGGTGGCATACGCAGGCAGCGACACAGGGGCGTTAAAGACGCCCGCGCAACCGCAGCTCGCCTCTTTCAGATGACGCAGATGCGGCGCCGTATCGGTGCCGAGGAAAAAGCGCGGATGACCGCTGGCGACCACGTTGCGCAGCGCTTCCTGATGGATGTTGCGCTTGAGGATCGGCAGGCAGTAGAGGTGCGGACGCACGCCGCCGACCAGCATATGGTTGCGGTTGAACATCAGATGCTGGGGCGTGATGGTCGCGCCAAGCTTGTCGTTGCCCGCCTCGACATACTGCGCCGCTTCCCGCGTCGTAATGTGCTCGAAGACGATTTTCAGTTCCGGATAGGCTTTGCGCAGCGGCTCCATGACCGTCTCAATAAAGCGCGCCTCGCGATCGAAAATATCGATATCGGCGTGGGTCACTTCGCCATGGATTAACAGCGGCATGCCAATCTTCTGCATACGCTCCAGCACGTTGCTAATGGCGGCAATATTCGTAACGCCGTGGCTGGAGTTGGTGGTGGCGTGCGCCGGATAGAGTTTCGCGGCGGTGAAAACGCCCGTGGTAAAGCCCTGTTCAATCTCGTTGGGATCGAGCGAGTCGGTGAGATAGCAGGTCATCAGCGGGGTGAAGCGGTGCTCAGCCGGCAGTGCGGCCAGAATGCGTTCGCGGTAGGCGACAGCCGCGGCGACGCTGGTCACTGGCGGCACCAGATTAGGCATCACGATGGCACGTCCGTTAACCGCGCTGGTATAGGGCAGGACCGTATTTAGCATCGCGTCGTCGCGCAGATGAATATGCCAGTCGTCAGGGCGGCGGATAGTAAGTTGCTGAGGGTGTGCAGTCATCAGTGAAGCTCCGGCTAGTCAGGAAACGTAGAGGCGCGTTTTGGCCGGGTACAAAGCATAAGGCGTCGGGCAACCGTTTGCACTTCTTTTCTTACAGGAAAAACGGTCAGGTTCCGATGGCTGGATAGATAACGTGCAAAGGTGGGCGACATGGCCCGCTCGCAGAGCGGTAAAAGCGCCATCCATGGCGGCTCAGCCCGTGCGGTCACGTCGGTAACCGGGCCAGTGCACGGCCGTTGCTTCTCCGGCGCGGACGCCGTGCTGACGCCCGGTCAGCGCGCGCTTCACTTGTACAGGCGACTTACTGGGTAAAAGGGATCACCAGCTGGCCAGGCTCAACCTTCAGCCCTTTAGCGAATTTCTTCGCCAGCGCCTCGCCTTTGCTGCGATCGACGCTCAGCACGTAGGCTGGCTTCTGATTGAAGTAGCTTTTCAGCGACTGGTTCAGGTAGGGCGTCAGGCTTTTCATAACCGCTGCCATTTTCTCCGGCTGCACCTGCGCGTCGACGATTTCCAGATCGCGCAGATAGACGGCGCCCTGCTGCGCATCAAATACCGGCTGCGCCTTCATTTTGAGCTGCATATCCGCGTCCTGCGGGCCAAACAGCGAGGTGACGCTGATTTTTGCCCTGCCGGTAAGCGTCACCTTGTCCGGCTCTTCGCGGCCGATCTGGCTGCTGAGATCGGTTAACAGAATATGGGCGTTCACCAGACCGGCTACGCCAATATCTTTTTCATAATTGTTGTGTTTTGCCAGCGCCTGGTTCACTTCCTGCTCGCTGATGGTGTACTGCGTAAGCTGATTGCAGCCGCTAACCAGCACGGCGAAAAACAGGGCGACCAGCCCAGGAAATGCCTTTTTCATATTGTCCTCATCCGGATTGATCTAATGCAGGGCATAGGGTGCCTGAATGCGGAGGAGGTGTCATTAAGAAGGCGATGAGAAACGCAGCGCGTCTCTCATCGAATCACGTCAGATGGCAATGGAGGAGAGCAGATTGACCTGCGTCTGTTTCGCCATATTATCGCGGTAGTCGGCGACGCGGCTGGGCCAGTCGATACCGGCCACCAGCGTCAGCGAGCGCAGCAGCGGAAAGAGGTGAATATCATCTTCCGACAGCTCGCCGTTGACCGCATTAGGTTTAACGATCAGCTTGTCGAGCTGACGCAGATCGTCGCTGATCTTTTTGATCAGGCCTGGCGCATGGCTCTTCAGCTCCGCAAAATCGCCCATCGCCGCCTCTTTCTTGTTGCGGAAATAGCTGCGCGCCTCTGGCGTGGCAAACTCGGCAAAAGCGGCTTCAGCGATGCGCGGCAGCAGCAGCTTGTTGATATAGCCGTTTACATGACGCAGCCAGTCGCTGATAGCCGGATTCATCTTGCCATTCAACAGCGGCTCTCGGTCGCTTTTATCGATAAAGCGCACAATATCCATGCTTTCCGGCATCGCGCTGCCGTCATCTTTTTGCAGGATGGGCGCGACCTTCTGACCCACCAGTTTTTTCGGCGTGGCTTCATCGTCGTTAAGCATCACGATCAGTTCTACCGGCAGGTTTTTCAGGCCGAAAATCATGCGTGCTTTGACGCAAAAGGGGCAGTGGTCGTAGATGTAGAGTTTCATCCCGGTCTCCTTTTGATATTCAGGGCAACGGACGCCACCCTGATTGAGGACGTGCCGAGAGTATGGAAGAGATTAGCGGCGAGGGCAAACCGACGCCGCAGGCGGGCCGGGATTTACAATATAAAATCAAGGCGTTTGGCGTCGGCTGTTAACGAATATTTTACCGCAGCAGGGGTGACGGTTATAGTGAAAGCAATGTGTTGGCACCGCTTTCTTTAAGCCTCAGATTTCAGGAGTCATGATGTTTGGCTATCGTTCTGCCGCGCCCAGGGTGCGATTAACCACCGACCGGCTGGTGGTTCGTCTGGTTCATGAGCGCGACGCCTGGCGGCTGGCGGATTACTACGCCGAAAACCGCGCCTTTTTAAAACCCTGGGAGCCGGTGCGCGACGAGAGCCACTGTTATCCTTCAGGCTGGCAGGCGCGGCTGGGCCTGATCGCCGACATGCATAAAAGCGGTTCCGCTTACTATTTCATTCTGATGGATCCTGAGGAAAGCGAAGTGCGCGGCGTCGCGAACTTCAGCAACGTGCTGCGCGGCTCGTTCCACGCCTGCTACCTCGGCTATTCGCTGGGGGAGAAGTGGCAGGGGCAGGGACTGATGTTTGAGGCGCTACAGGTCGCCATTCGCTATATGCAACGTCAGCAGAATATTCATCGCATCATGGCGAACTATATGCCGCATAATCAGCGCAGCGGCGCGCTGCTGGCGCGCCTGGGCTTTGAGAAAGAAGGGTATGCGAAAGATTATCTGCTCATCGACGGTCGCTGGCAGGATCATGTGTTGACCGCGCTGACGCGTCAGGACTGGACGCCGGATCGGCGTGGCTAATAAGGAGATAAGAATGAAAATGGCACTTTCACCGCTGGCGTTGCGGATTCTTGGCTGCCTGCTGGAGAAGCAGGTCACGACGCCGGAACAGTATCCGCTGTCGCTGAATGCGGTAGTGACCGCCTGCAATCAGAAATCGAACCGCGAGCCGGTGATGAATCTCACGGAAAGCGAGGTGCAGGATGAACTGGACCGGCTGGCGAAAAAACATCTGGTGACCGCGAACAGCGGCTTCGGTCAGCGCGTGGCGAAATATGAGCAGCGCTTCTGCAACTCCACCTTCGGCAACCTGCAGCTTAGCAGCGCCGAGATAGCGATCCTGACGCTGCTGTTCCTGCGCGGCGCGCAAACGCCGGGCGAGCTACGCACGCGCAGCGGCAGGCTGCACGAATTCGCCGAGGTCGCGGAGGTTGAAAGCACGCTGGCCGGGTTAGCCGAACGAGAAATGGTGGCGCGGCTGCCGCGCGAGCCGGGCAAACGCGAGAGCCGCTATCTGCATCTGTTTGGCGATGAGAAAGCTCCCGCCGAAGCGGAAACGCCGCTGGAAGATAACAGCGATCTCAGCGCGCGCGTCGCGGTGCTGGAGCAGTCGCTTTCTGCCTTACAGGCACTGGTGCAGGCGCTGCTGCATAAAGGAGGGTGAGATGAGAGTGCGAATTGGCGTCGTCGGGCTGGGCGCGATTGCGCAAAAAGCCTGGCTGCCGGTACTGGCGCAGGCGGAGAGCTGGACGCTGGCTGGCGCGTTCTCGCCTGACCAGCAGAAGGCGCGGACGCTGTGCGACAACTACCGCATGGCCTGCTTCTCCTCGCTGAATGCGCTGGCGGACGCCTGCGATGCGGTCTTTGTCCACAGCAGCACCGCTACCCACTATGAGATCGTCAACGCGCTGCTGCTGGCGGGAAAAGATGTGCTGGTGGATAAGCCGCTGGCTGACAATTACAGTCAGGCCGAGGCGCTGGTGGCGCTGGCGGAAAAGCGCGGCCGCAAACTGATGGTGGGCTTTAATCGCCGCTTTGCGCCGCGCTATCAGCAGCTACGGGTGGCGATGCCGCAGGCTGCCAGCCTGCGTCTGGAGAAGCACCGCAGCGACAGCGTGGGGCCGCAGGATCTGCGCTTTACGCTGCTCGATGACTACCTGCACGTGGTGGATACCGCGCTGTGGCTGGCGGGCGGTCGCGCCAGACAGCTTCATGGCCATATCAGCACCAACGAGCGCGGCGAGATGCTCTATGCCGAGCACCATTTCAACGCCGGGGGCGTGCAACTCACTACCAGCATGCATCGCCGCGCAGGCAGCCAGCGCGAGCGTGCGAGCCTGGTGGGCGATGGACGATCTATTGACGTGCTGGAGATGCGCGACTGGCAGGAAGAGCGCGGCGACGGCGTGCGCATCGACCCGCCGCCCGCCTGGCAAAGTCATCTGGCCCAGCGCGGCTTTAGCGGCGCGGCGCACCATTTTATTCAGTGCGTGCAGAATCAGACGATGCCTGAAACAAGCGGCGAACAGGCGCTGCTGGCGCAGCGCGTCGTAGAAAAAATGTGGCGCGAGGCGGAAAAGGAATAACGCCTTGTAACACTCCGTGCTGGTCATTTCCCGCCATGGCAGTAGACTATCGCCGGGCGCCGCTGGGCGCCCGCGCTAAGTAGCTCATTTTGCCGACTCTTTTCAGGACGCGCGCCAATTATGAATCTGTTGAAATCGCTGGCAGCGGTCAGTTCCATGACCCTGTTTTCCCGCGTATTGGGTTTTGCCCGTGACGCCATTGTGGCGCGGGTGTTCGGCGCCGGGATGGCCACGGACGCCTTCTTCGTCGCCTTTAAGTTGCCTAACCTGCTGCGGCGTATTTTTGCCGAAGGCGCTTTTTCCCAGGCTTTCGTGCCGATCCTCGCCGAGTATAAAAGCAAGCAGGGCGATGAGGCGACGCGGCTCTTCATCGCCTACGTCTCCGGCCTGTTGACGCTGGCGCTGGCGCTGGTGACGGTCGCAGGGATGGTCGCCGCGCCCTGGGTGATTCTGGTTACTGCGCCCGGCTTTGCCGATACCGCCGATAAGTTCGCGCTCACCAGCGCGCTGCTGCGCGTGACCTTTCCCTATATTTTGCTGATTTCGCTCGCTTCGCTGGCGGGTGCCATCCTCAATACCTGGAACCGCTTCTCCGTCCCCGCCTTTGCGCCTACGCTGCTGAATATCAGCATGATCGGCTTTGCGCTTTTCGCCGCGCCGCACTTCCATCCTCCGGTCATGGCGCTGGCGTGGGCGGTAGTGGCTGGCGGCGTGCTGCAGCTCTTCTATCAGCTGCCGCATTTGAAAAAAATCGGCATGCTGGTGCTGCCGCGCATTAACCTGAAGGATGCGGGTGTCTGGCGCGTAATGCGTCAGATGGGGCCGGCGATCCTTGGCGTCTCCGTCAGCCAGATCTCGCTTATCATCAATACCATTTTCGCCTCTTTCCTCGTCTCCGGCTCCGTCTCCTGGATGTATTACGCCGATCGTCTGATGGAGTTTCCCTCGGGCGTGCTGGGCGTGGCGCTCGGCACCATTCTGCTGCCGTCGCTGGCGAAGAGTTTTTCCAGCGGCAATCACGACGAGTATTCGCGCCTGATGGACTGGGGGCTGCGCCTCTGCTTCCTGCTGGCGCTGCCGAGCGCGGTGGCGCTGGGTATTCTCTCCGGCCCGCTGACCGTCGCGCTGTTCCAGTACGGCAAGTTCTCCGCCTTTGACGCCCTGATGACGCAGCGCGCGCTGATTGCCTATTCGGTAGGGCTGATGGGCCTGATCGTGGTGAAAGTGCTGGCGCCGGGGTTCTATTCGCGTCAGGACATCAAGACGCCGGTCAAGATCGCCATGATTACGCTGGTGATGACCCAGCTGATGAACCTGGCCTTTATCGGCCCGCTGAAGCATGCCGGACTGTCGCTCTCAATCGGCCTGGCGGCCTGTCTCAACGCCGGGTTGCTCTACTGGCAGCTGCGTAAACAGCAAATTTTTCAGCCGCAGCCGGGCTGGGCGAGCTTTCTGCTGCGCCTGCTGATTGCGGTGGTGGTAATGGCGGCGGCGCTGGTGGGCATTCTTTCGCTGATGCCGGCGTGGGAAGAGGGCGCGATGGTCTGGCGGTTGCTGCGTCTGGCGGCAGTCTGCGCGGTGGGCGGCGGTGCTTACTTCCTGACGCTGGGTCTGCTTGGCTTTCGACCGCGCGACTATGCGCGTCGGGCGCATACGTAAAAAAGCAAAAATCCCGCTCAGAAGGCGGGATTTTTTTACAGGTGGCTCAAAAAGCTAACGTGCGAGTGACAGAGACGCAGCACAAAGCGTCCCGCCACCTTCCGGTCGCAGGACGCGCAAGCATAACTGTGATGAGCGGCTTGACGGTCGGGTACTGTTACGCCCGCACGTTCACCGCAATCCACTCTTTTATACTTTCCGGCTCAGCGTCGTCTGACCTTTACCCAGCCCGTCCGGGCCGTAAAACGCCTGCGTCTGATGCGGCTTGAGAACAGCCAGCGCCTCTTCGGTAAAACGGATCTGCTGATTAAGCAGCAGACCGCTATGGGTATTGGCGTTATTTAAGCGACGCGTCATCTGGCCAATGCTCTGCCAGCGGCGCGTCATATCACTGTGACCAGCATAAGGCGCCTGGGTGCCGAGCTGACGCTCGGTGCTGCGACGCATCTCGTCGAGATAGCTCAGCGTCGCCAGCAGCGCGCCTTTATCTTCGGTAATGCGCTGCAGCAGATTACTGTTAATCCTGCCCGCGGAGAGTTGAAGCTGCTCCTCTTCGATAACGTTCGAAAGGGAGGAGAGCACCTCCTGCATCTTATCCAGTGTGGTCAACAGGTTGTTCATGGGGATTATTTACCCTCTAAATACGCCTTAGTGTCGGCAATCAGCGCATCGGCGATCTTGCCGGTATCCATTTTCAGTTCGCCATTGCGAATGGCGGTTTTCAGCTGTTCGACGCGCGCCACGTTAATATCATTGCTGCCCGACTGGGTCAGCTGCGACTGCGCGTTGCTCAGGCTAACCTGAGCGGCGGCGGGCGCGGTTGTCGTTGCGGTCGTGCTCGATGCCTGGCGCGTTTTACCGGCTGCGGACTCGTTGTTTTCACGGGTCTGCACGGTGGCGACGGGCTTCAGAGGTTGCGTTCTGTCGATGCTCATATTCGGGCTCCTGTACGGTCAGGGGGAAACTGCCACCTGAATCAGAATAGCGTAATCGCTTAGTTGATTTCTCTATCGGCAGAACAGTAGCGTTCTTTAGTGCCTTATAGCGATATCAGAATATTCCCATCCGCATCGACTTTTCCGCTCACCACCTGGCCATTATCCATGCGCACGCGCACCGACTGCGCCAGTATGGCATTGTTTAACGCTTTGCCTTCGCCGCTGGCGTTAAAGCCCTCTCCGCTGGCGATAACCATCACGCTCTGACCCGCCTTCACGCGCCATGGCTGACGCATCATCGACAGCGTCACCGGCTGGCCCGGCTGAATATCGCGCAGCACGACGGCGTCTGCCACTGAACTGACCTCCAGCAGCGCGCGCGCCGGCAGGGTGTCGAGACGGCCGCTCTGCAGGCGGAAATCGTCGGCGCTCACCGTAGAGCCGCGCGCCAGCAGACGCGTCGCCACCAGATATTGGCCGGTGACCTGCACCTGCACCTGCAGAAAACGCCGCGTATCGCCGCAGGTAGCGGCCACGCTCATCGGTCCCCACAGGCGAGTGTTGCCGGGCAACGTAAACTGGGGCGCGTCGCAGGTCGGCCATTGCGCCTGCGGCGTCTTAATTTCAACCGTCATGCCTGCCGCATGCTGCACGTCGCGAGCCTGGAAAAAGTGCGTCAGCTGAGCGGGCAGATCGGCGGCGCTGGCGGGCAGGGCGATGAGCGCCAGCAGGCCGGCCAACAGGTGGGTAATGTTACGCATCAAAAGACTCCTTGCTGCTGATGGCGACGAGTGTACTCGCGTCGCGACAAAATCAAGGCGAAAAATAGCTGTGGTTTTTGGCGTTATTCAGACGATAGCCCTTGCTTTTTCCCAATTAAGCTGTCCGCTCGAAATTCTCATTCGCGGAGGAAGCATGCTCGACAAACTTGATGCTGCGCTGCAATTCGGCACTGAAGCCCTCAACCTGCGTGCTCAACGCCAGGAGATCCTGGCGTCAAACATTGCCAACGCCGATACCCCTGGCTATCAGGCACGGGATATCGACTTTGCCAGCGAGCTCAGTCGGGTAATGAAAAACGGCCGCGCCGAAGGCAGCAGCATGGCGCTGAAGGTGACCTCGCCGCGCCATATCGAAGCGCAGGTCAACTCGGCGGCATCGGCAAATCTGCTTTATCGCATTCCCGATCAGCCTGCGGCCGACGGCAATACCGTCGATATGGATCGCGAACGTACCCAGTTCGCGGACAACAGTCTGAAGTATCAGACCGATCTCACCCTCATCAGCAGCCAGATCAAGAGCATGATGAGCGTGTTACAGGGGCAATAAACATGGCACTGCTGAATATTTTTGACATTGCCGGGTCAGCGATGACCGCGCAATCCCAGCGTCTCAACGTTAGCGCCAGTAACCTGGCGAACGCCGACAGCGTCACCGGCCCGGACGGCAAGCCTTACGTGGCGAAGCAGGTGGTGTTTCAGACCGATGCGGCGCCTGGCGCGGCGACCGGCGGCGTAAAAGTGGCGCAGGTGCTGGACGATCCCTCTCCGGCGAAGCTGGTGTATGACCCAGGCAACCCGCTGGCGGACGACAAGGGCTACGTGAAGATGCCGAACGTGGACGTGGTGGCGGAATCCGTCAACACCATGTCGGCGTCGCGCAGCTATCAGGCCAACGTCGAGGTTCTGAATACCGTGAAGTCAATGATGATGAAAACCCTGACGATGGGTTCCTGAGGAAGATAAAACATGGGCATTGCAGTAGGCGTCAATGAGAAACTGGACCCCACGGTCCTCAGCTCGTCCAGCACCGGCACCAGCAACAGCGCACAGGATCTGCAGAACCAGTTTCTGACCATGCTGGTGACGCAGTTGCAGAATCAGGATCCCACCAATCCGATGGACAACAGCCAGCTCACCACGCAGCTGGCGCAGATCAACACCCTGAGCGGCATTGAAAAACTCAATACCACGCTGGGCTCGATCTCCGGTCAGATCAGTACCAGTCAGTCGCTGCAGAGCTCGACGCTGATCGGCCACGGCGTGATGGTTGACGGCTCGCAGGTGCTGGTCGGCAAGGGCACCACAACGCCGTTTGGCGTTGAGCTGACTACCGCCTCTACCGCCACGACCGCCAGCATTAAAGATTCCAGCGGCAACGTGGTGCGCACCATCGATCTGGGCGCGCTCTCATCCGGCGTGCATACCTTCTCGTGGGACGGCACCCTGGCGGACAGCTCTACCGCGCCGGACGGCAAATATACGGTTTCAATCGCCGCCAGCAATGGCAGCACGCAACTGGTGGCCCAGCCGCTCAGCTACGCCTATGTCAACGGCGTATCGACGGCAGACAGCACTACCAAACTGGATCTCGGCACCATGGGCTCCGCAACCCTTGATGAAGTACGTCAGATTCTCTGATTAACCTGTAAGCAGGAGAAATAAACATGTCATTTTCCCAAGCGGTGAGCGGCCTGGGCGCTGCCTCCAGCAACCTGGACGTTATCGGCAACAACATCGCCAACTCCGCGACGGCGGGCTTTAAGTCCAGCACCATCGCCTTCGCCGATATGTTCGCCGGTTCAAACGTCGGCCTCGGCACCAAAGTGGCGGCGGTGATCCAGAACTTCAACGACGGTTCTACCACCACCACCAGCCGCGGCCTGGACGTCGCGCTGAGCGGCAACGGTTTCTTCCGCGTGGCTGACGCCAGCGGCGCGGTTTACTACTCGCGCAACGGCCAGTTTACGCTGGATGCGAACCGTAACCTGGTGAACACCCAGGGCCAGTTTGTGACCGGCTATCCGGTAAGCGGCACGCCGCCGACGGTGCAGACCGGCGCCAACCCGGTCGCGCTGAGCATTCCAACCACCCAGATGACGGCGCGTGCGACCACTACCGCGACTCAGGTGGCGAACCTGAACTCTACCAGCACCATTCCGACGGTGACGCCTTTCAGCGCCAGCAATGTCGACAGCTATAACGCGAAAAGCACCATGACGGTCTATGACTCGCAGGGTAACGATCACACCCTCGACATGTACTACGTCAAAACTGCCGACAACAACTGGACGGTGCACGCGATCGACTCCACTACCGGCACCAGCGCGGGCGATTTCACCGCGGCGTTCGACAGCAGCGGTAAAATGACCGGCCTTAACGGCGGTACGGGTTCAACCGTAAACCTGACCATTAACGGCGCAAACGGCGCGGCGGCAAACCAGACCATTGCGCTGAGCATGCTGGGCAGCCTGCAGCAGAACACCGGCACCACCACCTTCGGCAACCCGACTCAGGATGGCTACGCGCCGGGCGACCTCACCAGCTACGCCATTAACGACGACGGCACCATTACCGGTAGCTACTCGAACCAGAAAACGCAGCTGCTGGGACAGATCGTACTGGCCAGTTTCTCTAACCCGGAAGGGCTGCAGTCGCAGGGCGACAACGTCTGGTCCGCCACCAGCTCCTCCGGCCAGGCAGCGGTCGGTGTGGCAGGCACCGGCACCTTCGGTTCGCTGACCTCCGGCGCGCTGGAAGCGTCGAACGTCGATATGAGTAAAGAACTGGTAAATATGATCGTGGCGCAGCGCAACTATCAGGCGAACGCCCAGACCATCAAAACTCAGGACCAGATTCTTAACACCCTGGTTAACTTGCGTTAATTCACTAACGGGATTGCTTTATGGATCACGCGATATATACCGCGATGGGCGCGGCCAGCCAGACGCTGGATCAGCAGGCCGTAACGGCCAGCAACCTCGCCAATGCCTCAACGCCAGGCTTTCGCGCGCAGCTCAACGCGCTACGCGCGGTGCCGGTCAGCGGCTGGTCGCTGCCGACGCGCACCCTGGTGGCTGCCTCGACGCCCGGCGCCGATATGAGCCAGGGCGCGATGGACAATACCGGACGCACGCTGGATGTGGCGATGGGGCAGGATGGCTGGCTGGCGGTACGCACCGCCGACGGCAGCGAAGCCTATACCCGCAACGGCAATATGCAAATCAGCTCGACCGGCATTCTGACCGTGCAGGGCAATCCCGTTATGGGCGATGGCGGCCCAATCGCGATACCGCAGGGCGCTGAACTGACTATCGCCGCGGATGGCACCATCACCTCGCGTAATGCGGGCGATGCGCCTAACGCGACGGTGCAGATCGGCCGCCTGAAACTGGTGAAGGCCACTGGCAAAGAGCTGCAGCGCGGTGACGACGGCATGTTCCGTCCCACCCAGGCGACGCAGGCGACGCGCGGCGCGGCGCTGGCCAGTGACGCCACGGTGCAGGTGATGCCGGGCGTGCTGGAGGGCAGCAACGTCAAGCCGGTCGAAACCATGGTCGATATGATCGCCAACGCCCGACGTTTTGAGATGCAGATGAAAGTCATCACCAACGTCGACGAAAACGAACAAAAAGCCAACCAGCTGCTTAACATGAGCAGCTAAGGCAGAGGAAAAAAGATGATTCGTTCTTTATGGATCGCCAAAACCGGTCTTGACGCCCAGCAAACCAATATGGACGTCATCTCCAACAACCTGGCAAACGTCAGCACGAACGGTTTTAAACGTTCGCGCGCGGTTTTTGAAGATCTGATGTACCAGACTCTGCGCCAGCCGGGCACCCAGTCTTCCGAGCAGACCACGCTGCCGTCGGGCCTGCAGATCGGTACCGGCGTCCGTCCGGTCACTACCGAACGCCTGCATACCCAGGGCAACCTGTCGCAGACCAGCAACTCCAAAGACGTGGCGATCAATGGCCAGGGCTACTTTGAAGTACAGCTGCCGGATGGTACCTCCGCCTATACCCGCGACGGTTCGTTCCAGGTGGATCAAAACGGTCAGCTGGTGAACAACGCCGGCTATCCGGTACAGCCAGGCATTACCATCCCGGCTAACGCCACCAGCATCACTATCTCGCGCGACGGCGTAGTGAGCGTGACGCAGCAGGGCCAGACTAACCCGGCTCAGGTAGGGCAGCTGACGCTCAGCACCTTTATTAACGACGCCGGTCTCGACAGCATGGGTGAAAACCTTTACCAGGAAACCCAGGCGTCAGGCGCGCCAACCCAGAGCACGCCGGGTCAGAACGGCGCGGGTCTGCTCTATCAGGGTTATGTGGAAACCTCTAACGTCAACGTGGCGGAAGAGCTGGTCACCATGATCCAGACGCAGCGCGCTTACGAAATCAACAGCAAGGCGATCAGCACCTCCGATCAAATGCTGCAGAAATTAACACAGATTTAATTCCGGTTATCAGGGCCAGCGCAGGCTGGCCTGAAGTCAACACATCTATAAGGTCGTGACTCCGTGGCGAAGCAACTGAATATTAAGCCTGGACATTGGTTGGTGGCGGTCGTGCTGCTGACCCTTAACGGTTGTGCGTTAGTGCCGCGCACGCCGCTGGTGGCAGGCGCAACGACGGCACAGCCTCTGCCTTCCGCGCCGCCGGTGGTCAACGGCTCTATTTTCCAGGGCGTCGCGCCGCTCAACTACGGCTATCAGCCGCTGTTTGAGGATCGTCGTCCGCGCAATATCGGCGATACGCTCACCATTACGCTGCAGGAGAACGTCAGCGCCAGCAAGAGCTCCTCAGCCAACGCGACCCGCGACGGCAGCGCCAGCTTCGGCCTCGATGCCATTCCGACCGGCCTGAATGGACTGGTTGGCTCCGACGGCGCCAAAGCCAACCTGGGCGCCAACGGCAAAAACGATTTCGCAGGTAAAGGCGGCGCAACCGCCAACAACACCTTTACCGGCACCATTACCGTCACCGTGAATCAGGTACTGTCAAACGGCAACCTGCACGTCGTCGGCGAGAAACAGATCGAGATCAACCAGGGCACCGAATTTATTCGCTTCTCCGGCGTGGTGAACCCTCGCACGATCAGCGCCAGCAACTCGGTATTGTCGACGGCGGTGGCCGATGCCCGTATCGAATATGTCGGCAATGGTTATATCAACGAAGCGCAGACGATGGGCTGGTTCCAGCGTTTCTTCCTGAACATCTCGCCGATGTAATGAGGTCATGATGAAAAGTATGAAAAGTTTACTGCTGGGCCTGAGTCTGGCATTCGGCCTCAGCCTGAGCGCCCACGCGGATCGCATTCGCGATCTGACCAGCGTACAGGGCGTGCGCGATAACCAGCTGATCGGCTACGGCCTGGTCGTGGGCCTCGATGGCACCGGCGACCAGACCACCCAGACGCCGTTCACCACGCAGACCGTCAGCAACATGCTCTCCCAGCTCGGGATTACCGTGCCGCAGGGCACCAACATGCAGCTGAAAAACGTCGCGGCGGTTATGGTGACGGCACAACTGCCCGCCTTCGCCCGTCAGGGACAAACCATCGACGTGGTGGTCTCGTCGCTGGGTAACGCCAAAAGTCTGCGCGGCGGCACGCTGGTGATGACGCCGATGAAAGGCGTCGATAACCAGGTTTACGCGCTGGCCCAGGGCAATATTCTGGTCGGCGGCGCAGGCGCGTCGGCGGGCGGCAGCAGCGTGCAGGTTAACCAGCTTAACGGCGGCCGCATCACCGGCGGCGCAACCGTCGAGCGCGAACTGCAAAGCAACTTCGGCAGCCAGAACACCCTTAACCTGCAGTTGAACAATGAAGATTTCTCGATGGCGCAGCGTATCGCCGATGCCATCAACGCACGCGGCGGCTATGGTATGGCGACGGCGCTCGACGCCCGTACCGTACAGGTGCGCGTATCGCCCAACAACAGCTCTCAGGTTCGCATGCTGGCGGAGATCCAGAACATTGACGTCTCTATCCCGGTTGAAGATGCCAAAGTCATCATCAACTCGCGTACCGGCTCGGTGGTGATGAATCGCGAAGTGACGCTGAACACCTGTGCGGTGGCGCAGGGCAACCTGTCGGTCACGGTCAACCAGTCGCAAAACGTCAGCCAGCCGAATACGCCATTTGGCGGCGGTCAGACGGTGGTAACACCGCAAACGCAGATCGATATGCGTCAGAGCGGCGGCGCGCTGCAGCACGTCAGCGCCAGCGCCAACCTGAACAACGTGGTGCGCGCGCTCAATGCGTTAGGCGCCTCGCCAATCGAACTGATGTCCATTCTGCAATCGATGCAGAGCGCGGGCTGTCTGCGCGCCAAACTGGAAATTATCTGACGATGGATACGCAATCGCTGATGAACGCGGCTTTTGACAGCCGCTCGCTGAACGACCTGAAGCGCGAAGCCAGCACCGACCCGAAAGGCAAGGCGCTACAGGTCGCGAAGCAGGTCGAGGGAATGTTTGTGCAGATGATGATGAAGAGCATGCGCGAAGCGCTGCCGCAGGACGGTATCTTCAGCAACGAATCGACCAAAATGTTTACCTCAATGTACGATCAGCAGATTGCGCAGGAGATCGGCAAACGCGGACTGGGTATGGCCGATCTTATCGTCAAGCAGATGCAGCCGGCGCAGGAGCCCGACGAGCGCGCCGGCACGGTGCCAATGCCGCTCGACGAGAGCTTTATCTACAGCGCGGCGGCCTCAAGCCAGCTGGAACAAATGGTGCGCAAGGCAGTGCCACGCCTGCCGGTTTCCCCCGCAAACCTGCCGGCTGACAGCAGCGAGTTTATCGCCCAGCTGGCGCAGCCCGCGCAGGCCGCCAGCGCCCAAAGCGGTATTCCGCACCACCTGATCCTGGCGCAGGCAGCGCTGGAGTCAGGCTGGGGCCAGCGCCAGATCCTGACCCGCGACGGCAAGCCGAGCTATAACGTGTTCGGCATCAAGGCGAGCGGCGACTGGAAGGGCGAGACCACCGATATCATGACCACCGAGTATGATCAGGGCGAGGCGAAGAAGGTGCGCGCCAGCTTCCGCGTCTATCACTCCTATTTCGAGGCGCTGACCGACTACGTGAAACTGCTTTCGAACAACCCGCGCTACGCCGCCGTCACCACCGCGCAGAGCGCTGAACAGGGCGCGCAGGCGCTGCAGGCCGCCGGTTACGCTACCGATCCGAAATATGCCCAGAAACTGGTGGGAATGATCCAGCAATTCAAAAATATGGGCGACAAAGTCGTGAAGGCGTACAGCAAAGATTTAACCGATCTCTTCTGAAGCTTAAGCCTCAAGTTTCACTTAAGCGCGCCGATAATACCAGCAGATGCCAGACGCGTTTTTTGCGCACGGGCGAGCACTGATGACTGCCAGCCCGCTTAACGGGAAAGAAAGGAACCGAGATGTCCAGCATAATAAACTCTGCGATGAGTGGGCTGAGCGCCGCACAGGCGGCGCTGAGCACAACCAGCAATAACATCACTAACTACACGGTCGCGGGCTACTCGCGCCAGACGATTCAGTTGGCGCAGGCGAACAGCACGCTGCAGGGCAACAGCTATTACGGCAACGGCGTCAACGTCAGCGGCGTGCAGCGCGAGTATGACGAGTTCATTACGGCGCAGCTGCGCGGTTCCAGCGCCACCTACAGCGCAGCTAATACCCAGTATTCGCAGATCTCCAACATCGACGATCTGCTCTCGACCTCGACCACCAGCCTCTCTACGTCGATTCAGGGCTTCTTTACTAACCTGCAGAACGTGGTGAGCAACGCGAACGACCCCTCTGCGCGCCAGTCGATGCTGAGCAATGCCCAGGGTCTGGTAAACCAGTTCCAGACTACCGCGCAGTATCTGACCAATATGCAGGGCAGCGTCAACACCGATGTCGCCTCAAACGTTGATCAGATCAATACCTACACCAGCCAGATCGCCGACCTTAACAAGCAGATCGGCAAGCTCAGCACGGCAAGCGGCGCACAGCCGAACGACCTGATGGATCAGCGCGATCAGCTGGTGAACAACCTGAATAACATCGTCGGGGTGAGCGTCTCTAAGCAGGACGGCAACTATATCGTCTCCATGGGTAGCCTGACGCTGGTCAACGGCAACAAAGCCACCAGCCTGGTGGCGATGCCTTCCAGCAGCGATCCGACGCGTACCGCCGTCGGCTATGTCGATAACAGCGCAGGCAACGTCGAGATCGCCGATAAGAGCATTACCACCGGCTCGTTAGGCGGCCTGTTGACTTTCCGTTCGCAGGACCTCGACACCGCGCAAAACCAGCTCGGCCAGCTGGCGGCCGCTTTTACCACCAGCTTTAACGCGGTGCATAAGCAGGGCTATGACAGCAACGGCGATCAGGGCACTGACTTTTTCACCATCGGCAGCCCGACCGTACAGAGCAACAGCAAAAACAGCTCGTCCACAACCGTGACGGCAGCCTGGACCGATACCAGCGCGCTAAAAGCCTCCAACTACACCGTGAGCTATGACGGCAGCAGCTGGAACGTCACACGCGCCTCCGACAACGTGAAGATCACTGCGACGGCGGGCACGGACGCGTCCGGCAACGCCACGCTGAGCTTCGACGGTCTGCAGCTGACCGTGAACGGCACGCCGAGCGCGCAGGACAGCTTCCTGGTGAAGCCGGTGCAGAACGTGATTGGCGATATGTCTGTCGCCATTACCAGTGAATCGCAGATTGCCGCAGCAGGCGCGACCGGCGGCGAAAGCGACAACCGCAACGCCCAGAAGCTGCTGGCTCTGCAGGACGCGAAGGTCGTGAACGGCAACGCCACGCTGTCCCAGGCTTACGCCAGCATCGTCAGCACCGTTGGCAACAAAACCAGCACGCTGGAAACCGCTAGCACTACTCAGAAAAACGTGGTGGATCAGCTGACCGATCGCCAGCAGTCGGTCTCCGGCGTCAACCTCGACGAAGAGTACGCCAACCTGACCAAATATCAGCAGTACTACATGGCGAACGCGCAGGTGCTGCAAACCGCCAGCTCGATTTTCGACGCGCTGCTTAACATCCGCTAAGGAAAAGAACCATGCGACTCAGTACAAACATGATTTTTAACCAGCAGGTGCGCGGTATCAGCGATTCGCAAGCCTCCTGGCTGAAAGTCGGCGAGCAGCTCTCCAGCGGCCGCCGCGTTAACAATCCATCAGACGATCCTATCGCTGCGTCACGCTCGGTGGTGCTGGCGCAGACCCAGGCGCAGAGCAGCCAGTACGCGCTGGCGCGCACCTTTGCGAACCAGGGGCTGTCGATGGAAGAGAACACGCTCAGCAGCGTGACCAGTACCATTCAGGATGCGCAAACGCTGATCGTTTACGGCTCTACCGGCACGCTGAGCGACGACGACCGCGGCTCAATCGCCACCCAGCTGGAGGGTCTGCGCTCTCAGCTGCTGAACCTGGCAAACAGCAAAGATGGTAACGGCCGCTATATCTTTGCCGGTTACAAAACAGACAGCGCGCCGTTTGCAGACAACGGCAGCGGCGCAGTGAGCTATACAGGCGGCACCGACGCGATTACGCAGAAGGTCGATACCAGCCGCACCATGACTGTGGGCCACACCGGCGACGATATCTTTATGTCGATCACCGGCAACGCGACCAAAGAGCCGGACGGCAGCGCCAGCGAAACCAATCTTTTTAACATGCTCGACAGCGCGATTGCCGCACTGAAGACGCCGCAGGCGGATGCTGACGCCGCTACGCAAAAGACCTTCCAGGATGCGATGGATAAAACCAACCGCGGCCTGGGCAACTCGCTGAATAACGTGCTGACCGTGCGTTCTGAAATCGGCACCCAGCTCTCTGAACTGAGCACGCTGGATGGGCAGGGCGACGATCGCGACGTTATCCTGAACACCGAAATGAGCAACCTGGTCGATACGGACTACACCTCGGCTATCTCCAGCTACACCATGCAGCAAACGGCGCTTCAGGCCTCTTACAAGACCTTTACCGACATGTCCAAACTGTCGCTGTTCCAGCTTAACGCCTGACAATAAAAAGGAATTCGAGCATGCCTGAACCGGACATGCTCATTTTGTCCCACGACCCTGACCGGTATCGTGGGATTTTTTTTGCCTGTAACAGGGCGCTGCAACGAAAGAAGGGATGGGCAGGCTGATGCGCACGGTGCAAGCGGTTACCTCACCCGTGCTGGCCCAGAGACAGAAATAAAAAACCCCGGCAAGCCGGGGTCTTACTGTGTTGCGTCAGATTATTCCGCGCTTTCAGGTCGGGTCGCAGGCGCGGTGGCCTGATGCGTCGCGCTGTGACCGCCAGCGGAGCCTTTGCCCTCGAAGGCGAACGGCGAGCGTACCCAGTCGCTGTGGCGTACCGGCTCCGGCTGCCAGGCTGGTGCCGGCGCTTTGGTCATCGGCGCGGTGGCGTGATGCGTAAAGCGGACGGTAGCTTCCTGCGGCGCGGCATCACGCGCCGGGACGGGCGCATGCGGTTCGCTGATCGGCTCAGGTTTGCTTTCCGCCGCAACCGGCGCGTTCAGCACTTCCTCAACCTGTGCTTCTGCTTCCGGCGTGACGTCATGCGCGGCTTCAGCAGCGATCTCGGTAGCGACAGCAGGCGTCTCTTCCACGACCGGGGCGGCCGGAACAGCCTGTTCGGCAATCGCTTCCGCTTTCGCTTCGTCAGCGGCCGGGATAACGGCAGGCTCATGGTTCACCGGCGCGTCAATCGGCGTGGTGTTATCCGTATTAACCAGCGTTACCGGCGTTTCCGCCTGCGGTTCAGCCTGATGCACCTCGTCAGCAATCTGCGGCGCGATCTCTTCCGCGGCGACCGGCAGCGCAATGACGTCTGCGGTCTCTTGCTGGCTGTAATCCGGCGCTTCCTGCTGCGGCTGCTGAGCCTCAACCGGCTGTGCGACCGGATAACGTACCCAGACTTTGCCGGATGCCATCTCTGGCGAAGCAGCGGCAGCGGCGAGCGGCATGGCGGACTCGGTCGGATAGCGCTCGTCACGGTAGCGACGACGACGCTGGCCGCTGACGCGCAGGTGGCGCGGCGAACGGCGCGAGCGGCGTGGCATATTGCCGTTGTCGCGGCTTTCCGCCTCATCCTGATCGTTCAGCACAGGCTCTTCGCTCTGCGGCAGGCTGCGCGCCACTTCTGGCTGCGGCTCAACAGCTTCAGCTACCGGCTGCGTGCTCTCGTCGATAATGCGCACTTTCTGCGCCAGCTGGCGCGGTTTGCGGCGCGGCATGACCTGAACGCGCTCTTCTTCCTGCGCTTCCGGCGTCTCGACCACTTCAGCAACAGCCTGCTCGACGACTTTGCTCGCTTCCTGCTGCGCGCGTTTCTCTTCCTGACGACGACGCTGACGCTCAGCGCGCTGTTCGCGACGCTGCTGCTGTTGCTCTTCACGCTGCTGGCGCGCTTCGTCGCTCAGAACAGGGCTGCGCTCTTCGCGTGCCTCATTCTGCGGCGCCTGGCGCTTATTGCGGCGGTTATCGGCGTTATCGCGCGGCTCACGGCCTTCACGCGGCTCACGGCTTTCGCGTGGTTCGCGCGGTTCACGGTTTTCACGCGGCTCGCGGCTTTCGCGCGGCTCGCGGTTTTCGCCGTTGCGCGGCGTACGCTCGCGACGGTTATTGTTGCGGCGGTTGTTGCGACGATCGCCGCGCTCTTTGGCGCTGCTGTCGCTCTCTTCACTGCTGGTCTGCGGCGTCGGCGTCGCTTCTACGGCCGGGGCAGCCGGTGCGGCTTCATTGCTGCCGAACAGCTTTTTCAGCAGGCGGCTGAAGAAACCGGTGCCGGTAGTGCTGGTGCTTGCTGCGGCCGGTGTCGCGGCGGCGGCGGCAGGTTTGGCCGCAGGCTGCACATCGGCTTTCGGCTGTTCTGCCGGGGTCTCTGCAGGCACAGGCGGCGCGTCAGGCATCACAAAAGCGGCCAGCGCAGGCTGCTCAGGACGACGGCGCTCGGCATGTTCCTCTTCAGACGGCATCGCCATTTCGGCTTCATGCAGCTTCGGCAGGTGATAGCTGAGGGTCTGCGTTTCTTCGCCTTTACGTACGCGCAGCACGGAGTAGTGCGGCGTTTCCATCCGGTCGTCCGGCACGATAATGGCGCGGACGCCGCCCTGGCGCTTCTCAATCGCGTTCACCGCTTCACGTTTTTCGTTCAGCAGGTAAGAGGCGATCTGCACCGGAACAATGGCGTGCACCTCTTTGGTGTTGTCTTTCAGCGCTTCTTCTTCAATCAGGCGCAGAATAGAAAGCGACAGTGATTCGTTGTCACGGATGGTGCCGGTGCCGCTACAGCGCGGGCAGACATGATGGCTCGACTCGCCCAGCGACGGGCTGAGGCGCTGACGCGACATCTCCAGCAGGCCAAAGCGTGAAATATGGCTGATCTGAATGCGCGCGCGATCCTGACGTACCGCTTCGCGCAGGCGATTTTCCACCGCGCGCTGATGGCGCACCGGCGTCATATCGATAAAGTCGATAACGATCAGGCCGCCCAGGTCGCGCAGACGCAGCTGGCGCGCGATCTCATCGGCGGCTTCCAGGTTGGTGTTGAACGCTGTCTCTTCGATATCGCCGCCGCGCGTGGCGCGGGCTGAGTTGATATCGATAGCGGTCAACGCTTCGGTGCTGTCGATAACGATAGAGCCGCCGGAAGGCAGGCGCACTTCGCGCTGGAAGGCGGACTCAATCTGCGATTCGATCTGATAATGGCTGAACAGCGGGATTTCGCCGGTGTAGAGCTTGATCTTGCTGCTGAAGTCGGGACGACCGAGGGCGGCGATATGCTGGCGCGCCAGCTCAAGCACCTTCGGGTTGTCGATCAGAATCTCGCCGATATCCTGGCGCAGATAGTCGCGGAAGGCGCGTACGATAACGTTGCTTTCCTGATGGATCAGGAAGGGAGCAGGGCGGTTTTCTGCGGCTTTCTTGATCGCTTCCCAGTGTTTCAGACGGAAGCTCAGATCCCACTGCAGCGCGTCGGCGGATTTACCTACGCCCGCGGTGCGCACAATCAGACCCATACCGTCCGGCAGCTCCAGCGAGGAGAGCGCCTCTTTCAGCTCGGTGCGATCGTCGCCTTCGATGCGGCGAGAGATGCCGCCCGCGCGGGGGTTGTTCGGCATCAGTACCAGATAGCTGCCCGCCAGAGAGATAAAGGTGGTCAGCGCCGCGCCTTTATTGCCGCGCTCCTCTTTATCAATCTGAACGATCACTTCCTGACCTTCGCGCAGCACGTCTTTAATATTCGGACGGCCTTGTGCGTTGTAGCTGGCAGGGAAGTATTCGCGGGAGATTTCTTTCAGGGGGAGAAAACCGTGGCGCTCGGCGCCGTAATCGACAAACGCAGCTTCAAGGCTGGGTTCAATGCGGGTAATTTTACCTTTGTAGATGTTGGCTTTTTTCTGTTCGTGTCCGGGGCTTTCGATATCCAGATCGTACAGACGTTGTCCATCAACCAGGGCAACGCGCAACTCCTCCTGCTGAGTTGCATTAATTAACATTCTTTTCATCGTTTCTGACTCGTTATTCTCACATGAGTGATAAAGCTGCGGGCATAGTTACCCTGGACGAGTTTTGACCGATGGCCCCGTGACTAAGTGCTTTACGTCAACCTCCCGGTTGTCGACTGCGCGAGGGGCGCAAATAACGTCGGTGGCCTGTTTTTCATAAGGGAAAACAGCGCCGTTGCGCTGAAATGCCGGAGAGAAACTGATAACTCCTGCATCTCAAAATTCCGTCCAGGCCGCAACCCGCAGCCCGCTAAGTGCCTGAATTAACATCACGTCTTACGCCATTGCTGCGTGTGCGTTTCATCCGGCAAAATGACTAATTAGCTCTTTTTCTGGCCTGAAGTGCATCAGACGAGAAACTTAAGCATTATTCCATTGCTAACCTTCATATAGCAAGGCGACTTTTATCGCCTGATGAAGATTAGTGATGCATAACACCTTAATATGTCGGACGAATGAGCAGGCTGCTGAAAAAGCCAGCGCACGCTGCGCTTTTTCGCGCGACAAGAGGAGAGTTAAGCACAGAAAAAGGGGTGGCGCTATCACAGGACACTATTTAGAATCGCCGCCATGAAAACTGAGAATCCTGGCGTACAGCTTGTCGCCATCACGGCTGAAAATGCCGGACAACGCATTGATAACTTTTTACGCACCCAGCTTAAGGGCGTGCCGAAAAGCATGATTTACCGCATTCTGCGTAAAGGCGAGGTGCGGGTGAATAAAAAGCGCATCAAGCCTGAATACAAGCTGGAAGCGGGCGACGAGGTGCGCATTCCGCCGGTGCGTGTCGCCGAGCGCGAAGAGCAGACCGTTTCGCCTAAGCTGGAGAAGGTGGCGGCGCTGGCGGAAGCGATCATCTTTGAAGATGACCATATCCTGGTGCTGAACAAGCCGTCCGGCACGGCGGTGCATGGCGGCAGTGGGCTGAGCTTTGGCGTAATCGAAGGGCTGCGCGCGTTGCGTCCGGAGGCGCGTTTCCTTGAGCTGGTGCATCGCCTCGATCGCGATACCTCCGGCGTGCTGCTGGTCGCCAAAAAGCGGTCGGCGCTGCGCTCGCTGCATGAGCAGCTGCGCGAAAAGGGGATGCAAAAAGATTATCTGGCGCTGGTGCGCGGCAGCTGGCCCTCACACCTGAAAGTGGTGCAGGCGCCGCTGCTGAAGAATATTCTGCAGAGCGGCGAACGCATAGTGCGCGTCAGCAGCGAAGGCAAGCCGTCGGAAACGCGCTTTAAAGTCGAAGAGCGCTTCGCCTTCGCCACGCTGGTCAAGGCAAGCCCGGTTACCGGCCGTACTCACCAGATCCGCGTCCATACGCTGCATGCCGGTCATCCTATCGCCTTCGACGACCGCTATGGCGAGCGCGAATTCGACAGTCAGCTGGCCGCTACCGGGCTGCGTCGTTTGTTCCTGCATGCCGCCGCGCTGACGTTTACTCATCCCAACAGCGGTGAGACGCTGCGTTTAGAAGCGCCGCTTGATGAAGAGCTTAAACGCTGCCTGAAGGCGCTGCGTCAGCAGAAAAGCTAACGCAGGGTCGGCGTCACCCCAGCGGGTTGATGCCGACCGTCCGCAACATGCTGTTAAGCGCGATGAGCGGCAGGCCGACCAGCGTGTTCGGGTCGCGCCCCTCCAGCCGTTCAAACAGGCAAATCCCCATCGCTTCGCTTTTAAAACTCCCTGCGCACTGTAAAGGCTGCTCTTTTTCTATATAGGTGCGGATCTCCTCATCACTGAGAGGGCGGAAGTGCACCACAAAAGGTTCGCAGCACTGCAATAGCCGCTGGCTGCGGGGATGGTAGAGCGCCAGTCCGGTGTAAAAGGTGATGGTGTTGCCGCTCGCCTGACGTAGCTGCGCAAAGGCGCGCGCGGGGGTATGCGGCTTGCCGGTAATCGCGCCGTTGAGCACGCATACCTGATCCGAGCCGATAATCCAGCTATCGGGATAGTCGGCGGCCAGCGCCTGCGCTTTGGCGACGGCGAGGCGCGTGACCAGCGTTTCCGCATCTTCACCGGCGTGCGGCGTTTCATCCACCTCTGGCGCAGCGGTAATAAAAGGCAGGCCGAGCTTGCCTAATAATGCCTGGCGGAAAGGCGAGGTTGAGGCTAAAAGAATTGAGACAGGCATTTTTTCACAATAGTAATGGCGAATTGGTGACACTCATTTTAAACTGTGCGCCGCACTGGATGCGAATAACTGGTGAAAGATGCTGTTACACGGCCTTTTTCTTTGACTCTATGACGTTACAAAGTTAATATGCGCGCCCTATGCAAAAGGTAAAATTACCCCTGACGCTGGATCCGGTCCGCGCCGCTCAAAAACGCCTCGATTATCAGGGCGTTTACACCCCTGAACAGGTGGAGCGCGTAGCCGACTCAGTTGTTAGTGTGGACAGTGACGTGGAATGTGCCATGTCGTTTGCGGTTGACAGCCAGCGCCTCGCCGTACTGCAAGGTACAGCGGATGTGCAGGTTACATTGCGCTGTCAGCGCTGCAACCAGCCGTTTCCTCACTCTGTCCACGTAAGCTATTGCTTCAGTCCTGTCTCAAATGATGAGCAGGCCGAGGCACTGCCGGAAGCCTACGAGCCGATCGACGTCGATGATTTTGGCGAAGTCGATCTGCTGGCGGTGATCGAGGATGAAATCATTCTCGCGCTGCCGGTCGTTCCGGTGCATGATTCTGAACACTGTGAAGTGTCCGAGGCGGACATGGTCTTTGGCAAATTGCCTGCAGAGGCGGAAAAACCAAACCCATTTGCCGTATTAGCCAGTTTAAAGCGTAAGTAATAGGAGTAAGGTCCATGGCCGTACAACAGAATAAACCCACCCGTTCTAAGCGTGGTATGCGTCGTTCGCACGATGCGCTGACCACCGCTGCCCTGTCTGTAGATAAAGTTTCTGGCGAAACGCATCTGCGTCACCACATCACTGCGGATGGCTACTACCGCGGTCGCAAGGTTATCACCAAGTAAGACTTGCGCTTAGCAAGGTGATACTTTGACACGTTTGACCCTGGCTATTGATGCCATGGGCGGGGATTTCGGTCCCTGCGTGACAGTGCCTGCAGCATTGCAGGCACTGGCCTCTCATTCGCATCTCAATCTTCTTCTGGTCGGCATTCCCGACGACATCACTCCATTGCTTGCCAAAGCGGATTCCTCCTTACTGGGGCGTTTGCAGGTTGTTCCTGCGGAGTCAGTTATTGCAAGCGATGCGCGGCCCTCACAGGCGATCCGCAACAGCCGCGGCAGCTCAATGCGCATTGCGCTGGAGCTGGTGAAAGAGGGACGAGCGCAGGCCTGTGTCAGCGCCGGCAATACCGGCGCCCTGATGGGGCTGGCGAAATTAATGATAAAACCGCTGGACGGCATTGAACGCCCGGCGTTAATGACCGTGCTGCCGCATCAGCAGCGCGGTAAAACGGTGGTGCTGGATTTAGGCGCTAACGTTGAGTCGGACAGCGAAATGCTGGTGCAGTTTGCCGTAATGGGCGCGGTGATGGCGGAAGAAGTATTAGCGATCCCCAATCCTCGCGTCGCGCTGCTCAATATTGGTCAGGAAGAGACCAAAGGGCTGGAGAGTATCCGCGGCGCCGCCAGTATGTTAAAAGCATCCGAACACATTAACTATATTGGTTACCTGGAAGGCAACGACCTGCTTACCGGCAAGACAGATGTGCTGGTGTGTGACGGATTCGTCGGCAACGTCACGCTGAAAACCATGGAAGGCGTGGTAAGAATGTTCCTTTCCCTGCTGAAATCTTCAGGGGAGGGGAAAAAACGGTCATGGTGGCTGAAGCTGCTGGGGCGCTGGATTCAGAAACGTCTGGCGCAGCGCTTCGGGCATCTCAACCCCGACCAGTATAATGGCGCTTGTCTGTTAGGATTGCGCGGAACAGTGATCAAAAGCCATGGCGCAGCGAATCAACGCGCCTTCGCCGTGGCGATAGAGCAGGCAGAGCAGGCGGTGCGACGGCAGGTTCCCGAACGAATCGCCGCGCGCCTTGATGCTGTATTAGCCAGGAGTGACAAAGCCTAGATGTTTACCAAAATTATCGGTACGGGCAGCTATTTGCCTAGCCAGGTGCGTTCGAATGCGGATCTGGAAAAAATGGTGGAGACGTCGGACGAGTGGATCGTAACCCGCACCGGCATCCGTGAGCGCCGCATTGCCGCGCCGGATGAAACTGTGGCCAGCATGGGCTTCGCCGCCGCGCAGCGCGCGCTGGAGATGGCGGGCGTAGAGGCCAGCGAAATCGGACTGATTATCGTCGCCACCACCTCATCCAGCCATGCGTTCCCCAGCTCGGCCTGCATGATCCAGCAGATGCTGGGCATCAACGACTGCGCCGCATTCGATCTGGCAGCAGCCTGCGCAGGCTTTACCTACGCTCTGAGCGTCGCGGACCAGTACATCAAAAACGGCGCGGTAAAACATGCGCTGGTGATTGGCTCCGACGTGCTGGCACGCACCCTTGACCCGAACGATCGCGGCACCATCATTCTGTTCGGCGACGGCGCGGGCGCTGTGGTGTTAGGCGCGAGCGAAGAGCAGGGCATCATCTCTACTCACCTGCACGCTGACGGCCGTTATGGCCAGCTGCTGACGCTCCCTTACCAGAATCGCGCCCATCAGGACGAACCTGCCTATCTCACTATGGCTGGCAACGAAGTCTTTAAGGTTGCGGTGACCGAACTGGCGCACATCGTTGACGAAACGCTGCAGGCCAACAATCTCGATCGCGAAATGCTCGACTGGCTGGTGCCGCATCAGGCTAACCTGCGCATCATCAGCGCGACGGCGAAAAAACTCGGCATGGGCATGGACAAAGTGGTGGTCACGCTGGACCGTCACGGCAATACCTCGGCGGCCTCGGTGCCCAGCGCGCTGGATGAAGCCGTACGCGACGGCCGTATCAAACCCGGACAACTGATTCTGCTGGAAGCCTTTGGTGGCGGTTTCACCTGGGGTTCCGCACTGGTTCGCTTTTGATTCACAGGAACTGAAGATGACGCAATTTGCATTTGTTTTCCCCGGTCAGGGTTCACAGACCGTCGGCATGCTGTCAGAGCTGGCGGCAAGCTATCCGCAGGTGGAAGAGACCTTCCGCGAAGCGTCTGACGCGCTGGGATATGATTTGTGGCAGCTGGTCAGCAACGGACCGGCTGAAGAGCTGAATAAAACCTGGCAGACGCAGCCTGCGCTGCTGGCCGCTTCCGTCGCGATCTATCGCGTCTGGCAACAGCAGGGCGGCAAGCAGCCGTCGCTGATGGCAGGCCATAGCCTGGGCGAATACTCCGCGCTGGTGTGCGCAGGCGTTATTGATTTCGCCGATGCGATCAAGCTGGTGGAACTGCGCGGCAAACTGATGCAGGAAGCGGTGCCGGAAGGCACCGGCGCGATGCAGGCGATTATCGGCCTGGATGACGCCTCGATTCGCAAAGCGTGCGATGAGAGCGCGCAGGGGCAGGTGGTTTCGCCGGTTAACTTCAACTCGCCGGGTCAGGTGGTGATTGCTGGTAATAAAGAAGCGGTCGAGCGCGCGGGCGCAGCCTGTAAAGCCGCTGGCGCGAAGCGTGCGCTGCCGCTGCCGGTCAGCGTGCCGTCGCACTGCGCGCTGATGAAGCCCGCAGCGGACAAGCTGGCGGTCGCGCTGGAAAAGATTACTTTCAACGCGCCGTCCGTTCCGGTGGTGAACAACGTTGACGTAAAATGCGAAAGCGATGCGGCGGCGATCCGTCACGCATTGGTGCGTCAGCTCTACAGCCCGGTTCGCTGGACCGAGAGCGTAGAATTTATGGCGTCACAGGGCATTACTCAGCTGCTGGAAATGGGACCGGGCAAAGTGCTGACGGGTCTGACCAAACGCATTGTGGACAGCCTGACGGCGGCAGCGGTAAACGATCCGACGTCGCTTTCTGCGGCCCTTGAACAGGAATAAGAGGAAAATCATGAGCTTTGAAGGTAAAGTTGCGCTGGTAACAGGCGCGAGCCGCGGTATCGGCCGCGCTATCGCGGAAACGCTGGTTGCACGCGGCGCCAAAGTTGTTGGCACCGCGACAAGCGAAAGCGGCGCAGAAGCCATCAGTGCTTACCTCGGCGATAACGGCAAAGGTCTGCTGCTGAATGTGACCGATCCCGCATCGATCGACAGCGTGCTGGAGAAGGTTCGCGCAGAATTTGGCGAAGTAGACATTTTGGTCAATAATGCAGGCATTACGCGTGATAATCTGTTGATGCGCATGAAAGACGACGAATGGGCGGATATCCTGGATACCAACCTGACGTCGGTTTTCCGTCTGTCTAAGGCAGTTATGCGCGCCATGATGAAAAAACGTGTGGGTCGTATCATTACCATCGGTTCCGTTGTTGGCACCATGGGCAACGCGGGCCAGGCAAACTACGCAGCAGCCAAGGCGGGTTTGATTGGCTTTAGCAAATCACTGGCGCGCGAAATTGCGTCACGTGGCATTACCGTAAACGTCGTGGCACCGGGCTTTATTGAGACGGACATGACGCGTGCACTGAGCGAAGAGCAACGTTCCGGCATTTTGGCGCAGGTTCCGGCAGGTCGTTTAGGCGACGCGCAGGAAATCGCCAATGCTGTTGCATTTTTAGCCTCTGACGAAGCAGCCTACATCACGGGTGAGACGCTGCACGTCAATGGCGGCATGTACATGGTCTGATATTCACGAAATCATTTGCATTATTTGCGGTAAAAACCGCAAAATAGCGTAAAATCGTGGTTCGACCAGCCGGGATTTTGTTGCATCTTTTTCAACATTTTATACACTACGAAAACCATCGCGAAAGCGAGTTTTGATAGGAAATTAAATAGTATGAGCGATATCGAACAACGCGTTAAGAAAATCATTGCTGAGCAGCTGGGTGTGAAAGAGGACGAAGTAACTAACTCTGCATCTTTCGTTGAAGACCTGGGTGCTGATTCTCTTGACACCGTTGAGCTGGTAATGGCTCTGGAAGAAGAGTTTGATACTGAGATTCCAGACGAAGAAGCTGAGAAAATCACTACCGTTCAGGCAGCGATCGACTACATCAATAGCCACCAAGGCTAATGAATATCTTCAGGCGGTCGCTCGACCGCCTGAGTTTTATGCTTGTCCCACAGAGTTTATATTTCCCCTCCCTGGAGGACGAACGTGTCTAAGCGTCGTGTAGTTGTGACCGGTCTTGGCATGTTGTCTCCTGTCGGCAAAACCGTAGAGTCTACCTGGAGTGCTCTCCTTGCCGGTCAGAGCGGCATTAACCTGATCGACCATTTTGATACGAGTGCCTACGCAACCCGATTTGCTGGCATTGTAAGAGATTTTAATTGTGATGAAATCATCTCGCGCAAAGATCAGCGCAAGATGGATGACTTCATCCAATACGGCATTGTCGCCGGCGTGCAGGCTATGCAGGATTCGGGTCTGGTCGTGACCGATGAGAACGCTGGTCGTATCGGCGCGGCGATTGGTTCCGGCATCGGCGGACTGGGTCTGATTGAAGAGAACCACACCTCGCTGGTCAACGGCGGTCCGCGCAAAATCAGTCCGTTCTTTGTTCCTTCGACCATCGTTAATATGGTTGCAGGGCACCTGACAATTATGTACGGCCTGAAAGGCCCCAGTATCTCTATCGCGACAGCCTGTACTTCAGGCGTGCACAACATCGGCCATGCGGCGCGCATTATCGCCTATAACGATGCTGACGTGATGCTGGCGGGCGGCGCAGAAAAAGCCAGCACCCCACTGGGTGTCGGCGGCTTTGGCGCTGCGCGCGCGCTCTCTACGCGCAACGATAACCCGCAGGCGGCAAGCCGTCCGTGGGATAAAGATCGTGACGGCTTCGTGCTGGGCGACGGCGCAGGCATTATCGTGCTGGAAGAGTATGAGCACGCTAAAAAACGCGGCGCGAAGATCTATGCGGAAATTGTCGGCTTCGGCATGAGCAGCGATGCTTACCACATGACTTCGCCGCCGGAAAATGGCGCAGGCGCAGCGCTGGCGATGGAAAATGCGCTGCGTGATGCGCAGCTGTCGCCGGAGCAGATCGGCTACGTTAACGCGCACGGCACGTCTACGCCAGCGGGTGACAAAGCAGAAGCGCAGGCGGTAAAAACCATTTTCGGCGCTGCAGCGAAAACCGTTATGGTCAGCTCGACCAAATCAATGACCGGCCATCTGCTGGGCGCGGCAGGCGCGGTAGAGTCCATCTACTCGATCCTGGCGCTGCGCGATCAGGCCGTTCCGCCGACCATCAATCTGGATAACCCGGATGAGGGTTGCGATCTCGACTTCGTGCCCCACACGGCGCGTCAGGTCAGCGGCCTGGAGTACACGCTGTGTAACTCCTTCGGCTTCGGCGGCACTAACGGCTCGTTGATCTTCCGTAAAGTCTGACGATTCACGTTCTGGCAAAAGGCCCGCAAATGCGGGCCTTTTTTCTATTCAGAAAGGCTCTGAAACGGATTATCACAATACAAAGCGCTACCATAGCGCTTTTCCTTGCGGGAGAGCCCCATGTGGATCAACGGAACGGAGCAACTTACTCTCTCAGCCAGCGATCGCGCGACGCAGTTTGGTGATGGCTGCTTTACCACGGCGGCGGTCGATAATGGCCATATTCAGCTGCTGGACGCGCACCTGCGGCGGCTGCGCCAGGGCTGTGAACGGCTGATGATGCCCGAGGTTGACTGGACGCGGCTGGAGAGAGAAATGCGCGTTGCCGCGCAGCCGCACAAGCAGGCGGTACTAAAAGTCATTATCAGCGCTGGCTCAGGCGGACGCGGCTACAGCCGCAAAGGTGGCAGCGGCGCCACGCGCATCGTCTCGATTGCGCCATGGCCACACCATTATCTGCCGCTGCAGGCGCAGGGCGTTAAGCTGCAAACCAGTCCGGTCCGGCTGGCGCAGAACCCGCTGCTGGCGGGCATTAAGCACCTGAATCGCCTGGAGCAGGTGTTGATCCGCGCGCATCTCGACCAGAGCGACGCCGACGAGGCGCTGGTGCTTGACACTGCGGGCTACGTGGTGGAATGCTGTGCGGCCAATTTATTCTGGCGGCAGGGCGATCGTATCTTTACGCCCGACCTGACGCAGTCCGGCGTCGATGGCGTCATGCGGCGCTATCTGATGGCGCAAATGGCCGCCGCAGGCCAGATTTGTCATGTGGTACGCTGCGAGCCAGCGCAGCTGCTGGCGGCCGACGAAATCGTTATCTGCAATGCCCTGATGCCGGTGTTGCCGGTGCGGCAGCTGGACGACAGATTATTCAGCGAACGCACGCTTTACCGCCGGTTACAGGAAAGCGGCTATTTAATGGAAGCAAAATGAGTCGAACTAAAAAAATTTTCGCCGTCGCTGCGGCGATTTTGATCCTTGCGGCGGCCTTTAGCTACTGGCAGATCCAGCGCTTCGCCGCGGCCCCGTTAACCATTGACCAGGAAACTATCTATACCTTGCCGGCGGGCACCGGCCGGGTAGCGCTGGAAGCGCAGCTGGAGAGCCAGCATCTTATTCCGCAGAGCATCTGGTTTGGCCCGCTGCTTAAGCTGGAGCCGGAACTGGCCCGATTTAAAGCGGGCACCTACCGGCTGGAGAAAGGAATGACGGTGCGGGCGCTGCTGCAGCTGCTCGCCAGCGGTAAAGAGGCGCAGTTTCCGCTGCGGCTGGTAGAAGGCCAGCGACTTAATGAATGGCTCGCCGAGCTGCGCGCCGCCCCCTATCTCCGACACACGCTGAAAGATGATCAGTTCGCCACGCTGGCGAAAACGCTTAATATCGATCCGCTGGCGCTGGAAGGGAGCTTCTATCCGGATACCTATCTCTATACCGCCAATACCAGTGACATCGCGCTGCTGCAGCGCACGCATGCCCGCATGACGGCGCTGGTGGACCAGATCTGGCGGGAGCGCATGGCGGATTTGCCCTACAAAAATCCGCTGGAGATGGTGACCATGGCGTCGGTCATTGAGAAAGAGACCGCCGTCAGCGCCGAACGCGCGCGCGTCGCCTCAGTGTTTATCAACCGGCTGCGCACCGGCATGAAGCTGCAAACCGATCCTACAGTGATTTACGGCATGGGCGATAAATATACAGGCACGCTGACGCGTAAAGACCTTGAGACGCCGACCGATTACAATACCTACACCATTAACGGTTTGCCGCCAGGCCCGATCGCCGCGCCGAGCAAAGCCTCGCTGGAAGCGGCGGCACATCCGGAAAAAACCAGTTACCTCTATTTTGTCGCCGACGGCAAGGGCGGTCACACCTTTACCACCAATCTTGCCAGTCATAACCAGGCGGTACAGGCTTACCGGCAAACGCTAAAGGAAAAAGATGAAAAGTAAGTTTATCGTCATTGAAGGCCTGGAAGGCGCCGGGAAAACCACTGCGCGCGAGGTGATTGTCGCCACGCTGCGCGAACGGGGCATTCAGGATATCGTGTTCACCCGCGAGCCGGGCGGCACACCGCTGGCGGAGCAGCTGCGTGTCCTGGTGAAGCAGGGCATCGAAGGCGAGCAGGTGACAGACAAAGCGGAGCTGCTAATGCTCTATGCCGCGCGCGTGCAGCTGGTCGATACCGTCATTAAGCCCGCGCTGGCGCGCGGCGCATGGGTGATTGGCGATCGGCACGATCTCTCTTCGCAGGCCTACCAGGGCGGCGGACGCGGAGTGGACAGCGCGCTGATGCGCACCCTGCGTGATGCCGTGCTGGGCGATTTCCGTCCCGATCTTCAACTCTATCTCGACGTTACGCCGGAAATTGGCCTGCAGCGGGCCCGGGCGCGCGGCGAGCTGGATCGCATCGAGCAGGAATCGCTGCGCTTTTTTGAACGCACTCGCGAGCGCTATCTGGCGCTGGCGGCCGAGGACCGCAGCATCCTGACCGTGGACGCCACGCAGCCGCTCGCCAGCGTTACCCAGGCGATTAAAGCGACGTTGACGCGCTGGCTGGAACAGCAGGCATGAACTGGTATCCGTGGCTGAACCAGCCTTACCGCTATATCATCGGTCAGCACCAGGCGGGTCGCGCTCATCATGCGCTGCTGATCCAGGCGATCGCGGGCATGGGAGATGATGCGCTGGTGTGGGGCGTCAGCCGCTGGCTGATGTGCCAGCAGCCGGACGGGCTGAAAAGCTGCGGCCTCTGTCACGGCTGCCAGCTGATGCAGGCGCAGACGCATCCCGACTGGTATCGGCTGGAGGCGGAAAAAGGCAAAAGCACGCTGGGTATTGACGCGGTGCGCCAGGTAACGGAGACGCTCTATCATTTCGCCCAGCAGGGCGGTGCGAAAATCGTCTGGCTTCCCGATGCCGCGCAGCTGAGCGAATCAGCGGCGAATGCGCTGTTAAAAACCCTGGAAGAGCCGCCGGCCAATAGCTGGTTTTTTCTCAGCAGCCGTGAACCTTCGCGACTGTTAGCCACGCTGCGCAGCCGCTGTATGGCGCTCTCTCTGGCGCCGCCGGATGAGGCGCAAAGCCTGCAGTGGCTGAGCAAGCAAACACCTCAGGAGACGGCCGCGTTACAGACTGCGCTGCGCCTCAGCGCGGGCGCGCCGGCGGCGGCGCTACAGCTGCTGGAGCCTGCGCGCTGGCAGGCGCGCCAGACGTTGTGCGACGCGCTGCCAGCCGCGCTGCAGCAGGATATTCTGTTGCTGCTTCCGGCGCTCAACGCCGAGGATGTCGCCGCGCGCATCAGCTGGCTGATGGCGCTGCTGGTGGATGCGATCAAATGGCAGCAGGGCGCGACGCGCTGGCTGAGCAATCCCGATCGGCAGGATGTGGTTGCGCTGCTGTCAGAGACCTTCTCCGCCCGGGCGCTGGATGAGAGCGCGCGCGAGTGGATGCAGTGCCGGGAACAGCTGCTCCACGTGGCCGCCGTTAACCGCGAACTTCTGTTAACCGACCGACTTCTGAGCTGGGCTGACAAACGTAAGCCCGGCGTAGTCGCTTAACGACAAAACGAGACCGTTATGTTTATTGTGGATTCACACTGCCATCTTGATGGCCTGGATTATGAAAAGAACCATCGCGATCTCGATGACGTGATCGCTAAAGCTGCCGCGCGCGACGTGAAATTTATGCTGGCGATCGCCACCACGCTGCCAGGTTTTCATACGCTGAAAGCGCTGGTCGACGAGCGCGAAAATATTGCTCTCTCAGTAGGCGTGCACCCGCTGAATCAGGAAGAGCCTTACGACGTGGAAGAGTTTCGTCGTCTGGCCGCCGATCCGCGCGTCGTGGCGCTGGGTGAAACCGGCCTCGACTACTATTATCAGCAGGAAACTAAGGCGCAGCAGCAGATGTCGTTCCGCGAGCATATCCGCACCGGTATTGCGCTGAACAAGCCGATTATCGTGCATACCCGCGACGCGCGCGATGATACGCTGGCTATCCTGCGCGAAGAGCAGGTTGAGCGCTGCGGCGGCGTGCTGCACTGCTTTACCGAAGATCAGGCGACGGCGGCGAAGCTGCTGGATATGGGTTTCTACATCTCTTTTTCCGGCATTGTGACCTTCCGTAACGCCGAACAGCTGCGCGAAGCGGCGCGCTATGTTCCGCTGGATCGCATGCTGGTGGAAACCGATTCGCCTTATCTGGCGCCGGTGCCGTATCGCGGCAAAGAGAACCAGCCAGCTTATACGCGCGACGTAGCGGATTATCTTGCCGTGCTGAAAGGGGTAGATATTGAAACCCTGGCTGCCGCCACCACGCAGAACTTCTCTACGCTTTTTCGCGTGCCGTTAAGCCGACTCGGTGGTTAAGGTTTTATTTCATAGTCTGTAATAATTCGATAATAACGATTAATAGCCCTGCTTTTTAAGGCAGGGCTACTGTTTTATGGGGGTAAACCGCGCGCTGTCAGTCAGAATATACTGATATCCAGCGCCATGTTTCCTGGAAACGTGATAGTCATCAAAGTAACGCCAGCTGATTTATTTTACCCTTCGTAATAATTACAAGGCGGTCACCGCCAGACGGGTTGCGGATCCTCCCCCACGACCCAGCGCACTGCGCAAAATCGCACTCATACTCAGGAGCTTCAGGCTATGTTCAAGAACGCATTTGCGAACCTGCAAAAGGTCGGTAAATCGCTCATGCTGCCGGTATCGGTTCTGCCGATCGCCGGTATTTTATTAGGTGTTGGTTCGGCAAACTTTAGCTGGCTGCCAGCCGTCGTTTCCCATGTTATGGCGGAAGCGGGCGGCTCGGTGTTTGCTAATATGCCGCTGATCTTCGCTATCGGCGTGGCGCTCGGCTTTACCAATAACGACGGCGTTTCCGCGCTGGCGTCGGTGGTGGCGTACGGCATCATGGTGAAAACCATGGCGGTAGTCGCGCCGCTGGTGCTGCATCTTTCGGCTGAGGATATTGCCGCGCATCATCTGGCGGATACCGGCGTGCTGGGCGGCATTATCGCCGGTGCGATTGCGGCCTATATGTTCAACCGCTTCTACCGTATCAAGCTGCCGGAATACCTGGGCTTCTTTGCCGGTAAACGTTTTGTGCCGATTATTTCCGGCCTGACGGCGATCGTTCTGGGCGTCGTGCTCTCCTTTATCTGGCCGCCGATTGGCTCGGCAATTCAGGAGTTCTCACAGTGGGCTGCCTACCAGAACCCGGTTGTCGCCTTCGGTATTTACGGCGTGGTTGAGCGCGCGCTGGTGCCTTTCGGCCTGCACCATATCTGGAACGTTCCTTTCCAGATGCAGATCGGCGAATTCACCAACGCGGCAGGTCAGGTTTTCCACGGCGATATTCCGCGCTATATGGCGGGCGATCCGACGGCGGGCAAACTTTCTGGCGGCTTCCTGTTCAAGATGTACGGTCTGCCGGCAGCGGCAATCGCCATCTGGCACTCAGCGAAACCTGAGAACCGCGCCAAAGTGGGCGGTATCATGATCTCCGCTGCGCTGACCGCGTTCCTGACCGGCATCACCGAGCCGATCGAGTTCTCCTTTATGTTCGTTGCGCCGATCCTCTATGTGATCCACGCGATTCTGGCCGGTCTGGCGTTCCCGATCTGTATTCTGCTCGGTATGCGTGACGGCACCAGCTTCTCGCACGGCCTGATCGACTTTATCGTGTTGAGCGGCAACAGCAGCAAAATCTGGCTCTTCCCGGTTATCGGCATCATTTACGGTCTGATTTACTACACCATTTTCCGTGTGCTGATCGTGAAGCTGAATCTGAAAACGCCTGGCCGCGAAGAGACGACGACCGAGTCCTCTTCCGCGACCGGCAGCGAGATGGCTGGCAAACTGGTCTCCGCTTTCGGCGGCAAAGAGAACATCACGAACCTGGACGCCTGTATTACCCGACTGCGCGTCAGCGTGGCGGATGTCAGCAAGGTTAATCAGGCCGAGCTGAAAAACCTGGGCGCCCGTGGCGTCGTGGTAGCAGGCTCCGGCGTTCAGGCGATTTTCGGCACCAAGTCCGATAACCTGAAAACCGATATGGACGACTACATTCGCAGTATGTAACGGCAATAAAGAAAAAGCCCCGTAAGGGGCTTTTTTTGTTTGCGCCAGGTATTCAGAGATAGACCCGCAGGTACTCCGTCAGGCATAGCAGCGCCATCGCCTGTCCGTAAGGCATTGAGGTCAGCGGAACGGTGCGGTAGTAGTCTAGATCGCTGCCCATTGCGGTGCCGAACGAGACCTGCTTCAGTTCGCCTTCTTCATCAATATTGGCGATAACGCCGCGCAGCGCATTGAGCCCGGTAGGCAGATAGTCAGCGCTGAGATAGCGCTTGCGCACCGCCTTGATAATGCCGTAAGCGAAGCCCGCAGTCGCCGACGCTTCGAGATAGCTGTCGGGATCGTCCAGCAGCGTATGCCACAGGCCGCTCGGATGCTGGCAGGCGCGCAGCGCTTTCACCTGGCTCTCCAGCACCTGCAGCAGGAAGCGGCGCGTCGCATGCTGTTCCGGCCAGTTCATCATCTCAAGAAAGTCAGGGATCGCGATGGTGATCCAGCTGTTGCCGCGCGCCCAGCGCGCATGAGCGAAGTTATGACGCCTCTCGAAGTTCCAGCCGTGAAACCAGAGTCCGGTCTGTCGATCCATCAGATATTGCGTATGCAGCAGGAACTGATAGCTGGCTTCTTCGATAAACTCCTGACGATTAAGCAGCTGGCCGATTTTCGCCAGCGCCATCACGCTCATCATCAGCGTGTCGTCCCAGAGCTGCTGATGGTTTTCATTGTTGTAGACGATATGCTGCAGGCCGCCTTGTTCAGTGCGCGGCATCTCATACATTACCCATTCCGCCCAGCGCTCCAGCACCGGACGCCAGGCGGCGTTGCCGGTCTCTTCATAGCGCCAGGCCAGCGTCAGAAAAGGCGCCACGGTATTGACGTTTTTGGTCGGCGTGCCTTCCGCAAGGCGCGCAGCGAACCAGTCGTCGATAATCCCCAGCGTCTCTTTATCGCCGGTTTGCTGATAATAGTGCAGCATGCCGTAAAGGCCGATGCCGTGCGTCCATTCCCAGCCTGCCCAGCCTTTGGTATCAATCACGCGCCCGTCGTCAAGACGCAGCAGGAAGTCTCCCGTTTCATCGGTGATATTCACCAGGTTTTGCGTCAGCTTGTGAATCAGTTGCAACAGCTCCCGGCGCGGCAGCAGAAATTCTGGTTGGCACAACAGCGCACTCTGTTTCACAGGGAATACAGTCATGGTTCATTCCTATCGTTTCAGGGTCGTAGTCAGGGGAGAAGCGAGCGGACGCGCGGACGTCAGCGGCGGCGCGGCCGGTTTATGACGGTTAAGGAAGCCGATATTGTTATTGCCCCACAGATTCTCATAAGGCATGCCGGCCAGCGTTTCGACGATGCTGCGGGCTTCCGGCGTAATGCGCTCCGGCAAAACGCGGTCAGCTTCACGCATCTTCTGCGTCTCTTCGCGCAGCACGGTGTGGGTTTGCAGATTAAGTTTGAAACGCAGCGAGACCAGGAAACCGCACGCCAGCACGCACAGGGTGCCGAGGCTGAGAATGCCAAGAATGGTATGGCTCACGCTCGAAGCCTGCGTCGCCTGGCCCGAGACGAAGCCGGAAAGCTGCAGCACGATGCCGACCAGCATCACCGCGCCCGCCTGAGACGCTTTGCGGGTCAGCGTCATAATACCGGCGAAAATCCCTTCGCGGCGCTGACCTGTAATCACCTCATCCACGTCTGCGATATAGGTATAAATATTCCAGGGGACGTAGTTGATGCCGCCGCGTCCAAGGCCCGCCAGCGCGGAGATCAGCAGCAGCAGGGAGAAGTTGTCGTTCATGCCCGCATACCAGAGGCCGGCGTAGGAGATCGCGGCGGCGGCAAACAGCGTCACGACCAGACGATAGGCGGGCGCCGGACCCAGACGGATACAGAGCGGGATCATGCCCATCACGGCGATAAACTGCAGCACCGCCATAGTGCCCATCAGGCTGGAGGCGATCTGCGCACTCTGCATCAGCACGAATACCACATACCAGGTAAAGACGGCGTTAAAAACGTCCTGCGCGATATAGCCGCCCAGATACATGCCGAGATGCTGACGAAAAATGCGGATGCGCAGCGTGGAGGCAAGCTCGACATAGAGACGCTTCAGGTTCTGCAGCAGCGTCAGCTGCCGTTTCTCCTCCTCAGCGCGGCGCGACTCTTCGGAGAAATCGGCCGGATCGCGCTCCCAGGTGAAGAGCCAGACCAGCGTCAGCACCAGCGCGCAGATAATCGAGAAGACCAGGCTGGCGTAAAAGAAGGAGAGCGGATTATCTTTGCCCAGCGCGCCGATCAAAATGCCCGGCAGAAAGGCTGCCAGAATCGCCGACAGCTGCGCCAGCGCGATACGTGCGCCGGAAAAGCGGGTCTTTTGTTTGAAATCGTCGGTCATTTCCGGCACCAGGGTCTCATAGGGCACCAGAATCATGGTGTAGACGATATCGAACAGCAGATAGGTGGCGAGATACCACCAGAAACTCATATCGCCGATCCACATCAGGCTGTAGCTGAAGACGCAGGGAATGCCGAGCAGAATAAAAAACTTGCGGCGGCCGAAGCGCTTGCCCAGCCAGGTTGAGCCGAAATTATCAGTCAGAAAGCCCATCAGCGGGCTGACCACCGCGTCCAGCACGCGCGCGGCGGCGAAGATAAACGTCGCCTCGATGGGCGTCAGGCCGCAGAAGGTGGTATAAAAATAGAGCAGCCAGGCGGCGGTAAGCGCCGTGGTGCCTGCGCCGAGAAAGTCCCCGGAGCCGTAAGCCAGATAGTGGCCAAAACCAATTTTACGCGTTCGCATACGGATGCTCCTTTATAGCCATAGTCACTACATCCTTTGTTATCCGGACGACACACTCGGAATGAATAGAAAGTAGAGCCCCAGCGCGGGGCAAACCTTCGCAATTTCGACAGGGCCGTCACCTGGCTGGCAATGACGCAAAGAAAAGGGCGGCGTATTTCTAATTTATGAAACAGCGTTTCATTTTATCGTCAGGCAACGCGGTAAATTGCGAAGCGGCGCACAGGAAAAAGAAGTTGTAAAAACGGTGTAAAGGCAGGCAGTTAATCAGGGAAAAGTGGTCCTGAGCTTGAAAGAAAACAAATTCCTCACGCATACTGATTGACTGTCAAACAGGCTTAAGGAATTGCACCATGGCTGAAGAAACTATTTTCAGTAAAATCATCCGTCGCGAAGTCCCCGCCGACGTGGTGTATCAGGATGAGCTGGTCACTGCGTTTCGCGACATCTCTCCCAAAGCGCCGACCCATATTTTGATCGTCCCTAACGTGTTGATTCCCACCGCTAACGACGCGCTGCCCGCTCACGAGCAGGCGCTGGGCCGTCTGTTTACCGCTGCGGCGAAAATCGCGCGCGCCGAGGGCATCGATCAGGACGGCTATCGCCTGATCGTTAACTGCAATCGTCACGGCGGTCAGGAGGTTTATCACATTCATATGCATTTGCTCGGCGGGCGTCCGCTGGGTCCAATGCTGGCCGACTGATTTTCCCTACGGAAGCGACTTATGCGTCAATGGCTGACAGGCCTGCCGCTCCTGCTGACTCTGGCAGGCTGCAGTAGTGATAAACCGATGATCGACACATCGCAGTCGCTGGTGATGGAGTCTTCAGTGCTCTCTGCCGGCATCATTACCGACGAGCCGGTGGTAGACGAAGAAGATGGACAGCAGCGCGCGCGCAGCGTGCTCTATAACCAGCGCGAGACGCCGGTGGTGATCCACTATCGTTATTACTGGTATGACGACAAAGGGCTGGAAATAACGCCGCGCGAACCGGCGCAGAAAGTCATCGTTCCGGCGCACGGCAGCATTGTCGCCGCTTCCCAAATGGGCAACCTGACGGCCAGCAAGGTTCGTCTCTACCTTTATCTCTGAGGACTGTTACGTGATTCGCCGACTCCCTCGTTCCGGAGCGCTACTGATGGCGCTCATTCTTTCCGGCTGCGTGATTAAACAGCAGCAGCCTGCGCCTGTAGAACCGACGCAACCCAACGAACCCACGCAGCCGCAGCCCGTACCGCAGCCGCAGCCGATACCGGAGCAGCCGACGCAGCCGGTGCCGCAGCCGCCGAAGCTGAAAACCATCAACTGGGACGCCAGTGTGCAGCCGCTGGTGGCGCAGATGCTGCGTTCATCCAGCAGCGCCGCGCCGGGCAGCGTGCTGATGGTCGATCGCATCAAAAACAGCACCAACGGCGCGCTGCAGAGCGAAAAAGCCACCGACGCGATTCAAAACGCGCTGGCCAACAACGGCAAGTTTACGCTGGTGACCAGCGATCAGCTGGCGCAGGCCAAGCAGACGCTGGGACTGTCGCCAGACGACAGCCTTAACTCGCGCAGCAAGGCGATTGGTCTGGCCCGCACGCTGAACGCGCAGTATGTGCTTTACAGCACGGCGCAGGGCGACGTAAAAACCCCGACGCTGCAGATGCAGCTGATGCTGGTGCAGACCGGCGAGATCGTCTGGTCAGGCAAAGGTGTCGCCCAGAATTGATCCCTTGCTGCTTGCGCGGATAGAAAAACGGCTGCCGGGCTTTACGGCGGGCAGGCTAACGCCGCTGCAGGGGCTCACCGGACAGAGCAGCAAACTGGAAAACGGGCAGGGCGCCTTTATCGTGCGGCCTGCGCCGCAGCCGCCGATACCTTTTGTTGAACGCCAGCGCGAAGCGCGCCTGCTGCGCAAACTGCACCCCAGCGGCCTGACGCCGCGTCCCTTAGTGGGTGACGCGCAGCTTCTGCTGCTGCCGTGGCAACAGGGCGAACCCTTGTCGATGCAGATGTTTCAGCAGCGGCGCGAAGAGGTCATCTCCCTGCTGCTGCGGCTGCATCGTCAGCCATTAACCGGCTATGCCCTGCGGCTGCTGCCGCTGCTGCAACGCTACTGGCAGCTGTGCCGACAGCGGCATGTTCGCTGGCAGCGCGCGCTGCGCCAGCTAGCGCGCGTCGGCGAGCCGCGGCCGCTGCGCCTGACGCCGCTGCATATGGATGTCCACGCCGGAAACCTGATTGCGGATGAGAAAGGGCTGCATCTGATCGACTGGGAATACGCCGCAGACGGCGACGTGGCGCTTGAGCTTGCCGCGCTGTGCGCCGCCGATCCTGAGCAGGCGAGCCGCTGGCTGGAGGCGTATGCGCAGGCGGCCTGCCTGTCGCCTGCGGTGCTTGCACGTCAGGTTGCCCGCTGGCAGCCCTGGCTGCGGCTGCTGATGGCGAGCTGGTATCAGCTGCGCGCTGAGCAGAGCGGCGATGCGGCGCTGCAACGGCTGGCACAGCAGAGCTGGCAACACATTTAATTCGCGCGGCGATGGCGCCGCGCCAGGAACAGATTATGACAACACAACTTCCCGGGCCGCTGATGCTGGATGTCGCAGGCTTTGAACTGGACGCCGAAGAGCGGGAGATCCTGAAGCACCCCACGGTGGGCGGCGTGATCCTCTTTGCGCGCAACTATCACGATCCGGCGCAGCTGGCCGAACTGGTGCGCCAGATCCGCAGCGCGTCGCGCACGCGGCTGGTGGTGGCGGTCGATCAGGAAGGCGGACGCGTGCAGCGCTTCCGCGACGGCTTCACCACCTTACCCGCGATGCAGTCTTTCGCGGCGCTGCACGACGAGGAAACCGGCGGCGAGCTGGCGCAGCAGGCGGGCTGGCAGATGGCGGCAGAGATGATCGCCATGGATATCGACATCAGTTTCGCGCCGGTGCTGGATCTGGGCCATATCAGCGCGGCGATTGGCGATCGCTCTTTTCATGAGGATCCGCAGATTGCGCTGGCGATGGCGCGCCGCTTTATTGCCGGCATGCATGAAGCGGGCATGAAAACCACCGGGAAGCACTTTCCCGGGCACGGCGCGGTCAGCGCCGATTCGCACAAAGAGACCCCGCGCGATCCGCGCGATCTGGAGACCCTGCGCCGTCACGACATGGCGATCTTCCAGGCGCTGTTCGACGAAGGCGCGCTGGATGCCGTCATGCCGGCGCACGTTATCTATACTGAGATAGACCCGCTGCCCGCCAGCGGTTCCCCTTACTGGCTGAAAACGGTGCTGCGTGAGCAGCTGGGCTTCGACGGCGTGATCTTTTCAGACGATCTCTCAATGGAGGGCGCGGCGATTATGGGCAGCTACGCGGAACGCGCGCAGCAGTCGCTGTCGGCCGGATGCGACATGATTCTGGTCTGCAACCATCGCGAAGGCGCCATCAGCGTGCTGGATAATTTGATCGCGATCGGCGCTGAACGCGTGCCGCGGCTGTACCATCGGGGAACTCTTACCCGCCAGAGCCTGCAGCAGAGCACGCGCTGGAAGCAGAACGCGCAGCAGCTGAGCAATCTGCAGGCGCGCTGGCTGGAACACAAAGCGTCAGGGAAGTAAGGCATTCTCCTGGCGCGCACAACGCTGAGGAGTGTCATGATTATTTATCTGCACGGTTTCGATTCCAGTAGTCCGGGCAACCATGAAAAGGTGCTGCAGCTGCAGTTTATCGATCCTGACGTCAGGCTGATCGGCTACAGCACCCGCCATCCCAGACACGATATGCAGTTCCTGCTAAAAGAGACCGACAAGATGCTGACGCACGGCGGCGGCAGCCAGCCGCTGATCTGCGGCGTCGGACTGGGCGGCTACTGGGCGGAACGCATCGGTTTTCTCTGCGGCATTCGCCAGGCCATTTTCAACCCGAATCTGTTTCCCTTTGAAAATATGGAGGGGAAAATCGATCGGCCAGAAGAGTATCTGGATATCGCTACCAAGTGCGTCAGCGATTTTCGCGAGAAGAACCGCGATCGTTGCCTGGTATTCCTGTCGCGCCGCGATGAGGCGCTCGACAGCCAGCGCAGCGCGGAAACGCTGCATCCCTTCTATGAAATTATCTGGGACGAGGCTGAGGGTCATAAGTTCAGGAATATCTCGCCGCACCTTCAGAGAATTAACGGTTTCAAAACATTAAGTTAAACCAGCGGGCGTCGGACAGGCGCCCGGCTGCTTCGCGTCATATTCCGGCCGATCCAGTGCGTAATTGATGTGGATCAATTTTGGTATGACCATCTTCCCTGCCCATGCTATTCTGCCCTTAGCAGCGATTTTAACTTCGCCAACCCTATGTTTATTAAGGTTTAATTTAACCATTGATTAACTATTGGTTCACATCTTGAGGGGGTCTTGTTGACTACATCCATGAAAAAAATCGTTATTGTCGGCGGCGGCGCGGGCGGACTGGAGATGGCCACGCAGCTCGGCCATAAGCTGGGCCGCAAGAAAAAGGCCGAGATTATTCTGGTGGATCGCAACCACAGCCACCTGTGGAAGCCGCTGCTGCATGAAGTGGCGACCGGATCGATGGACGAGGGTATTGACGCGCTGAGCTATCTGGCGCACGCGCGCAATCACGGTTTTCAGTTCCAGCTCGGCTCGCTGACCAATATCAACCGCGAGCGTAAAACCATAGAGCTGGCGGAGATGCGCGACGACAACGGCGAAGTGCTGGTGCCGCAGCGTGAGCTGGCTTACGACACCCTGGTGATGGCGCTGGGTAGCACCTCAAACGACTTCGGCACCCCGGGCGTAAAAGATCACTGTATTTTCCTCGACAACCCGCATCAGGCGCAGCGTTTCCACAATGAGATGCTGAACCAGTTCCTGAAATTCTCCGCCAGTGAAGGCCGACTGGAGAAGGTCAATATCGCCATCGTTGGCGGCGGGGCGACTGGCGTCGAGCTCTCTGCCGAGCTGCATAACGCGGTTAAACAGCTGCACAGCTATGGCTATAAAGGGCTAAGCAGCGAGGCGCTGAACGTCACGCTGGTGGAAGCGGGCGAGCGCATTTTGCCTGCGCTGCCGCCGCGCATCTCCGCTGCGGCGCACAGTGAGCTTACCAAACTGGGCGTGCGCGTGCTGACGCAAACCATGGTGACCAGCGCGGATAAAAACGGCCTGCACACCAAGGGCGGCGAATTTATCGAGGCGGATCTGATGGTGTGGGCGGCGGGCATCAAAGCGCCGGACTTCCTGAAAGAGATCGGCGGCCTGGAAACCAACCGCATCAACCAGCTGGTGGTGAAAGAGACGCTGCAAACCACGCGGGATGACGATATCTATGCCATCGGCGACTGCGCCTCCTGCGCGCTGCCGTCGGGCGGCTTCGTGCCGCCGCGCGCCCAGTCGGCGCACCAGATGGCGTCGCGTGCGATGGAGAATATCCTCGCCCAGCGCAGCGGCAAACCGCTGAAAGCCTATGTCTATAAAGATCACGGCTCGCTGGTCTCGCTGTCGCGCTTCAGTACCGTAGGCAGCCTGATGGGCAACCTGATGCGCGGCTCGATGATGGTAGAGGGCCGCATCGCGCGCTTCGTCTACATCTCTTTATATCGTATGCATCAGATTGCGCTCCACGGCTACTTCAAGACTGGTCTGATGATGCTGGTAGGCAGCCTGAACCGCGTTATCCGCCCGCGTCTCAAGCTGCACTAATGATTACCAGGCGGCGTAAGCCGCCTTTTCCCGCCTCTGTTGCTCGTTAACCTTCTGACCCATAACACAAATTAATTGAAGTTCTTGTGTTGACCCCCCTCAGAACTCTCCGAAAAGCTGGTCCTGATCCGGCTCCGGTGCGTTTTCCTCCATTAATCTGATGTTGCAATTTCGGGCCATCTGTAAAACTTCCTGCAACGATACGGCGGGTCGTGCACGCCGTTCTGTGCCATAGCGACAGGGGACATCGTCGCGGCACGCATGCACGGTAACAACTTCAGGAGGACAATCCTGTGAATAAATCAATGTTAGCGGGTATCGGTATCGGTGTTGCAGCCGCTTTGGGCGTGGCCGCCGTTGCCAGCATGGACGTATTCGATCGTGGTCCGCAGTATGCGCAGGTGCTTTCAGCGACGCCGATCAAAGAGAGCATCAAGCAGCCGCGGCAGGAATGCCGCAACGTTACGCTGACTCATCGTCGCGCAGTGCAGGATGAGAACCGCATCGCCGGTTCAGTGCTGGGTGCGGTAGCGGGCGGTGTGCTGGGCCACCAGTTCGGTGGCGGACGAGGACGCGATGTAGCGACGGTCGCAGGCGCGCTGGCGGGCGGCTATGCCGGCAACCAGGTGCAGGGCGGCTTGCAGGATCGCGACACCTACACCACCTCAGAGCAGCGTTGCAAAACGGTTTATGATAAACAAGAAAAGATGCTGGGTTATGACGTGACCTATAAAATAGGCGACCAGCAGGGCAAAATCCGTATGGAAAACGACCCTGGTACCCGCATCCCGCTGGACCGTAACGGCCAGCTCATCCTGAACAGCAATCAGGCTTAACGGGGCAAAGATTCCCACACAGCACACACATAACAAAAAGGCACATCGCAAGATGTGCCTTTTTTCATGGCGGCGTCGCAGCAGACGAGCCTTCAGAAAAGCAGGGCGGCGAACCGCCCGCATTATCAACCGATGGTCATCAGGCTGGCGTTGCCGCCCGCCGCGGCGGTATTGACGCTCAGCGAACGCTCAATCAGCAGACGCTCCAGCAGCAGATGCGTTTCGCCGCGGGCGAAGCCCTGCACCGACACAATCGCGCCGTCGCGCGCCGCAATCTGCTCGCACAGCGTGCGCAGCTGATCGGCGTCGCCATGGTAGATCACCGCGTCAAAGTGGCTGGCAAAATAATCTTTCGCCAGGGTGATGCGCGCCTGCACCGCCTGCGGCAGCTCATGGCGCAGCTTGCGGTGCAGCTCATCGTCCGGCCACAGCGCCTGACTGCCGACGCTGGTCACCGCCGCCAGCTGTACCAGCGCATCCTGCTCGTTATCGGCGAGGCAGAGCACCTGTTCACGCGGCAGCAGCGAGAAGGTGTTGCGCTCGCCGGTCGGGCCGGTCAGCAGCCGTACGGTGCCCGCCTGCGCCAGAGTGGCGTAGCGCTGGCAGAGCGCGGCCAGTTCAGGCTTGTCCTGCTGCGCCCAGGCGCTCAGCGCCTTGTGCGGCACCAGCAGCGCCTCGCGCAACGTGCCGTCCGCCGGGCGTTCGGCATCCTGGCGATTAAAGGTAGTGCTCAGCGCCTCCTCCGGACGGCTGGCCAGCAGGCGGTAGAGATAGAGCGGCCCGCCCGCTTTCGGACCGGTACCGGAAAGCCCTTCGCCGCCGAACGGCTGCACGCCGACGACCGCGCCCACCATATTGCGGTTAACGTAGAGGTTGCCGACTTTGGCGTTTGCGGTTACCTGCGCGATGGTTTCATCGATGCGGGTATGAACGCCCAGCGTCAGGCCGTAGCCGCCAGCGTTGATCTGTTCGATCAGCTGCGGCAGGGCGTTGCGCGCAAAGCGCACCACGTGCAGCACCGGACCGAAAATCTCTTTGTCGAGATCGCTGACCTGGTTAATCTCAATCAGCGTCGGCTTGATAAAGGTGCCGCTTTGCCACTCCGAACGATCCTGCGGATTATCCTGTACCGCCTGGTAGACGGTATTGCCCTTATTGCGCATCTCCTGAATATGACGCTCGATACCCGCTTTCGCCTCGGCGTCGATCACCGGACCGATATCGGTAGAGAGACGCTCCGGGTTGCCCATGCGGCACTCGGCCATCGCGCCGCGCAGCATCTTCAGCGTGTGGTCCGCCACGTCTTCCTGGATGCAGAGCAGACGCAGCGCCGAGCAGCGCTGCCCGGCGCTGTCGAACGCCGAGGCGAGAATATCGACGACGACCTGCTCGGTCAGAGCAGAGGAGTCGACGATCATCGCATTCAGACCGCCGGTTTCGGCGATAAGCGGCGTCGGGCGCCCTTGCGGATCGAGGCGGCCAGCCAGGTTGCGCTGCAGCAGCGTCGCCACGGCGGTAGAGCCGGTAAACATGACGCCGCGCACGCGCGGGTCGCGCGTCAGCTGCGCGCCGACGGTTTCGCCGTTGCCAGGCAGCAGTTGCAGCACGCCCGCAGGCACGCCCGCGTCCAGCAGGATCTGCACCGCCTGCGCGGCGATCAGCGGCGTCTGCTCCGCAGGTTTAGCCAGCACGCTGTTGCCCGCCGCCAGCGCGGCCGCAATCTGGCCGGTAAAGATCGCCAGCGGGAAGTTCCACGGGCTGATACAGACCACCGGACCGAGCGGGCGATGCGTTTCATTATCGAAATCGTCGCGCACCATACCGGCGTAGTAACGCAGGAAATCGACCGCCTCACGTACTTCGGCGATAGCGTTGTTATAGGTTTTGCCCGCTTCGCGCACCAGAATGCCGATCAGCTGCTGCATTCCGTCTTCCATATACTGCGCGGCGCGATCGAGGATCGCCGCACGCTCGTCCGGCGGCGTCGCGAACCAGATCGGTCCGGCGTTCACCGCGGCGTCCAGCGCCAGCGACACTTCCGCTTCGCTGGCTTCGCGCACCTGACCGACGATATCGCCCGGCGCTGCCGGGTTGATCACCGCGCGTGTTTCGCCTTCGCCCAGTTCGCCGTCAATGATCGGCTGCGCCAGCCAGGGCTGCGCGGCGCTGCTTAGCAGGGCGCTGGAGAGCGATGCCAGACGATGTTCGTTGGCCATATCGATGCCTGCCGAGTTGCTGCGTCCCGCGCCGTAAAGATCGCGCGGCAGCGGAATTTTCGGGTGGGGCAGACCAATCGCGCCTTCGCTCGCGCCCAGCTTTTCAACTGCCGCAACCGGGTCAGCCACCAGCTCGTCAATCGGCAGGGAGGTATCGGCGATACGGTTAACAAAGGAGGTATTGGCGCCGTTTTCCAGCAGGCGACGCACCAGATAGGCGAGCAGGGTTTCATGGGTGCCGACCGGCGCATAGATGCGACACGGGCGATTCAGCTTGCCGTCCGCCACTTTGCCGACCACCTGCTCATAGAGCGGTTCGCCCATGCCGTGCAGGCACTGGAACTCATACTGGCCAGGATAGTAGTTATTACCCGCCAGCTGATAGATTGCCGCCAGCGTATGCGCATTGTGAGTAGCGAACTGCGGGTAGATCAGATTCGGCACCGCCAGCAGCTTGCGCGCGCAGGCCAGGTAGGAGATGTCGGTGTAGACCTTGCGGGTATAGACCGGATAGCCTTCGAGGCCTTCTACCTGGGCGCGTTTGATTTCGCTGTCCCAGTAGGCACCTTTCACCAGACGGATCATCAGGCGGCGGCGGCTGCGCTGCGCCAGATCGATCAGCGAGTCGATCACGAACGGGCAACGCTTCATATAGGCCTGAATGACAAAGCCGATGCCGTTCCAGCCTTCCAGCTCCGGCTCGAAGCAGAGCTTCTCCAGCAGATCGAGCGACAGCTCCAGACGGTCCGCCTCTTCGGCGTCGATATTGATGCCGATGTCGTAAGAGCGCGCCAGCAGCGTCAGAGATTTCAGGATAGGGTAGAGCTCCTCCATGACGCGATCGTACTGGGCGCGGCTGTAGCGCGGATGCAGGGCGGAGAGCTTGATGGAGATGCCCGGCCCTTCATAAATGCCGCGCCCGTTGGAGGCTTTGCCAATGGCGTGGATCGCCTGCTGGTAGGAGACCAGATAAGCTTTGGCGTCGCTGGCGGTCAGCGCCGCTTCGCCCAGCATATCGTAGGAGTAGCGGAAGCCTTTCTCTTCCAGCTTACGCGCGTTCGCCAGCGCCTCGGCGATGGTCTCGCCGGTAACGAACTGCTCGCCCATCAGACGCATCGCCATATCCACGCCTTTGCGCACCAGCGGCTCGCCGCTCTTGCCGATAATGCGGTTCAGCGAGCGAGACAGGTTGGCTTCGTTATGGGTAGAGACCAGACGGCCGGTAAACAGCAGGCCCCAGGTAGCGGCGTTCACGAACAGGGAAGGGCTGCGGCCCAGATGCGACTGCCAGTTGCCGTTGCTGATCTTGTCGCGGATCAGCGCGTCGCGCGTCGGCTTGTCGGGAATGCGCAGCAGCGCCTCCGCCAGGCACATCAGCGCCACGCCCTCCTGAGAGGAGAGCGAGAACTCCTGAAGCAGGCTTTGCACCATTCCGGCGCGTCCGGTTGCACCTTTTTGGTGCCGCAGCTTGTCCGCAAGGCTGTAAGCAAGCTGATGGGTTTTCTCCGCCAGCGCCGCAGGCAGACGCGCCTGCTCCAGCAGCATTGGTACCGCGTCGGTCTCTGGTCGACGCCAGGCGGCGGTAATGGCGGCGCGCGTCACCGACTGCGGCAGAATATGCTCGGCAAAGTCGAGGAACGGCTGGTGTGTCTCTTCCGGCGTGCTCTCTTCCGGCTCTGCCAGCGAGCCCGCCGTCAGGGGAATTTCTGGCAGCGCGACGCCGCTCTCCAGCTGGCCGAGGTAGTTAAAGATCGCCTGTTTAATCAGCCAGTGCGGCGTGCGGTCAACCTTCTGCGCCGCCAGTTTAATGCGTTCGCGGGTGGCCTCATCCAGCTTCACCCCCATTGTTGTCGTGCCCATGACCTTCTGCTCCTGTATCTGTATCTCTCACTGCGTGGGCAGCACTATCACTGATGTTGCAACTTTGTGCAACCGTGTTAAGTGTGACCTGCGTAACAGCCTTTTTAATGATTAATTTGTTAATGCTTTAAAAGGCGGCACGGAACTTGCTGCAAAAATCTCGCCAGAATTGTGCGGCGCTAACTTACTGCATTACCAGGGGTTTACGCTGGTGCAACTTCTGAACTGTGAGCGAGTGCAACCTGTTGACAAAATTTAGCCAGTAACAGGTGAAATCGCTGTAACGCCTGTGTTAAATCCATTGTGCGCGCCGCGCCTTTCCGGCAGGATACCGCGCCTCAGGAAACGTCAGGCGCCTGAATCTGGACAAAACCTGTAGCCTCGCCCCGTTCCGACGAGGCTACAGCCTGCGGTTTCTCTCGGGAAATCAACTATAAAGTGGAGAGAAGAATGAGTGTAAGCACACCGATGCTGGTGACGTTTGTGATCTATATCCTTGGAATGGTGCTGATAGGATTTGCGGCCTACCGTTCCACTAAAAACTTTGACGATTATATTCTGGGCGGCCGCAGCCTGGGCAGTTTCGTCACCGCGCTTTCGGCAGGAGCGTCGGATATGAGCGGCTGGCTGCTGATGGGTCTGCCGGGCGCGATTTTCCTCTCCGGCATTTCGGAAAGCTGGATCGCCATCGGCCTGACCATCGGCGCCTGGCTTAACTGGAAAATTGTGGCGGGCCGTCTGCGCGTGCAGACCGAGCATCATGACAACGCCCTGACGCTGCCCGATTTCTTTACCAGCCGCTTTGAAGACAACAGCAAAATCCTGCGCGTCATCTCGGCGCTGGTGATCCTGATTTTCTTCACTATCTACTGCGCGTCGGGCGTGGTAGCGGGCGCGCGCCTGTTTGAAAGCACCTTCGGTATGAGCTATGAAACCGCGCTGTGGGCCGGTGCGGCGGCAACCATTCTCTATACGCTGATCGGCGGCTTCCTCGCGGTAAGCTGGACCGATACCGTACAGGCGAGCCTGATGATTTTTGCCCTGATCCTGACGCCGATTATCGTGATTGTCGCCGTGGGCGGGCTGGACAGTTCGCTGGCGGTGATAGAAGCGAAAAGCATTGAAAACATCAATATGCTGAAAGGGCTGAACTTCGTCGCAGTGATTTCACTGCTGGGCTGGGGACTTGGCTATTTCGGGCAGCCGCATATTCTGGCGCGCTTTATGGCGGCCGATTCGCACCGCTCCATCCGTACGGCACGCCGCATCGGCATGGCGTGGATGGTGCTCTGCCTGGCGGGCGCGGTCGCGGTCGGCTTCTTCGGCATCGCCTACTTCCAGAATCACCCGGAGCAGGCGGCAAACGTTAGCGGCAACGGCGAGCGCGTATTTATCGAGCTGGCGCGCATTCTGTTCAACCCGTGGATCGCCGGTATCCTGCTTTCAGCAATCCTTGCGGCGGTCATGTCGACGCTGAGCTGTCAGCTGCTGGTCTGCTCCAGCGCCCTGACTGAAGATCTCTACAAAGGCTTCCTGCGCAAAAATGCCAGCCAGAAAGAGCTGGTATGGTTTGGTCGCGCGATGGTGCTGCTGGTGGCATTGATCGCCATTGCGCTCGCCTCTAACCCGGATAACCGCGTGCTGGGGCTGGTGAGCTACGCCTGGGCCGGCTTCGGCGCAGCCTTTGGTCCGGTGGTGCTGTTCGGCGTCTGCTGGAAACGTATGACGCGCAACGGCGCGCTGGCGGGCATGATTATCGGCGCGGCGACGGTGCTGATCTGGAAACAGTATGGCTGGCTGGATCTCTACGAGATCATTCCGGGCTTTGCTTTCTCCAGCATTGCGATTGTGGTCTTCAGCTTGCTGGGCCGCGCGCCTTCTGCCGCCGCGCAGCAGCGCTTCGCAGCAGCAGAGGCGGAGTACCTCGCTAAGTAACGCATTCCCCTAAAAAGCCCGCTCTCTTTTAAGAGAGCGGGCTTTTTTTTGCCTGCGGTCAGCGAATTAATTTCGGGCCATTACTTGTTTTTTTTCTTGCGATAATGATAATCGGTATCGTTCGCATTTTACCCAACTTTACCTGCGGTTGACGCTATATAACATTTAAGAGGTCGGCGATGTTTGTTCCTTTTCTTATCATGCTGCGTGAAGGCCTGGAAGCGGCGCTGATCGTCAGCCTGATCGCCAGCTATCTGAAGCGTACTGGCCGCACCCGCTGGTTCCCGGCGCTGTGGGCGGGCGTGTTTATTGCCGCGGCGCTCTGCCTGGCGCTTGGCATTATCATCAACGCGACCACCGGCGAGTTCCCACAGAAACAGCAGGAGCTGTTCGAGGGGATTGTGGCCGTAGTCGCCGTAGCGATCCTGACCTCAATGGTGTTCTGGATGCGCAAGGTGGCGCGCAATATGCGCGTACAGCTTGAACAGGCGGTCGACCAGGCGCTGAACCAGAGCGGTCGCGGCGGGCTGGCGCTGGTGCTGATGGTGTTTCTGGCCGTTGCGCGCGAAGGACTGGAGTCGGTGTTCTTCCTGCTGGCGGCCTTTACGCAGGATGTCGGCTATGCGCCGCCTGCGGGCGCGGTGCTGGGGCTGGCGACGGCGGTGGTGCTGGGGATGCTGCTCTACTGGGGCGGCGTTCGCCTGAATATGGCGCACTTCTTCCGCTGGAGCAGTCTGTTTATTCTGTTTGTCGCTGCCGGACTGGCGGCGGGCGCTATCCGCGCATTTCATGAGGCGGGCCTCTGGAATCACTTTCAGTCTGTCGCCTTCGATCTGAGCAACGTGCTCTCCACGCATTCGCTGGCGGGCACGCTGCTTGAGGGCGTACTGGGCTATCAGGAGACGCCCAGCATCAGCGAAGTGGCCGTCTATTTTCTTTATCTTATTCCGGCGCTGCTGCTGTTTTTACTGCCGGCGCGTCCGGCGCGCCAACTTTCTACTAAACAGGGATAACTTTATGATGATTCGCTTTCGCCGCAAAACTCTGCTGGCTTCTCTGCTGGCGCTGTCGGGAACCGCTGCGGCTGCCGATATTCCGCAAGTTACCGTCAGCGTGACGGATACCCAGTGCGAACCGATGCAGCTAACGGTCAAGGCAGGTAAAACCCAGTTTCTGATTAAGAACAACAGCCAGAAAGCGCTGGAGTGGGAGATTCTGAAAGGCGTTCTGGTGGTGGAAGAGCGTGAGAATATCGCGCCGGGCTTCAGCCAGAAACTGACCGCTAATCTGGAAGCGGGCGAATATGAGATGACCTGCGGCCTGCTGAGCAACCCGAAGGGCAAGCTTATCGTGCAGGGCGACGCCTCGCCCGCCGCGAAAAGCGGCAAGCCCGATGTGCTGGCGCTGGCGGGCCCTATTACCGCATATAAAGCTTACGTGACGCAGGAAGTGGCGCAACTGGTGACAAGCACCGAAGCCTTCACGCAGGCGGTAAAAGCGGGCGATATCGAAAAGGCTAAAGCGCTCTATGCGCCGACGCGCCAGCACTACGAGCGTATCGAACCCATCGCCGAGCTTTTCTCCGATCTCGACAGCAGCATCGACGCGCGCGAAGACGATTATGAGAAGAAAGCGGAAGATCCAAAATTCACCGGTTTCCACCGCCTGGAGAAAGCGCTGTTCAGCGATAACAGCACCAAAGGTATGGAGGGCTACGCGACGCAGCTTAACCGCGACGTGAAGGATCTGCAGACCCGCATCAGCGCGCTGGCCTTCCCGCCGGTGAAAGTGGTCGGCGGCGCAGCAGGCCTGATTGAAGAGGTGGCCTCCAGTAAGATTTCCGGTGAAGAAGATCGCTACAGCCGCACTGACCTGTGGGATTTCCAGGCGAACGTCGACGGGGCGCAAAAAATCGTTGATCTGCTGCGTCCTCAGCTGCAGCAGGCGAACCCGGAGCTGCTGGCGAAGGTCGACGGCAACTTTAAAAAAGTGGACGCTATTTTGCGTAAGTACCGCACAGGAGAGGGCTTTACCTCCTACGAGAAGCTCACCAGCGCGGATCGCAATGCGCTTAAAGGGCCGATTACCGCGCTGGCGGAAGATCTCTCTTTACTGCGCGGTACCTTAGGGCTGGATTAGTATGAGTCGTAAACAGGATGAGGCGCAGCCCGCACGGCGGCGCCTGTTAAAAGGTCTGGGTCTGTTCGGCGGCGTGGCCGCCCTGGGCGGCGGTTGTCCATTTCATGCCGCAGCCGACAGTTTCTCTCCCGGAACGGTTGCGCCCGATGCGCGACAGCAGGTACAACCTTTCTACGGGCAGCATCAGGCGGGCATCACCACGCCGCAGCAGGCCTCGATGATGCTGGTCGCCTTCGACGTGCTGGCCAGCGACAAAGATGAAGTGGTACGGCTGTTTAAGCTGCTGACCGCGCGCATCGCCTTTTTGACCACAGGCGGTGCGGCGCCGGCGGTTCCCAACCCAAAACTGCCGCCGATGGATTCCGGTATTCTGGGCGCGGAGATCGCGCCGGATAACCTGACCATTACGGTCTCGGTGGGCGTGTCGCTGTTTGACGAACGTTTTGGCCTGCAGGCGCTGAAGCCGAAAAAGCTGCAAACCATGACGCGCTTTCCCAACGATTCGCTTGATGCCGCCCAGTGCCATGGCGATCTGCTGCTGCAAATCTGCGCCAATACCCAGGACACGGTAATCCACGCGCTGCGCGATATCGTTAAATATACTCCCGATCTGCTGGGGGTACGCTGGCGACGCGAAGGCTTTATCGCCGACCACGCCGCGCGCAGCCAGGGCAAAGAGACGCCGATTAACCTGCTGGGCTTCAAGGATGGTACGGCGAATCCCGACACTCAGGATAAGCCGCTGATGGATCAGCTGCTGTGGGTGACGGCCGATCAGGATGAGCCGGCGTGGACGCGCCACGGCTGCTATCAGGCGGCGCGCATTATTCGTTTTCACGTGGAGATGTGGGACCGCACGCCGCTCGGCGAGCAGCAGACCATTTTTGGCCGCGACAAGCTGAGCGGTGCGCCGCTGGGCATGCAGCATGAGCATGACGTACCCGATTATAGCCGGGATCCGGATGGCGAAATCATTGCTCTTGACGCGCATATCCGCCTTGCTAATCCACGCACGCGCGAGACGGAAAGCAGCCTGATGCTGCGCCGCGGCTACAGCTATTCGGCGGGTACCACCGCATCGGGACAGCTCGATATGGGTCTGCTGTTCGTCTGTTATCAGCACGATCTGGAAAAAGGCTTTATCACGGTACAGAAACGGCTCAACGGCGAAGCGCTGGAAGAGTATGTTCGTCCCATCGGCGGCGGCTACTTCTTTGTTTTGCCTGGCGTTCCTGACGAAAAGCACTATCTGGCGCAGCCGCTGCTGGAAGCCTGATTTACCTGCGCCGCCGCTACGGCGGCGCGGTTTTTCCCCCTCTCAGAAAAAAAATTATTTCCCGCGTCTTACAGGTAATTCCTTCATTTATCTGCAAAAGAATTTTTCTCCTCGCTGGTCGCCGCCTGCTGTTTTTGATTTCCTGGAGTGCTCGTAAAATTAATGTTGCCAAGTCTGTTAAAATTAGTGCAAGTTAATGGGTAAGCGGGTTGTATCGCATACTGAGGTCGCGCATGGGAAGGTCCTTTACAGGACAGACAGTTTCACTTCAGGTTTCACACTCTTCAGCGAGGGCCAGCGCGCCTTCGACAGCACACTCTTCTTTATCAAATTGTAATTTCCACCTCCGAATTTACCGGTGTGCGGCTGCGCTTCGGTGCGGCGGCACATCTTTATCAACGGCACGTCATGGCTCTAAAGGAAGCCAATCAAACCTCTAAAGCGTTCAGTTAATCGTGACGGGCAGCGGCCCAACGCGGGAAATGAAACCAACTGTAAGGTGCGACTATGGGAAGACAGAAAGCAGTGATCAAAGCGCGTCGTGAAGCCAGAAGGGTGCTTCGTAGTGACTCTCGCAGTCATCGTCAGCGTGAAGAAGAATCGGTCACTTCGCTGGTGCAGATGGGTGGGCTGGATGCAATCGGGATGGCGCGCGATGTGCGCGACCGTTCGCCGATAGCCGCCAGAAATGATGCTCAGGCGCACTATCTCCATGCCATAGAAACGAAGCAGCTGATCTTTGCGACCGGTGAGGCCGGATGCGGTAAAACCTGGATCAGCGCCGCGAAAGCGGCAGAGGCCCTGATACATAAGGATATCGACAGGATTATCGTCACACGTCCGGTGCTACAGGCTGATGAGGATCTGGGATTCCTGCCAGGCGATATCTCAGAGAAATTTGCCCCGTATTTCCGGCCGGTCTACGACGTTCTGGTTAAACGTCTTGGCGCTTCCTTTATGCAGTACTGTCTGCGACCCGAAATCGGCAAGGTGGAAATCGCGCCTTTCGCCTATATGCGCGGGCGCACGTTCGAAAACGCAGTAGTGATCCTCGATGAGGCGCAAAACGTCACTGCGGCCCAGATGAAGATGTTCCTGACGCGCCTTGGCGAAAACGTCACGGTGATTGTTAACGGCGATATTACCCAGTGCGACTTGCCCGCTGGGGTGCCTTCCGGTCTTGCGGACGCGCTGGCGCGATTCGAAGAGGACGAGATGGTCGGCATTGTACGCTTCGGCAAAGATGACTGCGTGCGTTCGGCGCTCTGTCAGCGAACGCTCCATGCGTATGGCTAATTGAGTCAGTCTGTGTAGCAAGCAAAACCCGGCCTCGGCCGGGTTTTTTAGAACTTAATAAAGTCTGAACCAGCCCACCGACTTATCAGCAAGAGCAAGCATCACTTTTTTCCTCCCCTTTGCGGCAGTCCTCCACATCAACACATCGATAAATTACTGCGTGGCTACATCCGCATCTCAAACTCACTGTATCTTTGCCCGTTATAAACATTGTCTGTGTGTCGTCCGTGCAGTTGAAACACGTGTGCAGCGGCACAGGCACGAGCTGGTTAGCAGCAGGGTTAAGACTAAAAATCAGGCAGGAAAGGCGGCGGGGGTAATCAGCGGAATTTACTTACTGTGGGAAGCCTTTCTGTTGAATTCAGCGCATCTCAGGCAGTTGGCGATTTGTGTACATATGTATAAATTTGCTAAAATCATTACGTTTTCATTACGCTTTGCATGCGAGCTTATAGCAATGATTTATGATTGCTTTTTATACTACGATGAAGACCTTCTTCTTGAATTAAGGCTTAATACTCTGCATGCTCACGTTGATAAATTTGTCATTGTCGAGTCGCTTTATACGTTCACCGGTAAGAGGCGGGACAAGCTCAATTTTGACATTGAGAAGTTTAGTGTCTTCCGCGATCAAATAATTTATGTCGTGAACGACACGCCGCCAACATTTTATAAAGAAGCATTTTATTCAAACAGCTCTCTGGTTAAAGCGGGTGAAACCGATCCCTGGGAAAACGAATCTACAGCGCGCAACTCCATTATGAAGGGGCTTGTTGATGCTAAAGACAACGATGTTATTATCGTTTCTGACGTCGATGAAATACCTCGTCCGGAGGCTTTAACTCGATTTAGCCGCAGGCATATCTGCACAACGCTTTATCAAAACTTCTATAACTTCAAATTCAATGTGCAGGTTCTGAATGACGATGGTTCTCCGCGGCTGTGTAAATTACCCAAAATGGTCACCTTTAAGCGTCTGAAGCATTTTTTCCATGGGCAACCGGAGTTGCTTCGAAATGTTAAGCGTAAAGGCACGCCTGTCCGGGAAAGCTGGTGGCGCTGGAGGCTCCTCAGGCTGCGAACGCACATCGTTTATGATGCTGGCTGGCACTTTTCCTGGGTAATGAGTGATGACCGCATTAGCGAGAAAATGGCTACTATTTCTCACACTGAGCATAATTTACCGGCGTTTAATAACCCGGATCACATTCGCCGTTGCGTTGAACAAAACATTGATATCTGGAATCGGCCTCGCAAAATGGCAATCAGGCCTGTTACAAAGGAATTGATGCCAGACTGGTTGGTAGATAATCAAAGTCGTTTTAAAGATTTTATTAAGTAACTCAGAAGAGCTGCAGCCAGAGCTCTTCCGTATTATTCTGTAAATATTTAAGCCGCGACGGCATCTCATTACAGAGCTTATAACGACGCTTTCAACGCCCCGCAATTTTTCGCTGATTTTGTATAAAAAAAGTAGAAATACAAAGCTGGCAACTTTACCTGGAAGCAGGCCGCCATATTACTTATTGTCCATTAGGCCAGTTGCTCCAGGGTATCTCTTATTTTCGTCTTTCCAGTTATGAAAAGTGGAGCGCATGCTGCCAGGTGGAATAACTTGTGACTCTTTCACCAGAGATTATGGAAACTTCAACTGAATCGAAATGCTGGCAGTGATGAGAATCCATCCGCTGCGCTCGTCCTGCGGGTAACATCTCAGGCTCCGCTGTTCATCTTACTGCGCCAGTTATCGAACCCGGCAGGGGCAGGGCGCTTACTGTCCCCTCACTGAGCGACAGGCAAAAAAAAGTCTGAACTAAAGTTCAGACTCTTCTTCGAAATGATGGCGGTGAGAGGGGGATTCGAACCCCCGATACGTTGCCGTATACACACTTTCCAGGCGTGCTCCTTCAGCCACTCGGACACCTCACCACATTTTGTTTGCCGACCTTGCTGGGTCAACGGGGCGCTACTATAGGGAGTCGGCTGAAAAGGGTCAAGCACTATTTTTCTCTTTTTTTCTATCCGCTTAAGCTCTGTTCGAATCGATTTATCACTGCGCAGCTCGGTCAGATTGTCATCAAAAAGAAATCCCGCAGCCACAAAAACGTCACCAAAGCATCACAGACTTAACGACTGAAACTTCTGGTAAATTTTGCTAATAAGGGAACACAAGATGAAACAGATGCGCTTCTTTACCTTTTCGCTGCTCGCTTCAGTGGTGAGCTTCTCTGTTCATGCCGAAACCGCCAGCGCGCAAACGGACGCAGCCTGGTCGCGCGCCGCAACCGGAGACATTACTCAGCACGGCGGCGCGCGTCGCCTGACCGGCGATCAGACAGAGGCGCTAAAAGCGTCGCTGCGCAACACCACGGCGAAAAACGTCATTCTGCTGATCGGCGACGGCATGGGCGACTCAGAAATCACTGCGGCGCGCAATCTGGCGGAGGGCGCAGGCGGCTTCTTTAAAGGGCTGGACGCGCTTCCGCTTACCGGTCAGTACACCCACTATTCGCTGGACAAAAAAACGCATAAGCCAGACTACGTTACCGATTCCGCCGCGTCCGCCACCGCGTGGGCCACTGGCACCAAGAGCTATAACGGCGCTATCGGCGTCGACGTCAACGGCAACGATCAGCAAACCCTGCTGGAGATCGCCAAAGCGGCAGGTAAAGCGACCGGCAACGTCTCTACGGCGGAGCTACAGGACGCCACGCCCGCCGCGCTGATGGCGCACGTCACCAGCCGCAAATGCTACGGCCCGGAGAAAACCAGCGAGCTGTGCGCCAGCAACGCGCTGGAGCAGGGCGGCAGAGGATCGATCAGCGAGCAAATTTTGAAAACGCGCGCCGACGTGGTGCTGGGCGGCGGCGCGAAATCCTTTAACGAAGTAGCGAAAGCGGGCGACTATCAGGGTAAAACTTTGCGCGAGCAGGCGCAGGCGCGGGGATATCAGCTGGTGAGCGACTGGCAGGGGCTGAACGCCGTGACCGCCGCCAGTGACCAGAAACCGCTGCTCGGCCTGTTTGCCGACGGCAATATGCCGGTGCGCTGGAAAGGGCCGAAGGCGAGCTATCACGGTAATATCGACCAGCCAGCGGTGACCTGTGAGGTCAATAAAGAGCGTCCGGTCGCTACCCCGACGCTGGCGCAAATGACCGCCAAAGCAATAGATCTGCTTAAAACCAACCCGAACGGCTTCTTCCTGCAGGTGGAAGGCGCATCGATCGATAAAGAAGATCATGCGGCGAACCCGTGCGGCCAAATCGGCGAAACCGTCGATCTCGACGAAGCGGTGCAGCAGGCGCTCGCCTTTGCGCGCGAAGAGGGCAATACGCTGGTGGTCGTCACGGCGGATCACGCGCACAGCAGCCAGATCATCGCCAATGAGACGAAGGCGCCAGGCCTGACGCAGGCGCTCAACACCAAAGATGGCGCGGTGATGACCATCAGCTATGGCAACTCAGACAGCGACTCGCAGGGACATACCGGCACGCAGCTGCGTATCGCGGCCTATGGCCCCTGGGCGGCGAACGTGGTGGGACTGACCGATCAGACCGATCTCTTCTTTACGCTGCGCGATGCAATGGCGCTGAAATAAAAACAACGTCTCCCGCCTGGCGGGAGACGTTGCCTTTTACCCTAACGATCAGATGCGGTTTTCGCGCAGCTGGGCCATAAAGCCCTGCACCCACTCCATACGCAGCTTGCGCTCGGCCAAATCACGCGTAAAGCGCAGGCGGGTCGGGCCATCCAGCTTCCACTGCTGCGGCTCCTTCTGCAGCAGGCTAATCAGCCAGCCGGGATCGACGCTGTTCTGCGGCGCAAAATCAAAGAAGCCGCCTTTATCGCTCACTTCGATCTTACGGATGCCGAGGCTACGCGCCATCAGCCGCAGCACCGCGATATCCAGCAGATTGCGCGCCGCATCCGGCAGCACGCCGAAGCGGTCGATCATCTCAACCTTCAGCTCCTGCAGCTCCTCTTCGCTGTCGGCGCTGGCGATGCGCTTATAGAGCGACAGGCGCGTGTTGACGTCGGGAATAAAATCCTCCGGCAGCAGGGCGGGCATACGCAGCTCGATCTCGGTCTGATTGCTGGTGAGATCTTCCAGCGACGGCTCGCGCCCCGCCTTCAGCGCATCCACCGCGTTCTCCAGCAGCTCCATATAGAGCGAGAAGCCCAGCGTCTCCATCTGGCCGCTCTGCTCTTCGCCCAGCAGTTCGCCCGCGCCGCGGATCTCCAGATCGTGCGTCGCCAGCGCGAAGCCCGCGCCAAGATCCTCCAGCGAGGCGATCGCCTCCAGACGCTTCTGCGCGTCGCCGGTCATCGCCTTGGGCGGCGGCGTCAGCAGCCAGGCGTAAGCCTGGTGGTGCGAACGCCCGACGCGGCCGCGCAGCTGGTGCAGCTGCGCCAGACCGAAGTGGTCGGCGCGCTCGATAATAATGGTATTGGCTGTCGGGATATCGATACCGGTTTCGATGATGGTGGTACAGACCAGCACGTTGAAGCGCTGATGATGGAAGTCGTTCATCACCCGCTCAAGGTCACGCTCGCGCATCTGACCGTGGCCGATGGCGATACGCGCTTCCGGCACCAGCTCTGCCAGTCGCTGCGCTGCCTTTTCAATATTTTCAACGTCGTTGTAAAGATAATAGACCTGGCCGCCGCGCAGCACTTCACGCAGGATCGCCTCGCGTACTACCAGCGCATCGTACTCGCGCACAAAGGTTTTTACCGCCAGACGACGGGCGGGCGGCGTGGCGATAATCGACAGATCGCGCATGCCGCTCATCGCCATATTCAGGGTGCGCGGGATCGGCGTCGCGGTCAGCGTCAGGATATCAACGTCGGCGCGCATCGCCTTGATGCGCTCTTTGTGGCGCACGCCGAAACGGTGCTCTTCGTCGACGATCAGCAGCCCTAAATCGTGCCACTTCAGATCGCTCATCAGCAGCTTATGGGTGCCGATCAGAATATCGATTTTGCCTTCGCTCGCCTCCTGCAGCACCTGTGTCTGCTCTTTGGCGCTGCGGAAGCGCGACAGCATCTCGATGCGCACCGGCCAGTTGGCGAAGCGATCGCGGAAGTTGTCATAGTGCTGCTGCGCCAGCAGCGTGGTCGGCACCAGCACCGCGACCTGCTTGTGGTTCTCGACGGCGAGAAAAGCGGCGCGCATCGCCACTTCAGTTTTGCCGAAGCCGACGTCGCCACACACCAGGCGATCCATCGCCAGCGGCTGGCACATATCGCTCAGCACGGCGTTAATCGCCTGTGCCTGATCCGGGGTGGTTTCAAAGGGGAAGCTCTCGCAAAAGAGCTGATACTGTTCGCGGTCGTGCTTAAACGCATAACCCGCTTTCGCCGCGCGCTGGGCGTAGATATCGAGCAGCTCGGCGGCGACGTCGCGCACTTTCTCCGCCGCTTTTTGCCGCGCGCGCGTCCAGGCGTCGCTGCCCAGCTTATGCAGCGGGGCATTTTCATCCGCGCCGCCGGCGTAGCGGCTAATCAGATGCAGCGATGACACCGGCACGTAGAGTTTTGCGTCGTTGGCGTAGGAGAGCATCAGATACTCCGCCATAATGCCGCCCGCTTCCAGCGTGGTCAGGCCGATATAGCGGCCGACGCCATGTTCCAGATGCACCACCGGCTGACCGGGCGTCAGCTCGGCCAGGTTGCGGATCAGAATATCGGGATTGATGGTGCGGCGCGTATCCTGGCGGCGACGGCTCACGCGCTCGCCCAGCAGATCGCTTTCGCAGATCAGGGCGCGGTCGCGCAGCGTATCCACAAAGCCGCGCTCGCTGGCGCCGATCATCAGCGTAAAGCGTTCGTCGTTTGCCTCATCGAAACGCTGTACCGTCTGCGGGCGCAGCTTAATGCGCGCCAGCAGCTCCTGCAGGCTTTCGCGGCGGCCTTCGCTCTCTACCGAGAAGGTAACCTGACCGCTGAAGCCATCGAGGAACTGCCGCAGCGGATCGAGCGGCGCTTTGGCCTGCGCCTGCACCGCGATATCCGGTAGCGGCTGATAGCCAAGATTGGTGTTGGCGGCTTTCTCCGGCAGCGCCTCGTTGGTCATCTGCATGCGCGGCCAGTGGTTCAGCTCGCCCAACAGCGCATCCGGACGCAGCCACAGCGTGGTCGGCGTCAGCAGCGGGCGCATCGGATCGACGCGGCGGTTTTCGTAGCGCGCTTCGACGTCCTGCCAGAAACGCTCCGCGCTGCCGTTAAGATCGCCACAGTTCACAATCAGCGTATTGTCGGGCAGATAGCTGAACAGCGTCGGCAGCTCCTGCTCAAAAAAGAGCGGCTGCCAGTATTCGATTCCGGCAGGCAGTGTGCCCTTGCTGACCTGCTGATAGATATGTTCCGGTTCGCGGCGCACGTCGAACAGTTCGCGCCAGCGGGTGCGGAACAGCTCGATCGCCGCTTTGTCGGTAGGGAATTCATGGGCCGGCAGCAGATTGATCGCCGGCACCGCTTCCAGCGTACGCTGGCTGTCGACGTCGAACAGACGCAGGCTGTCGATCTCGTCGTCGAAAAAGTCGATGCGATAGGGCTGCTCGCTGCCCATTGGAAAGAGGTCGAGCAGCGCGCCGCGCGTGGCGTATTCGCCATGCTCCATCACCTGGTCGACGTGGCGGTAGCCCGCCTGCTCCAGCTGATCGCGCAGGCGATCGCGCGACAGTTTCTGTCCCTGCTTCATCACCAGCGCATGGCCGTGCAGATAAGGATGCGGACAGACGCGCTGCATCAGGGTATTCACCGGCATAATCAGCATGCCGCGTGCCATCGTCGGCAGCTGGTACAGCGTCGACAGGCGGGCCGAAATAATATCCTGATGGGGCGAGAAGCTGTCGTAAGGCAGCGTTTCCCAGTCGGCGAGGTGGCTGACGGGCAGATCGGTAAACTGGCGGATTTCATCCAGCAAACGCAGCGCGGTTTGCATATCGGGAGTGATCATCAACACCGGACCGTCGTGGCGCTCGGTAATGCTGGCGCATTCCACCGCGTGCGCGGCACCGATCAGCTGGCCGAGCTGGCGACGATCGCCGGGTTTTACGGGCAGGGCATAGCGGGTCTGTTCGGACATGGGATCTTGTGGTTCTCTCCATTTTTTCCAGGGCGCCATGATTCCACATTACGCCCTGGCGATCACCTGCTGCGACGGTTTTTCCTTTGCGCGGTGGCCGAGTTATTTAGCGGATGGTTGGGTATAGTGCATGCGCGGACGATCGACATTCGCCCAGCTCAACTCTGTTTCCAGATGATAGCTGTGGTTGCCGTCGTCCCATCTGACGTAGTAACCGGCTGGCGCGTCTCCCTGTTCAAAAACGTTAACGATCTCGCCCTTAATCTCTCCCGATTTGTGTTTCACAATACTGCCTTTGGGATATTTGAACATGGTGTTTACTCCCGCGCCTGAAGAGCCGGTTGCTGACTACACCCTATAGTGTAGCTTACCCGGACGGCAGGCGATTAAACGCGCAACCAGCAGCGTCGGGATTTCTTTTTAACAAAAATCGGCCACACTTTGCCGCGTACTAAGAGGGTTAGAGGTTTCATAAACCGAACGCCTCCTTTATCATCACTGGTCTACTTTCAGGCAACTGCCAAGACGGAATACATGTATCAACCTGTCGCGCTATTTATCGGCCTGCGCTATATGCGCGGGCGAGCATCGGATCGCTTTGGTCGCTTCGTTTCCTGGCTCTCCACTATCGGCATCACGCTCGGCGTGCTGGCCCTGGTCACCGTGCTGTCGGTGATGAACGGCTTTGAACGCGAGCTGGAGGGCAATATTCTTGGGCTGATGCCGCAGGCGCTGATCACCAGCGACAAAGGCAGCATTAACCCGCAGCAGCAGCCCGCCGACAGCCTTAAGCTGGCGGGCGTCAGCCGCATGGCGCCGCTCACGACCGCCGACGTGGTATTGCAGAGCGCGCATAACGTGTCGGTCGGCGTGATGCTCGGCATTCAGCCCGATCAAAAAGATCCCCTTACGCCGTTTCTGGTTAATACGCCGCAGAGCGTGCTGCAGTCGGGCCAGTATAACGTCATCCTCGGCGAGCAGCTGGCGACGCAGCTTGGCGTCAAACGCGGCGACGAGCTGCGTCTGATGGTGCCGTCGGTTAGCCAGTTTACCCCGATGGGGCGCGTGCCGAGCCAGCGGCTGTTCACCGTTGCAGGCACCTACGCGGCTAACAGCGAGGTGGACGGCTACCAGATTCTGGTTAACCAGCAGGACGCCTCGCGCCTGATGCGCTATCCGGCGGGCAACGTCACCGGCTGGCGGCTGTGGCTGGATAAGCCGCTGCAGGTGGATGCCCTGAGCCAGCAGTCGCTGCCTGCCGGGCTGGTGTGGAAAGACTGGCGCGAACGCAAAGGCGACCTGTTCCAGGCGGTGCGCATGGAGAAAAATATGATGGGGCTGCTGCTCAGCCTGATCGTCGCTGTCGCCGCCTTTAATATCATTACGTCGCTGGGCCTGCTGATCATGGAGAAGCAGGGTGAGGTGGCTATTCTGCAAACCCAGGGACTGACGCGTCGTCAGATTGTCGCGGTCTTTATGGTGCAGGGCGCCAGCGCCGGGATTATCGGCGCGCTGCTCGGCACGCTGCTGGGTGTGCTGCTGGCCAGCCAGCTTAATAATCTGATGCCGGTTATCGGCCTGTTCCTGGATGGCGCGGCGCTGCCGGTCGACATCAATCTCTGGCAGGTGGTGACCATCGCCGTGACGGCAATGGTTGTCGCGCTGCTGTCGACGCTCTATCCCTCCTGGCGCGCCGCCGCCGTTCAACCCGCTGAGGCTTTACGTTATGAGTAATACCCCTTTGTTGCAGTGCCGCGAGCTGTGCAAGCGCTATCAGGAAGGCAGCGTGCAGACTGATGTGCTGCGCAACGTCACCTTTAGCCTGCAGCCCGGCGAACTGGTGGCGATTGTCGGCAGCTCCGGCTCCGGCAAAAGTACGCTGCTGCATCTGCTGGGCGGCCTGGACGCGCCGACCTCCGGCGATGTGGTATTTGACGGCCAGTCGCTGAACGCCATGTCCTCTTCCGCCAAAGCGGCGCTGCGCAACCGTGAGCTGGGCTTTATTTACCAGTTCCACCACCTGCTGCCCGACTTTAACGCGCTGGAGAATGTGGCGATGCCGCTACTGATCGGCAAGACCGGCAAAGCGGAAGCGCAGCAGCGCGCGCGTGAGATGCTGGCGGCGGTGGGGCTGGAGAAGCGCGCGCATCATCGTCCGTCAGAGCTGTCGGGCGGCGAGCGCCAGCGCGTCTCTATCGCCCGCGCGCTGGTGAACCGTCCGCGCCTGGTGATGGCGGATGAGCCGACCGGCAACCTCGACGCGCGCAACGCCGACGCTATTTTTGAACTGCTGGGCGAGCTGAATGTCCGCCAGGGCACCGCCTTTCTGGTGGTGACGCACGATCTGCATCTGGCGAAACGCCTGTCGCGTCAGATGGAGATGTGCGACGGTCAGTTAAGCGAGCAGGTGACCTTAGCAGGAGCGCTCTGATGGGTTCGTCGTTATCCCTGTTGTTAGGGCTGCGCTTCAGCCGCGGCCGCCGCGGCGGCGGTATGGTGTCGCTGATTTCCATTATCTCGACGCTGGGCATCGCGCTGGGCGTGGCGGTATTGATCATCGGCCTGAGCGCCATGAACGGTTTTGAACGTGAACTGAATAACCGCATTCTGGCAGTGGTGCCGCACGGCGAGATCGAGGCGGTGAATCAGCCGTTCCGCAACTGGCAATCGCTGATCGCGCCGGTAGAGCAGGTGCCCGGCATCGCCGCCGCTGCGCCCTATGTTAACTTCACCGGTCTGATCGAGAGCGGTGCGAAGCTGCAGGCGCTGCAGGTTAAAGGCGTTGACCCGGCGCAGGAGCCGCGCCTCAGCGCGCTGCCCCAGTTTGTCGAAGGGGATGGCTGGTCAACTTTCGCCGCAGGCAAGCAGCAGATTATTTTAGGCGGCGGCATTGCGCGCGCGCTTAACGTGAAGCAGGGCAGCTGGATCACTATCCTGATCCCTAACAATGATGGCGGCACGAAACTGCTGCAGCCGAAGCGTATTCGCCTGCAGGTGAGCGGTATTCTGCAGCTGAGCGGCATGCTGGACCACAGTCTGGCGCTGGTGCCGCTGGCGGACGCGCAAAATTATCTCGATATGGGTGACAGTGTCACGGGCATCGCCCTGAAGATGCGTGACCCGTTCCAGGCGGTGAAGCTGGTGCGCGATGCGGGCGAGGCGACGCACGCTTACGTCTATATTCGCAGCTGGATCGGCACCTTTGGCTATATGTATCGCGATATTCAGATGATCCGCGCCATTATGTATCTGGCGATGGTGCTGGTGATTGGCGTAGCCTGTTTTAATATCGTCTCGACGCTGGTCATGGCGGTAAAAGACAAGAGCAGCGATATTGCGGTGCTGCGCACGCTGGGCGCGAAAGATGGTTTGATCCGCGCCATTTTTATCTGGTACGGCTTGCTGGCAGGGCTGCTCGGCAGCGTCAGCGGCGTGGTCATCGGCGTGCTGGTGGCGCTCAATCTCACTACCTTAGTGCGCGGGCTGGAATCGCTGACCGGCCATCATTTACTGGCGGGCGATATCTACTTTATCGATTTTCTGCCTTCAGAGCTGCACTGGCTGGACGTTTTCTCCGTATTGCTGACGGCCATTGTGCTTAGCCTGCTGGCGAGCTGGTACCCGGCGCGACGCGCCAGCCGCATCGATCCGGCGCGCGTGCTGAGTGGCCAGTAGCAGGGCGGAAACGGCGGCATTGCGCTGTCATACGCGGCCGCTACACTTGAGATTTTCTGGCGGCGACCCGACGTCGCCCACAAGGAGTTTTTATGCGCACACCGCGTCGACGCTTGCGGCTCGCCCGTTATAAGAAGAACCGCCGCAAGGTGCACCAGCGTTTTCGCCAGCGTATTTTTGAACGCGATCGTCAGGTAGAGCTGGCGGCCCACCCGCAGCCGTTTGTGGTGGTGCTGACCGGCGCGGGCATCTCGGCCGAATCGGGCATCCAGACCTTCCGCGCCGCCGACGGCCTGTGGGAAGAGCATCGCGTTGAAGATGTAGCGACGCCGGAGGGTTACCGCCGCGATCCCGAACTGGTGCAGCGTTTCTACAATGCGCGCCGTCGTTCACTGCAGTCGAGCGAGATCCAGCCTAACACCGCGCACAAGGCGCTGGCCGAGCTGGAGCAGGTGCTGGGCGACAACTTTTTGCTGGTGACGCAGAATATCGACAACCTGCACGAGCGGGCTGGCAATAGTCGCGTGCTGCATATGCATGGCGAACTGCTGAAGGCGCGCTGCACCAGCAGCGGGCAGGTGATTTCATGGAGCGAGGATCTCACGACCGACGATCGCTGCACCTGCTGTCAGTTTCCTGCGCCGCTGCGCCCGCATGTGGTGTGGTTCGGTGAAATGCCCATCGGCATGGAGGAAATTTATCACGCGCTGGAGAAGGCGGATCTTTTTATCGCCATCGGCACGTCCGGACACGTCTATCCGGCGGCGGGCTTTGTGCATGAAGCCAGACTGCAGGGCGCCCATACCGTGGAGCTGAATCTGGAACCGAGCCAGGTCGGCAACGAGTTTGCTGAGCGTCACTACGGGCTGGCGAGCGAAGTGGTGCCGCACTTTGTCGATAGTTTCTTACGCAGCCTTTACAAGTAACCTTCTGTTTTACAGACGGTTTAGCGGTTAAGACACGGGTATAATAAAAAGGCGGCCAGGCCGCCTTTTTTTAACGCCCCGCCTTTAACTTCTGGAACAGCGTCTCATACAGCACGCTGGCGTCGCCAACGTCGTTCTGCCATTCGCCGTTCTTAATGATGTCAGCTGAAGGGTAGAGCGACGGATCCTCCGCTACCGCTTTCGGCAGCAGCGCCTTCGCGGCCAGGTTCGGCGTCGGGTAGCCGATAGTTTCCGCGACCTTCGCCGCCACGTCGGGACGCAGCAGGAAGTTGATCAGCTTCAGCGCGCCCGCCTTGTTTTTCGCGTTAGCCGGTATCGCCAGATTATCCATCCAGAAAATCCCGCCCTCTTTCGGCCAGACCACCTCAAGCGGCGTGCCCGCCTGACGCGCCACATAGGCGGAACCGTTCCAGATCATGCCGAGATTCACTTCGCCTTCCATAAAGGGATTGCCGGGATTATCGGAGTTAAAGGCGAGCACGTTCGGCATCAGCTTCTTCAGCTCTTCATAGGCGGCGTTGATCTCTTTCGGGTCACGGGTATTGCCCGACAGGCCCAGCTTGCGCAGCGCCATCTGGAACACTTCGCGCGCGTCGTCGGTCAGCAGCAGGCTCTGCTTATATTCCGGCTTCCACAGATCTGCCCAGCTCTGCACCGACTTCGCGTCGACCGCGTCGGTATTGACGCCAATCGCCGTCGCGCCCCAGATATAGGGAATCGAATAGTCGTTACTGGGATCGAACGGCTTATTCAGCAGGTTCGGATCGAGGTTTTTGAAGTTGCTCAGCTGCGTCTTGTCGATCTTTTGCAGCATGCCTTCATTGCGCATTTTCGCCACAAAGTAGGTTGAAGGCACCACCAGATCGTAGGCGCCATCCTTCCAGGTCTTCAGCTTGGCATACATGCTCTCATTGGACTCATAGGTAGAGTAAATCACCCTGATGCCGGTCTCTTTAGTGAACTGCTCCAGCAGCCCCGGCGGCACATATTCGGTCCAGTTGTAGAAGTAGAGCGTTTTGCTGTCGTCAGCCTGCGCGCCCTGCATGCCAAGCGCCAGCGCCCCAGCCGCCAGCCAGTGAGACCATTTCTTCATTATCCAATCCTCTGTTTGGTTTTATCACGGAGCAACAGCTGACTGACGCCGACCAGCAGCAGCGACAGCAGCAGCAAAATTGTCGCCAGCGCATTCACCTCCGGCGAGACGCCGACTTTTACCATCGAATAGATCTTCAGCGGCAGGATCTCGAACGTTGGGCCGGTCACAAAGGAGGAGACCACCACATCGTCCATCGACAGGGTAAAGCTCAGCAGCCAGCCCGCCGCCACCGCCGGCATCGCCAGCGGCAGAATGATTTTACGCAAGATAGTGGTTTCGCTGGCACCCAAATCTTTCGCCGCCTCCAGCATGCGCACGTCAAAGCCTTTCAGCCGTGAATAGACGGTGATCACCACAAAGGGCAGGCAGAAGGTGATATGCGAAAAGAGCAGCGACCAGAAGCCGAGCGAAATGCCCAGCAGCATAAACAGCACCAGCAGAGAGATTGCCATAACAATATCCGGCGACATCATCACCACGAACAGCATGCCGCTGACGAAGGGTTTGCCGCGAAAGCGGTAGCGGTAGAGCGCCACCGCGGTGAGCGAGCCGATCAGGGTCGCGCAGCTGGCGGAGAGCACGCCCATCATCAGCGAATGTTGCGCCGCCTGGATCAGGCTGTCGTTATTCACCAGCAGGCTGTACCACTGGGTGCTGAATCCCTGCCAGTTGATGCCGAAGCGCGACGCGTTAAACGAATTCACGATCAGGATCGCGATGGGGATATAAAACCAGGCGTAAATCGCGGTCATAAAGCTGCCGCGTAGCAGGCGTGCGATCATTCCAGCTCCACCTTTTTATTCAGCAGGCGCGCGGCGCGCCAGTAAAACAGCAGCATCAGGCCCATCAGCAGCGTCATTACGATGCTGGTCGCTGCGCCGAACGGCCAGTCGCGGATATTCAGGAACTGGCTCTTGATGACGTTGCCGATCAGCAGGTTCTTCGCGCCGCCCATCAGATCCGCCACGTAGAAAAGGCCCATCGCCGGAATCAGCACCAGCAGACAGCCCGCGACAATGCCCGGCATCGTCAGCGGCAGGATAATGCGGAAAAAAGTCTGCGCTTTGCTGGCGCCGAGGTCGCGCGCCGCTTCCAGGCAGGCGCGATCCAGCTTTTCCAGGCTGGAGTAGAGCGGCAGCACCATAAAGGGCAGCAGAATGTAGATCAGGCCGAGGATCACCGCCTGAGGCGTATACATAATGCGAAACGGCGTCTCAATTACGCCGAGCCACAGCAGAAAGTCGTTCAGCCAGCCGCGTGTGCTGAGGAAGATTTTCAGCCCGTAAATACGGATCAGCGAGTTGGTCCAGAAGGGCACAATCAGCAGAAACAGCATCAGCGGGCGCAGGCGCGCCGACAGCTTCGTCAGACACCAGGCGAAAGGATAGCCCAGCAGCAGGCAGCAGAGCGTAGCGATAACCGCCATATTGAGCGAGTGCAGCAGCACTTCGCCATAGAGCGGATCGAGTAGCCGCGTATAGTTGCTGAGGGTGAACGCCATGCGAACGAAGTGCGCATCGTCGCGCGTCAGAAAGCTGGTGATAAAGATCATCAGGTTCGGCAGCAGCACGAACAGCGCCAGCCAGCCGACGATCAGCGCCGTCACGCTTTTCTGAAAACGGTTACGCATCAGCTTCATAGGGCAGTACCACCTCCCAGCTGGGAACCCAGTTCACCGCCATTTTTTGATTAAGGGAGTGATCGAAGTCGGGATCGTCCTCGTTAAAGAATTCGCTGACCGTCACCAGCTTGCCATTTTCCAGCTCGACGGTGGATTCCAGCGTCATGCCTTTATAGTTGCGCTCGCGTACGTAGCCGATCAGGCCCTCTATCGTCTGGTCGCTGTGCACTTCCTCAACGCGCAGATCTTCCGGACGCAGCAGAACATGCAGGCGATCGCCAGCGCTGACCGGAAAGGCGCAGTGGATATCGCATTCGCGGCCTTCGACGCGGGCGCGCACGCGTGGCGCATCGCTGGCGTCGATAACGTCGGCGTCAAACACGTTGATCTCGCCGATAAAGCGCGCTACGAACAGATTCTTCGGCTCTTCGTAGATTTCGCGCGGCGTGCCGTCCTGCTCAATCTTGCCGTCGCGCATCACCACGATACGGTCCGACATGGTCAGCGCCTCTTCCTGATCGTGCGTCACGAACACAAAGGTGATGCCGAGCCTGCGCTGCAGCGCTTTCAGTTCGTTCTGCATCTGCCTGCGCAGCTTGTAATCGAGCGCCGAGAGCGACTCGTCGAGCAGCAGCACTTTGGGGCGATTCACCACCGCGCGCGCAATGGCGACGCGCTGCTGCTGACCGCCGGAGAGCTGATGAGGGCGACGATCGGCGAAGCTTTCCAGCTGCACCATCGCCAGCGCCTCGTTGACGCGCGCGGCGATCTCCGCATTTGGCGTTTTCTGCATGCGCAGGCCGAAGGCAACGTTTTCAAAAACGGACATGTGCGGGAAGAGCGCGTAGCTCTGAAACACCGTGTTGACGTGGCGATGCTCGGCAGGCGTGTCGGTGATGTCGATATCATCCAGCACCACGCGGCCGCTGTCGACCTCTTCAAGCCCGGCAATCAGGCGCAGGATAGTGGTTTTGCCGCAGCCCGACGGACCGAGCAGGGTAATAAATTCGCCGTGGTCAATGGTCAGGTTAAAGTCGCTGATAATGGACTTGCCGTCGAAAGCTTTACTGATGCCAGAAAGCGTAACCAGCGCCTGCTGCGCGCGTGTTTGCGTCATTTTAGTCACTCAGTCGGTAATAAGGTCGAACAGGTTACAGCATAGCCGCTTACGTCGGCCAGCCAGCGAGAGGGCGCGATGATACCTGAAAAACGCGGCAATGCCATGTTTTGGCGGTGAAAAGAGGCGAATGCGCGTTTATAAACTCCCCTGACGACAGATGTTAAGCGCTGCGGTAAAAGATCCTTCTGCAAATGCTCAGCGCAGGTTAACCTGTCAGTTAATGATATGACGCAACATGCGTCGGACGCGGCTGTTGATAATAATAGTCGGCTTCTTTTGAAGGATGGCATATGGATCAGTTACTTGAACGGTTTTTGAGTTATGTGGCGGTAGAGACGCAGGCAAAACCGCAGGCGCGTCAGGTGCCCAGCAGCGAAGGGCAGTGGACGCTGGCGCGCAAGCTGCAGGAAGAGCTGATTGCGCTTGGTTTTATTGACGTATCGCTTAGCGATCACTGCTGCGTAATGGGCACGCTGCCCGCTAATGTCGACTGGCCGACGCCGGTGATCGGTTTTATCTCGCATATGGATACCTCGCCCGACTTTACGGCGAAGAACGTAAACCCGCAGATTATCGAAAACTACCGCGGCGGCGATATCGCGCTCGGTATGGGTGAAGAAGTGCTGTCGCCGGTAATGTTTCCGGTGCTGCATAAGCTGACTGGCCATACCTTAATCACCACCGACGGCAAAACGCTGCTCGGCGCTGATGATAAGGCGGGCATCGCCGAGATCATGACGGCGATGGCGCGTCTCGCGAAAGGGGATATTCCGCACGGCGCTATCCGCGTCGCCTTTACCCCGGATGAAGAGATCGGCCGCGGCACTTCCCATTTCGACGTTGAAGGTTTTGCCGCCGACTGGGCCTATACCATCGACGGCAGCGATCTGGGCGAATTTGAATATGAGAACTTTAACGCCGCATCGGCGGTGGTGAAGGTTGTCGGCAATAACGTCCATCCCGGCTCGGCGAAAGGCGTGATGGTGAACGCGCTGGATGTGGCGACGGCGTTTCATGCCGAAGTGCCGGCAAAAGAGCGTCCGCAGTTTACCGAAGGCTACGAAGGTTTTTATCATCTGCATCAGATGAAGGGGACGGTAGAGCACGCCGAGCTGCAGTACATTATCCGCGATTTCGACACCGACTCTTTCGAGCAGCGCAAGCAGGTACTGACGGCGATTGCCGAACGCATCAACGCCGGGCTGCATAAAGACTGCTCTGTAACGGTGGAGATCAGCAACAGCTATCGCAATATGCGCGAGAAGGTCGAGCCGCATCCGCATATTATCGAGCTGGCGCTGCAGGCGATGCGCGACTGCGGCATTGAGCCGAAGGTGAAGCCGATTCGCGGCGGCACCGATGGTTCTGCGCTCTCATGGAAAGGGCTGCCCTGTCCGAACATCTTTACCGGCGGCTATAACTACCACGGCAAGCACGAGTTCGCTTCGCTCAATATTATGGCGCAGGCGGTGGATGTGATCGTGCGGCTGGCGGAACTGGCCGCAGAGAAAAAGGCATAAAAAACGCCTCCGTCAGGAGGCGTGTTGCTGGCGCGGGTGGCGTTGCTTTTCGGCTCACGCTACCCGCGCTTTCACGTCTGAGCCGTCTGCTGGTGACTACTCGGCGTCGCCGAAGTACCAGTAACCGGCGTTCACCAGCGCCGCGATCTGCGCCAGCAGAGACGGGTCGTCCAGCGCCTCGCCGAAATCCTCCAGGCTCAGCGTCTGACGACGCGCCAGCGCCTTCAGCACCTCCGGCTGCGAACACTCGACGCGCTCGCCGTTGACGAAAACCGCATCGCCAATCGTCAGCACGCGCAGGCCACCAAGACGCGTCAGCGTATCGCCCTGCTGCAGCGCATCGTAAACCTCATCAGGCTGATAGGGCGGCTCCGGCGGCGCGACGTCCAGCTCGTGACGCGACTGGGAGATAAACTCGCCGAACCAGTTCGCAAAGTGCTCCGGCTGGTCGATAACGTCGAGCATCACCTTGCGAATGCCCTCAATCTCCTGCGGCAGGATCTGCGACGGGCAGTCGCGCGCCGGTACCTCGGGATCGCTGTAGCGGTAGCTGCCCAGCTCGCGTGCCAGCACATAATCAGCGAAGCCGCTGATCAGCTCGCGGCCGTTGGGCGCACGGAAGCCGACAGAGTAGTTAATGGCGTTCTCCAGCGAATAGCCTTCGTGCGGGAATCCCGGTGGAATATAGAGAATATCGCCCGGCTCCATCTCTTCATCGATGATGGCGTCGAAAGGCTCGACCTGCAGCAAATCGGGATGCGGGCAGTGCTGTTTCATCGGCACTTTCTCGCCGACGCGCCAGCGACGACGACCGGTACCCTGAATAATAAAGACGTCATACTGATCGAAGTGCGGACCCACGCCGCCGCCCGGCACGGCAAAAGAGATCATCAGATCGTCGATGCGCCAGTCCGGCAAAAAGCGGAAGGGGCGCATCAGCGCTGCGGAAGGCTCATGCCAGTGGTTCACCGCCTGCACCAGCAGCGACCAGTTGTTTTCGCCCAGGTGATCGTAGCTCTCGAAGGGACCATGGCTGACCTGCCATTTACCGTCGTTATGGCTGACCAGGCGGCTGTCCACCTCATTTTCCATCGCCAGTCCGGCCAGCTCGTCAGGAGAAATGGGATCGATAAAGTTTTTAAAACCGCGCTTGAGCAGCACCGGGCGTTTTTGCCAGTAGCGCTGAATAAAGTCGGGCCAGTTAAGATCGAGCTGATAATCCATAGAGTAGTTCCACACAGGGCTGTAAATGCAGGCAAGTATAACAGCCTGCGCGCCTTTCTACTCGCGGCGATGTTCGACTTCCTGACGTCTGAAGATCACTTCCATTCGCGCGCCGCCCAACGCGCTGGAGGTGGCGATAATCTGGCCCTCATACTGCTCCAGAATATCGAGCGCCACCGCCAGGCCTAAACCCTGGCCAGGACGCAGCGTATCGGCGCGCTGGCCGCGCACGAACACCAGGTCACGCTTGCTTTCAGGAATGCCGGGGCCGTCGTCGTCGATAAACAGATGCAGCGTCTGATCGGTCTGCCGCACGCTCACTTCGATAAACTCCAGACAATATTTACAGGCGTTGTCCAGCACGTTGCCCAGCACTTCCATAAAGTCGTTTTTATCGCCGATAAAGGTCACTTCCGGCGAGACATCCAGCGTAATCTCAACCCCTTTGAGCTGATAAACCTTGTTGAGCGCCGAACAGAGGCTGTCGAGCAGCACTGACACCGGATGCAGGTCGCGCAGCAGCGGATTGTGATCCGCGTGCATGCTGGCGCGGTGCAGGTAGTAGCCGATCTGCTGCGAAATACGGCTGATCTGCTCCAGCATCACCGGCTCAGCCTGCTCGATGGTGATATCCTTGCCGTTACGCAGCGAACGCAGCGTGCTTTGCAGCACCGCCAGCGGCGTTTTCAGACTGTGCGTCAGATCGGAGAGGGTAGTGCGGTAGCGGGTATAGCGCTGGCGCTCGTTGCTCAGCAGCAGGTTCAGGTTGCGCACCAGACTGCGCAGCTCCTGCGGCGGCGAATCCTCCAGGTTTTCACGCTGGCTGGTTTCCAGCTCCCGTACCTGCGTAGCGAGATGACCAATCGGGCGCAGGCTCCAGTGCGCCGCCAGCCACAGCAGCGGGATCACCAGAATAAGGTTAGCGGCCAGCACGTAGCTGAACCATGACCAGACCACGTCGGAGTGCTGCAGCTCCTGGGGAATAGAGTCCACCACCACAATGGTCAACGCCGGCAGGTTGGTGGTGGCGTCATAGCGGTTGACCGCGACGGAGTGGGTAAAGGTGTCGTTGTTATTATTATCAATGGCGTGCAGCCGCTTCTGCGCCGAGAGATCGTTGCCTATCGCCATCGCACTGGTACGGTTACTGGTGTCAATCTCGTAAAAGTCGGGCTTCAGCAGCCACTCATGGCGGATTTTGGCGCGAATTTCCGGCACGTCACGCTGCTGCCACAGCAGCTTGCCGTGCTCATCGTAAATAAACACCAGCGTCGGAAAGTTGAGCGTCATCCGCTCCGGCTGGGCGATAGTGAGGCGGTTATTTTGCCACTGCGCCAGCGTAAAGAAGAGGTTGCTTTCGCCGCGCATCACGCGATAGGTGTTCTTGTCGAAGCTCACCACATAGCCGATCACGGCCACCATGCCGTACGACAGAGAGAGAAACAGCACAATAGCTGAACATGCCAGTAAAAAGCGGGCGCGTAGCGAAAGCGGACGATAACGTTGGAACCAGCGCATCAGAGATCGAAGCGGTATCCCTGACCGCGTACGGTAGTAATCACTTCATCCGCATGCAGCGCCTGAATTTTTTTACGCAGTCGACCCATCAGCACGTCGATAGTATGGCTTTCGCGCAGTTCCGCATCGGGATAGAGCTGCAGCATCAGGGAGTCTTTGCTCACCACTTTACCGGCGTTGCGGATCAGCGTTTCGACGATGGTGTATTCAAAAGCGGTCAGTTTCACCGGTTGCTCATGGATAGTCAGCTCGCGGCGCGAGAGATCGACCTGAAACGGCGCCATGTCGATAATTTGCGAAGCGTGTCCGCTGTTGCGGCGCATCAGAGCCTGCAGGCGCGCGGCCACTTCTTCAATATGGAAAGGTTTGGTGACGTAGTCATCGGCGCCAGCTTCCAGCGCTTCGACTTTGGCCTGCCAGCCTTCGCGCGCGGTCAGTACCAGAATCGGCTGCCGCACCGACTGACTGCGCCAGCGGCGGATCAGCGACATGCCATCTTCATCCGGCAGGCCAAGATCGACCAGCGCGATATCCGGCAAATGCTCCTGTAAAAAATAGTCGGCTTCCTTTGCGTCCTCTGCTGCGTCTACCTGATGGCCCATTTCACGCAGTTGAACTGCAAGATGATGGCGCAGCAGAGCATTATCTTCCACAACCAAAACACGCATGGCTTTTCCTTACTCTCAGAGCATTTAAGTAAGGATAAAGTATACGCAAAAACATTTAAACAACAGCTTAACGCAGGCGGGACTGGCCCGCCTGCGTCTGCGCTTATTTCAGATCGTCGACCATCTGGATGGCGCGGCCGAGATAGTTAGCCGGCGTCATCTGTTTCAGGCGCGCTTTTTCCTCTTCCGGCAGCGCGAGGCTGTCGATAAAGGCCTGCATGCCGGCCGCGTCAACGCGCTTGCCGCGCGTCAGCTCTTTCAGCTTCTCGTACGGCTTTTCGATGCCGTAGCGGCGCATCACGGTCTGAATCGGCTCAGCCAGCACTTCCCAGTTATGATCCAGCTCGTCCAGCAGACGTTCGCGGTTCACTTCCAGCTTGGAAATGCCTTTCAGCGTCGCCTGATAGGCGATCAGCGCGTAGCCGACGCCGACGCCGAGGTTGCGCAGCACCGTGGAGTCGGTGAGGTCGCGCTGCCAGCGCGATACCGGCAGCTTGCTCGCCAGGTGCTGCATTACCGCATTCGCCAGGCCCAGGTTGCCCTCGGAGTTTTCGAAATCGATCGGGTTGACCTTGTGCGGCATAGTGGAAGAGCCGATTTCGCCCGCAATGGTTTTTTGTTTGAAGTGGTTAAGCGCGACGTAACCCCAGATATCGCGATCGAAGTCGATCAGGATGGTGTTGAAGCGCGCCATGCAGTCAAACAGCTCGGCGATATAGTCGTGCGGCTCGATCTGAGTGGTGTAGGGGTTCCAGGTAATGCCCAGCGAGGTGACGAACTGCTCGCTCAGCTGGTGCCAGTCCACCTCCGGATAGGCGGCGATGTGTGCGTTGTAGTTGCCTACCGCGCCGTTGATCTTGCCCAGGATCTCAATCTTACTCAGCTGGCGCTGCTGACGCTCCATACGGTAAGCGACGTTCGCCATCTCTTTGCCCATGGTAGAAGGCGTAGCTGGCTGGCCGTGGGTGCGCGACAGCAGAGGAATATCGCGATACTCGTGCGCCAGACGTTTAACCGCGTCGATGATCTGCTGCCAGTAGGGCAGGATCACGTCGCGGCGCGCGCTTTCCAGCATCAGCGCATGCGACAGATTGTTGATGTCTTCAGAGGTACAGGCGAAGTGGATAAACTCCGACACCGCGTGCAGCGCCGGCACGCTCTCAACTTTCTCTTTCAGGAAATATTCGACCGCTTTTACGTCGTGGTTGGTGGTGCGCTCGATAGTTTTGATGCGCGCCGCGTCCTCTTCGTTGAAATTAGCAACGATTGCGTCGAGGAAAGCGTTTGCGTCGGCGTCAAATGCAGGAACTTCCTTGATCTCTGCGGTGGCCGCCAGTTTTTGTAACCAGCGTACTTCAACCTCAACGCGGAACTTCAGCAAACCGTATTCGCTGAAAATGGCGCGCAGCGGGCTGACTTTATCGCCGTAACGACCATCGACAGGTGAGACGGCGGTCAGAGAGGATAATTCCATCAGTGCAACTCCTGAATCGTTTACAGTGTGGGCTTCGCCGGCTTAATAAGCCGGAGAGAGCCGGGATAAAATGGTTTTTGCCTCGCCCAGCAGACGCTGGCGTGAAAACATCAGCTGAAAGCGACCGCCGCCGACCTGCTGCCACAATACGGCGGCGCGAATGCCCGCCAGCAGCGTTGCGCGTACGCGACTCTGCAACAGCGGGTTTTGCAAGACGGCGGGCGAGCCGGTGACCTGAATGCGCGGACCAAGCGGGCTGATGACATCGACATAGATGCCGGCCATGGCGCTGGTAATGGTTTCCGAACCGAGTTCGTAGTGCGCCAGCTGGCGATCGAGCTGGCCGATGCGCTGCGCCAGGGTAGCCAGCGCCGTTTTATTGCCGCTCAGCTTGCGCTCCAGCACCATCATGCTCAGCGTATAGCGCGTCAGTTCCGCGCCCATGCCCTGACGACTGCTGCTGTTGAGCACCGCCATCAGCGTTTCCAGTCCAAGGCGCAGGTTAGCTTCGTCATTGCCGAACACCGCCAGCGTCGAGCCGGGATTTAAATCAATCACGCTGCGCAGCGAGACGTTGAGCGCTTCCGGCTGGCACTGGCCCTGATGCGCCAGCTGCTGAACCAGATGCGCGGCCTGACAAATGCCCGCCAGCGCCAGCGTGATGTCGTAATAATTTTTAGCCACGGTTACTCCTGTCTACGCGTCAGCAAAGCCGACTCAATCCGCGGTCAGCGGCAGCCGCTCTTCGATAATGCCGCCGCCGAGGCAGACTTCGCCGAGGTAGAAGACGGCGGACTGGCCCGGCGTCACCGCCGCGACCGGCGCGTCGAAACGCACCTCGATGCGATCTTCGCCGCGCGGCACGATCTCGCAGGGAATATCTGTCTGGCGATAGCGCGTTTTCACCGTACAGCGCAGCGGTGCGGTGACAGGCTGGCGATCGACCCAGTGCAGCTGCTGAGCGATCAGACCCACTGACATCAGGCGCGGATGGTCGCCGCCTTGCGCCACGATCAGGCGATTACGCGCGACGTCTTTATCCACCACGTACCAGGGATCGTCATTGCTCTCTTTCAGACCGCCGATGCCCAGGCCCTTGCGCTGGCCCAGCGTATGGTACATCAGACCCTGATGCTCGCCGACCACCTGCCCATCCACGGTTTCAATCACGCCCGGCTGCGCCGGTAAATAGCGGCCAAGGAAGTCGCGGAATTTGCGTTCACCGATAAAGCAGATGCCGGTGGAGTCCTTTTTCTTCGCGGTGATGAGATCGAGCTCTTCGGCGATGCGGCGCACCTCCGGCTTCTCCAGTTCGCCCACCGGGAACAGGCTCTGCGCGATCTGTTCATGGCTCAGCGTATAGAGGAAATAGCTCTGATCTTTGTTGCCGTCGAGGCCGCGCAGCAGCTGGCTTTTGCCGTCGACGTCCGCGCGGCGCACGTAGTGGCCAGTGGCGATGTAGTCCGCGCCGAGATCTTCTGCCGCAAACTCCAGGAAGGCTTTAAATTTGATCTCTTTGTTGCAGAGAATATCAGGATTGGGCGTGCGGCCCGCTTTGTACTCTTCGAGGAAGTGCTCGAAGACATTGTCCCAGTACTCTGCCGCAAAGTTGATTTTATGCAGTTTGATGCCGAGTTTATCGCAGACCGCCTGCGCATCCGCCAGATCGTCCGCGGCAGTACAATACTCCTCGCCGTCGTCTTCCTCCCAGTTCTTCATGAACAGGCCTTCTACCTGATAGCCCTGCTGCTGCAGTAACCAGGCGGATACGGAAGAATCGACGCCGCCGGACATACCGACGATCACTTTTTTCTGGCTGTTGTCAGACATGACGCACTCTTGATTACGATAAAAAAACAGGCGGCGTATTCTATCACGCGTCGGCGTGGTGCGCACCCTCGTGAAACGGCCACTGAAACGGCGCGATCAGATGCAGCGGATAGCGCGCGCCCTGTTGCCACAGCCTGACGCTTTCGGCGACCAGCGGCGAACGCAGGTTATCTGCGGCGATAATCTGCTCCGCTGTGCGCCACCAGCAGCAGTCGATATCGCTGTCCTGCGGGGCGGTGGGCAGTTTTTCGGGCAGATCAACGCCAAACAGAAAACGCACAAAAGGCGTATTGTCCGGCGCGATCCACTGCTGGACGCCGAGGAAATAGTCGAGTGCGCAATCAATCCCGGTCTCTTCACGCAGCTCGCGACGGGCTGCCTCCAGCAGCGTTTCGTCCGCTTCCAGATGACCGGCGGGCTGGTTCCAGGTGGCGCGACCTTTAACCCGCTCCTCTACTACTAACAGTTCCCCTTCGGCCTGAACGATACAGGCGACGGTGACATGAGGTTTAAACATCGATCCTCCGGGATTGTTAACCTGACGTTATGAAAAAAGAACGAACAGCCTTACGCCGAATCGTTTGCCTCGCGCCACTCGCCAGGCGCTAACGCATCGAGCCGATAGTCGCCCATCGCATAGCGGATAAGGCGCAGTGTAGGGTGGCCGATATGCGCCGTCATGCGCCTTACCTGGCGGTTGCGGCCCTCATAGAGCGTGACCTTGAGCCAGCTGGTCGGAATCGCTTTTCGTTCGCGAATCGGCGGCTGACGCGGCCATAGCCAGGCGGGCTCGTCGACCTTTTCTATGCCTGCGGGCAGCGTAGGGCCATCTTTCAGATTAACGCCACTGCGCAGCGCCGCGAGATCCGCCTCCTGCGGCTCGCCCTCGACCTGAACATAATAGATTTTACCCGTGCGTTTGCCGGGCTGCGTCAGCGCCGCCTGTAGCGCGCCGTCGTTGGTCAGCACCATCAGCCCTTCGCTGTCGCGATCGAGGCGACCGGCGGCATAGACATCGCTGACCGGGATAAAATCCTTCAGCGTCTGGCGGCCAGCCTCGTCGCTAAACTGTGGCAGAACATCGAATGGTTTGTTAAATAATATGACGCGCCGTGGTCCGCGTGGGCGCGGCGGTTTGCGCTGAGCGCCGCGTGGCGCGCGGTCAGGGCGTTTATGCTGGTGAATTTGCTGAGAACTTTTTCGCATGAGCTTTGCAGTCGGTGACAATCGGCGCATTATAACGCGAAACGGTGACGATTGGCGCGGCGTAAATATTCAAGTATCATGGCGTCACATCTTACAATTTATTAACAAAACGCCCAGGAGAGGTTAATGGAAAGCAAAGTAGTTGTTCCGGCGGAAGGTCAGAAAATCACCCTGGATCAGGGCAAGATCAATGTGCCGAATAACCCGATCATTCCTTACATTGAAGGTGATGGCATTGGCGTTGACGTTTCTCCGGTCATGCTGAAGGTCGTCGATGCTGCGGTGAAAAAAGCCTATAACGGCGAGCGCAAAATCTCCTGGATGGAGATCTATACCGGTGAGAAATCGGTAGAGCTCTACGGCCAGGATGTCTGGCTGCCGCAGGAAACCCTCGACCTGATCAAAGAGTATCGCGTTGCTATCAAAGGCCCGCTGACCACGCCGGTTGGCGGCGGCATCCGTTCACTGAACGTTGCGCTGCGTCAGGAGCTCGACCTCTATGTTTGCCTGCGTCCGGTTCGCTACTACAAAGGCACCCCGAGCCCGGTCAAACGTCCTGAAGACACCGATATGGTGATCTTCCGTGAAAACTCTGAAGATATCTACGCTGGTATCGAGTGGAAAGCGGGTTCTGCCGAAGCGGACAAAGTGATCAAGTTCCTGCGCGAAGAGATGGGCGTGAAGAAAATCCGCTTCCCGCAGGATTGCGGCATCGGCGTGAAGCCGTGTTCGGAAGAGGGCACCAAACGTCTGGTGCGCGCGGCGATTGAGTATGCGATCACCAATGACCGCGACTCTCTGACGCTGGTGCACAAAGGCAACATCATGAAATTCACCGAAGGCGCATTCAAAGACTGGGGCTACCAGCTGGCGAAAGAAGAGTTCGGCGCAGAGCTGCTGGACGGCGGCCCGTGGATGAAGATCAAAAACCCGAACACCGGTAAAGATATCATCGTTAAAGATGTCATTGCCGATGCGTTCCTGCAGCAGATCCTGCTGCGTCCGGCGGAATACGACGTTATCGCCTGTATGAACCTGAACGGCGACTATATTTCCGACGCCCTGGCGGCGCAGGTTGGCGGCATCGGTATCGCACCGGGCGCGAACATCGGCGACGAATGCGCGCTGTTTGAAGCGACTCACGGCACTGCGCCGAAATATGCTGGTCAGGATAAAGTGAACCCAGGTTCCGTTATTCTGTCTGCAGAAATGATGCTGCGCCATATGCAGTGGTTCGAAGCGGCTGACCTGATTGTTAAAGGCATGGAAGGCGCTATCGCCAACAAGACCGTGACCTATGACTTCGAGCGCCTGATGGATGGTGCTAAGCTGCTGAAATGCTCAGAGTTTGGCGACGCTATCATCGAAAACATGTAAGTTAGCGTAGTTAACTTTAAAGCCAGCATAGCTGTTACAGGCATGCTGGCTTTTTAATGCGCCAGATTCTTTCCCAAACTCTTTTTCCAGAACCCTGTAAGTTTCACGCTTCAGACGGCAATGGCTATCTTGTCTTTTCCTCTGTTGCTATTTATCTGCCAGGTATTTTAAAGCTTATGCGCCAGCCATATTGTGAGCATTTCCTGCCCGCAATCACTTACACAGGCAAGTTAACGTGTTTCTTGGGCAGTTTCATCAGTAAATAGCTGCGGGTAAAAGCTTCAGATGAAAGTGCTAAAATAATAAATGCGATTAGATCCTCTTCTTATAAAAACAGCTAACGCTTCATAAATACCATCAGGCGAGGCGGGGCGTTCCCTGGCGTTGTTAAGCCTCAATCCTGCCGCTATATAAATTACCTTTACCCATTTGCATCTTCTTATTTTTTATCATGGTTGCCATTTTGGTAAGTATAATCTTTGCTTTTTTACGCGTGATATAGATTATGGTGATAGCGGATATATACATACTTTCAACTTTAACAAGGAGTTAACCTCCCTATGAAAAAAGAAATGATAGTGCTGTTACTATTACTGGCAACCTTGCCGCACCTCGCTTTTGCTGTGACCGATTCCTGCAAAGATAAAATTGCAGTCCTTAATAAAAAAATTGAACAGGCTAAAAAATTCAATAACAAGAAGGAAATGTCCCGATTCAACATCGCACGGACTAGAGTGAAAATGAATTGCAATAAAGAGCGCCAGGCGCAGCGGGCGAATCAAAACGGCAGCAGGCAGCCGTTAAGCGTCAAAAACGCGGAGACTGAGCCGCAGAAGGCTCAACAGGCGTTGAAAGAAACGAAAGCAGAAGCGCATCAGGATAGCCTTGCAGAAAAAAGCATAGGGCTGAAGAAAAGCAATTAATGCTTGAAAAAGCAAACAAAACTGTAGAGCACGCTCAGGCTGACGCGACACGGCTAAATTGAACGACCGCAGGTATTCTGGTTCATTCCAGGTTCATCTGCGTAAGCCTGTCATACTGACCGAAACGTCGCCAGGCTGTAATGGTTCTGGGTTCACTCTTTATTTTTAAACACCCATAAATCCTTGCTGAAAAAATAGTATCGCTGCCCATAGTGTTATTTCATTATCAAGAAAGCGTAAAATAAAAGGAAGCTGGCTGGCAGTGTTGTTTATGACTTTAGCGCCGCTGGAAGCCCCTGCGTAGCAGCCAGAGGGACCGGCACACAGGCCATTTGCGTCCATTTTTGCAACTTTGCAACTCGTCTTCTCATTTGAGAAAGATAACGAATTCACCGCTTCGCTAAAGTTGACTAAGGTCACAAAATAAAAGACCAGTCTCATTAGAATTAGCGGCTGAGGTTGTTAAGTTACCCGGCTCAAACAACCTCATCAAAATGTGATCTTTGTATTTTGGCTTGTTAAATCTTACCCTGTTTGCGCAGGGTATTTTTTTGCCAGATTTTAGCGCTGTTAAAATCGCTCAGGAAGAAAGTCAGCAAGTTTTATTTAAACAGGTAACGTCAGTTTGCAGCGATTATTTCGCTCCTGCGGCTACGCTGAGTCTGCTGGCAGGCAGCCGCTTCAATACGAGGCCGGTTGCTATCTGATTCGCAGGACGCTGCCTGCATTGCGACAGACACCGTTCTGTTTTTTACCGCCAGCGGCAAATCAGGCTCCAGCGTCACCCCACTTGCCGCTGATGACTTCAGTGAGGCGACGTTGAAAGGCAATCCCTGGCGATTAACCCTTAGTATTTACTGGTGCTGACCGTAACCTTTCTGATGATTGTTATGACGCGACTGATGAAAAAACGCCAGCGAGCTTTATGGCTGCAGCCTTCGATCGGGAACTTATCGCTGGCGGCGGTAGCGTTGAGTTTATTTACCGCTTCCTGTTACATCGCAAAGATAAATTAACGCTCTGCTTGCAGGCCTGTTATAAATTCAGTCCTCTGACGAGGCTTATATTGATCGGGTCTGGCAAGGAGGAAGTCAGATTGTTGTAGCGGTAACTGGCGACAAAATACGAAATTTAAGCACCATTGAATAGTGGAATAAACGGGTAAGCAGGTTATGGAAATATTATTGCTGCTATATTTATCGGTGGGTCAGCATAAAGAATGCTACTCTTTAATTTCTGGGTACGTTGTCATGAACGCAGGAAAACCCGCTACGACATCATTACAAGATGCCGTTCACTGCCAGGCATTCATGAGTGTCTTTAAAACAGCGCTAGCTGATCGAGCCACTTATGAAAGAGGGTTTCTACTGGGTTAAATCGGGGAGCGATCCGCTGCAAGTCTGGTACTACGTATCTCAGTTTGGCTGGTATCGGCCGCAAACATCGATCCCTGTTACGACGACTTACTTCAGGCTTATGGCTTTTGAAATAATAGGGGGGAGGTTATTACCGCCTTCTTCCTTTGATGCGCCAGATAATGTCTGACCATGACGGGATGGCTTACTGCGCTACGCTGATAATAGCGAAGCGGTAAAAGCCGCAGCGACCTGAATATGTCGGCGTCACCGCCATCGCGAGAGTTCAGGAAAAGAGAAATGGCAAGAGCCGCAGCGGCGTAAATGTCGATTTGCCTTAAAGAATCAGCTTTATTTGATTTAAAAGAAATTTACGCGGCGAATGAAAGTCTGGTAGCAAGAAAACTTTTTTGAACACTTATGTTTTATCCGCTTGCATTATAATATCCAGGCCCACTCTCTTTTCGGGCGAGTGCATTAATTTTTATCAGGTGAATAAAGTGAATTATAAGCAATTTCAAAACAAAATTGAGTCATGGGAGAAAATCTCTTTTACCGCCGTCATATACAGTCAATATGGCGCGGATTTTGAAGTGTATGCCATTGATGAGCATAGCAATACAAAAAGCCGAATTTTCCTCTGCTACGCCGAAAATGAAGCCGAAGCGCAAAAGCTGGTTGAACAGTATTCCCTGTGGCTGGTCAAACTCAATAGCCTCACGCGGAAGCGCCTTAACAGCGAACAGGCGATGAGGGATGTGTTACTGCAGCAGGAGTAGCGCGGCCGACATTTTCGTCACAGTGCCTTAAGAAGAGGGCGCCGTTACAGCGGCTTTGAGCTGGCAACAGGCTGCCGGGCTTGGCAAGCGGTGCGGTAAGGCGCTCTTATAAAACAAAAATTTATTTTTAACTTGCTTATGACCGGCGGACATGCGTTAATAGTCCGTCGGTCTGATTAGCAGACAGCTTCAAGGTTAGTTCATATTGTATTTCTCATCTCAGTTAGTGCCGCTTCAAGCCTTTCTTTTTGAGTCTACCTCAGGTTCTGATTTATTTCTGCAATTCAGCCTCTTTTGCCGTAAGGCTAACTAAAAGGTCATATACTATGTCGAATAAAATTTTCGGAACCGTTAAGTGGTTTAACTCAGAAAAAGGTTTTGGTTTTATCTCTCCGGAGAATGGCAGCAAGGACGTTTTCGTCCATTTTTCTGCTATCCAGGGCACTGATTACCGCTCGCTTGACGAAGGTCAGCGCGTTGAATTTTCTGTTGAACAGGGTCCGAAGGGTCCGTCAGCAGTAAACGTTGTAGGGCTTTAATATTAGCCTTTCAGCCATACGCTTCCGATGCCCGTGCTGCCAGAGCTCACAATATCGTGTCTCTGCGTTTGATCAGTGCAAAACTAATCCCCATGGCGCAAAATGCATTTTTTGCAAAACCGCTATGATTCTTGCAGGCGTGTTCGAACGTTAATATTCTCGCTCCTTGCCGTGCAGGTAAGGGCGGAAAGCCGCGCATCAGCTTATTAAGGCATCCTTCGGGATGCCTTTTTTATTGCCTTACGGGCAGAAAAAGCCATACATTGCGCCTCAGGATAAAAAAGCCCCCAAAAGGGGGCAAGGGGTTGGAGTAACAGCCGCTCAGTAAACGTTGTGGATTTCATTACCGAGCCGCTTAAATATAGCCAATACTGCAGATTACTGTCCGTTTAATGGCCATTGTGATAAATGTAGATACCTAATCATTAGCCTTCTGGTTAAAACGAGTGTTTGAAAAATATTGTTTTTTTCGGCCTGAAAACGATTACTAAGAATGCTCTGTAAATAAAAACGGACAGGCGCGATAACCAGATTCGTATGGACGGGCCATTATTTCCTGTTGAAAAGCGTTTTCAACGAAGCGTGCGGACGCGGCCCATTCTGTCAGGAAAACGGTTCAGGCAAGGAAAGAGAGATGATTATCAGAGGGAAATAAAAAAATACCCCCGCAATGCAGGGGAGAGTCATATGAGATATGAAGCGGACTCGTAGAGCAATATCTCTGGTGGAGGCTTGGGCTCAGAATTCATTTTAAGCATAACATAGTTAATTACTGCCGCCACTCATTCCAAAATAAATAATTACCCGCTTCTCTAATTGTCAGGTCTCTAACTTTTGCAGCTATTTTGTTATTTTTTTCTATTAAAATGACAGAGTTAAAAATAATTTCGGCCAGAAAAAAGAAAGTACGCCCTGACTAATACAGCTTAAAAAGAGGAATCACAGCTGGGGGCAAAAAAAAGCCCGAATCAGCATTGACTGGGCGATTAAAAATTAACAATCAGGGATTGAAGGCGATGCGGCGAATGAGGGAAACGCAGCATCGCGTTGTCACTGGCAGGTAAAGCTAATGACAATCTGAAAAGTAGTCGAGAAGGGCGAAAAAACAAGGCGAAAGAGACATTATTTTTAAGGCGCTCACATGGTCATATAATCGCCATATCAGTTTGAATTAAGACGAGATTTTGTGCAGAACGCGGCCAGACGCTGCAACCTTACAAAAAATAATTCCTTCGGCGTCAGAGGGTTCAACATTTTTGCTACCGGCGCGCCTTGATTAAATCATGAGTTTGATATTACTGTATTTATATACAGTATCGAGCAGAAGGAGTCTTTCTCATGAAGTTATATCGCCCCGCGGAAGTCCGCGACCTGTTGCCGTTGCCGCTTTACATTGAGCGTGTGCCCTGCGGTTTTCCGTCCCCGGCGCAGGATTACATCGAAAAACGGATCGATCTGAATCATTTAATGGTGCAGCATCCCAGCGCGACGTACTTTCTTCGCGTCAGCGGTGATTCCATGATCGAAGCAGGCATAGGCGAAGGAGATATGATTGTCGTTGACTCCTCGCTGAAGGCAAAACATGGCGATATTATCGTGGCTGCCATCGATGGCGAATTTACCATTAAGCAGCTCCGAATCCATCCTTCCCTTTCACTGATGCCTGCCAACAGTAAACACAGCCCCATACCCATTCATACGCCGGAAGGACTGCAGGTGTTTGGCGTAGTAACCTACGTTATTAAATCGACACACTGATATGTTCGCGCTGGTCGACGTGAACAGCTTTTATGCCAGCTGTGAAACCGTCTTTCGCCCCGACCTGAAAGGGGTACCCGTGGTGGTGTTGTCCAACAACGACGGCTGCGTCATTGCCCGCAACGACGAGGCGAAATCGCTCGGCATTAGCATGGGGGTACCCTTTTTCCAGCTGAAAAAGACGCTGCGCCGGCACAGGGTGCAGGTATTCAGCTCAAACTATGCACTTTATGCTGATATGAGCCATCGGGTGATGACGACGCTGGAGGAGATGGCACCAGCGATAGAGAGGTACAGCATAGATGAGGCTTTTCTCAACCTGAGCGGCGTCAGTTTCTGTCAGCCGCTTGAGGCGTTTGGGCAAGCCGTTCGGGAACGCGTGGAAAAAGAGATTCATCTCAAGGTGGGCGTAGGGATTGCGCCCACTAAAACGCTGGCGAAGCTGGCGAACTACGCCGCTAAAAAATATCCCGCGACAAAGGGGGTAGTCGATCTTTCGCGTGCGGAGCGGCAGCGCAAACTCATGGCGCTGGTGCCGGTGGGAGAGGTATGGGGCGTCGGCGCACGCATCGGCAAAAAGCTGCAGCAGCTGGGGATTGAAAACGCGCTGCAGCTGGCCGAAAGCTCAACATGGGTGATACGCAAACATTTCAACGTCGTGCTGGAGCGCACGGTACGCGAGCTGCGCGGCGAGTCCTGCCTTGATATGGAGGATATTACGCCGACAAAACAGCACATTGTTTGCTCGCGCTCGTTTGGCTCGCGCCTCACCGATTACGGCAAGGTGCGGCAGGCGGTTTGTCAGTATGCCGAAAGAGCCGCAGAGAGGCTGCGTCAGGAAAATCAGTACTGCCGTCAGGTGTCGGTATTTTTGAAAACCAGTCCGCACGCTAAAAATGAGGCTGGTTACGGCAATCAGGCGACGGCACAGCTGCTGACGCCATCGAACGATACGCGCGATATCGTACGGCTCGCGACAGAGGCGCTGGATCGCATCTGGCTGGACGGCTATCGCTATATGAAAGCGGGGGTCATGCTGGGCGACTTTTTTAGTCAGGGTGTGGCACAGCTGCAGCTATTTGACCCTTATGGACCGCGAGCCAACAGCGAGGCGCTGATGAAGGTAATGGATCATATTAACGAGGCGGGCAGGGGAACGCTCTGGTTTGCCGGACAGGGTATTGAAAAAAGCTGGGCAATGAAGCGAGAGATGCTGTCGCCAGCCTATACCACCCGTTTTTCGGATCTGCCGATCGCCAGGTGAGCGATCGGCCTGCAAGTTCAGTGTTTTTTCGCGTTTGCCGGAGCGCGCTCGCCATAGCTACGCGGCGGCGGTTCGGTAACGGCGCGCGCCGAGGAAAATTCCTGACGTATCTCCGCCAGCGCCAGCGCCAGCGCCTCTTTCCGGTCGCTGTCTTTCTCCGTCATCGCCATTACTTTCAGACGGTTCGCCAGCGATGCGCCGGAGATCGACGCATCCTGCTCAAGCAGCGCAGCAACGGCTTCGCCAATCACATAATCTGTCAGTTTTTCAATTTTACTTCTGTACATACCCGCATCTCTTATTACAGTGTTTGCCCGTTAACGGGACAGAGTGACTGGAAGCAAGCCGTCTGCGTTGGGTCGCCTGCGGCCTGTGTCCGTCATTAAGGCTCTGCCTGACACGTTCCACTGTGAATCATGCTGCGGGCAGGTGCTGAACGCAATGGGTCAACCTGCAAATTAAAACTAACGCTTGAATAACAATCTGATTAACTTTTGATAATGCTGCTCTTCTTCCGGGCTGGTCGCCTGCTCCAGCCGGGCAAGCAGTTTGGTGCAGAGCGTTTTCCTGTTGAGCTGTTTACCTGCGCGCAGGATCTCCACCACAATCCGTCCTAAGGTCTCCTGCTCGCATGGCAGCACGGCCTTATTAAAGTAGTGGGCGATATCACTGGCTGAAGTTGGTCTGTCTCCGGTCTGGCGCATAACAACCCTTAAATATCCGTATGATTAAAACATCATCAGTTAAGTCAGGCCTAAAGTTATACAATTTGCCCAAAGTTGTACAGGATTACCTGTTACGGCCAGCGTTTATTTTTTGTGCTTTCACACTATATCAACGTTAACAACAGGTTAGATAAAATCGGGCAGTGAGAGGGTCGCTGCCTTTTGGGATTTAGTTTAATTTATTGGCTAACAGACGGATGGCGCGTTCGCAGGCCGCCTCTGTTGCCGGGTCTTCCGCACTGGCGCCAGTACGGTAGAGCGCGCCGATTATTTCCTGTAAGGGAAGCGCTTCGCCTGGCTGCAGGAGCTGCGCCACGACGCGACCGAGTAAAGCATAGACCTCTTCGTTATCAGCGGTTTCATTAGGGTTCACTCTGCCTCCTGAAAGGCGATAACAAAGGGGGTGCGGGTAATTTTTGAATACATTATCTCTTTTACTGTTTAACCAGAAATAACACAGAGCGCTCGGCCAACGGAAAAAGCGCTCGGTGCGGAATGTATTTAGGAAATGCTTATTTCCTAATAGAGCACATGTATTAATCCAGAATGCCAAGCAGCATATTAATCGTTTCTGCGCCGTTAGTCACATCCTGAACTTTACCGACAACGCGCATGCCGAACGCCACGCATAGCAGCAGGCCCGCTGCCGTTTCCGCATCCAGCGCGGCAGAGACAGATCCATCCTCCTGTCCTTCCCGGATAAGCGACAGCAGAAAATTACGGTTGCGCAGCACCGCCTGGCGCACCAGATCCGACAGCTCTTCATCAAGGCTCTGCAGTTCGACGGTGCTGCCCACCACCAGGCAGCCGCGGCGTCCTTCAATTTCACGCGCCGAGTCGAGATAAAACTGCAGCAGCTCAGCGATGCGCGCTCTGCCGCTGGGAAGCGGCTGAAGGCGGGCGCGCAGGTCGGTGCCGCGGAGGCTGATATAGCGCTCAAAGACGCGCAGAAAAAGGGTACGCTTGTCTTTAAACGCTTTGTAGATACTGCCTGCTGTCAGGTTCATGGCTTCGCTGAGGTCGGCCACCGACGAGGCGTGAAACCCCTTTTGCCGGAAGACGATCATGGCGTTATCAAGGGCGGTGTCCATATCGAAAGCCCTGGGTCTGCCGCGTTCCCTGGCGGGCGGGGTGGATGTGCGGGATGTCGTCATCGATAAGCTTAAAGGAGGATTTGTTTGCAAATTACCATAATGGCAAGCAACAGGAAAAATTAAAAGCGCCGCTGCCAGCGAGGTCGGTAAAACAAAAGGGCAGACGAGAGGGAAATAAGCAGGCTAAGTAATCATTTTTATTAACCCTGTTAAAGCAGTGACGTCTCGCCTCGCGGGTTCTCGGAAATTTCAGATACGCAGCGCGAATTTTTACGCTGGCCTGTGTGCTGTCCTAACCTGTGGGCGTCAACATAAAAAAGGACGACTTATGAAATTGCTGTCAATCTTTGGTGCCACTGCACTTGTGGCTTACGCTTTCTCCGCGACGGCGGCTGAGCCAGCCACGATGAAAAATCCCATCAGCGTTCACGTGCTGAATTTACAAACAGGCATCCCTACCGCCGGCGTGTCGGTTGAACTTGATCAAAACCTCAACGGCAAGTGGATAACGCTCGCTACCGGCGTCACCGACGCCAGCGGCAGAATTAGCGCGCTTTATCCTGCGGGCAAGCAGGCGGAACAGGGCACCTATAAAGTTGTGTTTAAAACCGGCGATTACTACGCCAGCGTGAAGCAAAAGACCTTCTTCCCGGAGATCCCGGTGATTTTCACCCTCGACAACACCAGCCAGCACTACCATATACCGCTGCTGCTCAGCCCTTACGGCTACTCAACCTATCGCGGCAACTAAGCGAGAGAGCATAAAAAATCGGGCCTGAAGCGGGAAGCCGCCTCAGGCCATTTTTTTTATAGCGCGGCGCACGAGGCGAGCGACAGCAACCTGAATGGCAAGCGTAAAGCGGCGAAATTAAGCAAAAACTAATCTTTATTACGTAAGCTGCACTCACTGATAACGCCAGCCGTAACGGTCAGGATGGTGCCCAGGGGAAAAGGAATGCCCGGTGCCGCAGCGCATTTTATAAGGCAAACCGGACGTTGATTGTTTTGACGGGAGCCTACCTCTTGCTGCGATTGCTTTTTTTATTAATGGGCGGACCGATGCTGCGCGCCAGCTGGTCAGGGCTGCTGGTGGCCGGCATGCTCTGCCTCGGCGCCAGCGCGGGCATTGTGCTGGAGAGCCTTTATCACGGCACGCTGTCGGTTCCGCTCTGCCTGCTGGGCGTTTTTTTAACGTCTGAAGGATTAATTCAGGCCTGGCGCGCGCGGACAGGTTTCGACACCGGCTGGGCGGCAAAGAGCAAAGCGCTGACGCTGTTACTGCTCGGCACGGCTTTGCTGGCCGCGCCGCATGAAAAGGGCAGCTGCGTCGCCTGGCTGTTTGCGCTGGCTTTTTTCCTGGACGGCGGTTTCCGCATTATCTCCTGTTCGCTGATGCGCTGTCGGCGCTGGCACAGCAAGCTGGCGATCGGCGGCGGCGAATGGCTGTTCAGCCTGATGATTGTGACGAACTGGCCGCTTCCGCATCGCGTGCTGATCCCGATAGGGTTTGCCGTGGTGCTGCTGGGCTGGGCCCTCTCCTTGCTGCAGATGGTCTGGCAAATTCGCGCCTTGCCGCCAGAAACCAGCGTCGCGGCGCTGCCGCTGTTTACCCGGAAAGGGGTGCGTAAACCGCACGGATTCGATTATCGCCACGTAGCCTGCCATGACGCGCCTGCCAGTGAGCCGCTGACTATCTATATCTGGACGCCGCTGGGGTCGGGCAGCGTTGCTGGACGTCGCCCCTGGTTTGACCGCTGGGTCGCCGCCATCGATCATCGCGGCAAAGTCTCAACCGGGCATACTTCGCTGGCGATGGGCGATAAACTCTACGTCAGCCTTTATCCGGTTGAGGATATGACCGGCAGTCTGGGCGGCGTATGGCAGATGCTGCACGCGCGGGAAGAGAATGACGTGGCTGGCTTTCACCAGCCCTCGCTTGAGCGGGAAATAAAGGACTGGTGCCTTCCCGATAAACGCCTTTCGCTACTGCATTACAACCAGCAGGCGCTGATAAACTACTGGGCGAGTCACGGCCAGGATTGTCGCTACAACCTGACGTCGCGCAACTGCTCGACCAGCGTCATGCAGGCGCTGGACGTCGCGACCGAAGGCATGCTGGGACTCCGGGGCTTACGCGGTTACGCCGTATTGCTCGATCCCGATTTCTGGCTGCTGAGCCTGATACGCAGCCGGGCGGAAGGCATGACCTGGACGCCGGGTCTGGTAATGGATTATGTTCAGGTGCTGCGCCGCGTGCTGGCACCACAGCCAGCCGGCTATGGCAGCAGATATTTATTCTCCAGACAAAAGCAGAGAAATAATAACGCCTGCCCGACAGAGCGTGGTTAATTATTCATCGGGGTAGTACTAAGTTGAGTCGGGGCGAAGGCAAGGGCGGAAATAAAAAAGCGCCTGGGGAAAGGCGCTTTTAAATAAAGCGGCGAGAAAGGTTTTCCCGGCGCTCTCTAATATTAACTGGCACTTTTATCTGCTGCAGAACGACGGCTGAGTTTGCCGCCGACTCGACCCGCCTCGACTGCGCGTTCACGATTATATTTAAAGTTGCCGCTACTCATCTGGCCGCCTTTTTTACCTGCTTCCCGCGCTCTGTCGGGATTTTCAGCAAAATTACCTGCTCCACCACGTCGCTGAGTCATATCAATTCCTCTCTGTTTAAAATAATAAATAAAAAGAGTTTCAATGCGCTTTAACTATGGAAGAGAATGCCGATTTTGCAATGTAATATCTGAGATGAATATTTGGCTTTTCCTGTGCTTAAAATAAGGCTGCGTCAGCAAGCGAAGCCTAATTCCTTACCGCTTAAAGAAAATTTAATTAAATTTGTACACCTTTTCTAACGGCTGTACAATTTAGCTTATAGTGCTAATTTGTGATGCGTATCACATTTAAAATCGCTTTTTCTCATTATGAAATGCCCTAAAAACGCAGCGCCCTGATCCTGAAGGCGCTGCGTGCGATTAGAGGGGGTCAGGGACGGCGGAACAGGGCGATACTGCGGCCCTCCAGCTCGAAATCCTTCTCTTTGGTAATCACCAGTCCATGTTTATCGCTGTCGGAGGTGGTCAGCTCCAGTACCCAGCCGCCTTCGCCAAACTGCGGAATGCGGAAAGGCACTGTGCCTTCAAACGGGTTGATCAGCATCAGCACATCGTGCCAGATGCCTTCTTCAGCTTGCAGATCCGGTCGGCCGATATAGACACCCAGCGTTGAGCCTTCCTCCCACTGCTCTTCCTGCTGAAAACCGCCGCCCGCGTTGAACCATTTGATCTCCATGCCGTCACGCCAGTTTTCACGACGCAGCAGCGGCTGCTCGGCGCGCAGGCGGATAACGTGACGCGTAAATTCGCGCAGCGCCTCCGCACTGGCCGGCAGGTTATCCCAGTGCACCCAGGAGATCTCGCTGTCCTGACAGTAGCCATTGTTGTTGCCCAGCTGGCTGCGTCCGAACTCGTCGCCTGCCAGCAGCATCGGCGTACCGTGAGAGAAGAAGAGCGTGGCGAGGAAGTTGCGCTTCTGACGCTCGCGCACCGCATTAATGCCTTCATCCTCGGTCGGGCCTTCCGCGCCGTAGTTATATGAGCGGTTATCGTTATGGCCGTCGTTGTTGTCCTCGCCGTTCTCCTCGTTGTGCTTCTCGTTGTAGGAAACCAGGTCGTTCAGCGTAAAGCCATCATGGGCAGTGATAAAATTGACGCTTGCCCAGGGACGACGGCCGCGCTGATCGTAGAGATCGCCGGAACCGAGCAGGCGAGCGGCAAAATCGGTAGAGACGTTATCGCCTTTCCAGTATTCGCGCACCGTATCGCGGTATTTATCGTTCCACTCCGCCCAGCCCGGCGGGAAGCCGCCAACCTGATAGCCGCCAGGGCCGATATCCCAGGGTTCGCCAATCAGCTTCAGTTTCGACAGCACCGGATCCTGCATCATGGCGTCGAAAAAGCCGCCGCGCTGGTCGAAGCCTTCCGGCTCGCGGCCCAAAATGGTGCCGAGGTCAAAGCGGAAACCGTCGATATGCATCGATTCCGCCCAGTAGCGCAGCGAGTCCATTACCATCTGCAGCACGCGTGGATGCGAGGTATTCACCGTATTGCCGGTGCCGGTATCGTTGATGTAGTAGCGGTGCTGGTCGGGCAGGGTGCGGTAGTAAGAGAAGTTATCAATGCCCTTAAACGAGAGCGTTGGGCCAAGCTCGTTGCCTTCCGCCGTGTGGTTGTACACGACGTCGAGGATCACCTCGATACCGGCATCGTGGAAGGCGCGCACCATATCGCGGAAGCCCTGAATGCCGCGCGGCCCGTAGTAGCGCGGCGCAGGCGCGAAAAAGCCGATGGAGTTGTAGCCCCAGAAGTTTTTCAGCCCTTTATCCAGCAGGTGCTGATCGTCCGGGAACCAGTGCACCGGCAGCAGCTCGACCGAGGTGATGCCCAGGCTTTTGATATAGTCGACCGTGGCTTTATGTCCCATCCCTTCGTAGGTGCCGCGCAGCGCTTCCGGCAGCGCCGAATTAAGCTGGGTGAAACCTTTAACGTGCGTCTCATAAATCACCGTATTCGGCCAGGCGATATTCGGACGGTTGCTGTCCTGCCAGTCAAACTCGTTGGGATCGATCACCCGGCACTTCGGCATAAAGGGCGCGCTGTCACGCGTGTCGAACGTCAGGTCCTTATCCTCATGCAGCAGATCGTAGGCGAAGTGCGCCTCGTTCCAGTCGATATTGCCCGCCAGTTCACGCGCGTAAGGATCGATCAGCAGCTTGTTGGGGTTAAAGCGGTGCCCGTTTTCCGGATCGTAAGGGCCGTAGACGCGATAGCCGTAAAGCGCGCCGGGCTTCAGACCCGGCACATAGCCGTGCCACACCTCATGGGTAAACTCCGGCAGTTCAAGACGGGCGATCTCATGCTGCCCGCTCTCATCAAACAGACAAAGCTCGACGCGCTCGGCGTGAGCGGAAAAGATGGCAAAATTAACGCCTTCGCCGTCATAGTTAGCGCCTAACTGCTGGCCCGAACCCGACGTAATAGCAAAATGTGTACCCTCAGACATTTAACCCTCTCCATTCAGTAAGACGCTATCCACAAAAACCGCGATAAATGACATAGTTCTCTCCCGCCTGTCAGACGCTGATCAGCACCAGCGGCGCGCCGCTGTTGAGTGCGACAAGGCTTAGCCGATCGGTCAGGTCACTCACTTCTCCTGTAAAAATATTGCGGTAACGACGCTGCGCCAGCGGCTCCTTCAGGGTAATAAAGGTCGCCTCGCTGTAGCGCGGACGAGCGAAAGCGAGGCGCGGCACCACCACAATCAGCGCGCTCTGCGCATCCGCGCGGGCGAAGGCGACCGCATGCGAGGCCTCAGTGCCGTTGACCACCAGCGGCACATAGTCGCCATGGCGGAACAGGGCGTGCTGCTGCTGGCGCAGCGGCAGCAGCGTGGCGATAACCTGCTGCTTAAGCTGGCCGCTTCGCCAGCCTTCCGGCGCGGAGAAATCGCCGGTTTCGCCCAGCATCTGCTGCAACACGTCGAAATCGGGCTCAAGACGGTTGTCGGGATCGACCAGGCTGAAGTTCAGCGCTTCGCTGCCCTGGTAGATATCGGGCACGCCGGGCGCGGTAAGTTTAATCACCGTCTGGCTGAGCGAATTGATCAGGCCCGCGGCGATAAAAGGCAGCAGCGTCTGACTGAAGTCCGCTAAAAAGCGGGTGTTCGCGGGCGAAAGCAGGCGGCGCGCATAGTCGAGCACCGCCGTTTCGTAGGCTTCATTGCTGTCGGCCCAGTTCGTGCGCAGCTTCGCCTCGCGCAGCGCTTTCTCGACAAAACCGATAAAGCGCGGTTCGATAGCCGCGAGCTGAGCGGCATCGGGCGTGCCGGATGCGGGCCAGACGCCCGCCAGCGCCTGATAAAGCATCCACTCTACCGCCGGTTCCGGCGCGGGGCCGCCGTCGAGCGCGATCACCGCGTCACGGTTCATCTGCCGCCAGCGGGCAACATGCTCCGCCCAGCGCTGCGGCGCCTCCGACAGGGTGTAAAGGCGGGCGCGCGCATCTTCGCCGCGCTTGGTGTCGTGCGTCGAGGTGCCGGTCAGGCCATCCGGCTGGCGTTCGCGGCGGATCTGCATTTCGTCGTGAAAGCGCGCCAGTGAAAAGGGGCGCGGCAGCGGCTCTGCGCCGACCTCATTCAGCGCCAGCGCCATGTGCTGGCGGAAAAAGAGCGTATCCTCGACCGATTTCGCCATCAGCGGGCCGGTCAGCTGCTGGAAGCGAGTGCGGAAGGTCGCGGCGTCGTGGGCGAGAGAAGCGTCAAGCTCGCCGTTCATAATGCGCAGCAGAAAGTCGAGCGCCGCGGGCTGGAGGCGGGGCGCTTCGCGGCGTACCGTTTCAGCCACGCGCTGCAGCAGCGCTGCGCCTTCGGGCGGCATACCTGCTGGCGTGCCGTAGCTGCGATAGACCGGAAAGGCGACCAGCAGTTCGCGCAGCGCGGCGCGCAGATCGCTCTCCGCCAGCGTCACCTCTGACGCACTGGCCATCGCGCCTGCCAGCTTCAGCAGGGTGGTGAATTCACCTGCGAAATTCTTGTCAGCCATCAGCTGTTTGGCGGCGCGCAGTTCGGCGCGCATATCCACCGGCTCGCCGACCGTCTGGTCGTAGGCCTGGCGCAGCGCGGCAATCTGACGGCCATCCACCAGCGCATCGGAGAGCGAAGCGATAAATTCATAGCCGGTGGTGCCGGAAACTGGCCAGTCGGCCGGAAGCTGCTCGCCTTCGCCGAGAATTTTCTCCACCGTGATGTAGCACTCCGGCCCGGCATGCTGACGCAGCTGCTCCAGATAACCTTTCGGATCGGCCAGACCGTCGACGTGATCCACGCGCAGCCCGCTGACCGCGCCCGAATGCACCAGTTCCAGGATCAGCCTGTGGCTGTCGTTAAAGACGATCGGATCTTCGACCCGCACGCCTGCCAGCCCGGTAATTTCAAAAAAGCGGCGGTAGGAGAGGTCGCTCGGCGCGTCGCGCCACGACATCAGCCGGTAGGGCTGGCGATCGTGCAGCGCCGCAATCTGCGCCTTATCGGTCAGCGCCAGCACTTCGGCTTCCTGTCCCTGCCAGCTCTCTGGCGACAGCGGATAAAAGCTTTCGTAATAGGCGAGCGCCGGTTTGCCGCTGGTTGGATCGGCCTTTATCGCGATTTCGCCCTTTTCCAGCGCCGCCTCGAAGGTATCGCCGAGGAAGGGCAGCGTCAGGCGTCGCGTCCAGTCGATATCGAAGTAGCGCGCGTAGCGGCTCTGCTCGCCGTGTTCTATCACGTCGCGCCACCAGGCGTTCTCCAGCGAGGCGGCCATATGGTTCGGCACGATATCGATAATCAGCTCCAGTCCCGCCTGCTTCAGCGTCCCGACCAGCCGGTCAAAACCGGCGCGGCCGCCGATAGCCGGATCGATCTCATTGGCGTCGGTCACGTCGTAGCCGTGAGTAGAGCCGCTGGTGGCGGTAAAGATCGGCGAAGCGTAGAGATGGGTGATACCGAGCCGTTTAATATAGGGCACCAGCGCCGCCGCGCGGTCGAAGGTCATGCCGTTGCGAAACTGAATACGGTAGGTTGAGGCTGGAATACTCATTTGGCGTCTCCTTTAGCCAGGCGCACGACGATCGCGTTTTGCGGCAGATCGCGGCTGTTCTCCGGCCAGGCGAAAATCGTCTCTCCTGGCTGGTCAGGCAGCGGCTGCGGCGTCTCGCTGATATTCAGCGCCAGCGACAGCGTGCCGGCGGGGAAGCGCCAGCTGACCTGGATAAAGCCCTCCGCGCTGCGCTCCACGCGGCCAGCATGACCGCCCGCCGAGGCGAGCAGCGGCACGATATGCTGCTGACGCAGCGCCAGCAGACGACGCGACAGCGTCAGCCAGGCTTTCCCCTCTGCGCTCTGCAGCTTGCTCCAGTCGAGCTTCGAACGGGTAAAGGTCTCTTCAGCGTTGGGATCCGGCACGCTTTCGCCTTCATGCCCGGCGTGACCGGCAAACTCCTTCGCGCGTCCCTCGCGCACCGCTTTAGCCAGATCGCCGTGGAAATCGGTAAAGAAGAGGAAAGGGTGAGTTTCGCCATACTCTTCGCCCATAAACAGCAGCGGAATATGCGGCGAGAGCAGCAGCGTGGCGAGCAGCACCTTATTGCGCTCCGCGCCGATAAGGGTGATCAGCCTTTCGCCCAGCGCGCGGTTGCCCACCTGATCGTGGTTCTGGATAAAATCGACAAAAGCCGCAGGCGGCTGGCCGCGGCTGTCGACGCCGCGCGCCTCGCCGCTGTGGGGCGAGACTTCGCCCTGATAAGCAAAGCCTTCCGCCAGCACGCGGGCGACATATTTTTCCGGGTGCGGCGTGAAATCCTGGTAATAGGCGTGGGTTTCGCCGGTGGCGAACACGTGAACGGCGTTGTGGAAATCATCGTTCCACTCGCCGCTAAAGAGCGGCGCATTGCCCTGTGCGTCGCGCGGATGCAGGAAAACCACGTTGCGGCTGTCTTCCGTCGTGAGATGGATCGGCCGGTCGGGGATCTCCGCGCGGATGCGTTCGGCGATCTCGATCAGCGCATGTTTCTCCGACGTGTCTTCGATCTGATCGATAGCGTCGAAGCGCAGCCCGTCGAGGCGATACTCCTGCAGCCAGTAGAGCGGGGCTTCGACGATATAGCGGCGCGCAGCGTCGACGTCATAGGCGATGCCTGCGCCCCAGGGGGTGGCGCGCTCTTTATGGAAAAAGTCCGGCGCCAGCAGCGGCAGATAGTTGCCCTCCGGGCCGAAGTGGTTCAGCACGATATCCAGCACCACCGAGAGCCCATGGCCGTGCGCGGCGTCGATAAAGGCTTTGAAGTCATCAGGCGTGCCGTAAGCGGCATGCGGCGCATAGAGCAGCACGCCGTCGTAGCCCCAGCCGCGGTTGCCGCCGAACTGCGAAACCGGCAGAACCTCAATCATAGTAATGCCGAGCTCCGCCAGGTAAGGCAGCTTTTCAATCGCCGCCTGGAAGGTGCCTGCCGGGGTAAAGGTGCCGATATGCAGTTCATAAACCACGCTCTCTTCCCATGCGCGGCCTTTCCAGTCCTGGTGCTGCCAGACATAGTGCGCGGGATCGACCACCAGCGACGGGCCGTTGACCTCATCTTTCTGCGCGCGCGAGGCGGGGTCCGGCACAACCGTGCCGTCGGCCAGCACAAAATTATATTCGCTGCCGGGCGCGACGCCGGTTGACAGCAGTTCGAACCAGCCATCCTCAGCGGGACTCATCTGTGTATCCTGACCGGCAAGCCGCAGGCTGACGCTCTGCTGACCGGGCGCCCAGAGACGAAAGCGAACGGCATCGTTGGCGACATATTCAGCGCCCCAGCTTTTGGTAAATGATGCTGACTCCATTCAATAACCTCGTCTGAATCAAATGTGATCGTTAAACCACACCGCGCGGCTCAGGTCCGGCGATGCAGATTGCAAAGGTAAGACGGAAACGTATACGAAACGTCGTTGGCGGAGAGGGCTTATCTGCCGCGCCGCGATGCGGGGGTGCCGCAACTGGCTCTCTGCTACGCCATACGACAATCAATCATAGTCCACGCTGGAAGAGTTGCCGACGCGGCGCACGCGGCGCGGCGGCGCGCCTGGCGCTGAATGGCGGGGAAATCAGGTGACGACCATCACAAATCGGAAAGTGCATCTATACTTGTCACTCTTGCCTGTGTTGGTGAAATTATGAGCTAATTCAGGGTGTTGATACTTATGGGGTGACTGTGGAGCAGAATAAAACTGAATCAAACGACAGTGGAGCGCCTTCGGCTGATACCGTTCGCCAGCGGCTCTTTTTCGTTGTGCTGGTAGCGACCATGGGCGCGCTCGCCTTTGGCTACGACACCGGTATTATTTCCGGCGCACTGCCCTATATGACGCTGCCGCCTGCGCAGGGCGGACTGGATTTAACGCCCTTCACCGAGGGGCTGGTGACTTCGTCGCTGATCTTCGGCGCTGCGGTCGGCGCCTTTCTCAGCGGCTATGTCTCGGATCGCTTCGGCCGCCGCATAACCCTGCGCAGCCTGGCACTGCTCTTCGTCGCAGGCGCGATCGGCACCGCCGTCGCGCCTGACGTCGAGGTGATGGTTGCCATGCGTCTGCTGCTGGGTATCGCGGTGGGTGGCGGCTCGTCCACCGTACCGGTCTTTATTGCCGAAATCGCCGGGCCGCGCCACCGCGCGCCGCTGGTGAGCCGCAACGAGTTGATGATCGTTTCTGGTCAGCTGCTTGCCTATGTGGTCAGCGCCCTGATGAGCTACCTGTTGCACGACCCGAAAATGTGGCGCTATATGCTGGCGCTGGCGATGATCCCCGGCGCGCTGCTGTTTATCGGCACGTTCTTCGTACCGGCGTCGCCGCACTGGCTGGTGGCGGAAGGGCGTATTAAAGAGGCGATGCGCGTGATGAAAAAGCTGCGCGAGACGCCGCGCGAGGTGCGCAAAGAGATGGCGGCGATGCGCAAGCAGGCGCGGGAAGCGGAGCGCGGCCCGTCGGCCGGGGCGCTGCTGCGTGAGAAATGGGTGGTCCGGCTGCTGCTGCTGGGGGCTGGCATGGGTATCGTTATCCAGTTCACCGGCGTCAACGCCTTTATGTACTACACGCCGATTATTCTGAAAACCACCGGTATGGGCACCAGCGCCTCTATTGCCGCCACTATCGGCAACGGTGTGGTCTCTGTGCTGGCGGTAATGGCGGGTATTCGCGCGGTGGGGCGCTTTGGCCGCCGTCCGATGCTGATTACCGGGCTTTGCGTGGTTATTGTCGCGCAGCTGGCGCTGGGGGCAGTGCTGGTCTTTATGCCGCAGAATATGACGCAGAGCCTGCTGGCGCTCGGCTGCATTATGCTGTTCCTCTTCTTTATGCAGATGTGCATTTCGCCGGTCTACTGGCTGCTGATGTCGGAGCTGTTCCCGATGAAGGTGCGCGGCGTGCTGACCGGCACCGCCGTCTCTTTCCAGTGGATTTGTAACGCGGCGGTCGCTTTCGCCTTTCCGCCGCTGCTGGCTCTGGCAGGCAACAACACCTTCTTTATCTTTGCGGTAATTAACGTGGCGTCGCTGGCGTTTGTCGCTTTCATGCTGCCGGAAACGCGCGGCAAATCGCTGGAGCAGATCGAAACGCTGATGCGCGAGCGCTTCGGCGAAGCGGATAAAGTGGCTGCGAGCGACGCGGCGTAAGCCCAGGCTGCGGATTATCACGCTGATAATCCGCAGCTATTGCACTAAATACTATAACCGTCTGGTGGTCGGCGTGGCGTCCGGGAATAATCGCAGCATGACTACTTATCGAATCAAAGTGGGATTTCATAATCCCTCCGCGCTGACCTTCCGGGAGCTGGATATGATTCTGGCTGAAGCGTCATTCCGCGCCGCGCAGTCACAGCGCGCTGGCGTACGTTATTTCACTGAGTATGAATATGAGTCGGAAGGGGATCTCTGTTCTGTGTGCGCGCTGGCCTATAGCCACGCCTGTAAAGTGAAGAAATGTCCGCTGGTGCTGGTGGAGATGCAAAAGGCCGAGGCGGGCGTCTGAGCCGCGCCTCAGCAGGTTACAGCATTTCGTCGGCCTGGATCGGCTGCGGATGCCAGCGGTTAACCGCCTCTTTGACTTCATCTTCGCTGGGATGGCCTTCCGTCGCCACGTTATAGCGTTTGCCGTCTACCGCAATCACCGTGACGGGCAGCACGTATTGCTGGAGCTCTTCACGCTCCGGCGAGGTGCTGCTCTCCGTCTCTTCCGGCGCTTTAATCTCTACCTCTACTTCCACCTGGCCGGCTTCAAAGCTTTTCACTTCGCCGTGATAGCCCGCGCCAAAAATCAGATAATCCTGGTTCATAGTCTCTCCTGTGCGTAAGCGGCATCGCACCGCGCGATGCCGTCTGTGGCGCGTTATGCCTGTTTCGGCTGCCCGTTAGAGGCGGTGAGGCCGCCGTCGACCGGCAGATTGACGCCCGTGATATAGCGCGCCTCGTCGCTGGCGATAAACAGCACCGCGCTGGCGATATCTTCCGGCTCGCCGGCGCGACGCAGCGCGATGCGGTCGTAGAAGCGCTCCAGCAGCGCCTCATCATTTTTCATATCTTCAGTGAGATCGGTAAAGGTAAAGCCAGGACAGATGGCGTTGACGCGCACGCCGTCGGTACCGTAATCCATCGCCAGCGAGCGGGTAAAGTTCGTCACCGCGCCTTTAGCCGCATTATAGACGCTCATGCCCCAGTCGCCGCCGAGACCGGAAACCGAGGAGATATTCACGACGTTGCCCTTAGTTTTAAGCAGGTCGGGCATAAAGTGGTGAATGCAGTAGTAAACGCCGTCCAGATCGACCTTCATCAGCTTATGCCAGTCGTCCGGCTGCACCTCATGAATGCGCCCCTGCACCACGCTGCCTGCGTTGTTGACCAGCACGTCGACGCGCCCGTACTTCTCTGCCACGCGATCGCGCAGCGCCTTAACCTGATCAACCTCGGCGACGTCACACGGCGCTACCAGATGATCGCCCGCCGTCAGCATCGCCAGCGTCTTCTCCAGCTTTTCCCGGGTTCTGCCGACCAGCACCACAGCGGCGCCTTCACGGGAAAACTGTTTCGCCGTAGCCTGACCAATACCCGATCCTGCTCCGGTGATAACGACGACTTTTCCTGTAAATCTCGACATGTTCTCTCCTTACGGTGGGGTGATTAACATTACCTTTAAGCCTGGCAGCCAGACGGGATCGTTCAAGCCAGACGGCAATATCCCTGCAATAAGTCTGTACTTTATCAATGACAGCTGGCCTACACTGTCAGGCGATAACCGAGGAGCTACCATGCCATCACAGACGCTTTCCGCTGACTGCTGCATCGTCGGCGGCGGCCCGGCGGGCCTGATGACCGGATACCTGCTGGCGCGCGCGGGCCTGCAGGTGGTCGTGCTGGAAAAACACGCCGATTTCCTGCGCGACTTTCGCGGCGACACCATTCATCCCTCCACGCTGGAGGTGATGCACCACCTTGGTCTGCTGGATAAGCTGCTGGCGCTGCCGCATCAGCGCGCCGAAAAGCTGCAGGCGGAGATGGGCGGCGAAGAGGTGACGATGGCGGACTTTTCGCGTCTGCCGTTGCGCTGCCGCTTTATCGCCTTTATGCCGCAGTGGGATTTCCTTAACTTCCTTGCCGGCGAAAGCGCGGCTTTCCCCGGCTTCAGGCTGTTGCACTCAACGGCGCTCAGCGATCTGATTGTAGAGCAGGGCCGGGTGTGCGGCGTGACGGCGTTGCACGACGGGCAGCCGCTTACCATCCGCGCGCAGCTGGTGATTGGCGCGGACGGGCGGCATTCGGCGGTCAGAGAGAAAGCGGGGCTGGCGAGCCGGTCATTCGGCACGCCGCGCGACGTTATCTGGTTCCGGCTGGATAAGCAGCCGGAAGATCCGACGCTGGGCAGCGGGCACACCGGGCCGCGCAATAACTTTATCGTTATCGATCGCGGCGATTACTGGCAGTGCGGCTTTACCATCCAGAAAGGGGAATTTGAGGCGCTGCAGCGCGACGGGCTGGCGGCGCTGAAGCAGCGCATCGCCGCAGTGGCGCCCTTCAGCGCCGCGCGTCTGGAAGCGATTGACGACTGGTCACAGATCCGACTGCTGTCGATTCGCATTGACCGGCTGGAGAGATGGATGAAGCCCGGCCTGCTCTGCATCGGCGATGCGGCGCACGCCATGTCGCCCATCGGCGGGGTAGGCGTTAATCTGGCGATTCAGGATGCGGTCGCGGCCGCCAACTATCTTACGCAGCCGCTACAGCGCGGCAGGGTAAGGCTGCGCGATCTGGCGCGGGTGCAGAAGCGACGCCAGTTTCCCACCGTCGCCACCCAGTTTCTGCAAATTAAAATGAGCCGTAACCGGCCGGGTGCAGGCGCTAAAAACCCGATGCCGGGCATCCTGCGGAAATGGCCGTTCCTGCGCTTTGTCTTTGGTCGTCTGCTTGGCATGGGGTTCCGCATGGAAAAACCGCGCCGCTTTATCGCGCGCTGAAGCCGAACGCGCGTCGAAACCCTATACTTGACCCCATTGAGCGGCCCGTCACTAAGGATACGCCTGTGGAAAATCCTCAACTGCTTGCGCAGCGTCAGCGACGCGCGTTGATTGCTGGTTCGGTCGGCAACTTTATTGAATGGTATGAGTTCGCCGTGTATGGCTTTCTCGCCACGCTGATCGCGCAGAACTTTTTTCAGCTGCAGGGGGCCTCGGCGCTCAGCAGTCTGATCCTGACTTACGCCTCGTTCGCCATCGCCTTCTTTTTTCGTCCGCTCGGCGCCGTTATCTTTGGCCGCATCGGCGACCGTATCGGCCGCAAACCGACGCTGATCGCGGTGCTGCTGTTGATGACGCTGGCGACCACGCTGACTGGCCTGGTGCCAACCAGCGCGGCGCTGGGCATCGCCGCGCCGCTGATCCTGACCGGGCTGCGTATCCTGCAGGGGCTGTTTGCGGGCGGCGAGTATGGCGGCGCGGTGTCGCTGATGACCGAGTTCGCACCGCCGGGCAAACGCGGGCTTTACGGCGCATGGCAATCCTTTACCGTCGCGCTGGGGCTGCTGGCGGGCGCGGGCGTAGTGGCGCTGCTTTCCGGGCTGCTGAGCAGCGATGCGATGCTGGCGTGGGGCTGGCGGGTACCTTTTCTGCTGGCGCTGCCGCTCGGGCTGATTGCGCTGTGGCTACGGCTGAGCATGGAGGAGACGCCGAGCTTTATTCGGCAGCATCAGCAGCCGCGGCCGCAGGCGAGCGCTATGCAGACGCTGAAAATCATTTTGCTGGCGATAGCGCGCGTGATGCTCTGGTCAGCGGCGGGCTATACCTGGCTGGTGATTATGCCCAGCTATCTGCAGTCTGCGCTGCATACCGGCTTTAACCAGGCGCTGCTGAGCGCGGTCATATCGAACCTGGGCTTTGCGGCAACCATTCTGCCAGCCGGATGGCTCAGCGATAAAATCGGGCGGCGGCGCGTAATGGTAGCGGCCAGTGTGTTACTGCTGCTGCTCGCCTTTCCGCTGTTAAAGCTGCTGCAGGACGAGACAACTTCGACAGCGCTCAGCGCGCTGGTGGTATTTATCGCTGGCGGCATCGTCGGGATGCTGGCGGGACCGGGCCCGGCGATGCTGGCGGAGATGTTTCCCACACAGGTGCGCTACACCGGACTTGGGCTGGCCTACTCGCTGTCGAACGCGATCTTTTCAGGCTGCGCGGGTCTGATTATTACCGGGCTGATGAAGCAGACCGGCAATCTGGATATTCCGGCATGGTATGTGATGGCGACGGCGCTGGTCAGCATTCCGGCGCTGATGACGCTGAATAAAACCGACCATCAGCAACGGCTGTAGGCTGCGCCTACATCAGCACAATGCCAAAGCGTTTTAGCAGCAGCGCCCACAGGGCGAAGAGCGCCACGGTGATGACGCAGGAGATGCCCAGCGTAGGCCAGAAGCCGGTGCGCTGGTAGAGAAACGGAAACAGAATAAACATCGGCAGCGTCGGCACGACATACCAGAAGGTGTACCAGGCGTGGGCGGCAATCTTCTCCTGCGCCTGTCCCTCCAGCTTCATCCAGATCAGCACCAGTACGGTGACCAGCGGCAGGGCGGCCAGCAAACCGCCCAGACGGTCGCTGCGCTTCGCCGTTTCTGATATCAGCACCACCATAAAAGCGGTTATCGCATATTTTGAGATAAGCCAGAGCATTGTTTTTCCTGTTAGTGATTATTGAACCGGCAGGCAGGCGCCGTATCGGATTGTCTACTTCAGATAAGAGCGAATAACCGCCACGATCTCTTCCAGATCTTCGTTTCGCTCCTGCGGGGTGGCCGCTTCATTCATCAGGTGTTCGCGGATATGGCCTTCCAGCAGTTCGCTCATCAGGCCATTAATGGCACCGCGCACCGCCGCGACCTGCTGCAACACCTTCAGGCACTCTTCACCTGACTCCAGAGCGGTCTCCAGCGAGGCGGCCTGGCCTTTAATGCGGCGGACGCGGGTCAGCAGACTCTTCTTGTTTTTTAAGGTATGCGCCATTGGGATCTCCTGAAAGCTGCTATCTATACTGGGGTATAGTATATGGAGGGTGATAATAGGGCCTGCGCGAGCGGCTGGCAACTGGAAACGCTGCTAAAAGTAAGGGTGAGAAACGATGATGGCTGTTATGACGTTGCGCGTAGGGGCAGGGAAGAGGCGAGTCGCGACAAGAGAGCTACGCTGGCCTGGCGGGAAGGGACAGACGCCCCTTCCCAACCTCCTCACGTTATGTGAGGAGGCGCGCGGGGTTATTTACGACCCAGCAGGAAGCCGATAAAGACGCCGACGCCAGCAGCCACCGCCAGACCGGCAAGCGGATTGGACTGAACCTGGTCTTTAATGCAGTCAGCCGCGTCGCGCGCAGCATAGGTCGCCTGGTTGGAATAACGGCGCGCTGCGCCGCGAACGCGATGACGCGGAGAATCGGTGGCTTCGCCCCATTGCTGCTCAGCGGCACCGGCAACTTCTTTTACGGTATCTTCGATTTTTCCTGACATAGTTCGTCTCCTTTGGGTTGGCATTCACTAAAAGCGTAGCAAAGCCCGGCGGTTATGCTGGAAGCTTACGCTTTTGTTACGCTTTTCATCTCAGGATTGCGGCTGACCGACCGGGCCGCTGCCGCCCGGTGCGCCCGGTGGTTGCTGCCCGCTGGGCGCATGTGGCGGCGCTGGCGCGTCATGCGGACGCGGCGCGCAGGCTGTAACGGCGACTGCGCCGATCCCCAGCAAAAAAATCATTACCAGCTGTTTCATACGTTCTCTCCCGGCTAAAAAAACAGGTGCTGAAAGCGTAGCGGGCGAACAGGCAGAGGGCAAACGAGGCGCCGTAAATGCACAGCGCGCTGGCAAAGCAGGGGGAAACGGAAGCGTACTGCGGCGAGGTCGCTTTAACAGGCGGTGTTTTTGCAACCGCTCAACCTGAGGCTGGCGTAACGGGGGCCAGCGCAATGGCTATTTTTTACGTAAAAGAAATGCTGCGATTGCCGTCATAACGCCGATAAAGGGCATAGTTCCGGCACCCGCGAGAAAGTTATGCTGATCAATTCGGTTTTCTCTGCGTATATCCATAAAACGAGTAAGCGCATGGTTTTCATTCGTTGCGCAGATCTCTTCACGTTGTTTTTCATAGCCCTGTTTAAGCAACAGAGCGGCGCCTGAAGCATCTGCACTCATCAGCGCAACAACTTTTTTGCCTTTTTTATAGAAATAGTACTCAGGCATCTGATCCTCCATGCTGTAGGGATGTGATATGACAATACGCCTGATCTGATCAATTGCCTATATTTTTGCTGAGCGGCTTCCCACAGACTAACTTATTAGCTGTCATGCATTTACAACAAGCCAAAATTCTGCCGCGACTGGCGGTGATACAATGGATTTTAAATGATTGAACATATGCTTGCACAATATGGATCGCTTCCTTTGCCAGTTGATTTGCTGCGCGCCCAGCTTGAAAAATGGATATCAATGCAGGAAAGCTGGTGTTCTGACAAATCTTTTTCAGCACGCTTTCCCTGGCGTGAAACAGGATTACCTCAAAACGCTTTTTTACAGCAAAAATTATGCATTAACGGCAAATGTTTTCTGACCGGCCCTCGCTATAAGGCAGGAGATATAAGTCGCCCGTTTATTGATATTGTCGCGTCGGATTCCGTTGTAGATAACCCTGTACTGGACGTTATCAGCAAAGCGTGGGCAAGGATAAAGCCTGAATATATCCGCGTGCTTGTACCAGGATGCCATACACCTGCGGGCATCGCAGACCAGCTTATCTACTCGACTCCTCTTGATTTTGTTTCTGCTCCGCAGGATGAGCGCGCGCTGAGTCTGATACGCGCAGTTCCTGCTGATTTTGCATGGTGTAAATATTCGCTTATCGAGGCTTATGAACACGCCTGGTCTGCTATCCCCGGCTTAGCTGGCAGCTTATGCGCAACGGAGAGCGGTGAGCTGCAACAGCATATCCTGAATGGCGATACCTGGATCCTCTTTGAACAGGGCAAACGGGTTGGTCTGATAATTTGTGAAAAAGCAGATACGGCTTTTTTACCGGGCTTTCGTATTTCCGAAGAAATTATCCTGCCTGCTTTTCGCGGACGTTCTCTCGCGTCCAGAGCACAGCGCATGTTGTGCCGTTATCTCTTTCAGAATAGCCAGCCGACCTCTTTGCTATCTGGAACTATCAGCCCTCAAAATTTACCTTCTGTAAAATCAGCAGAGAAAGCAGGACGAACCTGTATTCTCAGTTATCAGTTTCTTCCAGCTAAGCAGAGTAGTAACAAACGAGAAAGGTGTGTACAGCCAGATATGTTCCCCGATAATTAGCGCCGCGAAGAATTAATGATGCTATCCGAGTATCTCTATAGCCTTAATGATGGCTGCTTTTCGCAGCCCGCCCGCTTCTGTTATCAGCAGGCCGTTAAGTTTATCGATCAGGTTCGCGCGGGTAATGGAATCAGCGCTATAAAAAAGCGCCTCAGATGCTTCACCGATGATGATATGGGCAGCTCTGACTGTTTGCTCTTCAGACATCTTTTCCCCTTAACCGGCTAAAACAGCAGGCACCTGACAGGCACCTGCATCTGAAAGGTCAGTAGAAGTTAAAAGGTTTCCCAGTTAGCGCCAGAAGGCGTGGCTAACGCCGGCGTATTTTTGCTGCTTCTCTGAACCGGGGCTTTTGGCGCGATTAGTCCAGAGGAGGGGACGCGGAAAACAGAAACCGTTCTTTCCAGCTCCAGCGCCTGCTCTTCCAGGCTGCTGGCCGCAGCGGAGGACTCCTCAACCAGCGCGGCGTTCTGCTGTGTAGTGGTATCCATCTCTGTCATGGCCAGAGAGATTTGGCTAATACCGCGATTTTGCTCATCCGAGGCAGCAGCGATTTCGCCCATAATATCCCGCACCTGAGAAACCGATTTAACGATATCTCCCATCGTATCGCCGGCACGATTAACCAGCGTGGTGCCGTCATTCACCCGGTCCAGAGACTCGCGAATCAGCGCTTCGATTTCTTTAGCCGCCACAGAACTGCGCTGAGCCAGGTTTCTTACTTCACCTGCAACGACAGCAAAGCCGCGACCCTGCTCGCCAGCGCGCGCCGCTTCAACCGCCGCGTTAAGCGCCAGAATATTGGTCTGGAAGGCAATACCGTTAATGACCGTGATAATTTCACCAATTTTACCGGCGCTATGGCTGATCCCGCCCATGGTGGTAATGACGTCATGGATGATTTCACCGCCACGGCTGGCGTTATGCGACGCCTCTGTTGCCAGCTGGCTGGCATGATGCGCATTTTCTGCGTTCTGTTTTACGGTTGATGTCAGTTCTTCCATGCTGGCTGCCGTCTCAACAACCGCAGCCGACTGCTGTTCTGTGCGTGAAGACAAATCAGTATTTCCCGCGGCTATCTCAGAAGAGGCGCGGGCGACGCTGTTAACGCCGTCGCGTACCCGAACAATAATGTTGCGCAGGCTCAGGTTCATCGCGCCAACCGCTGACATCAGTTGTCCCAGTTCGTCAGAGCGTGTGCTGGCGATTTCTGAGGTCAGGTCGCCTTCAGCGATGCGCTGGGCAGAGAAAAGCGTTTCTTTTAGCGGAACAGTGATGCTTCGGGTCATTCTCCACGCCACCAGAAGACTCAGCACAATACAGGCTATCGTCGTAAAGCCAATCTGCCACAGCGCCGTGTGGATATACTTCTCTCCCATTTGCGTCTGAAACAAAGATAAGTCGGTTACAGCCCGATTCAGCGTCTCCGCTGCGTGGGTCATCTCATCCGAAGCCTTTTTTTCATCACGAACGAGCAGCATATAGTTTTTTAACAGAGCGGGAGTCGCTGCTGTTTTTTGCGCTGCGGAGTTTAATAATTCACCCAGCTTCGCATCAGGATCGGCTTTGAGTTGCGAAATAAAAGGGGTGGTTTCCCCCTGAATCCGTGTGATTTTATTCAGCGACGTGTCGTCCGGCGTCTTTATAAAGTCCTGAATCAGTAAAACCGTTTGATCAATCTTCAGCGTAAGTGAAAAAAGCGGCGCGGCTGAACCCGCAGCCACAGCAGATTCCTGTGCGGCAAGCTGTTCTGCTAACAGAGGTAAACCTGTTGAATTTAATTCATTTAAGGAGAGTAACGACTTATCCGTGCTTTCCAGGAACGCCTGCCGCTTTTCTTTGTACTGATTTAATAAAGATGCCAGCTGAGACAGTTTATTCTGACCCTCAGCAGACCAGGCGTACTTTTCCAGGCTCTGTTTCAATTGTGAAAGCCGATCCATCGCCTCTCCATTGATAATGATGAATTTTTTATCGCGAGTGTATTGAAATAAGGTGCGGTTGAGTCTGGCCTTGCCCAGCGTGTCCAGCATTTCTACGGTAATGTCACGCTTCACGGAGTTTTCCTGAATGTTTAAAAAACAGCGCAGCGTGAGCAGGGAAATAATCAACGAAGCCAGTATAACCAGCGAGAAACCCAGGAATAATTTTCCGCCTATTCTAAGATTAGAAAGATTTTTTATAAATTTCATTTAGATAACCCTGTATTGTAGAGAAGGCCTGAGTCTGAAAATTTTCCGCTCTGGGCATCAATCTATATCGGCATAGAAAACAGGGTTTTTAGCATTGTTTCTATTTTTTAATAGTAATGTTCAGGTTAATTGATTTGGATCACGTTCGTGAGTTTTAAACGATTGCGAACAGCTGTGATTGTTTAGCAGGGAATGATTTGAGTCCTAACCTAATAAGGAAGATATAGACCGCTACCCGCATCGTAGATAAATGGGCAGACATTTTTCAGGTTGACCTGAATAACAAAATAAAAGGGAAACGGCTGTTTTTGCTGAAAGTATAAGAGAGCTTCTGCCTGAGTGAACTCACATTATTCCACGGCGGACGATCACCGCCGTGGATCATGCATGTATCAGAATGACAGGTCGATAGCCATTTCCATGCAGCGCAGCTCTGCGTTAGCCAGTTTTGAGAAGTAAAGGCTTCCTCTGAGGGATTTAAATCCCTGTTTTTCATAAAAGATTATTGCATCTGGCGTTGAAGATAAGGTCAAACGGCTAAACCCGCGTTGACGAGCTTCATCTTTAATTTTTGTGAGAATCATGCCGGCACAACCTTTTCTGGCATGGTCTGGCGATGTGAATATTGCCTCAACGCTTGCTGACGCAATATCAAGGTATCCGGTTGCTACGGGCCGGGCATCAGGTCCCTCAACAATAAAGAAAGGATTTTCCTTAATAACTTCTCTGTACCTTTCGGGCATAGCTTCAGGCGTCCAGGCGGCGATGACGGCTGGGTCGTAACTGCTTTTGCAACCGTGCCTGATAGCCAGATTTCTAATGTTCCAGCACGCCTCTGCTTCATCAGGTCTCGCGAGTCTACTCTTCATCTTTTACCCTTGATATTTGCCTTGAAGATAAAAATGTTTAAACGCTTTATCCAGCGCATTAAGGTTCACGTCTGGAACGTAGCAGTGCATCGGAAAAAGGCCTCCTGTAAGGGAGGCGCAGATATGAAATCGACAAGCGGACTCAGGTAAGGTCGTGCAGCGGCTTGCTTCGAGGTTGACCCAGGGAAAAATCGCAGAAGGTGACTTCAAGGCCTTGTCTTTCTGGAGTACAAGCCATCACGCCCACAAAGCGTTTTTGATGCTGAGGCCAGTAACACAGCCGCAGCAGCGGCCAGGTTTTACCCTCTGTAGAATACTGTATTCTGAGCGCTTCGTTTTCCAGGGTAGCACGCATCCAGAACTCTTGTGGATTACCGGGGAAAAGGCCGGTTGACCAGTCAGATGTGTCACGCGTAACCACACAGCCTACCGCTGGCTGGTCGTCATTAAATTCTATTCCTGCCTTCACCCAGCGATCGGCTTCATCCAGAATGAAGATGCCCGCCTGATCGTAAAGATCTGAAAAATGAGCCATCACTTTTACCTGAAGGGTGAAATCGCTCTCCACGTAAAATCCAAATGCATGACCGGTGTGCCGCTGAAAGCCATAGTAGGTCTGTTTCCAGAAATCCGTATTGGCTTCCGTGGTGAACCGCAACTTGCCTTTCTCAAAAGCGTAATGTTCGGGCGGGTTGATCCAGACTCCACCCTCTGCTTCCAGCGAATTAATCGTGCTCATCGGTTTTCTCCAGGTTGCAGGTTGGTCATTTCAACATCCGGTTGCCTGAATTCATTCACCGCGCTCTTCAGGATTCAGTTTGCTGCTGGCACTAAGCAAAAAGAGGGTGTTTTATCCCCTGAGAGCGAGCAGCGGAAGCAGAACAAATATAAGAGACTGGTCATCATCTCATCAGTTACTGCTCCTGCCGCAGCGCAGGCTGTCATTATCGAACGCGGCACCAGCATACTATAAGAGCAAACTTAATCAGGTGCTCTGTTACCGATAATAAACTCAGGTTCATAGCTGACAGGGAAATTCACTGACCTGGCAATAAAACAAACTTTATGGATCTCATGATGAATAGCGGTGGCAGCCTCAATATCTGTACCGGGTAATACTGTAATTTTTGGCTTAAGCGTGGCTGAAATAAAGCGGCCAGCGCCACTTTTTAAAACTTCACCTGTCGCCACAGGGGAGTCTTCATAACCCATTACGGTAATGCCTGCATCTGATGCCAGATGCAAATACCACAACATATGGCATGCGGAAAGAGAGGATATCAGCAGATCCTCCGGATTCATTTTACCCGGGTCGCCTCCCAGTAACGGATCGTTAGAGCAATGTATTGGTTCCTTACCGGCTATTGAAATATCCCAGGTTCGCGCATAGGACCGGTAGCCTGACGTGCCTGTTCCCAGGTTGCCTGTCCAGGATATATGCGAGGAATAATGGTGTTCCATTAATTTATTGCTCCGTTCTGTATAAATGATATGTGAAAAAGTGTTCCAGGCGTTCTGTAATATCAGGGTGTTGATATGCTGAAATATGCGCATGATCTGCACCGTATGATGCGGCCCCGGCTTTCCCTTTAAACAGAACTGTATTTAATGCAGCGGCTAACTAACCCGCCTTGATAGGGTGACGGTATACTATTTGGCTGAGAGGGGCCACAGGCAGGTCGCTGCATGCGTGACGATTGCAGTTATTGCACAGGGACGCGCTTTATCAAATAACATGCTGCGCGACCCTGTTAGTCAGCTCAGGAGTTTTCAGAGGACTGAACGGCATAGAAGCGCGTTTTCTGTCGCTTCTTCTTTTTACGAGGCACGATCAGGCTGGCGGCGATAATCGCCAGCGTGAGGCCGCCAGTGGCCAGCAGCTCGGTCTGATGCTGAGCGTTGAACAGCATAGAAACCAGCACGGTAACGATAAAGAGTATGGTAATCCAGGTCAGGCCGGGGAACAGCCACATACGGTAACTCAGCTTTTCGCCCGCTTTTTCGCGCTTTTTGCGCAGTACCAGATGAGAGGCGGCAATCACCAGATACACCAGCAGGGCGATAGCGCCGGAACTCGCCAGCAAAAATTCGAATACCACGCTGGGCGCCAGGTAGTTAGCCACAACCGCGACAAAAGCGGCAGCGGTTGAGAGCAGCACTGCAACCCATGGCGTACCGCTGCGATTCGTGCGTGAGGCCGCCGCGGGCGCATCTTTGCGACACGACAGTGAATAGAGCATGCGTGACGAGGTATAAAGCGCCGAGTTAAGACAGCTGCATACCGCCATTAACACAACGATATCCACAATCAGCCTGGCGTGCGGGATATTCATCGCCTGAAGCGCGGCCTGATAAGAACCATGCTCAATCAGCGCCGGGGAATTCCACGGCACCAGCGCCACCACAAAGAAAATCGACAGCAGGTAGAACAGCGCGATACGCCAGATAACCGAATTAGTGGCCCTGGTGATTTGCTTGCCTGGATCCTTTGATTCGGCGGCGGCGATGGTAACAATCTCGGTGCCCATAAAAGAAAACATCGTGGTCAGAATCGCCGCCATCACCTTACCCATGCCGTTGGGCATAAAACCTTGCGTATCGTAGAGATGCTGAAGGCCGCTGGTGCTACTGTTGGGCATCAGGCCAGATACGGCCAGGCCGGCAGCACACAAAAACGCGACAATCGCCGCTACCTTGAGCAGCGCAAACCAGAATTCAAACTCACCATAATTTTTCACGCTCAGCAGATTGGTGATGGTTAAAAACAGCGTGATAGCCAGGGTGAACTGCCAGATGGCGATCTGGGGGAACCAGGCGTGCAGGATGGTGCCAGCGGCGTTGGCTTCCAGCGGGATAACCAATACCCAAAACCACCAGTAGAGCCAGCCGATAGTGAAACCGGCCCAGCGGCCCAGCGCCTTATCGGCATAGGTTGAAAAAGAACCTGAATCGGGCAGCGAGACCGCCATTTCAGCCAGCATGCGCATTATCAGCACTACCAGCGCACCGGCGGCGGCATAGGCGATCAGCACCGCCGGACCCGCCTCGTAAATCGCGTGGCCGGAGCCCACAAACAGGCCGGCGCCAATTACGCCCGCAATTGACAACATGCGCACGTGGCGCGGCTTCAGGTTTTGTGCCAGTGCATCTTCATTTGCAGTCTGCGTTGTTGTCATCAGAACGTCTCCAGAACGATCCCCGGGCTTTTGTGTCCGGGGCGAGCAGGGGATGGGCTCGCCGCAGCGAGCCGGGAAGGATCAGGCCGTTACGACGCTTTTTTCGACGTCAGCGGCGCAGTGGTTGAGAACCGAGGTTAAAATGCCCAGCGCCTGGCGGAACTGCTGGTCAGGAATGGTCAGCGGATAAAGAAAACGTATAACGTTGCCTTTTGCGCCGCAGGTCAGCAGCAGCAGGCCATTCTCCATCGCTTTTTTCTGTACCGCCTGCGCGGTGGCGGTCTCGGTAAATTCTACGGCCACCATCGACCCTAACGCGCGGACATCGGCAATCGCGGGACACTGCTTACGGAAGGCCTGTAGATCGGATTCAAGCCTGCCGCCAAGCTCAGCGGCCCGGGCGCAGAGCTGCTCCTCGTCGATTACGTCAAGCACCGCATGCGCTGCGGCGATCGCCAGCGGATTGCCAGCATAGGTGCCGCCGAGGCCGCCCGGACCTGGCGCATCCATCACCTCTGACCGCCCTGACACGGCGGAAAGCGGCAGGCCGCCCGCCAGACTTTTCGCCATAGTGATGAGATCCGCTTGCACCGGATAGTGCTCCATGGCGAACAGCTTACCGGTGCGGGCAAAACCGCTCTGCACCTCGTCGGCGATAAGCAGAATGCCGTAGCGATCGGCCAGCTCACGCAGCCTGACCATAAACTCAACCGGCGCCGCATGGAAACCGCCTTCGCCCTGCACGGGCTCCAGCACGATCGCGGCTACGTCCTGCGGCGCGATATCCTGAGTAAAAAGGGCATCGAGGCTGGCTAGCGCCGCGTCGATAGTGATGCCCTGTACCGCGCTGGGATAGCGCGCATGAAACACCGAGGCGGGCATCGGGCCGAAGTCACGCTTATAGGGGGCGACCTTGCCGGTCATCGCCATGGTCATCAGGGTGCGACCGTGAAAGGCGTTGCCAAAGGCGATTACGCCAGGGCGGCGGGTATAAGCACGGGCGATTTTGACCGCATTTTCTACCGCTTCTGCGCCAGTGGTGAAGAAGGCTGTTTTAGCCTGGCCGGCAACAGGCACCCGCTGGTTGATGCGTTCAGCCAGGGCGATATAGCTTTCGTACGGAGTGATTTGAAACGCGGTATGCGTAAATTTTGTTAACTGATGGGCTACTGCCTGTTCGATGCGCGGATGGCGATGGCCGGTGTTGAGCACCGCGATGCCGCCAGCGAAATCGATCCAGCTGTTGCCCTCGTTATCCCACAGGGTCGCGTTTTCCGCCCGCGCCACATACCAGTCGCACAGCGTGCCGGTGCCGCGGGGTAAAGCCTGTGCTTTGCGCTGCTGCGTCAGGATATTTTGTTCGCTCATCTCATCCACCTCGCTCATATGCTTATTTACATTTCCCGACAAACGCTTTTATTTATGCGTGCGAGAAGGTAAGTTGCCAGAGCCAATTTCAGAGAGAGGGATGGAGCCAATTGCAGCTGCTTTACGCCGATCACTTATTAGCACGATTGCAGTTTTTACCGAGTGGCTCACTGCAGCAGCGACTGCTGACCTGCATGCAGGCCGCAATCATTGAGGGCGTTTTTCCACGCGGCGGGCGCTTGCCGCCGACGCGCGATATGGCCCGTGAGCTTGGGGTGTCACGCAACACCGTACTGCATGTTTATGAAAGTTTGATGGCGCAGGGCTACGTGACGGCACGCACCGGCAGCGGCACCTGGATTGCGGAGACGCTGCCGGAAATCTGTCTGCAAAGCCACGCCACCGATCTGCTACAGCCTGCCTCCACGCCGCTGCCGGCGACCCTGTCAAAACGGGGCGCGATGCTGTTAGGGCATGCCACCGCCTCGCCCTACCAGTGGGGAGCCTTTGTACCCGGCGCGCCCGACGTCACGGAGTTTCCGCATAAGCTTTTTAGCCAGATTCAGGCAAAGCTGAATCGCGATCCCGATGTCTATCGGTTGATTTACAGCAGCGGCGGTGGCTGTCCCGATCTCCGCCATGCGCTGGCGGAGTACCTGCGTGTGGCGCGTTCGGTCAAGGCGGATGCAGATCAAATCCTGATAACCGAAGGCGTGCACCAGGCGGTCGATCTGGTCACCTGCGTGCTCTGTGACCCGGGCGATCTCGTCTGGATGGAGGAGCCGGGGTACTGGGGCACGCGCAACCTGCTGCGTAAAAACGGCCTTAAAATCCGGGCGATGCCGGTGGATAACGAAGGGATTGTGCCAAAGCCCGGGCTGCCGCCCAGGATGGTATTTGTGACGCCTTCACATCAGTATCCGTTGGGCGTTCACCTTAGCCTGGCAAGACGAAAGGCGCTTTTAGCGCTGGCAAGGCGTCATCAGAGCTGGATTATTGAAGATGATTACGACAGCGAGTTTCGCTTCTCAGGCCAGCCTTATCCCTCCTTGCAGGGGCTGGAAGCGGATGCGCCGGTGATCTATATGGGCACCTTTAGCAAGACGCTTTATCCGGCGCTGCGCATTGGTTACATAGTGGTGCCCAAAATGCTGGCCGAACCGTTGCGCATCGCGGCGGCTGAGCTTTATCGCGGCGGTCATCTGCTGATCCAGCGTGCGCTGGGGGAGTTTATACGGCAGGGGCATTATATGGATCATATCCGTCGCATGCGTTTGCTTTACGGCCAGCGGCGTCAGTTTTTATGCAAACTGATTGAGCGCTATCTGGGGCCGTCCTTTCTGTCGCCGGTCAACCACGACGCGGGATTACATCTGGTGCTGCATCTGCCATCTGGCTGCGACGATGTGGCTATTGCCGCTCAGGCGCTGAAGCGTGGCGTTAAGGTGCGGCCGCTGTCGCAATACTATATGCATCCGCAGAGCTCACGCGGGCTGCTGCTCGGTTACGCCTGCGTGAATGAACGGCAGTGTCAGGATGCGTTCGGCGTGCTGAAAGGGTGTTTGATCGCGGCGGGCATTCAGATTGATGCTTCAGCTAAGTGACTTCTGTTCAGGACAAACAGCTGACATCAGCCTGGATTCCTGCGCCCGGCTGTAACGCCTTGCTTTTGGATAGCAGGCATATCCTCTGGTTTGGTCGTGATTAACTTAGATCCCCGAAAACGAACATTTTCAGGCTGGTTATTAAAAGAGTATTGAACATGCAGTCGACTGGCAGGGCGGAACAGGAGCTAACCGTGGAGAATAAAAGCTGCAGCTGAAAAAAACTCCTGGCTCAGGCTTTGTTTAATGCGCCAGTTGCCAGGGGAAGGAAGCAGATATCAACACATTTCGTCTATACACCTGGCTATTTAGCGCATAGTACATTGTGCTTCTGTGGCAGATTAGCTGAAATTCATGACAGATAAAGGCTGAAAGGAAATGGCTATAATATTTATCCCAGCATTTATGGCATTGCTTGAATCGAAAGAGAAGGAAACCGGGCATGAATTGACCCGTGATGAAGTTGAGACGATACGTGATAATGCTACCGTTATTCAGTTACCAGATGAAATTGCAGCAGAGATGGTAAGAACCCGTGGCTATTCGGATATTGATGCGGAAAACGTCTGGAATGCGTGGTTAATATACAAGTTGAACAGGATGTCATGAAAAGTATTGAAGAGTTGAGATCAGCGCTTTTTGTTATAGGCGAGCGTCTCGGCGGTGGTATCAGACCGAATCATTATTTTATTATTCCTGACAAACCAGATGGCCTCGCGACTCCCTGGCTGGAAATTAACGGAAAAGAATACCATTTCGTTATCAGTGAACGGGGCATGGAAACAGAGCGTAAGATTACCTTTAGCGAAGATGAAATACTTTACTGGTTCGCTGATTGTGGTGTGCGTGCTTTAGCTTCACATTATGCAGCTTCAACGAACTATCCAGCCGGGAGGTTCAGGGAGACATATTTCCGGAAACAATTCTACTTAATGCTGTCAATCAAGCCAGAATGGGCGACCAGAAAGAAAAAGGAATTTCTGACCATTATCCAGCCATGACTGGTTTGCTACATAGACGTTAAGCGCTAACAGTCGTGGCACACTTCGCTGGCATCCCGTATAGCTTCGCCTCTGGTACAAACCAGATAATCACTCTCCGCCGTCTCCAGTCAGGCATTTCGCCGCTTTTGCCAGCTAAGCCCCCTGTGCCTTCCTACAGACGTCTGGTTTGCAGGCTGCGTCAATCCTGACTACTGTTTCTGGATACTCATTTACGGCGGCCGACAGGGTGAAACAGGAGGAGCGATGAAGCGCGACGTATTAAATGAAGATGACTACGATGAAGTGTGTCGCGTGATTGGCGATGCAGTGGTCGTGCTGGCCGAATCGGGCCGGGAGACGCGGCGGGACGATATTTCAGATCTGCTGAAACGCGCACGTCAGCATCGTTCGCACAGCGAGCGCGATGAGCAGCGTATGCTGGAGCACGCGATTCGTCTGGTTAAGCCGTGAAAAAGCCAGGGGCCAGGAGCGGGCAAGCATAAATAGCCGGGTCTGGAGGTCAGGAAAGCGCCGTTTGCGTCGGCGCTGATGGCTATGCCTGCTGCGCCAGCAGCCCAGGGCGACTGGCTGGATACCAGCTCACCAGAAAATGCCGCAGATGATCAAAGCACCACTCCGCTTCGTCGCGCTGCTGGCAGTAGTACATCACCGTCACCTTTTCATATTCCCGCGCGCGCTGGCGCAGCGGTGACCAGCCCCAGTCCAGTACGCAGCGTGCATAATTAAGTAAGGCGTCCGGCTCCATACGATGCTGCGTCGCCTGCTCGCGCAGATAGCGTTCGAAAGCGTTATCAAGCGTCAGGGTCTCTTCCTGGGTGACAGGCAGTTCAGGGCGAAAGGCGAAATCGATAAAGCCGCACACCGCGTCGGCGCGCTGCTGCCAGTCGCAGGCCAGCGTCATAAACAGCCCGTCCTGCAGATTGACCTCCTCCAGCAGACGACGAAGATTCGCCGACTGCGCCAGCACCGCAATCTCATCAATACGCTCCGTCTGCAGCGTCAGATCGATGCCGCACGGATTCACTGAACCATCCTCATTGCGCGTGGCGGGGAAGGGGAAATCAATATAGCCGTTATTATCCAGTCGCTTTTCCATAAGAGGTGAGCCTGCAGCCTGACAAGCCATGACAATAGACTATCTGGCCGCAGGACGCACGTCTAAGGGCACGTCCAGGTAATCATGGTGTCTTCGTGCGGGTTTATCAGGCGGAACTGTTTATCCGACAGCCGCTGGGCGTAGTAGCCTTCAGGCGTGACGGCGGAGGGGACATATTTGAAACGATCCAGCGATTGCAGTGTCCCACTCTGCACCTTGACGCCGTCGCGGCTGATGGTGAAAGCGTTGACGAGGTCGAAAATCGTCGCCCGCGTCTGCCCCATCGGCTGGCCGTAAATGGTGCTGACTTCGCCGGGGCAGTCCACCCCTTTCGGGCCGGAGGCGCAGCCAGCGAGCAGTGTAATAAAAATGAAAAAGGTGAGTCGCAACATATCCTGTACCTGCTTCAATCCCTGGGAATCCCGTGGCGCTGATGTTTGACGCGTTGCGTCCCGGCTATTGTGATCATAGCAGGTCTGGCGCGGCATCTAATTTGCACTTTGGTTAATAGTTAAGCTTTAAACGTGCCAGAGGGTGACTTGAGTAGCATATTAAAGGTATTCTTGCCATCTTTGCGCACCAGTTGGGCGATTTAAGGGAAATTTAATGAAAGAAGAAGAAGCCAGTCTAATGATTATTCGTCATGCGATCGAGAGGCTTGAAGCGGAAAAGAAGCAGCAGGTGCTCGCCTGCGTGGCGGCAATCCGCGATGTTATGCAGGGATACGACGAGGAAAACGCCTCGCTGGCGTTAATGCTGATCGCCGCCGAGGTTGCGGCGGAATAAACTTCAGCCCGGGGTCGCATGATGCGGCGCCGGGCTTCTACGAATTCATCTCCTTTACCAGCCAGCGGTGGATCACGCCGACGATCCACGCCTGCTGCTCGCTGGTCAGCGGTTGATGGGCAGCGATGCCGTGCCACTTCGCCAGACAGCCGCGGCAGCAGGTCGCCGTAGCGTGCTGAGCGATAAACACCGGATGGCCGCGCATTGGCGTCTGTTTGCCGTCGTTCTTCGGCTCCGCCTGCGCCAGGCGCTGCGCGACAAAATCCGCCGCGTGCCTGTCGATAACCTCCGGTCCTTTCGCCAGACAGTAGTCGCGCTCTTTTACGCCCAGATGAAAGCGGCGGCGAAACGGCGACTGTGCCAGCCGCTGGAACAGGGCATCTTCCCGGTTCATAGAATCTCCTTTAGGAATCAATGCGTTTTAAGCCTCATCCTGGTTTCGCTTTCGTCATGCTGTGCTAAACCTAAAGCGAACCCAAGCAAGGAGGATTTATGAAAAAAACGCTGATGCTGACTGGTGCGCTGAGCCTGGGCCTGCTGCTGGCTGGCTGCGCTAATGACCATATTCTGCATACCAACGACGGCCGGACCATTGTGACGCAGGGCAAGCCGAAGGTGGATGACGACACCGGTATGATCACCTACAAAGATGTCTACGGTAAAGAGCAGCAGATTAATCGCGACACGATCAAAGATATGTCGCAGGTCGGGAACTAACGACAGCTTTTGTCACACTTCGGCCCGCTCCGCGCGGGCCGTTCCGCTTTTCCCGTTCGTCTGGTGTGTTACTCTGAAAATAGATAATTAAATCAGAGCATAACTTCGACGGAGTCTGAAAATGAAAGCCACGCTTTTCACCCTCGGCTTACTGAGCTGTCAAATTGCGCCCGCCTGGAGCGAAACCCAGTTCCAGATCACCTGTCCCGGCCGCCCCACGATGACCATCTCCCGTGCCGAATATGGTCTGAGCACGTTAACCTGGCCGCAGCACCACTTTCAGATTGCCGCCGGTCAGCAGCGCACCCGCTTAGAGGGCGGCGACAACGTTTCCATAACCCGTTTCCGAAACGGCGACCAGCTAATCGTCAACAACGCGAACGAGGAGACCTTCTTCGTTTACCACGACAGCGACCGGCTGATACCCTGTAGCCGCAGTGAAACGCGCGACGTCGATCAGCTGTCGCTGGAGCCTTATGACGATCGCGACCATCCGCACTCTTAACCCGCTTTAGCCGGAGAGTCTATGCAACTGAACGTTACGGATGCGGTCACGCATCAGGATCTGGATGAGGTGCGCCTCGGTCTGAATACTTTTAACAGTCGTTTTATCAATATCGACGAATTTAAATCCATCGGCGTTTTCGTCACGGACGAGCACGGCAAAAAGCTGGCGGGGCTGACCGGCTCGACCACCGGCAACTGGCTGCGCATCGATATGCTGTGGGTCAGCGAGGCGCTGCGCGGGCAGGGCGTCGGCAGCAGGCTGCTCAACGCGGCGGAAGAGGAGGCGCGTCGGCGCGGCTGCTGCTATGCGCAGGTTGATACCGCCAGCTTCCAGGCGCGCCCCTTTTATGAAAAGTCAGGCTACACGCTGCGTTTCAGCCTGGATAACTACCCGCGCCATCATCAGCGTCACTATCTGAGCAAAACGCTGTAATCAAAACAGCGGCTGCTGGCGCATATCCAGCGGCTGCTGCTCCGCCTCGTCAATCGCCGCCAGCCAGCTCTGCAGCGTGACTTCGACCCAGGAGAGGTGGCCGCGCGTGGTGCTCATCAACACCACATCGGGCCGCAGCGTGCGGTAGAACTCCAGCGACTGCTGCAGCTCGTGCGGATTGCTGTCCGGGGCCAGGAGAGTGACCCAGCGATGATGGTCGCGCGTCAGGGTAGCGCCGACGAACAGGTAGGTGCGGCCCAGCGGCGAAGCGTAAAGAAAGCTGCTGCTGCCTGGCGTATGGCCCGGCGTCGGCAGCAGATGGAAGTCGCCGAAGTGCGTCTCCTGCTGGGTAAAGGTGTCATCCGGCTCCAGCACCCGGCTGACGGGGCCGATAGAGCGGCTGTGGCAGTAAAGCGCGCTGTTAAAGCGCTGCTGGATGGCGATGGCACCGGGTGCGGCTTCGTGCCAGTGAGTCAGATAGTGGCGAATCACGCCGCCTTCGTCGGCCAGCACTTCATGATCGAGCGGATGCTCCACGCGGCCAATCAGCAGATTGCCGCGCGGATGACGCAGCATAAAGCCGTGCATCATTAAATCATCAACAGTCTCTTCCCCCGGAAATTCCGGCGTGGAGATCCACAAATCGTCGTACAGCGGCTTCAATGGCGATCTCCCTGAGAACGGCTTAATGCTCGGGTAAAACGGGATGGCCAGTGGCCTGTAGTTCAGCCTGATGGTTCGCCACGCGCAGCTGCGCGCGCGCGCCGATCGGCAGCGTCACGGTATCCGCATCGTGGCCAAAGGCCAGATCGCTGATTACCGGCAGGCCGGTCACGTCGCGCAGGTACTGCCAGACGCTGGCGTAATCAAAACCGTTGTCATAGTCGCTCATCGCGGTGCTGGTAAAGCTGCCGGTAATAATGGCGCGCTGCCGCGCCAGGATGCCGCTCTGCTGCAGCTGGATCAGCATGCGCTCGACGCGGAACGGATGCTCATTCACATCCTCGATCACCAGAATGCCGTCGTCGAACTGCGGCAGCCACGGGGTGCCGATCAGCGAGCAGATCATCGCCAGATTGCCGCCCCACAGCGTGCCCTGCCATTCACCGCTGTCCGGCGTCTCGCTGCGCCAGCCAACATTGACTGTAGGCGAAGTCAGCGCCTGCCAGAAGTGAGCCAGCGTAAATTCAGATAAAACCTCCGCGCCGAAGTTACCCGCCAGCATCGGCGCGCTGAAGCTGACGAGACCGGTCTGCGCCAGCAGCGCCAGCTGCAGGACGGTAAAATCGCTGTGGCCGCACAGGGCCAGCGGCTGGTTCAGCAGACGGCGCTGCAGCGCGACGTAATCGATATGCGCCAGCAGGCGGCTGGCGCCGTAGCCGCCGCGTACCGCCAGCACGATGTCAGGCAATGTCTCAAGCTGCGCCAGCTGGTTGAATTCGGCGAGACGTTCGGCGTCGGTACCGGCGAAACGCTGAAAGCGGCGGCCGATCGTCTCAAGATTATTGACCTGATGGCCCGCCGCACGCAGGCGGTCGACGCCGCGCCATGCGGCAGGCTGGTTATGACAATATCCGGAGGGCGAAACGAGATGAAAAGAACGCGAAATCATAAGACTATTCCTGCAGTTAGCGGGTAACTATCTGGCCGATGATGACGAAAAGCGCGACGGAAGTCACTGCGCGACACGGTTTTTTACGCAATTAGGATAAACGGTAATTTTGCTGCGGCGCGCGCCAGGTATGATAGCCTCCGACCCTATTGCATCAGGATGAAAAATTGGTGAAATTTCGATATCTTGCCCTTTCTGCGTTGCTGCTGACCGGCTGCGCCAGCGAACCGTCAAAACAGGTCGTCAGGCAGCCAAACACGCCGTTAACCCAGGCGCCGCCCTCGAATATCAATGCGGCCTGGTCGATGTTCACCGAAGATGCCGCCAGTCATTATGGCGTTGATGAGAAGCTGATCAGCGCCATTATTACTGTCGAATCGGGCGGCAATCCCGGCGTCGTCAGCCGCTCCAACGCGGTGGGCCTGATGCAGATCAAAGCCTCGACGGCGGGCAGGGAGGTCTATCGCGTGCAGGGACGTCGCGGCCAGCCCTCCAACGCCGAACTACGCGATCCGGCGAAAAATATCGATATTGGCACCGCCTATATCCGGATCCTGCAGCAGTCGGCGCTCTCCGGCATTCGCAATCCGCTGACGCTGCGCTACGCCACTATCGTCTCGTACGCCAACGGCGCAGGCGCGCTGCTGCGCACCTTTTCCCGCGACCGCGACCGGGCTATCGCCATGATTAACGCCATGTCGCCGGACGAATTTTACCAGCACGTCCAGAACAAGCATCCCGCTGCGCAAGCGCCGCGCTACCTCTGGAAGGTCACCACGGCGTACCGCACTATTTAAGGCCTTACTCCACCAGCAGCCGCGCGGTGGGGTAATCCACAATCAAGACGTTAACGTAGCCGCCGCGCAGCGCGCCGCGAATGGCGTGCGCTTTTTCCTTACTGCCCGCCAGCGCGACCACCTGCGGACATTTGCGCACCTGCGCCAGCTCCATGCCTATCACCGGATCCTCCTCCGCGCTCAGCACCGGCTCGCCCTGCGCGTCGAAGTAGTGCAGGCAGATATCGCCCACCGCGCCGCGCTGTGCCAGGGTGCGCAGCATCTCCTCATCATAATAGTTGCCGGAGTTGCGCAGCAGCGCCGAGGGCTCCAGATCGCCGATGCCGACAATAGCCAGATCCACCTGATCGAACTTCTCCAGCACCTCCGCGACGTCGGGATTCGCCGCCAGTCGCTGACGATCCTGCACCGAATGCTCAATCGACTGCGAAGGCAGCAGCCAGGAGGGGCAGTTAAGCAGCGCCGCCAGGTTCTGCGTCAGAATGGTCGCCTGCACGTTGCCGTTAGCGCCGACGCCGCCCAGCAGCTGGATCACCCCTTTACAGGCGGCGTTAAATGGGTGCAGCGCATCCACCATGGCACGAATGGTGCCGCTCCAGGAGGAGATGCCAATCAGCTCGTCGGCGCGCAGCCGCGTCTCCAGATAGTGCGCCGCCGCCGAACCGATCGCCTGCTTGATCTGCTGCTGCGAGGCGTTTTCCGGCACGTCCACCACTATCGCCTGCGGCAGCCCGTAGGTCTGTTCGATCGCCTTCTCCAGCGCCGGAAAGATATTCGCAGGCGGCACGACGCTGATTTTCACCACGCCTTCCTTCACGCTGCGGTTGAGAATGCGCGAGACAAAAGACTGCGACAATTTCAGCATCTGCGCGATATCTGACTGCTTCATCCCTTCGCTGTAGTAAAGCGTGGCAATCTTCACCATCAGCCGTTGCTCATCCTGTTTCGCCATTCATCCTTCCTCTCTGTTTCGGCCTGGTATTGTTAACCAGGATGCGAGAAATCACAACGCAGGACATTTTGTGATCCTTTTCGCTTTTTAAACATTCAGGGTTGCGCACCCGGCGAAGGCGGGTGCATAGTCATATTGCATATAAAATCGCAATTGAATATTTATTCAAGCGGAGAATAAACGATGAACGTACCTCTCGTCAAAATTACCCTACTGGCTTCACTGATGGCCCTTTCGACCGCCACGCTCGCCGCCGATAAAGGCCTGCTGGCGATCATTACCCCTTCTCACGACAACCCCTTCTTTAAAGCAGAGGCGGACGGCGCGCAGGAAAAAGCGAAAGCGCTTGGCTACACCACCCTGGTGGCGTCGCACGATGATGACGTTAACAAACAGAACCAGCTGATCGAAACCGCCATCGCGCGCAAGGCGAAGGCGATTATCCTTGATAACGCCGGGGCGGACGCCACCGTCGGCCCGGTGCAGAAAGCCAAGGAGGCAGGCATTCCTACCTTCCTTATCGACCGCGAAATCAACAAAACCGGCATCGCCGTGGCGCAGATCGTCTCTAACAACTATCAGGGCGCGCAGCTCGGCGCAGAGAAGTTCGCCAAACTGCTGAACGGTAAAGGCAGCTACGTTGAACTGCTGGGCAAGGAGTCCGACACCAACGCGGGCGTACGTTCGCAGGGCTATCACGACGTGCTGGACGACTATAGCGATATGAAGATGGTGGCGCAGCAGAGCGCTAACTGGAGCCAGACCGAGGCGTTCAGCCGCATGGAAACCATTCTGCAGAAGAACCCGAACATCGTCGGCGTGATCTCCGGCAACGACACCATGGCGCTGGGCGCAGAGGCGGCGCTAAAAGCGGCGGGTAAAACCAACGTTATCGTGGTGGGCTTCGACGGCAGCGACTACACCCGCGACTCCATTATCAACAAAGGCAACATCAAGGCTACGGTGCTGCAGCCGGGTTGGGCGCAGGCGCAGATGGCGGTGGAGCAGGCGGACTACTACCTGAAAAACGGCAAAGCGCAGAAAGAAGAGAAGCAGCTGATGGACTGCGTGCTGATTGACGACAGCAACGCGTCGAAGCTGAAAAACTTTAACCTGGCGAAGTAACCGGAGGCGGCATGAAACGGACGAGAGCGACGCTGGCCGTCATCCTGGCGATAGCAGTAAGCGGCTGTACCGTGGTGGATCTCGATGCCAGCGGCAATCCGATCATGCCGAAAGATCCGCATGCGAAACCGAGCTACAGCAATCAGACGCCGCAGCAGATCGCGGAGGCGAGCTGGCAGAGTCGGGTGCTCGATACCGCCCAGCAGCACGCCATGAGCTGGGCGGATATGGAAACCAAAAGCGGAACGGTGAAGGCGGGCGGCAGCGAAAGCGTTTTTGTGCGCGCCAGCGGCACGGTCACGGCGGTAGACGACAGCAACAGCCGCGAGCGCACCCTGACCCTGACGCTGAACGGCAAGCCGGTAAACGTGAGCCTCGGGCCGGTTATCCGCAGCAACGCGCTGCGCGATGCCGCGGGTTTCCGCTTCGAGGAGTTCACCAATCAGGTGCAGTACGCGCAGCTGACCCGGGCGCTTAACCGCCACGCGGTGCAGCAGCTGCCGAAAGTGGACGCCAGCTGGGTGGGTAAACCGGTGCAGGCGCTGCTGGCCGTGGAGATGGGGCACGGCGTGGTCAATGACGTGATGGCGGTAGAGCTGAAGCAGGGGGCGACGCCATGAGCGACGATATCATCCTGAGGGCAAACCATATCACCATGCTGTTTCCCGGTACGCTGGCGCTGGATCGCGTCGACTATCGCGTCTGGCGCGGCAAGGTCAACGTGATTATCGGGGAAAACGGCGCGGGCAAATCGACCCTGATGAAAATTCTGGCGGGGGTGCAGCAGCCTACCAGCGGCGAACTCTTTCTTAACGGCGAAAAGGTGGTGCTGAGCAGCACGCGCGCCGCCGCGAAGCTCGGCATCGGCATGGTGCACCAGGAGCTGAACCTGTTTGAGAACCTGTCGGTGGCGGAGAACATTTTTCTTGGCCGCGAGCTGCAAAGGGGCATCCGCCCCATTAACGAAGCGGAGCAGGAGCGCCGCGCCGCCGCGCTGATGGCGCGCCTTGATCAGCCGATTTCGCCCAGAGAGCACGTCGGCAATCTCAAGGTCGGGCAGCAGCAGCTGGTGGAGATCGCGAAGGCGCTGGCGGAAGACGCCGATATCCTGATCCTCGACGAGCCCACTTCGGCGCTCAGCAAAACCGAAGTGGAGATCCTGTTCCGCGTCATCCGCGAGCTGACGCGTCAGGGCGTCTCCATCATCTATATCTCCCATCGCCTTGAAGAGCTGATGGCGATCGGCGACGTCATCACCATCCTGCGCGACGGTCGCTTTCAGGCGGAAGCGCAGGTCAGCGATATCGACGTGCCCTGGATCGTGCGCGAAATGCTCGGCAGCGAGCCGATGAGCAACTTTCTGCCGGACCAGCGCACCTTTGGTGCAGCGGTGCTGGAGGCGGAGCACATTACCTGCGTCAGCCCCAACGGCAACACGCTGGTGGATGACGTCACCTTTAACGTGCGCGCCGGGGAGATCGTCGGCATCTACGGGCTGATGGGCGCGGGGCGCACCGAGCTGTTCGAGTGTTTGCTCGGCAGCGAACGCAACTATCTCGGCAAAATCTGGCTCGACAGCAAGCCGGTGCCGACGCGCCTGCCGCCCGCCGAGCGCATCCGTATGGGCATGAGCCTAGTGCCGGAAGATCGCAAGCGCGCTGGCATTTTTCCGGTGTCGTCGGTGGCGAGCAATCTCACCATCGCCAGCCTGTGGCGTCGGCTGTCGCATCGCTTCGCCATCGCCCAACAGGAGGAGCAGGCTGCAGTGACCAGCACCGTCGGCAACCTGGCGATCAAAATCTCCTCGCCGGAGGTGGCCATCAGCGCCCTAAGCGGCGGCAATCAGCAGAAGGTGGTTATCGGACGCTCGCTGCTGACTAATCCGCGTCTGCTGCTGCTGGACGAGCCGAGCCGCGGCATCGACGTCGGCGCCAAGGCGGAGGTGTTCCGCATGATGGTGCGGCTGTCGGAGCAGGGCATCGCGGTGCTGTTCTCTACCTCCGATTTGAAAGAGATCATGGCGGTGGCCGATCGCATCCTGGTGATGTCGGGCGGCAAACTTACGGCTGATATTCCGCGCGGCGACGCGGAAGAGTCAGCGCTGGTAAAAGCAAGCGCACAGGGGTTCTGAGCATGAAAGGCAATAACGCTATGACGATGGCAGGACAACCGGCGAAAGCGTTCAACTCGCGCGAGAGCATTATTCTGCTGCTGCTGAAGCTGCGCACCTTTATCGCGCTGTTTTTAATTGTCGGCTTCTTCGCGATTACCGTACCGGACTTTCTCGCGCTCGGCAGCCTGGTGATTATGGTGAAGCATATCGCGATCAACGCCTTTCTGGCGCTGGGCATCACCTTCGTCATTATTACCGCCGGTATCGATCTCTCCATCGGCGCGACGCTCGGGCTGTGCGGCATGATCGCCGGCTGGCTGATTACTAAAGGGATCGTTCTGCCGATGTTCGGCATCGCCATCTTCCCCAGCGTCTGGGTGATTGTGCCGCTGGTGCTGCTGGTGGGCGGCCTGATCGGCGCGGCGAACGGCTGGATTATTACCCGCTATAACGTCGCTCCCTTTATCTGCACGCTGGGCACCATGTATATCCTGCGCGGCGCGGCAATGCTGACCTCGGGCGGCGAAACCTTTCCCGGCTTACAGGGCAACCCGCTGCTCGGCAATACCGGCTTCGACCGCATCGGCGCCGGCTCGCTGCTCGGTCTGCCCTACGCCATCTGGATGATGATCGTGCTGGCGCTGGTGATCGCCTATATCGCCCGCCGTCTGCCCTTCGGCCGCCAGGTCTACGCCATCGGCGATAACGAACGCGCCGCGGAGCTTTCCGGCGTCAAAGTGAAGCAGGTGAAAATCTGGGTTTATACGCTCTCCGGCTTCTGCGCGGCGATAGCGGGCATCGTGGTGTCGTCGCAGCTGGTCGCCAGCCACCCGGCTAACGGCACCTCGTTTGAGATGAACGCTATTGCGGCGGTGGTGCTGGGCGGCACCTCGCTGGCGGGCGGACGCGGCACCATTCTCGGCACGCTGGTCGGCGCGTTTGTGATCGGCTTTCTCGCCGATGGCCTGATCATGATGGGCGTCAGCGAATTCTGGCAGATGGTGATCAAAGGCATCGTCATCATCATCGCCGTCATCATCGACCAGATGCAAAACCGCATGCAGCAGAAAGCAGCGGTAGTGGCGCAGAAGGCGCTGATCGAGGAGGGCGGCGAAGCGAAAAGTTAATCGGTGGCGGTGCAGGCGGGTTCCTTTGCTGCACCCCCTTTTTTTACCCGTTACGAATATATATTCGGATGTGATTTTTAATTCAGAGGTGACACATGAATCCTTTCAAGCTTCCGGTCGACGAACTGCAGCGTAAAGCGCGCGCCGTGCGCCGCCGCATTATTCAGCTTAACGCGGGCAGCCCGGCGGGCGGCCATACCGGCGCGGATCTGTCGCAGGCTGATATTCTGACCGCGCTCTACTTCCGCATTCTTAACTGCGCGCCGGATCGCGTCGAAGATCCCCAGCGCGATATCTATATCCAGTCAAAAGGTCATGCCGTCGGCGGTTACTACTGCGTGCTGGCGGAGGCGGGCTATTTTCCCGTCGACTGGCTGCCGACCTATCAGCACTCGGATTCGCACCTGCCGGGCCATCCGGTGCGGCAGAAAACCCCGGGCGTGGAGCTGAATACCGGTGCGCTCGGCCACGGACTGCCGGTCGCGGTGGGTCTGGCGCTGGCGGCGAAAAAAGATGGCAGCAAACGGCGCATCTTCGTGGTAACCGGCGATGGCGAGCTGGCGGAGGGCAGCAACTGGGAAGCAGCGCTGGTGGCGGCTCATTACGGCCTCGACAACCTGATCATCATCAACGACAAGAACAAGCTGCAGCTGGCGGGCGCTACGCGCGACATTATGAATACCGATCCGCTGCCGGAAAAATGGCGCGCTTTTGGGCTGGAGGTGACGGAGTGCAACGGCAACGACATGGCGGAGGTGGTCAACACCATTGAAAGTCTGCCGCAGAACGGCAAGCCGCAGGTCATCGTGGCGCACACCGAAAAAGGCTATGGCGTCTCCTTTATTCAGAGCAAGGCGGAGTGGCACCACCGCGTGCCGAAAGGCGAAGAGATCGAACTGGCACTGGAGGAACTGAAAGATGAGTAATGCACAACATTTAGCCAGCGTAATGGTAACCGCCTTTATCGACGCGGTGAATCGCGGTGTGGATCTGGTGCCGGTGGTGGCAGACTCTACCTCCACCGCAAAAATTTCGCCTTTTATCAAAGCCTTTCCCGATCGGCTGGTTAACGTCGGCATCGCTGAACAGACGCTGGTGGGCACCGCTGCCGGTCTGGCGCTGGGCGGCAAGATCGCCGTAACCTGCAATGCCGCGCCGTTCCTGGTATCGCGCGCCAACGAGCAGGTTAAGGTGGACGTCTGCTACAACAACACCAACGTCAAGCTGTTCGGTCTGAACGCCGGCGCCAGCTACGGCCCGCTCGCCAGCACGCATCACAGCATCGACGATATCGCGGTGATGCGCGGCTTCGGCAATATCGAAATCTACGCGCCCTCCTGCCCGCTGGAGTGCCGCCAGATAATCGACTACGCCATCGAACATGTCGGGCCGGTCTATATCCGTCTCGACGGCAAAGATCTGCCGCAGCTGCATGATGAAAACTACCGCTTCGAACCGGGCAGGATCGATCAGCTGCGCGAAGGCAAGGATATCGCGCTGGTGGCGATGGGCTCTACGGTGCATGAGATTGTTCGCGCAGCGGAACTGCTGGCGGAAAAAGGGATCTCGGCGGGTGTGATCAGCGTTCCATCCATCAGACCTTGTGATACCCAACAGCTGCGCAACCTGCTAAATCACTATCCAGCCGCCATCAGCGTGGAAGAGCACAACGTCAACGGCGGCGTCGGCAGCCTGGTGGCTGAGGTGCTGGCGGAAGGCGGCTGCGCCATTCCGCTGCTGCGCCTGGGCATTCCTGACGGCCAGTACGCTATTGCGGGCGATCGCGCCTCAACGCGGGCGCATCACGGCATCGATGCCGCGAGCGTCGTTAACAGTGCAGTGCGCATTTGCGCGGGAGCCTGACCATGGATGACGCCCTTATTCTGGCGATTGACGAAGGCACCACCAATGCCAAAGCGATCGCCGTTAATCGCCTGGGCCGCGTGGTCGCGCGCGGCAGCCAGCCGCTGACGCTGTCGCATCCGCAGCCGGGGCTGGCGGAGCAGGACGCGCTGGCTGTCTGGCAGGCGGTGCAGCAGGCAGTGACCGACTGTCTGGCACAGTGCGGCGGCGCGCCCGTCGCGGCGGTGGCGATCAGCAATCAGCGCGAGTCGGTGCTGATCTGGCAGCGGCGCGACGGCAAACCACTGACGCCGCTGGTGAGCTGGCAGGATCGCCGTTCGGAGGCGTTCTGCCGCGACCTGCGCGCCGCGGGCAGCGCCACGCGCATCACCGGACTGACTGGTCTGGCGGTGGATCCGATGTTTCCCGCGGCCAAGCTCACCGGCATGCTGGCGGCGATCCCGGACGGCGCGGCGCGCGCGGCGGCGGGCGAGCTTTGCATCGGTACGGTCGACAGCTGGCTTAGCTGGCAGCTGAGCGCGGGAGAAATCTTCGTCACCGATCACGCCAATGCTGCGCGCACCCAGCTCTACAGCCTGCACAGCAATGACTGGGACGATGAACTGCTGCGGCTGTTCCAGCTGCCGCGCGCCGCGCTCCCGACCATTGTGCCGTCGGCCAGCGAGCAGGGCGCGGTAGCGATTAGCGCGATACCCGGTCTGGCGCCGGGCACACCGATCCTGTCGCGCATCGGCGACTCCCATGCGGCGCTGCAGGCACAGCGCCGCGGCGACGAGGAGGTCGTAAAAGCGACCTACGGCACCGGCTCCTCTCTGATGATGTCGATGGCGTCGCCGCTGCTGACCGACAACGGGCTCAGCACGACCGTGGCCTGGCACGACGGCGCGCTGCGCTTCGCCTTCGAAGGCAATATCACCCATACCGGCTCCGGCGCGGCCTGGCTGGGCAAAATGCTCGGCATTCAGGACCCGCGCGAGCTGACCGCGCTGGCGCAAACCACGGATCACAATCAGGGCATCTATTTTGTGCCGGCGCTCTCCGGGCTGGGCGCGCCCTGGTGGGATCTTCGGGCGCGCGGCATGGTATGCGGCCTGACCGACGCCGCCACGCCCGCGGTGCTGGCACGCGTGGCGCTGGAGTCGATCGTCTTTCAGATCGCCGACGTTTTTTTCGCTATGGAGCAGGCGAGCGGCCAGCGGCTGTCGGCGCTCTGCGTGGACGGCAGCGCGACCGCCAACGACTGGCTGATGCAGCTGCAGGCGGATGTGCTGCAACGCCCGCTGCTGCGCGCGCCGACGGCGGAGGTCTCGGCGCTCGGCGCGGCACTGCTGGCGGGCAAAGTGCTGGGATGGTGGCAGCAGGGCAGCGAAATGCAGGCGCTGCAGGGTGGCACGCGCGTAGAGCCGCGTACCGAACTGGCGCAGGCGATGCGGGAGAATTACCAGGGCTGGGTTGAGGCGGTGGCGCGCTGCCGGTTTCAGCCAGCGTGAATGTTAGCCAGGGAGACAGGGCGTGTAAAAGAGGAGGCGCCGCTGCAGAGGCAGCTGCCGGGTCATGGACGTTTCGGCCGATCGTAAAGACCGCATAACGCATCCCTGCGCCTCGGCGCGGGCCGTCCCTGGCCCACGACGCTTTGCTCTTCGGCTGAAACGTCCTTTCCCTTTTGGTATCCGCGCGGTGTTGGGCTATCAGGCCCGGCGCGCTTCCTGCTCGTCGTTCTCGGCGCGCAGCATCTCCACTGGCGGTATACGGCCGCCGCTGAACTCTACCTGACGGATCGGGAAGGCGAAGCGGATATCGCGCTGCTCCAGCGCCGCCATCAGCTGCAGGTTAATCTCCTGCTGAATATCCATATATTTGTTGTAGTCGGCGTCGAGCACGAAATAGACCACTTCGAAGGTCAGCTTTGAATCCTCAAAAGCGAAAAAATGGGCGCGGTCGAAGCGGGTCAGCTCAATGCCCTGAATAATCGACTTCACCAGATCGCTGACTTCTCGCACCTGCGCGGAAGGCGTGCCGTAGCTCAGCCCGAAACGAAACAGGATGCGTCGCTGCTGCATGCGCTTGTAGTTATGGATCGTCTGCTGCAACAGAATGGTATTCGAACAGACGATCTGCTCGCCGCTCAGGCTGCGCAGGCGGGTGGTCTTCAGGCCGATATGCTCGATAGAGCCAGCGATATCGCCGAACACGATAAAATCGCCATGCTCGAAAGGCTTGTCAAAGCCAATCGCCAGCGAGGCGAAGACGTCGCTCAGCACCGTCTGGATCGCCAGCGCGATGGCGATACCGCCCACGCCGAGACTCGCCACCAGCGCGGTAATATTGATGCCCATATTCGACAGAATAGCGAGCAGCATCATTACCCAGACCACCACGCGCAGCAGAATGCCGAGGATTACCGTGGTCACCGGATTACGGACGTGCAGCGGATCGCGCAGCAGATTATGCAGCCACAGACGGATGCCGCAGTCGATCCACATGGCGAGCTGAACGGCGAACGCCAGGAACCAGCCATGGGAAATAAACGCGTTCCAGCTGGGAGGCACGTCGATAAAGCGCAGGGCGATCAGCAGCGAAAAAATCAGCAGCAGCAGCTGGCTGGTGCTGCGCAGGATCTCCACCAGAATCGAGGTGAGGCGCACGTGGCGATCTTCGCTGTAGCGCGCGATGCGACCGGAGATAAAACGGATAGCGCTGCGCAACAGCCAGTAGATCACCAGCGTTCCCGCTACCACGATAGCGCTGTTGATCCAGAACGTTTCATTTAGAAAAAGACGTTGAAAAAAGCCAGATGAGAGCCATTTTTCCATGGGGACGTTTCTCCTTGCCCGGAGGCGATTTAAAAAAGAGAGCAAGGAGAAGCATAGCCTGGATGCGCCTGGGGGCAGCGCAAATCACTGAATAATTACTGAAATCGATTCGCTTTATCGCGCGCCAGGCGCTCAAGGGCGAAGATTACCTGCTGCAGCTGACGCTCCTGCAGCGGCTCTATCGCGGTAAAGCGGAAGCTGAGACGCGGCGTTACGCGCGTTTCGTTTTTGCTGCTCACCACGCTGCGCTCACCGATATGCAGCAGCTGCGCGCCAACCTCGAACTGACCATATTCGCCCAGCTCAACCCGCAGATTTTTAAACTTGTCGCCGCTGTTCAGCCCATCCGGCAACGCCTCGTCCACCAGCACGCCGATGCCACCCAGCGAGAGATCCTGCAGGCGAAAACGCACCTTTTTGCCGTTGGGCCACTCGCTGTGGCAGTAAAAGGTCGGCTCCAGCGGGGCGGAGATGCGGAAAAACTCCCGGCGTTGAATTTGCCACAGCAGCTCAGGCAGCGGTGCGCTAAAGGCGGGAAGGCCTTCAAAAAGCGTTTTCTCCAGCCCGGCCAGGCTGAACTCCACCCTGGCACCGTGGGTTTCAGCAGAGATGCTGACGTCGTGGCTGGAAAGGATATATTCGTTGTCGAGATTATTGCTGCCAAGATCGAAGATAATGCGTTCCTGGTCGGCGTCCAGCATACGGCTGATAAACTGACCGCGTGAAAAAGTGACCATCAAGGGCGTCTGAAAACGTAGTAAATCTTTCATCACGCCTAAAACCGCCAGCGTGCCACGTTTGAGATACTGTTCTTTATCGGCTTCTTTCACTTACTGGCTCCAAAAGAGGGTAAAGTTACGGTTCGTTAATCCTTTATTCTCTGACCGTTATCGGCGTCCCCTGGCGAAGCTTTAGGTTTTTAAGTCAATTTTTTGCATCGGTTTTTGCTGCAGATGAGAATTTCCTGTCTATACTTACTTTTGTAATTCTCCTGATTAATCAGGCGGTCACAACCTAAACAAAAAGGAAGGAGTAGTCGATGGGTATCATTTCATGGATCATCTTTGGTTTAATCGCCGGTATTCTCGCTAAATGGATCATGCCGGGTCGCGATGGCGGCGGTTTTATCGTAACGGTGATCCTGGGGATCATTGGTGCGGTAGTCGGCGGCTGGATCAGTACCCTGTTCGGCTTCGGCAGAGTAGACGGCTTTAACTTCGGCAGCTTTGTGGTTGCGGTAATCGGCGCCATTGTCGTGCTGTTTATCTACCGTAAAGTCCGTAGCTGACACGCGTAGCGTAAGAACTGCAACGGGACGACGTAGTCGTCCCGTTTTACTTTTTCTGCCAGAAAACCTTTCCCGCCAGTCCCCGCAGCAAGCGCTTTTCTCCCCAGCAGCAATAGCCTCCCGCACCAAAATAGGACGATCGGTCAGGTTAGCCGCCTTAATTTCAGGGTTTGTTAAATGAGAGCAGGGTGCAAAGGGAAAGGGAAGAGCGCCGGAGCGCCCTTCTGAGCGGGTTATTTCGCCGCCGTGGTAGCCTGAGGGATATCCTTCACGCTGTTGCAGGTTTTATCTTTCGGGCAGTACTTGTCGAGCAGCATCAGCGTAACGCCGTTGGTCCAGCCGAAGCCGTCCTGCAGCGGATATTCGCCGCCGCCGCCGCCGCCGAGGTTCGGCCCGTCTACCACATACTTCTCGACCAGCTTCTGCTCTTTGTCATAGGTGGTTTGCACGTTCTGCAGGAAGCGCAGGCCGACCTGCTGCGCCAGCTGCGGCTTGTTGTAGTGCTCCAGACCTTCCACCGCGACCCACTGCAGCGGCGCCCAGCCGTTAGGCGCATCCCACTGCTGGCCGTTATTTACCGTGGTGGTGAGCAGCCCGCCCGCTTTCAGCAGCTGCTTCTCTACCGCCGAGGCGGTGCGATCGGCCTGCTTGTCGCTGGCCAGCTGCATATAGAGCGGGAAGAGCGTCGCAGCGGTCAGCTGCGGACTGACCTGGCGCGTTTTGATATTGTAGTCGGCGTACCAGCCCTGTTTGTCATCCCACAGATAGCGATTCACCGCCGCCTGACGCTTTTCCGCCAGGTCGGCATAGTGTTTCGCCTTATCCTGCTGCTTGTCGAGCCGGTACGCTTTGGCGAGCGTCTGCTCCAGATGGAACATCAGGCTGTTAAGATCGACCGGCGCCAGCTGAGTGGTGCGAATCGAGGCGATATTATGCGCGTCGCTGAACCAGCGTGAGCTGAAGTCCCAGCCGGAAGCCGCACCGGCGCGCAGATCGCGGTACAGCTCGCCTTTATCGCGCTGCGGCGCTTTCTTCGCGGTATTGACGTCATCCAGCCAGGATTCGGTACGCGGCGCGTCGCGCGAATCCCAGTAGCGGTTGAGCAGGGTGCCGTCCGTCAGTTTAATCACGCGCTTGCTCGCCTGTCCGGCGGCGACGCTGTCGCTGTCCGCCATCCAGTAGTCATACTCTTTCTGCAGCTGCGGCAGGTATTTGCTGTAGGCCGCGTCGCCCTCGTGCGTCGCCAGCAGGTCAACCATCAGGCTGAAGAACGGCGGCTGGGAGCGGCTGAGATAGTAGCTGCGGTTGCCGTTGGGAATATGGCCGTAGGTATCCAGTTCCCACGCGAAGTTATCAATCATATCCTGCACGCGATCCCAGTGGCCGCTCTCCGCCAGACCGAGCATGGTGAAATAGCTGTCCCAGTAATAAACCTCGCGGAAGCGGCCGCCCGGCACGACGTAAGGCTTCGGCAGCGGCAGCAGCGAATCATAGCGCCCGGCGCTTTTAGCGGTACGCGTCAGCACCGGCCAGAGGCCGTCGATATGCGCGCGCAGGCTCTGTCCGGCAGGCGGCACATACTTTTCGCCAGCGGCGGGCAGAGTAAAGTTGCTGGCGACGAAACGCTTAAGATCGAAATTGCGCTGATTTTTCTGCATCTGCCAGTCCGCCAGAATTGACGCAGGGTCGAACTTTGGCACCGCGTCGGCGAACGTTTTCTGATCGGGGTAGAACTGAGCCTGCTGCACCGCGTTAAACAACGGGCCAAGCCGCACGTCCGGTGGCTGCGGCTGGCTGCTGAGCATACGTGAGTTATCGTCTGCGTGCGCTGCCAGCGCAGGCAAACCCAGCAGCAGAGTCAGCACCACTGGCGCGACTCCCTGACGCCCAAGAGGCGCGGTTACGACAGTTTTTTTCATCGGTTTTTCTCCTTGTCCGAAAGGCGGCCGCGCGTAACGCATTGACCACTCGACTAACTTTAGTCGTAATCTCACAACCTGGCGCGGCGACGCTGTGGAAATGTGAAGCAGCCCAGGAGAGCGTCAGACGGACAAAAGGCGGTTTTTGCTTGCCCTGACGCCGCTTTTACCGGAGGCTGAGGGCAAAAAAAAGAGGGGTAAAATGGATATTATCTGGTATCACCCGTCTCAGGACGGCGAGGTCTGGCTGGAAGGCATGCGGCGGCGTCTGCCGCAGGCGCGCGTACGGCGCTGGCAGCCGGGCGACGACGCGCCCGCTGACTATGCCATTGTGCGTCAGCCGCCGCGCGAGCTGCTGGCGGCGCGGCAGGGGCTGCGCGGCGTGTTTGCGATGGGCGCAGGCGTGGATGACATTCTCGCTCAGCTGGCGCGCTACCCTGACATGCTGCCGCAGTCGGTGCCGCTGGTACGGCTGGAGGATAGCGGCATGGCGCGGCAGATGCAGGAGTATGCGGTGTGCTGCGTGCTCGGCTGGTTCCGTCGCTTCGACGACTACCGTCGACAGCAGCAGCAGGCGCAGTGGCAACCCCTGCCGCCGGTAGCGCGCGAGGCGTTCAGCGTCGGCGTGCTCGGCGCGGGCGTGCTGGGATTAAGCGTCATCGAGGCCCTTAAGCCCTGGGGCTTCCCGCTGCGCGTCTGGAGCCGTTCGCCAAAGCAGATCGCAGGCGTAGAGAGCTTTGCCGGACGCGAGACGCTCAATGACTTTCTGCGCGGTGCGCAGGTGATTATCAATTTGCTGCCCACCACGGCGGAAACCCTCAACCTGTTTGACGCCGATACGCTGAGCCAGCTGCCGCAGCACGCCTGTTTCCTGAATATGGCGCGCGGCGCGCAGGTGGTGGAGAGGGATCTGCTGGCGGCGCTGGAGAGCGGGCAGCTGCGCGCCGCCGCGCTGGATGTGTTCCAGCAGGAGCCGCTGCCGCAGGATAACCCGCTGTGGCGTCATCCGCGCGTCACCGTTACCCCGCATATTGCGGCATTAACGCTGACGGATGAGGCGATGGACGCCATTACGCGCGCCATCGGCGCCATTGAGGCGGGCGGCCAGCCGTCGGGCTGCGTCGATCGCCAGCGCGGCTACTGATTATTCCGGTTAACTTATTTCCCGCCCGGTCGGGCGGCGTGAAGGAGAAGATGATGTACCCTGTTGATTTACACATGCACACCGTCGCCAGCACCCATGCCTACAGTACCCTGCATGACTACGTCGCGCAGGCGAAAAACAACGGCATCCGGCTGTTCGCCATCACCGATCACGGCCCCGATATGGCCGACGCGCCGCACTACTGGCACTTCGTTAATATGAAAATCTGGCCGCGCGTCATTGACGGCGTCGGCATTCTGCGCGGTATCGAGGCGAATATTAAAAACCAGCAGGGCGAAATTGACTGCTCCGGCCCGATGCTCGATTCACTGGATCTGATTATCGCTGGATTTCATGAGCCGGTTTACGCGCCGCGTGACAAGAGCCATCACACCGATGCGATGATCGCCACCATGGCGAACGGCGTGGCGCATATTATCAGCCACCCAGGCAACCCGAAATTCCCGGTGGATATCCGCGCCATCGCCGAGGCGGCGGCGCACTACAACGTGGCGCTGGAGATCAACAACTCCTCGTTTACTACCTCGCGCCCCGGCAGCGAGCCGAACTGCCGCGCCATTGCCGAAGCGGTGCGCGACGCGGGCGGCAAGCTCGCCTTTGGTTCCGATTCCCATACCGCCTTTACGCTGGGGAATTTTGAGCACTGTCTGCGCATCACGCGCGAAGTGGATTTTCCTGAAGATCGCGTGTTAAATGTCACGCCGCGCCGCCTGCTCGATTTCCTTGAGCAGCGCACCGGCAAGCAGATTGCCGAACTGGCGGATTTCTAACCCTTTTACCTCTGGAATAGTGCATGAACGAGTTTTCCATTCTGTGCCGCGTCATCGGCTCTCTGTTTAACCGTCAGCCGCAGGATCCGTTGCTGGTCCCGCTGTTTACGCTGCTGCGCGAGGGCAAACTTGGCGCGCAATGGCCGCTGGAGCAGGATGAGCTGCTGCAGCGTCTGCAGCAAAACAGCGATCCGCAGGCGCTGGCGGCGGATTACAATGCGCTGTTTGTCGGCCCCGACTGTAGCGTCCCGCCTTACGCCTCTCAGTGGCCAGAGGGCAAGCCAGAGCCGGAGGTGCGCGCTTTTCTCGCCGCGCGTGGTATGCCGCTCAGCGATGCGCCAGCTGACCATTTCGGCGTGCTGATGCTGGCGGCTTCCTGGCTGGAAGATCAGTCGGCGGAAGATGAAAGCGAGGCGCAGTTTGCCCTGTTCGATAGCTATCTGCTGCCCTGGTGCGGCGCGTTTCTCGGCAAGGTCGAGGCGCACGCCACCACGCCCTTCTACCGCACGCTGGCGGCGCTGAGCCGCGAGGCTATTCAGGCGATGTGGGATGAGCTTAATGAAGCCGCCGGAGACGACGGCGAAGATCAGGTCTAACTCAGCCCGGTTTTACCAGCGCGCCGGATGCCTGCCCGGCGCACAGCCCGGCGTCGCGCAGAGCTGCGGCGTGCCGGGCAGTCGTGCGGCGGCGCGTAGACGTTCACCCACTCCCCATGGCGTAAGTTCCACCATCGGCAGCGTATCGTGCTGATGCGCGAGGATGCCCGCTGAGGGGCTCTTTTCCCGGCTGGGATGCTGCTGCAACAGCAGGGCGGTGCGCGCCAGCGACAGTCGCGCCTGAACGCCATAGCCGCTTGCGCGCCGCTGGCGTAACCCCTCCAGCGCCGCGGCGGCCATCAGATAGCCCGTTGCGTGATCCAGCGCCTGAACCGGCAGAGGCGTCGGCGTCTCGCGTCCTGACCAGCGCATGCCGCTATCGGCGATGCCGCACGCCATCTGCACCAGACTGTCGAAGCCGCGGCGGTTGCGCCAGGGACCGCGCCAGCCCCAGGCATTAAGGCCGATATCGACCAGGCCCGGCGACAGCGTCGCGCGCGTTTCAGCGTCAAACCCCAGCTGCTCCAGTGCGTCGGCGCGATAGCCATGCACCAGCAGATCGGCCTGTTCCAGCAGCTCGCGCAGCGTCTCGCGGCCCGCCGCCGTTTTAAAATCGACCACGGCGCGCCGTTTGCCGCAGGTAATCTCTTCATCCAGCGTCGGCTCGTGCCAGCCGGGCGGATCGATACGCAGTACCTCCGCGCCCAGGCTGGCGAGAAAACGCGTCGCGACCGGCCCGGCGATAACGCGTGTCAGATCTAAAACGCGCACGCCGAGCAGCGGTCGGGCAGCAGGCATCGGCCAGCGGCGCGCCGGGGCGGCGACGCCGCGTTGCCAGTCGATCAGCGGCTCTTCGCGCACCGCCTGACCTTGCGGATGCTGTTGCCACTGCTGTTCGCTGCGCATCTGCGTGGCGCAGCCGCCCGCATCAACGATCGCCTGCTCCAGCGCGCCAGCCTGCCAGCGCGCCACCTGGTGCGCCAGCGCGTCGCGGTCGGGCTGCTCTCCCAGCACGCGCGTCATCGCTGCACGGTGATGCGGCGCATTGGTATGCAGGCGGATCCAGCCGTCGGCGCTGCGATAATCACCGGCAAAAGCGTCCCAGAGCGCGGGCGCGGGGCGGTTGCGGGGAACAAAGCTGCTCTGAAACCAGCGCGAGGCGAGGCGCACGTTCACGCTGACCGGCTGGTCACTGCCGATAAAGTCCGCCGTCGCCTGCGTCGCCAGTCCGATGCTGGCGGCGGCCAGTTCACTGACGGCAAAGGCGGATGAGAAGGTGGCAGTATCGAGAAAAGTGGGTGCGGCGGTTACGTCATAAGAGCCACGCAATCCTTGCCGCAGCTGCTGCCACAGTGACGCGGCGAGCTGATAATCCATAATGGTTCTCCAGAAACAGACGGTATTCAGAGCATAGCACCGCTTTTTCAGCGGCGGCGCAGGCGCGGGAAGCGCGCATGCATCCGCAGGCTGCGCACGTTAATGACCGCTATCGCCGTACCGCAGATCACCAGCGAGGCGCCGATGATTTTAAAGCTGTTAAGGCTGTCGCCCAGCACCACAATACCCATCAGCACCGACAGCACCGGCGTCAGCAGCGAGTAGGGCATAATCAGATTGACGTTGTACTTCTTTAGCAGGCCATACCACAGGGTATAGGCGACTATTGAAGAGGCGATGGCGCTGTAGAGAATGCCGAACCAGCCGCGCCATCCCGCCTGACTCAGCGCGTAGAACTGATGCGACTCCATGACAAAACTCGACAGCCCAACGATGGGTACCGCCAGAAAAGCGATCCAGCCGGTCATGGTAAGAGGCTTAATCGGCGGCGATTTTTTGACGATCAGATTGCTGACCGCCCAGCCGGTAGCGCTGCAGAGCAGAATAACCAGCACCCACCAGGCGGGTATGGTCGGGCTGCCGGAGAGCACCGCGACGCCGCTCAGTGAGATGGCGATGCCGACCAGCTGAATAGCCTTCAGCCGCTCCTTCAGCACCACCATCGCCAGCAGCATGGCGACAGGCGTGCCGAGCTGCACCACAATCGCGCCGGTACCGGCGTCGGTATAGCGCATGCCGACAAACAGCAGCGAAAAGTGCATAAAGCCGAAGGTAAAGGCGAGCGCGAGCAGCCAGGGCAACTGCTGGCGCGTGATGCGACAGAAGGGGATAAGCACAATCGCCACTACCACAAAGCGCATCCAGGTAAGGAACAGCGGCGGCAGCTCCAGCAGCCCCCACTTTACCGCCACATTGTTGAATGCCCAGATGGAAACCACCATCAACACCAGAAAAAAATGCCGCAATGCCACAATCCTGTCCTTCGCTGTTATTTTTTCGCCACCTCTTAATGATGGCACGAAGCGGAGAGGCGCTGACAGGTGCCAGTAAATATTTTTATGTTATGACAGGTGCGGGAAAATCATAAGACAAGCTGCCGCTTTGCTGTCAGACTGGTTCACCGAGACGTTTATCTGTAAGGATCCGGTTCGGTATGACATCCACTTCTGCTTTGCCCCTTGCCCTGATTCAGTTAGAAGTTCCCCCTGCCGAGGTAACGGCACGCATCGGCGAACAGCCGCGCTGGTTTATTGAGGCGCTTGGCCTGCTGCCCGATGATTATGTAATTGTGCGTCCTCATCTGGGCGAGTCCCTGCCGCAGTTCGATCGGATCAGCGGCGCGATCCTCAGCGGCTCCTGGGCGATGGTCACCGATCACGCCGACTGGAGCGAGCGTAGCGCGGCGTGGATACGGGCGGCGATAGAGGCTGAGCTGCCGCTGCTGGGCGTCTGCTACGGCCATCAGCTGATGGCCTACGCGCTGGGCGGCAAGGTGGCGGACAACCCCAACGGCTGGGAACGCGGTCTGCTGCCGCTGACCTGTGAAACGGCGGCGCAGCGCGACGAACTGCTTGCGGCGTTTCCGGGCCGGTTCAGCGCCTGGCTGTCGCACCGCCAGTCGGTGATTGCGCCGCCGCCGCAGGCGCAGGTGCTGGCGAAATCGGACAAAGATGGCTGTCAGATCCTGCGCTATTCGCCGCAGGCGCTGTCGGTGCAGTTTCACCCTGAATTTTCGCGCCGCATTATGCGCGCCTGTCTGCCGCAGGAGGTCAGCGACAGCGGCGCGGATATGGAGGGCACTGACTGGGCGCGACAGCTGCTGGTGGCGTTCTGGCAACAGACGCGCCCGCAGGCGGGTCAGGCGCAGGGAGCGTAACCGCGTCTGCAGCGGTAAACCCAGGCGGGCGGCACGTTTTTCAGCACCCGCTGGCGCTGCCAGGTAAAGTAGCGTGACAGATCGGGCTGAGTCATCGAGGTGTACTGAAACTGTACGAAGATGCCGTCCGGTCCGAGCGCATTAAATACCGCCCGTAAAATGTTGTCGCGCAGCGTGGGCGGCAGCGACAGCAGCGGCAGGCCGGAAATGATCGCGTCATACTCCCCGCTCAGATACTCCGCTGAACAGTTGCGAACCCGCATGCGACTATCCTCCAGCGCACGCAGCTTATCCGCCAGCGGCGCGCTAATCTCAAATACGTCCAGTTCCGCCTGCGGCTGCATGCGCGCCAGCAGGTGACGTGTCAGCACGCCGTCGCCTGCGCCGAGTTCGGCGACGCGCAGGGCGCTGCGCCAGCAGACGCTGTCGCTCATGGCGCGGCAGAGCGCTGCCGATGAGGGCGTAATGCTGCCCATCTTGCGCGGATGGCGAATAAACTGATGAATAAAGTCTGCTTTTGCGCGCATAAGGGTAAAAGCCGAAGCCAGCATGTCACTCTCCTGTTATTAATCTCCTCTGTTGACCCTGATACGGCCTGAAGTTTCGCTTTTTTTCCGCACCCCGGCCTGTTCTCAGAATTATCCGTGCGCCTGAGCGGTGCGCTTTTCCTTTGCGGCGGTCACAGTTTCCGACAGCAACATCTGACAGGCTAGGTTTGTTCATTCATTGTTAACAGCAAGTTTCATTGTTGTTTCAGTTCCTGACCTGTAAGGAGATTCACCATGCGTTACGCCTCTCCCGGAGAACAGGGTTCTCTGATTCACCTCCAGAAAACCTACGGCAATTTTATCAACGGCGAATTCGTGCCGCCGGTGAACGGGAACTACTTCACCAACACGTCGCCGGTTAACGGTTCGGTGGCAGGGGAATTCCCGCGTTCGGACAAGGCAGACGTGGACAATGCCGTCGCCGCGGCGCAGGCCGCAGCCGAAGCCTGGGGTAAAACGTCGCCGCAGCAGCGTTCGCTGGCGCTGCTCAGGATCGCTGACCGGCTGGAGCAAAACCTCGAATATATGGCGGTGAATGAGACCTGGGATAACGGTAAGCCGGTGCGCGAAACGCTGGCCGCCGATATGCCACTGGCGGTGGATCATTTCCGCTATTTCGCCGGCTGCGTGCGGGCGCAGGAGGGCACGGCCGCTGAGATTGATGAGTTTACCGCCGCCTATCATTTCCATGAACCACTGGGCGTGGTGGCGCAAATTATCCCCTGGAACTTCCCGTTGCTGATGGCGGCGTGGAAGCTGGCGCCGGCGCTGGGTGCGGGCAACTGCGTGGTGCTGAAACCAGCTGAGCAGACGCCGCTGAGCATTACGCTGTTTGTTGAACTGATTAAGGACCTGCTGCCGCCCGGCGTGCTGAACGTGGTGCACGGCTACGGCAAAGAGGCGGGCGAGGCGCTGGCCTCTCATCCCGACATTGCCAAGGTCGCCTTTACCGGCTCTACGGCGACCGGCGGTCATATTCTCGAACTGGCGGCGAAAAATTTGATCCCCTCGACCGTCGAGCTGGGCGGCAAGTCGCCGAATATTTTCTTTGAAGACATCATGCAGGCGGAGGAGAGCTTTATAGAGAAGGCTGCCGAAGGCGTGGTGCTCGGCTTCCTTAATCAGGGCGAAGTCTGTACCTGTCCGTCGCGCGCGCTGGTGCAGGAGTCCATCTACGAGCCCTTTATGGCGGCGGTGATGAAACGCATCAAAACCATTAAGCGCGGCGACCCGATGGACAGCGAAACCATGGTCGGCGCACAGGCATCGCAGCAGCAGTTCGACAAGATCCTCTCTTATCTGGAGATTGCCCGTCAGGAGGGCGCAGAAGTGCTGACCGGCGGCGGCGTCGAGAAGCTGGAAGGGCATCTCGCCAGCGGCTATTACATTCAGCCGACGCTGCTGAAGGGCAACAACAGTATGCGCGTTTTCCAGGAGGAGATCTTCGGACCGGTGGTGGGCATCACGACCTTTAAAGATGAAGCGGAAGCGATCGCTATCGCCAACGACTCGATTTACGGGCTGGGTGCGGGCGTCTGGACGCGCGATATCAACCGCGCTTATCGCGTCGGCCGCGCCATTAAGGCGGGGCGCGTCTGGACCAACTGTTACCACCTCTATCCGGCGCACGCCGCCTTTGGCGGCTATAAAAAATCGGGCATCGGGCGCGAAACGCATAAGATGATGCTGGATCACTATCAGCAGACTAAAAACCTGCTGGTGAGCTACAGCGTACAGCCGCTCGGTTTCTTCTGATTTACTGGCTGCGGCGCGTTGCTCTCTGGGCAACGCGCCGTTTTTATTTCATATTTATCTCAGTGCAATTAGCGTTTTTTCGACCCATTGTTAACTGTCATAACCGCGTAAGATTGCTGTGGCAAGGTCAGGAGAGTGCTTCCTGACAGGCCTGAGGCCGAAACGAATAAGGAATGTTGATGAACGAGATCTATAACGTGCTGAATGAACATGACGACGTGCTGGACGGTCTGGAGTACAGCATTATTGCCGTTAACCTGCCGGACCGTCAGGCGGCTGGTATGCGCGATAGCGACAACGCCGATCGGCGGCTGGCGGGCGAGGCGGCGGAGGTGCCGCGTTTCTGGTAACCCGCTATACCGTTATACGCGCCCAATGCGCCTGAAACAGCTTTTTGCAGGCTGCTCGAAAGTTTACTACGTGGCTGGCAGGCGTCGAGAAGTAAAACGGCCCGCGACAGAGATGTCGCGGGCCGGGTGAGCAGGGATGCGGTAAGCATCTTTGCCATCGAACCCTGCCAGCTGTGTGAGCGAAAAAAGTAACGCCCACTACAGGGTAGTTAGGTTGTTATTTCACGCAGCGCGCGCAGGTGCTGTCCTGAATCTGCTTAAAGAAGTCGTTGCCTTTATCATCCACCAGGATAAACGCCGGGAAGTTCTCGACCTCTATTTTCCAGATCGCCTCCATGCCCAGCTCGGCATACTCCACGCACTCCAGCTTCTTGATGCTCTGCTGCGCCAGTACGGCAGCCGGGCCACCGATACTGCCGAGATAGAAACCGCCGTGCTTATGGCAGGCATCCGTCACCTGCTGGCTACGGTTGCCTTTCGCCAGCATAATCATGCTGCCACCGTGCGACTGCAGCAGATCGACATAGGAATCCATGCGGCCAGCGGTCGTCGGGCCAAGCGAGCCAGAGGCGTAGCCTGCAGGCGTCTTCGCCGGACCGGCGTAGTAGATCGGGTGATCTTTCACGTACTGCGGCAGCCCTTCGCCGCTGTCGATGCGCTCTTTCAGCTTCGCGTGTGCGATATCGCGCGCCACGATAATGGTGCCGCTCAGCGAAAGACGCGTAGAAACCGGACAGGCTGACAGCTGCGCCAGGATCGCTTTCATCGGGCGGTTAAGATCGACGCTGACCACGCCGCCTTCGCCCTGCTGGCGCAGCGCGTCAGGAATATACTGCGCCGGGTTATCTTCCAGCTTCTCAATCCAGATGCCGTCGCGGTTAATCTTCGCTTTGATATTGCGGTCCGCCGAGCAGGAGACGCCCATCCCCACCGGACAAGAGGCGCCGTGGCGCGGAAGGCGGATCACGCGAATATCGTGCGCGAAATATTTGCCGCCAAACTGCGCGCCCAGACCCAGCTGCTGCGCCGCTTCCAGCAATTCCTGCTCCAGCGCCAGATCGCGAAACGCCTGGCCATGCTCGTTGCCGCTGGTCGGCAGGCTATCGTAATAGTGCGTCGAGGCGAGCTTCACGGTTTTCAGCGTGCTCTCCGCCGAGGTGCCGCCAATCACAAACGCGATATGGTAGGGCGGGCAGGCGGCGGTGCCGAGCGACATCATCTTGTCTACCAGATAGTTCTTCAGCCTGCCGGGACTGAGCAGCGCCTTGGTCTCCTGATAGAGATAGGTTTTATTGGCGGAACCGCCGCCCTTGGCGATGCAGAGGAATTTATACTCATCGCCGTCGGTGCTGTAGAGGTCGATTTGCGCCGGCAGGTTGGTGCCGGTATTCACCTCGTTGTACATATCGAGCGCGGCGTTCTGCGAGTAGCGCAGGTTATCTTCGATAAAGGTGTTATAGACGCCCTGCGACAGCGCGGCTTCATCGCCGCCGCCGGTCCAGACGCGCTGGCCTTTTTTACCCATAATGATCGCGGTGCCGGTATCCTGGCAGGTCGGCAGTACGCCTTTAGCGGCGATTTCCGAGTTGCGCAGAAACTGCAGGGCGACATATTTATCGTTTTCGCTCGCTTCAGGGTCCGCCAGAATAGAGGCGACCTGCTGCTGGTGCGCCGGACGCAGCATAAAGGAGGCGTCGTGAAACGCCTGCTGCGCCAGCAGGGTCAGCGCTTTCGGATCGACCTTCAACACCTCTTCGCCCTCGAAGCTGGCGACGGAAACGTGCTCGCGGGTCAGCAGATAGTACTGGGTGTCATCATGGGACAGCGGAAAGGGTTCTTGATAGTAGAAAGGTTTATTCGACATCTCGGCTCACTTAACACGGCTTGTCGGCTCGCGCAGCGCGAGGCGAACAGCCGCAACTATTGTTGGTTGTTATTTCGTCAGCCGCGCGGGACGCGACTGACGTAAGCAGAAGGAAAAAGATTTTACACTTTATTAACCTGTCTCGTCGCCTGCTTTAGAACATCATGACCATCCACGGGTAGGCGACCAGCATCAGCAGCACCAGGAACAGCAGGCCGAAAATGGTGCCCAGACGCCAGTAATCTTTCGTGGGCAGATAGCCGCTGCCGTAGTAAATCGGGCTGGGGCCGGTGCCGTAAGGGGTGATAATTCCCATCACGCCGAGTGAGGTACAGAGCATCAGACAGAACACCGGCATGTTGATGCCCGGAATCGCCGCGGCGATAGTCAGCATCGCAGGCAGCAGCGCGGTGGTATGCGCGGTGGTACTGGCGAACAGGTAGTGCAGCAGATAAAAGGCGATCAGCAGCACCACGGCAGAGACCTGCGGATCGTAACCCTGCAGCAGCATGCCGCCCTCTTTCCCCAGCCAGGCGATAAAGCCGACGCGCGCCAGCCCGTCCGCCAGCGCCACCAGAGTGGCGAACCAGGCGAAGGTATTCCACGCCGCTTTGTTGCTGGTGATATCGGTCCAGTTCAGCACGCCGGTCCAGAGCATCAGCACGATAACCAGCAGCGCGGCCATTGCCGGTTCAATCCAGGCGGTGGCGAAAATCCACATCAGCAGCGCACACACTACAAAGATCAGCAGCAGAATCTCATTGCGCGACAGTTTGCCCAGCTTTTGCAGCTCGGCGGTGGCCCAGCGCGGCACTTCATCGTTAACTTTTACTTCCGGCGGGTAGAGCCAGTAGGCGAGCAGCGGCATCGTCAGGATCAGCAGCACGCCGAGCGGCAGGAACGCGATAAACCACATGCCCCAGGAGATATCGAAGCCAATGACGCTTTTCACCAGCGCCAGCGCCAGCAGGTTCGGCGCCAGCGCCGACAGGAACATCGAGCTGGTGATACAGGCGGCGGTGATGGCGACCCACATCAGATAAGAGCCGATGCGGCGCGCGCTTGGGTCGTTGGGTTTAGAACCGTAGAGCGGCGGCAGGTTGGCGATAATCGGGTAGATGGTGCCGCCGCTGCGCGCGGTGTTTGAGGGAGTAAAGGGCGCCAGCAGCAGATCGGCGAAGGTAATGGCATAGCCGAGCGTCAGGCTGCGGCGGCCGAGATACTTCACCAGGATCAGCGCCAGTCGGCGTCCGAACTGGGTTTTATCGTAGCCGGCGGCGAACATAAAGGCGCCAAAAATCAGCCAGACGGTGGAGTTGCCGAAACCGCTGACGCCCCACTTAAAGGACTCTGTGGCAACCTTAAAGCCGGGCTTCGCCAGCTCGGCGGGGCTGAACAGCACATACTGGCTGAAGAGGGCGATAATCACCACGCCGGTCAGACCGATCACCGCACCCGGCAGTGGCTCGAAGATCAGGCCGACAATCACGCCGACAAAGATGGCGAAAAAGTGCCAGGCGTAGGGCTCAAGGCCCGCTGGCGTCGGCACCAGCAGCAGCAGTACGGCGACCACGATGGGAAGGGCCAGCATAAGCCAGCGTTTATGTTGTCCCGGCGGCGGGACGGGCGCAGGTTGCGCGGCTTCGTTCAGCGGTTTTTTCATGTTCATAGTGAAGGTCTGCAAGTTATAAAGAAGAGAATGTCGGCTTTGCTGATGCGCTTTTGATAATTAACGTGCGCAGAATGCTTGCAGCAAAACCTTATTGAATAACGTCTTCAGATGACAACTTTATTAAATAAACCTTTGCGCTGTGACTATATGATGCGCCTGGCGAAATAGTAAATTTTGATCTGGATCAAAGAGTGAGTTCGGCTTTTTAAGCGCTCTCTTTCTTTAAAATTCATATCGCCGTCTTAAGAAAAATCCTTACCAAAAAGCAGCGTTATCAGCGCCTTTTTCTGTAAATTCCCCTCATTATAGATTATTGAAAAGATTATAGTATTTTTTAATCTTAACAATAATTTGATTTTTCCGGCGCTTTCGCTAACATTACTATAACTAAAATATCAAGCTTTGCAAAATAAATAACTCCGCTACTTCAAAAGTTTTATAACTATATTCATTTCTTTTGTATCTAAAGTAACTGGTATATTAGGGGTATGAAGTCGGACCTTTTAATAATTGCCAGCATGCCTCGTCCGCAAGAATTTTTCAGCTTTTAATTTCCGGAGTTAATCTAAATGAATACTCGCACCCCGCTTTTAAATCCGCTGACTTTGCCGAACGGCGCGGTATTAAAAAATCGTCTGGTCATGGCACCGATGACCACCTGTACAGGATTTTACGACGGCACCGTAACCAGCGAGCTGGTGGAGTACTATCGCGCACGCGCCGGTACGCTTGGCACGGTTATCGTCGAGTGCTGCTTCATCGACGCGAAAGGTCCCGCCTTTCCTGGCGCAATCGCCATCGACAACGACAATAAAATCGCCGGCCTCGCCCGCATCGCCGACGCGATCAAATCCCAGGGATCAACGGCCATTCTGCAGATCTACCACGGCGGCCGTATGGTCGAACCTGAGCTGATCGGCGGTAAAACGCCGGTCGGCCCCAGCGCTATCGCCGCGCCGCGCGAAGGCGCGACCACGCCGCAGGCGCTGACCGCTGATGAAGTCGACGTGATGATCACGAAATTCGGCGACGCGGTGAACCGCGCCATCAAAGCGGGCTTCGATGGTGTCGAACTGCACGGCGCCAACACCTACCTGATTCAGCAGTTCTATTCCCCGAACTCCAACCAGCGCGACGACAAGTGGGGCGGCAGCCGCGAAAATCGCGCCCGTTTCCCGCTGGCGGTGCTGGATATCGCCCATAAGATGGCGGAGCGCATCGCACACAACACCTTTATTATCGGCTATCGCTTCTCGCCGGAAGAGATCGAAGTGCCTGGCATCCGCTTCGCCGATACGCTCTATCTGCTGGAGAAACTGGCGGAGCGCGGGCTTGACTATGTGCACTTCTCGGTTGGTCAGTTGCTGCGTCCCTCCATCGTTGACACGCAGGATCCCACGCCGCTGATCGACAAATTTATTGCGCAGCGCTCTGAGCGGCTGGCGAAGGTGCCGGTGATTGGCGTGGGCGGTGTGGTGAATAAAGCGGATGCGGAGAAGGGGCTGGAGCATGGCTACGACCTGGTGGCGATCGGTAAAGCCTGCATCGCCTATCCGGACTGGGCGGATCGCGTCCTGAATAATGAGCATCTCGATCTCTATATCGACAGCACCCAGCGCGAAGCCCTGATGATCCCGGAGCCGCTGTGGCGCTTCTCGCTGGTGGACGCGATGATCCGCGAAGTCAGCGCGCCGGGCCGCAAATATAAGGCGGGCGTCTATCAGGAAAAAGTCGAGGCGGAAGCGCTGAAGCTGAAAATCAACGTCACGCTGGATACCGACCGTATCACTGACATCTCAATGGTGCCGGACGATACGCTGGACGTCGATTTCACCGAAACCTTTGAAAGCCTGCGTAACCGGATGCTGGTCGCCAACAGCCCGCACGTCGATGCCATTACCGGCGCGACTACCCAGAGCGAGGCGCTGAAAAAAGCGGTATCGCGCGCGCTTTCTACCTCCAGCAAAGAGTATGTGATTGAAGAGGGCGGCAACCCCGCCGCGCCGCAAAACTACGACGTCGTGGTCATCGGCAGCGGCGGCGCAGGCCTGGCGGCGGCCATCCAGGCGCATGACGAAGGGGCGCGGGTGGTGATTATCGAGAAAATGCCGACCATCGGCGGCAACACCATCAAAGCCTCGGTGGGCATGAACGCGGCGGAAACCCGTTTCCAGGCGATGAAAGGCATCAAGGACAGCAAAGAGCTCTTCTATCAGGAGACGCTGAAAGGCGGCCAGAACAAAAACAATCCGGTGCTGCTGCGCGAGTTCGTCGAGCTGGCGCCGGAGGCGATCGACTGGCTGGCCGACCACGGCATTGAGCTGAACGATATCACCATCACCGGTGGGATGAGCATCGACCGTACGCACCGTCCTGCGGATCGCTCGGCGGTCGGCGGCTACCTGATCAGCGGCCTGGTGAAAAACATCAACAAGCGCAACATTGAAGTGCTGCTCGATACCTCGGTCGCGGAAATTCTCACTGAGAACGGCGCGGTCACCGGCGTGAAGGTGGTGGATGAGTACTACGACAGCCGCATCCTCTATGCGAAAAGCGTTATTGTCGCCACCGGCGGCTTTAGCGCCAACCGCGAGATGGTGGTGAAATACCGCCCGGAGCTGGATGGTTTCGTCACGACCAACCATAAAGGCGCGACCGGCAGCGGTATCGCTATGCTGCAGAAGCTGGGCGCGGATACCGTGGATATGGGCGAAATCCAGATCCATCCTACCGTCGAGCAGACCACCTCTTATCTTATCTCCGAGTCGATTCGCGGCGGCGGCGCGATCCTGGTGTCGCAGGAGGGCAAACGCTTCTTTAACGAGATGGAGACGCGCGACAAAGTTTCCGCGCAGATTATCGCGCTGCCTGAGAAAAGCGCCTGGGTGGTTTTCGACGAGCAGGTGCGGGCGAACAACAAAGCGGCGGATGAGTATATCGCCAAGGGCTTTGTTATCAGCGCCCCAACCGTGGGCGAGCTGGCGGTAAAACTCAATATGGAGCACACCACGCTGGAAGAGACGCTGGCGCGCTACAACCAGTTCGTCGTAGACCAGAAAGATGAGGATTTCGGCCGCACCACGGCGCTGCGTCATCCGCTTAATCAGGGACCTTTCTACGCTATTCGCGTGGCGCCAGGGGTGCATCACACCATGGGCGGCGTGACCATTAATACCGATACCGCAGTGCTCGACAGCAATAAACAGCCGATCCGCGGCGCCTGGGCGGCGGGCGAAGTGGTCGGCGGCATCCACGGCGCCAACCGCATCGGCGGCAATGCCGTGGCGGATATCATTATCTTTGGTATCCTTGCCGGACGTAACGCGGCGGCCCTGGCGCGCAGCTAGTCTGCGGCTGGTAGCCGGAAGAGAAGTACCCGGCGTGGCGCAGCGGGCGTGGAAGGATCGCCCGCTACGGCCTCGCCAGCCGCAGGTTCACTTTGACAACCGAGGCGAGTATGTCAGCCGACGAAGGCGTTTACGCCTATTCCGCAGTGCTAATGGGCTCGCCCATTCTGCTTAAACTCTTTGACGATAATGCCAGCCTCGCCGCCCAGGTTTTCCGCCTGATCCGCCATTATGAAAATATTCTCACGGTCAACCGCGCCCAGTCAGAGGTGATGGCGGTCAACCACGCGGCAGGCAAAGAGGCGATAAGCGTCAGCCGCGAGGTGTTCGAGCTGATCCAGTGCGCGCATCAGGTCAGCCTGCTGCCGGAAAGCCTGTTTAATTTCACTATCGGCCCGCTGGTCAAGCGCTGGAAGATCGGCTTTCAGGGCAACAGCGTGCCGCCGCGCTCGGAGCTGGATCAGCGGATGACGTTAACCGATCCGCGCCAGGTCGAGCTGGATCCTAGCCGGCTCAGCGTTTTCCTGCGCCAGCCAGGCATGGAGATCGATCTGGGCGCTATCGCCAAAGGCTATATCGCCGATCGGGTGCGCAGCTTTCTGCGCCAGCAGGGGGTGGAAAGGGCGCTTATCAATCTGGGCGGTAACGTGCAGACGCTCGGCGCGCCGCCGCAGACCCGCGGCTGGTCTGTGGGGCTGAAAACGCCATTTGGCAATGCCGAAGAGCTGACTGGCGTTATTGAGGTGGCGGGCAAATCAGTGGTGACTTCCGGGATCTACGAGCGCTACTTCGAGCGAGACGGGCGCTGCTATCACCATATTCTCGATGCGCGCAGCGGCTATCCGCTCGATAACGAGCTGCTGAGCGTTACGGTGATCTCCGACCGCTCGCTCGACGGCGATATCTATACCACGCTGCTCTATGGGCTAGGCGTGGAGAAGAGCCTCCTGGCGCTGCGCGATACGCCCCATATTGAGGCGATATTCCTTACCCGCGACCATGAGGTGATCTGCTCCTCGTCGCGCCAGTTCAGGTTTCGCCTGCACGACCACCGCTACCGGCTGGTTACTGACAGTACTGCCTGAGCAGCGAGTGATATTCTGGCTGCAGGCGGTAGCGATAGACCGGGCGGCCGGTCGCGCCATAGTGAATGCTGGTAAAGAGGATATTGATCTGCGCCAGCCAGATAAGGTATTTGCGGCAGGAGACGCGTGAGATATTAACCTCCGCCGCCAGTTCGTCGGTCGAGAATTCGCTGCCGGGATGGGCGTCGATCCACTGACACAGGGTGCGCAGCGTCTGCGGCGTCAGCCCTTTCGGCAGCCGTTTGCTGTCGTTGCTGGTGGGGGGATTGCCGTGGATCAGCTGATCGACTTCCGCCTGCTGGTAGTAAAGATGGTTATCCATCAGCGATTTCTTTTGCCGCCAGTTGGTCAGGGCTTCTTCAAAACGCGGGAACTGGAACGGCTTAATCAGGTAATCCACCACGCCGTAGTGCAGCGAGGTTTTGATGGTGGCGGCGTCAGCGGCGGATGAAATAATGATCACCTCGACAGGCTGTTTCGCCTCACGCAGCTCCGGCAGCAGATCCAGTCCGTTTTCATGCTGCAGATAGATATCGAGCAGCACCAGATCCACGGCGGGCTCGCTGTGAAGGATCATCTCTTTCGCCTGCTGCAGCGTCGACGCCGTTCCGACGCAGTGAAAGCCCGGCACCTGCCCGACGTAAACGCGATTCAGCTCAGCGACCATAGCATCATCATCGACCACTAACACATTGATCATGCGGTTTTGTTGCCTCCATCCCAGGGAAGTTGTACAAAAAATTGGGTGAACACGCCGGGTTCCGACTCAACGCTGACGCTGCCGCCAAGGCTTTCCGTCTGCTGCTTCAGCAGATAAAGCCCGACGCCGCGATCTTCGCCTTTCGTCGAGAAGCCTTTGTCAAAGATAGCATCCAGCTGATCGGTTGCGATGCCCGGCCCGTCATCGCTGACTTCACACGCCAGCCAGCCGTTCTGATAGTGCAGCATCACGTGAATATCGCCGTTATTTTCCTCGCCGAGCGCATCAAGCGCGTTCTCGATAAGGTTGCCAAGCACGGTAATCAGCACGGCAATCTGCTGCTCGTTGCCGATATCCGGCAAAAAGCTGGCGTCGCTCAGCGTCAGACGATGGCCGCTGTCCGACGCGCGGTTGATTTTACTCAGCAGGAAACCGGCGATCACCGGCGACTTAATTTTGTCGAGCAGCGAACCGATCTCGGTCTGGTAGTTGTTCGCCGTCTTTAAAATATAGGCTTCGACCTGCGCATAGTTTTTCATATGCAGCAGGCCAAGAATGACATGCAGCTTATTCATAAATTCATGCGAGCGCTCACGCAGCGCGTCGACATAGTTTACCATGCCGCTCAGGCGCTGCAGAAGCTGTGCGATTTCGGTTTTATCCCTGAAGGTGCAGACTGCGCCGATCAGTCGCTGCTGGCTGTAGACCGGCACGGTATTGCTCAACAGCACATGACCGTTGAGGTTCAGCTCTTCGTCGCGCCGCGCGCGGCCGGTGCGCAGCGTCTCCTGCAGCTGCGTATGGATAACGCTGGCGTCGTCCATACTGCCGGCGCGGTTATCCGTCAGCAGCTTCTGCGCCGCCTCGTTGATCAGCGACACCTCCGCATGCGCATCCACCGCGATAACGCCCTCTTTGACCGAGTGCAGAATCGCCTGGCGCTGTTCAAACAGCGACGAGATCTCCCAGGGTTCCAGACCAAAGAGTATGCGCTTCAGGGTTTTTACCAGCGCCAGCGTGCCCAGCGTGCCCGCCAGGGCGCCGATCAGAATGGTCCAGATAATGCTCCAGCGGCTCTGGTTGATCTGAACGCTGACTGCCTCCAGAGAGATGCCTATCGAGACCACGCCAATCTGCCGCTGCTGCGCGTCATAGACCGGCGTAAAGACGCGCAGCGCCTCCGCCAGCGAGCCGCGGTTGACCGAGACGTTCTCTTTACCCTGCAGCGCAGGGTTAATATCGTCGCCGATAAAATGCTGGCCGATCAGCGCCGGATTAAGATGGGAGTAGCGAATACCCTGCATATTGGTCACCACCACGAACAGCAGATTATTGTGCTGCTGCGCCGCGCGGGCGATGGGCTGGATAATGTCGGCGTTCGGCGATGCGCGAAGCGCCTGCTGGATCGCCGGTACGTCCGCCAGCGTACGCGCAACGGCCAACGCTTTGTCTTCCAGCTGCTTTTGCGTGGCGTTGCCGATTTGAAAGAAGTAGAGCAGATGCACGCTCAGCAGTACGAAGGTCACGACCGCACCGATCATCAGCGTGACGAGCGTGCTCAGCTTCATATGTTTTTTGCGGGTCAGGTTGCCCTGCGGTGTGTCGCGCATCGTCGGTCCTTTGTCGGAAAGCGGTGGGGTATTATCCCTTTCTCTGCGGCTTTGCAAAGGCTTTTATTCGGCGCGTAACGCGGCCGGGCAGGGAGCGCAGGCTGGATTGTCACAGGTTATGAGCCTGGTGCAGCCTGCTGACTTAGTTACAGCATACTTGAAAGGATTTATCACATCAGCACGGCTCCGGAGCAAGTATCGTCTGGCAGGAAGGAATCGCGGATGGTCGCTCAGGGTTGCCCTTGCATATTCCAGCGCGCCGATCCCATCATGTCGTAAACATGCTGGTCGGCAAAGGCGGGGAACCTGGCTCGCGTAGCCGCTTCGGCCAGAGCAAAACAGTAATCTTTATCGCCGCCCTTGATAATGAAATTTTGCAGGGTGCCATCGATTTTAAAATCCAGGTGCACATTGCATCGTTTACCGTTCCAGGCGTGCGGCTGTGTAAGCGCAGCATCCAGCGCTTTTTTAATGCCGGACGCCTGCACGCCATAACTATCCTTATCTGACACTTTGCCCGAGCGGTGGTAGGTGCAAGCATCAAGCGCACGGGTTTTATGGCAATCTTTCGGCGCGAGAGGCGCGCAACCGGCAACGGCTGCTGCGGTAAGTAGCGTTACGAGTAATTGAGGTTTCATCACTAAGTCCGTTTATGAAAGTCTGTCAAAGCCAGGCACGGCTGAATTTCAGTTAAAAAAAATCCACGCGCGCTGGCGTGGATTTTAAGGCGTTATCGCGCCGCAGGAGAAGCGATAACCGCAGTAAATTAAAAGGATTAGACGTTAAACAGGAAGTTCATCACATCGCCATCTTTCACGATGTACTCTTTCCCTTCTGAACGCATCTTGCCCGCTTCTTTCGCGCCCTGTTCGCCTTTATAAGCGATAAAGTCTTCAAACGCGATGGTCTGCGCGCGGATAAAGCCTTTCTCAAAATCGGTATGGATTTTGCCCGCCGCCTGCGGTGCAGTAGCGCCAACCGGAATCGTCCAGGCGCGTACTTCTTTCACGCCGGCCGTAAAGTAGGTCTGCAGGTTCAGCAGCGCATAACCGGCGCGGATAACGCGGTTCAGGCCCGGCTCTTCCAGACCCAGCTCGGCCATAAACTCGTCGCGCTCTTCATCGTCCAGCTCGGCGATATCTGATTCCACCGCCGCGCAAACCGGCACGACTACTGAGCCTTCCGCTTCGGCGATCGCGCGCACCTGATCCAGGTAAGGATTGTTCTCGAAACCATCTTCGTTGACGTTAGCGATATACATGGTCGGCTTCAGCGTCAGGAAGCTGAGATAGCGGATCGCCGCTTTCTCGTCGGCATCAAGCTGCAGCGCGCGCAGCATCCCGGCGTTTTCCAGGTGCGGCAGACACTTCTCCAGCGCGGCCAGCTCGATTTTTGCATCTTTATCGCCGCCTTTAGCTTTCTTCTGCACGCGCTGAATGGCGCGCTCGCAGGTCTCAAGGTCGGAGAGCGCCAGTTCGGTATTGATGACGTCGATATCTTCCGCCGGGTTCACTTTGCCCGCGACGTGAATGATGTTTTCATTTTCGAAGCAGCGCACCACGTGGCCGATCGCTTCGGTTTCGCGGATATTGGTCAGGAACTGGTTGCCCAGGCCTTCACCTTTCGACGCGCCTTTTACCAGGCCCGCGATATCAACGAACTCCATGGTGGTCGGCACCAGGCGCTGCGGTTTGACGATCTCCGCCAGCTGATCAAGGCGCGGATCCGGCATCGGCACTACGCCGGTGTTGGGCTCAATGGTGCAGAAGGGGAAGTTAGCCGCTTCGATGCCCGCTTTAGTCAGCGCGTTGAACAGGGTGGATTTACCGACGTTCGGCAGGCCCACGATACCGCATTTGAATCCCATGGTTGATTACCCTTCTAACTTGAGGTGCAACGCCTGCTTGCAGGCATTGCCGGAAACGAAAAAAAGTTGGCGCATTATACACAGAAATCGCGCGGGCAGGGCGTTTAGCTCGCCTTGAACGCGTGCAGCCGGTTCATCGCCTTCAGACGATCCTCTTTCAGCCACACTTCGGTGCAGCGCGCCGCTTCATCAATAGCGTCGTCGATCAGCTTCTGTTCGCTGGCGGGCGGCCTGCCCAGCACAAAGCCGGTCACCTTATTGCGATCGCCTGGATGGCCGATGCCGATACGCAGGCGATGAAAATTATTGTTGTTGCCAAGTTTGCTGATGATGTCTTTCAGGCCATTATGGCCGCCATGCCCGCCGCCCTGTTTGAATTTCGCCACGCCAGGCGGCAGATCCAGCTCATCGTGCGCCACAAGAATCTCTTCCGGCGTGATGCGGAAAAAGGTCGCCATTGCCGCCACGGCTTTGCCGCTGAGGTTCATAAAGGTTGTCGGCACCAGCAGGCGCACATCTTCGCCCGCCAGGCTAATGCGTGCGGTATAGCCGAAAAATTTCGCCTCTTCCTTTAACGACTGATTATGGCGCTCCGCCAGTAAATCGAGATACCAGGCACCCGCGTTATGCCGCGTCGCGGCGTACTCTGCGCCGGGATTGGCCAGGCCCACAATCAGTTTAATGCTGCTCACGATGATTATCCTGCTCAGGTATGGAAAAGGCGTTAGTGTACTTCGCGGCAGGAAAGAGAACAAACTTCGTCGGGAGAGTTGGTTACGCAGCGTGATTAACTAATTTATTTTGAAATCAAGCTGCTGCGCGTAAAGCTGCGTCAATGTTTGTGAACGTTGTGTGATCCTGGACGCAAATCCAGGGCCAGTCATTGCCTAAACTTATGTCAGGTTAACATTACGTGCGGTTTTAATTGCTTGTTCATATGGACAGAGGTGAGTTATGAAACATCAACATTGTCGGAAAGCAGGAAACGTCATGATGATTGTTGGGTTGATCGTGATGGTCTCCAGTATCTTTTTCTCTGTGCTTAATCAGTTGCCGAGCATCCAGATGCCCGCTCTGCTGGCACAGGCCGCTATTCTGGGCATCTTTATCGGTGCGCTGTTATGGCTGGCAGGCGCGCGCGTCAGCGGACGGGAAAAAATCGAAGATCGCTACTTCTGGCACCGTCATTATGACGAGCGCTGTCGCCGCACGCCGCATCATTAAACAGCCTGATTCGCACATAAAAAAACCGGGCGCATGGCCCGGTTTTTTATTTAGCAAAGAATTAATGCTCGAACATCGCCGAGATCGACTCTTCGTTGCTGATACGACGGATCGCTTCAGCCAGCATGCCGGAAAGGGTCAGGGTACGCACGTTTGGCAGCGACTTCATCTCTTCAGAAAGCGGGATGGTGTCGCAGACGATAACCTGGTCGATGACCGATTTACGCAGGTTCTCAACCGCGTTGCCGGAGAAGATGGGGTGCGTTGCGTAGGCGAAAACGCGTTTCGCGCCGCGCTCTTTCAACGCTTCCGCCGCTTTGCACAGCGTGCCGCCGGTGTCGATCATATCGTCGACCAGCACGCAGTCGCGGCCTGCCACGTCGCCGATGATGTGCATCACCTGAGAAACGTTAGCGCGCGGACGACGTTTATCGATGATAGCCATATCGGTATCGTTGAGGAGTTTAGCGATCGCACGGGCACGTACGACGCCGCCGATGTCCGGAGAAACCACAATCGGGTTTTCCAGACCAATTTGCAGCATGTCTTCCAGCAGAATAGGGCTGCCGAAAACGTTATCAACCGGGACGTCAAAGAAGCCCTGGATTTGCTCGGCGTGAAGATCGACCGTCAGAACGCGATCGACGCCAACGCTGGAAAGGAAATCCGCGACCACTTTAGCGGTGATTGGCACGCGCGCGGAACGCACGCGGCGGTCCTGACGGGCATAGCCGAAGTAGGGAATAACCGCGGTAATACGACCAGCAGAAGCTCGACGCAGCGCGTCGACCATCACAACCAGTTCCATCAGATTATCATTGGTGGGAGCACAGGTGGACTGGATGATGAAAATATCACCACCGCGTACATTTTCATTAATTTGTACACTCACTTCGCCATCGCTGAAACGGCCCACTGCGGCGTCTCCGAGGCTAGTGTAAAGGCGGTTGGCAATACGTTGTGCTAGTTCCGGGGTGGCGTTACCAGCAAATAGCTTCATATCAGGCACGAGAAGAACCTCAGGCTTTGCGTCCAGAGAATGAACGGCGTTACGGTAACCGGCGCATACCGCAGCGCATGTTCATACGGGTGTGTTAATGCACAGAGTGCAGCGTCTGGAACAGGGTGACACTGTCACACATGCGCTTACAGCCCGGAAAGGGTGCGATGCAGAGGCGAGACGTTAACGCCTCGCGCAACAAATCCGCATACCCATTTCGGGGCGAGTTCCAGCACCTGACGAGCAGCTGACTCCGTGTCAAATTCGGCAAACACGCAGGCGCCAGTGCCAGTCAGGCGCGACGGCGCGTATTCTAGCAGCCAGGAAACAAGCTCATCAACCTCGCGAAAACGTTTTCTTACTACTGCCTCACAATCATTGTGGAAGGGCGTCGATAAAAGCGCCGCCAGCGAACGCACTGGCGTGTCCCGCGTAAGCTGCGGATCGTTAAACACCAGCGGCGTCGGAATGCTCACGCCCGGATGCGCCACCAGATACCATTTCTCCGCCGGATCGGCGGGCTGCAGCTGTTCACCGACGCCCTGCGCAAAGGCGGCGAAACCTCTGACAAACACCGGTACGTCTGCGCCGAGCTGAACCCCAAGCGCCGCCAGTGCCTCAAAAGAGAGGCCGATGCCCCACAGATAATTAAGCGCCACCAGCACCGTCGCGGCATTGGACGAGCCGCCGCCCAGTCCACCGCCCATCGGCAGGCGTTTTTCAATGGCTATCTGCGCGCCGGCATCGGCAGGCAGTCTGTTCCCGGCCTGCGCCGCCTGGCGCAGCGCCGTTGCTGCACGAATGATGAGGTTGTCGTCATGGGCGACGCCGTCAACCGGCGTGGTCAGCGTCACACGGCCGCTGCTGTCGGGCGTGATATGCAGCGTATCGCCGTAGTCGAGAAACTGAAACAGGGTTTGCAGATTGTGGTAGCCGTCCGCGCGACGGCCAGTGATATAGAGAAACAGGTTAAGCTTTGCCGGAGCGGGCCAGGAGGTGATCATTGCAGGGTCCAGCTATCCATACGCAGCTTGATGCGCTGGTCGCCTTCGCGCAGCTCCAGGTTCGCCGGCAGCGCCGGGGTCGTTTTGCTGTCGTAATCCTGAATGGTAACCTGCCACTTCTGGCCATTGCTGCTGTAGTTCAGGCTCTTCAGCTGGTAGCTGCTGTTTAGCTGATAGTCGCTGGCGTCGCCGGGCAGGCCCATCATCCACTGGCGCAGGTTGGCGAGCGGAATATCCATACCGGTGAGCTGGGCGATCATCTTCTCCGCGTCGTTGCTGACATAGCGCTTGCCTTTGTTGTCCACCAGCTGCACGGTGTTGCCCTGGGCGTCGAGCTGCAGTTCGGTGCTGCCGAGCGGATTGGTCAGCAGCAGGCGATAGCGGTCCGGAGCGGTCTGCTGCCAGTTAAAGCGCGCGTAGACTTTCTGCTTGTCAGAAAGATAGGCGAAGGCGCCGCGCGTCTGATAGTGCGTGACTTTCGCCACTTCCTGCTGATGTTGCTGCCACTGCGGCGCGGTCGTGCTCGGACCTGGCCCCTGCGGTTGATGGACGGCGCAGGCGGTGAGCAGGGCGCTCGCCAGCGGCAAAAGGCGCAACATAGTGCGTGGTGAAAAGGTCATCACGTGGTCATCTCCTCGGACACGTTTTTAATTCGTAACAGATAACGCTAGCGATCCGCTTATAAACCGTCAATGCTGATTAGAGGAAAATTGCGCACGATCAGTTTAATCTTATTACAGTCATAGCCTTTGTATGGCTTTTCATGATCTGCCGCATCTTGTAGAATGCGCCTCACAAAACCCTGACATTATTGGGACAACCCAACTTTTATCGCCATGACGCTGCTCGCTCTCGGAATCAATCATAAAACTGCACCTGTCGCGCTGCGCGAACGCGTTGCGTTCGGGCCGGACGTGCTGGAACAGGCGCTCGACAGCCTGCTGTCCCAGCCAATGGTGCAGAGCGGCGTCGTTCTCTCTACCTGCAACCGCACCGAACTCTACCTTAGCGTAGAACAGCAGGCGGATCTGCAGGAGCGCCTGGTGCGCTGGCTGTGTGATTATCACCATCTCAATGAAGAGGACGTGCGTCAAAGTCTTTACTGGCATCAGGACAATGCGGCGGTAAGCCATTTAATGCGCGTAGCGAGTGGCCTTGACTCGCTGGTGCTGGGCGAACCGCAAATCCTCGGGCAGGTGAAAAAAGCCTTCGCCGATTCGCAGCGCGGCCATGCGCTGAGCAGCGAACTGGAGCGCATGTTTCAGAAAACCTTCTCGGTCGCCAAACGGGTGCGCACCGAGACGGAAATCGGCGCCAGCGCGGTGTCGGTCGCTTTCGCCGCCTGTACGCTGGCGCGCCAGATCTTCGAATCCCTGTCGACGGTGAATGTGCTGCTGGTTGGCGCAGGTGAAACCATCGAGCTGGTGGCGCGCCATCTGCGCGAGCATAAAGTGCAGAAGCTGATTATCGCCAACCGCACGCGCGAGCGCGCCGAGCGACTGGCGGAAGAGGTAGGCGCAGAAGTGATCGACCTGGCCGAGATCGACGCGCGCCTGGTCGACGCCGATATCGTTATCTCCTCCACCGCCAGCCCGCTGCCGATTATCGGCAAAGGGATGATGGAGCGTGCGCTGAAAGCGCGCCGCAACAAACCGATGCTGCTGGTTGATATCGCCGTGCCGCGCGACGTCGAGCCGGAAGTGGGCAAGCTGCCTAACGCCTATCTCTACAGCGTTGACGATCTGCAGGCGATCATCGAGCAAAATATGGCGCAGCGCAAAGCCGCCGCCGTGCAGGCCGAAAGCATCGTGGTGCAGGAGAGCGGCGAATTTATGTCCTGGCTGCGCGCCCAGAGCGCGGTAGAGACGATTCGCGAATACCGCTCTCAGGCGGACAGCGTGCGCGCCGATCTTGAATCTCGCGCGCTGGCTGCGCTGCAGCAGGGCGCAGATCCGCAGAAAGTGCTGCAGGAGCTGGCGCATAAGCTGACCAACCGTTTAATTCACGCACCAACCAAATCTCTGCAGCAGGCCGCCCGCGACGGCGACACTGAACGCCTGCAATTGCTTCGCGACAGCCTCGGTCTCGAGTAGACTCCTGGGCTGTTGCCCTCTGTGACGAGAATCCCATCACGACATGAAAACCTCTATTGTTGCCAAACTGGAAGCGCTGCAGGAGCGCCACGAAGAAGTGGAAGCGATGCTGGGCGATGCCAGCGTAATCGCCGATCAGGACCGCTTCCGCGCGCTTTCGCGTGAATATGCCCAGCTAACCGACGTTACCCAATGTTTCCGCGCGTGGCAGCAGACGCAGGAAGATATCGAAACCGCCCAGATGATGCTGGACGATGCGGAAATGCGCGATATGGCGCAGGAGGAGCTGCAGCAGGCACGCGAAGAGAGCGAGCGGCTGGAGCAGCAGCTGCAGGTCCTGCTGCTGCCGAAAGATCCTGATGACGAGCGCGCCTGCTTTATCGAAGTGCGCGCTGGCACCGGCGGCGACGAGGCGGCGATCTTTGCCGGCGATCTGTTCCGCATGTACAGCCGCTACGCCGAAGCCCGCCGCTGGCGTGTGGAGATCGTCAGTGCCAACGAGGGCGAGCACGGCGGCTATAAAGAGGTGATTGCGCGCGTGACCGGCGAAGGCGCCTATGGTCGTCTGAAGTTCGAATCGGGCGGCCACCGCGTGCAGCGCGTGCCGGAAACGGAATCCCAGGGACGTATCCATACCTCAGCCTGCACCGTTGCGGTGATGCCGGAGGTGCCGGAAGCGGAGCTGCCGGATATCAATCCGTCCGATCTGAAAATCGATACCTTCCGCTCATCGGGCGCGGGCGGACAGCACGTTAACACCACCGACTCCGCTATCCGTATCACCCACTTGCCGACCGGCATCGTGGTGGAGTGTCAGGACGAGCGTTCGCAGCACAAAAACAAAGCCAAAGCGCTGGCGGTGCTGGGCGCGCGCATTCACGCCGCGGAGATGGCGAAACGCCACGAAGCGGAGGCGAGTACGCGCCGCAACCTGCTGGGCAGCGGCGACCGTTCCGATCGTATCCGCACCTACAACTTCCCGCAGGGGCGCGTCACCGATCACCGCATCAACCTGACCATTTACCGCCTCGACGAGACCATGGAAGGCAAGCTGGACAACCTGATTGAGCCGATCGTGCAGGAGCATCAGGCCGATCAGCTGGCCGCGCTGGCTGGTCAGGAGTAATGGATTTTAAAAGCTGGATGAAACAGGCTGTCGCTGCTCTGCAGGGCGGCGACAGCCCGAAGCGCGACGCGGAGATCCTGCTCGGTTTCGTCACCGGTAAGTCGCGCAGCTGGCTGGTGGCGTTTGATGAGACCGCGCTGCTGCCTGAGCAGCTGGCGCGCCTCAACGCGCTGCTGGCGCGTCGCGTTCAGGGTGAGCCGGTGGCACATCTGATTGGCGAGCGCGAGTTCTGGTCGCTGCCGCTGCGCGTCTCCGACGCAACGCTAATCCCGCGTCCCGATACCGAAGTGCTGGTGGAACAGGCGCTGGCGCGTCTGCCTGCCGCGCCGTCGCGCATCCTCGACCTCGGCACCGGTACCGGCGCAATCGCGCTGGCGCTGGCGAGCGAGCGTCCCGACTGTCAGGTGCTGGGCGTCGATCGCATTGAGGCGGCCGTAACGCTGGCGCAAAGCAACGCCGAGCGGCTGGCGATAGCCAACGCCGAATTCGCGCTGAGCCACTGGTTCGACGCGCTGCCCGCCGCGCGGTTTGACCTTATCGTCAGCAATCCTCCCTATATCGACGCGTGCGATCACCATCTGTCACAGGGCGATGTGCGCTTTGAACCGCGCAGCGCGCTGGTGGCCGATGAGGCCGGGCTGGCGGATCTGCGCCTGCTGATCGCTCAGGCACCGCAGTGGCTTGTGCCTGGCGGCTGGCTGCTGCTGGAACATGGCTGGCAGCAGGATGCGGCGGTGCGCGCGCTAATGCAGCAGCAAGGTTTTCTTCAGGTCGCGACCGTGAATGACTACGGCGGCAATCCGCGCGTCACGCTCGGTCACATTCCATTTTAAAAAGGACGTACCATGGCCGCTTACTATCCTCTTATTAAACAACTGCATCTGCTGACGGTATTTATCAGCATCGCGCTTTTTATCGTGCGTTTTTACTGGCTGCGCAGCGGTTCGGCGCTGCTGCAGCGCCGCTGGGTGCGCATTACGCCACACGTTAACGATACCTTTTTACTGCTTACCGGCGTGCTGCTGGTGGTCATTACGCACTTTTACCCCTTCTCGCCGCAAGGAAGCTGGCTGACGGAGAAGCTTTTAGGCGTTATTATCTACATCGCCTTAGGTTCCGTGGCATTGAGCCGTCGCCCGCGCACCAGCCGCACGCGCTGGATCGCTTTCCTGGTCGCGCTGGTCGCGCTGGTGACAGTGATTAAGCTGGCGGTGACCAAAATGCCATTATTGGGGATAGTATGACCTCCGCAGAACAATTAGATTTTAGCCAGACGCCGCTGTGTGAAGCGGTGATTGGCGCGACCCGAGCGATTCGCGCCGATTTTCCCGCCTCCTCCGTGCAGGAGCAGCTGGCCGCGCTGGTGACGGAAGCCCGCCGCTATGTGAGCGGCGAACAGGATGCCGATATGCAGCTGGAGAAGCTGCTGGAGCTTTTCTATCGTCAGTGGGGCTTCGGCGGCGCCAGCGGCATTTATAACCTTTCCGACGCGCTGTGGCTGGATAAAGTGCTGAAGACGCGCCAGGGAACGGCGGTCTCGCTGGGTGTGATCTTGCTGCATATCGCGCAGGCGCTGGAGATTCCGCTGATGCCGGTTATTTTCCCCACTCAGCTGATTTTGCGCGCTGACTGGATCGACGGCGATATGTGGCTGATCAACCCCTTCAACGGCGAGACGCTGGATACCCATACGCTGGAGGTCTGGCTGAAAGGCAATATCAGCCCCACGGCGAAGCTCTATGACGACGATCTGGAAGAGGCGAAGACCATTAGCGTCATGCGCAAAATGCTCGACACCATGAAAGCGGCGCTGATGGAGGAGAAGCAGATGGAGCTGGCGCTGGGCGTGAGCCAGGTGCTGTTGCAGATCGACCCGGACGATCCCTATGAAATTCGCGATCGCGGTTTGATCTATGCTCAGCTGGAGTGCGAGCATATTGCGTTAAACGATTTAACTTATTTCGTTGAGCACTGTCCTGAAGACCCGGTCAGCGAAATGATCAAAGTGCAAATTCACGCAATTGAACAGAAACAGGTGACGCTGCACTAAGCGCACCACACAGTTAAGGAAAGGGCATGACTCAGAAAGTCGTCACTATTGGTGATATCAAGGTCGCTAACGATCTGCCATTTGTGCTGTTTGGCGGCATGAACGTGCTGGAATCACGCGATCTCGCCATGCGTATTTGCGAACACTACGTTAAGGTCACCGACAAGCTCGGCATTCCGTACGTGTTCAAGGCCTCTTTTGACAAGGCAAACCGCTCTTCTATCAAATCCTATCGCGGTCCAGGCCTCGAAGAGGGCATGAAGATTTTCCAGGAGCTGAAGCAGGCGTTCGGCGTGAAGATCATTACCGACGTGCACGAGGCGGCGCAGGCGCAGCCGGTGGCCGACGTGGTAGATGTGATCCAGCTGCCGGCGTTTCTGGCGCGTCAGACCGACCTGGTTGAAGCGATGGCGAAAACCGGCGCGGTCATCAACGTGAAGAAGCCGCAGTTCGTCAGCCCGGGGCAGATGGGCAATATCGTGGATAAGTTCGCGGAAGGCGGCAACGATAAAGTTATTCTGTGCGATCGCGGCAGCAACTTCGGCTATGACAATCTGGTCGTCGACATGCTCGGCTTCAACGTGATGAAGAAAGTCACCAATAACAGCCCGGTGATTTTCGACGTGACCCATGCGCTGCAGACGCGCGATCCGTTCGGCGCTGCCTCTGGCGGCCGTCGCGCTCAGGTGGGCGAGCTGGCGCGTGCCGGTATGGCGGTCGGCATTGCCGGACTGTTTATCGAAGCGCATCCGGATCCGGATCACGCGAAATGCGACGGCCCGTCCGCGCTGCCGCTGGATAAGCTTGAGCCGTTCCTGGTGCAGATGAAGGCGATTGACGATCTGGTGAAGAGCTTCCCGGAGCTGGATACCAGCAAATAAGTCGCGCTTCACTGAGCGAAATAAAAAAGAGCGAGAGATCGCTCTTTTTTTCATCGCTTTTCTGCCCGGGCGCGGCGGGTGGTTAAAGCATGATGGTGAGGAGATAGCCCGCAAATAAGGCCAGGTGCGCGGCGCCGTTCAGCACATTGGTGCGTCCAGTGGAAAAAGAGATCTGGCACAGGATCAGCACCGCTGACATCATGACCATCTGCGGCGGCTCAAGGCCAAACACCAGCTGCTGGCCGGTCAGCGTGGCGATAATCGTTACCGCCGGCACGGTCAGAGAAATCGTCGCCAGTACGGAGCCGAAGAAGAGATTCATGGCGCGTTGTACCTGATTCATCAGCACCGCCTTCAGCGCCCCCAGTCCTTCCGGCGACAGGATCAGCAGCGCGACCAGGAAGCCGGTGAACTGCGCAGGCGCATTAAACTCCGACAGCAGTTGCTCCAGCGTAGTGGCGTTCATCTTGGTCACGCTGATAACCGCAATCAGATGCACGATCAGCCAGGCGGTGTGCCAGACGCTGCTGTGCGCAGAAGGCTTGCCGTGATGGGGGTCACCATCGTCACTGTCGTCCTCATGCTCGTAGACAAACAGGCTCTGATGCGTGCGCGTCTGGATCAGTAGAAACACGCCATACATCGCCGCCGAAATCGCCGCAATCAGCAGCGCCTGGGTGGTGGTGAAGTTGCCGCCCGGCAGCGCGTTGGGAAACACCAGCACCAGAATCGCCAGCGGAAAGATGGCGATCAGATACTGCTTTACCCCGGCGAGATTCACATACTGGGTGGCGAACTTACGCCCGCCCAGCAGCAGCGAGAACCCGACCAGCCCGCCGGTGACGATCATAATGATGGAGTAGAGCGTGTCGCGCATCAGGGCTGGCGCGGCGTCGCCGGTCGCCATCAGCGCGGAGATCAGGCTGACCTCAAGGATAACCACCGACAGACTCAGGATCAGCGAGCCGTAAGGTTCACCCAGCCGGTGCGCCAGCACGTCAGCATGGCGCACCACGCTGAACGCGCTGCTCAGGATCGCGACCAGCGCCAGCAGGTTGATGCCGATAACCACGGGCAGGCCGTTTGCTCCGCCGAAGAAGAACAGGACACCAAGGGCGGCGAGGGGAAGTATCAGCGAGAACTCTTTGTGACGTGTTTTTTCATAGGTAGTCATTCACCATCCTCTTAAGAGAAAAACTTCGGCGAAACCCAAACGGGGCTTCACAAAAAGAGTAGAACTTTTATGTCGGCAAAGAGTGTAACTTTTCGCCGTTTGCTATGTGGGAAATTTACCGCTTTTTACTTTCAGCAAAATAATCGTCAATTGTGGTAAAAGGGGCGGTAAAGATAAATTACCTATTTAATTTCATTTGGTTAATGGTTTGATTAAAGCAAACTGTCATCCTTTATTTGCGATTTTTCTACCGGATAACTGCGATTTTTATCGGCTTTACTCTACTTGCGCGTGGTACCGCAATGAAATCCAGGGTTGAAATTTTTAACGCATACGCCAGGCTTAGATAAGGCCCTGAATGGAGGAGATGCAATGCCGTATAAGAACCGTGAAGCGCTGCCGGACAACGTTAAACATGTACTGCCGCCGCACGCGCAGGAGATCTATCAGAAGGCTTTCAACAGCGCCTGGGATCAGTACAAAGACAAGGATGAGCGCCGCGGCGATGAGTCGCAGGAAGAGGTCGCCCACAAAGTCGCCTGGTCGGCGGTGAAAAAGGAGTACGAAAAGGGCGATGACGATAAGTGGCACCCGAAAAAGTAGCCCTCTACGAAAAGGCCAGTGATACTGGCCTTTTTCTTAAATTACTTTAAATTTGTTGCTTATTCCTGGCCTTGAAAGCGTTGCGGAAAATGCATAATGTCAGTTAACGCTGCGGCTCACCGCGTCGCCCGTATGTCGATTTAACCAGGGAGCACGTTCGACAGGATGTAAGAGAAGTCAGGAGGTCGCATTGTTAACCCGAGAATTTTTATTAAAAGCAGACTGCAAAACCTCATTCGGCGATATTGAAGAATCGCTGCTCTGGAGCTGCGAGCAGCGCGCAGCGTCGCTGGCAGCCACGCTGGCCTGCCGTCCCGACCAGAGCCCGGTCTGGATCTTCGGCTATGGCTCGCTGATGTGGAACCCCATTTTCGAAGCGGACGAGGTCGCATCCGGCACGCTGGAAGGCTGGCACCGCGCCTTCTGCCTGCGCCTGATCGCCGGACGTGGCACCTCGTCCCATCCCGGCCGCATGCTGGCGCTGAAAGAGGGCGGTTCAACCAGCGGGCTGGCGTTTCGCCTGCCGGAGACGCGCCTGCATGAAGAGCTGGAGCTGCTGTGGAAGCGCGAGATGATCACCGGCTGCTATCTGCCGACCTGGTGCGAGCTGACGCTGGAGGATGGCCGCAGCGTGACCGCGCTGGCCTTTATTATGGACCCGCGCCATCCACTCTATGAATCTGACTCCTGCCCGGAGGCTGTCGCGCCGCTGATCGCGGCGGCAAGCGGCCCGCTGGGCAGCAATGCGCAATATCTCTTTTCGCTGGAGCAGGAACTGGCGAAGCGCGGCATGGAGGAGGAGAGCTTAAGCCGTCTGGCGCATCAGGTGCGCGCGCTACAGGCGGGCGTACGCTGCGCGCAGGGATAGAGGCTCGCGGCGTGCCAATCCACGCCGCGAAAGCGCATCAGTTCCCCGGATTCAGCAGCCAGGTGCCTGGCTTATCAATTACCAGCGACTGCGCACGCATGCTGGTTCCTGAGTGCACTTCGATACGATACTGACCAGCCGCCAGATTAAGCGCGGCGAAACCGTTGCTGCTGGTTTTCACCTCGACTGGCTGACCGTTCAGCACCACGTTGGCGCCACGTTCCAGTTTAAGGTAGACCGTCGCCAGCGCGGCGGGCGTGGCTGCTGCTGGCGGCGAGTTATTCACGCCAGAGTTGGTCGCAACGGATGGCGCTGCGTTTTCCGGCGTCGCGTCGCGCCTGTTGGTCAGCCAGGTTACCGCAATCACCGCCAGCAGCGCGACCGCCGCCAGCGCTACCAGACCCGGCGACAGACGGCGTACGTTGCGCGGCGTCACCGGCTCTACGCTGGCCGAGCCGTGATTCACCGCCATCACCACCGGCGCAGGCGTGACAATCTCCTCCTCCTCGACAATGGGCGGAGGGGCTGGCGCAGGCAGCGGTTCCGGCGCAGGCTGCAGACTATTGACCACCGCCTCCACGTCGCTGACGGGCAGGTCGATCAGCGCCGCAAAAGCGTCAATCGACTGCGGACGATCGGCGGGCTTCATCGCCAGCGCGCAGTCCACCGCATGCAGCAGCGGCAGCGAATAGCCAGCTGGCTTACGTTCGACCAGCGGCTGGTAGTTATCCTCGATGCAGCGCACCACGCTGACCGGCGGCGGATTGCTGGTGATCAGGCTGTGCAGCACCGCGCCGAGCGCGTAAATATCGGTCCAGGGGCCCTGTTCGTTTTCCCCCTCTTCGCTGTACTGCTCAATCGGCGCGAAGCCCGGCTTTAGCATAATCTCGGTTTCGTCTGACAGATTGCCGATCTCTTTGCGCGCCGAGCCGAAGTCGAGCAGAACCGGCAGCTGGTTTTCCTGAATCTGAATATTATCCAGCGAAATATCACGATGCAGATAGCCCGCCTGATGAATCGTGCTGATAGCGCCAAACAGCGGCGGCAGCAGGCGACGGATCCAGGCCTCGTTCACCGCATCCGGACTGGTAAGCTGCCACTCTTTCAGCGTCATGCCGCTGTAGTAGAGCGTGCCCATATAGGCGGTGCCGTTCTGTTCCCAGAAGCGCAGCACGTGCAGCAGGCCGGGATGGTTGAAGCGCGCCAGCAGACGCGCCTCCTGAATAAAGCTGGTCAGACCGGCATTAAACAGCTTCTGATAGCGTTCGCCGCGCAGCTCCAGCGACATATCCTCTGCGCGTACCGCCAGCGATACCGGCATATACTCTTTAATAGCGATGGTGCGTTCGAGCTGATGATCCCACGCGCGGTAAACGATGCCAAAACCGCCGCCGCCAATCACTTCCTTGATTTCAAACTCGTTAAAACGGTAGCCCGCAGGGAGCGCGTTGGGCACCGCTTTCTGATTATCATTTGCCGACATAGTGAACTCTCTGAACACCGCCTGACAGACAGGCTGCGCTGTAATTAATTGATGTTACGCCACGCACCTATCGCCGGATCAACCAGATCGGCGTGCAGGGTGTCGATCAGTAACACATTCACTTTTTGCTGTGGCATAAACTGCGGTCCCCAAAGACCACGCAACGTTTCCACCCGCGATTTCACGGCGTCAGGATCCTGCTGCGCCGTATTCTTATCCATTTTGACCAGTAGCGCGCCGTTAAAGCGCCAGACGTGGCTCGCCTCGTCGAAAGGCAGCACCAGCCAGCTGTCCGCCGCATCGGCGCGCGTGACGATCATGCGCTCTTTATTGACGGCCACGATTTGCAGCGAGTTGCCGGAAATCGACAGATTCGCAACAGGGTAGCCCTGATAAAAGGTGACCGTCAGAGGCCTGTTTTTACCCTTATCCGCTAAGATTATCTCGCTTTTGCCTTCCAGCCAGCCATCATGCGGACACTGCGCTTTCGCGCTGTCAGGAATAAACAGCGACTGCCCGTCGGCGTCCCATGAGGTGCGGAAGCGGCAGCCGCCAGGCAGATCGAAATGCTGCAGCGGCGCGGTATTGGCCGGACGCGACAGATCGAGCGGCGCGGCGTTAGCCGCGCTGGCGCTGGCGGTGGCGTCAGCCATCACAATCGGCCGCCAGTTTTGCAGTTTGCTGGCGCTGCCGCTGGCGAGTACGCCGCCCTCTTTGTTGGTCATTTGCCAGGGCAGTTCGTCCAGCGTGCCGCACTGGTTCGCCAGCAGCGTGCCGACGCGCGGCAAAAATGACGTCAGCACGGCGGAATCGGTGCTTTTACCCGACACGATACGCAGCGGCAGCGACTCTTTACACCAGTCGTCAGGCGCCTTGCTTTTTACGCCGTCAATAAAGACCTCCAGCGCCAGGCTGGGTGAATAAACCACGCGATAATCTTCGGCCTGCGCGCTGAAGGCGATAAGTAAGGTCGCAATGCCGGACAACCATAATTTCATAATGATCCCTGGTATCAGTCGCGGGGTGGCAGAAAGCGTGCCGAATCCGCCGCAGAATAAAGCAACGTGGCGTCCTGAGGTTCGCCGATCCACACAGAGAGCGCGCTGAGATTATCCTTCTTCACGCTGCGGCTGACCGCTTTTTCCATCAGGGCCAGCCACTCTTCGCAGGCATTGACCATGCGCAATGCCTGCTCCATCTCCCTGGTCGTCAGGTTTAGCCAGAATCCGTCAGTGCAGACCAGAAAGGCGTCGCCATCCTCCAGCGCCAGCTCGGCGGAAAAGGTGACCGGACGCGCCGGATCCGCGCCGAGCGCATTATAGAGTAAATTACTGTTAATGCCGGTATTTTCATAGCCCGCATCCTTTAGCTGCTGCGCCAGACTGTGATCGCGCGTGACGTCGAACAGCGCGCCGTGCCGAAAGTGATAAACCCGGCTGTCCCCGGCGTGCGCCCACCAGGCGCGCCGCTGCGGGCGGTCAATAAACAGGGCGGCCAGCGTGGTGCTCATCCGCGAAAATCCGGGCTGTTGCTCCTGCGCCTGCCGCAGCGCCGCGCGGCAGTGTTCAATCGCCGCGTGGGTATTCTCCGGCGTCAGCCGGGGCTGGCTATGCAGCTCGGCCAGCAGGGTGTCGCGCACCAGCTGCGCGGCGCGATCGCCGCCGGACAGGCCCGCCACGCCGTCGCATACCACAAAGCAGGCTTTCTCTTCGGTAATTTCCGCGCCGGTGCGGTCCTGGTTCTCATCGCGCAGCCCCTGCTGGCAGCGACTGGCAAAAACAATCTTCATGCTTCATCCGTCCGGGTCTGCGAATCTTTGTACTGGTTGACTTCCACATCGTAGGCGTGCAGGAAGGCCTCGCCGAACAGGGTATGGAAGTCATCTTCGATCTCGCCGGCGGTGCGCTGATAATTGCGCGTAAAGTAGTCCCAGAGCGCGGCTTTTCGGGCGACAGAGAAGGGGAGTTTGGGCAGAACGCCCTCGCTGCGCGCCTGCTCTTCCAGACGCTGCGGGTTAAACGACTGCAGCATGGCGGCGATAATCGCGCGAATACCGGCAATCATGCCGAGCTGATGCGCCTGCAGATCCACCAGCGCGTCGCGCACCGCCTGCTCAGGCGGCATAAAGCCGGGCATCTGGCTCTGGTACATCTGCATCAGCACCGTTTTCCCGGAGGGCAGGATCTTAAAGGGGTTATTCGCTTCGTTCAGGATCATCGTCATATCCGCCTTCACGCCGCGCTTCAGAATCTGGCGCGACGACAGCAGCGCAACCGTGCCCTGCGAGAAGAGGCTTAGCATACGTCCCGTAACGCGCATCTGCTCTTCGTCGATAGGGGTGGCGTGACCGTTGCTCAGCCCCATGCCGTCGAGCAGCGCGGCGATCAGTTTTTCCTGATCCTGTAAGGCGGCGCCCGTCAAACGCGGCGACTCGCTCTTTTGCGGCTCGATCGCCAGCCGCGCGTCGCTGTGGCGCGACGGCGAAGGCGTCGCAGAGACAACGCTTTCCACCGGCTCTGCATCGAGGCCCAGCGGATCGTCCTCCAGCTGCATCTCACTGACAAACAGCGCCAGCGGGTCATCTTTCGCCGCGTCAGCGCGCGCCGGGTCCTGTACCGCAAGCTGGTATTCGCCAATTTGCAGCGCATCGCCATGCTGCAGCCGAACCTGCATGCCCCGATCCAGCGCGACGCCGTTGTGCACCACCGCGGTTACGCTGCCCTGACTGGTCAGGCGACATTCGCCGTCGGCGGAAAGGTGCACCAGCGCCTGCAAACGCGAAATGGCGCGCGATTCATCCGGCAATACCAGATCGTTATCCTGGCTACGGCCAATAGTGCCGCCGGGCGGCTGAAACGCCACGGTTTTTACCGGAACATCCGTATTGCACTGCACAATGGTAAATTGCATGAGTCATCCCGTGTCTGATGGGCAAACGCAAGGCCGTTATTCGAACATTGGCGGATAGAGGCCGTTACGTCCCGGCTGTGTACCTGCCGCCGGGTTAAAAAGTAGTGAAAAAAGTTGCGCCGTCAGGTTGCCGCTGTGCTTGTGGGTCGCATGGGCGAATCCGTCGCAGCGATTGGTCCACCAGTAGCTGATATGCTGCTGCGGATCGAACCGGTCCGCCGCCTCGCGCCAGCTCAGGGTGCAGGGCAGATCGCTGAAGCCGATCACATCCATAATGTCGGAGCGCTGCTTCTCCGGCACCAGCAGCGGCGGCAGCGCCTGAATCTGTTGCTCCAGCTGCGCGGCGGCGATCTGCACCTGCACGGCCTGGTAGAGCGTGGCGCCTAAATCCTGAAACCAGTCGCCGGAGATGGCGAGCTGTGCCGGATGCCACTGGCTGAGCGGAAAGGTGCGCAGCGCCAGTAGCGGCCAGGCGCGCCCCACGCGGTCGCACGAGGGCATCAGGCAGCCCATCTGCACCTGCTGCACGCCCGGCGTGACCGGCAGGACGAAGTTCCACACTGGCGCCTGCAGAAACCAGCTGGTTGCCGCCTGCTCCTGGCTGTGCCAGTGCATCAGCCCTTGCTGAAACCAGTGGGTCCAGGGCGCGATATGTTTCTCACTCAACCGGTGGCGCAGGAAATCGCCGGTTGAGGGGAGCTTCCCGTACCAGCCGGGGGCAACGATCGCAGCCATCTCTCACCTCATCATTACTCGCTATGCGCGGTCAATCGCTTCGCAGCCACCGCAGGGGTGACAGCCAGCGCACTGCCTTCCCGACCCGCATTTTTAAGATTTTCCGCAAGTTTGCGCATCATCAACGCATTGTCACGCGCATAGGGCGAAGACTGAATCTGCTGATCCAGCAGCTGGCTGAGGTGCCAGTCGAGCTGCTGCAGGTCACGCGCGCTGACGTTCTCAGGCAGCGAGTGCTGCAAATTCTGCATCAGCCAGGCGCGCAGAAATTCACCGTCATAGTTGCGCGGCTGGTAGAGCATCTGATAGGCACGCAGCGCGTTACGGCTGTATTCATTATCATCGCCCTTGTCGTTTCGCAGCAGGTTGGTGATCTGCTGCGCGACGCGCGGTAATAGCAAAGACTTTAGCGCATTTTGATAAAGCGCCCAGGCCGCGTCGCTGACCTGGGTGCCGCGATACAGCCCGGCGCGCATAGTAACAGGCGGATTATCCAGAGAAAAATGGTCGGAAAGCGGCAATTTCACTAGGTTGTTCAAAAAGGGAAGCAGATCAAAAATATTATCGGCTGGCTGATGGATCACCTGCTGGCTCTGCTTCACGATGGTCGGCACGCGATCCGCCACCTGACTGAGATAGCGCTGGTTCTGGAAAAAGCTAATCAGCCAGAGTCCCGAGGCGATAGTCAGCGCGCCCGCGAGCACGCCGTAGCCAATCCAGTGAAACAGCTGATTGCGGTGCTCCCAGTGACGGTTGCTGCCGGCGAGGCCGCTTTCGCGGAACACCAGATCGCTGAGGAGATCGCGAATAAAAAAGCTCTGTCCCTTATTGCCGGGAATCGGGCTGTTGCGGTTAACGCTGTCCCAGGCGGCGATGGTCTGACCGCTCGCCTGCGGCAGCTGCAGCTTGCGGCTCAGCTCGCCCATAATGCGGTCAAAGGGCAGGCCCTCCTGGGTACCGCTGGTAAAGAAGAGTCCGCGGGCGCTCCAGGCGATTGACTCCTGCTGACCGGAGAAGACTACGTCGAGATACTCGTTCAACAGCGGACGCAGCGAAGCGAACTCCTGCGGAAAGAGGAAACAGTCGGCGCGCTGGCTGAGGTCGCGCTCCTGCGCCATTTTGTGGCTCAGCTGCTGCTGAAGCTGACGCTCCAGACGGCGGAATTGCTGATTAAAGCTGCGATGCCAGTCATCTTTATGCGGCTTGCCCGGCTCCCAGGGGAAGGTAAAGCCCCAGATGGCGTCGCGCTGGCGTTTCTCCAGCGCGCCGAAATAGCCCATAAAACCCTTCAGCAGATCGGTCTTGGTCACCATCACATAAACCGGAAAGTGGATGCCGGTCTGCTGGTGCAGCTCGCTCAGGCGGTTGCGCATGGCGCTCGCCTGGGCATAACGCGCCTCGGCGGATTCGCTCAGCAGATCGGCCACGCTGAGCGTCATGATCACGCCGTTGATCGGCTGGCGCGTGCGGTAGCGCTTCAGCAGATTAATAAAGCTGTGCCACTCACCGGCGTCGCGCGCGCGCTGGCTCTCCTGCAGGGTATAGCGTCCGGCGGTATCGATCAGCACCGCCTGGTCGGTAAACCACCAGTCGCAGTGACGGGTGCCGCCAACGCCGCGGATCGCGGTTTTGCCGACGCTGTCGGTCAGGGGAAAATCGAGCCCGGCATTCAGCAGCGCGGTGGTTTTGCCCGCGCCAGGGGCGCCGATCACCAGATACCACGGCAGCTGATAGAGATAGCTGGAGTGCATGCGCGCCAGCCAGCGGCTGTTGTTCTTGCGGCTAAAGGGCATGCGTTTTAGCTGCGTTACCGCCTCGCTGAAGCGCTGGGTAAGCAGCTCTTCGGTCGCCTGCCGCTCAGAGAGATCTTCCGCGCTGGTCTGCTGCAGCGTAGTGAGTAGCTTGCTGTTAAACCAGGCGCGATAGAGCGAAGGGATAAACTGAAACAAAACCCAGATAAAAAAGAGTGCGCCTACCGTCAGCTGGCGCGGCAGCTCCGGCTCCAGCGGTCGGGTTTCTCCCCAGCTCCAGAGCGGGCCGAGGATCCAGACGAGGCAGCTCAGCGCCGTAACGCCAATAAAGCTCCAGAGCAGGCGATGAGTCAAAACAGGGCGTAAGGATGCGCGCATTACTGAGCTCCTTGATGATTACCGAGCGTTTCCGGCGCGGCAAACAGAGTGATCTCAACGCGGCGATTGCGTGTCCGGTTTTCATTGCTGTCGTTGGGCAGCAGCGGATCGCTGTCGCCGCGTCCTTCAGAACGGATCGCGTGGCCGTCGGCGAGCTGCGTCTGCAACAGCTGCGTCACCGCGCGGGCGCGAGCGAAGGAGAATTCATAGCTGGAGGCAAAGCGGCTATTGTCTACCGGGCGATTGTCGGTAAAGACCGACACCAGCACCGTGCCTTTGACGTTCTTCATCGCCGTGGCGACGCGGGCCAGCAGCGCGCGGCCCACCGGATTAATGGCGGTGCCCTGTTCGGCGAACAGCTTGTCGGCGGGGATAATTACTTTACTGCCGAAGGCGCCGTCGCTGACTTCAAGCTGACCGGCGGCAATCACGTCGTTGAGGCGCTGACGCAGATCGAGCAGCGCCTGGGGCGAAGAGGGACGACGCCCGACGGTGATCTGTGGCAGCGGCGTCTGATAAATGGCGCGCAGCAGCGGTTCGGCGTCGTTGCCCAGCCGCCAGTTAAGAGCGCTGTAGAGCAGGCAGGCGATCAGTGCGGCGACGGTAGCGCAAGCCCAGAGCGGAATCATCGGGCGGGAGATGCTGCTGACCAGCGGATGCACCTCGACCAGTGGCCTGGTGTTCTCGCTTTGCGGCTGCCGCGTTTCCTCAATCAGCTTCGCGAGGCGCTTGCGGATGGCGTCGCACTGTACCCGTCCGCTGTCGCTGCCGCGATAGCGGCCTTCGTAGCCGAGCAGCAGACAGTAGTGCACCATCTCCAGCAGCCAGAGATGCTGCGCCGGACTCTGCGATATGCGCGACAGCAGCTGGAAGAATTTTTCGCCGCCCCAGCTTTCGTTATGGAAGGTGACCAGCATGCCGTTGCCTGACCAGACGCCGCGCGTGCCCCATGGGGTTTGAGCGGCGGCCTCATCCAGCGCGCTGCACAGGCAGTAGCGCGCGCCGATAATCATCTCGAACGGCAGCCCGGCCTGTTTGCAGCGCTGCTCGAACTGACGGATTTCATCAATCAGCGACTGACGCAGGCCTGCGGGATCGTCGTGCGTGACCGCCTGGCGAAGCTGCACCACGGCATTCAGCAGCGGCGCCGCAGCCTGTAATAAAAGATTATCGTTGCCCGAGGCGTTCACCTCTGCGGCCTGCGATTCTTGTGTCATTAACGGGGATTCTTCCAGACAAGAACAAATCCCTGAGTGGCTAGCTCAGGGATTACGTACTGGCAATATGCGCCGGATTTCATTATCAGTCTAAGATCCAGGTCGCGGTATCGTTGGTGCGGCACGCTTTACTGGCGCCGCCGACATCGACACAGACCTGCTTATTCTTACCGCGCGGGCGAGGGCGATCGCTGCGCAGGGTCGCTTCGTAGCGGCTGCTTTCCACGCCCGCTTTCAGCGGAACATAGCCAATCAGCGGGCCGTCCGCCTGGTCAGCGATCGCCAGCCAGTGGTTTTCGACGCTGCCCAGTACTTCGAACGGTTTACCGTTTTCAAGATAACGCACCACTTTGCCGCCATAATCGGGCGTGGTCATCACCGAAGCTGCGTAGAGCGCGCGCCAGGTCTCATTAACCGGGGTAAATTCGGCAGGCGCGGCGACCGCATGACGATGAACTAACTTAACGCCATTGACTTCGCTGGTGACCAGCGTGTCATCGGTGACAGACGGCGGCGGTGCTTTACAGCCCGCCAGGGTCAATGTCGCCAGCAGCATTAACGCAAGACTCTTTTTCACCATGTTCCTCGATTTCATCAGAGTAACTGCATAATACGCCGCCATCGTCATCCCTGTGACGACCTGCGCGCTGCATCATGCCTTCACAGCATCAGCTAAAAAAACGGACAAATTACATCAGGATAGTACTGCATCCAGTCTACCTAAGACTTTTGAGATTTCAAACCATTGCGCTCACGCTAAAGCCATGCTAGCAAGCCTGGCGCACGGCGCGCAAAAATGCCAAAAAACGTCGCTGAGTAGTTCAGTTAAACGAAATTTACTAATGAATAACGTAACGCGATGAATTATGAAGCAGCCTATTTTGTCATGCGCCTCAGGGAATAGGAAATTATTAAATTTTTTTAATTGCTTCTGGGACCTGGGGGACGTCCGGCGCTTTTTGAACGCATAACATTTTCAGAAAATCCGGGTGAGGGCGATCGCATTCTTTCCTTAAAGCGGCACGGCTTTTGCTTCATTTTGCCCTGAAAATGTGACTCAAAACACAAGGTGATCCCTATGACCGACGCGCTGGCATACCTCCAGGCATCGCGCGACAGCGATATCGCCAGCCTGCAACGGCTGCTGCATACCGGCCAGCTGATTGCGGCGCTGAGTGAACTGATCCACCAGCTTCAACGCGAGCGCGGCGCCAGCAATATCTGGATCTGCTCACAGGGCAGGCTGTTTAGCCAGGAGCGCCTGGCGCGCGAGCAGGAGGTGAGCGCCGCAATCCGGGACTTTACACAGGCGTTGCCGCCCGCCGCCGCCCATCCCGGCGACAGCCGCTTCTGCAATCTGATCGCCGCCGCGTTGCAGACGCTGGCGGCGCTGCCTGCGCTGCGTGCGCAGATGTTGTCGGGCAACCGCGATCAGGCGCAGGCGATGCAGGCGTTCAACCAGGTCATCCGTACCTTGCTGAACCTGGTGTTCGAGGCGGCCGATACCGCCAGCCATCCCGATATCTCCCGCGCGCTGATTGCGCTGTTCAGTTTTATGCAGGGTAAGGAGCTGACGGGGCAGGAGCGCGCGACCGGCTCGGCAGGTTTTGCCGCCGGATGCTTCAGCGAGGAGCAGCGTCAGCGTATGGTGGCGCTTATCGCCGCGCAGGAGCAGAGCTTCGCCACCTTCAGCCAGTTTGCCGACGCCGACGCGCTGGCCCGCTGGCGTCCGCTCGCCGCCGCCAGCCGGGAAGTCGAGCGGCTGCGGCGCATCGCCTGCACGCTTGGCCAGGCGGATGAGTCGGGCACGCTGCGCTGGTTCTCTCTGCTCAGCGCCCGCATCGACCAGATGAAAACCCTTGAAGACCACCTTACCGCCACGCTGATGGCCCGCTGCCGTCAGGCTATCCATGCCGCGCAAAGCGAGGCCGCACAGCCGATTCAGGCGGCGGATCAGAGCTTCAGCCTCTATATCGCCGGCGCCGACTGGCTGCCGGAAGAGCAGACCCGGCTGCACAGCGACGGGCTGGCGCATCAGCTTGGCCGCTCGGTTCTGTCGCTGGTACGCGAGCAGGCGCAGCGTCTGCAGCGTCAGGCGGACGAGCTGGCGACAATGCGCGCCACCCTGGAGGAGCGGCGGGTGATCGATCAGGCGAAAGCCTGGCTGATGCAGCAGCATGACTACAGCGAACAGGCCGCGTGGCAGGCGCTGCGCAAAAGCGCCATGAACCAGAATAAGCGCATTATTGACATCGCCCAGGCGGTGCTGGCGGTCGCCGCGATGGCGCAGCCGCCCGCAGGGCAATGAGATAAGCGCGAGCCAGAGAACAGCGCGCACAACGGCTACCTCGTGAGAGGTAGATGCACAACGGCTGTGCGCACGCTGCGTTAGCGAAGTGCATCCGTCTGGCTTAGCCGCGCCAGAAGCCGCGTCGCCGCGGTCTGTGCAAGCTGGCACGCTCTTTGCTGCTGTTCAGATGAAGTTGTTAAATGAATTCGCACGTGTTTCGCCAACGGCGGCGAAACACATGCTCTGGATAAAGGCGTCCATCCGCATGCGCAGGCATGTCGGTCGGACGCCTTTTTTATTCTCTTTTTTCAGGAAGCGAGCGATGAGCCACTCCTCTTTTTCCGCCTCACGGCGCAAGTTATTACTCGCCAGCGCCGCCGCTGGCGGCGCATATCTGCTGCCGGGTCTGCGCAACGCCGTCTGGGCCGCCGGGTCAGACGCGCCGGAAAAGGCCAGCCTGCGCGTCGGCTTTATCCCGCTCACCGACTGCGCGCCGGTGGTGATGGCGGCGGTGAAGGGCTTCGATAAAAAATATGGTCTGACGCTGCAGCCGAGCAAAGAGGCGAGCTGGGCGGCGGTGCGCGACAAGCTCACCTCCGGCGAGCTGGACGCCGCCCACGCGCTTTACGGCATGATCTACGGCCTGCAGCTGGGCGTGGCGGGGCCGCAGCATGATATGGCCAGCCTGATGACGCTCAACAACAACGGCCAGGCGATTACGCTCTCCAGCCAACTAAAGGCCCAGGGCGTCACCGACGCCGCCAGCCTGAAGCGGGCGGTAGCGGCCCAGCCCAAAGGCGCTTTTACCTTCGCACATACCTTTCCCACCAGCACCCATGCCATGTGGCTCTACTACTGGCTCGCCAGCGCGGGCATTCATCCCTTTGACGACGTGCGCACCCTGGTCGTGCCGCCGCCGCAGATGGTGATGAATATGAAGATCGGCAATATGAGCGGCTTCTGTGTCGGCGAGCCGTGGAACCAGCGCGCCATCAGCGACAACATCGGCTTCACCGTCGCGACTTCACAGCAGATCTGGCCGGATCACCCAGAGAAGATCCTCGCCACCCGCGCCGAGTGGGTCAAAACCTTTCCTAACAGCGCCCGCGCGCTGACCGCTGCGGTGCTGGAGGCGGCGCGCTGGATAGACGCCTCCGACGATAACCGCCGCGAAACCGCCGCGGTGCTGGCGCAGCGCGCCTGGATCAATACCCGGGTTGAAACCCTTGAGGGACGCATGCTCGGGCAGTATCAGGACGGTCTCGGCAAAAGCTGGCAGGAGACCCATCCGATGCGCTTCTTCCACGACGGCGCGGTGAGCTTTCCCTGGCTCTCCGACGGCATGTGGTTCCTGACCCAGATGAAGCGCTGGGGCATGCTCAGCGCCGAGCCGGACTACCTTGCGGTGGCGCGCCAGATCAACCGTATCGACATCTACAAACAGGCGGCGTCCGCCGTCGGCAACGTCGCGCTGCCGCAAAGCGAACTGCGCAGCAGCACCCTGATAGACGGCAAGGTATGGGACGGCAGCGATCCTGCCGCTTACGCCGCCGGTTTCGCCCTGAACCGCCAGGAGAAGCAGAAATGAAAAAAACCGCTCAGATAAGCGCGCCGACGGCCGTCGAGTCCGGCACCGTCGTCACCCTCAAGCTGACACCGAAACGCGCGGTCCGTCCGCCCCGTCTGCGTCCGCTGATGCAGCGCCTGATCCCGGCGCTGTGTGGTCTGCTGTTGATGCTGCTGGTGTGGCAGATCGCCGCGCTGTGGAGCAGCGGCTTTCCGACGCCTTACGCCACCTGGCAGGCAGCGCTGACGCTGTTCGCCGATCCCTTTTATAACGCCGGGCCGAACGATCAGGGCATCGGCTGGAACGTGCTCGCCTCGCTGCAGCGCGTCGCCGTCGGGTTTGGGCTGGCGGCGCTGGTGGGGATCCCCGCGGGCTTTCTGCTGGGCCGCTTCACCTTTGTATCGCGCATGTTCAGCCCCATCGTCGCGCTGCTGCGTCCGGTCAGCCCGCTGGCCTGGCTGCCCATCGGCCTGCTGCTGTTTCAGCGCGCGGAGCCCGCCTCCAGCTGGACCATTTTTATCTGCTCCATCTGGCCGATGGTGATCAACACCGCCGAAGGGGTGCAGCGTATTCCGCAGGACTACCTCAACGTGGCGCGCGTGCTGCAGCTTTCAGAGTGGACGGTGATGCGCCGCATCCTCTTTCCCGCGGTGTTGCCTGCGGTGCTGACCGGCGTGCGTTTGTCGATCGGCATCGCCTGGCTGGTCATCGTCGCCGCCGAAATGCTCACTGGCGGCCTCGGCATCGGCTTCTGGATCTGGAACGAGTGGAACAACCTCAACGTGGAGAACATCCTCATCGCCATTCTGATTATCGGCGTGGTGGGGCTGTTGCTGGAGCAGGGCCTGATGCTGCTGGCCCGTCGTTTTACCTGGGACAAATAAGGAGCCGCTATGTCACCGATTATTCGCGTTCAGCAGGTCAGTCAGCGTTTCACGACGGCGGGCGGCGACTTCCTCGCCCTGGATAACGTTTCGTTCGACATTCACGAAGGAGAGACCCTCAGCCTGATTGGGCACTCGGGCTGCGGCAAATCGACGCTGCTCAACCTGATCGCCGGGCTGACCGCGCCGAGCAGCGGCGTGCTGCTGTGCGACAACCGCGAAATCGCCGGGCCGGGGCCGGAGCGCGCGGTGGTATTTCAGAACCATTCGCTGCTGCCCTGGCTGACCGCCTGGCAGAACGTGGAGCTGGCGGTGCGGCAGGTGTTCAACGGCCGCATGGATAAAGCGGAAATGGCGGAGTGGATTGAGCACAACCTGAACCGCGTGCAGATGAGCCATGCGATGCACAAGCGTCCCGGCGAGATCTCCGGCGGCATGAAGCAGCGCGTCGGCATTGCGCGCGCGCTGGCGATGAAGCCGCGCGTCCTGCTGCTCGACGAGCCGTTCGGCGCGCTTGACGCCCTGACGCGCGCGCATTTGCAGGAGAGCGTGATGCGCATTCAGCAGGAGCTGAACACCACGATCGTACTGATCACCCACGACGTCGACGAGGCGGTGCTGCTCTCTGACCGGGTGCTGATGATGACCAACGGCCCGGCGGCGAAGGTGGGCGAGATACTGAATATCGATCTCCCCCGGCCGCGTTCGCGGGTCGCGCTGGCGGATGACGCGCGCTACCACCAGCTACGCCAGCAGATCCTGCATTTCCTTTATGAAAAACAGACCTCGGCAGCCTGAGGAGCCGCATATGAAGCAACGGCTGCTGGTGGTGGGTAACGGCATGGCGGGAATGCGCATGGTGGAAAGCCTGCTGCGCCTCGCGCCGGATCGTTACGCCATCACGGTGATCGGACGCGAGCCGCACGGCAACTATAACCGCGTGCTGCTCTCGCCGGTGCTGTCGGGTGAGAAAAGCTTCGAGGAGACGCTGATTCACACGCGCGACTGGTACCGGCGACAGGGCGTCACGCTGCTGGCGGGCGAAACGGTGCAGGCGCTCGATCTCGCTGCGCGTCGGCTCCGCACCGATCGGCGCGCGCTGGCGTGGGATCGGCTGGTGTTTGCCACCGGATCGCGCCCGCGGCTGCCCGCCATACCCGGCATTGCGCAGCCGCAGGTCTACGGCTTTCGCACAAAAGAGGATGTCGATGCGCTGCTGGCCGGCGCGGGGCCGGTGGTGGTGCTGGGCGGCGGCTTTCTCGGTATCGAGGCCGCTGCCGCGCTGTGCGCGCAGGGGCGCGAGGTGACGCTGTTGCATCATAAAGCCTGGCTGCTGGATCGCCAGCTGGATGCCCAGGCGGGGGCGCTGCTGTGCAGGCAGCTGGAATCGCGTGGCCTGCGCGTGGAGCTTAACAGCGGACTGGCAGAGGTGACCGCAGCGGGTGTCGTGCTGGCAGACGGCCGCACGCTGCCCGCCGCGCAGGTGGTGATCGCCATCGGCGTTGAACCAGAGATCGCCGTCGCGGCGGCGGCGGGCGTGCCCTGTCGGCGCGGCATCCTGGTGGATCGCCAGCTGCGCAGCGCGCGACCCGACGTCTACGCGCTCGGCGAATGCTGCGAAATCAGCGGCGAAACCTTTGGTCTGGTGGCGCCCTGTCTGGCGCAGGCGGACGTGCTGGCGGCGCAGCTGGCCGATCGGCCAATCGCTGATTTCCGTTACCAGGAAAGCGGCACCCGCCTCAAGGTGAGCGGCATCTCGCTGTTCAGCGCGGGCGATATTCGCGAGTCGGAGAGCTGCACCAGCTTCGATCCTCTCTCCGGCGACTATCGCCGTCTGTTTCTGCGCGACGGTCGCCTGTGCGGCGTGCTGCTCTACGGCGACTGCCAGCAGGCCGCGCCGCTGCTGGCAAAACTACAGGCGGGCGAAAACGCCGCTCTTCATACCCTTTTTGATAATCAACCCGAAGCGCAGCCGCAGGCTGCAGGAAGCCCGATGATGAGTAAACCGGTATTAGCCGTGGTCGGTCACGGCATGGTCAGTCACCATTTCCTTGAGCAGCTGGTGGCGCGCGCGCTGCATCAGCGCTATCAGATCGTGGTCTACGGCGAAGAGCGGCAGCCCGCCTATGACCGCGTGCATCTCTCCTCCTTTTTCGACGGCAAAAGCGCGGCGGATTTATCGCTGGTCGATGAGAACTTTTTTGCTGCGCACGGCATAGAACTGCGCAGCGGCTGTCAGGTCGTCGCTATCGATCGTCAGCAGCGCAGCCTGCGCGACAGCCGCGGCGACGAGCTGGCATGGGACAAGCTGGTGCTCGCCACCGGCTCACGCGCCTTTGTGCCGCCCATCCCCGGCCACGACGACGCGCGCTGCTTCGTCTACCGCACGCTGGACGATCTCGACGCCATCTCCGCCTGCGCGCGCGGCAGCCGTCGCGGCGTGGTGATCGGCGGCGGCCTGCTGGGGCTGGAGGCGGCCAACGCGCTGCGCCAGCTCGGGCTGGAGACGCATGTGGTCGAGTTCGCGCCGCGCCTGATGGCGGTGCAGCTGGATGAGGGCGGCGCGCAGATGCTGCGGCGGAAAATCGACGCGCTCGGCGTGCAGGTGCATACCGCTAAGCAGACGCAGCGCATTGACCGCGAGGCAGACGGCAGCCTGACGCTGCACTTCGCCGACGGCGAAACCCTGTCCACCGATCTGCTGCTCTTCTCGGCGGGCATCCGTCCGCGCGACGAGCTGGCGCGCGAGGCGGGATTAACCCTCGGCCCGCGCGGCGGCATTGAGATCAATGACCTCTGCCAGACCAGCGACGACGCGGTGTTCGCCATCGGCGAGTGCGCGCTCTGGAACGGGCAGGTCTTCGGCCTGGTGGCACCCGGCTACCAGATGGCGCGGGTGCTGGCCGGACACCTCGCCGACGAGGCGAGCGCCTTTAGCGGCGCGGATATGAGCACCCGTCTCAAGCTGCTTGGCGTGGAAGTCGCCTCGTTCGGCGATGCGCATGGCCGCACTCCAGGCAGTCAGAGCTACTACTGGACTGACGAACCCAAAGGCATCTACAAGAAAATTGTGGTGTGCGGCGACGGTAAGAGCCTGCTTGGCGGCGTACTGGTGGGCGACAGCGGCGACTACAGCACGCTGCTGCAGCTCATGCTGAATCAGATGGCGCTGCCCGATGCGCCGGAGAGCCTGATCCTGCCCGCGCTGGCGGGCGCGCCGGCCCGCACATCGGGCGTGGCGGCGCTGCCTGAGAGCACCCAGGTCTGCTCCTGCCATAACGTCAGCAAGGGCGACATCTGCGCCGCCGTGCAGAGCGGCTGCGGCGATCTGGCGGCGGTGAAGCAGTGCACCCGTGCGGCCACCGGCTGCGGCGGCTGCTCAGCGCTGGTCAAACAGGTTATGGAGAGCGAGCTGGCGAACCTCGGCGTCGAGGTGAAAAAGGATATTTGCGAGCATTTCGCCTGCTCGCGTCAGGAGCTTTATCATCTGATCCGCGTCGGCGAGCTCAAAAGCTGGGACGCCCTGCTGGCGGCCCACGGGCGCGGCCACGGCTGCGAGGTCTGCAAGCCGCTGGCGGCGTCGCTGCTTGCCTCCTGCTGGAACGACTACCTGCTCAAACCGGCGCATTTGCCGCTGCAGGACACCAACGATCGCTATTTCGCCAATATCCAGAAAGATGGTACCTATTCCGTGGTGCCGCGCGTGCCGGGCGGCGAGATCACGCCGCAGGGGCTGATCGCTATCGGCGAAGTGGCGGCGCGCTACGATCTCTACACCAAAATCACCGGCGGCCAGCGTATCGATCTTTTTGGCGCGCGGCTGGACCAGCTGCCCGCCATCTGGGAAGCGCTGCTGGCGGCGGGCTTTGAAACCGGTCACGCCTACGGCAAATCGCTGCGCACGGTAAAATCCTGCGTCGGCTCCAGCTGGTGCCGCTACGGCGTGCAGGACTCTACCGCCTTCGCCATTGCGCTGGAGCACCGCTACAAAGGGCTGCGTGCGCCGCACAAGATCAAGATGGCGGTGTCGGGCTGCACCCGCGAGTGTGCCGAAGCGCAGAGCAAAGATATTGGCGTGATCGCCACCGAGAAGGGCTGGAATCTCTACGTCTGCGGCAACGGCGGCATGAAGCCGCGCCATGCCGATCTCTTCGCCAGCGATCTCGACGACGAGACGCTGATCCGCTACGTCGACCGTATCCTGATGTTCTATGTGCGCACTGCCGACCGGCTGCAGCGCACCAGCGTCTGGATGGATAACCTCGAGGGCGGCCTCGACTATCTGCGTCAGGTGGTCATTGAAGATAGCCTGGGCATCGCGGCGACGCTGGAGACGGAGATGCAGCGCGTGGTCGCAAGCTACCAGTGTGAATGGCAAACCACGCTGGCGGATCCGTCGCGGCGCGCGCTCTTCACCGCCGCAGTCAACAGCGATCGGCCGGACGAGACGCTGCACTACGACCGGGTGCGCGAGCAGCGCCAGCCTGCGGCGCAGACGTCTGTCCCGCTACTGCAACTGCCCGCCGAACCCTGGAGCGTGCTGTGCGATTTTACGGCGGTGCCGCCGCAGGCGGGCATTGGCGCGCGGCTCGGCAGCGAGCGCATCGCGCTGTTCCGCTTCGGCGACGCGCTTTACGCGCTGGAGGATCGCGAACCGGGCAGCGACGTCAGCGTGCTGTCGCGCGGCATTCTTGGCGATGTGGCGGGTGAGCCGGTGGTGATCTCGCCGCTCTATAAACAGCGCGTGCGGCTGCGCGACGGACAGAGCCTCGACAACCCGCAGCACCAGCTGCGCTGCTGGCCGGTGAAGCTGGAAGCGGGGCGCATCTGGGTGGCGAACCGGCCGCTGAAGCTGATGGCGGAGGCCTCATGAATACCACCTGTCCCTACTGCGGCGTCGGCTGCGGCGTCAGCGTACGCGCCGACGGCACGGTCACGGGCGACGCCAGCCATCCGGCGAACCTCGGGCGACTGTGCGTCAAGGGCGCGGCGCTGGGCGAAACCCTGCACGCCAGCGGACGGCTGCTGTGGGCGCAGGTGGATGGCGAACGCGTGTCGCTCGATGCGGCGCTGGAGAGCGCCGCTGTACGCCTGCGCGCCATTATCGATCGGCACGGCCCGGAAGCGGTGGCGATCTACGCCTCCGGGCAGCTGCTTACCGAGGATTACTACGTCGCCAACAAGCTGATGAAGGGCTATCTCGGCGCGGCCAATATCGACACCAACTCGCGACTCTGTATGGCCTCGGCGGTGGTGGGCTATAAGCGCGCCTTCGGCGCGGATGCGGTGCCCTGCTGCTATGAAGATTTCGCCGAGGCGGATCTGGTGGTGCTGGCAGGCTCTAACGCCGCCTGGACGCATCCGGTGGCGTATCAGCGGCTGGTACAGGCGAAGCAGCAGCGCCCGGCGATGCGCGTGGTGGTTATCGATCCGCGCCGCACCGCAAGCGTCGATCTGGCGGATCTGCACCTGCCGCTGCGGCCGGGCAGCGACGGCGCGCTGTTCAGCGGCCTGCTTAACTGGCTGGCGCAGCATGACGCCATCGACAGCGAGATGCTGCCGCACCTGAACGGCGTCGCGGAGACGCTGGAGGCTGCGCGGCCCTGGACGCTGGCGCGCGCGGCAGATGCCTGCGCGCTGGATCGCGACCAGCTCGCCCAGTTCTATCAGCTGTTTACCGGCAGCGATCGCGTGCTGACGCTCTGGTGCATGGGCATCAATCAGTCAGCGAGCGGCAGCGACCACAACAACGCTATCCTTAACGCCCATCTGCTGAGCGGCAAGCTGGGCCGCGCGGGCTGCGGGCCATTCTCGCTGACCGGTCAGCCTAATGCCATGGGCGGACGCGAGGTGGGTGGACTGGCGAATCAGCTGGCGGCGCATATGGGTTTCAGCGACGCGGAGTGTGACCGGCTGCAGCGCTTCTGGGGCAGCCCGACGGTGGCGCGTCGGCCTGGCCTGACCGCCGTCGCGCTGTTTGAGGCGGTGGCGCGCGGCGAGGTGAAGGCGGTGTGGATCCTGGGCACCAACCCGGCGGTGTCGATGCCCGAAGGCAACCGGGTAGCGCAGGCGCTTGCCGCCTGTCCGCTGGTGATCGTCTCCGACGTGATGGCGCATACCGACACCACGGCCTTTGCCGATATTCTGCTGCCCGCCCTCGGCTGGGGCGAGAAAAACGGCACCGTCACTAACTCCGAACGACGCATCTCGCGCCAGCGCGCATTTGCCCCGCCGCCCGGCGAGGCGAAGCCGGACTGGTGGCTGCTGGCGCAGGTGGCGCAGCGGCTCGGCTTCGGTGATGCCTTCGGCTGGCAGCATCCGGCGGAAATCTTTCGCGAACACGCCGCGCTCTCCGGCTTTGAAAACCAGGGACAGCGCGCCTTTGACATCAGCGGGCTGGCGCAGCTCAGCAACGAGGCGTGGGATCGGCTGAAACCGGTGCAGTGGCCGGTTAACGCGCGCTTCCCGCAGGGTTGCGCCCGGCTGTTCGGCGATCGCCGCTTTTTCCATGCCGACGGCAAAGCGCGGCTGCTGCCCTGCGCTGCGCCGCTGGATGACCCGACCAGCGAGGCGTATCCGCTGCTGATGAACAGCGGGCGCATTCGCGATCAGTGGCACACCATGACGCGCACCGGCGACGTGCCGCGCCTGATGCAGCATATCGACGAGCCTTTTATCGCGCTGCATCCCGCAACGGCGCAGAGCCGGGGCCTTGTCAGCGGCGAGCTGGCGCGGGTGCAGTCAACGCATGGCTGGATGATCGGGCGGGTGCGTTTCGACAGCGGTATGCGGCTTAACGAGCTGTTTGCGCCGATGCACTGGAACCGCCAGTTTGCGCTGCAGAGCAACGTCGATGCGCTGGTAACGGCGCGCTGCTGTCCTGCGTCGGGCCAGCCGGCGCTGAAGCAGACGGCGGTGCGTATCCAGCCGCTGCGTACCGGCTGGCAGGGCTGGCTGTGGCAGCGCGAAGTTGCTGCGCCGTCCGGGCTGCGCTACTGGACGCGCGCGCCGCAATCGGGCGCGCAGCGGCTGACGCTGGCGGGCGACGGCAACGCGAGCGACTGGGCGCAGGCGCAGCTGGCAATCCAGGGTATGCAGCTTCAGCAGGCGCAGGGCGCGGCGGGAGAGTATCGGCTGCTGGCATGGCGCGCGGGCGAACTGCAGCTGGCGTTCTACGCCGCGTCGCGCCTGCCGCTGCTCGACCATGAACTTATCGCCGCCGCCTTTCGCGCACCGCCCGCCGACGCCGCCGGGCGTTTTGCGCTGCTGGCGGGCCGGGCGGCGCAGGGCAACAGCGCGGGGCGCATCATCTGCAGCTGCTTCGGCGTCGGCGAAACGGCGATCAGGCAGGCCGTGGCGCAGGGCTGCGACTCGCCTGCGGCGCTGGGCGCCGCGCTGAAGTGCGGCACCAACTGTGGCTCCTGCCTGCCTGAACTGAAACTGCTGTTATCAACGCCGGCGACGGCGTAACGGAGAGTGCGATGACTAACGCGATCGATTCACTGAATAAACTTTTGTCGGCGGGCGAGGGAGAGGGGCGCGTCTGGCTGGTCGGCGCGGGGCCGGGCGACGTCGAGCTGCTGACGGTAAAAGCGCTAAGGCTGCTGCATCAGGCGGAGGTGGTGGTCTATGACCGGCTGGTGAGTGAGGCGGTGATGGCGGAGGTACCGGCCTCGGCGCTCTGTATCGACGTCGGCAAGCAGCCAGGTCGCCACGGGCTGAAGCAGGGCGAGATCAATCAGCTGCTGGCGGATCTGGCGCGCGGCGGCCGCGAGGTGGTGCGTCTGAAAGGCGGCGATCCCTTTATCTTCGGGCGCGGCGGTGAAGAGCTGGCTTTTCTGCAGCAGGCGCAGGTGCGCTGCGAGGTGGTGCCCGGCATTACCGCCGCCGTAGGCTGCGCCGCCGCCAGCAATATCCCGCTGACGCACCGCGATTGCGCCCAGTCGCTGCGCCTGATCACCGGCCACGGCAAACGCGGTGAGCCGCAGCTGGCGGATCGGGCGTTCAGCGACGCCCGCGAGACGCTGGTGTTTTATATGGGACTGCGCTGGAGCGCCTCGATCGCCGCGCAGCTTCAGCGTCAGGGCCGCGCGGGCGATACGCCGGTGGCGATTATCGAGAACGGCACGCGAGCGGATCAGCGGGTGTTGATCACCTCGCTGGCCGGGCTGGCGCAGACGGTAGAGGAGCAGCGGCCGGTCTCTCCGTCGCTGCTGATCGTCGGCGAGGTGGTGCGCTACGCGTCAGCCGCGCAGCAGAGCGCCGCCGTCGCTCAGGCTTAAACCGCCCGGCGCTGCGCCTGCGGCAGCGAGGCCACCAGCACGTTGACGCCGAGCGCTTCAAAGGCGGCGATCTGCGCCGCGCTGATGCCGTCATCGGTGATCAGATAGTGGATATGGCTCCAGTCGCAGGGCAGCGCGAACATCGACACCTTGTCGATTTTGCTGGAGTCCGCCACCACATAAACCGTACTGGCGGAGTTGATCATCGCCATTTTCACTTTGATATCGGTTTCGCTGGGAAAGCTGAGGCCCAGGCGCGGTGAAATGCAGGCGGTGGCGAGGAACAGCTTTTGCGCCAGCACGTTTTCAAAAAAGCGCGCCGCCTTTTCGCCAGAGGTAGAGAGCGTCGGGAATTTAAAGGTGCCGCCGGTGAGCAGAATGTTGATGCCCGGTTCGCCGCCCAGCTTCAGGGCGATATTGACCGCCGTCGTCACCACCGACAGACGGCGAATATGGCCGATCGCCTCGGCGATAGCGGTAGTCGTGGTGCCTGAATCGAAAATCACCGTGTCGCCATTTTCGATATGCTGCGCCGCCAGACGTCCAATCGCCTCTTTCTCTTCCAGATGGGTTTGCCGCTCCAGCAGCAGCGCGCCGGTATTTTGCTTGCCGGTCATCAGCGTCGCGCCGCCGTGATATCGCTGCACAAAGCCCTGCTTTTGCAGCATTCTCAGGTCGGTGCGGATGGTGGCCTCCGTCAGGCCGAAGACTTCCGTCAACGCCTTAACCGTCACCGTACCGTCTTCGCGGATCATCTCCAGAATCTTTTCACGACGCTGCTGCATATCGGCAAGCTGCTCAATTTTGCTTTTCAATCGAAATGCTCCCTCTTCTCAAACCCGGTCTTTTCGGGCGAGTACACGCCTGTCGCTGAGTTTACCCCGCACTTTTAGCGAATGCGAGACGACCCATCGTTGTTTTTGTTTTCGAACGAAAATGATTTGGCCGCATGTTATTGAATGTGCTGGGTTCACGTAGCGTCTTTATCCATGCCGCGCCTGAGCTGTATACGCTATATCACGCTAAAACAAGGGGATAAAAATAATTACTACGAGGTGTATGAAATTTGATCTCACCCACATACCATTACGTTTCGATAGCTTATATTTTTGTTCGAAAATCAAATATCCCGTAAGCCCGGAAAAAATCCGTTTTTAACTGGACCGGTCGCCCGCATGAGACAAGAGAGGAACAGATGAGCAGCGAATATGACGTAAACCTGCGCTACGGCGTCGACAGCAACCTGGATCTTGGCGGCAAAGTGGCGGTGGTGACCGGCGGGTTAGGGGGCATCGCCATGGCGAGCAACGAGATGCTGCTGGCGAAAGGCGCACGTCTGGCGCTGCTCTATCCCCCTTTCGAAGCGGAAAAGGTGGCCAGCCTGCGCGACGCTTTCGACGCCGATAAGGTGCTGTTTGTCACCTGCGACGTCACCGATCCGGTCTCGGTGGAGCAGGCGTTTGATGAAGTGGCGCGCCACTACGGCCAGATCGACATTCTGATCAACTGCGCCGGCTACGTGATGCTGCAGCCGGTGCTGGAGACCGATTTCGCCGAATGGCAGAAGCAGATCGCCGTCAATCTGACCGGGCCTTTTCTCTGCGCACAGGCGGCGGGCAAACGCATGGTCGCGGCGGGCAACGGCGGCAAAATCATTAATATCGCCTCGCAGGCGGCTTCGATCGCTATCGACAATCACGTCGCCTATACCTCCGCGAAAGCGGGCCTGCTCGGCATGACCAAAGTGATGGCGAAAGAGTTTGCGCCGCACCGCATCAACGTTAACACCCTCTCGCCCACCGTGGTGCTGACGCCGATGGGCGAAAAAGCCTGGCGCGGCGAAAAGGGCGAACAGATGAAAAAGCTGATCCCCTTAGGGCGCTTCGCCTACACCGACGAAATCGCCGCTGCCGTGCTGTTTTTCGCCAGCAACGGCAGCGACATGATTACCGGCGCCGATCTGATGATCGATGGCGGTTTTACCATCTGGTAAGGCAACACCTCACCCCTGAAGCGTCACGACCCTACAACTAAAAGAGAGAACATCATTATGAAAATCCGCTCCCTGTTGTGCACCGCCATAGCCGCCAGCCTCTTCTCCAGCGCCGGTTTCGCGGCGGAAAAAGGCACCATTATGATCCTCGTTAACTCGCTGGATAATCCCTACTACGCCTCGGAAGCCAAAGGCGCCAACCTGAAGGCGCAGGCGCTGGGCTACAAAACCTCGGTGCTCTCCCACGGCGAAGATGTGAAGAAGCAGAGCGAGCTGATTGACGCCGCCATCGGTAAAAAAGTGCAGGGCATTATTCTGGACAACGCCGACTCTACCGCCAGCGTCGCCGCGATTAAAAAAGCCAAAGACGCCGGTATTCCGGTGGTGCTGATCAACCGCGAAATCCCGGTGGATGACGTGGCGCTGGAGCAGATCACCCATAACAACTTCCAGGCCGGTTCCGACGTCGCCACCGTGTTCGTCGAGAAGATGGGCGAGAAGGGCAAATACGCCGAACTGACCTGCAATCTGGCGGATAACAACTGCGTGACGCGATCTAAATCCTTCCATCAGGTGCTGGACCAGTATCCCGATATGCAGAGCGTGGCGCGGCAGGATGCGAAGGGCACCCTGATCGACGGCAAGCGCATTATGGACAGCATCCTGCAGGCGCATCCGGATGTAAAAGGGGTGATCTGCGGCAACGGTCCGGTGGCGCTGGGCGCGATTGCCGCCCTGAAGGCGGCGGGACGCGACGACGTGACCGTGGTCGGCATCGACGGCAGCAACGACGAACGCGACGCGGTGAAGGCCGGCACGCTGAAAGCCACGGTTATGTTGCAGGCGCAGGCCATCGCCGCGCAGGGCGTTACCGACCTGGATAACTTTATTCAGAAAGGCACTAAACCGGCGAAGCAGCGCGTAATGTTCCGCGGCATTTTGATTACGCCGGATAACGCCAGCGGCGTGCAGGACTTCAACTTTAAGTCGTAATTAATCGCAGCGGCGCCCATGCCCGGCGGGCGCCAGGAGAAACGAATGGACAGACGACTCTGGCTTCTGCTTCCCATGATGGTGCTCAGCGGTTGCCGCATTGTGTCGCAGCAGGAGCTGGCGGATCTGAAAAATCCGCCTAATCCAAAGATGGCGAACATCGCCCGGACGTGGCGCGAGCAGCTGGTGCCGCAGGTGCAACACGACGCGAAACCGGCGGACGAGTTGCTGAAGGCGCTGCAGTCGGCGAAAGATTTCGATACCGCCTGCAGCACCCTCGGCTACCGCAGCCAGGCGGAAAACCCCTGCGTCTTTAGCGTTAGCGTCAGCGGCGAAGTAACAGCGGTCAATACCACGTCGCGCAACGGCCGCATGACGGTGAAAGATCGCTCCGGCGAAAACGTAACGGTGCAGACCGGCCCGATTATCCCCGGCACCGCGCTGCGCGACGCCTTTAAAGGGGCGAGCTATCAGGACTTCAACGATCAGGTGCTGTTCGGCGACTACGGCCGCGCCATCAATCAGCAGGCCTCCAGCATGATGACCGCCTTCAAACCGAAAGTGGGCGACAAGGTTCAGCTGACGGGCGTGTTCAGCAGCTGGGACGTGCCGCAGCAGATCCCTAACGTGACGCCTGTCGCCATCGCGCGGCAGTAAGGAGCGGTTATGCAGCATTCCCAGACGGACGCGGCCAGCGAGGTGATTATCGAGACGCGCGGCCTGTCGCGCATCTATCCCGGCGTTACCGCGCTCGATCAGGTCAACTACCGCGTCTACCGCAACAAGGTCAACGTGCTGATCGGCGAAAACGGCGCGGGCAAGTCCACCATGATGAAGATGCTGGCTGGCGTGGAGACGCCGTCCAGCGGCGAAATCCTGCTCGACGGTCAGCCGGTGTCACTCTCCTCGACGCATCAGGCGGAAAAACAGGGCATCAGCATTATTTTTCAGGAGCTGAACCTGTTTCCCAACATGAACGTGATGGACAACATCTTTATCGCCAATGAGTTCTTTCAGCGCGGGGTTATCAATGAGAAGTACCAGTACGCGCTGGCGAAATCGCTGCTTGAACGGCTGGAGCTGGATGTCGATCCTCGCGCGCCGCTGGGCGAGCTGGGCATCGGCCATCAGCAGTTGGTGGAGATCGCGCGGGCGCTCTCCAAAGACACGCGCGTGCTGATTATGGACGAGCCGACCAGCGCGCTCAGCCAGTCGGAAGTAAAGGTGCTGTTCAACGTTATCGACCAGCTGAAGCGGCGCGGCGTCACCATTATCTATATCTCTCACCGGCTGGAGGAGCTGATGGAGATCGGCGACCACATCACCATTTTCCGCGACGGCCGCTTTATCAGCGAGCGCGACGTGCGCGACGCCAGCGTGCCCTGGATTATTGAGCAGATGGTCGGCGACAAGAAAAAGCACTTCGACTATCAGGCGGCGCCGCAGGGCGAAACGGTGCTGGAGGTGGAGGGCCTTACCGCACTGCATCAGAACGGCGGCTACCGGCTGAACGACGTCAGCTTCTCGCTGCGCAAAGGCGAGGTCATCGGCATTTACGGCCTGCTGGGGGCGGGACGCACCGAGCTGTTTAAGGGGCTGATCGGTTTGATGCACTGCCAGGCGGGCAAGGTGCGGCTGGCGGGCAGCGCGCTGGAGCGATGCAGCTTTCAGCAGCGGCTGAAGCGCGGCATCACGCTGGTGCCGGAGGATCGCCAGGGCGAGGGCGTGGTGCAGCTGATGTCGATCACCGCCAACATGACGCTGACCGATCTCAGCCTGCGCGGTTTCCGCCGCGCGCTGCGCCTGCTGCATCCCGCGAAAGAGAAGCAGCGCGTGGACGAGATGATCCAGCACCTGGCGATTAAAGTCAGCGATCCTGAGCTGCCGATCACCTCCCTGAGCGGCGGCAATCAGCAGAAGGTGGTGCTGGGCAAGGCGCTGATGACCGGGCCGAAGGTGGTGCTGCTGGATGAGCCGACGCGCGGCATCGATGTCGGCGCGAAAACCGACGTCTATCACCTGATCGGCACGCTGGCGCAGCAGGGACTGGCGGTGATGTTCTCCTCTTCCGAACTGGATGAGGTGATGGCGCTGGCGGACCGCGTGCTGGTCATGGCCGATGGACGTATCACTGCCGATTTAACCCGCGCTGAAGCGACGCGCGAGAAACTGATTACGGCCTCGACGCCGCATGACTAGCCGCGGGTTTCCGCGGCATGACGGGCGGCTGTGACCGCCTGCAGGAGAGATGATGAACCAAAAATACCTGCTCTATATGTACCTGCTGAAAGCGCGCACCTTTATCGCGCTGCTGATTGTCATCGGCTTTTTCAGCGTGATGGTGCCGAACTTTCTTACGCCGTCGAACCTGCTGATTATGACGCAGCATGTCGCCATTACCGGACTGCTGGCGATCGGCATGACGCTGGTGATCCTTACCGGCGGCATCGATCTTTCGGTCGGCGCGGTGGCGGGCATCTGCGGCATGGTGGCGGGCGCGCTGCTCACCAGCGGCGTGCCGCTGTGGCACGGCAATACCCTGTTTCTTAACGTGCCGGAGGTGATCCTCGCGGTGGCGCTGTTCGGCGTGATTATCGGGCTGGTGAACGGCGCGGTGATCACCCGGCTCGGCGTCGCGCCCTTTATCTGCACCCTCGGCATGATGTACGTAGCGCGCGGCGCGGCGCTGCTCTTTAACGACGGCAGCACCTACGCCAATCTGGTCGGCATACCGGCGCTGGGCAACACCGGCTTCGCCTTTCTCGGCTCCGGCACGCTGCTCGGCGTCTATCTGCCGATCTGGCTGATGGTGGCCTTTCTGCTGCTCGGGCTCTATCTGACGCGCAAAACGCCGCTGGGCCGTTATATCTACGCCACCGGCGGCAATGAGTCGGCCGCACGGCTGGCAGGCGTGCCGATCGTAAAAGTGAAAATTTTCGTCTACGCCTTCTCTGGCCTCTGCGCCGGGCTGGTGGGGCTGGTAGTCGCGTCGCAGCTGCAAACCGCGCACCCGATGACCGGCAACATGTTTGAGATGGATGCTATCGGCGCCACGGTGCTGGGCGGTACGGCGCTGGCGGGCGGCCGCGGGCGCGTCTCCGGCTCGATTATCGGCGCGTTCGTTATCGTCTTCCTTGCCGACGGCATGGTGATGATGGGCGTCAGCGACTTCTGGCAGATGGTGATCAAGGGGCTGGTGATCGTCACCGCCGTGGTGATCGACCAGTTCCAGCAACGGTTACAAAGCAAAGTGGTGCTGCTGCGTCGCCATGAAAAAAAGCAGCAGTCGACATCGGTATCTGAAGTCAGTCATGGATAAGCGGAGGGCAATATGACGCGTAATTTTCAAGGACAAACCGTAGTGATAACCGGCGCCTGTCGCGGCATCGGCGCGGGCATCGCTGAGCGCTTTGCGCGCGACGGCGCGAACCTGGTGATGGTGTCTAACGCCGAGCGGGTATTCGCCACCGCCGAGGCGCTAAAAGGGCAGTACGGCAGCGAGATCCTCGCGCTGCAGGTGGACGTCACCGATGAAGAGGCGGTGCGGCAGCTTTACCAGCAGGCGTTTGAGCGCTTTGGCCGGATCGATGTTTCGATTCAGAACGCAGGCGTGATCACGATCGATCGCTTCGACGCCATGCCGAAAGCGGACTTCGAGAAGGTACTGGCGGTCAACACCACCGGCGTCTGGCTCTGCTGTCGCGAAGCGGCGAAGTATATGGTGCAACAGAATGGCGGCAGCCTGATCAATACCTCGTCGGGCCAGGGGCGACAGGGATTTATCTACACGCCGCACTATGCGGCGAGCAAGATGGGCGTTATCGGCATTACCCAGAGCCTGGCGCTGGAGCTGGCGCCCTGGCATATCACCGTGAACGCCTTCTGTCCCGGCATTATCGAAAGTGAGATGTGGGATTATAACGATCGCGTCTGGGGCGAAATCCTCAGCACCGGTCAGAAAAAATATGGCAAGGGTGAGCTGATGGCGGAGTGGGTACAAAATATTCCGCTGAAGCGCGCCGGCCAGCCAGAGGATGTCGCCGGGCTGGTGGCGTTCCTCGCCTCTGAGGATGCACGCTATATTACCGGCCAGACCATCAACGTCGATGGCGGGCTGATTTTCTCCTGATTCGCTTTCTCTGCTGGATAAGCTGCGTGCTTATCCAGCCTGTTCTCGCCTTTCTCCGCTGTTTTCCCCGCTTTTCCTGCAAATAAATCCTGCTGTGTTAAAATAAATTTCATGCATTTTGTGAGACAGGTCTCGTTAATTAGCCGAAAAACGCCTTACTACGCTATGTTTTTTCACCCCAATACCCGGCTGTTTTTTCCTTTCTGTCTGGTCGCTGCGGCGATTCTTTCCAGCGTGCCTGCTGCTCAGGCGTTCACTGACAGCGCCTCCGTCGCGGATGCGCCATTCAACGATCCGGCGCGCTTTAACCAGCAGCTGGCGGCGCTGCCGTCGCTGGGCAACCCTCAGAACGACGACGAGTGGAACAAGCGCCTCGCCGCTATCGCCAAAAGCATCGGCGAGGCGAGCCAGAACGGCGACAACAGCACCAGCTTCGGCCAGCAGGCGGGGGTATGGGCCTTTAATCACTTTCGCGACGAGGTAGCGAACCGCGTCGAGAGCGAAGGGCAGTCGCTGCTGTCGCCCTACGGCAATGCGCAGCTCGATCTGATGGTGGATATGCAGGGCAGCTTTACCGGCACCGGCGGCGATCTCTTTACCGCGCTGGCGGACGAGCGCAGCCATCTTACCTTTAGCCAGGTGGGGGTGCGCGACACCAGCGACGGGCTGGTGGGCAATGTCGGGCTGGGCCAGCGCTGGGTTACCCCAAACTGGCTGCTGGGCTATAACGCCTTTCTCGACCGCAGCTTTGAGATTGGCCAGCAGCGCGCCTCGCTCGGTACCGAAGCCTGGAATGAAAATCTGCGCTTCTCCGCTAACTACTATCACCCGCTGGGCAGCTGGAAGAACAGCGGCGAAACGCAGCAGCAGCGCATGGCGCGCGGCTACGACATCACCACTCAGAGCTATCTGCCGTTCTATCGTCAGCTGGGCGTCTCGCTGAGCTGGGAGCAGTACCTGGGCGACAACGTCGATCTGTTCCACAGCGGCAACCGCTATCATAATCCTTCCGCGCTGTCGCTCGGCGTCTCCTATACCCCGGTGCCGCTGGTGACCTTCTCCGCCAGCCATAAAACCAGCAGCGCGGGCGAGACGCAGGACCAGCTGGGCCTGAAGCTCAACTATCGCTTCGGCGTGGCGCTGAGCAAACAGCTGGAGGCGAGCAACGTCGACGAGGCGCGTTCACTGCGCGGCAGCCGCTACGATCGCGTCACGCGTTCAGATACGCCGGTGCTCGATTTCCGCCAGCGCAAAACGTTGTCGGTGTTTCTCGCCACGCCGCCCTGGCAGCTGACGCCGGGCGAAAGCCTGCCGCTTAAATTGCAGATCCGCCACAGCAATCCCATTAAGGCGGTGAGCTGGCAGGGCGATACGCAGGCGTTGAGCCTGACGCCGCCGGGGGATAACAGTCAGCCGCAGGGCTGGAGCCTGATCGTGCCCGCGTGGGATGATTCACCAGGCGCCAGCAACGAATATCACCTGTCGGTGACGCTGGAGGATGATAAACAGCAGCGCGTCACCTCGAACTGGATTACGCTGAAGGTGCAGCCGCCGATGCGTCTGGATGCGGGGCAGGCATCCGATCGCTTCGATATCATGGCGCCCTGAGCCTGTTCTGTGGAAGGCTCAACTCAGCGAAGGCGCCAGGTCTTTTCGCCTTACTCTTTTCCTTCAGGCTGGTAATGAAATGAAACGCATCTCTCTTTGTCTGTTTAGCTGTTTTTTATGCGGCTGCGTCGATGTGGGTCAGGTATCGCTCCATCCCCAAACCACGACCGGCTACTTTTCCGCCCACCGTGGTGACGTTGAAGCCTGTCTGGAGAATGAAGCCCTGCGCCAGCAGCACCAGCTGCAAAAAGACGACCCCTTGCCGGGCGGAACAGACCGCTTCAATCTTCTGAATTCGCAGTCAGAGGTGGTCGCCTGGATTGAGGTGGCGCCGTTCAGCAACAGAGAAACCAGCGCCCAGTTCTATTACGCGCCCGATAAACCTGAAACTAAAAGCGTCGTCGCAGCGCTTATTTCCCGCTGCGGCAGCATCCGGGAATAGCCAGCCCGTGCGGACATCGCGACGCGCTGGCCTGGGGCGATAAATTGTGACAATTGTCACAATTTATCGCTGGTAAGGCGGGCGGGAAAGTCGCAGAATCGCCGCAAAATCCCTTTTCACCTGCACATCATGATCGTTCGTCCCCATCGCCATTGGTTCGTTCGTTTGTTCGCCTGGCACGGCTCAGTGCTGCCCGATATTTCGTTTCGCTTGTTTCTCAATTTGCTGATGTCGCTGCTCGCGCTCTGGCTGCTCAACTGGTACGAGACGCTCGGCATCCGGCTGACGCTGGCGCCGTTTAGCCTGCTTGGCGTTTCAATCGCCGTGTTTCTCGGCTTTCGCAACAGCGTCTGCTTTGCGCGCTTCAGCGAGGCGCGCCATTTTTTCGGCGCGCTGCTGATCGCCTGCCGCACGCTACAGCGTCAGGTGCTGGCGCTCTTTCCTGACGAGGCGCCGCGTATCCAGGCGCTGCTGCTGGCGTTCTGCTACAGCCTGAAGCACCAGTTGCGCCGCAGCGATCCGCGCCCCGATCTGGAGCGTCTGCTGGGCGCAGATGCCGAATGGGTGCTGTCGCGCCGCTCGCCGACCAATATGCTGCACCTTCAGCTGTCGCACTGGCTGGCGGAGCAGCGTCGTCAGGGCAAAATCAGCGACCTGGTATGGAGCAATATTGACGAAAGCCTGAATCAGCTGGCGGCGGTGCTCGGCGGCTGCGAGCGGCTGGCCAGTATGCCGGTGCCTTTCGCCTATGGCCTGCTGCTGCACCGCACCGTCTATCTCTTCTGCACGCTGCTGCCGTTCGCGCTGGCGCCCGATCTGCACGCGATGACGCCGCTGGTGTCGATGTTCATCTCCTATACCTTTCTGTCGCTGGACACGCTGGCGGAAGAGCTGGAGATGCCCTTTGGCTATCAGAACAACCATCTGCCGATGGACGCTATCTGCGCCAATATTGAAATAAGCCTGCGAGAAATGGCGGGTGAAGAGGAGACGCTGCCGACGCCGCTGAGGCCGGACGTACACTATCGCCTGACCTGAAGGCGGCTTTTACGTCTGCATTAGCCCTGGCAAAAAGCGCTTGTACGACGCGCGCCCGGTTAACAGAAACCGGGCGCAGCGTGGGGAAGGTTATCAGAACTGGTAGATCAGGCCGACGGCGGTGATATCGTCGGTCTTCAGTCCCAGCGGGTTGTTCTCCTTCAGCAGGTTGATCTTGTACTCCACGTAGGCAGACATGTTTTTGTTGAAGTAGTAAGTCGTGCCCACCGAGACATATTTGAAGATATCGGCGTCGCCGATGTTCTCAATCTCTTTGCCCTTCGAGGATACGTAGCCTACTGACGGGCGCAGGCCGTTCAGGAACTGATACTGCGCGACGGCTTCAACGTTCTGCGCTTTGTTGGCAAAGCCGCCGCTGATCGGCGTGGCGTTCAGCGTCTCGCCATACATCGCCGCCAGATAGATCTGGTTAGCGTCATATTTCACCGCTGTCGCCCAGTTCTGCGCTTTATCACCCTCACCGCGCGCCGCCGCGTTCTGCGCCTCGGTGCGGTCCAGACTGGCGAATGCGCCGGTAAAGCTCAGGCCGAAATCGAAATCGTAGCTGGCGGAAAGGGCGTAGCCGTCGCCGTTGGAGCGGCGCACGCCGTCGGTATTGGCGGCGCGATCGTTTTTGCCTTCATACTGCGCGGCCAGGCTGAGGCCTTTAACCAGACCAAAGAAATCTTTGTTGCGCCAGGTCAGCACGCCAGTTGAGCGGCCCGCCAGGAAAGCATCGGTGTAACCTGAATCCCCGCCGAAGAAGGGCAGCATATCGGTATAGGCCAGCGCGTCGTAGACCAGCCCGTAGTTACGGCCGTAGTCCAGCGAGCCGGCATTGCCGAATTTCAGACCGGCATAGCCGAGACGGGTTCGGTTACCGTTCTGCGCGTCGCTGCCTTCTGAGTTGCGCAGGCTGTACTGATACTGCCAGAAACCATAGCCGGTCAGTCGATCGGTAATTTTAGTTTCGCCTTTGAACCCGAGGCGGGTGTAGGAAGAGGTATCGCCATCGTTAGTGCTGTCACTGGAAAAGAGATGCGAGACGTTTATTTTTCCCACCAGGTCGAGCTTGTTGCCATCTTTATTATAAATTTCCGCTGCCTGAACGGCAGATATTCCAAGCAGAGACGACACGACCGTCGCCGCTAAAGCACGCTTCATCATTTATTTTTACCCTGTCACTGTTTGTTATTATTCCCCGCTATCTGGGGCGAAGAAAAAATGACATAAAAGGGTGGGGCGACATAGTGCAATAACTGTAAGTAAATATTTCAATGAATTTTCTCGCCCGTGCATTGCCTGCTTATTAACCTTTTCTGTATGGCGGAAATTTATATCTGACAAAGGAAAAAAGGATTGTGTGTTAATATCTGTATGATTTTAATGTCTTTTTGTGTGGAGCTAATGGTTTCTGTAAAGCGATTTTGCTATTTCTATTTCTCCGGATATTCCCATGTGAACATCAAGCTTTACTGAAAAAAAGCAATGGGGTTTATTGAGGTTAAATACCTAACCATTAGTTTGCTTACAAATAGCCTGGTCATCATATTATCTTATTTCTGCACTGATAATAACGTCATAAATAATAATGACGATGCTCATTATTTATTCCCCCATTCCTGAAAGATAAATAGTCCGCTTTTCCACCAGAGGGTTTTATTTGTTCAGACGCGCTGTTGTTATTCCGTTTCGCAGAAAACGTAACGGCTGCTTTCCTTCCCGATTTTTTGCCCACCAGCGAAGCAACATGCGCCTCTCTGGTGCAGGTTTTGCCCGAATTTGAACATAAAAGTCAGGGGCGATCACAAAAGCAATATTTACTCTGGCAACTGCATAAATCTGCTGCGGATTCTGCGGCGCAGGCGCGCTTCGGTCAAAATTATTCACTATTTATTCACTTAAAATGAATAATTTATGTTTATAAGTTATTGATATTACGTCGTGACAACTGTTTTATGCATTTTTTTCTCTGGCTGGCACGCATGCTGCAATCTAGAGTAGGCTGCGTTTACCCAACTTTCACAAATTTAAAACATTCGCTTTACTCACCGGCGCGCCGGGCGGGAAAGCAGGAGAAACAGTTATGTCACTGCAGGTTTCGCGTCACGATTTCGATCAATGGATGGTGCCGGTCTATGCGCCCGCGAGCTTTGTACCGGTACGCGCATCGGGTTCGACACTCTGGGATCAGAGCGGCAAAGAGTATATCGACTTTGCCGGCGGCATTGCGGTCAATGCGCTGGGGCATGCGCATCCGGCGCTGCAGCAGGCGCTGACCGAGCAGGCGTCGCGCCTGTGGCATACCGGTAACGGCTTCACCAATGAGCCGATTTTGCGCCTGGCGAAGCAGCTGATCGACGCCACTTTCGCTGACCGCGTTTTCTTCTGTAACTCCGGCGCCGAAGCCAACGAGGCTGCGCTGAAGCTGGCGCGTAAAACGGCGCACGATCGTTTCGGCGCGCATAAAAGCGGCATCGTTGCCTTTAATAACGCTTTTCACGGCCGCACACTGTTTACCGTTTCCGCTGGCGGCCAGCCCGCCTATTCAAAAGATTTCGCGCCGCTGCCGCCCGATATTCGCCATACGCCGTTTAACGATCTGGAGGCCGCGGCGCAACAGATTGACGACAATACCTGTGCGGTGATTGTGGAACCGATTCAGGGCGAGGGCGGCGTACTGCCCGCCGATCCCGCCTTTTTACGCGGTTTGCGCGAGCTGTGCGATAAACATCAGGCGCTGCTGATTTTTGATGAGGTGCAGAGCGGCGTAGGCCGCACCGGTTCGCTCTACGCCTATATGCACTACGGCGTAACGCCGGACGTCCTCACCACCGCCAAGGCGCTGGGCGGCGGTTTTCCTGTCGGCGCGATGCTGACGCGCGAAGACCTGGCGCAGGTGATGAGCGTCGGCACGCACGGCACCACCTACGGCGGCAATCCGCTGGCGGGCGCGGTGGCGGGCAAGGCGCTGGAGCTGATCAACCAGCCCGAGACGCTGGCGGGCGTGAAGGAACGCCATCAGTGGATCGTCGACGCGCTGGAGGAGATCAACCAGCGGCTGCATCTGTTTAAAGAGGTGCGGGGCCTGGGCCTGCTGATTGGCGCGGTGCTGAATGAGGATTATGCCGGTAAAGCGAAACAGTTCAATCTGGCAGCCGCCGAGCAGGGCGTGATGGTGCTGATCGCCGGCGCTAACGTGGTGCGCTTCGCGCCCGCGCTGAATATCAGCGAACAGGAAGTGAAAACCGGCATGGCGCGCTTTGCCGTCGCCTGTGAACACCTGGCGCGAGGATCGACATCATGATGGTGATCCGCCCTGTTGAACATGACGATCTGGCGCAGCTGCTGACGCTGGCGGGTAAAACCGGTGGCGGGCTGACATCGCTGCCCGTCGACAGCCCGACCTTACAGGCGCGCATTGAGCGCTCGCTGCAAACCTGGCAGGGCACGCTGCCGCGCGCCGAGCAGGGCTACGTCTTTGTACTGGCGGACAGCGAAGACAACCGTGCCGTGGGCATTTGCGCCATTGAGGTGGCGGTCGGACTTCAGGAGCCCTGGTATAACTTTCGCGTCGGCACGCAGGTGCACGCCTCGAAAGAGCTTAACGTCTATGCGGCGCTGCCGACGCTGTCGCTGAGCAATGACCATACCGGCAGCAGCGAACTCTGCACGCTGTTTCTTGACCCTGACTACCGCGACGGCAAAAACGGCTACCTGCTGTCGAAATCGCGCTTTCTGTTTATGGCCAACTTTCGCCATCTGTTTATGGATCGCGTGGTGGCGGAGATGCGCGGGGTCAGCGACGAAGAGGGGCATTCGCCCTTCTGGGAGAGCGTCGGCAGCCGCTTCTTCTCTATGGAGTTTCGCAAGGCTGACTTCCTCAGCGGCACCGGACAAAAGGCGTTTATCGCCGAGCTGATGCCGAAGCATCCGCTCTATATCGACTACCTGTCGCCGGAAGCGAAAGCGGTTATCGGTCAGGTGCATGAGAAGACCGCGCCCGCGCGCGCGGTGCTTGAGGCGGAAGGTTTTCGCTACCGCAACTATATCGACATTTTCGACGGCGGCCCGACGCTGGAGTGCGAGATCGACGACATCCGCGCCATCCGCAAAAGCCATGTGCGCAGCGCCGTGCTCGGCGAGCCGGATGACCATGCGCCGCTTTGCCTGGTGGCGAATCTGGACTATCACCATTTTCGCGTCGCGCTGCTGCCTGCACGTATCGAGCAGCACGACGTCGTACTTAATGAGAATCAGCTCAGGGCATTGCACGTTCAGCCAGGCGACAGCCTGCGCGTGGTGACGCTGAGCGGCGAGGAGAAAAAAGCATGACGCAAATGATTAACGGCGACTGGCTGCCGGGCCGCGGCGACACCTTAAGTAAAATCGATCCGGTCTTCGGCGAGACCCTGTGGCAGGGCGAGTCCGCGACTGCGGAGCAGATCGCGCAGGCCGCCGCCGCCGCCCGCGAAGCCTTTCCCGGCTGGGCGCGTCGGCCTTTCGCCGAGCGTCAGGCGATAGCTGAACGTTTCGCCGCGCTGCTGGAGAGCCACAAAACCGAACTGGCGGAAACCATCGCCGCCGAAACCGGCAAGCCGCGCTGGGAGGCGCTGACCGAAGTGCAGGCGATGATCAATAAAGTCGCTATCTCGGTAAAAGCCTTTCACACGCGCACCGGCGAACAGCACGAGGGCGAAAGTTCGCTGCGCCATCGTCCGCACGGCGTGCTGGCGGTCTTCGGTCCTTATAACTTCCCCGGCCATCTGCCCAACGGCCATATCGTGCCAGCGCTGCTGGCGGGCAACTGCGTGCTGTTTAAGCCGAGCGAGCTGACGCCGCTGACGGCGGAGAAGACCGTACGCCTCTGGCTGGAGGCGGGACTGCCGCGCGGCGTGCTGGCGCTGCTGCAGGGCGCGCGCGAAACCGGCCAGGCGCTGGCGGCTGAAGCGCAGATCGACGGCGTGCTCTTTACCGGCAGCGCGGGAACCGGCTATCAGTTGCATCGCCAGTTCGCCGGTCAGCCGGAAAAAATGCTGGCGCTGGAGATGGGCGGCAACAACGCGCTGATCGTTGACGATCCGGCTGATATCGACGCGGCGGTGCATATCGCCGTTCAGTCCGCCTTTATTACCGCCGGGCAGCGCTGCACCTGCGCGCGTCGCCTGCTGGTGAAGCGCGGCGCGGCGGGTGACGCTTTCTTACAGCGTCTGGTAGAGGTGAGCGCGCGGCTGCAGCCCGGCGCGTGGAACGCCGACCCGCAGCCCTTTATGGGAAGCGCTATCTCCGTCGGCGCGGCGGAAAAAATCTATCAGGCCTGGCAGCAGCGCGTCGCGCTGGGCGGCAAGCCGCTGCTGGAAATGCGCTGGCCGCAGCGCGGCAATGCGCTGCTGACGCCCGGCATTATCGATGTCACGCAGGTCAGCGGCCTGCCGGATGAAGAGGTCTTCGGGCCGCTGCTTAATGTTATCCGCTATGACAGCTTCGATGAGGCGATCCGCCTCGCCAACGACACGCGCTACGGTCTTTCATGCGGCCTTATTTCGCCGTCGCGCGCGCAGTTCGATCAGCTGCTGCTGGAGGCGCGCGCCGGGATCGTTAACTGGAACAAGCCTCTGACCGGTGCCGCGAGCAGCGCGCCTTTTGGCGGCATCGGCGCGTCCGGCAATCATCGCGCCAGCGCCTGGTATGCGGCGGATTACTGCGCCTGGCCGATGGCGTCGCTGGAGACGCCTGACCTGACGCTGCCTGCCGCGCTCTCGCCGGGACTCGATTTCTCTGTGGGCGAGGGGCGATGATGAAAGCGATTGAAGCGAACTTCGACGGGCTGGTCGGCCTGACGCACCACTATGCCGGGTTATCGTTCGGCAATGAGGCTTCGACGCGCAACCAGCATCAGCCGTCAAATCCGCGCCTGGCGGCGAAGCAGGGGCTGCTGAAGATGAAGGCGCTGGCGGACCGCGGCTTTGTGCAGGGCGTGATCCCGCCGCACGATCGGCCAAACCTGCCGCTGCTGCGCCAGCTCGGCTACAGCGGCAGCGACGAGCAGGTGCTGGCGCAGGCGGCGAAAACTTCCCCTGGCCTGTTGTCGGCGGTCAGCTCCGCCTCGGCGATGTGGGTCGCCAACGCGGCGACGGTGTCGCCCTCGGCTGACAGCGCCGACGGACGCGTACACTTCACCGCGGCGAACCTGAATAATAAATTCCATCGCGCGATGGAAGCGCCGCAAACCGCCCGGCTGCTGCGCGCTATCTTCCGCGATCCGCAGCATTTCGCTGTCCACGACGCGCTGCCGCAGGTGGCGCTGTTTGGCGACGAAGGGGCAGCGAACCATAACCGCCTCGGCGCGGCGTATGGCGAACGCAGCCTGCAGCTGTTTGTCTATGGACGCGACGATAATGGCGGCAGCGCGCCGGGGCGCTATCCTGCGCGCCAGACGCTGCAGGCGAGCCAGGCGGTGGCCAGGCTGCATCAGCTTGATGACAGCCAGGTGCTGTTTGCGCAGCAGAACCCGCAGGTGATCGATCAGGGCGTGTTTCATAATGACGTTATCGCGGTCAGCAACCGCGAGGTTCTGTTCTGTCATCAGCAGGCGTTTGTCGACCAGCCTGCGCTGCTGGCGACGCTGGCGCGCCGCGTGCCCGGCTTTACCGCGATCGAGGTGCCCGACAGTCGCGTATCCGTGGCGGACGCGGTCAGTACCTATCTGTTCAACAGCCAGCTGCTGAGCCGCGACGACGGCACCATGCTGCTGGTGCTGCCTGAAGAGTCGCGCCAGCATCCCGGCGTCTGGCGCTATCTTACCGAACTGGTGGAGCAGGGCGGCCCGGTGCGCGAGCTGGTCAGTTTCGATCTGCGCGAAAGCATGCAAAACGGCGGCGGCCCGGCCTGCCTGCGCCTGCGCGTGGTGCTGACGCCGCAGGAGCAGCAGGCGCTCAATCCGGCGGTGATAATGAACGACAGCCTGTTCGCCACGCTCAATCGCTGGGTAGATCGCCACTATCGCGATCGCCTGACGCAGGCGGATCTGGCTGACCCGCAGCTGTTAAGAGAGGGGCGCGAAGCGCTGGACGAACTGACGCGACTGCTGGACTTAGGCAGCGTTTATGCCTTCCAGCAGTAGCGGAAACGGCTCTTTTTCTCGCAGACAGGAGTAGCAATGCAGGATTTTCTTCAGCAAACGCTGTCAGGCGACGCTCCGCAACGTCAGCGCGGCGAAACCCCTTATTTACGCTGGCAGTGGCTCGATCACGGTATTTTACAGCTTGAGCCGCTGGGCGAACCGCAGCAGGCGCTGGTGCTGTCGGCAGGCATTCACGGCAATGAGACCGCGCCGGTAGAGATACTGAATACGCTTATCGGCGCGCTGCTGCGCGGCGAAATGCAGCTGCGGCATCGCGTACTGGCGATCCTCGGTAATCCGGCCGCCCTGCGTGCCGGCAAGCGCTATTTGCGTCATGACGTTAATCGCCTGTTCGGTGGCCGCTGGCAGCGCATCGACGACTGTGACGAGGCGCGACGCGCGCTGCGTCTGGAACAGGCGACGGAAGCCTTCTGGCTGCAGGAGACCAGAGAGGTTCAGCCGCGCTGGCATCTTGATCTGCATACGGCTATTCGCGGCTCCTGGCATACACGCTTTGGCGTGCTGCCGCTTAATCCGCAGCCCTGGCCGGATAATTTTATCGACTGGCTGACAGCGGCAGGGCTGGAAGCGCTGGTCTTCCACACTGCGCCGGGCGGTACTTTCACCCATTTCAGCTGTGCAAACTTTAATGCTGCCAGCTGTACGCTGGAGCTGGGTAAAGCCCTGCCGTTCGGCACCAACGACCTGACGCAGTTCGCTGCCGCGCAGCAGGCGCTGGCGGCGCTGCTGAGCGGCGAGCCGCTGCCGGAAGCGCAGGAGGCGCCGCGCCGCTATCGGGTGGTGCAGCAGATTACCCGCCTCAGCGAGCAGTTCCGGCTGCACATGGACGCGGAAACGCGTAACTTCACTGCGTTTCCGCAGGGCGCGCTGCTGGCCGAGGATGGTGAGACGCGCTACTTTGTGCAGCAGGCGCGCGAATATGTGCTGTTCCCCAATCCCGGCGTGGCGCTCGGGCTGCGCGCCGGCCTGATGCTGGTGGAAGAGAATGCGCAGACCGAGGCGCTGTCGCGCTGACGAAATAAAGGCGGCAGGGCGTGGGATTTTCCTTCCGCTTTGCTGCCAGAACCCTTACACTCCTCCATAATTCCTGCCAAATCCGCTTTGAATTCATACTCTTTTGCAATTCTTCACTTAATTCTTCTCATTCTCTCCATGATTGCGCGATTTTTGTCTTTTATGCTTTCACGGCTTTACTCACTCTCTGAGTAGTTGACATTCAGCAGCGTAATCTTGTTCTCGAAGACGCGACAGGCTGCTGTCGTTATTAACTGAATGATAAGGACAACTATTATGCGTAAACTGACTTCCCTGATTCTGGCGTCTACTCTGGCTTTCGGTGCGGCAAGCGTGGTACATGCCGCAGCTGACAACCTGACGCCGCCGCCGGCCGGTAGCGAAAAGCCCATGCATAAGCCGCCGATGCCGCACGGGATGAACATGATGTTCAAAGATCTCAATCTGACCGAGGCGCAGAAAAAACAGATCCATGAGATCCTGAAAGAGAGCCACAAAGACTTTAAACGTCCGTCGCTGGAAGAGCGTCGCGCCGGTCACGCCATTATCGCTTCTGACACCTTCGACCGTGCGAAAGCGGAAGCGCAGGCAGAGAAAATGACCGCAGACGCGAAAGAGCGCGCGGTGGCGATGATGGAAACGCAGAACAAACTCTATAACGTGCTCACGCCGGAGCAGAAAAAGCAGTACAACGCTAATTTTGAGAAGCGTCTGACAGAGAAAGGCCCGCACGACGATAAAATGGCACCACCGCCGGCTGAATAATCAGGCTGAATTAAGGCAGTGAGACCGCCTGTGTTGTCCAGATAAGCAAAATGCTGGGCAGCGCAGGCGGTTTTTTTTATAAGGGTTCGACAGGATAGTGGCCGGAAAGCAGCGGCCGACACAAGATTTTATAGCCGTCATGGTCAAAGCCGCTCGGCGCCCGTTTTAGCTGGCGCGCCTCCTCCATATCGTTGACCGATCCCAGATAGAACCAGTGATCGATAACGTGGATCTGCGTCATCAGCTTCCCTTCCTCTATCAGCGCCACCGGGCCTTGCCACGGCCAGCAGATCACCCGTACGCTCTCCAGCGCCTCCACCAGGCGCGCCTGATGTTCGCTTAGCGTCTCGCGGCCGCAACAGGCGCCTGCGCAGCGGCGCAGGGCGGCGCGGAAGCAGGCGCGGTTGGCGCTCAGCTTTTCCAGCCCCAGCAGCCCGTGACAGAGCTGATGCTCGTCAGCAAGAAACTTAAGCGTCTCCAGCGCCTTATGGCGGCTGCGGTAGAGGCCGAACAGATCGGGCGAGTGGGAAAAGTCGACGTCGCGCGCGGACACCACTTCAGGCTTGCCGTCGGCGATGCGGATCGAACAGAGCTGGCGATTCTTACGCAGGCGCTTATTAAAAAGCGGCTGCTGCGTCTTGATCATCTGCGCTTCCAGCAGCAGCGCGCCGAGATCGCCAGCGGTCGGGATCCAGCTGACGCGCCGCGCCTGACGCAGCATGCGCGCCTCTTCCGGCGTACGGAAATGAGACATCACGCGCGATCGCAGGTTGATGCTTTTCCCGATATAGAGCGGCAGCGTTTCGCTGTCACCGTGGAAGGTATAGACGCCCGGCTGATTCGGTAAACCTTCCAGCCATTCGCGCAGATGTTCGGGATATTCGTAGATGGCAGCCGCATCGAACTCGAGGCGGTGCGTGGCGGCACGTCGAACCAAGACAGACTCCTGTAACTGTGTATTCATACAGCATATCAGTCTGTTCAGGCTTTCGCCAGCGGGTTAATGAGTGAACACAACGGCAGGAAAAATTCCCCCTGCCGGAGAGCAGGGGAAAAGAGGTTATTTCCAGAAGTCATCGAATACCGTAATCGGCGGACGACGCTTGTGCTCGGTCTTCGTATACCAGTTTTCAATGATTTTCGCCGTTTCCGGCGCGACGCTTTTGCCTTCCAGGTAGTCGTCAATCATCTCGTAAGTCACGCCGAGCGCGACTTCATCTTCAAGGCCGGGACGATCGTCTTCCAGGTCCGCCGTCGGGCGTTTCAGGTAGAGATGTTCCGGGCAGCCCAGCGTTTTCAGCAGCAGTTTGCCCTGACGTTTGTTAAGGCGGAACAGTGGGTTAATATCCGTGCCGCCGTCGCCATACTTGGTGAAGAAGCCGGTCACCGCCTCCGCCGCATGGTCGGTACCCACCACCACGCCCTGCGTCATACCGGCGATGCTGTACTGCGCTTTCATACGCTCGCGCGCTTTTTCATTGCCGCGCACAAAGTCGGAAAGCTCGATGCCCGCTTCCCGCAGCGCGCGTTCGCTGGCCAGCACCGACTCTTTGATATTTACCACCAGCGAGCGATCCGGCTGGATAAACGCCAGCGCGTCCTGGCAATCCTGCTCATCCGACTGCACGCCGTAGGGCAGGCGCACGGCGATAAAGGCGTAGGCCTTGTCGCCGGTCTCTTCGCGCAGTTCGCTGATCGCCATCTGCGACAGCTTGCCCGCCAGCGTTGAGTCCTGACCGCCGCTGATGCCCAGCACCAGGGTCTTCAGAAACGGGTGGCGTTTCAGATAGCTTTTGAGGAAATCAACGCTGCGGCGAATTTCCTGCTGCGCGTCGATAACCGGGTTAACGCCGAGTGCTGTAATGATTTCCTGCTGCAGTGACATGCATTTCTCCTCAAGACGGTGGCCTGTTGGCCCGTGCGAACCATCCATTAAAGCTAACGTGCATCGCTGAAAACAACAAGCCAAAGCGCCAGTTGTTTCCAGTTAAGTGTTGCGATATCAGGCAGTTTATGTTCGCGGCGCGGGCTTCTGCGCCAGGAAAATAAACATCAGAATCGCCAGCATAAAGCAGCCGAAGATGGTGCCGGTCATGCTGAGCAGCGAGGTGCCGCCAAGGCCGGTAATGGGGACTGAAATGGCGCCGAGCGAGAACATGCAGACGCCAATCACCGCCGAGGCGCTGCCGGCGCGATGGCCCTGGCTCTGCATCGCCAGCGACGAGGCGGTGGTGGCGATCACCCCGTTGCTCGCGATAGTGAAGAAAAGCGCCACCAGCACCAGCGGCAGCGGCGCGGCGGTAATGCCCGCCAGCAGCAGCAGGCTGGAGGCGACGAACGCCAGCGTCAGGCCGCCCTTCAGCACGCGATACTCACCCCAGAGCGGGCAAAGACGCGCGCTGGTCTGCGAGGCGATCACCAGGCCGATGCCGTTCGCCGCAAAACAGAAGCTGAACGCCTGCGGCGACAGACCATAAATCTGCTGCAGCACGAACGGCGAGGCGCCGATATAGGCGAACATGCCCGACATCATAAACGCCTGCGTCAGGCAGAAGCCCATAAAAGGACGATGGACGATAACCTGGCCCAGCGCCGCCCAGGCGGAAAACACCGAGCCCTGGCTACGGCGTTCCGGGGGCAGGGTTTCGTGCAGCTTCCAGCGCGCCAGCAGGATAAGCAGCAGCGCCGTCGCGCCCAGCACCACAAAGATGCCGCGCCAGTTAAGCACCGTCATCAGCACGCCGCCGAGCACCGGCGCGCCGATCGGCGCCAGCCCGTTCACCAGCATCAGCAAGGCAAAGAAACGCGTCAGCTCATGTCCGCTGTACATATCCCGCGCCACCGCGCGCGACAGCACCGCGCCGCCTGCGCCCGCCAGGCCTTCAAACAGGCGCGCCAGCAGCAGCTGGTGGATATCCTGCGCCAGTGCGCAGCCAATCGAGGCAACAAACAGCAGCACCAGCGAAAGCGTCAGCGGCCGCAGGCGGCCGAACTTATCGCTCATCGGCCCGAACAGCAGCTGTCCGGCCCCCAGGCCGAGCAGACCGGCAGTAAGGCTGAGCTGCGCCGTCGCGGTTGATGTCTGGAGATCCCGGGCCAGTTCAGGCAGCGCGGGAAGGTAGAGATCGATGCAGAGCGGGCCGAGCGCCGCCAGCAGGCCCAGCGTTATGGCATAGACCAGTCGGTTATTATGTGCAGGTGTCATTTGTCCTCTGAGGGCTTTACTAAGTCGTGGATCATCTTTTTGTAGAGGGTATGGAGCAGCTCCGCTGACGCTTTCTGCGTCGTCAGTCGGCGAAAAGCGGTGCCTTCTACCAGCACCGCCAGCACTTCGACGCAGGCGGCGCGCTGCGTCTCGCTGAGATGCGGATAGTCTGCGCGCATTTTTTCACAGGCGTTGTGAAACAGTCGCGCCTCGGCATGTTGCAGGATATCGCTGACGCGCGGATTGCGGCTCGCCTCGGCGGCAACTTCCAGCATCAGCATCTCATCCTCTTCGTTCAGGGTTTCGCGGCGGGCGATCAGATCGGCGAGATGGCTGGCGTCGGTCTGCTCACTCATCGCCGCCACGCGGCCATCGACGATGCGTTTTACCATCTCTTCGATCAGCGCGTCTTTACTGGGGAAATAGCGGTAGATTTGCCCGACGCTCAGGCTGGCGGCGCTGGCGAGCTGCGCCATGCTGGCACCGTGAAAGCCGGACTGGCGGAAACAGCGCCGCGCCGCCGCGATGATCTCATCCTGGCGCGTGCGATGCCGCGCATCGCGCGCTTCACGCTGTTTGTTCATCCTGCCTCCTGAAACAAGTTTTGAGAGTGTTTATTCTCGCGCTGGATTATACGAGGCGATCGCGATAAGAACAGCTTTTTTACGCTAACCTGACGTTTCAGACTCACCTTAAAAATGCGCCATAAAGTTGATTAATCTGCATTTCTGTTCCAGGCTTAAGCTTACATGGACAATACAACGAGGAACAACAAGATGAAAAAAGCAATGGGATGTATCGCTGCGGCGCTGGCGCTGGTCGCACTGTCTGGTTGTACGGCTTACGATCGTGCTGAGAGCTACGTGAGCAAGCCAGTAGTTAAGGATGTGAAAAAAGGCATGACGCGCGATCAGGTTCGCCAGATTGCCGGACCGGCTTCAACTGAGATCACCATGGTTCACGCGCGCGGCACCTGTCAGACCTATGTGCTGGGCGAGCGCGACGGTAAACAGCAGACCTATTTCGTCAGCTACAACGACACCGGTCGCGTCATGAACTACGGCTTCCAGAGCTGTAAAGAGTACGATACCGATCCGCAGGCTGCCCAGTAAGAGTAAGCTGCGCAAGAGCGGTAGAGAATAGCAAACGGCCCGTCAGTGACGGGCCGTTTTTCATTGGCTGACTTAGCGCCAGAAGCTGCTCGGGCGAACGGTTACAGCCCGGCGGGACGCGGCACCTCGATATACTCGCCATTAATATCGCGCTGATAGTAATGCCCCTCCTGGACGTAGAAGCGTCGTCCGTTAAAGTCGAGTACGCGCATCGCGCTGCCCGGTTCGGCTGGCGGCTGCACCACCACATAGTTCTCGCCCTGACGCTGATAGTAGGCGCCGTTGAGCATATAGTAGGTCAGGCCGCCGATCAGCACCGCGGTAGCCGCTTCAGGCAGGAAGCGCAGCGGGCCGGGACCACCCCAGCCGCGACCAGGGCCGCCCCAGTGGGGACCCGGACCTGGGCCCCAACCGCCGGGGTGAGCAGAGACAATGGCTGGCGACAACAGCGTTAACGCCAGCAGTGAGGCGATAACTTTTTTCATGGGTTTTCTCCTGCGATAACTGACTGAAGCATTCTCCTTTTCCGCCGCGAAAACAAGCGCAGAGGCGCGACTTTTTCCTCTCTTTACCACGCTTAACGCTTTCTTAACGACGTCGCCATAAAGCCAGCGGATTGTGAAGCGCAGACATAAAAAAACCGGGCGCAATGGCCCGGTTTACGGCGGCGGAAAAGGTGATTAACGGTGCGCCAGCTCCGCGTGCTCCTCGCTCTCCAGCACCGCTTTATCGGTCAGACCGAGCCAGCGGCTGGTAAGGGAACCGGCGGTCATCGAACCGTTAACGTTAAGCGCGGTACGGCCCATATCGATCAGCGGTTCGATAGAGATGAGCAGGGCGACCAGCGTCACCGGCAGGCCCATCGCAGGCAGTACGATCAGCGCGGCGAAAGTCGCGCCGCCGCCTACGCCCGCCACGCCAGCGGAACTGAGCGTAACGATGCCTACCAGCGTGGCGATCCAGACCGGATCGAACGGGTTAATGCCTACGGTCGGGGCAACCATCACCGCCAGCATGGTCGGATAGAGTCCTGCGCAGCCGTTCTGTCCAATGGTCGCACCGAAAGAGGCAGAGAAGCTGGCGATCGATTCCGGCACGCCCAGACGACGCGTCTGGGTTTCCACGTTAAGCGGAATGCTCGCGGCGCTGGAGCGGCTGGTAAAGGCGAAGGTGATAACCGGCCAGACCTTGCGGAAGAAGCGCAGCGGATTAATACCGTTTACCGACAGCAGCAGCGCGTGCACGCCGAACATAATCGCCAGGCCCAGATAGGAGGCGACGACAAAACCGCCCAGCTTGATAATGTCCTGCAGGTTCGACCCGGCGACCACTTTAGTCATCAGCGCCAGCACGCCGTAAGGCGTCAGCTTCATAATCAGACGCACCAGCTTCATTACCCAGGACTGCAGGGTATCTATCGCCACCAGCACGCGCTGGCCTTTGGCTTCGTCATCTTTCAGCAGCTGCAGTGCCGCAACGCCGAGGAAGGCGGCGAAAATCACTACGCTGATAATCGAGGTCGGGCTGGCGCCGGTCAGATCGGCAAACGGATTTTTCGGCACAAACGAGAGCAGCAGCTGAGGGACGGTCAGATCCGCCACTTTGCCCGCGTAGTTGCTCTGTATCGCAGCGAGGCGCGCGCTCTCCTGCGCGCCCTGCACCAGGCCTTCAGCGCTGAGGTGGAACAGGCCGGTAACCAGTACGCCGACCAGTGCGGAGATGGCGGTGGTGAACAGCAGCACGCCAATCGTCAGCAGGCTGATTTTGCCCAGCGACGAGGCATTATGCAGACGCGCGACGGCGCTGAGGATCGAGGCGAACACCAGCGGCATCACGATCATCTGCAGTAGCTGTACGTAGCCGTTGCCCACGATATTAAACCAGCTGATAGAGGTTTTCAGCACCTCGCTCTGCTGGCCGTAGATGGTTTGCAGCGCCAGGCCGAACAGTACGCCGATCACCAGACCGACCAGCACCTTTTTCGACAGGCTCCAGCTTTGACGGCCGAGGCGCGACAGCAGCAGCAGCAGCGCGACGAAGGCCGCGAGATTAAGAATCAGAGGTAGATCCATGTTGGCTCCCGAGAGAGGCGCCCGACGACAGCTGTGGTGTCGGGGCGCCAGATAATGTTATGCACGAATTAAGTGCCGGTATGTTAACAGTTACCTGGGGTGCCAACTTATATCCAAATGGAATGGCTTATAACCAGACAGCGCTTTCTGCTGGTTTAATGCGCTTTTTGTGTAGAAATCAAGCGGGAAACGCCATTTTGTAGCGTATCGAAGAGCTGTGAAGGCCAGCCGTTCGCACCAAAAGAGGGCGAGCCGGGTGGAAACCAGAGCGCATAGCCAACCAGCGCCAGGCAAAGCGTACGCTCCAGCTGGTTACCTTTCTGGCTTCTGAGGATAGGCAGGCGGAAGCGCCAGCGGCACGGCCACAGCAGCGGCACTCCGGCGGGGGTTAGCATATCCGCCACGATATGGCTGAGATAGCCCAGCGTCATACCTTGCAGCACGTCGGCAGGCAGCAGCCAGTCTTCGGGGACGTTAATCTGGAACAGCCACAGGCTGGCGGCCACCGCCAGCAGGCTGTGCGTGAATCCCCGGTGACCAAAGGCGCGTGCGATAGGATGCGACAACCACTTTAAGCGCTGGCCAAGCAGGGATTTGGGGTGATCGATATCGGGCAGCAGGCAGGTGAGCAGCGAGGCAGAAATAAGGTGCCACCAGTCGGCCTGCGCCAGCACAGGCGTCAGCTCTGCGCGCTTGGCAAAAATAGCGGTGGCAATAGCGAAAATTACGTGGCCTTCGCCCGTCATGATAAAACCTGGCTGCAAACTGTCGATGCATCCAGTATAGGGATTTATCCAGTGAATGAGAAGTTGTGACGCTGTAACGAAGCGTGAATTTTTTTTAGCGAAACGGCGGCGCCAGACCTGCCGTTTCGCCACAGATAGCCTTTCAGAGCGAGAAGGCGCCGAAGGGCTACTTTTCTCGCCTGGCGCGCATCACAGCGCTTAACGCGCCAGCCAGCCGCCGTCGACGGCCAGCGTATAGCCATTCACATAATCCGACGCCGAAGAGGCCAGGAAAACAACCGGACCCATCATATCTTCCGGCAGTCCCCAACGCTCGGCCGGGATGCGCCCGAGAATTTCTGCGCTGCGGCCCTCGTCGCTGCGCAGCTGCTCGGTGTTGTTGGTCGCCATATAACCCGGCGCGATGGCGTTAACGTTAATGCCGTGTTTCGCCCATTCGTTCGCCATCAGGCGCGTCAGGCCCATCACCGCGCTTTTCGACGCTGTGTATGAGGGAACCCGAATGCCGCCCTGAAAAGAGAGCATCGAGGCGATATTGATGATTTTACCGCCCTGGCCCTGGGCGATGAAATGACGCGCCACCTGCTGCGACAAAAAGAAGACGCTCTTGGTGTTGATGTTCATCACATCGTCCCAGTCCTGCTCGCTGAAGCTAAGCGCGTCTTCGCGGCGGATAATTCCGGCGTTATTGACCAGAATGTCAATTTTGCCCGCGGCGGCGATCGCTTGCTCCACGACGCGCGGCACCTGCTCGGTACGGATAAGATCCGCCTGCAGGGACCAGAAGCGGCGGCCAAGTGCTTCGACGCGCTGCTGCGTTTCTGCTGGCTCTTCGCGATTGACGCCGACGATATCGCAACCGGCCTGCGCCAGGCCCAGCGCCATGCCCTGGCCAAGCCCGGTATTACAACCGGTGACCAGCGCGATTTTACCTTCCAGATTAAATGCGTTGAGTATCATGAGAGCGCCTCCTTTTTTAGCGCAGATCGCGGATTTTGACATGATCCATGTCGTCGAATACCTGATTCTCGCCGACCATGCCCCAGATAAAGGTGTAGCGTTCGGTGCCGACGCCGGCATGAATCGACCAGCTGGGCGAAATGACTGCCTGCTCGTTGTGCACCAGCAGATGACGCGTCTCCTGCGGCTGACCCATCATGTGAAACACCGCGCTTTCCGGGTTCATATCGAAATAGAAATAGACTTCCATACGGCGCTCGTGCGTGTGACACGGCATGGTATTCCACAGGTTGCCTTCATCCAGGCGGGTCAGCCCCATGGTGAGCTGGCAGGTCGGCAGCACGTCCGGCACCAGATATTTATTGATGGTGCGGCGGTTGGAGGTCGCCGCATCGCCGAGCGTGGTGCGTACCGCCTCCTCTTTACCCACTTTCTTGTCGGGAAAGCGGCTGTGCGCGGGCGCGCTGTTGAAATAGAACTTCGCCGGGTGAGCCGCATCGCTGCTGCGAAAGCTCAGCGACTGGGCACCTTTGCCGACATAGAGCGCTTCTTCCGTGCCGATCTCCCAGACTTTGCCGTCCACCTCAATGGTACCCGGACCGCCGATATTGATGACGCCCAGTTCGCGGCGCTCCAGAAAATAGCTTACGCCCAGCTGTTTGCCCATCTCGTTGCCGAAGGAGACGCTGGCGGCGACCGGCATTACGCCGCCGACAATAATGCGATCGATATGGCTGTAGGTCAGGGTGTAGCGGTCAGCTTCGAAGATGTTTTCGATTAAGAACTCGCGGCGTAGCGCGGCGGTGTCGAGCTGTCTGGCATGCTCGCTGTGAATGCTTTGTCGAACGTCCATTCTGATCCCCTCTGGCGAAAAAGGCATACGTGCCCCGCAGGGCGTCTGAGGGCATCTTAGGAGGAGTGAAAGATCAATTCAATAAAAATGAAACGTTGTTTTATTTTTTGAGAAGGGGATCATGCCGTAAACAAAACCCGCCAGCGGCGGGTCGGGTCTGATAAAAGGCGCAATCAGAGGCGCACGCGCGGATCAGAGCGCGGAATCGCCCAGCAGATGCGCCGCGGTCAGCTGGGTAAGATCGTCCAGCCTGACGTTCGCCAGCGACCAGCGCGCGTCATCGCGCAGTGCCGCGGGCGGCACCACAATGGAGCGCATGCGCGCCGCTTTCGTGGCGATCATACCGTTAAATGAGTCTTCCAGCGTCACGCAGTTTAGCGGGTCGACGTTCAACTGCGCGGCGGCATCCAGATAGACCTGCGGATGCGGTTTGCTGTAGGGCAGCGCCTCGGCGGAGACCAGCACGTCGAAATCGTTGCGCAGGTCGAAGAGGGCCAGCACGCGCTCCAGCATCATCAGCGGCGACGCGGAGACCAGACCGGTTTTCAGTCCACGCTGGCGACACAGCTGCAGCGCCTGCTTAACCCCGGGCAGCAGCGGGCGCTTTTCCTCAATCAGCGCCAGCGCGCGGGCGATAATGCGCGCCGTGACCGTCTGCTGGTCCGGGCCTGACCAGGGCAGGGTTTCATACCACATGCGCACCACCTGATCGATGCGCAGGCCCAGCGTGTCCGGCAGCTCGCTGCGGCGCGATAAATCGACGTTCAGCGTGGCGAAGATGTCCAGTTCAGCCTGATCCCACAGCGGCTCGGAGTCGATAATCAGGCCATCCATATCAAAAAGGGCGGCATAAACAGGGCGGGTATAACTCATCGGCTGGCTCCTTGTAGAATTTGCGCTACCTTATCATGGGCTGGCGCGCGCCGCGAAAGGGGCGCAGGCTGCGCTTTTTACAGGAAATTAAAACCACAGGCAGGTAGACTGGCTGCAATCTGGATTCAGGTACAGGAGATACCATGACTTATCAACAGGCTGGCCGCATCGCCATCCTTAAGCGAGTGGCTGGCTGGGCAATATTTTTGCTCGCGCTGCTGTCGACCGTGATTTCAGTGCTGAGCTTTATGTTCAGACACAGTGAAAAACAGCCGGGCATTGACGCCGTTATGCTCGACTTTGTCCATGTGATCGTTGACATGATCCGCTTCAACACGCCTTTCCTTGGCTTCTTCTGGCAGAACTCGCCGGTACCGGAGTTCCACGGTCAGATGAATATCGGCTTCTGGATCATCTACATTCTGATTTTCGTCGGTCTGGCGCTGGAAGCATCCGGTTCGCGAATGGCGCGTCAGGCGCGCCATATAAAAGAGGGTGTTGAAGATCAGCTGATTCTGGAGCAGGCGAAAGGCGGCGATGCCCGTACGCGCCAGCAGCTGGAAGAGAAAATCCGCGTGCCGCACCACACCATCTTCCTGCAGATTTTTCCGCTCTATATCCTGCCGGTGGTGATCGCCGTTGCCGGTTATTTTGTGCTGTCGCTGCTCGGCTTTCTGTGACAGGTCAGGCCGGTCTGGCCTGACGCTGCGCCAGCGCGTCCTCATCCAGCAGACGTCCGACGGCGAACTGCGCCTCGCTTAACCAGCTGCCGCCGAATACGTTGGCGCGGTTAAGCAGGTAGTAGAGCTGGTAGACCGGCTGGCGCTGCGAGAAGCCGTCTGGCAGCGGCCAGACCGACTGATAGCCTTCATAAATCTGCCGCGGCAGATCCGGGAACCAGCCGAGCATCGCCAGATCGCATTCGCGATCGCCCCAGTAACAGGCGGGATCGAACAGCCAGGGACCGTTGGCGCTGCCAGCGCAGTTGGCTGGCCAGAGATCGCCGTGAAGCAGGGAGGGCTGCGGCTGGTGCGTGGCAAGCGCACGCTGCACGCAGTTCACAATCTCTTCCGTATTGCCGTAGGTGAGGCCTTTCTCTTCGGCCAGCTGAAGCTGCCAGCCGATACGCTGCTCGGCAAAGAAGACTGACCAGCGACGCAGCCAGCTGTTGGGCTGCGGCGTCGTGGTGATATTATTGTCGAAGTCGAGGCCGAACTGCGCCTGTTCGCTCCACTGATGCAGATGCGCCAGCTGCTGTCCCAGCTGAAAGGCGTTCTCCGCATCCAGCGGTTGAGGCGTGATATATTCCAGCAGCAAAAAGCTCTGATCGCGGTGATGGCCCACGCCATAAACCGCCGGTACGCGTACGCTTTGCGTGCGCGCCAGCAGCGCCAGCTGATCGGCTTCCCAGGCGAAAAGGGTGAGCATTTCACGACTATTGCACTTCACGAAGACGTCATGTTCGCCATAGCGAATGCGCCAGGCGGGATGAATGTCGCCGCCAGGAAGTTCGTGGCGTTCGGTAATATCGGCATGGCCAAACTGTTCGCTTAATAAACGGCTAATAGCGTTCCACATTGGGCGATCCTCTTTTAACCTGTCAGGCTGCGGTGTCGGTCAGCACGCTCTACGACCCAGAGACGATTATATCGCGTGAATATCGCTCAAAACCCGCGCTTGCGCACAGCTTACCGGAACGAATGGCGGGCGCGGTTACTGCGAAGCGTCACGTAAAAACGCCTCCAGCGTCGTCACGGTGACATCGGGCGTCTGATGCAGCACGCTCTCGCCAGCGGCAACAGCCTGTCGTTGCAGATCCTCCTGCGACAGGGCGCTGACCAGACCGAAGCTGTTGGTGCCTAGTTCATGAGTGTGACCCTGATCGTCCTTAAGCGTGGTGCTAAAACCGCCCGCGATCATCGCGCTGTTAAGCGTTTGAACGTCGCTGAGGCCCGATTCCTGATAGTGAAACGTGACAATGTAACGTTTAAGTCCGTCGCTCATTTTTCACCTCTGTTCGGCTTGACTGAGCACAGCGTAGACCATGGTGGAAAAATGCGCGAATAATGAACAGGATAAAGGCATTATTTATCACAGGCATAAAAGTAAAGCTGGGTAAAGGCGCCCCTGGTGGGTTCAGAAAAATCTTGTCGCAACTCCGCTGAATTTTTATTGGCTGCTCCCTATAATGCGCGGCGTTAATGAGAAAATTCCCAATAATCAAGCGTGATTGACTCTGAATGGGGTGTTTCATGGAGGTTAATACTTATTTACAATACTTACCGTAAATTGCATTGATCGGCCCGTAAAACCCTTCACACTCTTCGTTTTTTAAACTGTCGTACGGGTCACAATAAATGAAAGTGCTTAACAAGCTCTCAGCCGTTCTTTTGCTCTCCGCTGGCGCGTTTTGCCACCAGGCATTGGCGGACAACACCGTTTTTACCGCGATGGACGATCCTTCAACGGCAAAGAAGCCGTTTGACGGCAGCGCCTCCGCAGGCTATCTGGCGCAGACCGGTAACACCACCAGCTCTTCGCTGACAGCGCAGACTAATATGACGTGGTATCAGAGCTCTATGGCGTACAGCCTGTGGGGCAACGCGGCGAACACCTCATCTAATGATGAACGCTCTTCTGAAACCTACAATATCGGCGGCCGCTCGCGTTATAACCTCAACAGCTTCGATTACCTGTTTGGTCAGGCGAGCTGGCTGAGCGACCGCTTTAACGGCTACGATTCGCGCGATGTGCTGACCGCAGGTTACGGTCGTCAGATCCTGAGCGGACCCATTCATTCGCTGCGCGCTGAATTTGGTCCAGGCGTGCGCTATGACGATTTCCATGACGGCGGCAGCGAAACCAAAGCGCTGGGCTACGGCGCGCTGAGCTATCAGTGGCAGCTGACCGATAACACCAAATTTATCCAGGGTGTTTCGGTGCTGAGCAGCTTCGGCGAAGATACCACCATCAACTCAGAAACCGGCCTGCAGGTTGGCATCAACGACCACTTCGCGCTGAAGCTGGCCTACAACGTCACCTGGAACAACAATCCGCCGGAGTCCGCGCCCGATCGCACCGACACCAAAACCAGCATTATGCTGACCTACGCGATGTAATTCTCTGCGTAAACCGCTTCCTGACCGCAGCCTGTCTGCGGTTTTTTTTCGCCTGCTCCTCGACTTAGCTGCGAGAGCACGGGTTTTGCTGGCCGCTCAAAGCTGTTATCATCGTCGGCGCACTACAATTCCTGGCGTCATTCCGACAATGTGGGTCTGACATTACGCCAGGCAATCAATTTTACTCAATGTTGTATGTAAGCTTTCGTGTGGCTTACCACTGCAATTAAGGATATTAAATGCCTGTAATTACTCTTCCTGATGGCAGCCAGCGCACCTACGATCGCGCAGTCAGCGTGATGGATATTGCGCTGGATATCGGGCCTGGCCTGGCGAAAGCCTGTATTGCCGGACGCGTTAACGGTCAGCTGGTGGATGCGGTCGATCCCATCACCGAAGATGCTTCTGTGGCCATCATTACCGCAAAAGATGAAGCGGGTCTGGAGATTATTCGCCACTCCTGCGCGCATCTGCTGGGGCACGCTATTAAACAGCTGTGGCCCAACACCAAAATGGCGATCGGTCCGGTTATCGACAACGGCTTCTATTATGACGTCGATCTCGATCATACCCTGACGCAGGAAGATATCGACGCGCTGGAAAAACGTATGCACCAGCTGGCCGAAACTAACTACGACGTTGTGAAAAAGGTCGTCAGCTGGCAGCAGGCGCGCGACGTGTTCGCCGAGCGCGGCGAGAGCTATAAAATTACTATTCTGGATGAGAACATCAGCCACGACGATCGTCCTGGCCTTTATCATCACGAAGAATATATCGACATGTGCCGCGGTCCGCACGTGCCGAATATGCGTTTCTGCCACCACTTCAAGCTGCAGAAAATCGCGGGCGCCTACTGGCGCGGCGACAGCAATAACAAAATGCTGCAGCGTATCTACGGCACGGCCTGGGCGGATAAAAAGCAGCTCAACGCCTATCTGCAGCGTCTGGAAGAGGCGGCGAAGCGCGACCACCGTAAAATCGGCAAGCAGCTCGACCTCTACCATATGCAGGAAGAGGCACCCGGCATGGTTTTCTGGCATAATGACGGCTGGACTATCTTCCGCGAGCTGGAAGTGTTCGTGCGCAGCAAGCTGAAAGAGTACCAGTACCAGGAAGTAAAAGGTCCGTTTATGATGGATCGCGTGCTGTGGGAAAAAACCGGGCACTGGGAAAACTACAAAGAGGCGATGTTTACCACCTCTTCAGAAAACCGTGAATACTGCATCAAGCCGATGAACTGTCCGGGCCACGTGCAGATCTTTAATCAGGGGCTGAAGTCCTACCGCGATCTGCCGCTGCGCATGGCGGAGTTCGGCAGCTGTCACCGCAACGAGCCGTCAGGCGCGCTGCACGGCCTGATGCGCGTACGCGGCTTTACCCAGGATGACGCCCACGTCTTCTGTACGGAAGATCAGGTGCGTGACGAAGTGAACAGCTGTATCCGCATGGTCTATGACATGTACAGCACCTTCGGCTTCGAAAAGATTGTGGTGAAACTCTCCACGCGTCCTGAGAAGCGTATCGGCACCGACGAAATGTGGGACCGCGCCGAAGAAGATTTAGCCGCTGCGCTGAATGAAAACGAAATTCCGTTTGAATTCCAGCCCGGAGAAGGTGCATTCTACGGCCCGAAAATTGAATTTACGCTTTACGACTGTCTGGATCGCGCCTGGCAGTGCGGCACAGTTCAGCTAGACTTTTCCCTGCCAAAACGTCTGGACGCCACGTATGTGGGCGAAAACAACGATCGTCAGACGCCGGTTATGATTCACCGCGCGATTCTCGGCTCTATGGAGCGCTTTATTGGCATCCTGACCGAAGAGTTCGCCGGTTTCTTCCCGACGTGGCTGGCGCCGATGCAGGCGGTGGTGATGAATATCACCGATGGACAGGCAGAATATGTCGACATGTTGACACGCAAATTGCAGAATGCTGGCATTCGTGTGAAAGCAGACTTGAGAAACGAGAAGATAGGCTTTAAAATCCGCGAGCACACATTGCGTCGCGTCCCTTATATGCTGGTTTGCGGTGACAAAGAGGTGGAAGCAGGCAAAGTTGCCGTTCGCACCCGCCGCGGTAAAGACCTCGGGACGATGGATGTCGATGTGTTTGTTGAGAAGCTGCAACAAGAGATTCGCAGCCGCAATCTTCACCAATTAGAGGAATAAGGTTATTAAAGGCGGAAAACGAGTACAACCGACGCGTCCGAATCGAATCAACGGTGAAATCCGTGCCACTGAAGTACGCTTAACTGGCGTGGATGGCGAACAGATTGGTATTGTCAGCCTTCGCGAAGCTATTGAAAAAGCTGAAGAAGCGGGTGTTGATTTAGTAGAAATCAGCCCCAACGCCGAACCGCCGGTGTGCCGTATTATGGATTACGGCAAGTTCCTTTATGAAAAAAGCAAATCTTCTAAGGAACAGAAGAAGAAGCAAAAAGTTATCCAGGTTAAGGAAATTAAATTCCGTCCTGGTACCGATGAAGGCGACTATCAGGTAAAACTCCGCAGCCTGATTCGTTTTCTGGAAGAAGGCGATAAAGCCAAAATCACGCTGCGTTTTCGCGGTCGTGAGATGGCGCACCAACAGATCGGTATTGAAGTGCTTAACCGCGTGAAAGAAGATCTGACCGAACTGGCAGTAGTCGAATCCTTCCCATCGAAGATCGAAGGCCGCCAGATGATTATGGTGCTCGCTCCCAAGAAGAAACAGTAGGCTTTCAAGTAACAATGACCGCGCAGCGTTCGCGCTGTGCGGTTCTTTGTTCGCCTGTCTGATTCGTTTTATTAACAATGCGAAGTGGATATTTTTAAAATGCCAAAGATTAAAACTGTACGTGGCGCGGCTAAGCGCTTCAAGAAGACCGCTTCTGGCGGCTTCAAGCGTAAGCACGCAAACCTGCGTCATATTCTGACTAAAAAATCAACTAAGCGTAAACGTCACCTGCGTCCGAAAGGTCTGGTGTCTAAAGGCGATCTGGGTCTGGTTGTTGCCTGCCTGCCGTACGCATAAGTTAACTTTTTTATAAATCTGCCTGAAACCTTTGCATAACGGCCGCTGGCCAGCAGGGGATAAGGGCATCACAGAATATTGATACAGGAGAGCTCACATGGCTCGCGTAAAACGTGGTGTAATTGCTCGCGCACGTCACAAGAAAATCTTAAAACAAGCTAAAGGCTACTACGGTGCACGTTCACGTGTATACCGCGTTGCCTTCCAGGCTGTTATCAAAGCTGGTCAGTATGCTTACCGTGACCGTCGTCAACGTAAGCGTCAGTTCCGTCAACTGTGGATTGCGCGTATCAACGCTGCAGCGCGTCAGAACGGCATCTCTTACAGCCGTTTCATCAATGGCCTGAAAAAAGCGTCCATTGAAATTGACCGTAAGATCCTGGCTGACATCGCTGTATTCGACAAAGTGGCATTCACTGCACTGGTCGAAAAAGCAAAATCAGCTCTGGCGTAAGTCAGATGAAAAAGGGAGCTTGCTCCCTTTTTTATTGCCTGTAACTCATGCAAAAGATTGACATTTTCATCGCTGGGCTTTTCAATAGTACCCTCAGAATCCCAGCAAGGTAACGCAAGCATGCACGCTGCTATTTTCCGTTTCTTTTTTTACTTTAGCACCTGACTCTCAGGGGCTTTTGCGCATAGAAAAGAAACGAAAAATCGCGCCGAAAGCCTCCCTCGTGGAGGCTTTCGTGTTTCTGGCGAAGCATATTGGACGGCAACGTCCCAACGAGAACTGACCAGCCCGCCTGGAAGAAGAGGAAACCATGTCCCAACTCGCAGAACTGGTGGCCCGCGCCACAGCCGCTATCGACGAGGCGACGGATATCGCCACCCTTGACGCGGTGCGCGTCGAATATACCGGTAAAAAAGGCCATCTGACGCAGCTGATGACGACGCTGCGCGAGCTGCCGCCGGAAGAGCGTCCGGCTGCGGGCGCGGTGATCAACGACGCCAAGCAGCAGGTGCAGGAGCGACTTAACGCTCGCAAAGAGACGCTGGAGTCCGCCGCGCTCAATGCCCGTCTGGCCGCCGAGACCATCGACGTTTCCCTGCCGGGCCGCCGTACGGAAAATGGCGGTCTGCATCCGGTAACGCGCACCATCGATCGCATCGAAACCTTCTTCGGCGAACTGGGTTTCGCGGTGGTGACCGGTCCGGAAATCGAGGATGACTACCATAACTTCGACGCGCTGAATATTCCCGGCCATCACCCGGCACGCGCCGATCACGACACCTTCTGGTTCGACGCCACGCGGCTGCTGCGTACTCAGACTTCCGGCGTGCAGATCCGCACCATGAAAAATCAGCAGCCGCCGATTCGCATCATCGCGCCGGGCCGCGTCTATCGCAACGATTACGACCAGACGCATACCCCGATGTTCCACCAGATGGAAGGGCTGATCGTCGACAAGAACATCAACTTTACCAACCTGAAAGGCACGCTGAACGATTTCCTGCGCAACTTCTTTGAGGAAGATTTGCAGATCCGTTTCCGTCCTTCCTACTTCCCGTTCACCGAACCCTCGGCGGAAGTGGACGTGATGGGCAAAAACGGCAAATGGCTGGAAGTGCTGGGCTGCGGCATGGTGCACCCGAACGTTTTGCGCAACGTCGGTATCGATCCGGAAATCTACTCCGGCTTCGCCTTCGGTATGGGCATGGAGCGACTTACCATGCTGCGTTACGGCGTGACCGACTTGCGCGCCTTCTTCGAAAATGATTTACGTTTCCTCAAACAATTTAAATAAGGGCAGGTTATCCAATGAAATTCAGTGAACTCTGGTTACGCGAATGGGTAAACCCGGCTCTGGACAGTGCTGCCCTTTCTGAACAGATCACCATGGCCGGTCTGGAAGTGGACGGCGTGGAGCCGGTTGCCGGCGCGTTTCACGGCGTGGTCGTCGGTGAAGTGGTGGAGTGCGGCCAGCACCCGAACGCCGACAAGCTGCGCGTGACTAAAGTCAACGTCGGCGGCGATCGTCTGCTGGATATCGTCTGCGGCGCGCCGAACTGCCGTCAGGGGCTGAAGGTGGCGGTCGCCACCGTCGGTGCCGTACTGCCGGGCGATTTTAAAATTAAAGCGGCTAAGCTGCGCGGCGAACCTTCGGAAGGCATGCTCTGTTCTTTCTCTGAGCTGGGCATTTCCGACGATCACAGCGGCATTATCGAACTGCCGGGCGATGCGCCGATCGGCATGGATATCCGCGACTATCTGAAGCTGGACGATAACACCATTGAGATCAGCGTGACGCCGAACCGTGCCGACTGCCTCGGCATTATCGGTATTGCGCGCGATGTGGCGGTGCTGAATAGCCTGCCGCTTACCGCGCCCGCGATCGAGCCGGTAGCCGCCACCATCGGCGACACCTTCCCGATCCGCGTTGACGCCACCGACGCCTGCCCGCGCTATCTGGGCCGCGTGGTAAAAGGTATCAACGTCAAGGCTGCCACGCCGCTCTGGATGCGTGAAAAGCTGCGCCGCTGCGGCATCCGCTCTATCGATCCGGTGGTGGATATCACCAACTACGTACTGCTTGAGCTGGGTCAGCCGATGCACGCCTTCGATCTTGACCGCATTGACGGCGGCATCGTGGTGCGCATGGCGGAAGAGGGCGAAACCCTGACGCTGCTCGACGGCAGCGAAGCGAAGCTCAGCAGCGATACGCTGGTTATCGCCGATCACCATAAAGCGCTGGCGATGGGCGGCATATTCGGCGGCGAGCATTCCGGCGTGAATGAAGAGACGCAGAACATCCTGTTTGAGTGCGCCTGGTTCGAGCCGCTGGCGATCACTGGCCGCGCGCGTCGTCACGGCCTGCACACCGATGCCTCGCACCGCTACGAGCGCGGTGTCGATCCGGCGCTGCAGTACAAAGCTATTGAGCGCGCCACTCAGCTGCTGCTGGAAATCTGCGGCGGCCAGGCTGGCCCGGTTATCGACCAGACGCACGAAGCGGCGCTGCCGCCGCGCGCCACCATCACGCTGCGCCGCGAGAAGCTGGATCGCCTGATTGGCCATGTTGTTACCGATGAGCAGGTGACCGACATTCTGACGCGTCTCGGCTGCGACGTGACGGCAGGCCAGGGCGAGTGGAAAGCGGTCGCGCCGAGCTGGCGCTTCGACATGGCGATTGAAGAAGATCTGATTGAAGAGGTCGCGCGCGTCTACGGTTATAACAATATCCCTAACGTGCCGGTACAGGCTGGCCTGGTGATGACTCAGCATCGCGAAGCGAATCTGTCGCTGAAGCGCGCGAAAAATATGCTGGTGGATAAAGGCTACCAGGAAGCGATCACCTATAGCTTCGTCGATCCGAAAATGCAGCAGCTGCTGCACCCGGGCGAAGAGGCGCTGATCCTGCCAAGCCCGATCTCCAGCGATATGTCGGCGATGCGCCTGTCGCTGTGGACCGGTCTGCTGAGCGCCGTGGTCTACAACCAGAACCGCCAGCAGAGCCGTGTGCGCCTGTTTGAGAGCGGTTTGCGCTTTGTACCTGATACCCAGGCTGATTTAGGCATCCGTCAGGATCTTATGCTGGCGGGCGTGCTGAGCGGCAACCGCAACGAAGAGCACTGGGATCTGGCGCGTCAGACGGTTGACTTCTATGATTTGAAAGGTGATTTGGAATCGCTGCTCGATTTAACCGGCAAGCTGGACGACATTCGCTTCCGCGCCGAAGCTAATCCAGCGCTTCATCCGGGACAGAGCGCAGCAATTTATTTGCATGATGAACGAATCGGATTTATCGGTGTGGTTCATCCTGAGCTGGAACGTAAGCTGGATCTCAATGGTCGCACCTTAGTCTTTGAACTGCTTTGGAATAAGGTCGCAGACCGCGTCCTGCCTGATGCGCGCGAGATTTCACGCTTCCCGGCGAACCGTCGCGATATCGCCGTGGTGGTGGCTGAAAACGTCCCCGCAGCAGATATCATCGCCGAGTGTAAGAAAGTTGGCGTAAATCAGGTAGTTGGCGTAAACTTGTTTGACGTGTACCGCGGTAAGGGTGTTGAAGAGGGTTTCAAGAGCCTCGCCATCAGCCTGATTTTGCAGGATACCAGCCGGACACTCGAAGAAGAGGAGATTGCCGCGACCGTTGGCAAATGTGTTGCGGCATTAAAAGAGCGATTCCAGGCAACCTTGAGGGATTGAACCTATGGCGCTTACAAAAGCTGAAATGTCAGAGTACCTGTTTGAGAAGCTTGGGCTGAGCAAACGCGACGCGAAAGAGCTGGTGGAGCTGTTTTTTGAAGAGGTTCGCCGCGCTCTGGAAAATGGTGAACAGGTAAAACTGTCTGGGTTTGGTAATTTCGACCTGCGCGATAAAAATCAGCGTCCAGGCAGGAATCCAAAAACGGGGGAAGATATTCCGATTACCGCGCGCCGCGTGGTAACGTTCCGCCCGGGTCAGAAGCTGAAAAGCCGTGTCGAAAATGCTTCTCCGAAAGATAACGACTGACCGATTTCAGTGTTCTAAAAAGGCCGCGCAAGCGGCCTTTTTCATTTCTGCGCCGTGCGCGCTGTTTTCTTTCTGCATGTTCTCTTCACACTGTCAGCTTTCTGTAAGCATAGGGGAAATAAGCTGAAAATCCGCCTGCGCCGATAGTGACCCGCGAAACGCTTTTGTTATAACTGCGCCGACAGATAACAAGAGACTACCCTGATGAAAAAAACCGCACTGCTTTTAAGCGTCCTGCTGGGGATGCCGCTGCTGGCGAGCGCTCATGCTCCGCATTATGACAACGCGCCGGGCCCTGACGTCCATATTGGCGATCGCGATCATCGCGGCTACTACTGGGACGGCTATGACTGGCGTCCGGCGAAATGGTGGCAGGCGCACCATGGCCGCAATGTCGGACTGAAAGGGCCGCATGGCTACTGGAACGGCAATGGCTGGCAGGCGCAGCGTCCTGACCACGACAAGCCAATGGCGAAGCGCGACAACCCGTCGCATAACGACCATCCGACGCGCAACGACCGCGAGCCGGTGCCGCCGCGCGCTAACCACAACTGATCCTCTTTGCGGCGCCCTCCGGCGCCGCAAACGCCAGCCTTTCTTTTTCTGCCAATCTCTCTACAATCAAATCTCTGTTTTCTCAGCGAATCCTCGATTATGTCCCTGCTGGAGCAGCTTGCTCATCAGGCGGATCGCCGCAGCCGTCGCGTGCTGATGGTGCTGTGCCTTATCCTGCTGGCGTTAATTGTTCTCAGCCTGTGCGCGGGCGATAGCTGGATCGCCCCGGCCCGGTGGCTGAGCGACAGCGGTCAGCTGTTTGTCTGGCAGCTGCGTCTGCCGCGCACCCTTGCGGTGGTGCTGGTCGGCGCGGCGCTGGCAGTCTGTGGCGTCGTAATGCAGGCGCTGTTTACCAATCCGCTGGCGGAGCCGGGCCTGCTCGGGGTTTCTAACGGCGCGGGCATTGGACTGGTGCTGGGCGTGCTGTTCGGCAGCGGGTCGCTCTGGAGCCTGAGTCTGGCGGCGATGGCGGGCGCATTGCTGATCACCCTCATCCTGCTCCATTTCGCCCACCGGCAGCTCTCCGTAACGCGACTGCTGCTTACCGGCGTGGCGCTGGGCATTATCTGTAGCGCCATTATGACCTGGGCGGTCTACTTCAGCACCAGCCTGGATCTGCGCCAGCTTATGTACTGGATGATGGGCGGCTTTAGCGGTATCGACTGGCGTTATGGCTGGATGATGCTGGCGCTGCTGCCGGTCACCGCTGGGCTGATCGCCACCGCGCGCGTGCTCAATCTGCTGTCGCTCGGCGAAACCCCGGCGCAGCAGCTGGGCCTGTCGCTCTTTTTCTGGCGCAATACGCTGGTGCTGGCTATGGGCTGGCTGGTCGGCGTCAGCGTCGCTATGGCGGGTGCGATCGGCTTTGTCGGCTTAGTGATCCCCCACTTGCTGCGGCTGAGCGGCATCAGCGATCATCGCTATCTGCTGCCGACATCGGCGCTGGCGGGCGCGGGCGTACTGCTCGCCGCCGACATTATCGCGCGTCTGGCGCTGACCTCGGCGGAGTTGCCGATCGGCGTGGTGACCGCCACGCTGGGCGCGCCGCTGTTTATTGCGCTGTTAGTCAAATCTTCGCGCTAGCTTCGGCTGGCTTTCCGCATCCACGACAGGAGACTTTTATGGGCCTTTATCAAACTGAACTGATGACGATCGACGGCAAGAAAACCACGCTGGAAGAGTGGCAGGGCAAGGTGCTGCTGGTGGTGAACGTGGCGTCAAAATGCGGTCTTACCCCGCAGTACGAGCAGCTGGAGGCGCTGCAGCAGCAGTATCAGGCGCAGGGCTTCAGCGTGCTGGGCTTTCCCTGCAATCAGTTCCTTGAGCAGGAGCCGGGCAGCAACGAAGAGATTAAAACCTACTGCAGCACCACCTGGGGCGTGACCTTTTCCATGCTGGCCAAAGGCGATGTCAACGGCCCGGCGCGCCATCCACTCTATGCGCAGCTGATCGCGGCGCAGCCGGAGGCGGTGCGCCCGGAAGGCAGCGGCTTTTACGAGCGTCAGGTCAGCAAAGGCCGCGGGCCGAAAGCGCCGGGCGATATTCTGTGGAACTTCGAGAAGTTCCTGATCGATCGTCAGGGCAACGTAGTGAAGCGTTTCGCGCCGGATATGACGCCGGACGACGCCATTATCCAGCAGAGTATTCAGCAGGCGCTGGCGTAACCGTGCTCATCAGCCTCAGGGACGCCGCCGTTCCCGGACGGCTGGCGTCTTTCTCCGCCGAAGTGGCCGCCGGCACGCTGCTACATCTGGTCGGGCCAAACGGCGCGGGCAAAAGCACTCTGCTGGCGCTAATGGCGGGGATGCTGCCGGGCGAAGGAGAGATGCGGCTGCTGGGGCGTCCGCTGCGCGAATGGCGCGGCCCGGCGCTGGCACGGCTGCGCGCCTGGCTGCCGCAGCAAATCGCGCCGGGCTTTATGCCGGTTTACCACTATTTGCGTCTCCATCTGAGCGAGACGCAGTCAGACGCGCCGCTGACCGCGCTGCTGGAGAAGCTGCAGCTGCAGGACAAGCTGGCGCGTCCGCTGGCGCAGCTGTCGGGCGGCGAGTGGCAGCGCGTCAGGCTGGCGGCGGCGTTCGCCCAGATCGATCCCGCCCTTAACCCAGAGGGAAAAGTGCTGCTGCTGGACGAACCGATGACGGGACTGGATATTGCCCAGCAACACGCCGTCCACAGCCTGATTGTCGGGCTGCAGCGCGCCGGCATCTGCGTTATCGCCAGCAGTCACGATCTCAACCATACGTTGCGTCATGCCGATAGCGTCTGGCTGATGGTGCAGGGCAGAGTGATGGCGCAAGGGGCACCTGCGGCGATCCTGACGCCGGAGCGTCTCAGCGATCTCTATGCTATCCCGTTTCGCCTGCTGGAACTGGATGGCCAGCCACTGCTGACTGCGCAACCCTGACGGCCACGTCTTGCCAGGCTGCGCGCCTGACGCTAGAGTGAGGCCGTTGCGATTAACAGAGGATGTGCGCGAATGCGGTTAGGCGTGTTTTTACTGGTGTTGATACTGGCAGGATGCAGCGGCCATCGCGCGCCGCCGGTGAACGGCCGCCTGTCTGATCCCATTATGGTGGTGGCGCAGCTCAACGAACAGCTGGGCCAGTGGCGTGGCACGCCCTATCGTTACGGCGGCATGAGTCGTGGCGGCGTTGACTGCTCCGGTTTTGTCTATCTCACCATGCGTGACAGGTTCGATCTGCAGCTGCCGCGCAGCACGCGGGCGCAGAGCGATATCGGCACGCGTATCAGCAAGGATGAGCTGCAGCCGGGCGATCTGGTATTTTTCAAAACCGGCCGCGGTGAAAATGGCCTGCACGTCGGCATATATGACCGCGACAACGCCTTTATTCACGCCTCCACCAGCCAGGGGGTGATACGCTCCTCGCTGGACAACGTTTACTGGCGCAAAGCCTTCTGGCAGGCACGGCGCATTTAAGGCAAATTACCTCTCTCTCAGAACGCCGTGCGCCGTAATAGCTGCGTAAATAGCAGCAAAAAATGCAGGTATATTTTAACTCTTATTTAAATTGGCACTTTACGCTGCCGGGAAATAATTATATCAATAAGACAGAGATTTAATTTTCTGGTAAAGGGTATTTACGCGACCGTTATTTGGCTTAGGGATCTGGCGCAGCGGGCAAAGCGAAATTTAACGGTAAAGATGTCCATCTCTTCCGGGGTTTGGTACTATTGCCTGCCTGATTTCGATGATATACGATGCGCCAGTCGCCACTTTATCTGGCTGTAAAAATGAAAGTTCATTTATCTGCCGACTATCAGTCGGAAATTTGGTTTTATCCTGCCTGCACAATTAGCGGGCAGCTGGTGGCCGTCGAGCTGGTTAGCCAGTTCGTGCATGAGACTGCGCCTGTCACCTTGCCGCAGGATTTGTTATTGCCGCAGCTTAATGAAACGCAGAGACTGCGTCTGCTGCAGCGCCAGATTAGCTTGCTGGAGCAACACTACGAGTTCTTCGAAAAGAATCATGTGCTGGCATTAATGCGAATTGATGAAAATCTGGCGCAAACGCTGCTGGCGAGTGAATTGCTGATACGTAAAATTAAGCAGCTTCCCTTTTTATTGCTGGACCTCAGCGAAACGTTTCCGCAGCTTTTAAACGGAATTAACGATCCTCTTATTTCTGCGCTAAAACAACAGTTCCGTTTATCATTATCTCATTTTGGTGCCGGTAAATCTTCGACCCGCGCCGTCTACGATAATCTGTTCGACTGCATCAAACTGGATAAACAATTTATTCAGGCACTGGCGAAACGTGCCTCTTTCCAGCCTTTTATTCAGAGCATCATTGATAACTTTTGCAGCCATACGCAGCTGATGATTATTTGCGGCATTGACGACAGAACGCTGCTCGATAAAACAGCGCCGCTGCAGGATGCCGTGCTGCAGGGCGCGCTTTTCCCGCCGGTAAAAGCCGAAGCGCTAAAGCGTCTGATTGCGAGCCAATGCTGCGCCCCTGATTAAGCCCGCCTGTTGTATTTGATTTCCCACCACTATACTTGCGGTGTCTCGCGCCTCTGCGCCGGGACGGCCCGATATCCGGTTTTTCACAGCGACGGTGGCCCTGATTTCGCCTGGCTGCCGCTCGGGAGAGTGTATGTTGTTTGATAACAGCTGGCAGCGCGAGCTGCCGGGATTCTATACCGCTCAGATGCCGACTGCGCTTAAGGGCGGCCGTCTGTTTTATCACAATGCGCCGCTGGCGCAGACGCTGGGCGTCGACCCGGCGCTTTTCGCCGGCGAAGGCCATGGCGTATGGCATGGTGCCGCGCTGCTGCCCGGCATGGAGCCGCTTGCGCAGGTCTATAGCGGACATCAGTTCGGCGTCTGGGCCGGTCAGCTGGGCGACGGCCGCGGCATTTTACTGGGCGAACAGCGCCTCAGCGCGGAACACAAAGTTGACTGGCATCTGAAGGGCGCCGGACTTACCCCTTACTCGCGGATGGGCGACGGACGCGCCGTGATCCGCTCCACGGTGCGCGAATTTCTCGCCTCCGAGGCGCTGCATCACCTGGGCATTCCCACCACGCGCGCCCTCGCTATCGCCATCGGCGACGAGCCGGTCTATCGTGAAACGCCAGAGCGCGGTGCGACGCTGATGCGCATCGCTGAAAGCCATCTGCGCTTCGGTCATTTCGAGCATTTCTTCTATAGCCAGCAGCAGGAAAAAGTAGAGCAGCTGGCGGATTATGCGCTGCGCCACCACTGGCCGCATCTGGTTAACGAAGCGGATAAATATCTTTTATGGTTTACCGACGTCGTTGAGCGCACCGCGCGCCTGATCGCCCAGTGGCAAAGTGTGGGCTTCGCGCATGGCGTAATGAACACCGACAATATGTCGCTGCTGGGGCTGACTATCGACTACGGCCCTTACGGTTTCCTTGACGACTATCAGCCTGGTTTTATCTGCAACCACAGCGATTATCAGGGGCGCTACAGCTTCGAAAACCAGCCGATGATTGGTCTGTGGAACCTGAACCGCCTAGCGCATGCGCTTTCCGGCCTGCTTAACGTCGAGCAGCTTAAACAGGCGCTGAGCCGTTACGAGCCGGAGCTGATGCGGGTATGGGGCGAACGTATGCGGGCGAAGCTGGGCTTCACGCAGCCTGACAGCGGCGATAACGCGCTGCTGGTGGAGCTATTATCGCTGATGGCGCAGGAGCACAGCGACTATACCCTGACGTTCCGTCTGCTCAGCGATACGCAGCCGCAGGACGCGCGTTCGCCGCTGCGCGACGAGTTTATGGATCGCGACGCCTTTGACCGCTGGTATCAGCGCTACCGCGCGCGTCTGCTGCAGGAAGAGGTTGCCGATGAAGCGCGACAGCAGCGCATGAAGGCCGCCAACCCGGCGCTGGTGCTGCGCAACTACCTGGCGCAGCAAGCGATCGACGAGGCGGAAAAGGGCGAAAGCGGGGCGCTGGCGCGGCTGCATCAGGCGTTGCAGCAGCCCTTTAGCGACGAAACGGCCGCTGAATATCGTCAGCGGCCGCCGGACTGGGGTAAGACGCTGGAGGTGAGCTGCTCCAGCTAGGCGGCTCAGAAACGGCTGTTCACCGCCTCGGCCAGCAGCGACAGCACCGCTTCGCTGTCCTGCCAGCCGAGGCAGGGATCGGTAATCGACTGGCCGTAAACCAGCGGCTCGCCCGCGACCACTTTCTGATTTCCCTCTTCAATAAAACTTTCGATCATTACGCCCGCGACCGCGCGCGACCCGGCGCGGATCTGCTGCGCCACCTCGGCCGCCACCTCTTTCTGACGACGATGCTGTTTCAGGCAGTTTCCGTGGCTGAAATCGATGACCAGCTGCTCCGGCAGACTAAATTCACGCAGGCTGGCGGCAGCGGCGGTCACATCGTCGGCGTGATAGTTTGGCGCTTTGCCGCCGCGCAGGATAACGTGGCCGTGCGGGTTGCCGCTGGTCTGGTAAATCGTCATCTGGCCATCTTTGTCGGGTGAGAGGAACATATGGCTGGCGCGCGAGGCGCGAATGGCGTCCACCGCAATGCGCACGTTGCCGTCGGTGCCGTTTTTAAAGCCCACCGGACAGGAGAGCGCTGAGGCCATTTCACGGTGAATCTGGCTCTCCGTCGTGCGCGCGCCAATCGCCCCCCAGCTGATCAAATCGGCGATAAACTGGCCGGTAACCATATCCAGGAATTCCGTCGCGGTGGGCAGACCGAGGCGGTTAATATCGAGCAGAATCTGGCGCGCCAGGTCGATGCCGCGGTTAACGTTAAAGCTGCCATCCAGATCGGGATCGGAGATCAGTCCTTTCCAGCCCACCACGGTGCGCGGCTTTTCAAAATAGGTGCGCATCACGATTTCCAGGCGATCGGCGTAGCGTTCGCGCAGCGCATTCAGCCGCTGCGCGTAGTCGAGCGCGGCGCGCGGATCGTGCAGAGAGCAGGGGCCGATAATCACCAGCAGACGCGGATCTTCGCCGGTCAGAATCCGGGCGATGCGCTGGCGCGCGCGGGTCACGTTATCCGCAATGTCGGCGGAGAGAGGATGGGCAGCGGCTAATGCGGCAGGCGTGATCAGGCTGCCGATGCGTGCCGTACGCAGTTCATCAGTTTTATTCATGAGCATCTCGAAAGCTTTTTCTTCGCAACGGTGACATACCGGGAAGTGATGATGATCACAATAAATTATTAGCCTGCGAATGCAACCCTATAAACTGAAATGATTTTTTACCCAACGGCAGCGGCGGTTTACAAGCCGCTGCCGTTGGCTGCTCAGTACATGCGGCGCGTCAGGCCCATAATGTCGAGAATTTTGGTGGCGATCTCCTCCACCGAATAGTTGGTGCTGTTGAGATAGCGGATCTGGTGAGTGCGGAACAGCGCTTCGACTTCGCCCACTTCGAGCCGGCACTGGCGCATTGAGGCGTAGCGGGTATTTTCCGCCCGCTCCTGACGAATGGCGGCAAGCCGTTCCGGATCGATGGTTAAGCCAAACAGTTTGTGCTGAAACGGTCGCAGGGCGGCAGGCAGGCGGAGATTATCCATATCGTCGGCGATAAAAGGGTAGTTGGCGGCGCGGATGCCGAACTGCATCGCCAGATAGAGGCTGGTAGGGGTTTTACCGCAGCGCGAAACGCCCAGCAGGATGACCTGCGCATCCTCCAGGCCACGTAGCGAGATGCCGTCGTCGTGCGCCAGGGTATAGTCAATAGCGGCGATACGCGCGTCGTACTTGCCCAGGTTGCTGGCGTCGAGGCCGTGGGTACGGTGCGCCACCGGTGCGGGCGCCAGGCCCAGCTCTTCCTGTAACGGCGCCACCAGCGCTTGCACGATGTCCTGGCAGAAACCCTCGCTCTGCATAATGATGTCGCGCACTTCCGGCGTGACGATAGAGAAAAACACCAGCGGGCGAACGCCGCTTTTTTGATAGAGCGCGTTAATTTGCGCCTTCACCGCCTGCGCGCGCTGAACATTCTCGACAAAAGGCAGCGTCAGGCTATTGAACCCCACCGGAAACTGCGAAAGCACGGCATGTCCCAGCACTTCGGCGGTAATTGCGGTGCCGTCTGAAATATAAAAAACGCTTCTTTCGCTGCTCATGGCTTTTTACCTTATGCGTACAGAGATATCGGATAGGTTAGCAGCTTTAAATAGCGGTTTAAGCAAAATAAAAAATCCATATTTGAATTTTATGAACTTTTTGTTTTTTCTTGCCTGTTTTAGCCCACTATGACGCCGTTAAAATAATGAAATGACGTTTTGAAATCATTTCCTGGGTGGCGGGTAAGGTCTGCGGGGAAATAAAACGGCTGCTCGTTGCGCAACAAAATCGCCACTAACTCAATGAATAATATAAAAAATCAAATCCATCATAGTCTTAGCGGAAAATAACCGATTTGCGCAACCAGTCCGAATTATTGGAATAATTCTTAATTTGCGAAATCTTGCGCGCTTTAACGATTCAACACTTAGTCATTAATTGCGCATTGTGCCAGGCTAATTTTGCGAATAGCTAAATTTTCCATGTGCCCATTCATTCTTAAAAGGATAATCTCGATGTCCATTACAGGCGAACAGCCGTTAGTGCTCTGGTATAACCAGCTTGGCATGCATGATGTCGATCGCGTGGGAGGGAAGAATGCCTCTCTGGGTGAAATGATTACGAATTTGTCGTCGCTGGGCGTCTCGGTGCCTAACGGATATGCGACCACATCTTACGCCTTTAATCAGTTCCTCGATCAGAGCGGCCTCAACCAGCGCATTTACGATTTACTGGACAAGACCAACATTGACGATGTCGATGAGCTGGCGAAAGCCGGTAAGCAGATCCGTCAGTGGGTCGTGGATACCCCGTTCCAGCCTGAGCTGGAAGCGGCTATTCGCGAGGCCTACGAGCAGCTCTCCTCCGACGATGCCGAAGCGTCCTTCGCCGTACGCTCCTCCGCCACAGCGGAAGATATGCCGGACGCCTCCTTCGCCGGTCAGCAGGAGACCTTCCTTAACGTGCAGGGCTTTGACGCGGTCATGATCGCCGTGAAGCATGTTTACGCCTCGCTGTTTAACGATCGCGCTATCTCCTACCGTGTGCATCAGGGCTACGACCATCGCGGCGTAGCGCTGTCGGCGGGCATTCAGCGCATGGTGCGCTCGGATCTCGCGTCGTCGGGCGTTATGTTCACCATCGACACCGAATCGGGCTTTGATCAGGTGGTATTTATCACCTCTGCCTTCGGCCTTGGCGAGATGGTGGTGCAGGGCGCGGTTAACCCGGATGAGTTCTACGTGCATAAGCCGACGCTGGCTGCCGATCGTCCCGCTATCGTGCGCCGCAATATGGGCTCGAAAAAGATTCGTATGGTCTACGCCGATTCGCAGTCTCACGGCGAACAGGTGCGTATTGAAGACGTGCCGGAAACGGAGCGCGACCGCTTTTCGCTTACCGATGAGGAAGTGGAAGCGCTGGCGCGTCAGGCCGTACTGATCGAACAGCACTACAAGCGTCCAATGGATATCGAATGGGCCAAAGATGGCCACACCGGCAAACTCTTTATTGTCCAGGCGCGCCCGGAAACCGTGCGTTCCAATGGTCAGGTAATGGAGCGCTATAACCTGCAGGGCAAAGGCAGCGTAGTAGTGGAAGGGCGCGCCATCGGCCATCGCATCGGCGCCGGCGAAGTGAAGGTTATCCACGACATCAGCGAGATGAACCGCATTGAAAAAGGCGACGTGCTGGTAACGGATATGACCGACCCGGACTGGGAACCGATCATGAAGAAAGCCTCGGCGATCGTCACTAACCGCGGTGGACGCACCTGTCACGCGGCGATTATCGCGCGTGAGTTAGGTATTCCTGCGGTAGTGGGCTGCGGCGACGCCACTGACCGCCTGAAAGACGGCAACAAAGTGACGGTCTCCTGCGCCGAAGGCGATACCGGCTATGTCTATAACGATCTGCTCGATTTCGAGGTCACCAGCTCGCAGGTAGACGAAATGCCCGCACTGCCGCTGAAGATCATGATGAACGTCGGCAACCCCGATCGCGCCTTCGACTTCGCCTGCTTGCCGAACGAAGGCGTCGGTCTGGCGCGTCTGGAGTTCATCATCAACCGTATGATCGGCGTGCATCCGAAAGCGCTGCTGGAATTTGATCAGCAGACGCCGGAGCTGCAGCAGCAAATCCGCACCATGATGAAAGGCTTCGACAATCCGGTGGAGTTCTACATTGCGCGCCTTACCGAAGGGATTGCGACGCTGGGTGCCGCTTTTGCGCCGAAGCGGGTAATTGTGCGCCTTTCGGACTTTAAATCGAACGAGTATGCCAACCTGGTCGGTGGTGAACGCTATGAGCCGGAAGAGGAGAACCCGATGCTGGGCTTCCGCGGCGCGGGGCGCTATGTGTCTGATAGCTTCCGCGACTGTTTTGCGCTGGAGTGCGAAGCGGTTAAGCGCGTGCGTAACGAAATGGGGCTGACCAACGTCGAAATCATGGTTCCCTTTGTACGCACCGTCGCGCAGGCGCAGGCCGTGGTCGAAGAGCTGGAGCGCCAGGGTCTGAAGCGCGGCGAGAACGGCCTGAAGATCATTATGATGTGCGAAATTCCCTCTAACGCCTTACTGGCCGAGCAGTTCCTTGAGCATTTCGACGGCTTCTCTATCGGCTCGAACGATATGACGCAGCTGGCGCTGGGGCTGGATCGCGATTCAGGCGTGGTGTCGGCGCTGTTCGACGAGCGCAATGACGCCGTCAAAGCGCTGCTGTCGATGGCGATTCAGGCGGCGAAGAAGCAGGGCAAATATGTCGGCATCTGCGGCCAGGGACCATCCGATCATCAGGACTTCGCGGCCTGGCTGATGGAAGAGGGTATCGATAGCCTGTCACTTAACCCAGACACCGTGGTTGAGACCTGGCTGTCGCTCGCTGAGTTAAGCAAAAGCGCATGATTGTTTAAGCTAAAATGCAGACAAAAGGCCAGCTTTGCTGGCCTTTTTACTTTATCTGGGCCAAAAAAAAGCCCATCACAGGGGATGGGCAAAGACTACACACAGCAATTCTTCACTTTACTCAGGGGAAAAGGTTGTTTAAAAATCAGTAGCTTGATTTCAAACATAGGAATCATGTTATTCATCGCGCCGTTCTGAGTCTTTAAGAATCCTCTTATTAGTTTAAAGCCAGTAAACTTTTGTCACGTATTTTGCCGCGAATTCCGGGTAAACCAGTGCGAAAAATAAACTATTCACCGCTGATATGCGGCCTCATGGTTAAAAACTGCGTTTTTTCTTAAAAAGCGCTAATGAAAAAAAATATTAACGTGACGCAAATGAATCAGGGCGGTTAACCGCCCTGAGCCTGGGTTCAGGAAGGCAGATGTTCTTCGTCGTGATCGGTGAGGATATCGACCACGCTGGCGGCATCGTCCGCTGGCGGCGGCGCCTCATGCATCCAGACGGAAACCAGTCGGTAAGAAACCGCCAGCACCACCGGACCGATAAACAGGCCGATCAGGCCGAAGGCCACCAGCCCGCCGATAACGCCGGAGAGGATCAGGATCATCGGCAGGTCCGCGCCCATGCGAATCAGCATCGGACGCAGCACGTTATCCAGCGTGCCGACCACGCAGCTCCAGATCAACAGCACCGTTCCCCACGTGGTGTCGCCGCTCCAGTAGAGCCAGACGATGGCCGGAACCAGCACGATGAGCGGCCCAATCTGCACCAGACAGCAGAGGATCATCAGTACGGTAAGCAGCGTGGCGTAAGGGATGCCGGAAAGCGCCAGCCCAATGCCGCCGAGCACGCCCTGCACCAGCGCAGTGACCACCACGCCGAGCGCCACGGCGCGGATCGCCTGACCAGCCAGCAACACGGTTGCATCGCCGCGGCGGCCCGCCATACGAAAGGCGAAGTGACGGATGCCATGCGCCGCCTGTTCGCCGCGCCAGAACAGCAGGGCGCTGAACAGAAGCATCACGCCGAGGTGGATCATCAGCCGACCAAAGTGGCCCGCCTGAGCGACGAAAAAGCCGGTGGTGCGGCCGACGTAGGGCTGCAGTTTCGCCATAATGGCGGAGCCGCCGCCTGCAATCAGCTTGTGGTAGCTGGAAAAGAGTTTATCGCCAATGGCCGGAATATCATTCAGCCACAGCAGCGACGGCATTTCCATATGACCCTGAGTCGCCCAGGCGATCACCGGGGCGCTGTTGTCGATCAGGCTGTTGACCAGCAACGCGATAGGAATAATAAACAGCAGCAGCAAAAGCAGCGTCATCACGATGACCGCCAGCGAACGCCGGTTCCACAGCAGTCGCTGTACGCGCAGCATCAGCGGCCAGGTAGCAATCACCACCATGCTCGCCCAGGCGAAACCCAGAATAAAAGGCTGAACTATCCAGATACAGGCGACGATCATCAACAGGATAAACATCAGCGTAAAGAGCATCTGCGGCATATCCGTGGTGCGGTGCAGGTTTTTCATAAGGAACAACGACCTCAAATAATCCTTCATGGAGGGGCAATCGGGCCCGGCTTAATGATGAGCTATTTTCAGGGCTTTAAACAGGGGCGAAAGAGAGGGTTTTTCCCTTTCCTGAAAAAACAGCGAGCGCGAAAAAAATGTGTTAAAACGGAACGTTCAGACAAAACAGACAACGCAAACGTTTACAACATCTGGTCTCCCAACAATGATCCCACAGATTTCTCAGGCGCCCGGCCTCGTTCAACGGGTGCTGACATTCCTCGACGCGCTGAAGGCGCAGGGTTTCACCGGCGATACCGCCACCAGCTATGCTGACCGCCTGTTAATGTCCACGGATAACAGCATCTATCAGTTACTGCCGGATGCGGTGCTCTTTCCGCGTTCTACCGCCGACGTCGCGCTGATTGCGCGCGTGGCGGGCGAGGAACGCTTCCGCGAGCTTGTTTTCACGCCGCGCGGCGGCGGGACCGGCACCAACGGGCAGTCGTTGAATCAGGGCATTGTGGTGGATATGTCGCGCCATATGAACCGCATCCTGGAGATCAATCCCGAGCAGGGCTGGGTGCGCGTCGAAGCGGGCGTGGTCAAGGATCAGCTTAACGCCTGGCTTAAGCCTTACGGTTTCTTCTTCTCGCCGGAGCTCTCTACCAGCAACCGCGCGACGCTGGGCGGTATGATCAATACCGACGCCTCGGGTCAGGGATCGCTGGTGTACGGTAAAACGTCCGACCATGTGCTGGGGCTGCGCGCAGTTCTGCTCGGCGGGGATATTCTTGATACCCGGCCGATGGCCACCGCGCTGGCGGAGACACTGGCGCAGACGGCGACGCCGGAAGGGCGTATCTATCAGCAGGTGCTGACGCGATGCCGCGAGCAGCGCGCCTTAATTCTGGAGAAGTTTCCTAAGCTGAACCGCTTTCTGACCGGCTACGATCTGCGCCATGTCTTTAGCGACGATATGCAGACCTTCGACCTGACGCGCATCCTGTGCGGCGCAGAGGGCACGCTGGCCTTTATCACCGAGGCGCGGCTCGACATTACGCCGATCCCGAAAGTGCGCCGTCTGGTGAACATCAAGTATGACTCCTTCGACTCCGCGCTGCGCAACGCGCCTTTTATGGTAGAGGCTAAGGCGCTGTCGGTAGAAACGGTGGACTCCAAAGTCCTGAATCTGGCGCGAGAAGATATCGTCTGGCATTCGGTGCGCGAGCTGATTACCGACGTGCCGGATAAAGAGATGCTCGGCCTGAACATTGTGGAGTTCGCAGGCGACGACGGCGCGCTGATCGAGCAGCAGGTAAGCGCGCTCTGCGCGCGGCTGGATTTGCTGATGGCGCAGCGTCAGGGCGGCGTGATCGGCTATCAGCTCTGTGACGATCTCGACGGCATCGAGCGCATCTATAACATGCGTAAAAAAGCGGTGGGGCTGCTGGGCAATGCGAAAGGCCGCGCCAAGCCGATCCCCTTTGTGGAGGATACCGCCGTGCCGCCGGAGAATCTCGCCGATTATATCGTCGAGTTTCGCGCGCTGCTCGACAGCCACGGCCTGAGCTACGGCATGTTCGGCCATGTTGACGCGGGCGTACTGCATGTGCGTCCCGCGCTGGACATGTGCGATCCGCAGCAGGAAATGCTGATGAAAACCCTCTCAGATGACGTGGTGGCGCTTACCGCGCGCTATGGCGGATTACTCTGGGGCGAACACGGTAAGGGATTCCGCGCGCAGTACAGCCCGGCGTTCTTCGGCGAAACGCTGTTCAACGAACTGCGGCGCATCAAGGCGGCGTTCGATCCCGACAACCGCATGAACCCGGGCAAAATCTGTACCCCCATCGACAGCAATGAGCCGATGATGCAGGTCGACGCGGTGAAGCGCGGTAGCTATGACCGCCAGATCCCTCTGACGGTACGCAGCGACTGGCGCGGCGCGATGGAGTGCAACGGCAACGGCCTCTGCTTCAACTTCGATGCGCGCAGCCCGATGTGCCCCTCGATGAAAATTACCCGCAATCGCATCCATTCGCCGAAAGGGCGCGCCACCCTGACGCGCGAGTGGCTGCGCCTGCTGGCGGAGCAGGGCGTCGATCCGCAGCAGCTGGAGAAGCAGATACCGGAGAACAGCCTGTCGCTGCGCGCCCTGATTGGCCGCGTGCGCAACAGCTGGCACGCCAGTAAGGGCGAGTATGATTTCTCCCATGAAGTCCATGAGGCGATGTCCGGCTGCCTCGCCTGTAAAGCCTGCTCGACCCAGTGCCCGATCAAAATCGACGTACCCGATTTTCGCGCGCGCTTTTTACAGCTCTACCATACGCGCTACCTGCGGCCGGCAAGCGACCATCTGGTCGCGGCGGTAGAGAGCTATGCGCCGCTAATGGCGAAAGCGCCGAAGGCCTTTAACTTCTTCCTTAAACAGCCCTGGATGCGCGAGCTGAGCAAAAACCACATCGGCATGGTCGATCTGCCGCTGCTGTCGTCGCCTTCACTAAAGCAGGAGCTAAGCGGTCATCCGGCAATGAATATGACGCTGGAGAAGCTGGAAGCGCTGCGTGCCGACCAGCGCGCCGACTATGTGCTGGTGGTGCAGGACCCCTTCACCAGCTTCTATGAGGCGCAGCTGATCGCTGATTTTATTCGCCTGATCGAGAAGCTGGGCCTGCGGCCGGTGCTGCTGCCCTTTATGCCCAACGGCAAGGCGCAGCACGTTAAAGGCTTTCTGCAGCGCTTTGCCCGCACCGCAGGAAGAACCGCTGACTTTCTTAATCGCGTGGCGAAACTCGGCATGCCGATGGTCGGCGTCGATCCGGCGACGGTGCTCTGCTATCGCGATGAATACCGGCAGACGCTCGGCGAGAAGCGCGGCGACTTTCATGTACAGCTGGTGCATGAGTGGCTGCACGACGTGGTGAGCCCGCGCGCCGTCCAGCCGGGCAGCGGCGAAAGCTGGTATCTGTTCGCGCACTGCACCGAAGTGACGGCGCTGCCGAACACGCCGAATCAGTGGCAGGCGATCTTTGCGCGCTTCGGCGCGAAGCTGGAGAATATCAACGTCGGCTGCTGCGGCATGGCGGGTACCTACGGGCATGAAAGCAAAAATCTCGACAACTCGCTGGGGATCTATGGGCTGTCGTGGCATCCGCAGCTGCAGAAACTGCCGCGCCAGCGCTGCCTGGCGACCGGCTTTTCCTGCCGCAGCCAGGTCAAAAGGCTGGAAGGCAACGGCATGCGTCATCCGCTACAGGCGCTGCTGGCGTTGATGTAACAAAATTGTGCGCGACGTCACGGCGCGGCTGGATTAGAATATCCAGCCCGCGTGACGCACGAAGTCGCTTTGCAGCGCGGTGGCTTTGTCCCACTCTCCGACCAGCGCCAGCTGATGGCACAGGCGGGTGAGGGAGAGGCGCGCCAGCTGATAGGCCTGGATGCGGAACAGCCTGTCGCGCTCGCTGTTGCCCATCTCCTGCACCAGCCGATGGTGCAGTTTGCCCATGGCGTGCAGATAACTTTGATCGTCTCCGTTGATCTGGCAAATTTCGGCCATATCCAGACAGGTATCGTTAAACTGACGAAGCTGATGAATGGTGCAGTCGGCCCGGTTCAGCTTTGCCTGAGCCAGATAGAAGTCAACGGTGATATCGCGAACGGAAAATTTATAATCGTCGATTTTGCGCTGTAACCAGGCGGAGACGGAAAGCGTCATGGCGCCACCTCAAGTGGTTAATGATAATAATTATCATATTCAACTGGGTGAGGATTGCAATTACGCCGCGCGAAAAATTTCACGATTTACTTAGCCTGTTAATAAAATCGGCAAGAACAATCCCCATCCAGGTGATAAAGGCGTAACCTATTAATAAGAAGTTATTAATAACTGGCTGAAAAATTTTTTACGTAATTTTAACAAGTTAGGGCGCTGTCTGACGCCCGCACTGCCTCGCCGCAAAGGTCTGCGAAGCAGCTATGCTTAATAAAGCATCGATTAAAAACAGCACAAGATGATTATCCCTGCAAAACAAGAGGTTGAAGTGATCGCCCAGATCCTTACCATAGGGGGATAGCCTGAAAAGGTCCGGACTTACGAGGTATCAACATGGCATCTGTAAATGCAGCAACGTTCTCTCCTGATGATTTTGTCTGGAAAGGGGTCACGCTGACTGATTCCGCGGCAAAGCAAATTCTTAACCTGGTGGCGCAAGACCCTGAAGTCAAGGGCCTGCACTTGGGTGTGAAGCAATCCGGCTGCGCCGGTTTCGGTTACGTCATGGATCTGGTGAAAGAGCCTGCCGATGACGATCTGCAGTTTACCCATAACGGCGCAACGCTTTACGTGCCGCTTCAGGCGATGCCGTTTATCGACGGCACCGAAGTGGATTATGTCCGCGAAGGCCTGAACCAGATTTTTAAATTCAATAACCCTAAAGCTCAACACGCCTGCGGGTGCGGTGAAAGCTTTGGCGTCGAGTAAGTGAAATATGTCACGACACAGCGAAACATCTGACGATGTACAAATGTGGGAAGGCAAGCTCAATTACAAAGAGGGCTTCTTTACCCAGTTGCAAACCGACGAAATGGCGCACGGCATTAATGAGGATGTGGTGCGCGCGATCTCGGCTAAACGTAACGAGCCAGAGTGGATGCTGGAGTTTCGTCTCAAAGCCTTTCGCGCCTGGCTCGAAATGGAAGAGCCGCACTGGCTGAAAGCGCATTACGACAAACTGGATTATCAGGATTACAGCTACTATTCGGCGCCATCATGCGGCAACTGTGATGACAGCTGCGCCTCAGAGCCGGGCGCGCTGCAGTCATCGGGCATTGAAGAGACGAACAACTACCTGACGCAGGAAGTTGAGAAAGCCTTCGATCAGCTCGGCGTGCCGGTGCGCGAAGGGCGTGAAGTGGCAGTTGATGCGATTTTCGACTCCGTTTCCGTCGCCACTACCTACCGCGGCAAGCTGGCGGAGCAGGGCATTATTTTCTGCTCGTTCGGCGAAGCGATTCAGGAACACCCGGAGCTGGTACAGAAATATCTGGGCACCGTGGTTCCGGCTAACGACAACTTCTTTGCGGCGCTGAACTCTGCGGTTGCCTCTGACGGCACCTTTGTTTATATCCCGAAAGGGGTGCGTTGCCCGATGGAGCTGTCGACCTACTTCCGTATCAATGCGGCGAAAACCGGTCAGTTCGAGCGCACCATTCTGATTGCAGACGAAGACAGCTACGTCAGCTACATCGAAGGTTGCTCCGCGCCGGTACGCGACAGCTATCAGCTGCACGCGGCGGTGGTAGAAGTCATTATCCATAAAAACGCGGAAGTGAAGTATTCCACCGTCCAGAACTGGTTCCCGGGCGGCGAAGGCGAAGGCGGTATTCTGAACTTCGTTACCAAGCGCGCGCTGTGTGAAGGCGAGAACAGCAAGATGTCCTGGACGCAGTCCGAGACCGGTTCCGCCATCACCTGGAAATACCCGAGCTGCATCCTGCGCGGCGATAACTCGATTGGCGAGTTCTACTCAGTTGCGCTGACCAGCGGTCGCCAGCAGGCCGATACCGGCACCAAGATGATCCACATTGGTAAAAACACCAAATCGACCATCATCTCCAAGGGTATCTCTGCCGGCAAGAGCCAGAACACCTATCGCGGCCTGGTGAAAATCATGCCGACCGCGACCAACGCGCGTAACTTTACCCAGTGCGACTCGATGCTGATCGGCCCTGATTGCGGCGCGCATACCTTCCCGTATGTGGAAACCCGCAATAACACCGCTCAGCTGGAGCATGAGGCGACCACATCGCGCATCGGCGAAGACCAGCTGTTTTACTGCCTCCAGCGCGGTATCAGCGAAGAAGATGCGATCTCGATGATCGTCAACGGCTTCTGTAAAGACGTTTTCTCTGAGCTGCCACTGGAATTCGCCGTGGAAGCACAAAAACTGTTAGCCATCAGCCTTGAGCACAGTGTGGGCTGATGCCGTCACACGCGTTGCCGGAAGCAATGTGAAGGAATAAGTATGTTAAGCATTAAAGATTTACAGGTTAGCGTTGAAGATAAAGAGATTCTGCGCGGTCTTAACCTCGAAGTGAAACCGGGCGAAGTACACGCCATCATGGGCCCGAACGGCTCAGGCAAAAGTACGCTCTCTGCAACGCTGGCTGGTCGTGAAGATTACGAAATCACCGGCGGTTCCGTGAGCTTCAAGGGCAAAGATCTGCTGGAACTCGACCCGGAAGATCGCGCGGGCGAAGGCATCTTTATGGCGTTTCAGTATCCGGTAGAGATCCCGGGCGTCAGCAACCAGTTCTTCCTGCAGACTGCGGTCAACGCGGTGCGTAAGTATCGCGGCAAAGAGGAGCTGGATCGTTTCGACTTCCAGGACTTTATCGAAGATAAAATTCATCTGCTGAAGATGCCGGAAGATCTGCTGACCCGTTCGGTCAACGTCGGCTTCTCCGGCGGCGAAAAGAAACGCAACGACATCCTGCAGATGGCGGCGCTGGAGCCGGAGCTGTGTATTCTGGATGAAACGGACTCCGGTCTTGATATCGATGCGCTGAAAATCGTAGCGGAAGGCGTTAACAGCCTGCGCGACGATAAGCGCGCTTTTATCATCGTAACCCACTACCAGCGCATTCTGGACTACATTAAGCCAGACTTCGTGCACGTGCTGTACAAAGGCAAGATCGTCAAATCTGGCGACTTTACTCTGGTGAAACAGCTGGAGGAGCAAGGCTATGGCTGGCTTACCGACGAAGAGTGATAACGCCCTGCAGCAGTGGCACCACCTGTTTGAATCCCGCGGCGAGTCACGCTCGCTGCAGGCTCAGCAGCACTGGCAGCAGCTGATGCGCGTCGGCCTGCCGACGCGTAAGCATGAAAACTGGAAATACACCGCGCTGGACGGGCTGTTCGCCCACCAGTTCGTACTGCCGCAGGCGCAGAGCCTGAGTCAGGCGCAGGTCGATGCGCTGGCGCTGCCGCTGGACGCCATCCGTCTGGTGTTTGTCGACGGCCTGTTCCAGCCGTCGCTGAGCGCGGCCGATACGGAGTTGTTCGCGATCCAGCACAGCCGCGCCGCCGAGCGTCGCCCGCTGCCTGCGCCGGTTCAGCCGGAAGTGTTCCTGCACCTGACCGAAAGCCTGGCGGAAGAGGTAACCTCGATTCGCCTGGCGCGCGGCAAGGCAGCGGTGCGTCCGCTCTACCTGCTGCATATCACCAGCGGCCAGGCGGATGCGCTTAATACCGTGCATCATCGTCACCATTTCGAGCTGGAAGAGAGCGCGCAGGCACAGGTTATCGAGCACTACGTGACGCTGAACGGCGCGCAGCACTTTACCGGCGCGCGCTTTACCTTCGCGGTCGGCGACAATGCCCAGCTGAAACACATCAAGCTGGCGTTTGAAGAGAGCAGCAGCTACCACTTCGCCCATAACGATATCGTTATCGGACGCGATGCGCAGGTGAGCAGCACCAGCTTCCTGCTGGGCGCGGGCCTCTCTCGTCACAACACCAGCGTGCAGCTCAACGGCGAAAATACCCAGCTGTCGCTGAACAGCCTGGTGTTGCCGATGAATTCGGAAGTGGCGGACACCCGCAGCTATCTGGAGCACAACAAAGGCTACTGCCTGAGCCGTCAGCTGCATAAAACGATTTCGCGCGACAAAGGCCGCGCGGTGTTTAACGGCCACATCAAAGTGGCGCAGCACGCGCTGAAGACCGATGGACAGATGACCAACAACAACCTGTTGCTGGGTCGTCTGGCGGAAGTGGACACCAAGCCGCAGCTGGAAATCTACGCTGACGACGTGAAGTGCAGCCACGGCGCGACCATCGGCCGCATTGATGATGAGCAGATGTTCTACCTGCGCTCGCGCGGTATTGCAGAGGACGCGGCGCAGCAGATGATTATTCACGCTTTCGCAGCCGAGCTGACCGAAGCGCTGGATGATGAGACGCTGCGTCAGGCGGTTCTGCAGCGTATCGCGGCGCGCTTCCCTGGAGATGCCTCATGATGAACTTCGATCTCGAACGTATCAGGGCCGACTTCCCGATCCTGAAGCGTGAGGTCAACGGTCATCCGCTGGCCTACCTTGACAGCGCGGCCAGCGCCCAGCGTCCGCTGGCGGTGATTAACGCCGAAAGTCATTTTTATCAGTACGGCTATGCGGCCGTACATCGCGGCATTCACAGCCTGAGCGCGCAGGCCACCACCGATATGGAAAACGTCCGCCTGCAGGCGGCGCGTTTTCTTAACGCCTCTTCACCGGAAGAGATCGTGTTCGTTAAAGGCACCACCGAGGGCATTAACCTGGTGGCGAACAGCTGGGGCGCAAGCCAGCTGAAAGCCGGCGACAATCTGATCATCACCGAGATGGAGCACCACGCGAATATCGTGCCGTGGCAGATGGTGGCGCAGCGCACCGGCGCGGAAATCCGCGTGCTGCCGCTGAACGACAGCGGAGAGCTGGCGATCGACGCGCTGCCGGGGCTGATCGACAGCCGTACGCGGCTGCTGGCAGTGACGCACGTCTCAAACGTGCTCGGCACCGTTAACCCGGTCAAGGCGCTGGTGGCGCAGGCGAAAGCCGCTGGCCTGGTTACGCTGGTGGATGGCGCGCAGGCGGTTATGCATGGCAAAGTCGACGTGCAGGATATCGACTGCGACTTTTACGTCTTCTCCAGCCATAAAATCTACGGCCCCAACGGCGTTGGTATCCTCTACGGGCGCAAAGCGCTGCTCGATGAGATGCCGCCGTGGGAAGGCGGCGGCTCCATGATCGATCAGGTCATGTTGCCGACTGGCACCACATGGAATAAAGCGCCCTGGCGATTCGAGGCGGGCACGCCCAACACCGGCGGCATTATCGGCTTCGGCGCGGCGCTGCACTATGTGGAAGAGATTGGGCTTGATGCGATTCAGCAGCGCGAGCAGGCGCTGATGCGCTACGCGCTCGATAAGCTCGCTTCGGTGCCGGACCTGGTGATTTATGGTCCGCAGGAGCGTGCAGGCGTGATTGCGTTTAACCTGGGCAAGCATCACGCTTACGACGTCGGCAGCTTCCTTGATCAATACGGTATCGCCATTCGTACCGGCCATCACTGCGCGATGCCGCTGATGCGCCATTTCGCCGTACCGGCTATGTGCCGTGCCTCGTTCGCCTTCTACAACAGCGAAGAAGAGGCCGATCGTCTGGCGGCTGGTTTGACCCGTATTCATCGTCTGCTGGGCGGTTGAGCAGAGTTCAGGAGTAAGTCATGGCCACGTTGCCAGATAAAGAGAAGCTGGTGCGCAACTTTAACCGTTGCGCCAACTGGGAAGAGAAGTACCTCTACATCATTGAGCTGGGCGCGAAACTTCCAGAATCATCCGAAAGCCTGCACCAGCCGGAAAACGTTATCTCCGGCTGCCAGAGCCAGGTATGGATCAAGATGACGCCTCAGAGCGACGGTACGCTCGCCTTTGAGGGCGACAGCGATGCTGCTATCGTTAAAGGCTTGATTGCAGTAGTGTTTAGCCTTTATCAGAACCTGACTGCGGCGGATATCGTCGCGCTGGATGTGCGTCACTGGTTCGAAGAGCTGGCGCTGACCCAGCATCTGACCCCGTCGCGGTCGCAAGGCCTTGAGGCGATGATTCGGGCAATTCGCCATAACGCTCAAAATCTCCTCTGAGTTAAACTAGCAGACGCCAACAGGCGTCTGTTTTTTTATCTGAAAGAGAAGATTGCATGAAATCAGCCTTACGTTTCGCCGGTGCGCTGCTGCTAAGCGTTGGACTTGCCGCACCTGCTTTCTCCACGGAATATCCGCTACCTCCTGCTGACAGCCGCCTTATCGGCGAAAACCAGTTAACCACCGTTCCCGACGACAAACGCCCCCTTGAAGCGATTGCTGCGAAGTACCAGATTGGACTCCTGAGCATGCTGGAAGCCAATCCCGGCACCGATCCCTGGCTACCGAAGCCCGGGACACAGCTAGTGGTGCCGCAGCAGATGCTGCTGCCAGATACGCCGCGTGAGGGCATTGTCGTCAACCTGGCCGAGCTGCGCCTCTACTACTATCCCAAGGGAGAGGACAAGGTCATCGTCTATCCGATCGGCATCGGCCAGCTCGGCGCCGCAACGCCGGTGATGGTGACCAGCGTCAGCCAGAAGATCCCTAATCCGACCTGGACGCCGACCGTCAATATACGCAAGCGCTACGCCAAAGATGGCATTACGCTGCCGGCAGTGGTGCCTGCAGGCCCGGAAAACCCGATGGGGCTGTTTGCGCTGCGTCTGGCGCGCGGCAGCGGCAACTACCTGATCCACGGCACCAATGCGGATTTTGGCATCGGTATGCGCGTCAGTTCCGGCTGCATACGTCTGCGCCCACAGGATATCGAAGCGTTGTTTAACAGCGTGCCGAAAGGGACGCGCGTGCAGGTCATCAACCAGCCGGTAAAATTTGCCATTGAGCCGGACGGAAAACGCTACGTCGAGGTGCATCAGCCGCTGTCGCACAGCGACAAAGACGATCCACAAACGATGCCGATAGCGCTCAGCCCTGCGCTGAAGAAGTTTATCAAAAGCCCGCACAGTGACAGCGAGCTGATTAAGGCGGCGCTTGAACGCCGTTCCGGGATGCCCGTGCTGGTATCGAACGGAGAAGCGGTCGGAGAGGGGACTGAGACGGCCCCAGAGCAGGCGCAGAGCGTGCAGACGACATCTGTGAGCCAGGCGGCGGTTAACACGCCCTAGGCGCTAAATAAGGGCAAAAAAAATGGCGCCACATGGGCGCCATTTTTAATACCAGAACTCTTACTTACGGTAAGAGTGAGCCTGGTTGTCCAGACGCTGGTTAGCACGAGCTGCGTCATCTTTAGCAGCCTGCACGTCAGAACGGATTGCGTTCACGTCGTTGCTCAGCTGGTCAACTTTAGCGTTCAGAGTCTGAACGTCTGAAGACAGCTGGTCGATTTTAGCGTTGCTTGAGCAACCAGCCAGCAGAGTTGAACCCAGGATTACCGCGCCCAGTACCAGTTTAGTACGATTCATTATTTATACCCTCTAGATTGAGTTAATCTCCATGTAGCGTTACAAGTATTACACAAAGCTTTTTAAGTTGAGAATAAATTTTTGATGAGAAGATGCTTAAATTTGATCGTTCGCTCAAAGAAGCAGCGCTTAACCGCATATGATAAAAATATTTAGCGAAAACAGAGAGATTTAATCGGATTAACCTTAATTTCAGAGGATATTGAATAGTTATTATCGATTGGAAATTTTTTGGTTTTGTATTAGTAACAGAATAAAAAAAGCGCCTTTAAAGGCGCTTTTAAATAAATGCTTCTCGTAATTAAATGACGTGTACTGACGCCGTATTTGTGGTACCGCTTGGTACTAATGCGCCTGACACCATTACCACGACGTCGCCTTTTTGCGCGTAGCCGCTTTCGAGCGCCATTTCTTTACCAATGCGATAGAAATCATCGGTAGAAGCTATCTCTTTAACCAGGCGTGTTTCAACGCCTTTGCTCAGGATCAGCTGACGTGCCGTGGTCTCGTTGGTGGTAAGCGCCAGGATGGTCGCATCCGGGAAGTACTTACGTACGGATTTCGCCGATTTACCGCCTTCCGTCGCCACCACAATCAGCGGCGCTTCCAGTTTCTCTGCGGTTTCCACGGCGCCGCGGCAGACGGCCTCAGTGATGCGCAGCTTGCGGGAATCTTCCAGCGTATCGATGCGCGATTTCATCACGCGGTCGGTGCGCTCGCAGATGGTGGCCATAATGGTCACCGACTCCAGCGGATATTTACCTTTGGCGCTTTCGCCTGACAGCATGACTGCGTCGGTGCCGTCGAGGATGGCGTTAGCCACGTCGCCTGCTTCCGCGCGGGTAGGGCGCGGGTTTTTGATCATTGAGTCGAGCATCTGGGTGGCGGTGATCACTACTTTGCGCGCCTTGTTGCACTTCTTGATCATCATCTTCTGCGCGAAAATGACCTCTTCGACCGGGATTTCAACGCCCAGATCGCCGCGCGCCACCATGATGCCGTCAGAGGCGTCGAGGATTTCGTCGAAGTTGTTCAGGCCTTCCTGGTTTTCAATCTTGGAGATGATCTGGATATGTTCGCCACCGTGGGCTTTCAGGTGCTCACGAATTTCCAGCACGTCGGAACGCTTACGAATAAATGAAGCCGCCACGAAATCGACGCCTTGCTCACAGCCGAAAATCAGGTCGCGTTTGTCTTTTTCCGCCAGCGCAGGCAGCTGGATAGAGACGCCCGGCAGGTTAACCCCTTTATTCTCGCCAAGGTCGCCGTTGTTCAGGACGGTACACACCACGGTGTTCTCCGTCACTTCTTTCACTTCCATGCCGATCAAACCATCGTCTACCAGCACGGTATTGCCGATTTTCAGATCTTCCGTAAAACCCGCGTAGGTGACGGCTACGCGCTCGCTGTTGCCGATTACGCTCTGGTCGGTGGTAAAGGTGAACGTCTGGCCCGCTTTCAGCGAAACGTCGTTACCGCCTTCCAGTTTCATGGTGCGGATTTCCGGACCCTTGGTGTCGAGCAGGATAGCAGCCTGACGACCGGTCTTCTGCATGACCGCGCGCATATTGGTGATGCGCTGACCGTGTTCGGCGTAATCGCCATGCGAGAAGTTCAGACGCATAACGTTCATGCCCGCTTCCAGCAGTTGAGTCAGCATCTCTTCAGATTCGGTTTTCGGGCCGATAGTACAAACGATCTTGGTCTTTTTCATGACAGGTTATCTGTAAGTTGTGATGGATGATAAAGGTCGGAGTTCGATGACAGCGCATCGAAATGAGAATTCTGGTTGATAGCGAAACGGACGATACAGAATAAGAATAGGTGACGAAGGCTGAGCGTGCAGGGAAGTTGTGCGGTTACGTCTGGAAACCGCCAGGAGCGTGTTGCGCAAAGAGTATAAGTTATCGCCATAGGCACGCCGCGCTGAAACCTTTCAATTGAAACAACGCGGGATAGTATAGTCGCTAAGTATCCGAAAACCAATTAAAAAGCAGAAGGGGAAACGATGGAGATCAATAAAAAGTGAAGTTGCGCAAGGGGCATAGGGTGCAAGAGAGTGGTGCGTTCTAATGGACTCGAACCATCGACCCCCACCATGTCAAGGTGGTGCTCTAACCAACTGAGCTAAGAACGCATTGAAGAAATGGTGCGTCCGAGTGGACTCGAACCACCGACCCCCACCATGTCAAGGTGGTGCTCTAACCAACTGAGCTACGGACGCACTTGGTGCGTTCTAATGGACTCGAACCATCGACCCCCACCATGTCAAGGTGGTGCTCTAACCAACTGAGCTAAGAACGCAACGGCTGTCAGGGCGACAGCGGGGACGAATATTAACGACAGCCAGCAACGCTGGCAAGGGGAAAAACGTATTTTTCCGTCTGACTGACCAGCAACTGCGCTATGCGTCGTTTTTTTAGGCGCAACGGGCCTTTACAGGCCCGTTCAGAGAGATGAGCGCCTTTTCCGCGTAGAGGCGTTAGCGCGCCGCGCGGGCGAGGATCACCTGCGCAGGCAGCTGCTGCAGACGGCGGATACGCCACAGCATCATGATCGCCGCCGAGGTCAGCCCGATAATGAAACCGCACCAGAAGCCCGCCGGGCCGAGACGCGGCACGACCCAGTCGGTCATCGCCAGCGTATAGCCGCTGGGCAGCCCCAGGATCCAGTAAGCGATAAAGGTGATAAAGAAAATCGAACGCGTATCTTTATAGCCGCGCAAAATGCCGCTGCCGATCACCTGAATCGAATCGGAGAACTGATAGATGGCCGCCAGCATCATCAGCTGCGCCGCCAGCGCCACCACTTCCGGATTGTCGTTATAGAGCAGGGCGATCTGATGCCGGAAGGTGACGGTAAACAGCGCGGTGATGGCGACCATACAGACGCCGACCGCCTGTGCGGTCCAGGCGGCAACGCGCGCCTGCTCCGCTGAACCCTGTCCCAGCCGGTAGCCGACGCGAATGGTGGTGGCGACGCCCAGCGAAAGCGGCAGAACGAACATCAGCGAGCTGAAGTTAAGCGCGATCTGATGTCCGGCGACATTCACAATGCCCAGCGGCGACACCATCAACGCCACCACAGCGAACAGCGTCACCTCGAAAAAGAGCGCCAGCGCTACCGGCAACCCCAGCGAAACCAGCCGCTGCAGCACGGCGCGCGACGGCGGCGACCAGCGAGTTTGCATGCGGATATCGCGCAAACCGCCCATGCGGCGCACCCAGAAACGCATCACCAGGAACATCACCCAGTATACCGAGCCGGTCGCTACGCCGCAGCCGACGCCACCCAGTGCCGGCATACCGAAGTGGCCGTTAATAAAGATCCAGTTCAGCGGGATATTGACCAGCAGACCGATAAAACCCATCACCATGCCGGGCTTGGTTTTAGAGAGGCCTTCACACTGGTTGCGCATTACCTGGAAAAACAGGTAGCCAGGCGCGCCCCACAGCAGGGCATGAAGATAGCCTTCCGCCTTCAGAGCCAGCTGTTCGTCGATATCATGCATGGCGCGGATAACGTAACCGGCATTCCACAGCACCACCATAATCAGGATAGCGACGAAAAACGCCAGCCAGTAAGCCTGGCGGACCTGTTCGGCAATACGTTCGCGGCGGCCTGAGCCGTTAAGTTGCGCAACGGTTGGCGTCAATGCAAGCAGAAGACCGTGGCCGAACAGAATGGCCGGAAGCCAGATAGAGGTGCCGACTGCGACGGCGGCCATATCCGTGGCGCTTACTGCGCCGGCCATAATGGTATCCACAAATCCCATTGCGGTCTGCGCCACCTGAGCAAGGATGACCGGAATCGCAAGGGCAAGCAATTGACGCGCTTCTGTTAAATACTTCTGCACGTTAACACCTGTTTAAAAAAGAAAGGGGAGTAATCCCGGAGAAATGCGCGGTTAGTGTAGCGGCATTAACCGAATTCACCAAGTTTTGTCACGCTGTGCGTTATATTACGGCTGTAAAGCGAACGCGACGCGGAAATAATATCCGCGCGCTAAGCTGTGATAAGCTAGGGCAAACTTCGCAGAGGCCAAAACTATGTTTACCGGAATTGTGCAGGGCACCGCAAAGATTGTGTCCATTGAAGAAAAAGAACTGTTTCGCACCCATGTTGCGGAGCTGCCGGAAGAGCTGCTGCCGGGGCTGGCGCTGGGCGCGTCGGTTGCGCATAACGGCTGCTGTCTGACCGTCACCGCGATTGAAGGCAACCGCGTCAGTTTCGATCTGATTAAAGAAACCCTGCGCGTCACCAATTTAGGCGATCTGCAGGAAGGCGATGTTGTCAATATTGAACGCGCGGCGAAATTCAGCGATGAGATCGGCGGCCACCTGATGTCTGGCCATATTATGACCACTGCGGAAATCTGCAAAATTATCCAGTCAGAAAATAACCGCGAAGTCTGGTTTAAAATTCAGGATCCGGCGCAGATGAAATATATTCTGCATAAAGGTTTTGTCGGTATTGACGGCATTAGCCTGACCGTGGGTGAAGTGACGAAAAGCAAATTTTGCGTCTATTTAATCCCGGAAACGCTGGAACGCACCACGCTTGGCGCTAAAAAGCTGGGCCACCGCGTCAATATCGAGATCGATCCGCATACGCAGGCGATTGTCGATACCGTCGAGCGCGTGCTGGCGCAGCGCGAAGCCGCCGCGCTCAGCCGCGACGCAGAATAAGCATAAAAAAAGGCGCTCAAGGCGCCTTATTTATCGGTACGGTTTAGCGCGCTACGCGCAAACCGCCTTCCACACCGCGACTAAACACGACCTGCCACAGCTGAATATCGCGGGCGCGAAACGCTCCAGCGCAGGCGTTGAGGTAGTAGCTGAACATACGCTTAAAGCGTTCGCCATACTTCTCAGCCAGCTGCGGCCACGCCTGCGTGAAACGCTCATACCAGGCCATCAGCGTAGTATCGTAATCGGCGCCAAAATTATGCCAGTCTTCAAGAATAAAGTGGGGCTCGCTGGCGTCCGCGATATGCCGTACCGACGGCAGACAGCCGTTAGGGAAAATATATTTATTAATCCAGGGATCGACATTCATATCGGTGCGGATCGCGCCGATGGTGTGCAGCAAAAAGAGGCCGTCAGGCTTCAGGTTGCGATCCACCACGTCGAAGTAGGTCGCGTAGTTTTTCGGGCCAACGTGTTCGAACATGCCAACCGAAACAATACGATCGAACTGCTGATTGAGGTCGCGATAATCCTGCAGCAGGATAGTCACGTCCAGTCCTTCACAGCGCTGCTGCGCCAGCTTCTGCTGCTCGGCCGAAATGGTCACGCCATGCACGACCGCACCGTAGTGGCGGGCGGCATAAGCAGCGAGACCGCCCCAGCCGCAGCCGATATCGAGCAGCGTCATGCCGGGCTCAAGCTGCAGTTTGCGGCAGATCATATCCAGCTTCGCTTCCTGCGCCTGTTCCAGCGTGTCGGCTTCTTTCCAGTAGGCGCAGGAGTATTGCATATAGGGATCGAGCATCAGCGAGAACAAATCGTTCCCAAGATCGTAGTGCTCTTTACCTACTATCCATGCGCGTTTTTTTGACTGCAGGTTGGTGAGACGCGCGGCGGCCACGCGCAGCGTATCTTTAAAGTGGTGCGGCAACTGTTTATCCAGCTTGTGCTTCAGCACGCGGTGAAAAAACATATCCAGCCGTTCGCACTCCCACCAGCCATCCATGTAAGCTTCGCCAAGACCAAGTGAGCCTTCCTGAATCACGCGCTTAAAAAAGTCAGGATGTTTAATCTGAATATCCCATGGGCGGCTACCATTGATTTCGATGTCCGCTTTTTCCAGCATTTCGTGGACGATTCGATACCAGTGGTTTTCTTCAAGGCTCACTTCTTCTATACACGATGAACTCATAGCTTCTCCATCACCTGTCCGCTTTGAACCTGAGAAAAAGAATAGTCAATTTCTCAAGGCTTGTGAGAAAAGTCACGGATTGCTCCGTGCGCCTGATATCCGACGTTTTACAGAGGATTGAATCTGAAAATCATAGTCTGACGCAACGGAGTGGGAAGCGCGTGCAGACACCATCCGGGCGATAAGCTTCGCCTAATAATAAAACAATTATGTTATTGATTTGTTGCAGATTTATTGACCTGACTGAGTATAAGCTCAACCAGGTCAATATTCAACGACTTATTGTTAGGCAGCTAACTATGCAAGTCGCCTTAGTGATGATCCTGGCAGGGAGCAGCGGGACGAACAATATCCATTTGTGCGCAGGCGCGTCGCTGCCAGATATAGCCTGCAATCGCCAGAGCAATCGTCATCACCATAATCAGCGTAGTCATTAGCAGCGGCTGTTGTAAACCTGCAGAGACCGCCAGGCTGGCAAGAAAGCAGAGGCCCAGCTGCAGCGTATTTTGCAGCGCCGCGGCTTTACCGGTGGCGTGCGGGAAAGGCAGCAGCGCATTCGACACCACAATAGGGTAAATCGCGCCGTTCGCCAGCGCCATGCCGCAGAAAGGCAAGAGAAGGGCGATCAGGTTATGGCTGCCGGTCAGCGCCACGGCAAACAGCGTTGCGACGCTCAGGCTGTAGATCGTCAGGAGCCAGGGGAGCAGCAGCGTGCCGGAGAAGCGGTTAAGCAGCGCGCGGCAGCCGAATCCGCCCAGTAAAAAGGCGATAGTTTGCGGAATATAGCTCAGACCGATATCCGCCGGCGTTAAGCCCGCGTCGGCGAGGATAAAAGGCGACCCGGTGAGCCAGGCGAAAAAACTGGCGGAGCAGGCGGCGTAGATCAAGACGTTGCCGCTATACACCCCGGAGCGTAGCAGAGCGAAAAAGCCAGGCTGATCGGCGGTCTCTTTCGCCGTCGGGCGGCGGCTGGCGGGCAGGCGTAGCGTCACCAGCATCAGCGCGATGGCGGTCAGCGTCAGCACCAGAAAAATCGAACGCCAGTGAAAATGGCTGATCAGCCAGGCGCCGAGCAGCGGCGCAAGCGCAGGCGAAAGCGCAACCAGCGGCATAATGGTGGCGAATACCTTGTTGGCGCGGGCGCTGGGATAGCGATCTACTACCAGCGCCTGCCAGCTCACCGCTGCCGCGCACACGCCGATCGCCTGCAGAAAGCGCAGCGCCAGCATAAGCGCCACGTTTTCTACCCACAGCATACCGGCGCAGCCGAGCGCGAAAAGTGCCAGCCCCATCAGCAGGACAGGTTTGCGGCCGATGCGATCGGAAAGCGGTCCCCAGAAAAGCTGACCCACGGCAAAGCCCGCCAGGAACAGACTCATACTGGCGCTGATGACGCCGGGCGACGTGGCGAAGCTAATCTGCATCGCGCCGAAAGCGGGAAGGTACATATCGGTCGCCAGAAAACCCAGCATGCTGAGCAGGGCGAGATAGGGCATAAATCCTTTTGATGACAGCATGGTTTTACTCATTCTCATATTCGTCAGGCAGGTTGAACGCGGCAAAGTGTAAAAGGGTGCGCCCGTCACTGTGAAACGTTAATATTTGCAGAATGCTGTGAAATATTTTGAAGGGAATAATTATGTGGTCTGAATATGCGCTTGAGGTGGTGGACGCCGTCGCGCGCACCGGCAGCTTCAGCGCTGCCGCTAAGGAACTGCATCGCGTGCCTTCTGCCGTCAGCTATACGGTGCGTCAGCTGGAAAGCTGGCTGGCGGTACCGCTCTTCGAGCGGCAGCACCGCGACGTGGCGCTGACCGCCGCGGGAGAACATTTCGTACGGGAAGGACGCGAAGTTATCAAAAAAATGCTCGCCACCCGCAGGCAGTGCCAGCAGCTGGCGAATGGCTGGCGCGGTCAGCTGAGCATAGCGGTTGATCGCATCGTGAAGCTGTCGCGCAGCCGCCAGCTGGTCACGGACTTCTATCGCCATTTCCCCGATATGGAGCTGCATATCAGCTATGAAGTTTTTAACGGCGTCTGGGATGCGCTGGCCGACGGGCGCGTAGACGTGGCGATCGGCGCGACCCAGGCAATTCCGGTCGGTGGGCGCTTCTCTTTTCGCGATATGGGCGCGCTAAACTGGCGCTGCGTCGTGGCGCGCCAGCATCCGCTTACGCAACAGCCGCGACTCGACGACGACGCGCTGCGCGCCTGGCCGTCGCTGGTGCTGGAAGATACCTCGCGTGCGCTGCCGCGCCGCATGACCTGGACGCTCGATAATCAACGGCGTCTGGTGGTGCCGGACTGGCAGGCGGGGCTGGCGTGCGTACTGGATGGATTATGCGTGGCGATGATGCCGGGCCATCTGGCGCGTCCGCTGCTGGACAGAGGGGATCTGGCGGAGCTGACGCTGCCTGCGCCGTTCCCGGAAAGCCCCTGCTGCGTGAGCTGGTCGGAAGCGCACGCATCGCCGGCACTGAGCTGGCTGCTCAGCTATCTCGGCGATGCGCAAACCCTCAATCAGGAGTGGTTAAGCGAGGATTAACGGCGGTAGTCGCGGAAGGGACCGTCACCGACCGAGCGACGTTCAATCAGCGTCGGGTGCACTTCAATGGTCTGCGACTCTTCGCGTTTGCTGGTGATGCGATCCAGCAGCATCTCCAGCGCCTTCTCGCCCAGCTGGGCTTTAGGCTGATGGACGGTAGTCAGGGCTGGCGTGAAGTAGCGCGCGTTGCGCACATTATCATAGCCGATCACTGAAATATCCTGCGGCACGCGCAGGCCCATCTCGTCGGCGGCGCAGATCGCCCCCATCGCCATAATATCGCCGCCGCAGAAGATCGCCGTTGGGCGCTGCTTCTGCTGCAGGATCTGTTGCATCGCCTGATAGCCCGATTCTGGCTCAAAATCGCCCTGCACAATCCACTCGGAACGCACCGCGATGCCTGCTTCCTGAAGCGCTTTTAAAAAGCCTGCATGACGGCCGCCGCCGGTGTTGCGCTCCAGCTGACCCGGTATGGCGCCGATGTCGCGATGGCCGCGTTCAATCAGGTAGCGCCCCGCCAGATAGCCGCCCTGGAAGGCGTTATCGAGCACGGTATCGGTAAAGTCTGCGCGCGATTCGCCCCAGTCCATCACGACCATCGGGATATTGCGATTCTCTTCCAGCATCTTCAGCAGATCGTCCGGGTACTCGGAACACATTACCAGCAGTCCATCGACGCGCTTCTGCGCCATCATCGACAGGTAAGCGCGCTGCTTCTGCAGATCGTTGTGGGCGTTGCCGAGAATCAGGGTATAGCCGCGCTCAAAGCAGTGGTGCTCCACCGCTTCGATAATTTCCGCAAAATAGGGCGCCTCGCTGGAAGTGGCAAGCAACCCCAGCGTCTTGGTGTGATTTACTTTCAGGCTTCGCGCCACGGCGCTGGGCGAGTAATGCAGCTCCTGAATCGCCTGCCAGACGGCGTTGCGCGTCTCTTCCGCAACGAAGCGCGTTTTATTGATAACGTGAGAAACGGTGGTGGTGGAGACACCCGCGCGCTTCGCGACATCTTTGATTGTTGCCATTAAAAAGAGACTCCAGAACTCATCAATAACTCGCTGATAAGCATAATGTTAAACGTTTGCGTCCGCTAAGAGACTTTTCTGTTAATTCGCTACAGTTTTTGTCGGTGAAATATTCACTGGGCGGGACAAAACAGAGGCTGTTGCGTGCGAACGGAACCGGTGTTGCGTCAGTTGCGCAACAAAGCCGGAGATTCTAACAAGGCTTGCAGGATAAAACGAGATTTTTACCGGCAACTATGGGAAAATCCCTTAAGACCCTGTTAATTGTGTGGATAAGGAAAAGTGATGAGCACTGATTTGAAAATGGCACTGATGACAACCTGTGCCGCGCTGCTGATGATCGTAGCGTTTAGCTTTACCGCCGTGATGCACTGATACGCAGCGATAAAAAAACCGGGGAGGCCCCCGGTTTTTCTTTTCTGTCTTAGCGTATGGTTTTCGGCGTCATCATTCGGCGCGCGCCGATGTAGTGACGTTGCCAGTAATCTTCCGACAGACCGCTGATCTGGATATCTTTTCCGGTGCGCGGCGACTGAATAAATTTGCCGTTGCCGAGATAAACGCCAACGTGATCGGCCGTACCGCGACCGTTAATACGGAAAAACACCAGGTCGCCTTTCTCCAGCGATTCGCGCTTCACCGGCGCGGCGTCGCGCAGGTGGTACATTTCATTGGCGGTGCGCGGAATTCTGAATTTCACTAAATCCTTATAGGCGTACCAGACCAGGCCGCTGCAGTCGAAACCGGTATGCGGAGAGGTGCCGCCCCACTGATAGGGTTTGCCCAGCTGTCCCATCAGCTTGGTCATCGCGGTTTCGCGCGCTTTCTGGTAACGCAGGCGATGAGACTTGCTCATTTTGATGGTGGTGCCGTCATCGGCGTCCAGCAACTGCAGCTTAGCGGTTTTGGCCGTACCCAGCTCGCGCTGATGGCCATAACGTTTACGGGAAGATTTAAGGGATTTTTTCTGTTCGCCAGCGGAATGAGAAAGTGAAGCCGTTTCGATTTTCTTCTGTTTTTTCAGTTTAATTTTTTGCGTAGCAGAAGAAGGGCGCGATTTTTTCGAGCTGCTTTTAACCGGCCGCCGTTTGCGTCGCTCATCTTCGCGCGCGCTTTTTTTCTCCGCCTTGTGCAGGCTGGCGTTAACCGGCGTTTGCGGCGAAGCTGAAGCGATGTTCAGAAACAGCTGCGCGAAAGCTAATATGAAAAGCGTAATCAGTAATCGCATAGTCCGGTTACAGGGTTAGCGGTTACGACGACAGGCCGTAACGAGGTTAGAAAAATCTGATCGAGGATCAGCGCCGGGGCCATTCTAAGCCAGGTTTTTTTCAAAAGTTAAGCCATTTTTCTATTAAACTGTTACAGGGTTGCAACTGACTCATAAATGAGCGATTTCAGAAGCTTATAGCAGCAAACTTATTACCAGTTATGAACAGCTTAAGTTTTGATTATCGTCAGAAAAAGTCAGAGCTTTACTTAAAAACTTAACAAACATGGCGGTTTCGCCTGGTAAGCGAGAAATTGTCGTTTTCAGTAACGGGGCGAAGTCGCTACAATAAACAAACACGAAGTAGGGAATTAAGGAAGGCAATTATGAGTACTGTAGAAAAAATTCAGCGCCAGATCGCAGAAAACCCGGTCCTGCTGTATATGAAAGGCTCGCCGAAACTGCCGAGCTGCGGTTTCTCTGCGCAGGCGGTGCAGGCGCTCTCTGCCTGCGGTGAGCGTTTTGCTTACGTGGATATTCTGCAGAACCCTGATATTCGCGCCGAGCTGCCGAAATATGCCAACTGGCCGACCTTCCCGCAGCTGTGGGTTGACGGCGAGCTGGTTGGCGGCTGCGACATTATCGTCGAGATGTTCCAGCGCGGCGAACTGCAGTCGCTGATTAAAGAGACGGCAGAAAAGCATAAAGAAGCGGAATAAACAAAAAGGCCGACGCGAGTCGGCCTTTTTTATGACTATTCCTCCGACGCAGGTTCACCCTCGTCGTCCGCCGCGGCCAGCGGCAAAGGCCAGCCTCCCAGCCGTTTCCAGCGGTTCACCAGCTCGCAGAACAGCGTCGCCGTCTGTTCGGTATCGTAAAGCGCCGAGTGCGCCTGCGTGCTGTCAAAATCCATGCCTGCCGCTTTACAGGCTTTCGCCAGCACCGTCTGCCCCAGCACCAGCCCGCTCAGCGCCGCGGTATCAAAGGTGGCGAACGGATGGAAAGGGTTGCGCTTCAGGCCTGCGCGTCCGGCGGCAGCCATCATAAAATTCAAGTCAAAGGTCGCGTTGTGCGCCACCATAATGGCGCGATTGCAGTGATGATCCTTGATCCCTTTGCGCACCATCTTGAAGATGGCGTGCAGCGCCTCATATTCGCTGACCGCGCCGCGCAGCGGATTGCTGGGATCGATGCCGGTAAAGGCCAGCGCTTCCGGATGAAGCAGCGCGCCTTCGAAAGGTTCGACGTGAAAATGCAGCGTCTGGTCGCGGTGCAGCCAGCCCTCTTCATCCATTTTCAGCGTGGTGGCGGCGATCTCCAGCAGCGCATCGGTCTGCGCGTTAAAGCCTGCGGTCTCGACATCGATCACCACAGGATAGAAACCTCGGAAACGTTGATTCAGCGCGTTCAGGGAGTTCGTTTCAGACATCAGCATCTCATAGCAGAAATTAGGCAGCGCGCATTATGGCAAAAAAAAGGTGAGGGTGCAGCAGAAGGGAAGGCTTCAGCCTGCCGCAAACAACAGACTGAAGCGGCAAACTTAGTTGCCCAGGCCGTTACCGGCATCTTTGTTTTCGATCAGCTCGATTTTATAGCCGTCTGGATCTTCAACGAAAGCGATAATAGTAGAGCCGCCTTTAACCGGGCCAGCTTCGCGCGTTACGTTGCCGCCCGCGTTGCGAATACGGTCGCAGGTCGCCGCCACGTCGTCCACGCCCAGCGCGATATGACCGTAGGCGTTGCCGAGATCGTAGCTGTCCACGCCCCAGTTGTAGGTCAGTTCGATAACTGCGCCTTCGCTCTCTTCGGTGTAGCCCACGAATGCCAGCGTATATTTGTATTCAGTGTTTTCGCTCTGACGCAGCACGCGCATGCCGAGAACGCGGGTGTAAAAGTCGATGGAGCGTTGCAGATCGCCAACGCGTAACATGGTGTGGAGTAAACGCATAACTTCCTCTTTTATTAAATTGTCATCTTCTGATGACGCAAACGCTAAGTATAGCGATGAAAATAGCAAAAAACGGTCGCTGGCGTAACCGTCGTCGCGCCAGCGCTTCGCTTAGAGCGTGGGGTAGTCGGTATAGCCTTCCGCGCCGCCGCCGTAGAAGCTCTCCGGACGCTGCGGGTTGAGCGGGGCATCCTGCTGCAGACGCGCCACCAGATCGGGGTTGGCGATAAAGTCGCGGCCAAACGCCACGGCATCGATCAGACCGCGCGAAATAAGGTCGTCCGCTTTTTCGACGGTATAGGCGCCTGCGCCGATAATCACACCCGGGAAGATCCCGCGCACTTTTTCGCGGAAGGCGTCGCTATAGGGCTTGCCGCCCGCCCAGTCCGGCTCGGAAAGGTGCAGATAGGCGATATTGCGCTTCGCCAGCTCGCCGATATACCACAGCGCGGCCTTCTCTTCTTCAGGGCCGTTATCCAGATTCTGGAAGCTGCCCACTGGCGAAATGCGAATGCCGATACGGTCGGCAGACCAGTTGGCAATGGCGGCATCGACCACTTCCAGCGCGAAGCGGCCGCGTTTCTCAATGCTGCCGCCATATTCATCGGTGCGACGGTTGGAGTCGGGCGCCAGGAACTGGTGCATCAGGTAGCCGTGCGCCGAGTGCAGCTCAAGCAGATCAAAGTCCGCTTCGCGTGCGTTGCTGGCCGCCTGGCCGAAGTCCGCCACGATCTGCTTAATCTCGGCGATGGTCAGCTCACGCGGCGTTGAGGTCTCTTCACGATAGACGCTGCCGTCTTCTGCGCGCAGCGAGGTGCGCGTGCCAGCGGCGATAGCGGAGGGGGCGACAGGCGCTTTCCCTTCCGGCTGGACGCTGTGGTGCGAAATCCGGCCGGTATGCCACAGCTGAACGGCGCTGTGGCCGCCCGCCTCGTGAATGCCTGCGTTAATCGCTTTCCAGGCGGCAATCTGCTGCTGGGTATGCAGCCCCGGCGCGCCGGCATAGCCTTTCGCCTGGAAAGAGACCTGCGTCGCCTCGGTAATAATCAGCCCGGCGCTGGCACGCTGACGATAATATTCACCCATCAGCGGAGTGGGAATATCGCCAGGTTCGATGCTGCGCAAACGCGTCAGCGGCGCCATAAATACGCGGTTCGGTACGGTAATCGCACCCACTTTAAGCGGGCTAAATAGCTGGGTACTTGCCATAACAACTCCTGTAGTAGACCGGTCTGCTATAAAACGGCGTTTTTAAAATCAGTGGGCGTGTAACCACTGTTCGAGAGTGCTTAATGCCAGACGCAGCGGCTCGGGCTCACGCGATAGCTTGCTCTGCAGGCTTGCGCCCAGCCACAAAATATAGATGACTTTCGCCATCTCCTGCGGCGCATGTGGCAACACCATCTTCTCCTGCCGCAGAGCCGCCTCCAGCGTTTGCGCATAGGCCGCGATAATACGGCTGGCGCCATGCTGCAGCGCATCGCGCATCGGCTCGGAGAGATCGCAGACTTCGGCGGAGAGTTTTACCACCAGGCAGCCGACGATATGCCCCTGTTCGCTGAACAGCCGCTCCGCCTGACGGAAGAACGCCAGCAGACGTTCGCGCGGCGTGCCCTTGTCATGCTGCAGCTGCGCGTCGACCTGCTGATGAAAATGGAGAAAGTAGCGCTCCAGCAACGCCACGCCAAACGCCTCTTTCGAGCGGAAATAGTAATAGAAGGAGCCTTTCGGCACCTGCGCCAGCGTCAGCAGTTCGCTGAGTCCCATTCCGGTAAACCCCCGCTGCAGACAGAGCTGCTCGCCGGTGGCGAGCAGGTGTTCACGAGTTTCATTGCGTTGCAGCGTCTTGTTCATGGCGCTTAAGGTAGTAGACCGATCGGTCGAATGCAACGCTTAGCCCGCTTTACGGCACGTTCTGATCATGTCGAGCTGCGGCTGATACTCGCTGGTCTGTACGTCAAACATACCCAGCAGCGTATGGAAAAGGTTGTCCTGCGACACCTCTGCCGCAGGCGCCTGACGGCGCAGACAGGCCTGATCGATACCGTAGGTTTTGGCGTAATCGTCTGACATCCAGAGCAGTAAGGGGATATGCGTCTGCTGAGAAGGCGCAAACAGATAAGGCGCGCCGTGAAGATACATGCCATGCTCGCCCAGCGATTCGCCGTGATCGGAAAGATAGATCAGCGCCACGTTGAAGCGGTCGCTGAGGCCTTTCAGCTTATCGATGGTGCGGCTGATCATATCGTCGCTGTAGAGCAGAGAGTTATCGTAGGTATTCATCAGCGCCTGATGATCGCAGTCCTGGATCTGATTGCTGTCGCAGGTCGGCGTAAACTGGCGGAACTGCGGCGGATAACGGCGATAGTAGGCAGGCCCGTGGCTGCCCATCTGATGCAGTACAATAATGCCGTCGTTATGCAGGCTGTCGGTATAGTTATCCAGCCGGTGCAGCAACACATCGTCCAGACAGGAACCTTGCTGGCATCCGTCATTCAGCTTCCACAGCGTCATATCGGTGTGGGGCACACGGTCGCAGGCGCCTTTGCAGCCGCCGTCATTTTCGCGCCACAGTACGCTGATGCCCGCATGTCCCAGCACGTCCAGCGCGCCATCCTGATGGTGCGCCAGATTGGCGTCGTAATGGATGCGCGGCATACTGGAGAACATACAGGGCACGGAGATGGCCGTTTCTGTGCCGCAGGAGGTCGCCTGCGGGTAGTAGATAACCTTCTGTTTCTTCAGCTGCGGGTTGGTCTCTCGCCCATAGCCGCCCAGAGAAAAGTTTTCCGCTCGCGCAGTTTCACCTACGACCAGCACCACGAGCGTTTTTTTCTGCTCCGCTGCGATAGTCGGCCCTTTATGCGCGTCCTGACCGATATGGACCCACTCCTGGCTGCCTTTCATCCAGCGATTGTTAACGTAGTGGCCCGCGCCGCTGACGATGTTGGCGGGCGTCACCATCTTGACCAGCCCTTTATTGTTGCGGATCAGCGACGCGTAATCTTTATAAAACAGCAACGCCATCAGTATGATCACGCCCAGCGATGCCGCCATAAACAGCGCGCGCCAGGCCAGATTCATCCACCATGAGTCGCGGCGTTTGAAACGCACCAGCAGCATGATAAGGGTCGGCACCACGCCCATCAGGGTAATCCAGATGATGGCGTTAGGGCTGATCAGCGCGGTGGATTCCTGGAGATCGGTTTCGAATACGTTCTGCACCATATTGGTATCGATAACGGTGCCGAAGCTGTACATAAAGTAGTTTGCCGCCGCGCTCGACAGGATCAGCACCGCCAGCAGCGGCTTACGCAGATAAGGCCAGGCGATCAGGTTGAAGATCAACGCGAACGCTGCCGTCAGCACGACAGGAAGACTAAAGGCAAAAAGGTAGTCGTGCAGCGAAGTGTAGGGGATACGTTCCCAGGCGCGGAAGACAAACAGTCCGTTCAGAACTAACGCAAAAAACAGAGAAACCGCCAGATTAAACGTGCTTTCGTGACAGCGTAACTTATTTAACAGCATGAGTATCCAGTAAAAAACAAAGAGTCGCTAAAAGAGAATAACGATAACTGCTTTGAGAAACCTTAACAAAAGCTCAACACTATGAGGGGAATTTCCAGATAAGCCAACCTCATTAGTTACATTTATTGACCAGACGCATCTGCCTGAGGAAAAAGGTGCAGGGATTGCGCTATCTTTAGTGGAGATATTGAACAATGCGGAGACGCTGTGGCGGAGCAACTTGAGTTTTTCCCGGTACCCAGTCCCTGTCGCGGCATCTGCCAGGTAGATGCGCGCGGCTACTGCATCGGCTGCCTGCGCAGCCGTGACGAACGCTTTCACTGGATGAAGTTCAGCGATGCGCAGAAGCGCGAAGTGCTGCGCCTGTGCCATCAGCGCCGTCTGCGCATGCTGCGCACGCAGAAACAGGATGACGATCAAGAACCGCAGCAGCCGTCCCTGTTCTGACCGCTTTTCGTTATACTCCCTGTCACCAACTGAGATAGCACACACAGGGATATCACTATGCTGCAACCGCAACCAGTCTCGCCACAGGGTCCAGATTTCTCTCCGCTGATTATGGGCTACTGGCGCCTGATGGAGTGGGAAATGACGCCGCAGCAGCGCGTCAGCTTTATCGAACATCATCTCTCTTTGGGCATTACCACGGTCGATCACGCCGATATCTATGGTGATTACCGCTGCGAGGCCGCCTTTGGCGAGGCGCTGAAGCTGTCCCCCGGCCTGCGCGACCAGCTGCAAATCGTGACCAAATGCGGCATCGCCACGCGCTCTAAGCCAGAGCATCACATCGGACACTACATTACCGACAAGGCGCATATCGTGCAGAGTGCGGAGAATTCGCTACGTCATTTCGCCACCGATCGCCTGGATCTGCTGCTGATCCACCGTCCCGATCCGCTGATGAATGCCGATGTGGTGGCCGAGGCGTTTCTGGCGCTGCATCAGAGCGGCAAGGTGCTGCATTTCGGCGTGTCGAACTTTACCCCCTCGCAGTTTGCGCTGTTGCAGTCGCGTCTGCCCTTTACGCTGGTGACCAATCAGGTAGAGATCTCGCCAGTCCAGCAAAATGTGCTGCTGGACGGCACGCTCGACCAGTGTCAGCAGCTTCGCCTGCGGCCGATGGCGTGGTCCTGTCTGGGCGGCGGCGAGCTGTTTCAGGATCCGCACTACCAGCCGCTGCGCGATGAGCTGGAAAAGGTACGCCTCGAGACCGGCGCAGCCAGCCTGGCGCAGGTGGTATACGCCTGGGTGCTGATGTTGCCCAGCCAGCCGCTGCCGATTATTGGCTCCGGCAATCCCGAACGCGTCAGCGAGGCGGCGGCCGCGCTAAGCGTGAGGCTGGACCGCCAGCAATGGTTCCGCATTCGTAAAGCGGCGCTGGGTTACGACGTACCCTGAAGCGTAAAGCTGTGTCAATCAGGGGCAGGGATCTGAAATTGCGGCCAGGCTTATCAAACCCTGGGGGAGAGATAAGAGGCAACGATGAAAAAATCGGTCTTAGCGTTGTTATTACTGATGGGCGGCGGCCTGGCCGCCAGCGCGCAGGCGCAAGAGGTGACGCTACATAAAGTGAGCGCAGAGGGTATCGGTGAAGCGATCGGCACGATCGATATCGAGCAGACAACGTACGGCCTGCAGCTTACGCCGAAGCTCAGTGGCCTGACGCCGGGCGTGCACGGCTTTCATGTTCATGCCAGCGGCAGCTGCGAGCCAGCCGTTTCTGAAGGCAAGAAGGTCGCGGCAGGCGCGGCGGGTGGCCACCTCGATCCGCAAAAAACCGGCAAGCACCTTGGTCCTTATGCAGAGGGACACCTCGGCGATCTGCCGGCCATCTACGTTGACGATAAGGGCAACGCCACTTATCCGGTACTGGCGCCGCGTCTGAAATCCCTGGATGAGATCAAGGGCAAGGCGTTGATGGTGCATATCGGCGGCGATAACCATGCCGATCATCCGCTGCCGCTTGGCGGCGGCGGCGGGCGCTACGCCTGCGGAGTGATCTGATTGCTCGCCTGCTGACGGCTCCGTAAGGGAGCCGTTTAATTACCATTTAGTTTATAGCTATATTCTCCTGATAAATTACCGCCTATGATACTGATTCTGGACACTTTCATCTGGCGCGGTCAAAGGAGAAAAGGAATGAGAAGAACAGGCGCACTGCTGTTCTGTCTGCTGCTGGCGGGCTGCGATCAACCCAATGCGACCCAGCTTATGACCGAAACAGGACGTCAGCTGCAGCGCACCATTGACGCCAACCCGGCGCGCGGCGAGTGTGAAGATATTGCGAAAGGACGCGAGTGGCTGAGCCACAGCGCGCGTAAGCGGCTTGAAGAGAAGGGCTGCCAGTTTGTGTTGCGCAGCGCGACGGAGACTAACTTCGAGCAAACGGCGGTCTATCACACCAGCATGACCATGGTGTGCGGCAGCATTGTCGGCAAGAGCTTTACCGGCAGCGAAATCCGGCGTCGTTTTATCTACTCGCCGGAAGAGCGCGAGCTGGTGATTGAGCCGATGTCCCCCAACGATAAAACCCGTTTCGAGCAGCGTAAAACGCTGGCGCAGCTGCAGGCTGATTTTGAACGCCAGCAGCTGCAGTACTGTAAATAGCTATTCCGGCACCGCCTGCTTCAGCTGCGCCAGCGAACAGCGCAAGCGCCACAAAATGCCCGCCAGCGTATTCGCCTCCGTATCGCCATCCGCCACCAGCTGGCGGATCATCTCATCCAGCTTCGTCAGCGTCTGGTCGAGCGACCTGTGCCGCACGCCGCGCGCGCTCATAATACGCTGTAAATCCTGCAGGCTCGCCTCGCGCATCTGCGCCAGCGTGGCCGACGCGGGCTGCCAGTCGCGCAGATGCCAGACAATATGCGAACAGTTCAGCAGCACTACGCCCCAGCGCAGCAGCCAGACGCGCGCCTGTTCATCGCGACTGCTGCTCAGCTGGCTGATGCGATGATAAATCTGCGATTCAAAGCGGCTTTCGCTCAGGCGCGGACGGCGGCGCAACTGATCGAGAAACGCCATGCGCAGCGCGCGAATATGGCGGCGGCTGCGGCGTGCGTCGGAGCTGGGTCGCAGGATCTGGAACGCCAGCCAGGCGAGCATCACGCCGCAGACCTTGGCGATATTATCATTGAGGAAATCGGCGTAATCCCAGCTGGGCGGGTTGGTGACCGCGATAAACGATCCCATAAAAACGATAAACTGGCCCCAGAGCGCGGCGCGCTGTTTTTGCTGCAGCTTAAACAGCTGCAGCGTCAGCAATAACGGAAACAGAAACAGCAGAAACTGCCACAGCTGGGAGATCTGCACCATCAGGCCGAACTTCACCACAAAGCTGAACAGCGACAGCCAGAGCAGGGTTTTTAACAGCAGCGTCACGCTGCCGCTCGGTGAGGGCGCAGAGGAGTAAAGCACGCAGGCGATGGCGGTCAGCGTCAGCGCCGCCGCCCCGGAAGACCACTGGGTGGTAATCCAGAAGGCGCAGCCCGCGACGACCACGCAAAAGGTGCGCAGTGCGCTCCAGCCCGCCTCGGCGCTGTCGCTTTCCCGCGCGAGCGAGGGCACGCGCGGCGGCTGAAAGCGGGTATCCGCATCGGCGCGGGCGAGCAGGCGGATCCAGCGGCTGACGTTCAGATACATCCAGCAGAAATAGCGCAGCCGCTGGCAAAACGCGCGCTGGCGGTAATCGCCGTCGGCAGCGGGCGTCACGCTGCGCAGAATCTGCGCCAGCCGGTATTTATTGCACTCCGCGCTGGCCAGCTCCTGCATCAGCGCGCTGATGGCGTCGTAGAGCGTCTGCGGCGCATCGGGCCAGTTAAGCAGCATGCGGCGCAGGCTGGAGAGCACGCTGGTCAGGCGCAGCTGCTGGTGCAGCACATAGTTAAGGACATTGTTCTGACGGCGAAAGCGGTAGTGGCTCCAGAACGCCTGGATGCGCAGCAGGTTCATGGTGAGAATCTGACTGATGACCGCTTCATGCGCGGCGCGCACATTCTCGACGTCGGTGGGTTGCAGCAGCAGTCCGGCGTGCTCCAGCAGGCGCGTATGCATCTTCTGCAGCGACGTAATCAGCGCCTCGCCGTCCGAGGTGCTTGGCAGCACCATCATCATGAAACCGGCGCACAAAATGCCTGAAATCACCTCGCATACGCGCGCCTGAGTCAGGGTCCAGAGATCCGTCGCGTCGGTCAGGTCAACGCTGCTGAAGACGATAATCGCCGCGGTATAGCCCGCCAGCGAAAAGGCGTAGGCCACGTTATTCTGGTAGTGGTTGGCGATGCCGGTACAGAACGCCAGCCAGCCGGCGATAAAAAAGGTAAACAGCCAGGGATCGTTAAGAGTATGACCGGCGATCAGCAGCGCGGCGCCCGCGCCCATCAGGCTGCCGACAATACGTCCCAGGCTTTTGCTTATCGCACCGCCGACGGTGGGAAAGCTGATGACCGCCGCCGAGGTCATCGCCCAGTAAGGCTCATCCAGGTCGAGCGCGTAGGCGATGCTGAGCGCCAGGCACATCGCGATGGCGTTACGCAGCGCGTAGCGCCACTGGTTCGCGTCTGCCTTGACCCACGGCAGCTGGTCCCACGCCAGCCATTGCAGATTCATGGCGCGCTCACGGCTGTACGGAGATGGTGCAGGTGGTGCCCGCCACCAGCGGCACGTTATCCGGTATCTGCGCTAAGCGAATGCGTACCGGCACGCGCTGCGCCAGCCGCACCCAGGGCACGTTCGGTTTGATATCCGGCACCAGCCCACTGTCGCTGTCGATGCTCTGGTCATAGATAGCGCGCCCAATGCTTTCGACTTCGCCCTGCAGCCGTGCGCCATTGCTGTAGAGCACGATCTGCGCCGGCGCGCCGGGACGGATATGGCGCAGCTTGGTCTCTTCAAAATAGCCCATGACGTAATAGGAATGGCTGTCGACCAGTGCGAAGAGCGGCGTGCCCGTCGTGGCGTAATCGCCAACGCGCAGCGTCAGGTTGCTGACCCAGCCGTCGGTCGGCGCGACCACGGTGGTTTGCTGCAGGTTCCAGCGCGCCTGGTCCAGCGCCGCCTGTGCCGCTTTGGCGCTGGCCGCCATCGAGGCGGCGTTGAGCTGCGCGGCGTCAAGATCTTCCGCGGAGATTACATTGCGCGGCAGGCTGGCGCGGCGGCGGGCCTCATGCTGCGCTTTGGCCAGATCGGCCTGCGCTTTCGCCAGCTGTGCCTCGGCGTTGTCCAGCGCAATCTGCAAGGGCACGGTATCCAGCGTCAGCAGCGTCTGCCCCTGATGCACAAACTGATTATCTTTCACCGCCACGGAGACGATGCGCGCCGAAACCTGGGGCGTAATTTGCACCAGTTCGGCGCGGACCTTGCCGTCGCGCGTCCAGGGCGACTGCATGTAGTAGTTCCACATCCACCAGCCCGCCAGCAGGGCGGCCGCGAAGACGATCAAGGTCGAAAAATATTTCACTGCGTTAAATTTCATGGTGAGTATCCCTGTCCCAGCAGTAAAAGCGCGGCGGCGACGCAAAGCACAAAAAGAGAGAGATCCAGCAGCGTCGGATGCCAGATATCGCCCGAGTAAATCCAGCCGCGCAGCAGCGGATGGAGAATCAACCAGAAAAAGAAGCCGAGCAGGACGGCTTTAAAGAGCGGTGGAAAAAACAGCGAAGCGCCGAACACCAGGTCAGTCAGGGGGCTAGCCGCATGAAAGGGAGGAATTGTCACATATCGTCCTTCTGATATCACCCGGGCATCGGTCTCAAAAAGCGTAGATGAAGCGCTGCGGCTTCGCCTGGGGTTTGTAATTTGTCCTTTAAACTCGCAGAATAGTGTAAAATCTGGCTTGATAGCTAGCAAGCTAATTATAAGGAGATGAAATGGATACGCCCCTTGGAACGGATTTGTCTCGCCTGGTGCGCATCTGGCGCGCGTTGATCGATCAGCGCTTAAAGCCGCTTGAGCTTACGCAGACCCATTGGGTCACGCTGCATAATATTCATCAGCTGCCGCCAGAACAGTCGCAGATCCAGCTGGCGAAGGCCATCGGCATTGAACAACCGTCGCTGGTGCGTACGCTGGATCAGCTGGAAGAGAAAGGCCTGATTACCCGCTCGACCTGCGCTAACGATCGTCGTGCAAAGCGCATCAAGCTGACGCGTCAGGCGGAACCGATCATTGAACAGGTGGAAAGCGTTATCGACGCCACCCGCGACGATATCCTTGCCGGCATCAGCCGCGAGGAGATCAACCAGATGGTGACGCTGATCGCCCGGCTGGAAAAAAATATTCTCGAGCTTCAGCATCGGGAAAAATAAAAAAACCGACGCAGCGGCGTCGGTTTTTTTTGCTGAGGCGATCAGCGCGGCGAAACGGTAATCTGGCTGCCGTTAGACGCCAGCGCCACTCGCTGGCCAACAGAGTAGCGGGTAGCCGCCTGTTTCTGCACCACCATAATGGTGTTGCCATCATCTTTACGAATTTCCAGCTCAACGCCGTCGGTTTTATTGACTGCGCCCTGAACCCCCTGACCCGCCAGACCGCCAGCGATAGCGCCGCCTGCGGTGGCAAGGCTGCGTCCGGTGCCGCCGCCGATGGTGTTGCCGAGGAAACCACCCAGCACTGCGCCGCCGATAGCGCCGATCACGTTGCTGTCATCGCCGCCCTGAATCTTAACCGGGCGGACCGATACCAGCGTGCCGTAAGAGACGCTCTGAACCTGTTTGGCCTCACTGGCGCTGTAGGTATCGCCTGACAGGGTACTGTTATTTGCGCACCCGGCCAGGGTAATACCAGCCAGTGCAACCGCAACGAAACGCTTGATCATTTGTTACTCCTTTCTTAAGCAATGCGCCATGTGTATCGCGAAATCCTGCAAACAGTATAAGACACAAAGCAAATTAATCTTAGTCTGAGTAAAACATGGTGAACCCAAGCATAGACTATTGGCGATCAACAAAAATTCAACCAGGCGGCAAAAAAAGGCGCGCAATGTTACCTGTTGCATAAAGTGGGTGAAAAACATCAGGTAATCGTCGAATCAGACGAGAGAATTTGCCAGACTAAATGGAGTTGAATCGCCTTAAGGACCCGAAATGAAATCAGGACGTTATATCGGCGTTATGTCAGGCACCAGCCTGGACGGCGTTGACGTGGTGCTGGCCGCCATTGATGAGAATATGGTGGCGCAACAGGCCAGCTACTGCCATCCCATGCCGGGTGAGCTGCGCCAGCAGATTCTGGCGATCTGCCAGGGCCAGACGCTGACGCTCTCGCAGCTCGGCCAGCTCGATACGCGGCTTGGCCGGCTGTTTGCCGAAGCGGTCAATACGCTGATGCGACGCGAGGCGCTGGAGCCGAGCGATATCGTCGCGATTGGCTGTCATGGGCAGACCGTCTGGCACGAGCCGCAAAGCGACGCGCCCAACACTCTGCAAATCGGCGATAATAATCAGATTGTCGCGGCGACGGGCATTACGGTGGTGGGCGATTTCCGCCGCCGTGATATGGCGCTGGGCGGTCAGGGCGCGCCGCTGGTGCCCGCTTTTCATCAGGCGCTGCTGATGGACGGGGTGGAGCGCCGCATGGTGCTCAATATCGGCGGTATCGCTAATCTTTCTCTGCTGCTGCCCGGCCAGCCGGTGCGCGGTTTCGATACGGGTCCCGGCAATATGTTGATCGATGCGTGGATCTGGCGCCATCAGGGCAAGCCCTTCGATCGGGATGCCGGCTGGGCGCGCGGCGGCAAAGTGGTGCCTGCGCTGCTGGAGCAGATGCTGCGCGATCCCTGGTTTGCGCTGCCGTCGCCGAAAAGCACCGGTCGCGAATATTTCAATCTGGGCTGGGTTGAACGTCAGCTACAGAACTTCCCGGGCCTGGCGCCGCAGGACGTGCAGGCGACGCTGACTGAACTGAGCGCCGTCTCTATCGCCCATCAGGTGCAGCTTAACGACGGCTGCGATCGGCTGCTGGTGTGTGGCGGCGGCGGTCGCAATCCGCTGCTGATGGCGCGCCTCGCCGCGCTGCTGGCTGGAACTGAAGTCACCACCACCGATGCGGCGGGCATTCGCGGCGACGATATGGAGGCGCTGGCGTTCGCCTGGCTTGCCAGCCGTACGCTCTCCGGGCTGCCCGGTAATCTGCCCGCCGTGACCGGCGCGGCCGAAAAAAGCGTGCTCGGCGCCATCTATCCGGCTAATCCGCTCTTTTGACTGTAAGGAGAATCATGATGAAACAGGGGTTAATTTTTGCCGCCGCGCTGCTGCTCTCGGGCTGCGGCCTGATGCACAAGCAGGCTGAGGCGCCGCAAACGCTGCACTATCGCTGTGGAACCTTGCCGCTGACCGTCACGCTCGACAACGCCAGCGATCAGGTCAGCTTTATTATGGACGGCCAGCCTTTAACGCTGAAGCGAGCGATTTCCGCCTCAGGCGCGCGCTACAGCGACGGGAAATATGTATTCTGGAGCAAAGGCGATACCGCCTTTATCGAGCGTGACGATAAAATCGTCGTTAACGACTGTGCGCTGCAGCCTGCCAGCCAGTCAGTTCATGTTGAGTAACTCCTTATGAGCACGAATTTCACTCTGCAAGATATCGCCAGCCTGCGCCGCGAATATACGCGCGGCGGGCTGCGTCGCAAGGATCTGCCGGACCAGCCGCTGGCGCTGTTTGAAACCTGGCTGCAGCAGGCGTGCGAGGCGCAGCTGCCCGATCCCACTGCCATGACAGTAGCGACGGTGGATGAGCAGGGGCAGCCTTACCAGCGCATCGTGCTGCTCAAGCACTATGATGACAACGGTCTGGTGTTTTATACCAACCTGGGCAGTCGCAAAGCGCAGCATCTTGCCGGCAATCCGCGCATTTCGCTGCACTTCCCGTGGCACTTCCTTGAGCGTCAGGTGATGGTGCTGGGCGAAGCGGAGAAACTGTCACCGCTGGAAGTGCTGAAATATTTCCATAGCCGCCCGCGCGACAGCCAGATCGGCGCCTGGGTATCGCGTCAGTCGAGCCGTATCTCGGCGCGCGGCGTGCTGGAGGGCAAGTTCCTCGAACTGAAGCAGAAGTTCCAGCAGGGAGAGGTGCCGCTACCGAGTTTCTGGGGAGGATATCGCGTTAAATTTCATACCATGGAGTTCTGGCAGGGGGGCGAACATCGCCTGCATGACCGTTTCCTCTACCAGCGCGACGACAACGGCTGGAAAATCGACCGCTTAGCCCCGTAAAACAGCGTTTTTCTCCTCTCTCAGCGCTGGCACAGAAGTCGCCAGCGCTTTATGCTATAGCCCTCTTTTTTTTCCGCACTCAGCGGAGAGCTGTGTACCAGCATAGGTGCAGTCTGATCAATTTGGAGTCAGTGATGACCAGCAGTAACCTGATACAACAATTGCAGGAACGGGGCTTAATCGCCCAGGTAACGGACGAGGAAGCGTTAGCAGAGCGACTGGCGCAAGGGCCGATCTCCCTCTATTGCGGCTTCGATCCGACCGCTGACAGCTTGCATTTGGGCCATCTGGTGCCGCTGCTCTGCCTGAAACGTTTTCAGGATGCCGGACACAAGCCGGTCGCGCTGGTGGGTGGTGCCACCGGTCTGATTGGCGATCCCAGCTTTAAAGCAGCAG